>Ga0268256_1000006_pt1 | contig 1063991 bp, 1020 predicted proteins | sample AgamicAtAmrz_FD_200247 | JGI IMG/M metagenome (GOLD analysis project Ga0268256, IMG submission 200247) | Agave microbial communities from Guanajuato, Mexico - At.Am.rz (v2) (version 3) | ecosystem: Host-associated > Plants > Roots > Rhizosphere | place: Guanajato, Mexico | collected 2012-06-07 | reverse complement strand
ATTACCGCGCCCAGTACCAGTTTAGTACGATTCATTATTTATACCCTCTAGATTGAGTTAATCTCCATGTAGCGTTACAAGTATTACACAAAGCTTTTTAAGTTGAGAATAAATTTTTGATGAGAAGATGCTTAAACTTGATCGTTCGCTCAAAGAAGCAGCGCTTAACCGCATATGATAAAAATATTTAGCGAAAACAGAGAGATTTAATCGGATTAACCTTAATTTCAGAGGATATTGAATAGTTATTATCGATTGGAAATTTCCCGGTTTTGTATTAGTGATGGAATAAAAAAAGCGCCTCTGAAGGCGCTTTTAAATAAATGCTCAAACGAATTAAATGACGTGTACTGAGGCGGTATTTGTGGTACCGCTTGGTACTAATGCGCCTGATACCATGACAACCACGTCGCCTTTCTGCGCATAGCCGCTTTCCAGCGCCGCTTCTTTGCCGATGCGATAGAAATCGTCGGTAGAGGCGATCTCGGTGACCAGACGCGTTTCAATGCCTTTGCTCAGGATCAGCTGGCGCGCGGTGGTTTCATTGGTGGTCAGCGCAAGGATAGTGGCGTCCGGGAAGTATTTGCGCACCGATTTGGCGGATTTACCGCCTTCGGTGGCGACCACAATCAGCGGCGCTTCCAGCTTCTCGGCGGTTTCCACCGCGCCGCGGCAGACGGCTTCGGTAATGCGCAGCTTACGGGAGTCTTCCAGCGCGTCGATGCGCGACTTCATCACGCGGTCGGTACGCTCGCAGATGGTGGCCATGATGGTCACTGACTCCAGCGGGTATTTGCCCTTGGCGCTCTCGCCGGAAAGCATTACCGCATCGGTGCCGTCGAGGATGGCGTTGGCTACGTCGCCCGCTTCCGCGCGAGTAGGGCGCGGGTTCTTGATCATCGAGTCGAGCATCTGGGTCGCAGTGATCACCACCTTGCGCGCTTTGTTGCACTTCTTGATCATCATTTTCTGCGCGAAAATCACTTCTTCTACCGGGATCTCAACGCCCAGATCGCCGCGCGCTACCATGATGCCGTCAGAGGCGTCGAGGATTTCGTCGAAGTTGTTCAGGCCTTCCTGGTTTTCAATCTTGGAGATGATCTGAATATGTTCGCCGCCGTGGGCTTTCAGATGCTCGCGGATCTCCAGCACGTCGGAGCGTTTGCGAATAAAAGAAGCCGCCACGAAGTCGACGCCTTGCTCGCAGCCGAAAATCAGGTCGCGCTTGTCTTTTTCCGCCAGCGCTGGCAGCTGGATAGAGACGCCTGGCAGGTTAACGCCTTTATTCTCGCCGAGGTCGCCGTTATTCAGCACGGTACACACCACGGTGTTTTCCGTCACTTCTTTGACTTCCATGCCGATCAAACCATCGTCTACCAGCACGGTGTTGCCGATTTTCAGATCTTCAGTGAAGCCGGCGTAGGTGACGGCGACGCGCTCGCTGTTGCCGATCACGCTCTGGTCGGTGGTAAAGGTAAAGGTCTGTCCCGCTTTCAGGGAAACGTCGTTACCGCCTTCCAGTTTCATGGTGCGGATTTCCGGACCTTTGGTATCGAGCAGAATAGCGGCCTGACGACCGGTTTTCTGCATCACCGCGCGCATGTTGGCGATGCGCTGACCGTGCTCGGCGTAGTCGCCGTGCGAGAAGTTAAGGCGCATAACGTTCATGCCGGCTTCAAGCAGCTGGGTCAGCATCTCTTCAGATTCGGTTTTCGGGCCGATAGTACAAACGATCTTGGTCTTTTTCATGACAGGTTATCTGTAAGTTGTGATGGATGATAAAGGTTGGGATTCGATGACGACGCATCGAAATGAGAATTCTGGTTGATAACGAAACGGACAGTACAACGTAAGAATAGGTGACGCAGGCTGAGCGTGCAGGGAAGTTGTGCGGTTACGTCTGGAAACCGACAATAGCGTGTTGCGCAAAGAGTGTGAGTTATCGCCATAGGCACGCCGCGCTGAAACCTTTCAAGTGGAACAACGCCGGATAGTATAGACGCTAAGTATCCGAAAACCAATTAAAAAGCGGAGAAGGAAACGACGGAGATCAATAAAAAGCGAAGTTGCGCAAGGGAGGAAAACCGCAAGAGTGGTGCGCTCTAATGGACTCGAACCATCGACCCCCACCATGTCAAGGTGGTGCTCTAACCAACTGAGCTAAGAGCGCATTCAGAAATTTGGTGCGTCCGAGTGGACTCGAACCACCGACCCCCACCATGTCAAGGTGGTGCTCTAACCAACTGAGCTACGGACGCACTTGGTGCGCTCTAATGGACTCGAACCATCGACCCCCACCATGTCAAGGTGGTGCTCTAACCAACTGAGCTAAGAGCGCAACACGCTGTCAGGGCGACAGCGGGGACGAATATTAACGACACGCCGCAACGCTGGCAAGGGGAAAAACGCTTTTTTAGTGCTGACTGACCAGCAACTGCGCTATGCGTCGTTTTTTTAGACGTAGCAGGACGTTAAAGGCGCATCCAGGGCTGACCGCGCCAGGAGAGAGACGAGCCGAAGCCCGCCATCTCCCCCGACCGCACGGCTCAGCGCGCGGCGCGCGCCAGGATCACCTGTGCAGGCAGCTGTTGCAGGCGGCGAATGCGCCACAGCATCATGATCGCCGCCGAAGTCAGGCCGATAATAAACCCGCACCAGAAGCCCGCTGGACCCATACGCGGCACTACCCAGTCAGTCATCGCCAGCGTATAGCCGCTGGGCAGCCCCAGTAGCCAGTAGGCGATAAAGGTAATAAAGAAGATGGAACGCGTATCTTTATAGCCGCGCAGAATGCCGCTGCCGATTACCTGAATCGAATCGGAGAACTGGTAGATTGCCGCCAGCATCATCAGCTGCGCCGCCAGCGCGACCACTTCCGGGTTGTCGTTATAGAGCAGGGCGATCTGATGGCGGAAGGTCACGGTCAGCAGCGCGGTTATCGCCACCATGCAGACGCCGACGCCCTGCGCGGTCCAGGCCGCGACGCGCGCCTGCTCAGCTGAGCCCTGTCCCAGCCGGTAGCCGACGCGAATAGTGGTGGCGACGCCGAGCGACAGCGGCAGCACGAACATCAGCGAGCTGAAGTTCAGCGCAATCTGGTGGCCCGCAACGTCCACGATGCCCAGCGGCGACACCATCAGCGCCACCACGGCGAACAGCGTCACCTCGAAAAAGAGCGCCAGCGCCACCGGCAGGCCGAGCGAAAACAGGCGCTGCAGCACGGCGCGTGACGGCGGCGACCAGCGAGAGGACATGCGGATATCGCGCATGCCGCCCATGCGGCGCACCCACAGCCGCATCACCAGGAACATCACCCAGTACACCGATCCGGTCGCCACGCCGCAGCCCACGCCGCCCAGCGCCGGCATGCCGAAGTGGCCGTAGATAAAGATCCAGTTGAGCGGGATATTGACTAGCAGGCCGATAAAGCCCATCACCATGCCGGGTTTGGTTTTCGACAGGCCTTCGCACTGGTTGCGCATCACCTGGAAAAAGAGATAGCCGGGCGCGCCCCATAGCAGGGCATGAAGATAGCCTTCCGCCTTCAGCGCCAGCTGTTCGTCGATATCCTGCATGGCGCGAATCACGTAACCGGCGTTCCACAGCACCGCCATAATCAGAATGGCGACGAAGAAGGCCAGCCAGTAGGCCTGGCGAACCTGTTCAGCGATACGTTCGCGGCGGCCGGAGCCGTTGAGTTGCGCAACGGTTGGCGTCAATGCAAGCAGAAGACCATGGCCGAATAAAATGGCCGGAAGCCAGATAGAGGTGCCGACTGCGACGGCGGCCATATCCGTGGCGCTAACCGCGCCGGCCATGATGGTATCTACAAATCCCATTGCGGTCTGCGCCACCTGAGCAAGGATGACCGGAATCGCAAGGGCAAGCAATTGACGCGCTTCTGTTAAATACTTCTGCACGTTAACACCTGTTAAAAAAGAAAAGGGGAGTGATCCCGGAGAAATGCGCGGTTAGTGTAGCGGCATTAACAGGATTCACCAAGTTTTGTCACGCTGTGCGTTATATTGCGGCTGTAAAGCGGACGCGACGCGGAAATAATATCCGCGCGCTAAGCTGTGGTAAGCTAGAGCAAACTTCGTAGAGGCCAAAACTATGTTTACCGGAATTGTGCAGGGCACCGCAAAGATTGTGTCCATTGAAGAAAAAGATCTGTTTCGCACCCATGTCGCAGAGCTGCCGGAAGAGCTGCTGCCGGGGCTGGCGCTGGGCGCGTCGGTGTCGCATAACGGCTGCTGTCTGACGGTCACGGCCATTGAAGGCAACCGCGTCAGTTTCGATCTGATTAAAGAAACGCTGCGCGTCACCAATTTAGGCGACCTGCAGGAAGGCGACGTCGTCAATATTGAACGCGCGGCGAAATTCAGCGATGAGATCGGCGGCCACCTGATGTCTGGCCATATTATGACCACTGCGGAAATCTGCAAAATTATCCAGTCGGAAAATAACCGCGAAGTCTGGTTTAAAATTCAGGACCCGGCGCAGATGAAATATATTCTGCATAAAGGCTTCGTCGGTATTGACGGCATTAGCCTGACCGTGGGCGAAGTGACCAAAAGCAAATTCTGCGTCTATTTAATCCCAGAAACCCTGGAGCGCACTACGCTTGGCGCGAAAAAGCTGGGACACCGCGTCAATATCGAGATCGATCCGCACACTCAGGCGATCGTCGATACCGTCGAGCGCGTGCTTGCGCAGCGTGAAGCCGCCGCACTGCGCCCGGACGTCGAATAAGCATAAAAAAAGGCGCTCCAGGCGCCTTATTCAACAGATCGGCTTAGCGCGCGACGCGCAGGCCGCCTTCTACGCCGCGGCTAAAAACCACCTGCCACAGCTGAATATCGCGGGCGCGAAAGGCGCCGGCGCAGGCATTAAGATAGTAACTGAACATGCGCTTAAAACGTTCGCCGTACTTTTCGGCCAGCTGCGGCCACGCCTGCAGGAAGCGCTCGTACCAGGCCATCAGCGTGGTGTCGTAATCGGCGCCGAAATTATGCCAGTCTTCCAGAATGAAATGAGACTCGCTGGCGTCCGCAATATGACGCACCGACGGCAGACAGCCGTTGGGGAAAATATATTTATCAATCCAGGGATCGACATTCATATCGGTGCGGATCGCGCCGATGGTGTGCAGCAGGAACAGTCCGTCCGGCTTGAGGTTGCGGTCCACCACGTCGAAGTAGGTGGCGTAGTTTTTCGGGCCGACGTGCTCGAACATGCCCACCGAAACGATACGATCAAACTGCTGGTTAAGATCGCGATAATCCTGCAGCAGGATAGTGACGTCCAGTCCTTCGCAGCGCTGCTGCGCCAGCTTCTGCTGCTCTGCCGAGATGGTCACGCCGTGCACCACCGCGCCGTAGTGGCGAGCGGCATACTCTGCCAGCCCGCCCCAGCCGCAGCCGATGTCCAGCAGCGTCATGCCCGGCTCCAGCTGCAGTTTGCGGCAGATCATATCCAGCTTCGCTTCCTGCGCCTGCTCCAGCGTCTCGGCCTCTTTCCAGTAGGCGCAGGAGTATTGCATATAGGGGTCGAGCATCAGTGAGAAGAGGTCGTTCCCGAGATCGTAATGCTCTTTGCCCACGATCCATGCGCGTTTTTTCGACTGTAAGTTGGTGAGACGCGCGGCGGCCACGCGCAGCGTATCTTTGAAGTGGTGCGGCAACTGCTGGTCCAGCTTATGCTTCAGCACGCGGTGAAAAAACATATCCAGCCGTTCGCACTCCCACCAGCCATCCATATAAGCTTCGCCAAGACCAAGTGAGCCTTCCTGAATCACGCGCTTAAAAAAGTCAGGCTGTTTAACCTGAATATCCCAGGGGCGGCTGCCGTTGATTTCGATGTCCGCTTTTTCCAGCATTTCGTGGACAATGCGATACCAGTGGTTTTCTTCAAGGCTCACTTCTTCTATTAACGATGAACTCATAGCTACTCCATCACCTGTCCGCGTTGAACCTGAGAAAAAGAATAGTCAATTTCTCAAGGCCTGTGAGAAATGTCACGGATTGCTCCGTGCGCCTGATATCCGACGTTTTACAGAGGATTGGATCTGAAAATCGTTGTCTGACGCAGCAGGGAACGCGCGCGCAGACACCATCCGGGCGATAAGCTTCGCCTAATAATAAAACAATTATGTTATTGATTTGTTACAGATTTATTGACCTGATCGAGTATATGCTCAACCAGGTCAGTATTCAACGACTTATTGTTAGGCAGCTAACTATAAAAGTTGCCTTAGTGATTATCCTGGCAGGGAGTGGTAACGCGGACAATATCCATTTGTGCGCTGGCGCGTCGCTGCCAGACGTAGCCCGCTATCGCCAGTGCGATAGTGGTCACCATAATCAGCGTAGTCATCAGCAGCGGCTGTTGTAAACCTGCGGAGACCGCCAGACTGGCAAGGAAGCAAAGACCGAGCTGCAGGGTATTCTGCAGCGCCGCGGCTTTACCGGTGGCGTGCGGGAACGGCAGCAGCGCATTCGACACCACGATCGGGTAAATCGCGCCGTTCGCCAGCGCCATGCCGCAGAAGGGCGCAAGCAGGGCGATCAGATTGTGGCTTCCGGTAAGCGCCACGCCGAAGAGCGTCGCCACGCTCAGGCTGTAAAGCGCCAGCAGCAAGGGGAGCAGCTGCGCGCCGCCAAAGCGGTTGAGCAGGGCGCGGCAGCCAAATCCGCCCAGCAGGAAGGCGATAGTTTGCGGAATATAGCTCAGGCCGATATCCGCCGGCGTCAGGCCCGCATCGGCGAGAATAAAGGGCGAGCCGGTCAGCCAGGCGAAAAAGCTGGCGGAGCAGGCGGCATAGATCAATACGTTGCCGCCATAGACGCCGGCGCGCAGCAGCGAGAAGAAGCCCGGCTGATCGCCCGCCTCTTTTGCCGTCGGGCGGCTGGCGGGCAGGCGCAGCGTCACCAGCATCAGCGCCACGCCGGTCAGCGTCAGCACCAGAAAGATCGAACGCCAGTGAAAGTGGCTAATCAGCCAGGCGCCGAGCAGCGGCGCCAGCGCGGGCGAAAGCGCCACCAGCGGCATAATGGTGGCGAACACCTTATTGGCGCGCGCGCGCGGATAGCGATCCACCACCAGCGCCTGCCAGCTCACCGCCGCAGCGCAGACGCCGATTGCCTGAATAAAGCGCAGCGCCAGCATCAGCACCGCATTTTCCACCCACAGCATGCCGGCGCAGCCGAGCGCGAACAGTCCCAGCCCCATCAGCAGAACCGGTTTGCGGCCGATGCGGTCGGAAAGCGGGCCCCAGAAAAGTTGACCGATGGCGAAACCCGCCAGGAACAGGCTCATACTGGCGCTGATAATGCCGGGCGAGGTATTAAAGCCGATCTGCATCGCGCCGAAGGCGGGCAGATACATATCGGTCGCCAGAAAGCCCAGCATGCTGAGCAGAGCGAGGTAGGGCATAAATCCTTTTGATGACAGCATGGTTTTTAATCTCATATTTCGTCAGGCAGGTTAAACGCGGCAAAGTGTAAAAGGGTGCGCCTGCCGCTGTGAAACGTTAATATTTGCAGAGTGCTGTGAAAATTTTTGAAAGGAAAAAGCATGTGGTCCGAATATGCGCTTGAAGTGGTAGACGCCGTGGCGCGCACCGGCAGTTTTAGCGCCGCCGCGCAGGAGCTGCATCGCGTGCCCTCTGCCGTCAGCTATACGGTGCGCCAGCTGGAAACATGGCTGGCGGTGCCGCTGTTTGAACGGCAGCATCGCGACGTGGCGCTGACCGCCGCTGGCGAGCATTTCGTGCGCGAAGGCCGCGAGGTTATCAAAAAAATGCTCGCCACCCGCAGGCAGTGCCAGCAGCTGGCCAACGGCTGGCGCGGGCAGCTCAGCATCGCGGTCGATCGCATCGTGAAGCTGCCGCGCAGCCGCCAACTGGTGACCGACTTCTATCGCCACTTTCCCGATATGGAGCTGCATATCAGCTATGAGGTGTTTAACGGCGTATGGGACGCGCTGGCGGACGGACGCGTCGACGTGGCGATCGGCGCCACCCAGGCGATTCCCGTCGGCGGGCGCTTTTCCTTTCGCGATATGGGCGCGCTGAACTGGCGCTGCGTCGTGGCGCGCCACCATCCGCTGACGCAGCAGCCGCAGCTCGACGACGACGCGCTGCGCGTCTGGCCGTCGCTGGTGCTGGAGGATACCTCGCGCGCGCTGCCGCGACGCATGACCTGGACGCTGGATAACCAGCGCCGACTGGTGGTGCCGGACTGGCAGGCGGGGCTGGCGTGCGTGCTGGATGGCTTATGCGTGGCGATGATGCCGGGCCATCTGGCGCGTCCGCTGCTAGATAAGGGGGAGCTGGCGGAGCTGACGCTGCCTGCACCCTTTCCGGAAAGTCACTGCTGCGTGAGCTGGTCGGAGGCGCGCGCATCGCCGGCGCTTAGCTGGTTGCTCAGCTATCTCGGCGATGCGCAAACGCTCAATCAGGAGTGGTTAAGCGAGGATTAGCGGCGGTAGTCGCGGAAGGGGCCGTCGCCAACCGAGCGGCGCTCAATCAGCGTGGGATGCACTTCAATGGTCTGCGACACTTCGCGTTTGCTGGTGATGCGATCGAGCAGCATCTCCAGCGCCTTTTCGCCCAGTTCAGCTTTCGGCTGATGCACGGTGGTCAGCGCCGGAGTGAAGTAGCGCGCGTTGCGCACGTTGTCATAGCCGATCACCGAAATATCCTGCGGCACGCGCAGGCCCATCTCGTCGGCGGCGCAGATCGCGCCCATCGCCATAATATCGCCGCCGCAGAAGATCGCCGTTGGACGCTGCTTCTGCTGCAGGATCTGCTGCATTGCCTGGTAGCCCGACTCTGGCTCGAAATCGCCCTGAACGATCCACTCGGGGCGCAGCGCGATGCCTGCTTCCTCCAGCGCTTTCAAAAAGCCCGCGTGGCGTCCGCCGCCGGTGTTGCGCTCCAGCTGGCCGGGAATGGCGCCGATATCGCGATGGCCGCGTTCAATCAGATAGCGTCCCGCCAGATAGCCGCCCTGGAAGGCGTTATCCAGCACGGTGTCGGTAAAGTCGCCGCGCGATTCGCCCCAGTCCATCACCACCATCGGAATATTGCGGTTCTCTTCCAGCATCTTCAGCAGATCGTCCGGATACTCGGAGCACATCACCAGCAGGCCGTCGACGCGCTTCTGCGCCATCATCGACAGATAGGCGCGCTGCTTTTGTAGATCGTTATGAGCGTTGCCGAGAATCAAGGTATAGCCGCGTTCGAAGCAGTGGTGCTCGACCGCTTCGATGATTTCCGCAAAATAGGGCGCTTCGCTCGAGGTGGCAAGCAGCCCCAGCGTTTTGGTGTGATTGACCTTCAGGCTGCGCGCCACGGCGCTGGGCGAATAGTGTAATTCCTGAATCGCCTGCCAGACGGCGTTGCGCGTCTCTTCCGCAACGAAGCGCGTTTTATTGATCACGTGGGAAACGGTGGTGGTGGAAACACCCGCGCGCTTCGCGACATCTTTGATTGTTGCCATTAAAAAGAGACTCCAGAACTTATCAATAAGCCACTGATAAGCATAATGTTAAACGTTTGCGTCCGCTAAGAGAGTTTTCTGTTAATTCGCTACAGTTTTTGTCGGTGAAATACTCACTGGGCAGGACAAAACAGGGGCTGTTGCGTGCGAACGGCACGGGCGTTGCGTCCGTTGCGCAACAAAGCGGGGGATTCTAGCAAGGCTTGCGTGATAAAACGAGATTTTTACCGGCAACTATGGGAAAATCCCGCAAGACCATGATGATTGTGTGGATAAGGAGAGGTAATGAGCACCGATTTGAAACTGGCATTAATGACCACCGGCGCGGCGCTGCTGATGATTGTGGCCTTCAGCTTTACCGCCGTCATGCACTAACAGACGGCCATAAAAAAACCGGGATTATCCCGGTTTTTTTATGGCGTTTAGCGAATGGTTTTTGGCGTCATCACCCGGCGCGCGCCGATATAGTGACGCTGCCAGTAATCATCCGAAAGTCCGCTAATCTGGATATCTTTGCCGGTGCGCGGCGACTGAATGAATTTGCCGTTGCCAAGGTAGACCCCAACGTGGTCGGCGGTGCCACGGCCATTGATACGGAAAAAGACCAGATCGCCTTTTTCCAGCGACTCGCGCTTCACCGGCGCAGCGTCGCGCAGGTGGTACATTTCGTTGGCGGTGCGCGGAATCCTGAACTTCACCAAATCTTTATAGGCGTACCAGACGAGGCCGCTGCAGTCGAAACCGGTATGCGGCGAGGTGCCGCCCCACTGATAAGGCTTGCCCAGCTGACCCATCAGCTTGGTCATCGCCGTTTCGCGCGCTTTCTGATAGCGCAGGCGATGCGATTTACTCATTTTGATGGTGGAAGTGCCGTCGGCGTCCAGCTGCGGGAGAGTCGCGGTTTTTGCGGTGCTCAGCGTGCGCTGGCGGCCATCGCGTTTGCGAGAAGATTTAAGGGTTTTTTTCGTATCGGCGGCGGAGGGGGAGAGCTTAGCCGTTTCAATTTTCTTCTGCTTTTTCAGTTTGAGTTTTTGCGCAGTAGAAGGGCGCGTTTTTTTCGCGCTGGTTTTAACCGGTCGCCGTTTGCGGCGCTCATCTTCGCGCGCGCTTTTTTTCTCCGCCTTGTGCAGGCTGGCGTTAACCGGCGCTTGCGGCGAGGCCGAAGCGATGTTCATGAACAGCTGCGCGAAAGCTAATATAAAGAGCGTAATCAGTAATCGCATAGTCCGGTTACAGGGTTAGCGGTTACGACAACAGGCCGTAACGAGGTTAGAAAAATCTGATCGGAGATCAGCGCCGGGGCCATTCTAAGCCAGGTTTTTTTCAAAAGTTAAGCCATTTTTCTATTAAACTGTTACAGGGTTGCATCTGACTCATAAATGAGCAATTTCAGCAGTTTATAGCAGCAAAGTTATTACCAGTTATGAACAGCTTAAGTTTTGATTATCGTCAGAAAAAGTCAGATCTTTACTAAAGAACTTAACAAACATGGCGGTTTCGCCTGGCAAGCGAGAAATTGTCGTTTTCAGGGACGGGGCGAAGTCGCTACAATAAACAAACACGAAGTAGGGAATTAAGGAAGGCAATTATGAGTACTGTAGAAAAAATTCAGCGCCAGATCGCAGAAAACCCGGTCCTGCTGTATATGAAAGGCTCGCCGAAACTGCCAAGCTGCGGTTTCTCTGCGCAGGCGGTACAGGCGCTCTCTGCCTGCGGTGAGCGCTTTGCTTACGTGGATATTCTGCAGAACCCTGATATTCGCGCCGAGCTGCCGAAATACGCCAACTGGCCGACCTTCCCGCAGCTGTGGGTAGACGGCGAGCTGGTTGGCGGCTGCGATATTATCGTCGAAATGTTTCAGCGCGGCGAACTGCAGTCGCTGATCAAAGAGACGGCGGAAAAGCACAAAGAAGCGGAATAACAGCCGCGCTATAAAAAAGGCCGACTCGCGTCGGCCTTTTTTTTACGCCTGCTCCGGCGCCGCTTCCGCGTCGTCGCTCGCCGCCATCGGCAGCGGCCAGCCGCCCAGCCGTTTCCAGCGGTTTACCAGCTCGCAGAACAGCGTCGCCGTCTGCTCAGTATCGTAGAGCGCAGAGTGCGCCTGGGTACTGTCAAAATCCATGCCTGCCGCTTTACAGGCTTTCGCCAGCACCGTCTGCCCCAGCACCAGCCCGCTCAGCGCGGCGGTGTCGAAGGTGGCGAACGGATGGAAAGGGTTGCGCTTCAGCCCGGCGCGCCCGGCGGCGGCCATCATAAAATTGAGATCGAAGGTCGCGTTGTGCGCCACCATAATGGCGCGATTACAGTGGTGATCCTTGATGCCTTTGCGCACCATCTTGAAGATGGCGTGCAGCGCCTCATATTCGCTAATCGCGCCGCGCAGCGGATTACTGGGATCGATGCCGGTAAAGGCCAGCGCCTCGGGATGAAGCAGCGCGCCTTCAAAAGGCTCGACGTGGAAATGCAGCGTCTGGTCGCGGTGCAGCCAGCCCTCTTCGTCCATTTTCAGCGTGGTGGCGGCGATCTCCAGCAGCGCATCGGTCTGCGCGTTAAAGCCTGCGGTCTCGACATCGATCACCACAGGATAGAAACCTCGGAAACGTTGATTCAGCGCGTTCAGGGAGTTCGTTTCAGACATCAGCATCTCATAGCAGAAAATAGGCAGCGCGCATTATGGCAAAAAAAAGAGGAGGGTGCAGCAGAAGGGAAAGCTTCAGCCTGCCGCAGCGCGCAGACTGAAGCGGCAAACTTAGTTGCCCAGGCCGTGACCGGCATGTTTATTTTCGATCAGCTCGATCTTGTAGCCGTCTGGATCTTCGACGAAGGCGATAATGGTGGAACCGCCTTTCACCGGACCCGCTTCGCGCGTCACCTTGCCGCCCGCGTTGCGGATGCGGTCGCAGGTGGCTGCCACGTCATCCACGCCCAGCGCGATATGGCCGTAGGCATTGCCCAGATCGTAGCTGTCCACGCCCCAGTTGTAGGTCAGCTCGATGACTGCGCCTTCGCTCTCTTCGGTATAGCCCACGAATGCCAGCGTATATTTATACTCCGTGTTTTCGCTCTGACGCAGCACGCGCATGCCGAGAACGCGGGTGTAGAAGTCGATAGAACGTTGCAGATCGCCAACGCGCAGCATGGTGTGAAGTAAACGCATAACATCCTCTTTTATTAAATCGTCATCGTCTGATGACTCAAACGCTAAGTATAGCGGTGAAAATAGCAAAAAACGGCCGCTGGCGTAACCGTTGTCACGCCAGCGTCACGCTTAAAGCGTCGGGTAGTCGGTATAGCCTTCCGCGCCGCCGCCGTAAAAGCTCTCGGGGCGCTGCGGGTTGAGCGGGGCGTCCTGCTGCAGACGCGCCACCAGATCGGGGTTGGCGATAAAGTCGCGGCCAAAGGCCACGGCGTCGATCAGACCGCGCGCAATCAGGTCGTCCGCTTTCTCCACGGTATAGGCGCCCGCGCCGATAATCACCCCCGGGAAGCGCGCGCGCACTTCTTCGCGGAAGGCGTCGCTGTAGGGCTTGCCGCCCGCCCAGTCCGGCTCGGAAAGGTGTAGGTAGGCGATATTGCGCTTCGCCAGCTCGCCGATATACCACAGCGCGGCTTTCTCTTCTTCAGGGCCATTATCCAGGTTCTGAAAGCTGCCGATCGGCGAAACGCGAATGCCGACGCGGTCGGCGGACCAGTTTGCGATGGCGGCGTCGACCACTTCCAGCGCGAAGCGGCCGCGTTTTTCAATGCTGCCGCCATATTCATCGGTGCGGCGGTTGGAGTCTGGCGCCAGGAACTGATGCATCAGATAGCCGTGCGCCGAGTGCAGCTCCAGCAGATCGAAATCCGCCTCACGCGCATTGGCGGCCGCCTGGCCAAAATCCGCCACGATCTGTTTGATCTCGGCCACGGTAAGCTCGCGCGGCGTCGAGGTCTCTTCGCGATAGACGCTGCCGTCTTCCGCGCGCAGCGAGGTGCGCGTGCCGGCGGCGATAGCGGAGGGCGCGACAGGCGCTTTGCCTTCGGGCTGCACGCTGTTGTGCGAAATGCGGCCGGTGTGCCATAGCTGAACGGCGCTGTGGCCGCCCGCCTCGTGAATGCCGGCGTTAATCGCTTTCCAGGCGGCAATCTGCGGCTGGGTATGCAGGCCCGGCGCGCCGGCGTAGCCTTTCGCCTGGAAAGAGACCTGCGTCGCCTCGGTGATGATCAGCCCGGCGCTGGCGCGCTGGCAATAATATTCGCCCATCAGCGGCGTCGGGATGTCGCCTGGCTCGATGCTGCGCAGACGCGTCAGCGGCGCCATAAATACGCGGTTCGGTACGGTAATCGCACCCACTTTAAGCGGGCTAAACAGCTGGGTACTTGCCATAACAACTCCTGTAGTAGACCGGTCTGCTATAAAACGGCGTTTTTAAAATCAGTGGGTTTGCAGCCACTGTTCGAGAGTGCTCAAAGCGAGGCGCAGCGGCTGCGGCTCGCGGGAGAGCTTGCTCTGCAGGCTGGCGCCCAGCCACAGAATATAGATCACTTCCGCCATCTCGCGCGGCGCGTAGGGCAGCTTCATCCTTTCCTGCAGCAGGGCCGCTTCCAGCGTTTGCGTATAAACCGCAATAAGGCGGCTCGCGCCGCGCTGCAGGGCGTCGCGCATCGGCTCGGAGAGATCGCAAACTTCCGCGGAGAGCTTCACCGCCAGGCAGCCGACGATATGACCCTGTTCGCTGAACAGCTGCTCGGCCTGGCGAAAGTGCGCCAGCAGCCGCTCGCGCGGCGTGCCATCGCCGTGCTGCAGTCGCGCCTCGACCTGCTGATGCAGATGGAGAAAGTAGCGCTCCAGCAGCGCCACGCCAAACGCCTCTTTCGAGCGGAAATAGTAGTAGAAAGAGCCTTTCGGCACCTCCGCCAGCGTCAGCAGCTCGCTGAGTCCCATTCCGGTGAAACCGCGCTGCAGACAGAGCTGCTCGCCGGTGGCGAGCAGATGTTCACGGGTTTCGGTGCGTTGCAGCGTCTTGTTCATGGCGCTTAAGGTAGTAGACCGATCGGTCGGATGCAACCGTTAGCCCGTCTTACGGCACGTTCTGATCATGTCGAGCTGCGGCTGATATTCGCGGGTCTGGATGTTGAACATCCCCAGCAGCGTATGGAAGAGGTTGTCCTGCGAGACCTCCGCCGTCGGCGCCTGCTGGCGCAGGCAAGCCTCACTGACGCCATAGGTCCTGGCGTAATCGTCCGACATCCACAGCAGCAGGGGGATATGCGTCTGCTGAGAGGGCGCAAACAGATAGGGCGCACCGTGCAGATACATACCGTGCTCGCCGAGCGATTCGCCGTGATCGGAGAGATAGACCAGCGCCACGTTAAAGCGATCGCTTAATCCCTTCAGCAGATCGATGGTGCGGCCGATCATATCGTCGCTGTAGAGCAGTGAGTTATCGTAGGTATTCATCAGCGCCTGATGGTCGCAGTCCTGAATCTGATTGCTGTCGCAGGTCGGGGTAAACTGGCGGAACTGCGGCGGATAGCGGCGATAGTAGGCGGGGCCGTGGCTGCCCATCTGATGCAGCACGATAATGCCGTCGTTATTCAGGCTGTGGGTATAGTTATCCAGCCGGTGCAGCAGCACGTCGTCGAGGCAAGACCCGTCCTGGCACCAGGCGTTCAGCTTCCACAGCGTCATATCGGTATGCGGCACCCGATCGCAGGCGCCCTTGCAGCCGCCGTCGTTTTCGCGCCATAGCACGCTGACGCCCGCATGGCCGAGGATATCCAGCACGCCGTCCTGATGATGCGCCAGATTAGCGTCGTAGTGAGCGCGCGGCATATTAGATAACATGCAGGGTACGGAGATGGCGGTTTCCGTGCCGCAGGAGGTCGCCTGCGGATAGTAAATGACATTCTGCTTTTTCAGCTGCGGGTTGGTTTCGCGCGCGTAGCCGCCCAGCGAAAAGTTCTCCGCGCGCGCGGTTTCGCCGACGACCAGCACCACCAGCGTTTTTTTCTGCTCCGCCGCGATGATGGGGCCTTTATGCGCATCCTGCCCGATATGCACCCACGTCTGGCTGCCTCTCATCCAGCGATTATTGACGTAGTGGCCGGCGCCGCTGACGATGTTGGCCGGCGTCACCATTTTGACCAGCCCTTTGTTATTGCGGATCAGCGAGGCGTAATCCTTATAAAAAAGCAGCGCCATCAGCAGGATGACGCCCAGCGACGCCGCCATAAACAGCGCGCGCCAGGCGAGATTCATCCACCAGCATTCGCGGCGTTTGAAGCGCGTCAGGAAGATGACAATGGTCGGTACTACGCCCATCAGCAGCAGCCAGATGATGGCGTTACGGCTGAGCAGCGCGGTGGACTCCTGCAGATCGGTTTCAAAGACGTTCTGCACCATATTGGTATCGATAACGGTGCCGAAGCTAAACATAACGTAGTTTGCCGCCGCGCTCGTCAGGATCAGCACCGCCAGCAGCGGCTTGCGCAGGTAAGGCCAGGCGATCAGGTTAAAAATCAGGCCGAACGCCGCCGTCAGCACAAGGGGCAGGCTGGCGGCAAAGAAGTAATCATGTAGAGAGGTATAAGGGATGCGTTCCCAGGCGCGGAACAGAAATAGACCGTTCAGGACCAGCGCGAACAACAGGGAGACCGCCAGATTAAAGGTAGTTTCGTGACAGCGTAACTTTTTCAACTGCATGAGTATCCAGTAAAAAACAAATGATCGCCAAAAGAGAATAAAGGTAAAAACCTGGGAAAACCTTAACAAAGGCTCAACACTATGCGCGGAATTATCTGTTTAGCCAAACTAATTAGTTACATTTAGTGACGAGACGCGCGGGCCGCCGCGAAAAAGGCGCGCGCCTTGAGCTATCTTTAAAAGAGATAATCAGCGATATGGAGAGCCTGTGGCGGAGCAACTTGAGTTTTTCCCGGTACCCAGTCCCTGTCGCGGCATCTGCCAGGTGGATGCGCGCGGCTACTGCCTCGGCTGCCTGCGCAGCCGGGAAGAACGCTTCAACTGGATGAAATTCAGCGACGCGCAGAAGCGCGACGTGCTGCGCCTGTGCCATCAGCGCCGCCTGCGTCTGCAGCGCCAGCAGAAACCGGAAGACGATGCCGACCCGCAGCAGCCATCCCTGTTCTGAGCGCTTTTCGTTATACTCCCTGACACTGACTGAAAGAGCAAACACAGGGATATCACTATGCTTCAAGTGCAACAGATTTCGCCGCAGGGCCCCGCTTTCTCTCCGCTGATCATGGGTTACTGGCGCCTGATGGAGTGGGGAATGACCCCGCAACAGCGCGTCAGCTTTATCGAACATCATCTCTCGTCAGGCATCACCACCGTCGATCACGCCGATATCTATGGCGACTACCGCTGCGAAGCCGCCTTTGGCGAGGCGCTGAAGCTGTCGCCCGGCTTGCGCGATCGCCTGCAGATCGTTACCAAATGCGGCATCGCCACGCGCGCGAAGCCGGAACATCGCATTGGGCACTACATCACTGACAAAGCGCATATCGTGCAGAGCGCGGAGAACTCGCTGCGTCATTTCGCCACCGACCGGCTCGACCTGCTGCTGATCCATCGCCCCGATCCGCTGATGAACGCCGATGCGGTGGCCGAGGCGTTTCTGGCGCTGCATCAGAGCGGTAAAGTGCTGCACTTCGGCGTGTCGAACTTTACGCCGTCACAGTTCGCGCTGCTGCAGTCGCGTCTGCCCTTTACGCTGGTCACCAACCAGGTGGAAATCTCGCCGATTCAGCAAAACGTGCTGCTGGACGGCACCCTCGATCAGTGTCAGCAGCTGCGCCTGCGGCCGATGGCATGGTCCTGCCTGGGCGGCGGCGAGCTGTTTCAGGATCCGCACTACCAGCCGCTGCGCGACGAACTGGAACAGGTGCGTCTCGAAACCGGCGCCGCCAGCCTGGCGCAGGTGGTCTACGCCTGGGTGCTGGCGCTGCCGAGCCAGCCGCTGCCGATCGTCGGCTCCGGCAATCCTGAACGCGTCAGCGAAGCGGTGGCGGCGCTGGAGATTACGCTGGATCGCCAGCAGTGGTTCCGCATTCGCAAAGCGGCGCTGGGCTACGATGTGCCCTGAAGCGTAAAGCTGTGTCAAACAGCGGCGCGGATCGCAAATTGCGGCCAGGCTTATCACACCCTGTGGGAGATAAGAGGCAAGCGATAATGAAAAAATCGGTCTTAGCATGTCTGTTCGCGATATGCGGCGGCCTGGCTGGCAACGCGCTGGCGCAACAGGTCACACTGCATAAAGTGAGCGCCGAGGGCATCGGCGAGGCGATCGGCACGGTCGATATCGAGCAGACGAAATATGGCCTGCTGTTCACGCCGAAGCTGAAGGGTCTGACGCCCGGCGTGCACGGCTTTCATGTTCACGCCAACGGCAGCTGCGAACCGGGCGTTTCCGATGGTAAAACGGTGGCGGCGGGCGCGGCGGGTGGCCATCTCGATCCGCAAAAAACCGGCAAGCACCTCGGCCCTTACGGCGAAGGCCACCTCGGCGATCTGCCGGCGATTTACGTCGATGAGAAGGGCAGCGCCGGCTATCCGGTGCTGGCGCCGCGGCTGAAATCCCTGGATGAGATCAAGGGCAACGCATTAATGGTGCATATCGGCGGTGACAACCACGCCGACCATCCGCAGCCGCTTGGCGGCGGCGGCGGGCGCTACGCCTGCGGCGTGATCTGATGGTTCGTTTACCGACGGCTCCTTATGGAGCCGTTTTATTATCGTTTAGTTTAGTTTCCGGCTATGTTCTCCTGATGATTTACCGCCTATGATACTGATTCTGGACACTTTCATCTGGTGCGATCAAAGGAGAAAAGGAATGAAGAAAACGGGCGCACTGCTGCTCTGTCTGCTGCTGGCGGGCTGCGATCAACCCAATGAAACCCAGCTCAGGACGGAAGCAGGACGTCAGCTACAGCGCACCATCGACGCCAGCCCGGCGCGCGCCGAGTGCGAGTCCATCGCGAAAGGACGCGAGTGGCTGAGCCACAGCGCGCGCAAACGGCTTGAAGAGAAGGGCTGCCAGTATATCTTGCGCAGCGCTACCGAAACCAACTTCGAGCAAACGGCGATCTACCGCACCAGCATGACCATGGTGTGCGGCAGCATTATCGGCAAGAGCTTTACCGGCAGCGAAATCCGGCGGCGTTTTATCTACTCGCCGGAAGAGCGCGAGCTGGTGATTGAGCCGATGTCGGCCAACGATAAAACCCGTTTCGAGCAGCGTAAGACCCTGGCGCAGCTGCAGGCCGATTTCGACCGCCAGCAGCTGCAGTATTGCAAATAGCTATTCCGGCACCGCCTGTTTTAGCTGCGCCAGCGAACAGCGCAGCCGCCATAAAATACCCGCCAGCGTATTCGCCTCCGTATCACCCTCCGCCACCAGCTGGCGGATGGTCTCCTCCAGCGTTGTCAGGGTCTGATCGAGTGAACTGTGCCGCACGCCGCGCGCGCTGATGATGCGCTGCAAATCCTGCAGGCTCGCCTCGCGCATCTGCGCCAGCGCGGTGGACGCGGGCTGCCAGTCGCGCAGCTGCCAGACGATATGCGAACAGTTGAGCAGCACCACGCCCCAGCGCAGCAGCCAGACGCGCGCCTGCTCGTCACGGCTGCTGCTCAGCTGGCTGATACGATGGTAGATCTGCGATTCAAAGCGGTTTTCGCTCAGGCGCGGACGGCGGCGCAGCTGGTCGAGGAACGCCATGCGCAGCGCGCGGATATGACGGCGGCTACGGCGCGCGTCGGAGCTGGGGCGCAGGATCTGAAACGCCAGCCAGGCGAGCATCACGCCGCACACTTTGGCGATATTGTCGTTGAGGAAGTCGGCGTAATCCCAGCTCGGCGGGTTGGTCACCGCGATAAACGAGCCCATAAAGACAATAAACTGGCCCCAGAGCGCGGCGCGCTGCTTTTGCTGCAGCTTGAACAGCTGGAGCGTCAGCAGCAGTGGGAACAGAAACAGCAAAAACTGCCACAGCTGGGAGATCTGCACCATCAGGCCGAATTTCATCACAAAGCTGAACAGCGACAGCCAGAGCAGGGTTTTCAGCAGCAGGGTGACGCTGCCGCTGGGCGAGGGCGCAGACGAGTAGAGCACGCAGGCGATGGCGGTCAGGGTCAGCGCCGCTGCGCCGGCCGACCACTGCGTGGTGATCCAGAAGGCGCAGCCCGCCACGACGGCGCAAAAGGTGCGCAGCGCGCTCCAGCCCGCTTCGGCGCTGTCGCTCTCCCGCGCCAGCGCGGGCACGGGGGGCGGCTGAAAGCGGGTATCGGCGTCGGCGCGGGCCAGCAGGCGGATCCAGCGGCTGACGTTGAGGTACATCCAGCAGAAATAGCGCAGGCGCTGGCAAAAGGCGCGCTGGCGGTAATCGCCGTCGGCGGCGGGGGTGACGCTGCGCAGGATCCGCGCCAGCCGGTACTTGTCGCACTGCGCGCTCGCCAGCTCCTGCATCAGGGCGTCGATGGCGTCGTAGAGCGGCTGCGGCGCGTCGGGCCAGTTAAGCAGCATGCGGCGCAGGCTGGAGAGGACGCTGGTGAGGCGCAGCTGCTGGTGCAGCACGTAGTTGAGCACGTTGTTCTGGCGGCGAAAGCGGTAGTGGCTCCAGAACGCCTGAATGCGCAGCAGGTTCATGGTGAGAATCTGGCTGATCACCGCTTCATGGGCGGCGCGCACCTTATCGACCTCGGTAGGCTGCAGCAGCAGCCCGGCGTGCTCCAGCAGGCGTGCATGCATCTTCTGCAGCGAGGCGATCAGCGCCTCGCCGTCCGAGGTGCTCGGCAGCACCATCATCATGAACCCGGCGCAGAGAATGCCTGAAATCACCTCGCAGACGCGCGCCTGCGTCAGATTCCAGAGATCCGTCGCATCGGTCAGGTCGACGCTGCTGAAAACGATGATCGCTGCGGTGTAGCCGGCCAGCGAAAAGGCGTAGGCCACGTTGTTCTGATAGTGGTTAGCGATGCCGGTGCAGAACGCCAGCCAGCCGGCGATAAAAATGGTGAATAGCCAGGGTTCGTTGAGGGTATGACCGGCGATCAGCAGCGCGGCGCCTGCGCCCATCAGGCTGCCGACGATGCGGCCGAGGCTTTTGCTTATCGCGCCGCCGACGGTGGGAAAGCTGATCACCGCCGCCGAGGTCATCGCCCAGTAGGGCTCATCCAGGTCGAGCGCGTAGGCGATGCTGAGCGCCAGACACATCGCGATGGCGTTGCGCAGCGCATAGCGCCACTGGTTGGCGTCCGCTTTCACCCAGGGAAGCTGGTCCCACGCCAGCCATTGCAGGTTCATCGCGCGCTCACGGCTGGACAGAGACAGAACAGGTGGTGCCCGCCACCAGCGGCACGTTATCCGGGATCTGCGCCAGGCGAATACGCACCGGCACGCGCTGCGCCAGCCGCACCCAGGGCACGTTCGGCTTGATATCCGGCACCAGGCCGCTGTCGCTATCGATACTCTGGTCGTAGATGGCGCGGCCGATGCTTTCAACTTCGCCCTGCAGCCGCGCGCCGTTGCTGTAGAGCACAATCTGCGCCGGCGCGCCGGGACGAATATGGCGCAGCTTGGTCTCTTCGAAATAGCCCATGACGTAATAAGAGTGGCTGTCGACCAGCGCGAAGAGCGGCGTGCCCGCCGTGGCGTAGTCGCCGACGCGCAGCGTCAGATTGCTGATCCAGCCGTCGGTTGGCGCCGTCACGGTGGTCTGCTGCAAATTCCAGCGCGCCTGGTCCAGCGCCGCCTGCGCCGCTTTGGCGCTGGCGGCCATCGACGCGGCGTTCAGCTGCGCGGCGTCAAGATCTTCGGCCGATATCACGTTGCGCGGCAGGCTGGCGCGGCGTCGTGCCTCATGCTGTGCCTTCGCCAGGTCGGCCTGCGCCTTCGCCAGCTGCGCCTCGGCGTTGTCCAGCGCAATCTGCCAGGGCACGGTATCCAGCGTCAGCAGCGTCTGGCCCTGATGCACGAACTGATTATCTTTTACCGCCAGCGAGACGATGCGCGCCGAGATCTGGGGCGTAACCTGCGCCAGCTCGGCGCGGACTTTGCCGTCGCGCGTCCAGGGCGACTGCATGTAGTAGTTCCACATCCACCAGCCCGCCAGCAGGGCGGCCGCGAAGACGATCAGCGTGGAAAAATATTTCACTGCATTGAATTTCATGGTGAGTATCCCTGTCCCAGCAGAAAAAGCGCGGCGGCGACGCAAAGTACGAAAAGAGAGAGATCCAGCAGCGTCGGATGCCAGATCTCGCCTGAATAGATCCAGCCGCGCAGCAGCGGATGAAGAATAAGCCAGAAGAAGAAGCCGAGCAGGACCGCTTTAAACAGCGGTGGAAAAAACAGCGAGGCGCCGAACACCAGGTCGGTCAGGGGCCCAGCCGCATGAAAGGAAAAAATAGCCACGCATCATCCTTCTGATATCACCCTGGCACCGGTCTCAAAAAGCGTAGATGAACCGCTGGGGCTTCGCCCGGGGTTTGTAATTTGTCCTTTAAACTCGCAGAATAGTGTAAAATCTGGCTTGATAGCTAGCAAGCTAATTATAAGGAGATGAAATGGATACGCCCCTTGGAACGGATTTGTCTCGGCTGGTGCGCATCTGGCGCGCGTTGATCGATCAGCGACTGAAGCCGCTTGAGCTGACGCAGACGCACTGGGTCACGCTGCACAACATTCATCAGCTGCCGCCGGAACAGTCGCAGATTCAGCTGGCGAAGGCGATCGGCATTGAGCAGCCGTCGCTGGTACGCACGCTGGATCAGCTGGAAGAGAAAGGATTGATTACCCGCTCGACCTGCGCGAACGATCGCCGCGCGAAGCGCATCAAGCTGACGCGTCAGGCGGAGCCGATTATTGAACAGGTTGAGAGCGTTATCGACGCGACGCGCGATGATATTCTTGCCGGCATCAGTCGCGAAGAGATCAACCAGATGGTGACCCTTATTGCCCGTCTGGAGAAAAACATTCTCGAGCTGCAGCATCGGGAAAAATAAAAAAACCGACGCCGCGGCGTCGGTTTTTTTTGCTGAGGCGATCAGCGCGGCGAAACGGTGATCTGGCTGCCATTGGACGCCAGCGCTACACGCTGGCCAACAGAGTAGCGGCTGGCCGCCTGCTTCTGCACCACCATGATGGTATTGCCGTCATCCTTACGGATTTCCAGCTCGACGCCGTCGGTTTTATTCACTGCGCCCTGAACGCCCTGGCCCGCCAGGCCGCCGGCGATCGCGCCGCCTGCGGTGGCCAGGCTGCGTCCGGTGCCGCCGCCGATGGTGTTGCCGAGGAAGCCGCCCAGCACCGCGCCGCCGATAGCGCCGATCACGTTGTTGTCATCGCCGCCCTGAATCTTAACCGGACGGACCGAGACCAGCGTGCCGTAAGACACGCTCTGAACCTGTTTGGCCTCACTGGCACTGTAGGTATCGCCTGACAGAGTACTGGTATTTGTGCAGCCAGCCAGCGTAATGCCAGCCAGTGCGACAGCAACGAAACGCTTGATCATTTGTAACTCCTTTCTTAAGCAATGCGCCATGTGTATCGCGAAATCCTGTAAACAGTATAAGACACAAAGCAAATTAATCTTAGTCTGAGTAAAACATGGTGAAGCCAAGCATAGACTATTGGCGATCAACAAAAATTCAATCAGGCGCGAAAAAAAGTTGCGCAATGTTATTTGTTGCATAAAGTCGGGAAAAACATCAGGTAATCGTCGAATCGGACGCGAGAATTTGCCAGACTGAAGGGTGTTGAATCGCACTTCCGCCACCCAGTAAGGACCAGGAATGAAATCAGGACGTTATATCGGCGTTATGTCAGGCACCAGCCTGGACGGCGTTGACGTGGTGCTGGCCGCCATCGACGAGCATATGGTGGCGCAGCAGGCGAGCTACTGTCATCCGATGCCGGGCGAGCTGCGTCAGCAGATTCTGGCGATCTGCCAGGGCCAGCAGCTGACGCTTTCGCAGCTCGGCCAGCTCGATACGCGCCTTGGACGGCTGTTCGCCGATGCGGTCAATACCCTGATGCGGCGCGAGGCGCTGGAGCCGAGCGATATCGTCGCTATCGGCTGTCACGGGCAGACCGTCTGGCACGAACCGCAAAGCGACGCGCCGAATACGCTGCAAATCGGCGATAATAATCAGATTGTCGCCGCCACCGGCATCACCGTGGTCGGCGACTTCCGCCGCCGCGATATGGCGCTGGGCGGGCAGGGCGCGCCGCTGGTGCCCGCGTTTCATCAGGCGCTGCTCATGGACGCCGTCGAGCGCCGCATGGTGCTCAACATCGGCGGCATCGCTAATCTTTCGCTGCTGATCCCCGGCCAGCCGGTGCGCGGCTTCGATACCGGCCCCGGCAATATGCTGATCGACGCGTGGATCTGGCGCCACCAGGGCAAGCCTTTCGACCAGGACGCAAGCTGGGCGCGCAGCGGCAGCGTGGTGCCTGCGCTGCTGGAGCAGATGTTGCGCGATCCCTGGTTCGCGCTGCCGCCGCCGAAAAGCACCGGGCGCGAATATTTCAATCTGGGCTGGGTTGAGCGTCAGCTGCACACTTTCCCGAGCCTGGCGCCGCAGGATGTGCAGGCGACGCTGACCGAGCTGAGCGCCGTCACCATCGCCCATCAGGTGCAGCTCAACGACGGCTGTGACCGGCTGCTGGTGTGCGGGGGCGGCGGTCGCAATCCGCTGCTGATGGCGCGCCTCGCCGCGCTGCTGGCGGGAACCGAAGTGGCCACCACCGACGCCGCCGGCATTCGCGGCGACGATATGGAGGCGCTGGCGTTTGCCTGGCTTGCCAGCCGGACGATCTCCGGTTTGCCCGGCAATCTGCCCGCCGTGACCGGCGCGGCGGCAAAAAGCGTGCTCGGCGCTATCTATCCGGCTAATCCGCTCTACTGACAGTAAGGAGAATCACGATGAAACAGGGGTTAACGCTGGCCGCCGCGCTGCTGCTGAGCGGCTGCGGGCTGCTGCACAAACAGGCTGAAGCGCCGCAAACGCTGCACTACCGCTGCGGCACTCTGCCGCTGACCGTCACGCTCGACAACGCCAGCGAGCAGGTCAGCTTTATCATGGACGGTCAGCCGTTAACGCTGAAGCGGGCGATCTCCGCCTCAGGCGCGCGCTACAGTGACGGAAAGTATGTATTCTGGACCAAAGGCGACACCGCCTTTATCGAACGCGACGATAAAGTCGTCGTTAACGACTGTGAATTGCAGCCTGCCAGCCAGCCTGTTCATTTCGAGTAACCCGTATGAGCACAAATTTCACTCTGCAAGATATTGCCAGCCTGCGCCGCGAATACACGCGCGGCGGGCTGCGCCGCAAGGATCTGCCGGACCAGCCGCTGGCGCTGTTTGAAACCTGGCTGCGGCAGGCGTGCGAGGCGCAGCTGCCCGATCCCACCGCCATGACCGTGGCGACGGTGGACGACCAGGGACAGCCTTACCAGCGCATCGTGCTGCTCAAGCACTATGACGACAACGGTTTGGTGTTCTATACCAATCTCGGTAGCCGCAAGGCGCAGCAGCTGGCCAACAATCCGCGCATTTCGCTGCACTTTCCCTGGCATTTTCTGGAGCGCCAGGTCATGGTGCTCGGCGACGTCGAGAAGCTGTCGCCGCTGGAGGTGCTGAAATATTTCCATAGCCGCCCGCGCGACAGCCAAATCGGCGCCTGGGTATCGCGTCAGTCGAGCCGGATATCGGCGCGCGGCGTGCTGGAGGGAAAATTCCTCGAGCTGAAGCAGAAGTTTCAGCAGGGCGAGGTGCCGCTGCCGAGCTTCTGGGGCGGATACCGCGTCAAATTTCATACCATGGAGTTCTGGCAGGGCGGCGAACATCGCCTGCACGACCGTTTCCTCTACCAGCGCGACGACAACGGCTGGAAAATCGACCGCTTAGCCCCGTAAAACAGCGTTTTTCTCCTCTCTCAGCGCTGGCACAGAAGTCGCCAGCGCTTTATGCTATAGCCCTCTTTTTTTTCTTCCGCACTCAGCGGAAAGCTGTGTACCAGCATAGGTGCAGTCTGATCAATTTGGAGTCAGTGATGACCAGCAGTAACCTGATACAACAATTGCAGGAACGGGGCTTAATCGCCCAGGTAACGGACGAGGAAGCGTTAGCAGAGCGACTGGCGCAAGGGCCGATTGCCCTCTATTGCGGCTTCGATCCGACCGCTGACAGCTTGCATTTGGGCCATCTGGTGCCGCTGCTCTGCCTGAAACGTTTTCAGGATGCCGGACACAAGCCGGTCGCGCTGGTGGGCGGTGCCACCGGTCTGATCGGCGATCCCAGCTTTAAAGCAGCAGAACGCAAACTCAACACCAGCGAAACCGTAGGCGAGTGGGTGGAGAAGATCCGCCGTCAGGTCGCGCCTTTCCTCGATTTCGACTGCGGCGACAATAGCGCTATCGCCGCTAACAACTACGACTGGTTCGGCGGCATGAACGTGCTGACCTTCCTGCGCGATATCGGCAAACACTTCTCTGTAAATCAGATGATTAACAAAGAAGCGGTTAAACAGCGCCTCAACCGCGACGACCAGGGGATCTCCTTTACCGAGTTCTCCTACAACCTGCTGCAGGGCTACGACTTCGCCGAGCTGAACAAGCGTCACGGCGTATCGCTGCAGATTGGCGGCTCCGATCAGTGGGGCAACATCACCTCCGGCATCGACCTGACGCGTCGTCTCTATCAGAACCAGGTCTTCGGCCTGACGGTGCCGCTGATCACTAAATCGGACGGCACCAAGTTCGGTAAAACCGAAGGCGGCGCGGTGTGGCTCGATGCGAAGAAAACCAGTCCCTATAAGTTCTACCAGTTCTGGATCAATACCGCAGACGCTGACGTTTACCGTTTCCTGAAGTTCTTCACCTTCCTCAGCCTTGACGAGATCAACGCGCTGGAAGAGGAAGACAAGAACAGCGGCAAAGCACCGCGCGCGCAGTACGTGCTCGCCGAGAGCGTCACCCGCCTGGTGCACGGCGAAGCGGGCCTGGCGGCGGCGAAGCGCATTACCGAGAGCCTTTTCTCCGGCGCGCTGAGCGACATGACCGAAGCGGACTTCGAACAGCTGGCGCAGGACGGCATGCCGACCGTGCAGCTGAACGCGGAAGACGATCTGCAGCAGGCGCTGGTGAATGCCGAGCTGGTGCCGTCACGCGGCCAGGCGCGCACCATGATTGGCTCCAACGCCGTTGCCATCAACGGTGAAAAGCAGTCAGACGCGGAGTACCGCTTCAGCGAGAGCGATAAGCTGTTTGGCCGCTACACGCTGCTGCGTCGCGGGAAAAAACACTACTGCCTGATCGTCTGGCAGTAAGCGGTCAGGGCCGGTTTCCGGCCCTTTTTTATGGCAGGCAAGGGCAAGGCAGTTCAGAACATAATGAAAAATATTCTCGCAATTCAGTCGCATGTGGTATTCGGCCATGCCGGTAATGCCGCCGCCGAGTTTCCGATGCGGCGCATGGGGGCCAACGTCTGGCCGCTCAACACCGTCCAGTTCTCTAACCACACCCAGTACGGCCACTGGACGGGCACGGTGATGCCCGCGACACACCTGACGGAGATCGTCAAAGGCATCAGCGCTATCGACCGGCTGAAAACCTGCGACGCGGTGCTGAGCGGCTATCTGGGCTCGGCTGAGCAGGGCGAACAGATCCTCGAGATCGTACGTATGGTGAAAGCCGCCAACCCAGACGCCTGGTTCTTTTGCGATCCGGTGATGGGACATCCTGAAAAGGGCTGCATCGTGGCGCCCGGCGTGGCGGAGTACCACTGCAAATACGCCATGCCCGCCAGCGACATTATCGCGCCAAATCTGCTGGAGCTGGAAATGCTCAGCGAGCGCAGCGTCACCAGCGTAGAAGAGGCGACCGCAGCGGCGCGCGCGCTGATTGCGCAGGGCCCGCGCGTGGTGCTGGTGAAACACCTGGCGCGCGCCGGACGCCGCAGCGATCGCTTTGAGATGCTGCTGGTCACGGCGGAAGAGGCCTGGCATATCAGCCGTCCGCTGGTGGATTTCGGCGTGCGCCAGCCGGTCGGCGTCGGCGACCTCACCAGCGGCCTCCTGCTGGTCAATCTGCTGCACGGCAAGGATCTGAAGCAGGCGCTGGAACACGTTACCGCCGCCGTGTACGAAGTGATGCTGACGACGCACGCGATGGGCGAATATGAGCTGCAGCTGGTCGCCGCGCAGGACGCTATCGCCCAGCCGACCCAGCACTTCGCCGCCGAAGCGCTTTAAACCTGCAGGGCCGATATCGCATCGGCCCCGCTAATCAGGCGACGCCTTCCGCCTTCAACGCCGCCTGCACCGCAGGCCGCTGCGACGTTCGCTGAAACCAGGCGTCCAGCGCCGACAGCCCCTCCAGCTCCAGCTTCAGCGCATGCGCCCAGCGCACCATCACGTACAGATAGGCGTCCGCCACGCTGAAGCGCAGCCCCATCAGCCACTGCTTATCCTGCAACGCGTTGTCGACGAATCGGAACTGCTGCTCCAGCCGGGCGCGCAGCAGAGGCGTGTAGCTGTCGGGCGTATCGGGCTTAAACAGCGGCGTGAAGGTTTTATGCAGCTCGCTGCTGATAAAGCTGAGCCACTCCAGCGTGTGGTAGCGCGTCAGGCTGCCGACCGGCGCCAGCAGCTGGCGATCGGGCTTCAGATCCGCCAGATACTGCACAATCGCCACGCCTTCGGTCAGGACAGTGCCGTCATCCAGCTCCAGCGCCGGCACCTGGCCTTTAGGATTGATTTGCCAGTAATCTTCGCTGCATTCGGTGACTTTTTTCATCAGATCGACATTAACCTGCGTGAAGTCGAGCCCGCACTCACGCAGCACGATATGCGGCGAAAGCGAGCAGGCGCCAGCCTTACAGAACAGTTTCATCACGGACCTCCGGATTGCGACAGGATCATTGCAGCTTAATGCCTCGTCGCCGAATTGCCAGTGACCGCGATCAAGCGTTGCCCCTGGCCCGGAAAAGGATAAAAAAAAGCCGGGCGCATGGCCCGGCTGCATCTCACCTGAACGATCAGGCCTGCGCTTTTTTCAGCTCTTCTTGCGGCGTCTGCGCCATGCGGTTCAGCAGCGGCGCGGTCAGCAGCATCAGCACGGCGATCACGCCGGTCACGATGCCGATCTGCTGGAAGACGCTGCTGTAGACATTCAGCGAGGCGAGCGGATCGGTCACGTTCTCCGGCACGGCCATCAGGCCCGCCACTTTACCGGCGATCATCGCCGCGCCAGCGGTGGTGAGGAACCAGGAGCCCATGATAAAGCCCATCAGGCGTTGCGGCACCAGCTGCGCCACCATCGCCAGACCGAGACCGGAGATCATCAGCTCGCCAATGCTCTGCAGCGCATAGCTCAGGATCAGCCAGTTAACCGAAACGATACCGGCATCTGAAGCGAACTTCGCGCCCAGCGGCAGCACCAGGAAGGCGGCCGAACAGAGCACCATGCCGATAGCGAATTTAAACGGCATCGGCAGACGGTCGCCCAGCTTGTTGTAAACCGCCGCCAGCAGGGGGCTCGCCAGCATAATCCAGAACGGGTTGAGCGCCTGGAACTGCTCAGGTTCGAAGGTAATGCCCAGAATGGTGTGCTCGACGTTGCGAATCGCAAAGAAGTTAAGCGAGGTCGGCATCTGCATATAGAGCACGAAGAAGACGATCGCTTCGACCATCAGCAGAAACGCCACAATCATTTTGCGACGCGCCGCGCCGTGCAGCGAAAAGGCCTCTTTGGCGAAGATCAGGATAATGCCCAGCGCGACCACGCCCAGGGTAATGCGCGCAATCGTCTGGTTATGCAGCAGCCAGGTGGCGATAGCCACCAGCACCACCACGCCCACCAGCGTCATCAGCAGCTTGCTGACGTTAAGCGGCGCGAAGTCCGGCTTCGAGCCGTAGTTTTTCACCAGGCCTTTGCAGAACAGGAAGTTGAGCAGGGTAATCACCAGGCCCACGACCGAGAGGGAAAAGGCCACGCTCCAGCCATATTTCGCCGCCAGCCAGGGGGTCAACATCATGGAGAAGAGCGAGCCGACGTTGATTGACATGTAGAACATGGTGAAAGCGCCGTCGAGACGCGGGTCATCTTTTTCGTAGCAGGTAGAGAGCAGCGAAGAGGGGTTCGCTTTAAACAGCCCGCTGCCTACCGCGATGGTCGCCATGCCGACATAGACCATGCCGACGTCGTGGCCGGAGAAGGCCACCAGCGCGTAACCCAGCGCCAGCACGATAACGCCCAGCACGATAACGCGCTTGGTGCCCAGCACTTTATCGCCCAGCCAGCCGCCGATAGCCACCAGGCCATAAACCAGCGCGCTAAAAGAGGCGAACAAGGTAATAGAAGCCGCTTCCGACATGCCCAGCTGTTTAACCAGGTAAACAGCCATGATGGCCTGCAGGCCGTAGAAACCAAAACGCTCCCACAACTCAATCGAGAAGATCAGGTAGAAGGCCTTCGGCTGTTTGAACGCATTGAGGCTAACGGCCTCATCGGTGTGTTTGTTTGCAGTTGACACGTGTACCTCAGTTTTTCGCGTACCCTGTTTTACGACAGGAAATAAGTCCGCGTCATGTCAGGATTCCATGCGCGACATTGTTATTAGTAGGGAAAAGCGGCGCCTAATGTGGCTGATAACGCGCATCAGGGCAAGAATTTTTTGAATGCTGAAAAGCCTGGTCTGTGTAAGGTTTAAAAACCGATCTGACTTTGTTAAATGGGTTTTAATTTCAGCAGAGATAATTCTACCAGAATAAACGTTTGTTTTTCACGGGCGCAGACTCACAATAACCATATAAGCTGCTTGTAGATAATTTAACAGGGTAAGGTGTCGTCGTTGGATAATTAACCGGTTTATTATGCTGATGTCAGCGGATTTATCAGCTAATTTGAACAACAAATCAGCAAAAAGGCTTCCAGTAATGAGAACGAATGGGTAAAAGTTGATCCTTCGCACAGAATCGCCAATTAATTCATCAGGTAAAAGAAGAAAGCGTTTGCGCGCCGGATAAGGAGGCAGAAGAATGCGATTTTTGCCATCTCGACATCAAAATAGCGATCCGCTAACCTCGGCATTTCCATCTACAGGACGTATTCATGGCCCCTTTATTAAACCTGGCGCTGGTGGGCGATTACCGCGCCAGCGCCGTTGCCCATCAGGCGATTCCTCTGGCTATCGAGCGCGCCGCCGCGCATCTGGGGGCCGCCGTCAGTTTTCGCTGGCTCCCTACTGACCAGCTCGGCGATTTGAGCGTCGTAAAAGAGAGCGACGCCGTCTGGGTCGTGCCGGGCAGCCCTTATAAAAACGATAAGGCGGTGTTTGACACCCTTCGCTGGGCACGAGAACAGCAGCGCCCGTTTCTCGGCTCCTGCGGCGGTTTTCAGTATGCGGTGATTGAGTATGCCCGCAACGTGCTGGACTGGCAGGATGCGAATCACGCCGAGACCGACGAGGGCGGTCGCATGGTGATTGCGCCGCTCAGCTGTTCGCTGGTGGAGCAGCGGGGCGAAGTCAGGTTTGCGCCGGGGTCGCGCATCGCCGAGGCCTATGGCGCGCAGTCAAGCGATGAGGGCTACCACTGTAATTTCGGCGTCAATCCCGCCTTTAGCGAGGCGCTGGAAGGGAAGAATTTGCGTATCACCTCCTGGGACGCTTCAGGCGATGTGCGCGGCATTGAACTGATCGATCACCCGTTCTATGTCGCAACACTGTTCCAGTCGGAGCGGGCGGCGCTGCAGGGGAAAGAGTCGCCGCTGGTGATTGCCTGGCTGCAGGCGGCGCTGGCAGGGCGCTAGCGTATAACGGGCGCGGCGCGCCCGTTAGATTTCCGTCTTGTCGGGAAACTCACACAAATCTTCAATCAGGCAGGCGCCGCAGCGCGGCTTGCGCGCGACGCAGGTGTAGCGGCCATGCAGGATCAGCCAGTGGTGGCAATCCACCTTAAACTCGCCGGGCACCACCTTGAGCAGCTTCGCCTCTACCTCTTCAACGTTCTTACCCGGCGCAAAGCGGGTGCGGTTGCTGACGCGGAAAATATGGGTATCCACGGCGATGGTCGGCCAGCCGAAAGCGGTGTTCAGCACCACGTTAGCCGTTTTGCGCCCGACGCCAGGCAGCGCCTCCAGCGCCGCGCGATCTTCCGGCACCTCGCCGCCGTGCTGCTCCAGCAGAATGCGGCAGGTCTTGATCACATTCTCCGCTTTGCTGTTATACAGGCCGATGGTCTTGATATGCTCCTTCACGCCCTCAACGCCCAGCGCCAGCATCGCGGCGGGGGTATTAGCCACCGGATAGAGCTTCGCCGTGGCCTTATTGACGCTGACGTCGGTGGCCTGCGCCGACAGCAGCACGGCGATCAGCAGCTCGAACGGCGAGGTAAAATTGAGTTCGGTGGTGGGATGCGGGTTGTTGTCCCGCAGCCGGGTAAGGATTTCTCTGCGTTTCGCCTGATTCACACCGCTTTTCCTGCAGGCGCGTGCGGTTCGGCGGCCGCGGCTTCAGCGTCGCGGCGCGCGGCGCGCTGTTTCAGTTTCTGATCGATCAGATATTTCGCCGCCAGCAGCATGCCAAGGCCGATAAAAGCGCCTGGCGGCAGCATCGCCAGCAGCATCGGCGAGTCGAAGTGCACCACCTCGATGCGCAGCGCCCTGGCCCAGGGGCCGAGCAGCTGATCCGCGCCGTTAAACAGCGTGCCGCTGCCGATCAGCTCGCGAATCGAACCAAGGGTGACCATGGCGCAGGTGGCGCCCATGCCGATGGCGAAGCCATCCAGCGCAGCAAGGGGAATGCTGCTCTTTGAGGCAACCGCTTCGGCGCGGCCGACCACGATGCAGTTAGTGACGATCAGCGGAATAAAGATGCCGAGCGACTCATAAAGGCCATAGGCGTAGGCGTTGATCAGCATCTGCACGCAGCTCACCACCGAGGCGATGATCATCACGTAGATCGGGATGCGGATTTCCGACGGCACCCAGCGGCGCGAGGCGGAAATGGCGCTGTTGGTAATGGTCAGCACCAGCGTGGTCGCCAGGCCGAGTCCCAGCGCGTTGGTCGCGGTTGAGGTGACGGCCAGCAGCGGGCAGAGCCCCAGCAGCTGCACCAGCGCCGAGTTGTTTTTCCACAGGCCGCCTACCAGCAGGTTTTTGGCTTCACTCATTTGCGTCTCCACATTCGGGCAGCGACGAGACGTTGCCGCTCAGCGTTTCAATCAGTAGCGCGGCGCGCTTAGTGGCGTTAACCACGGCGCGCGGCGTAATGGTGGCGCCGGTAAACTGGTCGAACTCGCCGCCATCTTTCTTAACCGCAAAGGCTTTGTCATCGGCGCCGTGCACCACTTTGCCGTTAAAGCTGTTAATCCAGTCTGAGATCCGCAGCTCGATCTTGTCGCCAAGGCCGGGGGTTTCGTGATGTTCGATGACGCGTACGCCCAGCACCTTGCCGTGAAAATCGGCGCCGACCAGCATCTGTATCGCACCAGAATAGCCATCCGGCGCGGTGGTCTCAAGCGCGGCCGCCACCGGGGCATCCCCTTTGCGCGCCAGATAGAGGTGGTGCGGCGCGGCGTTGCCCAGCGCGGCATTGGTGACAAGGTAACATTCGCGCTGAATCTGATTATCGTACAGATCGACCGGCACCACCTGATCCAGCAGGTTTTTTTGATTCAGCGCGGTCTGATGGGCAATGGTCGGTTTGGTCACGTAGTTCACCACGGCGGTCAGACCGGTCGTGAACACCGCGAACAGCGCCAGGGTAACGGCGTTTTTACGGATAGTCTCAAGCATCGATCACTCCTTGCGATGGCCGTAGACGCGCGGCTGCGTGTAGTAATCGATCAGCGGCACACAGATATTCGCCAGCAGCACGGCAAAGGCGACGCCGTCGGGATAGCCGCCGAAGCTGCGGATCAGCCACACCAGCAGACCAATCAGTGCGCCGTAAAGCAGACGCCCGCGGTTGGTGGTGGAGGCGGTCACCGGATCGGTGGCGATGAAAAACGCGCCGAGCATGGTGGCGCCGGAAAAGAGGTGGATCAGCGGCGTATTCAGGCTCTCCGGCGAAATCAGCCAGCCCAGCGTGGCGCAGAACGCCAGCGACAGCAGCATCGCCGCCGGAATATGCCAGCGAATGGCGTTTTTCCACAGCAGGAACAGGCCGCCAGCCAGATAGCCAAGGTTGATCCACTGCCAGCCAAGGCCGGCCAGCACGCCGGTATAGATCGGCTGCGCCAGCAGCTGCTCCGCGCTGTGCCCGGCGCGCAGCCCGGTTTTAAACGTATCCAGCGGCGTCGCCTGGCTGACGCCGTCGGCGCCAAGCTGCAGCTGCTGCATGGTCTCGCCCGCCAGCGTATGGCCGGTGAAGATCATGCTCAGCGAATCGAGCAGGCCGGGTTTCACCACCTGCAGCGCATCGGGCGGCAGCCAGCTGGTCATCTGCACCGGGAAGGAGATCAGCAGCACTACATAGCCGACCATTGCCGGATTGAAAGGGTTTTGTCCAAGACCGCCATAGAGCTGCTTGGCGATAACGATAGCGAACAGGGTGCCGATCACTACCAGCCACCAGGGCGCAAGCGGCGGCAGGCTGATGCCGATAAGCACGGCGGTCAGCAGCGCGGAGTTATCCGCCAGGCTGGGAGCGATGGGCGCCTTGCGCAGCCGCAGGATGGCCGCTTCCGCCAGCCATGCGGTCAGGACCGCCAGCAGCACCTGCAGCACGCTGCCGTAGCCAAAGAAATACCACTGCGCGGCGAAGCCGGGAACCGCCGCCAGCACCACCAGCAACATAATATTGCCGGTGCTGCGACGGTTATGGGTATAGGGAGAGCTTGCGATACGAAAAGCCATTTATTCCTCAAACGTCGACGGCGGCTGCGCTTTACGCGCTTTCGCCCGGGCGATAGCGGCAGCGACCGCTGCCTTGCGCGCGTCATCTGACGGACGCGCATCACGGTTTGCAACGTCGAGGGTCACGACGTCCTTTTCTGATGCCTGCGCGGCAGCGGCTTTCTTCGCTTTGGCGCGGGCGATGGCGGCTTCAACTGCCGCCTTGCGCGGATCGACCGCTGGCGCATCCTCGACCGGCTGCACCTCTTCGGTCGGCGTGCCGGCGGCGGCCTGGGCCGCTTCCGCTTTCTTCGCTTTGGCGCGGGCGATAGCGGCTTCGACTGCCGCCTTGCGCGGATCGACCGCTGGCGCATCCTCGACCGGCTGCACCTCTTCGGTCGGCGCGCCGGCGGCGGCCTGCGCCGCTTCCGCTTTCTTCGCTTTGGCGCGGGCGATAGCGGCTTCGACTGCCGCCTTGCGCGGATCGACCGCTGGCGCATCCTCGACCGGCGGTGTCTCTTCAGTCGGCGTGCCAGCGGCAGCCTGGGCTGCTTCCGCTTTCTTCGCTTTGGCGCGGGCGATAGCGGCTTCGACTGCCGCCTTGCGCGGATCGATCGCCTCTGCCTGAGATTGTTCCGCCGCTTCTGGCTGCGCGACTTTCTTCGCTTTAGCGCGGGCGATAGCGGCTTCCACCGCCGCCTTGCGCGGATCGACCGCCTCTGCCTGAGATTGTTCCGCCGCTTCTGGCTGCGCGACTTTCTTCGCTTTAGCGCGGGCGATAGCGGCTTCCACCGCCGCCTTGCGCGGATCTTCCGTCTGGCGGGTCACCGGCTGAGTTTCGGCCTGCGCTTCCGCCTGACGCAGATGCGCCTGCGCATGACGCGCCTGGCGCTGCGCTTCTTCCACCGCCGGATCGACCACGCCCGCCGCCTGGCGTTTCGCCATCACGCGTTCGCGGGCGGCGGCCAGCTCGCCTTCGTCGCTGCGCGCTACGCGCTGCTTCGCCTGTTCATGCTTCGCCTCGCGCGCCAGCTTCTCACGTTCCAGACGCGCCTGACGCGCCTCGAAGCGCGCTTTCGCCTCGGCGGTGCGCTTCGCCTCAAGATCGATGGCGCGCAGTTCCGCCTTCTCCTGACGGTAGTACTGCACCAGCGGAATATTGCTCGGGCAGACATAGGCGCAGGCGCCGCACTCAATGCAGTCGTCGATATGGTGGGCGCGCGCTTTATCGTGATCGCCGCCCTGGCTATACCAGTAAAGCTGCTGCGGCAGCAATTTCGCCGGGCAGGCGTCGGCGCAGGCGGAGCAGCGAATACAGGACTGTTCTTCGTCGTTGTTGCCCATTTCGCTGGCCGAGGGCGCGAGAATGCAGTTGGTGATCTTCACCACCGGCACGTCGAGCGACGGCAGGGTAAAGCCCATCAGCGGGCCGCCCATAATCACCATCTGACGCGGCGCGGGCGTAAAGCCGACCTGATGCAGCAGATGGCTGATGGGGGTGCCGATACGGCTCCAGACGTTGCGCGGCTGTGCGATCGCCTCGCCGGTCAGCGTCACCACGCGCTCGGTCAGCGGCTCGCCGTCGATCACCGCACGCTTCACCGCCCAGGCGGTGCCGACGTTCTGCATCAGCACGCCGATATCGGTAGAGCGTCCGCCGTGCGGCACTTCCAGCCCGGTAAGAATTTTGGTGAGCTGCTTCGCGCCGCCGGAGGGATATTTGGTCGGAATCACGCGGATTTGCAGATCGCGCTCGCCGCCCAGCGCCTGCTTCAGCGCGGCAATCGCTTCCGGCTTGTTGTCTTCGATGCCGATCAGCACGCGCTCGGCCTGCAGCACCCAGGCGAGGATGCGGCTGCCTTCCAGCACTTCGGCGGCATAATCCTGCATCAGGCGATCGTCGGCGGTGATATAGGGCTCGCACTCGGCGGCGTTGATTATCAGGGTTTTCACCCCGCGCAGGCCGCCGCGCAGCTTGGTGCCGGTGGGGAAGCCCGCGCCGCCAAGGCCAGCGACGCCCGCGTCGTGAATACGCTGCACGATGGCGGCGCGCTCGCGCTGGCGGTAGTCCGCCATCGGCTCAAGCAGCGTCCAGCGATCTTCGCCGTCCGGCGACATAAAAATGCACAGCTCCGACAGCCCGGAGGGGTGCGCGGTCATATGCTGGCCAATGGCGTCGATGGTGCCGGAGGTCGGCGCGTGCACCGGCAGCATCCGGCCGCTGCCGAAAGTCAGCGGCTGGCCGCGCAGCACGCGATCGCCCGGCGCGACGCAAATCTCGCCCTCATGGCCGATATGCTGCTTCAGCGGGATAATAAAGCGGTCCGGCAGCGGCAGCTGGCTCAGCGGCGTGCCGTTCGACTGGGTTTTCATTTCCGGCGGATGAATACCGCCCTCGAAATCCCACAGCTTCTCTTTACGAAAGATATTCAACAGATTAAGCATGACTTTCTACCGGGATCACCCGTACAGGAATGGTTTCAAGATCCCACTTCCAGTTAGCGGTGGTGGTCGCCACAGGACGCATTTCGATGCAGTCGGTGGGACAGGGGGCAACGCAGAGGTCGCAGCCGGTGCAGACGTCGCTCAGCACGGTATGCATGGCGCGCGTTGCGCCGACAATGGCGTCGACCGGGCAGGCCTGGATGCATTTGGTGCAGCCGATGCAGTTCGCTTCATCGATCCAGGCGACGGTGCGCACCGGCTCTTTCGCCGTTTCGTCGCCGTCAATCGGCTGCGGGTCGACGTTCAGCAGCGCCGCCAGCTTGAGCATGGTCTGCTCGCCGCCCGGCGCGCATTTATTGATCGCCTCGCCGTTATTGCCCACCGCGTCCGCATAGGGACGGCAGCCGGGATAGCCGCACTGGCCGCACTGACTTTGCGGCAGCAGTTCGTCGATCTGCTCGACGATGGGATCTTCCTCGACTTCGAAGCGGCGCGAGGCGTAGCCCAGCAGGGCGCCGAACACCAGGCTCAGCGCGCTCAGAACGATAATGGCAATCCAGATCGCGCTCATCAGAATTTCACCAGACCGGTAAAGCCCATAAACGCCAGCGCCATCAGGCCGGCGGTCACCAGCGCGATAGAGGAGCCTTTAAAGGGCGCAGGCACGTTTGCCAGCACCAGACGTTCGCGCATGCCGGCGAACAGCACCATCACCAGCGAAAAGCCGAGCGAGGCGCTGAAGCCATAAAGCGCCGCCTGCAGAAAGGTATGATTAAGGTTGACGCTGAGCAGCGGCACGCCGAGCACCGCGCAGTTGGTGGTGATCAGCGGCAAAAAGATGCCGAGCAGTCGGTAGAGCGACGGGCTGGTTTTACGCACCACCATTTCGGTGAACTGCACCACGACGGCGATCACCAGGATATAGGCCATCGTACGCAGGTAGACGAGGTCGAGCGGCACCAGTATCAGGTGGTTGACCAGCCAGGCGCAAATCGACGCCAGAGTAATGACGAACGTAGTCGCCAGGCCCATGCCGATAGCCGTTTCCAGTTTTTTGGAAACGCCCATAAAGGGGCAGAGGCCAAGAAATTTCACCAGAACGAAGTTGTTCACCAGCACAGTGCCTACAAACAGCAGCAGATAATCGGTCATTTTTTCGCCATTGATTTGGAAAGCGGCCCATTATCTGTGATCTGTGACGCTATCTCAACCACTGCGCGAAACGCAGCGCGCTGTTTCGCACTCAGAATTAAATTGTTGACGAAACTCACGGCGTTACGGCTGGATAAAGGTCGATTTCACCCGCTGAGAGCGTTTGAAATAGGGCACGAATACCGCCGCGGCCAGCAGCGCGAGCAGCAGCGTCTGGGCGGCCTTGCCGTCGGAGACCGGCGTAAAGGCGAAGGTCTTCAGCGCCAGCAGCAGCGTGACCAGCAGCCAGATAATGTAGTGGCGCGGCAGGCGGCGCGAGCGTTTGCAGAAAATCCAGCAGACCCACAGGCTGTAGAGCCAGACGGCGAGCGCGGTCAGCAGGGAGATCGCCCAGTTGGTCACCAGCATGCCGCCGTGCGAAAACAGCGTGGCGCGCCATACCGGATTAAACAGGGGGCTGAGGTACATCGCCAGCACCATCGCGCTGGTGAGCATCATCATAATCAGCCAGGCGAGCGGCACAAGCAGCCAGCCGCCCAGACGCGGCGCGGTTACCGATTCATTCATGGAGGAGATCCTGTTGCGACAAGGAAAGCGAGGAGAATAACACGTTCACACAGGGCCTGCCTGCGCAGAAGCGGCGTCTTGCCGACAGGCCTATGAACCCTTCATCAGACCACGTAGTGCCACACGCTTTTCGGCACGCGGCCCAGGTCGTAGAGTCGCCCACCGGACGCCAGCTCAGCGCGTCGGTGATCCGCCGCGCGGTACATGCTGATAATCTCGCTGTCATCGGTAAGCGAGTAGTTAAGGTGATCGTAGAGTTTTTCCAGACTTTCCAGATTATTCACTTTGCGGAATTTGAGCAGGTAATCTTGCGCAGTCATGATTGCCATAATGAGAGAGAACAGAGAAGCGGTCAGTATAGGGAGCAGGCGCGGCCTGTCCAGCGACTTATTCTGGAAAAAAGACGAATTATTAATTTTTGTTTATCAATGCGCTAAAAAAGCCACTTTTTATCATCAGCACATCAGTAAAGCGAAACGGCAAAAACCTGGCAGGCCGCCTTGGGCGCCGAGCCGCTGCGCTAACCGGCGTCAGAGCAGGGCGCGCAGCTTCCCACCGCTTTTCAGCTAAAAACCGCTTCGCTTAGGGCATAAAAGCATGATGAATTACGCGCCCCGATGCGCTGGCTGGATTAGGGCAGGTAATAGTCTCTCTTTTCTGAAAGAGGGACCACTTTTTCCGCTGCGCTAAGATTGCGGCGCGGTGCCGCTTAAAGCGCGCCACTGTGCGGGAAATCACAAAATCGTTATCTCGCCTGCGCCACAGGCAGTGACCAAAGTTTACGTATTATTGTAATCGCTTTCAGAGGAAGATTTCATAAGCGATTCTGTTTATTACATTTATTTAACCAGCACGTTTAAATAACTCAGTCGTTTTGTCCATGAACGCTACCGCGCCAGACTGCCATACCTGCACGTAACCCCTTTAATTTGAACTAATTTGTGAAGCGCGTCGCCCTTATTCATGTCGATTTACGCCAGGCTAAACGGGCTCTTTACCCTTACTCGCAAAAGCCCTTCAGAGGAATGCAAACTATGTGGAAACGTTTACTTTTGACCAGCCTGGTCAGCGCCGCGCTGGCTGCGCCGGTAATGGCGGCAGACTTAACGGTCGGCTTCTCTCAGGTCGGCTCCGAATCGGGCTGGCGCGCAGCGGAAACGAATGTGGCAAAAAGCGAAGCAGCGAAGCGCGGCATCACGCTGAAAATTGCCGACGGTCAGCAGAAACAAGAGAACCAGATCAAGGCGGTACGTTCGTTCATCGCGCAGGGTGTCGACGCAATTTTTATCGCGCCAGTGGTGCAGACCGGCTGGGAGCCGGTGCTGGAAGAAGCGAAAGACGCCAAAATCCCGGTATTCCTGCTCGACCGCGCCATCGTAGTGAAAGACAAATCGCTCTATATGACGGTGGTCACCGCTGACAACGTGCTGGAAGGCAAGCTGATCGGCGACTGGCTGGCGAAAACCGTTGGCGACAAGCCGTGCAACGTAGTCGAACTGCAGGGCACCGTGGGCGCCAGCGTCGCCATCGATCGTAAGAAAGGCTTTGCCGAGGCGATCGCCGGCCACCCTAATATCAAAGTGGTGCGCTCGCAGTCGGGCGACTTTACCCGCAGCAAGGGTAAAGAGGTCATGGAGAGCTTTATCAAGGCGGAAAACAACGGCAAGAACATCTGCATGGTTTACGCCCATAACGACGATATGGCGATCGGCGCGATTCAGGCGATCAAAGAGGCGGGGCTCAAGCCCGGCAAAGATATCCTCACCGGCTCAATCGACGGCGTGCCCGATATCTATAAGGCGATGCTGGCGGGCGAGGCCAACGCCAACGTCGAGCTGACGCCGAATATGGCAGGCCCGGCGTTCGACGCGCTGGAGAAGTTCAAAAAAGACGGCACGCTGCCGCCGAAGATCACCAAAACCGAAACCCGGCTCTTTCTGCCAGCCGATGCGCAGGCGCAGCTGGATTTGAAAAAAGGCATGGGTTACTAAGCCGCGAGCCGCTCTCCGGAGCGGCTTTTTATCTGTTGAGGCGGGGCTGACAAGATGATTAGGCACAATGACGATGCGCTGCTCACCATCAGCGGCGTCAGCAAAGGGTTTCCCGGCGTGAAGGCGCTGGATAACGTGTCGTTTAGCGTGCGCAAAGGCGAGATCATGGCGCTGCTGGGCGAAAACGGCGCGGGCAAGTCGACGCTGATTAAGGTACTGACCGGGGTCTACAGCCGCGACGCGGGTACTCTGACGCTGAACGGGCAGACCATTGCGCCGCGCAGCACCGCCGATGCGCAAAAGATGGGCATCGGCACTGTTTATCAGGAGGTCAATCTGCTGCCGAATATGTCGGTGGCCGACAACCTGTTTATCGGGCGCGAGCCGCGCCGCTTCGGCATGGTCGATCGCCGCAAGATGGTGCGCGAGGCCGACGCGCTGATGCGCAATTACGGTTTTAGTCTCGACGTGACGCGTCCGCTGGGGCACTACTCGGTGGCGATGCAGCAGATTATCGCCATCTGCCGCGCGGTCGATCTCTCGGCGCAGGTGCTGATCCTCGACGAGCCGACCGCCAGCCTCGACGCCAGCGAAGTAGAGATGCTTTTTACCCTGATGGCGCAGCTGAAGGCCAAAGGGATGAGCCTGATCTTCGTCACGCACTTTCTCGATCAGGTCTACCGCATCACCGACCGCATTACGGTGCTGCGCAACGGTCAGTTTATCGCCACACGCGATACCGCCACGCTGCCACAGATTGAGTTGATCAAGCTGATGCTGGGGCGCGATCTGCTGGAAACCGCGCTGCAGCGCCAGGGCAGCACGCTGCGCAGCAACCAGCCGGTGGCGTCGTTTCACGACTACGGCAAGAAGGGCACCATCGAGCCTTTCAACCTTGAGGTGCGCCCGGGAGAAGTGGTGGGCCTGGCTGGACTGCTCGGCTCCGGCCGCACCGAGACCGCCGAGGTGCTGTTCGGCATTCGCCGGCCCGATCGCGGCACCGCGACCATCAAAGGTAAACCCCAGACGATCCGCTCGCCGGCGCAGGCGTCGCGACTCGGTATCGGTTTTTGTCCGGAGGATCGCAAGACCGACGGCATTATCGGCGCCGCCTCGGTGCGTGAAAATATTATCCTGGCGCTGCAGGCGCAGCGCGGCTGGCTGCGGCCGATCAAGCGGCGCGAGCAGCAGGCGATCGCCGAGCGCTTTATCAAGAGCCTCGGCATCCGCACGCCGCACGCCGATCAGCCGGTGGAGCTGCTTTCCGGCGGCAATCAGCAGAAGGTGCTGCTGTCGCGCTGGCTGGTGACCAAACCGCAGTTTCTGATCCTGGACGAACCCACGCGCGGCATCGACGTCGGCGCCCACGCCGAGATTATTCGCCTGATCGAATCCCTGTGCGCCGATGGCCTGGCGCTGCTGGTGATCTCTTCCGAGCTGGAGGAGCTGGTGGGCTACGCCGATCGCGTGGTGATTATGCGCGACCTGAAGCAGGTGGCGGAGATCCCGCTTGAGCAGCTGTCGGTGGCGTCGATTGTGAACGCCATCGCGGACGGAGGGGCACAACATGCTTGAATCCCATATGACGAAGCCAGAACGCCGTAAGTTTCGCCTGCCGCCGGGCCTGCCACAGATCGCCGCGCTGATTCTGGTGCTGCTGGTGGATAGCCTGGTGGCGAATAATTTTTTCGCCGTGCATCTGCAGGACGGCCGCCTGTTCGGCAGCCCGATCGATATTCTTAACCGCGCCGCGCCGGTGGCGCTGCTGGCGATCGGCATGACGCTGGTGATCGCTACCGGCGGTATCGATCTTTCGGTCGGCGCGGTGATGGCGATTGCGGGCGCGACCGCCGCGACCCTGACGGTGTCGGGCCATGGCCTGACGACGGTGATTTTTTCCGCGCTGGGCGCCGGGCTGCTGTGCGGGCTCTGGAACGGCGTGCTGGTGGCGCTGCTGCGCATTCAGCCGTTTGTCGCCACGCTGATTTTGATGGTGGCGGGGCGCGGCATCGCGCAGCTGATTACCCAGGGGCAGATCGTGACCTTCGACAGCGCAACGCTGGGGTGGCTGGGCAGCGGGTCGCTCTGGCTGCTGCCGGTGCCGGTGTGGATTACCCTGGCGGCGGCGGTGCTGGTCTGGCTGCTGACGCGCAAAACCGCGCTCGGGCTGTTTATCGAGGCGGTGGGGATTAACCTGCGCGCCGCGCGCAACGCGGGCGTGACCGGCTGGCTGGTGGTGATGTCCACCTATGTGATCAGCGGCCTGTGCGCGGCGGTGGCGGGCCTGATCGTGACCGCCGATATTCGCGGCGCGGATGCCAATAACGCCGGCCTGTGGCTGGAGCTGGATGCGATTCTCGCGGTGGTGATTGGCGGCGCTTCGCTGATGGGCGGCCGTTTTAATCTGGTGCTGTCGCTGATCGGCGCGCTGATTATTCAGGCGATGAATACCGGCATTTTGCTTTCCGGTTTTCCGCCGGAGCTGAATCAGGTGGTCAAGGCGGTGGTGGTGATGGGCGTGCTGCTGCTGCAGTCGCCGCGCTTTTTGGCGATGTTGAAACGGAGACGGCCTCAATGATTAAACGTCATCTTCCCCTGATGATTACGCTGCTGGTGTTCGTCGCCGGCTATCTGTTCTGTCTGAGCCAGTTTCCCGGCTTCGCCTCGACGCGCGTGATCTGCAATATTCTGACCGATAACGCGTTTCTGGGCATTATCGCCGTCGGCATGACGTTTGTGATCCTGTCCGGCGGTATCGATCTGTCGGTGGGCGCGGTGATCGCCTTTACCGGCGTGTTTCTGGCGCGCGCCATCGGCGATTTGCATCTTCATCCGCTGCTGGCGTTCGCCATTATTCTGGTCGCGGGCGCGCTGTTCGGCGCCATGATGGGCTGGCTGATCGACGCGCTGAAGATCCCGGCGTTTATTATTACCCTGGCGGGGATGTTTTTTCTGCGCGGCTGTAGCTATCTGGTGTCGGAGAATTCGATTCCCATCGATCATCCGCTCTACGCCACGCTCTCCAGCCTGGCGTGGAAGGTGCCGGGCGGCGGTCGTCTGAGTTTGCTGGCGCTGGTGATGCTGCTGGTGGTGGCGGGCGGCATTTTGCTGGCGCACCGTACGCGCTTCGGCAATCAGGTTTATGCGGTCGGCGGCAGTGTGACCTCGGCGCAGCTGATGGGCATCTCCACGCGCGCCACCACGATTCGTATTTATATGCTGTCGACCACGCTGGCGACGCTGGCGGGCATCGTGTTCTCGATTTATACCTCGGCGGGCTATGCGCTGGCGGGGCTGGGCGTCGAGCTGGACGCCATCGCCTCGGTGGTGATCGGCGGCACGTTGCTCTCCGGCGGTGTCGGGACGGTGCTGGGCACGCTGTTTGGCGTGCTGATTCAGGGGCTGATTCAGACCTGGATTAATTTTGACGGCACGCTGAGCTCCTGGTGGACCAAGATCGCCATCGGCATTTTGCTGTTCGCCTTTATCGCGCTGCAGCGCCTGCTGACGGTGATGTGGGATCGCCAGAAGAATGCGCCGGTGAAGCGGATAGCGACCTGACCGGTCGGATGTGAGTTAAGCCGCCTGCGGGCGGCTTTTTGTTTTGGGAGTGGCGGCGAGAATGTGCGGCGTGGTGGCGTAGCGGTGAGAATGTGCGGCGTGAAAGGGGGTTCTGCCCGATCGCAAAGAATGCCCGCATCCATGCGGATCGGCCTCGCCATCCTGGCTCGGACGCTTTGCTCTTCGGGCAGAACCCCCTTCCACGGTTGAGCATTTTTATGGCGGTTTAAACAAGCCGCACAGAGTTTCATAAAGGAGGGAGGATGGGCAGTGGAGTGAAGCGTCCGAGCCATGGACAAAAACGCCGGGAGCGTTTTTGAACAACGCATAGCGTTGGCCCGCTTGCGGGCGAGCCCCAGGGATGGGGCGAGTAAGGCGAGGCCGAGGCTCCAGGGATGGATTTACGCCGTCTTCACGGAACTGCCCATCTTCCCGACTGGGCAGCTCGGTTTTTCTTAAACAAAAACGCCGACTTTAAAAGTCGGCGCTGTTTTCTCTCAAACTTCAACCTAGCGTTTCGAGCGGTAATACACCTCATTCCAGCGCAGCGCGTCTTTAAACGCCGGCAGCCGCGTGTGCTCGTCGATCACCAGCACTTCGATGTCGTTCATCTCGCCGTAGAGATACATATCCTCCAGCGTCAGCGCCTGGCTGAACACCGTATGGTGCGCGCCGCCGCCCAGAATCCAGGCCTCCGACGCGGTGGCCAGCGACGGCTGGGCACGCCACAGGGCGCGCGCGACCGGCAGCTTCGGCAGCGGCTTCGGCTGCTCAATCGCATCCACCACATTCACCAGCAGGCGGAAACGGTCGCCCATATCGATCACGCTGGCGTTCACCGCGCGGCCGGCCGGGGTAGAGAAGATCAGGCGCGCCGGATCCGCTTTGCCGCCAATGCCGAGGAACTGCACGTCGATCAGCGGCTTCTCCTCTTTGGCGATAGAGGGGCAGACCTCCAGCATATGCGAGCCTAATACCAGATCGTTGCCGGGCGAGAAGTGATAGGTGTAGTCCTCCATAAAGGAGGTGCCGCCGGGACGGTCGCCCGCCAGCACTTTGAAAATGCGCAGCAGCGCGGCGGTTTTCCAGTCGCCTTCGCCGGCGAAACCATAGCCCTGGCCCATCAGGCGCTGCACCGCCAGTCCTGGAAGCTGCGTCATGCCGTGCAGCGTCTGGAAGTTGGTGGTGAAGGCTTTGCAGCCCTCGTCGTCAAGGAAGCGCTTAATGCCGATCTCGATACGCGCCGCGTCGAGCACGTTCTGGCGCTTCTCGCCGCCGCTGGCCGCCACGTCGCTGAAGCGATAGAGGCTTTCGTACTCGTCGATCAGGGCGTTGACCTCGCCGTCGCTCACCTGGTTAATCACCTCGACCAGATCGCCGACGCCCCAGCCGTTGACCGCGTAGCCGAACTGGATCTGCGCCGCGACTTTATCCCCTTCGGTCACCGCCACTTCGCGCATATTGTCGCCAAAGCGCGCCACTTTCAGCTGCTGGCTGCTCTGCTTCGCAAAGGCGGCGCGCATCCAGTTGCCGATGCGCTGCTGGCTTGCCGCATCCTGCCAGTGGCCGGTGATCACGCTGTGCTGTAGCCCCATGCGCGCGCCGATAAAGCCGAACTCGCGGCCGCCGTGCGCGGTCTGGTTCAGGTTCATAAAGTCCATATCCATGCTGTCCCACGGGATCTCCGCGTTGAACTGGGTATGGAACTGCAGCAGCGGCTTGTTCAGCACGCTGAGCCCGCCGATCCACATTTTGGCGGGCGAGAAGGTGTGCAGCCAGGTAATGATGCCGACGCAGCTATCGTCGTGGCTGGCGTCGCGGCAGAGCGCCAGCGCTTCATCCGGCGATTTTACCAGTGGCTTAATCACCAGCTTCAACGGCAAGGCGGAAGAGGCGTTCAGGCCGTCGACCACCTGGCGCGCGTGCTCTTCGACCTGACGGAGGGTTTCCGCGCCGTAAAGATGCTGGGTGCCAATCACAAACCATACGCTGTGCGCGTTGTACTGATCCATAAAACCACTCCTTAATTAGCGTTGGCGGGGCGCGACGCATACTGCGGCTCAGCCGCCGCGCACCAGAGTTGATAACGTTCGTAAAGCTGCTGATAGCGCGCGACGCGCGCGGCGTCGGGCTGTAGCGTGACGGCAATCGGGCTGGCCATCGCTTTCTGCGCCTCGGGCACCGAGGCGTAGACGCCCGCGGCAACGGCGGCGAAGATCGCCGCACCCAGCGCGCAGCACTCATCGGAGGCGACGATATCCAGCGGACGGTTCATTACGTCGCAGCACGCCTGCATGATGGCGGGGGATTTGCGCGCGATGCCGCCCAGCGTCAGGATATTCTCGACCGGGATCTGCTGCTGTTCGAAGCACTCCATAATGGCGCGCGCGCCAAAGGCGGTGGCGGCGATCAGGCCGCCGAACAGCGCGGGCGCGTCGGTGCCGAGATTCAGATCGGTGATGACCCCTTTCAGGCGCTGGTTGGCGTTGGGGGTGCGGCGACCGTTAAACCAGTCGAGCACCACCGGCAGATGATCCAGCTGCGGATCGGCAGCCCAGGCTTCGGTCAGCTGGCGGATCAGGTTGCGCTGTAGCTCAGCCAGCTGCGGCTGAAGCTCAGGGTGCTGCGCCGCCGCCTGCTGCAGCGGCCAGCCGAGCAGGCGGCTGAACCAGGCGTAAATATCGCCGAACGCCGACTGACCCGCTTCGCAGCCGATGGCGCCCGGCATGACGCTGCCGTCGACCTGGCCGCAGATGCCTTTAATGGCGCGGTCGCCGACCTGTTCCGCATCGGCGATCAGAATGTCGCAGGTAGAGGTGCCGATCACTTTCACCAGCGTATAAGGCTGCGCGCCGGCGCCGACGGCGCCCATATGGCAGTCGAACGCGCCGCCGGCGATGGTGACGGTCTGCTTCAGGCCGAGCCGCTGCGCCCAGTCGGCGCTCAGCGTGCCGACCGGAACATCGGCGGTCCAGGTGTCGTGGAACAGCGGCGAGTCGAGCTGCTGGGTCAGCAGCGGATCGAGCGCGTTAAGAAAGTCGGGGTCGGGCAGTCCCTGCCAGTCGGGATGCCACAGCGCCTTATGCCCGGCGGCGCAGCGGCTGCGGCGCAGGCTGGCCGGGGCGGTGGTGCCGCTCAGCAGCGCCGGCACCCAGTCGCACAGCTCAACCCATGACACGGCGGCGTCGCGCACCGCGGCGTCAGCGCGCGAGACGTGCAAGATTTTCGCCCAGAACCACTCAGACGAGTAGATGCCGCCAATATAGCGGCTGTAGTCGGTAAAGCGCCCGCTGCGGCAGAGCTGGTTGATCGCTTCCGCCTCTTCGATCGCGGTGTGATCTTTCCACAGCACAAACATGGCGTTGGGGTTGTCGGCAAAGTCGGGACGCAGCGCCAGCACGTTGCCGTCGCGGTCGATGGGCGCGGGCGTCGAACCGGTGGTATCGACGCCGATTCCCGTGACGCTGTCACGTTGTTCCGGCGTTAGCGCGTCAAGCACGCCCAGCAGCGCCTTTTCCATCGCCTCGATATAGTCCAGCGGATGGTGGCGGAAGCGGTTGGTGTGGGGATCGCTGTACAGTCCCTGCTGCCAGCGCGAGTAGTTTACGACGGCGGTTTTCAGCTCGCTGCCGCTGTCGCAGTCTACCGCCAGCGCACGCACCGAATCACTGCCAAAGTCGAGGCCCAGAGTGATGGCTCCAGCACGCATCGGAAATCTCCTGTTATGAATAATCGACTCTTATCCTGTGGCGGCGGCGCAGGAAACGTTATTCCCCAATCGCTGAGAATATGCACTTTTCTGTCATGGGCAGCCGTTTTGTGATCGCCGACAAAAGTTACCGGTCGGTTAAAATTGCTGAATATATGGAACATTTTGTCGTGATTTCAGGGTGTGATACCGCTCTACATTTTTCATCGCCTTTCCCGCTACAACTAGCCCAGCGTTTGCACAGGCTTTACTCATTCGCCCGTCTAACGCGCTGATTTTCATCTGTACCCAAAAAAGAAAATTGACTGGTAGCGTTTACACCGATTCGTTAACAGCAGGGAAAAACACCCTGGCTCCGGAGAGCATCATGCATAAATTCACTAAAGCGTTCGCGGCCATCGGCCTGGCAGCGGTTATGTCACATTCCGCTATCGCCGAAACCATGAAGCTGGGTTTTCTCGTTAAGCAGCCCGAAGAACCCTGGTTCCAGACCGAATGGAAATTCGCGGACAAAGCCGGTAAGGATTTAGGCTTTGAAGTGATCAAAATCGCCATTCCCGACGGCGAGAAGACCCTGAACGCCATCGACAGCCTGGCCGCCAGCGGCGCGAAGGGCTTCGTCATCTGTACCCCCGATCCTAAACTCGGCTCCGCTATCGTCGCCAAGGCGCGCGGCTACGATCTGAAGGTGATCGCCGTCGACGACCAGTTCGTCAACGCCAAAGGCAAGCCGATGGACAGCGTGCCGCTGGTGATGATGGCCGCCACCAAAATCGGCGAGCGTCAAGGGCAGGAACTCTATAAAGAGATGCAGAAGCGCGGCTGGAACGCCAAAGAAACCGGCGTGATGGCGATTACCGCCAACGAGCTCGATACCGCGCGCCGCCGCACCGGCGGATCGATGGATGCGCTGAAAGCGGCCGGCTTCCCGGCGGCGCAGATCTATCAGGTGCCGACCAAATCCAACGATATTCCTGGCGCGTTTGACGCCGGCAACTCGCTGCTGGTGCAGCATCCGGAAGTGAAACACTGGCTGATCGTCGGCATGAACGACAACACCGTGCTGGGCGGCGTGCGCGCCACCGAAGGCCAGGGATTTAAGGCGGCGGACGTGATTGGCATCGGCATCAACGGCGTCGACGCCATCAGCGAACTGTCGAAAGACAAAGCGACCGGCTTCTACGGCTCGCTGCTGCCCAGCCCGGACGTACACGGCTACAAGAGCAGCCAGATGCTTTATGAGTGGGTGAGCAAAGGGGCTGAGCCGCCGAAATTCACCGAAGTCACCGACGTGGTGCTGATTACCCGCGACAACTTCAAAACCGAACTGGCGAAGAAAGGGTTGATGTAAACCCGCGTACCGTGCCGCCGCCTGCGCGGCGGCACCTTTACGGTAAACCAGAGGAGTTACCATGAATAGCGAGCCAACCTTTCTGTCGTTTCATGGCATCAGCAAGACGTTTCCCGGCGTTAAGGCGCTGCAGGATATCTCGTTCGACTGTCGCGGCGGCGAAGTGCACGCCCTGATGGGCGAGAACGGCGCGGGCAAATCGACGCTGCTGAAAATTCTCAGCGGCAGCTATCAGCCCAGCGGCGGCGAAATCCGCATTAAAGGCGAGCCGGTTAGTTTTCAACATACCAGCGAGGCGCTGGATGCCGGCGTCGCCATTATCTACCAGGAGCTGCATCTGGTGCCGGAGATGAGCGTGGCGGAGAACATCTACCTCGGTCAGATCCCGCACAAGCGCGGCCTGGTGAACCGCAAGGTGCTGCGCTACGAAGCGGGCCTGCAGCTGAAAAACCTCGGCATGGATATCGATCCCGATATGCCGCTGAAATACCTTTCCCTCGGCCAGTGGCAGATGGTGGAGATCGCCAAGGCGCTGGCGCGCAACGCGCGCATTATCGCCTTTGACGAGCCGACCAGCTCGCTGTCGGCGCGCGAAATCGAGAACCTGTTCCGCGTGATCCGCCAGCTGCGCGCGGAAGGGCGCGTGGTGCTCTACGTCTCGCACCGCATGGAGGAGATCTTTGCCCTCAGCGACGCCATTACCGTATTTAAAGATGGCCGCTACGTGCGCACCTTTACCGATATGGCCAACACCCATCATGACGATCTGGTGCAGGCGATGGTGGGACGCAACCTTGGCGATATCTACGGCTATACGCCGCGTCCGCACGGGCCTGTGCGCCTGGTGCTGGAGAAGGTCGAGGCGAAGGGCGTGCGCGAGCCCATCTCGCTCGAGGTGCGCGCCGGTGAAATCGTCGGCCTGTTCGGGCTGGTGGGCGCCGGACGCAGCGAGCTGATGAAGGGCATCTTCGGCGCGACCCGGCTGCGCGGCGGCCGCATCCTGCTGGACGGCGAGGTGCTGAAGCTGCGCGAGCCGATCGACGCGATCCGCGCCGGCGTGATGCTCTGCCCGGAAGACCGCAAAGCCGAAGGGATCATCCCGGTGCACTCGGTGCGCGACAACATCAATATCAGCGCGCGCCGCCACAACCTGACCGCCGGCTGTCTGATTCAAAATCAGTGGGAGACCCGCAACGCCGACAGCCATATTCGCTCGCTTAATATCAAAACGCCGCACGCCGGGCAGCTGATCATGAATCTCTCCGGCGGCAACCAGCAGAAGGCGATTCTCGGCCGCTGGCTGTCGGAAGAGATGAAAGTGATCCTGCTGGATGAGCCGACGCGCGGCATCGACGTCGGCGCCAAGCATGAAATCTATAACCTGATCTATCAGCTGGCGAGCAAAGGCATCGCGGTGCTGTTCGCCTCCAGCGATCTGCCGGAAGTGATGGGCCTGGCCGACCGCATCGTGGTGATGCGCGAAGGCGCCATCGCCGGCGAACTGCTGCATGACGCCGCCACGGAGCAGCAGACGCTGAGCCTGGCGATGCCCAAAACCACCCAAGCGGCCGCTGTGGCCTGACAGAGGAAAATATTATGTCTTCATCCACAACTTCAGGTACGCCGCCGGTGCAGCAGCGCAGCGGCATGCGCTTCGGGCGTATCTGGGATAACTTCGGCATGCTGGTGGTGTTCGCGCTGCTGTTCGTCGCCTGCGCCGTGTTTGTGCCGAACTTCGGCTCCTTTATCAATATGAAAGGGCTGGGCCTGGCGATGTCGATGTCGGGCATGGTGGCGTGCGGCATGCTGTTCTGCCTCGCCTCGGGCGATTTCGACCTGTCGGTCGCCTCGGTAATCGCCTGTGCGGGCGTGGTCGCCGCGGTGGTGATCAACATGACCGAAAGCCTGTGGATCGGCGTCTTCGCCGGCCTGCTGATCGGCGTCGCCACCGGCTTTGTCAACGGCTTTGTGATTGCGCGTCTGAAAATCAACGCCCTGATCACCACGCTGGCGACCATGCAGATCGTGCGCGGCCTGGCCTATATCTTCTCCGACGGCAAGGCGGTCGGTATTGAAGATGAGCGCTTCTTTACCCTCGGCTTCGCCAACTGGCTCGGCGTGCCTGCGCCCATCTGGCTCACTATCGCCACCATGCTGATTTTCGGCTTCCTGCTCAATAAAACCACCTTTGGCCGCAACACGCTGGCGATCGGCGGCAACGAAGAGGCGGCTCGGCTGGCGGGCGTGCCGGTGGTGCGCACCCGCATCATCATCTTTATTCTCTCCGGGCTGGTGTCGGCGGCGGCGGGCATTATTCTCGCCTCGCGCATGACCAGCGGCCAGCCGATGACGTCGCTGGGCTATGAGCTGGTGGTGATCTCCGCCTGCGTGCTGGGCGGCGTCTCGCTGAAGGGCGGCATCGGCAAAATCTCCTACGTGGTGGCCGGCGTGCTGATCCTCGGCACCGTTGAAAATGCGATGAATTTACTGAATATCTCGCCATTCTCACAGTACGTGGTGCGTGGTCTGATACTGTTAGCGGCGGTGATTTTCGACCGCTATAAACAAAAACATAAAGCCTGACGGCAGAAAGACGCGGCGCCCTGGCGCCGCGCGCTGCTTAACCCTGACTGAGTGAGGACGTTATGTACCACCGTGAATCCACAGCGGCGCAGCAAAATCCTCTGTTGCCCGGTTATCCCTTTAACGCCTGGCTGGTTGCCGGGCTGACGCCAATTGCGGCCGACGGTCCGCTCGATTTTTTTATTGACCGCCCGCACGGCATGAAAGGCTTCATTCTTAATCTCACCATCAAAGGCAAGGGCCGGGTGTTCGACGGTGAAAACGGCTTTGACTGCCTGCCGGGCGATATGCTGCTGTTTCAGCCGAAAACGCCGCACTACTACGGGCGCGCCTCAGACAGCCCGGAGTGGCATCACCGCTGGGTCTACTTCCGTCCGCGCGCCTACTGGAACGACTGGCTACAGTGGCAGGACGCGCGCGAAGGCGTCGGGCGGCTGCACCTCAACGAGACGCTGCGCGCCGAGTTCGACCGCCTGTTCGCCAGCATCGAGCAAACCCATAATTCCGGCCGCCGCTTCGCCGAAGAGCTGGCGATGAACCTGCTGGAACGCCTGCTGCTGCGCGCGGTAGAGGAAGATCCGCGCAGCCATCAGCAGGTGCGCGACCCGCGCATCATCGAAGCCTGCCAGTACGTCACCAACCATCTGGCCAGTGAAGTGAAGATCGAAGAGGTGGCGCGCCACGTCTGCCTGTCGCCGTCGCGCCTGGCGCACCTGTTCCGCGAACAGATGGGCGTCAATCTGCTGCGCTGGCGCGAAGACCAGCGCGTGATCCGCGCCAAGCTGCTGCTGCAAACCACTCAGGAGCCAATCGCCAGCGTCGGGCGCGAAGTGGGCTACGACGACCAGCTCTACTTTTCACGCGTGTTCCGCAAACGGGTCGGCGTCAGCCCGAGCGATTTTCGCCGTCGCAATCAGGATGCGCAGGATACCTTGCTCGCGGAAACGCCCTGGCCGATGGCGCAGCGTGCTATCTCCTGATTTTTCGGGGGATTCCTGCTTGTTCTAACCGACGCAATGGTCTTAAATCAGTCGGGTATGCGAATAAGAGGAGTGATAATGAGCGACAAACTTCGTGTTGGACTGATAGGGTACGGCTTCGCGAGCAAGACGTTTCACGCGCCGCTGATTGCGGGCACGCCGGACGTTGAGCTGGCCGCCATCTCCAGTAGCGACGAAGGGAAAGTGCACGCTGACTGGCCGCAGGTGAAAGTGGTGGCCGATCCTCAGGCGCTGTTAGAGGACCCGTCACTGCAGCTGATCGTGATCCCGACGCCCAACGATACCCACTTTCCGCTGGCCAAGGCTGCGCTGAACGCCGGCAAGCATGTGGTCGTGGATAAGCCCTTTACCGTGACGTTGTCACAGGCGCGCGAGCTGGAAGCGCTGGCGAAGGCCAAAGGCCTGCTGCTTTCCGTGTTCCATAACCGCCGCTGGGACAGCGATTTCCTGACCCTGAAACAGCTGCTGAAAGAGGGCACGCTGGGCGAAGTGCGCTATTTTGAATCGCATTTCGACCGCTTCCGCCCTGAAGTGCGTCAGCGCTGGCGCGAGATGAAAGGCGCTGGCAGCGGCATCTGGTACGATCTGGGGCCGCATCTGCTCGATCAGGCGCTGCAGCTGTTCGGCGCGCCGGTCGCCATCAACGTCGATATGGCGGAGATGCGTCCCGGCGCGCAGACCACCGACTACTTCCACGCCACGCTGACCTATCCGCAGCGTCGCGTGGTGCTGCACGCCAGCATGCTGGTGGCGGCCGAATCGCCACGCTACGTGGTGCACGGCACGCGCGGCAGCTTCGTGAAATATGGTCTGGATCCGCAGGAGGATCGGCTGAAGGCGGGCGATTTTCCGCCGGCCGAGGACTGGGGCTACGATATGCGCGACGGCGTGCTGACGCTGGCCGAGGGTGAAGGCGTCAAGGAAGAGACGCTGATGACGCAGCCGGGCAACTATCCTGCCTATTACGCGGCGGTGCGCGACGCGATCAGCGGGCGCGGCAATAACCCGGTAACGGCGGAAGAGGCGATCCAGGTGATGGAGCTGATCGAACTGGGCCTGCAGTCGGCGGAGAAGCGCCAGACGCTCTCGCTGAAGTAACGAGAAAAGGTTTACTGCGATATATAAAGCCGTCGTTCGCCCGCAGACGACTGGAAACTCAAAACGCGGGTGACATAGCCTGAAGAGCAAAGCGTCCCGCGCAAGGACAAAAACGTCGGGTACATTTTTGAACAACGCAAAGCGTTGGCCCGGCGACGGGCGCACCTCAAGGATGAGGTGCGTATCTGCGCGGGCCGAGCCGCCAGGGATGGCGTTTTTGCGTCTTTGCGATCGGGCTATGTCGCCTGCGTCAGCACATTACTAACAAGCTAAGGCCGCCTTCGCGGCCTTTTTTACGCCTGCACTTTATTGCGGATAGCGGTTTTCTCGGCGTCGCTCAGGAAGGCGATGGTCAGACCGTTCTCCTGCGCCTGGCGGATCTGCGCGGCGCTCAGCCCGGCGGCGGGCGCGGCGTGCTGATACTCATGCGCCAGCTCAATGCCCTGAACCGCCGGATCGTCGGTGTTGATGGTCGCCAGGATGCCGTGCTCCAGGAACTGTTTCAGCGGATGGTGCGCCAGCGAGGAGACGGTGCTGGTCTGGATATTGGAGGTCAGGCAGGACTCGATGCCGATGCGGTGCTCAGCGAGAAAATCCATCAGCGCACGGTCTTCAATCGCCTTCACGCCGTGACCGATACGCTCGGCGCCCAGCTCGCGGATCGCCTGCCAGATGCTCTCCGGGCCGGCCGCTTCGCCCGCATGCACCGTGACGCGGAAGCCGGCGTCGCGCGCCTGAGTAAAGTGGCTCAGAAACTCGCTGCCGGGAAAGCCCAGCTCGTCGCCCGCCAGATCGACGGCGGTGATATGGTCGCGGTGCGCCAGCAGGCCTTCCAGCTCGCGCAGGCAGGCTTCATCGCCGAAGGTGCGGCTCATAATGCCGATCAGGCGCACGTCGACGTTATATTTCTGGCAGCCCGCTTTAATGCCGTCGACGACGGCTTCCACCACGCCCGCCACCGGCAGGTTATGGTTCATCGCCATATAGCCCGGGGAGAAGCGCAGCTCGGCGTAGTGGATGCCGGCGCGCGCCGCATCTTCCACATTTTCCAGCGCGATGCGGCGGCAGGCGTCGAGATCGCCCAGCACCTTAACGCCCCAGTCGAGCTTATTCAGGAAGCTCACCAGATCGGGCTGGTTTTCCACAACCTGAACGTGGGGACGCAGCGTTTCCAGCGTGGCGGCGGGCAGGGCGAGGTTAAACTGGCGGCCTAAATCCAGAATGGTTTGCGCGCGGATGTTGCCGTCAAGATGGCGATGGATATCGGTAACGGGAAGGCTGGAATCGAACATGCTGCACTCTCTGACAGGAATAAAAGTGCAGACCATTATAGAAACAACTTGCGCAACATAGCGAGCCCTTTGCGCAACCCGCGCCGCAACTGCTGGGATAGTAAGCGAAAGGGCGGCTGTTCAGCCGCCCATTGTCATACCCCGAGCGCATGCAGCGCCGCGATCAGGCGGCCCACGCCATCCTCCAGCTTGCTGCGCGGACAGCCGGCGTTAAGGCGCAGACAGCCCCGGCTTGCGTCGCCGTAGGTCGAGCCAGGCATCATCGCCACTTTTTGCCGCTGGATAAGCTGCTGCTGTAGCGCCGCCTCGTCGACGCCGAGCGGGTTGAGATCGATCCACGCCAGATAGGTCGCCTGCGGCGGCTGCCAGCCAAGCTGCGGAAAGGCGTCGTTGAGCCGCTGCGCCAGCCACTGCATATTCGCCCGCAGATAGTCGCGCAGCGCGTCGAGCCAGGGCGCGCCGTGGCGATAGGCGGCGATGTGCGCCGCGACGGCGAGAACGGCCGGGGAAGAGAGGCCGTCCGCCGCCTTCATCTGGCGCAGCAATGCCTGGCGATCGCCCGGGTCGGGAATGATGCCCCACGCGCCGGTGAGCGCCGGCACGTTAAAACTCTTCGATGCCGAGGTGAACAGCGCCCAGTCGCTGCGCGCCACTTCGCTCCAGGGCAGATGCACAACATCAGCCATGACCATATCCATATGGATTTCATCGCTGATCACCCGCACCTGATAACGCGCGCACAGCGCCGCCATCTGCGTCAGCTCGTCGCGCGTCCAAACCTTGCCGGTGGGGTTGTGCGGGCTGCAAAGCAGCATCACTTTGCAGCGCGGCCGGGCGAGCAGCTGCTCCAGCGCCTGCATATCGCAGCGCCAGCCGTGGACGTCGCGCTGCAGCGGCTGTGTCAGAATCTGGCGTTGACTGGCAGTCAACAAGGCGTAAAAGGCGTCGTAGGCGGGCGTATGGATCAGCACTTCGTCGCCTGGCGCGGTCCAGCGGCGCACCATCTGTGCCACCATATAGATCACCGAGGGGGCGTAGACCAGCGCGCGCTCATCTGGCGTTGCGTTGAATCGCGTCTGCATCCAGTGGCAGACCGCCGAGAGAAAGTCGCCGTGCTGCCAGCGACTGTAGCCGAACACGCCGTGGTCGAGCCGCTGCTGCAGCGCCGCGCGAATCGCGGGCGCGACGGCGAAATCCATATCCGAAATGGTGAAGGGCAGCAGATCCGGCGCCCCGAAGCGATCGGCGACAAAATCCCACTGCGTGCAGTAGCTGCCGCGCCGGTCGATAACCTGGTCGAAATCGAACTGTTCTCTCATATGCGTTACACCGTCACATTCATCAGCGACGCCAGCTCTTCCTTAACGGACTGCACCTGCGGGCCAATCACCACCTGCAGCGTAACCGGGCTGAGATGCACCACGCCGATGGCGCCGTTGGCCTTGAGCGCGGCGTCATCGACCTTACTCATATCGACGATGCGCAGGCGCAGGCGGGTCAGGCAGTTATCCAGCGAGCTGATATTCTCCACGCCGCCCAACGCCTCGAGAATAGCGGGCGCGTTATAGCCCGATTTGCCCGCGCCGGCGCGGCTCACCTGCCGCTCGACGCCGCTCTCTTTTTCACGTCCTGGCGTGGCGATATTGAAGCGAATGATGGCGAAGCGGAACAGCGCATAATAGCCCGCGAACCACAGCGCGGCGGCGACCGGCACCCAGTACCATTTGGTGGCAAGGCCGTGCAGGATGCCGAACACCACAAAATCGATGATATTGCCGTCGGTGTTGCCGATGGTGACGCCGAGCACCGCCATCAGCGTAAAGCCAAGCCCGGTGAGCAGCGCGTGCAGCAGATAGAGCGTCGGCGCGACGAACAGAAACAGGAACTCGATCGGCTCGGTGGTGCCGCCGACCACGCAGGCCACCACGCCGGAAATCAGCAGGCCCTTAATCTTATGGCGATTCTCTGGCCGGGCGCAGTGGTAGATGGCGAGCGCCGCGCCCGGCAGGCCGCCGAGAAACGCGGGCATTTTTCCCTGCGAGAGAAAGCGGGTGGCGCTTTCCGAAAAGCCTTGCACGTTCGGGCAGGCGAGCTGCGCCTGAAAAATGGTCAGCGCGCCGCTGACGCTTTTACCGCACACCTCCATGGTGCCGCCCGCGTCGGTAAAGCGAATAATCGCCACCAGAATATGCTGCAACCCAAACGGCAGCAGCAGGCGTTCGCCGGTGCCGAACAGCATCGGGCCAAAGTCGCCCGCGCCGTTAATCATCCAGCCGAGACCCGCGATGCCGCGCGCGAGGAAAGGCCAGATCAGCGGCACCGCCAGGCCGAGCAGGCCGGTGACCAGCAGGGTAATTATGGGAACGAAGCGCGTGCCGCCGAAAAAAGCCAGCGCGTCCGGCAGCCGAATAGTGTGGAAGCGCTCGTGCAGCCAGAACACCACCACGCCGACAATCACCGCGCCAAGGATGCCGGTGTCGATCGCCTGGATGCCCAGCACCGACTGCACGTTGTTCGCCTTGAGCAACGCGGCGTCGCTGGTGGGTAAAATGCCCTTTATCGTGAGCCAGAAGTTGGTGCTGAGGTTCATCACCGTATAGCCGACAAACCCCGCGAAGGCGGCAACGCCTTTGTTCTCGCGCGCCATGCCGAGCGGAATGGCGATGGCGAACATCACCGGCAGAAAGCGGAAGGCGAAGGCGCCGGTGGCCGCCATCCAGACAAACAGATGCTGAAGCAGCGGCTGGTCCAGCAGCGGGATCAGCGTCAGCACGTCGCGGCTGCTGAGCGAACTGCCGATGCCGAGCAGAATGCCGCAAAACGACAGCAGGGCGACAGGCAGCATAAACGTTTTGCCGAGGCTCTGAAAAAATTCCCAGAGCGACAGGCGCGGAAGTGGAGCAGACATATTTTCTCCTGGAAAGAAAGTAACGGCAGGTCGAGGTAAAAAGATGATAAAACGTTTTATCACGTTGTGTTGAGCGGCCTGTCACATTGTGTACCGGAGAGGGAAAGTTAAGTTTATTCGGCAGGTTTAACGTTTTATCTATATGATACGGCTCTATAAGAGCTTTCCGCAGGCGTGCACTATGTCGCAGCAAAAAATCACCATCAACGACGTCGCCGAGGCGGCTGGCGTCTCCGTCACCACCGTTTCGCTGGTGCTGTCCGGCAAAGGCCGCATCTCGCCCGCCACGGCGGCGCGAGTCAACGAGGCGATCGAACAGTCCGGCTATGTGCGTAACCGCACGGCGGCCGCGCTGCGCGGCGGCGCCAGCGGCGTAATCGGCCTGATTGTCAGGGATTTGAGCCAGCGGTTTTATGCTGAGATGACCGCCGGGCTCAGCGAGGCGCTGGAGGCGCAGGACAAGATGCTGGTGCTGACCCAGAGCGGCGCGCAGGGTCAGCATCTGGCGCGCTGCTTCGAGTCGCTGGTGGCGCAGGGCGTTGACGGCATCGTGCTGGGCGGCGATGCGGGCAACGGCGCGCCGCTGGCGACGCGCGCCGCCGAACTCGATTTGCCGCTGATCTGCGCCTCGCGCGCCAGCTACCTGGAGGGAACGGACAGCCTGCGCCCGGATAACGCGCTGGGCGCGCGCATGGCGACGGAGTATCTCATCCGTCAGGGACATCAGCATATCGCCTGGCTGGGCGGCAGCAGCGCGTCGCTGACGCGCGCCGAGCGCATCGGCGGCTACTGCGCCACGCTGCTGCAGTACGGCCTGCCTTTTAAGCCGGAGTGGATTGTCGAGTGCGAAGAGAGCCAGAAGGCGGCGGCCGAAGCGACCACGCAGCTGCTGCAGCGCCATCCGCGGCTGACGGCCATTATCGCCGCCAATGCCGCCACCGCGCTGGGCGGCTACTTCGCGCTGCTGCGCAGCGGGCGCACGCTGGGCCAGGGCGCGGTTGACAGCTATTACGCGCAGCAGATGGCGCTGGTGGGCTTCAGCGACGAGCCGCAGGCGAACCTGAGCGATCCGCCGCTCACCTTTATCTGCAGCCCGGCGCGGGAGATGGGCCGCGCCGCAGCGGCGCGCATCCTGCTGCGGCTCAGCGCGCCGGAGACTGCCAGCCAGCACATGATTTTGACGCCGAGCCTTATCGGCGGCGACAGGAAATAAAAAAGCGACCCGCAGGTCGCTTTTGCCATCGTGCCGCTTGCGCTTACTGCGGCATGCCTTCGCTGGTGGGCAGGCCGAGCATATAGCGCGACATAAACTGCTCCAGCGTCATGGTGTCGCCGTTCATGTTCACCTGGCCGCCGTTGTACTGCAGGCTGGTGACGATATTGTTATCCTGCTGCTGGGTCAGACGGAACATCTGGCCCATCGCCGCCAGGCCTTTCACCTGCTGATCCGCCAGCTTCTGCGCGTCGTCGCCGGTATACCCCTCGGCCAGGCCGACGTTGCGCATCACTTCGGTCGCCATCGGCATATTGATCACCAGTTTGGCCGATAAGCTCTTCAGCACGCGATCCACCATGCCGGAGAGGTTCTGCGGCTGGCCGGTCACGGTGGCGGGATCGTTGAAGTTAGCGGTGAGGTTAAAGGTGCTTTCGCCTTTCTCGTTTTTCCAGCTCAGCGGCGCGATGCTGACCATTGGCGCGCCTTTCAGCAGCGTCGGCAGGTTATTCATCAAAATGGTGTTGACGCCGGCCTGATAGCGAATCGGATCGTTGGCGAGGCCCGGCTGATTCAGCAGGTCCTGCATCTGCGCATGGTAGTTGTCGGAGAACGCTTTTACCGCCTGGGCATCGAACTGCGCCAGCTTCATGCTCAGCTTCGCTTCGCCGAAATCGTTGTTCTGCAGATGCACGTTATCGACGCGATAGTCGATATTGCCGCTGATTTTGCCCGCTTTGTTATCAAACGACGAGGTGCCGTTGAGCTTTTGCAGCGTCAGCGCATCTTTGCCGTTGACGCTGGCGTTGAATTTCTCCAGCTCGACTTTTTGATCGCCGATGCGCACGCCTTCCGGCGTCAGGTGCGTATTGCCGCTCACCTTCACGCCGTTAGCGGTAAACAGCACCGGCATGCCCATCTCGTTTTTGCTGGTGATAGCGATGCTGTCGATATCGCTGTCTACCGAGACTTTATCGCCTTTGCTGTCTGCGCTGACGTTCAGCGTGCCGCCGTTGGTCGCCACGCGCTGGCCGGTCTGCGCATTTTGATAATTAACCGGCAAAAAGTGCAGGGCGGTATCGGTCGCGCCGCTGTAGCCGATGCGGGTATCCGCATTCGCCGGCGATTTATTGTCGGTCAGGGCGAAGAGGTTTTTCAGCGCATCGGTGTTTTCCAGCTCGGTGTGTACCGACGCCATGCTCGGGATCAGCGTAAAGCGACGCAGCTGGGCGAACGGGAAGGGGCCGTGATCGATGGTTTCGTTAAAGACGATGCTCTGACCGGGCTTCAGGAACGCGTTATCTTCGGTCTGCGAGTTGGCCTGCAGCACCAGCTTCGCGGTGCTGCTAAACACGCCGCGCTGGTAATCCTGATAGCTGAGCTTGAGGCGGCTGTTGGGCGCCAGGGCGTTGAGCTGCGTATTGGCGTTCTGCACCAGTTCATCCATATGGCTTTCCAGCTGCTTACCGGTAAACCATGCCGCGCCGGTCCAGATTACGCCCAGGGCGATAATCACACCTACGGCAACGTTGGTCTTTTTCATTGCTGAGTCGTCCTTATCCTTGTGTCCGCTTACGCCGCTGTCCGACGTCCGGCGAGGGAAGAAAAACGCCCGCAGGCGTTTTTCGCTAATAGATTGAAATAATAGCAGTTAGGGCCGGTTCCGTCAGCCGGATCAGCGCAATGCGTTAAAAACGCGCGCCAGGCGGCCGCTTCCGGTGGCTTTCAGCGCGCCGTCGCTGGCGGGAACAAAGCAGGATTCTCCCGGATGCAGCGTCAGCTGCTGCTGGCCCAGCGTCAGCGTCGCCTCGCCTTCGATGCAAAACAAGATCGCCGCGCTCTCCTGCGAGAGAAGCTGCGGTTCACTGTCCAGCGCGTGAATGGCGAAAGCGAAATCCTCTACCGGAATGGGGAAGTTCAGGACGCGATCCTGCTGTTGCGGCTGGGTCAGCAGCTGCGACGCCGGTTTTGACTGAAACTTGACGTTGGCGAGCAGCTCGGGAATATCGATATACTTTGGCGTCAGGCCGGCGCGCAGCACGTTATCGGAGTTGGCCATCACCTCCAGCGCCACGCCGTTAAGGTAGGCGTGCGGCGTCTCGGCGTAAAGAAACATCGCTTCGCCCGGCTGCAGCGTAATCACGTTCAGCAGCAGCGGCGAAAACAGTCCACTGTCGTCCGGATAATCAGTCGCGATTGCCTTAATGGTCTCCCACGGCTGGCCGTCGCGCGCGTTGAGCGCGGCTTTCAGCACGCCCAGCGCCAGCGACTTCGCTTCGCCCTGCAGCGAGAGCAGGGTGGTAAACAGCGTCGCCAGATTCTCGCTGTCGGGATGCTGCAAAAAGTGGGCGATCTGCGGATGCGCGCCCGCCACGGGCTGCAGCAGCGAGGCGATCTCCGACAGCTCGCGGAAGCCGTTCATCGCCTGAAAAGGGGTCAGCGCATAGACCAGCTCTGGCTTATGGTTGGCATCTTTATAGTTGCGCTCCGGCGCGTTGAGCGGGACGCCCGCCGCGTTCTCGCGTGCAAAACCCTCTTCCGCCGCGCTTTTGCTGGGATGAACCTGAATCGACAGCGGCTGAGCGGCGCACAGCACCTTAAACAGGAACGGCAGCTCGCCAAAGCGTTTCGCCACCGCATAGCCTAGCGTCTCTTCGGGCGCGGCATCAATGACGTCGCGCAGCGAGCGGCGCGCGCCCTTGACCTCGACCTGCGAAGGACTTTTGGGGTGCGCACCCATCCACAGCTCCGCCATCGGCGCGCCGCCAGGATTGGCGATGCCATAGAGTTCCGTTAAGGCGGTTCTGCTGCCCCATGCGTAATTTTGCAGCGAATTGACCATTTTTTGCATGATTAACCCTTTAATCACCGGAAGTTATTGCGCCTATTAAAGCAGAAAATGGCACCGTTAATACATATGAAGTGCAAACAGCCTCCAGGACTCGCATAATGTTAAATTCTTGTATGTAAGCATTCTGCGCGTCCAGTGTTCTTCTCGCGCTGGGCGACCAATCACCACAACCTGTGCTAAAGGAGACGTAGACATGGCAGCCACGCGCATTGAAAAAGATTCAATGGGGCCCATTGATGTACCCGCAGACAAGTTATGGGGCGCGCAAACGCAGCGCTCGCTGGAACACTTCCGTATCTCGACAGAAAAAATGCCTACCGAGCTGGTCTACGCGCTGGCGCAGACCAAGCGCGCCGCCGCTACCGTCAACCGCGATCTCGGCCTGCTGCCGGCCGATCGCGCGGACGCCATTGTTAAAGCCGCCGATGAGGTGCTGGCCGATCAACACAGCGGCGAATTCCCGCTGGCGATCTGGCAAACCGGCTCCGGTACCCAGACCAACATGAACATGAACGAGGTGCTGGCCAACCGCGCCAGCGAGATCCTCGGCGGCGAACGCGGCATGTCGCGCCTGGTGCATCCCAACGACGACGTCAACAAAAGCCAGAGCTCTAACGACGTTTTTCCGACCGCCATGCACGTGGCGGCGGTGATCGCGCTGCGCGAAAAACTGATCCCGCAGATTGAAACGCTGAAGAAAACACTGAGCGAAAAGTCCAGCGCCTTTCAGGATATCGTCAAGATTGGCCGTACCCACCTGCAGGATGCGACGCCGCTGACCCTGGGCCAGGAGATTTCCGGCTGGGTAGCGATGCTGGAGCATAATCTCCGCCACATCGAGCAGAGCATTCCTCACGTTGCCGAACTGGCGCTGGGCGGCACCGCTGTCGGCACCGGGCTGAATACCCATCCGGAATATGCGGTGCGCGTGGCAAAAGCGCTGGCCGAGCTGACCGGGCAGCCGTTCGTCACCGCGCCGAATAAATTCGAGGCGCTGGCGACCACCGATGCGCTGGTGCATGCGCACGGCGCGCTGAAAGGGCTGGCGGCCTCGCTGATGAAGATCGCCAACGACGTGCGCTGGCTGGCGTCCGGCCCGCGCTGCGGCATCGGCGAGCTCTCTATTCCGGAAAACGAGCCGGGCAGCTCTATCATGCCGGGCAAGGTGAACCCGACCCAGTGCGAAGCGATGACCATGCTCTGCTGCCAGGTCATGGGCAACGACGTGGCGATCAATATCGGCGGCGCGTCGGGCAACTTCGAGCTGAACGTCTTCCGGCCGATGGTGATCCACAATTTCCTGCAGTCGGTGCGCCTGCTGGCCGACGGCATGGACAGCTTTAACCACCACTGCGCCGTTGGCATCGAGCCGAACCGCGACCGCATTTCGCAGCTGCTCAATGAGTCGCTGATGCTGGTGACCGCGCTGAATACCCATATCGGCTACGACAAAGCGGCCGAAATCGCGAAGAAGGCGCATAAAGAGGGGCTGACGCTGAAAGGCTCGGCGCTGAAGCTGGGCTATCTGACCGAAGAGGAGTTTGACGCCTGGGTGCGTCCGGAAGAGATGGTCGGCAGCATGAAGGCGTAATCCGCCGTCGAGATAAAAGGCCAGCGCTGCTGGCCTTTTTTCGTTAGATCGGGCAGTCCACCCACAGGTGCAGCCGCGGGATCAGCAGGTTGAGCGGCTGCGCCGCCGGCTTATAGCGGTGCTGCACGTTATCCGCGTTGTAGTTCAGCAGTTCGCCCAGCACCGGCACCTGGGTGCGGTCGCGACACAGCACAACGATCGGCGACGGACAGGCGAGCTGCGTCTGTTTTTTCTCGTCGGCGCGCCAGACGCGCGCGATCGGCTGCACCTTCACCGGGCGTTTGATCTTCAGCCGCGCGATGGCGGGCAGGGCGCGCACGCTCTCTAGCTCATCCTGCACCTTTTCCGCCCACTGCTCGCGCGTCCAGGGCGCCTGCGCGCGGTTCGCGCTGAGGCTCTTTTCCAGCTGCGCGATAATCTCTTCGCGCTTTACGTTTTTAATCACGTGCTTGTTGGCCCAGCCGAAGCGCAGGCTGTCCGGCGCCTGCAGCAGGGTAATGGTGCGATAGGCATTAAGGGTAATCAGGCCGCGCAGATGCTGGTGCACAAACTCAAAGCGCGCCTCGCTCGGCAGGCCCGATTCCACCGTGATGATTTGCTCCAGCCGCGCCTTGTATTGATTCACCTGCGCGATCTGGTCGATAAGGGCGGTTTCGCGCTCGCCTTCGGCTTCGATGCAGAGGGCGCCGGGCAGGCGCACGGCCGCTTTGGTGCTCAGCTTTTCTGACTGATGCTGCATAAAGAGCCGACAGAAGTGCGCCAGCGCCATCTCGCGCGCGGCTTCGCCCAGGTGCTGCTCAACGGCGATTTCGGTCACGGCGTCATGCTCGTGGCCTTTTTCAATCGGCGGCAGCGAGAACACCCGCGCAATCAGCAGCGGCTGCGCCATAATCATCTCGCGCAACTCGCCCAGCGACGCTTCGAGGCGGTTGGCGCAGTCATGCAGGTCGGAAATCAGGTCATAACGCATCAGCGGTCTCCATAGTTACAACATACCATAATCTGACAGAGAATGGCGCTGCATGCAATCTGTTCTGTTAGTTACAGCATACTGATGGGGCTCATTAATTAAACCGTGCGGCCTGACGGCTAAACAGGCAAAGCGGGGCGAGCAGCACCGTTTCGGTTTTTTCCTTATCTCATAACATGTTATAAAAGGCGCTACCGTACAAAAGGGTGGCGAATGTGAATCAACGGAATAAACCCGGCGTGCTGGCGGTAGTGGTGCTGGGGCTAGTGCAGATACTCTCCTGGGGCGGCTCGTTTTATCTGATGGCGGTAATGGCGGCCCCGATTGTCGCGGAAACCGGCTGGTCGCAGCAGTGGGTCTACGGCGCGCTGTCGCTCGGCATTCTGGTTTCCGGCCTGCTGGCGCCGCTAAGCGGACGCATTATCGCGCGCACCGGCGGCCGGATGCTGCTGGCGCTGAGCGGGGCGGTAATGGCGATCGGGCTCGCGGTGATGGGGTTAAGCCATTCGCTGCCGCTGTTTCTCAGCGCCTGGGTGATAATCGGCGTTGGTATGGCGATGGGACTCTATGACGCGCTGTTCGCTACGCTGGGCACGCGCTACGGCAGCCAGGCGCGCAGCGCCATTACCAGCATTACGCTGATCTCCGGCTTTTGCACCTCGCTGGTGTGGCCCGGCACCGCGTTGCTTATTCATCTGCTTGGCTGGCGCAGCGCCTGTTTCGCTATCGCCGCAATGATGCTGCTGCTGGTGCTGCCCGCCTACGTTTACGCGCTGCCGGATAAAGCGGCGGCCCTGAAGCCAAAAGCGGCGACGGCGCCTGCGCCGCAGAGCGATATCGCGCCGTCGCTGTTCTGGCTGCTGTGCGCCATTTTTACGCTCGCCTCGGTGATCATGACGGCCATCTCGGTACAGCTGATCGCTTTGCTGCAGGCGAGCGGCTACACGCTGGCTGCCGCGCTGGGGCTCAGCGCCATTCTGGGGCCGTGTCAGGTGGGATCGCGCATCGTCGATATTCTGTTTAAACGCGGCCATCCCATCTGGACCGCCTTTTTCTCGGTCGGACTGGTGGCGCTCGGCCTGCTTTCGCTGGCGCTGTTCCCGCAGCTTGCGCTGCTCAGCATGGTGCTTTACGGCGCAGGAAATGGCCTGCGCGCCATCGTGCGGGGAACTTTACCGCTGGCGATGGTCAAACCGGAGGCGTATGCCGTAGTGGTTGGCAGGATGGCGCGTCCGGCGCTTATCGGTCAGGCGCTGACGCCGCTGGCGGGCGGATATCTGTTTGAAACCTTTGGCGCGTCCGCTACGCTGTGGATGCTTTGCGCGCTGGCGCTGCTTAACGTGGCGCTGGTGATGCTGCTGAAAAATCGGCTGCCGTCGGCGCCGTCAGCCGCGCTTTAGGGGCAGGGCAGAGGCTGGCGCGGCGCGGGCTGAACAGCTTGTGCTGTCGGCTATCGGGTTTTAATGAATACGTGCCCTGGCGCCGTCCCCTTGCTTCTAAAAAGCAACAGTGTTTGTTATATTTATTGCTCACTGAATGTTCACTTACGCGGCAATAAAACAATAAGATGCACCGCAACTCAGGATAATGAAATGCTTGATTACCGCTTCCCGACAGCTTTGCAAATGGTTCTTAGCGTAGCGATGGCGGAGCAAATGGGTAAACGCTCGACCAGCGCCATTCTGGCATACGGCCTTGAGGCGAATCCCAGCTTCATCCGTAAGCTGATGGTTCCGCTCACCCGCGACGGCATTATCGTCTCGACGCTTGGCCGCACCGGTTCGATTCATCTGGGGCGTCCGGCCAGCGAAATCACGCTGCGCGATATTTATACCTCGGTGATTGAGGACAAAAAGCTCTGGGCGTCACGTCCCGACGTTGCGCCGCGCTGTCTGGTCAGCGCCAATCTTTGCTGGTACTTCAAATCGATCGCCGATGAGGCCGAGCAGGCCTCGCTGGACGTGCTGGAAAAACGCACCGTCGCCGACGCGCTCGAAGAGCTGAAGAAAGGCAACGAAACCGAGTGCGCGCCGGTGCTGGAACCGGATGCCATTGAAGACCTGTGTAAAAAAAGCCGCTAAACGCGGCTTTTTTTATGCTCCTCGGCGCGGCGTCCCTCATTCCCTCCATAAGGTTTTCTCTCCAGCCGTAACAGACAAATCCACGCTATAGCAAAAGTAACCGGCTAAATGACGGTGTTTTTATCCGATTGATAATTCTGAAAAAGCGTATTTTTTCGGTTGATTTTTTTTGTATCTAAGGAGAGAGAAATGGCCTTAATCAACTGTCCGGAATGCAAATCGGACGTCAGCGATTCCGCTTTCAAATGCCCTTCATGCGGACATCAGGTAAAAAAACCGAAGCGAACGCTGTTTGGGAAAATCGTGAAGATCGTATTTATCCTGTTTAACCTGCTGCTGATCTATTCTATTTTCGCCGGTATGGGCGCGAGCGGAGATGTAATCAATAACGCGGCTTCTGATGCAGAACGCGCTGGCGCGGCGTTGGGCGCAGGCATGGGCGCGATGATGCTGGGGATCCTCTGGGTCGTGGGCGATATCATTATCGGCACGCTGGTTTTTCTGACGCGTCCCAAAGCCTGATATAACTTTTCGTAAAGCGTTGAGATAATAAAAAAAGCCGCTAAAAGCGGCTTTGATAAATAATGGGCGGTCGCTGACCGCCCTTACTCTTTACGCTGTCTGCATCGCCTCTTTCGGCGCCTTGCGCGTCACCAGCTTACGCAGCGTGACGTAGAACACCGGCGTCAGGAACAGGCCGAAGAGGGTAACGCCCAGCATCCCGGCGAACACGGTGATGCCGGTGACGCCGCGCACTTCCGCGCCCGCGCCTTCGCCCAGAATCAGCGGCACGGTACCGGCGATAAAGGCGATCGAGGTCATCACAATCGGACGCAGACGCAGACGGCAAGCCTCCAGCGCCGCTTCCACAATGCCTTTGCCCTGCATCTCCAGCTCGCGAGCGAACTCCACGATAAGAATGGCGTTCTTACATGCCAGCCCCATCAGCACCACCAGACCAACCTGCACAAAGACGTTGTTATCGCCGCCCGTCAGCCAGACGCCGACCAGCGCCGACAGCATGGTCACCGGCACGATCAGGATCACCGCCAGCGGCAGCGTCCAGCTCTCATAGAGCGCGGCCAGCACCAGGAACGCCAGCAGCACCGCCACCGGGAAGACGATAAACGCGGTATTGCCCTGCGTCGCCTGCTGATAGCTGAGATCGGTCCACTCGATATTCATGCCGTTCGGCAGCAGCTGACTGGACATCGCTTCCAGCTGGGTCATCGCCTGCGCGGAAGAGAGAACGCGCGGATCGGCATCGCCAATCAGGTCCGCCGCCGGGTAGCCGTTATAGCGGATCACCGGATCGGGCCCGTAGGTAGTGGTGATATGCACCATGCTGCCGATAGGCACCATCTCGCCGCGATCGTTGCGGGTGCGCAGGTTAGCGATATCCTCCACGCTGTCGCGGAACTCACCGTCTGCCTGCGCCATCACGCGCCAGGTACGGCCGAAGCGGTTAAAGTCGTTAACGTACGACGAGCCGAGATAGGTTTGCAGCGTGCTGAAAAGATCGGTCAGCGACACCCCCTGCGCCTTGGCCTTATCGCGGTCCACCTGCACGTCAAGCTGCGGCACGTTCGCCTGATAAGAGGAGATAGGATAGTGCATGCCCGGCGTCTGCATCACCGCGCCGGAAAGGGTGTTGATTGCCGTCTGCAGCGCGCCATAGCCCAGCCCCGCGCGATCCTGCACGTAAAGCGAGTAGCCCGAACCCTGGCCGAGGCCCAGAATCGGCGGCGGCATAATCGAGAAGCCGAAGCCCTGCTGCAGCTGGGCGATCTTCGCGTTGATTTCCGCGTTAATCTCCGCCGCGCTATGGGTGCGCTCGCTGAACGGCTTCAGGCCGAAGAACACCGTGCCGGTATTGGGCGTATTGGTGAACTGCAGCGCATTCAGACCGGGGAAGGCGACGGAGTAGGCCACGCCTTCGGTATTCATGCCGATTTCGCTCATCTTGCGGATCATCTCGTCGGTACGCTCCAGCGACGAGCCTTCCGGCATCTTCACGCCGCCGATCAGGTAGAGCTTATCCTGCGTTGGGATAAAACCGCCCGGCACGGCGTGGAACATAAAGCCCGCGCCCGCCAGCAGCAGCACGTAGACGCCGAACACCGCGCCGCGACGGCGCAGCGTTTTGCCGACCAGCCCTTCGTAGCCGTGCGCGCTGCTGTTAAAGAAGCGGTTGAACGGACGGAACAGCCAGCCGAGCAGGCGATCGATAATGCGCGTCGGAATATCTTTCGGCGCATGGTGATCCTTCAGCAGCTTCGCCGCCAGCGCTGGCGACAGCGTCAGCGAGTTGATGGCGGAGATCACTGTAGAAATAGCGATGGTGACCGCGAACTGCTTATAGAACTGGCCGGTGACGCCGGAGAGGAACGCCATCGGCACGAACACGGCGCAGAGCACCAGCGCGATGGCGACAATCGGCCCCGACACTTCGCGCATCGCCTGATGCGCCGCCGCCTGCGGCGAGAGGCCCAGCGCAATATTACGCTCGACGTTCTCCACCACCACGATGGCGTCATCCACCACGATGCCGATCGCCAGCACCAGCCCGAACAGGCTCAGGGTATTGAGCGAGAAGCCGAGCAGGTAGAGCACGCTAAAGGTGCCGACTACTGACACCGGCACCGCCAGCAGTGGAATAATCGAGGCGCGCCAGGTCTGCAGGAACAGGATTACTACCAGCACCACCAGGGCGACCGCTTCCAGCAGCGTATGCACCACCGCGCTGATAGAGTCGCGCACGAACACGGTCGGGTCGTAAGGCGCGGCCCACTGCACGTCGTCCGGGAAGCGCGTCGCCAGCTCGGCCATTTTGGCGCGCACCGCGTTAGAGAGATCGATGGCGTTGGCGCCCGGCGCCTGGAAAATACCGATGCCGACCGCGTCCTTGTTGTTGAGCTGTGAGCGCAGCGCATAGCTGCCGGAGCCCATCTCGATACGCGCCACGTCGCGCAGCCGCACCAGCGAGCCGTCGTCCGAGGTTTTCAGGATGATATTGCCGAACTGCTGCTCGTTTTCGAGGCGGCCCGCGGTGTTGATAGAGAGCAGAAAGTCGGACTGCTTCTTCAGCGGTTCAGCGCCGAGCTGGCCGGCCGACACCTGCACGTTCTGCTCCTGCATCGCCGCGATCACGTCGGCGGCGGTCAGGCCGCGCGCGGCCACCTTGTTGGGATCGAGCCAGACGCGCATCGCATATTCGCCCGCGCCGAAGATCTGGATCTGGCCCACGCCTGGCAGGCGCGCCAGCTCATCCTTCACCTTCAGCGTGGCGTAGTTGCGCAGGTAGAGCGAGTCGTACTTGCCGTGCGGCGAGAACATATGCACCACCAGCGTCAGCGTCGGCGACATCTTCTGGGTGGTGATGCCGAGGCGGCGCACATCCTCCGGCAGCCGCGCTTCCGCCTGGGCGACGCGGTTCTGCACCTGCACCTGCGCCTGATCGGGATCGGTGCCGGGACGGAAGGTGACGGTGGTCACCAGCACGCCGTCGGAGCCGGCCACCGATTTCATATACATCATGTTCTCAACGCCGTTGATCGCCTCTTCCAGCGGCGTCGCCACCGAGTCGGCAATCACCTTCGGGTTAGCGCCGGGATATTCGGCGCGCACCTGCACGCTGGGCGGCACCACGTCCGGGTATTCGCTGATCGGCAGCAGCGGAATGGCGATCAGGCCGGTAACGAAAATCAAAATCGACAAAACGGCGGCGAATATCGGCCGGTCGATAAAAAAGCGGGAAAAGTCCATAGCGGCAGTAGCCTCAGTTAGTTGGCGTTAGCCGCGCGCATCGCGACCTGCTGGGCCGTTACCGGCATTCCGGGCATAAACACTTTTTGCAGCCCGTCGACAATCACGCGATCGCCCGACTGCAGCCCGCTTTTCACAATGCGCAAACCCTCGGCCATCGCGCCGGGCTGAATGTCGCGGCGCTGCGCTTTGCCCTCTTTGTCCACCACATAGACATATTTGCGATCCTGGTCGGTGAGCACCGCCTTGTCGTCAATCAGCAGCGCCTGGAACGCGGCGCTGCCCGGCAGGCGAACGCGAGAGAAGAGGCCGGGCGTAAACTGGCGCTCCCGGTTGTCGAGCTGGGCGCGCATGCGGATGGTGCCGGTGCTGGCGGTGAGCTGGTTGTCGGTGAAGTCGACCATGCCGCGGTGCGGATAGCCGCTTTCGCCCGCCAGACCGATTTCGACCGGCAGCGAGCCGCGCTGCTGCCCCTGGCGCGCCATCGCCTGATAGTGCAGGAAGGTGGTTTCATCGACGTCGAAGTAGACATACATGCGATCCTGCGACACCAGCGAGGTGAGCACGCTGGCGCTGTCGCCGGCGGTCACCAGGTTGCCGGTGGTGATCATGGCGCGGCTGGCGCGTCCGTCGATCGGCGCGGTCACGCGGGTAAAGTCAAGATTGAGCTGCGCCATATCCACGGCCGCCTCGGCGGAGAGCACGTCCGCCTGCGCCTGGCTGGCGGCGGAGCGCCGCTGTTCCCACTGCTCGCGCGACACCGCCAGGGTGCCGATCAGCTTCTCGGTGCGCGCCGACTCGCTGCGCGCCAGCGCCGCCTGGCTGCGGGCGCGCGCCAGTTCGGCCTTCGCCTGCTCCAGCGCGGCGCGGTAGGTACGGTCGTCAATGGTGAACAGCACCTGGCCTTTTTTCACTTCGTCGCCTTCGCGGTAGTTCACCGTCTCGATATAGCCGGAGACGCGCGGGCGCAGCTGCACGCTTTGCACCGCTTCGATGCGGCCGTTAAAACTGTCCCACTGGCTGACGGGCTTCACCACCACGTCGGCGACGCTGACCTGAGGGGGCGGCGGCGGGGCGTTTTGCGCCACGCCTTTGTCACATCCGCTGAGTATGCTGCTGAGCAGCACCGCGCCCAGAAGGGTTGAACCCTGACGAACCCACTTCGTTTGTCTGTTCATTATTGTTATTCCGCATAGCGTTAAAAAAGAGCCCACAAAGGCGGGCCAATATTTGCAACTTTTAAGATTGCAATTAATCGCGAGGAGTGTAGGCTTGGGCATCCAGCAACTGCAAGAATATCTGATACACTTTATGTGCGGTTTTGACTGAGACAGAGCGGGGCGGAGAATGCCCTTACGGCGAGTGCGGCATTTAATGTATCAATCCAACTTGCATTAAATGGCAAAGTCAGTCACCCTTAAAGTGTAATTGCAACTGATACTGATACTGATACTGTTCGCAACGGCGACGGGAGAAAATGGGATGATGAGCGACGCATTTATTCACGATCTAATCGACTGGATCGATAACAACATCGAAGCACGTCTGGATCTGGACACCGTATCGGAGCGCGCAGGCTATTCTAAATGGCACCTGCAGCGTATGTTTAAAGAGCACACCGGCTATCCGCTGGGTGAGTACATCCGCATCAAGAAGCTGAAGAAATCCGCGGATCGGCTGACTACCACCAATGAACCGATCCTTAACGTTGCGATTTCGCTGGGCTTTGACTCGCAGCAGTCTTTCAACCGCAGCTTTAAACGCCAGTACGGCGTTGCGCCAGGCGCCTGGCGTCGCCACGGGGCGCAGATGCAAGCCATGCAGTGATCCCCGCAGGGCCAGCTTCGCTGGCCCGCGCTGTATCTGCCCGCTAAAGCTGGTATCATCAGCGTCCTGTTGTCTGGGATGCCATCATGTCGAAAAAACTCTGGATTGCACTGATCATCGTGCTTGCGGCCGCCTGGGCCGGTTTAAAACCTCATCTGACTGTTTCACCCACGTCTGAATGCGGCGACATCAGCTCGCTGACCGATGCGCGCACCGTAGCGCGTTACCTGCTGCAGCATCAGCAGCTGCCGACTTATTACATCAGCAAAAACGACGCGCGCCGCCGCGGCTGGGATCCCGCCAAAGGCAATCTGTGCGAAGTGCTGCCGGGCAAGGCGATAGGCGGCGACCGTTTCGGCAACCGCGAAAAGCGCCTGCCGCAGCGCAGCGGACGCTTATGGTATGAAGCGGACGTCAACTATCGCTGCGGCCATCGCGAGGCGGATCGGCTGGTCTACTCCTCAGACGGTCTGGTCTATATCACCACCGATCACTACCGCAGCTTTAAGCAGGTGCCCTGAAGATGCTGACCATTACGCTCGACTTTCGGCGCCTGGCGGATCGCGATGCGCTCTACCAGACGCTGGCGCAGCAGAGCCATTGCCCGTTTGCCTTCGGCAATAATCTGGATGCGCTGTGGGACTGGCTGACCGGCGGCATGGCGCTGCCGGCGTGCATTCATCTGCGCCACGCGGCGGAGGCGGCACAGCGCGACGAGTTCGCCGCGGTGCTGACGCTGCTGGAAGAGGCGGCGCAGGCGCTGGAGGGCGACCTGCGCCTGACGCGGGATTAGCTGCGCAGCGGCGCGAGGATCGCAGCCAGCGCGGCGCGGGCGGCGGGCGTCACGTCGCGTCCGCCGGCGTAGCCGTTGTTCTCCAGAATCACCGAATTGAGCCCGACCAGCCAGTCGTAAATGTAGTAGGCGGTATGGTTGGCGGGCGCGGCGGAAAGACGCGTCAGCCGCTGTCCGGCAGAGAAGTTAACGCTTGGCGCGGGCGGGCGCGAGAAAATCGGCTGACCGCGATTGACGCGGCTTGGCGGCCGCTCAGCCTCGTCACGCTGCAAAAAGCCCAGCCAGGCGACAAAATCGCCCAGCACCGTCATGGCGCGGGAAACCTGACGATCGGCGCGCGACTCATGGGTGACGGAGGGATTTTCCGGCTCGTGCAGCGCCTGCTCCAGCGACGTCAGCATATCCAGGCGGAAGCTGGCGACGATCAGCTCTTCAACCAGCCACTCCAGCGTGCCGCGATCCACATTCAGCAGCGTCAGCAGGCTGCGGTTCTCCGGCAGCTCGCGCAGATGATCGAGCCACAGCGCCATCACCTGGCGCGCGAAGCTCTGTCCCGCGGCGCTGACGTGATGCTGCGCGGCCGCTGGCTCGGCCAGCGGCGTATCGCTAAAGAGATCGAATTCAAATCCGACGCCGAAATGCTGCGCAGGCGCCTCGGCGCGGACCACCGCGGCCGGTGCGTCATGCTGGCTGAGCCAGAGCTGACGCAGCGTTTCGCGCGGCGGCTGCAGCCGCTCCAGCAGTTCGCCGTGCAGGCCGGTGCGGTGCTGCAGACACTTCAGCAGGGTATCGGCGATGGTCTGCCTGCGCGCAGCCTGTTCGGCGCTCGCCTCGGCGTCGGTCCAGGGGAGCAGTCGACGCTCCAGCACGCTGTGCTGCAGGGCGCGCAGCTCGGCCAGCAGCCGATCGCGGCGCGCGTCGGGCTGCATCTCTTCCTGCAGCCACTCCGCCATGCGATCGACGCCGGCGCGATCGAGCGCCAGCATCGAGCCCCAGCGCTGGCCGGGCTGGCCAATCTGGCGCTGCACCGCCTCATCGACGTTGATCTGCTGATGACGCGCGTCGTAAGAGGTGATTGCCCAAATCAGGCGCGGCTTTTCGCCGTTTTCGCGCGGCGGCTGATGCAGCTGCCACTCGCGCAGCGCGCGGCTGGCGACATCGACATCCTGCCGCTGGCTGGCGGCGGTGCAGACCAGCATTAAATCGATCCCCTGGCGGGTGGCGTAAAAGCCGGGCAGCAGGGCGCGTTTCTGCTCTAGCAGCCGGGCGCGCAGCGGATCCAGCCGTTCCAGACGCTGACGCTCCTCCCGCGCCGCCGCATCGGCGGGCGAGCCGGGGGCGGGCAGGTCGAGCATATCGGCGTCGTCAAACAGGGCGGTGCGCGGCGTCGAGCTTAAGGGGATAACCAGCTCCAGCGTCAGCAGCGCCAGCCAGCCGAGCGGCGCCAGCTGCGGCTTGCCGATGCGGTTGCCGTTCAGCGGACAGACTTCCACCTTCATCTGCTGGTCCTGCTCGCTGGCGGGCGCGATCAGCTGTTCGCTCGGCAGCAGCGCGTCGTCCGCCAGCAGGCTGAGCGGCGCGAGCACGCGGCTGGCGCTGCGCAGCTGATGGCGCAGATGCAGCAGCGCGCGCAGCGCCTCGCTCAGCTCCGGCTGCGTCGGCCACAGCAGCGCAAAAAGCTGCACCCGGTCGTCGACGCTGAGCGCGGGCGCAAGCTCCACCGCCTGCGGCCAGAAATGGCGGTCGAGCCGCGGCTCGTGACAGCGGTGACGACGGCTCCAGGCCCAGAGCGTGACCAGCGCGTCGCTGTCGAGCCCGCCGACCGGCGCGCTGAGGCGCTGGCGCTGCAGGCGCTGCAGCTGCTGGTCGAGCTGGGCGCTTTCCGGCTGCGGCGCCGCATGGCGGCAGCTCAGCACCAGACGTAAAATTTCCGCCTCGCTCAGCAGCGTCAGCTCTACCGGCCATTCGCCGGAGAGCGGCTCGCGCTGATGGCAGTAGCGGGTCGCCGCGGCGAAATCGAGATTGCCGGGATTGATCTGCTGAAAGACATTAAGGCTCTTTTCGCCCAGACGCGTCAGCAGCTGGCCCTGGGCGTCGGCGACCATTTCGCTCAGCAGCCAGGCTTTGCCCGCCTGCGACTGGCCGAACAGCGCCAGCGTCACCGGACGGGCCACCTGCTGGGCGAGCGCGTCGCTCTGCGCGCGGGCGCGGCGCAGCTGGCGCGTAACGGTTTCCGCCTCCAGCGCCAGGCGCGGCGACGCGTCGCGGTGTTCAGCGATCCAGCCCAGGCTGGCGTTGAGCGCCTCCTGCAGCAGGCCAAGTCGTTTTGCCAGCGTCTGCGGCTGGCGCGGTTTTACAGTTCTCATCGTTTGCAAAGGCTTCCGCTGTCAATCCAGTACTGGGCGTTGGCGTTGCCCGTCGGCGAGAGAGTATTGAGTTTCAGGCTCAGCTGCTCGAGCGGCACGCGGGTGCCGTCGTCGAGGCGCGCGTCGCTCAGCACCAGCCGCTCGGGGCCAGGCAGCGTCGGGCCCGGCGCCACCGCCAGCTTCACGCGCAGCACGCTCTCTCCGGCCACCTTGCGCGCCAGCTGGGCGTCGTTGAGGGTCAGGCTATAGAGCGGCGACGCGGGCCAGCGATCGTTATCGAGCTGGCGGAAACCGAGGCAGACGTTGCCGCGAATGCGGAAGCTGCTTTTGCGGTCCAGCGCGAAGCTCCCGTCGTCGAGATCGATATCACTGTAGCAAAGGTTATCGTCGGTCAGCGCCTGGTTCTCGTCGAGCACGCCGAGATAGCGGATGGTTGAATAGGGCTCGAAATCGCCGGCGCGGAACCAGAAGCTGTTCAGGCGCAGATCGAGCGCCAGCAGGCAGAGCATCGCGCCGACCGCCGCGGTGGATTTCGGGTTGTCGATGCGGCCATGTTTGTTGAACGGATACCAGTCGCTGGTGTGATAGCCCTCCAGCGACAGAATGCGGCTGCCCGGCAGCGGCTGCAGATGGCGCACCAGCGCCTGAATGCCGGGGAAGCGCGACGGGCGACCGGTGAGCAGCAGCACGTCGCACTGATAGAGCGACACCACCTCGCACATCGAGCGCAGCGCCGGAATGATCGCCATGCGGTGCTGCATAAACTCGGCGTGCAGCTGCGCCAGGCTGACGATCAGCGGCACCTCCAGCAGATCGAAACCGCTGTCGGCGCCCAGCGCGCGCCGGATTTCGCCATTGATAAAGGCGAGCACCGCGTCGGCCGGACGGCTCTCCACCAGTTCGCCGAACAGGGCGTTGATCTCCGCGTGGCTCTCCAGCGGATCCCAGCTCTCGTAGCGCTCCAGCACCGCCTGCGCCAGCGGAATAAAGAGCTGCAGCGTCGCCTGCTGCCGCAGCGTCGCCTGGCCGTCGAGGCGGCCGTCGTGGCCGAACAGCTTGTTGAGCAGCGGCTCGGCCAGCGTCAGGCCCGCTTTCTGCAGGCTCTGCTGCAGCGCAGGCAGAATCCAGAGCTGGATCACGTCCAGCAGAATATCGTCGCCCGCGACTTTAAAGCCTTCGCGGAACAGCAGGCGCGGGGTAATTTTGACGTTATTGCCCTGGCCGTCGTCGAGACGGTAGTGGGTAATGGCCAGATCGGTGGTGCCGCCGCCGATATCGATCGAGGCGATGCGCAGGCTTTTGCCCGGCACTTCATCTGCTTCGCGCGGACGATCCGGGCGCGCGGTGCTGCTAAAGAAATCCTGCGCGCGACCGGCGAAGTTGACCTGGGTTTCGTTGAACAGCCACACCATCTGGCCGCAGGTGGCTTCGTCCCACTCCATCTGCACGTCCGGCACCGGCTTGCGGCAGGTGGGCGGCGCGGCGGCGTCGAACGGCTCATCGGCCGCATGCCAGCCTTCCGCTTTCCACACCAGGGCGATCGCCTGCTGCATGCGGCGGCGGAAAATTTCGCGCTCCGGCTTCGGCATCGCCGACGGCAGAGTAAGGATGACGTGGCGCAGCTGGCGCGGCGCGTGGCTCTGCGGCATGCGCTGGCGCTGCGCGGCGCTGTTCATCTGCATCAGCGCCTGCGCCAGCAGTTCGCACAGCATAAAGGTCATCAGCGAGCTGCGGCTGTAGTGGGCGGAAAAGACCGGCAGGCGATCGTCGTCGGCGAGCGCGTGCAGCGGCTCGCCTTCGTCGTTCAGCAGAAAGGTAAAGGGCGCGGCGTTGGCCTGTGGCTCGTTTGATCCCTGCGGCTGATTAAAACGCCAGCCTGGCTGATAGCGCGCCTCGTCCCACAGATAGCGGCGCGGGCTGGAGATGCCGGTGCTGCCTTCAAGGCCAGCGCGCTGCAGCGCCAGGCGGCTTGCTTCGCGGCCGACGCGCGTCAGCGACGGCCACATAAAGGCGTTTTCGCGGCCGCTCTGCAGTGAAAAGCTCGCCTTGCCGAAGTCGGTTTCCGCGAACTCCAGGCGGCTGTCGAACAGTTCGTTATAGACCTGATGCGGCTGCGAGAGGTCGCGCAGCTGTAGTTCATAGGTCTGCTTCAGGCCGTTGCTCTCTTCGGGGTGATCTTCCACCAGAATACCGCAGGTGTGCGAATTGCCGACGTCGAGAATAATGTCGACGTTCACCGCCGGTGTCTGCTGGGTGGCGGCCTGAAGGTGGATATCGTTCAGGTTGAGCTGCTCGCCCAGCAGCTCCAGCAGGTTCAGGTAGTGCGCCTGATATTCGAACTCGCGCAGCGCCTGCGCGATCGCCTGCTCGCGACGATCGCCGACGCGGTCGCTGAACGCCTCGCGCAGCCAGCCGTCGACCCAGATATGATCGAGGAACTCGCCCAGCTCGTAGTTGTGCCAGGCGAGCGAGAAGGTGACGCCGTTTTGCGCGTCGGCGGCGGTCAGGCCAAGCTGTTCGCCGCCATCCTCCTGCGCCACGCAGCGGGTATCGAACGCCAGGGTCACGCGATGGGTATTACCGGCCGCGTCCGGCTGCGCCAGCGCGGTGAGGCGCAGGCGCGCCCAGTTCTCCGGGCCGCCGATAAAGCGGCGGCCGCTGGCGCAGCGCAGCATCGGCAGCGGCAGCCAGCAGTCCGCCAGCAGCGCCAGCGAGTCGGCCAGCGCTACGTCCGATTCCGGGCGCACCACTTCCGGCGCGCCGCCGTCCTGCGGATAGAGCAGAAACTTGCCGCTGTTGCCGTCAACGTTGAGGCGCAGCAGCGGGCCGTTCGCCGTCTGGCGCACGAACTGGCGGCGCGCCTGACCGGCGGCGATGCGCAGGCCAAAATCCAGAAACTGTACGCCGCTCTCTTCAATCAGCGTGATTTTTTGTTTGTCATCGATCAGGGGAGCCAACATGGTTACTTACTCTCACGCTTAATCGTCATCGGGAAGGATTTGTCGTCGCTGAACAGCGCTTCGCACACGGCGGCGCCGTCTCCCGGCTTACACATCAGCTGCGGCATGCGGTAGCGCGAGCCGTCGCTGCATTTGGCAGTATAGCGGCTGCGCACCGAGAGCTGGCCGCTGCCGAGCATGGCGGCGGTGACCTCGTCGGCGCTGCAGCGCAGGTTGTTGCCCTGGGTGACGGTGGCGCTGCCTTTGCCGCCGCTGAGCGTGTAGTGCAGCACCGGCGACGCGCCGCCCGGCAGGGAGTTCTGCATCACCACGCGCCAGCGGCCGTCGACGACGCTAATCGCGCCGGTGCGGACATCCTCCACGCTCATTTTCAGCGCGTCGCCCGTAGCGGGAACGCCGGGCGTCACCACGCTGGCAAGCGTTGCGGAAGGCGCAGGCGTTTCTGCGGGCGCGGCAACGCTGGCGGGCGTCTGCGGCAGGGTGGCGGCGAGCTTTTGCGCGGCGATCAGCGCGGCAGGCGGCGCGACAGCGGTGGCCGCCGGCGCGGCAGCGGATGCGGCAGGCTGCGGCGCGGCGACCGGCGTCGGCTGATGCAGCCAGAAAGCGGCGGCACCGGCAACGGCCAGCGCCACCGGCGCCAGATACAGGAGGCGGAAGGCGTGGCGCTTCGTGGCCGGCGCGACAGCGGGCGCAGCCGTGGGCGGCGCAGGATTGTGTGGCGCCTCGGCCAGGGCTTCCGGCAGCGGTTCGGGCTCCGCGCTCAGCAGTGGCATCTCCGCCATCGCCGGCGGCGCGACGACAGCCGGTTCCGGCAGCAGCGGCGGCAGCGACGCCTCCAGCGTATCGCGCAGGCAGGCGAGCGCGTCGTCGCGCGTGCGCGCCTGCGCGTCGACAAAGCCCCAGAAGGTGATCACCGGCTTGCCGTCCACCAGGTAGACATACTGCTGATCGGGAAACTGCAGCGCTTTGCCCAGCAGCGCGCCGAACAGGCGCATCGCCGGATTGTCCGCCTCGCGCGCGCGCGCGCTGAGATCCTGCATCTCCTGCTGCGTCGCCGTCAGCTGTTCCAGCGCCAGACGGCGCTCATAATCGCTGGCGCCCAGCCAGGATTTTACCTTGCCGCTGAAGGGCGCGTACCAGTCGAGGCGGTCGCCGCGCGCGTTGGGCTGAGGAATAGCCAGGCAGTTTGCCAGCACGGTCTGACGGCGCAGCCGCAGCGTTTCACGAATTTGCAGGGCGGATGCGTAGACCGGCTGGCCGTTTTCACCCAGCGCCAGCACCGCGTCAAGATTGCCGCTGCGCAGAAAAGTTTTTGCCACCTGTTGGGCCCTTATCGGTCGAAGTGTGAGGCAGAAAATCGTGTGATATCGGCGATTGGAGTGATTTTACGCGGAGCAAGGGCAAATCAAACGCCGGAAAAAAAGGGGATTAAGGGCGTTTATCGCGCGCTGCGACAAAAAATGCGCAGCGCGCCCAGCGGGTTAAGCGGCGCGGCGCGTCAGCACGGCATGCGCCGCCAGGCCGCCCACCAGCCCCCAGAATGCCGCGCCGATGCCGAATAGCGAAAGGCCGGAGGCGGTGATCAGAAAGGTGATGGCGGCGGTGTCGCGCGTATCCGGCTCCGCCAGCGCGCGCGTCAGGCTGCCGCTGAAGGTGGGCAGCAGCGCCAGGCCGGCGAGGGTGGCGATCAGCGGCGACGGCAGCGCCACAAACAGCGCGGCGATAAGCGCGCCAGAAAGCCCGGCCAGCAGATAAAAAACACCGGCCAGCGCGGCGGCCATCCAGCAGCGGCGCGGGTCGGGATCCACCTCGTCGCCCATGCAGATGGCGGCGGTGATGGCGGCGATGCAGACGGAAAAGCCGCCGAACGGCGACAGCAGCAGGGCGACCAGCCCGGTCCAGCTCATCAGCGCAGAGACCGGCGGCTGATAGCCGTGCGCCTGCAGCGTGGCGACGCCCGGCGCGTTTTGCGACGCCATGGTGACGAGGAAAAAGGGCAGGCCGACGCCGAGCAGCGCGGTCAGGCTAACGTGCGGCATGATGCCCTGCGGCAGCGCGAAGCTCGCCATCTGCGCCGGAAAATGGATCGCGTGCCGGGCGAACGCCAGCGCGATGCCCACCGCCAGGGTGGCCAGAATGGCGTAGCGCGCCAGCCAGCGCCGCGCCAGCAGCCAGGCGAGCAGCATCGCGCCGCACAGCGCAACGTCGCTCTGCAAGCCGGTAAAGGCCTCCAGCCCGAAGCGCAGCAGGATCCCGGCGAGCATGGCGGAGGCCAGCGCGGGCGGAATAACCTTCATCAGGCGCGCGAACAGGCCGGTGACGCCGCTCAGCACAATCAGCGCGTTGGCGAAGATAAACACGCCGACCGCCTCATTGATGGAGAGCCCGTGCAGGCTGGTGGCCAGCAGCGCCGCGCCGGGCGTCGACCAGGCGCAGAGGATCGGCATGCGCGTCCAGAGCGAGAGGCCCAGCGAACAGAGGCCCATCGCGATGCCCAGCATCGACAGCCAGCCGCCGATCTGCGTCGGCGAGGCGCCAGCGGCCTGCGCCGCCTGAAAAATAATGGCTGCGGAACTGCTGTAGCCGACCAGTACCGCGACGAAACCCGATACCAGCATAGGAAAAGAAAAGGCGGATCGCGCCGCTATGCTCTGCATAAAACCTCCACTGTGCGCTATAACGCACATGGTAGCAGTGTGCGCTATAGCGCTCAAGTGCTACACTGCCGCCATGATTTCAGGAGAACCTCATGGAAAATCTGCATCAGCATCTTAGCGAGGCGCTGAAACAGCTGCGTCAGGCCAACGGCTGGAGCCTGACGCTGGCGGCGGAACGCACCGGCGTCAGCAAAGCGATGCTCGGCCAGATCGAGCGCGGCGAGTCCAGCCCGACGGTGGCCACGCTGTGGAAAATCGCCACCGGCTTTAACGTTCCTTTCTCTTTTTTTATTCAGGGCAACGGGCTGCAGAGCGGCGACAGCGCGCGCTTCAGCCAGCCCAACGCGCAGATGACGGTGCGGCCGCTGCTGCCATACGACGCGCGGCTGCGCTTCGATCTGCTGGCGGTTGAGCTGGCGGCGGGCGCGCAGAGCGACTCTTCGCCGCACGAGCCAGGCTGCGTCGAGCAGGTGGTGGTGATAGAGGGTGAGCTGCTGCTCGGCACAGGCGGCGTCTGGCGTCGGCTGCAGACGGGCGAAGCGCTGCAGTTCGCCGCCGACGTGGCGCACAGCTACCGCAATCCGCTCGCCACGCCGCTGCGCTTTCACAGCCTGATCCACTATCTGCAGCGTCCCGACCTTACAAATTGATACGAAGGCAAACTACACAGTTTACCTTCGTATCTCTATACTGGCGCTAACGTAAGGAGAAAGGCGATGAGCGAACTCACTGAAGCCGCCGCGGCGCTGCGTATGCTAACGGGCAAGCTAAGCCGTCGGCTGCGCGACTCCGCGCCGCCGGGCGATCTCACCTGGTCGCAGGTGTCGGTGCTCGGTTACCTGGTACGCGACGGCGCGATGACCATCACCGAGCTGGCGGCTGCGGAAGGCGTGCGCACCCAGTCGATGGGCGCCACCGTCGCCAGCCTGCTGGCCGCGGGCATGGTGCAGGGCGAAGCGGATCCGCTCGACGGCCGCAAAACCCGCTATTCGCCGACGCCCGCCGCCTGTGCGCTGATCGCCGCCAACCGCGCGATGCGCGACGACTGGCTGGTGCGCGCCATCGACACCCGGCTCAGCGCCGACGAGCGTCAGCTGCTGATCGCCGCGATCCCTTTACTGCAACGACTCGCCGACAACGCATCCTGAGAGGACTTTCCATGGCTCTGACTACCCTTGATACCCACACCGCACTGATTATCATCGACCTGCAGCACGGCATCGTTCGCCTGCCGGTGGTGCATGAGCCGCAGCCGATCATCGACCGCTGCGCGCAACTTGCCGCAGGCTTCCGCGCCCGCCAGCTGCCGGTGGTGCTGGTGAATGTCGCCGGCGGCGCGCCGGGCCGTAACGAACAGGGCAGCCACAGCGGCGAACTGCCGGCCGACTGGGCGACGCTGGTGCCGGAGATGACGCCGCAGCCGGGCGATATCACCGTCACCAAGAAAACCTGGGGCGCCTTTCATGGCACTGAGCTACATGCCGAACTGCAGGCGCGCGGCATTACCCAGGTGGTGATCTGCGGCATCGCCACCAGCATCGGCGTCGAATCTACCGCGCGTCAGGCGTATGAACTAGGTTACAACGTCACGTTGGCCACCGACGCCATGACCGATCTCAATCTCGACACCCACAATAACAGCGTTAAGCTGATCTTCCCGCGCCTTGGCGAAACCGGCACCAGCGCCGAGGTGCTGGCGCTGGTCGACGCACGCTAATATGACGGCGGCGCAGGCGGGCCTGGGGCGCTGGGCCGGGCTGATCCTCAGCTCGGCGGCGCTGGTGGCGGTGCTGGAGTGGCTGCATATTCCGGCCGCGCTGCTGCTTGGGCCGATGTTTGCCGCCATCGGCTTCGCTGCCTCCGGCCGCGCGCTGAAAATCGCGCGGCCGCTGTTTAACGGCGCGCAGGCGACGGTGGGCGCGATGATTGCTGCGGCGATCCCCGCCACGATATTTCATGAAATCGCCGACGACTGGCCGCTGTTTGTGCTGTGCGTCGGCTCGGTGATCGTCGCCAGCCTGGCGCTGGGCGGCCTGCTGGCGCGCTTCCGCGTGCTGCCGGGCTCGACCGCTATCTGGGGCTCGTCGCCCGGCGCGGCGACCGCCATGACCCTGATGGCGGAGAGTTTCGGCGCCGACGTGCGCCTCGTCGCCTTTATGCAGTATTTGCGCGTGATGATGGTGGCGCTGGTCGCCACGCTGGTGACGCGCCTCTGGACCCACGAGGGCAGCGCGCCCGCCGCGTCGCCCGCGCTGGATCTCTTCGCGCCTTTCGCCCCGACCGCCTTTCTCTTGACGCTGCTGACCATCGCCGCTGGCCTGCTGGCGGCGCGTCTGCTGCGCATTCCCGCAGGGCCGATGCTGATGACGCTGATTGTCGCCTCGCTGGCGCAGGATCTCGGCGGCCTCGATATCACGCTGCCGAAGTGGCTGCTGGCGCTGGCGTACGCCTTCGTCGGCTGGGGCATCGGCCTGCGCTTCAGCGCCGATATCCTGCGCTACGCGGCGCACGCTTTTCCGCGCGTGCTGCTGTCGGTGCTGACGCTGATCGCCATCTGCGGGCTGTTCGCTTTTCTGCTGGTGGAGTTTGCCGGTATCGATCCGCTGACCGCCTATCTGGCGACCAGCCCGGGCGGCGCCGATTCGGTGGCGATTATCGCCGCGTCGAGCAACGTCGATATGCCGTTTGTGATGGCGATGCAGACCGGGCGCTTTATCGTGGTGATGTTCACCGGTCCGATTCTCTCGCGCTGGATCGCCAACTGGATGGCGCGGCGCGCGCTTTGAAAAAAGCCCCGGCGTCTGGCCGGGGCGATATTGCCCTTACTGGAAGGCGTAGCTCAGCGTCAGCCCGACGCTGTAGTTGCGGCCCGGCGCCGGTTCAAAGTAGCGTCCGTTGCCTTCGTTAACGATCACCGATCCGATGTAGTGGCGATCGAAGAGGTTATCGACGCGGCCGAAGAGATCGAGCGTCCAGTTTTGCACCAGCCATTTGTAGCCGCTGTTAAGCGCCGCGACGGTATAGGCGGGCGCCTTCACGTCGTTTTCGTCATCGGCGGCGATATCACTCATATAGCGCATCTCCGCGCCCGCATAAAAGCCCTGTTCCGGCGCGTAGGCCAGACTGGCGTAGAGCATATTGCGCGCAATGCCGGGAATGCGGTTGCCGTCGCAGCTCGCGTCGCCGCAGGCGTTGCTGCGATAGCGCGCGTCGAGCAGCGTCCAGGCCGCCTTCGCGCCCCAGTCGGCGGCGAACTGCTGATCTATGCCCAGCTCCAGGCCGCGCCGCCGGGTTTCGCCGGCGTTTTTGTACGTAGTGCGGCCGCCGAGGCTGCTATCGGTCACGATCTCATTTTGGGTGTCGGTCTGGAACAGCGCGGCGGTGATCAGGCCGTTGCCGATGCGTTTTTTGGTCCCCAGCTCGACCGTGTCGCTGGTGGCCGGTTTCAGGCCGGTATTCAGGCCGGTTTCGCCGTCGGCGCGGTAGGAGAGTTCGTTAATGGTTGGGGTTTCAAAGCCGCGGCCCGCCGAGAGATAGGCGTTCCAGCTGCTGTCGATCGCGTACTTCAGCGAGGCGGCGGGCAGCCATTTGTGGTAGCGCGCGTCGCCGCTGTCGTCGCCGTTGGCGGCGGTAATGTAGTTGTCGTTGGCGTCAAAATTAACCGTGCTGTAGCGCAGCCCGGCGTCCAGCGACCATTTGTCGGTGAGCTGCCAGGCGGTCTGCAGGTAGGGATCCAGGTTCCACATCAGGTTGCGTTCGTTGCGACGAATGTTGCCCTTCACGCCGAGGTCGTCGCCGCTGAAGTTTTCAAAACCCTTGCGGCGCTCGGTCATGGTTTCATAGTCGAGGCCGCCGGTCAGCGTCACCGGCACGCTGAACAGGCTGTCGCGGTGGGTCCAGCGCGTGTCGATGCCTTGGTAGTGGCGCGTCAGATCGATCACGCCGCCGGGATGTTTCGGGCTGAGCTGCACGGTTTTCGGGATCGACTGATACTGGGTGGTTTCGCGGATCCCGGCGTACATCATGACGCTGAGATCGTCGTTTTCGCCCATCTGACGCTGATAGTGCAGGCCGCCCTGGGTCTGATCCACGGTTTTGCGCGTGTTGTAGAGGGTGACGTTGCTGACCACCTGGCGCGGGTTGGCGCGCCACTGATCCGGCGTCAGGCCGCCGGGATCCTGCGCCTCGATGTGCACGCTGTTAAACAGCAGCGTCAGGGTGCTGACGTCGTCGATGCGCACCCCCAGCTTCGCGTTGCCGAGGTTCTTCTGCGCCTCGCTGTGGTCGCGGTAGCCGTGCGTGGTGAAGCGCGAGGCGGAAACGGTGTAGTTGACGTCGCCCGCCTGGGTGCCGTCGCCGGTTGCGCCGCTCGCCTTGACGCTGTTGCGCCAGCTGCCGTAGCTGCCGTACCAGCTGCCTGCTTCCAGCGTCGTCGGCTGCTGGCCGGTCTGGGTATCGACGTTAATCACGCCGCCCGAGGCGTTGCCGTAGAGCGCGGAAAAGGGGCCGCGCAGCACCTCGATATGGTCGATGGAGCCGATATCGATATTGGAGGTTTGTCCCTGACCGTCGGGCATGGTGGCGGGAATGCCGTCGACGTAGAGGCGCAGTCCGCGCACGCCGTAAGTGGAGCGCGAACCAAACCCGCGTACCGAGAGCTGCAGATCCTGCGCGTAGTTTTGCCGATTCTGGATTTGCAGGCCCGGCACGCTGCCGAGGTTTTCCGACAGATTGACGCGCGGCGCGGCCTGGCGCATATCCTCGCCGCTCACCACGCTGACCGCGGCGGGCGTATCGAGTTCGGAAAGACCGGTTTGCGCCGGCGCGGCGCTGACCACCATGGTCGCGCTGCCGGTATCCTCAGCCGCCAGCAGGGGCAGCGGCAGCATAGCAGGCAGCAGCACGCTGACCTGTCGCAGTGATGCAATTTTCATGAATGAAAGACCGTCATTAAGGGATGAAATGAACCAAACGGGACATTGTGCGCGTATGTTACGGCTTTTTACGATTATTTGAAAAGCGTAAATAATAAGGTCGTTTTATGCGAAATTCAGCGTTGAAAAATATTTTTCCCGACTGGATTTTTCGTGACTTTCCCTTCAGTGTTAAATGCTTAGTTTACGGATAACCCGAGGAGTCAGTATGAGTCAACAACCCGCCGTCGCCGTATTAGGCTTAGGCGCCATGGGACACGCGTTCGCTGCCAACCTGCTGAAAAAAGGCTTTACCGTTTATGGCTGGAACCGCACGCGCGCACGCGGCGAAGATCTGATCGCCTCCGGCCTGACGCTGCGCGACAGCCCGGAAGAGGCGGTGCGCGACGCTGACGTGGTTATCGCCATGCTCGCCGACGGCGACATCACGGAAAACACGCTGCATCAGGTGAAAGAGGCGCTGAAGCAGGGCGCGACCCTGGCGCAGATGGGCACCATCGGCGTTGAGAAAACCGACGCCCTGATCGGCTGGTTCGCCAGCGAGCGCCCGGACGTGGTGTTTATCGACGCGCCCGTTTCCGGCACCAAAGCGCCGGCCGAAAATGCGCAGATTCTGGTGATGGCCAGCGGCGATCGGACGCGCGCGCAGGCGGCGGAAACGGTCTTTGCCGCGATTGGCAAAGGCACCCAGTGGCTGGGCGAGGCGGGCAAATCGTCGCGCATGAAGCTGGTGGTCAACAGCTGGCTGATCGGCCTGATGCAGAGCCTGGCGGAGAGCACGCGCCTGGCGGAAGAGTTCGGCTTTTCCACCGACGATCTCTGGAAGGTGCTGGACGGCGGCCCGCTGGCGGCGCCTTACGCCAAAGCGAAGCTCGCGATGATCGCCAGTGAAGATTTTACCCCGCAGATGAGCCTGGTGTGGGCGCTGAAAGACGCGAAGCTGGCGCTAGAGGCGAAGGGCGATGCGAAGCTGCCCGCGCTGGAGCAGATCGCCGCACTCTGGCAGCAGGCGGTTGACGCCGGCTACGGCGAGCAGGATCTGGCGTCGATCCATCGCTATCTGAAGGAATAATCGTGACGGCGCGGCTGTCGTTCGATTTCACCTCTCGTCCGCTGGTCTCTTACGCCCATGACTACGCGCACGGCGACAGCGAACCCTGGCATCACCACAGCTGCGCGCAGCTTATTCATACGCTGAGCGGCGTGGTGCGCGTCGATACCGCGCAGGGCAGCTGGATCGTTCCGCCGGGCCGCGGCGTCTGGCTGCCCGCCTATACCCGCCATGCGCTGCAGATTACCGGTCCCGTCGCCGCGCGCACCTTATTCGTTGATCCGCTGGCGCGTGCCGACCTGCCCGCCAGCTGTCAGGTGGTGCCGGTGTCGCCGCTGCTGCGCGAGCTGATCGTCAGCGCGCTGCCCTTGCCGGAGGTTTACGCGCCCGGCAGCCGCAGCGAGCATATCTATGAGTTAATTCTGGATGAGCTGCGCGGCCTGGACGTGCTGCCGTTCAATCTGCCGGAGCCGCAGAGCGCCCGGCTGCAAAGCCTCTGCCGCGCCATCCAGCAGGCGCCGGGGGATCGCTGGACGCTGGAGGAGGGGGCGCGGCGGCTAAATCTCTCCAGCCGCACCCTGGCGCGCCATTTTCAGCGGGAGACGGGGCTGCATTTCAGCGACTGGGTGCGTCGCGCGCGGCTGGTCATCGCCCTGACCCGGCTGGCGCAGGGCGAGTCGGTGCTGGGCGTGGCGCTCAATCTCGGCTATGACAGTCCCAGCGCCTTCAGCGCAATGTTTCGTCGCCTGCTGGGGGTTGCGCCTGCCGCCTATTTTCCACAGGCAGAAAGGCCGTCGCCGCGTTAAGCAGCGCCTGTACGGAGGCGCGGGCGATATCGCTGTGGATGCTGACACCCCACGCGCGCTCGCCCAGGCTATTCAGGCAGCAGACGTAGGCAGCCGAACGGCTGTCGCTGCGTTTGCCCAGCGTATGCTCATGGTAATCCGCAATCCTCAGCTCCAGCCCCAGCGCGCGACGCAGCGCATCCACCGCCGCCGACAGCAGTCCGTTACCGCTGCCGCGCAGGCGACGAATGCCGCCGTTTATCTCCAGGCTCGCCTCAAGCCGGGTCATCTCGCCGTCGCTTCGGCTTTCCGCCTCCAGCAGCGTCAGCGTCGACTGCTCTACGCCGTAGTGCAGGCAGAAGCAGCGCCAGATGGCGCGCTGCGTCATCTCTTTGCCGTGGAGGTCCGTCTCTTGCTGCACCCGCTGGCTGAAATCCTGCATCAGCGCGCGCGGTAGCGTCAGGCCATGATTTTGCTCCAGCAGCCAGGCGGCGCCGCTCTTGCCAGACTGGCTGTTAACGCGGATCACCGCCTCATAGCTGCAGCCGATATCGGCCGGATCGATCGTCAGGTAAGGCATCTGCCAGATGGTCTCCTGCCGCTGCTGACGGAGGGCGAAACCTTTGCGGATCGCATCCTGATGCGAGCCGGAAAAGGCGGTGAACACCAGCTCGCCCGCATAAGGATGACGTGGATGCACCGGCAGCTGGTTGCAGCGCGTCACCACCTCCGTCACCTTGCTGATATCGCTGAAATCAAGATGAGGCGCGATCCCCTGACTGTAGAGATTCAGCGCCAGCGTGACGAGATCGACGTTGCCGGTGCGCTCGCCGTTGCCAAACAAGCAGCCTTCAACGCGATCCGCGCCCGCCAGCAGCGCCAGCTCCGCGCAGGCGGTGCCAGTGCCGCGATCGTTATGGGGATGCAAGCTAATACAAACGGCATCGCGGCGGCTGAAATGACGGCAAAAATATTCAATCTGATCGGCATAGACGTTTGGGGTATTGACCTCCACGGTCGCGGGCAGATTGACGATCATCGGACGGGCGGCGCAGGGCTGCCAGATATCCGCGACCGCCTCGCAGATCGCCAGCGCGAATTCCGGTTCGGTAAAACAGAAGGTCTCCGGGGAGTATTCGAACGTCCAGTGGGTTTCAGGCCGCGCGTCGCAGCCGTCGCGGATCTGACGCGCGCCCGCGCAGGCCAGCGCGACAATCTCCGCCTGGCTCTGGCCAAACACCCGTTCGCGAAACAGCGGCGCAGTGGCGTTATAGAGATGCAGAATAGCGCGCGGCGCGTCCTGCAACGCCTCGAAGGTGCGGGCGATAAGCGCTTCGCGTGCCTGCGTCAGCACCTGAATAGTGACCCCTTCGGGGATGCGGCGCTGCTCAATCAGATCGCGCACAAATTGAAAATCGGTTTGCGATGCGGCGGGAAAGGCGACTTCTATCTCTTTAAAGCCGCAGGCCAGCAGCAGATCCCAAAACGCCAGCTTGCGTTCTGCATCCATTGGTTCTGCCAGCGCCTGATTACCGTCGCGTAAGTCGGTGGAGAGCCAGCGCGGCGCCGTTGTCAGCTGGCGATCTGGCCACTGACGATCGGGCAGGGCGAGGACGGGAAAAGCGCGGTACTTCTCTGTGGGTTGCGTCAACATAAAGCCTCCTTATGGCGTCAGCGCAGTCTGCCGTATCGCGCCGCGCCATCGCGCGCGCAAAAATGACAACCGATAACGCAAACGCGACAGCCTTATGCGACCGCCGGCTAACCTCATGCGGAATCGGCATCGGCGTTTCTCAACGTCCGGTTTATGCTGGCTTTTTTGCGCCAGGAGAAAACAGGATGAAATACCACGCTCTTTACATCGCGCTTGCGCTGGTCAGCGCCTCTTCCGCGCAGGCCGTCACGCTGCGCATCGCCGATCAGAAAGGCAATATGCGCGCCGAGATGACGGCGGCGCACCAGCTCGACAAGCTCAGCTACGCTATCGAGTGGGCGGAGTTTCCCGCCGCTGCGCCGCTGGCGGAGGCGCTTAATGCAGGCGCGGTGGACGCGGGCATTATCGGCGACGCGCCGCTGCTCTTTTCGCTCGCCGCCGGCTCGCAGGTGAAAGCGGTGGCGGTGAGCAAATCGGTGCCTGCCGGCCTGGCGGTGCTGGTGCGGCCCGATTCGGCCATTAAAACCGCCGCCGATCTCAAAGGAAAAAGCATCGCCACCGGACGCGGCTCTATCGGCCATTTTCAGGCGCTGAAAACGCTGGAGCAGGCGGGCCTGAGCGACAAAGATGTCAGCTGGCGCTTTCTACAGCCTGCCGACGCGCGCATCGCGCTGTCTAACGGCGCGGTAGACGCCTGGGCGACATGGGATCCCTATACCGCGCTGGCGGAGGTGACCCAGAGCGGCCGTATCCTGGTCAACGGCGTAGGGCTTTCAACCGGCAACAGCTTCCTGGCCGCCACCGATGCCGCCATCAACGATCGCGAAAAGCGCGCCGCGCTACAGGACTACGTCAACCGGCTGGCGGCGGCGGATCGCTGGGCTAACCGCCACGTCGCCGATTACGCGCAGACGCTGGCGAAAATTATCGGCTTTCCGCCCGCGGCGGCGGAAAAAGCGTTCTCGCGTCGTCAGTCGCACTGGCAGAGCATTGACGACAGCACGGTGCAGCAGCAGCAGGAGACCGCCGACTTCTATCAAAAGTACGGCCTGATCCAGAAAAAGCTGGATGTGCAGCCGACCTTTTATCGTGGACTTGCGGTGGCGCAGGGCAGTTAGCGCCGGATGCGGTTGCGCGCCGACGCAAAACAGCGTAGAAAGCGTACAGGGCGGATCGACGACGCCTGGCGTATACTCAACAGAGCGTCACCGCATAGTGCGAGGAAGAGAGATGAACAGGCTGAAAACCCTGATGGGCAAGTGGTTCGCCGAACCCGATCAGTTTATGCGCGGCTTAACCAATGAAGATCTGCGTTATTCCGATCGCGACAAACTGATCCTCGACGTTAACGGCAATGCCCGGCTGAACATGAATAATCCCGACGTCGGCAGAGCGATGCGCGCCCGAATGGAAGAGCTGGCGCAAAAATCGTAAGGACGCGCGATGGGACCGCTGGTCATTATGGTCGTGCTGGTGTGCGGCTACTGGTATACAGAAAACCACTATCCCTCGCGCACGCGTCAGGCGCGATCCACCGGCTGGCTCGCCTATTTTTACGTGGCGATGCACGGCGCCAAATTCGCGCTGCAGGGCTTTTTCGGCGTGGGGCTAATCTACATCGCGCTGTTCCTGCTTAGCCTGCTGTTTTCCGTTCCCCATCTCTTTATCTCTGATTATGCCGTGCGCGATTACACTGCCTGGCTGACCGACACCACCCTGATGAACTATCCGCTCTTTTTCGAGCTGGGGCTGGCACTCGCCTGCCTGCGCGCCTAGCGCGCGGGCGTCGCGGCGCGGCGTGCAATGAGAGACAGCCAGAGCAGCATGGCGGAATACCGAAAGGTCGCCAGAGAAGATGGCATGGAGTCGCTGCTGCTGCAGGCGATAGAAGAAGAGAAGCTGGTGTTCGTTACCCTGAAGTCGCGCAAAGTCTATATCGGCTATGTCGCCGCGCCGCGCATTGAACATACGCAAACCCAGCATCTGGCCCTGATCCCCTATATCAGCGGCTATCGCGATAAAGAGACGCTGCGCTTCTGCGAGCAGCATCGCTACTACGAACTCTATCTGGCGCAGAATATCACCGCTGATTCCCAACCTCTGAACCTGCAGCACTTCAGGCATCTTATTCCGATGGCGGAGGTCGAGGCGGTTTCGCTGTTTGACGTCGCCACCTACAAGATCTTTGACCAGTTCTCGGTGACGCCGCAGTCAGAGTAACCATTCGTGCCCTCCTGTTTGGCGTTTATCCCGCAGCCGCGTAACATAGCGCAATGTTGAGTTCTCTAAGCGCTTATTTCTCCGATGTTAACTTTTGATGGCCATAACGATCTGCTGCTCAATCTGTGGCTGCATCATCGCGACGCGCCGGTTGACGCCTTCTTTAACGGCATCGAACGCGGCCAGCTCGATTTTCCGCGCATGCGCCAGGGCGGCTTTTTCGGCGGCCTGTTCGCTATCTTCGTGCCGCCGCAGGCCTATGTCGCCCAGACGGCGCCGCACCATGCCGATAAGCCCTGGGAGCCGCTGGAGATCATGTGGCAGCAGCTGGCTATTCTGACGCAGATCGCCGAGCAGTCGCAGGGCCGGGCGCGCCTGTGCCGCAGCGCCGCCGAGATTGCCGCCTGCCGCGACGCGGGCGTGCTGGCGCTGGTGGCCCATATCGAAGGCGCAGACGCGCTGGACGAAGAGGGCGAACAGCTACAGGCGTTTTACGCAGCCGGCGTGCGCAGCATCGGGCCCTTCTGGAATCTGCCTAACCGCTTCGGCGTCGGCGTGACCGGCGCCTTCCCCGGCTCGCCCGACAGCGGGCCCGGCCTGACTGAGGCCGGCAAGGCGCTGATTAAACAGGCTAACGCGCTGAATATGCTGATCGACGTGTCGCACATGAACGAAAAAGCGTTCTGGGATACCGCCGCGCTCTCCCGCTCGCCGCTGGTGGCGACCCACTCCAACGCCCATACGCTCTGCGCCCAGCCGCGCAACCTGACCGATGCGCAGCTTGCCGCCATCCGCGACAGCGGCGGCATGGTCGGCATCAACTTCGGCAATGCGTTTCTGCGCGCCGACGGCAAGCGCGACGGCGACACGCCACTGAGCGACATCGTCAGGCACTACGAACGGCTCAAAATGATAATGGGCAGCGATCGTGTAGGGTTCGGCTCCGATTTTGACGGCATTTCCGTGCCGGACGCGCTAAAAGATGTGGCGGGCCTGCCGCGCCTGTTCGCGGCATTCCGCGATGCGGGCTATGATCAGGATCGGCTGGAAAAGCTCGCTTCGGACAACTGGCTGCGCGTGCTGCGCCAGGTGTGGCAGGGCTGATTCATTTCCTTAACATTTGCGGGTTGATCTCGATGCGCCGTTAGCGCACCATCAGCCGGCTCAAAATTGCGTGCATAATCACTGGATTGTTTACGTAATGATACCTGACGGGTATCGCTTTGTTCATTCACCTTAGAGGAAGACTATTATGTGGAAAAAACCTGAATTTGTTGATTTACGTCTCGGTCTGGAAGTGACGCTGTACATCTCCAACCGTTAATATCCATGCCCGCCAGCTGCGCGGGCATTTTGTTTCAACGCCGGGTTTCTCCTATGTTTATCAAAGTCCTTGGATCCGCTGCTGGCGGCGGTTTTCCTCAGTGGAACTGTAACTGCGCCAACTGTCAGGGCGTGCGCGACGGCACCCTTCAGGCCAGCCCGCGTACGCAGTCCTCGATTATTCTCAGCGACGACGGCGAAAACTGGGTGTTATGCAACGCCTCGCCGGACATCAGCCAGCAGATCGCCCATACGCCAGAACTGATAAAAAAAGGCGTGCTGCGCGGCACCGCCATCGGCGCCATTATTCTGACCGACAGCCAGATCGATCACACCACCGGCCTGCTCAGCCTGCGCGAAGGCTGCCCGCATCAGGTGTGGTGCACGCCGGAAGTGCACGACGATCTCACCAGCGGCTTCCCGGTATTCACCATGCTGAAACACTGGAACGGCGGGCTACAGCATCGTCCCATCGCGCCGCTGGAGCCGTTCAGCGTCGACGTCTGTCCGAACCTGCGCTTTACCGCTATTCCGATCCTCAGCAACGCGCCGCCTTATTCGCCATACCGCGACCGTCCGCTGCAGGGACACAACGTGGCGCTGTTTATTGAAAACCTCGCCAGCAAGCAGACGCTGCTCTATGCGCCGGGCCTTGGCGAGCCGGACGCGGTGATTATGCCCTGGCTGCAGAAGGCGGATTGCCTGCTGATCGACGGCACCGTCTGGAAAGATGACGAGCTGCAGGCTGCCGGCGTCGGCACCAACACCGGCAAGGCGATGGGCCACCTGGCGCTCTCCGAAGAGCAGGGGCTGATGGCGCTGCTCGCCTCGCTGCCGGCAAAACGCAAGATCCTTATTCACATTAACAACACCAATCCGATCCTCAACGAGCAGTCGCCGCAGCGCCAGTTTCTGACGCAGCAGGGCATTGAAGTGAGCTGGGACGGCATGGCGATTCATCTTCAGGAGTGAGTGATGCAGATCACCGAGACGCTGACGCCGCAGGCGTTCGAACAGGCGCTGCGCGATAAGGGCGCTTACTACCATATCCATCATCCTTACCATATCGCGATGCACAACGGCGATGCGACGCGCGAGCAGATCCAGGGCTGGGTGGCGAACCGCTTCTATTATCAGACCAGCATCCCGCTGAAAGACGCGGCGATCATGGCGAACTGCCCCGATCCCGCCACGCGCCGCAAGTGGGTGCAGCGTATCCTCGACCACGACGGCAGCAACGGCCACGAAGGCGGCATCGAAGCCTGGCTGCAGCTGGGCGAAGCGGTCGGGCTGACGCGCGAGGCGCTGCTGTCTGAGCGCCATGTGCTGCCGGGCGTGCGCTTCGCGGTCGACGCCTATCTTAACTTCGCGCGCCGCGCCAGCTGGCAGGAAGCGGCCTGCAGCTCGCTGACCGAGCTTTTCGCGCCGCAGATCCATCAGTCGCGTCTCGACAGCTGGCCGCAGCACTATCCCTGGATTAAGGAAGAGGGCTATTTCTATTTCCGCAGCCGCCTGAGCCAGGCGAACCGCGACGTCGAGCACGGCCTGGCGCTGGCGCTGGAGTTTTGCGATACGGTCGAGAAACAGAACCGCATGCTGGAGATCCTGCAGTTCAAGCTCGATATTCTCTGGACGATGCTGGACGCCATGACCATGGCCTACGAGCTGCAGCGTCCGCCTTACCATACGGTCACCGACAAGGCGGCCTGGCACACGACAAGGCTGGTATAACAGATGAATGACAACTCCATTCCCGCGTTTCGCCGCGGCTATCGCATGCAGTGGGAAGCCGCGCAGGAGAGCCACGTGGTGCTTTATCCGGAAGGCATGGCGAAGCTGAATGAAACCGCCGCCGCCATCCTGGAACAGGTTAACGGCAAAGAGAGCGTAAGCGCGATTATCGCCGGGCTCGACGCGCGCTTCCCGGAAGCGGGCGGCGTCGGCGACGATGTCAAAGAGTTTCTGCGCGCCGCGTATGAACAAAAGTGGATAATGTTTCGTGACCCAGAATAAACCCGCCGTCAATCCGCCGCTCTGGCTGCTGGCGGAGCTGACCTACCGCTGTCCGCTGCAGTGTCCTTACTGCTCTAATCCGCTCGACTTCGCGCAGCAGGAGAAAGAGCTGACCACCGGGCAGTGGATTGAGGTCTTCCGCCAGGCGCGCGCCATGGGCAGCGTGCAGCTCGGTTTCTCGGGCGGCGAACCCCTGACGCGCAAAGACCTGCCGGAGCTGATCCGCGCCGCGCGCGATCTCGGCTTCTATACCAACCTGATCACCTCCGGTATCGGCCTGACCGAGAAAAAGCTCGACGCCTTCGCCGAGGCGGGCCTGGACCATATCCAGATCAGCTTTCAGGCGAGCGACGAGACGCTGAACGCCGCGCTGGCGGGATCGAAAAAAGCCTTCCAGCAGAAGCTGGAGATGGCGCGCGCGGTGAAGAAGCACGGCTACCCGATGGTGCTCAACTTTGTGTTACACCGTCACAATATTGACCAGATAGACAAGATTATCGACCTCTGCATTGAGCTGGAAGCGGATGACGTCGAGCTGGCGACCTGCCAGTTTTATGGCTGGGCCCAGCTTAACCGCCAGGGCCTGCTGCCGACGCGCGAGCAGATTGCGCAGGCGGAAGCGGTGGTCAGCCGCTATCGCGAACGCATGAGCGGCAGCGGTAACCTGACCAATCTGCTGTTCGTCACGCCGGACTACTACGAGGAACGTCCCAAGCCCTGCATGGGCGGCTGGGGCGCGATTTTCCTCAGCGTCACGCCCGAGGGCACCGCGCTGCCGTGCCACAGCGCGCGCCAGCTGCCGGTGCAGTTCCCGTCGGTGCTGGAACAGCCGCTGGAGGATATCTGGTATCGCTCGTTCGGCTTCAACCGCTATCGCGGCTTCGACTGGATGCCGGAACCCTGCCGCTCATGCGACGAGAAAGAGAAGGACTTCGGCGGCTGCCGCTGCCAGGCCTTTATGCTGACCGGCAACGCCGATAATACCGATCCGGTGTGCAGCAAGTCGCCGCATCACGACGTCATTCTTGAGGCGAGACGCGAGGCGGCGTGCAGCGACGTGAAGATCGGCCAGCTGCAGTTCCGCAACCGCGCCAATTCGCAGCTTATCTACAAAACCCGGACCTTTTAATCATGACGGAGACGCGTCAGCTGCGGCTGCGCAACGGCCTGCGCGTCACGCTGATCCATCAGCCCGACGCGTGCCAGGCCGCCGCGCTGGCGCAGGTGGCGGCGGGCAGCCACGACGAACCCGACGCCTGGCCGGGGCTGGCGCATCTGCTTGAGCATCTGCTGTTCAGCGACAGCGCCCGGTTTCAGGGCGATGCGCGCCTGATGCCCTGGGTGCAGGCCGCTGGCGGGCGGCTCAACGCCACCACGCTGGCGCGCAGCAGCGCCTGGTTTTTCGAAACCGAGCCGGAACGGCTCAGGGAAGGCGCGGCGCGGCTGGCGGATATGCTGGCCGCGCCGCAGTTTCCGTCCGCGGCGATCGCTCAGGAAGCGGCGGTAATCGATGCCGAATATCGGCTGATCCAGCAGCATACGCCCTCCAGGCGAGAAGCGGCGCTGAATACGCGCGTCAGTGCGCCCGCCGTTTTTCAGCGTTTTCATATTGGCAGCCGCGACGCCTTCGGCGACGACGTCGGCGCGCTTAAGCAGGCGCTGCATCAGTTCCATCAGCGTTTCTTTCAGGCGGGCCAGATGCAGCTATGGCTGCAGGGGCCGCAGCCGCTGGAGGCGCTGGAGCAAATCGCACAGGCCTTTGGCGAATCCTTGCCTTCTGGCGAACGCGAGCCGCAGGTCAGAAAAATGGGTTTCGCCGCGGATGCGGATATCGCACTGAAGACGCAGGGCGTGGGCGAGCTGTGGATCGCCGCCGCGCTGTGCGGAGAGATGGCGACAATTCGTGACAGCGTCACTTTACTCCGTGAGTTTATACAGGATGAGGCGCCGGGCGGTGCGATGCACGGCCTGCGCCAGCGCGGCTGGGCGCAGCGGCTGGAGTTTGCCTGGCTGAATCTTGACAGCGCGGGCGGCTGGCTGGCGCTGCAGGTTGAAACGGACCGGCCCGACGCCCTCTGCGCCTGGTATCCGCAGGCGCTGCGCGCGCTGGCGCAGAGCTCGCCGGCGCAGCAGCGACACTACCTGCGCCTGGCGCAGCGCCGCTTTAACGCGCTGACGCCGCTCGATCAGCTGCGCGAGCGGGCGTTTGGATTTCCGCCGCCCACAGAGACCGCCGGTTTTACGCCGCTGCTGCACCAGCTTGCGGAAGCGCAGCAGGCGCGGCTGTGGAGCGCGGCCAGCGTGCAGGGCACGCCGACCGAGACGCAGGGGTTTAGCCTGGATCTGCAGCCCTGGAGGCCCGCGCCCGTTGATGCGCCGCCGCCGACCCTGCGGTTCTACCCGCTGGCGCAGCCGTTTGCTGATCTGCCGCCGCCTGCAGCCTGCGCGCCGCTGCTGCATCTGGCGCCCGGCGAGCAGCCGGCGACCCTGATGCTGCGCCCGGCTTTTTTCACCACGCTTTCCCTCGCGCAGGCGGCGGCTATCGACCGTCGTCTGCGCCCGCTTTTCGCGCTGCTGCGCCATCAGGGCGGCGCGGCAAGCTGGCGGGAGAGTCAGGGCGTCTGGCTGCTAGAGGCGCAGCTGCCGCCGGGCGGCGAGGCCTGGCTGGCGTCGCTGCCGGACGCGTTACGCCTCGACGAAAGCCCGCAAGACGCGCCGCCGCCGGATGATGTGGCGATCCGCGAACTGCTGCGTCGGCTGCCGCAGGCGGTTGCCGCTTCTGCATCGGCGGACGGCTGGCATGCGGCGCTCTACGGCGGTTCGCCGCAGCAGCATGCCGTTATTGCGCGATGGCTGGCGCCGCTGGCGGGCGTGGCCCACGTTGAAGGCGCCGCGCCAGAGCAGGGCAAGCGGCTGACGGTGGCGCATCAGAGCCGCGACGGCGCGCTGCTGCTGTTTTTGCCTTGCCCGCCTGCGATCTCGCTGGCGGCGCTGCGCGCGCTGGCGCTGCTGATGGAGCCGCGTTTTTTCCAGCGGCTGCGCGTTGAGCAGCAGATCGGCTATGTCGTCAGCTGCCGCTATCACCGCTGCGTCGATCGCGACGGCGTGCTGTTCGCCCTGCAGTCGCCGGACATCGCGCCCGCCGCGCTGCGGGAAGCGTGCCGCCTTTTCCTGCAGCAGCTGCAGATCCCCGATGATGATGCCGCGCTGGACGCGTTGCGCGCGCGCCTGTGCGCCCAGCTTGACGCCGCGCCCGACGCGACGGCGGCGCTGCAGCTTGGGCTGCGTCAGGCGTGCGGACTACGCGATCTCGACAGGGCGTCGCTTGCCGCGCTGACGCCGACGCAGCTGCGACAGGCGCAGGCGCAGCTTCTCTGCCGCTGGCAGTGCGGAGTCGTGGTAGAAGCGCACCACGCAGAATCGCAATAGTCACGCCAGGATATTGCTGAATTTATTTGAAAATTAAGACCAAAACTCTTCACTATATCTGTGCGAACGTTTAGGCGACACTCAAATGGATTCGGCTGTTTTAAAAGGAACCTAAAGTGAAAAATATCAAACGTTTTGCGCTGCCGCTGCTGGCCGCTACTGCTCTCTATGTCCCGCTTTCTCAGGCGGCTGCTCAACAGTATGAGCTCGACCCTGCGCATACTTCAGTGATTGTTACCTGGACCCACTTCGGTTTTTCTCATCCCACTGCCGACATTTCTGATACCAAAGGCACGCTGGTGTTTGACAGTGAAAACCCAGCCGCTTCGCGCGTTAACGTGACCCTGCCGATTACCAGCATCGACAGCCATGTGCCTGCGCTGACCAAAGAGTTCAAGGGCGCGGAGTACTTTGATACGGCGAAATATCCAACCGCGACGTTCCACAGCACCAAAGTGACCGCGAAGGGCGATAATACATTCGACGTGGAAGGCAACCTGACGCTGAAAGGCATCACCAAACCGGTTACGCTGCACGCTACGCTGAACAAGCAGGGCGAGCATCCGATGGTGAAGAAGCAGGCGATCGGTTTTGATGCCACCGGCACCATTAAGCGTTCTGACTTTAAGCTGGATAAATATGTGCCGGCCGTTGGCGACGACGTGACGCTGACGATTTCAACCGAAGCCTACGCGAAATAATCCGCCGCTTTTCCGGTATCGTTATATCAATTAACTCCCTGTATCAGCAGAGTTAAAACCAAACCGGCCGCCTGGCCGGTTTTTTTATATCCGCTTTTTGCTTGACGCCTGCTCAATTAATGACCGTACTTAACTATCCTGTCTGTCATTAAATAAAGGAGATAATTATGCCACAGCCCCCCTTTCTCAAGCCCGGCGAAAAGGTCGTGCTCTATGATGGCGTCTGCAAAATTTGTAATAGCTGGGTCAATCTTCTGCTGCGCCTGAAGCTTTCCCGACGCGTCCGGTTTGCGGCAGTGCAGAGCGAAGAGGGCAAGGCGCTGCTGCGTTTTGCCGGCCTGCCCGATGAAAATATCCGTACCATTGTGCTGATTGACGGCGACCGCCACTGGATCCGCGCTCAGGCCATTCTACGCGTTATGCGGCTGCTGCCTTTTCCATGGGGAGTGCTGTCGCTGCCGGGCCTGCTGATCCCCCATTTTATCAGCGACTTTTTATACAACCGTATCGCGCTAAATCGCTACCGGCTGTTTGGCCGCTACGAGAAGCAGCATCCGGTGTCTTCTGATTTCCCGGGCCGGTTTCTGCATGCCTGAACCTAATCCGTCGACAGAAAATCTTCACGCTGCGGGGTAAAGGTATCCAGCAGCGTGCCTGCCTCCAGGCAGACGCAGCCGTGCACGACGTTGGGCCCTTTATAAAGCGTGTCGCCTGCGCCAACCTCCTGAGTGACGCCGTCGATGGTAAAGGCGAAGCGTCCGCTGAGCACCCAGGTCAGCTGCTCATGAGGATGATGATGCAGGGGGCCGACCGCACCCTCTTCAAAGGTCACTTCCACCGCCATCATGGTGCCGCCGTGCGCCAGCACGCGCCGCGTCACGCCCTGGCCTGCAGCCTCAGGCTGCGTCTGCGATCGATACACAAACATATTGTCTCCTCATTCGGATCGGCCTCTGACTGCCGTTTTTGTGATATGCCTCACGCCACAGCGCGCGATTAACCCATGCACTTTAGCCGCTTTTGATTAAAATGAAACAGTGTTTCATAAATACTTAAGGGCAGATCATGAAAATCGCATTAATGATGGAAAACAGCCAGGCCGCTAAAAACGCCGTCGTGCGCAAGGAGCTGGAAAACGTGGCGCAGCCGTTGGGCCATCAGGTCTTCAACGTCGGCATGAGCGACGAACAGGATCACCATCTGACCTACATTCACCTCGGCATCATGGCCAGCGTGCTGCTCAACAGCAAAGCGGTCGATTTCGTTATCGCCGGCTGCGGCACCGGACAGGGCGCGTTGATGTCCCTTAACCTGCATCCGGGCGTAGTCTGCGGCTACTGCATCGATCCGGCGGACGCCTATCTGTTCTCTCAGATCAACAACGGCAACGCGCTGTCGCTGCCGTTCGCCAAAGGCTTCGGCTGGGGCGCGGAGCTGAACCTGCGCTTTATCTTTGAAAAAGCCTTCACTGGCGAAAAAGGGCTGGGCTATCCGCCAGAGCGTAAAGAGCCGCAGGTGCGTAACGCCGGTATTCTGAACCAGGTAAAAGCGGCGATGCTGAAAGAGAACTATCTCGATACGCTGCGCGCGCTCGACCCGGAGCTGGTGCGCACCGCGCTCAGCGGCCCGCGTCTGCAGCACTGCCTGTTCGAGCATGGCCAGGTGCCGGAAATCGCCGACTTCGTGCGTCAGATCACCCAGTAACCCCTTCCTGGCGTGCCGCCTTCGCCGCGCGCCGCTTTTTCCCCTCTATATCTCTTTCGCCAGCGCCGGACTGTAGTGACGGCTCGCCTCTACCAGCATGCGCGTATAGGGCATCGCCGCGCGATTGGCCACCAGCGTCGGCACGTCGAGCGTCTCCAGCACGCGACCCTGCTGCATCACCGCCACGCGATGGCAGAGATGCGCCACCACGCCTAAATCATGCGTCACCATCAGGTAGGTAAGATTCGCCTGCTGCTGCAGATCGCTCAGCAGGTTAAGAATTTCCGCCTGCACCGAGACGTCGAGCGCCGAGGTCGGCTCATCCAGCAGCAGCACGCGCGGCTCCAGAATCAGCGCGCGCGCAATGGCGACGCGCTGGCGCTGACCGCCGGAAAGCTGATGCGGATAGCGCGTCAGCCAGGCGCGATTCAGCCCGACTTTCTCCAGCATCGCCACCACGCGCGCCTGCCGCTGGCCAATGCCGTGGATCAGCAGCGGCTCCTCCAGAATATCGCCGAGGGTGTGGCGCGGATGCAGCGAACCGTAAGGATCCTGAAACACCATCTGCACCTGTCTGCAGCGCGCGCGGTCGATGCGGTGTCCGAGAGGCGCTCCGCCTATCGCCAGCTCACCATGCCAGTGGGTAATCAGCCCTGCCAGGCACTTCAGCACCGTGGTTTTGCCCGAGCCGGACTCGCCCACCAGACCGAAAACTTCGCCTTCATTAACCTTCAGAGAGACGTCGAACAGCACCTGGTTTCGGGCCGCCTCTTCGCCGAAGCTCAGGTTGAGGTTCTCGACAGCAATCATGCGCGCTCCTTAATCATTCAGCCAGCTGGCCTGGCGTTGCAGCACCGGCAGACGGCTGCGGCGCTGGTCGATATCCGGCAGCGCCGCCAGCAGGCCCTGCGTATAGGGATGGCGCGCGCGGTCAAGATCGCCCGCCGCCAGCGACTCCACCACGCGCCCGGCGTACATCACCAGCACGCGGTCGCAGAAGCTGCGCACCAGGCTGATGTCGTGGCTGATAAAGATCAGCCCCAGCCCGCGCGCCTTCACCAGCTCATCCAGCAGCGCCAGAATTTGCAGGCGAACCGAAACGTCGAGCGCGGAGGTCGGCTCATCGGCGATGACCAGCTCCGGCTCGGTGATCAGCATCATGGCGATCATCACGCGCTGGCCCTGGCCGCCGGAAATCTCATAGGGATAGCGCTGATAAAGCCGCTCAGGCTCGCGAATGCGCACCACCTCCAGCATCTCCAGCGCGCGCTTTTTCGCGGCGGCGTGCTGGCCGCGATGGTGGCTGCGCCAGGCCTCGGCGATCTGCTCGCCGACGCGCACCACCGGATTAAGCGAATATTTCGGGTCCTGCATGATCATCGAGATGCGCCTGCCGCGGATGGCGCGCATCTGCGCCGGGCTGGCGCGCAGCAGATCGATATCGCCGAACTGCATGCGCGCCGCCTCGATGCGCGCCTTCGCGGGGTGCAGCTGCAGCAGGGCGCGGCCCACGGTGGATTTGCCTGAACCGGACTCGCCGACGATCGCCAGCTTCTCCCGACCAAGCTGAAAGGAGACGCCGCGCACCGCCGGGGTGCTGTGACGTCCGTTAACAAAATCGACGCGCAGATCGTGCACGTCCAGCAACGGCGCGCCGTTACTCACTGCGGGGATCGAGCAGGTCACGTAGGCCATCTCCTAAGAAGTTGAATGCCAGACTGTTGATCAGGATCGCCAGGCCCGGCACGGTCACCACCCACCAGCACTCCAGCATGTAGGTCCGGCCGCTGGCGATCATCGCGCCCCATTCAGGCGCGGGCGGCTGCGAGCCGAGCCCGAGAAAGCCGAGTCCGGCGGCGGTGAGGATAATGCCCGCCATATTCATGGTGATGCGGATAATCACCGACGGCAGGCAGAGCGGCACGATATGGTGCCACAGCACGCGCAGCGGCGACGCGCCCTGCAGCCGCACGGCGGAGATAAAGTCCGCCTGGCGCAGCGACAGGGTTTCGGCGCGCGCCAGGCGGGCGATGGGCGGCCAGGCGGTGAGGGTAATGGCGATCACCACATGTTCCAGGCCGGGGCCGAGCGCGGCGACGAACGCCAGCGCCAGCACCAGGCTGGGAAAAGAGATAAAGATATCGGTAACGCGCATCAGCGCCGCGTCCACCTTGCCGCCGAAATAGCCGGCGGTGGCCCCCAGCAGCAGCCCGAGCGGGCCGACGGTGACCGACACCAGCAGCACGATATAGAGCGTAATGCGCGCGCCCCACACCAGGCGGCTAAAGATGTCGCGGCCAAACTCGTCGGTGCCGAACCAGTGCTGCGCGCCCGGCGGGCTGAGGGCGTTGTCGAGATCCTGCACCAGCGGATGGTAAGGGGCGATCCAGGGTGCGAACAGCGCCGTCAGGCAGAGCAGCAGCACGATGCCGCCGCCGATGGCGGTCAGCGGATTGCAGGCCATGCGCAGGAGAAAATGGCCGGCGCGCGCGGCAACGCGCTGGCAGTGCGCCAGCCGTTCGCGTGTTCTGCCTGGCGGCGGCGTATCGATCGATAGCGTCATACTTTGGTCCTCGGATCAAAGACCTGATAGAGCAGGTCAGAGAGCAGATTGAGCAGCACGAAAATCAGCCCGACCACCAGCACGCAGCCCATCACCGCGTTCATATCGCCCAGCATCAGACTGCCGGTGAGGTAGGAGCCGAAGCCCGGCCAGGAGAAGACTGTCTCGATCAGCACCGCGCCCTCCAGCAGCGAACCGTAGGCAAGCGCCACTACCGTCAGCAGCTGCACCAGAATATTGCGGAAGGCGTGCTGCCAGATCACCTGCCACTCCGTCAGCCCCTTGACGCGCGCCGTGAGGATAAACTCCTGCGACAGCTGCGCCAGCATAAAGCTGCGCGTCATGCGGCTGATATAGGCGAGGGAGTGGAAGCCGAGCAGCGAGGCGGGCAGCACCAGATGGTTCAGCGCGTTCCAGAACACCGCGGCGTTGCCCGCCAGCAGCGCGTCCACCAGCATCAGGCCGGTGCGGCGCGGCACCACGCCGTCCAGGCTAAAATCGACGCGGCCCGCGCCGCCGACCCAGCCCAGATGGGCATAGAAGAGCAGCAGACCGATCATGCCGACCCAGAAGATCGGCGTGGAGTAGCCCGCGAGGCTCACCACGCGCACGGCATAATCGATCGCGCCGTTGCGCCGCGCCGCGGCGATGACCCCAAGCGGCACGCCGAGTCCGGCGCCGATCACGATCGCCAGGGTCGCCAGCTCCAGCGTGGCGGGAAAAACACGCAGAATATCCTGGCTGACGGGCTGGCCGGTCAGCAGCGCATGGCCGAGATCGCCGTGCAGCAGCCCGTTCAGATAGATGCCGAACTGCGCCCACAGCGGCTTGTCGAAGCCGAGCTGGTGGTAGACCTGCTGATAGGTCGCCTGGTCGGCGTCCGGGCCGACGATCGCCAGCACCGGATCGAGCGGCATCACGCGGCCGATAAAGAACGTCAGCAGCAGCAGGCCGAACAGGGTGATAAACACCTGCGTCGCGCGTTTGCTGACGCGGCGCAGCTGCGGAAGGGCGGCGATCATGGCGTACCTCCTGCCAGGCTCTCTGGCGTTTTCCAGACGTCGCGCAAAAAGGTGGTGGCGGACGGATGCGGCTGATAGGCCTGGACGCGGTTATTCACCACCACCGAATCCACCATCTGGGAAAGGGGCATCAGCGCCGGGATCAGCTGGTCATAGCGCTGCTGAATGGCGAAATAGGCCTGCTGCTGCTTTGCCGGGTCGCGCTCCGTCAGCGCCTGGTCGATCATGCGGTTAAGCTGCGCGTCGTAGAAGCTGGTGCGCCAGCCCTGGAAGTTGGTCAGCCGCGCGCTGTCGGCGTTGTCCGGGTTGTAGACCAGCGAGCGCAGGCTGGAGTGGGGATGCGGCTCGACGCCGCTGCCGCCGCGCCCCACCAGCAGCCCGAACTGCCGGTCGCGCATCGCGCCATAAATCTGGTTGCCGGTGCCGGTGATGATGCGCGCGCGGATCCCCGCCTGCATCAGCGTCGACTGGATGGCGATAGCGACGTTGAGAAAGGGCTGATCCGCCAGCACGCGCAGCGTGGTGTCGAAGCCTTGGGGATAGCCCGCCTCCGCCAGCAGCGCGCGGGCGCGCGCAATATCCAGCCGGTAGCCGGGATCGGGCAGCGTTGCGGGCATGCCGGCCTGGATAGGCCGCTGATGCAGCACGCCGTAGCCTGCCATCAGCGTTTTATTGATCCCCTGATAGTCCACCAGATAGCGCAGCGCTTCGCGCACCTTCGGGTTGGCGAAATGGGCATCTTTCATGCTCATCGCCAGGTAGTAGATCGTGCCGCGCTGCACGCTGTCGATGCTGAGATCGGGATCGTTACGCAGGGCGCGCACGTCGGGGATCGCCATATTGCTGGCGATATCGAGGTCGCCTTTCTCCATCATCAGGCGCAGAGTCTGCGACTCCTGCAGGTGGCGAAACACCACGCGCTGCATTTTCGCCGCGCCGCGCCAGTAGTCCGGCGCGCGGCTCATGGTCAGCACATCTTTTGCCTGCCAACCGTCGAGCCGGAACGGGCCGGAGCCGGCCGCATGGGTGGTGAGCCAGCGGTTGCCCCAGTCGTTGTTGACGGCGTGCGCCTGCACGGTTTTGCTGTCGAGCACCACCATGCTGCCCAGCGCGGCGAGCGAGTAGAGCACCAGATGGGGATCGTTAGGCTTCGGCAGGCGGATCACCAGGGTGCGCGCGTCGGGCGCGGCGATCATCTCGTCAACGTTGGCTTTGGTGAAGCCGTAGGATTTCCACACCGACGCCTGCGCCAGGTTCAGATGCAGCACGCGGCGCATCGACCAGACGGCGTCGGCGCTGGTCAGGGCGTTGCCGGAGTGGAAGCGCACGTCGTCGCGCAGCCGAAAGGTCAGCGTGCTGTTGTCCGGGCTGATGCGCCAGCTCTCCGCCAGCGCCGGGCGCACGCGCGTCAGCTGCTGCGGGTCGAGTTCCACCAGCCCGTCATAGAGGTTAACCACGATGCCGACCACTTCGTTGCCGGTCATGGCGGCAGGATCGAGCGTAAGCAGATTGTTCATATTCATGCCGACGATCAGCTGGTCGTCAGGCGTATTTGCCTGAAGCGACGCGCTGCCCGCCAGCAGCAGCAGCGTGGCGAGCCACGCGCCGCAGCGGGTGCGGATAGTCATAAAGTAAGTCCAGCAGGTCAGAGGTTTATAGTTGTGTGCTGTACTTCTCTCTCAGCGTTACCAGCGGTTCAGCGTATGGGTCTCAATCCAGCTGAAGTTGATGTCTTCGCCCAGGCCGGGCCGGGTCGGCAGCTGCACATAGCCGTCGTCGTCCATCGGGTCGATCAGGCTGTTGAGGTACGCGGGCGGCTGTTCATAGTCGAGAAACGGGTGCAGCAGGCCGCGCTCGTACCAGCGGCAGTTGCGGATCGCCCCGACCACCGCCAGGCTGGCCGCGCCGTTGCCGTGCACCTCGCAGTCCATGCCGAACGCCTCCGCCAGGCTGGCGACCTTCATGGTGGCGGCGATGCCGCCGACGCCGTTGGCACCGGCGCGCAGGATGTCGCAGGCGCCGGCGCGCACCCAGTCGGCGCGGCTGTGATGCTTGCCGCCGAGGCTCTCCGGCCCGAGCACGTCGATGCTGAGGTTTTCCGCCAGCCAGGCGTAGGAGGCCATGCTCTCTTCCTCCATCGGCTCTTCGAACCAGCTGAAGTTGAGTTTCTCCAGCGCTTTGCCGATGGTGAGCGCCTCGCTGCGGCTGTACCAGTGGTAGCCGTCCAGCATCAGGGCGATATCGGGACCGACCGCTTCGCGCACCGCGGCGCAGGCGTTGATATCCATTTGCGGGCTGGGGGCGAACGCCACCGGCGGCATCCAGGTGTGCAGCTTGATCGCTTTATAGCCGCGCGCCACCAGCGTTTCGGCGAAGCGCGCATAGTCGTCCGGCGTCGCCAGCCCGCCGGGCAGCTCGTCACCGCACATGGTGCTGCCGTAGGCGGGCACCCGTTCGCGATAGCCGCCGAGCAGCTTGTGCACCGGCTGCTGCAGCCGGCGGCCGATAAGATCCCACAGCGCCTGCTCGACGGCGGAGAGGGCGCGCTCGGTAAGCTGATGCGCGCTGCCGCGCTGCCAGTGCGCCAGATCCTGCCACAGCCGTTCGCGATCCATGGCGTTTTGGCCAATCAGCACCTTGCGGAAGAAAGCGTTGACCACGTGCGGGCGGATCACCTCCGGCGGTGCAAAGGCGTAGCCGCTGTGGCCCTCCTCGGTGGTCAGGGTCAGCAAGGCCATCTGCGCCTCGGTTTCGTCGCCGGGATGGGAGTGTCCGGCGCTGTCGGCATGACGCCGGCTGGGATAAGTGAACTGGGTGACTTCAATGGCGCTGATCTTCACGGCACAGGCTCCTTATGCGACGGCTCTCGCTGGATGTGAAATAAAAGTAAAACGGCGTTTCATTTCGTAATCTAGCGTTCACAGATTGTTTACGCATTAGCCAAAGCGAGGTAAATGCAGCCGTAAATTAGGGCAGCCGCACAGGGCGATGTGAACAGATTCACGAAGCCTGGCCACTTTGTGAGCAAGGCCGCACTGGGAAAAGGCGCGGCCGATTGTGCCGCTCACGCTTGCAGATGCGGCAGGGCTGACCATTATTGTTTAATTAACCCGTTCATCATTAACCGGCTTTTTGGCCGCCACGGCAAAGGGCAAGGAGGAAACCATGCGCGTTCATCACCTTAACTGCGGCTGTATGTGTCCCTTTGGCGGCGCGCTCTACGACGGATTCAGCCGCTCGCCGCTGGCGCACCTCAGCTGTCACTGTCTGCTGCTGGAAACCGACGCGCACGGGCTGGTGCTGGTGGATACCGGCATCGGCCTGCAGGATATGGCGCATCGCGGCCGCCTGTCGGGCTTTTTCCGGCTGTTCAACAATATTCAGTTCGACCGCAGGCTCAGCGCCTGGCAGCAGATCGTCGATCTCGGCTTTAGGCCGGAGGATGTGCGGCATATCATCCTGACGCATCTCGACTTCGATCACGCGGGCGGCATCAGCGACTTTCCACAGGCGCGCGTGCATCTGCTGCAGCGGGAGCTGGATACCGCGCCGCAGCGCCAGAGCTGGCTGCAGCGGCAGCGCTTCCGGCCGCAGCAGTGGGGCAACCAAAGCGGCTGGCGCGGCTACGCCGCCGGCGGCGAACGCTGGTTCGGTTTTGATGCGGTAAGGGCGCTCGACGATCTCAACGACGAGGTGCTGCTGGTGCCGCTGCCCGGCCACACGCTGGGCCACGCAGGCATCGCGGTGCGGCAGGGCGACGGCTGGCTGCTGCACGGCGGCGACGCCTGGTTCTACCGCGAGGAGATGCGGCAGGCGGAGCGGCACTGCACGCCCGGTCTGCGCTTCTACCAGTGGATGATGTGCAGCGATCGTGAGGCCTGGCGCACCAACCAGCAGCGGCTGCGCACGCTCTCCCTGCAACCCGACGCGCAGGTGACGCTGTTCTGCAGCCATGACCGACGCGAGCTGGGCCTACTCGACAGCCGGTAAAAGATTTTTCTCAGCCTCTTTTCCTGCAACCCATTTTGCGTAATAGTAACGGCGCTTTACATAAATAATTATCATTATCGTTTGAATGGGTTAATTCAATGAAGAAATGGATGTTAGCGCTGGGGTTGTTGTGCATCGCGGGAACGGCTGCGGCCAAAACCATCACCGACGTGGCGGGCCGTCAGGTTGAGGTCGCCGCCGAGTCGAAACGTATTATTCTGGGCGAGGGGCGGCAGATCTATCTGCTGGCGGCCTTCGACACCGACGCGCCGTTTCAGCGGGTAGTGGGCTGGCGCGACGATTTTCACAAGGCGGACTGGGACGGCTATCAGGCGTATGAGAAGCGCTATCCGCAAATCAAGACGCTGCCGACCTTCGGCGGTGCCAAAGACGGCACCTTCAACGTCGAGCAGGCGCTGACGCTGAAGCCCGATCTGGTGCTGATGAACCTGGAGTCGAAAGCGGCGACCGACGAAGGCAAGCTGATTGAGAAACTGCAGGCGGTCGGCATTCCGGTGGTGTTTATCGACTTCCGCGAAGCGCCGATGGTCAACGCGGAAAAAAGCATTCGCATCATGGGCGAGCTGCTGAATAAGCCCGAGCGCGCGCAGGCGATTATCGATTTTCGCCGTCAGCAAATTGAGCGCGTTACCGCGCGGCTGAAAGATTTTCACGGCGCGCGTCCCAAAGTGATGATCGACCGCGCGGGCGGCTACACCGACGAGTGCTGCATGTCGTTCGGCAATGAAAACTTTGGGCAGATGGTGGAGATTGCGGGCGGCAGCAATATCGCGAAGGATCTGATTCCCGGCACCTTCGGCACCCTCAACCCCGAGCAGATTATCGCCAGCCGTCCCGACGTGGTGGTGGTGACCGGCGCGAACTGGAAGAACTACAACACCGTCGGCAAGTGGGTCGGCGTTGGGCCGGGCGCCGACGTGAAAGAGGCGGAAAAGCGCCTGCAGATGCTGATGATGCGCGACGCCTTTAAAACCCTGCCGGTGGCGCACAACGGCCACGCGCACGCCATCTGGCATCAGTTCTACGACAGTCCTTATCAGTTTGTCGCCATACAGGCGCTGGCGAAGTGGCTGCATCCCGATCTCTTCGCCGATCTCGATCCGGACGCGACCTTCCGCGCCTTTCATGAGAAATTTTTACCGCTGCCTTACCAGCCCGGTTACTGGGTAACCCTGCCTGCCGACAAGCGCTGATCGCCGCGCCGCGGCAGGGACGCCGCGTTATCGCCTGAATCTTTCCGTCATCTTTCTTCATATTTACTAATATTTTACTGGCGCGGCGCGTTTTACGCGCTGTAACGCTCAATGATAGGGAGAGGATAATGACCAGAACTTCGGGACGATCGGCTTTCGCCGTGGCGCTTTACACGCTGTTCGAACCTGTGCCGCTCGGCTTTTTCGTGGCGGCGTGGATCTTCGACATTATTTACCTTAACAGTTACGTCGTGGAGTGGACGCACGCCGCCAGCTGGCTGATCGCCATCGGGCTGGTTATCGCCATTCTTCCGCGTCTTGTCGCCCTGATCGGTCTGTTCCGCGGCAGCCGCCGTGCGGAAAAGGTGCATTTCTGGCTCACGCTGGTGGCGATCCTGCTGGCGATCGTTAACGCCTTCGTTCACAGCCGCGACGCTTACGCCGTGGTGCCGTCCGGCGTCATCCTGTCGACCCTCGTGGTGGCGCTGATGCTGATCGCCAATGTTCAACTCGCGCTGCGTCAGCGCACGGCTTAAGGAGAAGCACCGATGAAAAAGCAAACGCTTATCGCGATAGCGCTGACCGCGCTGCTGGCCGGCTGCGACAGCGGCGCGCAGCTCGATCCGCAGAAGCAGACCGGGCCGAACCCGGAGCTGCCTGAGGCGAAAAACTTCTTTATGCCGCCGATGCAGGTGCCGGAAGGGGTGCCGTGGAAGCAGGGCGAGATGCCGAAAGTGGCGCAGGGGCTGAAAATCGAGAAGATTGCGGAGAACCTCAGGCATCCGCGTCAGGTGCTGACGCTGCCGAACGGCGACGTGCTGGTGGCGGAGTCCAACGGTCCGGCCAAACCCACCACGCGTCCCAAGCAGCTGATTATGGGCATCGTGCAGAAAGCCTCAGGCAAAGGCGGCGAGGGCGGCAACCGCATTACGCTGCTGCGCAACGTGAACGGCAAATGGGAGCAGCACGTCTTTATCGAGAACCTCTTTTCACCCTTCGGCATGCAGCTGATCGGCAATACGCTCTACGTTGCCAACGCCGACAGCCTGGTGAAGTTTCCCTATCAGGAAGGGCAAACCGAGATCCGCACGCCGCCCCAGCTGGTAACCGATCTGCCCGGCGGGCCGATTAACCACCACTGGACCAAAGCGCTGGTCGCCAGCCCGGACGGCAGCAAGCTCTATGTCGGCATTGGTTCTAACAGCAACATCACCGAGAACGGCATCGGCGCGGAATATCATCGCGCCGCGGTGCTGGAAGTCGACGCCGCCAGCGGCGCGACGCGCGTTTACGCCACCGGGCTGCGCAACCCGACGGGCCTGCAGTGGGAGCCGCAGAGCAACCGGCTGTGGGCCATCGTCAACGAGCGCGACGAGATCGGCTCCGATCTGGTGCCGGACTATATGACGTCGGTGCAGGAAAACGGCTTCTACGGCTGGCCCTACAGCTATTTCGGTCAGCATGTGGACACGCGCGCCCAGCCGCAGCGTCCCGATCTGGTGGCGAAGGCGATTAAGCCGGACTATGCGCTCAGCTCGCACGTCGCGCCGCTGGGGCTGCTCTTCTACCAGGCGGACAATATGCCGCAGTATCGCGGCGGCGCCTTCGTCAGCGAGCACGGCAGCTGGAACCGCACGCCGCTTAACGGCTATCAGGTGGTGTGGGTGAAATTTGAGAACGGCAAGCCGGTCGGATTGCCGCAGCCGGTGGTGACGGGATTCCTGACCGACGATCAGAAGCAGGTAAGAGGTTTGCCGGTCGGACTGGCCGCCGATCGCCAGGGCGGGCTGCTGATTGCGGATGACGCCGGCAACACGGTGTGGCGCGTCAGCGCGAAGTAGTTTTTCACCGGCATAAAAAAAGGATTTGGCGTCACGGCCAAATCCTTTCTTTTTTTGTTCGCTTAACGGCTGGTAACCGCATGGCGAACGAGGTGCTCAGCACTCTCCACACCTGCGATTCTAAATAGCGGGGAGAAATATTTCAAGTTTCGCCAAAATACTGTATGGTTATACAGGTGTTGAGCGCGAGGCCGGGCCGACTTGCTGACTGGCCGCTCCCAGGGGCACGGTTTTGAAAATCCCGGCAGGCATCAGGTGGTGCTGGCCTGTGGCTTTAGCAACGAGTGCCGCTCAGCGCTCTCCACAAGATGTGCTTAGGCGCCCGGCGGGTAGAGTCAAAGCCTCGGTAGCCGAACAGCGCGCTCCTGTTGAAGGAGAAGGAAAGTGATGGAACTGATTAGATTGCTCCTGGATCTTATCCGGGTCATCTTGCAGATCATCGTTGCCCTTTTGCAACTGACCGGCCAGGCTCACTAGCCGGAACTTGAATAAAGGCGGAGCTGACCACTCCGCCTTTTTCGTCGCGCCGTCCCGCCGCAACCATCCTGTCTTTTGCCTGTCATCTTCGCCCGTTACCGTCAGCGCTGTTTCCGCCGCGCCGCGCGCGCTGCTTATCCAGACATCCGACCAGACGAGGCTACTATGTCATTGCACGCTCTCTCTTCTGCCCGACTGCAGCAGACCTTTATCGACAGCAGCGTACGCCTGCGCGACACCACCGTCGGGCAGCAGTGCGAAATCCTGGCGCACAGCTACCTCGAATACAGTACCCTTGGCGACTTCTCCTATATCGGCGAGCACGGCCACGTAGCGGACGCGCAGATCGGCCGCTTTACCGCTATCGCCAACCATGTGCGCCTCGGCGCGCCCAATCACCCAATGGATCGCGCCTCGCAGCATCGCTTTACCTACTGCCCGGAGTATTACGACGCCCGCGCGGCGCGCGACAGCGGCTTTTTCGCCGACCGCCGCGCCGCGCGCGTTATCATCGGCCACGACGTCTGGATTGGCCACGGCGTAATTGTGCTGCCGGGCGTAACGGTCGGCGACGGCGCGGTGCTGGCGGCGGGCGCGGTGGTGACGAAAGATGTTGCGCCCTACAGCATCGTGGGCGGCGTGCCGGCGAAACCGATCCGCATGCGCTTTACGCCCGCTATCGCCGCGCGCCTGCGGCAGATCGCCTGGTGGGAATGGCCGCTGGAGAAGCTGATGGCGAACCTGGCTGATTTTCAGTCCGGCGACATCGCGCGCTTCTGCGATCGCCACGGCTGACTACACTTACCGCATCGCAACCATGAAAGGAGAGCACGATGTTCACGCTCTATGGCGCACCGGGCTGGGGCTCGGCCATCAGCGAGCTGATGTTTGAGCTCTGCGGCGAACCCTATCGCTGGGTAGATGTCTCCGGCTTCGACCAGCCGGGCGAGGCGCGCGATCGGCTGCTGGCGCTGAATCCGCTGGGGCAGGTGCCGACCTTACAAAGCGAGGATGGCGCGGTGCTGACGGAGAGCGCCGCCATTGCGCTGATGCTGGCGGATCGCCATCCTGCGCTGATCCCGCCTCACGGCGACCCGCAGCGCGCGCGTTTTTATCACTGGCTGGTGTGGCTGGTCGCCGCCGTCTATCCCACCTTTACCTACGGCGACTATCCGCAGCGCTGGACCGCCGCGGGCGCGCAGGAGCTGAAACAGAGCACCGACGCCCACCGCGAAGCGGCCTATCGCTGGCTCGAGTCGCAGCTCGGCGACAGCGCCTTCCTGCTGGGGGACGACATCACGCTGCTTGACGCCTACCTGCCGGTGCTGGTGCGCTGGCAGCCGCGCGAGGCCTGGTTCCAGGCCAGCACGCCGAAGCTGTGGGGGATGGCGCAGCGCGTCAAGGCGCAGGAGATGCTGCAGAGCGTGGTGGCGCGCAACAAGCTGTAGCGCGCCCCAGTGGTTACAGCGCCTGCTGCGCCACGCCGCCAGCGCGGTGCGGCTGCAGCGGTTTCTCCGGCTGCAGCAGCGTCATCGCCAGCATGCTGCCCAGCGCAATCACGGCGGTGACGGTAAACATCGCATTGTAGCCGTAGTACTCCGCCAGCCAGCCGCACAGCATCGGCGAGACGATGGCGGCAAGGTTGGCGATCGCCAGCGTCATGCCGCTAAAGGCGCCGACGGAGGCTTTCGGCGTCACGTCGATCACCACAGACCAGTAAACGTTGTTCACCATGGCGTTGAGCGCGTTGCCCAGCGTCATCAGCGCAATAATCGCCGTTGCCGAGCCGGCGTACGGAATGGCCATAAAACAGCAGGCGGTGCCCAGCAGCGTCACGGCGGCGAACAGGTTGCGCGCCACGCGCAGATTATTGAAGCGCGCCAGCAGGCGATCGGCGAGTCGGCCGCCGAGCAGCACGGTCAGGCAGGCGCCGCTCCAGGGGATCATCGCCACATACCAGAGCGAATGGAGATCGTAATGGAAGCTGTCCTGCAGATATTTCGGCAGCCAGGTCACCAGCGTAAAGGTGATATAGAGAAAGGAGAAGTAGCCGAGGGCATTGCACACCAGGGTGCGGCTGGTGAAGAAGCGCCACCAGGGCAGCGGCGTATCGGCGTGCGCTTCCTGACGCTGGCCCTCGCGGATCAGCGCGCGCTCCGCCGCGTTCGCCGCAGGGTGCTGTTCCGGGGCGTCGCCGAAGGTGCGCGCAAACAGCAGCATCGCCAGCAGCGAGAAGAGGCCCAGCAGAATAAACATCATACGCCAGTCATGGGTCAGCAGCAGCAGGCCGACCGCAATTGGCGCGGTCAGCAGCGATCCTACCTGCGTGGAGAGCAGGCCGATGCTCAGCGCGAAGCCGCGCTCGTTATCCGGCGCCCAGTGGGCGATGGCTTTGTTCATCAGCGCGTAAGCCGGGCCCTCAGAGAAGCCGAACAAGATGCGCAGGGCGGCGAAGCCCATAATCGCCGAACCGCCGAACAGCGCCATGCCCAGATCGCCCGCCCAGGCGGTGGCGATCTCCAGCAGCGACCAGAGCACGCCCGCCATCAGCCAGACCTTGCGCGTGCCGAGCCGGTCCGCAAGGAATCCGCCGCACAGCGATCCGAACAGATAGCCGAAACCGAAATAGCCCAGCACCGCGCCCAGCTGCACTTTACTGAACTGATACTCCTGAGAGATGGCGTTAGCGGCAAACGACAGCGCGCCGCGATCGATGTAGTTGATCAGCGCGACAAAGAACAACAGGGAAAAGATAACGTAACGATAGCGACTTGGCTGCATGGTGCCTCTCCTGCATAAATAGGGTCTGCTAGGGAGAAGCAAGATCGGTGCCGAACTTACAGCGGGTACGCTGCCCGGGCATTGCGCGCGAGGCAGGCATCAAATTACCCGCCTAATGGTTCGCCTGCGCATCATTAAGGTGCAGTAAAGCGACGTCGACTGCGACAGCAGAGGGAAAGTCGGCCAGCTAAACCGCCGTCACGTTAAATTTATGTGTGTTATTTGTCAGGGGGTTGAACAAAAGATGCGGTAAAGCCGGGTAACTGATTAGCCGTTTCGTACCATTGCGCCTGGTTGCACCCGACAGGACCTCTGCACAGCGCGCCTGCTCCGCTTTTAGCGGCCGTCAATCCGTTAGCCAGGCTAAAGACTCGCAGGATATGGTGTTTTTAACAAATATTTACCTAAGTTAAAATAACGTTGAAGTTATGTGTATTTATTTTATTTCGTCCCTTGAATGAGGAAAAGAAGGATCATGGTAAACAAGCTAACCAGTATCGTGATGGCGATTGTCGCTGTGGCGATGCTGTATATGGGCGGGAAGCTATTGCTGCTGGGGGGCAGCGCGTTCTATGCGCTGATGGCCGCAGGCTTACTGCTCACCGCGATACTGCTGTTTCTGAATAGACGCAGCGCGCTGTCGCTTTACGCGCTGCTGATGTGGATCACCCTGTTCTGGACGATCTGGGAAGTGGGCTTTGACAAGTGGCAGTGGATCCCGCGCGGCGACCTGTTTGGTCTGTTCGGCGTCTGGCTGGCGCTGCCCTGGGTGGTGCGTCCGCTAACCCAGCGCACGTTCCATCCTTTCCTCGGCACCACGGTGGTGGTGATGATCGCCCTGGTGATCGGCCTCTGCTTTTACGATCCGCTGCCGCAGCAGGGCACCATTACCAATGCGCGCACGCCGTCTGCTTCGACCGGCGCGGGCAACGACTGGACGGCCTACGGCGGCTCCACCAATGCGCTGCGCTTCTCTTCGCTAAATCAGATCACCAAAGATAACGTGAAAGATCTTGAGGTCGCCTGGACCTACCACACCGGCGATCTGCGTCAGAGTGACGATGCGACCGAATACACCTTTGAGGCGACGCCGCTGAAGGCGAACGGCATGCTCTACTTCTGTACGCCGCATAACGAGGTGCATGCGCTCGATCCGGAAACCGGCGCGGTGAAATGGAAATATGCGCCGCCGCAGGATCGCTCCTATATGCAGCAGCACCAGACCTGTCGCGGCGTTAGCTTCTACGACGCCGGCAGTGCGGCGGCTGACAGCCGCGCAGCGCAGCCTGCGATCTGCCGTAAGCGTATCTACAATGCGACCACCGATGCGAAGCTGGTGGCGCTGGATGCCGACAGCGGCAAACCCTGCGCTGATTTCGGTCAGAACGGCGTGGTCGATCTGCATGCCAACATGGGCGAAGTGCGTCCGCATGCGCTGATGCAAACCTCTGCGCCGCTGGTAGCGGGCAATCTGGTGATTGTCGGCGGCTCGGTGATGGACAACGGCTTTAACCGCGGCAACCCGTCCGGCGTGATCCGCGCTTATGACGCCGTTACCGGCCGTCTGGTGTGGAACTTCGATCCGGCTCAGCCGGAGGCGACCCAGCCGATTGCGGCGGACGCGACCTACCCGCAGGACACCCCGGTGGCCTGGGCGACGCTGAGCGCCGACCTGAAAAACGGCCTGGTCTATGTGCCGTTCGGCAACGCCTCGCCGGATGAAGTGGGCATCGAGCGCGATCCCAACAGCAACACGGAGAAATTCCGCGATGCGCTGGTGGCGCTGGATTTGAAAACCGGCGCCTTCAAATGGCGTTATCAGAGCGCCAACCACGATCTCTGGGACCGCGATAATCCGTCTCAGCCGTCGCTGGTGGATATCGACTATCAGGGCAGCCAGCAGCCGGCAGTGATCCTGCCGACCAAAACCGGCAACCTGTTCGTGCTTAACCGCCTGACCGGCCAGCCGATCTATCCGGTTAATCAGGTGAAGGTCTCGACCGAAGGCGGCGTCGAGGGCGAGAAGTTCGCCGCTACCCAGCCGGTCTCCAGCCTGAACTTTATTCCGCAGCCGCTGACGGAAAAAGCGATGTGGGGCATTTCGCCGTTCGACCAGATGAGCTGCCGTATCGGCTTCCGCGAGCTGCGCTACGACGGCAACCCGTGGACGCCGGCGACCGAGAAGGGCTCGCTGATTTTCCCGGGCAATATCGGCGTATTTAACTGGGGGTCGGTGGCGGTTGATCCGGAGCGTCAGTTGCTGATCGCCGCGCCGGTGCGTCTGGCCTATAAGTACAACCTGATCAAGCGTACGCCCGCGACCGCGACCGAGCGCCTGTTCACCAAGGATGGCTCGCCTTACTGGAATGAAAACTTCCACGGCGATTACGCTATCCATATTCAGCAGTTCGCGTCAGAGCTGGGCATACCCTGCATCGCGCCGCCGTGGGGCCGTATGGTCGGCGTCGATTTGAAAACCGGCAAAACCGAATGGCTGCGCCGCATCGGCACCACCAAAAACCTCAATACCTCGTTCCTGCCGGGTCGTTTCCCGATTGGCTTCCCGATGGGGATGGTGGCGCACGGCGGTCCGCTGGTGACGGCAGGCGACGTGGTGTTCCACGGCGCGACGGCGGATAACTTCTTCCGCGCCTATGACAGCACCACCGGGGCGCTGCTGTGGCAGACCGAGCTGAGCGCGGGCGCACAGGCCACGCCGTCGACCTTTATGGGTAAAGATGGCAAGCAGTATGTGGTGATTGCCGCAGGCGGCCACGGTTCGCTCGGCACCAAAAGCGGCGACAGCGTGGTGGCGTTCCGTCTGAAGTAACGGCGTTCCTGCGCCTTGCGTAGAAAAAGATAAAGCGCCCGGTTGGGCGCTTTTTTTTATGCTGGATTACGGCTGAGCCTGCCGTTTCGAGCGCTCTTCCAGCACTTTCAGCGCGATGCGATCGCCAATCGCCTGATCGATATTGCGCCAGTACTCAAACGCGCGCGACAGCACCGGCTCCTCGACGCCGTTAAGCAGATGGCCGCTCACGTTGCCGACCAGCCGCTCGCGGGCCGCGTCGTCCATCACTTTATTGATTAGCGTATTCGCCTGGCCGAAATCGTCGTCGTCTTTGCGCAGGGTGTAGGGCGCACGCACCATCTCGCCGCTGGCCTGCCAGGTGGAGTCGGTCGGGTAGCGTTCGCCGTCCGCCGCCGGGCCGCCTTTGCTGTTCGGCGCATAGACCGGGTCAGAGACCGGGTGAATGCGCATCGCGCCATCTTTGCTGTAGCTGTTGACCGGCGACTGCGGCGCGTTGACCGGGATCTGCTTATAGTTGACGCCAAGGCGGTGGCGGTGCGCGTCGGCATAGGAGAAGACGCGCCCCAGCAGCATCTTGTCCGGGCTGAGGCCGATGCCCGGCACCAGGTTGTTCGGCTCGAAGGCCGCCTGTTCGATCTGCGCATGGTTGTCGGTCGGGTTGCGGTCCAGCACCAGCTTGCCCACTTTAATCAGCGGGTAGTCGCCGTGCGGCCACACTTTGGTCAGGTCGAACGGGTTATAGCGGTAGGTTTCCGCCTCGGCGAACGGCATGATCTGCATATAGAGCGTCCAGCTCGGGAAGTTGCCTTCCTTGATAGAGAAGTAGAGATCGCGCGTATGGTGGTCGATATCTTTCCCGGCGAGGGCATCGGCCTCTTCCTGCGTCAGGAACTCGATGCCCTGGTCGGTGTGAAAATGATATTTCACCCAGAATTTCTCGCCCTCGGCGTTCACCCACATATAGGTGTGGCTGGAGTAGCCGTTCATATGGCGCCAGGTTTTCGGGATGCCGCGGTCGCCCATCAGCCAGGCAACCTGATGCGACGATTCCGGCGACAGCGTCCAGAAGTCCCACTGCATATCGTTATCGCGCAGGTTGTTGTCGGCGCGGCGCTTTTGCGAGCGGATAAAGTGCTGGAACTTCATCGGATCGCGAATAAAGAAGACCGGCGTGTTATTGCCCACCATGTCGTAGTTGCCTTCGGTGGTGTAGAACTTCAGGGCGAAACCGCGCGGATCGCGCCAGGTGTCGGGGCTGCCGCGTTCGCCCGCCACGGTTGAGAAGCGCAGCAGCACGTCGGTGCGCGTGCCGGGCTGGAACACCGCGGCTTTGGTATATTTGCTGACGTCATCGGTCACGATAAAGTAGCCGAACGCGCCGCTGCCTTTAGCGTGCGGCTGACGCTCCGGGATGCGTTCGCGGTTGAAATTCGCCATCTGCTCAATGAGATAGTGATCGTGCAATACCAGCGGGCCGTCGGGGCCGACCGACAGCGAATGCTCGTCGCTGGCAACGGGAATACCGGCATCCGTAGTTGTCGGTTTACGCTCATCATTGCTCATGGTTCTCTCCATTTTAATAGGGATATAGCAACCATTAAGCGTAGTTAAGAATCGCGCGACTGCCGTAGCAGAATGCTGATGATTGCGAAAGGCGGAGGGCAAAAAAAGAGTGAGCGAAGAAGAGGGCGACGCTCAGGCAAGCTGCCTGAGCGCGGCGGGTGTTACTTGTCGTTGCCGAAGCCCTGTTTTTTCAGCGCGCCCAGCACGTGCGGGAAGTAGATGTTCTGGTAATAGCCACTGACGCTTTCGCTCCAGCTTTCGCCGTCGGAACGGCCGATGTTCTGCCAGTGCTGCACCATCTCCTGATTGTAGGCGGCGATCTTCTCCTCCAGCCCAGCGGTGCGGTAGGCTTCTTCATGGCGGAAGGTTTCCAGCGGCAGGCGCGGTTTCTGGTGCGACGGCTCATCGACATAGCCAATCACCACGCCGGCGACCGGGAAGGTGTATTCCGGCAGCTCAAGCAGGCTGATTAGCGCGTCGGGATCGCGGCGAATGCCGCCAATCGGCACGATGCCGAGACCTTCCGCGCGTGCGGCGGCCATCACGGAGCCCAGCGCGATGCCCACATCGGTGGCGCCGGAAACGATGCTCTCGATACTCTGCTGCGCGATCTGCTCGCGGCCGATCGCCTCCATCGCCACGCGCGATTTATGCATATCCAGCACAAAAGTTAAAAACACCGGCGCTTTGGCGATCCACGGCTGGCCGCCAGCGATTTGGGAGATCTCCTTACGCTTCGCCGCATCGCGGGTCACCACCACAGAAACCTGCTGCGAGTTAACCGAGGTCGGCGCGCGGTAGGCGGTGCTGATAATGCGATCCAGAATCGCGTCGTCAATCGGCTGCTCGGTAAAGCTGCGTTCGCTTTTATGGCTGGTAAAAATATCAATTAGTGAATTCATGGATCCTCCAGATGTGGAGGCTAAGAGTAGCAGGTTCGGGCAGGGCCAGATTTAACCGCATTGGTCATTCCCGGCAACCTGTGGTTCTTCAGAGGATTAGCGGGCGAACCGGCAGTGAGCCAGCACACATTTCTGAATAAATGATAAAACATAACATCTATGTAACAATATGAATATACTGGCGTTTTGTGCAACCCCACAACAGGCCTCGGGCAGCTACACATAACCACGCCGCGTCCGGCTGCGTATACCTGAAGCGGCAACTCTCACTCTACTGAGGTGATAAATGAATAACACTCTGGCGCTGCGCCGGTCGATTCTCCTGCTGGGCATGGCCTTTAGCGGTCCGCTATTGGCGCAGACCTTTGTCTACGTTTCGGCGGCGGAGGATGGAAAAATCGTGCGTTACGCCTTAAACGATCGGACCGGTGCGCTAAAGCGCCTTGGCGACACGCCTGCGGGGGGCAAGGTGATGCCGATGGCGATAAGCCCGGATAAACAGACGCTTTACGCCGCCGTACGCAGCCAGCCGATGCGGTTAGTCAGCTGGTCCATCAACGGCAAAACCGGCGCGCTGACGCCAGCGTCAGAGAGCGGGGCGGCCGCAAGCTATCCCTATATCAGCCTGGACAGGCAAGGGCGCTTTTTGCTGGCGGCGTCCTATGATAGCGGCCTGGTGCATGTTTATCGCCTCGGCGCGGGCGGGAAGGTGGTGACGCCTTTGGTGTCAGAGGTACAGGCCGGTCACGCTGCGCATTCGGTGATTGTGGATGCGACGAATCGCTCCGCCTACGTCGGCGTGCTGGGCACCGATCGCGTTCTGCAGCTGGCGCTGCATCAGGACGGCCAGCTGACGCCGCTGGGCGACGGTTTCGTCACCACGGCGGCGAAAAGCGGGCCGCGGCACTCGGCGCTGTCGCCAGATAACCGCTTCCTGTATAACGTCGGCGAAATGAGCGGCGCCATCGTGCAGTTTGCGCGGCAGCCGGATGGCACGCTGACAAAGGTCGCTGACTATCCCAGCGCGGTCGCGCAGAAATATCATCTGCAGCATGGCATGGAGCGCACCGCCAGCTACAGTGACACCACGCCGCGCATCTGGGCGGCCGATATCAACATTACGCCTGACGGGCGCTTTCTCTACGTTACAGAGCGGACCAGCAGTACGGTAACGGGCTACCGCATCAGCCAGCTGGATGGGAAACTGCAGCCGATCAACAGCTGGCCGGTTGAAAAGCAGCCGCGCGGCATAGCGATTACGCCAGACGGGCGCTGGCTGATCGCCAGCGGCGAGAAGAGCGCGGTGATTGGCAGCTATGCCATTGCTAAAGAAAGCGGGGAGCTGCAAAGGGTCGCTGAAGCGCCCGTAGGCAAGGATGCAAACTGGGTGAGTATCGTCAGCTTTAAGCAGTAGCGGGCACATAATAAGAACCGCCTAAAGCGGCGGTTCTTATTAACGTTTAGCCGCGCTGGATTTGCAGTAAATCCTCTTCGGTCAGGCCGGTAATTTTCATCACTAAAGCGCGATCCAGTCCGTTTTTCAGCATATTTCTGGCCATTTCTAGGCAGGCTTCATGTTTACCCAGTTGGCGTCCTTTTTCCATGCCTCGCTGTTCAAGCTGTTCTGCAATGGTCACGAATGTCTCCTTATGCTGCGGCGCATGGCGCGCCAGTTCCCTAAGCGTGAGTTCCATATCCGGCGTTTCGCCGACCTGAAGCATATAGTTTACCAGCGACGTAACTTGCTGTCCGGTCATAAATTCGGTCTGCATCAGGATTGCCAGACGCGCGATCAGGCTTGTTAAATCGCGCTGGCGAATATGCTTTTGCAGCAGGGTAAGCGCCGCCATGCTGCGGTGCTGCATAATCTCTTCATCGGGAATAATAGTTACATCAATCAGTGGAAAGCGACCATTATAAAGTGCCGCAGCCTGTTCAGCCTCGCAGAAGAGATCGAGCCAGCGCAGGGAGTAGGGATAAGGGCTGCGCTGGCCCTGATAAAAAAGAACAGGGATCACCAGCGGCAATTTGCTGTGTCCGGCATCAAGATGGCGCTGCATCGCAGCAATAGCGTAGCGCATCAGGCGAAAGGCCATATGCTTATCCGGAGAGCTTTGATGCTCGATTACCACCTGCAAATAGCCATCGCCGGCGCGCGTTTTCAGCGAGTAAAGCACATCGCTGTAGTAAGGACGCAAATCATCTTCGACAAAGCTGCCGTACTCCAGCTTCAGCGTCGACAGGTCGCAGATCGCCAGCAGCTCAGGCGGCAGATGCAGCGTTAAAAAGTCGCGAGCGGTTCTCGGGTGCGCCAGAAAGGTTTTAAAGACCGCATCATGCGGCGTGCAAGTTCGCTTCATCCTGAAGTCTCGGCCAGCTTTTGGTCTGCTGGACCTTAGCAGCCGCCTTTAGCGTGCGAAAGTGGGAAAAGCGCAGCAGCCGAGGCGGCTCGCAAAATCTACGCGCCGACAGCGTTCGGCGCTTCATCAAAGACGATAGCCGATATGCCGAAACACCTCGTGGCGAGTTAAGGTGCGCATGGCGTGAGAAGAGAAAAGGGAAGAGAGAAGCGGTATGAGCAAAGCGTCCTGACCATGAGTGATATCGCATTTAACATAATATACATTATGTGCACTCAAGTTATCCTGCTTGCTTTGGGCATTTCTCACCACATTACCTCAGGTAACTTTCCAATGGATAGCATGTTGTCCAGTTGTAGTTACACCTTGCCAATATCAGCTCGCCAGCAACATCGCCAAAATTAATCGCCTGACGTTCCAAAAAAAACTGACGCAGGCTTTCAGGTAAAAAAGACGCGCCGTAGCGTAGAACCGTACTGTGCCAGAATGGTGCTGGCAATGGGATGTTGTCATGACGCATTAGTAACTCATTTTTCCATTGAGAATCCAGAACCCTCTCGCAGAATGACTGACGCATAGCGACCGCAGGCTGCTCAGGAATGCCCGCTAGCAACAGCTGACGTGGCAATGCAACTAACTGAAGATGCCTGACAGTAATTTCTTTCGCCTGGAATTCGCCCCAGATAGTTGTCAGCTGTTCTACTTTTGTCGGGAGTTGCTCGTTCAGCTGATAAAGCGGCAGCGTCAGAGGCAAGAAAGTAAAATGAAAGCCGTGCGCTGGCAACGTATCGGCCAGCGGATCGTCTTTAGTGATTTCTTTCAATTCATAAATAAGGCGTGAGACAGATCGGGAAACCGTCGGCTTTATTCCTGCTGCAAGAGCAAGTTTTACGGGATCGTAGTCATTTTCTTCGCGGATTGCCCCGATGCCTGCGTTTTTCGCCCAGGTTGCGAGAGTGTTCTCATTTGTCGAGCGATAGCTGTTTTGCAGACTTGTTGATGGCATGGCAAACCTTCTTGTTCTTTGCCCCGCTCCACTCGCTGGCTGAGCGATCACAGCGCAGGACTATGCTGAAGATCTGATCGGGTATCAATATCCAGCAGACATCCCTGATCCGCTAGCATCACCGCCTGACACGGCGCGCTGTTGAGCACCGCGCGCGCGCCGCTGTCGCCGCTCAGACTGGCGAGCGCGGAAAAAAACGCGCGCTGAAATCCCACCGGATGCCCAGGCACGCCTGCGACTTCTGCCCGAACCAGCGGCGCACGCTGCAGCGCATCCGCCACGGCCAGCAGGCTTTCCACGGTTAAAAACGGCATATCGCCCAGCGTAATCAACCAGCCGTCGTAGGCCGCCGTGGCTTTTACGCCCGCGGCGATCGAATCCCCGATGCCCGCGCTGCGGCAAATAACCGCGCGGCCGGCGGGAATCAGCGCATGAATCGCCGTATCTTCCGGCCGCGTCACCGCGAACACGTCGAGTCCTGTGGCGTCGGCATGCTCCAGCGTGTGCTGTAAAACCGGCTTGCCGTTCAGCAAGGCGAGCAGCTTATGCTCCCCGCCGCTCGCTTTAAAGCGGCGGCTGAAGCCGGCCGCCATCACCAGAATGGCGATTCTCATATCAAACTTCCCTGCTCCCACGGCTCTGCCAGAGCCGGCTCAACCGCCTCTGCGCAGCCGTTTTTATAGCGCACGATGTCCGCCATTACCGACAGCGCGATCTCCGACGGCGTTTTACTGCCGATATCGAGCCCGACCGGCGCGTGAATGCGACTGACCTGTTCCGGCGTGAGATCGCCATATTCTCCCAGCCGCGCTTTTCTTCTCTGACTGTTCTTTTTCGATCCCATCGCGCCGATATAGAACGCCGGCAGATTGACCGCCTCCATCATGGTGAGATCGTCAATGCGCGGATCGTGGGTAAGCGACAGGATCGCCGTCCCGGCATGGCAACCTTCCCGCTCCAGATAAACGGCGGGAAACTGCTTAATCAGCCTGACGTTCGCGTCCAGCAAGGCGGCCATATTCGCCAGCGCCTCATCCCGGTGTTCGCACACGATGGTTTCGAAGCCGAGCGCGACGGCAAAATTGGCGCAGAACACCGCGACGCTGGAAAGCCCGCCGATAATCAGCCTGGGCGCGGTAGAGAGCGTCAGGGTAATAGCGGCGCCGTCGCGGTAAGTCAGCGTGCTGTTGGTATAGGCGGCCGGCTCCAGCGCATGACAGGGATGCGGCAGAATAATTTTCTTTTTCACCGCCGTGGCGGCGACCAGCGCATCGCGCATTTTCTGCAAATAGGCGCGGCTCTCCGCGCCGGGCTGCAGCTTTTCCACCAGAATATCGAGCACGCCGCCGCACGGCAGCGCCCTGTCCGGCTCAAATCCGCCCTCGCCATAGCGCACCACCTGGCTGGCCGCCGGGAAGGCGTTTTGGTTGATGCGTTCGATAAAACTCTCTTCCACGCAGCCGCCAGAAAGCGACCCGCAGTGATGCCCTTCTTTGCGAATAATCATCATCGCGCCAGGCGGACGCGGCGACGATCCGTAGGTTGACAGCACCGTACAAAGCCATACCTCATGCGCGTCAACCCACTGCAATCCTGCTTTTAATACCTGCATATCAAGGTTGTGCATGACCTGGTGCCTCCGGCAACGGTTAAGCCAGGGCGCTTGCCCTGGCGGAAATTAAGTCGACGCTGCCGCCTTAGCGTACGGCATGTCGGTGACGATCGCGGCGGCTCGCCAGCACGGCAAAGATCGCCGAGAGGATCAGCAGCGCCAGACCGAAGGCGAAGGGACTCCACCAACCCACTGCGTCAAACAGTTCGCCGCCCAGCGCGGCGCCCAGGGTTATCGCCAGCTGGATCACGGCCACCATCAGGCCGCCGCCCGCCTCTGCGTTCTCCGGCAGCGCGCGGCTCAGCCACAGCCCCCACGCAACCGGCGCAGGCGTGGCGATCAGGCCCCACGCGGCTAACAGCGCGCCCGTAATCAGCAGCGAATGCCCCTGCCAGATCAGCAGCGCAGCCAGCGCCGCCATTGCCAGCGGGATCAGGATCAGCCAGCGAAATAGATGCCGCTGCAGCAGCAGGCCGACTGACCAGGTTCCCAGCAATCCCGCTGCGCCCAACAGCAGCAGAATAAACGAAAGCTCGCTGACGCTGGCTCCCGTAACCGACTCCATAAACGGGCGCAGATAGGTAAAAATCGCAAACTGCCCCATAAACAGCGTCAGCAGCGCGGCCATACCCGCCGCGACGTGCGGCAGGCCAAGCAGGCGCAGCGGGTTCGCGGTGTGGTTATCGCCCTGCGCTGGCAGCGACGGAATCGCGCGCCACTGCCAGATAAAGGCGCCGACGGCCAGCGGCACGACGATAAAAAACGCCCCGCGCCAGCCGATATACTGGCCGAGAAAACTCCCCAGCGGCGCGGCGACGGTGGCCGCCAGCGCGTTGCCGCCGTTAATCAGCGCCAGCCCTTTTGCTACGGCATGCGGCGGCGCGAGGCGCATAATGGTCGCCGTCGACATCGACCAGAATCCGCCGATCGCCACGCCGAGCAGCGCGCGTCCGACAATAAAAACTAGTCCGTCTGGCGCGAATGTGACAGTCAGGCCGGAAATTGTCAGCAAAAGCGTAAAGGCGATCAGCACCTTTTTGCGATCAACGCGGCCGGTCAGCGGCGTATTGAGCAGGCTGGTCAATACGGCGAAAAACCCGCTGACGGAGATCGCCTGGCCCGCCTGCCCCTGGCTGATGCCCAGATCCTGCGCCACCGGCGTCAACAGACTGACGGGCATAAATTCCGAGGCGATCAGCACCACGACGCCAAGCGCCATCGAGAAGATCGCGCCCCAGGCGGCGTGGTGACGCGATGCGGAGTGCGTTGTAAGAGTCGTCATAGGTTAATCCATACGTTTCAATGGTGTAAGATGCTACCCAAACTGCCGGCCTGAATTAACCTGGATAAACGGGATGTAATTGTGAATAAAATTCAGTAATAGCCGAGGGGCGCCGTGCTGAAACCAGGTAGCGCCCCTCGGTATGGCCTAACGCATCTGCAAAATAATGGGGCTGCTGCTGGCGGGATCGGTATGCTGACGCATCTCCGCTACCGCTTTTACCTCTGTTGGCGCCCCGCTGTTGCCCCAGGATGAGCGAATATAGTTGATCACGTCCGCCGTCTCCTGGTCGGAAAGCTGTTTGCGGTATGGCGGCATCCGGTAGGCGTCAGGCACACCGTTGGCGACCACGCGGGCGGAGCCGTTCAGCACGATATTGATCGCCGAAGCGGCATCGACCTGCATCGAGGTGGCACCTGCCAGCGGCGGGATCCACGGCGCCTGCCCGCGTCCGTCTGCGCCATGGCAGCTGCTGCAGCGCGCGGTAAAGGTCTGCTCACCGGGATGGCGCGCATCCTGTTCGCTGCGTGCCGCGTAATGCCAGGCGTTGCCGCTGTCGTTGCTGCCCGGCGGCAGCGACTTCAGGTAGTGCGCGATGGCGCGCAGGTCGTCATCGCGCATAAACTGGGTAGAGTTGTTGAATGCATCCGTCATCGAGCCGAACACTACGCCGTGGGCGTTGCGTCCGGTTTTCAGAAAGGTGACGATCTCCTCTTCGCGCCAGCGGCTTATTCCGGTGCCGGCGTCGCCGCGCAGGCTGGGTGCATACCAGCCGTCAAGCAGCGCGCCCGCCAGGTAGTCCGGGCTGCCCGCATCCAGTGCTTTTTCGTTAAAGGCCAGGCCGCGCGGCGTATGGCAACTGCCGCAGTGGCCGGGGCCCTCCACCAGGTAGGCGCCACGGTTCCAGAGCGCGTCGCGGTTTGCCACCGTCTGCCAGGGCTGGCCGCTGGCGAACGCGGCACGCCACAGCGCCAGCGGCCAGCGCATGTTGAGCGGCCAGGGGATCTCGGACGGCTGGTTTTGCCGCGCGGCGGGCTGCACGCCGTGCATCATAAAGGCATAGAGCGCGCGGATATCCTCATCGCTTAGCTTCTGATAAGAGGGGAACGGCATTGCCGGATAGAGCCGGTGTCCATCCTGCGCCACGCCCTGGCGCACCGCGCGATCGAAGTCAGCCAGCGAGTAGCGGCCAATGCCGCTCTCGCGGTCGGGCGTAATATTGGTGGTATAGATTTTTCCGACCGGCGTCGCCATCGCCAGACCGCCGGAAAACGGCGCATTCTCCGGCGTGCTGTGACAGGCGACGCAGTCGCTCAGACGCGCGACATACTCACCGCGCTGGATAAGATCGGCCGACGCGGCGCTCCCGGCGTCGGCCTCATTGTCGAAAGGTGACGCGGGCGTACGCAGCATCCACAGCAGCGCACCCGCCACGATAATGATCGCTGCAATCAGCAGCAGGCAGAGCCTTTTCCTGGTCATGATGTTTTCCTTAAGAACCTGCGGCTCAGCTAAAGTTGTAGCGTGAAAGCGGCATCGAGCGGATGCGCTGACCGGTCAGCCTGGAGACCGCATTCGCCACCGCTGGCGGCACGGCGGGCAGCGGCGGTTCCCCGATGCCGCCCATTTTGGCGCCGCTCTCGATAATGCGCACCTCGACCTGCGCCATGCGCGATGGCGGCAGGATCGGATAGAGGTCGAAATTACGCGCTACCGGCTGCCCCTTCTCAAACTGCGCCTCTTCCAGCAGAACCTGTGACAGCCCCAGCGCGACCGCGCTGTTGACCTGCGCCTCGACGATGGCCGGATTAACGATGCTGCCGGGATCGATCGCTTCCCAGATCCGATGCACCCTGACCTGCCCGTTCTCAATCGAGACTTCCGCTATCGCCGCCGCCTCGGTGCCGAACGGCGACGCCATCGCCACGCCGCGCGCGCGCCGGCTGCCATCTTCGGCGATATAGGGGCCTGGCTTCCAGCCGCCGGAGAGATCGGCCACCGCGTGCAGCAGCGTTGTCAGGCGCGCATTGCCTTTCAGCAGCCGCAGGCGCAGCTCAAAGGGATCGAGCCTGCCGTGGTCCGCGATCTCGTCGAGAAAGCTTTCATAGAGGAAGTCGTTCATTGAATTGCCGACCGAACGCCAGTAGCCCAGCTTCACCGGCCCTTTTTTGTAGATCTGCGCAATGCGCACATGGGGAATATCATAGGATTTGCCGGTCAATCCCTCAGTGGCCGTGGGATCGAGCTTATCGCCCTGCTTGCCGGAGATACCTTCGGTTGGGCCTTCGCAAATGCTGACCGCTTCCAGCGCCAGCGGATAGCCTTCGTTATCCAGCCCGGCGCGAAAGCGCACCGCCGCCATTGGGCGATGGGTGTCGCGCAGAAACTCCTCTTCGCGGCTCCAGATCAGCTTAACCGGACGGCCGACCACCTTCGCCAGCTCGACCGCCTGCGGCCAGGCCATCGCCCCGTCATAGACAAAGTGACGCCCGAAAAAACCGCCCAGTAACGGGGAGTGAATTTTGATCTTGCTGGCGTCCAGCCCGGTACGCTTCGCCACCTCGCCCTGAAACATCTCTGGCGCCTGGTTAGGGATCCAGAGTTCCAGCGTGCCGTCAGCGTTAAAGCGCGCCAGCGCCGAAGGCGGCTCCAGCTGAGCATGATTAAGATACTGGCTGTGGTAGGTGGCGCTGAGCGTCGTTTTGGCGGCGGACAGGCCCGCAGCCAGGTCGCCTTTGACTTCCGCCTCCTGACCGTCGCCCGGTGCGTTCGCCAGCGTGCGGGCGAAGTCGTCAGAGGAGAAATCCGCTGGCATCAGCTCGGCGTCGGCAGGCGCCAGCCATTCTACCTGGAGCGCCTCAACCGCGCGTTTCGCCTGCCACCAACGCTCGGCGACCACCGCCACCGCGTCCGGCAGCCGATGCACCGAGTGCACGCCCTTCATCGCCCTGACCTGTGCCTCGTTGCGCCATGCGCCCGGCGTCATCCCCAGGCGCGGCGCGTGCTGCACCGCCGCGTGCAGCATATCCTCAACGCGGCAGTCGATGGTGTAAACCGCCTGCCCGGTTGATTTCTCCCAGGCGTCGAGACGCTTGACGGGCTTGCCGATCCAGCGGAACTGCGCGGGATCTTTCAGGCTGACCGCGTCCGCAGGCGGAACCGGGAGATCGCGCGCGCGGCTGGCCAGCTCGCCGTAGGTCAGCGTCTGCCCTGAAGCGTCGTGTACCACTTTCCCCGGCTCGGTGCGCAGCGAGGCGAGCGGCACCGCCAGCGCGGTGGCCGCCGCCTGCAGCAGCATATGGCGCGCCAGCGCCCCAAGACGGCGCATAGTGGTGTAGCTGGTACGCACCGACTGGCTGCCGCCGGTGATGCGCATGCCGCTGTCCATGACTTTGTACTCGTCGCCAGCCGGAGCATTCTCTACGATAAAGGTGGCAGGATCGGCATCCAGCTCTTCGCCGACGATCTGCGCCATGGCGGTGAAGATCCCCTGTCCGCCTTCGATAAATGGCGACAGAAAGCGCACGCTGCTGTCTGGGCGGATCTCAAGAAAAGCGGGCACGCGCGTGCCGGGCGGCAGCGTCTGCTGCGCCGTCTGGGCGCGCGCCTGGCCTACAGGCAGGCCAATGCCCAACACCAGCGCCCCCGCGACGCTGCCAGTCGCCAGCAAAAAGCGGCGGCGCGACAGGTTGGCGGGTTTTTCGCTGAGGGAAAATTCGGATGGTTCGGCCGCTTCTCTCACTGATCGCCTCCCTGACCCGCCACCTCGTGGATGGCCGCGCTAATGGCGTTATAGGTGCCGCAGCGGCAAAGATTCACCATCGCCGCCGCGATCTCCTGGTCCGAGGGATGGGCGTTCTGCTTAAGCAGCGCGGTCGCCGCCATCACCTGTCCTGACTGACAGTAGCCGCACTGCGGCACCTGATGCTTCACCCAGGCCGCCACAACGCGCTTGCCGACGTCGTCGCTCTCGATCGCCTCAATGGTGGTGATCTGCTTGCCGGCGACCTTATCGATCGGGGTCACGCAGGATCGTACCACCTGCCCGTCGATCATCACCGAACAGGCGCCGCACTGCGCCAGACCGCAGCCATACTTCGTTCCCGTCATGCCCAGATCGTCGCGTATGACCCAAAGTAATGGCGTGTCGCCTTCGGCATCAACCTGAACGGTTTTATTATTTATCTGAATATCCATAGTGCTCCGGTCTTAAGGGCTTTTGCTTTCGCTCTATCCTTACAGAGAATAATGGAATGATTAACCGGCCCTCACCGCATACGCTGCTGAATAAAATTCATTAATTAACGAAACGCCCGCGCCGCGCCAGTTAACCGCGCATGGCGGGTTTTAATGATCCGTGCGATTAGCGAAATGGCGTTGGATTCCCTCTCCTGAATACGCTAATTTTCCAGTCTCTGTGAATTAAAATCATAAATAAGGACGAGAGAAGATGAATGACATTCAGGCATTTATTGCTGTGGCGCGCGAGCAGAGTTTTACCAAAGCAGCGGCAGGCCTGGGTGTAAGTCCGTCGGCGCTCAGCCATACCATTCGCAATCTGGAAGAGCGTATCGGCGTGCGCCTGCTGGCGCGCACCACGCGCAACGTCGCGCCGACCGAAGCGGGCGAACGCTTGCTGCAGTCCGTGGCGCCCCTGTTCGAACAGATCAACAGCGAAATTGCGCGCATTGGTGAATTACGCAATACCCCGGCTGGCAATATACGCATCACCTGTTCCGACGATGCCGCCGAGATCCTGTTGCGCCCTGCGCTGCCCGCCTTTTTTGCTACCTATCCCGATATCAGCGTGGAAATCTGCATCGACTACGGTTTTACCAATATCGTCACCGAACGTTTCGATGCCGGCATTCGGCTGGGAGAGTCGATCAGCCGCGATATGATTGCGGTGCGCCTCGGGCCCGATTGGCGACTGGCGGTGGTCGGCACGCCCGCCTATTTTCAGGCGCATCCGGTTCCGGTGGTTCCGCAGGATCTCACGGCGCACCGCTGTATCAATATCCGCCACTCGCCGGGCGGCAGCGTCTACGCCTGGGAGTTTGAAAAAGCAGGCCGCAAGTTATCGATTCGGGTCAACGGTCCACTGCTGTCCAACAGCATTATTCACGTGCTGAACGGCGCGCTGGACGGTATCGGTCTGGCCTGCGTGCCGGAGCATATGGCGCGTCCCCATATCGAGGCGGGCCGCCTGATTGAAGTGCTCGCCGACTGGAGCCCGCTGTTCGAAGGCTATCACCTTTACTATCCCAACCGACGCAATACCTCTTCCGCCTTCGCCGCTTTTGTCGAGGCTATCCGCTATCGCGGCTGACGGCGCGTGTCAGCCGTCCAGCTGCGCCTGAATCCACTGCAAAAAGTAGCTGACGCGCGGGAACTGCGCATAGCCGCGCGGATAAACCAGGTGATGCGCGCTGACCGGCAGGCTCATGGCGTCGTCAAATACCCTGACCAGTTTGCCGCTGCGAAGATAGTCGGCGGCCAGCAGTTCGCTTTCGAAGATCAGCCCGTGGCCGAGCATCGCCGCCTCCAGGCTCATATAGGAACGGTCAAAGCGAAACAGCCACTCCTGGGTCGGCTGCGGCAATTGCTGCGTGGCGAACCACTGCGGCCACTGAATTAACGGCGATTCGGAAAGGATCAGCGCGTGGTTATTTAATTCGTCCGGCGAGCGCAGCGGATATTTATCCAGATAGGCGGGCGATGCCAGCACCGACATTTTTTCATGGCGAATCGTTTTTATTTCAAACGCCTTCCATTCCGGAAAGCCATGACGCACCGCAATATCGATATTATCGCGACTGAAAGATAAGTTCTCATAGGAGCAGGAGAGCGAAACCTGTATGCCCGGGTGCGCTTCGCGAAACTGATGAATACGCGGCAGCAGCCATAACAGCCCAAAACTGGGCGCGCAGTGAATGCGCAGCGCGCTGCGATCTTTCTCATTGCGCAACCGCGCCGTCGCCTGCGTCAGGCTGAGGATCAGCGGCCGAATCTCCGCTAAATAGCGCTCGCCCGCCAGGGTTAACGCCACGCCTTTCGCCGAGCGGTGAAACAGAATCGAGCCCAGCTCTTTTTCCAGTTTCGCCAGCTGGTGGCTCGCCGCTGAGGGAGTGATATTTAATTTTTCCGCCGCGCGCGCCACGTTTCCTGACTGCGCCACTTCTTCAAATACGCGCAGCGATTTTAATGAAGGGAGCTGGCTGACTGGCTTTTCCATAACTGTTCCCGCTCACGGTTTTGTGATTTATGTCCGTTTTAAATATCGATAAATGTTAACTGCATCAAACCAACAATTTCATTCAGCATCAAATGAATTTTTTTGCATTGCCACTTTAGGCGCTATTTCTGATGCTGAGGATGAACCCTGCCGGTAGCGATACCGAACCCTATAAAAAAAGAATCTGGAGTCAGTTATGTTGCTGAAAGAGAAAGTTGCGATTATTACGGGCGCCGCGTCTCAGCGCGGTATTGGACGCGCTACGGCCGCCTGTTTCGCTCACCACGGCGCGCGCGTGGTGGTGCTCGATCTTGATGAAGCGGCCGCGCAGCGTACCGCGCTGAAGCTGGGCTCCGGCCATCTGGGCCTGGCGGCCAACGTCACCGACGCCGAGGCGATTCAGCGCGCCGTCGCTGAGGTTCTGAAGGCGTATGGCCGCATTGACGTGCTGGTGAATAACGCCGGCATTACGCAGCCGGTGAAAACGCTGGAGATCGGCCTTGAAGACTACAACCGCATTCTGGATGTTAACCTGCGCGGCACGCTGCAGATGTCGCAGGCGGTGATCCCCACGATGCAGCGTCAGGGCGGCGGCAGCATTGTCTGTCTCTCGTCGGTCTCGGCGCAGCGCGGCGGCGGCATCTTCGGCGGTCCGCACTACAGCGCCGCGAAGGCGGGCGTGCTCGGGCTGACCAAAGCGATGGCGCGCGAGTTTGGGCCGGATCAGATCCGCGTCAACGCCCTGACGCCCGGCCTGATCCAGACCGATATCACCGGCGGACTGCTGCACGACGAGCGCCGTCACGCCATTATCGATTCGATTCCCCTCGGACGCCTTGGCGCGGCTGACGACGTGGCGCACGCCGCGCTGTTTCTCGCCAGCGATCTCTCCAGCTACCTCACCGGCGTCACCTTAGACGTGAACGGCGGCATGCTGATCCACTGATCGTCCCCCTTTTCTCCAGCAGCCCGGCTGCTGGTTCACTCCCGGAGTGATAATCATGACAACGCTGAATATCGGTGCGGCGGTCGCTGCGCGCGACGGCGCCTATCGCAAAATCGCCTGGCGCCTGATGCCGTTCTTAATGTTGTGTTACCTCTGCGCCTATCTGGATCGCGTCAACGTCGGCTTCGCCAAGCTGCAGATGATGGACGATCTCTCGCTGAGCGAAACGGTCTACGGCCTCGGCGCCGGGATCTTTTTTCTCGGTTACTTTTTCTTTGAGGTGCCCAGCAACCTGATCCTGCATCGCGTCGGCGCGCGCCGCTGGATCGCCCGCATTATGATCACCTGGGGCCTGATCTCCGGCGCCTTCGCCTTTGTCGAGACAGCCTGGCAGTTCTATCTGCTGCGCTTCCTGCTGGGCGTGGCCGAAGCCGGACTGGCGCCCGGGTTGCTGCTCTATCTCACCTACTGGTTTCCCGCCCATCGTCGGGCGCGCATGACGGTGCTCTGGTTCGTCGCCATTCCGCTTTCCGGCATGATCGGCGGCCCGCTCTCCGGCTGGATTATGGAAACCTTCGCCGGATCGCACGGCTGGGCCGGCTGGCAGTGGATGTTCATGCTGGAGGCGATCCCGACCATTCTGATGGGGTTTGTGGTGCTGGTGGTGTTGAAAGATCACGTCGAGCAGGCGAGCTGGCTCGATGAAGGCGAAAAACGCATGGTGCGCGCCGATCTGGAGGAGGATAACCAGCAGAAGTCGCATCACGGCACCATTAAAGAGTTTGTGGCGGATAAACGCCTCTGGACGCTGGCGGCGATCTACTTTTGCGTGGTGATGGGTCAGTACGCCCTGACCTTCTGGCTGCCGACGCTGGTGAGAAACGCCGGCATCCGCGAGCCGCTGCATATTGGCCTGCTCACCAGTCTGCCCTATCTGTGCGCCATCGTATTTATGCTGATGGCGGGCCGCAGCGGCGATCGCCATCGCGAACGGCGCTGGCACCTTATCGTGCCGATGGTGCTCGGCATGGCGGGCCTGACGATGGCGACCCTGCTGGGCCACAGCGTCACGCTATCGCTGTTCTTTCTCTGCCTGGCGGCGGCGGGCATTCTCTCCGCCTCATCGCTGTTCTGGATGCTGCCGACCAATCTGCTGGGCGGCGTCTCCGCCGCCGCGGGCATCGCGGCGGTGAACTGCATCGCCAATCTCGCCGGCTTCTTTTCGCCCTGGCTTATCGGCTCGATTACCACGCTGACCGGCTCGCCCGCGTCGGGCATGTACTTTATCGCTGCGGTTCTGCTGCTCGGCGCGCTCTGCGTGCTGCGTATTCGGGCAGCGGACGTTAATCGTTAATCTGGAGGTTCTATGCATACCCTTACTTCACCACCGACGCTGCGCCAGCGTGCCACCCATATCCGCCGCCATGCGCTGCTGATGGGCCAGGTTCAGGGCCAGGGCTATATTGGTCAGGCGCTGGGCGCCGCCGATCTGCTCGCCGTGAGCTATTTCCATGCGCTGAACTACCGCGCCGGGGATCCGGAATGGGAAGGCCGCGATCGTTTCTATCTCTCTATCGGCCACTATGCTATCGCCCTTTATGCGGCGCTGCTGGAGGCGGGCGTGATTCCCGAAGCGGAGCGCGAAACCTACGGCAGCGACGAGAGCCGCCTGCCGATGTCCGGCATGGCGGCCTATACGCCTGGTATGGAGATCACCGGCGGCTCGCTCGGCCACGGCCTGGGCATTGCGGTTGGCGCCTGCCTGGGGCTGAAGCGTAAGGGCTCGACCTCGCGGGTCTATAACCTGCTTTCCGACGGAGAACTGAATGAGGGCTCGACCTGGGAGGCCGTTATGTCGGCGTCGCACTGGCGGCTCGATAATCTGATCGCGATTATCGACGTCAATAACCAGCAGGCGGACGGCCACAGCAGCGAGATCCTGGCGTTCGAGCCCATCGTCGAGCGCTGGCAGGCTTTCGGCTGGTATGTGCAGCGGGTGGACGGCAACGATATCGATGCGCTGGTCGCCGCTTTTGACGCCGCGCGCGACTGGCCGCAAGCGCAGCCGCGCGTAATTATTTGCGATACCCGAATGGGCAAAGGCGTGCCTTTCCTGGAGACCCGGGAGAAAACCCACTTTATCCGCGTCGACGCCGATGAGTGGGATAAAGCCCTTACTGCGCTGGAACAGGGAGAATAAGATGAGCACTTCAACGATAAAAAAACGCCTGACGACCTCGGCGATGATCGCCTCGATTGCCGCCGAGGGCCAGCCAACGGAAGCGGCGCCTTTTGGCCATGCGCTGGTCGAACTGGCGCGTGAGCGTCAGGATATCGTCGGTTTAACCGCCGATCTAAGCAAATATACCGACCTGCACCTCTTCGCCGACGCCTTCCCCGACCGTTTCTTTCAGATGGGCATGGCGGAGCAGCTGCTGATGAGCGCCGCCGCCGGCATGGCGCGCGAAGGCTTTACGCCCTTCGTCACCACTTACGCGGTGTTCGCCTCGCGCCGCGCCTATGACTTTATCTGCATGGCGATCGCCGAAGAGAATCTGAACGTGAAAATCGCCTGCGCCCTGCCCGGACTCACCACCGGCTACGGCCCGAGCCATCAGGCGACCGAGGATCTGGCGATATTTCGCGGTATGCCCAACCTGACGATTATCGATCCCTGCGATGCGCGGGAAATCAGCCAGGTGGTGCCAGCTATCGCCGACCATCAGGGGCCGGTCTATATGCGCCTGCTGCGCGGCAAGGTGCCGCTGGTGCTGGATAAGTATGACTATCACTATCAGCATGGCAAAGCGCAGCGGCTGCGCTCAGGCAAACATGCGGTGATTATCAGCAGCGGCTTAATGACGATGCGCGCGCTGGAGGCGGCTGAACAGCTGGAAAGCCGCGGCATTGAGGTCGGCGTGGTGCACTCTCCCGTGATCAAGCCGCTGGACGAGGCGACGATACTGCGCGAGGCCGGTGAAGCGGTCAGCGCGGGACGGCTGGTGATTACGGCGGAAAACCACTCGATTACCGGCGGTTTGGGCGAAGCCATCGCGGCGACGCTGCTTCGCCACGGCGTGACGCCCCGTTTCCGGCAGATCGCCCTGCCTGATGCCTTTCTCGACGCGGGCGCGCTGCCAACGCTGCACGATCGCTACGGTATTTCGACGCAGGCGATGGTGACGCAGATTACCGCCTGGCTGGAGCACGGTATCTGACAGGTGGCAAATATCCGGAAGCCTTGCGCTTCCGGATCGGTAAGCCCGTCGCTCTTTTGTTTGCCAGACTCTCTGTCATGGCACATAGCTAAACCGGGTTTTTTTTATGAATTGCTTATGTATGATGTAACTAATGTACGTAGCCATTCCCTTGTTCTTTATCTTCGCTATATAATTCGCGACATATCGAAAACTGGAGTCCTTTATGTCCCGCTTTTTGCGCCACTCCCTTCTGGCTGGAATGCTCGCCCTCAGCGCATTCAGCAGCCAGGCGAGCCGCGTAGTGACCGACCAGCTCGGCCGCCACGTCACCCTGCCCGACCGTGTGGATCGCGTCGTGGTGCTGCAGCATCAGACCCTGAACCTGCTGGTTCAACTCAACGCCACCGATAAAATCGTCGGCATCCTTGCGAACTGGAAGCAGCAGCTTGGCGACGGCTATGCAGCGCTGGTTCCGGCGCTGACGCATAAAGCGACGCTCGGCGACCTCACCCACGTTGATACCGAACGTCTGGTCGCCCTTCACCCTCAGGTGGTGTTTGTCACTAACTATGCGCCGCAGGAGATGATAGAGAGCATCACGGCGCTGGGCATTCCCGTGATCGCCATCTCCCTGCGCCATGACGACGCGGGAGAGCAACATAAAATCAATCCGGGTATGCAGGACGAGGAGCAGGCCTACAACCTCGGGCTGAAAGAAGGCATTACGCTAATTGGCGAGGTGGTAAACCGGCCGCGGCAGGCGAAAGCCCTGATTGACGCCGCCTTCGCCGGACGCAAGCTGGTCAGCGATCGCCTCCGCTCCCTGCCCCCGCAGCAGCGCGTGCGCGCCTACATGGCCAATCCGTCGCTGACTACCTACGGCTCCGGCAAGTATACCGGCCTGATGATGGCCCACTCGGGCGCGGTCAACGTGGCGGCAGCCAGCGTTCAGGGCTTTAAACAGGTCAGCATGGAGCAGGTTATTACCTGGAACCCGCAGGTGATTTTCGTGCAGAACCGCTATCCCGAGGTGGTGAACAACATTATGCAGGACGCGCGCTGGCGCCCCATCGACGCGGTAAAAAACCGCCGCGTCTGGCTGATGCCGGCTTACGCCAAAGCCTGGGGCTATCCGATGCCAGAGGCGATAGGCCTGGGCGAGCTGTGGATGGCGAAAAAACTCTACCCGGAGAAGTTCCGCGATATCGATATGCAGCAGCAGGCTGAACAGTGGTATCAACGCTTCTACCGGACTCACTATGTCAACAACGCTACGCATCCTGGCGGCCGGTAGCCTGCGGCGCGTCTGGCCAGCGCTGATGGCGGCGTTTCGCGCGCAAGGCGGCACAAACGCAGAGACCTGCTTCGGACCTGCCGGCCTGCTGCGCCAGCGTATTGAACAGGGCGAGCCGTGCGCCCTGTTCGCTTCCGCCAGTCAGGAACATGCCGACGCGCTGGTGCGGCAAGGGCTGGCGAGCGAAAGCGGCCCTTTCGCCGCAAATGCGCTCTGCCTGACCGCCAGATCCGAGATAGCAGGCAGCGAAGACAGCTGGCTGACGCTGCTGCAGCGTCCGTCGCTGCGGCTGGCGACCTCAACGCCGCTTAGCGATCCCTCAGGCGATTACACCTGGCAGCTGTTTGCCGCGCTGGATAGACGCTATCCCGGGCTGGGCGAGGATCTGCGTCGGCGCGCGCTGACGCTGGTCGGCGGCCCCGACAGCCTCGCCCTGCCCGACGGCGCGCTGGCGGCGCACTGGCTGTTGAGTAACGGCCACGCCGATCTTTTTATCGGCTACGCCAGCTATGCGCCGCGGCTGGCGGCGATCCCTGCCCTGAAGGTGTTCACCCTTCCTGCCGCCGATAACGTGCTGGCACGCTATGGCTATGCGGTATGCCAGCCCGCCGCGCAGCCGCTGGCGCGCTTTCTGCAGTCGCCGACGGCGCAGAAACTGCTGCAGCAGTATGGTTTTTTGCTGCCTGACGCGCAGAGTTGAGCGCCGGGGTTGCGTTTCTCTGGCGGCAACGCGATGCTGCCCGCTGTCGATTCCACCAGCAGGAGAGCGAAGATGGATAATCCACTCTGCCGCGCGTTACAGATAGCGTTTCCTTTAATTCAGGCCCCGATGGCGGGCGTCTCTACGCCCGAACTGGCCGCCGCGGTGAGCAATGCCGGCGCGCTGGGCTCTATCAGCCTCGGCGCCGCGACCCCGGCGCAGGCCAGCGTTATGCTGAGCCGCCTGCGGCAGCTTACCGCCGCGCCGGTAAACGTGAATCTCTTTTGTCATGCCCCGCCGCAGCGCGATGCCGAACGCGAACGTGCCTGGCTGGAGCGCTTTGCGCCGCTGTTTGCGCAGTATGGCGTCCCGCCGCCGCCCGCGCTCACCGAGATCTACCCGACGTTCGACGCCGCCTCCCCGCTGCTTGAGCCGCTCCTTGAGGCTGCACCCGCCGCGGTAAGTTTTCACTTCGGCCTGCCGGAGCAAACGGTGACAGACCGGCTGAAAAAACACGGCATTCTGACCCTGGCCAGCGTCACTTCCGTTGAGGAGGCGCGCCAGGTTGCCGCCGCAGGCATCAATTTCGCGGTAGCGCAAGGGTTTGAGGCAGGCGGCCATCGCGGCATTTTCGATCCAGATCGGCCGGATGCGCAGATGAACACCCGGACGCTGGTACGGGCGATCCGCAAGGAGTGCGATCTTCCCGTTATCGCCGCAGGCGGCATGATGGACGGCAGCGATATCGCCGCAATGATGAAGCTCGGCGCAGCAGGCGTACAGCTGGGCACGGCCTTTCTACTCTGCCCCGAGTCGGCCGCTAACGATGCCTGGCGCGCGGCGCTGAAAAGTGACGCGGCCAGGGAGACCGAAATGACCGCTGCGATTTCCGGCCGCCCGGCGCGCTGCCTGAGCAACGCCTTTTGCCAGGCGACGCGAGACGTCTCGCGGGAAGCGATCCCGGACTATCCGCTGACCTACTCGCTGGGCAAAGCGCTCGCTGCCGCTGCCGCGGCGCAGGGCGAGCACGGCTTTGGCGCGCAGTGGGCGGGCCAGGGCGCATCACGCGCGCGGGAAATGGCGGCAGAGGAACTGGTTAAGGTTCTGATCGCGGAGTATCGCGCGGCGCAGTAGCCCGCGCCGGACGCTCTTTTAGCGCGCGGGCTCCGCCAGCAGCATCAGCAGCGGCACCAGCGACAGCCCGTCGGGTATCTCGCCGTCAGCGATCAACTGCCGGATTTCGGTGCGGGTAAACCAGCCAGTGGTCATTACCTCATCCTGATCGTCATCCATGCCGACGAATTCCAGATCGGTGGCGACAAAGGTAATAAACAGCTGATCGCTGCTGCCATAGGAGGGGTTGTAGCGGATAAGCTCGCGAATGGAGCTGGCGCGATAGCCGCTCTCTTCCTGCAGTTCGCGCCGCGCGGCGCAGGCGGGCGTCTCATCGACGTCGACGCCGCCGGAGGGAATGGCCCACACCACGCGATCGATCAGATAACGATAGTGCTGGATCAGCAGGATCTTCTCCTGCTGCATCGCCACAATGCCGACCGCAGGACGCTCATGATGCACGGCGTAGAAATCCCGTGGCTCTCCTTCGCTGAGTGCGATACGCGCTTTACGCACGCTAAACCAAGGGTTTTGCAGCAGGGTCTGCACTTCATGAATATCCGACTCGGTGAGCTGTTTTTTCACGTTTATCTGCCGTCGATAAAGGTAAAACAGACTACCTTAGTGCCCCACCGTTTTGGAAAAAAGATTCACCACCAGCACGCCGGCGATGATCAGCCCGAGGCCGATGATAGCGGGCAGGTCGAGCTTCTGCTTGAACACCACCCAGCCGACGACGGAAATCAGCACGATACCCACGCCCGACCAGATAGCGTAGGCGATGCCGGTTGGCATGGTGCGCAGCACCAGCGTGAGAAAATAGAAAGCGATAATGTAGCCGACCAGCGTCACCACGGCGGGCCAGAGCCTGGTAAAGGACTCCGAAGCCTTGAGGCTGCTGGTCGCGATTACTTCCGCCACGATGGCGATAAACAGATAAACGTAAGTCATAACATCCCTAAAAAGGCGCGAAGATTGTCCGGCGGCAGTGCCGGTTCAGGCAGCGCAAAAGCGCTATTTTAGGCGATGGCCAGCAGGAAAGGGAAACGGCAGCAGGCCGGTTTGACCTGAATCAATAAACGGCAAACCCGTTGATTTGCCGTTTAGGGCGTTATCTGCACTGGCTGGCGCAGTTCTGCACGCAGATCTGCGTCTGACTGCTGCAGGAGCCGTTGCCGCGCGTATTGCAGTGCGAGCGCTCGACGTAGCAGTTCTGCTGGCAGCTGGCGAGGTCGCACTTCGCCGCTACCGGCGTCAGCTGAGCGATGGGCGCCCGTCCGCTAAACAGCGCTGATGACGCCGTCGGCTGAGCATTAGCGCTCTGTCCCAGCAGTAAGGCGGTAAGCAACAGTATGATGTAACGACTTTTCATTTTGACTCTCCCCGGATGCGATACCGGCTAAGTATGGCTGGCGAACAGGAAAACGTCTGCGCCGCGCACCTAAAAGCGCCAGGCGGTCACACTTCAACGGTCAGCCTGAAACGAAAGATTCATCCGACCGCTAAAGCACCAAAATGACGCATTTCTCTTGCCTCCATGCCTGCTGGTGGCGCGCCTTCGCCGCGCAGTCGTTGCTAAAGGCCCGCCTGGCAGGCGCTGCCGGGTTGGTACAAAAGTTGCAGCCTCTCCTCTATCGACAAGGAGAAAGATATGAAAGCGATTGTAATTGGCGGCGGCATTGGCGGCATGAGCGCGGCGCTCGCGCTGGAAAAAGCGGGTATTGAAACTGAGGTGTTTGAAGCGGTAAAAGAGATGAAGCCGGTAGGCGCTGCCATCTCGGTCTGGCCGAACGGCGTGAAGTGCCTGAACGCGCTGGGGCTGAAAGCGCAGCTGCGCGCCCTGCGCGGCAATATGGCCTTCATGGCCTACCAGGATTTCGCCAGCGGCGCGACCCTGACGCGATTCAGTATGGAACCGCTGGTGCGCCAGGTCGGGGAATATCCCTCGCCGGTGGCGCGCGCCGAACTGCAGGCGATGCTGATCGACAGTTACGGACGCGAACGCGTCAGCTTCGGCAAACGCGTCGCGCAGGTCGAACAGCATGAGCACGGCGTCACCGCGCTCTTCGAAGACGGCACCACCGCCCAGGGCGACCTGCTGATCGCCGCCGACGGCGCGCATTCGGTTATCCGTCAGAGCGTGCTGGGCGAAAAAGTCGAACGCCGCTACGCCGGCTACGTCAACTGGAACGGTCTGGTGGAAATCGATGCGGCGCTGGCGCCCGACGATCAGTGGACCACCTTCGTCGGCGAAGGCAAACGCGTCTCGCTGATGCCGGTAAGCGGCAACCGCTTCTATTTCTTTTTTGACGTGCCTCTGCCGAAAGGCCTCGCGGAAGACCGCAGCACGGTAAAAGCGGACCTGCGTCGCTACTTCCAGGGCTGGGCGCAGCCGGTGCAGCGCCTAATCGACGCCATTGATCCGGCCACCACCAACCGCGTCGAAATTCACGATATCGATCCCTTTAGCCGCTTCGTCAGCGGTCGCGTTGCGCTGCTGGGCGATGCGGCGCACAGCACCACGCCGGACATTGGTCAGGGCGGCTGCGCGGCAATGGAGGATGCGCTGGTGCTGGCCGCCTCTCTCGCTGCCCACTCGCTGGGCATCGAGGACGCGCTGCAGCGCTATGAGGCGCGGCGCGTGAGCCGCACCCGCGATCTGGTGCTGAAAGCGCGCAAGCGCTGCGACGTGACCCACGGCAAAGACCCTGCGGCGACCGCGGCCTGGTATCAGGAACTGCGTCAGGAAACCGGCGAACGCGTGCTGGCGGGCATGTGCGAAACCATTGAGGGCGGTCCGCTGGGATAAAAAAAGCGGGCGTTGCGCCCGCTGAGGATTAGTCGGCCAGGCCGCGATTTTTCAGCATCGGCTCAAGCTGCGGCTCGCCGCCGCGCCAGTTCTCATAGAGCTGTTTCAAATCGCTGCTGTTGCCGCGCGACAGGATCATCTGGCGGAAGCGGTCGCCGTTTTCGCGCGACAGCCCGCCATTCTCCACAAACCACTGATAGCCGTCGTCCGCCAGCATCTGCGTCCAGATATAAGCGTAATAACCGGCCGCATAGCCGCCGCCCCAGATATGCTGGAAATAGCTGGAGCGATAGCGCGGCGGCACGGCCGTCAGCGCCAGGTTGTCGCTCTGCAGCGCCTGCTGCTCAAAGCCCTCTACCGACTGCGGCGTCTCACCGGCGTTGATGCTGTGCCAGTGCAGATCCAGCAGCGCGGCGGCCAGCAGCTCGCTCATGTCGTAGCCTTTATTAAAGCGGCTGGCGCGCACGATCTTCTGGTGCAGGGCTTCCGGCATCGCCTCGCCGCTCTGGTAGTGACGCGCATAGTTAAGGAACACCAGCGGCTCGCTCGCCCAGTGCTCATTGAACTGCGAAGGAAACTCCACGAAGTCGCGCGGCGTGGCAGTGCCGGAGAGGCTCGGATAGCGCTGGGTGGCGAACAGCCCGTGCAGCGTATGGCCGAACTCATGGAACAGGGTAATCACCTCGTCCCAGCTGAGCAGCGCCGGTTCGCCTTCCGGCGGTCGGGTGTAGTTGCAGACGTTGTAGATCACCGGACGCGTCGCCAGCAGTCTTGACTGGTTGACGAGGTTGCTCATCCACGCCCCGCCGCCTTTGTTGTCGCGCTTGAAGTAGTCGGTATAGAACAGCGCCAGCGGCGCGTCGTCGACATCGACGATCTCATAGACGCGCACGTCTGGATGGTAGACCGGCAAATCGTGACGCTCGCTGACGCGGATGCCGTAAAGCTGGTTCGCCGCCCAGAACACCCCTTTCTCCAGCACGTTGTTAAGTTCGAAATAGGGGCGGATCTCGCTTTCATCGAGATCGTACTGCGCTTTGCGCACCTGCTCGGCATAGAAGCTCCAGTCCCAGGCGGCCAGAGTAAAATCGCCCTGCTGCTGGTCGATGGTCTGCTGGATGGCGGCCGCTTCGCGTTCGGCGCGCGCCCGCGCGGCCGGAACGATATGGCGCATAAAGGCGAACGCTGCGTCGGGGGTTTTCGCCATCTGATCCTGCAGCTGCCATTCGGCGAAGCTGGCGAAGCCGAGCAGCTGCGCCTGCTGCGCCCGCACCTGGGCCAGCTCCAGCACCAGCGCGCGGGTATCGTTTTCGTCGCCCTTCTCGCTGCGGCCGACCGAGGCGGCGAACAGCGCCTGGCGCGTCGCGCGCGAACGCAATGCCTGCAACGCCGGCTGCTGGGTGGTGTTTTGCAGCACCAGCAGCCAGGCGTTCTCCAGCCCGCGCGCCTGCGCTGCCGCCTGCGCCACCGCGAGATCGGCCGGACTCAGGCCCGCCAGCGCCTCGGCCTGCTGCACCACCAGCCCGCCCGCTTTGGTCGCGGCCAGCAGCTTATTGGTAAAGCGCGTGCTGAGGCGTGCCGCCTGCTGGTTGAGCGCCTTGAGCCGCTGTTTGGCCTCTTCCTCCAGACTGGCGCCCGACAGCTGATAGTGCTGCCATGTCACCTCCACCAGCCGCAGCGATTCAGGATCGAGCGCCAGCGTCTCGCGCTGCTGATAGACAGCATCAAGACGGGCGAACAGCGCGCTGTTCAGGACGATCTCGTCATTAAGCGCGGTCAGCTGCGGCGCGATCTCTTCATCAACCTGCTGCAGATAATCGCTGGTATTCGCTGAGGTCATGGCGCCGAAAACCAGATTGACGCGTTCAAGCAGCTGTCCGCTGCGCTCCAGCGCCTCATAGGTGTTGGCGAAGGTAGGCGCCTCGGGATTGTGCGCAATCGCCTGCACCTCTTTGCGCTTCTCCTCAATGCCCGCCAGCAGTGCGGGCAGAAAGTCCGCTTCCTGGATCTGATCAAACGGCGGCGCCTGCCAGGGCAGCGTGCTTACCTGAAAAAACGGATTTTGTCTGACGTTCATGCCTCGCTCCTGATTACCGTGCAAAGATTTATCCTGGCAGGTTGCCGCGCCCGCAACAACTCAGCTCTACGCTTTCGCCTCGTCGCGCCGCCATACCGCACGTCCGTTCACCCAGGTCTCGGCGATGTTGCGATCGTCGCCCAGCGTCATCAGTACGAACAGCCGCTCCCAGATATCCTTACTGTTGCTGATGCGCAGCCGCTGCAGCGGCGAGACGGCCAGATTGAGCACCACGAAATCCGCCTCTTTGCCCGGCGCGAAGTTGCCGATGTGCGGGTGCAGATCGAGCGCGTGTGCGCCGCCAAGCGTGGCGTGGTAGAACGCTTCTGCCGCGCTGAGCCGATACTGCTGCAGCTGCCCAACCTTGTAGGCCTCGCCCAGCGTCTGCAGCATATTGAAAGTGGTGCCCGCGCCGACGTCGGTGCCGATGCCGATCCTGACCCCCTGCTGCCAGCTGCGCTTCAGGTTGAACAGCCCGCTGCCGAGAAACAGGTTCGAGGTCGGGCAAAAGGCAATGGCGGAATCGGTATCCTGCAGACACTGCCACTCCCGATCTTCCAGATGCAGACAGTGCGCGAACAGGCTGCGTCGCCCGGTAAGCTGATGGCGATGATAAACATCAAGATAGCTGTCGTGCTGCGGAAACAGCGACTTCACCCAGGCGACCTCCTGCGGGTTTTCGCTCAGGTGAGTATGCAGCCAGACGTCGGGATATTCCTGACGCAGCTGACGCACCTTTTCGAGCAGCGCCGGCGTCGAGGTGGGCGCAAAGCGCGGCGTCAGCGCGTAGCTCAGCCGACCGCGGCCGTGCCAGCGTTCAATTAGCGCCCGCGTGTCGGCATAGCTCTGCTCCGGCGTCTCCAGCAGCGCGTCCGGCGCGTGGCGATCCATCATCACCTTGCCGGCGATCAGCCGCATCGCGAGGGCGTCGGCGGCGCTGAACAGCGCCTCCACCGACTGCGGATGCACCGTGCCGAACACCAGCGCGCTGGTGGTGCCGTTCGCCAGCAGCTGCTGCAGGAAAAAGGCGGACATGGCGGCGGCGTGATCGGCGCAGTGGTACTGGCTTTCCACCGGAAAGGTATAGTGGCTGAGCCACTGCAGCAGCTGCTCGCCGTAGGCGCCAATCATTTCGGTCTGCGGATAGTGAATATGGGTGTCGACAAAGCCCGGCACAATCAGGCGGCCGCGCAGATCAACTATATTGTCTGGCGCCTGCGGCAGCGTCTCCCAGGCGTGCAGCCCGACGATGCGCCCCGCCTCCAGCAGCAGCACGCCATCGTCGATATAGCGCGCCTGCGCCATAATCGCCTCGGGCTGCCGCGCCACATCGGTAAAGTCAAAAAAGCTGGCGCGAATGGCCGTAAGGGTTGATGACATACATTTCCTTTATTCCGCGCACGGACAGGGTTAGCGATCAGAAGAACGACGTTAAATTGCAACCTGCATGCCAGAACAACCCGGCTATTCAATATGTTATGTAAAAAAGGCATTTTTCCCTCGGCGTTAAAAACGGTATCGTATGCGCAACCGGTTGCCTCTCTGGCACGCAAACTGCGCTAAAAAAATGCCGCGGATGACGCGTGTGCGTCTGCCCGTCTTTGGTGCAGCGCGCGCCACAATAGCGCAGCGCAACGCCTGAAAAATGCCTTTACAGCCCGCGCGCGCTTTTGTCGCGCAGCGGCGCCGCTGAAGTGGTATGGTGAAACCAGGTCAACTGAAAAACGTGTTAAGGAACAGTGAGATGATTATTTTTGTTACCGGCGCTACCGCCGGTTTTGGTCAAAGTATCACCCGCCGATTCATCGAAACAGGTCACAAAGTGATTGCCAGCGGCCGCCGCGCCGAACGCCTGCAGGCGCTGAAAGAGGAGCTGGGCGACAACCTATATACCCTCCAGCTTGACGTGCGCAACCGCGCCGCAATTGAGGAAGCGGTCGCCTCGCTGCCCGCCGAGTGGCGCAATATCGACGTGCTGGTCAATAACGCCGGCCTGGCGCTCGGCATCGAGCCGGCGCATCGCGCCAGCGTCGAAGACTGGGAAAATATGATTGACACCAATACCAAAGGGCTGGTCTTTATGACCCGCGCCCTGCTGCCGGATATGGTGGAGCGCGACGTCGGCCACATTATCAATATCGGCTCTGTCGCCGGCAGCTGGCCATACGCGGGCGGCAACGTCTACGGCGCCACCAAAGCCTTCGTGCGCCAGTTCAGCCTCAACCTGCGTACCGACCTGCACGGCACCGCGCTGCGCGTCACCGATATTGAACCCGGCCTGGTCGGCGGCACCGAGTTCTCTAACGTGCGTTTCAAAGGCGACGATGAAAAAGCGGATAAGGTTTACGAAGGCGCGACGGCGCTGACGGCGGAAGATGTCACCGAGGCGGTGTACTGGGTAGCGACGCTGCCGAAGCACGTCAACATCAATACCCTGGAGATGATGCCGGTGAGCCAGACGCAGGCCGGCCTGAAAGTGCACAAGCCCTGAAGAAACCGGAGGCCAGCCTGACAGGCTGGCCTTCTCTCAGGCGCGCCCCCAGCCCGCCACAATAATCAGCATGCCGCAAAACGCCACCAGCGCGCCGCTCCAGTCCCATGCGCTGAGCCTCACGCCATCCACCACGCGCAGCCACAGCAGCGCGGTCAGCACGTAAACGCCGCCGTAGGCCGCATAGACGCGCCCGCTCGCCGCCGGATGCAGCGTCAGCAGCCAGACAAAGGCCGTCAGGCTCAGGGCGGCGGGCAATAACAGCCAGACGGAACCGTTCTTTTTCAGCCAGAGCCAGGGTAAAAAGCAGCCGACAATCTCTGCGATGGCGGTGAGAAAAAAGAGCAGCGCGGTTTTGATCAGCATGGGATCCTCTCGCAAAGATAAACAGATCGCCCACCACTGGTGAGCAAATAAAGCGCGATGATATACTATGCCCTGTCTGCCGCAACCCTGAACCATCCCTGCGCGCCAGGCATTAACCGAAGGAAAAGACGATGAAAAAATTGTTTCCGACCCTGTTCGCCGCGCTGCTGGCCGGCAGTGCGATGCTGACTGCCGTGCAGGCCAGCGCCAATACCAGCCGCCTGATTATTGAAGACGGCAACAACGCCGCCAGTAACGAAGCCGCGCGCCAGAGCAAAGAGCAATGGAATGACACGCAACAGCTACGCCATAAGGTGAATACCCGCGTAGAGAAAGAGTTCGATAAAGCGGATCGCGCCTTCGATACCCGCGACGCCTGCGAAAAGAGCTATAACGTCAACGCTTACTGGGAAGCCAATACCCTGCGCTGTCTCGATCGCCGCACCGGCCGACCGGTCGCGCCCTGATTTTTTCTACGGACTGCTATAGTCAGTAAGGTTCACTACGCAAAAGGAGAAGGTGATGAAGAAACAGACCGGAATGTTAATCGCAACTTTACTGGCGCTGCCGATGCTGGCGCACGCCTCCTGCGAGTCCGTGAAAGCGGACATCAGCCAGAAAATCATTCAGAACGGCGTCCCGGAATCGGGTTTTTCGCTGGATATCGTGCCTAACGATCAGGTCGACCAGGCGGGCGGCCAGGTGGTGGGCCATTGCGAAAACGACACGCAGAAAATTGTTTATAAGCGCGTGGGACGCGGCGATGAAGGCAGCGTGCCAGACAGCGCAGGCAGCTCGCAGGACGCGCCTGCGCAGTAAGCTTACTCTGCTGACGAAGCCGGCCATCTCATCCACGTCGGCACGCAACAAGGGCGACGGCGTCGCCCTTTTCTATTCCGCCTGTTCCGGCCGCTGCCGCGGCATCATCCACGCCACCCCCAGCGCAAACAGCGCGATGACCAGCGCCACCACGAATACCCAGTGCAGCGAGGCGGCTATCGCCTGCACCATATGCCGCAGCGTCTCGCTGGAGAGCGCCTCGCGCGACGGCCCCGACATAACCTGCTGCACCGGATCGGCGGCGTGCGGCAGCCGCTGCGCCAGGTTCAGGTTCAGCACGGCGCCCATCAGCGCGGTGCCGATAGCCGATCCCATCATACGGCTGAACATGATCGACGCGGTGCAGATGCCGCGAATATCGTAATGCGCATGGTTTTGCACCGAGACCAGAAAGGTGGTGCTGGTCATCCCCATGCCGGTGCCGATAACAAAGGCGGTCGCGCCCGCCTGCCAGATCGGGCTCTCCGCGCGCAGCAGCAGCAGCAAGGCGCTGCCCGCCACCAGCAGCAGCGCGCCGAGCTGGGCGGTAAAACGGTAAGAAGTGCGCAGCATCAGCCGTCCGCTCAGCGTGCTGGCGAGCGGCCAGCCGATCGACATCATCGCCAGCGCGCTGCCCGCCTGCAGCGGCGTACCGCCGGTGATACCCTGGATCCAGGTCGGCAGAAAGGCGCTGATCCCCATCATCGCCGCGCCGATAATCAGATTTCCGGCGTTGCCGGCGATAATCAGGCGGCTACGCCAGATTTCCAGCGGAAACAGCGGCGCGTCGGCGCGCAGCTCATGCCTTTTCAGCTGCCAGCCGGCGAACAGCGCCAGAATCAGAAAGGCGAGCAGCCAGTAGCCGAGCCACTCCGCCTGCAGCAGCGCCATCAGCAGCGCGCTGACGCAGAGGGTCAGCCAGAGGCTGCCCGCCACGTTCAGCGGCCGCGGCTTCTCGTCGACGCAGTGGGCCGGCAGAAAGCGCGCCAGCATCGCCATGCTGATTAGCCCTATCGGCAGATTGACCCAGAAAATCAGCGACCAGCTAAAGTGCTGCACCAGCCAGGCGCCGGTCAGCGGACCGACGATTGCCGCCACGCCCCAGACGCTGGAGAGCCAGCCCTGCACGCTGGCGCGCTCGCGCGGCGAATAGATATCGGCCACGATGGTAGAGCTGAGCGGCATGATCGCGCCGGCCCCCAGCCCCTGAAAGGCGCGGAAGAGGATTAGCCACAGCATGCTGTGAGCGAAGCCGCAGAGCACCGAGCCGATCAGAAACAGCGAGGTGCCAATGAAAAACATCTTGCGCCGTCCCCACATATCCGCCAGACGGCCATAGAGCGGCACGCTCACCGCCTGCGTCAGCAGATACACAGAGAAAACCCAGCCAAACTGTGAAAAACCGCCCAGGTCGGCAATGATGGTCGGCATCGCCGTGGCGACGATAGTCACCTCGATGGCGGCCATAAACATCGCCAGCATACAGGCGAAGAGGATCCAGCCGCGGTGGCTGACCTGCAGGTGTGCGCTCTCAGTCATACATCTCCCTTTTGTTATTCAGCAAGGCTAGCCTAAATTCGCGTCGCCGCTGTGCCCGGCGTGCGCCACTGGTGTGACGGCGTCACGTCAGCCCGCTAAAAATAGTTAATTTCCTGCCGAAACCAGATGCCACGCGGCTCTCCCAGCTGTTTCAGCCGTTTCTATCTGTCTGATTTTGCCGATAAAAAGTAGCGTCGTCCCTGTTACGCTGCTATAGGCTTAATAGCTTTTTATCCATACCTGAAAAAACAGGCGGCGTGCAATCCGCCTGCACAACAAACAACAGGGAGATCGAAAATGCAAAATGGTTCACTGGTCAGACGGGCCGGACTCGCGCTGCTGGCCATCCTGTGTGTGCTGGCGCTGCTGGTCTGGGGGCTGGGAATCGATACGCTGCGCGCGCGCCGCGTCGACCTGATCTACCTCGGTCAGCAGCATCTCTATCTGGTTTTCTGGTCAATGCTGTTCGCCCTGCTGGTTGGCATTCCCAGTGGCATCCTGCTGAGTCGTCCTTTTGCCCGCCGCTGGGCCGAATACGCCATGCAGATCTTCAACGTTGGCAACACGCTGCCGCCGCTGGCAGTACTGGCGCTGGCGATGGTCGTACTGGGGATTGGCGAAAAACCGGCGCTGTTCGCGCTGTTCCTCGCCTCGCTGCTGCCGATTGTGCGCAACACCTATTCCGGACTGAGCGCGGTGCCGCCCTCCCTGATTGAGGCGGCGAACGGTATCGGCATGACCAAATTCCAGCGCCTGCGTCAGGTTGAGCTGCCCAATGCTTATCCGGTGATGCTGGCCGGCATTCGTATCGCCACCGCTATTAACGTCGGAACCGCGCCGCTGGCGTTTCTGATCGGCGCCAGCAGCTACGGCGAACTGATTTTTCCCGGCATCTACCTCAACGATTTTCCCACGCTGATCCTCGGCGCGGTCGCCACGGCGCTGTTCGCGCTGCTGCTCGACATGCTGCTGGCGGCGCTGGGCCGCTTTCTCAGCCCGCACGCGGCTTAACAGGGAGACTGATATGACGACGCTGACGCGCTGGTTCAGGCGCACCGCTGTGGCGCTCGCCGCGACGCTGGCATTCAGCCAGGCGGCACAGGCTGCCGCCCCGCTGGTGATGGCCACCAAAAGCTTTACCGAACAGCATATTCTTTCCGCCATGACGGTGATGTGGCTGCAGAAGAAAGGCTTTCAGGTAATCCCTAAACGCAATATCGCCACCACCATCGGCCGCAACGCCATGCTCAATAAACAGGTGGATATGACCTGGGAGTATACCGGCACCTCGCTGATCATCTTCAACCACATTAACAAGCCGATGTCCTCTGACGAGGCGTATCAGACGGTGAAAACCCTCGACGGCAAGCTGGGGCTGGTCTGGCTCGATCCGGCTCCGATGAACAACACCTATGCGTTCGCCATGCAGCGGGCGCGCGCCGAGAAAGAAGGCATCAGCAGCATGTCGCAGCTGGTGGCGAAAATCGAACAGGTGCGCCAGCGCGACCCCGACCATAACTGGCGGCTGGGGCTGGATCTGGAGTTTTCCGGCCGCTCCGACGGCATGAAGCCGCTACAGGCCACCTATAACCTGACGCTCGATCGGCCGCAGATTCGGCAGATGGATCCTGGCCTGGTCTATAACGCGGTGCGCGACGGCTTTGTCGACGCGGGCCTGGTCTATACCACCGATGGACGGGTCAAGGGTTTCGATCTCAAGGTACTGGAGGATGACAAACACTTCTTCCCCAGTTACAACGTCACGCCAGTGGTGCGCAAGGATGTGCTCGACAGCCATCCAGGGCTTGCGGAAGCGCTGAATCAGCTGTCGCCGCTGCTCACCAGCGAGGCGATCACCGAGCTGAACAAGCGCGTCGACATCGACCATCAGTCGCCGGAGCAGGTTGCGCGCGACTTTCTCAACGCTAAAAAGATGCTGTAAGGCGGCCATATGGATACCTTTCACTACATTATCAACAACTGGAGCAACCTGCTGGCGCTGACCTGGCAGCATACCTGGCTGGTGCTGGTGGCGGTCGGCTGCGCTATCGTCGCCGGCGTGCCGCTGGGCGTGCTGATCGTGCGCGTCAGATGGCTGGCCGCGCCGGTGCTGGGCATCGCCACCGTGGTGCTGACCATTCCGACTATTGCCCTGTTTGGCCTGATGATCCCGCTTTTTTCGCTGATCGGTCAGGGCATCGGCGCGCTGCCCGCCATTACCGCGGTGTTTCTCTATTCGCTGCTGCCGATTGTGCGCAACACCCACACCGCGCTGGAAAATCTGCCGGACGGCCTGCGCGAGGCGGGACGCGGTATCGGCATGACCTTCTGGCAGCGGCTGCGCTGGGTAGAAATCCCGATGGCGCTGCCGGTGATTTTCGGCGGCATTCGTACCGCCGTGGTGATGAACGTCGGCGTGATGGCGATCGCCGCGGTGATTGGCGCAGGCGGCCTCGGCCTGCTGCTGCTCGACGGCATCAGCGGCAGCGATATTCGTATGCTTATCGCCGGCGCGCTGATGATCTGCCTGCTGGCCATTATTCTCGACTGGCTGCTGCACCGTCTGCAGTCGGCGCTGACTCCCAAGGGGATTCGATAATGATAAAACTGGAAAACCTGACGAAAACCTTTACCCAGAAAAACGGCGCCAGCGTCACCGCCGTCGATAACGTCAGCCTGCACGTGCCGCAGGGCGAAATGTGCGTGCTGCTCGGCCCGTCGGGCTGCGGCAAGACCACCACGCTGAAGATGATTAATCGCCTTATCCCCAGCACCAGCGGCAAGATATACATTAACGGCGAGGATACCAGCACCCAGGATACCGTTACCCTGCGCCGTAATATCGGCTATGTGATCCAGCAGATCGGCCTGTTCCCCAATATGACGATTGAAGAAAACATCACCGTGGTGCCGCGCATGCTGGGCTGGGACAAGAAACGCTGCCGCGAACGCGCCACCGAACTGATGAGCATGGTGGCGCTCGATCCCGCCAAATTTCTTCACCGCTACCCGCGCGAAATGTCGGGCGGCCAGCAACAGCGTATTGGCGTGATCCGCGCGCTGGCGGCGGATCCGCCGGTACTGCTGATGGATGAGCCGTTTGGCGCCGTCGACCCGATCAACCGCGAGGCGATCCAGAACGAGTTTCTTGATATGCAGCGTCAGCTGAAGAAAACCGTGATGCTTGTAAGCCACGATATCGACGAGGCGCTCAAGCTCGGCGACCGCATCGCGGTGTTTGGCCAGGGAAAAATCGTGCAGTGCGCCAGCCCGGATGAGCTGCTGGCCAGCCCGAAAAATGATTTCGTTGGCTCGTTTGTTGGCCAGGACCGCACGCTGAAGCGCCTGCTGCTGGTGCAGGCGGGCGACGTCACCGATCAGCAGCCTACCATCACCGTTAAGCGCGCCACGCCGCTGGCGGAGGCGTTCGCCCTGATGGATGAAAACGATATGCGTTCGGTGACGGTGGTGGATAACGACGGCAAACCGCTCGGCTTCGTCAAGCGCCGCGAAGCGCGCCACGCCAGCGGCAACTGCGAGTCGCTGCTGCACACCTTCCGGGTAACCGGCAAGGCGGAGGAGAATCTGCGCGTGGTGCTCTCTAAGCTCTATGAGCACAACACCGTCTGGATGCCGATCGTCGATGAAGAGGGTCGCTACAGCGGGGAGATTTCGCAGGATTATATTGCCGACTACCTCAGCTCCGGCCGTACGCGCCGCCGCCTTAATCCGTAACCTTCCAGCAACCGCCTGGGGGTTAGCGGCCCCAGCGCATACGTCCTGCGCCGGGGCCGTATCACTTTCTACAGCCCTTTTTCCACCGCGTCGCTCTGCGGCAAGACCACTGCACGCGACTCGCTGGGCAGCACCAGATTCAGCAGGATCGCCAGCACGCCGCCGGTGGTGACCGCATGGCCAAAAATCTGACTCACCAGCGGCGGGAACTGCTTCAGCGCTTCCGGCACCGCTTCGACGCCCAGCCCCAGACCAAAAGAGACCGCCACAATCAGCATCTCGCGACGCCCCAGCGGGGTTTGGGTCATCACGCGGATCCCGGCGGCCACCACGCTGCCGAACATCACCAGCGTCGCGCCGCCCAGCACCGGCGGCGGGATCTGCTGCATCAGCGCGCCCACGGCGGGAAACAGCCCGAGCAGCGCCAGCATCGCCCCCATCACCATGCCGACATAGCGGCTCGCCACGCCGGTCATCTGAATCACGCCGTTATTCTGCGCAAAGGTGGTGTTGGGAAACGCAGAGAAAACCGCCGCCAGCACGCAGCTCACGCCGTCGGCGCAGATGCCCCCCTGCAGGCGACGCTGAAACTGCGGGCCGCTGATCGGCTGCTGCGACAGCATACAGTTGGCGGTCAGATCGCCCACCGCCTCAATTACCGAAATCACCGACACCAGCGCGATCGGCAAAAAAATGGTCCAGTCGAAGGCGAAGCCGAAACGGAAAAAGCCCGGCAGCGCCAGCCAGCCCGTTTCCGGCAGCGGCTTCAGCACCAGCGTGCCGCTCAGCGCCGCGGCGAGACAGCCGACGGCGATACCGGCGATCACCGCGATCAGCCGCGCCCAGCGGTTGCGCATCCGGTTCAGCGCGATAATCACCAGCAGCGTCAGGGCGCCGAGCGCCAGGTTGCCGGGCGCGCCGAAATTCACGGCGTTGTGCCCGCCTGCCCAGTCGGTGATGCTTACCTTAATCAGGCTGATGCCGATCAGCGTTATCACCGTTCCGGTCACGACCGGCGTCAGCACGCGGCGCAGCTGCGCGACGCAGCGGCTAATCAGCAAGGGGATCAGCGCGGCGACCAGCGTGCAGCCAAAGATCATCGCCATAATATCTTCCGGCGAACCCCCGCGGCTTTTGACGATCATCCCGCCGGAAAGGATCACGCCGAGAAAGGCGAAGCTGGTGCCCTGCAGGCAGATCATGCCCGCGCCAATCCCCGCCACCCGCCGCGCCTGGAGAAAAGTGCCCATACCGGAAACCAGCAGCGACATGCTAATCAGATAGGGAATATAGGCCTGCAGCCCCAGCACCGAGCCGATGATCAGCGGCGGCGTGATAATGCCGACCACGCTGGCCAGCAGATGCTGCAGCGCGGCGAAAAACGCGGGCGCAGGCCTGATGCGCTCGTCCAGCCCGTACAACAATGCTTTCTCTTCTGAATGCGACATAATCGTGCTCCGGCAGTCTTGTGATTAACGCTGTTAATGCATTTATCACGCCACGCGCGCGGGCAGCGAAAGGCTAAAGAGGTAACGTATTGATCAGAAAGCAGTTAAAAACAGGAAGCGCTGCGCTGGATCCTGAAACCATCGATTCAGCCGCAGCGGCTTTGCAGCATAATGTTTCACTGTCAGGCGATCTTTGCACCTGTATCGGGCAGTGCGGCGATGCCCATTGAAGAGAGATCGAGATAGCCAGCTAAATCGCGCTGTTCGGCGCGCGGCAAGTAGGGTAATTCCCCCAGCAGCGGCGCGTCGATGCTGTCGCGCAGTACGTCGATCAGTTCGGCATAGTGCGCCAGACCGGGGTTAATGCGGTTCGCGACCCAGCCGGCCAGCGGCAGCCCGTCGCGCGCGATCGCTTCGGCGGTCAACAGCGCATGGCTGAGGCAGCCCTGCTTGATACCCACCACCAGCACCACAGGAATATGATGCTGCGCCACCCAGCCGGAAAGCGGCCTGGCATCGTTCATCAGGCTGCGCCAGCCGCCGGTGCCTTCAACCACAACGCAGTCGGCCTGATGCTCCAGCCGCTGCAGGCTCTGGCTCAGCAACGCATAGTCCATGGGCCTGCGCGGCCGAATACTGACCTCGTCTTCTTCGTAAATCAACGGATTGATGGCGTCGTATGGCAGGGTGACTGTTGAACTGCTCTGCAACACCAGCGCATCTTTACTGCGCAGGCCCTCCGCGCTGCGCACGGCGTTTCGGGCAACCGGTTTGAAACCGACTGCGCTCAGGCCAGCGCGAGCGAGATACTGCAGAAGCGCGCGCGAAACAACGGTCTTCCCTACAGCGGTATCCGTGCCGGTAATGAACAGATTTTTCACCCCACTCCTCCTCAACGTAACGGTTTTGTTTTACAAAAAAGCAAAACCTATTGTAGGGAGTGCGGACAGCAGGCAGCTTGCGTTAGCGCAAGGTTCAGTCGCGCTTAACCTTGCAACAGCTTCACCAGCAGATAGCCGCTGTAGAGGGCGTCTTTAATCAGGGCCGCCGCGCCGAGGGTGCCCGGTTCGCGGAACGCCGTGGGTGCCAGCTGAATCGCCTCGCTGTAGGCGGGCAGCGCCTGCTGGCGGATCGTGCTACTGACGGCGGGAAACAGGACGTCAGCAGCCTCGTTTAGCGGCGAGCCGATCAGAATATGCTGCGGATTAAAGATATTGACCATCATCGCCAGCATCCGTCCGACATGATGCCCGACGCCGGCGATGGCGTCGCGCGCCAGCCGATCGCCCTGCTGGGCTGCTACGCAGAGCGCCTCCAGCGTTAAGGGCTGCTGGTGCAGCACGCTGTCGGGCTGCGCGGCCAGCCGCTGCGCCGCCAGCGCCAGCAGGCTGCCGGTGCTGGCGACCGTCTCCAGACAGCCGTGATTGCCGCAGTAGCACTGCTGACCGTAGGGATCGATCTGGGTATGTCCAATCTCCACCAGCGCGCGCCCGCTTTTGTGCAGCAGCTGGCCGCCGCTGATCACCCCCGCGCCGACGGTGTCATCAATGACAATCTGGATCACGTCCTGCGCGCCGCGCGACGCGCCGAACAGCGACTCCGCCAGCGTCCAGGCGGAGATGTCGTGCTGCACGAAAACCGGCACCCCGGTGCGCTGCGCCAGCGTATCGCCCAGCGGTATCTCGCGCGCCTCGTAGCCCGGCAGCCGGTGCACCACGCCCGAGGCGGCGTTAATCAGCCCGGGCAGCGTGATGGCAATCGCCGTCAGCCGTTCCAGCTTTCGCTGGTGGCGCATAAAAAAGGCGTCGACGCGATCGATCAGCGAGGTCAGCAGCGGCTGCTGCGCTTCGTCAGGCAGCGGCGAAGACTCCTCCACCAGCGTGCGGCTGCTGAGATCGCGCAGCGTGAGGGTCAGCGCGCCGTGATGCAGGCGCACCGCGAGATAGTGCCAGGCGAGCGTGTCGAGGATCAGGCCGATGGCCGGTCGGCCGCGCGAGCCCGGCTCCTGAAATTCCGTCTCCTGCACCAGATGAGCGTCGAGCATTTCACGCACGATTTTGGTGATGCTGGCGGGCGCCAGCTGCGCCAGTCGGGAAAGTTCGATACGCGAAATCGGACCGTAGAGATCGATCAGGCGGTAAACAACGCCTGCATTAGTCTGTTTGATCTGGTCAATATGGCCAGGCTGACTATCCAGCTTCACGCCCTGTGCTCCCGGTTATTTTCGCGCTTCTAAATAAACAGCGACTATGGTGAGGCAGATTGCGCCTGAGCGTCAAATATTTGATTTGAAATGTGATTTACAGCACATAAAAACCGGACTTTGCTTAAGGTCTGGCCCTTATTTTTGCGCGGCGGGCGACAGAAGACGCATCATATTGCGCATCTGCATCGACGGCTCGCGCTCGCCCGACCAGACCAGCCACACCTCCGACAGCGCATCCTCTTCCTTCAGCGGCAGCCAGACCACATCGGCCAGGCGCGCGCGGGCAAAGGATGCAGGCAAAATCGATACGCCGAGGCCGGTGGCCACCAGCCCGAGGATGGTCATCGCCTCGCCCACCTCCTGCATGATGTAGGGCGTGATCTGGTAGCGGCGCAGCAGGCTGAGGATTTCGCCGTGCAGCGCGGTGCCGCCCTGCGGATCGAAGAAAACAAAAGGCTCGTTCGCCAGCGCGCTGACAGAGATGGTTTCCGCGTCCGCCAGCGGGTGCGCCCAGTGCACCACCGCGCGCAGCGGTTCGCGCAGCAGCAGCTGATGGCGCAAATCCGGCGGCAGCGTGGTGTTGCGCATCACCCCCAGATCGAGCCGCCCTTCATGCAGCGGCGCAAGCTGCTGACGGGTGTTGATCTCCTGCATCTGGATATGCACCTGCGGCCAGCGCTGGCGAAACTGATACAGGGCGTCCGAGACCAGGCCGGTAAAGGGCGCGGAAGAGGTAAAGCCGATGCGCAGCTCACCCTCTTCGCCGCGCTCCAGCCGCGCCGCGCGGCTGGCCGCCTGCTCGACCTGCTGCAAAATCGCCCGCGCGTCGCTGAGGAACTGTTGCCCGGCCGGCGTGAGCTGGACGCTGCGGTTGGTGCGGGTAAACAGCTTCGCGTCGATCTCCTGCTCCAGCTGCATAATCTGCTGGCTGAGCGGCGGCTGAGAGATGTTGAGCCGCTGTGCGGCGCGGCCAAAATGGAGCTCTTCGGCGACCGCGAGAAAGTAGCGCAGGTGACGCAGTTCAATATTCATATTTTAAACATATCAATTGAGATTATTAATATATTAGACAACCTATTAGCCCTTTCCTAGAGTAGTCCTACTCTGTTCAGTTGGGGAATCAATGTGCGTCGCTCTTCTCAGGCGGTTACGCTCGACGACGGCGAGTTAGCCGATTCGACGGCGGTCTCTCCCGCGGCATCATCCGTATGGATCAAACGCGGCACGCCGCAGTTTATGCGCGTCACCCTGGCGCTCTTTTCCGCCGGTCTGGCAACTTTCGCGCTGCTCTACTGCGTACAGCCTATCCTGCCGGTGCTGTCAGCACAGTTCGGCGTATCGCCCGCCGAGAGCAGTATTTCACTCTCCATCGCCACCGGGCTGATGGCGCTAGGGCTGCTGGTGACCGGCCCGCTTTCCGACGCCGTGGGCCGCAAGAACGTGATGGTGACGGCGCTGATGCTGGCGGCGATTTGCACCCTGATTTCCGCCACCATGCACAGCTGGCAGGGCATTCTGCTGATGCGCGCCCTCACCGGCCTTTCGCTCAGCGGCGTGGCCGCCGTGGGCATGACCTACCTCAGCGAAGAGATCCATCCCAGCGTTGTCGCGTTTTCTATGGGGCTCTATATCAGCGGCAACTCCATCGGCGGCATGAGCGGCCGCTTGCTGAGCGGCGTGCTGACCGATTTCTTTTCCTGGCGCGTCGCCATCGCGGCGATAGGCTGCTGCGCCCTCGCGTCGGCGCTGATGTTCTGGCGCATCCTGCCTGCCTCACGCCATTTTCGTCCGGCGTCGCTGAAGCCGCGCAGCCTGATGATTAACTTTCGCCTGCACTGGCGCGACGCCGGACTGCCGCTGCTGTTCGCCGAAGGCTTTCTGCTGATGGGCGCCTTCGTCACGCTGTTCAACTATATCGGCTACCGCCTGCTCGGCGCCCCATACCATCTCAGCCAGGCGATCGTCGGCCTGCTCTCCGTGGTCTATCTGACCGGCTCCTGGAGTTCGCCAAAAGCGGGTGCGCTGACGATGAAGCTGGGACGCGGTCCGGTGCTGCTTGGCGCGACGGCGCTGATGCTGGCGGGCCTGCTGCTGACCGCACTGAGCGCGGTGGGGTGGATTTTCGTCGGAATGATGCTGTTTACCGCCGGCTTCTTCGCCGCCCACGCGGTCGCCAGCGGCTGGATAGGCCCGCGCGCGCGTCGCGCCAAAGGCCAGGCCTCGTCCCTTTACCTCTTCAGCTACTATGTCGGCTCCAGCGTAGCCGGTACGCTTGGCGGCCTGTTCTGGCACAGCTACGGCTGGCCTGGCATTACCCTCTTTATCTCCGCGCTGCTGCTGCTCGCCCTGCTGGTAGGCTGGCGTTTGCAGCAAAAACAGCTCTGACGCCACACGGCACTCACGAAACAGGACGCAGCTGCGTCCTTTTTCGCCTGTTAACCCTGAGCCTGCTGACTAATCAGGGCCATAAAAAACAAAGTCGCCAATCCTCGCTATAATCCCTCTCACTCCAACAATAAATGTACTTTTTTTTACAGCAATGAGGATGTCCCAATGGGCCATTACTACTACGTTTCTAAAATTTCTGGCTACAACGATAATCATGTGGTGCACGCCGCAGGCTGCCACTATCTTCCCCCGCTGGAATCCCGCCTGTTTCTCGGCACGTTTTACACCGCTAATGCCGCGATTCAGCAGGCGCGCAAGTATTACCCCGGTTCGCTGGGCTGTGAGGCATGCTGTCCGCTGCCGGTAAAAAAAAACCTGAAAACACAGATTAGCGTGGCACTAAAGCATATCGCCTGACTCTGATTATGCTGGCCTCGCCGCGGGGGTCAGCAAAGCGTTGCGCCATTGCGCCAGTTTGTTAAGATTTTTCCTCTCTTTCCAGTAAGGTAGAGCTCTTCTTCCTGATGCCTGAGCAAACTATGCGCGAAAAATATGCCGCTTCACAAATTGCCCTTCACTGGCTGACCTTTCTGCTGGTGGCGCTGGCTTACGCCACTATCGAGCTGCGCGGCTTTGCCCAGCGCGGCTCCTGGCAGGGCTACGCAATGATTATCACCCACTTCAGCGCAGGCTTTACCGTTCTGCTGCTGATGCTGGCGCGTCTGTTTTTGCGTACGCGCCATCGCACGCCGCCCATCACGCCGCCCATTGCCCGCTGGCAAACCGGCCTGGCGCATCTGGTGCATACGCTGATCTATGCGCTGTTTATTACTCTGCCGATTCTGGGCCTCACCTCGCGCTATTTGCGCGGGCGAGACTGGTGGCTGTTCGGCATACCGATGCCGGTGGCGAGCGAACCTAATTTCGATCTCTCCGACAGCCTGCTCGACTGGCATGAAACGCTGGCGCCGCTGGGATACTGGCTGATAGGCCTGCATGCCGCGGGCGCGCTGTTTCATCACTATTTTCTCAAGGACAATACGTTGAAACGTATGATGCCGGGCAAAACGCCGCGCTGATAACCCTTGTTTATCGCCCGCGGGCCGGGCGATAAACAATTTTCAGAAATAAAACTGCGTTTCACCGTTCCCCTTACCGTGCAATTCCCTCACAATGGTCAATAATTGTGACGCAAGTCACTTTCGTGGATGTGAAAACCGCATCTTTTTGCTGCTGCTCTGACTGATTTTATTTTCATGCAATCAACTACTGTATCCCGTAAAACGGCCTGGCTACGCGTGGTGCTGCTGGCTATCGCCGCCTTTGTTTTCAATACCACCGAATTCGTGCCCGTCGGCCTACTTTCCGATATCGGCGCCAGCTTCAGCATGAAAAGCGCCGATGTGGGGATTATGCTCACCATCTACGCCTGGGTCGTGGCGCTGCTCTCGCTGCCGTTGATGCTGCTGACGCGCAATATTGAGCGGCGCATCCTGCTGTCAGCGCTGTTCCTGATCTTTATCGTGAGTCATGTGCTGTCGACCTTCGCCTGGAGCTTCACCTCGCTGGTGCTGTCGCGCATCGGCATCGCGCTGGCGCATGCGGTATTCTGGTCGATCACCGCCTCGCTGGCGATTCGCGTCGCGCCCGCCGGTAAAAAGACCCAGGCATTAAGCATGCTGGCGACCGGCACCGCGCTGGCGATGGTGCTGGGCGTGCCGATTGGCCGCGTGGTAGGACAATATCTGGGCTGGCGCACCACTTTCGGCATGATTGGCGCCTCAGCGCTGGTGCTGATGGTGCTGCTGGCGCGTATTCTGCCGCGCCTGCCGAGCGAACACACCGGCTCACTGAGCAGCGTACCAATGCTGTTTCGCCGACCGGCGCTGGTGAGCATGTATCTGCTGGTGACGCTGGTAGTGACCGCGCATTACACTGCCTACAGCTATATCGAACCGTTTATGCAGTTCGTGGCGAATGCGGATGAGAACTTTACCACGCTGCTGCTGCTCTTATTCGGCTCCGCCGGGATCCTGGGCAGCGTGCTCTTTAGCTCGCTGGGCAATAAGTTCCCCTCTGCGCTGCTGATTGCCGCGATAGCGATTATCACCCTCTGCATGGGGCTGCTGATTTTCGCCGCCGTTCGTCCCGCCGCGATTGCGACGCTCTGTATTCTGTGGGGCATGGCGATGATGATGATCGGCCTGGCGATGCAGGTGCGCGTGCTGTCGCTGGCGCCGGATGCTACCGACGTGGCGATGTCGCTGATGTCAGGCATCTATAATATCGGCATCGGCGCGGGCGCGCTGCTGGGCAATCAGGTTAGCGAGCATCTGAGCATGGGGGACGTGGGCAATATTGGCGGGCTGCTGGGGCTGGTCGCGCTGTTCTGGTGTATCGCTATCTTCCGCAAATATCCGCAGTTGCGCAGCAACGGATAAAAAAAGGGGCGTCAGAACTCGGTTCCGACGCCCTGCTTCTTAATTAAGGCTGGCGGTGCCAGACAGCCTGCTCGCGCCAGAGGTCGAAGCGATGGGAAAAGACTTTACGCGCACGTTGTCCTGCTTTCCCGACAGCTGCTGCTCCAGCGAAATCAGGCTGCCGCTGCCGCTGACGTTAACCGCTGCGGCCTCTGTCTGATAATAAGGCGCAGCCTCAAGCTGCTGCGCCGCGCTGGCCAGGGAAACCGTGCTGAGCAGCGCTGCCATAACGACATACTTCACGCTTTTCATCTTCTCTCTCCTTCTCTCCGACGCCGCTGACTTACTGATAAATCACTGCGGTGCCGTGCAGGTTGTTCTGACCGGACGTCGAGGTGATGCGGAAAGATTTCGCGCCTGCGGCATCCGCTTTCGCATTCAGCTGCGCTTCCAGTGAATCCAGGTTAGTGCCGCCCTGCGCGGAGATGGTGCCTACCGGGGTCTGGTGCAGCGGATCGCTGGCAACCTGGTCTGCGGCGAATGCGCCAAAAGTCAGGGTGGTAAGGGCCAGAGCGGCCAGGGTCAGTTTGGTGGTTTTCATGATATCGGCTCTCATATTCGGGTATTAGAAAAGTGTCGTTAAATTAATTAACGATCGTTAAATAAATGGTAGAGCATGGAGCGGTTCAGCGTCAACCTTTTTTTTATCGATCGTTATTTTAATGCGGAAGAGGCGTGAGTATGGGCTGCAGCGCCTTTGTTCACTTAACCATATGGGGGAAAAACGGGCGTCAACGCACAAAATGCCAACTCCCTCTGACGGGCACGCAGGGCGACTTGCATATTTTCTTAATGATCGGTAATTTAATAGGGTGTTTTTCAGACGTGAGGATCTATGAGCCAGCAATATGATGAAGTGCTGAAAAAAAGTCGTGGTCGGCCAAAAACCTTCGACCGGGACGCGGCGCTGGACAAAGCCCTGACGCTGTTCTGGACCCATGGCTATGAAGGCACCTCTCTCTCCGATCTGGTCGCCGCCACTGGCGCAAAAGCGCCGACGCTCTACGCCGAGTTCGAGAATAAAGAAGGCCTGTTCCGCGCGGCGATGGAGCGCTATATCGAGCGCTTTAGCGCCGAACGCAACGCCGCGCTGCAGGATGAGAGCAAATCGGTCGCTGAGGCGATTGAAGGCTGGTTTCGCGCTACGGCGGCCTGCTTTACCCACTGCGATACGCCAGCGGGCTGCTTCTTTATCTGTACCTCTACCGCGCTCTCTTCGTCATCGAGCGAGATCGCGCTTATGCTGCGCCAGCAGCACGACGCGCAGCAGCAAACGCTGCTCGATTTTCTTACCACCCGTCAGCAGCGCGGGGATATTCCGGCGCAGGTCGATATTCTCTCTCTGGCGCGCTATCTCGCCTGTATGCTGCAGGGCATGTCGGTGCGCGCGCGCGAAGGCGCGCCAAAAGCGGATCTCGATAACATCATCGACACCCTGATGGCGATGTGGCCGGCGCTCACTGGTCAGTGCATGAAGCGGCGCTGAATATTTTGCGCTATGAAGTAATCAGGGCGGGAATATTCCCGCCCTGCTCGTTTGCGACCGTTACTCGAGGAAGAAGACCGGCTTCAGCGCCTGACTAACCGGACTGTTGTCGGGATTGCTCGGCATGAGATCCTTCATCGACGCCCACCAGCGCTGACACACTTCCGTCTGCGCGACCGCGTTCCAGCGCTCTTCCGACTCGATCTCCACGCTGGCGAACAGCAGATGCCGTTCGGCGTCCAGCCAGATAGCGTAGTTGTGCGCGCCGTGCGCCTTGAGCGTTTCCGCCAGCTCCGGCCAGATGGGCGAATGGCGACGCTCATACTCCTGATGGCAATCACTGTTCACCTGCATGACAAAGGCTTTACGAAGCATTGGCTGGACCCGCGTCGAGCGCCGCCTGCCACGGTTTAACGTTGAAGCGTTTACCCAGCGCCACCAGCTGGTCGGTAGTGATGCTCTGGCGGATGCCGCCCATCGACAGCACTTTCACGATCACCTCGGACGATTTCTCTGCGGTGTCGATCAGGCCGAAGGTTTCATCCAGCGTCGGGCCGGCGCCGAAGATGCCATGGAATGGCCACATCACGATGCTGTGAGACGCCATCTGATCGGCTGTCGCCTGACCGATTTCATCGGTTCCCGGCACCATCCACGGCAGAATGCCGACGCCGTCCGGGAACACCACCAGACACTCGGTGCTGCCTTCCCACAGCAGACGGGTAAAGCGTGCCGAATCGAGATCCACTACGTAGCTCAGCGACATAAAGTTGGTTGCGTGACAGTGCATGATCACGCGATCTGCGCCGCCGGAGACCGCTTTGCGCACGCTGTGAGACTGGAAGTGCGCCGCCAGCTCGGAGGTCGGCAGTCCGCCGTTGCTCAGCCCCCAGTGAATTTTATAGGAGAGCCCTTGCTCGTCAACCTTCAGCAGCGCCAGGCAGTCGGCGGGATCGAGCTGTACGTTGCGGAAAAATTTGCCCGATCCGGTGACGAGGAACCAGCAGTTGGCCAGTTCAGGCGCCGGTTTCGTCAGCTCAACGCAGCGCGGCTCGGCGTAAAAGTCGCCGGCGAAAGGCTTTACTTCCTCTTCCAGCAAGCGCAGCGACACGTTGCCGCCGTTACGTTCGTCCCAGCCCTTGAGCCACATATCGCTGGTGGCTTTAACCATTCCCTGTACAAACCAGGATGAAAGAATGCTTTGCATAGTGAACCCTTAACGTTGATTCAGAATTTGTTTTTCATAGTGACGCACGTCGCTTAACCAGCTGGCGTCGGCGGGCACGTCGTGGCGCAGGCACCAGGCTTCCCATACCGCCTGCCACGGCAGCGATTTTTGCTCTTCCAGCAGCGCCAGACGCGCGGTGTAATCCCCGGCGGCTTCGCTCTGGCGCAGGCGATCGGTCGGCTCCAGCAGCGCGCGCAGCAGCGCTTTCTTGGTGTTGCGCGTGCCAATGACCCAGGCGGCGATGCGGTTAATCGAGGCGTCGAAGAAGTCGAGGCCGATATGCACCTTATCGAACAGCTGGTGGCGCACGATTTCGCTGGCGATCGCCTGGGTTTCATCGTCGAACAGCACCACATGGTCGCTGTCCCAGCGCACCGGACGGCTGACGTGCAGCAGCAGGCGCGGCACATAGAGCATGGCGGTGGAGATCTTGTCGGAGATCACCTCGGTCGGATGGAAGTGGCCCGCATCCAGCGTCAGCGCAGTCTGGCGGCTGGTGGCGTAGCCCATAAAGAACTCGTTGGAGCCGACGGTGTAGCTTTCCGCGCCGATGCCGAACAGCTTGCTCTCGACCGCGTCGATATGGTGTTGCGGATCAAGCTTCTCGGCGATCACCTCATCCAGCGCGCTCAGCAGCCGCTGACGCGGCGCCAGCCGATCCACGGTGAGATCTTTCATGCCGTCCGGCACCCAGATATTCATCACCGACGGCGTGCCGAGCTGCTCACCGAAGTAAGCTGATACGCGGCGGCTCGCCTTGCAGTGATCGATCCAGAACTGGCGGATCGCCTTGTCGGCGTGCGACAGGGTGAATCCGTCGGCGCTCAGCGGATGCGAGAAGCAGCTCGGGTTAAAATCGAGCCCCAGCTTCTGCTGCTTCGCCCACGCCACCCAGTTAGCGAAGTGCTTCGGCTCAATGGCGTCGCGATCCACCGGCGATTCGCTCTCCAGATAGATGGCGTGCAGGTTCAGACGCTTAGGGCCCGGGATCAGCGACATCGCTTTTTCCAGGTCGGCGCGCAGCTCAGCGGCGTTGCGCGCTTTGCCGGGATAATTACCGGTCGCCTGAATGCCGCCGGTCAACGCGCCCTGCGGATTCTCAAAGCCGCGCACGTCGTCGCCCTGCCAGCAGTGCATGGAGACGGGGACGCTATCCAGGCGCGCCATCGCCTGTTCGACATCCACGCCGATATCGGCATAACGTTGTTTAGCCAGCTCAAAGGCTTGCTCAATCAGCTTTGTCATATGCGAGTTCCTTAGCAGGCTGACTCAGCGCCGAAAAGCGTGCCTGGCAGGCACGAAAGGCGCTGTTGGTCAGCGGTTCAAATGTCTTCAGAGGGAAGTTGTTTTCTACGCAGCGGCGAAAATCCGCCACGTCAGTCAGTTCGCCCAGGGCGATAAGCTGGCAGCCAACGTTGCCCAGCGTCGAGGCTTCAACCGGCCCGGCCAGCACCGGAATTTCGCAGGCGTCGGCGCAGAGCTGGTTGAGGAACTGGTTCTGGCTGCCGCCACCCACCACGTGCAGCTGGCTAAACGCGCCGCCGCGCAGCGTGGCCAGCTCGTCGATCACTTCGCGGTAGAGCAGCGCCAGGCTGTCGAAAATACAGCGCGCCAGCGCGGCAGCGGACTGCGGCACCGCCATGTGCTGTTCGGCGCAGGCGTTCTGAATTTCGTTGACCATGCTGTCGGGATTAATGAAGCGCGCGTCGTTGGGATTGATCAGCGCGCGACAGGCCGGCTCTTTCGCCGTCTCGGCGATCAGCGCGCAGAGATCGTCAATCTGCAGCTCGGCGCAGACCCGCTGCAGCAGCCAGAGACCCATAATGTTCTTCAACACGCGATAGCCTTCGGCGCCGCCCTCGTTGGTGATATTGGCTTTAAGCGCATTTGCGCAGGCGTAAGGCAGCAGGCTTTCGAATCCCATCAGCGACCAGGTGCCGGAGCTGAGATAGGCCGCGTTGTCCTGAGTCAGCGGCGTGGCGAGCACCGCGCTGGCGGTGTCGTGCGTGGTGACGGCGATGACCGGGATCTCGACGCCGCGGGCGTTCTGCCAGCAGCCGATAATATTGCCCGGCGACGTCGGTTTGCCGAACCAGGCGGGCGACGCGCCGGCCCAGGCAAGCAGTTCGGCGTCCCATTCGCCGCTTTCGATATTCAGCAGCTGCGTGGTGGTGGCGTTGGTGTACTCCCAGTTGAGCTTGCCCGTCAGGCGATAGTGCAGATAGTCGGGGATCATCAGCGCGTGGGCGACCTGCTCTTTCCAGTCCGGCTGCTGCTGGCTCAGGGCGCGGAACTGATAAAGGGTATTGAACGGCAGAAACTGAATGCCGGTGCGGGCGTAGATCGCCTCTTTGCCCAGCTCGCGCAGCGCCTGCTCCATCATGCCGTGGGTGCGCTTGTCGCGATAGCTCACCGCTTCGCCGACGCGGTTGCCCGCTTTATCCAGCAGCACCATATCGACGCCCCAGGTGTCGATGCCGATGCTGTCCGGCACGATGTTCTCCTCGTCCAGCTGCGCCAGACCGGCGCGGATTTCGCGCTCCAGATGATCAAGGTCCCAGCAGTCATAGCCGGCGCGGCGTTCGCGACGGCTGGCGAAACGACGCACTTCGCGCAGATCGATTTGCTGTGATGCGGCGTCCCACCGGGCGAGCATCACGCGTCCGCTGGATGCGCCCAAATCAACCGCAACGATATTTCGCTTACTCATGGCCCGTTCTTCCTTAGATATGATGCTGACAGAGTAGGAACCTTGCGCGCGCGCCACCTTCCCCGTACTGCCAGCGCCGCAACACCGCTGGCAGGTTTGCAAAGAAGTTCGTGAGGGAGATCACAGAGGCGCAAGGGCGACGGATGTGAGCTTCGCCGCAATTCTTTTAACTGGAGAGAATATCTTGAAAAAAAAGCGAATTTCCTGCGCTTCCCGGTTAGAAATTCAAGGTCAGCCGCGCGAGCGCTGAGTAGACTCGGTTACGCTTTTGTTAAACGACCGAGGCTCCAATGACGATTTTACACAGCGCCGATTTCTTCCCTCAGGGCGACTACGCCATCGCTATCGAACCCCGGGTGCCGCAGCAGGCGTTTCCCGAACATCACCACGATTTTCATGAAATCGTGCTGGTGGAACAGGGTTCGGGGATTCATGTTTTCAACGGACAGCCGCAAACGCTGTGCGCTGGCTGCGTCTGCTTCGTGCGCGATCACGATCGCCATCTGTATGAACAGACGGAGAATCTCTGTCTGACCAACGTGCTCTACCGCAGCCCGGGCGCGTTTCGCTTTCTCTCGGGGCTGCAGGCGCTGCTGCCGAACGATCAAGACGGCAGCTACGCCTCGCACTGGCGGATAAATAATAAAGTCATGACGCAGGCGCTGGATGTGGTGGCGAAGATGCGGCAGGATGATGGCTGGTCGCTGGAGAAGCAGGCGCGACAGGAGCAGCTCTTTTTGCAGCTGCTGGTTTTGCTGCGCGAAGCGTGCCGCAATGAACAGGCACAGGATCAGGAAGCGCGCCTGCACCGCCTGCTCGACTGGCTTAACGATCACTACAGTGAAGAAATTTTGTGGGAAGCGCTGGCCGACCGCTTTTCGCTGTCGCTGCGCACGCTGCACCGTCAGATGAAGCAGCAGACCGGCAGTACGCCGCAGCGCTATCTGAACCGTCTGCGTCTGCTGCAGGCGCGCCACCTGCTGCGCCACAGCGATCTGCGCATTACCGATATTGCCTTTCAGTGCGGCTTCGGCGACAGCAACCATTTCTCCACCCTGTTTCGGCGTGAATTTGGCTGCGCCCCGCGAGCGGAGCGCCAGCAGATGATGTAAAAGGAGCAAGCGATGACGCTGATACTGAGTCGGGACGACTATTTTGCCGCCCCGGGCCTGCCGGTTACGGTGGCTGAACGTATGCCGCAACCCTCTTTTCCCCCTCACCGGCATGAGTTCAGCGAAATTGTCATCGTCTGGCGCGGCAACGGCCTGCATATCCTCAACGATCGCCCCTGGCTGATTACCTGCGGCGACGTCTTCTATATCCGCGATCAGGATTGCCACAGCTACGACAGCGTCAACGATCTGGTGCTGGATAATATTCTCTACTGCCGCGATCGCTTCGGTCTGGCTCTCGACTGGACGCAACTCTTGCCGCCGCAGGGCGTCGACGCGCCGGGCTGCTGGCGGCTGACCACGCGAGGCATGGCGCTGGCGCGCGGCGTCATCAGCCAGCTGGAGCGTGAGAGCCGCAAGAGCGATCCTCTCTCTATTCAGCTGACGGAAGCGCTCTTTTTGCAGCTGGCGTTGATCCTGCGTCGTCACGGCTATGCGGCGGATCGCCCCTGGGCGCTGCCGGAGGGCGAGCAGCTCGATCTGCTGATGTCGGCGCTGCAGGGCGCGGTGGCGCGCCCCTTCGACCTGGCGGCGTTTTGTCAGCAGAATTCGCTGAACGAACGGGCGCTGAAGCAGCTGTTTCGTCAGCAGACCGGCATGACGGTCGGCCATTACCTGCGTCAGCTGCAGCTCTGTCAGGCGAAGCATCTGCTGCGCACCCAGGACTGTCTGATCGGTGAGGTGGCGGCGCGCTGTGGTTTCGACGACAGCAACTATTTTTCGGTGGTGTTTACGCGCGACACTGGCTTAACCCCCAGCGCCTGGCGCCAGCAGTTTGTGCCGCAGCGGACGGGAAGTGCGACGCAGGACAAAGCGCCGTCTTAAAAAAAGCGTCAGCTGTTATCTCTCCGGCCGCACCAAAACTTGCCAGTGCAGGCGGGACAGTCCATTCGCAAAGACGCAAAAAGCGGCATCCCTGCCGGCGCGCCCCGTAACATCCCTTTCGCGGGACGCCTTGCTCCTCAGGCCATCTCGCCCTCAGGGACACGCTATTCCAAACCATCATCTGCTTGTTTTTGTTCCTGCTGACTTACGCGGCCATGCCAAGCCCAACGATATTAGCGGCGATAATAATCACCACGCAGCCGATAGAGAGCACGCCTACCGGACGACGCCCCGCCGACTTCCACTCCTTCATCAGCAACCCCACCAGCCCGCCACACAGCACATAGAGGCTCATATGCAGCATCCAGCTGACGTAGTCATACTGCGGCGGAATGCTGGCATGGCCCCAGGCGTAGAAGAAAAACTGCAGATACCACATGGTGCCGCCCAGTACTGCAAAGGCGATATTGGCGATCAGCAGCGGCTTCGCCACAGAGAGATCCCGGCGCAGCGACAGTTCTGGCTTCATCGCCAGGCGGATAAAGCAGAACGCCAGATTGATCAGCGCTCCGCCGCCCATGATCACCACATAGCTTGGCAGCGCAACGTAGAGCGGATCGATACCCAGCTGCGCCGCCGCTTCATGCATCGGTTTAGCCGCATCCATCGCGAACGACATGCCTGCTGAAAAGATGCCGCACAACACCGCCAGCACCAGCCCTTTCTTAAGGTTGAACTCCTCGGCATTGATCCCCAGCGCGCGCTCCTTCAGCAAACCGGCGCGCGAAACGATGGCGACGCCCACCAGCGCCACGGCGACGCCGAGCAGCGTTAAACGGCCGCCGGTCGAGGCGAACAGCTCGCCGAAGCGCCCCTGGAGTAGCGGCGTCATCAGGGTGCCGACCACCAGCGTAATGCCGATAGCGATGCCGATGCCCATCGACATGCCGAGATAGCGCATCGTCAGGCCGTAGTTAATATTGCCGATGCCCCACATTGCGCCGAACAGAAACACCGGCAGCAGCTGAGAGAAGCTAAAGCTGCCGTAATACGCCCAGAAGTTCGGCAGCAGCACGGCGCTTACCGCCCACGGCAGGATCAGCCAGGACATCAAACCGCCTATCGACCACATCGTTTCCCATGACCACTTTTTCACCTGTTTAAACGGCGCGTAGAAGCACGCGGCGCTGGCAGCGCCGACGAGATGCCAGAAGATACCTGCAATAATGGCACTGTTCATTGTTATTCCTTGCATAAGGTTGAGGCCTACAGGAAACCCGGTTCCTGATTAGCAGGCAGTCTACGGCGCGCCTGAACGCCTCAGCCTTTGGATGGCTGCCGATCGCAAAGCCGAAATGGCAATATCCGCCAGTTACTCCCTACGCGGATCACAGTTTCAACTTTGTTGGACTGGCAGCAAGCTAATCCCTTAAGTGACTTATTATTCAGCTTTTTTTCGCAAACTGCTGTGTCGCGCAGCACATTTACCAGCTGGCTGCCGCTTTTCTCCCATCCCTGGCAGCAGCAGAAAGATCGCTTCACTAATGGCGCTTAACGCCGTATAAAACGTAGAAAATCTTCGACGGCCGGAATTGAAATGACGGGGAAATGGTTAACGCTGTTCTTAACGCGTGCGGTGAGTCGCGTGATGCTGGACGATCTGCGCGCCATCCTGCCCGCCAGCGCGCTTAAGATTTTTATTAATGGACTGGAAGAGGCGCAGTACGCCACGCTGGAGTGCCAGCAGGCGGAAGAGAACTGCGCGCTGATCGCCTCTGCGCTGGTGGTATGGCGTCAGCTGGGCCAGGTACACAGCATTACCTACAAAAAGGGCGAAGTGCTGCGTGACGTCAGCGACGCCACCCAGTTTCAACTATTCAGTATGCTGAAAACGCACCGTGCGGTGATGCAGGTCGCCTGACGCGGAGATAACGAGGTTTCTATGAGAGTGGGTATTCTGTTTCCGATCGCGATTATCGTCGCGGGCGTCGGCTTTCTGGCATGGTTTATCGGCAGCGGACTCGCCATGCCAGGTTCCTGAGCTAGCGCAGCTGACTGTCTTTACTGCCGCGGCGGTTGAAGAGCGCGTTGCCCTTCAGTTCTTTATCGTGCGCCTGCTGACACGCCAGGCAGAAGCGCACGCCCGGCACGGCCTCACGGCGCGCCTGCGGGATCGGCTCGCCGCACTCGTCGCAAAACTCCGCGCTTTCGCCCTTGCTCATGGTGCCGCGCACGCGCGCGATCTCATCGTTAACCGTACTTTCGATCTGTTCCTGAACGGCGCCGTCTGACGCCCATCCGCTAGCCATAACATCCTCCTCATGCCTCCTGAAAGTGTTGGCCCAAATTCCGTTTTGCGCAACGTAGAGAAGATATGCGGGCCAGCGCCGCTGAATACAACCTTTTGCCAGCCTCATCGTTCTAATCTGCGTCTGTTTGCCAGCGCCGCGCCGCCTGTGGCAATCAGGCTAAGGTGTCACTGTCCGTTTTGTATCACGCTGCCTTTATAAAACATTTTATTAACGTACCAGACATCGGAGATTCGGCAGATGACAACAGAACTCAAACATTACATTAACGGCGAATTTGTCGCGCACAGCGCAGACAGCTGGATTGAGGTGATCAATCCTGCCACCGAAGCGCTGCTGGCTCGCATACCTGAAGGCTGCGCGCAGGACGCCAGCCGCGCGATTGACGCCGCCGAAGCCGCACAGCCGGCGTGGGAGGCGCTGCCCGCCGTAGAGCGCGGCGGCTGGTTGCGCAAGCTGGCGGCCGCGATTCGCGACCGCGAGCCGGAACTGACCGCCACCATCGTTGCCGAGGGCGGCAAAACGCAGGGGCTGGCGCAAACCGAGGTGCTGTTCACCGCAGATTACCTGGAATATATGGCCGAATGGGCGCGCCGCTATGAAGGCGAAATCGTCAACAGCGATCGGCCGAATGAAAATATCTTCGTCTTTAAAAAGGCGATCGGCGTGACCACCGGCATTCTGCCGTGGAATTTCCCTTTCTTTTTGATCGCCCGCAAAGCCGCGCCCGCGCTGATCACCGGCAATACCATCGTCATCAAGCCCAGCGAGCTGACGCCGCTTAACGCCGGCATCTTTGCCGAGATCGTTCATCACATTGGCCTGCCGCCGGGCGTGATTAACTTTGTCTATGGCTATGGCCCGGAGATTGGGCAAGAGCTGGCTGCAAACGCGAAGGTTGGCCTGGTCAGCCTGACCGGCAGCGTCGGCGCAGGCGTCGCCACCATGACGGCAGCGGCGAAGAACGTGACTAAGGTGTCGCTGGAGCTGGGCGGTAAGGCGCCCGCCATCGTGATGGACGATGCCGACGTCGAACTCGCGGTTAAGGCGATCGTCAGCTCCCGCGTGATCAACAGCGGCCAGGTATGCAACTGTGCAGAGCGCGTCTATGTGCAGGCGGGCATTTACGATCGCTTTATGACCGCGTTAACCGAGGCGTTTAAAGGCGTCACCTTCGGCGATCCGGCGGAGCAGCGCGATCTGGATATGGGGCCACTCATCAACGCCGCCGCGCTGGCGCGCGTTGAGAAGAAAGTGGCGGACGCCGTGGCGGCGGGCGGCAAGGTGGTGCTGGGCGGCAAGCGCGCCGGTAACAAGGGATTCTTTTTCCAGCCGACGATTATTACTGACGTCCGTCAGGATATGGAGATTATGCGCGAGGAGATCTTTGGGCCGGTGCTGCCGGTGATGACCTTCGAAACGCTGGACGAGGCCATTGCGCTGGCCAACGACTGCGAGTACGGCCTCACCTCCTCTCTCTATACGCGGGATCTGAATACCACCATGGTGGCGCTGCGTAAGCTGAAGTTCGGCGAAACCTACGTCAACCGCGAGAATTTTGAAGCGATGCAGGGGTTCCACGCGGGCTGGCGCAAATCGGGCATCGGTGGGGCCGACGGTCGGCACGGGCTGGAAGAGTATCTGCAGACGCACGTCGCCTATCTGCAGTTTTCACTGTAACGGTTGGGCCGCCCTTTTCGGGCGGCCTGCGCGCCCGGGCGAGTGAGCGGGTCCGAAGAGCAAAGCGTCTCGCGCCAGGGAGGGCGCGAGCCGAGCTGCCAGGGAAGGCGTATTGCGCCTTTGCGATCGGACCCGCTCACCCGCCTGCCACTCGGCGCTCAGGCTACGCGCGACCGGCTGCGCAGCAGCGCCGCGGCGCTCAGCAGCGATACCGCCATCAGGTAGTAGCCCGGCGCGAGACTGCTGCCGGTGGCGTTTATCAGCAGCGTGCAGACCAGCGGCGCGAAGCCGCCGAATATCGTCACCGCGACGTTATAGCTGATCGCCATGCCGCTGGCGCGCGTGCCGGTGGGAAAAAGATCTGCCATCACCGATGGCACGGTAGAAAAGTAGATCGATTTCAGCAGCGCCATCCAGCCTACCAGCAGCATCAGCGTCAGCGCCGACGTGTGATTCACCATATAGCGAAAAGCGGGATAGATAGTCACCAGCAACAGCAGCAGTGACCCCCACATCAGCGGCACGCGCCCTACGCGCTCGGCCCACAGCCCCATCAGCGGCGTCACCACGGTCAAAATCACGCCTGCCAGCAGCGTGGCGCTAAAGGCGACGCTGCCCGGCAGATGCAGCGTTTTGGTGGCGTAGGTCGGCACATAGTTCAGCATGTAGTTAACCGCCGTTGAGATCACCATCAGCCCGATCGCCAGCAGCATCAGTTCTTTCTGGCCGCTGAACAGCTGTTTTAACGGCGCCGCGCTTTTCTCCTGCTGCGCAAAGCTGGCCGGTTCATGCACGTGGCGACGGATATAGATCCCCAGCGGACCGATCAGCAGACCGAAGGCGAAAGGAATTCGCCAGCCCCAGGACTGAATCTGCGCCTCGGTCAGGATCTGCGTCAGCCCAAGGCCGAAGGCGGAGGCCATCAGCGTGCTGGCGCCCTGCGTCGCGAACTGCCAGCTGGCGATAAAGGCTTTGCGCTCGGGAAAATGCTCTACCAGAAACGCCGTCGAACTGCCGAACTCGCCGCCTGCCGAAAAGCCCTGAATCAGTCGCGCCAGCATGATCAGCAGCGGCGCCGCCAGCCCGATGGTGCCGTACTCCGGCATAAAGGTGATGATCGCGCCGCCCAGCATCATCAGGTTGATAGAGAGCAGCAGCGCCTTTTTACGGCCGTGGCGATCGGCGTAGTTGCCCAGCACCACCGCGCCAAGCGGACGGATAAGAAAAGAGACGCCAAAGCTGCCGAAGGTGAGCAGCAGCGACACAGAGGCGTCGCTGGTGGGGAAAAAGGCGTGGGCGATATAGCTGGCGAAGAAACCGTAGACCGCAATATCGAACCACTCCAGCGCGTTGCCGATGCAGGTGGCGAACAGGGTTTTGTGCAGGCTGGGCTTCGCCTGAACCTGCGTTGCTGCTTGCGTCAGCGTGCTCATACGCGCGCTCCCTGGTAAGCCTGCTGCCGCGCCAGCAGCGCTTCGCCCTCTTCGCCCAGCTGCCAGAAGAGCCGCGTCATGATCTGTAGCCCTTCGCGCGCCACGGACTTCAGCATATGTTCGTTAACGCCGTGCTGGCCGCAGGCGGGATAGGAGTGCGGCACCCACAGCGTCGGCAGGCCGAGGATCTCGGAAAAGACCTCGTTCGGCAGAGAGCCGCCCAGATTAGGCAGCAGCGCTGGCTTTTTGCCGCTGCTGACGGCCAGGCTCTCCAGCGCCCAGGCGACCAACGGGCTTTGCGGATCGAGACGCGTGGCGGGCGAGCCGCGCAAGAACTCGACCTGCACAGAGTCGAAGCCGTGGGCGCGCAGATGCGCGTCGACGTGCGCTACCAGGTTTTCCCAGTCGGTGCCCACCACAAAGCGCAGCTGACACACTGCGGTCGCCTCGCCGGGGATCGCGTTCATGGGGCGCGCCGGGTTGCCGGTCTCGAACGCCAGCACCTCCAGCGTGTTCCAGCCGTACAGACGCTCCGCCGCCGTCAGGCCCGGTTCGCCCCAGCCGGCGTCAAGCGCCGGATCGCCCGGCATGCCGCCCACCTCGATATCGCTGAGGATGGCGCGTACCGCCGCGCTCAGCGAGTCGGGCTTCAGCGCCTCGACCTGCAGCACGCCGCGCGCGTTCACCAGCGAGGCGATGGCGTTCGCCAGCTGGATGCCGGGATTGCTCAGCAGCCCGCCCCAGTTGCCGGAGTGATAGGCGTTGTCGCGCGCGCGGATGGTGAGGCGAAAATTGGCCGCGCCGCGCGAGCCGAGAAACAGCGTCGGCCGCGGCGCGCTGACGCGCGGGCCGTCGGAGGCGATAAAAAGATCGGCGCGCAGCAGCGCCTGCTGCTGGCGGCATAGCTCGGCCAGGCCCGGCGAGCTGATCTCTTCGCCCATCTCGAACAGAATTTTGCAGTTAAAGCCGAGACGGCCGCCGCGCGCCTGGTAAACCTGCTCCAGCGCCGCCAGATTGACGCAGTGCTGGCCTTTATTGTCGGCGCTGCCGCGGCCATACCAGCGATCGCCCTCTTCAATCAGCTGCCAGGGATTCAGGCCGTCGCGCCAGTTTTCATCGTCACCGAACACCACGTCGCCGTGTCCGTAAACCAGCAGCGTCGGCAACGCCTCATCCTCGATGCGCGTCGCTACCAGAAAGGGAGGATTCTCCGCTGCCGGATTGTCGATAAAGTGCAGCGTAAAGCCAAGTGCCGCCAGCTGCGGCGCGATCTCCTGCTGCAAATAGTGATTCAGCTCGCCGTCGCGATCCGCCCGCTGGCTTTCGGTGGCGCACGCCACGCGACGCGCCAGAAGCTGCTGGAATTCACCGCTATCGAAATAGCGCATCGCCTGATCAATCGTCTGTTGTTCCGTCATGTTTGCCCTGTCTTTTTTATTGTGGTGTCGCTCTATCTTTGCCAAAAGGCTGGCGTTGCCACAATTATCAATTTATCGATATAGCCTTGCTTTAAAAGCAAGGCTAAAATGCCCGATAAAGAAGCATGCACCGCTGGGGTGCAGAGGAGAGACGATGCTGAGCAGTGAGATCCGTTATTTCCTCGCCGTGGCCAACAGCGGGTCGCTGAGCGCCGCCAGCGAGCAGCTGTTTGTAGCGGTTTCCGCCATCAGCCGACAGATCCAGCGGCTGGAGGCGCAGGTGGGCGCGCCGCTGTTCGATCGTCATGCGCGCGGCATGGTGCTCAATGAGGCGGGAGAAATTTTTGCCCGTCAGGTACGGCAAAGCCAGCTGGATATGGAGTACGCGCTGGCGGAGATTAAGGGACTGAAGGCGATTCGCCGCACGCTTATTCGCGTCGCCTGCACCGACGGCATGGCGTTCAGCCTGCTGCCAGGCCTGCTGGCGGAATTTCGCGCGCTGAATCCCGGCGTCTATTTCGCGCTAAAGGTCGAGAGCGCGCAGAGCGTAGCGGAACGGGTGCGCGCCGGGGAGTGCGACGTGGCGCTGCAGTTTAGCCTTCATCCAGAACGCGGCGTGGAAGTCATCGGCTCCTGGCCCGCGCCGGTGCTGCTGGCGATGCAGAAGGATCATCCGCTGGCGCAACAGCCGGTGACGCTGGAAGCGCTCAGCCACTATCCGATGGCGCTGCCGGAGCAGAACACCACGGTGCGGCAGCTGTTCGATCTCGCCTGCCAGATGCGCGGCTGCGTGATTGAGCCGGTGCTGACCTGCGACTATTTCGCCACACTCTATCAGTTTCTGCTCAATACCCCTGAGGCGATCACCATCAGCAGCGCCTTTACCCTGTTCAACGCCACGCAAACCCAACAGCTGGTGCTGCACGAGATGGGCGTCGACCAGCTCAGCCAGCGCACGCTGCAGCTGCAGCGCGTCTCGGGACGACAGCGCAACGCGGCGCTGTCCCCCTTTCTCGCGTTTCTCCGGCAGCGTATCAGCGCGATCGCCGCCGGACTGGCCTGATTACTCTTTAATATCGACCGGATAGAAGATGTGCTTGCCGAACGGGTCGATATCGTAGCCGCTCACCTCTTTACGCACCGGCTCGAAGATGGTCGAGTGGGCAATCATCACCGCGGGCATCTGATCATGCATGATCTGCTGCGCCTGCAGGTAGAGCGCGGTGCGCTTGCCCTGATCCGGTTCGGCGCGCGCCTCGGCAATCAGCTTTTCAAACGGCTGATAGCACCACTTCGAGGAGTTGGAACCGCCCTGGGTCGATTTGCAGCTGTAGAGCGGCCCGAAAAAGTTGTCAGGATCGCCGGTGGCGGTGGTCCATCCCATCAGCGCCGCCTGATGCTCGCCGCTGCGCACCCGCTTGAGATACTCGCCCCATTCGTAGGTGACGATAGAGGCCTTGATGCCGACCTTCGCCCAGTCCGCCTGAATCATCTCCGCCATACGGCGCGCGTTAGGGTTATAGGGACGGGAAACCGGCATCGCCCAGAGCGCGATTTCGGTGCCGGGCTTGATGCCCGCCTGTTGCAGCAGCGCCTTCGCTTTTTCCAGATCGTAAGGGTAATCCTGCAAATCCTTGTTCGCGCTCCAGACGCCCGGCGGCAGAATATTCTTCGCCGCGGTGCCGGTGCCTTTGAAAATCGCGTCGATAATGGCGGGTTTGTTAATCGCCATCGCCAGCGCCTGACGCACCTCAACCTTGTCCAGCGGCGCTTTGGTGGTGTTAAACGCGAGGAAGCCGGTATTCAGCCCCGCTTTTTGCATCAGATTGATCGCTGGATTGCTGCGCATTTTCTCAAGGTCAGCGGGATTCGGGAACGGCATGATCTGACATTCGCCCTTCTCCAGCTTGGCAAGTCGTACCGAGGCGTCCGGCGTAATGCTGAACACGATGCGGTCCAGCTTTGCCTTGCCCGCCCAGTAGGTCGGAAAGGCCTTATAGAGAATGCGCGAGTCCTTCTGATATTGCACCAGCTGGAACGGACCGGTGCCGATAGGATCCATATCCACCTTCTCCTGCGTGCCCGCCTTCAGCATCTGGTCAGCATATTCAGCGGAGTGAATTGAGGCGAAATACCAGGCGAGATCGGCCAGGAACGGCGCCTCTGCGTGATTGAGGGTAAAGCGCACGGTGTGATCGTCGACGCGATCGATGCTCTTGATCAGCGTGGTCAACTCCAGACTGTCGAAGTTGGCGTAGGTGCCGCCAGAGACGTTGTGGTAGGGATTTTTGCTATCCATCTGCCGCATAAAAGAGAAGATCACGTCGTCGGCGTTAAAATCACGGCTGGGTTTAAAGACTTTATTGCTCTGAAACTTAACGCCTTTGCGCAGATGGAAGGTATAGACCTTGCCGTCCGGGCTAATCTCCCAGCTTTCCGCCAGGCTCGGCACCAGTTCGGTGGTGCCATATTTAAAATCCACCAGCCGGTTAAAAACCGGCACCGCGCTGGCGTCCACGCTGGTTCCCGAGGTGTAGAGCTGCGGATTGAAGTTTTCCGGCGACCCTTCGGCGCAGTAAACCAGCGTTTTCGCGCCGGCGTTATGCGCCAGGGTCGCGGTCAGCAACGCCAGCATCGCTATCTTCACTTTCATCATTTCCTCACTTTTTATTGACTTCCGTTGGTCAGATTCCCTAAATGATCCAGACGCTTTATGGATACCACGTTTTCGTAACATAACGAATTCCGCTGTTGGCAGACAAATAAGGATCGGTGATGACAGCCCTTGCAACTCAGTTAACTCAACGTTTTTTTCGCTATCTGGCGGTCAGCAGCCAGAGCGATGCTAAATCAGACAGCTTGCCGAGCACGCCGAGCCAGCATGCCATGGCGCAACTGCTGGCGCAGGAGCTGACCGCCCTCGGGCTCGATAAGGTGGAGATCGACGACTGCGCCACGGTGACGGCGGTGAAGCGCGGCAACCGGCCCGGTGCGCCGCGCATCGGGTTTATCACCCATATCGATACGGTTGACGTGGGGCTGTCGCCCGATATTCATCCGCAGATCCTCACCTGGCAGGGCGAGGATCTGTTGCTCAACGCACGCGAAGATATCTGGCTGCGCCGCGACGCGCACCCGGAGATCGCCCCCTATCTCGGCGAGGAGATTATTTTCAGCGACGGCACCAGCGTGCTGGGCGCGGACAATAAAGCGGCGGTGACGGTAGTGATGACGCTGATGGAGAATTTGCAGGGCGATCACGGCGATATCGTGGTGGCCTTTGTGCCCGACGAAGAGATTGGGCTGCGCGGCGCGAAGGCGCTCGATCTGGAAAAGCGCTTTAACGTCGATTTCGCCTGGACCATCGACTGCTGCGAGCTGGGCGAAGTGGTCTATGAGAACTTCAATGCCGCGTCGGCGGAAATCACCTTTACCGGCGTGCCGGCGCATCCGATGTCGGCCAAAGGCGTGCTGGTCAATCCGCTGCTGATGGCGCACGACTTTATCAGCCTGTTCGATCGTCGGGAAACGCCGGAGCATACCGCGGGCCGCGAAGGCTATATCTGGTTTAACGAGATGCAGGCGGGCGCCACCCAGGCCACGCTGAAAGCCTCGATTCGCGATTTCGATCTGGCGCAGTTTGCCGCACGCAAAGAACAGCTGCAGCAGGCGGTGACGGAGATTGCGCAGCGCTATCCAACCGGCAGCGTCGCCATCCGCATCAGCGACATTTACAGCAACATCAGCAACGCCGTAGGCGCGGATCGTCGCGCGATCGATCTGATCTTTACTGCGCTGGCGGATCTCGATATTGAGCCGAAGGTCATCCCGATGCGCGGCGGCACCGACGGCGCCGCGCTGTCGGCGAAAGGGCTGCTGACGCCGAACTTCTTCACCGGCGCGCACAACTTCCACTCCCGCTTCGAGTTTCTGCCGATCTCATCCTTTGTGAAGTCCTATCAGGTGGCGGAGCGGCTGTGCGTGCTGGCGGCGCAGGGCTAACAACGGCGCAGGGATTAAAAAAAAGGCGGCTTATCGGCCGCCTTCTCTGATTATTTCGTCGCGCTGACGTCAATGCCGGGGAAATATTTCGCCGCCAGCTTCTTCACCGTGCCGTCATCCTGAATTTTAGTAATCGCCGCATCCAGTTCCTGCTTCAGCTTCGTATCGCCCTTGCGCAGGCCGAAACCGATGCCGGAGCCGAGGATCGCGTCATCCTCGACCGCCTTGCCGGCAAAAACAAAGCCTTTGCCCTGCGGTTTATCGAGGAAGCCCGACTGACCGGCGGCGGACATCACCAGGGTGCCGTCCAGACGGCCTGCGACCATATCGTTATAGACCTGATTCTGGTCCTGATAGGAGGTCACGGTCACGCCCTGGGGCTCCCAGTGCTTCTTGGCGTAGGTCTCCTGAATCGAGCCCTGCAGCACGCCGATATTCTTGCCCTTCAGCGCCTCAGCGGTCGGCTGCAGCTTCTCGCCCTCTTTCACGATCAGCATGCTTGGAATGCGGTAGATCGGCTTCGTGAAGTCGATGCTTTTCGCTCGCGCCTCGGTGATATTCATCGCCGAGTTAATGGCGTCAAATTTTTTCGCCTGCAGCGCCGGGATCAGGGCGTCGAAACTGCTCTCCACCCATTGACAGTTAAAATTGCCGGTGGCGCAAATGGCCTTGCCCAGCTCGATATCGAACCCTTCCAGCTCGCCCTGCGCATTGCGGCTCTCAAACGGCGCATACTGCGATTCAAGGCCGTAACGCAGCGTTTCCGCCGCCAGCGCGTGCACCGAACTCATCATGCCCAGCGCCAGAAAAAGCGCATTCATTTTTTTCATTTTGTTTTCCCCTGAGATTAACCCTTCACCCGACAGAGCGCCTCTGCGCCGCGCTGCAGGGTGGCATCGTCTTTGGCAAAAGAGAGACGAATCACGTTGTTATCGGTGCCGTCCATATAAAACGCCGAAAGCGGAATGGTTGCCACGCCGTGTTCGACGATAAGACGTTTTACCATCTCGCTGTCAGGTTCGTCACTGAAATGTCCGTAGCTGGCCAAAACAAAAAACGAACCGGCGCACGGCAGCAGCTTAAAGGGCGAATCCTGCAGCAGCGTCACCAGGCGATCGCGCTTCTGCTGATAGAACGCCGACAGCGACAGATAGTTCTCGGCGCGCTGCAGATAGTGCGCAAACCCAATCTGCATCGGCGTATCGGCGGCGTACATCATAAACTGATGCACCTTGACCAGCTCCTCCATCAGCTCGGCGGGCGCAAGGCAGTAGCCGACGCGCCAGCCGGTGACGTGAAAGGTTTTGCCGAATGAGGAGACGATCACGCTGCGCTGCGCCAGCTCCGGATGGGTCGCCATGCCGCAGTGGGCGCGGCCGTCGAACAGGATATGCTCGTAGACTTCATCGGAGAGCACCACGATATCGGTGTTGCGCGTCAGCGCCGCCAGCTGCGCCAGATCGGCAGGCGTCAGCACCTGCGCGCTCGGGTTGTGCGGCGTGTTGATAATGATCATGCGGGTGCGCGGCGTCACCGCGGCGCGCAGCGCCTCCCAGTCGATGGCGTAGTCAGGGAACTGCAGCTTCAGGCCAACCGGCGTGCCGCCCTGCAAACGCACCACCGGCGCGTAGCTGTCAAAGGCGGGCTCAAAGAAAATCACCTCGTCGCCAGGGTTCACCAGCGCCGCGATCGCCATATAGATGCCCTGACTGGCGCTGCCGCTGATCAGCACTTCGGTCGCAGGATCGTAGTGCTGGCCGTAGAGCGCCGCCACCTTGGCCGCCAGCGCCTCTTTCAGCGCGGGCCAGCCGGTCATCGGCGCATACTGATTATGCCCTTCGCGCATGGCGCGGCTGACCGCCTCCACCAGCGCCGGATCGCACGGAAAGTTGGGCGCGCCCTGCGACAGGTTGATCGCCTGGTGCTGCGCGGAGAGCTGGCCAATGACGCTGAAGATGGTGGTGCCTACGTCAGGCTGTTTCGAGGTGACGTTAACGCTGCTTTTCATCGGGCGGGCTCCTGCGCGGCTGCATAAAAATGTCGATTTCGTTGATATCTATTCAACGACCCGGCGCTTGAGTCGACAAGCGAATTGTTGTCATAATAGCCATGACTAATTTGCATAGCTGGAGTGATGATGCCGCGTTCTCTGCCGCTTAACGCCATACACGCCTTCCTGGTGACCGCGCGTCATCTCAACCTGACGCGCGCGGCGGGCGAACTCTGTATTACTCAGGGCGCGGTGAGCCGCAAAATCGCCACCCTTGAACACTATCTGGGGTTCGCGCTGTTCGAGCGTCACGCGCGCGGTCTGCGCCTGACCTCACAGGGCGCGGCGCTGCTGCCGGAGCTGCGTCAGGGGTTCGAGCTGATAGCGGGCGCGACGGACAAGGCGATGCGCCAGCATGGGGTGATCCGGCTCAAGGCGCCAACCTGCGCCATGCGCTGGCTGGTGCCGCGGCTGGTGGCGCTGGAGCAGCAGCGGCCGGAGCTGCACGTCGCGCTGACCACCACGCTGGAGCATCACGCGCCGCTGGAGGGGTTCGACGCCGCTATTCTGTACGGCACGCCGCCGCCTGGGGCGATCCACCTGTTTGACGAGGCGATCACGCCGGTGATGGCGGCCGACGCCGCGCCGCCCGCCTCACCCGAGGCGCTGGCGTCCATGACCTTTCTGCACCCCACCGGCGATACCCGCGACTGGCAGCTGTGGCTTAGCGCCCAGAATACCCGGCTGACGATGACGCGTAATCAACACTTCAGCACCATGGATCTGGCGATCAGCGCGGCGATACAGGGGTTTGGCGTAACGGTGGCGGATATCAATCTGGTGGAGAGCGATCTGGCGAACGGGCGTCTGATTGCGCCGTTCGCCAGCCGGGTGAAAACCGGGGCGGCCTACAGTTTGCTGCAGCGCCCGGTCAGAGAGGCGCCGCCTTACCTCGCGGATCTGGCGGCGTGGCTGTCACGCGCTTAAAAGGTGACCCAGTCGGCGCTTGACTCCTCTTTAAGACGCGGCGTGCCGCCAGCTGCCGGGGTGGGACGGTTGCTGCGCGACGGCGCGCTGGCCAGCGGCTCCTGCGACGAGAGACGGAAGCGGGAGACAGAGGCCTCCAGTGATTCGGTCTGGCGCGCCAGCGCGGCAGCAGCAGCGGAAACCTCTTCTACCAGCGAGGCGTTCTGCTGCGTCACGCTGTCCATTTCGGTGACGGCGACGCCGACCTGCGAAATGCCTTTGCTCTGCTCTTCCGACGCGGCGGCGATCTGCTTCATGATGGCGTCCACGTCCTGCACCGACTTGAGAATGTGGTGCATGGTGTTGCCGGTGTTGCCCACCAGCACCGCGCCCTTGTCGACGCGCTGCACCGAATCCTCAATCAGCGCGGCGATCTCTTTCGCCGCGGCGGCGCTGCGCTGCGCCAGATTACGCACCTCGCTGGCGACCACCGCGAAGCCGCGGCCCTGCTCGCCGGCGCGCGCCGCTTCCACCGCGGCGTTCAGCGCCAGAATATTGGTCTGGAAGGCGATGCCGTTAATGACGCTGGTGATCTCGGCGATCTTTTTCGAGCTGCCGGAGATGCCGTTCATGGTAGAGACCACGTCGCTCACCAGCTGGCCGCCCTGCTGCGCGGTCGACGAGGCGGTTTCCGCCAGCCTGCTGGCCTGGCGGGCGTTGTCGGCGTTAAATTTCACCGTCGCGGTCAGCTGCTCCATGCTGGCGGCGGTCTGCTCCAGCGCCGCCGCCTGCTCTTCGGTGCGGGAAGAGAGATCGTTGTTGCCTGCCGAAATCTCCGCCGCGCCGCGGGAGATATTTTCAGTGCCGCTGCGAATGGCGCTGACCGCTTCACGCAGGCTATCCTGCATGGCGCTCAGCAGCGGCACCAGTTTGCCGACGCAGTTGCGGCCGAACGGCGTGACCGGCTGGCTGAGATCGCCGGTGGCGATCACGGCGAAATGCTCGCGGATACGGTCCAGCGGCTTAACCAGCATGGTGACCAGATAGCGATCGGTAAACAGCAGGATCAGCAGGCCGGCGAACACCGCCGCCATCAGCGTGATTTTGGTCAGCACGGTCAGGCGATCGACGTTAACGCGGGTCTGATCGAGCTTAATCGCCGCCGCCTGGTTAAAGGCTTCGGCGCTGGCGCCAAAGGCGCGACTCAGCGCGGGCGTCACCGTACTGGCGTGCTGACGATAGACCTCGAGCGAGCCCTGGCGCGCCTTCTCCAGCTGCGGGGTGACGCCCTCATCCAGCAGCTTTTGCCAGCTGGCGATGGTCTGGTCTACGATCTGCGGCTCCATCGGGCCGGGCGCCATCTGCTTAAACTGCGCCAGCTGCTGGGTCATATTGTCCAGCGCCTGCTGTACCGGCTTCCAGTCGGCGTCGGCTGGCTGCGCGCCGCCGGCTTTCATCTCCATCACGCGCGACAGGCGCGTAATGACGCGGAAATACTGGTCGTTGCCCTTGCTTAAGGTGGTCATCTGCGCCACCAGATGGCGGTCGACATCATTGCCGTTGCTGAGCTCGCCGAGGGAATGCACGCTAAACCAGCCCACTGCGCACCACAGCAGGCAAAACAGGCCGAGAATCCACAGCATAACGGCGCGAATCGTGAAGTTTTTTAATATACCCATAGCCAAATCCTTGACGGTGAAAACCGAGAGGGGCCCGATAATCTCGGGCATACAGGCGTTATCGGCAGGGATTGAGGAAGGCATAGCCTTTTAGTTAGCAATAAAGTTGATCAATGCGCCAGCGCGGCGCGGCGCTAACCTGATGATTTAACAGCACTCTCGCCGTCAGACTGGGGCGATAAACCTTGCCTGCGACTAATTAATTAGCCGTCAAAGCTTCACCATGCTTTTCATCATCAGGCGAAACAGCCTCAGTCGGGCGCGTAAGAAATTGCGCTTTAGCAGCAGCGCCTCTTTTCCGCCTTCGCCGAACGCCAGCGTGATGTCCTCGCCGGGATGCCAGACGGGCCAGTTTATTTCGCCCTCCAGCCGATGGCTGAATGCGCTCGCGTCGCGCGCAAAGGCGAACCAGTAATCCGCCATACGCTGCGCAAAGGCGCGATCGGCGGCGGTATAGGGCCGTTCGCTGTCGGCGGGCTGCATCGCCGTGAGGGTATTGAGCGTATAGGGTACTTCATTGCCGTGCCAGGCGCCGTGCGGATAGAGATCGCGCGACTGCTCGGAGATATAGTCGAACCAGTAGCGCCAGCCCGGCATGCCGACATTGTGCTGCGCGCGCATCAGGATCCACGGCATGACGCTGAAGGCCATATCGCGCGCCGCCGCCCGTCCCAGCAGGCGATCGTCGTGAATATCGTAAAGCCACTTCAGCAGCCGGTAGCTGAACGGCCTGTTGACGCGCAGCTGGCGCATCACCTCGGCGCTGTCGACGTTGAAGTATTCCAGCACGCTCGCTTCGTCGCTGTTGCTGCCCGCCATCAGCGGGATACGATGCTGGCGCGCCGTCATAAAGGTGTTGAGCATCGGCTGGGGCAGCACGGCGTCGCCGGCAATCGGCACCGGCCCGTGCCATAACGGCGACGCCAGCGGCCAGAAGGCGTCGGCAGGCAGCGCGCGCAGCTGCTGCGCAGTGGCGTTGGGCAGACCGAAATGCGCCGCGACCTGCTCGCCCTGCTGCAGCGCCGCTTTGCGCGGTTTGTCCGGCAGGCTGTAGGCGCTCTGTACGATGGCTTTATGAAACAGCCCTTCTGCCAGCGGCGAACAGCAGAGCGAAAGCACGCTGCGCGCGCCGGAGGATTCGCCAAATAATGTGACGTTGTCACGGTCACCGCCAAATGCGGGGATATTGCGCTGTACCCACTGCAGCGCAGCGATCTGATCGAGCAAGGCGAAATTGTTGACTATGCCGCCGTCACGATATTCCGCGTCCAGCGCCGGATGGGCGAAAAAGCCGAGGTGGCCGAGGCGGTAATTCATCGTCACCACGACGGCGCCGCGCGCCGCCAGCGGCTTGCCGTTATACGGCGCCAGCCCGCCCGATCCCATCACGAAGCCGCCGCCGTGCAGCCACACCATGACCGGCAGCGGCCGCGCAGGTTCGACGTCGGGGGTCCAGACGTTAAGATAGAGGCAGTCTTCACTGAGCGGACCGGGATCGCCGCCGCCCGCGACAGCGCAGAGCGCGCGATTCTGCCAGCAGGCGGCGCCGAACTCGGTCGCGTCGCGCACCTCGCGCCACGGCGTAACCGGCTGTGGCGCGCGCCAGCGCAGCGCGCCTACCGGCGCGGCGGCATAGGGGATACCCTTAAAGACAAAGAGATCATCATCCATACTTCCTCTTAGCTCGCCTTCGGCTGTGCTGAGGCGCAGAGGTTGTCGGTTTTTCATTACCTGTTCCCTGATAAAGCGTTAAGGCATTATCTACAGGGCGTTAAGATATTGTCTATGTCCTTAGTGCATTTGCAGATTATGCTGAATCGACGCCGTCAGCCCTGATGGAAACCGCACCGGGCCAGCGATTGCTGCTGCCGCGCCTGATAAAGCCGCATTTCATCCTGCACCGGCGCCCCCAGCGCCGCTTCAAAATCGGCCCTGCTGGCGTGACCGGCGGAACGGCCCTGCGCCCGATCGCCCAGATTCGACTGAAAGATGCCCGCCGCGCTGACCGGCAAGAAATCCTCGTACACGATCGGATCGGCAATGATGCGGCCCTGTTCAATCAGCGCCGCCAGCGATTCGCCCGGCTGCGGCGGCTGCGCCTCGCCCTGTTCACTCAGCCGGTAGTCGAACCAGGCGAGCTCCTGTTCGCGCAGGCTGTGCTCATCATCGGGAAAGGCGCGAAACACCTCGGCCAGGTGCTGCTGATGCTGCTGGTTGTCGACGCCGGTGCCGGCTGCCGCCAGCAGACGATCGTAGAGCGCGCGGCCTTTCGGCGTCAGCGCCGCGCCGCGCTGCTCGATTTCGCCAAAGCGTGCGGTATGGGTGCCGCTTTCGCCCTGCTGGAAAATCACCGGCTCCTCCAGCGCTTTAAAGCTGGTCTGACGCAGCAGAATCGGCACCTCGCGCCGCGGCGGTCCTTCAATCAGCGCCTTGGGATCGATGCCGTATTCCGGCATCAGCGCCTGCACCTGGTCGATATCGAGGGTGCGCGGCGTCAGGTGGTTGATATGGCATCCCGGAAAGCAGACCACGTCGGCGACCAGCCGGTGCTGCTGGCTTAACGCCTGATAGGTGGCGCTGTCGACGGTGCTCAGCGCGTGCCAGCGGAAAGTCTCCAGCGCCTCTTTAACGAAGGCGTCGGCGTCCGCTTCCTCCAGGCCGCCCTGCTGCTGGTGCTGTGCCATCAGCGCCCGGCAGCGCGGCGTGAAAATATCGCGCTGCGCCAGAATCGCCGCCGCTTTTTCCCGCAGCGAGAGATCGTCGATTAGCTCCAGCCGCAACAGCGAGGTAAAAACGCGAAAGGGATTGCGCCGCAGCGCCGCGTCGCTCACCGGCCGAAACGCGGTGGAGTGCACCGGCACGCCCGCCTGCGAGAGATCGTAATAGCCGACCGGCTCCATGCCCATTACCGCGAACATCTGCCGCAGCGTCGCAAGCTCCTGCGCCGTGCCGACGCGAATGGCGCCGTGACGCTCCAGATTAAGACGGTCCAGCTCGTCCGCCGCGGCCAGCCGGGTTTTCAGCGCGGGACGTTCGGTTAAACAGGCTTCGTTGACGCGCTGCACCAGCGTCATCAGGGTGCCATACTGCGGCACCTCTTGCTGATACATCGCGGACATCGCCTGCGAGAAGCGCGTACGAATAGCGTCCGCGCTAAGGAAGTGATTCATGGTGCCTGCTCCTGACGTGATCGAGATTGCTGCTACTGTAGAGCAACGCGCTGTCGGCAGGCGAAAAAGTTACGGATTTGTGATCGGCTTAAAGCCGAAGCGGTTTTTCATCACCAGCATCAATGTGGTCAGCAACGCCGGGATCGCCAGCAGCACGAAGATCAGGCTGAATGACCAGCCAAGCGAAAGCATCTCGGCGCCGACAAAGGCGCTGAGGATGGCACCGACGCGTCCAACGCCGTGCATCCAGCTGGAGCCCGTCGCGCGCGCATGGGTGGGATAGTAGCTGGCCGACAGCGCGTTCATACCGGTGTTGGCTCCGTTGAAGCAGAAGCCGCTGAGAAAGGCGATGCCGCTCATCATCCCCACTTCCGCCGGGGAGAAGCCCAGCGCGACGATTGCCAGCCCGCCGCAGAAATAAATTGCCGCCAGCGCCAGCGTGGCGTTGAAGCGATCCATCAGCCAGCCGGCGAACAGCGAGCCAAGGGTGCCGCCCGCCTGATACATCGCGGTGATAATGGCCGCTTCGGTGACCGACATGCCCAGCGTGTTAATCAGCGACGGCAGCCAGCTGCCGATCAGATAGACCAGGAACAGCCCCATAAAATAGCCGCCCCACAGCATCAGGCTGCCGAACAGATAACGACGCGACACCACGGTAGCGATTGCGCCCTGCGTCGGCAGCGTTGGCTCCTGAGAGTGAAACGCGCTGTCGGGCCGCGTGGCGCCTGGCAGCATGCGCTCGAGAATGGCGTGAATGCGCGTCGCCGGCGCGCGGCGGCTGATCAGAAAGCGCACCGACTCCGGCAGGCCGCGCACCAGAAACGGCAGCACCGCCAGCGGCAGAATGCCGCCCAGCAACATCACGGCATGCCAGTTATAGCGCGGCAGCAGCCAGGAGGCGGCGAAACCGCCGCTGGCGGCGCCGAAGGTAAAGCCGCAGAACACCACGGTAATAAGAAAGGCGCGGCGGCGCTCCGGCGCATACTCCGCCACCAGCGTGCCGACGTTGGGCATCGCCGCGCCCAGTCCCAGACCGGTCAGGAAGCGAAACAGCATCATCTGCTCGATGTTGTTGGCCAGCGCAGTGGCGAGCGTCCAGAGCCCAAAGAAAAAGACGCTGAGGATAATCATCATGCGTCGACCGTAGCGATCCGCCAACGGCCCCGCCAGCATCGCGCCGAGCGCCAGCCCGACCAGCGCCGCGCTGATCACCACGCCAAGCTGATGGTTGGTCACGCCCCAGCCCGCCTTTAGCGTCGGCGCAATAAAGCCCATTAGCGCGATATCCATGCCGTCAAGGGCAACCACGATAAAGCAGAGCGCGATCAGACGCTTTTGCCAGCGGCTGAGCGCTGACTGATTGATTAACTGGCGAACGTCCACGGCTTCGACGCTGGTCACTGCGAACTCCTCACTGCGCTCACCCTGAGGCATCAGTTTTGGTAAAAAAAACGGCGGTTATGATAGCCCATCGTTAACGATAAGACGCCTGATTTTTATATGATATTGAGAATTATTCAACATTGAAGCGCTAACCTGTTGAATTTGTAAAGGCGGGATGAGTGCAATCAGCAGAATCGGCTTGTCCGTCAGCTAATTTTGTCGCTTTATCAATAACTCGCGCAAAACGTCCTTTTTTGTTAATTTTATTTTGCAGCAAAGTTAACAAAACCCAGATTTACTGGTTGCCGATCCGCGATAAAACTCATTAAGTTTGAGATATGGACAAAAATATCCTTTTCAATCAGCGCATTCGCTTGCGCCATCTTCATACCTTTGTTGCGGTGGCGCAGCAGGGAACCCTGGGACGCGCGGCGGAAACGCTGAGCCTTAGCCAGCCTGCGCTATCAAAAACCCTTAACGAACTCGAGGAGCTGACGGGGGTTCGCCTGTTTGAGCGCGGCCGGCTGGGCGCGCAGCTCACTACCATGGGCGAACAGTTTCTGATCCACGCGGTGAAGGTGCTGGATGCGCTCAACCACGCGGGCCAGAGTATGAACCTGCCAGTCTCGACGCGTCCGGTAGTGATCCGCCTTGGCGCGCTGACCACCGCAGCCATGGGCATGCTGCCGCAAATCCTCGATCGTTTTCACCAGCAGCAGCCTCATGCAACCGTGCAGGTCGCCACTCTGCACAATAACGTGCTGCTTGCCGGGCTGCGCGCAGGCGAATTTGAGATCGGTATCGGCCGCATGGCGGACAGCGAGATGATGGCCGGACTCACCTACGAGCTGCTGTTTCTTGAATCCCTCAAGCTGGTGGTGCGTCCTGAACACCCGCTTTTAAGTGACAACGTCACTCTTTCGCGGGCCATGCAGTGGCCGGTGGTGATTTCCCCTGAAGGCACGGCGCCGCGCCGCATCGCGCAGCAGATGCTTGATGAACAGGGCTGCACCCTGCCGGGCACCTGCGTTGAAACCTCATCAACCTCGCTGGCACGCCAGCTGGCGCTGCGCTATGACTACGTCTGGTTTGTGCCATCGGGCGCTATCAAGGAAGATCTGGCGCATAATGCGCTGTGCGCCCTGCCCATCAGCTCATCGGGACCAGGAGAGCCGGTAGGGATTATTACCCGCACCGGCCAGCCTCTGAGCCTCAGCGCTGAAATTCTGATGGCCACCATTCGCAAGGCGCCAGATTAACGGCTGCGTTTCGCGTGGCGCTCGCGGTTGTCCAGTCGCGCCTTTTCGGTCTTACGCAGGCCGACATAGAGCGCGCCCGCGCCGCCGTGCTGCGGCTGCGAGGTGCAAAAAGTCTGGACATCGTCGAACTGGCGCAGCCAGCGCGCCAGATAGCTGCGCACGATATTGGCATGGGATTCGTTGTCGCGCCCTTTGCCGTGGATGATGAGTAAATTGCGCAACCCTTCTTTCCGCGCCTGCTGCATAAAGCTGAATACCGCCTGACGGCAGGTCTCCACCGGCTGGCGCAGCAGGTTCAGGCTGGCGTCCATCTTGTATTCCCCTTTGCGCAGCTTATCCAGCACGCCCTGCTGAATGCCGTCGGCCTTATACTCCAGCGGCGTCGCAAGGGGAATAATGTCGAGATAGCCGCGCGTCAGAAAATTCTCTTGTTCCGCCTCGACGTCAGGCCGACGCGGCGCTTTGGTCGAGGGCGATTTCAGCCACAGAGTGCTGGCGCTGTCTTTCAATGGAGTGACATCACCCATGGCATCCCGAAACAGGTCTTCATCGTCCAGGTTCATAGTCATTTCTCACTCCGGGTTATCAAAGAAACAGAGATCAAATTCGCCTCTGTAAATGCAATAGTAGCAAACGCCAAAAAAGGTGCGTCAGCGCGAAATCGCGCCAGCTGGCTGTCTGGAAAATGCGCACCGGGATCAAAAAAGTGGAAAGTTTTCGTGCCAGATCGCAAAAATGTGACGCGCAGGGCTTGTTCCAGCGCGGTTCCGCGTCACGCCTGACATCCCTACTCTTTATAAGCCTAAAACTGCTCGGACGAGTTCCCTTCAGCACAAAAAATGTTAAAATTGACCCCAGTCAATAATCGTCGAGCGTACATTATGATCACTGAAAAACGCACCATTCGCCGTATTCAGTCAGGTGGCTGTGCCATCCACTGTCAGGACTGCAGCATTAGTCAGCTGTGCATTCCGTTCACCCTGAACGAACATGAGCTGGATCAGCTCGACAATATTATCGAGCGCAAAAAACCAATTCAAAAAGGCCAGACGCTGTTCAAAGCGGGCGACGATTTAAAATCGCTCTACGCTATCCGCTCCGGCACTATCAAGAGCTATACCATCACCGAACAGGGCGACGAGCAGATTACCGGCTTCCACCTGGCGGGCGATCTGGTCGGCTTCGACGCCATTATGAGCGGCAGCCACCCGAGCTTTGCACAGGCGCTGGAAACGGCGATGGTGTGCGAGATTCCATTCGAAACGCTGGACGATCTGTCAGGCAAAATGCCGGCCCTGCGCCAGCAGATGATGCGTCTGATGAGCGGCGAAATCAAAGGCGACCAGGATATGATCCTGCTGCTGTCGAAGAAAAACGCCGAAGAACGCCTGGCCGCGTTTATCTGGAATCTTTCCCGCCGTTTCGGCCAGCGCGGCTTCTCGCAGCGCGAATTCCGCCTGACGATGACGCGCGGCGACATCGGCAACTACCTCGGTCTGACCGTCGAAACCATCAGCCGGCTGCTGGGCCGTTTTCAGAAATCGGGCATGCTGGCCGTGAAAGGCAAATATATCACGATTGAAAACCATGACCTGCTGTCCGAACTGGCCGGTCAGAGCGTTCAGGCTGCTTAATTAATTGGCCGCCTAATGATTAGAGTTGCAGGTATGGGCGCAATGCCTCTGCAACTCTGATTCGCGCCGTAAATTTGTTAGTTTATTGATCCCACAGCAACTTTTCCGCTTCTTCCCGCCCTGAACTTAGGCTATCTTTAAACCAGTTCGCCTTGGTTTAAGGAGTTATCCCCTATGTCCCGCTACCAAAATATGCTGGTCGCTATCGATCCCCAGCAAGACGATCAGCCGGCGCTGCGCCGCGCGGTTTACCTTAATCAGCGTATCGGCGGTAAAATCAAAGCCTATCTGCCGATTTACGACTTCTCGTATGAGATGACCACGCTGCTCTCTCCTGACGAGCGCGCCTCGATGCGGCAAGGCGTGATCAGCCAGCGCACCGAGTGGATCCGCGAGCAGGCGCGCGCCTATCTTGAAGCGGGCGTGGAGATCGAAATTAAGGTGGTCTGGCATAACCGCCCCTATGAGGCGATTATCCAGGAGGTGCTGGCGCACGGCCACGATCTGGTGCTGAAGATGGCGCATCAGCACGATCGGCTGGAAGCGGTGATCTTTACCCCTACCGACTGGCATCTGCTGCGTAAGTGCCCTTGCCCGGTATGGATGGTGAAAGATCAACCCTGGCCAGAAGGCGGCAAGGCGGTAGTGGCGGTCAACCTCGCCAGCGAAGAGCCGCACCACGATGAGCTGAATCAGAAACTAATTCGCGAAACTACGCGGCTGGCGGAGATGGTGAACCACACCGAGGTGCATCTGGTGGGCGCCTACCCCATTACCCCAATCAATATCGCGATTGAACTGCCTGACTTTGATCCCAGCGTCTATAACGACGCAATCCGTGGCCAGCATCTGGTGGCGATGAAGGCGCTGCGTCAGAAGTTCGCTATTCGCGAGGAGTTTACCCACGTCGCCAAAGGGCTGCCTGAAGAGGTGATCCCTGATATCGCCAGTCAGCTCAGCGCCGGGATTGTGGTGCTTGGCACCATTGGCCGTACCGGCCTGTCGGCGGCGTTTCTCGGCAATACGGCGGAACAGGTTATTGACCACCTGCGCTGCGATTTGCTGGCGATCAAGCCTGACGATTTTACTTCGCCCATTACGCTTGATGACGACGACGAAGAGGATGATGACGATTAAAAACAAGGGCGGCCAGTTGGCCGCCCTTGCCGTTACAGCGCTTTCAGTATCCCTTCCACGCTCGCTTTGGCATCGCCGAACAGCATCTGCGTGTTCTCTTTAAAGAACAGCGGGTTCTGTACGCCGGCATAGCCGGTATTCATCGAACGCTTAAACACGATCACGTTCTGCGCCTTCCATACTTCTAGCACCGGCATGCCCGCGATAGGGCTGCGCGGATCGTCCTGCGCCGCCGGGTTGACGGTGTCGTTGGCGCCGATGACCAGCACGGTATCGGTGTCGGCGAAGTCGTCGTTAATCTCATCCATCTCCAGCACGACATCGTAAGGCACTTTCGCCTCGGCCAGCAGTACGTTCATATGGCCTGGCAGGCGTCCCGCGACCGGGTGAATGCCGAAGCGCACCTTGACGCCGCGCGCGCGCAGCTTCTCGGTGATCTCCGCCACCGGGTACTGCGCCTGCGCCACCGCCATGCCGTAGCCTGGGGTGATAATCACCGATGAAGCGTGCTTCAACAGTTCAGCCGTCTCTTCCACGCTGATTTCACGGTGCTCGCCCGCCTCTTCGCTCTCGCCGCCCGCGCTGCTGTCGGTGCCGAAGCCGCCGGCGATCACGCTGATAAAGGAGCGGTTCATCGCCTTACACATAATGTAAGAGAGGATGGCGCCTGAGGACCCCACCAGCGCGCCGGTAACGATCAGCAGGTCGTTGCTCAGCATAAAGCCCGCCGCCGCCGCCGCCCAGCCCGAGTAGGAGTTAAGCATCGACACCACCACCGGCATATCGGCGCCGCCGATAGAGGCCACCAGATGCCAGCCGAAGGCGAGCGCGATCAGCGTCATCAGCAGCAGCGCGAACACCTGCGCGCCGGTGCTCTCGGTGCGTACAAACCACAGCAGCAGCAGGAAAGAGACCACCAGCGCCAGCAGATTGAGCTTATGGCGATGCGGCAGCATCAGCGGACGCGATGAAATCTTGCCGCGCAGCTTGCCGAACGCCACCAGCGAGCCGGTAAAGGTCACTGCGCCGATAAAGATGCCGAGGAAGACTTCAGACAGGTGGATATTCTCCATCACCGCTGGCAGGCCCGGACCATGATCGATAAAGCTGTTGAAGCCCACCAGCACCGCGGCCAGGCCGACGAAGCTGTGCAGGATCGCCACCAGCTCCGGCATTTCGGTCATTTCGACCTTCTGCGCCAGACGCACGCCGATAGCGCCGCCGATCACCATCGCCAGCAAAATCCAGGCGACGTTGCCGCTGTCGGGACCAAAAATGGTCGCCAGCAGCGCCAGCGCCATTCCGCTGATGCCGAAGAGATTGCCCTGCTTCGAGGTCTCATGCTTCGAGAGCCCCGCCAGGCTGAAAATAAACAGAATCGCGGCAACAATGTATGCTGCAGTTACTAATCCGCCAGACATCGGTTACCCCTTACGAAACATTTTCAGCATGCGCTGGGTGACGGTGAAACCGCCGAAAATATTGATGCTGGCAATCAGCACCGCAATAAACGAAATAAAGGTGACCCAGCCGCCGTGCCCCATCTGCAGCACCGCGCCGACCACGATAATGCCGGAGATGGCGTTGGTGACCGACATCAGCGGCGTATGCAGCGCGTGGCTGATGTTCCATACCACGTAATAGCCGACCACGCAGGCGAGCGCGAACACGGTGAAGTGCGACAGGAATTCTGCCGGCGCGACGTTGGCAAGGCAGGCGAACAGCACGATCGCCAGCGCCAGCAGCAGATACTTACGCCAGGTCGGCGCAGGCTTCGCCGCCTCCTTAACGACAGGCTGCGCGGCCGCAGGCGCGGCTTTCGGCGCGGCAGAGACCTGAATCGGCGGCGCGGGCCAGGTGACCTCGCCGTCGCGGATCACGGTGACGCCGCGCACCACGACATCGTCGAAATCGATGGCGATTTCGCCGTTCTTCTCTTTGCACAGCAGCTTCATCAGGTTCACCAGGTTGGTGCCGTAAAGCTGCGAGGACTGGGTCGGCAGGCGGCTGGGAAGATCGGTATAGCCGATGATCTTCACGCCGTTGTCGCTGACGGTAACGCGATCGGCGACGGTCAGCTCGCAGTTGCCGCCGGTTTGCGCCGCCAGATCGACAATCACGCTGCCCGGCTTCATGCTGGCGACCATCTCGGCGGTAATCAGCTTCGGCGCCGGTTTTCCCGGAATCAGCGCCGTGGTGACGATGATGTCGACCTCTTTCGCCTGCGCGGCGAACAGCGCCATCTCCGCCTTGATAAAGGCTTCCGACATCACTTTCGCATAGCCGTCGCCGCTGCCCGCTTCCTCTTCAAAATCGAGCTCAAGGAATTCGGCGCCCATGCTCTGCACCTGCTCCTTCACTTCCGGGCGGGTATCGAAGGCCCGCACGATGGCGCCGAGGCTGCCCGCCGCGCCAATGGCCGCCAGACCAGCGACGCCCGCGCCAATCACCATCACTTTCGCCGGCGGCACTTTTCCCGCCGCGGTGATCTGCCCGGTAAAAAACCGGCCAAACTCGTGGGCGGCTTCAACGATGGCGCGATAGCCGGCGATATTGGCCATCGAGCTGAGGGCATCCAGCGACTGGGCGCGTGAGATGCGCGGCACGGCATCCATCGCCATCACGGTCACCTGACGCGCCGCCAGCTTCTCCAGCAGCGCCGCGTTCTGCGCTGGCCAGACAAAGCTCACCAGCGTGCTGCCCGCACGGGTCAGCGCGATCTCCTCGTCATCGGGCGCGTTGACCTTGAGCACGATATCGGACTGCCAGATCTGCTGGCTGTCGCAGAGGGTGGCGCCTGCGGCGACGAAACTCTCGTCATCAAAACTGGCGCGTTTGCCCGCATCATGCTCGACGGCAACGCTAAAACCCAGTTTGATAAGCTGCTCCACGGTTTTCGGCGTCGCCGCCACGCGCGCCTCATTGGGCAATCGCTCTTTGGGTATTCCAATTAACATATTCATCCCTTTCATCGATTGATGATGGCCTGTCGACTGCATAACGACGCAGCGCCTGAAACAGGGTTTCAGGCGCTTATGAACGAAATGCACTTGTATCAAAGTATTTATAACCTACTGAAAATATGAACAGCGATCTACCATCAGAACCTCTGCCAGCGACATTCATACGATTATTCAGCGTCAAAAGAGAAAAGCCGCGCTATGCGACTGCAAATTGAAAAGTTTGAAATATATTCTGCTAAGCAGAATCGTGTCATGACGAATATCCGGTTAATAAAAACCTTTATTTAACAATGCATTAACTGTTTCAGCACTAAGCGTTACCACCTTTACTGATAATCAGTACAAAAAACGTCCTTAGCAAATTTGCATGACGCCATGATGAATTTCGCTATCAATTTCCCGTGATTTGTCGCATAAATTGGCTGCGACAGCCTGTTTATAACATGCAATAATCATCGGCTAATCTGTTATACATCAAGAGTCCAGCACGTTTTCGTACTCATTTTGCGTAAGGCGAAGGATCATTTTTATGAAGCTGAAGAACACCATTCTGGCGTCAACCTTGTTATCCCTGCTCGCGGGCAACGCATTCGCCGCGCAGGAACTGACGCCGGAAAAAGCGGCCGAGCTGAAACCATTCGAACGTATTAACATCACCGGCCGCTTTAATGCGATTAACGAGGCGGCCGACGCCGTGTCGAAACGTGCGGATGAGCTGGGCGCCGCCTCTTACTACATTCAGGGCATCAACGACAGCAACGGCAACAGCGGCAACTGGCGCGTCACGGCCGACCTCTATAAAGCGGACGCGCCGAAAGCCAACGACACCAAAACCTACCGCGTCATGAACGGCGTGAAAGAGCTGCCGAAGGCAGAAGCCTTCCGTCTGGAGCCGTTCGACACCGTGAGCGTCAGCGGCTTCTTCGCCAGCCAGCCGGAAGTTAACGACGCCATCAGCAAAGCGGCGAAAGAGAAAGGCGCCGCCGCGTTCTTTATTGTGCGCCAGGTCGACGCCAACAACGGCGGCAACCAGTACGTGACCGCCTATGTCTATAAGGCTGACGCGAAAGAGCGTAAGGTGCAGAGCCCGAACCTGATACCGGCCGACTCCGAAGCGGGCAAAGCGGCACTGGCGGCCGGCGGTGAAGCGGCGAAGCGCGTGGAGATCCCGGGCGTCGCCTCATCGGAAACCCCGAGCGGCAGCGTGGGTCGCTTCTTCGAAACCCAGAGCTCTACCGGCCAGCGCTACACCGTGAAACTCGCCAACGGCAAGTCGATTCAGGAAGTGAACGCCATTACCGCCGCGCAGATGCAGCCGTTTGACACCGTGACCTTTACCGGCCACTTCGGCACGCCGACCGAAATCTCGGAAGAAGTGGCGAAACGCGCCGCGGATAAAGGGGCGAAGTACTACCACGTGACCCGCCAGTGGCAGAACCAGAGCGGCGGCAATCTCACCGTCACCGCCGATCTCTTCAAGTAATTTCCTTCAGGGCGGCGCCTGCCGCCCTACTGTTTGCATTATCCCTTCACAATTTTGCATAACCACGCATTGCCATCCCTTTTCGCACTCCGTAGAATCTGCGCCCTGCTTTTAGGTGAATCCGTCATGTAAAAGCAAAACAGCGCGGTTAAATTCGCCGCTCAGAACAGAATCCAGCCACTTATGCTAGCGGGAAGGGTATTTTGGAGAAAAAATTAGGTCTCAGCGCGCTTACCGCGCTGGTGCTCAGCTCAATGCTCGGCGCGGGCGTGTTCAGTTTGCCGCAGAATATGGCGGCGGTAGCGGGTCCGGCCGCCCTGCTGATCGGCTGGCTGATCACCGGCGTCGGCATCCTGTTTCTGGCGCTGGCGATGCTGCTGCTCACCCGGCTGAAGCCGGACCTCGACGGCGGCATCTTTACCTATGCGCGCGCCGGTTTCGGCGAGCTGCTCGGCTTCTGCTCCGCCTGGGGCTACTGGCTGTGTGCGGTGATCGCCAATGTCTCCTATCTGGTGATCGTCTTCTCTGCACTAAGCTTTTTTACCGACACGCCCGACCACGTGGTGTTCGGCGACGGCAATACCTGGCAGGCGATGCTGGGCGCGTCGCTGCTGCTGTGGATGGTGCATTTTCTGGTGCTGCGCGGCGTACAGACCGCGGCAGGCATCAATCTGCTGGCGACGCTCGGCAAGCTGGTGCCGCTGCTGCTGTTCGTGGTGCTGGCGGTCGCAGCCTTCAATTACGATCGGTTCCATTTCGACTTTTCCGGCCTTACGCTCGGCGTGCCGCTGTGGGAGCAGGTGAAGCAGACCATGCTGATTACCCTGTGGGTCTTCATCGGCGTGGAAGGCGCGGTGGTGGTGTCCGCCCGCGCGCGGCATAAAAAAGATGTAGGTCGGGCCACCCTGCTGGCGGTGCTGGCGGCGCTGCTGGTCTATCTGCTGGTGACGCTGCTGTCGCTCGGCATCGTGCCGCGCGCCGAACTGGCGCAGATGCGCAACCCGTCGATGGCGGGCCTGATGACGCGCCTGATGGGCCACTGGGGCGATGCGGTGATCGCCGCCGGCCTGATCGTGTCGGTGTGCGGCGCCTACCTGAGCTGGACGATTATGGCGGCGGAAGTGCCGCTGATCGCCGCGCAGCAGGGCGCCTTCCCGCGCAGCATCGCGCGTCAAAACCCGCGCGGCGCGCCTGCCGCCTCGCTCTGGCTGACCAACGGCAGCGTGCAGATCTGCCTGATCCTGATCGCCCTGACCCACGCCGACTACAACACGCTGCTGACCATCGCCTCAGAGATGATCCTGGTGCCCTACCTGCTGGTGGGACTCTATCTGGTGAAGCTGACGCGCGGCAAAGCGCAGCCGCTGGCGCTGGCGGTCGGTCTCGGCGCCAGCCTTTATGGACTCTGGCTACTTTACGCCTCAGGGCCGCTGCATCTGCTGCTGTCGGTGGTGCTCTATGCGCCAGGCCTGCTACTGTTTCTCTTCGCCCGTCGCGGCGGACGCGGCGACGTCTCGCTGACCCAGCTGGAGCGCGTGGCTATTGGCTTGTTGATGGCGGCGTCGCTGCCCGCGATGTGGCAGCTGATGGTTTAATGCGGCTGACCGGGGATCGCCACGCACAGCAGGTCATCCTGCTGTGTGAGGTTGAGCGGTTTGCGGTATTCCTGATGGATCGCATCCAGCTGCTGCGCGGAGAGCGGATAAGGCAGCTGGATATCGAAACGGCTGATATGCTGCTGTTCGGCCAGGGTAATGAGGCGGGCGATATTGATTTCGTCGCTGACCTGAGTCGAAATGATTTGTAATGCTAATTCTTTCAGATGCTCGTCGCTCGCCTGTAGACTGCGAGCCGAGGATTTACGCGTCACCATGCCGAAAATCGGCATCACGCCGTAGATGGCGTCAACGAAGCTCCAGCGCTTTTTGCAGGAGGCGGAGAGAAAATCGCTGTAGTTCAGGCAGATGCGGTCACTGTATACGGCTGAAGCCAGCTCTTTATCAGACACCCTCTCTCTCCCTCTGTTTTTCATTATGGTTCAGAACCTTGCTTAAACGCGCTGTTAATGATGGCACATTTTGCCGTGCGGATACCAGTCACGCAGGGATATTTCGTGCGGTGGCATAGTGCTCAGGACCGGGAAAAGCTATGCTGCTCGCCAGGCTTATTTGTCGCAGTGGATTATGAATAAAATCGTTTTTGTAGAAGACGAACCGGAAGTGGGTTCGCTGATTGCGGCCTATCTTGGCCGCCACGATATCGAGGTGATCGTCGAGACGCGCGGCGACCGCGCCGAAGCGGTGATTGCGGCGGAACAGCCGGACCTCGTGATGCTGGATATTATGCTGCCAGGCAAAGACGGCATGACCCTGTGCCGCGATCTGCGCAGCCAGTGGCAGGGCCCGATTGTGCTGCTCACCTCGCTCGACAGCGACATGAACCATATTCTGGCGCTGGAGATGGGCGCGCAGGACTATATTCTGAAAACCACCCCGCCTGCGGTGCTGCTGGCGCGGCTGCGGCTGCATCTGCGCCAGGCGCAGCTCGGCCAGGGCGATGATGCGCCCGCGCCGGCTCCGGCGCAAAAACAGAAGCTGCTGCGCTTTGGCTCGCTCACCATCGACGCGCTCAATCGCGAAGTGACGCTGTTCAGCGAGCAGATCGTGCTCTCCACCGCCGACTTCGACCTGCTGTGGGAGCTGGCCACGCACGCCGGACAGATCCTCAATCGCGACGCGCTGCTGAAAACTCTGCGCGGCGTCAGCTACGACGGACTGGATCGCAGCATCGACGTGGCGATTTCCCGCCTGCGCAAAAAGCTGCACGACAGCGCCACTGAGCCTTTCCGCATCAAAACCATTCGCAACAAGGGCTATCTGTTCGCCCCGCAGGCGTGGGACACCCAGGCATGAGAAAACTGTTTATCCAGTTCTATCTGCTGCTCTTCGTCTGCTTTCTGGTGATGGCGCTGCTGGTAGGCCTGGTTTACAAATTTACCGCCGAGCGCGCCGGCAGACAGTCGATGAACGACCTGATGGCGAGTTCACTCTATCTGATCCGCAGCGAGCTGCGCGAAATCCCGCCGCGCGACTGGAACCGAACCATTAAAAGTCTCGATCTCGGCCTGTCGTTCGACCTGCATATCGAGCCGATGAGCAAATATCAGCTCGACGAGCCCGATATGCGCCGGCTGCGCGCCGGCGAAATTGTCGCGCTGGACGATCAGTACACCTTTTTGCAGCATATTCCGCGCAGCCATTACGTGCTCTCTGTCGGCCCGATCCCCTACCTGTTTTATCTGCATCAGATGCGGCTGCTGGATATCGCGCTGCTGGTGTTTATCGGCATGTCGCTGGCGCTGCCGGTGTTTATCTGGATGCGGCCGCACTGGAAAGAGATGCAGCGCCTGGAGATTGCGGCGCAGCGCTTTGGCCGCGGCGAGCTGGATGTACGCACCCATTTCGACAACACCTCCAGCCTGTTTCGCCTGGGGGTCGCGTTTAACCAGATGGCGGAGAATATCAATACGCTGGTGGCGAGCAAAAAGCAGCTGATCGACGGCATCGCCCACGAGCTACGCACGCCGCTGGTGCGTCTGCGCTACCGGCTGGAGATGAGCGATAACCTCACCGCGGGCGAGTCCGCCGCCATCAACCGCGATATCGGCCAGCTGGAAAGTCTGATTGAGGAGCTGCTGACCTATGCGCGGCTCGACCGCCCGCGCGTCGATCTTAACCTGACCTCGCTCGATCTGGCGCACTGGCTGCGCGAGCACATCAACGACGTGCGCGCCCTTAATCCGCACACGCAGATCGATCTCGACCTGCCGCAGCGTGAGAATCACGGCGTCTCCGACACCCGCCTGATGGAGCGCGTGCTGGACAACCTCGTTAACAACGCGCTGCGCTACGCCGGTCACCGGCTGCGCGTCAGCCTGTGGTTCGACGGCGCGCTCGGCTGCCTGCAGGTGGAAGATGACGGCCCCGGCATTCCGACCGAGGAGCGCGAGCGCGTCTTCGAGCCCTTTGTTCGCCTCGATCCGAGCCGCGACCGCGCCACCGGCGGCTGCGGGCTGGGACTCGCTATCGTTCACTCTATCGCGCAGGCGCTCGGCGGCCACGTCAGCATCGAAGGCAGCCCGCTCGGCGGCGCCAGCGTTCGCTTTTGCTGGCCGGTTGATCTACCTTTGCGTGACCCTTCGGCGCGATAAACCTTCACAAGGAGTTTCTGTTGACTACTGCTTATCAACAACTTAGTGCGACTTTCCAGCGACTCTCCCGCTTTGGCCACCTGATGGCGGTCGCGGGCTGGGACATGCAGACCATGATGCCGACCGGCGGCAGCCAGGCGCGCGGCGAAGCGCTGGCGGAGATGGGCGTGCTGCGCCATGAGATCCTTACCGATCCCCGCGTCGGCGAACTGATTCAGGAGGCCGAGCAGGCTGACCTGAACGACGTTGAGCGCGCCAACCTGCGCGAGATGCAGCGCGCCTGGCAGCAGGCGTCGCTGCTGCCCGCCTCGCTGGTCGAGGCGAAATCACTGGCCGGTTCGCGCTGCGAGCACGCCTGGCGCGAACAGCGTCCGGCGAACGACTGGCAGGGCTTTGCCGCCAACCTGAAAGAGGTGGTGCGCCTGAGCCGCGAAGAGGCGCAGCTGCGCGCGGAGGCGAACAATACCTCGCGCTACGACGCCCTACTCGATCTCTACGAGCCGGGCATGACCAGCGCGAAGCTGGACGCCACCTTCGGCGAACTGAAAAGCTGGCTGCCCGAGCTGCTGCAGCGCGTGGTGGAAAAGCAGGCGCAGGAGCCTGTCGAGCAGCCGCAGGGCCCCTTCGCTATCGCCGCCCAGCGCGAGCTTGGCCTGAGCGTAATGACCACTCTGGGCTTCGATTTCCGCCACGGCCGTCTTGACGTTAGCGCGCATCCCTTTTGCGGCGGCGTGCCGGAAGATGTGCGCATCACCACGCGCTACAATCAGGAGGAGTTTCTCAGCGCGCTGATGGGCGTGATCCATGAGACCGGCCATGCGCGTTACGAGCAGGGCCTGCCGCAGCAGTGGCGCAACCAGCCGGTAGGTCTGGCGCGTTCGACCGCCATCCACGAGTCGCAAAGCCTGTTTATGGAGATGCAGCTGGGCCGCAGCCGCGAGTTCCTGCAGCGCATTCTGCCGCAGGTGTGCGACAAGCTCGGGGCGCAGTCGGCGTTGAACGCGGAAAACTTCGTGCGCCTGACGCAGCGCGTCAAACCCGGTTTTATCCGCGTCAACGCCGATGAGCTGAGCTATCCGGCGCACGTCATTTTACGCTTCGAGATTGAGCGTGCGCTGATCGAAGGCGACATCGAGGTCGAGGATATTCCGGCGCTGTGGGATGAGAAGATGAAGCTCTCTTTAGGGCTGGACACCCGCGGCAACTACCGCGACGGCTGCATGCAGGATATTCACTGGACCGACGGCGCCTTCGGCTACTTCCCAACCTACACGCTGGGCGCCATGTACGCGGCGCAGCTGTTCCAGGCGGTGAAGAAAGCGCTGCCTGATTTAGGCGAACGCCTGCAGCATGGCGAACTGCAGCCGGTATTCGACTGGCTGCAGCAGAACATCTGGCAGCACGGCAGCCGTTTCCCGACCGAGCAGCTGCTGATCAACGCCACCGGCGAAGCGCTGAACCCGCGCTTTTTCCGCCAGCATCTTGAACAACGCTATCTGAATCGTTAATCTTTGCGGCCTTCGCGGCCGCCCTTTTCCCGTTTTGTACAATCGGTTACACGCCGATACCAAACACCCACGGAAACCAATCCTCGTTTTTTTTATAGTCTTTTCACCGGCCCCGCAGTGGGCTACACATGAAAAAAATGTTCGAGGAATTTGCAATGAAAAAATTGTTTGCACTGGTCATCGCCGCTGCTATGGGTCTCTCTTCTGTTGCTTTCGCTGCTGACACCACCGCAGCGCCGGCTGCCGCCCCTGCTGCGACCACCACTACCGCTGCACCGGCTAAAACCACGCACAAAGTCGCTCACAAGAAACACAAAGCCGCTCAGAAAGCGCAGGCTGCTAAAAAGCACCACAAAAAAGCAGTGAAAAAAGACGCTGCGCAGAAAGCGCAGGCCGCTAAAAAGCACCACAAGAAAGCCGCTAAGCCAGAAACTGCACAGAAAGCTCAGGCTGCGAAAAAACATCATAAAGTAGCCAAGAAAGCCGCTGCGCCGCAGAAAGCGCAGGCTGCTAAAAAGCACCACAAAGTCGCCAAAAAAGCGGCTGCACCGCAGAAAGCGCAGGCTGCTAAAAAGCACCACAAAGTTGCCAAGAAAACCGCTGCTAAATAATTAAGGTCGCGCACCCTGCGCCTTAAGAAGCGTTGACTAATAAAAACACCCGGTTCTGCCGGGTGTTTCGTTACTGGAGTTGCGGAAATGGTGCGTCGCTATCGTTTTGAAATTATTCTGCTGGTGATGATCCTCTGCGGCGTCATCGCGGCCTTCTTCTTTATTTAGTCGTTGTAGCGTGCTGATTATTCCAATAAATCTCCCTTTTTTACCGCTCACCGACTATAGTTATTGCGCAAGCGTGATGACAATAACCTCTTCTTAAATCTCGCCATTGAGAGACCTATGCGCCTGGCTATTTTGCTGTTGACTGGATTGTTCTGTTTCACCACTCTGGCCCACGCCGATGATGATGACGATGCGCCGAATCCCGATGAAATCAAAATGCTTTTCTTTGGCAAAGATCACCGTAAGGCGATTAGCGACGTCACGGCCGCGCCCTGGGACGCCATCGGCCAGCTGGAAACCGAGAGCGGCAATCTGTGCACCGCCACGCTGATCTCCGCCCATCTGGCGCTGACGGCGGGACACTGTCTGCTGACGCCGCCGGGCAAATTCGACAAGCCGGTAGCGCTGCGCTTTATGGCGAGCGACAGCGGCTGGCGCTATGAAATTCACGATATCGACGCGCGCGTCGAGCCGGCGCTGGCGCGCAAGCTGAAAGCCGACGGCGAAGGCTGGATCGTTCCCAGCGACGCCGCGCCGTTCGATTACGGCCTGGTGATCCTGCGCAATCCCCCTTCCGCCATAAACCCGATTCCGCTGTTCGACGGATCGCGCAGCGATCTCACCGCCGCCCTTAAAGAGGCGGGCCGCAAAGTGACTCAGGCAGGCTATCCCGAAGATCACCTCGATACGCTTTACTCCCACAGCGACTGCCTGATTACCGGCTGGGCGCAGCGCGCCGTGCTGTCGCACCAGTGCGACACGCTGCCGGGTGACAGCGGCTCGCCGCTGCTGCTGAAAAACGAGAACGGCTGGCAGCTGATTGCGGTGCAGAGCTCGGCACCGGCGGCGAAAGATCGCTACCTGGCCGATAACCGCGCTATCGCGGTGACCTCGTTCCGCGACAGGCTGGAAGCGCTGGCGCAGTAAAACGAAAAGAAAACAGAAAAGGCGCGCCGCATTTGCCGGCCGCGCCTTTATTTATGGCTGAACGCCAGCTTCAGAAGGTATAGCCCAGGTTAAGAATAAAGCCGTCAATCGACATCTCTTTATTCGCCACGTCGAGACGCGATCCCTCGTAGCCAATATCGATCGCCAGATTCTCCACGGGATTAATCTGCACGCCAGCGCCGTACATCAGCGACGTTTTTTTCTCGCTAAGCGTGCTGTCGCCCATATAAACGTAACGCCCTTCGTAGTTATACCAGCTTTCGCGATAGTCGACTTTATTGTAATTAAGGCCGAGCAGCCCATAAACGCTGATATATTGATTAAAGCGCCAGGCGGGGCCGACAGATAACGAATAATATTTTACCTTCGCATCGCCGTCGAATATATCCATCGAGCCGGTGAAAGGCGTATAGCTGCCGCTGCCGCTCATATAGGTCAGCGAGCCAATCAGGCTCAGCGGCGAATCCCACTCATAGCGGTATTTGAGGTTAATCCCGCGTATATTTTTAAAATCCTGCACTTTACTTTGCGCATAGCCGAGAGTCACCGTTTGTTGGTCGGCAAAGGCGTTGGCGTGTATTCCCAGAGCAGCCATAATCAGACTGACTAAAACAGACTTTTTCATATTTATCTTCCTTAATTAAATTCAATCATCCGGCGCGTGCCTCGCGCCGCCGTTGATTTTATCCAAAAAATGCGGCGACGGCCGATCGCGCCGCGATAAATTGCGTCTGTTTTAAGCATGCTTGTAAATAGGTTTTAGCGTGGGCGATATAGCGCCGTTTCAGAGCAAAAAAAAGCCGCAGCGTTTTAGGCTGCGGCCTGCGAGAGCGTCAGGAATTACGCCGCGAACTGCTCCATCGTTTGCAGAATGCGCTTGTCGGAGACCGGATAAGGCGTGCCGAGCTGCTGCGCGAAGTAGCTGATGCGCAGCTCCTCGATCATCCAGCGAATGTCGCGCACCTCTTCATCATCCTGACGCTGCGGCGGCAGCTTATTGCGCCACGTCTGCCAGGCCTGCTCCACCGCCTGCACCTTGAGCATGCGCGCGCGATCGCTGTGCGGATCGGCCGGCAGTTTCTCCAGCCGACGCTCAATACCGTGCAGATAACGCAGCGTGTCGCCCAGCCGCTTCCAGCCGTTGCCGGTAACGAAGCCGCGATAGACCAGGCCGCTCATCTGCGCCTTGATATCCGACAGCGCCAGCGCCATGGTCATATCGACGCGCCCTTTCAGCCGCTTGTTGATGTTGAACACGGCGGTAAGGATCTGCTCAACCTGTTTGGCAATCTCCACCACCGTGTCATTCAGCTCGGCGCGCACTTTCTCATGCAACTGCTCGAAGTTCTGCTGCTGCCAGGCCGGGCCCCCCGCTTCCGCCATCAGCTTGTCGACGCCGCAGGCGATGCAGTCGTCAATCAGATCCAGCACCTTGCCGTAAGGGTTGAAGTAGAGCCCCAGCTTGGCTTTGTTGGGCAGCTTTTCATGCAGGTATTTGATGGGCGAAGGAATATTGAGCAGCAGCAGGCGACGCTGGCCGCGCCACATCATTTTCTGCTGCTCCTGTTCGCTGTCGAACAGACGGATCGCCACGCTCTCTTTCTCATCGACCAGCGCTGGCCAGGCCTTGACCTGATAGCCGCCGCGCTTCTGCTCGTAGCTGCGCGGCAGATCGCCGAAGCTCCAGATATGCAGGCCGTTCTGCTCCAGCCCGTCATCCGCCACCTTCGACAGCGTCTCCTGCACCTTTTCTTTCAGGTCAGCTTTCAGCGCGCTGAGATCTTTGCCCTCTTTCAGCTTGCGGTTATGTTCGTCCACTACGCGGAACGTCATTTTCAGGTGATCGGGCACCTGTTCCCACTGCCAGTTTTCCCGCTCCAGCGTCACGCCGGTCATGCGGCGGAACTCCTTCGCCAGCGCGTCGAGCAGCGGCAGCTCCATGGCGGTGACGCGACCTAAAAAAGCGTCGGCATAGTTGGGCGCAGGCACCAGGTTGCGGCGCAGCGGCTTCGGCAGCGACTTGATCAGCGCGATAATCAGCTCGCGGCGCACGCCGGGGATCTGCCACTCGAAGCCCTGGTCCTCGACCTGATTAAGCAGCGGCAGCGGAATATGCACCGTGACGCCGTCGGCGTCCGCGCCCGGCTCGAACTGATAGCTGAGCTTCAGCTTGAGGTTGCCCTGATGCCAGAAGTTGGGGTAGTCGAGCTGGCTGACCTTGTCCGCGCCCTCTTTGATCAGCATCTGTTTGTCGAAGCTGAGCAGATCGGGGTTGTCGCGGCTCGCCAGCTTCCACCAGCTGTCGAAATGCTTCGCCGATACCACCTGCTGGCCGACGCGCTGGTCATAAAAGTTGAACAGGGTTTCGTCATCCACCAGGATGTCGCGGCGGCGCGATTTATGCTCGAGATCTTCGACTTCGCTGCGCAGCTTCTGGTTATTGCGGAAGAAGGCGTGACGCGTCTGCCAGTCGCCCTCCACCAGCGCATGGCGGATAAACAGCTCGCGGCTCAGCGTCGGGTCGATGCTGCCGTAGTTGACCTTACGCGCGGCGACGATCGGCAGGCCGTACAGCGTGACTTTCTCCTGCGCCATCACCGCGCCCTGGCCTTTTTCCCAGTGCGGCTCGCTGTAGCTGCGTTTGATCAGGTGCTGCGCCAGCGGCTCGATCCACTCGGGATCGATGCGCGCCGCGATGCGACCCCACAGGCGGCTGGTTTCCACCAGCTCCGCCACCATGGTCCATTTAGGCGGCTTCCTGAACAGCCCGGAGCCGGGGAAGATGGCGAAACGCGCGTTGCGCGCGCCGGTAAACTCCTGCTTCTCGGCGTCTTTGATGCCGATATGCGACAGCAGGCCGGTGAGCAGCGCGCAGTGTACTTCGCGAAAGCCGGCCGGCTCGCTGTTCACGGGGATCCCGAGCTCACGCACCACCTGGCGCAGCTGAGTATAGATATCCTGCCATTCGCGCACGCGCAGATAGTTGAGGAAATCCCCTTTGCACTGGCGGCGGAACTGGTTGCCCGACAGCGCCTTCTGCTGTTCGCCCAGATAGTTCCACAGATTGACGAAGGCGAGGAAATCGGACTCTTTGTCGGCGAAGCGGCGGTGTTTCTCATCGGCAGCCTGCTGTTTCTCGACCGGCCGCTCGCGCGGATCCTGAATCGACAGCGCCGAGGCGATAATCATCACTTCGCGCACGCAGCCAAAGCGCTGCGCCTCCAGCACCATGCGCGCCAGGCGCGGATCCACCGGCAGCTGCGCCAGCTGGCGGCCTGAGCTGGTGAGCTTGTAGTGGCCGGTCTCGCTGTTGAGCGTGAGCGCGCCTAGCTCCTCCAGCAGGCGCACGCCGTCCTGAATATTGCGCTTATCGGGCGCTTCGACGAAGGGAAAGGCGGCGATATCGCCCAGCCCCAGCGCCGTCATCTGCAGGATCACCGACGCCAGGTTAGTGCGCAGGATCTCTGGATCGGTAAAGGCCGGACGGCTGAGGAAGTCATCTTCCGAATAGAGACGGATACAGATGCCGTCGGAGACGCGGCCGCAGCGCCCTTTACGCTGGTTGGCCGAGGCCTGGGAAATCGGCTCGATCGGCAGACGCTGTACCTTGGTGCGATAGCTGTAGCGGCTGATGCGCGCGGTGCCGGGATCGATCACATATTTAATGCCGGGCACGGTCAGCGAGGTTTCCGCCACGTTGGTCGCCAGCACGATACGGCGTCCGCTGTGCGACTGAAAAACCCGGTTCTGCTCGGCGTTCGACAGGCGCGCGTAGAGCGGCAAAATTTCGGTATGCGGCAGGTCGCGCTTCGCCAGCGCGTCGGCGGTGTCGCGAATTTCGCGCTCGCCGCTCATAAAGATGAGAATATCGCCGCGCCCTTCGTCGCCCAGCTCGTCGACCGCGTCGAAAATCGCCTGCAGCTGATCGCGCTCGCTGTCGTCCGCCTCTTCCACCACCGGCCGGTAGCGCACTTCCACCGGGAAGGTGCGGCCCGAAACCTCAATGACCGGCGCATTGTGGAAGTGGCGCGAAAAGCGCTGCGGATCGATGGTGGCCGAGGTGATGATGATTTTCAGATCGGGACGGCGCGGCAGCAGCTCGCGCAGGTAGCCGAGCAGGAAATCGATATTCAGGCTGCGCTCGTGCGCCTCATCGATAATGATGGTGTCATATTGCAGCAGCAGACGATCCTGCTGAATTTCCGCCAGCAGGATGCCGTCGGTCATTAGCTTCACCTGCGTGGTGTCGCTGACCTGATCGTTAAAGCGCACTTTATAGCCGATGCAGCCGCCGAGCGAGGTTTCAAGCTCCTCGGCGATGCGGTTGGCGACGGTGCGCGCCGCCAGGCGACGCGGCTGCGTATGGCCAATCAGCCCTTTCACGCCGCGTCCCAGCGCCAGACAGATTTTCGGCAGCTGAGTGGTTTTGCCCGAGCCGGTTTCACCGGCGACAATCACTACCTGATGATCGCGGATCGCCTCGGCGATCTGCTGCTGCTTCTGACTGACCGGCAGATTATCGGGAAAAGTAATTTTCGGCGTCGCGGCGGCACGGGCGGCGACGCGCTGCTCCGCCGCCGCGATCTCTTTGCTGAGTTCGTCGACGACGGCCTGCAGCGCCGCGGGGTTAGCCACTTTACCGGCGCCGCGCAGACGGCGCTGCAGGCGCTGGCGGTCGCGCAGCATCAGATTGTCGAGCCGCGACCACAGCGGCGCAAGGGAAGAGGAAACCGGTGATGACATAGTAATGGAGTACCTTCTCAGACGGAGCCGCTGCACGTCGCAGCGTCCGAAAGCCGGGTTAACCGACTGATTCTAAAAATTGTATTGGGCAAAGCGTAACACATTTTATCACGACCGGCTGCGCCTTCCATGCCATGCTTATTCAAGAAATTCGAACATAGCTCTCGAAATATTGCGCTTTTACCGCGTCGCTAATGACCGTAGAGTGTAACCCATTGAGCGGGAAGCCTTCCGCGTAACAAACAGGAAACAGCAATGAGCAAAGTATTGGTTCTTAAATCCAGCATCCTCGCTGGTTACTCACAGTCAAGCCAGCTGGCCGATTTCTACGTTGAAGAAGCGAAAGCCAAAGGCGATCAGGTTACCGTTCGCGACCTGGCTGCGGATCCGATTCCGGTGCTGGATGGCGAACTGGTCGGCGCGCTGCGCCCGTCAGACGCGCCGCTCTCTCCGCGTCAGCAGGAAGCGCTGGATCTCTCCAACGCGCTGATCGACGAGCTGCAGGCGCACGACGTGATCGTGATCGCCGCGCCGATGTACAACTTCAACATCCCGACCCAGCTGAAAAACTATTTTGACCTGGTTGCTCGTGCCGGCGTCACCTTCCGCTACACCGAAGCGGGCCCGGAAGGTCTGGTGAAAGGCAAACGCGCGGTGATCCTCTCCAGCCGCGGCGGCATTCACAAAGATACCCCGAGCGATCTGCTGACCCCGTACGTGAAGCTCTTCCTGGGCTTTATCGGCATCACCGACGTTGAGTTCGTTTTCGCCGAAGGCATCGCCTACGGTCCGGAAGTGGCCACCAAAGCCACCGACGACGCGAAAAACGCCATCAAACAGATTGTTTCTGCCTAATCATTATTATTATTCGCTCTGTGTTTCGATTGCCAGGCATGACGCCTGGCTTTTTTTATTTCTGCATCCACAGGCCGTTGAGGCCGCGCACGTACTCGCCCTCGCCCGCACGCTCCACCAGTTTTGCGCCGGCGATGCGCGCCACCTGCTCGGTGGTGAGATTGTTCTGCTGCGCGATGCGCTGATACTCCACGCTACGCCCGGCGTTGATGCGCTTTACCAGCGCCTGCGTCTCGCCGTCCTGCTGGCGCGCGGCGATATAGCCGCTAAAGGTTTCCCCGACCCGGCCCTGATGGCGCGCCTCATCCAGCGTCAGCGCCAGCGCCGGCTGCGCCGCGCCGATCAGCAGCAGCGCAGCGAGCAGCGGCTTGCGCAACGCGCGCATCAAAACAGATCGCTCTGATTCTTCAGCAGCGCCTCCACGTCTTTATCTACCTTGATATGGATTTCATGTTCGATCTTCACGTTCATATTGATGGTGATCGGCTCCTTCGGCGCGGCCACCTCGATGCGCGGCACGCAGCCGGTCAGCGGCAGCCCGACTGCCAGCACCAGTAACGCCCTGAGGCTCATGGTTGTTGATCCCTTTTGGTCGGCAGAGTGGCGTTCTGTTCCACCCAGGATTGCAAATTATCGCCAAAGCGCAGGCTGCGCCAGAGTTGAAACAGGTTCTGCTGATGGCGGTAGTTGAGATTCACGGTCTGTTTGCGGTTGCTGAAGCGGCTGACGCCCTGTACCTGCGCCTGCATGGCGAGGTTGCCGAGATTATCGAGATCGATCGTCGCCCACGAGCGGGAGATCTCCATATAGCGTAGCCAGTCCATTGCCGCGCCCGCGGCGACGTTGCCAGCGGTGATGGCGTCAGCCATATCTTTATCCATACGGAACGTCAGGGAGCCGCTGTTGGCGATCCAGCCGTTCTGCACCAGCCAGTGTGGATTGTTCACCCACAGCGGCAGCTCGCCGTTGATCCTGCCGGACATCGCGAACTGCTTAGGCTTCAGCGCGCTGACCAGCTTGCTCAGGCTGATATCGCGCAGGCTCAGCGTCGCCGCCTGGTGCTGCGGCAACCGCAGCGCGGGCAGCGTGACCTTGCCGCCCAGCAGATCCATGCTGACCGCCTGCAGCGTCAGCGGCTGCGCTTCGTTCCAGGGATAGTAGCCCTGAAGATCGGCGCGGATATTCTGCATGGCGAACTGGTTAGTGATTTCGCCGATGCGCAGCTGCACCGGCCCGCGCACGCCGAGCTGCCACTGCTGATCTTTCAGGCGGAACGGCAGCGAGAAGTCGACGCCGTTGATCTGGTTGTCCGGCGTCCAGAGGCTGCCCTGCGTCACCGTCCAGTGGCCGCCCGCGCTAAATCCCGCTTTCGCCGCGGCGGAAAACGCCACCTGGGCGCGCAGCTCGCCCGCGCGGATTTTCATCTTCAGTTCGGGATTCAGCAGCGGCTGGAATACCGTCAGAGACTGCGTCGGCCACCACGCCTCGCCGCGCAGGCGCTCGCCGTCCCAGCGGCCGTGAACGCGCAGCGGCCCGATCGCCTGCGCCTGCAGCGCGCCGCGCCAGATAAAGTGGCTGGGATCCTGGCCTTTCGCCTCAAAAGTCAGCGACGAGGCGGGCAGCCGTCCGCCAAAATCGAACCGCGTCTCGCCTGCGTCGATGCGAAAGCCGCCGTTAAAGGCCGGGCGCTGCGCGTCGCGCTGCCAGTTGACCGGCGCGCTGAGGGTCAGCCGCGGCCGTACCACCTGCGCCATGCCGTACTGCATCTGATTGAAACCGGCATCCAGGCTGTCAAGATGGATAAGGGTGTCGTGCCAGCCGCCCGCGCCCTTAATGGTCCAGGCAGCGTTAAGCGGCAGCATGTCGCCGGTTCCCCAGTAGCGCCATTTCCACTCTCCTTTATCGGGCCAGAAGTCGCTGGCGCGCCCGTCGAGGTGCAGCCTGAACTGGCCGAAGCTGGGATCGTGCGCCTTAAGAATTGCCTGCAGACGGCCGTCGATGCCCTGCGAGGCGAGCCGCACGCCCGCCAGCGGCCAGCGCGCCTCATCCACCTCCAGCGTGGAGAGAATGCGCCCGCGCAGCCGCAGCAGCGCGCCAGGCTGGAACCTGAGCTGTGGATCAAGCAGCGGCCCGCTGAGGTCGCCTGGCAGCGCCGCGTAAAGCTGCATCGCCGCCAGCTTGCTTTCGCCCGTAAGGCGCAACGGCAGCGCGCTGTTTGTCATGCTCAGCCTTCCCGGGCCGATAGTCAGCACCGCATTGCCTTTGCCGCCGCGCCCCTGGGTCAGCACGTTGAGTCGGCCGGTAATCTGCGTCTCTTCCAGACCCTGCGGCCAGTTATCGAGCGTGAGATCGAGAAAACCGGAAAGCGTCTGCTCGCCGGTCGGCCAGCGGTAGCGCCCTTTAACAATGCGGATCTGCCGCGCGTCAGCCTGCCACGGCAGCGTCAGCAGCGGCTGGCCGTCGCCGGTGGTATAGAGTGCCAGTTCGCCCTGCTGCTGCTGCCAGTCGAGCGTCAGACGCAGCGGTTCGCCGGCGTATTGCAGCTCGCCCTCCAGCTGACCGCCGACCGGCAGGCCGTTGGCGAACTCGGGCAGTTCAAACCGGCCATGCAGCGTCACGGGCTGCGGCAGCGCGTTATGGCGCAGCGTCAGCTGTTCTACATTGAGCTGCTGCCCCTGCAGGCTGGCGTCGATAGTCAGGTTGTCGCCACGATAGCGCAGCGTCTGTTTAGCGGGGGTAAGGCTGAGATCGAAACGTCCGGCGTAGGCTTGCCAGGGCGCGATAGTCAGATTATCAAGCTGGATGTCGGCGCCGGGCAACAGCTGCTGCCACTCCACCAGGCTTCTCGGTGCGCCGGGCTGCTCGCTTTGCGGCAGCTTCTGCAGGCAGTCGCTGTCAAGCGTCACCTGACGCGCGGCGAGCCGCCAGCGCCGGTCGTGCCAGCCAAGCGAGGCCTGTTCGACGCTTGCCAGCGCACACTCGCCCGCCAGGTAGCGCACCTGCGGAAACCACAGGCCGCCATTGCGCCAGCGCGGCGCGCCTTCCAGCACGATGTGCGTATCCGCCGGCAGCCAGATGCCGGCCAGCCGCGGCAGCCATTGCGTTACGGTGAGCAGCAGCCCCAGCACCAGCAGCGTCAGCGCCAGTAATGCAGCAAGTAATCGGCGGAGGCTCCGCGGCATGGCAGCACTATTCCTTTTCCTGACAGGATCCTGCCCCTGATGATGGCACGTAATCGGCCAGAGGTGAAGGCGCGCCGCCGACGGCAGCAAAATCCACAATAAAACGTTATGCTGTAGGGATACCCGAATGCAGGAGCGAAACGATGAAAATCGCGGTTTACAGCACGAAGCACTATGACCAGAAGTATCTCGATCACGTTAACGAAGGCTACCGGTTCGATCTGGTGTACTTCGACTTTTTACTGACGGAGGCGACGGCAAAAAACGCCGTCGACTGCGACGCCGTCTGCATTTTCGTCAACGACGACGCCAGCCGTCCGGTGCTGGAGGAACTGGCGGCGCTGGGCGTGAAGTATATCGCGCTGCGCTGCGCCGGCTTCAACAACGTCGATTTAGTCGCAGCGGAGGAGCTGGGCCTGAAGGTGGTGCGCGTGCCCGCCTATTCGCCGGAGGCGGTGGCGGAACATACGGTCGGTATGATGATGACGCTTAACCGCCGTATCCATCGCGCCTATCAGCGCACGCGCGACGCCAACTTTTCGCTCGACGGCTTAACCGGTTTCAATATGCACGGCAAAACCGCGGGCGTCGTTGGCACCGGCAAGATCGGCGTGGCGACGATGCGCATTCTGAAAGGTTTCGGCATGCGCCTGCTGGCGTTCGATCCCTACCCAAGCGCGCAGGCGCTGGAGCTGGGCGCAGAGTATGTCGATCTGAAAACCCTGTTCGCCGAATCGGACGTGATTACGCTGCACTGCCCGCTGACGCCGGAGAACCATCATCTGCTTAACGCCGCCGCCTTTAGCCAGATGAAAGATGGCGTCATGATTATTAACACCAGCCGCGGCAAGCTGATCGATTCTCAGGCAGCGATTGAGGCGCTCAAGCAGCAGAAAATCGGCTCGCTCGGCATGGACGTCTACGAAAATGAGCGCGATCTCTTCTTTGAAGATAAATCTAACGACGTGATTCAGGACGATGTGTTCCGTCGACTGTCAGCCTGCCACAATGTGCTGTTTACCGGCCATCAGGCGTTTCTGACCGCTGAGGCGCTGACGGCGATTTCGCAAACGACGTTGTCGAATCTCAGCCAGCTTGAAAAAGGCGAAGCCTGCCCGAACCAGCTGGCGGCGTCGGCCTGAAAGGCGTAGCCTCCCTCAAGCGCCTGCTGCGCAGCTAGCGGGCGCAGTTGCCGCCGATCAGCGCCTGTTCGTCGCAGCGGCGTCCGTTCGCCAGCTGGCACATGCCGATGCGCGTGCCGTCCAGCTGGTGAGAAAAGGCCAGCGTGCCGCCGGCGCCGGCGCAGTTGCTTTCCGCCAGCGACGACATAATGACGTGCGGCTGAATATGGGCGGCGGTGGCTTGTTGCGGCGGTTCGTTATCGCTGTTGCTGCTGCATGCCGAGAGCAGCAGCGCGGCACCGGCCAGCAGAAAGGTGGCTGCTTTCATCAGTCGGACTCCGGAAAGGTTAGGGTTAGAGGCCGGTCAAGCATAAGGCAGGCGCCGCAGCCGGTCGATAGGCGACACAGCTTTTTACAAAATTTTCTCTGGTGTTTTGCAAGCGGAATAATCCTGTTTCGCTTCGCTGAGGCGTTTCTCGTCAGACCGCGCCCGCGTCTTGCTAGAGCCACAGGGGAGAATAAAGTGACGTTGTCACACAGTGCTTACTCATACCGGCTTTACCGACGTGGCGCTAACGCGCGCTAGCCCTTCTCTTTCTGATTAGCTAATCGTTTGATCTCGCACAATAAAGAGCGCGTCAGCCCCGATGCTGTTGAGGCCCGATTAAGGAACGCCGCACTATAGTGAGCGCCGAGGCAACGCCTCACTACAACAAGTACGGCTATTGATTCACTTAGCCGGGTTCTCCGGTAGCGCTCCACGACAGGAGCGTTTTTTATTTGCCGGTCTAATGCCCGCAACCTTTGCAGCTGCCGCATCCCCCCTCTTTAACCGGCTGCAATTCAGGCTGCAGGCTGACGCGCAGCTGACGCAGAAGGAGCACCGCCGCCAAGCCTGCCGCAGCAATGGCCGCCAGGCAGATCAGGCTGAAGCCGGGATGCTGCGTAAAGGTGCCGATCTGGTAAATCAACGTCGCGGCGCTATAGGCTATAACGGTTCCCCAGATCAGCGCGAACCACATCCACTGCCGTCCCGCCTCTTTCGCCAGCGCGCCCATTACCGAGACGCAGGGCATGTAGAGCAGCACGAAGACCAGATAACTGTAGGCCGCGAGCGAGCTGCCGAACATTGTCTGCATAACACCTATCGCGCCCTGGCTCATCTCGCCGTCTCCTTTGCTCGCTTCGACCGGATTAAACAGCGTCTGCGGACTAAGCGCCTGCTTCAGGTTCTGCCAGGTTTCATCCAGCGCCGAGGCGAAAACCGCCGTCAGGCTCCTCGCTGGCTCGACGTCCGGCGCATTTTGCGGCTCCGCCAGGTAGAGCGCGTTCAGGGTGCCAACCACGCTCTCTTTCGCCATGGCGCCGGTCACCAGCCCCACGGTTGCCTGCCAGTTGTCGGACCGGATTCCCATCGGCGTAAACAACGGCGTCAGGTAGCGGCTGGCGGAAGCCAGTACCGAGTCGTCGACGCGCTGCGCCTGATGGCCGCTGGCCGTCAGGCTGGAAAGCAGGCCGATCGCCACGCAGGCCGCGACGATCACCATGCCCGCGCGGATAACGAAGGCGTGCAGACGAAACCAGGTCTGCAGCAGCAGGCTGCGCATTACCGGCACATGCCACAGCGGCAGCTCCATGATCGCACAGGAAGAGCCGCCCTTCAGCAAGGTATGCTTCAGCACCAGCCCGGTAAAGACTGCCGCCACAATACCCAGCAGATAGAGCGAAAAGATCACCCCCGCGCCGGCATGGCCGAAAAAGGCGCCGGAAAACACGGCGAATATCGCCAGACGCGCGCCGCAGGACATAAAGGGCGCCATCAGCATCGTTACCAGCCTTTCCCGCTCGGTTTCCAGCGTGCGCGCCCCCATGACTGACGGCACGTTGCAGCCAAAGCCGACAATCAGCGGCACAAAAGATTTCCCCGGCAGCCCCAGCCAGCGCATCAGACGATCGACCACAAACGCAGCGCGCGCCATATAGCCCGACTCTTCCAGCAGCGTGAGAAAGAAGAACATCAGCGCCAGCTGCGGCACCAGCGGCAGGACGGTGGTGATGCCGCCGCCAATGCCCTGCGCCAGAAAAGAGGTGATCCAGTCGGGAAAGCGGAGCGCGGCGCAGAGCTGCGCGGTGCCGTCGATAAACAGCGCCGTGGATCCCTTATCGAATACCGGCTGCAGCGCGCCGCCGATATTGATGGAGAAGTAAAACATCAGGTACATCACCCCTAAAAACAGGGGAAAACCGAGCCAGCGATCGAGAAAGAGCTTATCCAGCGCGCGCGTCAGACGATGGGCACGATGTGACGCGCGATCGCAGACGACCTGGCAGATGGCACTGATGCGCGCCAGCCGCGCTTCTACGTCGACGTCCGTTCGGTTCAGCAGCAGATCCGCAGGCGGCGCGGCGGCGACGCGATCGATGGCCGCCAGCAGCGCCGTCAGCCCTTCCGAAGTCGAGGCGGACATCAGCACCACCGGACAGCCGAGCTGCGCCGCCAGCGCATCGGCATCCAGCTCGACGCCGCACGCTCTGGCGACGTCGGCCATATTAAGCACCACGATCATCGGCAGGTTCAGCTCGCGCAGCTGCAGGGTGAGCCACAGGCTCTTCTCCAGGCTTGAGGCGTCGACCACATTGATCAGCACGTCCGCCTGGCCGCTCATCACATAGCTGCAGGTAACGCGCTCGTCGGCGGAGAGCCCGTCTTCGGCCTGCACCGTTTCAAGGGAATAGATGCCGGGCAGATCGATGAGGGTGACGGCAGCCTCGCCGGTGGTGAAGGCGCCCTGCTTGCGCTCGACGGTGACGCCGGGCCAGTTGCCGGTGCGCTGCCGCAGCCCGGTCAGCAGATTGAACAGCGTGGTTTTACCGGCGTTCGGGTTGCCCGCCAGTGCGGCGTTGATACGCTTCATGCCTGCTCGCCTCCGTCAACGGCCTCGAGGCGCAGCATCGCCAGTTCGGCTTTACGTAGCGCATAGCTGCTGTGGCTGAGACGCACTTCCGCCGGATCGCCCAGCGGCGCGAACCTGACGATATCGATGACCGCGCCAGGCACGAAGCCCAGCGATAAAAGTTTACGACGGAAAAGCTCGGACAGGTCGTTCCTGAACCCTGTTATACGCCATTGACTCCCGGGTTTTATCAGCATGATCTCATCTCCGCTATGTTTGTGCCGCAACTATGCAATTGCGAACAATTATCGTTATTGATTTAGATCGCGTTAGAGGCGAGAAGCGGGCAAAGAGTGGCGTGGTTGACGCGGGGTTGATGAAACCGCCGCTTGCGGCCTGGACGGTTCAACGGCCGTTAAGGCATGAGGAGAGAAGATAGCCGTTACTGTGGTGAACGGAGATCTCGCTATGCTGAAACCTGTTGCGCTTGTTGTCTGCCTGCTGCTCTCTGGCTGCGCGGTGCCGCACCATCATCAGGCAAAAAACCTCGACGCGCCGCCCGAGTGCACCTCCCACGACAGTGAGATCGACTGCACCTGGAACGACGTGCCCGATAATCCGCAGGCTCAGGCGGCCGCAGAGGCACACTAGCGCAGGCACGCCTCAGCTACATTTGTTACGCAGCCGCCAGTCGAGCCACGCATCCAGCTCGCGGTCAGGCAGCGGTTTGGCGTAGAAATAGCCCTGCGCCTGGTCGCAGCCATACTCGCACAGCATGCTGGCCACGTCTCCGCACTCGATGCCCTCCGCCAGCACGACATAGTCCAGCTCTTTCAGCATGGTGATAATGTTGCGCGCGATAATGCGCGACGCCGTGTCGGTGGCGAGGCCGCTAATTAACGAACGGTCCAGCTTAATCACGTCCAGCGGCATGCGGCGCAGATAGCTGATATTGCTGTAGCCGGTGCCGAAGTCGTCCAGCGAAATGCCGAAGCCGCGTAGCTTAAGCATCTCCAGCCCGCGCAGCGCGGCCGGATGTTCAACCAGCCGCTCGGTTTCCAGACACTCCACGCCTAGCAGCGCATTAGGCAGCCTGACTTTCAGCATCTTATCTTCCAGCATGTCGGCAAACCCCTGCCGGGCGAAATCATGCAGGCTGACGTTAACGGAAACCGGCAGCTGGATGCAGTGATTACGCAGCCGCGCCAGACGGGCAATGACGCGATCGATTACCCAGGCATTCAGCTCGGAGAGCAGTTCAGTCTGCTCCGCCAGCGGTACGAATGCCGAGGGCGACAGCTCGCCCAGCAGCGGATGCCGCCAGCGGATCAGCGCCTCAAGCCCGACCGGCGCGCCGCTTTGCAGGCAGATCTTGGGCTGGTAGGCCAGATAAAGCCCCCCTTCGCTTTTCAGCGCCGAGGCGAGTTCATGCATCAGGTTGAAATCGCGCGTGCGGCGCACATCCTCTGACGCGCTAAAGGTCCGCGTCGCCACCCCGCTGCCGATCGCCTCATGCAGCGCGCTAAGGCCGCGACGCAGTACCTCCTGCGCCGGCGACGCCACGGCCGTGAAGTCTACTCCGCCGGTAAAGGTATTCAGGGTCACCGACAGCCCCTCACCCAAATCCGCGCTGATGCCCTCCATGCGATCCGCCACCCAGGCCGCGCTGAGCGAACTGCCCCCGCTGGTCAGCAGCGCAAACCGGCCGGTAGCCACAGTGTAAAGCAGATCGCCAGGCCCCAGACGCAGGCGCAGCGGCAGAAGCGTGGCAACGTCTTTAAGCAACCCCTCGACCGGCACCATTCCCATCGAGCGCGCCAGCTCGTAAGCGCGCGGCATGTCGATGCAGTCAATCAGGATCAGCCGACGCGGCTGCGTGTCTCCGCCCGCCGTCAGGTAGTGCAGATCGCGGATCAGCCGCTGACGGTTAGGCAGCCCGGTCACCGGATCGGTAAAGCCGGCGGCGTGCCAGGCTTCGAGAAAAGAGATCACCAGCGCGCCGAGCAGCGTCAGCGCGGTCAGCTGCTCAGGATTGAGCTGATGCGGCTCGCCGTCGGTCACGCACAGCGTGCCGAGGATATGGCCAGCGCGGCTTTTCAGCGGCACGCCAGCATAGAAGCGGATCCAGGGATCGCCGATGACAAACTTGTGCTTTACGAAGCGGGCATCCTGCAAGGTATCAGCGATCACCATCGGCGCTTGGGAATCAATGACGTAGCGGCAGAGCGAATCCTCGCGCGTCGAGTGCCTGAGCGCGAAATTGCGCGCCGCCCGAATGTATTGAAACTCATCGTCGACGATGGAAATAAAACAGCCGGGAATGCCAAGCGCCTGGCTGGCCAGCCGAACAAATTTCTCAAGTACCCCATCGCGACTTTCGTCGGGTTCGCGCAGCGCTTCAAGCGCGCGCAGGCGACTTTCATCGCCGGTAAGTATTTGCATGGTTCCTCCGGCCCGCACCAGTCCTGGAACGAACAGAAATTAATTAAGTTTAAAAGCAGACCGGGAAAAACCGACTAGAGTATAAGACAAATTATCTGATTTTATCTGGTACGAAATCTTAAGCGCATTTCGCCTCTCACGCACAATGAATTCTTATGAACAATATCAAATAATCCGAAAAATAAAAAAATTACAAAATGATCGTTTCCTTTCTCCAGATTCACTGCCAAACTGGAGAGGTCAATAAAATTGCACACAATTAAATAGCAGCCTATATAAAAATAACTTTTGCAGTTCTTTTCACAGCAATAACAACACCAGGAAACTCACTATGCACTTCCTCAGAAATTTTACTATTCGTCGGGTTGTACAGGCTATTTTGCTGGCTGCGCTGCTGGTCGTGGCGCTGGCAGGCGCGTACGGTTCTGTTGTTATGCGCGACCTGCATCAGCGCGCCGAAGCGAAAGACGCTATCAGCGCGCAGCTTGTTTTTCTGACGCGCGCCGGGAATGCGATGGCCTCCGGCTCCGCAGAGGAAAAAGCGGCGCTGCAGGCTGAGGCGCCCACCGGCGCTGGCTGGGCGCGCCTTAGCGCCGCCCTGAACGACACGCCCGCCCGCTTTTCCGCCGCGGCAAACGAGCGTCTTAGCTTTCTGCAGCGTCAGGTTGCGTCGGACGAAGCGGCAACCGCCCGCGACCGTCAGCGCCTGGAGAGGGCGTTTCTTGTCGCCGCGCTGCTGACGCTGGGGCTGCTGCTCTTCTGCGACCGCTTTCTTGTCGTCCATCTGGTGAAGCCGATTGGCGTCATGCGCGAGCATTTCAGAAGCATGGCGGCCGGCGATCTCGCGCGCGAGCCGCAGGAGTTTGGCCGCAACTGCGTCGGACAGCTGGTGCCGCTGGTGCGGCTGATGCAGCAAAGCCTGCTCACGACGGTGCAGGCGGTACGCGACAATAGCGGCGTGCTGCGCCGGGAAGCGGCGGATATCGCCGCCGGTAATAGCGACCTCTCCGACCGCACTACCCGCCAGGCGGCGGCGCTTGAACAGACCGCCGCCAGCATGGAGGAGCTGACCGCCACGGTGAAGAATAACGCGCTGAGCGCCGGGGAAGCGCGCGAGCTGGCGGGCGCCACCGCGCAGACCACCCGGCAGGGCGAGGCACTGGTGCAGTCGGTTTCAACGCTGATGCGCGACATCGCGGAAGAAGCGGAGAAAATTCGTCAGTTTACCGCCACGGTCAACAGCATCGCTTTTCAGACCAATATTCTGGCGCTTAACGCGGCCGTTGAGGCGGCGCGCGCGGGCGAACAAGGTCGCGGCTTCGCCGTGGTCGCCTCCGAAGTGCGCACTCTCGCCCAGCGCAGCGCCGCAGCAGCCAAAGAGATCGAGGACTTGATCAGCGGCGCGGTAACGCGCGTGCAGGAGGGTGCGGCAGCAGCCGGCCGCGCCGGAGAAACCATGGGCAGCGTCACGCAGCGCGTCTCAGCGGTCAACGATCTTATCGGCCAAATCGCGCTGGCCTCAGAGGAGCAGAGTAAAGGCATTTCTCAGGTGACGCTGGCTATCGCCGATCTGGACCGTGTAACGCAGCAGAACGCGTCGCTGGTTCAGCAGGTCACCGCCTCTGCAGGCAGCCTGAACGGACGCACGGAAACCCTCGCCGCCGTTATCAGCCACTTTAAAACGCCGGCCGACGCGGTGGATGACAAAGGTCGTCACGCGGGATTTCGCAGCGTTGATGTGTCTGCCGCGCCGCAGGCGGCTGGCTCCGCTGCCTGACGGTTGGCATCAGGAACAGGGGCGGCGCGAAGGCGGGTTTTCTTTCAGCCAGCGGCGCACCTTTTCCACATCCGGGCCCGCCTCTTTGACGGCCCGGATGAGCCGATCCTGAGTAATATGCAGCGTCAGCATCCAGAAGGTGATTTGCCACTGTTCGTTGACCTCCACGCAGGAAAGATCGGCAGGGACGCGACGAACGATTGGGTCTCTCATAGCAGGGTCCTTATTACCGGCCACACAAAAACGCCGGGATATTATTCAGCTTGCGAAGCAACACATCCTGAATGTCTGGCTCAGGATATAAAGCGGATTTATCCCTAAACGATTGTTACGCGTCATTATGAGAGGGTTCTGAGAGGCGCAGCCCGCATTTCATTCGCCAGCGCAGGTTTGAAAAGATTAAAACAGATTGGGCGCGGGAAATTCGCCGCTACGCTAATCACATTGAGCCGTTTATTAGACACCGCGTGATAAACGCATGACGGCATTATCACACAGCGACGGAAACCGGCTTTTTTACGCCTGTTCCGTTACCCGTTTGCGATTGTTTTGTGTAAGCCAAACAACGCCCTGCTGGAGCAGGGCTGGCGACATAAGAGAGAAAATTATGACCAATAAATCCTTTAAGCCAGGCGTGATTGTCCAGCCTGATGTCCGTGCCCTGCGCATCGCCGCTGGCCTGACGCAGGAGCGCGCCGCCGAACGCTTCGATCTGAGCCTGCGCGGCTGGCAGCTTAAGGAGGCGACATCCAAACCCGGATTGCTCAGTCAGGGAGAATATGAGTTTCTGCTGTTGCTGGCGGGCCAACATCCCCATTTCACTCTTGCGCCGCGCTAGCGCTGACGTTTACAGACAGATACACCGTCTTTTTAGGCCATCTGCTAATTATCCGGTTGAAAATAAAAACGAAAACAGAAAGAAACAGGATATTACCTGTCAATCAGACTGGCAGGACTTTAATTAAGCCCGGCATCATTGATGCTGATAACTTATCGATTTTACGGCTTATTAAACGACTCTGCTCACGCATGTGACACGAGAAATAGATGTTCAGTAATTTCCCTGTCAGGAAAAGTTCTTTTTGCTCCTGTCGCTGTTGTGGTTCTCATGCAGCTTCTGTCCGCACCGTTTTATAACAATTTATCCAGCACAATAAAAACCTCGCCATGGCGAGGTTTTTATTGTGCGCGGCGAAGCGCGGGGTTACCAGGGCACGCTGTTGCCGAAGCGATCCAGGAAAGCCAGGCCGGGCTGACCGCGTCGGCTTTCGATGACGCTGACGATATCGGGGATCGTCTCTTCCAGGCTGTAGGCGCCCTCCTCTCCGCCCAGCGCGGTGCGGATCCAGCCCGGCGCCAGCAGCAGCAGCGCGCGGGCGGGCGCGAGCCTCGCCTGCCGCGCGGCGTAGCTGCGCATATACTGGTTCAGCGCGGCTTTGGTGCCGCGATAAACCTCTCTGCCGCCCTGGAGATTGTTGCCGATACTGCCCTGTCCGGAAGACATCACGCCGATCAGCCCGTCTGCATCTACCCGATCCTGCAGCGCTTCAATCACCCGCAGCGGCGCCAGCGCGTTGGTGATCATCAGAAGCGCGAACTCTTCGGTACTGACCTCTGCAATTGTCTGGTTCTGATCCCGGTTGGCAATGCCGGCATTGACGAACAGCGCGCTAAAGCGCTGATGCCGCAGGCGATGATGCAGAGCGGCCAGCTGCGCCTCAATGGTGATATCCAGCTGCTCGATGGTCAGCGCCGGCCCATAGCGCAGCGCAAGGCTCGCCAGCGCTGGCGCGGACGCGCGCACCGTGGCGGTGACCCGCCAGCCGCGTCGGAGCAGCTCTTCGGCCATAGCCAGCCCGATGCCGCGCGAGGCGCCGATCAGTAAAAAATGGAGCGACGAAGCCTCTGGATTGTTGAGTGTCATGGCGATCTCCATGGAGATTTCAGGGATCTCCACCCTAATCGGCCGCCGACCATTACACCAGACGCGCTACGTGCAACAATGGATTGCATCACACGCAACCAATCTTACGCCTATGCCTGATATCGATCTGAATCTGCTGACCGCGCTAGACGCCCTGCTGACCGAGTGCAGCGTGACCGGCGCGGCGCGACGGATGGGCCTCAGCGTCTCCGCCATGAGCCGCGCCCTGACCCGTTTGCGAGCGGCGACCGGCGACCCGCTGCTGGTACAGGCCGGCCGCCAGATGGTGCTGACGCCCTACGCTGCAGAGCTGGCCGGGCGCGTCGGCCCTGTCGCCCGCAGCGCGCAGGCAATCCTGCAGCCGCCAGCCGATCAGCTAAACCTCGCCAGCATTGAGCGCAGCTTTCTTATTCGCGCCAATGAAAGCTTTGTCGATCTCGCCGCTCCCGCGCTGGCGGCGGCGCTGCGGCAAACCGCGCCGCTGATCCAGCTGGCGTTCGTCGCGAAACGTGACAAAGCGCCGCACGCCTTGCGCAACGGTGAAGTTGACCTCGAGATCGGCGTGCTCGGCACGGACGCGCCTGAGCTGAAGCTGCGAACGCTCTTCAGCGATCGCTTTGTCGGCATCTGTCGCCGCGATCACCCGCTATTGCAGGCGCCGGGCGTGACGGCGGAACGCTACGCCAGCTATCCTCACGTGGTGGTGTCGCGTCACAATAAACAGTGGGGTCCCGTAGATGCCGCGCTCGCTTCGCTGGGTTGGCAACGGCGCGTCAGCGTGGTGGTGCCCGCTTTTGCCAACGCGATCCCGCTGGTGCGCGCCTCCGATATGCTTGGTCTGGTGACGCTTTCCTCGCTCAACGCCGCCGCTGGCATGGCGGCAGGCGACGTGGTCTGTTTTGAGCTGCCCGTCGTCACGCCCGCCATCAGCATCGCCGCTATCTGGCATCCTCGCCTCCAGGCGGATCCGCTGCACCGCTGGCTGCGGGAGACGCTTATCGCGGTGTGTCGGCGGGAACAGGCGACCTGGCGCTATCGGTAGCGCAGCGGCAGGCTGGCGCGCGCGGGCCGGGATCGGGCGAGCGCCCCTCGGCGGCCACCCGATTTACAGGTATAATCAGAAAAATTTTTTAACGGGCTTAGAAATAACGATGACGAAACTTACCTTACAAGAGCAGATGCTCAAAGCTGGCCTGGTCAGCAGCAAGAAAATGGACAAGGTGCAGAGAACCGCCAAAAAATCGCGCGTTCAGGCGCGCGAGGCAAGGCAGGCGGTGGAAGAAAATAAAAAGGCCCAGCAGGAGCGCGATAAGCTGCTTAACGAACAGCAAAAACAGGCGGTGTTGTCGCGCGAGTATAAGGCGCAGATCAAGCAGCTGATTGAGATGAACCGCATCGTCATTTCACGCGGCAATATCGGTTTTAACTTTACCGATAATAATCTGATCAAAAAAATTGAGGTCGACAAGCCGACCCAGGCGCAGCTGATTAGCGGCCGACTCGCCATCGCGCGCCTGGCGGCGGAGAACGGCGAAAGCGAGTACGCGATTATCCCCGCCAGCGTCGCCGATAAGATTGCGCAGCGCGACGCCAACAGCATCGTATTGAACAGCGCGCTGAGCCAGGAAGCGCAGGATGAAGACGATCCCTACGCCGACTTTAAGGTACCTGACGATCTGATGTGGTAATCCCCGCCCTGTCGCGCGCTGTCGAGGCAAACGTCCGCTGAAACGCGGTTAAAACGGACTCGCATGGCGCGCGGCTATCCGCTCTCCGCTCACCGGATGGGTAAACTGCAGCTCGCTGGCGTGCAGCATCAGCCGCGACGCGCGCTCGGCGCCCGGCAGCAGACGCCCGCCATAAAGATCGCAGCCCAAAATAGCATGCCCCAGCAGCTGGCAGTGAATACGCAGCTGATGGGTGCGTCCGGTCTCCGGCGTCAGCGCGACGCGCGTCAACGGCAGCGCCACGCCGCCTTCTCCCGCCTGATAAAAGCGCTCAACGACACGATAGCGAGATCGCGCGGGCTTGCCGCTCGCGGCGCAAATCGCCATCAGCGGGAAGCGCGCCGGATCTTTGGCGATCGCCGCGTCGATTATCCCCTCATCCTGCGTCACATGCCCGCACAGCAGCGCGCTGTAACCCTTGCTCACCGTGCGCTGGCTGAACTGCTGGCAGAGCGCGGCGTTAATCGCTTTATTGCGCGCAATCACCATCAGCCCCGAGGTACCGAAATCGAGGCGGTGCACCAGGGTGCAGCCGGGAAAACGCGCCGCCAGCCGGTAGTGCACCGAATCGAGGTTAAGCGGATTTTTCCCCGAGAGGCTGAGCAGCCCGGCGGGTTTATTGATCAGCACCAGATGCTCGTCCTGATAGAGCGTCTCGATCTGTTCCAGACACGGCGGAGCGATAAAGGTATCGACAATAGGTGACATCAGGCGGTCCGTTGAGAGAGGAGCGCGGATAGTAGCGAATTTTGCCCGCGCTGGCGACGCTGCCAGCCGGCTTTAAGAAGCCACGCTATCTTTTCAGGGGCGTTCGCCCTATGGTGTCATGAGTATTCGATCATAAACAGGAACTGATGATGCGTGATTTGCCGCCTACCGCGACGCTGCGCGCGTTTGAAGTTGCGACGCGCCACACCACCTTTACCTCCGCCGCCGCAGAACTGTGCGTAACGCAAAGTGCGGTCAGCCACCAGCTGAAGCACCTGGAAGCTATCTGGGGCGTGCAGCTCTTCCAGCGCGGTAAAACCCTGAGCCTGACGCCCGCAGGGGCGGCTCTCGCGCCGCTGGTGCGCGAGTTCTTCAGCAAGCTGGATGCCACGCTTGCCGATCTGCGTGAGCAAAAAGGACGCGTGCGGCTGCGCGTCAGCACAACCTACTCTTTCGCCCTGAAGTGGCTGCTGCCGCGCCTGCCCGATTTAGCGCGCCTGCACCCGGAGATTCTGGTGACGCTGGAAAGCACCGACAGCGCCATCCACTTCGCCAGCACCGATTCAGACGTGGCGATCCGCTTTGGCCAGGGTGATTACCCGGCGCTGCACACGGAGTTTATGTTCCGCGAGCAGCTTTTTCCGGTCGCCAGCCCGGCGCTGCTGCAGCGCTTCGGCGTCCCGGAGGAGCCGGCCGAGCTGCTGCGCTACCCGCTGCTGACGCGCGACGGCGCCGATCTGGTGCCGAAATGGGACGTCTGGTTCAGGCTGAATGGCATCCCGATCGATGTGCTGCACGAGAGCGTGCGCTTCGCCGACACCAATATGACCATTGAGGCCGCGCTGCTGGGCCAGGGCATCGCGCTGGCGCGCAGCGGACACGTTGAAAAAGAGCTGGCGGAAGGCTCGCTGGTGCGGCTGTTCGCCCTCCCTTTCCCCTCGCCGGCCGCCTATTACTTTGTCTGTCCAAAAGGGATTGAGGCCGAACCGCATATCCTGATCTTTCGCCGCTGGCTGCTGGAGCAATCCCGTGAGGCGCAACGTCGCTACGTCTGAGGCATGAACTATTGTTCATACGACAATGACGAGACTTCGCTTTTCATCCGGGCATGGGCTGATAGCATCACCCTATGCCCAGCTATCTTGTTTTACTGACCTTATTTGCCGCCCTGCTGCATGCGGGCTGGAACGCCCTGCTGCGCGGCGGTGACGATCGGCTCTGGTCGATGAGCATCATGTGCCTGGCCATCGCCGCGGTTTGCGTCCTTATCGCGCCCTTTCTGCCGATGCCGGCGCGCGCCAGCTGGCCCTGGGCGCTGCTATCGGCGCTGCTGCATGTTGGCTACAACCTCTGCCTGGTGCGCAGTTACCGCAGCGGCGATCTGGGGCAGAGCTACCCGATTGCGCGCGGCTCGTCGCCGCTGATGGTGACCTGCGCAGCGGCCATCGTCGCCGGAGAGAAAATTGAACTGCGCACGCTGGTCGGCATCGCGCTGATTTCCGGCGGCATCCTGCTGCTGGCGATAAACGGCGGCAAAGCGCGGATCCCTAATCTGCGCTATCCGCTGGCGACCGGCGCCTTTATCGCCGCCTACAGCGTGGTGGATGGTATCGGCGTGCGCCTCTCCGGCAGCGCGCTCTCCTATACGCTGTGGATGAGCGCGTGCTGGGGCGTGCTGATGCCGGCGCTCTATATTGCGCTGCGCGATGCGAAAAGCCTGCTGCGCTGGCGCCCGGGCCTGCCGGTCGCGGCGGCGGGCGGGCTGGTGTCGCTGCTGGCCTACGGCATTATTATTGAGGTCATGGCCTCCGCCCCGATGGGGGTGGTTTCCGCGCTGCGCGAGACCAGCGTGCTGTTTGCCGCCGTGCTGGGCTATCTGTTCCTCGGCGAGACCTTAACCCTCGGGAAAATGCTGGCGTGCGCGGTGATTGCCGCGGGCACCTTTATGATGAATTAATCCAGTCAGGAGAGCTTACCATGTCAGATCGCTTCACCACTGCGCTGCTGGGTCCGGGCGCGATTGGCACCACCCTCGCCGCCGCGCTGCATGAGGCGGGCCGCACGCCGTTTTTGTGCGGGCGCACTGCGCACCCGCAGCTTATCCTGCGCCACAATCGGGACGAGGTCGTGGTGCCCGGCCCCGTCGTGACCGATCCCGCCGCTATCGAGCGCCCGTTCGATCTGATCTTCGTGGCGGTGAAAACGACCCAGATCGCCGACTGCGCCGACTGGCTGGCGAAGCTGTGCGACAAAAACAGCGTGGTGTGCGCGCTGCAAAACGGTGTCGAGCAGCAGGCACTGCTGCAACCCTGGGTGAATGGCGCCGTTGTGCTGCCTGCGGTGGTCTGGTTTCCGGCGCAGCGCGAGCCGGATGCCTCGGTCTGGCTGCGGGCGGCACCGCGCCTGACGCTGCCGGATTGGCCGCAGGCTCAGCGGGTGGTCGAGGCGCTGCGCAACACGCGCTGCGCGGTCGCGCTCTCAGCGGACTTTGTCTCGATCGCCTGGCGCAAACTGCTGCAGAACGCGGTCGCGGGCCTGATGGTGCTGGCTAACCGCCGCGCCGGCATGTTTGCGCGCGCCGATATCACCGCGCTGGCGCTGGACTACCTGCGCGAGTGCCTGAGCGTCGCGCGGGCGCAGGGCGCGATCCTGGGCGATGAGGTACCGCAGGCGATCCTTGACGTGTTTCATCAGGCGCCTGCGGATTTAGGCACCTCGATACTTGCCGATCGGCAGGCGAATCGCCCGCTGGAGTGGGAGATCCGCAACGGCGTGATACAGCGTTACGGCCGCGCGCACGGTATCGCGACGCCCATCAGCGATGTGCTGGTGCCGCTGCTGGCGGCGGGCAGCGAGGGGCCGGGCTAAGCAGAACGCAACAGCCCGCGCGCGCGGGCTGGCGGTTTACCCGCGGTGAATGCCGTCAGCCGGCGGCGGGCCCAGGTGCTGAGCGGCGCTGTCTGGCGCCGGCGGCGGGCCCAGATGTTGAGAAGCGCTGTCGGGGGCGGGCGGCGGCCCCATATGCTGTGAAGCGCCGGGTGCGCGATGATGATGCGTGTTTGAGGAGGGCGCATAGGGGTGATGCCCTCCGCCATCGGCCATGACGCAGCCCGAGACTGCGGTACATCCCAACACCATTGTCAAAGCCGCGATCAATTGCTTAAACATTTTATTTCCTCTGGTTTTATTTATAACCGATCTTTAAACAGGCGCCTCTCTGAGCTAACTGGCGATAATATTGCAAGGCGGGCGCGATAAATAAACGCATCAAATAAAACTTATTTCGCCCGATAATTATTTAGGCCCGGGTTTGATTTTGATTTAGATCAACACACATAGCTATTACCACGTAATCATTTAGCGAAATAAAATGATTAGATTAATCTGTAAAGAGTATGTGTTATGCCTTTCCCTGGTGTCAGCCATGATGGCTAGCCCGCTTCAGCCTGCCGGTCGCCAACGACTCACGAAGCGGGATTTTTTTTGCCCAGGACCTGCCATTAGCGCCCGCTGGTCAGCGTTTACCTTCCGCGGCAAGGCATTTTTCACCCGTTGCGAGTTTCACAAAAGGGAAAGCAAACAGCGCATCGTTATCACTGGTGAACATCACGGTGCCGTAACGCGACTCTCCCGCTTTATAGGGCGAAAGCAGCTCCAGCTGAATACCCTTGCTCATCAGCTGATGTCCCTGACCGTCGAACAGAAACAGGCACATCTTATTATTTTTACCCGGCGTAAACGTCTCTTTCCCGTTGTTATTGATCGTCACTTTATAGGAGACCTGATACTGCGCTTTGTCCGTTACGCTGTTCCAGACGCTGCCCTGCGCATCCTTCGAAGCGAAAACGGTAATATCAGGCGTACTTTCCGATGCGATGCCGCTGCCGGTGACGAGCATAGCGGCAGAGAGAAGCATTGCTTTAGCGATGCTGGACATAAGATTACCTCCGGTTTTCAGAAAAAAATCACCCGTAAACAGGTGATGACGCCTGACGTCCGCCGCAGAATGACAGTGAACATTCAGGCTGCCATGCTGATGTCCGCCCTGGCAGGCATCAGCATGGCGATACCTCAGTGCTGAACCTCGACCTGGCTCCAGCCTTGTTTATACATGCAGTCTTTAACTAAAATCTCTCTTTGATAAAGATTTGAATCGCTTACGGTATAACTGACGTCAGATTCGTCGTGTTTTTTATCATGCGATACGGACTTGCCGCTTACGACGTTGTCCGGCGGCAAGTCGCGCAGCGCCTGAGCCTGGCAGGCGGTCTCAACCACTGTCTCATCGCGCTCGCTTGCCCCCTGCTTTACCCACTTATATTCAGCGCAGCTTGTCAGAAAGAGAGGCAATATCAGCAAAATCATTCTTTTCATGACGACTTTCAACCCTGATTCCATTTAAAACCTGAACCTGCTGCTGCAAACGCCACTTTATTCGCTTACGCCTTGAAAGACGCTGTTGCAAGATCATTCAGGTCGCGGCGCGGTAACGTTGCGGCATCATTACTCTTCGACGATCTCTTTTACATCATGCTTCTGTAGCTGGTGCATATTTCCGCTGGCATCTTCATAGGAGATCATGCCTGTTTCTTTATCAATGACCGGCTTACCTTTCGCATTAATCATATGTCCGTCATTGGTGGAAATAATATAGCGCCCCGCACAGGCGGACAGCGTTGACGCTGCCGCCATCAACATTAATGTTACCGCTGCCTTTTTAATAAGCATGACCTTGCTCCTTTTGTTAATCAGAATCAAAAAGTGTTAATTTCGCCTGCCATCCTGGCGCGGAAAAATTAAACCCGCCTTAAACAACCTGCACGGATATTTTCACACCTGACTCATCGCTGACGTTGATCAATAAAAAAGTTCGCACAGGAGAATTTTGCCCGCTTAATGTGTAAAGCATTTATACGCCATTAATGAATTAACATAACCGGCACCGGGTTTTGCCTCAGGCGCTGGCGCGCAAAATCAGCCGCCACGCCATCATCACCCGTTCCGTGGGCGTCTGCGGGTCGGCTATTTTCTTCAGCAGCAGGTCAAAGGCCGTGCGGCCAATCTCGCGCGATGGCTGAGCGACGGTGGTGAGCGCCGGCGAAACGATTTCAGCGAGCTCGGTGCCGTCAAATCCCGCCACGGCGATATCCTGCGGTATGCGCAGACCCGCGGATTCAATAGCGGACATCGCGCCAGCCGCCAGCGTATCCGATACGGCAAACACCGCGTCGGGCCGGGTGTCGCGCCTCAGCAGCGCCTGCATCGCCTGTTTTCCGGCGCTAAAGCTCAAATCGCTGGCGTAGCCAATCGCCCGCCAGCTCAAACCACGGCTCTCCAGCTCCTGCTGATAGCCCTGCTGGCGCAGCTGGGCATACTTGTAGCTGAGATCGTGGTTAATCAGGGCGATATGGCGACGGCCCCCGTCGGCAAGATGGGCAACCAGCTGGCGCGCCGCGTCGATATCGTTGATCCCGACGCAGGAGATATCGCCGGTATCGGCATATTCCGCGCACTGCACCCAGGGCATATCGCCGATAAGCTGCGTCAGCTCCGGCAGCCGGGTGAAGGCGTCCATAGTTATCACGCCATCCACCATTTTCCCCGCCAGCAGCTGCAGGCTGGAGCGCGAGCGATTAATATCGGCCCCGGAGTTGCACAGCAGAATGCGATAGCCGTTCTGCTCCGCCTGCGCCTCTATCCCTTTAACGATTTCCGCGCAAAACGGATTGGAAATATCGGACACCAGCACCAGCACCATCGAGCTGCGTGCGGTGCGAAGCTGGCGCGCCAGCAGATTGGGCTGATAGTTGCTGGCCTCTATCGCCTTGCGTACCTTATCCCGGTTGATTTCCTTGACGCTGCCGCTGTTGTTAATGACGCGAGAGACCGTGGCGACGGAGACGCCGGCCAGCTTCGCGATTTTTTGAATGGACATGGTGGGATGACTTCCTGGGTCAGTTTCTGGTCTGCTGCTATCATAATCCCCCGCGAGACAAGCGGTTAGTCCCATTCGACCGCTGTCGCGCAGCGACAAAGCGCGCCGGTGAGCCAGCGCGCGACCTCACTGCCGCTGCAGCCGGTGGACCGGTATCACTCCGGCAGCCCAAGCGCGGCGCGCACGCTGGCGCTGCTCTGCCGGGCGGCGAAGTCGTCAAAGGCGTGCTGCGCCACCGGAATAATATGGCGGCGAATAAACTCCGCGCCCTCGCGCGCGCCGGTCTCCGCCTCTTTCAGGCAGCACTCCCACTCCAGCACCGCCCAGCCCTCATAGCCATACTGCGCCAGCCTGCTGAAAATGCCCTTAAAGTCGATCTGGCCGTCGCCCGGCGAGCGAAAGCGTCCGGCGCGGTCGATCCATTTCTGGTAGCCGCCGTAAACGCCGCTGCGGCCGTTCGGCAAGTACTCGGCATCCTTAACGTGAAAGGCTTTGATGCGCGCGTGATAAATATCAATAAACTGCAGGTAGTCAATGTGCTGAAGGTGCAGGTGGCTGGGGTCAAAGAGAATGTTGCAGCGCGGATGGTGGTCAACCTTCTCCAGGAAGCGCTCAAAGGTCACGCCATCATGCAGATCTTCCCCGGGATGCAGCTCATAGCAGAGATCGACGCCGTGGCGATCGTAGACGTCAAGCAGCGGCTGCCAGCGGCGCGCCAGCTCGGCGAACGCCTCCTCGAACAGCTGCGGATTGTGCGGCGGCCAGGGATAGATATAGGGCCAGGCGAGCGAACCGGAAAAGGTCGCATGGGCGCGCAGCCCGAGGTTTTGCGACGCGGCGGCCGCCAGCGCTACCTGCTCTGTCGCCCAGGCGGTGCGCGCCTCGCGCTTGCCGCGCACGCTGGCTGGCGCAAAGTGGTCGAAGGCGGCGTCGTGCGCCGGATGCACTGCCACCAGCTGTCCCTCCAGATGCGTTGAGAGTTCGCTAATGCATAGCCCCTTCTCCTGCAGCAGTCCGCGCACCTCGTCGCAGTAGGTCTGGCTGCTGGCAGCTCGCTGCAGATCGAATATCGCAGGATGGTTGCAGGGGATCTGCAGAGCTTTATAGCCGAGCGACGCCGCCCACTCCGCCAGCCCTTCCAGCGAATTAAACGGCGCCTGCTGGCCGATAAACTGCGAGAGAAAAATGCCCGGACCTTTTAACGTTTTCAAAAAAAACCTCCCGTAAAACCGCTTAGTCGCGATACTTGAACGTGAACAGAAACAGCACGGCGATCGCCGCGGCGGCAATCGCCGGGATCCACCAGAACAGCGCCCAGCTGGCGGCGGAAACCTGGCCGGCGACCAGATGGTTATAGAGCGCGCCGGAGATTTGCGATCCCAGCAGCATGCCGATGCCGTAGGTAAACATCACGATCATGCTCTGCGCCTGCCCCTTTACTTTCTCGCCCGCGATGCGGTCGGTGTAGATAAAGCCGACCACAAAGAAAAAGTCGTAGCAGACGCCGTGCAGCAAGATGCCCAGCCAGATCAGGGCGCGTCCCTCTTCGCCCATGCCCATAGCGAACAGCGCATAGCGTACGAACCAGGCGGCCATGCCCACCAGCAGCATAATTTTCACGCCGAGGCGACGGAACAGCAGCGGGATCACCAGCATAAAAAAGATTTCCGACATCTGGCCAAACGACATCAGCGTACTGACGTTTTTCACGCCGGCGTCGGCCAGCCAGGAGGCGGTAAAGGCGTAATAGGTGCCGAGCGGGACAGAGATCAGGGTGGCGCAGAGCGAAAAGATAAAAAAGTGGCGAATTTTCAGCAGCGCGAAGGCGTCGGCGCAGAAGAGATCGCGCAGGTGGAAAGGCGATCCTTTCGCCGGCGCGGGCGTGTGCGGCAGCGTCAGGCTGTAGATCGCCAGCGCGACCGAGCTGATTGCCGCTAGCGTAAAGATGGCGACGCTGGAGGCGATGCCGACGACGCCGATAAAAATCCCGGCCACGATCCAGCCGATGGTGCCGAAAACCCGCACCACCGGGAAACTCTTCTCGCTGCTCGCCAGGCTATGAAAGGCGATATTGTTGGTCAGCGCCAGCGTCGGCATATAGCACAGGGTGTAGCCGAACAGTAAGGCGATCAGCAGGCCGCCGTTTTCCGCCACCACCGCCTGCGGCACAAACCACAGAATCACCGCGCCAGCCAGATGCATCACCGCCAGGACCTTCTGCGACGGGAAAAAGCGATCCACCAGCATGCCCAGCACAAAGGGCGACAGTATCGACGCGATTGGCCCGGCGGAGAAGGCATCGCCAATCAGCAGCGACATATTGTGCTGCGTCATCACCAGCCCGAGCGTTACCGACCAGCTGCCCCAAATAAAGAACTGCAGAAACATCATCAGCGACAGCCGCGGCACCAGCATGCGCTGCGCCGCTACGGCGTGATCCTGACCTTGCGTATAAGAAACCATAGCAGCCTCGCAGATAAAAGTAATCGATTACAATTAACACCCGTTAAGAAAGTAATCGATTACACAGCATCTTTCTCTTCTGCTGATCACATTTTGCACAACGGGATGGCGACTAACTTCGTTATCAACATGGCGGTTTTGTGATCCACATTGTAGTACAAATATTATTTATCGTACTACAATGCCGCCATACTGATAGCAGCTTACACCTGTTTTGTACTTCAAACATGAGGCGAAACTGAGCGCTCGGGGTAAAGTAGAAGCAAACAAGCAGGCACAAGGAGCTTCTATGACCCTCAACAAAACCGACCGTATCGTGATTACGCTGGGCCAGCAGATCGTCAGCGGCAAATATCTGCCCGGTGCGCCGCTGCCGGCCGAGACGGAGCTGTGCGACGAGTTCGCCACCTCGCGCAATATCATCCGCGAGGTATTCCGTTCGCTAACGGCGAAGCGGCTGATTGAAATAAAGCGTTACTACGGCGCCTTCGTCACGCCGCGCAATCAGTGGAACTACCTGGATTCGGACGTACTGCAGTGGGTGCTGGAAAACGACGACGATCCGCGTCTGATCGCGGCCATGAGCGAAGTGCGCAACCTGGTAGAGCCTGCCATCGCCCGCTGGGCGGCGGAGCGCGCCACGTCGCAGGATCTGGCGCAGATTGAATCGGCGCTCAACGACATGATCGCCAACAACCAGGACCGGGACGCCTTCAACGAAGCGGACATTCGCTATCACGAAGCGGTACTGCGCGCGGTCCACAACCCGGTGCTGGAACAGCTCAGCGTGGCGATCAGCTCCCTCCAGCGCGCTGTCTTCGAGCGCACCTGGCAGGGCGACGAGGCCAATATGCCGAAAACGCTAAGCGAACATAAAGCGCTGTTCGACGCCATACGGCTGCAGAACGGCGATGCGGCAGAGCAGGCGGCGTACACCATGATCGCCAGCTCGACACACAGGTTAAAGGACATCACATGAGATCTCGCTATATCGCCGTTGACTGGGGCTCTACCAATTTGCGCGCCTGGCTTTTCGACCATGAACGCTGTCAGGAAAGCAGAGCGTCAGAAGCGGGCGTCACCCGGCTGAACGGGAAGCGCCCGCAGGCGGTATTAGACGAGATCACGCAGGGATGGCGCGACGGCGAGACGCCGGTCGTGATGGCCGGCATGGTAGGCAGCAACGTGGGCTGGAAAAGCGCGCCCTATCTACCGCTGCCTGCCCGCCTGTCAGCGATCGGCGAGCAGCTGACGCCGGTCGACCACAACGTCTGGATCGTGCCCGGTTTGTGCGTCAGCCGCGAGGATCACCATAACGTGATGCGCGGCGAAGAGACGCAGCTGCTCGGCGCGCATGCGCTGGCGCCCTCGCCCGTTTACGTGATGCCGGGCACCCACTGCAAATGGGTGCAGGTCGACGACGATCGCATCTGCGACTTCCACACCGTGATGACCGGCGAACTTCATGCGCTGCTGCTGCGCCATTCGCTCATTGGCGCCGGTTTGCCTGAGCAGCAGCCGTCGCAGGCGGCGTTTGACGCCGGGCTGGCGCGCGGACTGGAGACGCCAGCGCTGCTGGCGCAGCTCTTTGAGATCCGCGCCGCGCATATCCTCGGCAGCCTGGCCCCTGAAGAGGTCAGCGAATTTTTATCCGGTCTGCTGATTGGTGCGGAGGTCGCCACGCTGCGCGAACGCTTTGGCCATCAGCCGATCGTCCTCGTCGGCGGAGCATCGCTGACCCGCCGCTATCACCAGGCGCTGGCCGCCGCTGGTCAGCAGGCCAGCGTAATAGCCGGCGATACCGCCTTTCAGGCAGGCATAAGGAGCATCGTTAATGCAATGGCAAACTGAACTTCCCCTTATCGCGATTCTGCGTGGGGTCACGCCCGATGAGGCCGTGGCGCACGTTGGCGCGGTTATCGACGCCGGTTTCGATGCGGTGGAAATTCCGCTCAATTCGCCGCAGTGGGAACGCAGCATCCCGCTGATCCTTGAGGCATACGGCGACAGGGCGTTGATCGGCGCCGGAACGGTATTGAAAACCGAACAGGTAGACAGGCTGGCGGAGATGGGCAGCAGGCTTATCGTGACGCCCAATATTCAGCCGGCGCTGATCCGCCACGCCGTGAGCCTCGGCATGACCGTTTGTCCCGGCTGCGCAACGGCCAGCGAAGCCTTTAACGCGCTGGATGCCGGCGCGCAGGCGTTAAAAATTTTCCCCTCCTCCGCGTTCGGCCCGGGCTACATCAAGGCGCTAAAAGCGGTGCTGCCCGACGACGTGCCGGTGCTGGCCGTGGGCGGCGTGACGCCGGAAAACCTGGCGCAGTGGCTGGAGGCGGGCTGCGCAGGCGCCGGACTCGGCAGCGATCTCTATCGCGCCGGTCAGCCCGTGGCGCGAACCGCGCAGCAGGCGGCCGCATTTGTTCAGGCATACAGAGAGGCAGTGAAATGAAAATAACCCGGCTCACCACATACCGTTTACCCCCGCGCTGGATGTTTCTTAAAATTGAAACCGACGAAGGCGTTGTCGGCTGGGGAGAACCCGTTATCGAGGGACGCGCGCGCACCGTCGAAGCCGCCGTGCATGAACTCGGCGACTACCTGATTGGCCAGGATCCGGCGCGCATCAACGATCTGTGGCAGGTGATGTACCGCGCCGGTTTTTACCGCGGCGGCCCGATCATGATGAGCGCCATCGCCGGCATCGATCAGGCGCTGTGGGATATCAAGGGCAAGGTGCTGGGCGCGCCGGTATGGCAGCTGATGGGCGGCCTGGTGCGGGATAAAATCAAAGCCTATAGCTGGGTAGGCGGCGATCGGCCGGCGGACGTGATCGCCGGCATCCACAGGCTACGCGAAATCGGCTTCGACACCTTCAAGCTTAACGGCTGCGAAGAGCTGGGCATTATCGACGATTCGCGCAAAGTCGACGCCGCGGTGAATACCGTCGCGCAAATTCGCGACGCCTTCGGCGATAAAATTGAGTTCGGCCTCGACTTTCACGGCCGCGTGAGCGCGCCGATGGCGAAGGTGTTGATCAAAGCGCTCGAGCCCTACCGCCCGCTGTTTATTGAGGAGCCGGTCCTGGCGGAGCAGGCGGAATATTACCCCAGGCTGGCGGCGCAAACCGCTATCCCTATTGCGGCGGGCGAACGCATGTTCTCGCGTTTTGAGTTCAAACGCGTGCTCGAGGCGGGCGGACTGGCGATTCTGCAGCCCGATCTCTCCCATGCCGGCGGCATCACCGAATGCGTCAAAATCGCGGCGATGGCGGAAGCCTACGACGTCGCCCTGGCGCCGCACTGTCCGCTCGGCCCGATCGCCCTCGCCGCCTGTTTGCACGTCGATTTTGTCTCGCGCAACGCGGTTTTCCAGGAGCAGAGCATGGGGATTCATTACAACCAGGGCGCGGAACTGCTCGACTTTGTGAAAAACAAGGCGGATTTCAGCATGGAAGGCGGCTTCTTTAAACCCTTAATGAAGCCGGGACTCGGCGTGGAGATCGATGAGGAGCAGGTGATCGAGCGCAGCAAAAACGCGCCAGACTGGCGTAACCCGCTGTGGCGCCATGCGGACGGCTCCGTCGCGGAGTGGTAAGGCGGATTATTTAGCCCGGCTCCCCTCGCCGCGGATTATCTGACAATACATAAATAGAAAACACACCCTCTGTAAATAACAGGGCATGGTGAACGGCTTCGCCATGCCCAAAATCTGGAGACAGATTGTGATGGATATTTCCGTAAATAATGCAAAACCAGGGCGACGTCGTTATCTCACGCTGTTGATGATCTTTATTACCGTCGTGATCTGTTACGTCGACCGGGCTAATCTGGCCGTGGCTTCCGCGCATATTCAGCAGGAGTTCGGCATCACGAAAGCGGAGATGGGCTATGTCTTTTCCGCGTTCGCCTGGCTGTATACCCTGTGCCAGATCCCCGGCGGCTGGTTTCTCGATCGCATTGGTTCGCGGCTGACCTATTTTATCGCCATTCTGGGCTGGTCGGTGGCGACACTGCTGCAGGGCTTCGCCACCGGGCTGATATCGCTGATCGCCCTGCGCGCCGTGACCGGCATCTTTGAAGCGCCCGCCTTTCCCACCAATAACCGCATGGTCACCAGCTGGTTCCCGGAACAGGAGCGCGCCTCCGCGGTAGGTTTCTTCACCTCCGGGCAGTTTGTCGGCCTGGCCTTTCTGACGCCGCTGTTAATCTGGATTCAGGAGCTGCTGAGCTGGCACTGGGTCTTTATCGTCACCGGCGGTATCGGCATTATCTGGTCGCTGGTCTGGTTCAGGGTTTATCAGCCGCCGCGCCTTACCAAAGGTATCGGCAAAGCGGAGCTCGATTATATACAGCGCGGCGGCGGCCTGGTTGACGGCGATGCGCCCGCCACCCGCGCCGCGCGTCAGCCGCTGAGCAAAGCCGACTGGAAGCTGGTGTTTCATCGCAAGCTGCTGGGCGTCTATCTGGGACAGTTCGCCGTGACCTCGACGCTGTGGTTTTTCCTGACCTGGTTCCCCAATTATCTGACTCAGGAAAAAGGCATCGCCGCGCTGAAAGCGGGCTTTATGACTACGGTGCCCTTTCTCGCCGCTTTTGTCGGCGTGCTGCTCTCGGGCTGGCTGGCGGACAGACTGGTGAAGAGAGGCTATTCGCTCGGCGCGGCGCGTAAAACGCCGATTATCTGCGGACTGCTGATCTCCACCTGCATTATGGGCGCCAACTACACCGACGATCCCGTGTGGATTATGGCGCTGATGGCGGTGGCCTTTTTCGGCAATGGCTTCGCGTCGATCACCTGGTCGCTGGTGTCGTCGCTGGCGCCGATGCGCCTGATTGGTCTGACCGGCGGCGTGTTCAATTTCGTCGGCGGGCTGGGCGGCATTACCGTTCCGCTGGTGATTGGCTATCTGGCACAGGATTACGGCTTTGGCCCGGCCCTAATCTATATCGCGGCGGTGGCCTTGATCGGCGCGCTCTCCTATATCCTGCTGGTGGGCGAGGTCAAACGCATCGCCGGGCCTGAAGAAAGCCGGAACGGGCTGCGCGCCCTCGAGACCCCTCAGTCAAAATAGGGTTTGAGCAGCGCCTCCGTCCAGTGCATAAAGGCCCTGACGCGTTGCGACAGGCTACGGCGGTGCGCCACCACGAAAAAGGCGTTAAGCGGCGCGGGACGCAGATCGGGCAGCACCTCCACCAGCGCGCCGGCGGCGAGGTGCGGCGCCAGCGCGGAGTAGCCCGCCTGGATGAGTCCCATCCCCGCCAGTCCGGCCTCGTGATACGTCTGCACGCTGTTCACCTTCATCATGCCCGGCAGCATCAGCGTTTTGTAGCCGTCGCCCGACGGATATTCCCATCCGTCGGGCTTCGCGCCGAAATGTCTCACGTAGTGCACCATGCGGTGCTCCTGAGTGACCAGCTCTTCAAGGGTGCGCGGCGTGCCGTAACGGGCGAGATAGGTCGGGCTTGCGGCATTGATCATGCGCAGCTTGCCTAACGGCCGGGCAATCAGCGTTTCATCCCCGACGGGGCCAAGACGGATGACGCAGTCAAATCCTTCCTGCACCAGGTCGACGCGGCGATCGGTGCTGGAGAGCTCAATCTCCAGTGCCGGATGCGCCGCCATCAGCTGCGGCAAGGCCGGTATCACCACCGACTGCGCCAGCACGGTGGGCATATCGACGCGCAGCCGCCCGCGCAGCGGCGCGCCCTGATCCGCGAACATCGACTGCAACTCTTCCGCCTCCGCCAGCAGATCCCGCGCGCGGGAATAAAAGGCGCGGCCATCCTCGGTGAGCTGCACGCTGCGCGTGGTGCGGTGCAGCAGCGTGGCGCCGACCTCCGCCTCCAGTTCGCGTATCACCGCCGATACGCGCCCTTTCTGCATGCCCAGGCTTTCCGCCGCGCGGGTAAAACTGGTCATTTCCGCCACGCGGGCAAAGACCAACAGCACATCAAGGTTTTTCATTGTTCATTTTTCCAGTAACGGTGCGTTCTTATTCCACAGATTTATATGCAGTTTAATACCCAATAAACTCGCCTTACACCCTGTTAACCAGTGAAGGTCCTTATCATGACGGCAAAAGGTTATTTAATCGCTCACGTTACCGTATCGGACGCCGCGGCCTACGCGGAATACGCCAGCGCGGCCGGCGAGGCAATGCGGGAATTCGGCCCGGAGATCGTTGCCTGGTCCGGGCAATATGAAAATCTTGAAGGCGAGGCGCATGAGCGGCACGTGATTTTCGCCTTCGCCTCTTTTGCCGAGGCGAAGCGCTTTTATGAGAGTCCGGCCTATCAGGCCGCCCGAAAGCTGCGCGCGGGCGCGGCCACCGGCACCTTTGTGCTGATCGAAGGCCGCGCCTGACGTCGGGCTGAAAAGCGGCCGCCTCGCCGGTGGCCGTGTCAGTTCGCTGACGGATGCCTGTTGGACCAGCGCCTTGCCGCGGCACGCGCTTCCGCCTGCATCACCAGGCTGAGCGCCGCCGGCAGCACCGTCAGCGTAACCAGCGTCGCTGCAATCAGCCCGCCGATAATCGCCAGCGCCATCGGGCCCCAGAACGTCTGATGTGAAACCGGGATCATGCCCAGAATGGCGGCGCTGGCGGTCAGCAGCACGGGACGCGCGCGGTGCATGGCGGCGGCGGCGATCGCCTCGTTACAGGGGCGCCCCGCGCATAGCTGGCTTTCCGCTTCGGCGATGAGAATCACCGCATTGCGAATAATCATGCCCGCCAGCGCGATAATGCCCAGCAGCGCCACAAACCCCATTGGCGTGCCGGTCGGCAGCATCGCCAGGACGATGCCCGGCAGGGCAAAAGGCGCCATCAGCAGCGCAAGCAGCATGCGGGAAAAGCGCTGAAGCTGGATCATCAGCAGCGTCAGCATGCAAAGCAGCGTGACAGGCAGCACGGCGAAAACCGATCCGTTGCCCTTGTTTGACTCGGCTACGGCACCCTCTTCGCTGATGCTGTAGCCCGGCGCCAGGCTGGCGCTGAATCGGTCGATGATCGGGCGCAGGCCAGCCGACACCGCTTCGGCGCGCAGGCCGGGCGGCAGGTCGGTCTGCACGGTGATAAACGGCAGACGCTGGCGACGCCAGATTACCGGATCCTCCAGCCCCCACTGCGGCGTGGCGACCTGCGCCAGCGGGATTTTCACCCCCGTCGGCGCCGTTATCATCAGCCCCTGGAGGCTGCTGAGATCGTTTCTCTCCGCCGCGTTGCCCTGTAGTACCACGTCAACCAGCCGGTCATTATCACGCACGCGGGTGACGGTCGCACCAGACCAGAGGGTGTTGAGATAGCCCGCAATCTGCTCAGAGGAGAGCCCCACCGCGCGCGCGGCCGTCTGGTTCACCTTCAGAGTCACCACCCGCTCAGGCTCGCCTGCCGTCTGATTCACCTCACGCGTCAGAGGGGATCGGCCGAGCGCGGCGGCAAGCCGCTCCGCCAGCGCCTGAACGCGTCCCTCATCCGGGCCGCTGACGCGATAACGCACCGGCCAGCCGACCGGCGGCCCCAGCTCAAGGGGCGACACGCGGGTAGTGATATCGCTGAAATCCCGGGCGAGCAGCGCGGCGAGATAGCGCTGTAGCCGCGCCCGTGCCGCCAGGTCTTTCGCCACCACCACCAGCTGGGCGGTGTTTTCATCCTCCAGCAGAACCTCCATCGGCAGATAAAAGCGCACCGCCTCGCTTCCGACGTAAGCGGAGTAGCGATCGATATCGCGGCTGGCCGACAGCGCGCGCTCCAGCCGCTGGGTCTGACGCAGCGTCGCCGCCTGTGAGGCGTTCGCCGGCAGCGCCAGGCTGACCAGCAGTTCGGGCCGGTCGGAGGCCGGGAAAAATTCGCCCTGCATAAAAGTAGCGCCCACGCCCGCCAGCACCAACGCGACGAGAGCGAGAGCAAGGGTAATGAGCCGGTGGCGGAGAATGCGCTCAAGCAGGCGGCGATAGCGCGCGCCCAGCCCGCGACGGCCTGACGCCTGCGGCGGCAGCCGGGCGGGCAGCAGCCAGCTGCCGGTCAGCGGCGAGAAGAGCACCGCCACGATCCACGAACAGATCAGCGCGATAAGCACCACCGCAAACAGGGTGTAGCAGTATTCGCCAGCGCTCGAGGCGGCAAAGCCAACCGGAATAAAACCCGCGATGGTCACCAGCGTGCCGGTCAGCATCGGCCAGGCCGTCGCGCTAAAGGTCCCGATCGCGGCGTCGGCGCGCGACTCGCCCGCTTCGAGGCGCGCCACCATCGTTTCCACCGCGATCATGGCGTCATCAACCAGCAGACCCAGCGCGATAATCAGCGCACCAAGTGAGATGCGCTGTAGCCCGATACCGGCCAGATGCATACAGGCAAAGGTCATCGCCAGCACCAGTGGAATGGCAGCCGCCACCACCAGCCCGGCCCGCAACCCCAGCGAGACAAAGGAGACGGCCAGCACGATAACCACCGCTTCGGCGAGCACGCGGAGAAATCCGCTGACCGCCTGTTCCACCACCGCCGACTGATCGGCAACCTGCGTCATCTCTATCCCGTGCGGCAGCTGCGCGCCCTCCTGACGCATGCGCGCGCGCAGCGCCTGGCCGAACGCCAGCATGTTCCCGGTGGGCGCCATGGAAATGGCCAAGCCGATAGCCGGCTGGCCGTTAACGCGAAACAGCGGAGCCGGAGGCTCCGCCACCCTGCGCGTCACCGTGGCGATATCGGTAAGCGGCACATAGCGCCCGTTGAGGCGCAGCGTCACCGCACGCAGGCTCGCTTCATTGCGGAAGGCGCCGCTGACGCGCAGGGCGATATTATCCTCCGGCGTGCGCACCGTCCCTGCTGGCGCCACCACATTCTGCGCGCGCAGGGCGTCCGCAACCTGCTGGAGATCCAGCCCCATCGACGCGAGCTGACGCGGTGAAAAGGCGACCACCAGCTGTTCCTGCTGCTCGCCCAGCAGCTGCACTTTGCCGACGTCCGGCAGGCTCATCAGGTTGCGGCGGATCGCCTCGACGCGATCGCGCACTTCCCGCAGGCTAAAGCCGTCGCGGGTGAAGGCATAGATTGTGCCGAACGTATCCTCGAACTCATCGTTGACGTCAGGGCCCTGAACGCCCTGCGGCAACGCGGGCGCGATATCCTGCATCGCTTTTCGTACCTGATACCAGATATCGGCAACCTGCTCTGGCGGCGTCTCATCGCGCAGATTAACGAAGATCACGCTGCGTCCGGCGCGCGTTTCGCTCTGAACGTAGTCGAGCATGGGGATCGCCTGCAGCTTTTTCTCTAGCGGATCGGTGAGCAGATGAACCGTGTCGTCAAGCGTCGCGCCGGGCCACTGTGCGGAGACCACCGCCGTTTTGATGGTGAAGGCGGGATCTTCGTTGCGCGCAAGCTGCTGGTAGCTGACGACGCCGGCGGCCACGATCAGCAGCATCAGGAACGCCATCAGCTGCTGGCGGCGCAGCGCCCAGGCGGAAAGATTGAAGGCGGGCGTCATAAAGATATTCCTTCTGTCTGCGTCACCCGCTCGCCGTCGCGCAGGGTTCTGACGCCTGCCGTCACGACCCGCTCACCCGGCGCAAGGCCTGCGCGAATCAGCACCGACTCCGACGCATAGCCGGCGATGCGCACGGCGCGACGGCGGACCAGGCTGCGAAGCGGATCCAGCACGAACACCGCTGGTTCTCCCGCCAGCCGCGTCAGCGCGGCGGCCGGCAGCCTCATCAACGGCTCGCCCTCACCTGCCGGCAGCGCGATTGTGGCGCTTGCGCCCAGTACCATCTCCGGCGGCGGGTTATCCAGCGTGACGCGTACCCGCCAGCTGCGCGTCTGGGCATCGGCCTGCGGACTGACGTCGCGTAGATGGCCAGTGGTGACGACGGCAGGATTGCGCAGCAGCGCGATCTGAAAAAGCGCGCCGGGCCGTCGGGAAACGCTGTCAGGCGCGGCGACGTCAAATACCACGTCCCGAGCGTTGCCGAAGGCGACGCTATAGACCGCCTCTCCGGCGCTGATGACCTGGCCTGCCGACGCGCTGACGCCGATCACGATCCCCTCATCGGGCGCGGTCAGCGTGCGCCAGCGCAGGTTTTCCTGCGCGTTTTTTAGCGCCGCCTCGCTGCTCTGCAGCCGCGACAGCGCCGCCTGCCAGTCCGCCGCAGCGGTATCGAGCTGCGCCCGCGCAACGGCGCCGGACGGCATCAGCAGCCGCATGCGATGCAGCGTAAGCGCAGCGACTTTTTCGGCGGCGCGGCTGCTGTCGAGGTCCGCCTGCGCGCGGGTCATCTGGCTAAGGGCCAGCGGGCTGTCGAGCGTGGCCAGGGTGTCGCCGCGCCGAAATCGCGCGCCGGGTTCAGCGCTGCGCGTCAGGATCCGGCCCTCAAGCCTGAAGCTCAGCGTGGTCTCATCGTGGGCGCGTATGTCGCCGGTCAGGAGAGGCGCCGTGACGGCGGCAGGCGCCACCGTCACGCATTTAACCGGGCGCGGGGGCGGCGGCGCGCTGGCGGTCCGCGGCCGATCGCAGCCGGTCAGCATGGCGACCATCAGCATCAGGCCCGGCAGCAGCCAGTTGAGATGGCGGGTAACGAGCAAATGCCCGGCGCCCTGCTCGATCAGGGCGGTAAGTTCATCAGACATGGCGCAGTTCCTTGGTAACGTTTGCGCCATTACACCGCTTAATTATCGAGATTCTTGCGGTGAACCATCAAGAGCGTGTCAAGAAAGGGGGCCGGGCAGCAGAATGCGCATCCGCAGACCGCCTTCAGGCGGAAGCGACGCCGCGATGGCGCCGCCGTGCGCCTGACAGATCGCCTGTGCGATCGAGAGGCCCAGCCCGCTGCCTCCAGAGTGACGCGCCCGCGACGCCTCGCCGCGCGTAAAGCGCTCAAACATGATCGGCAAAAAGGCCGGCGGCACGCCGGGGCCGCTATCCTGAACGCTGATTTCATATCCCTCATCGCAGCGGCGGGCGCTGAGCATTATCCTGCCGCCGGATCCAGCATAGCGCAGCGCATTTTCCAGCAGGATGGTCAACACCTGTCCCAGCCGAAACGGATCGATATTCAGCAGCGCGTTCTCCGTTACCCCAATCTCCGCGCGCATGCCCGCCGCATCAAGCTGCGGCCTAATCCACAGCAGGCGTTCGCGCAGCAGATCTGCTGGATTGCAGGGTTTGGTCTCCAGGCTGAGCTGCCCCGCGTCGGCCAGCGAAAGCAGATGCAGCTCATCAATCAGCCTGCGCAGACAGCTCAGTTGCTCCATAATCAGCCCATGCTGCCGCCGATCCGCCGTGAATACGCCGTCGATCAGCGCCTGCAGCCGCACCATCGCCGCCGTCAGAGGCGAGCGCAGCTCATGCGCCATCGCGACGTGAGAGGCGCGCAGCTCTTTGTCATAGCGCGCCAGCTGTCGCGTCATGGCGTTAAAGTTCTGCGCCAGATGCGCCAGCTCCGCCGGCGCGCCCGGCGTCAGCGCGGCCTGCGCGCCGAAATCCCCCTCCGTGACGCTCTCCGCGGCGCGTCTGAGCTGGCTGAACTGCGCCGACAGCGGCCGGGCGTGACGCAGGCCAAAATAGGCGATAAACGGAATGGTCACCAGCACCAGAATGCCGACGGTGATCCAGTCGGCCGAGGCGATAGAGGGATCGGAATAGCGAATGCCCCACCAGCTATCGACAATCTGGTGAAAGCGAGCGGGATCGATTTGCGGATTCTCACGCAGGATCAAAAAGGTTTTCAGCACCTCAGGCGGCATATGCCAGGTGATCCAGAGATACTGCGCCGTAAAGCGCAGCCACATGCAGAAGGCGATCAGCACCACGGTGCCGATCGCCAGGGTGAGAATGCGTACGCAGAGCCAGCGCCACAGGGTTTGCGGATGCGTTTTTTTCATGGCTGCCGGAACCGGTAGCCGATGCCGCGCACGTTCAGCAGCACCTCCGCGATGCCCGCCGCTTCCAGCTTGCGCCGCAGATTATAGATGTGCGTATCCACGACGCGCTCCAGCGCGTCGCTTTCGGGTAGACACTGCTCAAGCAGAAACTGACGGCTCAGCGCGCGCACCGGCGCGCGCATCAGGGTGGCCAGCAAGGAAAACTCTGTCGGCGTGATATCGAGGCTGGCCACGCCCTCTCCTCGCTCCACCGTCACCGTCATGGCCGCGGTATTGACCTCCAGCGCGCCCCATCGCAGCACCTCTTCCGCTGGCGGCTTAGGGTGGCTGCGGCGTAATACCGCCTGCACGCGCGCCACCACCTCGCCGGGATGATAGGGCTTGACCACGTAGTCATCCGCCCCGTAGCGCAGCGCGCCGATGCGATCCGGCGTATCGCCCATCGCCGTGACCATAATAACCGGCACATCGCTGCCGCGCCGGATCGTTGCCAGCACCTCTGTGCCGTTCAGGCCGGGCAGCATTACGTCGAGCAGCACCAGATCGGGCCGCCAGCGCTCGGCCTGCTCCAGCCCGGCCACGCCGTCCGCCGCGATTCTGACCAAATAGTTTTCCCGGCACAGGTAGGCTTCCAGCACCTCCGCTACGCTGGCGTCGTCTTCGATAATCAGAATCTTTTTGTTCTGCATGACTCACCTTGACACTTTCTTCATAAATCCCTGGCCGTTTATTGACACGTCCGACGGATAGTTCCGGCTGGCGGTGCGATCGCCCGTCAAGGGCAGAGAAAACGGATGACGAGGAGAGATGATGATAACCAGAAATACGACGCTGTACATGGCCGGACTGGCACTGTTTGCCAGCGCCGCGGCGGCGCGCGCAGATGACGGCGAGACGCAGGACGGCGTCATGATCGGCCTGGGCGCGCAGTATGCGCCGCGCTACAGCGGCGCCGATAAGATGCGGCTGCAGCCGGTGCCCATTTTTCAGGCCAGGCGCGGCGCTTTTTTCGCCGATGCCCAGAAAGGCGTCGGCTACGATCTGCAGAGCGACGGCGGCTTCTACCTTGAGCATACGCTGGGCTACAACCTGGGCCGTGCCGACAAAGACGTCGACTGGCGCGACGGCGCCGACAGGCTCAAAGGCATGGGCAGCATCGACGCCAGCGTCAATACGGCGCTGGCGCTGGGCTGGCAGGTCACGCCCTGGTTCAGCGCTGAAGGCAAGGCGGTGCTGCCGCTCAGCGACGATCAAGGGGTCAATTATCAGGCGTCGCTGACGCTGGTGCCGCTGCAATCCACGCGCGATACCCTGGCGCTGCAGTCGGCGGCGCTGTTCGGCGATGCGCGCTATATGAACCGCTGGTATGGCGTCAGCGCGGCGCAAAGCCGCCGCGCCGGCTTTGAACGCTACCGCGCGCCCGGCGGATTTTATGGGGTGCAAAGCACGCTCAGCTGGAGTCATCAGTTTGATGCCAACTGGGGAAGCCTGGTCAGCGCAGGCTACAGCTGGCTTGGCGATCGTGCGGCGGAAAGCCCGGTGGTTTTCCGCCGCGGCGAAGGCGTGGGCACGCTCGCTATCACCTACAGCTTTTGACCATGTATTCAACAAAGGATCTGCTCACGCTTGCCGCCGTCTATTTAGCGTGCGTGGCGATTTATCTGCTAGCCTGGGCGCTCTATCTCTTTTGATATCGCGACAGACGCTGGCTGAAGCCTAAAAAGGGGCCCTCTCTGTGTTGTCAGAACAGCAGCTGTACGCCGACCTTGCGCGCTGGATAGGCGAAAATATTGCCCATCGCCTGCTCCTTCGGGATATTGCCGCCCGGTTTGGCTATTCGCAGTGGTATTTAAACCGGCGCTTTGTTCTTTATTACGGCATCAGCCTCGGCGCCTTTATTCGTCTGGAACGCATGAAAGCGATCGCCCGCGAACTGATAATCAGCGATCGCCGTATTGCTGACATTGCCGTCCGCTATCAGTTTGAGTCGCAGCAGACGCTGACCCGGGCGTTTAGCCGTCAATACGGCATGCCTCCCGGCCTGTACCGGCGCAGGATGCGGGCGGCGAAACTTGCAGGCGATCGCTGCTAGTAGCGGATGCGTCCGTTTAGCGCCGTAGCGTAGGGACTCTGCCCTGGCGAAGTCGGGTGGTCATCGCCCTCCGCCTCGTTCAGGCTGGCGAGCAGGCTGTCGGCCCACCAGTGGCAGTCGAGGCGTCGGATGCCTTTCATCAGCCTGGCGTGCCGGTTCTGACGCTCTTTTAGCGACAGCCGCAGCGCGGTATGAATAGCGTCGGCAATGGCGTCGGGATCGTAGGGATTGACGACAATCGCCCCGTCCATATGCTCCGAGGCGCCTGCGAACTGCGACAGGATCAGCACGCCGGGATTGGCCCGGTCCTGCAGCGCCACATACATTTTCGCCATCAGGCTCATGCCGGCCATCAGCGGCGTCACCAGCGCGACGCGTGACGCGCGGTAGATGCCCGCCTGCTCTTCCCGGCTGTAGGCGTGCGTCAGGCAGCTAACCGGATACCAGCCCAGCATGCCGTACGCGCCGTTCATTTCACCGCACAGGCTTTCCAGATCCTGCGCGACCTCTTTGACGCGCGGAAGATGGCCAGCGGCCTTTGAGGCGAGCTGCAGCAGGCGAATCGATCCCTCATGCTCGGGATGGGCGCGCAGCAGCACCTCTATCGCGCTGAGGCGATACGGCAGTCCGGCGCTGCTATCCAGATGGCCGCCGCTAAGCACGGTATGTTCCGGCAGCGTGTCGCGGCACTGCTGCTCCATCAGGCGACAGCTGTTGCTCTCTTTCAGGTACTCCACCTCTTCCAGGTCGATCCCCACCGGAAAGACGCCGGTGGTAATGATGCGACCATGGACGCGTACGCGGGTGGCGCTGAGACGCTCGGTGCGGTATTCGCTTTCGATCCACTGCAGGAAGTTATTCATGTCCTGAAGCGTCTGAAAGCCAATCAGATCGCTGCACAGCAGCGACTCGGCCAGCCACTGCCAGTCTGGAATCGCCTCGAATCCCTGCCCCGCAGGAAACGGCTGATGAAAGAAAAAAGCGGTGCGGTTGAGCAGCCCCGCCTCGCGCAGCAGTTTTATGCAGGGAATCAGATGGTAGTCCTGAATCAGGAGCCGATCGTCCGGCATCGCATACTCCGCGATCGCCCGGGCGTAGGCCTCGTTGATTTTCTGGTAGTCACGGCGGCCGTGATGGGTAAAGCGCGCCAGATCGGGACGCTGATGAAAAATGGGCCACAGCCCCTGATGCACGTAGCCGTGGTAGCCGGCGTCCAACTCTTCCTGGGTCAGCGGAAACGTGAGGGTGTCAAACTTATTTCCATGGCGGAAGGAGAGCGTGCGCGGGGTGTCGGGCGCGAGCGCTTCGCATTTGCCGTTCCAGCTAATCCACAGTCCGCCGCGGCGCGACAGGATAGCGTCGTACAGCGCCGAGAGCGTGGCGTGTTGAGAAGCATTATGTGAAACCAGAATAAAGCCTGACATGGAAGGATCCTGTAGTGTCTCCGGCGCTTTGCCGGGCAGCGAACGTGAACTGGACAGATTAAAGGGCTGACGCAATAACAGCTGGATAAGGCCGCTCATGATCCTGCGGCCGCTAGTGCAGCGCGCTGGGTTCGGCGCGCGCCTCGCCGTCGGCGTTCAGGGGGCGAAAAATATGCAAACCCGGAACGGTCGGCACGGCGCTAAAGCCGTTCTTGATCAGAAACGGCGACGCCTCGCTGCTCCAGCAGAGAACGGCGCAGCAGCTTTGCGTGGCGGGATGGTTCAGAGTGCAGCTCAGCATCCAGGCGCCCAGCCCGATAAAGCGATACTCCGGCGCGACGATCAGGTCGCGCAGCACCACCGTGCCGGCCAGATCGGTGACCATGCGCGCAAAGCCTATCTGCCTGGCTTTGCGATAGAGGCCGAAACAGAGGCTGCCGTGCAGCGCCAGCGCCAGATGTCGCCGTCCGGCGGGATGAGGCAGCGAGCGGCAGATAAAATCAGCGTCCAGCGCGGCATTGTCGGTGCTGAGGTAAAAGTCATTTTTATACCATTTGCGGGGCGAGAGGATCTTACGCCGCTGCTGCGCGGCCAGATCCGCTGCCGCCGTCTCGCCGCTGAACACGCGAGGAAAGGTTTCATTAAGGCATTTCATCAGGTCGATTCTCCTTATGCAGGGGCTGCAGAGGATTCAACCATGGGGTGTATAAAAATGTTGTATTAATGAGACGCCCGCAAATAAAAATTGAGTAAAGGCGTCGCGCTGTTTATTGCGTGGGGATCCTGGCAATCACCTTGATTTCAAAATCGAAGCCTGCCAGCCAGTTGACGCCAACGGCCGTCCAGTTCGGGTAAGGCGGCTCGGGGAACAGGGCGTGTTTGACCTGCATAATGGTCGGAAACTGCTTTTCTGGATCGGTGTGAAAGGTCGTGACGTCAATCAGATCGTGAAAGGTACATCCGGCGGCGGCCAGCGTCGCCCGGAGGTTGTCGAAAGCAAGCGCTACCTGCGCGGCGAAATCGGGCTCCGGCGTGCCGTCGGCGCGGCTGCCGACCAGGCCTGAGACAAACAGCAAATCGCCGGAGCGGATAGCGGCGGAATAGCCATGCGCTTCATAGAGCGCGTGGCGGTTAGCCGGGAAAACGGGTTGAGGCTGGTTCATGGTCTTTCCTTCTGTCAGGTCATCAGGCGGGATGCGCAGCCGGTATAAAAGATTTAATATACGCCGCGTATGTAAAACTAATCACACATACGCACCGTATGTCAATTCAGATACGCCGCGTATGTGACAAGGAGTGCTTATGGCTGTGAAACGCCGCGCCGAAACCATGGAGGCAAACCGCGCCAGGCTGATAGCCGCCGCGCGAAAAGCCTTTGCGGAAAAAGGCTTTGCCGCCGCATCGATGGATGATCTGACCGCCAGCGTCAACCTGACGCGCGGCGCGCTTTATCATCACTTTGGCGATAAAAAGGGATTGCTGGCCGCCGTCGTCACCCAGATTGATAACGAGATGGCGCAGCGCGCCAGGGATGCCGCCGCAGAGGCTGGAGATGAGTGGGAAAAGCTGCTGGCGGAGGGGATCGCCTATATCAAGATGGCGCTGGATGAGGAAGTGCGGCGCATCGTGCTGCTGGATGGCCCCGCTTTCTTAGGGAATCCGGCCCAGTGGCCAAGCCAGAACAGCTGCCTTGAATCCACCCGCCAGCGCATTGCCGAGATGCTGGAACGCGGCGTGATTAAAACGGTAGACCCGGACGCCACCGCCTGCCTGCTGAACAGCGCCGCGCTCAATGCCGCCCAGTGGATTGCCGCCAGCGACGATCCGCAGCAGGCGCTGCCGAAAGTCGTTCAGGTGTTCACGCTGCTGGTGAAGGGGTTACGCCAGACGGCCTAGCAGCCTGCCGTGATAAAATCGCCGTTCGCGCTGACCGGGATCGTGGTGGAAAACAGCACCGCCGCAAAAAGGATAAGCGCTATTCCGCCCGCGACTATCGCCACCTTGCCCAGCGTGGCGGCGTGGCGCATTATCACGGGCCGGTTTGCGGCCAGCATCCACTCTCTGAGGTGATGCACCCAGGTCGCCAGGATCATAATAGAGACCGCGGTGCCCAGCGACATCGCCATCACCGCCGCGACGCCCCAGCTGAACATGCCTACGGCGTTGGCAAAGACCAGGATCATCAGCGCCCCGCTACAGGGACGGATGCCGATACCGGCAATAACCCACGCCGCATTGCGCCAGCCGCCAGTGAGATCTGCGGCGTTAGGCTGATGGTTATGCCCGCAGCCGCAGGCCGCATCATGCTGCTGACGTGACGAGCGGGCGCCGAACAGTCGCAGGCGACCGCGACCGATCGCCCGCGCGATAAGGGCGAGACCCAACCCCGCGATAAGCAATGCGCTCGCCTTTTCCATCCAGAAGCGGCTTACGCTGAGATCGCCCAGGGAGAGATTCAGCGCGATGGCAAGGATCGCGACAAAAAGCACCGCGACGATGCCCTGCATCAGGCTGCCTGCCAGCGTAATCAGGCGGCTGGCGTTGATTTTTTCCCGGTGCGTAGCCAGCCAGGTGGTCATGACAAACTTGCCGTGGCCGGGACCGACCGAATGCAGAAACCCGTAGCTAAAGCTGCCTGCTATCAGCATCAGTCCGCCTTTGATGTGATGATCGCGCTGCAGAAGCAGGTACTGCACCAGATAGCGATGCAGTGAAATTTGCCGGGTAAGACAATACTGCACAAACTCGCCCCAGTGCCGGGCGAAAAGAGTGAGCAGCGCCACGCCCGCTACGGCGCTAAAGCTCAGTAGCATGATCAGTGAGGCGGCGCTGCGGCGATCGTTTTTCACTAGACTATCCTGCCAGGTTTATCCCACGGCGCAGAGCCGGATACCTGAAACCCGCGTTTGCAGATGCGGTCAGGCACCCTGACGGTTGCGCCACTCATTGACTCTTTCTTGAGTGACTGCTTGTAAATTTTTGCCTAACAGCTGACGGACCTGCGCGTCGGTCTGCGGCGGCGGCTGCGCCGCTGACGCCCGGATCCAGAGCAAACTGATGGCCATAACAAGCGAAACAGCAATAGTGCGTGTATCCATAATTTCCCCCTTGAGATAAGAGGGACAGACTACGCCAGCACGGCAGCTGGCAATGGTGCGAAAAAAAACCCGTTTATGCGCTTTTTTTACGCCGAAGGCGCTGAGGACTTATTGGTCCGCTTTTACTCAGCGAGTAGTGAAAGACTCGGCCATTTTTGGTTTGCACGGTTAGCGTTTTGCCTGCCGTCGCGTCCTCTTCCCTCGCCAGGCAGGCCCTCCAGCCACGTCAGATGCCTGTGGAGTAAGACATATCTTATTTGTTCACATTTTACCCGGCACAGGCCCTATAATTTAAGAACACTTAAATTAAAGATCATCAGGGTATCATCATGACCAGCTATACCATTCAGGTCGAGCTTAAAGAGCAGTCCGAGAAAGCGCGCATTGAGCTACATATCACCATGCTGGAAAACGGCTTTTCCCATAATGTGATGTGCGATAAAGGGTTTACCTACGCCCTGCCCACCAATGATTTCGTTTACGCAGGCAATGAAACTATTGGCATTTTAATGGACCGACTCGTTCTTCTGGTTAACAGCCTGAGTAAAGACTCTTCAATTCTGGTCACCCGCTCCGAGGAGCGCTGCTGGTCAGGATTGCGGGTGGTTAAACCAGAATAACCAGCGCGTGACACAGCGGGAATGCAGCCAGGCGCCATGTTAAGTAAACTTAAGCCGCGCCCTGCGCGTACAGTGTAAGCAGAGCACCAGGCCGGGCAGGTGCAAACGGCGCTCTGGCTGTACCAGCTATCTGCCACCACAATCGCTTTTACGGGTCCAGCTTGATAAGTGGTTTAGCCGACCTTCCCGCTGTGCGGTAAGCCCCGATAGCGGCTTTCCACTCCTCCAGGGCAAATATCTGTACGTCGTGCGTATGACTTTCAGCGAGCAGCGGCCACAGCGCTCTGAACATCTGCTGCCAGCCGTCTGTGCCCGCCGCCGCAAGATAATGCCGCACATGGAACCAGTGGATTTTCGGCAGGTGATGTTTAGCGCGGAACACCTCGCCGGAGAGAAGGCCATAGCTGATAAACAGCGCGGTCAGCGGCATCACCTCAAGGAGCCTTTCTGCCAGCCTGCCGCCGGTGGCATCGTAAACGACACCGGCGCGCGCAGCATAATAGCCGATGGCTTCACTCTCCTGCTCCTGAACCGGCGTAATGCCGCACTGTTCGAGCTTCAGCGCATGCACTGGCGAGCGGTGAATGCCCGTCACTGAGCGCGCGCCGGCGCGCAGCGCCCACTGACCCAGCAGCATGGCGCACTCACTCCCGGCGGCCGTGAGCAGGATATCTTTACCTGCCGGTGAAAAGTGCTCGAGCATCAGCCTGGCGGCCAGGGGGTTGATATAGCCTCGCGCAGCCAGCCTGTCGTCAATATTATCGGGGACAGGGATGGCGAGCGCGGCGGGAATATCCACCCGACTCTGCCAGGTGCCTTCGCCTCGCAGAGCAAGCACCCGTCGCCCCATTAAATGACGGTATGCTGCCGGCGCGTCTGTGACCACGCCCATACCCTCGTAGCCGGCAACCTGCGGCAGCGTGATACGGTGCTGATAGGCGCCCGTTATCGGGATCAGGTCAGAAGCGTTAACCGGCGCGTAGCGCATCGTGACCCGAATCGCGTCGGCAGCAAGCTCGCCTTTCTCGCCTGCTTCCAGACGCAATGCCTCTTCCGGCTGGCCGAAACGTCGGTACGTCAGGGCTCGGTTTGCCATTTTTCCTCCTTGTCGCTCAGAACGTCCACTGACTCGCGGGAGAGGCATAGTGAAGCTGAGCGCCTGCGTTATCAACCCCTGGACGCGCTGTTGCTCATGGAAAGCGCAGCCGCTCAGGATTTGCTGGCCCCGCCTCCCGCTAACGCGGCGGGCGGAAAAGCCGGACAACTCGCTTTGACCGCCCTGAAACAGCGTCTGTCTGCCTTATCATTTCGCATAAACATTCATATCGCTTAATCTTCGCTTAAGAATAATCCTATAGAGTGGGCCCTGTATTAGCCCAGTTCGGGCTTTTCCGGAGCCTACCTCATGCAAAATAAGATCGCAGATTCTCAATCCTTCAGCAAAGTCCCTGCCGTTACGCTGGCCTTCTGGTTAACTAAAATCGCGGCAACCACGCTGGGTGAAATCGGCGGCGATGCGGTGACCATGTCGATGAATCTGGGCTACCTGACCGGTACGCTGATTTTCGCCATTATCTTTTTGGTCGCTGTCGTGGTGCAGATCAAACGCCACAGCTTCAATAAGTGGATCTACTGGTTTACCGTGGTTGCCACTACCACCGTCGGCACCACGCTGGCGGACTTCGCCGATCGCTCGCTGGGGATAGGCTATCTGGGCGGCACGCTGCTGCTGAGCACGCTGCTGGTGCTCTCGCTGTTTATCTGGCGCATTACCTGCGGCACCATCGCCGTGCATTCCGTCAACAACGGCGTGACCGAGTGTTTTTACTGGATCACCATTATGTTCTCGCAAACCCTGGGCACGGCGTTGGGCGACTGGACCGCAGACAGCGAAGGACTGGGCTACGACGGCGGGATGCTGCTGTTTGTCGGCGCGCTGGCCGTTATCTGGGCCGCCAGCCGCTTTACCGCGCTTTCGCGCACCGCGCTGTTCTGGGCTGCCTTTATCCTGACCCGACCGCTGGGCGCGGTGGTGGGCGACTTCCTGGATAAGCCCGTCGCATCGGGCGGCCTGGCGCTGAGCCGCTATAGCGCCTCGCTGACGCTGGCGCTGATTATCATCGCGTTTCTCTGGCTGTTGCCGCAGCGTGCGGCGATGAAGAGCGCGACGGCGAGTTAATAGCACAGCGCCTACAGCAGCCTGGCTGACAATATTTTCGCGATGAGATTATTTTAAAGCCGCCAGCGATGGCGGCTTTTGTCTTATCTGGAGGGATGGAAAAGTCGTGCGGCTCATACGCCGAGGGCGGAGCAGGCTATTATTGAACATCCGGCTTATATGGCTCTCATCATGGGGAAAAATCCTCTGCCGCGCCTCGCCTCAGTGGCGATCGGGCAATGCCGTCTGGCAGTGGGTTTCCTGAGCCATAAGACAGGAGAATGAGCCCGTAACGGATGAAATGGAGGTTGAGTGAAGATCAATAGCCCTGAGAATAACGGTACGTCGGAAAAGTCAGTATTAAACCGCGTGCTCATCCTGCTGTTTGCCATCACGGGCGGGATGGCGGTCGGTAATCTCTACTCGGCACAGCCGCTGCTGAATGATATCGCCCTCTCCTTTGGCGCTCAGCCAGACTCAGCGAGTATGCTTATCACCTTCACCCAGTTGGGTTATGCCACCGGCATTCTGCTGCTGGTGCCGCTGGGCGACATCCGCAATCGCCGCAGGCTGATTCCTGCCATCCTGTTTCTCTCAGCGCTTTCGCTTTGCCTGACGGCACTTGCGCCCTCGATGCCATTACTGATGGCGGCGATGGCGCTGACAGGGCTGACGACCGTGGCTGGCCAGCTTTTGACGCCCTTTGCCGGCGATCTGGCGAGCCCGTCCCAGTTAGGAAAAGTGTTGGGCACGCTCATTTCAGGGATGCTTATCGGCATTCTCTTGTCCAGAACCGTCAGCGGAGTCATAGCCGATTTGCTCGGCTGGCGTGCGGTCTATTTTATCGCTGCGGGCGGCGCTTTGATCATGGCGCTCCTGATGCTGCGCATGCTTCCAGCCGATATTCCTCGCCAGCCTCTCAGTTACAGTGCATTAATGCGCTCGCTGCTGTCGGTGATAGCGGAAAGCGCAACGGTGCGTATTACCCTGCTTATCGCTGCCTGCGGCTTTCTTGTTTTCACGATGTTCTGGACCAGCCTGACCTTTCTGTTAAGCGCTGCACCCTACTCTTATACGGTCAGCCAGATCGGCCTGACGGGGCTGGCAGGACTGGCCGGCGCGCTGATGGCCAGACGGGCAGGCATTCTGCATGATCGGGGTCACTCGGTGGCGGCGACGGGCCTTGCGCTGCTACTGGCTCTGGTGGCTATCGGCGTGGCCGCCTGGGGCCGCAACAGCATCGGGTTGATCGTCCTGGCGATTATCCTGATCGATATCGCCGTACAGACGTTGAACGTGTTGCATCAGACACGCATCATTTCTGTTAACCCAACCATGCGTAGTCGACTAAGCACCATCTTTGTCGTCTCTAACTTTATCGGCGCGGCGACAGGATCGGCGCTGGCGGGCGTACTGTGGCACGCGGGCGGCTGGAGCGCGGTCATGATCGGCGCGGCGGGATTTCTGGCGCTGGCGCTGGGAATCTGGTTTATGAATCGAGACAGCCTTGAGCTCACATAACGGCTATCAGGCTGTAACAGTTAAAATCGATTACCGCCGCTTTGCTCATGCGTTATCTTAATGCCCGTTTTATTTCCTTAGTCCAGCCAGGGCCTGAGGAGGCGCAGATAATTCCGCTCCCGCCACAAGAGATCTGAAAGCCGCAGCGCTTTCTGCCCGCTGCCGCCATAAAACGTGCTGGCATTCGCCGCCGTAATCCGTACCATACGCGGCATACTTTTGCCTGCTGGCTATGCTGAATAGCTGGATGGCGCGCCGAAGCGCTGCGCGTTATCTGCCCTCTTTTGGTTGCTGAGATATAATTTAATGCAAGAAAATCAAACGGTTGACAAGAAAGAACAGTACAACCTTAACAAACTCCAGAAGCGCCTGCGTCGCAACGTCGGCGCCGCTATCGCCGACTACAACATGATTGAAGAGGGCGACCGCATTATGGTCTGCCTGTCAGGCGGCAAAGACAGCTATACGCTGCTGGAGATCCTGCGCAATCTGCAGCAGAGCGCGCCGGTTAACTTCTCGCTGGTGGCGGTCAACCTCGACCAGAAACAGCCGGGCTTTCCGGGGCATATCCTGCCGGAATATCTGGAATCGCTGGGCGTCGAATACAAAATCGTCGAGGAAGACACCTACTCCATCGTTAAAGAGAAGATCCCGGAAGGCAAAACCACCTGCTCGCTCTGTTCGCGCCTGCGCCGCGGCATTCTCTATCGTACCGCCACCGAGCTGGGCTGCACGAAAATCGCGCTGGGCCACCATCGCGACGACATTATGCAGACGCTGTTTTTGAACATGTTCTATGGCGGAAAAATGAAAGGCATGCCACCGAAGCTGATGAGCGACGACGGCAAGCATATCGTGATCCGTCCGCTGGCCTACTGCCGGGAAAAAGATATCGTACGCTTCTCTGAGGCGCGCAAGTTCCCGATTATTCCGTGCAACCTCTGCGGTTCGCAGCCGAACCTGCAGCGCCAGGTGATCGGCGATATGCTGCGCGACTGGGATAAGCGCTATCCGGGACGGCTCGAGACGATGTTCAGCGCGATGCAAAACGTCGTGCCGTCGCACCTGGCGGATACCGCGCTGTTCGATTTTAAAGGCATCCAGCATGGCGATGCGGTCGTAGACGGCGGCGATCTCGCCTTTGACCGCGAAACGCTGCCGGTGCAGCCTGCCGGCTGGCAGGAAGAGGATGACGCTGCGCCAGTGGTCCGCCTGGACGTGCTGCAGCTGCCCTGATTCGCAGCCGAACTAAAAAGGGCGCGCTGTTCAGTCAGCGCGCCCTTTTTTTACCTGTGCGGCAGCGGATCGAGGATCGGCGGATAGCCCGGTTCTGGCTGCGGGTCCGGTTGCGGACTCGGCGGCGGCTGCGGTATTGGATCGGGGATCGGGACGGGATCGGTAGGAATCGGATCGCTGGCGAAAATGGAAGTCATACCCTGCTCCTCTGTGGTCGTTGTCCTTCAAGCATAGGTATAACTCAGCCGCAGGGGCAAAAAAAAAGCCGGCGGATAAGGCCGGCGTATCGAATTAATATGTGCTATGCAGTAATTCTAAAAAAAGGAAGTAAGACAATATGGAGCGCAACGCCCATCGCTTGACGTTGCATTCACCTGCGGGACTGAGTTTGCCGCTGTTGCCCTGGCGGGTTATTGACCTCGATCAGCTTTTTTTTCCTTTTTGCCTATTGACCCGCATTATTGTCCCGGCATTAACCTTAATAACCAAATGGTTACATTATCGTTACAGCCAGCGTCGCCGTTTTAGCCACCAGGCGACGCCGACAATCATGATCAGCAGCAGCAGACAGAACATGCTGAAGCCAAGATGCCAGTTGGCCCCTGGAATGCCGCCGAGGTTAACGCCGAACAGCCCGGTCAGAAACGTCGTCGGCAGAAAGATCATCGCCAGCAGCGACATGGTGTAGGTGCGGCGGTTCATCGCCTCCGCCATCTGTGAGGCGACCTCATCAGCCAGCACGGCGGTGCGCGCCACGCCGGCGTCAAGATCGTCCAGCCCGCGCCCTAGCCTGTCGGAGACCTCCTGCATACGGCGGCGGTCGCTGTCGTCCATCCACGGCAGCTTCTCGCTGGCGAGGCGCGAATAGACGTCGCGCTGCGGCGTCATATAGCGCCGCATCACGATCAGCTGCTTGCGCAGCAGCGACAGCTCGCCGCGCGCCGGCACGCGCTGGTCCAGCAGCGCATCCTCCAGCACGATGATTTTGTCATGCAGCTCTTCGATAAATTCGCTGGCGTGATCGGTCAGCGCGTCGCAGATATCCACCAGCCAGCTGCCGCCATCTTCCGGACCGTTGCCGTTCTGCAGATCGGTCAGCACCGCGTCCACTGCATAGACCTTGCGGCGACGCGTCGACACAATCAGCTTGTCGTTGATAAAAACCCGCATCGCCACCAGCTGTTCCGGCCGGGAGTCGGCGTTATGGTTGACGCTGCGCAGCACGATCATAAAGCCGTCGCCAAGCCGGCTGACGCGCGGCCGCATGCTGTCGCCCGCCAGCGCGTCGCGCACCGTGTCGGGGATGAGCGGCGTAGACTGCAGCCAGTCGGCGCTCTCGCGATGGGTATAGTTAAGATGCAGCCAGCAGGGACGCTCGCAGTGGATGACGTCCTTATCTTCGATGGGGATCAAGCCGCCCTTGCCATCAAGCTGGCAGGCGATTATGGCGTCGGATACCTGCAACGCTTTGCCTTCAATGACGTTCACTCACTTGCCTCACTAAAAAAATCAATACGATACAGTCTAGCGCGGCGCGGTTGAGTTGCAATCCTCAGGCTGTGAGCAAAGGTGTCTGCAGGCGGCCTGCCAGGCAGGCCGCGCAGGGCTTAGTGCTTTTCGATCCACAGCTCGCGGCTGTAGGCGACATCTTCAGGGTTGTTGATGGGATAGCCTTTCACCCACGGCTTGATCAGGCGGCCGTTGGTGTACTGGTAGATCGGCGCGATCGGCGCCTGGTCCGCCAGAATCTGCTCCGCCTTGTTGTAGTCGCTATTGCGCGCCTCGGCCTGGGTTTCGCCGCTCGCTCTGGCGAGCACCGCGTCGTAGTCGGCGTTGCTGAAGCGCGCGATATTGCTGCTGTTGCCGCTGGTCAGCAGGCTGAGAAAGGTAGACGGCTCATTGTAGTCGCCGACCCAGGAGGCGCGGATCACGTCGAAATTGCCGCTGTTGCGGCTGTCGATGTAGGTTTTCCACTCCTGATTCTGCAGCGTGACCTGAACGCCGAGGTTCTTCTTCCACATCGACGCGACGGCGATAGCGATTTTCTGATGGCTCTCTGACGTGTTGTAGAGCAGCGTCAGATGCAGCGGTCGGCCTGGGCCGTAGCCAGCGGCGGTCAGCAGCGCCTTCGCCTGAGCGTTAAGCTCCTGCTGGCTGTGCTGCTCGATATAGGACTGCGCCGGCTTAAAGCCTGCGGTCACGTCGGGCGTAAAGCGCCAGGCGGGCTTCTCGCCGGTGCCCAGCACTTTTTCCGCGATAATGCGGCGGTCGATGCTCCACGACAGCGCCTTGCGCACGCGCGCATCCGCCGTGGCGCCTTTCTGGGTGTTGAAGGCGTAGTAGTAGGTGCCGAGCTGGTTAGGCGTATAGACCTCGCCCGGCAGCGTTTTTTTCAGCTGCGCGTAGAGGTTTTTCGGAAACGACTCGGTGATATCGATATCGCCCGCGCGGTAGCGCTTGGTGGCGCTGGACTCTTCGTTAATAGGAATAAAGGTCACTTTGGTCAGTACCGAATGCGCGTCGTCCCAGTAGGCGGAATTGCGCGTCAGCACGATCTTCTCGTTCACCACGCGCGTTTCCAGCCGATAGGCGCCGTTGCCCACCAGCTTGCCCGGCATGGTCCAGCCGTCGCCCGCGCTGGCGATAACGCGCTGCGGCACCGGGAAGAGCGCTACGTTGGCCGCCAGCGCCGGGAACCAGCGCACCGGACGGTCCAGCGTCACTTTGAGGTGCTGCGCGTCGACGGCGCTGACGCCGAGCCGATCCGCCGGCATCTCGCCTTTGGTTATCGCGCCCGCGTTGCTGATGCCCGCCAGCCCGGCGAACCAGGCGAAAGGCGAGCTGTTTTTCGGCTCGACCAGACGCTGCCAGCTGTAGACAAAATCCTGCGCCGTCACCGGCTCGCCGTTGGACCATTTCGCATTGCCGCGCAGCGTAAAGATCCAGGTTTTATTGTCGCTGCTGCTCCAGCTTTCAGCCACGCCCGGCACGATATTGCCCTGCGCATCCTGGTTGGTCAGCCCTTCAAAGAGATCGCGGATCACCTGAATTTCCGGCAGGCCGACCGCTTTCATCGGATCGAGCGAGGCGGGCTCGTCTTTGATATGGCGGACGATCTCCTGCTGGGCGGCCAGCTGGGCGCCAGCCGGCAGCTGCGCCGCCAGCGTCGGCGTCGCGATGGCGGCGAGGATCAGCGCCGTCAGCGTCTTGCGAAATGTGCTTTTCATCTTCACTCCCTTACCCTAATGAAGCGCTGCGCAACGCACTGCAGGGCGCAGCATGACCCGGGCACTGTAGCGCAAATGCCTGAAGGATAAATAGCGATTTTCCACGCGCGGCTTTTCCGCTACTTTGTCTGAAGAGGGCAATAAAGGAGAAAGCCGATGACGGTGTTACACCCGCGACCACGACGCGGCAAACTTGAGATTCCGTATCAGCGCTACGGCGACAGCGTGCTGGGCGCGCCGCTGCTCTGGTTTCCCGCGCCGGCCGCCGATAGCGACAGCGGGCTGATCCTGGCGGGCACCCACGGCGATGAAAACGCCGCCGTCGCCACCCTTTCCGCCGCGATGCGCACGCTGCCGGACCGGCTGCGCCGTCATCACGTGGTGCTGGCGGTCAATCCGGATGGCTGTCAGCTGGGCCTGCGCGCCAACGCGCACGGCGTCGATCTCAACCGCAACTTTCCGGCGGCCAACTGGCAGAGCGGCGAGACGGTCTATCGCTGGAACAGCGCCGCCGAGGCGCGCGACGTGCTGCTCTCGACCGGCGATCGGCCCGGCTCCGAGCCGGAGACCCAGGCGCTGTGCGAGCTGATCCACGGGCTGAAGCCGCGCTGGGTGGTCTCCTGGCACGAGCCGCTGGCCTGCATCGACGATCCGCGCAGCAGCGAGCTCGGCCACTGGCTGGCGCAGCAGACCGCGCTGCCGCTGGTGGGCAGCGTCGGTTACGACACGCCCGGCTCGTTCGGCAGCTGGTGCAACGACCTCGGCCTGCCCTGCATTACCGCCGAAATGCCGGCGATTTCGGTGGATGAAGCGACAGAGCGCTATCTGGAGCCGATGATCAGTCTGCTGCGCTGGCAGCGATAACCACTTTACCCGCGCTGACCTGAATGGCGGGCTCGACATCCACCGCCAGCCAGGTCGGCCCATCGAGATCGGCGAAGCGCGCCGCCGGCGCCAGCGGCAGCGCGGCATGAATCGCGCGCGAGGTGCAGATCATGCAGCCGAGCATTACCTCCAGTCCGAGCGCCTTCGCCTCTGCCGCCAGCGCCAGCGCTTCGGTCAGCCCGCCCGCTTTATCCAGTTTGATATTCACCATCTCATAGCGTCCCTGCAGCGCAGGCAGGCTGTCGCGGGTATGGCAGCTTTCGTCGGCGCAGATCGGCAGCGGATGGATAAAGTTCGCCAGCGCCGCATCCTGTCCGGCGGGCAGCGGCTGCTCCAGCATCGCCACCTCCAGATCCGCCAGCAGCTGGCAGCGCGCTGCCAGCCCTTCGGCCTGCCAGGATTCGTTGGCGTCGACAATCAGCGTCGCCTGCGGCACCGCCGTGCGGATCGCCACCAGCCGCTCGGTGATAAAGGCGTCGTCCAGTTTAATTTTCAGCAGCGTCGCGCCGTGCTGCCAGAGCGCCCGGGCGCTGCTCGCCATCGCTTCGGGGGTATCGATGCTGACGGTCTGCGCCGTCACCACCTCTGAGGGCGCCGCCACGCCGTTCAGCGCCCAGAGATCCTGGCGCTGCTGGCGGCTCTGCAGATCCCACAGCGCGCTGTCGATAGCGTTGCGCGCCGCCCCGGCCGGCATCGCCCGCTGGAGAGCCTCGCGCGTCATGCCCTGCTGCAGCGAAGGCAGGATCCCGGCGATTTGCGTCAGCACCGAGGCTTCGGTTTCGCCGTAGCGCGCATAGGGCGTCGCCTCGCCGGTGCCTTTGACGCCATCCTCTTCAATCTCCACCACCACCACTTTCGCTTCGGTGCGGCTGCCGCGGGCGATAACGAAAGGGGTATGCAGCGGCCAGGACTCGGGATAGCTTTTTACCGTTCTCATACTCTCTCCATGTCATTCGATAACTGCGCGTCGTCTCGGATAATCTGCGTTTTCCGCTCGTAAGTCTTTTATAGATATGTCATAAACCTTTTTTCGAACCATACTTACCTGTAGCCAGTTATCTGACGTTTAAGGAATCGTTATGTCTCACACTGTTCATTTTCAGGGCAACCCGGTTGAGGTTGCTGGTCACTTTCCCCAGGCGGGCGAGCAGGCTAAAGCCTTTTCGCTGGTGGCGAAAAATCTCGCCGACGTGTCGCTCTCTGAGTATGCAGGAAAACGCAAGGTTCTGAATATTTTTCCCAGCGTCGACACCGGCGTCTGCGCCGCCTCGGTGCGCCGCTTTAACCAGCTGGCCAGCGAGCTGACCAACACGGTGGTGCTCTGCGTCTCCGCCGATCTGCCCTTTGCGCAGTCGCGCTTTTGCGGCGCCGACAACCTGAATAACGTTGTGACGCTCTCGACGCTGCGCGGCGCGGAGTTTAAGCAGGATTACGGCGTGGCGATTGCTGCTGGCGCGCTGGCGGGCCTGACGGCGCGCGCGGTGGTGGTGCTGGATGAGCATGACAAGGTGCTGTACAGCCAGCTGGTCGACGAGATCACCACGGAACCCGATTACGACGCGGCGCTGGCCGTACTGAAGTAGCGTTAACCCCGGCGGCGGTTAGCCGCCGTTTTTCTCTTCCTGCTCGCCGCGCCTCTGCCCTAACCCATACTCACGCAGCTTGTTGGCGATAGCCGTATGCGAGACGCCAAGGCGTTTCGCCAGCTTACGGGTGCTGGGATAGGAGAGATAAAGACGGGTGAGCACGGAACGCTCGAAGCGGCTGGTGATCTCGTCGAGCGTACCCTCCATCGCCTCTTCGCCCAGCGAGGCGTCCAGCGCCTGTTCAGGCAGCACGATATCCTGCGGACGCAGCTCATGCCCCTCCAGCTGCGTCAGCGCGCGGTAGAGCGCGTTCTTCAGCTGGCGCACGTTGCCTGGCCAGTTGTAGCGCGTCAGCAGGCCATTAAGCTGCGGCGAGAGGCGCGGACGCGGAATGCCCTGCTCATCGGCAAAGCGCGCCACAAACATCTCGGTAAGCGGCAGAATATCGAGCGGGCGCTCGCGCAGCGGCGGCAGATGCAGCGTCAGTACGTTCAGACGGTAAAAGAGATCTTCGCGGAACTCGCCGCGCTGCACCAGCTCGATCAGGTTCTTTTGCGTGGCGCAGATGACGCGCACGTCGACATGCACCTCATGCTCTTCCCCGACGCGGCGGAACGTGCCGTCGTTAAGAAAGCGCAGCAGCTTGGTCTGCATGCGCGGCGACATTTCGCCGATCTCGTCGAGCAGCACCGAGCCGCCGTTGGCCTGCTCGAAGAAGCCCTTTTTCCCCTCTAAGGCGTTGGGATAGGCGCCAGCGGCATGGCCGAACAGCTCGCTCTCCGCCACGTCGTCCGGCAGCGAGGCGCAGTTAAGCGCCAGGAACGGCTTCTTGCCGCGCGCGCTGCGCAGGTGGCAGGCGCGCGCCAGCATATCTTTGCCGGTGCCGGTATCGCCGACGATCAGCAGTGGCGCATCGTGCATCGCCAGCTTGCGCGCCTGATCGATCACCTGACGCATCTTCGGCGTGACGGCAATGATATGGTCAAACTCCGACTCGTCGGTCACCACCAGGTTTTGCAGCTGACGCCCCATGCGGGCGGTGGACTTCAGCATCACCATCGCGCCGACCGGCTGGTCGCCTGCGCCTTCATCGGCGGTCAGGTAGATAGGACGCGCCTCCATCAGGAAGTCGCGGCCGTCGATCACCACATGCTGCGCCTGCGCCTCGACGCGGTCGCTCTCCAGCCAGCGCTGGAAGTTGAAGCCGCTAATCAGGTTGCCCGCGCTGTGGTTGCGAATTTTTTGCTCGTCGAGATCGAACAGGTTTTGCGCCGCCGGGTTGGCCAGCTCGACCTTGCTTTTGAGATCGATGGAAAAAACCGGCTCCGGCATGGCGACCAGCAGCGCGCTCAGGGCGCGGTGCTCGCGTTCAGACGGCATATAGGCGACGGTGCGCACGTCGGTCACGCCGGGCGTGCGGCGAATCTCCGCCATCAGGCTGCTGAACTGATCGAATTCAAGCGCAGAAAAGTTAAGGTAAATACGGCCGAGCGCCGCGATTTCAATGCCGCGTAAATCGATGTTACGGGCGACTAACAGATCGAGCAGCTCGCGCGCCAGACCGATGCGGTCCTGGCAGAAGACTTCAAGACGCATTGCGATGGCCTTAGTCAGGTGAAGAATCCGGAGATAATACGCTAACTTGCGGCAGGTCTGAAGAGGCGTGGAAGCAAAAGTTGACAGTTGTGTTCAGCCTGCGGTGCGCGCGGGACGCACCGCAGGGGAAAGCGCTTAGCCTTCGCGCTTCGCGCCGCTTTTCGGCAGCGTCTCTTTAAGCTGGCTGATAAGATCGCGGCGGAAATCGCCCAGCCGCGGCTTATCCTCTTCCAGCCAGGGCAGCGGGCGGCACAGCTCCATCGCCTTGATGCCGAGCCGCGCGGTGAGCAGACCGGCGCCGATGCCCTGCGCGGCGCGCGCGGAGAGCCGGGCGGCGATATCCTGCGACATCCAGTCCATGCCGACTTCGCGCACCAGCTCCGACGCGCCGGCGAACGCCATGTTCAGCAGCACCAGCCGAAACAGCCGCAGCCGGCTGAAATAGCCTAGCTCAATGCCGTAGATGGCGGCGATGCGGTTCACCAGCCGCAGGTTGCGCCAGGCGATAAACGCCATATCCACCAGCGCCAGCGGGCTGACGGCGATCATCAGCGTCGACTCCGCGGCGTGGCGGCCGATTTCGCGTCGCGCCTGACGATCCTGCACCGGCTGCACCAGCTGCGCGTAGAGCGTGACGGTTTCCCGGTCGTTCTGGGTTTCATGCAGCGAGGCGTGCCAGCGCTGCAGCGCCGGATGCGCCTGATCGAGACCCGCCTGCTGCGCCAGTTTTTCGCAGAAGGCGCGCCCTTTGCCGACGCTGTGGCTGTGCAGCAGTTCGCGTCCGACGTCGCGCGTTTCGGCGCGGGCGCGCAGCTTATAGAGGCGGCGCCACTCGCTGGTCAGCGCGCCGACGCCGGCAATCACAATTAAGGCGCCCGCCGCGCCGCTGCCGAGCGCAAACCAGTCGCGCGTCAGCCAGGCGTCGTGCATCCACTGCACGCTCTGCGCCGCGACGCTGGCGGCGAACAGCGCCGCGCCCGCGCCGACCAGCCGGCGCCACAGGCTGCGCTTCGGCCGCAGCGCCTGCTCTACCGCCCGCTCGCCCGCTCCCTCTTCCACCACCTCATCCGCCTGCTCGTCGACGGCGAGAAACGCCTGCCGCGCCTCGCCGTCGAACGCCTGCGCCGGACGCAGCGCAGGCTCGCGCGGGGCATCCAGCGGACGGGCAAAATCGATACGTGGCTTGAGTTGTTCATCGTTCATCGCAGCTTGTCTCCTAATAAAAATTCCAGCGCGGCGTCCATGCGGATATGGGGCAGCGGTCGATCGATATCGAGCGGCTGCGGCCGGAACTGTTCAAACTGAAATCCCTGCTGCTGCCAGAAGGCGTGGCCCGGCAGGCGCGGCGGCACTTCGCCTGGATAGAAAGTCAGCGCCTCGCCGTCCGCCAGCCGCTCACCGCGCAGCGCCGGGATCTTTTCGCCGCGGTGATCCACCAGTCCGCTCTGGGTGGCCTGCACCGACGCCAGGCCGACGCAGTCCATGCTGATGCCCTCAAAGGCGGCGTTTTGCCATGCGTCCTGCACCAGCTGCTGCAGCAGTGACACCATATTGCCGTGCTGATCGGCGGTGATATGGTCCGCTTTTGTGGCGGCGAACAGCAGCTTGTCGATCACCGGCGAAAACAGCCGGCGGAACAGGGTGCGCTGCCCGTAGTGGAAACTCTGCATCAGCTGCGTCAGCGCCAGCCGCATATCGTTAAACGCCTGCGGGCCGCTGTTCAGCGGCTGCAGGCAGTCCACCAGCACGATCTGGCGGTCGAAGCGCAAAAAGTGATTGCGGTAAAAATCCTTCACCACATGCTGACAGTAGTAGCGAAAGCGCTGCTGCAGCATGGCGAAGTTGCTGCCTTTGTCAGCCTGCGCCAGCTTGCCGCGTTCTGCCTCGTCCGCCAGTGGCCAGGGGAAAAACTGCAGCGCGGGCGCGCCCGCCATCTCGCCCGGCAGCACAAAGCGCCCCGGCTGGATAAAGTGCAGCCCTTCAGCTTTACAGCGGTGCAGATAGTCGGTCCAGGCGGCGGCGATGGCGGCCAGCCGGTTTTCGTCGGCGGGCGCAAAGGGATCGAGCGACGCGCACAGCTCGCGCCACGGCTGCGCCCACTGGGCGCGATCGCCCTGCAACAGCCCGACCATCTGCCGCGACCAGTCGAAATAGTCCTGCGCCAGCATCGGCAGATCGAGCAGCCATTCGCCGGGATAGTCGACGATTTCCAGATAGAGCGTGGCGCTCTCTTTGAAGTGACGCAGCAGCGAATCCTGCGAGCGGTAGCGCAGCGCCAGCCGCATTTCGCTGACGCCGCGCGTCGGGGTCGGCCAGGCGGGCGGCGTGCCGTAGAGCTGCGCCAGCCCTTCGTCGTAGGTGAAGCGCGCCGTGCCCATATCGCGCTGCGGAATGCGCTTGACGCCCAGCAGGCGTTCGTCGCGCACCACCGAAAAGAGCGGCAGCCGCGCGCCGCTGTGCACGTTAAGCAGCTGGTTGACTAATGAAGTGATAAAGGCGGTTTTACCGCTGCGGCTCAGGCCGGTTACCGCCAGGCGCAGATGACGATCCGCGCCGCGGTTGAGGAGTGACAGTAGTTCAGACTTGTTTATCATCTTTTTCCCTGATGAAGCGCGCCGCCGCCCGCTTCATGACGCGCTGCAGCAACGGCTCCAGCGCCAGGGAAAGCAGCATGCGCAGCGGACGACGCGCAACCGATTTTACCGCCCAGCCGGTCAGTCCGGCCGGTCCATAGCTCACGGCATTGATAATGATGAATTTCCCGACCGACTTCAACGCGGGGGTCGCGCGGCGGCGAAAAGAGGACGTGCGTGAATATAACAAAGTATACCTCCGGTTGACGGTTATCACGGGGCCGAAGCGGCCCCGCTCAGGAAAAGTCAGAGCTGGCGGAAGCGGCTACGCACGCTGAAGGTTTCAGAGGTGACGTAGCGTTCGATCTCGCGCACGCTGTACTCATCGCGCCGCAGCGCGCTTTCCAGCCGGTCGAGCAGCTCGCCGGCGTTGGGCTTCGCTGCGCCCTCTTCGGCATCCGCCGGTTTTACGTCAAGCACGAACCCCAGAATGAAGTAGGCGCAGATAGTAATCGCGAACAGGCCGAAGAACAGCGACAGCACCACGATAACGCGCAGCAGCCGCACCGGAATATCCAGGTACTCCGCTACGCCGGCGCAGACGCCCATCAGCTTCCCTTCGTCCGGCTTGCGCCACAGCTTGCGTTTAATCATGGCTGCCTCCAGTTAGGATGCTCGGCGTCCAGAATAGACTCCAGCGCATGGATGCGGTCGCGCATACGTTCCGCATCCTGCGTCAGCTGCTGCAGGCGCTGCAAATCGCCTGCCGAAAGTTCGTTGCCGCTGCGGCGATTGCTGTAGTGCAGCCATAACCAGATCGGCGCGACAAACAGCACGAAAATGGTCAGCGGTATAGCGAGAAAAAGTGCGCTCATTGACTCTCCTTAATCACTCTCGCAAATCAAATAGTGTTATTCGCTACGGTTCATTTTGGCTTTCAGCGCTTCCAGCTGCTGGCTGATTTCGTCATCGGCCTGCAGATCGGCAAACTGCGCGTCCAGCGACTTCGACTTACCGAAACGCTGGCTTTCCGCTTCTGCTTCCATATGGTCGATGCGGCGCTCAAAAGATTCAAAGCGCGCCATGGCTTCATCCAGCTTGCCGCTGTCGAGCTGACGACGCGCGTCGCGCGAGGTAGAAGCAGCCTGATGACGCAGGGTCAGCGCCTGCTGACGAGCGCGGGTTTCGCTCAGCTTTTTCTCCAGCTCGCCGATTTCGCCCTTCATGCGCTCCAGCGTCTCTTCGACGTGAACCACTTCCTGCTGCAGCGAGGCGATCAGGTCGGTCAGCTTCTGTTTTTCGATCAGCGCCGCACGCGCCAGGTCATCTTTTTCTTTGCGCAGCGCCAGCTCCGCTTTTTCCTGCCATTCGGCCTGCTGGATTTCCGCCTGTTCGATGCGGCGGTTCAGCTGTTTTTTCTCCGCCAGCGCGCGCGCCGAGGTAGAACGTACTTCAATCAGCGTGTCTTCCATTTCCTGAATCATCAGGCGTACCAGTTTCTGCGGATCTTCCGCACGCTCCAGCAGCGAATTGATGTTGGCGTTAACGATGTCGGCGAAACGAGAAAAAATACCCATAATGATGTTCCTCTTTGATTATGTTGGTGCGCCATGCGCTGATTGTTATATTCAAAAGGCGTGCCAGTTTTTATTTCACTGATTTTTATAGCTATTTATATTTTACAGCGTTGCGCAGGTCGCGTAAGGTAGTTAAATTGATTAAGAGGTGGTGAATTTCATCATGGCAGACAGCAACGATAACCTGTTAGGCGAATCCAATAACTTTCTCGAAGTTCTCGAGCAGGTATCCATGCTGGCGCCGCTGGAGAAGCCGGTGCTGGTGGTCGGCGAGCGCGGCACCGGCAAAGAGCTGATCGCCAGCCGTCTGCACTATCTCTCCGACCGCTGGCAGGGCCCTTTTATTTCGCTTAACTGCGCCGCGCTGAACGAAAATCTGCTCGACTCTGAGCTGTTCGGTCATGAGGCGGGCGCCTTTACCGGCGCGCAGAAGCGTCATCTGGGCCGCTTCGAGCGGGCGGATGGCGGCACGCTGTTTCTCGACGAGCTGGCGACGGCGCCGATGCTGGTGCAGGAGAAGCTGCTGCGCGTCATCGAGTATGGCCAGCTGGAGCGCGTCGGCGGCAATCACGCGTTGCAGGTTAACGTGCGGCTGGTGTGCGCCACCAACGAGGATCTGCCCGCGCTGGCGGCGGCAGGAAAATTCCGCGCCGACCTGCTTGACCGCCTCGCCTTTGACGTGGTGCAGCTGCCGCCCTTGCGCGAGCGGCGCAGCGACATTCTGGTGATGGCGGAGCATTTCGCTATTCAGATGTGCCGCGAGCTGGGGCTGCCGCTGTTTCCCGGCTTTACGCCCGAGGCGCAGGAAACGCTGCTGGCGTATCAGTGGCCAGGCAACGTGCGCGAGCTAAAAAACGTGGTGGAGCGGTCGGTGTACCGTCATCACAGCAGCGACGAGCCGCTGGACCGGATTATTATCAATCCCTTTGCGCCGCGCGCGCAGCCGATCCCCGCTGCGCAGGACGCCTCCTCTGACGCCCTGCCCGCTTTGCCGCTTGATTTGCGGCTGTGGCAAAACCAGCAGGAGCGCGCGCTGGTGGAAGCCAGCCTGCAGCAGGCGAAATATAACCAGCGCCGCGCCGCGGAGCTGCTGGGTGTGACCTACCATCAGCTGCGGGCGATGATGAAGAAGCACGGGGTACAGGCGCGCGACGAGGCGTGAATTTGGCATGGCTGGAGCAGCATACACCAGTATGTGACCAGGGGAGCCGAGCGCAGCCAACGCAGCAGCAGCGCAAAAGATGACGGCAAAAAAAAGCCCGCTTGCGCGGGCAACAATACTGGAAGCAATGTGAGCAATGTCGTGCTCTTCACCGGTAGAGCCACCGCTGAAGCGCCATGAAATAATAATCATTCTTGTTCTCAGTTGTAAAGCTCTAATTGAGAATTTTTCTCATTACCACAGCAAGGGTGTGTCTATTTTCTGCGCTCTGGCGAAAAACCCTCCAGCCGCGTCACCATATTTTGGGACATCGCCGCCTTTGCGATACACTCAGCCTATTGCCCGAACACCGTTGAGTTCTATGTCAAAACTAATCCCGTCGCTGATGCTTATCCTCAGCGTATTCAGCGCGTCTGCCTGGTCGGCAGAGAGCCGCGATATTCGCCACAGCGGCTTCGTCTACTGCGTCAACGGCACGCTGAATACCTTCAATCCGCAGATGGCGAGCAGCGGCCTTGCCGTCGATACCCTCGCCGCGCAGCTTTACGATCGTTTGCTGGATGTCGATCCCTACACCTATCGTCTGGTGCCCGATCTGGCCTCTTCCTGGGAAGTACGCGATAACGGCGCGACCTACCGCTTCCACCTGCGCGGCAAGGTTTCTTTTCAGCGCACGTCCTGGTTTACGCCGACGCGCGCAATGAACGCCGACGACGTGGTATTCAGCTTTGCCCGCATGTTCGATCGCCACCATCCGTGGCACAACGTTAACGGCGGCAACTATCCCTACTTTGACAGCCTGCAGTTCGCCGACTCGGTGCAGAGCGTTAAAAAGCTCGATGGTAATACGGTTGAGATCCGGCTCAACAGCCCGGACGCCTCGTTTCTCTGGCATCTGGCGACCCACTACGCGCCGGTGCTGTCGGCGGAATATGCCGACCAGCTGACCCGCAGCGGCCGCCAGGAAGAGCTCGATCGCCAGCCAGTGGGTACGGGTCCTTACCAGCTCAGCGAATATCGCGCCGGACAGTATATTCGGCTGGCGCGTAATCCCGCCTACTGGAAAGGCGTGCCGCGCCTGCAGCAGGCGGTGATCGATATGGGCGCGGGCGGAACGGGCCGCCTCTCTAAGCTGCTGACGGGAGAGTGCGACGTGCTCGCCTATCCCGCCGCCAGTCAGATCTCTATCCTGCGCGACGATCCGCGCCTGCGCATGACGCTGCGCCCCGGCATGAACATCGCCTATCTGGCGTTCAATACCCGCAAAGCGCCGCTGGACCGTCCGGAAGTGCGCCACGCGCTGGCGCTGGCGATCAATAACGAACGCCTGATGGAGTCGATCTACTACGGTACGGCGGAAACTGCCGCCTCGGTGCTGCCGCGCGCCTCCTGGGCTTACGATAGCGAAGCGCGCGTGACCGAGTATGACCCGAAAAAAGCGCGCGCGATGCTGGAGGCGCTGGGCATTACCGATCTCCATCTGCGCCTGGTGGTCCCCTCCGCCTCGCAGGCATGGAACCCCAGCCCGCTGAAAACGGCGGAGCTGCTGCAGGCCGATCTGGCGCAGGTTGGCGTTAAGGTTAGCATCGCGCCGGTAGAGGGCCGCTTTCAGGAAGCGCAGCTGATGGCGATGAACCACGATCTCACCCTTACCGGCTGGGCGACCGACAGCAACGATCCCGACAGTTTTTTCCGCCCGCTGCTGAGCTGCGCGGCGATTCGCTCGCAGACCAACTATGCGCACTGGTGCTCGCCCGGCTTCGATGAAGCGCTGCAGAAGGCGCTGCTGTCGCAGCAGCTGGCGGGCCGCATTGAGAACTACCACCTGGCGCAACAGATGCTGGCGCGCGATCTGCCGGTGCTGCCGCTCGCCTCTTCGCTGCGATTGCAGGCCTACCGCCACGATATTAAAGGCCTGGTGTTAAGCCCGTTCGGCAACGCCTCTTTTGCCGGCGTCTACCGTGATGAGCGTGAGGAGCAGTAAGTGATCATCTATATGTTGCGTCGCCTGTTATTGCTGGTGATTACCCTGTTTCTGCTGTCGCTGGTGGGCTTTAGCCTGAGCTACTTCACGCCCAACGCGCCGCTGGAAGGCGCTTCGCTGTTCGATGCGTGGTGGTTCTGGTTCAGCGGCATGCTGCAGTTTGATTTCGGCGTCTCCAGCACCAACGGCCAGGAGATTGGCCTGCAGCTGCGCGAAGTGTTCCCCGCCACGCTGGAGCTGTGCGTGCTGGCGTTCGTGCTGGCGCTGCTGACCGGGATTCCGCTCGGCATCTGCGCCGGCGTGACGCGTAATAAGTGGCAGGATAAAGTGATTAGCGCGCTGGCGCTGCTCGGCTTTTCGATGCCGGTATTCTGGCTGGCGCTGCTGTTTACGCTGTTCTTCTCTCTGACGCTCGGCTGGCTGCCGGTGTCCGGCCGGTTTGATCTGCTCTATCCAGTGCAAAATATTACCGGTCTTGCGCTGGTTGACGCCTGGCTGAGCCCGTCGCCGTGGCGTCATGAGATGCTGGTCAGCGTGCTGACGCATATGATCCTGCCGGTGATTGTGCTGGCGGTCGCCCCTGCTACCGAAGTGATCCGCCTGCTGCGCGCCAGCACCAGCGAGGTGATGGATAAGAACTACGTGAAGGCGGCCGCCACGCGCGGGCTGTCGCGTTTTACCGTGATCCGCCGCCACGTGCTGCATAATGCGCTGCCGCCGGTGATCCCGCGTCTGGGCCTGCAGTTTTCCACCATGCTGACGCTGGCGATGATCACCGAGATGGTGTTCAACTGGCCAGGGCTGGGCCGGTGGCTAATAAATGCGATTCGGCAGCAGGATTATGCGGCGATTTCCGCCGGCGTGATGGTGGTTGGCGGTCTGGTGATTCTGGTGAACGTGGTTTCCGATATTATTGGCGCGGCGATGAATCCGCTGAAGCATAAAGAGTGGTATGCGTTGCGGTAGAGAATAATTATCTGCAACAGACGGTTTTTCATAACCGATTAGCAGATGAAGATAATAGCGGGTTATCAGGGGGTTCTGAGATAACCCCCAAGAAGTTATTCTCAACCGCATTCTTCCCGGCCCCCGCCCCGGTCCCGCCTCCCAACGCCGAGTCCGAGGCTATCCCGCCCGCCAGTCCTGCCGCCATCTGGCTCAGCGCGCTCACCGTCTGCTTCTGGCTCTCCGTCAGGTCGCGGATGTCGGTGTCCGGATACATCACCTTCACGATGGCTTTCGCCGCCAGCTCTCCGCCTGCCGCACCCGCTGCGCCTGCCGCCGCGCTGCCGCCCACTATCTGCGCCAGCACCGCGCCCGCGACCGCGTGCGCCATGGTGTTTGCCAGCACGTCGGTGTGCGCGATACCCCGGGCGTCATAGCTTGTCGTGGCCTTCTTGATGGCGTTAGCGAGGTACGGCGCCATCGCGCCGCCCGCTGCGGCGCCCAGATTGCTGGCACCCAGCCCCCTATGGAACAGATTATGCTCGCATACCTCACCGCTACGTTACCACCCTAGAGCAAGAAAACTTTTTTGAATAACTGATGAATAGCTCTTAATAGTGCTGCCAAAAGAAATATTCAATTATTCAAGCGGGATTGGGTTTATTAATATCAAACTTTATCATTCCACCATCAGGTATATCTCGAATCTGAACCGCAATAGTTCCCCTATATCTCATTGCCGTTACAGATTCCTGCACGTGCAGATTGCTCACTGAATATGCCCCACCTAAGACAAATGGAATGACAGGAACCAGTCTGTGTCCTTCTTTAACTCCACCATGTGTGGCCTGCCACTCGAGCATTAAAGAATGGCCTGTCAGAAAATCATAATCATCCAGTATTGCTTCACACCACTGAGATAAAGTATCACACAACTTTTGGCTTTCACCTGTCTCTGGATCAAATGTGAATATCCCATCTTTTTTCATTGAAAACTGGCCACCAAAAGCATCTTCAGCAAAAAAGAAATGGTCACCGGTCATACCATCATACTTATCACGCCACAGTTTTTCATCATTCCAGGCTAAAGCATCAAGGTGATCATCACTGGATATCAAGGGCAAAACATGTAGAGCTGATTCGAAACCATAAAAACCATTACATCTGCTTATCAGAGACAGATAATCTGGAAATCCTGAAATAATTTTTCAGGATTCTAACCCTAATTCTTCCGGCAAGCGTTTCGATATATTTTGATTGCACATAGAAAGAAGTTTTGAAATCGAGCTCATTGTTTACACCAACCATAATTTGGAAGTCACCGCCTTTTCAGTGGCTCCATTTTTTATGGTAGAACGTCTTAATTTATGTGGTAACTGCGCATCTGCCAGTAATAATTTACAAATACACCCCCTCGGCATACGCTGCTTCATATTGCTCGAACTCCATTTCACGCCCATTTTGCTGCACGGACAGTAGCCGATTCTGTGTTGCGACTCATAGACGAGATAGCCAAGCCCAGTTAGTAATAACAGGCAAATCACCACCATTTGGGATATGCCATGAATAAGCGGCAGATAACTTCCCTCATATCTGCCATTAATTTCTCAGCGCCTTGAGCTACTGAAACATTACCTTCAAGGTCTTCTTTTCTCATCAGCCACTGTAGGGTTTCTTTATGCGGGTCAATGATAATTTCAAAGGACTCATTGATATCTTTTAAAACAGCGCACTGATTTTTTTGCATATCTCTAATAAACTCATCAAAAATCCGACACTCGAACCAATAGCTTGATTCAGCACATAAATTATAGGCAAACTTTTGCACATCAATTCTTACTTCAAATTGCACTGAGGGTAGATGTTCATCAAAATCTTTCACATCAAACACAATTTTGAGCAATTTATTAATTTCTATTTTCATTTAATGTAATCCTAAATAACGAGCATGAATAATTGTCGGGAGTTCTCCTGCTTCACGTGGCGGTTTAATTTCTAACTGCCAACCATCAACCTCCATACGCCCATAAGTCATGCCATTTTTCGAAGCTGTGTTAAGTGCTGCCTGGAAGCTTTTGAGCTCTGTTTGACTCGCGAGCCTTACTGCTTCAGGAGTATAGTTAACGGCCTTAGACGCTGCATATTCAGCCATATGCTCTGTAGCATTACCATGGACCCATACTTTTTGTCCATTTGGGAGCGTCATCTCAAAGGACTTAGGAATTACGGAACCAGGATACACAGGCTGAGTCCCTTTAATTGCGTCAAAGACAGTACTCGTCTGTAATTGATTAACTTTAGCTACATTAGCCGCTACAGCTTCAGCTTTCGCCGTCGTCGCCTCTGCAACTGTTTTGCCAATACCTATTGCTCCACCAGCTCCAACTCCGCCCGGAACAACTGTCTCAGAAACCTGAATACCAATATTGTTGAGGCAGATGGCAAAGGCGCCTTTGCAAGTCTGGAGTGCAACTCTGGCCGCTGTCGCTATTTCTGGTGTTGCCGCTGCCAATAGACCACCGCCAAGACCTGCTGGCAATGCAACCATCAGCGCATTTTGCATAGCCAGGCCTTTCTGACATGAAGCCGAAGCAGGGTCCGTACTGCATGACATGATATTTTTGCCATGTTCCTGAGCAAAATTTACCTGACCATCTTCTGTACCGCCGAAGAGATTATTTTCTACCGCATCTTTACTTGCCCCAGCCCCAGTCCCGCCTCCCAGCGCCGAATCCGAGGCAATCCCGCCCGCCAGCCCTGCCGCCATCTGGCTCAGCGCGCTGACCGTCTGCTTCTGGCTCTCCGTCAGGTCGCGGATGTCCGTGTTCGGATACATCACCTTCACGATGGCTTTCGCCGCCAGCTCTCCGCCTGCTGCACCCGCTGCGCCTGCCGCCGCGCTGCCGCCCGCTATCTGCGCCAGCACCGCGCCCGCGACCGCATGCGCCATGGTGTTCGCCAGCACGTCGGTGTGCGGGTTACCCTGGGCGTCATAGTTTGTCGTGGCTTTCTTGATGGCGTTAGCGAGGTACGGCGCCATCGCGCCGCCCGCTGCGGCGCCCAGATTGCTGGCGCTCAGCCCGCCCAGCGCGCCCGCCACCGCGGTCATCGCCATCGAATAGGTGCCGCCCGTGCTCCACTGCGCCGCCGCCGCTTTGTAGCCCGGGTCGCTCTGCACGATTGCGCTGAGCTGAGTCTGCGTGAGGCTGGCATAGTCAGGATGCTCTTTAAGCAGGCGCTCTGAGGTCTCTTTCGCGGCCGCATCCAGCTTCCACGCTTTCACGTCGCCGACAACGTTTCCTGCCAGCTGCTGGACGCCCTGCGCAAACGCCATCTGGTTGTTGACTTTCTCCTTGTCGAAAATCTTGTCGATGTGGCCGTTGGCGTTTTCCGTGTCGCGGCTGAGGCCCGTCACGTCCTGCGTCTGATGCTGAGCGTCGCGCACCGCGATCGTACCGTCCGCTACCGCCGAGCGCGTGGTGCCGGAAGCGCTGCCGCTCATGTTCACAAAGGTCGGCAGCGCGCCGCCCGCAAACTGCTGGCCCGGCGCATTATCGCTTTTATATCCGCCGCTGATGCCGAAGGAGGCGCTGCTGGCGCTGTAGGAGGCGTGATTATCAATGCTGTCCCAGCCCAACGAGCCGGTAGACAGGCGGTTATTCGCCGCATCCGCAGTGGAGGCGATGACCGCGCCGTTAAGCTGCGTATGGTTGCCGACAAAGATGTCATAGCCGCCGTCGCCCGCAAACAGCCCGCTCTGGTCGCCGACGCTGGCGTACTCGCTGTTTATCTTGCTTTTGCTGAGGCTTAACCCGGCCGAACCGCCCGTGCCCCAGGTGAAGCTGAAGCCGCCGCTGGCGCTTTGCTGTTTGCTCTGTACGTCTTTGCCAGTGATACCACTGACAGCCAGCGTCAGATCGCCGGTGGCGACTACAGCTACGCTACCGCCCCCGCTGAGCGAACTGCCACTGACGGTATTGCTACTTTATTCCGATGTGAATTTGCTTTACTGGATCCAACGGAGAGTTTCTCTTCTAAAGCAGGAATGAATGATATAGCAGCAAGTGCGTCGTTTATTTTTTGATTAGAAGACAGGTCTTCTACTGCTTGATTATTACCCGGCAGGAGCCGCAGCCGGACCGCCCGCAGAGCCGGAGGTGGTGACCACGTTTAAGCGAGCTTGCAAGAAGCTGTCGCGCGTAAGCAGGAGCAGATAGCGGCGTTTATCACCGCTGTCAGCACACCGCAGAAGCGGCCACGGCGCAACGGTAAGGTCGAATGGCGGGCGGTGTGAGAGGATAAAAAAAGATCCCGGCCAATAACCGGGATCTGTGTTGGATCAGTAAAAGTCTTCTTGAGTGAGTTGCTTCCCTGTCGGAACCACTTCATCTTTATCAAAAGATAAAAGATATTCTTCGTCATAAAGTTTTATTGAGTATCCGTACAGTACTCCATCTTCTTCACTTATTCCCATGACTCCGCCTTTCTTACCGACATACTTTTTATTTTTATCTTTGCAACCAGAAGTTATTTCTATCTCCTGATAAAAACCGATTTTACTTTCCATAAATACGCGCCTTACTTATTTATGTGTGATTTTTCCGTCAAGGGACACATTCAAGTGCGATCCATCTCTTGTCGCCCAGCCAAGCTGAGCTTTCCCTTTAGGTGATAATTGAACATCCCATTCGAAGGCTTGCCCTGCGGTGCGGGAGGGACCTTTCACCCATTCATTACCAAATTTATCAAGATAACCGTTATTTGGTCCTTTTGGTAACGGATTACTGGGAGAGTAATTACCATCAGGAACAAACCTTATTTTCCCTTGAGTCGGAAGCTCTACGTATTTTATACGTCCCTTTGTGGACCATGACTGCGCACCTCCTGCTGTACCGCCGGGGTTAAACGGTGGTTCATCAACATAACTAAGGTCCTTGTCAGCCTTTGCTGCCGGTGACTTGCTGACGGTCGAGGGCTGTTTTATCTCAATACCCTTCATGCCCGCCAGCGCAACAGCGATTGCCTGTGCCTGCATGGCTGAATCATATTGTTCAGCAACTTTGTCCCAGCTTTGCCCAGACTGCTTTGCTATCGCCGTTATCGCCTGATCACGGCTGATGCCTCCCGCATCCAACCCCTTCAATGCGCTTTCAAGATTTGCAGCGTCCTGCGGGTACAGGTCTTTGTAAATCAGCGAGTAAGTAACCCTGTCGCCGTATTTATCCAGTGCCGTCTGAGCCTGGCTGACCAGCGCCCCACAGGCCGCGCTGCCTTTATTGCCCTGTGTACATACATCGTGAATAGCCTGGTCACGGGTTTTATCGGTCTGATTAATACCTGACAGCTCCTGCCGCTCGTCAGGCGTGATGGTGCCAGCCTTCTCCTTACGCTCCAGAATGGCTTTTCTTTCGGCTTCCTGCACGCTCAGCCAGTTATTCTCAACCGCGTTCTTACCCGCCTGCGCCCCGGCAACCGCATCTGCCGTGCTGTTACCCACAACGCCGCCTGCCAGACCCGCCGCCAGCGTGCCCAGCGCACTTATCGTTTGCTTCTGCTCTTCGCTCAGGTCTTCCCGCTTAACGTCTGGGTAAAGCTGCTGCGCGATATACTCGCCCATCACTGCGCCCGATGCGCCCGCCAGCGCGCTGTTGCCCGCCGCGTAAGCCGTTACCGCCCCCACTACCGCGTGCGCTATCAGGTTCGCTTCGATGTTCACCACGTTTTTGCCATCCGGGCCTTTCGTGGTGGTCATATTGTGAATGACTTCAGCAAGATAAGGCGCCGTCGCGCCGGTCACCGCCTGCCCGATATTGCCGCCCGCCAGCCCCTGAACCGCCGACGTTGCCGCCTGAATCCCTCTTTGCAGGCTACTACCAGTGCCGAACTTCTGCATTTCGGCTTTGTATTCTGGCGAGTCACGCAGCATATCCAGATAGGCCGCACGCTCTTTCTCCGTGGCATTCTCTTTCAGCGGACCAAGTTTCTCTTTCGCCGCGTTAAGTCCGTTGATGTCGCCCTGCGTCCGCGCTATATCTGCAACCTGCCCCCCAATCTCGCCTATCATCTGCGCGGTCTGGAGACGCTTTTGCTCTTTCTCTTTGTTAAAGATCGGACTGATGCTGTGGTTAGCATGCTCAGTATCACGACTCAGGTCAGCAAGGCTCTGCTGCTGGTTTGTCTGATCGCGAACCACAATCGTACCTTCAGCCACTGCAGATTGTGTAGTGCCTTCAGCATGCCCCTTGCTGCCGGCCCCGGCAAGAAGAGTGTTCGCCATATTACCGGCAAACTGTCCACCCATGCTCGCGCCAGAGCTGATTCCGATACCCTGATGCTCGGTTTTGTAATCCGCCTCGTTATGAATATCCGTAAAGCCCAGGGTTCCGGTATCGAGACGGTTTTTGTCGGCGTCAGCCTGGCTGGCGATAACGGCGCCGTTCAGCTGGGTGTGGTTGCCAACGATAACGTCGAAGCCGCCTTTCCCGGCATAAATACCGCTCTGCTCCTGCACGCTGTCATAGTTGCTGTGCATTTTGTCCTGGCTAACATTGATGTAGCCCGATCCCGTCATGGAGCCGATGGTAAAGCTGCCGCCTGCGCCAAAGCTGGTCTGCTTCGAATCGTAATTATCACTGTCCTGCAGACTCGTTATCGTCAGATCGCGCCCGATATCTGCCCTGACGCTGTTGCCATTTACCTGCGCACCGCTGAGCGTGGTATCGTGGCCGCTGGTGATAGATACGTCTCCTCCGCTGTCCAGCGTGGTTTCACTCCAGACAGTACCGTTGCCCTTTTCATGACCTTTAGCGCCATTGGCGCTGGCAAAGATACTGAGACCTGCACTTCCTGAACCGACGCCAAAGCTGAGTCCTATTCCGCCACCGCTGCTGCTGTTCTTTCCGGTAGTCTGTTGCGTACTGGCAGTGCCCGTCAGGGTGATGTCATTGGCTGCTTGTAAAGAGGTATCCCCGCCGGCTTTCAGTTGACTGCCTGCAATCAGCAGGTTCCCGCTGTTGACCCCGTTACCTTTACCGGTCGCATCGATACTCAGATTTTTACCGGCGTTGATTGTCGAGCCGCTGACAGTATCAGAGGCCTGATGCTGTTGCGATTTTGATTGTTGAGTGGTCAGCGAAATGCTGATGCCTACCCCGTTATTAGGATCGCCCTTTGCCTGCGCCAGCTGACTTGCCTGACTGGCCTGCACCCCGGAAAGGACAGCCTTTGTCGCCTGTAGAGCGGCGAGTCGTCCGTCACTTTCCTGTTTTGCCGACTGCGCTGCGGCAACCGCGCTGTTAACCGCTTCAGCGACGGCTCCTGAAAGCGCCAGCGTCAGGCCGCTCGTGCGTTGCTCAAATCGTTCATCACGCGTACGCAGGTCATGACCCGGTGTGATGGCTATGCTGTCGCCCTGAAGTGACATGTTGCCACCGGCAATCAGATCGGCCCCGTTGACCTGCAGCTGCTTACCCGCCGTAATGGAAACATCTCCGGCGGTGCTGCCCACCGTGCTTACGCTCTGACTCTGCGTGGTGCCTTTATCCTTAACCTCATGGAGCGTTTTGCTGCTGCCGATACTGATCCCGAGCCCGCCCGTGCCCATCAGGCCACTTTTGTGGGTTTCTGAGAATCGCCAGGTTGAATCCGTGTTCGTTGCGGCGGAAATTTCAACATTATTGCCCGCGCTCAGGGCAACCTTGCCGTCACCGGCTACCTGCGATCCTGTCACCATCAAGTCATTACCAGCGGAAACAGAGACATTATTACCACTCAGCAGAGTGCCTTTTTCACGGGTGGCGCTGTCTTCCTGAATGGTATGTGTTGTCTTCTTGCTGAACAGACCTTTTTTGGTTTTGGTCTCTTCTTTGTAGTAATAATCGCTTTCTGTCGCAGTACCCAGATCCACGTTATTACCGGCCTGTAACGCAATATCCTGTTGAGCCGTCACGTCACTTGCCTTGCTGGTGATGTCATGACCTGCGTTCAGACTGATATTTCCGCCACTGGCTATTTCAGTGCCCTGCTGACGTACCGTTTCATTAATAACGGTTTTCTTACTGCCGCGTTCGCTGTTGCCGGTTCGGCTCTCTTCCGCATTCAGGTTGATATCGCGTCCGGCCTGCAGCCCGACATCGCCGTCTGCAACAATTGCTGCTGCCTGGCTGGCGAGATCGCGTCCAGCTGAGAGCGAAAGGTTGCCGCCGCTGGTTATGGCTGTGCGATCAGCGTCAGAAATATGCGACTCTTTATTCCCTTTGCTGCTGTTCTGGCTGGTAACGGCGCTGTTCAGGTTCACATCGTTGCCTGCTGCCAGGGCAGTATCACCTTTACCCGCAAGTGAACTGGCGGTGATGCTCAGATCATGTCCCGCGTTTAGCGCCAGGTTACCGCCAGCCGTTATCTGACTGCCGACATTACTCACCGTTTGAACACTGCTTTTTTCGGTCTTATACCAGCCTACCTTTTCACCGCCCTGAGACTGACCTTCGATCTGCTGATTGCTCTTGATGGCGACATCGTTCCAGGCATTGAGCAATAAATTGCCGCCCGCAGACAGGTTTGCTGCCGTTAGCCCGATGTTATTTCCGGCGCTCAGGCTCAAATCGTCGATTGAGGTTATTGAAGCAGTCTGCCCATTGAGGGTTTCGCTGAACGATTTGGTACCTGCATCCAGGCTCCACTGCTGCGAGGTAGTAATGCTGTTGATACTGCCATCGAGGCTCTCAAGTGCGACCTTTTTGCCCTGTATGGCTGAACTCACATTATTGATATCGCCAAGCGCGCTGAGTTGTAGATCACCGCCTGCGCTGATAAGTCCGGCGCTGAGGTTATCTATACGGTTCTGACTGTCGACGGCCATGCTATTTTTTGCCGTCAGCGTGCTGCCGTCGTTAACGATATTGCCGCTGGATAAGGTGACATTGTTGCCTGCAATCACGCTGCCGTTATTCATTTCGGCATCTTTAGATGACAGATAAACTTTCGGCACCATCACCGTCTGGCCATTTATTGTCGTCGCTTCCCACCAGATAATGCTTTTATCCAGCGCAGCCACCTGATCGGCGCTTAGCGATACGCCGAACTGCAGGCCCAGCGACTGCTGCGCCGCGGCGGCGTTATCCATCAAATAGCGCATTTGGTCCAGATCCGAACCGATGCCGTGCAGATAACGACTGCCCGTCTGATTCAGAACCGTATTGCTGACGTATCGCGTATCAAAGGCCGCGTCGCCAAGGAAGCGGTAATCGCTCTCTGGTTTGAGATCCAGCCGGTTAAGCAGATAAGACGATCCCAGGAAGGTATTGACGTCGGTATATTGCTGACGGGTTTCCGTCGGCGCACTGCCGGGCTGTTTGCCTAATAGCGTATTGAGATCGCCAAACAGGCTGCTGTCGAGTTGACCCAGCCCGTTCAGTTTGGGGTTAATAGTAATTAAATAGGGGCTGTTATTGTCACCCGCTACGAAGTAACCGCTGTTGCTGGCTGGAAGAGGATAAGCGCTGGTATCGACTTTTGCAGGTGTATTACGCAGCAATGAAGCGGGTGTAAGATTGCCCTTTACCAGGTTACCAGCACTACCCAGTGCCGCCAGGCCCTGTTGCGCGCCTGACAGTTGCGTCAGGGGCGCTTCCCCCGGGGTTGTCCCATCCAGCGCCATACCAGCATTTACCTGCTGTAACGCATTCTGTAACTGATCCCGCCATGCAGGCGAGTTCACAGCGACCTGGCTGCTGCCTGCTAAGGTCTGGCGCTGTGTCGCCCCCATCTGATTCAGCGCGGCTAACCCAGCAACGGCAGGTGCGGTCAGAGTATTGCCGGTCCACCCGGCATTCGCAGTGGTGGAGGTGTTGCTGATGTCACCACTAAAGCTGGCGCTGACGTTGCCGCCAGCCTGAATCACTGAACGATAAAGGTCGCCGGGCGTGAAAGTTGACTCATGACCCACAAGTTCAAAATAAATCGTATCGACTTTGGGTTTAGTAGGTACCTTAGTGCTAGAAGATGTAGTTGCTAAAGTGGGTGCATTTTTACTGTTCTTTAAAGCGTACTTATAAACCAGGTTTTCAGTTTTTTTTCCTGCCTGCCAACTCTGATTATTAAGCTGAGAGCCCAAGAGTGAAACATCATGATTTGCAAGAATATTGCTGGCTTGGTTTTCAAGGGAATTTGCATAGACAATCAGATTATTACCGGCTGAAATACGCCCAGCGCTGCCTTTTGAAATAACAATGACGTTCGTTTCCGAAGTAGCAAACTTTTGAGTTGCGTAATCGGCGAAAGGCGCATAGTAGTAATTTGTAACTTTATTGTAATTACAGGCACCATGACCATTACATGGACCTGTCTGATGTATGCCTGTTTTCGAGTAATAACCCCAAGTTCCATCCGCCATTTGTGTATGGGGTAAATTAATTGAAGCGTTACCTATCCCCGAGACAGTGTTGATTTGCTTTGTGCTCTCTTGAACCTGCAACCCATCCCGCGTATTCAGCAGATGCCCGGTCCTGATAGTGATATCGCCATTCTGCGACTCAATAGTACCCGACGTATTGATCACCTCGCCGTTAGCATTCCCCGCCGCATCGCCCTGCATCCACAGGCTGTTGCCCGCCAGCATATCCCCGCGCTGGTTGCGGATGCTGTTCGCGTAGAGTGCAAGGTTCTGCCCGGCATAGAGCAGCGCAGCGTTGACGATGCTGCCTGGCGAGCTAAGAGTCAGACTGCCCAGCGTACCGGTAAAACCCTCGACAGCGATGTCGCTGCGGCTGTTCAGGCTGACGTTGCCGCCGCCCTGTAACGTGCCGCTGCCGTTCAGGGCGATACGGTTGCCGCTCAGGCTGCTGTCGCCGCTCCCGGTGGTGATCTGCCCGTTGTTGGTTACATCGCCGCCCGCGCTCAGCGTCAGCGCCTGGCCCTGCAGGGTGCCCTGATTATCGATCGCGCCGTTGCTGCTGATGCTGAGACGATTGCCCGCCGCCAGCGTGTTGCGGGCGGTAAAGCCGTTAATCAGGTTCAGGGCGGCGTCGCCGAGCGCCACCACCTGACCCAGCTGATCGAAGCCGCCGCTCTCCAGCAGCAGGTTGCCGCCGCTGAAGAGTCTGCCGGTCGTCTGCTGCGTCACCTGCGACGCCTTCACGTTAAGCTGACTGACGCCCAGCAGCGTTCCACTGTTAGTAAGCTGCGCGTAGTTCACCGTCAGGCTGCCGCCCTGCGCGGTGCCCTGATTTTGTAACTGCGCGCCGGTCAGCGTGCCCTGCCCGTCGGCCAGCAGCGTGCCGCTGTTGCTGGCGTTTGCCGCATTCAGCGTCAGCTGCGTCGCCTGCAGCCAGCCGCTGTTGGTCAGCTGCGGCGCGTTCAGCGTCAGCTCGCCGGCCGACAGCACCCTGCCGGTATTGATTGCCGAATTGTTTGCGGTGAGGCGGCTGTTGGCGCCCTGAATCAGGCCATAGTTATAGAGTTCCGGCGTGGTGAGCGTCAGTCCGCTCTGGCTGAGCAGCGTGCCGCTGCCCTCATTGGTGACGCGGCCGCTGGCGGTGAGCAGCAGGTTGCTGTCGCCCTGCAGGCGCCCGCTGTTGGCGACGGCGCCGGTGGTCATGATCAGATCCGCCCCCTGCACCCGTCCGGCGTTAGTGACGGCGGCGGCCTGCAACTCCAGTTGGCCGCCGCTCAGCAGCGAGCCGTTCTGCTGCTGCGTCAGCGTATTGCCGAGCAGGGTCGTTAGCCCGTTAACGCCGGAAATCTCTCCGCCGTTGTCTAACGTGGTGCCGTTCAGCGTCAGGTTTTTCGCTATCCACTCTCCCTGATTGCTGAGGCTGAGCGCACTGAGCGCGGCGGTGCCGTTCGCGGTGATTTTACTGCCCGCCGAGGATGAGAGCCGGTCGCGCAGGCTGAGCTGCATGGTGTCGGCGCTCTGGATCGCGCCGCCGTTGGCGAGGCTCGCGGCGTTCAGCAGGATTTGCTGCCCCTGCCACGTCCCGTTATTGGTGACGCTATCGCCGGTAATGCTTAGCGTGCCCTGCGTCAGCAGCTGCCCGCCGGGGTTATTGATCAAGACGCGCGCTGGCTGAGCCTGCACCGCCAGCAGGCGCAGGCCGCGAACCGCTGCGGCCGGGCCCAGCGTCAGCGACTGCAGACCGATCAGGCTGCCCTGATTGGTGACGCTGGCGGGCGTAATGGTCAGCGTCTCGCCCTGCACGGTGCCGCCGTTGTTGAGCACGCCGCCCCGCAGCGTCATCGCTTTTTCTGCCAGCAGCGAGCCGCTGTTCTCGACATCCTGCGCGGTAATCAGCGAAGTCCCCTGCGACATCACCTCGCCGCCGTTGCGCAGCGCGCCGCTGACCGACGCCGTAAGATTGCCGCTGCTCAGCAGCGAGCCCTGATGCTGCCAGCTCTCAGCGTCGATCTGCACCCGGTTGCCCTGCAGCGTGCCGTCGCTGTTCAGGCCGCGCGCAGTGAGCAGCAGAGCGCCGCCGCTCAGGGCCTTACCGGACGCTGCCTGCGTGACGGCGTCCGTCGCCTGCGCGTCCAGCAGCGTGCTGCCCTGCCACAGCCCGCCGTTGCTGAGCGTATCGCCGCGCAGCGCCAGGCTATCCGCCATCAGCCTGCCGAGGTTGTCCAGACGACCTGCCGTCAGGCTGGCGCTGCCTTTTGTCACCATCGTGCCGCGGTTGTCGAGCAGCCCGGCGGTGGTGCCGGTCAGCGTCGCGATGCCGTTTATCGTGCCGCTGTTGGTCAGCGCGCCGAACTGATAGTGCAGATCGCTGCCCTGCATCGCGCCAGCGTTGCTGCCGCTGTTGGCCTGCAGGCCGAGATCGCCGCCGCTCAGCAGCGTGCCCGCGCTCAGGTTGTTGAGCTGACCAAAACCGGCCGTCAGCGCCGCATCGCCCTGCACAAGACCGCGGTTAGTCAGCGTATCGCCTGACGCGGCGAGCTGCTGCGCAGCCAGCGTGCCGGCGTTGTCCAGCGTCGCGGCCTGTAGCGTCGCCTGCTGACGCGCCAGCAGCACCCCGGCATCGCCGTTGCTGAACGTGCCGGTCAGACGGGTGGTGACGTTGTCCGCCGTGACCCGTCCGCTGTTGCTGAAGTCGCGTCCGTTTAAGTCGACGTCGCCAGAAACCTGCAGCAGTCCGGCGTTGTTCAGCGTCACCGGCGAGAGCAGCAGCGAGGAGCCGCTGATCAGCTGGCCGCCGACCGCGTTGGTAATGTTTGCGCTGTTGAGGGTAAGCGCGCTGTTGCCCTGCAGCAGGCCCGCGTTGGAAAGATTCGCTGCCGTGACGTTAAGCTGGTCCGCCGCCAGCGTACCGGCGTTGCGCGTCTCGCCGCTTGTCAGATCAATACGCTTTTCGCTCAGCAGCGCGCCGCCGTTATCCAGCAGGCCGCTGACCGCTGCAGTGAGCTGTGAGGCAGCGCGCGCGCTGCCCGGGTTCTGCCAGCGGTTTACCCGCAGATCGAGCCGATCGCCCTGCAGGCTGCCCTGGTTAACCAGATTATCGCCCTGCACCGCCAGCGTACCGGCGCTGAGCAGCTGACCGCCCGCCTGGTTGCTGAGCTGGCTGCCCTGGAGCGTCAGCGCGTCCGTGCCCTGCATCAGCCCGCTGTTCACCAGATCGCTCTGCAACGTCAGCACCTGCGCCAGCAGCCAGCCGCTGTTGTCTGTTTTGCCCGCCTGCAGCTGCACGCCCTGCTGTCCCAGGATCTTGCCGCTGTTGTTCAGGCTGTCAGCCTTCAGCTGCGCGTTGCCGACGCTGAGTGCGTTGCCGCGGTTTTGCCAGTCGGCGGCCGTCAGGTTCAGCCGCTCGCCCTGCATCAGGCCGCTGTTTTCCAGCTGACCGGCATTCAGTTTCAGCTCCCCGCCGCTCAGCAGAGTGCCGCTGTTGCTGAGCTGCTGGCCTGCGGCGAGCAGCGCCTGCTTGCCCTGCAGAGTGCCGCTGTTCTCCAGGGTGCCGCTGTCGATACTTAGCTGGCTGGCGGCGATCTCCCCGCCGTTGGTCAGCCTGGCGTTGTTAAGCTGAAGGGTGTTATCCGCCAGCAGCCGCGCCGCCTGCTGGTTGCTGACGCTGTCGTTGCTGGCAAGGATATCTGCCGCGTTGATCTCGCCGCCGTTAATCAGGCTGGCGCCGGCCAGCGTCAGGGTGCCGCCGCTGGTGATCAGGCCCAGGTTGTTCAGCTCCGGCAGATTCAGCCCAAAGCTGTTCTCAGAGCTGACCGTGCCTTGCGCCAGGTTAGTGAGGCGCTGTCCCGTCAGGCTGAGCGCTCGGGTGCCCTGAATCAGCCCGCTGTTGTCGATTTCCCCGCTGCTGAGCCGCAGCGCCTGCTGGCTGAGCAGGCTGCCGCGATTATCGAGATGCCCTAGCGTAAACGACGCATCCCCCAGGCTCAGCACCTTGCCGCTGTTCAGCCCGCTGCTGGCGGTGACGGTTAGCTGCTGTCCCTGCAGCGCGCCTGCGTTGCTGAGCGTGTCGGCATTGAGGGTTAGCTGCCCGTCGCTCAGCACCGTTCCCCGGTTGTCGAGCTGCTGGCCCTGGGTCTCCAGCGTCTGCTTCGCCTGCAGCGTGCCGCGGTTGCTCACCGCGCCGCTGTTAATGGCCAGCTGTTCGGCGGCGATCTTTCCGCTGTTGTCCAGCGCGTTGTTGTTCAGCTGCAGGCGGTGCTCCGCGAGTAGCGACCCGCTCTGGTCGTTACCGATCGTCTCATTGAGCGCCGTCAGGTTCGCGGCGTTGATTTCACCGCTGTTGGTCAGGCTGCGTCCGCCCAGCGTCAGCGTCGCGCCGCTGCTGATCAGGCCGCCGTTATCGAGAGACTGGAAAAGGAGCGAGAAGTCGTTATTTGAGCTGAGGGTGCCGCCCGCCAGGTTATTAAGCTGACGGCCGCTGAAGCTGAGCGCGTCCGCGCCCTGCAGCAGCCCGCTGTTGTCAGTTTGCGCGCTGTCGAGGGTCAGCGCAGGCGCGGAGAGCACGCCCTGGTTGAGCAGATAATCGCTGCGCACCGCCAGGCTGCCGGTGCCGGCAAGGGTTGCGCCGCTGTGGTTGGTTAAAGTGCCCGCGCCGAGCGTCGTGGCCGCTGCGGCAAGCGAACCGCGGTTATCGAGCTGCTGCGCGGTGGCAGAGAGCGTGTTGCCCGCGGTAAACTGCCCGGCATTGCTTAGCTGCTTAGCCGCCTGCAGTTGAATCGTCTCGCCCGCATTTCCCCGGCTGGCCTGGTCTGCCGAGAGCGTGCCGCCGCTTAAGCGGATATCCCGCCCCGCCGTCAGGCTGGCGCCTTGCGTGGTGAGATTGCCGCCAGCCGACACGGCGATGCCGGCATCGCTCACCAGCGCGCCCGGCCCGATGGCGACATCCTGCTGCGCGTTGACGGCAATCTGCCCGGCCGCTTTGTTATCGCCGCCTAGCGCGACCGACGCGCCGTTTGCCGTCAGCGACCCGCTGCTCAGGCTGGTATTCAGCGTCAGCTGTCCGCTGCTGTCGAGCTGGATATCGCCCTGTTTCGCCACCAGGTTGCCGAGGTTGACCCCCACGCCCTTTTCGCTGGAGACAAGGCGAATGCGGTTGGCGTACATGCCGCCCAGCGCGCCGGTATCTACCGCCACCGACGGCGCGGCGCCTTCGCCGGCAATCGGCGTGACCGAGCCATCTGCGCCGACGCGGTTCGCGCCCACCGTCACCGAGAGATCTTTCGCATAAATGCCGGCATTGATTTCCGTGGCGCGCGCGACGATCGACACCGCGTCCGCGCTGCTGCCGTCCAGCCCCTTGCCCTCGACGATCACCGCGCCTTTGCTCACCTCCAGCGCGGCGAGGTTGCCGTTGGCATCCAGCTGCGGCCTGCCGGTGGTGAGCGTAACGTTTGGCGTGTTGATAAAGCCGCAGCCGTTGCAGGTAATGCCGTACGGGTTAGCGACCATCACGTTGGCGGCTTTGCCCGCCACTTCGGTATAGCCCTGCAGCTGGGAGCGGTTCGCGCCCGTGACTTCGTTGATGATCGCCCGCGCTTCCTGCCCGGCTTTCAGGTTGGGGTTGTTCTGGATCAGGCCGCCCAGCTGCGTCTGATTAAGCTGGCCGGTGGCGTTATTGAGGATCAGCCCTTCTTGCCCGACGTTGTACTGCTGGTACTGGTTATGCGACACGCCTACGCCGTTCGGCGTGGCGATATTGACCACCGGCACGCCGTTGCCCGCGGCATCCATCTGCGTGCCGGGCGTGACCGGCGTAATCTGCGCCGCCACGGCGGGCAGCATCGGCTGCACGGCCACCAGATAACAGATGAGGTAGCTCAGCGCGCGGCGGGCAAGGGAAACAGGTTGACGATCGTCCATAATCTTTGCCTCTTAGAAAACCAGCCCGACGCGGGCGTAAATGCTGACGCGATCCGGCTGCAGATAGCCGGGATAGCTGAGGGGAATGCCGAGGGTGTACTGGGTGTAAACGTAACGGCCGCGCGTGCCGAGCCCGACCGCGCCGCCCCACAGCGTGCCGGTTCCTTCCCGGTTCAGCGCGTCGCTTTTCAGCCAGCCGCCGTCCACCGCGGCCAGCGCGCTGACCTCGCCCATGACCGGCAGCGTGAAGAGGCGGTAGCTGAGCTCGTTACGCAGGTAGCCGCCGGCGTCGCCGGAGAGATACTGCTCTTTGAAGCCGCGCACCGAGCTTTCGCCGCCGATCGTCAGGCGCTCGCTGCCGTAAAGCCGATCGGGCGACCACTGGCCATAGACACTGCTGAGCCACCAGAGATCGCTGGTCAGAGGACGCTGGAAGCTGCCGCCTACGCTCCACTTACGGAACTGCGCCTTCGGCAGCTCGTCACTTTTTCCTGCGTCGCTTTCGGCATCAAACCAGGGCATACCGCGGCTGAAGGTCGGATTCAGCGTGGCCACGCCGCCGAACATTTTTTGCGTGTGGTTCAGCCCCAGCTGCAGGCTGGTGATTTTGCGGCTGCTGCCGGAGAGCAGCGTGTGGTTGAGGAAGTTATGGCTGCTGTAGTGGTTCAGGCCGAGCTGCACGCCGGTTTTAATATCGCCGTTGCGAAACAGCACCCAGGCGCCGCTCAGGCGGTGCGCGACGTTGTCGCCGTTGCTCAGCCAGGTAAAGCCGTTGTTGACGAAGCTGCTGTGATAGCTGCTCCAGCTGTAGCTGTAATCGAGCAGACCGTAGCCGTACGGCACGCTGACGCCCGCCTGCAGGTTCTGCGCGTCGCGCCAGTCGCTGAAGGCGCTGCTGCGTCCGCCGCTGATAAACCAGCGGTCCGCCAGCCCGAGCAGGTTATTGCCGGTGAGCGAGGCGCTGATCTGGCCGACGCCGGTGCTTTTCTGTCCGCTGTTGTCTAAGCCCACGGCGGCGCTCAGGGGAAATTCCGGCTTCGCGGTGAGATTAACCACGGAATAGCCCGCTCTGGCCGACGGCTGAATATCGATCTGCACCGGCGTGCTGCGCACCCGGTTAATCTGCTCCATGCCCTGCTCGATATCGCGCAGGTTGAGTATTTTGCCTTCCAGCCCGGGAAAGGCCATCGTCAGGGCGCGCGGATGCTGGCCTTCAAGACGGATTTCATCCAGTTTTCCTTCCAGCACCGGAATAGTCAGCTCGCCCCTGGATAAATCCTGTTCGGTGAGGAACGCCCTGCTGGTAATATAGCCGCGCTGCATATACCAGTCGGAAATGGTGTGCACCAGCGCGTTTATTTCGGTTAAGTTAAGGCAACGGTTAATATAAGGCGCGGCAATCCTGTCCCGCTGGCGCGCAGAAAGCAGCGAGGCGTGGCGAATATCGATGGCGTGGACTGGAAAACAGGGGCCGCTTTGCGAGGAGGCCGCAGCGGGCGGGCGTTCAGGCGACACCGCGCGCCACAGGGCGTCGCGCTGCTGCTGATCCTGATTCAGTCGCTGCTGCTGCTGATTTTGAATATAATCGCGGTCGGCGGGATTTAACGGCGCCGCCATAGCCGAAGTTGCCAATAAGCTGACGCATAGCGTCAGTAACATCCCTGATTTAGCCATCATCAAAAACTTAAGTTAAGTTAATTGTCAGTGTCCGTTCTTTTCTGCGACACAGAATATCACCGACGTAATAAGAAAGTTCCTGGTAATCCTAGAAAGTATTAATATTTTTCTGATTTTTAATAGTGAAGATAAAAATGGCAAATTAACGCAAACTGGACGCGTTAAACACGGCGTCTTTTATTAACCGGCTATAAATCCGGCGCCAGCCTGATATTAATCATTAACATTTAGCTCTGTTTTAACAGCATCTGAGGCACGACTGATAAATAAAGCAGGCGCCACTGCAACGCCTCGGGCGGGAAAAGCAAGTCTCTGTCGCTGGGCATCGGTCACTTTTCCAGCGGCCGTTAAAGCGGATTTTCTCCGTTTTGCCCGGCACCAAATTCCTGCAGGGCCGCTTTCAGCGCCTTCAGCAGCAGCGTCGTGCGATAAGGCATGTACTGTCGGGTCGGCAGCAGCGCCCAGACCGCCAGCGCGTGTCGACTGGCGTCCGACAGCGCAATTTCCACCAGCTCGCCCCGGCGCAGCTCGTCGCGAATATCGAGAAAGGTCAGCTGCGCGATGCCGATCCCGGCGAGGCACATCTCCCGCACGCCCTGGACGCTGCTGCAGCTGAAGCGCGCGGCGATCGGGCAGTTCACCACCTGTCCGTGCTGCTCGAACATCCAGTGCGCCACCCCGGAAATTTTCAGGCAGCGATGCTGCGGCAGGTCGCCGAGGCGGGTCGGCTGGCCATAGCGCGCCAGATAGCCGGGCGCGGCGCAGAGTATGCGCGGATTATCGACGAGCCGGTGGGCGATCAGCGTCGAATCCTTCAGCGGCGCCAGCCGCAGCGCCATGTCATAGCCCTGCCCGACGATATCGACCACGCTGTCGCTCAGGTTAAGATCGATCCGCAGCGCCGGGTTCGCCTCCATCAGCGCAGGCAGTAGCGGCAGCAGATGGCGCTTGCCGAATTCCGACGCCGCCGTCACGCGCAGCAGCCCGCTGGCGCCCTGCGATGCTGAATTAAACAGGCTTTTGGCGGTTTCTCCCGCCTCCAGCATCAGCCGCGCATAGGGCAGAAATTCTTCGCCTTCGCTGGTTAACGATACCGCGCGCGTCGTGCGCTGAAACAGGCGCACGCCCAGTTCGCTCTCCAGCTGCGCTAACCGCCGCGAAACGGTCATGGCCGTTGCGTTAACCCGTCTGGCCGTCTCGGTCAGGTTGCCGGTGTCGGTGATGCTGCAGAAAATCTCAACGTTTTTTAAATCCATTGTAACGTTATCCGTTATACAGATTGTCGATTTTGGCGATTATTCGCTGCTGGCCGCCGCATTACAATAGCTTCAGTAGATAATCACTCAGGGATCCTGCCGACATGACTAAACGACTCTTTACGACTGGCGTCATCAACGCTACGCCATTTAACAATCGCGCTCTGGTGGCGCCGATGACCCGCATCTCCGCTTCAGAAACCGGCGTGCCGGGCGAGATGGTACAGCGCTACTACGCCAGCTTTGCGCGCGGCGGTTTCGGCGGCGTGATTTCAGAGGGTCTCTATGTCGACCAGGCCTGGTCGCAGACCTACGCTTTTCAGCCCGGCATCGTCACTGACGAGCACGTCGAGGGCTGGCGCAAGGTGGTCGACGCCGTGAAACGCCAGGGCGCCGTGTTTATCGCGCAGCTTATCCATGGCGGGGCGCTGTCGCAGGCCAATATCTATCGCCGTTCGACCATCGCCCCTTCGGCCGTTAAGCCAGTCGGCCAGCAGCTCGGCTTTTACCACGGTCAGGGCGACTATGCGCTGCCGGAGGCGATGAGCGAGGAGCAGATCCAGCAGGCGATTAGTGCCTTTGCCGCCAGCGCAGCGCGTGCGGTCAACGCGGCGGGTTTTGATGGCGTCGAGATCCACTCCGCCAATGGCTATCTGCTCGATCAGTTCCTGACCGACTATACCAATCAGCGCACCGACCGCTGGGGCGGCGACATCGAAGCGCGCCTGGGCCTGACGCTGGCGGTGATCAAGGCGGTGCGGGCGCAAATCGGGCCTGACGCCATCCTGGGCGTGCGTATCTCGCAGGGCAAGGTCAACGATTTCCATCACAAATGGAAAGAAGGCAAAGCGGGCGCCGCCAAAGTGTTCGCTCTGCTACAGGCCGCGGGCGTGGATTATATCCACGTGACGGAATACCAGGCGTGGCAACCCGCCTTTAGCGACGGCGAACAGACTTTTGCCGCTATCGCCCGCGAGGCGGCGCCGGATACCGTGCTTATCGTTAACGGCGGCCTGGATACCGGCGACCTGGCTGAAGCGCAGCTTGAACAAGGCGCCGATTTTGTGGCGATCGGCAAGGCGGCGCTGGCCAACCACGACTGGCCGACGCGCGTCGCGCAGAAGGCGCCGCTGCGCGCCCTGCCGGAAACCGTGCTGTCGCCGGTGGCGAATATCAAACCAGCCGAAATTTAATTTTCGCCAGCATGCCGGGCCGTTGCTGTAGATGCGGGCCCGGCAGAGTCATCAACGCTCGCCCCAGCGCATCTGCTGGATCACGACGCGATAGCCATCGACATCCTGGAATGTCACGCCCCTTCTCTCCCAGTAGGGATTGAACGATTTCACCCTGACAAAGCCAGCCTGATCCATCTTCGCGCAGCGCGCCTCCCAGCTAATCTGGTCAGGCACATAGAACACCAGCAAATCGTCGGCGGACGGAGACGGCGTGACCGGATGAAAATGACACTGGGTAAATTCAAGATGCCAGGGCAAATCATCGCGCCCTAACATACAGCCGCTAAACCCCTCGTGATCGCGAAATTCGCCGATGATCTGCAGATCCAGCCCGCTGGCGTACATCTCCCCGCTTTCGCTCAGCAGGCTGACGGGCCTGGCGATACGCATATGCTGAAAGTCCATCATTGCCTCTCTTTCCAGCTGGATTGCCGCCCTGGCCCGTGCTGCCGGCTATAATGTGCACAACCCGCCTGCCTGGAAAATAAATATGTTTGAAGGATTTATTCATACAGAAATAGCGCTTTCCGACGCGACAATCAACGTACGCTATGGCGGAAGCGGCCCGCCGCTTATGCTGCTGCATGGCCATCCCCGCACCCATGTCACCTGGTCAAAAGTTGCGCCGCTGTTGGCTACATTTTTTACCGTGGTCTGCCCAGACCTGCGCGGCTTCGGCCGCTCGTCAAAACCGGCCGACTTACCGGACCATGCCGGCTCGGCTAAAAGAGCGAAAGCGAAAGACTGCATTGAGCTGATGCGCCATCTTGGCTTTGCGCGCTTTGCGCTGGTCGGCCATGACAGAGGGAGCTATACGGCCTATCGCGCCGCGCTCGATTACCCCGACAGCATCACTCGCCTTGCGGTTCTCGATTCTGTACCTATCCTGGAAGCCCTGGAACGCTGTAACGCGACCTTCGCGCGTCAGTGGTATCACTGGTTTTTCTTTGCCCAGCCTGAAAAGCCAGAACGGGCAATCCTGGCCGATCCAGACGCATGGTACGGTCCGCAGCCGAAAACGATGGGAGATGAGGAGTATCACGCGTTCCGGCAAGCCATTCACGATCCCGCCACCGTTCACGGGATGCTTGAGGACTATCGCGCAGGCCTGTCGATAGACAGAGAGCATGAGGCGCAGGATCGCCAGGCCGGACGTCTTATCACCTGCCCAACCTTATGCTTATGGTCGAAGCAGGACGATCTGGAGGAATTATACGGCGATATCCTCGCTATCTGGCGGCGCTGGGCGCCGGATGTACGCGGCCACGCAATTAACAGCGGTCATCATATGGCGGAAGAAGCGCCTGAAGAGCTAAGCGCCGCGCTGCTACGCTTTTTTCAGTAGCGGCGGCTCTGGCCGGGTCGCTACTCGCGCCGCCTTTAACGGCAGATATCCTTCAGACATTCGCGGCAGGGTTTCGAATTCACCTTTCTGTTTTTTGCGGTCAGCAGCGCGTCGCGGGGATGATAAAACGTGCCGATAAACACGCGTAGCGCCACGTCGGGAAGCCGGGCGCAGGCTTTGGTATGCAGAACAAAACAGCCCGAGGGATCGCATTCCAGAGTAAGGTAGTAAAAGCTGCTCATCATGGTTACTGATTAAAAGTTGTAGCGTAAATACACTATTAAATATCCTGAAATAAATTGATACATCAGTAAAAACTATCGATGAGAAAGGTTTTGGCTATCAAAAATCACCTAGCACTATCTGCTGCCAGCCTGGCTTAAATCGACATAACATCATTATCGCCCCTGCCATCAGGCCTGAAATCTTCAGGTTCATCTCTATGATTAACCTGTCCTTAAGATGAAAATAAATATGCGACCCGTCTTCCTTTCCGCCGCGCCGCTTTTGCACCCTTTTTACGCGGCAATGCGCTTTTTTCGTGCAGAAGCATGGCGTGGCCTCCTGCTTTTACGCCTGTTTTACTGGTTTCGCCTGCTTGTTTGCTGGCACAACTTTTGCAACTTGTATGTACAAGCTCACGCTGTTTTGCATTTAACAAAATTTTATCAAGTGATGCTCACAAAGTGGGCAAATCATCGATGTATCAGAACGGTTTTACTTGTATATACATGAAATGTCATTTGCACAGATTTTACCATGAGATGGCCTGAATCGATTACTCACCAGGAGAAGCCGCATGACGCAACGCGCACCCGTTCGCCTTTTTTGCCTCACCACCCTTTTCGCCACGCTGATGTTGAGCGGCGCGGCCGCGCAGGCCAAAGAGTGGAAATCGATTACCATAGCGACCGAAGGAAGCTATGAACCCTGGAACCTGACGCTGCCGGGCGGCAAGCTGGGCGGCTTTGAACCAGAACTGATGGAAGACCTCTGCAAGCGCATGGGCGTCCAGTGCAAGCTGGTGGTGCAGAACTGGGACGGTATGATCGCCGGACTCAATGCCGGCAAATACGATGTGATCATGGATGCGATCGTGATTACGCCAGATCGTAAAAAAGTGGTCAACTTCACTACGCCGTACGCCTCTACGCCCGCGACCTTTATTACCAGCAAAGATAATCCGCTGCTGCCGGCCGATAGCCACATCATTAAGCTGCACGACGACGAGGCCGCGATCAACGCGGCGATCGCTCCGCTCAAAGCGGCGCTAAAAGGCAAAACCATCGGCATCGCCTCCGGCACCGTTTATACCCCCTTTATCGATAAATACTTCAAAGGCGACGCCGAGGTGCGGGAATACACCTCGTCGGCAGACGCCATTCTCGATCTGCAATCGGGCCGCATCGACGCGGTGTTTGATGATGTCACCTTCGCCCAGTCGATGTTGGCGCGTAAAGAGAACGCCAACCTGAGCTTCAGCGGTCCGCAGCTGGGCGGTCCGATCTGGGGCGAAGGCGAAGCGATGGGCGTGCGCATGGCCGACAACGATCTCAAAGCCAAACTTGACGAAGCGATTCATGCCGCGCTGGCCGACGGCACGGTGAAAAAGCTGAGCGAAAAATGGTTTAAAACCGACGTCACCCCGTAAGAGAGGTAAAAGATGATGAGCCTGCTGAGTTTTGGCCCGGACGGCTGGGGCCGACTGATCCTGAGCGCCGCCTGCACCACGCTGCTGCTGTCGCTGGCGGCGCTAATCATCGGTGCCGTGGTCGGCTCCGGCGTGGCGGCCGCTAAGCTCTCCCCCCAGCGCTGGCTGCGCTGGCTGGGCGAAAGCTATTCGGTGGTGTTTCGCGGCATTCCGGAACTGCTGGTGATCTACCTGTTCTATTTCGGCGGATCCGGGTTGATTACGCTGGTAGGCCAGCTGTTCGGCGCGGACGGCTTTATCGAGGCGCCGCCGTTTCTGATCGGCGCGCTGGCGATCGGGCTCATCTCCGGCTCCTATCAGGGCGAAGTCTATCGCGCGGCGCGCCTGGCGCTGGCCAAAGGCGAAGTAGAAGCGGCAGTGGCGATCGGCATGCCCCGCTGGCGCATCGCGCAGCGCATTCTGCTGCCGCAGGTGGTGCGCTACGCCCTGCCCGGCATGTCGAATGTCTGGCAGATGAGCCTGAAGGATTCGGCGCTGGTCTCGGTGACCGGCATCGTCGAACTGATGCGCGCCAGCCAGGTCGCCGCCGGTTCCACCCGCGATTACTTCACCTTTTACCTGGTCGGCGGCACCTGCTATCTGGTGCTGACGCTGCTGTCTAATCAGGCGTTTCGTCGGGCGGAGTCGCGCCTCGGACGCGCGTGGCAGAGCCGCACCGCGGCGCAGCATTAAGGAGCAGCAGCATGATTGATTTCGCCTTTCTCTCCGACACCTTTCTTAAGCTGAGCGCCGCCCTGCCGGTGACCCTCGGCCTGTTTATCAGCGCCTTTCTGTGCGGCGGCGTGCTGGCGATCGGCATTCTGGCGCTGCGCATGAGCCGCTGGCGTCTGCTGAGCGGCTTCGCGCGCGGCTACATTCTGGTATTCCGCGGCTCGCCGCTGATGATCCAGCTCTTCCTTATCTACTACGGGCTTGGGCAGTTCGGCGTGATCCGCCACAGCATCGTCTGGCCGTTCCTGCGTGAGCCGTTTATTTGCGCGGTGCTGGCGCTGTCGCTCTGTACTGCCGCCTATACGGCGGAGATCCTGCGCGGCGCGCTGCTCGCCGTGCCCGCCGGTCAGGTCGAGGCCGGCCTCGCCTGCGGCATGTCGCGCTGGCTGCTGCTGCGCCGCATTATCGCGCCGGTGATGCTGCGCTATGCGCTGCCCGCCTACTCCACCGAGGCGATTCTGCTGGTGAAATCCACCGCGCTGGCCAGCCTCGTCACCGTCTGGGACGTGACGGGCGTGGCGCAGCAAATTATCCAGCGCACCTACCGCACCATGGAGGTGTTTCTCTGCGCCGCCGCGATCTACCTGCTGCTGAATTTTATTATCGTCCAGCTCTACGCGCTGCTGGAGCGTCGTCTGACCCCGGTGCATCGTACGGCAAAAAAGCCGCTATCCGCCGTTAAACCGCTTGTCGGAGAGTAATATGCATTCCACATCCCCCGTTACCCTGTCCGCCACGGATATTCATAAATCCTTCGGCGCCATGGACGTTCTGAAAGGCATTTCGCTGCAGGCGCACAAAGGCGATGTTATTTCGATTCTCGGCGCCAGCGGCTCGGGAAAAAGCACCCTGCTGCGCTGCATTAACCTGCTGGAGACGCCGGATGCCGGCGTGGTCAGCGTCGGCGGCGAAACCATCGAAATGAAGCGCCATGCGCGCGGCCACCAGCTGGCGGCCAATCCCCGGCAGATCGAGCGCCTGCGCTCCCGGCTCGGCATGGTGTTTCAGAGTTTTAATCTCTGGTCGCATATGACGGTGCTGCAAAACGTCATTGAAGGGCCGCACTACGTGCTGAAGCGCGATAAAAAAAGCTGTATCGCCCAGGCGGAGCAGCTGCTGGATCGCGTTGGCCTGCTCAACCGCAAAGATTTCTATCCGGCGCAGCTCTCAGGCGGTCAGCAGCAGCGCGTGGCGATTGCCCGCGCGCTGGCGATGGATCCCGAGGTGATGCTGTTCGACGAGCCAACCTCCGCGCTCGATCCCGAACTGGTAGGCGAAGTGCTGAAAGTGATGCGCAGCCTGGCCGAAGAGGGACGCACCATGCTGGTGGTGACGCACGAAATGGGCTTCGCGCGCAACGTCTCCAACCGCGTGGTGTTTATGCATCAGGGCACCATCGACTGCCAGGGCGAACCCGAAGCGATGTTCGGCCAGCAGGGCTCGCAGCGCTTTAAGCAGTTTATCTCCAGCCACCACGGCGCGGGGCAGCCGTCATGACCCTGGTCTGGGGTGACGGGCCGCTGCGGTGGCAGGATCTGGTCGCGGTGGCGCGGCACGATGCGGAGTTAAGTTTAAGCGCCAGCGCCTGGCAGCGGATCGGCCAGGGGCGCGCCATTGTCGATGAGATCGTCGCCAGCGGGCAGATCGCCTACGGCGTCAACACCGGCCTCGGCGCGCTGTGCAATATCACGCTGGCGGACGAGCAGCTTAGCCAGCTGTCGCGCAATACCCTGCTGAGTCACGCCTGCGGCGTCGGCCCGCTGCTGACGCGCGAGCAGGCGCGCGCCATCCTGTGCGCGGCGATCGCCAACTACAGCCACGGCAAGTCAGGCGTATCAGTCGGGCTGGTGCAGCATATGCTGGCGCTGCTGAATCATCAGATTACGCCGCAGGTGCCGTCGCAGGGATCGGTCGGCTACCTGAGCCACATGGCGCATATCGGTCTGGCGCTGATCGGCGTCGGCGAGGTGGAGTATCAAAACCAGCGCATGCCCGCCGCCCAGGCGCTCGCGCTGGCTGGCCTCGCGCCCTGGCGGCCCGGGGCCAAAGAGGGGCTGAGCCTGGTGAACGGTACGCCCTGCATGACTGGTCTCGCCAGCCTGGCGCTGGACGATGCCGCGCGCCTGCTGAACTGGGCGGACGTCACCGGCGCGATGAGTTTCGAGGCGCTGCGCGGCCAGCTGGCAGCGTTCGACCCCGAGGTGCTGGCGCTGAAGGCGAGTCCCGGCATGCAGATCAGCGGCCAGCGGCTGCGTCAGCTGCTGGGCGACAGCCCACTGCTGGCGGCCAGCGTCGGCGTGCGCACGCAGGACGCGCTCAGCCTGCGATCGATGCCGCAGGTGCACGGCGCCAGCCGCGATCAGTTCGCGCACGCCGCGCGCCAGATCGAGACCGAACTCAACGCCTGCACCGACAACCCGCTGGTGCTCGGCACGCCTGAGAGCTGGCGCGTGGTGTCGCAGGCCAACCCGCACGGCGAGTCGGTGGCAATGGCGGCGGATCTGCTGGCGATCGCCATGGCGGAGGTCGGCAGCATCGCCGAGCGGCGGCTCGACCGGCTGGTCAACCCGCTGGTGAGCGGCCTGCCGCCCTTTCTGGTGGCGCAGCCGGGCGTTAACTCCGGCATGATGATCGCGCAGTATGTGGCGGCATCGCTCTGCGCGGAGAATCGCCAGCTGGCGCAGCCTGCGGTGCTGGATAACTATGTCACCTCCGGTCTGCAGGAGGATCACCTCAGTCTGGGCACCGGCGCGGCGCTCAAGCTGCTGAAGCTGCTGGAAAATGTCTGGCATATACTGGCTATCGAGTATCTGCTCGCCGCCCAGGCGCTCGATTTTCACGGCGACGCGGCGCTCGCCTCGGGCACGCGGCGAGCGCTGCACCGCCTGCGGGCAGTGGTAGCCAACTGGCAGCAGGATCGCTGGCTGGCGCCCGATATCGCCCAGGCGGTCAAGGTATTGAAAAGCACGCCAGATTTTACTCAGCCGTAACGCCCTGTCGCGGGCTCTCTACGCCCGGCGGGCGCCATCCCGCCGCGGCGCCGTCCGCTTTGCCGCTGCGCTTCTCCGACGCGCCTGCCTTCCTCTCGCTTCTCGCCCGCCGCCAGGGCCGTTTTTTACTGCTACCTTTTACAGATAACCCGTTGTTTTACCGGAGAGAGACTTTGCCATTGCCCCGCGCCAGGAAAACAGAGCGCTTTGTGCTGCTGTTTCTGCTTTTTATCAGCGTCTTTATCGTGACGGCCTGCAGCTGGGCGCTCTGGCAGTCGTGGCAGAACCGGCTGCAGGATGTCTCGGTGCAGGCGCGCAACCAGTCGCTTTCGCTCTCCCGCCAGGCGCAGGACACCTTTCTCCAGGTCAATATCGCGCTGGATGAGATCGCCCGCCAGGGAGATGCCGTGTTTAGCCGGCCTGAGGCTTTCAGCGGCAGAAACGGCATTCTCGCCGGACTCTCGCTGCCGCTGCCGCAGCTGGCCGGGCTCTTTGTTTATGATAAAGAGGGCAACTGGCTGGCCACCTCGCGCGACATGCAGTTTAAGCAGATGAATAACGCCGACCGCGAATCCTTTATCTGGCACCGCGACCATGCCGATCCAGGCGCGCATATCGGCCACGTCATTCGCAGCCGCAGCGCTGACGAGCTGGTGATCCCGGTTTCTCTGCGGCTCAACGATGCGGCGGGCAATTTTCGCGGCGTGGCGCTCGGCTCGGTAAAAGTCGCCTTTTTCCGCCAGTTTTACGGCTGGTATGAACAGAGCCCGGGCGATCTGCTGGCGCTGATGAACACCGACGGCGTCCTGCTTTACGCCCGCCCTTTTCCCGACAGCATGCTCAACCGCAGCCTCTCTTCCAGCCCGCTGTTTACCCGCCTGCTGAGCCAGTCGCGCATCGGCAGCGCCACCTGGGACAGCCGCCTCGACGGCGAGGAGCGTCTTTTCGGCTACGCGCGTCTGGAGCGCTATCCGCTGGTCGTGGCGGTCGGCTATGAAACCCGGGCGATCCGGCACGCCTGGTGGAAGAGCAATATCACCGGCATCGGCGTGAATATCTTCACCTGGCTGCTGGTGCTGCTGTTCGGCTATCTGGTGCTGCGTCAGCTGCGCGCCAACCAGCGCAGCCAGCAGGCGCTCATGCGCTCGCAGGACGAGCTGACGCGGCTCAACGGCACGCTGAGCGATCTGGCGATGCTGGATGGCCTGACCGGGCTGGGCAACCGGCGGCAGTTCGATTTTTATCTGGAGAAGAGCCTGCAGGGCGCCGCCTCGCCCGTCTCGCTGATTATGTTCGATGTGGACTTTTTCAAACGCTACAACGATGAGTATGGCCATATCGCCGGCGATCGCTGTCTGCAGGAGGTGGCGGCGGTGCTCAAACACCTGCCGCTACGCGGCACCGACCGGGTCACGCGCTACGGCGGCGAAGAGTTCGCCATTATTCTGCCGGGCACCCACGCCCGCGACGCGGAGAATGTCGCTCACCGGGCGCTGGAGGCGATTCGCCGTGCGGCGCTGCCCCATGAGGCGAGCGATCTGCCGGATAAAATCGTTACCCTGAGCGCGGGGATCAGCGCTGTGCCGCCCGGCGACTCGCCTGATTCCCTCAAGCTGGCCGCTGACGAGGCGCTCTATGTGGCGAAAAAAGCGGGACGCAACTGCATTGCCGGGATGGACGGCATCTGCCTGCTATAGCTTTTTCCGGCGCGGCGGCACAGCAATCGTCAGCAGCCCCAGCAGGATCAGCAGCACGCCTGCCAGGCCGCTCCAGCGAAACGGCTCGCCGAAGGCCGGGAGCAGCACCGCGGCCAGCCATACCAGCACGTAGCTCAGGCTCAGCAGCGGATAGAGCCGGTTGAGCGGCAGGTGGCGCAGCGCAGCCATCCAGCAGAGCATGGACAGCGCATAGGCCCCCAGCCCGGCCGCGAGCAGCAGCAGCGCCCTGGCGTGGCGCATCCCGTCAAGGCTCAGCCACTCCCCGACGGGCGGGAAGTCGCGCATCGCCAGACGCAGCGTCAGCTGCGCCAGCGTCACCAGCAACACCGACCCGATCGCCAGCATACTCCCCTTCACAGATGACTCCCGATCAGCGCCACGCCCGCCACGATCGCCAGCGTGCCGAGCCACTGCCGCAGGGTGTAGCTTTCCCGCCAGATCAGCCGCGCGGCGAGCGCCACCAGCACAAAGTTAATGCTGAGCATTGGATAGGCGACGCTGACCGGCACCCGCCGCAGCACCCACAGCCAGAGCAGCATCGCGACGCCCAGCAGCAGCAGGCTTAAGCCCATCCACAGCATCAGGCGGCGTTTACCGTGGCGCGCGCCGAGGGTCGCCGCCTGCTTCTGGCAGAGCTGCGCGAGGCAGCTCAACAGGCTCACCAGCGCAATCAGCAGCAGGCTCATGGTTTTTCGTCATAGCCGTAGTAGACCAGCCGTCCCTGCCGGTATCTCTCGTCCGGCGTCGGCATCGTCGCGTCAGGCGCTTTCTCGCCCGAATTGAGCATGATGATCACCGCCACGCGGCCGTGGCGGCGATGCGCCTGCAGCCAGCCGGCGAAGGCCGCGCCATCGACGTAGCGCGCCTGAGCATCGGGATAGCTCAGGCCATACTGCACTTCACCTTTAGCGTCATAGAGGGTGATGTCGCTGCGGCGCAGCGTCCAGGCGATCGCCGAGGCGACGCCCGGATTATCAGCCAGCAGATAGCGGCTACCCGCCAGCCGCTCGCGCAGCGCGCTGACGAAGCTCAGCGGCTGCTTCGAATCGCGTACCTTCTGCGGAATGGCGTACCCCACCAGCAGCGCCAGCGCCAGCGGACAGAGCGCCGCCAGCTGCCAGCGGTGGTCGCCCGGCCGCAGGCTCAGCCAGCCCGCGATGCCCCAGCCGGCAAAAGCCGCCGCCGCCGCCACCACGCGCAGCGTCTCGTCGCGCGCGTAGAGCGGATGGCGCGCCAGCCCCCAGGGCGCGAGAAACAGCACGACCGCCGCGGTGGCAATCAGGCCGAACAGCAGATTGATCCCGCCGTTGATGCGGAACACCCTGCCGAGCCGCGCGCCGCCGCTGTGGGCGTAGCGCGCCATCAGCAGCGCCAGCGGCGCGAAGCACGGCAGAATATAGGTTGGCAGCTTGCCTTTGGCGATGCTGAAAAACAGCAGCGGCAGCAGCACCCAGCTCAACAGATAGGCGGCCCCGGCATGCTCTCTGCGCTGACGCCACGCCGCGGCCAGCGCGCCGGGCAGCAGCGCCAGCCAGGGCAGCGCGCCCGCCAGCGCCACCGGCAGGTAGTACCAGAACGGCGCTTTGTGCTGGGCGTCGGCCTCGGCGAAGCGCTGGATATGCTCGACCCAGAAAAAGTAGTGCCAGAAATCCCCCTCCTGCCGCGCAATCGCCAGCGCCCAGGGCGCGCTCACCACCAGCGCCGTCGCGACGGTCAGCGTCCCCCAGCGCAGCAGCTCGCCGAAGCGCCGCTGCCAGATGGCCCAGGGCGCGATTGCCAGCACCGGCACCGCCAGCGCCAGAAAGCCCTTGGTCATAAAGCCCATGCCGCAGGCGACGCCGAGCAGCAGATAGCCGCCCAGCCGCTGTCGTGCGCTGCTCGCCTGCACCGCCAGCCAGTAGCTGCACATCGCCGCCACCAGCCACAGCAGCAGAATAGGATCGAGCACCGCGTAGGTGCCGATGCCGTATACCAGCAGCGAGGTAAGAAAAATCACGCTGCCGCTGAGCGCGACGGCGCGGCTGGCGAACAGCCGCACGCCAAGCCAGTAGAGCAGCAGCGCACTCAGCGCAGTGCTGAAAATGGCGCCCGCGCGCACGCCGAACAGGGTATGGCCAAACAGCAGCTGGCCAATGTTATTGACCCAGTAGCCGGCGATCGGTTTTTCAAAGTAGCGCAGCCCGAAAAAGTGCGGCACCACCCAGCTGCCGCCCGCCACCATTTCGCGGCTGATCTCGGCGTAGCGGGTTTCATCCGGCTGCCACAGGCTGCGGAATTCCACGGGGATCAGGTAATAGAGGGCGAAAAGCGCCAGCAGCAGCGCTGTTTTCGTCCCTGCGCGCATCGGTGTCCACATAGCGTCGCGTCCTGTTTTAAGTTAGCGCTGGCAGCCCAGCCAGCCTTCGCGCCCGGCGATCTCGCCGCGCACCACCTTGCCCTGCGGCAGCGTCGCGAGATCCTCAGGCAGCAGCTCGCTGAGCGGACAAAAGCGAATGCCCATCCGCTCGGCACGCGTCAGCAGCTCACGGAAGGCCGGCAGTCCCACGATGCCCTCGACCTCGGCATGGATGGTGTAAACCGGCGAGCCGCTGGCGGCCGCTATCTGCTCGAGAATGTAGTCGTTGAACGCCGCCGCGCTCACCTGCTGGCCGACCACCTCATCCCAGGTGGGCAGCGTCACCGGGATTTGCACCGTCGCCGGGCGGCCGTCGGCCAGCTGCGGGATAAAAGGCCCGCTGCCGCGGCAGTCGCTGTTATAGCGAAAGCCGAACGCCTCTTTAGCGGCGATGACGCGCGTATCGGCGCGCCAGCCCGCTGCGGCGGAGCAGGTGACAACGTCACCGATTATCGCCTCCAGCGCCGTTTTGCCGCGCGCAATCTGCTCCTTCAGCTTTTCCTGCGGCCAGACGCCCGCCCAGGTTTGCCAGGCGAAGTGGTCCCAGGCGTGCAGGCCGATTTCATGGTGCTCCGCCGCCGCGCGCACAGTGTCAGCCAGTCCGTGCCCGATATCCCGTCCCGGCCAGGCGGTGCCCGCCAGCAGGATGTCCCAGCCGTAGAGCGACGCCGCGCGCGAGCGCAGCATCTTCCACAGGAAACGCGGCTTCATCAGACGCCACAGGTGGCGTCCCATGTTGTCCGGCCCGACGCTGAAAAAGAAGCTCGCCTGCAGCTGATGCAGGCTGAACTGCTCCAGCAGCGCCGGCACGCCCAGCTTTGTGCCCCGCCAGGTGTCGACGTCGACGCGCAGCCCGACTCTCTTCATGACCTCTCCTGCAGCTCGACGGTGCGCAGGAAGAAATCGAGCGTGTTATCGATGGTGGTGTCCATCTCCACCGTCGGCGTCCAGTTCAGCAGGCGACGCGCGTTTTTGATCGAGGGCTTGCGGTGCTCGACGTCCTGATAGCCCTTGCCGTAGTAGCTGCTGCTTTCTACTTCACGGAAGCCGGCGAACGGCGGAAAACGGTCGCGCAGCGGATGGCGCTCGAAGCTCGCCAGCAGATGCTCCGCCAGCTCTTTGATGCTGGCCTCGTTGTCTGGATTGCCGATGTTGACGATCTGGCCGTCGCAGTTGCCGTTTTTGTTTTCAATAATGCGGAACAGCGCTTCGATGCCGTCGCGAATATCGGTAAAGCAGCGCTTCTGCGCCCCGCCGTCGATCAGCTTGATCGGCGAGCCTTCCACCAGGTTAAGGATCAGCTGGGTGATGGCGCGCGAGCTGCCGATACGGGCGGCGTTCAGGTTGTCGAGACGCGGCCCCATCCAGTTAAAGGGCCGGAACAGGGTGAAACGCAGCCCCTCTTTTTCGCCGTAGGCCCAGATGACGCGGTCCAGCAGCTGTTTCGACACCGAGTAGATCCAGCGCTGCTTGTTGATCGGGCCGACCACCAGATTAGAGTGATCCTCGTCGAAGTGGTTGTCGGTGCACATGCCGTAGACTTCAGAGGTGGAGGGGAAGATGATGCGCTTTTTGTACTTCACGCAGTCGCGGATTATCTTCAGGTTCTCTTCAAAGTCGAGCTCGAACACGCGCAGCGGGTTGCGGGTGTACTCAATCGGCGTGGCGATCGCCACCAGCGGCAGCACCACGTCGCACTTCTTGATGTGGTACTCAATCCATTCGGAGTGAATGCTGATATCGCCTTCGACAAAGTGGAAGCGCGGCTGGTCGAGGAAACGGCTGATGGCGTCAGAGCCGATATCCAGCCCGTAAACCTCGAAGTTGTCATCCTGCAGCAGGCGCTCGGTCAGGTGGTTGCCGATAAAGCCGTTGACGCCGAGGATCAACACGCGGGTGCGACGCTTTACCGCGGCAACCGGCTGCGAATAGAGCAGCACGCCCGCCACCATGCCGAGGCTTTGCGCCAGCTGGCTGCCGTTCATATAGACGCCGTTGTCGCTCTGGCCGGTCAGCACCTCCAGCGCGCCGTCGCCGCAGGCGATCAGGAAGGGATCGATCGACAGCACTGTACCGGGCTTCGCCGGCGGCGCGTCCGCGTGTACGCGCCCTTTCCACACCACGAATTTCAGCGTGCCGGCAAAGGCAAAGGCCCCAGGCCAGGGATCGGTGACGGCCCGCACCAGGTTGTTCACCCGCTGCGCCGGCCATTCCCAGTTGATGCGCCCGTCATCCGGCGTGCGGCGGCCGACCAGGGTCGCGTCGCTGTGGTTCTGCGGGCGAGCGGCGATATCGCCGCGCTTCATCGCCGGCAGCGCCGCTTCCAGCAGTTCGGTGGCGCAGGCGACCAGCTTGCGGTGCAGCGTCAGGGCGTTGTCCTGCGCATCGATCGCCACGCGCTGCTGCGCCACGATATCGCCCGCGTCGGCGCGCTTCACCATGTGGTGCAGCGTGACGCCGGTTTCCGTTTCGCCGTTGACCAGCACCCAGTTGAGCGGCGCGCGGCCGCGGTATTTCGGCAGCAGAGAGCCGTGCAGGTTAAAAGCGCCCACGCGGGCGGTGCGGAGGATGCTGTCGCTCAGCAGCGCGCGGTAGTAGAACGAGAAGATAAAGTCCGGCTGCATCGCGTTGATGCGGTCAACCCACAGCGGATGGCTGGCGTCTTCCGGCGCGTAAACCGGAATGCCCTGCTCCGCCGCCAGGCGCGCCACGGAGGGAAAGGCGTGGCTTTCCGGCGAGGTGTCGGCATGGGTGAAGATGGCGCTGATTTCATACCCGGCGCTCAGTAGCGCGCTGATGCCCGCACAGCCCATTTCGGCGTAGGCGAAGACGATGGTTTTCATTGCTCAGATTCCTGTACAGAAGTGGCTTTTTGCTGGGGGTGGATAACACGCTGGATAAAGTAGCGAGGCCGCGCGCGCACGTCGTTGTAGATGCGCCCGATATATTCACCGAGCAGCCCCATGCCGATAAACTGCGCGCCGACAAAGATAAACAGGATGGCGAACAGCACAAAGACGCCGTCGCCCGCCCAGCTGGCGCCGAGAAACAGGCGCAGCACGATCAACACCAGCGAGAAGGCGAAACCGGCCAGCGCGATCAGGCTGCCGACGATGCTCAGCAGACGCAGCGGCGTGGTGGTCAGGCAGGTCACCAGGTCGTACATCAGGTTGATCAGCTTCATAAAGCTGTATTTGGAGTCGCCGAATTCGCGCTCGGCGTGGGTCACCGGCAGTTCGATGGTGCGCCGCGCGAAGGTGTTGGCGAGAATGGGGATAAAGGTGCTGCGCTCGTGGCAGTTCAGCATCGCCTCGACAATATGGCGGCGATAGGCGCGCAGCATGCAGCCGTAGTCTCCCATCGCTTTGCCGGTGACGCGCTGGATCAGGTGGTTGATGGCACGCGAGGCGCGGCGGCGAAACCAGCTGTCCTGCCGGTTCTGGCGCACGGTGCCGACCACGTCATAGCCCTGCTGCGCGGCCCGCACCAGGTTCGGGATCTCCTCCGGCGGGTTTTGCAGATCGGCGTCCAGGGTGATGATCAGATCGCCGGAGACATGGCTGAAGCCGGCCATAATCGCCGAGTGCTGGCCGTAGTTGCGGTTCAGCAACACGCCGACCACATGGCTGCCGGGCATGTCGGCGGCATCGTCGATCAGCTGGGCGGAGCGATCGGCGCTGCCGTCGTCCACCAGCAGAATTTCATACGCCAGTCCCAGCGTGGCGCAGGCGGCGTCGGTGCGGCGCACCAGCTCCGCCAGGCTCTCTTCTTCGTTGTAGACCGGAATTACCACGGACACTTTGCGAATCGCTTTTTCTTCCTGCATCTCAACCTCCTGCCAGCTGGCGCAACGCGCTGACAACGCGGGCAACGTCGTCATCGCGCATATCCGGGAACAGCGGCAGAGAGCAGATGCGCTCGCTGTTCCATTCGGTGTTGGGCAGCGAGAGCTGCGGATAGCGTTCGCGGTAATATTTATGGGTGTGCGCGGCGCGGAAATGCAGGCCGGTGCCGATATCCCGCGCCTTTAGCGCCTCCATCAGCGCATCACGGCTGATGCCGCAGGCGGCTTCGTCGACGCGAATGATAAACAGATGCCAGGCGTGCTGATGCGGCCAGGCCGGCTGCGCCAGCGGCAGAAACGGCGTGTCGGCGAGTTCATGCAGATAGCGCTGGGCGATGGCGGCGCGGCGCGCATTAAAATCGGCGAGCTTTTTCAGCTGCACCAGCGCAATGGCCGCGCTGATATCGGGCAGGTTGTACTTGAAGCCGGGCATGATCACTTCCGCCTGCGGCTTGCGGCCGTGGGTATGGCGATCGTAGGCGTCGACGCCTAGCCCGTGAAACTTCAGGCTGCGCAGGCGGTCCGCCAGCGGCGCGTCATCGGTGACAATCAGTCCGCCTTCGGCGCAGGTCATATTTTTAATGGCATGGAATGAGAAAATCGCGGTGCCCGCGCTGCCGATATGGCGTCCCCGGTAGTAGCAGCCCGCTGCGTGAGCACCATCTTCGATCACCGGAATGCCATAGCGCGCGCCGAGGGCGCGAATCGCGTCCACCTCCGCCGGCGCGCCGGCATAGTGCACCGGGATGATGGCGCGGGTGCGCGGCGTGATGGCGGCCTCAATCTGTTCGGGCGTCACCATCAGCGTATCGCGATCGACGTCGATCATCACCGGCGTCGCGCCCAGCAGCGTAATGATATTAAGGGTAGAGACCCAGGTCAGCGACGGCGTGATCACCTCATCGCCGGGCTGAATACCAAGCGCCAGCAGCGTAACGTGCATGCCTGCCGTGGCCGAGCTGACGGCGATGGCGTGCTGATTGCCGGTGAGCTGACAAAAAGCCTGCTCCAGCGCCGCATTTTGCGGACCGGTGGTAATCCATCCGGATTCAAACACCGCGTTGACCGCCGCCAGCTCCTCTTCACCCAATGAGGGCCGCGAAAAAGGGAGAAATGACATAATAAAACCCCATCCGTTCTAGATGTTCGAAATAAATAAATGCGTAAGCGCCGCCTGAAGAAATAAGTTTTACAAATATGAAGGAATTGTTTCCTTTAGACGTCAGTTTGGTGAATCTCGCCAGCCCTGCTTCACGACGGGGTTGCGAAAATAATGCTGGCGAAACCTTAAGACAGCCTTAATAAGACTGGCGGATGTTTTCTCCTGGCGCGGGAGGCGATACAAGGGCAATAAAGAGGGGCGCTATAAATAGCACGGCCGTGGACACTTTGATTATTTTAATACAACCAGCGCGGAAGGCAGGTATATCTAACTTCACCGAACAAACCCTGCGCTCTAAAAAAAAGCAAGAAAATCATCGACACTAATTATTTACCGGCTGATGATTAGCGCAGGCGACAATTTAAAAAAATAAATAAAAATCAATTAATTATAATTAACGCGCTTGCGATTTAATGCTTTTGCATCCATTTTAAAAGCACACCCTTCTCGAAAAGGAAGGCATCCAACCGCATTAATTCCGGACAGCCTGGCGACAGAAGGAGGAAATGAAAACGGGCTTAACAAACCGCTTCACCTTATTTGCGCACGTGGAAAAGCCAGGCAGCCATTTTATGCTGCGTGAACAGGTGCGTAACGGACGGGCACGTAAAATAATGCGCCCTTTTATCACCGGATTGCAGCAATGGTTTATCTTTTGTTTAAGATAAAAACTATTTTTACCGCCGTTGCCGGCGGCGCAATGCGTTATATCGCACGCGCTGCGCTGCCGGCCGGCGGATTTGACGACTAAAACTCCGCTTCCTCTCCCGGCAGCGGTTGAGACAGTTCCTGACCTTCGACGCCAGCATAGAAAATCACTAACTCGGTCGGCTCATCGGTAGTGTAGCCACGGTGCGCGCTGTTGATCGTTTCGTTCAGCGCCTCTCCTGCGCCTGCGTGAAAGCGTTCGCCGCTGTGCCTGTCTTCGATGGTCAGGCGTCCAGAAAGAACATAGGCGGAATTAGGCATGGGGTGGGTATGCCAGGGGAGTTCGCTGTGGGCGGGCAACGACATGCGCATCACCGTTATCTGCGGTTTGCCCGCTGGATAAGCCTCATAGGGCTGGCCGTTCCAGGCGCTGCCGCTCTGCAATACCTGTTCGTGCGTGACCTCGGTGGGGCGCGGGTCTGAGTGGTTTTTTTTCTCCGTCATGGGCTCTCCTGTCCGTTAATTTCATTAGAGTGTAGCGGACAGGGCGCGCCAGAAACGGCAAAGGCCGCATTAAGCGGCCTCTGACACAGAGAGTGCGACAGCGTTATTTGATCAGTTCAGCGGAAACGTAGGCGCCGTTATCAAAGCGAGCCCCGGTAATTTTGTATGCTGCGCCAGCCTGATGCGCCTGCGCGGCGATTTGTGCTTCTGCCGCGTCGAGCGTGGCGGCTGAAGCGGTAATGCTCTGTGCGAAGCTGCCGAATGATACGAAAGAGAGTGCAGCAACTACAACGAAAGTTTTGATGGTTTTCATGGTCAGTTCCTTAAAGTTGATTTCAGCTGGTGAGGCGTTTTGCCTCGATGTAGACATCATGCGCCACCGGAAGAGGGTTTGAAAGCTGACATATTTGCTTTTAAACCACAAAAATATTGAAAGACTTTTCGGCCTCTTTTACCGGCCTGTCCGGCTGGCGATGTCCTGCTTAACGGCGCAAATTCTGACCGTCCATGAGTCCGTCAAGAAATTGCTGCCGCCCTTTCCTTGCCTGTAAGCGGGTTATCGACGGATAATCCCCTTCAGACTTCGTCACGCTGACGCGGCTACGCCGCAGCCCGACGCCCTCACGCTGAAAATTTAGGCAACGCATTGATATGAGTGAAAAATGTAAAGCGCTGCAAACCACGCTGATTCCCCTGCAGGCGATTGCGCATGCCCTACGATAACGTCTATGCCGAAAAACGGCTGCCCGGCGCGTTTCGCCGCAGCTGGCACCATTTTTATCGCAATACCACGGCCATGATCGGACTGTACGGCTTTGGCGCCCTGCTGCTTCTCTGCCTGTTCGGCGGGCTGCTGGCGCCCTACGGCATCGATCAGCAGTTTCTCGGCTATCAGCTGCTGCCGCCCTCCTGGTCGCGCTACGGCGACGTCTCGTTTTTCCTCGGCACCGACGATTTGGGACGCGACGTGCTAAGCCGCCTGCTGAGCGGCGTGGCGCCGACCGTGGGTTCAGCGATTCTGGTCACGCTCTTCGCCACGCTGTGCGGGCTGGCGCTTGGCGTGCTGGCGGGCATCACGCACGGTTTGCGCTCGGCCGTTATGAATCACGTGCTGGATACCCTGCTGTCGATCCCTACGCTGCTGCTGGCGATTATCGTGGTGGCCTTTCTCGGCCCGCGCCTCGAGCACGCGCTGCTGGCGATCTGGCTGGCGCTGTTGCCGCGTCTGGTGCGCGCCACCTATAGCGCGGTGCACGACGAGCTGGAAAAAGAGTATGTGGTGGCGGCGCGCCTCGACGGCGCCAGCAACGTCGATATCCTGCGCCATGCGATTTTGCCCAACGTGCTGCCGATGCTGATCAGCGAAGTGACGCGCTCGCTGTCGCTGGCGATTCTGGATATCGCCGCGCTCGGCTTTCTCGATCTCGGCGCGCAGCTGCCCTCACCCGAATGGGGCGCGATGCTTGGCGATTCGCTGGAGCTGGTTTACGTCGCCCCCTGGACGGTGATGCTGCCGGGCGCCGCGCTGATGATCAGCGTATTAATCGTTAACCTGCTGGGCGACGGTATCCGCCGCGCTGTAGAGGCGGGAGTGGAATAATGCCGTTACTCGATATTCGTAATCTGACCATTGAATTTATGACCGCCGACGGTCCCGTCAAGGCGGTGGACCGCATCAACCTGACGCTGATGGAAGGCGAAGTCCGTGGGTTAGTGGGCGAATCGGGCTCGGGCAAAAGTCTGGTGGCGAAGGCGATCTGCGGCGTGACCAAGGATAACTGGCGCGTCACCGCCGATCGCATGGTATTCGACGATATCGACCTGCTGCGCCTGTCGCCGCGCGAGCGTCGCCGCATCGTCGGCCACAACGTCTCGATGATTTTTCAGGAGCCGCAATCCTGTCTCGATCCTTCGGAGCGTATCGGCCGCCAGCTGATGCAGGCGATTCCGCGCTGGACCTATAAAGGTGCGTGGATGGGACGCTTCTGGTTCTGGCGCAAAACCCGCGCCATCGAGCTGCTGCACCGCGTCGGCATCAAGGATCATAAAGATATCATGCGCAGCTTTCCCTACGAGCTGACCGAAGGCGAATGCCAGAAGGTGATGATTGCCATCGCGCTGGCCAACCAGCCGCGGCTGCTGATCGCCGACGAACCCACCAACGCCATGGAGCCGACCACCCAGGCGCAAATTTTCCGTCTGCTGAGTCGCCTCAATCAGAACAACAACACCACGATTCTGCTGATTAGCCACGATCTGCGCACCATGAGCCAGTGGGCGGACCGCATTAACGTAATGTACTGCGGGCAGACGGTGGAAACGGCGGGCAGCGACGATCTGATCGCTACGCCGCACCATCCTTATACGCAGGCGCTGATCCGCGCGATGCCCGATTTCGGCCGCGCGCTGCCGCACAAAAGCCGCCTGAACACGCTCTCCGGCGCCATCCCGTCGCTGGAGAGCCTGCCGATTGGCTGTCGGCTTGGCCCGCGCTGCCCCTATGCGCAGCGCAAATGTGTGGAAACCCCGCGCCTGAGCGGCAGCAAGACGCACCTTTTCGCCTGCCACTTTCCGCTGAATATGGAGGAGCAGTAGATGGAGACGCTGCTTGAAGTGCGCAATCTGAGCAAAACTTTCCGCTATCGCACCGGCCTCTTTCGCCGCCAGCACGTCGAGGCGGTGAAATCGGTGAGCTTTATTCTGCGCGAGAAGCAGACGCTGGCGATCATCGGCGAGAACGGCTCTGGCAAATCGACGCTGGCAAAAATGCTGAGCGGCATGGTGGCGCCGAGCAGCGGCGAAATCCTTATTAACGATCATCCGCTTGAATTCGGCGACTACGGCTACCGCAGCCAGCGCATCCGCATGATTTTTCAGGATCCCTCTACCTCGCTCAACCCACGCCAGCGCGTCAGCCAGATCCTCGACCTGCCGCTGCGCCTCAACAGCGACCTGGCGCCAGAGGCGCGCGAAAAGCGCATTATCGCTACGCTGCGCCAGGTGGGCCTGCTGCGCGACCATGCCGGCTACTATCCCCATATGCTGGCGCCGGGCCAGAAGCAGCGCCTTGGCCTGGCGCGCGCGCTGATCCTGCAGCCGAAAGTGATTATCGCCGACGAAGCCCTCGCCTCGCTCGATATGACGATGCGCTCCCAGCTGGTGAATCTGATGCTGGAGCTACAGGAGCAGCACGGCATCACCTATATTTACGTGACGCAGCATCTCGGCATGATGAAGCACATTAGCGATCAGGTGCTGGTGATGCATCAGGGGGAAGTGGTGGAGCGCGGCGGCACCGCCGACGTGCTGGCTTCGCCGCTACACGACCTGACTAAACGACTGATTTCGAGCCACTTCGGCGAAGCGCTGACGGCGGAAGCCTGGCGTCGCAAGGCCTGATTCAGGTTGGTTTACCCCATTTGCCTGAGACGTGCTAGAATCCGCACGTCGATTAATGCGGCCGCCTGTTTTTTAACCAACGCGGCCGCCAACAACAATGACCATAAGGATTACAGCTATGGGTTTTCTTTCCGGTAAGCGCATTCTGATTACTGGCGTTGCCAGTAAACTCTCTATTGCCTACGGAATTGCGCAGGCGATGCACAAGCAGGGCGCAGAACTGGCTTTCACCTACCAGAACGACAAACTGAAAGGTCGTGTGGAAGAGTTTGCTAAAGATCTGGGTTCAGACATTGTGCTGCCGTGCGATGTGGCCGAAGACGAGAGCATCAAATCGCTGTTTACTGAACTGGCAAAAACCTGGCCGAAATTTGACGGTTTCGTTCACTCCATCGGCTTCGCCCCGGGCGACCAGCTGGATGGCGACTATGTGAACGCCGTTACCCGCGAAGGCTTTAAGATTGCTCACGACATCAGCGCCTACAGCTTTGTGGCGATGGCGAAAGAGTGCCGCGAGATGCTGAACCCCAACTCCGCTCTGCTGACGCTCTCCTACCTGGGCGCAGAGCGCGCGATCCCGAACTACAACGTGATGGGTCTGGCGAAAGCGTCGCTGGAAGCCAACGTGCGCTATATGGCGAACGCGATGGGTCCGGAAGGGGTGCGCGTGAACGCCGTTTCCGCCGGTCCGATCCGTACCCTGGCGGCGTCAGGCATTAAGGATTTCCGTAAGATGCTGGCACACTGCGAAGCGGTTACTCCGATTCGCCGCACCGTCACCATCGAAGACGTCGGCAACTCGGCGGCGTTCCTCTGTTCTGACCTGGCCGGCGGCATCACCGGCGAGATCGTTCACGTTGACGGCGGCTTCAGCATCGCCGCGATGAACGAACTGGAACTGAAATAAGTGCTGAGGGCGAGCCTGGCTCGCCCTTTTTTTTGCTCACTTTCCCCGCCTTATAGCTTCGCGCTATTAATTATCACCGATCGGTCTTTTGCCCTTCCCCGCCGTTAAGCGACGATAAGCCAGCCCCCGGGCGCGCGTCACGGTTTCGGATTCACGCCATGCGCGACGTGCCAGTTATTTGCAAAAGGAATAACCATGGAACAACGCCGCTTTCCTGGCCACAACCACTGGTTTTACGAGAGCCAGACCAGCCCGCACGCTATACAGGCTGAGCCGCTGGTTCCCGAAGCAGCCCTGATTAACGACCGTTTCCTGCTCGGCCTGCAGCAGGAGGCGAGCACGCTTCAGCCGCTGCTGCAGGCCAGCCAGCCGATGCTGCTGGCCTCCCGCGATCTCTGCCAGCTGCTGTTTCCCGATCGCGTCGCAGCGACGCTGACCCATACCCTTACCCTTTACGATCGCCTCAGCACCGCGCTGACCGTGGCGCAGGTCGCGGGCGTGCAGCGGCTGTGCAACCACTACTCGGCGCGCCTTAATCCGCTGCCCGGCCCCGACTCGTCGCGCGAGAGCAATAATCGCCTGACGCAGCTGACGCAGTATGCGCGCCAGCTGGCGATGCAGCCGGAGCTGATCAACGCCGCAGCGCTCAGGGCGCTCGACGCCGTGGGCCTGACCGAGCCGGATATCGTGACGCTGAATCAGATCGTCGGCTTCGTCAGCTATCAGGCGCGCGTGGCGGCCGGTTTACAGGCGCTGCTGGCGCTGCCGGTGCGCTGGCTGCCGGGCGTGACGCCGCCGCCCGACGCCGATGGCGACGGGTTTGCGGAAAAGCCGCGCTGGAGACCGGGCGTGAAGCCGCTGGAGCTGCGCTACGCCAGCGCCGAACAGCTGGCCGCTGTTACCTTCTGCCAGCCGCGTCCCGATCTCGCCGATGCGGTCTGGCTGCTGGCGCACGACGCCGCCGCGCTCTACGGCTGGCAGACCCTGCGCCAGCGCATCACCGCGACGGCGTTTACCCCGCTGGCGGAGGCGACCTGCGCGCGCGCGCTCGGCAGCCGCTGGGCGTTTCAGTTTTTCCCGGATGAGGTGCGCAGTGCGCTGCTGGATTCAGTGGATGACGCCGCCGATCAGACAACGACGCAGGGCCGCGTCGTGGCGCTGGCGGCGCAGCTCACCCGCTCGCCTGAGCGCTTCAGCGCGGCGCATCTGCAGCCGCTGGTCACCGAAGGGTGGCAGCCGGACGCGCTGTTCGCCCTGATTCAGGCAGTGGCGATCGGCAACTGGAACAGCCGGCTGTTTTACGCCATGGGCGAAGCGGCGTAGCCTTCAAGGTGGCTGCGCGCCTCGTCGAAGAAGTGCTGCGACAGCAGCGAGGCGCGACCCGGTTCGGCAATCACCAGCGCCGCCTGGCGCGCCATATGGGTAATAGCAATCGGTCGCTGCGCCATGCCCTGGAGCATCGACGGCAGCAGATGGCCGACAGGCGACACCAGCACCCCCAGCCCCACCTGCGCGCTCTGCACCAGTTCGAGAATCGCCGCGCTCTCCACCATGACCTGCGGCGTCAGCCCCGCCTCGCGGAAGGCCATATCGAGATAGCGGCGAAAATAGCGCGTCGGCTCGGAGAGGCAGAGCGGCAAGGCGGCCAGCGCAGCGAGCGAGAGCGGTTCGTTGCCCACCAGCTCGGGAAACTGCTGCGGATCGAATATCGCTTCAACGCCGCGCTCGGGCAGAAACGCCGTCTGAAAATGCAGTTCGCGCAGCGTCGCCAGCTCGAAAAAGCCGATGCCGACGTCGACGGTATGACTGTTTAGCGCCTCCAGCAGCTGATCGGCGCTGAGCGCGGCAATGCGGTAGTTAAGCTGCGGATAGCGGCTCTGCACCCTTTTCAGCAGCGCCGGCAGCGCCACGCTGCACTGTGGCATTACGCCAATGCGCAGCGTACCGTTGACGCCGTGCTTCAGCGACTCGACCTCCAGCTTCAGCCCCTGATAGACCGACACGATCTCCCGCGCCCATGCCAGTACGCGCTCCCCTTCCGGCGTAAAGCCGACAAAGTTATTGCTGCGGTTGATTAGCGACAGGCCGAGTTCGCGTTCGAGGTTTTTCAGGCGCATGGAGAGCGTCGGCTGGCTGACGAAGCTGGCTTCGGCCGCGCGGCCGAAATGGCGTTCACGTTCGAGGTTGCAGAGGTAAATTAATTGTTTAATGTCTATTTTCTTTACCTGTCAGTGACATAAAAGCATAACTTTGCGGCGGAATAGAATGTTGCACCTTTCCCTGTACCCACTTGAGAAGTGACTCATCCTGATGAAGATCTTCGGGTACCTTGCTGGCGATGTCAATGCTGCTGACCAGGATTATTCTTACCGCTCGCCCACCGCTTGAGGATTAACCGGCAAGCAAATCGCCTGGTTAAAACGTGAAAAGGCCGCCTAATGGCAGCCTTGAATAAGTAAGGTAAATCGGATGAATAAAAGTAAATCAGGCAGCGATCGGTTGCGGTTTTATTTGAATCATGGCCGATTTACAAAAAATACATTTTGCGCCAAGCGGGTTTTTGACGTTAACGTCAAAAACAGAGCGGCGATATTGCGAGCCCTGACAGTGTGGGCAGCGCAGAGAGATAATGACTGAAATAATTTTTAGTGTCCTATGACGTTGGCAGCCGATGGGCCTTTTGGACCATCCTGCACAGTGAATTCTACCTTCTGCCCCTCGTCGAGAGGGCGGAAGTCATTGCCTGCGATAGCAGAAAAATGCACGAACGCATTTTTGCCGCCCTCATCAGGCCAAATAAAGCCGAAGCCGAGTTCTGCGTTAACTCCTTTAACCGTGCTGAGCAGATGATCAGACATAACATCCCTTTACTTTGAGCCTGCCAGTAAGAATAGCTGAATTACAGCGGCACACGGGTAAGATTGAGATAAAACTAAAAAAAAGAGAGGCTCAAGCGCGGCACTAACGTAAATGAGAGAGACGACAGAAACAGAGGATGAGGTTGTCTGCTTATCAGACCAGGCAATCATTTACGCACGCATTGGCAGCCATTGCAAGCAAGTAAAAAAGAATTTTGCTGTTACACTCTTTACGACATGCTGAGCGCGGCTAAGAAGTTGAATTAAATATAAAGAAGGAGAAAGAGGTGAAAAATAAAATTTATCTTCCGCAGTTTGATGTCAGTGCCGACGTGGAGATATTTGGTAATAAACTCACGGTGCGCTATGAAGGGAATGAGCATTTTCCTAAGCGCCTGAAGGTCAAAGAGCAATATTTCGTGGTCATCGACGGTAAAGAAAAGATTATGGTGCTTGAACGTAAAGCGATCGGCTCCTGGCAGTTCTCCCTTCAGTCATGATGGCGTGATTCCCACCTTCACCTACCGATTCAGCAAGGTGGGAATGCGCCGTGGTGCTATTTCTTTTCGCGGTCCTCGTAGGGATCTTTCGTGTCATCATTATGATCGTCACGGGTACGCGGAATCTCGCCGTGTTCTGCAGGCGCATCGGTCGCCGGATGATCGTCCTCTTCATAGGCGTTGTGGACGTGTGGCGTGCTTTCGGGTGCGCTCTTGCTGACGTCCCCTTCCTGCTTACGTTCTTCGTTGGTTTTATGCTTAAACATTTCCGTCTCCTCGTTCGCTTCCAGTCTGTTAAGTGTAGACGTAAATCCTTCAGGCCACGCCGAGCGCGCTCTTTACCTCGTTGGCGATCTTCTCAACCTGCGGACCATAGATAACCTGGATATCATGCTCGCTGACGCGGTTGATGCCGTTGGCGCCGGTGGTAAGCAGCGTTTGATCCACCACCTCTTTCATATCTTTCACTCTGACGCGCAGACGGGTAAAGCAGCAGTCAACATCTTCAATGTTCGCCTGCCCGCCCAGGCCGCTAATAATCACCCTGGTGCGCTCGTCCGCCGCCACCTGCTGCGGCTTTTCATCCTCTGATTCGCGCCCCGGCGTCTCGACGCCCATGCGGGTGATAATAAAGCGGAATGCATAGTAGTAGAGCGGCGCATAGATCGCGCCGAGCGCCAGCGTCCACCACCAGTGCGTTTTGCTGCCGCCGAGAATGCCGAACACCACCAGATCGATCACGCCGCCCTGCACGTTGCCGATCATCAGGTGCAGCATCGACATCAGCATAAAAGAGAGACCGGTCAGCAGCGCGTGCAGCAGATAGAGCACCGGCGAGACGAAAATAAAGCAGAACTCCAGCGGCTCGGTGATGCCGGTAGTGAATGAAGTCAGCGCGCCCGCCATCATCAGCGCCTTAACCCGCTGCTTATGTTCAGGACGCGCGGTGTGATAGATAGCCAGCGCGGCGGCCGGCAGGCCGAACATCATTACCGGGATTTTGCCCTGGGCGAGAAACTGGGTCGCGTTGCGCAGCGCGTCGTCAGGCACCGAGCCGGGATGGGTCAGCGACGCGTTAAAGATATTGAGCGCGCCCACCAGCGTTTGCCCGTCCACGATGGCGATGCCGCCAATCGGGGTAAAGCGCACCGTTTCATTAAGGATATGGTGCAGCCCGGTGGGGATCAGAATGCGCTCCGCCGTGCCGAGCAGAAAGGCGCCATACTGTCCGCTTTTGCCGATCATCTCCCCTACCCAGGCGATGCCCGCGCCCAGCGTCGGCCAGATCAGCGCCAGCAGCACGCCCACCAGCGGCAGCACAACCACGGTGACGATTGGCACGAAGCGGCGGCCGCCGAAAAAGCTGATGGCGGTCGGCAGCTGCTGGGTATAGAAGCGGTTATGCAGCATCACCGTCAGCAGCCCGGCAATCACGCCGCCCAGCACGCTCATGTTGTAGGTGAAGATGCCGAGCATCTGAATATATTCCGCCGAGGTCATCATCGCCGTGGTCTGGTCCATGCCCGCCTGCTGTAGCGCGGCCGGCGTGGTGGTCGCCGCCGTCAGCCCCTTGGCCGCCAGCGTGGCGCTGATACCGACGTTCATGGTGATGTAGCCGATGACCGCGGCGAAGGCCGCCGTCGGCTTTTCCGCCTTCGCCAGGCCGATGGCGCTCGCCACGGCGAAGAACACCGGCAGGTTGGCGAAAAGCGCGCCCGCCACTTTGCGGATGAAACCGATAATCAGCTGCGGCACCTGCATCTGGGCAAAGGCGTCGCCGGTAATCGCCGGGTTTTGCATGGCGGCGGCGAGGCCAAGGAAAATCCCCGCCGCCGCAATCACCGAGATCGGCATCATCAACGCTTTGCCAAACGCATGGATCTGGCTGGTGAGCTGTTTCATGGAGTGCGCCTTTTCAGAGATGAAGGAGCAAGTATTGACCCGATGGGCCAGTAACTCCCGTTATCAACAGGTTGCCAGAGAGTAAAATTTGAACAGCATCACAATTTTGTATCTGGCACGATAAACGGCGGCTATCGCACCATTAAGTCAATCAATTAGACAACTTATGATTGCAGTCGCACACTTCCCTCACCGTCAGGATATATCCTGATAACAAACTTCCTACAAAAAACATAAGCCTGCACTCACCATGAAATTCAAACGTAAAATTAAGCCCTACCGCGCCGCTGCGGGCGGCTGGGGATCGCTGGAAGCCACGACCCGTTTCGTTTTAGACAGCAAAGCTGCGCTGAAAAATATGCGCAACCTGATGCGCATGAACAAAGCGCGCGGCTTCGACTGCCCGGGCTGCGCCTGGGGCGACGACAATAAAAGCACCTTTAGTTTCTGTGAAAACGGCGCCAAAGCGGTGACCTGGGAAGCGACGCGTCGCGTGGTCGACACCGAGTTCTTCGCCCAGCACAGCGTCACCAAACTCTATGCGCAAAGCGACTACTTCCTGGAGTACCAGGGCCGCCTGACCCACCCGATGCGTTATAACGCCGAAACCGACCACTATGAGCCGGTGAGCTGGGACGACGCCTTTGCGCTGATCGCGCAGCATATCAAGGCGATGGACAACCCGAACCAGATGGAGCTCTACACCTCGGGCCGTGCCAGCAACGAAGCCTCCTGGCTCTATCAGCTGTTCGGCCGCCTGGCGGGCACCAATAACTTCCCGGACTGCTCCAATATGTGCCACGAAGCGAGCGGCGCCGGTCTGAAGCGCAGCATCGGCGTCGGCAAAGGCACCATTCGCCTCGACGATTTCGACCATGCCGACGCGATCTTCGTTTTCGGCCAGAACCCGGGCACCAACCACCCGCGTATGCTGCACAGCCTGCGTCACGCCGCCGATCACGGCGCGAAGATCGTCACCTTCAATACCCTGCGCGAGCGCGGACTTGAGCGTTTCGCCGATCCGCAGAAGCCGCTGGAAGTGGTCACCTCTAAAGCGGGCACCATCAGTTCCGCCTACTACCAGCCGAATCTCGGCGGCGATATGGCGGCGGTGCGCGGCATGGTGAAAGCGCTGCTCGAGACCCATCGCGCGCGCGTAGCGGCCGGTGAGAAAGGCCTGTTCGACGAAACCTTTATCAACGCCACTACGCACGGCGTCGAAGCCTATTTCGACGCGGTCGACAACACCGACTGGATGCAGATCGTGCAGCAGTCCGGCCTGAGCGAAGCGCAGATCCGCGAGGCCGCGGCCATCTACCAGAGCGCCGATCGCGTTATCGTCACCTGGGCGATGGGCATCACCCAGCACAAACACTCGGTGGACACGGTACGCGAAATCGTGAACCTGCAGCTGCTGTTCGGTCAGCTCGGCAAGAAAGGCGCAGGCCTCTGCCCGGTGCGCGGCCACAGCAACGTGCAGGGCAACCGCACCATGGGCATCGACGAGAAGCCGAGCAAAGCGTTCCTCGACGCGCTCGGCAGCCACTTCGGCTTCGAGCCGCCGCGCGAGCACGGTCATAACACCGTTGACGCGCTGAACGCCATGCTGCGCGACGAGATCAAAGTGCTGATCGCGCTGGGCGGCAACCTCGCCGCGGCGGCGCCCGACTCCCCGCGCACCGAAGAGGCGCTACAGCGCTGCGGCCTGACGGTGCATATCAGCACCAAGCTCAACCGCAGCCATCTGGTGCCGGGCGCGGAGAGCCTGATCCTGCCGACGCTGGGCCGCACCGAGCGCGACATCCAGGCGACCGGCAACCAGTTCATCACCGTGGAAGACTCCTTCAGCATGGTGCACGCCTCCGAAGGCATCGGCATTCCGCTAGCGGAGACGCAGCGCTCGGAAACCGCTATCGTGGCGGGCATCGCCCACGCGGTGCTGGGCGACGAGAAGGTGCAGTGGCTGAAGCTGGCCGCCGATTACAACCTGATCCGCGACCATATCGCCGCCACCATTCCGGGCTTCGCCGACTTCAACGAGAAGTGCGACCAGCCGGGCGGCTTCTACCTCGGCAACGCGGCGGCGGATCTGCGCTTCAACACCCCAACGCAGAAAGCGGAGTTCAGCAACGCGGCGCTGCCCGCCTCGCTCTTCCCGCTGGACGTGGCGGAAGTGCCTTTCACGCTGCAGACCCTGCGTTCGCATGACCAGTACAACACCACAATCTACGGTCTCGACGATCGTTACCGCGGCGTTTACGGCCAGCGCGAAGTGGTGTTTATCAACCCGGAAGATATGCAGGCGCTCGGCTTTACCGAAGGTCAGCTGGTGGATATCGAAACCCTGTGGAACGACAATATCTCGCGTCGCGTCAGCGGTTTTAAACTGGTGCCCTATAATATTCCGCGCGGCAACCTCGCGGCCTATTATCCGGAAACCAACCCGCTGGTTCCGCTGAACAGCTTCGGCGACATCAGCGGCACGCCGACCTCAAAATCGGTTCCGGTGAAGCTGGAACTGTCGGTTTCTCTGCCAACGCAGCGCATCGCGTAAGCACAGAGTTTCCTTAGTAAAAAGCCGGTTAATCCGGCTTTTTTACCCTCTTTTGCCTTGCCGCGCGCCCCTGATTCGCGTAAAACTAGCAGCCGCTCTTAGGCCACGAAACTAAACTGACTATGTTCCAGGATAATCCGCTGCTCGCGCAGCTTAAAGAGAAGCTCCACGCGCAGACTCCCCGCGCAGAAGGTGTCGTTAAAGGCACCGAAAAAGGTTTCGGCTTCCTTGAAGTCGACGCGCAGAAAAGCTATTTCATTCCGCCGCCGCAGATGAAGAAAGTGATGCACGGCGACCGGGTATCCGCCATCATCCACAGCGATAAAGATCGTGAAAGCGCCGAGCCTGAAACGCTGATCGAGCCTTTCCTCAGCCGCTTTGTCGGCCGCGTGCAGAAGAAAGATGACCGTCTTTCCATCGTTCCGGACCATCCGCTGTTAAAAGATGCGATCCCCTGCCGTCCGGTACGTGGCCTGAGCCATGATTTCCAGGCGGGCGACTGGGCCGTTGCCGAAATGCGCCGCCATCCGCTGAAAGGCGACCGCGGCTTCTACGCCGAACTGACCGAATTTATCGTTAAAGCCGACGATCATCTGGCGCCGTGGTGGGTCACCCTGTCGCGCCATAACCTGGAGCGCGAAGCGCCGCAGATCGGCTTTGGCGAGATGCTGGACGAACAGCTGACGCGCGAGGATCTTACCGCGCTCGATTTCGTCACCATCGACAGCGCCAGCACCGAAGATATGGATGACGCGCTCTACGTCGAAGAGAACGCCGACGGCACGCTGCGCCTGACTATCGCCATCGCCGATCCCACCGCCTACGTGGCGGAAGGCAGCGAGCTGGATAAGCTGGCGGCGCAGCGCGCCTTCACCAACTATCTGCCGGGCTTCAATATCCCGATGCTGCCGCGCGAACTCTCTGACGACGTCTGTTCGCTGCGTCCCAACGTGCGCCGCCCGGCGCTGGTCTGCCGCGTCACCGTGGCGCAGGATGGCGCGCTGGGCGACGACGTGCACTTCTTCGCCGCCTGGATCGAATCGAAAGCCAAGCTGGTCTATGACCAGGTTTCCGACTGGCTGGAAAACAGCGGCGAATGGCAGCCGCAGAGCGAGGCGATCGCCCAGCAGATCCGTCTGCTGCACCGTATCTGCCTGGCGCGCAGCGAATGGCGTCAGAACCATGCGCTGGTGTTTAAAGATCGCCCGGATTACCGCTTCGTTCTCGGCGAGAAAGGCGAAGTGCTGGATATCGTCGCCGAGCCGCGCCGCATCGCCAACCGCATGGTGGAAGAGGCGATGATCCTCGCCAACGTCTGCGCCGGTAAGGTGCTGCGTGAGAAGCTGGGCTTCGGCGTCTATAACGTGCATACCGGCTTCGACGCCACCAACGCCGAGCAGGCCGCCGCCGTGCTGGCCAGCCACGGCGTCAACGTCGATCCCGCCGCTATCACCACGCTGGAAGGTTTCCGCCAGCTGCGCCGTCAGCTCGACGCGCAGCCGACGCAGTACCTCGACAGCCGCATCCGTCGCTTCCAGTCTTTCGCCGAGATCAGCACCGAGCCGGGTCCCCATTTCGGCCAGGGCCTGGAGGCGTACGCCACCTGGACCTCGCCGATCCGTAAATCGGGCGACATGATCAACCATCGCCTGCTGAAAGCGATTATTCGCGGCGAGCAAGGCGCCCGTCCGGATGAGGCGCTGACGACGACCATGGGCGAACGTCGTCGCCTGAACCGTATGGCGGAGCGCGACGTCGGCGACTGGCTCTACGCGCGCTGGCTGGCGCCGCACGCCGGCACCGATCGCAAGTTCAGCGCCGAGATTATCGACGTTTCGCGCGGCGGCATGCGCGTGCGCCTGCTGGAGAACGGCGCGGTCGCCTTTATTCCGGCGCCCTTTATCCACGCGGTGCGCGACGAACTGGTGTGCAGCCAGGAGAGCGGCACCGTGCAGATCAAAGGCGAAGTCGCCTTCCGCGTGACCGACGTGATCGACGTGACCATCGCCGAAGTGCGCATGGAAACGCGCAGCGTGGTAGCCCGTCCGGCCGTCTGAGCATGAAAAGATGCGGGATAATCGCTGTTATCCCGCATTTTCACCCCTCTCTTTACAGAAATGTTAAATTTGTTCCCCGCTTCACACTTCTCAACACATTAACTTTCACTTACATTCCATTACATTACCTTTGACTCGTTGTCTTTGAACGTCCCTTTCGGTTCATACAAGGAGTGAGGTCATGAAGAACGTCAAAACCAGCGCCATCTGGTTAGCGGTGGCGTTAGTCGGCGCGGGCGCATTCGCCATGCTGGCGTTAAACCGCGGCGAGCACGTTAACGCCGTCTGGCTGGTGGTGGCCGCCGTCGCCTGCTACAGCATCGCCTATCGCTTTTACAGCCTGTTTATCGCCCGCAATATTTTCGAGCTGGACGATCGGCGCCGTACGCCCGCCGAGCGCTTCAACGACGGCCTCGACTATGTCCCGACCAATAAATGGGTGCTGTTCGGCCACCACTTTGCCGCTATCGCCGGCGCCGGGCCGCTGGTCGGCCCGATTCTGGCGGCGCAGATGGGCTTTCTGCCCGGCACCATCTGGATCCTTGTTGGCGTCATGCTGGCGGGCGCGGTGCAGGATTTCCTCGTGCTGTTTATCTCTACCCGCCGCGACGGCCGCTCGCTGGGCGAGATGGCGCGTCAGGAGCTGGGGGCCTTTGCCGGTGTGATTACCATGCTCGGCGCGCTCGGCGTGATGATCATCATTCTCTCCGCGCTGGCGCTGGTGGTGGTGAAAGCGCTGGCTAACTCGCCGTGGGGACTCTTTACCATTGCCGCGACCATTCCGATTGCGCTGCTGATGGGCGTCTATATGCGCTTTATCCGTCCCGGCAAAATCGCGGAGGTGTCGCTGATCGGCTTTGTGCTGATGATGGCGGCGATTATCTACGGCGGCAACGTGGCGCAGGATCCCTACTGGGGCCCCTTCTTTACCCTGAAAGGCACCTCGCTGACCTGGGTGCTGGTGATCTACGGTTTTGTCGCCTCGGTGCTGCCGGTCTGGCTGCTGCTGGCGCCGCGCGATTATCTTTCCACCTTCCTGAAAATCGGCGTGATCGTCGGGCTGGCGGTCGGCATCGTCTTCGCCATGCCGGAGATGAAGATGCCGGCGGTGACGCGTTTTATCGACGGCAGCGGCCCGGTCTTCGCCGGTCAGCTCTTCCCGTTCCTGTTTATCACCATCGCCTGCGGCGCTATCTCCGGCTTCCATGCGCTGGTCTCCAGCGGCACCACACCGAAGCTGGTGGAGCGCGAGAGCCATATCCGTTTTATCGGCTACGGCGCGATGCTGATGGAATCGTTCGTCGCCATCATGGCGCTGATCTGCGCGTCGGTTATCGATCCCGGCGTCTACTTTGCTATGAACGCGCCGGCGGCGCTCATCGGCACCACGGTAGAGAACGCCGCGCAGGTGATCAACAGCTGGGGCTTCGTGGTGACGCCGGAGATGCTCTCGGGCATCGCGCGTGACGTCGGCGAGGCCTCGGTGCTGTCGCGCGCGGGCGGCGCGCCGACCTTTGCGGTGGGCATGGCGCATATCATCACCGACGTCTTCAACAGCCGCGCGATGATGGCCTTCTGGTATCACTTCGCCATCCTGTTCGAAGCGCTGTTTATCCTGACCGCGGTGGATGCCGGGACGCGCGCCTGCCGCTTTATGGTGCAGGATCTGGTCGGCACCGTGGTGCCGTCGCTGGCGAATAACCGCTCGTGGGCGGGCAATATGGCGGGCACGGCGGTTGCGGTCGCCGGCTGGGGCTTTTTCGTCTACCAGGGCGTGGTCGATCCGCTGGGCGGCATCAATACCCTGTGGCCGCTGTTCGGCATCGGCAACCAGATGCTCGCCTCAATGGCGCTGATCCTCGGCACCGTGGTGCTGTTTAAGATGAAGAAGCAGCGCTATGCCTGGGTGACAATTCTGCCGACCGCCTGGCTGTTTATCACCTCGATGACGGCGGGCTGGCAGAAGATTTTCCATGAGAAGCCTGCCATCGGTTTTCTGGCGCAGGCGAACAAGTTCCGCAAAGGCCTTGATGAAGGCGTGATTATCGCCCCGGCGAAGAGCGTGGCGGATATGCAAACCATTGTTTTCAGCAACCAGATTAACGCCGTGCTGTGCGGCTTCTTTATGCTGGTGGCGGTCACCATGCTGATCGCCGCCTTCTTCGTGATTCGCCGCGCCCTGCGCAGCAGCGTGCCGACCACGCACGAAGCGGAGCCGTCGCTGCGTAAGGAGGTTCACCATGTCTGATGCGATTCGCCGCGCCGCCCGTCCGGCGCGCCTCACCACCATTACCCGCTGCCGCCCGCTCGACGCCCCCAGGCGCTTCAGCTGGCGAACGCTGTGGCGCGGCGTGCAGCAAAGCTTCCGCCTGATGGTGGGCGTGCAGGATTATCAAAATTATCTTCAGCATATGCAGCGTCAGCATCCGGATCTGACCCCGATGAGCGAGCGCGATTTTCATCGTTACTGTCTTGATGCCCGGTTCCCCAGTCAGGCAGGCAAGCTGGGAAAATGTCCTTGTTAAGCAGGTAAATCGGCCCCGCGACGCGGGGCTTTTTTGTGCCATTCTTTATCAGACCGGAAAATATATTTGGCTGGCATCTTGTGCTGAAGTGAGATGCCGAATACTGTTGATAAAATAATGAGATAACGCCAGTAGAGCACTCCCCCGGAGGACCTTTCCATGACCGATGAACAAGGGCAAACGTTGCTGTATACCTTGTTTGGCACGACCAGCCCTCATTGGCGCCTGACCACCGACAGCGACGCCCTGCAGTTTGCAGAGGATGAAAACGCGCACACCAACATTGCCGTTGCGCTGACGCCCGCGCAGGCCAGCCTGTTGCGCGCCATGCCGGTGATCACCTCCAGCGTAAACCTGACACTGCCGCTGCACGGCACGCCGGTGCCGATGCATTTTGTCGGCCGCAAGGTCAACCAGTCGAGCTGGGCCGGCACCGCCTCCGCATGGGGCGATACCTCCGCCGTCGCGCGCGACCTGACGCTGGGGCTCTCGTTTGCCGAACAGGTGGTCTCTGAAGCCAACTCGGTGATCGTGATTGTCGATCAGCGCGGCAATATTCAGCGCTTCAACCGCCTCAGCGAGGAGTACACCGGCCTCAACGAGCACGAAGTGATCGGCCGCAACGTTTTCCAGCTCTTTATGACCAAACAGGAAGCGGCCGCCTCACGCCGCAACATCGCCGGCTTCTTCCGCGACGGCAATTCCTACGAGGTTGAACGCTGGGTGAAGACCCGTAAGGGCCAGCGACTCTTTCTGTTTCGTAATAAGTTCGTTCACAGCGGTAGCGGGAAAAATGAAATTTTCCTCATCTGTTCCGGAACGGACATAACCGAGGAGCGGCGGGCTCAGGAGCGCCTGCGGGTGATGGCGAATACCGATACCGTGACCGGTTTGCCTAATCGCAACGCAATCCACCAGCAAATTAGCCTGGCGCTGGAGCTGGCGAAAGAGGATGAGACCGGCGTGGTCTACCTCGATCTCGATAATTTCAAGAAGGTGAACGACGCCTACGGTCATATGTTCGGCGATCAGCTGCTGCAGGCGGTGTCGCTGGCGATCCTCAGCTGTCTGGGGAAAGACCAGACGCTGGCGCGCCTCGGCGGCGACGAGTTTGTGGTGCTGGCGGAGCATACCAGCCAGGCGGCGCTGGAGGCGATGGCGTCGCGCATTCTTGAGCGTCTGCGCCAGCCCTTCCGCATCGGCCTGATTGAGGTCTACAGCGGCTGCTCTATCGGCATCGCGCTGGCGCCGCTGCACGGCGAGGATCGCGAAAGCCTGATCCGCAACGCCGATACCGCGATGTATCACGCCAAAGAGAACGGGCGCGGCAAGTTCTGCGTCTTCGCCGCTGAAATGAATCAGCGCGTGTTTGAATATCTCTGGCTCGACACCAACCTGCGCAAGGCGCTCGATCAGGATCACCTGACGGTGTTCTACCAGCCCAAGCTCGACAGCGACGGCGTGGTGCGCAGCGCGGAAGCGCTGGTGCGCTGGAACTCGCCCGAGCGCGGTATGGTTTCGCCCGCCGACTTTATTCCCTATGCCGAAGAGTCGGGGCTGATTGTGCCGCTCGGCCGCTGGGTAATGCTGACCGTGCTGCGGCAGATTCTGGCCTGGCGCGAGGAAGGCATTCATTTGCGCGTGGCGGTCAACGTCTCGGCGCGACAGCTGATCGACCAGAGCATCTACAGCGATCTCAAGCTGGCGCTGATGGACAGTGGGCTGACGGAGTGCCCGATCGATATCGAGCTGACCGAAAGCTGCCTGATTGAAAACGAAGCGCAGGCGCTGACCCTGATGAAGCAGTTCCAGGAGCTGGGCGCGCAGGTGCATCTCGACGATTTCGGCACGGGCTACTCTTCGCTGTCGCAGCTGGCGCGCGTGCCGATCAACGCTATCAAGCTCGATCAAAGTTTTATTCGCAATATTAATGAGCAGCCGGTCTCTCAGTCGCTGGTGCGCGCGATTGTCGCCGTCGCTAAGGCGCTGACGCTGGAAGTCATCGCCGAGGGCATTGAGACCAAAGCGGAAGAAGAATTTGTTCTCCTCAACGGCGTGGACGGGCGTCAGGGCTATTTCTACGCAAAACCAATGCCCGCAGAACAGTTCGGGCATTGGCTGGCTAAGCATCCTGCCCGCGTTTAAAACTCCGCGTGATTAGCCCGCTTTACGCAAGGATGCGCTATGGCGGTTTTGTAACTGCACCAGACGTTCCATATAGGCGATGTCTTTCGGCTCCAGCGTAAAGGCATAGTCGACCCAGTCCTCAGTGATATCCATCAGCTCTGCGCGCGACAGCTGCAGAACGCGCTGGCGCGCCTTCAGCATGGCGCGCACGCCGTTCAGCTTCGGCCGCAGCGTATCGATAAAGGTACGCGTGCAGCGGTAGCTTTCGCCAGGCTGGAACACCTTGTCCACCAGACCGCGCGTCTCATACCATTCAGCGCTGTGCGACTCCCCTTCGCATATCAGCTCTTCCGCCAGCTTCATCCCGGCCCGACGCGCCACTAAGGAGTAGCCGCCCATGCCAGGGAACAGGTTGAAGGCGATCTCCGGGAAGCCGAGCCGCGCGTTGTTTTGCGCCAGGATAAAGTGGTGCGCCAGCGCGGCCTCAAAGCCGCCGCCTAACGCGCTGCCCTCAATCATCGCAATAGTGACCGCGCCGGTGTCGAAGCCGCGCGCCGCCGAGTGAATGCAGTCGACGCAGGCCCGCGCATAGGCGCGCAGCGCCTCGCGCCGGTTGTTGCGAATGCACTCGACGAAGAAGCGCAGATCGCCGCCCGCGTTGAACATCTGCGGCACCAGCGAGCCGGTAACCCAGAAATCGATCGGCAGGCCGGAACGCTGAGCCGCATAGCTCAGGTTCATGATCTCCTCAATTAATTCGTGGTTGAAGCTGGGGCGCGGCTGCGCCCGCAGCATCATCCACATGGTGCGGCGGCCCTCTTCGTAGTACGCGGCAAGCTGAGTAGTCTGTCCCACTTCGGTGAACAGTCGGCAGGTTGGTTGGTTAATTACTGTCATCGTCTCATCCTCTGTTTATTTGATGCGTTAAACGCCACATCAGCGTAATGCAGAGAGAGGCCAGACCAAATGAGAGATTGATTTATAAAGTAAAATCCAGAGATATCCCCGACTTAGCGGTCGGGGATGCTTAAGCAGGGTTACTTAATTGCCGCGCGCTGGCCAACCGCAACGCGAGAACGCTTAACGCGTTTTGAATAGACAGCAGTTATCACTGGTACCAGCACTGAGGTGACAATCACCGATGTCGCCACCAGCGCAGTGGCGGCTGGCGCAACCGGTTTAAACTGCGGCAGCATCTCCGCTATCAGCACCGGCGTCGCTACCGCCGCACCCGCCGTGCTCGACGCGGCGATGCCCGCAGTGCCGTCGCCGCCGCCGATCAGCCGGTCGGCGATAATCAGCGGAATGCCGGTAACGATGATGACCGCCACGCCCAGCAAAATGCCCAGCAGGCCGGTCTGCGCGATAACCGTAAGGTCAATGGTGTTGCCCAGCGCGAAGGCGAAGAAGGGAATAAGCGTGTGCACCGCTTTGCCGAAAAACTCCCGCAGTTCCGGATCCAGATTGCCGAGGGCAAAGCCGATCAGGAACGGCAAGACCGCGCCGACGAAAACGTGCGGTTCAAAAGAGGCGATGCCGGCGGTGCCGAGGATGACCATGGTCATCAGCGGGCCCGACTCCAGCGACATCAGCACAAAGGCGCCCGCCTCTTCTTTGCTGCCGTACTGCTGCATGATCGAGGCGTAGAGGCCGCCGTTGGTCATATCCATCGCCGCCACCAGCGCCAGCGTCGAGAGCCCGGCGAACATGCCGACCTCGACGCCGTTCTCGGGCACGACGCGGGACGCGATCGCCGCCACGATCCAGGCCACCGCGATTTTAGTGATCACCAGCGTGCCCGACTTGCGCAGCACCGCGCCGGTGGCGCTGAGCTTGATAGAGGCGCCCATACAGAAGAACCAGATGGCGAGGATCGGCACCGTGCCGGTCATCAGGCCATTGCTGAAGGAACCCAGGTATTTGCCGGCGCCAGGGGTCAGCGTGTGGCAAAGCGCGCCAAGAAAGAGCGGGATGAGCATCATGCCGCCAGGAATTTTATCGATAGCACGTTTGATATGCATAAGGGGTCACCTTTGCTGTCCAGAGGGAGGTGCGTTTTTATGCCCGAGGGCGTGACAGCAAAGTACGGGGCGCAGCGCGGGAAAACAGTGATCGCATCGTAAAAATGAAACGCTGTTTTATTTTTGGTTGCCGGTATGTTTCGTTATTTTGATCGGCGTCGCCATACCAGCAAAATCCCTCAGGGGATGAGCGGTGGTTCCAGATGCACGCAGGCGGCATCAACCGAAGGCAAAGTGGGGACGATTCCCTTGAGGCGGGACGCCTTAACCTTCGGTGATGCCGCCTGCGTGATGATGCGTGCGTCATCTTTAAATAGCGCTGGCGCGGCGGATTACTCTTTCTGACCGTACCAGGCGTTTTTGCCGTGCTTGCGCAGGTAGTGCAGGTCGAGCAGCGTCTGATTAATCGGCGGCAGGTCGGCGCGCAGCTGCTGGCTGAACAGCCCCATATAGGCCACCTCTTCCAGCACTACGGCGCTGTGCACCGCCGCATGGGCGTCGCGTCCCCAGGCGAATGGCCCGTGCGAGTTCACCAGCACCGCCGGAATGGCACTGGGTGAGAGATCGCGCTGGGCGAAAGTTTCAATAATGACGCCGCCGGTATTCCACTCGTAGTCGCGCTGAATTTCATCGTCGTACATGGCGCGGGTGCAGGGAATTTCGCCATAAAAATCGTCCGCGTGGGTGGTGCCCCAGGCCGGGATCGCGCGGCCAGCCTGCGCCCAGATGGTGGCGTGGCGCGAATGGGTATGCACGATGCCGCCAATCTCCGGCCAGGCCAGATAGAGGGCGCGGTGGGTGGCGGTATCGGACGAAGGACGCTTGTTTCCCTCGACAACCTCGCCGCTGGCGAGATCGACCACCACCATATCGTCGCGCTGCATGCTGGCGTAGCTGACGCCCGACGGCTTGATCACCAGTAAACCCTGTTCGCGATCCACCGCGCTAACGTTGCCCCAGGTAAAGGTCACCAGGTTGTAGCGCGGCAAATCCAGATTCGCTTCCAGAACCTGCTGTTTGAGTTGTTCCAGCATTGTTTTCTCCTGCTCAGATTGATCTCTGAATTGTGCAGGCGCTGGCTAAAAAGCTTATGGAGAGACTGGCTGGAAAAGCGGCGGAAAACGGCTGATAAATAAAAAATGTGGCGCGAATTAGGAATCTTCTATCTTCGGAAAATTTGCATAAGGCTTAGAATTCACTCATGCAATGGGCGGATCTGTTTGCCGACTGCATTTATTTGCCCGAGACAACATTGTCCATAGTGAAAGGCATATCGGCATCTTCAGGGAAGAAGCGATGGCGTAATACGGGTAGATATAAGAACAGAGGAAAAAAACACCTATACTGAGTGTGTTGCCTCTGTGAGCACAATCAAGGAGAAGTTTATGACAACAACCATGAAACGTATTACCGCAGCTGTTTTGGCTACCACTTTAGTTGTCGCGCTGAGCGGCTGTTCAAACTGGTCAAAACGCGATCGTAACACCGCTATCGGCGCCGGCGCCGGCGCCATTGGCGGTTCGGTGCTAACGCACGGCAGCGCGCTCGGCACGCTGGGCGGCGCGGCGGTGGGCGGCGTTATCGGTCATCAGGTCCATTAATGACCGCAAAGCCGTTTTAATAATAAAAGGCTACACAGCGTATTAATATAACCATCGGGCTACAGACGTAGCCCGATTTTTATTCAACCGCCCGCCAGCTTGACCTTCAGCCCTTTGGCCTCCAGCAGCTGTTTAAGCAGATCGCGCTTGTCGCCCTGGATCTCGATAACGCCCTCTTTCACCGATCCGCCGCAGCCGCATTTTTTCTTCAGCTCCGCGCCCAGCTTATTCAGGGCGTCGTCGTCGAGATCGAGCCCGGTAATCAGGCAGACGCCTTTGCCTTTGCGGCCGCTGGTCTGACGCTGAATGCGCACAATGCCGTCGCCTTTCGGGCGTTCGACCTTCTCTTGCGGCTGCTCGATGCGGCCGGCGTCGGTGGAGTAGACCAGCGGATTGTCGCGGCTCATGCGGACTCCTTAAGCGAGGTTAAAATAGCTGACAGCGTGGCGGCGGGATCGGCCGACTGGGTAATCGGACGCCCGATCACCATATAGTCTACCCCCGCCTGCTGCGCCTGCTGCGGCGTCATAATGCGGCGTTGATCGCCGGCGTCGCTGCCTGCCGGACGGATGCCCGGCGTCACCAGCGCGAAATCGGCGCCGATAGCGGTTTTGAAACGCGCGGCCTCATGGGCCGAACAGACCACGCCGTCGAGGCCGCAGTCGCGGGTTAACTTCGCCAGGCGTTCCGCCTGTTCGGCGGGCGACAGGGTAATGCCGAGGCCGCGCAAATCCTCGGCGTCCATGCTGGTTAACACCGTGACGGCGATCAGCAGCGGCGCATCCTTACCAAATGGCAGTAGCGCTTCGCGCGCAGCGTTCATCATGCGCGCACCGCCGCTGGCGTGTACGTTCACCATCCAGACGCCGAGATCGGCCGCCGCAGCGACCGCATGGGCGGTGGTGTTAGGGATGTCGTGAAATTTAAGGTCGAGAAAGACCTCAAAGCCGCGCTGCTGCAGATCCTTCACCAGCGCCGGGCCAAACAGGGTAAACATCTCCTTGCCGACTTTTAAGCGGCAGCTCTGCGGATCAATCTGGTCGACGAAACGCAATGCGCTGTTGAGATCGTGATAATCGAGCGCCACCAAAATGGGCGACGCGGTCACGGTTGACGATAAAGGCATGGCATTTCCTCGTAGTTGACGGCGACAGGCTAAGGGGACAAACGGCAAGCATTCTACCCGCGCCTTCCGCCAGGGACAACGTTTGCGGCGCCCTCGCCGCCTGCAAGGCGACAAGTTGCACAGTGCCGCGCAGATGGGTATGTGATCATATAGTATGTTGTAACTAATAGAGGGCGCGGCACAAAACGGCGCGACGGTCGGCTATTGACCGTCGAGACCGCGAATCGGCTTAACCGAAGACCAGGTGCGGCAGGAAGGACAGTGCCAGTAGAGCGCATGGGCGGTGAAGCCGCACTTCTGGCAGCGATAGCGTGGCTTGGTGCGGATCTGCTCGCCGACCATATCGCGCAACACCATCAGGCTCTCTTTGGCGCGTCCGTCTTCCGCTTCGTGCAGGTGGAAGTCCATCAGGCGATGGAAAACGCGCATGGTGGGATGACGCTGCAGCTGGCGATTGATATAGAGCTGCGCCGCTTCCGGCCCTTCATGGCGCTCGAGAATATCGGACATATAGAGCTCGGCCGCCGCGCCGGTGTTCTCCTCTACGCAGCGCTGCAGAAAGGCCGCCCAGGCGTCGGGCTGATTCAGCCGCTGATAGCAGGTTTCCAGCATCGGCAGCGTTTCGCTCACCAGCTCTTTATCCTGATCCAGCACCCGCTGCAGATGGTCGATCGCTTTCGCGTACTCGCCCTTTTCGATCAGGATACGCCCCATCATGATCGAGATGCGCGCGCTCTGGCGATCGGCCGCCTCGCCCTTTTTCAGCAGGCTCATGGCGCGATCGAGATCGTCGCTGCTCATCGCCTGTAATGCCAGCTCGCAGTAGAAATGGGCGATCTCCCCTTTCTGCTTATCCTTGCCCAGCTTCACCAGCCGCTCGGCGACCTCTATCGCCTGATGCCAGTCGCTGGTCGCCTGATGGATCAGCAGCAGCTGCTGCAGCGCGCTGATGCGGAAGTCGGTTTCATCCGTCAGCTGCTTGAACATATCTTCGGCGCGATCGTAAAGCCCGGCGGCCATATAGTCGCGGCCCAGCTGCTGGATCGCCAGCAGGCGCTGGTCGTAGTTGAGCGAGGCGCTCTCCATCAGCGACTGGTGAATGCGTATCGCGCGATCCACCTCGCCCCGCGAGCGGAACAGATTGCCCAGCGTCAGGTGCGCCTCCACCGTGCCGCTGTCCTCTTTCAGCATATCGAGAAAGAGATCGACCGCTTTGTCCTGCTGGTTAGAGAGCAGAAAGTTAACGCCTGCAACGTAATCCCGCGACAGGCGACTCGCTTCCTGTTGCTTGTCCTGTTGCGCGCTGCGTCGCCCCATATACCAGCCGTAAGCCGCAGCGACGGGCAATAACAGAAACAGCAATTCATGCATGGAGGACTATTCCCGACCCGCGACGGCGGTCGATGAGGCGGCAGGCGGCGCGCTTTTATCCAGCTGCGTCTGCATACGTTTGATTTTGCGCTGCGCATGCCCCAGCGAGACGCGGACGCGCAGCCAGAAGAGACCGCAGATGGCCCAGCCCAGCACAAATCCCGCGCCGAACAGCGCAGCCAGCAGCGTGGAGATACGGAATTCGCCCTGCGCCAGCAGATAGTTGAAGGTGATGACCTGGTCGTTATGCGCGCCTAAGGTGACGGAAATGATAAAAATGACCAATACCACTAAGAAAATCAGCAAATATTTCACAGTGCATCCTGTTGTGAGGTGATCCGGTAGAAGTATGCCAAAAAAGCGGCAACAATGCTGCTCCCTGCAGCGCCAGGCGCATCGCGTTTACGCAAGCGCAATCAATAATATGGGGATAAAGCCCGGAATTACAATCCGTTTTCCCGCTGCGCCACTTCCTTTCGCTCTGCCGGCGGCAAGGTGAGCGGGCCGCAAAAGCGCTGCGCCAGCCAAGTGGCGAAGGAGACCAGCAGCCAGGAGAGCACCACCGCCACCGCCAGATCGCCCGGCCAGTGCATACCCAGCAGCAAACGGCTGGCCATTACCGCGCCCGCCCAGACGCCGACCACCGCGATAGTGACATAGCGGCGGCGCGGCCAGAGCAGGCTCAGCGCCAGCAGCGCCCAGCTGGCGGCGAACAGCGTATGGCCGGAAGGAAAAGCGAAGCCGGTTTCAAACGCCCAGTGGCGCTTCAGCCAGCCTGGCAGCATCTGGTCGCTGGCGAGGAGCTGATCGACGCGCTGGCCGCGCGCTTTGCGCGTCATGCTGTAAAACTCACGATCGTCGAGGCCGTGGTTATGCTCGAGCCAGACAACGTACGGGCGCGGCTCCTGAACTTGATCCTTGATATAGGATTTGGTGTATTGCCCGGTGAGGATGGTGGCGTTCATGATCAGCAGCAGCAGCAGCGCGGGCTTGAGGCGAAAGCGCAGGCACCAGAGCACCCACAGGCTGAGCAGCAGGCTGGTCAGGGTGCCCCAGGGGCGCGTCACGGTTTCGGTCATCCAGAAAAGGACGCGTAGCAGCGCGTCGCTTTCGCCGGGCTGCCAGCGCCAGCCGGTCGCCCAGACCACGAGCGGAATGATCATCAGCAGCAACATGCCTGCCGTCGTGCGACGCAAAATCTGTAGCATCCTTTCTCCTCTGGTACGGCCTTATTTTGCCGCTTGCAAATAACTTTATCTTAAAAAATAATAACATAACCTGTTGCGCATTGGATAATCGTGCTTTATCACTACAATCGCTCTGACAAATTACCAGCCCAACTTCACGTTGTGGCACAATATTGCCAATTTTTTCAGGCCATACTGGCCTGTGCGCTGTTTTAGAATAGCGCATCCTCTGAAGGTTCTGGAGAGTCACATGCAGCTTAAACGGGTGGCAGAAGCCAAACTGCCCACGCCCTGGGGCGATTTCCTCATGGTAGGTTTTGAAGAACTGGCAACCGGTCACGATCACGTCGCGCTCATCTTCGGCGACATCAGCGATAACACGCCCGTGCTGGCGCGCGTTCATTCGGAATGCCTGACCGGCGACGCGCTGTTCAGTTTACGCTGCGATTGTGGTTTTCAACTGGAAGCGGCGCTGAACGCCATCGCCGAAGAGGGCCGCGGCGCGCTGATTTACCATCGTCAGGAAGGCCGCAATATCGGCTTGCTGAACAAAATCCGCGCCTATGCGCTGCAGGATAAAGGCTATGACACCGTCGAAGCTAACCATCAGCTCGGCTTTGCGGCGGACGAGCGCGACTTCACGCTGTGCGCCGATATGTTTAAGCTGCTGGGGGTGAACGAAGTACGTTTGCTGACCAATAATCCGCGCAAGGTGGAGATCCTCAGCGAAGCGGGCATCAATATCGTTGAGCGCGTGCCGCTGATCGTCGGTCGCAACCCGAAGAACGCGCACTACCTGGATACCAAAGCCGCGAAGATGGGCCATCTGCTGCCGAAGTCGGAATAACGGCTCGGCCAGTCTCAACGCTGAGACGCGGGCGGCAGGGTTCGAGGAGCAAAGCGTCCTGCGCCGCCCGCGTTATTACTTTATCGCAGAATGCCGGGTTTCCCCGGCGTTGCGTTTAGTTAAGCATATTGCGAATAACGTAGTGCAGGATGCCGTCGTTGCGGTAATAGGTCAGTTCGTTGCCGGTATCGATGCGGCAGCGCGTATCCAGCGTCTCCTGCGTGCCGTCCGGGCGCGTCATCGTGACCTGCACCGTGCAGCCCGGCTGCAGCTGCGACAGATTCTCGATATCAAACACCTCTTCGCCGGTCAGCTGCAGCGTTTTACGCGTCACGCCTGGCGCGAACTCCAGCGGCAGAATGCCCATGCCGATCAGGTTAGAGCGGTGGATACGCTCGAACGACTCGGCGATCACCACGCGCACGCCCTGTAAACGCGGGCCTTTTGCCGCCCAGTCGCGGCTCGAACCGGAGCCATACTCTTTACCGGCAATCACCGCCAGCGGCGTGCCCTCCTGCTGATACTTCATCGCCGCGTCATAAATCGCCAGCTGCTCGCCGCTGGGAATATGCCGCGTATAGCCACCTTCAACTCCGGGCACCATCTCGTTGCGAATACGAATATTGGCGAAGGTGCCGCGCATCATCACTTCATGGTTGCCGCGTCGTGAACCGTAGGAGTTAAAGTCGGCCCGGTCGACGCCGTGAGACTGAAGATAGCGTCCTGCCGGGCTGTCCGCTTTGATGCTGCCAGCGGGCGAAATATGGTCGGTGGTCACGGAATCGCCGAGCATCGCCAGCACGCGCGCCCCTTTAATATCTTCAACCGCTTTCGGCTCGCGCTCCATATCGTCAAAGAACGGCGACAGGCGAATATAGGTAGAGCCCTCGTCCCACGCATAGGTGGCCGCTTCGCTCACTTTAATCTCCTGCCACTCTTTAGTGCCGTAGAACACCTCGGCGTACTCTTTATGGAACATGTCGCTGGTCACCTGCTGCACTGCCGTGGCGATCTCCTCCGGCGACGGCCAGATATCCTTCAGGAACACGTCCCTGCCCTGCGCATCCTGCCCCAGCGGCTCGGTCTGCAGATTGATCTTCATATTACCCGCCAGCGCATAGGCGACCACCAGCGGCGGCGACGCCAGCCAGTTAGTTTTCACCAGCGGATGAATGCGGCCTTCGAAGTTGCGGTTGCCGGAGAGCACGGCGCCGACGGTCAAATCGCCCTCTTTTATCGCGGCTTCAATCTCGTCGGGCAGCGGCCCGGAGTTGCCGATACAGGTGGTGCAGCCGTAGCCCACCAGGTTGAAGCCGAGCTTGTCGAGATAAGGCGTCAGCTGCGCCACCGCCAGATAGTCGGACACCACTTTCGAGCCCGGCGCCAGCGAGGCTTTTACCCAGGGCTGACGCTTCAGGCCGCGCTCAACCGCTTTTTTCGCCAATAGCCCCGCCGCCATCAGCACGCTGGGGTTCGAGGTGTTGGTGCAGGAGGTGATGGCGCTGATCACCACGGCGCCGTCCTCGATCTCATGGCTGAGGCCGGTGCGGCTATCGGTATAGGTAACGGATTTATGCCCCGGCTGGCTGTGATTCACCTCCAGCTCGTTGCTGGCGTTGAACGCGGCAGGCACGTCGCCGAGGGAAACGCGATCCTGCGGGCGTTTGGGGCCGGCGATGCTCGATTCAACGCTGTCCATATCCAGCGCCAACGAGCTGGTGAAGATCGGCTCGTCGCCCGGATTGCGCCACAGCCCCTGGGTTTTGGCATAGGCTTCCACCAGCGCGACCTGCTCGGCATCGCGCCCGGTAAGCGTCAGATAGCCCAGCGTGACGTCGTCGATTGGGAAGAAACCGCAGGTTGCGCCGTACTCCGGCGCCATGTTGGCGATGGTCGCGCGGTCAGCCAGCGGCAGATCTGCCAGACCGTCGCCGTAGAACTCCACAAACTTGCCGACGACGCCATGCTTGCGCAGCATCTGGGTCACGGTCAGCACCAAATCGGTGGCGGTAATGCCGGGACGCAGCTTGCCGGTCAGCTTAAAGCCAACCACGTCCGGGATGAGCATCGATACCGGCTGTCCGAGCATCGCCGCCTCAGCTTCGATGCCGCCGACGCCCCATCCCAGTACGCCGAGCGCATTGATCATGGTGGTATGCGAGTCGGTGCCGACCAGCGTATCTGGCCAGGCGAACTGTTTGCCGTCAATCTGCTCATGCCAGACCGATTTGCCGAGATACTCCAGGTTCACCTGGTGACAGATGCCGGTGCCCGGCGGTACGACGCGGAATTTATTAAAGGCCTTTTGGCCCCAGCGTAAAAAGACATAGCGCTCGTGGTTGCGCGCCATCTCCAGCTCGACGTTCTCTTCAAACGCGCTGTCGTCGCCAAAGCGATCCACGGTAACGGAGTGGTCGATAACCAGATCCACCGGCGAAAGCGGATTGACTTTCGCCACGTCGCCGCCGAGGCGCTTCACCGCCTCGCGCATCGCTGCCAGATCCACTACCGCCGGCACGCCGGTAAAATCCTGCATCAGCACGCGCGCAGGCCGGTAGGCAATTTCTCGATCGGCATGCGCATGTTGCTGCCAGCCAACCAGCGCCTGAATATCTTCTTCCGTCACGGAATCGCCATCCTGCCAGCGCAGGAGATTCTCCAGCAGCACTTTTAACGATTTGGGAAGGCGGTCGATGTTGCCGAGGTATTGGGCGGCGCGGGGTAGACTGAAAATATGGTACTGCTGCTTGTCGATCTGCAGCGTGTCCTGACTCTGCTGGCGTAGGGTGTCCGACATAGCTCCTCCTTTTCTTATCGTGATCGCGGTAACCTCAGAGAGAACAAGGTTTATGTTAAAGATAGACTACATTTTCTTTAACGTTTTGATTACAACACGAAATGCTACACCATTGTGCAGGCAAACGAAAACGCCCCGCAGAGTATGCGGGGCGCTGGCGTAAAGAATAAGGAGAAATACCGCTTTCAGGTTATACAGCAATCCATACGGCCGCTGCCCAGAATGCAAACGAGAATGCATATGCGCTCAGCCAGGAGATCTTAATGCTATTGATTGTCATATTCATACGTCACTCCTCCCGAATTCGGGCGTAAAAAAATCCTGCAGTCATCAGACAGATGACACCTTTTTTTATGCTGAGTGTAAAAGAGTGGGCTTTTAACTGGCCCGCCGGATAACCGGAAAGAAGTATAGCGCTGGCGATGCCAGTGATGCTGACAGCTTATTTAGCTTTCGTGTCCATGAAAGACTCGATGAAGTGACGCTGATTTTCACTCAGTTCCCAGCTATCCGGGATAGTCACTTTGCGTTCCGTCACGCTGCTCTCTTTGCCTTTACAGGCTGGCGCCTGAAGCTGAGGCGCGGATAACGACTGTTTACGGCTGAGTGTGTTTGCCCACATGGTTTAGCCCCATATACGCCAGATCATCAATGCTACAACTACCCAGAACAGCGCAGAAGCAGCTATTACGGTTAACCAGGCCTTGCGACGGGTGTTACCAGAGCGCTCAACCTTGGTGCTTTTTGCCCGGAAGTCCGGTTGTACAGTCAGTCTCGTAGCCATAGTTTTTGATAATCACTCTCAATAAAACGATTGATAACATCGATTAAGATTTAGGAGGAATCCTAAACTCATTAAGGCCGAAAATCCAGTTATTTTTATTGAGCACAACGATTAACGCTATTAATCAACGTGGCCTGAAAACTTAAGGAATAATGAACCGCGATACATTTCCTTAATTGAATTATTAGATTGCAAATTTGAGTTAAATTGCGATTAGGGCCATTTCAAATTTGAGTTAACTTTATAATCCCTGATAAAAAGCGCTTTCACATCAGGTCTTAACTGGAGTATGGGAATAATCCTGGCAGGGCGCAAAGCGGCAAAGTTAAAATTGTGTACTGTTTCTCATTTAAGTAACGCAAACAGAAAAACATGTGATCGATGTTTCATTTACAAAAAAATAATAATTTTTTTCGACATTAAGGTGGCGCTAACGACTACGGACAAAAAAGGCTGCCCAGGGCAGCCTTTAGCAATGCTAAACGAAACGCGGCGTTACTTAAATGGCAGCTTAATATCCTTAAACATCGCTTCGATATCCTCGTTAGAGCGCAGCGCGACCGCCGCATCGACCACGTCACGCGTCAGGTGCGGCGCAAAGCGTTGAATAAAATCATACATATAGCTACGCAAAAAGGTGCTGCGGCGGAAGCCGATTTTGGTGGTGCTGTTGGTGAAAATTTCCGCCGCCTCGATGCGCACCAGGTCAGGATCGGCGACAGGATCGACCGCCATGCTGGCAATCACGCCGACGCCAAGGCCTAAGCGAACATAAGTTTTAATAACGTCTGCGTCGGTTGCGGTGAACACAATGCGCGGCGTCAGCCCGGCGCGGTTGAAGGCGGTATCCAGCTCCGACCGTCCGGTAAAGCCGAAGGTATAGGTCACCAGCGGATATTCCGCCAGCTCTTCGATAGAGACCTGGCCCTTGCCCGCCAGCGGATGATCGGGCGTCACCACGATGGCGCGATTCCAGTGGTAGCACGGCAGCATAATCAAATCGTCATAGAGATGCAGCGCTTCGGTGGCGATGGCGAAATCGGCGTTGCCTTTGGAGACCGCCTCGGCGATCTGCGTCGGCGACCCCTGATGCATATGCAGGGAGACGCGCGGATAGCGCTCGATAAAGCCCTTGATTACGCCTGGCAGCGCATAGCGCGCCTGGGTATGGGTTGTCGCCACATAGAGCGATCCCTTATCCGGCCAGGTATGCTCTCCCGCCACCGATTTTATCGCATCGACTTTGGACAACACCTCGCGGGCGATGCGAATGATCTCTTCGCCAGCCGGCGTAACCTGAGTTAAATGCTTGCCGCTGCGTGCAAAGATCTGCACGCCCAGCTCATCCTCCAGCATGCGCACCTGCTTACTGATGCCCGGCTGAGAAGTGTAAAGCCCTTCTGCTGTCGAAGAGACGTTCAGGTTGTGATTAACCACTTCGACGATATAGCGCAACTGCTGCAATTTCATATCTGTTCCATCCCAGTAAGCTACAGAGCAGCATCCCCGATTGACGTATTTTCGCCGGATCGGTGAGAAAAGAGGCAAAGCACAGGAACATGTCGGAAATGCTATAACCACTATATCATCGCGGGAAGGAATGTAGAACGTTTTGATATAAGGCTAAGAAAAAGGCCAGCATTGCTGGCCTTAGATAAAGAGAGAGGAGATTACTTTTTCGCTTCCTGCCACTTGCCGTCGATATAAAACGCCGACCAGCCTGTCGCTTTGCCCTCTTTCTCAGAGGCGACATACTGCTGTTTGGTTTTACGGCTAAAACGCACCATCGTCTTGTTGCCGTCGGCATCGGTCGCAGGCGCCTCAGCCAGGTAGCGCAGTTTTTCCGGCAGGCGATCTTTAAAGCGCTGCAGCTCTTCCACTAACGGCGCGCGGGTTTCACGCGATTTCGGGAAGGTGTTGGCCGCGAGGAACACGCCTGCCGCCCCGTCGCGCAGCACGAAATAGGCGTCCGATTTCTCGCACGGCAGTTCAGGCAGCGGCACCGGATCTTCTTTCGGCGGCGCAACCTCGCCGTTACGCAGAATTTTACGCGTGTTCTTACAGTCGTCGTTGGTGCAGGCCATATATTTGCCGAAGCGCCCCATTTTCAGGTGCATTTCCGATCCGCACTTCTCGCACTCCACCACCGGGCCGTCGTAGCCCTTGATGCGGAACTCGCCCTGCTCGATCTCGTAGCCGTCGCACTCTGGGTTATTGCCGCAGACGTGCAGCTTGCGCTGCGGATCGATCAGGTAGCTGTCCATCGCCGTGCCGCACTTCTGACAGCGGCGGCGGGCGCGCAACGCGTTGGTTTCAGCGTCGTCGCCTTCCAGCACGTTCAGCACTTCGTTTTCCGGGATCAGGTTGATGGTCTGCTTGCAGCGCTCTTTCGGCGGCAGCGCATAGCCCGAACAGCCGAGGAAGACGCCGGTGCTGGCGGTGCGGATACCCATCTTGCGTCCGCAGGTCGGACAGTCGATAGAGGTGAGCACCATTGGGTTCGGCTGCATGCCGCCCTCTTCCGGATCTTTCTCCGCTTTATCCAGCTGCTGAGTAAAGTCGCTGAAGAAGTTATCCAGCACGCCTTTCCACTCCGCCTCGTTATTGGCGACGCGGTCAAGGCTGTCTTCCATGGTGGCGGTAAAGTCGTAGTTCATTAGATCGCGGAAGTTCTCTTCCAGCCGATCGGTGACGATCTCGCCCATCTTCTCGGCGTAGAACCGGCGGTTCTCGACGCGTACGTAGCCGCGATCCTGAATGGTCGAGATAATGGCGGCATAGGTAGACGGACGGCCGATGCCGCGCTTCTCCAGCTCGCGCACCAGTGAAGCTTCGCTGAAGCGCGCCGGCGGCTTGGTGAAGTGCTGGCTTGGCGTCAGCTGCTGCAGATCGAGCGTTTCACCTTTGGCGACGAGCGGCAGCGTGCGGTCTTCGTCGTTTTTACGCAGCGCAGGCATCACGCGCGTCCAGCCGTCAAAGCGCAGCGTGCGCCCTTTCGCCTTCAGCTTAAAGCCGGCGGCGGCGACGGTGAGCGTGGTGGAGTCGTACTGCGCCGGCATCATCTGACAGGCGACGAACTGACGCCAGATCAGCTGGTAGAGCTTCTGCGCGTCCGCTTCCATATCCTTGAGCTTTTCCGCCACGACGTTGACGTCGGAAGGACGGATCGCTTCGTGCGCTTCCTGGGAATTCTCTTTGCTGGCGTAGGTGTTCGCCGTCTCCGGCAGATACTTTTTGCCGAAGTTTTTGTCGATGTAGCCGCGCGCCATCGCCAGCGCATCCTGACTCAGGTTGGTGGAGTCGGTACGCATGTAGGTAATGTGGCCCGCTTCATAGAGGCGCTGCGCCATCATCATGGTTTTTTTGACGCCGAAGCCGAGTCGCGTACTCGCCGCCTGCTGCAGCGTCGAGGTAATAAAGGGTGCGCCAGGCTTGCTGCTGGTCGGTTTATCTTCGCGATCCACCACTTCATAACGCGCGTTTTCCAGCAGCGCGACGGCGGCCTGGGTCTGCTCGCCATTAACCGGACGGAAGGGACTGTCGTTCTGGTGGGTGACCGACATCGCCAGCAGGTCGCCTTTCGCCGTATGCAGATCGGCGTTCAGCTCCCAGTACTCTTCCGGCACGAACGCTTTGATTTCCCGCTCGCGCTCAACCACCAGACGCACCGCCACGGACTGTACGCGGCCGGCAGAAAGGCCGCGCGCGATTTTTTTCCACAGCAGCGGCGAAACCATATAGCCGACAACGCGGTCCATAAAGCGACGCGCCTGCTGGGCGTTGACGCGGTCGATATTCAGTTCACCCGGCGTTTCAAACGCCTGACGAATGGCATTTTTGGTGATTTCGTTAAACACCACGCGGCTAAAGCGCTTGTCGTCGCCGCCGATCACTTCCCGCAGGTGCCAGGCGATGGCTTCCCCTTCGCGGTCAAGGTCGGTGGCGAGATAGATGTGGTCGGCGTTCTGCGCCAGCGCTTTGAGTTCGGAGACGACTTTTTCCTTGCCGGGCAGGATCTGATAATCCGCTTTCCAGCCGTGATACGGGTCGACGCCCATGCGGCTGACCAGCGCGGCCTTTTCATCTTTTTTTACTTTTTTTGCTTTTTTGTCTTTGTCGCCGGCCCCGTCAGCACTCTTTTTCGCGGTTGAACCACTGGTCGGCAAATCACGGATATGACCGACGCTGGATTTCACCACGTAGTCACTACCGAGGTATTTATTGATTGTTTTGGCCTTTGCCGGGGACTCAACGATGACGAGTGCTTTACCCATATGTACCTTTACCTAATGAAAACGTCCTGATAAACGGGAGAGGATTTGATGCCCAGAAACCCAGTGGGTTCAATATTGTTGCGCCTTTTTTGCTTTTCAAGGCTGCGGGGTCAATCTCGGGCCAGCTGGCATATGCTTATGCAAGGGTATGAATAAGAGCGACTTTTTCATCTGACACAATCACACTTCCCGGTGTGATCTCCCTGAAATCTGAATCGCCCACACTCTACCTGATAAAATTCGTTACGCAACTTAATTAGCACTCAGTTGAATTTTGCGCCAGATTTTCACGCGTTTTGCTGATTTGCCGCGCAGCGGTTTTGGCACGTAATATAGAAAGGATTTTATGGATGTCAAAAAGGGGATATTCAATGCAGAAAAATACGCAACCCATTTCACGCCAGGCGCTACTGGAAAAAGCCAATGCGCTTATTCAGGAACACGACGATTATTTTGCCGGTCTGGAAGCCGACGAGGTGATTCAGCAGGGCGACGTGCTGGTGTTTCGCGGCCCCTTTTTCCTTGATGACCAGGGGCTGCCGACGGCGAAGACCACGGCGGTGTTTAACGTCTTTAAATATCTGGCGCTGACGCTCTCGTCACGCTATCACCTGGCGTAAAAAGCCTGGCCCTGACAGCCAAAGCCGCATCCTTGCGTGCCAGGCCCGCGCACTCCCGTGCGCGGGCCGCCTGCAGGCTGGCCGTTAAAGCAGCGGCTTCTCGCCGCGCTGCCACCACTTCATCAGCAGGCGTTCCGCGACCGAGCCGGCGCTGTGGGTGACGCGGTCGATCATCTTACGACGACGCGCATAGTGCACGCCCAGCACGTTAAACACATCCATCTGGCTGATGATCAGCTCGTCGCTGGTGCTGATATCGTCAATAAGGTTCAGTGCCAGCGCCTGGCGGCCATACCAGTGTTCGCCCGTCGCGACTTTGTCGATATCCAGCGACGGCCGCATCTGATGCACGAACTCTTTAAACAGCAGGTGCGTTTCGTTGAGATCTTCCTGGAACTTCTCACGGCCCTCGTCGGTATTCTCGCCAAACAGCGTCAACGTGCGTTTGTACTGCCCGGCAGTATGCAGTTCGACATCAATATCGTTGCGCTTGAGCAGACGGTTGAAGTTCGGGATCTGCGCCACTACGCCAATGGAGCCGAGAATAGCGAAAGGAGCCGCCACGATGCGATCCGCCACGCAGGCCATCATGTAGCCGCCGCTGGCGGCCACTTTATCCACTGCCGCCGTCAGGCGCAGCCCGCGATCGCGCAGGCGCTGCAGCTGCGACGCCGCCAGGCCGTAGCCGTGCACCACGCCGCCGGGGCTCTCCAGCCGCAGCAGCACTTCGTCGCCCTTCTCCGCCACCGCCAGTACGGCGGAAACTTCTTCACGCAGCGCCGTAACTTCGCCGGCGTCCATGCTGCCCTTGAAATCGATCACGTAGAGCGTTGGCTTCTGACTCTCGACGACGCCCTGCTTCGCGGCGCGCTTCTCCGCCTTCGCCTTCTGCTTTTCCGCTTTTTTATGCTGCTTCAGCCACACTTTCTGCACCTGCGGCTTCATTTTAGCCAGCTGCAGATCGTCCTTCATTTGCTGATAGTCGTCGCCCAGATGCGTTAGCCGCAGCTGGCCGGCCGCCTGGCCGCGCTTGCGCAGCGCCGCGTTAACGATAATCGCCACAACGGCGGCGATGGCGACCACCACCGTCACCGCTTTCGCGAGAAATAATCCATAGCTGGAGAGTAAATCCATTCTGCCGCCTTATTAAACAGAGAATTAGCACCGATCGGAGAGTTTACCGGGTTTAGCGCCGCGCGTCGCCTGAAATGCCAGCGGCCGGCACAGAAAGCGCCTGTGGATGATTGCACCCTCCGGCGAATTGAGGCATAAAGCCAAAAACCCGTTTACGCGCTCAAGGAAAACGCCGTGCACTATCAACCGAAAAGCGACCTGCTGCAAAACCGCATCATTCTCGTCACCGGCGCCTCCGACGGCATTGGCCGCGAAGCCGCCATCACCTATGCGCGCTACGGCGCGGAAGTGATCCTGCTGGGCCGCAACCTGCCGCGGCTGGAACAAACGCAGCAGGCGATTGCTCAGCTGGGCCTGCGCCCCGCGCACTGCCTGGTGTTCGATCTGGCCGAGGCGACGTCGGCATCCTGTCAGCAGCTGGCCGACCAGCTGGCGCAGCAGTTTCCGCGCCTTGACGGCGTGCTGCACAACGCCGGCATTCTGGGCGAGATCGTGCCGCTGGCCGAGCTGGATCCGCAGATCTGGCAGCAGGTGATGAAGATTAACCTCGACGCCACCTTTTTCCTCACCCAGGCGCTGCTGCCGCTGCTGCTAAAATCGAGCGCCGGCTCGCTGGTCTTCACCACCTCCAGCGTGGGCCGCACCGGCCGCGCCGGCTGGGGCGCCTATGCGGTGTCGAAGTTCGCCACCGAAGGCATGATGCAGGTGCTGGCGGATGAGTATAAGAACCAGCCGCTGCGGGTCAACTGTATCAATCCCGGCGGCACGCGCACCAAAATGCGCGCCTCCGCCTTCCCGCAGGAAGATGCCGACAAGCTGAAAACGCCGGCCGATCTGATGCCGCTCTACCTTTATGTCATGGGCGATGACAGCCGCCGTAAAACCGGCATCAGTTTCGATGCCCAGCCTGGCCGCAAACCCGGAGCGGCAGAGTAATGAGCGACGATCGCCACCAGCAGCGGCAGCAGCGGCTGAAAGAGCAGGTTGACGCACGCATCGCCGCCGCGACGGAAACGCGCGGCATTCTGATGGTTTTTACCGGCAACGGCAAAGGCAAAACCACCGCCGCCTTCGGCACCGCGCTGCGCGCCGTGGGACACGGCAAAAAGGTGGGGGTTATCCAGTTTATCAAGGGCGAATGGCCTAACGGCGAGCGCAATCTGCTGGCGCAGCACGGCGTGGAGTTTCAGGTGATGTCCACCGGCTTTACCTGGGAGACGCAAAACCGCGCCACCGACACCGCCGCCTGTCAGGCGGTGTGGCAGCACGCCATGCGCATGCTGGCGGACGCTACCCTGGATCTGGTGCTGCTCGACGAGATCACCTATATGGTGAGCATGGATTATCTGCCGCTGGACGCGCTGGAACGCGCGCTGGCGGCACGTCCAGCGCATCAGAGCGTAATCCTGACCGGTCGCGGCTGCCATCGCGCGCTCATTGAGCGCGCGGATACCGTCACCGAAATGCGGCCCGTGAAGCACGCGTTCGACGCCGGGATCCAGGCGCAGCAAGGCATCGACTGGTAGGCAAAAAAAACGCAGCCCGTGAGCTGCGTTTTTTATTAGCCGCGTTTGCCGCCGCCGCTGTTGTTGCTGCGTCGACCGCTGCCGCTCACCTGCGTATGGCGCTTAACTGCACGACGAATTTGATTCGCCTTGGTGCGGCGGCGATCTTTTTCCACCGCCAGCTTGGTGACCGTCTCGTCATCCATGCCTACCAGCGAGCGCAGATAGTTCACCGCCGCCAGATCCATCTCCATCCAGCCGCCGCGCGGCAAGCCTTTCGGCAGCGTGATATCGCCGTAGCGCACGCGCATCAGGCGGCTGACCTGCACGCCGACCGCTTCCCACAGGCGACGCACTTCGCGGTTGCGTCCTTCGGTCAGGGTAACGTTATACCACTGGTTGACCCCTTCGCCGCCGGCGAAGCGCAGCGTTTTAAAGGCCGCCGGGCCATCTTCCAGCTGCACCCCTTTGCTCAGCTGACGAATTTTATCGTCGTCAACCTGACCAAACACGCGCACGGCATATTCGCGCTCAACTTCGCGGCTCGGATGCATCAGACGGTTCGCCAGCTCGCCGTCGGTCGTGAACAGCATCAGCCCGCAGGTATTAACGTCCAGACGTCCGACCGCAATCCAGCGGGAGCCGCGCAGGCGCGGCAGGCGATCGAACACCGTTGGGCGGCCTTCCGGATCGCTGCGGGTGCAGAGTTCGCCTTCAGGCTTATAGTAGGCCAGCACGCGGCAGACTTCCGTCGCCGACTCGGCGATAGAAACCAGATGGCCGTCGATGCGGATTTTCAGGGATTTGTCATTTTCAATGCGGTCGCCCAGGGTGGCGAGTTTGCCGTCGATACTGACGCGACCGGCGGCGATTTTTGCTTCGATTTCACGACGGGAACCGTGGCCTGCACGTGCCAGGACTTTCTGTAACTTTTCGCTCATAGCGGCCTCACTGTCGCCTTCCCAGGCGTCATTTGGGTTAAAATTCTTTAAAATCAATAACTTAAGTTATGACATTCCGCCTATTATACCTTTAATTTACGGTTTTGTAACCTGCTTAATCAGGATAGCCGCTGGCTTTCTTATTGAACAACTGTGATCCTCTTCGCAACAGATTTTCATGCAGACTTGTATGGTAGCCAGACCTCTGACACAAGGGTTACTGCTATGACTTCTCTCTCTACCCCGACCGCACGCGACAGCGTCGCAGGCGCCGACAACAAGAGCGTGATACGCCGGGTCGCCAGCGCATCCGCTATCGGCACCGCCGCGGAGTATTATGACTTTTTCGCCTACGGCACCGCTGCGGTACTCTTCTTCGGCCATCTTTTCTTTCCCAGCGATAATCCGCTGGTCAGCACCCTCGCCGCCTTCGCCACCTACGCCGTCGGCTTTCTGGCAAGACCGGTCGGTGGGATTATCTTTGGCCATATCGGCGATAAGGTGGGCCGTAAAAAAGCGCTGGTGGTTACTATTCTCATCGTCGGCCTGGGCACTTTTTGCATTGGGCTGCTGCCGACCTACGCCACCATCGGCATCTGGGCGCCGGTATCCCTTATTGTTATCCGGCTGCTGCAGGGGTTCGGCGTTGGCGGCGAGCAGGCTGGCGCGGTACTGATGACCGCGGAGTATGCACAGCCCGCACGGCGCGGCTATTTCGCCAGCTGGGTGCAGATTGGCGCGCCGACCGGCTTTTTGCTGCCGCTGGCGCTGTTCGCCATCCTGAACGCCCTGTTGACAGCGGATCAGATGATGAGCTGGGGCTGGCGCGTGCCCTTTTTGCTGAGCGCGCTGCTGGTGATCGTCGGGCTGTTTATCCGCCTGCGCATTGACGAATCGCCGGTGTTCGCCGAAATCCGCGCCACCAAAGCGGCAGAATCGCGGCCGCTGAAAGAGGTCATCCAGACTTACCCAGGGCTGGTGCTGAACGGCGTGGCGGCGAAGCTGATCGAAGCCTGCGCCTTCGCGCTCTTTACGGTGATCATTCTGGCATGGGGCAAAGCGAACCAGCTCGACAACACTATTCTGATGGAGAGCATGATCGTGGCGGTGATACTGGAAATTTTCGCCATTCCGCTAATGGGCGCGCTTTCCGATCGCATCGGCCGCAAACCGGTTTATCTGCTGGGCGCGCTGCTGATCGTGCTCTCAATCGTGCCCTTTTTCCTCGCCCTGCAGCAGAACAGCTACTGGCTGACGCAGATCGCCATGATCGTGGCGCTGACGCTGGGCCACAGCATGTGTTACGCGCCGCAGGCGTCGTGGTTCCCCGAACTCTTTCCTACCCATATCCGCTGCAGCGGCATTGCGGTGATCTGGCAAATCGGCTCGTTGATAGGCAGCGGCATTCTCGGCCTGGTCGCGGTTAAAATCCTGCAGGTCACGGACGGCCACTGGTATGGGCTGGCGATCTATGTCGGGGTGCTGGGGGCGATCTCTCTGGTGGGTCTGGCACGATTGCCGGAGACCGCGCCGGGACGACGCGATGCGGAATATCACCGCTGGCAGCAGCGCTGACTCGACCGGTTTCTTGTCCATTGCCCTCCGCGTGGAGGGCAATGATTAATCTGCCGCACATCGGCGCTTTTTGCGCGGAACTCACCAACCTGCTGAAGCAGAAATACTTTTACGCGGCGCAGGCTCTGATTGCCGCCGCTAATGTATGGCTTCGGCAGACGATTCATTAGCCATGCGACATAATTAAAAGCGCATTAATCTTTAACCACTGCTTGCCTGCATTTTTTCATCTGCAGTGGAAAGCAACAGCAGTGGATTATTCTGCTAATTTGAGGCGCAACGCGCTACCTTTATGGCCATCGCACTTTAAACCCGCCTTTAAAACCACAGATTGGTTTATCACCCTATTTATTCGCATTTCCCTCTAAGATTAATCTTAATGGATTGTCTGTGGATTATTTACGGGTAAAATCAGAGCTAGAAACGCAAATAATCACTTTCGTATTATTAATCTTATCGCGTTATTGCAGCGAAAGTTATTAACGAGATTTTAACTCACTCTTTGCAGTTTCTTTAAAAAATAAACCGGCGCTACCGGAAATGCAGCGTTAATACGGCTCAATGATGAGTCTGAAATTGCATGTCAAAAGTCTTCACCAGGGATTTTCCGACATGCCAGCATGAAGATAATCACCATGAGAAAACTGTTCTTATGGCCGGCGTTTGCTGCGCTGGCTTTAAGCGGTTGCTCTGTGGGCCATACCGAATATAGCCGTACGGCAATGCAGCATGTGGACATGAGTTTCACCGGCATTCCTACGGTTCTCGGTCTCGGCACGCTGGGCAGCAGCATTCCCATCACGCCTGAATATAGCCTGACGGCGGCACACGTGGCGAAGTTTGCCGTGCAGCGGGTAAAGGCGTATCACCCCTATTGCGATCTGGCGATCATTTACCACAAAAATGACGCGGCCACGCTGGCGAAATTCCGCAGCGGCGCTATCGGCGATCCGGTTAAAATGTATGGCTACAGTTTTATTTCCGCCATGCCGGTTGAATCGTCCGGCAGTAATTTAGCGCGCACCGCTATTCGCAACAGCTGGAATAAAAAACCCTGTATGGCGATGGCGTCAAACGCAGGCGTGGTAAAAGGGATGTCGGGCGGTGCGGTCTATAATGCGGATAATACGCTGGGCGGCGTGATTGTCGGTTTTAGCGATGAAATAAAAAGCAGCAGCAGCGGCAAAATCGTTTTAAAAGATGTGTCGCTCTATATTCCCTATTCCGACTTTCAAAACTGGCTGAAACAGAATATTGGTCAGACGGCGCAGAGCGGCGCCTGACCAGGCTGTTACAGGAAAGGCCGGGTATCGCCTGAACCTTCGCGCACGATGGCCGGCGCATCGCTGGTGAGATCGACAACCGTTGTCGGCTGCTGTCCCAGGGTGCCGCCATCGATGATTAAATCAACCAGCTTGCCGATGCTGTGCTGAATCTCTTCCGGGTCCGATTCGGTAAAATCGTTGCCCGGCAGGATCAGCGAGGTCGACATCATCGGCTCGTTGAGCGCTTCCAGCAGCGCCAGCGCAATCGGATTGGAAGGCACGCGCAGCCCAATGGTTTTACGCTTCTCGTTCATCAGACGACGCGGCACAATTTTGGTCGCCTTCAGAATGAAGGTATAGCTGCCCGGCGTGTTGTTTTTCAGCAGGCGAAACGCGCTGTTATCCACCTGCGAATAGTTGGAGATTTCCGACAGGTCGCGGCACATCAGCGTGAAGTTGTGGTTGCCATCCAGCTGACGAATGCGGCAGATGCGCTCCAGCGCGTTTTTCTCTTCCAGACGACAGCCCAGCGCATAGCCGGAGTCGGTAGGATAGACGATCACCCCGCCCTTATTGAGGTAGTCGACCGCCTGCGAAACCAGGCGCGGCTGCGGATTGTCCGGGTGAATGTGAAACAGTTGACTCATAAAAAACCTCGTATCACCTGTCCGCGTCAGAGCCTGCGGGCGCCAGCGCCGGGAAACGTTCCCATACCGGCTCGACGCCGGCCGGCAGCCAGAGCTTGCGGCCCAGCTCAATCCACGGACAGGGTTGATGAAAATCGGAACCTTGCGATCCAGCCAGATCGGCATCACGGGCGTACTGCGCCAGCTGCGCGCGTTCGTTGGGCGCCTGCTGACACTGCGCGACCTCCATCGCGTCGCCGCCCGCTTCGCGGAAATGCGCGATAAGCCGCTTCAGCCACTTTGCCGACAAACCGTAGCGGCCTGGGTGCGCCAGCACCGCACAGCCGCCAGAATGGTGAATGGCATCAATGGCTTGTTTAATTGTACACCATTGCGGCGGAACGTAGCCGGTTTTGCCGCGCGCCAGATAGCTTTTGAACACCTGCGCCACCGTGTCCGCTTTGCCCTGCTCAATTAAAAAGCGGGCGAAGTGGCCGCGCGTAATGACTCCGCCATCCGCCAGGCGCGCAGCGCCAGCCAGCGCGCCTGGAATGCGCGCCTTATCCAGCCGCTCGGCGATCAGCTCTGCACGCGCCTGACGACAGCGCGCCTGCTCTGCCAGAAAGGCGGTCATCGCCGGATGGCTGATATCAATGTTCAGCCCGACGATATGAATCTCATGGTTTTCCCACAGCGTCGACGCCTCTACCCCCGCCAGCACCTTCAGCGGCAGCGCCTGCTCACTGACGGCGCGCTGCGCCGCGGCGACGCCCGCCACGCTATCGTGATCGGTAATCGCCAGCACGCCGACGCGCATGGCGACGGCGCGCGCGACCAGCGCCTCGGGCGTCAGCAGTCCGTCGGAGGCGCGGGTATGGCTGTGTAAATCATAAAGAGGAAAACGGGCAATCTCGTTCAAATGGCACTCCTGCTGCACGATGAAGCGGCCAGCATGATAACGATTTTATGCTTGGGTGAAAAAGCGTATTGACTTTTATCCGCTGAACCCGTTAACTAGTACACAAGTTCACAACTAAACGGGTTCTCTGTCATGGCGATGATTTTGATGCTTTCTGCAGGCTGGTGGCGCGATGTTTCCCCTGACGGGCGACGTCCAGCACCCCTTGCGTAACGCAGTGCAGAGACCCGAGCCCGCTTAAAGCGGGCTTTTTTTTAGGCGAATTTCAGAGAGAACATCATGCCAAATGCGAAACCTACAGTGAAGTTGATTACCGGCACCGCGCCCTACCGCGAAGATCCGGCCGCAGTGTTTCACCAGTTATGCGGCGCACGTCCGGCAACGCTGCTGCTCGAGTCGGCAGATATCGACAGCAAACAGAATCTGAAGAGCCTGCTGATTGTCGACAGCGCCCTGCGCGTCAGCGCGCTGGGATCCTGCGTGACGGTGCAGGCCCTGTCGGAAAATGGCCGTGCGCTGCTGCCGCTGCTCGACGCGGCGCTGCCCGCGGGCGTGAAAATCGAACCGCGTCCGGACGGCCGCGAGCTGCACTTTCCGTCCGCCGACGCGGTGCAGGATGAAGACTCGCGCCTGCAGGCGCTGTCGGTTTTCGACGCGCTGCGCCTGATCCCACGTCTGGTGAATGCGCCGGCAGACGAGCGCGAAGCGGTGCTGCTGGGCGGCCTGTTCGCCTATGATTTGGTGGCGGGCTTCGAGGAGCTGCCCGCGCTGGAAAACCAGCAGCGCTGCCCCGACTACTGCTTCTACCTGGCGGAGACGCTGCTGGTGCTCGACCATCAGACGCGCAGCGCCACGCTGCAGGCGAGCCTGTTCTGTCCCTCAACCAGCGAATTTCAGCGTCTGCAAAGCCGCATCGAACAGCTGCACGGCCAGATGCTGCAGCCCGCGCCGGCGCTGCCGGTGCAGAAAGTGGAGCAGATGACGCTGAGCGTCAGCCAGAGCGACGAAGCCTATTGCGACACCGTGCGTCAGATGCAGGAAGCGATTCGCATCGGCGAGATCTTCCAGGTTGTACCGTCGCGCCGCTTTTCGCTGCCCTGCCCGTCGCCGCTCGCCGCCTACGACACGCTGAAGAACAGCAATCCCAGCCCCTACATGTTCTTTATGCAGGACCGCGACTTCGCGCTGTTCGGCGCCTCGCCGGAGAGCTCGCTGAAGTATGACGCCGCCACGCGCCAGATCGAAATCTACCCGATCGCCGGCACGCGTCCGCGCGGCCGACACGCCGACGGTTCGCTGGATCGCGATCTCGACAGCCGCATTGAGCTGGAGATGCGCACCGATCATAAAGAGCTGGCCGAGCACCTGATGCTGGTGGATCTGGCGCGCAACGATCTGGCGCGCATCTGCGTGCCGGGCAGCCGCTACGTCGCCGACCTGACCAAGGTCGACCGTTACTCGTTCGTGATGCATCTGGTATCGCGCGTAGTCGGCACGCTGCGCGAAGATCTCGACGTGCTGCACGCCTACCGCGCCTGCATGAACATGGGCACCCTGAGCGGCGCGCCGAAAGTGCGCGCCATGCAGCTGATCGCCGCGGCGGAAGGCACGCGCCGCGGCAGCTACGGCGGCGCGGTCGGCTATTTCACCGCCAACGGCGACCTGGACACCTGCATCGTTATTCGTTCCGCCTGGGTGGAGGACGGCGTCGCCACCGTACAGGCGGGCGCCGGCGTGGTGCTCGACTCCAGCCCGCAGGCCGAAGCGGACGAAAGCCGCAACAAAGCGCGCGCCGTGCTGCGCGCCATCGCGACCGCCCATCACTGCAAGGAGATTTTCTGATGGCCGATATCCTGCTGCTCGATAACATCGACTCCTTTACCTATAACCTCGTTGATCAGCTGCGCGCCTTCGGCCACAACGTGGTGATCTACCGCAACAACGTGCCAGCGTCGGTACTAACCGAACGCCTGCAGCGCATGGAAAATCCGGTGCTGATGCTGTCGCCGGGTCCGGGCGCGCCGAAAGACGCCGGCTGCATGCCGGAGCTGCTGCGCACCCTGCGCGGGCGCCTGCCGATTATCGGCATCTGCCTTGGCCACCAGGCGATTGTCGAAGCCTATGGCGGCCATGTCGGCCAGGCGGGCGAGATCCTGCACGGCAAAGCCTCCGCCGTGAACCATGACGGCGAAGCGATGTTCGCCGGACTGAGCAACCCGCTGCCGGTCGCGCGCTATCACTCGCTGGTGGGCAGCAATACGCCGGCGGAGCTGACGGTCAACGCCAGCTACAACGGCATGGTGATGGCGGTACGTCACGACGCCGATCGCGTCTGCGGCTTCCAGTTCCATCCTGAATCCATCCTGACCACTCAGGGCGCCCGTCTGCTGGAGCAGACGCTGGCCTGGGCGCTGGCGACATCACAGGGAGAATGATCATGCATGCCATCCTGGAAAAACTCTATCAGGCGCAGTCGCTGACTCAGGGCGAAAGCCATCAGCTGTTCAGCGCCATTATTACCGGTCAGCTGGAGCCGACGCAGCTCGCCGCCGCGCTGATCGCCATGAAGGTGCGCGGCGAATCGCCGCAGGAGATCGCGGGCGCGGCCAGCGCGCTGCTGGAAGACGCCCGCCCCTTTCCACGCCCGACCTACGCCTTTGCCGATATCGTCGGCACCGGCGGCGACGGCAGCAACAGCATCAATATTTCAACCGCCAGCGCTTTCGTTGCCGCCACCTGCGGACTGAAAGTCGCGAAGCACGGCAACCGCAGCGTCTCCAGCAAGTCGGGCTCCTCCGATCTGCTGGCGGCGTTCGGCATCAGCCTGGATATGCCTGCCGAGCAGGCGCGCGCGGCGCTGGACGATCTTAACGTCTGCTTTCTGTTCGCGCCGCAGTATCACACCGGCTTTCGCCATGCGATGCCGGTGCGCCAGCAGCTGAAAACCCGCACGCTGTTCAACGTGCTCGGCCCGCTGATTAACCCGGCGCGGCCGCCGCTGGCGGTGATTGGCGTTTACAGCCCCGAACTGGTGTTGCCGATCGCCCAGACGCTGAAGGTGCTGGGCTACCAGCGCGCCGCGGTGGTGCACGGCGGCGGCATGGACGAGGTAGCGCTGCATAGCGAAACCCACGTCGCCGAGCTGCGCGACGGCGAAATCACCCGCTATCAGCTCACGCCGGAAGACTTCGGTTTCGGCTTCCATCCCAAGGAAGCGTTAGCGGGCGGCACGCCGGAAGAAAACCGTGACATTCTGACCCGTTTACTTCAGGGTAATGGCCAGCAGGCCCATGAGGAAGCGGTCGCCGTCAACGTGGCGATGTTGTTGAAAGTATTCGGTCATGAAGATTTGCGTGAAAACGCGCAGCGTGCGCTTCAGGCTATCCGCAGCGGACAAGCCTATGAACGCGTTGTCGCTCTGGCAGCAAGAGGATAACCATGCAAGGTACGATTTTAGAGAAGATTGTTCAGGATAAAGCGCAGTGGGTCGAGGCGCGCAAGGCGCAACAGCCGCTCGCCGCCTTTCAAAATGACGTGCAGCCCGCCTCCCGCAGCTTTTATCACGCGCTGCAGGGCGCGCGCACCGTGTTTATTCTGGAGTGCAAAAAAGCGTCTCCTTCTAAAGGGCTGATCCGTGATGATTTCGATCCCGCGGCGATCGCAGGCATTTATCGCCACTACGCCTCCGCCGTCTCGGTGCTGACCGACGAGAAATATTTCCAGGGCAGCTTCGACTTTCTGCCGATCGTTAGCGCGGCGCTTACGCAGCCGGTGCTGTGCAAAGACTTTATTATCGACCCTTATCAGATCTATCTGGCGCGCCACTATCAGGCTGACGCCATCCTGCTGATGCTGTCGGTATTGAACGACGAGGAGTATCGTCAGCTGGCCGCCGTGGCGCACAGCCTGAAGATGGGCGTACTGACCGAGGTGAGCAACGACGCGGAGCTGGCGCGCGCCATTGCGCTGGAAGCAAAAGTGGTCGGCATCAACAACCGCGATCTGCGTGATATGTCGATCGATCTCGACCGCACCCGCCAGCTGGCGCCGCGTCTCTCTCACGGCGTGACGGTGATCAGCGAATCGGGCATCCATAACTATGCGCAGGTGCGCGAGCTGAGCCACTTCGCCAACGGCTTCCTGATCGGCTCGGCGCTGATGGAAGAGCCGGATCTGGCGGCGGCGGTGCGTCGCGTGCTGCTGGGTGACAACAAAGTGTGCGGGCTGACGCGAGCGGAAGACGCGCGCGCGGCCCATGAAGCCGGCGCGATCTACGGCGGTCTGATTTTCGCCGACGGTTCGCCGCGCCGCATCGATACCGCTCAGGCGCAGCAGGTGATGGCCGGTGCGCCGCTGCGCTACGTCGGCGTATTCCGCAACGCCGCCATCAGTGACGTTGTCACGCTGGCCGAGACGCTGGGCCTGAGCGCCGTTCAGCTGCATGGCGACGAAGATCGCGCCTATGTCGCAGCGCTGCGCGCCGCACTGCCCGCCGCCGTCGCCATCTGGAAAGCGCTGAGCATTAAAAGCGCGCTGCCCGCGCGCGACTGGCCGCACGTCGACCGCTACGTCTTTGACAACGGCAACGGCGGCAGCGGCGAACGCTTCGACTGGTCGCTGCTGCAGGATCAGGATTTACGCGACGTGCTGCTTGCCGGCGGCCTGGGCGCGGACAACTGCGTGGAAGCGGCGCGCCTCGGCTGCGCGGGCCTCGACTTCAACTCCGGCGTGGAAAGCGCGCCCGGCATTAAAGATGCCAGCAAAATCGCGGCGGTTTTCCGCACGCTGCGCGCCTACTGATTTGTCAGGTCCGCTGCGGCGGGCCTAAAAGGAAGATGAAACCATGACTCTACTGAACCCCTATTTTGGCGACTTTGGCGGCATGTATGTGCCGCAGATCCTGATGCCGGCGCTGCAACAGCTGGAAGCGGCCTTTGTCGAGGCGCAGAAAGACCCGGCGTTTCAGGCGGAATTCACCGACCTGCTGAAAAACTATGCGGGACGTCCGACGGCGCTGACGCTGTGCAGCAACCTGACGAAAGGCACGAAAACGCGCCTCTATCTGAAGCGCGAAGATCTGCTGCACGGCGGCGCGCACAAAACCAACCAGGTGCTGGGCCAGGCGCTGCTGGCGAAACGCATGGGCAAAAATGAGATCATCGCTGAAACCGGCGCGGGTCAGCACGGCGTCGCCTCGGCGCTGGCGTGCGCGCTGCTCGGCATGAAGTGCCGCATCTATATGGGCGCGAAAGATGTCGAACGCCAGTCGCCGAACGTCTTCCGCATGCGACTGATGGGCGCCGAGGTGATCCCGGTGCACAGCGGCTCCGCCACGCTGAAAGACGCCTGCAACGAGGCGCTGCGCGACTGGTCCGGCAGCTACGAAACCGCGCACTATATGCTTGGCACCGCGGCGGGCCCGCATCCTTTCCCGACTATCGTGCGCGAGTTCCAGCGTATGATCGGCGAAGAGACCAAAGCGCAAATTCTGGAAAAAGAGGGACGCCTGCCGGATGCGGTTATCGCCTGCGTCGGCGGCGGCTCGAACGCCATCGGCATGTTCGCCGATTTTATCAATGAGGAGAGCGTCGGCCTGATTGGCGTCGAGCCAGCCGGCCACGGCATTGAGACCGGCGAGCATGGCGCGCCGCTCAAGCATGGCCGCGTCGGCATCTATTTCGGCATGAAGTCGCCGATGATGCAGACCGAAGAGGGTCAGATCGAAGAGTCCTACTCGATCTCCGCCGGTCTCGACTTTCCCTCGGTTGGCCCGCAGCATGCGCACCTCAACAGCATCGGCCGCGCCGACTATGTATCCATTACCGATAATGAAGCGCTGGCCGCCTTCAAGGAACTCTGCCGCGCGGAAGGCATTATTCCGGCGCTGGAGTCCTCGCACGCCCTCGCCCACGCGCTGAAGATGATCCGCGCGAATCCCGAGAAAGAGCAGCTGCTGGTGGTAAACCTTTCGGGCCGCGGCGACAAAGACATCTTCACCGTTCACGATATTCTGACTGCGCAGGGAGAAATCTGATGGAGCGTTATCAACAGCTGTTTACGCGTTTACAGGCCAGCAAAGAAGGCGCTTTCGTGCCGTTCGTGACGCTGGGCGATCCCTCGCCGGCGCTGTCGTTAAAGGTGATCGACGCGCTGGTCGCGGGCGGCGCCGACGCGCTGGAGCTGGGCATTCCCTTCTCCGATCCGCTGGCGGATGGTCCGACCATTCAGAACGCCACCCTGCGCGCCTTCGCGGCTGGCACCACAACCGCGCAGTGTTTCGAACTGCTCAGCAGCGTGCGCCGAAAATACCCCGATCTGCCCATCGGCCTGCTGATGTACGCCAACCTGGTGTTTGCCAACGGCATCGACGCCTTTTATGCGCGCTGCGCCGAAGCGGGCGTCGATTCAGTGCTGGTGGCGGATGTGCCGGTTGAAGAGTCGGCGCCGTTCCGCCAGGCGGCGCTGCGCCACGGTATCGCGCCAATCTTTATCTGTCCGCCTAACGCCAGCGACGATCTGCTGCGCGAGGTCGCCTCTCACGGCCGCGGCTACACCTATCTGCTGTCTCGCGCGGGCGTGACCGGCGCGGAAAATCGCGCCAGCAGCCTGCCGCTGCAGCGCCTGATCGACAAACTGCGCGAATATAACGCCGCGCCGCCGCTGCAGGGATTTGGCATCTCCGAACCGGCGCAGGTCAAAGAGGCGCTCAGCGCGGGCGCGGCGGGCGCCATCTCCGGCTCGGCGATTGTGAAAATCATTGAGCAGCACCATGCGCAGCCGGAAGAGATGCTGGCGAAACTGACCGCCTTCGTCAGCAGCCTGAAAGCCGCCACCCGCTGATCTTTTCATGCTCTCTTCGCTGAGGGAGCATGATTCTTCACTCTTTTTTACATCCCGACGTTGCCGCTTTCGCTTTTCCCGCCCACACTTGATTTGCGCGCCGTTATGGTAACGGCGCATCTTGTTCGAGACAGGGAGAGAAGCAATGAAACTGTTTAAAGTCCTTGCAGGCGCGCTGGTCGCCGTGGTTGTTGCGCTAACGCTGAGCGCCTGTGCGCCGACGGCGAAGCAGGAAGGTACCGGCGGTTATATCGACGACACGGTGATCACCACCAAAGTCAAAGCACAGCTGCTGAATGACGATGAGCTCAAATCACGCGAGATTAACGTTGAAACCTTTAAGGGCCGCGTGCAGCTAAGCGGTTTCGTCAGCTCGCCGCAGATGGCCAGTCGTGCGGTAGAAGTGACCCGCACCGTGAAAGGCGTGAAGTCTGTTGTGAATAATATGCAGATTAAATAACGCAGACGCCAAAAAGCAAAAGGCCGCGAGCGATTCGCGGCCTTTTTTTATCAGAAGCGGTAGCCCGCGCCGAAAAAGAAAACGAAAGGATCGATGCGCGTATCGATGTTCTGCTGCTGGCCGCCCGCTTTAAACTTCACTTCGGTGTCGATATCCATATACCAGAGCGAGGCGTTCAGCATCCAGTTGCGGTTAATCTGGTAGTCGAGCCCGACCTGTCCCGCCACGCCCCATGAATCTTTTACGCTAAGGTCGCTGAGTCCGGCATCACGGCCGGTCTGATTGAAGTCCGTATCGAAGAAGGTGGTGTAGTTGATGCCCACCCCGACATAGGGGCGCACCTTGCTCTGGCTGTCGAAAAAGTAATACTGCGCCATCAGGGTTGGCGGCAGCTGGCGCACCGTTGCCAGCGTGCCGGTGGCGCCCAGGCCCACCTTGTGGCGGAACGGCGTCGCCGCAAGCAGTTCGACGCCGATATTGTCGGTGGCCATATAAGTAAAGGTCAGGCCGAGCTGGGTATTGTTGCTGACGTCAAAGCCGCCCATGCCCAGTACGTTATCGGAACCTTCGGTAGGACGCACCGTCGCGCTGCCGGCGCGCATAAAGAAATCGCCTGCTTCATGAGCCAGTGCCAGCTGCGGTAGAGCCATTGCCAGTAAGAAAGCGCATTTTGCCAGTTTCATGATCACTCCTTTGCACAAGATAAACGGGGGAAATTATGGTGTGACGTTGTGGGCAACGTTCTAACGGGATTTAACAAAAAATGCACCCGAATCAATCACGAAAAACCACATAAAAAGCAAGGTATTGATTTAGATCAATTTTAGCCCTGCGGGCTTGCGTGAAATTTCGCTTGAAGAAATTTAGCGCCGTGATTACTTTGCTTTTTCCCCGTGTTGATTTTGGTTCGATGCCTCAGGAGTGGCGGGCGATCAAATGAGCGATAATCTAAACCCTTGTATGACCTGCGGCGCCTGCTGCGCCCATTTCCGCGTCTCTTTCTACTGGGCTGAAGCCGATGACGCCGGCGGTGCGGTCCCGGTCGAGCTTACCGAGCCATTAAGCCTGCTGATGCGCAATATGCGCGGCACCAACGCGCATGAACCGCGCTGCGTGGCGCTGCAGGGCGAGCCGGGCAGCTGCACCTCCTGCGGCATCTACGCGCAGCGCCCCTCGCCCTGTCGCGAGTTCGCCATGTCGGGCGAAAATGGGGTTTATAATGAGGCCTGCGATCGCGCCCGCGCCCGCTATGGCCTGCCGCCGCTTTTTCACCCTTCTGGCTTTATGGCAGAAAAACCGCATCAGCCCAGTGAGGGGGCAGGTTATATCAGCAACAATTAAATGCTTTACATGAAGTAGGTAAAAGCTCTGTTTATGAAAGCAGAGCTTTTAAATAACAATCTTTTTCATTTGAGAAAATATAACCGCTTTAACCTGACGCATGCCTGTTTACATAACGAGCCGATCGCCTTACCTTAGGTAAAATTCAATGCCTGCCTCTTTCTGATCTGCCGTTCGCAATATATCCGGCGGACAGTAAATCTTACGAAAGGGATCCAGCCATAAGGACAAGGTTATGCATGACAAAAATGGTCTTATTGATTACTTACAAGCTAACAATATACTGGCATTAAAACTTGATCATGCAGTGACAGGCGTGGCAGGGACAGTATTAAATCAGATCGAAACAGTAGGAAAAGGTGTTACCCGTCTAATTTACTACACATCCTGCTTTACCGATGAATATAACGATGTTTGCCAACAACAAAAGAGGGAGGACATTCGATTCAGAGATGCTGTCTACAAGATAGTTAACCACACTGATGTGCTTTATGAGATGCTAAAACTATACTTTGAAGAAATACTCAGATATAAAACATCAGATCAACTAGAACACATCAAGCAATCGCTAATGGCGGTAAATGTTCATATCGCCGCCAGTTCGCTTACCAGCGCTGGCTTTTATTTGGCTGTAGCCAGTGCTGTGCGAATTGGTCTAAACCTCAGTCTGGCGTTAAGCGCGCTCGCAGGTAAATGGGGCGTTCGAGGTATGGCAACTCTTGGGATTTATGGCGTTGTGCAGCAGGCTGCTGAAAGTGCTCATCGTCTGCAAATACAATTCCCTGCCTATTACGCTGCACTCTATGCGCGAGAACTTGAGATGCTTTATTTTGTCATTGAACCCGTTTTCAAAAAAGCAGGCGCCATCGAGGCACAATGGGCATCAGAGCAAGACATTTCGGATATTATCAGCAGAATGATACAATAAATTATGTTGGATTATATTAAGCGTTTCCTACGGTGGCAAGGAAGATTCTTTTTCTCGACATATGGTCCGGCAGTGCTAACCGTTTTTTTTGCTTTGCTGCAGGCGCATTTCTTTCCCGGCAGTCCCGTATGGCCGGCAGGTCTTTTCTTTATAGTCATAATGATTGTTTTTAGTCGGTACGTGAAGTAATAAACGGTCAATGAATGTTGTAATCCCTATCTATTAATAAGGACATCATATATCAACACCCGCACATTTATTGCTTGAAGATGAAAACGGCTCACCGATTGTTGGCAGTTGTTTAATGCCACTGCGTCTCGGGCCTGCCGAATTAAAATCCTTCTCGCAGGGCGTCACTATACCGGTTGATCCCTCCTGGGGAAAACTGACGGGTACTCGCGTTCACCGCCCTGTCACCGTCCTTAAAGAGCTCGATTGATCCACGCCACGACTTTATCGGGCGGTGTGTGAAGGCCGTCCCCTGAAAAAAGCCAGCATCAGGATGTATCATATTCTTGAATCGGACCTTGAGGTGGAATGTTTCAATATCATTTTAGAAAACGTCAAAATCACCGCGGTTTTACCCTACCTCTCCCCAACAGCCATCAGCGGCATACATTTAGAGACGCTGAAACTGCGCCATGAAACGATTACATGGAAATATGTAGAAGGAAATATCATTTATCGCGAGACGTGGAACGACCGCGCTACTTTACAGGAAATTTTAAGAGCAGCGTGATGAATGGCAAAGAGGTTCTTATTAATGACTTGCCAGCGTATAAATTAGCCGCGCCAGCAGCGTTGTACACTTGCGCATGATGTCCATAACGCAATAAAGCCCGCGCCCGTTACGCCCTGTCGCCATCTCTTTTTCACCCTTCTTTACCTTATATGACTGAAAAAGACCTTGAGGCCTCAGCAGAGGCACATCCTAGAGCGGCAGCCTCCTAAGAAAACACAAATATGTACACACATGTGTACATAGTTTGTTTTGTATACTTCTAAAAAATTTTTCCCGCTGCAAGTTCATGCAACCTGCGTCAGCTCTACGATCCTTCATTCTTGCTAGACGCTCTGAATCTAATAGGGTATATAGATATGATGAGCTTTACGCATCTTATGATTGCGAAGGAAGCATATGATTTCAGATGTCATTGCAACAGGCGAAATAACAGATAACGCGTACAATCATCCTACTTAAGAGCGGAACGCTCTATTTTCTAGGGAAAATAAAATTTAATATTAACACTTAGGATATGTTTTGGATAAAACATCAACTTCATCATGCAGTGGTTTGCAAGACTCAACAAAAGGACAAGGTAAAGTGGCTAATCTAATTTCACTCTTTAATCATAAAGGCGGCGTCAGTAAAACTACTACAGTTTTTCATTTAGGCTGGAAAATTGCATCATTAGGAAAAAGAGTGCTTATTGTAGATGCTGATCCACAGTGTAACCTTACAGGTTTGACATTAGGATTAGATGATTATGATTCTCTAGTAAAATTTTATGAGAGCAAAAATAATACTGATATATTTAACAGCCTTGCTCCTGACTTTTCTCTTGAAGGCATTACTCATTCGCCACAAAACTCCACATCAATAACCCCTACAAAAAATAACAACCTTTTTGTATTGGCTGGGAATATCAGATTTTCTGAGCTGGATACACAAATTGCTACTGCTATGACAAGCAGTAATACACTTCCTGTTCTACGTAAATTTGTGGCTGCCTTTAACAATCTTATTAGAAAAATGGCTGCTGAGCATGAAATTGATATAGTATTGATTGATATGAGCCCAAGTGTTTCCTCAACCAATCAATGTATTTTAATGAGCTCTGACTATTTCATAGTGCCAGTTTCTCCGGACTTCTACTGTTACCAAGCGATAGATTCATTAAGTAATGTGTTACCTAAGTGGGCCGAAGAAATTGTTCCTTTCAAGGAAGGTGGTAATTCACCATTGCCTTCCTCTAATCCCAAAATGCTCGGGTTTATAACTCAAAATTATAGAATATATACTACTTCCAGCAACACTTCTGAAAAAGAAGAACTTGACCAACCTAAACAAATGTCAAAAGCTTATAGTGACTGGCTAGAACGAATCAAAGAAGTTTCTAATAGAAGGCTCGTGCCAGCATTAGAATCTTCAAATATGATGATTAAAAAAGAACACTTCTCAAAGTCTGTAACACATGACTCCCCGTATCATCTTGGAGGAGTACAAAATTTTAGTGGACTTATACCGGTCTCCCAAAAACTTTCAAAACCTATTTTTGAACTTACTAAGGAAGATGGTAACTGGTCTGGTGCTCGCTGGATGTGGGAGAAAGATGGTAAGGAAAATGGGATTAAAGTAAACATTGAAGAAGCCAACCGAGTTTATTTGGGGCTCGCTAAATCGGTTCTTAATATGATCGATCTAGATAAAAAACAAAATAGCTAAATCACATCCCGGCGAATACGCCGGGTTTTTCTCTAAAATTAAAATATCTTGTTCGTTTGATTCAAATCGGCATTACATTCCATTACATCTATTGCATCATTTTGATGTTAATCCATAGTTTGATAATTCCATTAACACTCTCACAAAACTAACAGTCCTTCAACATCATTGACGCAGGGTATGCACTATCGAATCGCTAATTTTAAGACGACGCTCGATATAATCTTGCGCAGGCGACTGAAAACCCATCAGGTGATAAATCCCATGTTGCGCAGTGCCCAGACTCGGTTTTCGCCCCGCTCCGTGACCTGTTCGAAAAAGAATGGCTGATAACGTTTGATCCAGCGATTGCACTGGTCGAGCGTCCAGATGTGATTGTAATGTTCAAGCCGCAGCCGAAAATCGTTTGTAGTGACAAACTGGCGCCCTTTCGCATCCCGCTTCACCGATTCTCGGAATGCCGATCCTATCTCATAATCACGCGCCATAGCCTCCCCTTAAAAATGCTGTATAAAAAACCAGTATAAGGCATTTCGTCGGTAACAAAAAAGCCCGGCATAACCGGGCTATAATTTGCGCCATTATGATACCCGCCCATCAAATCAGGCTTTCTTTTTCAGGGCGGCAAGTTCCTTCTGCAATTCGGCAACCTGCTGGCGCAGCTCCTGTACGCACACAATCAAGTCAGCCATCACCGCGCGATCCTTCACGTTCAGCACGTCGAATTTCTCGCCGTTCTCGTCGGTGCCTTCGCCGTTTAGTTCGGTGTATAGCTCGTCGATGGTGTCCATCTGCTGGGCAATGAAACCGCGCTCTTTTTTGCCGCTGCCCAGCCATTCGAATTCGACGACGCCGATCTGGTCGATGCGGTCGCCTGCGCCATCAGTCGCGGGGTTGATGTTGGTCTTCAGTCGCACATCTGAACCCGCTGCCTGAATAGTGCCGTTTGGCCCGGCCATTTCACCGGTCTGGCGGAAAAACCAGTTACGATCACTGCCGTAGCCGTTCAGGTTGAGGATGCCTTGCGCATAGTTCCCTACCCATTCCTGATGGTAAAGGCCTACAAAAGCCCCAGCCCCATCACCATAAGCACCACGCCCGACAAGGCGACTACGCACAGAGGGGGCATTAAGATAATCACCGATGTTTACATTAGCCGGGGCGTCAATGTTGGCAGTAAGGTCGCCATTAAGCGCCGAAAAAGATCCGGGGATTACCAGCTTCCCTTGCCCGGTCATCCAGAACCGTTGCGTAGCTCCGCCGTCCTGCGCAGTCTCGAACACGATCCCGCCGTCAGCGTCGTTGCGGTAAGCGCGCCACTGGCCCCAGCTTTGTGCCGTCTCTGAACGATAGTTGCCGCCATTACGGTTGTTATTCGAACCGGTGCCTGCTGCTTCCCAGAGTAGAATCCCTGTTTTGAAAAGCTGGATTGTGTCGGTTGTCACCGCTGCGCCAGATGAATCGACGATCTCAATAACGGCAGAGTGGTCACCGCCTACAGAGTATTTGGCGCGTAGTCGTGCGACTAACTGATCCTTGCCCGCCACCTGATAAGCAGAGGATACCGCGCCGCCGTAAACGGTGGTGCCTGCATCTGGCATAACGTCATCAGCATTAATCACATTAAAGGCGGTATCCGCAGCGCTAAAGATGCCCTTTACGCGGATGATCCAGATGCCGATTGCGGACGTGGGGCGGATCTCTGTAGGCGAACGGCCATAGCCTGCATAGCTTCGGCTGGCGTCAAATTTGGCCCCTCGCGTGTGCGATCCGGTTGTGTACTGCCCAGCTGAGATCGTCGCCAGCGCATTGCCTACCGTTTCAATCTCTGTGAATGCGCCCGCATAAGATCCGAATGGCAGGTGCGCGAAGCCGTCCATAGTGCCTGTGAATTGACCGGTGATAGCCGGTGCGCCGTCTGGATGGACAAAGCCAACGTGTGGGTTTCCGGTGCTCGATCCTCGCAGATATGCGTTCGGGTAACTGCCCACCAGCGAACCGTTCAGGTCGGGAACGCGAAACCATGCATCAGTGATCGACTCGTCTGGGCATGTTCCGGCCTCACCGCCATTTGAATAACCCGCGCGGCGGCTGTAGTTATTGTCATTCTCTGCCAGCGCCTGCCAGTCGGCCTCGTCAAACGAGACGAACAGTCCAGCTTTCACTGCTGCCCAGATCTCAGGATATTGCGCGCGGCTCAGGCATTGCCCATCGGCTGGAACATAGCCCGGCCACATTTTGGCGCGGGTGCCGTTGAACCATTCGACGCAGCCCAGTGAGTTGTTCATCACCCCGTTCATGGTTGGCCCACCGGTGCCGCCCGCGCTGGTGGCTGCGGTTAACTGGCGCAGCGTTACGGCGTCATAGTTACCCGCAGCATCGGCGGCCAGCGTCAGCGGCTCGCCATCCAGCAGGTTTTTCACCGCCTCTTTTTTGTCGGCAAGGTCTGCGAGGTTCTGACTGATGCGCAGGCATTTTTCAGGGTTCGCTGCTTCGGCGCGGTCGGCGTCCTCTTTTGCTGATGCGGCGGATTCTTTGGCATTGGCCTCGCTGGTGGCTGCGTTCGTTTCTGACGTGGCGGCGTTAGTTTCGCTGGCGGCTGCGGCTTTTGCAGAGGCGGCAGCGGCAGCAGCGTCGGCGGCAGTAGATTCAGCATCTGCGGCTGTCGCTTTGGCATCTGCGGATGTGGCGGCTGCATCGGCTGCTGCGCTCTCCGCGCTGGTTGCGGCGTTGGTTTCGCTGGTGGCGGCGTTCGCCTCTGACGTTGCGGCGGCAGTGGCAGCTGCGTCTGCTGCTGCGGCGTCTGCTGCGGTAGCCTTCGCATCGGCTGCGGTAGATTTGGCGTCAGCGGCGGTGCTGGCCGCGCTCTCTGCGGCGCTCTTTTCGCTGGCTGCGGCGTTCGTCTCAGACGTTTTAGCGTTCGCCTCGCTGGCGGCTGCGGCTTCCTTGTTCGCCAGCACATCCGCTTGCGCTGCGGTAACTGTCTCGGTGTCGGCGTGGATCGCATCCACTGCGGCCATCAGTTCATCGCCTCCGGCATCTTTCACCGCCTCGACGATTTTGCCCCATGACGGGCCGCTAAACTCGGAACCATCAGGCATGACAAGCGTGATGTTGTCTTTGCTGCTGAATACCTCAGACCAGTTCGCCTTATCGTTATTCAGGCCGCGCATGGCTTCGGTGATCTGCGCGACAAGTTCAGTAGTGACCAGCGACGAAGTGCCGAACGGGACAACCATAAACGGCACACTGTCGGCTGAAGGACCGGTGTAGGACTTCGCCACAGTCAGGTTCTCGTCGTCTTTAACGGTGCTAACCGCTAGTGTATAGGTCACGTTGCCCACGTTGAAAACGATGAAATCGCCGCGCGCCAGTTCCATAGTAAATGCGGTGCCGCTGCCCTGAATGGCGTTGCTTTTGTTGGTTACTGTGATTGATCCGGTTGCCATGTTTGAGGCTCCAAAAAATAGGCAAGAAAAAGCCCGCACAGTGGCGGGCTGGAGTGGTTGAGGCGTCGATTAAGGAATGCTGATTGAGTTGGTTTTCTTGAAGCAGAGGATCACGCCGTTAAAGTTCATCTGAACCGCGCCGCCCCTGCTCCAGCGCACATAGAGCGCCTGAGTTGCACCGTAGCTGGATGCGCCAATATCAACGTTGATACCGTGTTTTTGGTTCTTCTGGTCGTTCTGGTCGATGTTCCCCGTATCTACGGCCCAGACTACGCCGCCGCCCTCATTCACGATCTCGATGGTGTTACGCTGACTTTGCTGGAAAAGCACTTCCCCAACGAATGTGACCTGTCGCGGGAATGGCGCGCCGGGGATGGCGCAGATCTGGTACAGCTGCCCTGCATTAATGGATGGAGAATTGGCCGCACCGATCTGCTTCTCCACATACGGCGAGCCGATCAGCAAGTCGCCCTGGATATTCTCCGCGCGCAGGCTTTTAACTGTGCAGGTCTCGTTAATCACCACGTTGTTCATCTCGCCTGAGTCGGCAACGATATTCCCGCGAACGGTAACGTTTCTGAATTCCGCCCAGCCGTCCTTATGGATAGCCCAGCCACTGACGCCGCCCTGATAGTTGGTCGATTGAATGTACTGGCCGATCTTCGCGTTTGTGATCGTGCCGTCTTTGATGAACGCGTCACGAATGAACACCTGCCCACCCTCAACCGCGAACGGCGACGTGATGGCCGTTCCTGGGTCTTGCCCATCACCAACAGGCGAACTCAGCAAGAGGAAGCGATCCGCCTGAACGGCGACGCTTGCAAGCGGCTGGCCGTTGGCGTCCATCGATACCGCCACCGATAGCCCGGCTTGCTTCTGCGTGCCGTCCGGCAACTGAATCCCGGTTTTCAGCGTGTAGATTGCCGCCGCAGAACCGTCTGCGTTAACGTAGGCATCCATTTTCTGGTTAACCGCAGCGCCGATTTCGTTTAGCTTCGCCTGCAAATCGTTGTCGATGTAGGACTGCGCCTTGTCGGCGCTGGCCTGCGCGTGCCTGATCTGGCTCACGATGGAATCAGCGTTGTTCTCGTCAAATGCCGCGTAAACCACTTCCTGCAATTCGGCCACAGATTCGTTCGCATCGCTCGCCAGCGTCTGCGCCTGAATGATACCCGCGCGGTTGTTGGCGTACTGCTTCCACTGCTGCGTTACAGTGTCATGATTCGCCAGAGCGTTCTGCAGGATGGCAGACGGGTCGATCTCAATCTGGCTGATCAGCGCCTCGCCTTCGTCGCGCGTCAGAAAGTCGTCGGTGATGTCGCCCAGATAGTCGTCGGCGTTGTCGTTCGACGTGCCGGTGATCCAGTCTGTCCAGTCGGACTGAAAGCCTGACTTATCCACCAGCCGCGCGCGGTAGAAAAAGGATTGCCCGGCGCGCAGGCCCATCTGTGTATAGTTGCTTTGTGGATAAGGCACATCAGCCAGCAGCAGCATCGCATCTTCTGTTTTGCCGGTGCCGTACTGAATTTCGGTGTTTAACGTGGTGCTGGTGTCTGCCGGGAAATCCCACGACAGGTAAATGCCCCAGTTAATCGGCGTCGCGGTGAAGTTGATCGGCGTCGGCGGGTTGCCAATCTTGCCGGTCAGGTCGGTTAGCTCAGAGTAGGCCCAATTACTGGAAACCTCAACGGCGTTGATCGCCCTGACGCGTACCAGATACTGCCCGGTGTAGATGCCATCAATATCGAACGAAGTTGTGCTGCTGCGCGGCACGTTCACCCAGTTGTTATCGTCGCGCCGCCATTGGGCTTCGTAGGCGATAGCCCCCGGCGCTGCATCCCACTGCGCGCGCAGAGTCTGGAAGGAAATGCCCTGATTTACCACGTTGAACGAACCCACCGTGACGTTCTGCGGTGCCTGCTGGCTGCCTGCCGGAACCACGCTGATCGGGCGCTCGTCGATAATCGCACCGGTATCAATCCGGGCGTATTTGTCCGGGTCGTGCTGCGCGGCGGCGATTGAATAGGTGTTGTCGCCGTTGTCGGTAATGCTCGTTACGCGGTACTGCTGCGCGTAGAGATCATCGCTTTCAACCGTCCAGACGCATTCCGCCGCTGGCGTCTCGCCGAAAGCCGTTGTCACCGTCACCACGTTACCGGCCACCGCCTGAATCGTCCGTGACTGCACGATGCCGGATGGCAGGTTGACCATCAGCCGGTCGTTCACCTTCGCCGATGGCGCGCGATCCAGTGTCAGCACTCGCCCGTCAACCGAACTGATGCGGCCACCCATGACGCGGCCAGATAGTTTTTCGTCGGCGACGGCGATGATGTAGCCCGGCTGCGGAATGTTGCCGTCCAGCCCTACGGAGAAAGTTACAATGCGGTCTTTGTTGTTGGTCAGGATGCCCCAGCGGCCCTTTCTGTTGGCCTCTGACTGGCGGGTGCAGCCGATGGCGGTGATCTCAAGCTGGTTGACGCCATAGCGGGAAACCAGATCGGTTTCAAATACCGGCTCCATCGCGTCGGCGTACTGGTTTTGCGGGTCAGACCAGCTAACGAGCGCCGTTGTATAGCGGTTCTTCGTCGTGCTACTGGCGTAGGTGAAACGCCCGTCGATGACGTTGGCCTGCGTGTAGATGTAGTCCACATCGCGCGGCATATCCGCCAGCGCAACCAGCTGATCGCCGCCCCAGTAACACATCCCGCGAAAGATGGCCGCGAAGTCGCGCAACACGGTAAAGGCGTCGTTGCGGTTCTGCACGTAGACGTCGCATTTATAGCGCACCTCTTGACCATTGCCGCCCTTTCCGTCAGGCACAAGCTGATCGCAATACTGCGCCACCTGATACAGCGTCCATTTGTCGATGTTTGCAGCCGTCAGGCGCTCGCCCAGCCCAAACCGGTCATTGATCACGATGTCATAGAACACCCACGCCGGGTTGTTCGACCATGCCCATTTAAATTCGCCCTGCCATGTGCCGGTATATTCATGCGTCTGCGGGTTGTAGTTGTCCGGCACCTGAATAACGCGCCCGTATGGCTCGCAGGAGATTTGCGGGATTGAGCCATTAAACAGGCTGCTGTCGAACTCCATATAAAGCAGCGCCGTGTTCGGGTAGCGCAGCTTAGCGTCGATCACCTCCGTATAGCTCTCCAGCGTCATCGCATCGCCGATGCGCGCGCTGTGCGCGTCTTCGGTGGTCTTGCGCAGGCGAATCGTCCAGCCGGTCTTAGCCGCTGGCAGGTCGATGCGGTGGCTGCGTTCATAGCCGCTGGTGGTTTTGCCGCTAACAGCGGTATCAAGCACGGTTTGCCACGTTCCGCCGTCCGTCTGAATGTCCACCGCATAGTTAATGGTGTAGCCGACCACATCGCCGTTATCTTTCTGCTGGAAAATGCTCGGCCATTTCAGCCGCAGGCGCAGCGCTGATAGCTGCGTGTTGTTGAATGTGCGCGTCCATTCCTTGTCGCTGGTGATCTCGTTGCCCACAGTGATTTCGTTCTCACTGCCCGGCATCCCGGCGATATATTCCTGCTGCTGCGTGCCGGGGCGAAACTCCCACTTAACGCCGGGGAAATTTTCGCTGCCGTCCGGGTTTAACAGCGCGGTGCCGTCCAGATAGATTTCCTGCCCGGTAAGCTGGCCGTAAAATTCGCCCTCGCCCAGCGCCAGCAGGATTTTTGCTTTTGCGACGGACAGCAGGTCGTTCGGCTGCTCTGTCGGCGTATGCGAGCTACTGCCGCCGCCCTTGCTGCCGGAAATGAGTTGTTGAGCCATATTTCACCCACAAAAAAGCCCGCGCGCGGCGGGCTGTGATAACTGGAAGGATTGGAGAAGGGTTACTGCTGATCTTCGGCGTAGATACCGGCTGAGATGATGGCACCGCCGATCCGACGCTTGCCGTAGTAGATGGGCACCGGGTAGCCCTGCGCTGCGGTATTTGTCACGCTGCCGAAGGCGTAGGACGCCTGATTGTCGGCATCCTGTTTGCTGGCAAGGCCCGCCGTCTGGGGCGAAAGCAACTGGACAACCCCGCCCAGCATCATCGCGCCGCCGATTTTAGCCACGCCATACCCCACAGCCGACAGGGTGCCGCCCGACATGACGCCGACAACAACGCCCACTGTTACAAGTACCGCGCCCAGAATGGTCTGGAACAACCCGGAACGCTTGCTACCAATAATTAGAGGCATGATGCGAATCGTCTGGCCGTTGTGGGGATATTGCAGATCGTCTACACCCACGTTTTTTCGGTGGCGAAAAACTGCAAAGGTCATGCCGCGCGATTTGCTGGTGTTGAGATACTTTTCAAAGCCCGGCAGCGTCACGCACAGCGCCCGCACGGCCTCGGCGGTGGTGTTAACGGCCCGATGGTGTACCTTTCCGAAAAGACGCCCCAGCGCGCCGCCTAGCTCGATTTTGGTTAGCATGGGTAAGCCCTCATTAAATCTTTGTGCCGCACGATTTTCATGGTGCGTTCGCGCCAGTAACCGCCGTATGGCGTGCGCTGGCTCAGTCGTCCGTAAAGGTGATGCAAAAGCATATTGCCTTCCAGCAGAATTCCCGCGTGATTCCAGCGCGGCGCCTGCACCTGCATGATCACCATGTCGCCCGGCTGCGGCGGCCCGGCGAACTCACGAAAGCCGCATTCGTGCCAGCAATCTTGATAGAAATTCTCTGTGCGCCCCTCTTCCCACCACGGGAAATCAACGCGGTAATCCCGCAGCTCGATCCCGTGCTCCTGCTGGAAATAGGACATAATCAGCCCCCAGCAGTCATAAACGCCCAGCACAAACGGCCGGCCGATCAGCGGCACCTCTTCGCGCGGGCAGATTGTGCGGAAATCCCCCTCTGGATAGCTCACGATGTGCCACGGTAGCCCGGTGCTGTCGCACATCGCCTGATCGCGGTCGCTGGGCTGCGTGGTGGCGTCGGGGTGGCTGTGAACGATGCCGACGACATCGCCCCACGCTTCGGCGTCGCCCAGATCGTGCGGGCACAGGGTGAAATCCTCGCGCGGGTTCGCTGCGATGTTCTGGCAGCGGATATAGCGCAGATCGTCTTCATTGCGCGCCAGCACGCCGCAGGCTTCGTTCGGGTAGTCGTCGGCAGCGTGTGCCAGAAATTCGTCAATCAGTGACTGTTCCATGCGATTAGCTCCTGATTAAGCTGGTGCCGGGGAACCCGCCAAAGGGCAATTCTGCGTCGTCGCCGTGGCGCAGCTTGCACGCCGTTAGCGTGCCGGGGCACACGTCCAGCGCGGGATCGTCAACCGGATTATTGTTTTTGTCGAAATAGCGGGTGCCTGCGTAGTCACAGCCGTCACCGGTGCGGTATTTGCCGCGAATGCACCACGTGCAAAGCGAATGTAGCTGGCGGGTCGGGATCATCAGCCCTTCAAGATCCATCGGGGAAGAAAGCGTGAACTCTACAACCTCATCCGTTTCGGATGATTTGCTGTCGATGTAGTAGGTTTTGACTTTCTTCTGCGTCGGATCGGCAGTCTCGTTACCTTCCGGGAAGTTGCGCGCGTCCAGATAGTGGGAAAGCGTCTCAATGATCGTGACTTTGGCTTTTAGCAGGTCATCGTAGGCCAGACACAGCGCGGTGATCGATGCGTCGATGTTACCCACCGACAGCACAGGCTGCGCGCTGGTGCCGTCCGTGCTGGCTTCCTCTCCCTCGATCTGGCAGGGCCACGCCTTATATTCGACGCCATCGAACCAAATGGACTTTGCGGGCAGCTTTAGTTCGTCGCCGCCAGAGGCTTCGATCTCTTCTGGGGTGTGCGGGATGTGGTAAGGGTGGAAGTGCAGCACGTCAGCGTTAAACGCCGAACCGTCTACAGTGAACAGCTTGATGGTGTTGCCAGGTTCCAGCTTCTGATAGTCGGCATTCAGTTTTGCGGCGTCTGTCATGGTGCGGGTGCCTGCTTGAATGTTGCGGTGATGGTCGTCACGTTGTGCGCCAGCGGCTCAGCACGGACGGATTCGGGGTCTACGCGATACAGCCCCGGCGCGCCGTTGGGCGGCGTCCAGATGAATGACTTTGTGATGTGCTGGCGGATGAACGCCAGTGCGGGCAGCATTTCGCTATTAAGGCCGGACATAGTGATCGGCCAGCTTTGGGTTTCTGGGTTGATGCCGTCGCCTGCGATCTGCTCGTAGCCATCCCCAAACTTTGCGGAACGGGTGGCATAAACGAACATGCCCTGCATCCCGGCCTGAATCTGGGTTTTCCAGTTAAAGGTTTCGATTGCCAATGCGTTTTCTCCGGGCATAAAAAAACCCGCCGAAGCGGGTTTAAGGGGGTAGGAATTGGGTTACTTAAGAAAGAATGAATAACTGCATGGCACAAAGCCCGATTTGCTTGCAACGCCTGCCCTTTCGTGCTCGCCTCCATTCGCTGGTTTATAGACGAATGTTAAGGAACCGCCGTTGAAATCCAGCAGATAGCGGCCTTCCTCCATGCGCGGGCTTGTGCCAGCCTGATATTCACCAGCGACGCTAACGAAAGGTTTTTCCCCGGTATAAACCCGGACATCGCCCAGCCAACCGCACTTAGCTTGAATGCCATGATCTTCTTTCAAGAAAAAGTGCTCAGTAGCTTCTGGTGTAGCGGGCATTTTGACGGCGGCGCATCCAGTCAGGCCGGTCAATGCTAAGGCGATAGCAGTTGCTTTCATTACAGTTTTCACGGTCTTCCCTCGGTAGTTCGTTTAACGTAAACCGGGCGCGATTGTCGCACTAATGCAGCATTTATCGTTTGACCAAATCGATCCATTAGGGTCATTAGCCAGCACAAAAGAAAGCCGGTAGGCACTTCAGCCCCTCCCCAAATCCCTGTGTTATTGCTTCCGGGATTTCTGGAAATTCCATATTGCGCCGCCCGGCCTGATCGCCTGATTCACCACGTTGCGCGCGGCCTGATCCATCTGCATCTGCAAGGCTTTAGTGAGCGTTTCGGCTCCTGTGCTGCTTCCCGATGCGCCCTGACTGTTTCCAGCCTGGACCACTACGGACGTTTGCACGTTCACCCCGCCACCGCCTCCAGTCAGCCCGGCCATCGGTGCCTTGCCCACGTAGCCGCCATCAGCGTAGCCCTGCGCGCCGTGCATCATGGCATAGAGCGTATCAACGCCGATCCGGCTGGTGGCTTCCTTCGTAAACACGAATTCACCGCCGTGGACAACGCCTTTCGGCTCATACTTGCCGCCCGCGCCGGTATAACCGCCGCCAGAGAAGCCCAGAAACGAAGCAAAGCTGCTGCCCTTTAACGCACCCAAACCGGCCTGCATGGCCTGTACCTCTGCCATTTTCACCAGCATTTTCGCCAGATCGCTAAGAATGCTCGTTGCGAAGTCTTTAAACCCGGCCTTGCCAGTAGTCAGGAAGTTAGTTAGAACGTCCGTCATTCCGTCAAACGTCGCCGTAGTGGCCTCGCCGACCATCTGATAAGCATCGGTTGCACTGTCTTCCCATTCGCCCCACGCCTTTTTAGCCCCGGCCTGCCAGTTCTCTTGCAGCGCATCCTGCTGTCGCCACGTTTCTTCTTGCGCCGCGATAACGCGCCTACCATCTTCCCCGTCGCCGTAGACGGATTTTAACCGGTCGCTGGTGCCGACGCGCTCGGCTTCTTTGGTCGTTGCGCCCTCCATCAGGCGGGATAACTGGGTTTGCTTGGCGTTCTGCTGCTCAATAAATTTGTTGGCCTGCTGATGTAGCTGGTTCAGTTTCTGCTGCGCAACAATCTGATCGCCCACTTCGGCAGACTGGCGCTTTAGCTCAAGCGTCTGCTTGCTGGCTGCTAACTGCTGCTTTTCCTGCGTGGTGAGGCTGCGGCTTTGACTAACCTCTAGCAACTGAGCGTATTTACGTTCAGCAGATTGATAGTCCTGCCGTTCCTTGCTGATTTTCTTGCCGGTGTCGTACTGTTCCTGCAACGCCTTTAGCTGGTCTTTGAGGTCGGCCAGATGGCGCGCTGCCGTCTCAGCATCACGATCTCCGGCGTCAACTTTAACGGTTGGCGTTTTAGCGGCTTTGGGCGCTTTGGGGTCTTTGAACGCCTTATCAATCGCCGCCCGGCGCGCGTCGATTTCGTCCTGTGTCATCGCGTTACCGTTTTTCCGGCGCTGCTCGATCAGCCTGTTCAGCCTTTCGTTTTCGGCGGTGCGCTTTTCCAGTGCGGTCTGCTGCTGCGCCAGCAACGCGTTGAAATGCGCGTCACCCTCGATAATGGCCTGCTGGGCTTTCTGTTCCTCGCCGCGTGCTTTGGCTTTGGCCTCGGCCTCTTCCTTTTGCCTGGTAAGGTTGTTCAGTTCCCGCTGCGCGGCGGCTAACGTTTCGGCGTTGGGCTTCGTCGAACCGAAAACGTTCGCCATGCCGCCGTAGGGCGTGAACATCGTTGCGGAATTGCCCTGTGTCTGGAGGCTTTCAATCAGCTTTTTCTGCTGCTTGATTTTGTCCTCTAACGTGGTTTCACGCCCGATATTCATCAGGCTATCCCACATATTGCGGGCAACAGCGGCGACAGTGGCGGCTGCCGTCTCGATGGTTCCTAAGTTCGCCTTAGTCTCTTCGGCGCGGCGCTGCATTTCCGTGCTGTAATATTTCTGCGCTGCGGCTGCGGCGTCTTCCGTGTTGCCTGCTCGCTCCAGCGACGCGATATATTCATATTGCGTGGCCGTCAAGTAATGCAGCCGGTCGTTCAGCTCCTGAGACGCTTTTGCCGGGGCGTCTTGCAGCTTTTCAAAGTCGCTAACGGTGGCGTCAATCGACTGGCCGACTGCCTCCTGCATCGCCAGCGCGGTTCGGGTTACTTCTTCCAGTTGCTTGCCGGTGAATTTGCCCGTGCTGGCAATCTTCGCCAGCGCCCCGGCTGCGTCTCCCTGCGTGATGCCGCCACCAGAAAGGGCTTTAGCCATCGTATTCAGGCTGTCGGCTGTCTGGCCCGCATAGTTGCCGGTCAGGATCAGCTGCTTGTTGAACTCAATGGATTCCTGATTGCCGTCGTACCATGCCTTGCTTAGCAGTACCATCGCGGCGCTGATGCCGCCGATAACGCTGGCGATCCCCAGCCCGCGCAGCGTCATCAACTTATCAATCCATCCGGCTTGGTTCGCCAGCGTGATGCCGGATCCGCGTAAAGCACCCAGATTGCCGCGCGCCAGTTCGCCAATCAGCACGCCGATTTCCCGGCGCGCACCGGCGCTTTTCAGACCTAATTGCTTCGTCTCTTCGCCGACTGCGGCGATCTTCTGCCGGTTCTTTTCCAGCAGGTCGTTATAGTGGGTGTAGTCGTCCGTTGGCAGTATCCCGGCCTTATGGGCCTTCGCCAGCTTATCCTGCAACGTGTCCAGTTCGTTCAGCGCCTTGTTTACGGGGCTGATTTTGTCCAGCAGCTTCTGCAATTCCTCGCGCTGCTCTTTAATGCTGGTCGTGCCCTTTTTCTGGGACTCCGCGCCAGCTTTAAATACGCGGTTCAGGTCGTCGGACTTTTTGGCTGTGTCCTGTGCGGTCTTGCCGAAGTCGTCCAGGACTTTATTGCCGCGCTCCACATCCGCTGTGTTAACGCGCAGCGAAATAGTTGCTACGTCTGTCATTCGGCCCCCTGCTTGTGGATGATCGCCAGCGCGGTTCGCTCCATCACGCGCAAATCATTAAGGGCGGCTGCTTCGTCGTCTACGCCATGCAGTTTCATCAGCCACGGCAACACGTTGTAATCGATCCCCGTTGCGCCACCAGCACCGGCGCGCCACTGGGTCGCACAGGCGCGGAACACCTGCCACGCGGGCCAGATGTCAGGCCAGATTTCGATCACTTCGTCGTCGAAGTCGTCAGCGGTAAGGCCGAATGTTGCCAGTTCGTCGGCTGATGGCTCAGGCGTATAAAACGCCGATGCAGCCGCTATTAGTTTTTTTCGCGGTTGCCCAGCAGTTCGTTGTAATAAGCGCGGGTGATCGCAGACATTGCGCCGGGGTAGTTCTCCAGCAGCACGCCGATGTTCTCCGCGTTGCACTCTTCGGGCAGCGCCCAGCCCGCCACGATTTCGGTGATGAAATCCAGCGCGGTTTTGTCTTCCAGCTTCTCAAGCTCGGCCAGTTCGGACAGCGGCTTGTGATTGAAAGTAACGGTCAGTTGGCCGTCATCCTCGCCAGCGCGCGGGATCGATACGGTCGCTTTAAAGGTCGGTTTGGGTTGCAGAGTGAAAACAGTAGTCACGGCTTAATCTCCGGGCCTGTGAGGTGTTGAAAGGGGTAAGGAAGGGAAACGCACCAGCCACTAGGGGATCGCCCCATCTTCGCGGTCTGGCGCGCTTATTTCGCGGTTTACGCTTTGGCTTTAGCCTGTGCTTTCGCTTTGGCCGCTGCGGCGTCTTTGTAAAAGGTCATGTCCATAGACTTGATGGCGAATGACGCAGAGACGGTTTCAACGGCGTTAACTGCGGTGGTTGGCTGCGGGTCGAACGACGGGGTGCCAGACCAGTAGCGGGTTTCTGTTGCTTTCGGCACGTACATTTTCAGCGGCAGCGTGTCGCCTCGGCGGTCGGACGCCTTGAGCACGTCATAAAACGGCAGCGTGGAGTCGTGCGCGATGGTGAACGTCTGGGTTTTCGCCGCTTTGTAGGTGGCGATGTTGCGCTGGCGGTCATCTTCGAGGAACTGGATCTGAATGTACTGCTGATCGCCGCCTGACTGGGCAACTTCGGTAATCTGCGGGATCACCGTCCACGCGGTGATTTTTTGCAGTGAGCCGACGCCATTGCCAGCCGGGAAAAAGTTAGTGTCTGACGTGTCGATCACGCCCACAGACACGGTTTTTTTCTCAGCATCCACAGCGGAGACGCGCGCCACCAGATAGTTAATCAGCGCCCAGCCGCTGGTAATCATGATTTCGTCGTCAACCTTCAGATCGCCGACATCATCAACGGTGAACACAACGCCTTTCGCGTTGCTTGCGGCGGTGATGGTGATCGCGTCGGCCAGTTCGGAACCAACCTGCACAATCGCGCCGTTAGGTAGCTGGAAAGCCATAGGGCTAACCTCCTTTGATTGGGGGAATAAAAAAGCCCGCGCGCGGCGGGCTGGGATGGGGTTTAACCGGCGACGTGCGCGCGGTAGGTGAAACTGATGGGGATGGTGTAGGTTGCGCCGGACACGATGCCAGCGGCTGCGGCTGGTGGGGTGTGAACCCACGCGGTAAAGCCGTCGCCGTCAAGCTCGCGGCCCTCCGGGAACAGGTCGATCACCTGCTGCACCAGCGCGCGGGCTTTCGTCCTGCCGGTGCCTGCTGGCACTACAACGCTGATTTGGTAGACGCCGGGATAAACCCGACATTCAGAGGCAAGATCAATGCTGTATGCCGTGGCGGGCATGTCATGCGCCACCAGATACGGGCCATCAGGCGGCGTAAATGGCACATTCTCCCATGCCACCGGCAGGTTCTGGTCGTCAGCCCACACCCCCAGCACGGCATCAATCGCCGCGCAGGTGTCGGGGATCATTGTTTTAGCTCCATAGCGGCAGCGTCAAAGAAGCGCTGAAACTCAGCGGCGGTGATGCGCACCATGCCGCCCGGTGCCTGCTGGCTGTGCCCATATTCCAGCCGGTAGGCGTAGGGCAAACAGTTGGTGAAATAGACGGCTTTCATCCCCACGCGGAACGATTCGATAATCACCGAACCGGCTGCGATGGTGGCGCTGCCGTCCATGTCTACCACATCCAGCGGCCCGCCTGCGGGGGCGTCGAACGTCACCTGCCAGTTACCACGAAAGCGCCCGGTGTCCACCGGCGACATCAGCACCAGACGTGACAGGATGCGGATAGATGCCGCCCTGATCACCTGCTCCTGATTGGCCTTTGCCTTCGTGACGAACGCATTGATGGACTGCACGAACATATCGTTTTCGCCCATCGCTACGCCCTCAACTGCGCGCGGTAGCACAGCAGCAGATCCGCAGGCTTAACCGGGTTGGGCTTCTCGATGCGGTAGCTGATGCCGTCTACGTCTACCTTGTCGCCGATCCGCAGCTCCGCGTCGGCGGTGAACACAATGCGCACGTCACCGTTCTGGATCACGGTGCCGTCGATTTCGCCGGGCTTGTAGTCCGTGCGAACGCCGATTGCAGTGAACGTTTTTGGTTCGGTGATGTGCTCAACGCCGCCGATCACCTCAACGCTACCGGGACGCGTCACGCTCCACGATTTGCCGTTGCCGGTCAGCAGCCGCTTTGCGGTCGCCCTCATTCGCGGGTAACTGATTGGCATAATCAGCCCCTCCGCACGCTGAACTGAACCGCCGAAGCGCCACCAGCGCCCAGCAGGCCCGCCAGCATCGAACGCAGCCACGGGAAATGAACACCGGAACCCAGCGATGATTCGCTGTATTTGATGGACACTGCCCCGCTTACGGTTTCCTCCAGCGCCTGCGCGCCACCGTAGCCCGGCATCAGGTCAACTTCCTGCGCCAGCACGGCCAGCAGATATTGCGCCTGAATCAGCTTCTGCGGGATTTTGTCGGACGGGATCAGCAAACCATCAACCCGGACGCCTGAACGCGGCCACGGCAGCGGCTGGTCGGCAGATGTGGGCCTGCCTGCCCACGTCTGGAGGCCCAGATAGTCCATCGCCTGCATCAGCAGCCCTTCGGCGGCTTCCTCTGGCACGTCATACCCGCGCGTTTTGGCGTAGTCCAGCAGCCCGGCCACGCTGCCGTAGCTGTTGAATCCCTCAGAGGCCGGATCGTTATCAATCATCGGCTGATCTCCTGATTAACTGGCCCCGAAGGGCCAGCGGGATTATTTGGCTGCTGCTTTCGCGCCGAAAGTCACCAGCACGCCAGCAGTATCTTTGTTGCTGGTAGCGGTTTTTTCCCACGCTTTCGCGGCGGTCAGTTGCACGTCAGTCGGTGATTTGATGGTTGCATCTGCCCATGCGTAGCCTTTCAGGCCGACAGTGAAATCATACTCACCCTGCATCAGCGCTTTCAGGTTCTCTTTACCCAGAACCGGCTGCGCCTGCATGATCAGGCCAGAGGTGCGAACAGCGGCTGCGCCAGCGGTCAGGCCCAGAACGTGCTGCAAATCGCCGTTGGCAAGCGCCGGGATGTCGGACACGACAAAGCGGCGGCCCATGCCGTCCTGCATGATATTGACGTTGCCGATCTGGAACAGGCGGTTAGCGTTGGTCAGCGATTCATCAGCAAAATCGTTGTAGGTCGCGCCATCCATCAGCCACGCGATCAGGCGGGTGTAGGCATCACCCATCGGGCGCGCACCTTTGTTCAGGCCAGCTAGTGACGGGGCAACAGGCTTGCCAGCAGCGCCGGACAGGTCAACAACCATATCCGTGTTTGCGCTGATAGCGGCCACCAGCGCGGAGGCGGTAGCGTTCAGATAATCCTGAATCATCGCTTCCGCAGACTGTGCGGCGACAACGGCAGAGGCTTCGGCGACGTTTTTGCCCAGACGTTTCATCATGGTTGGCGTCACGGAAACCGGGCCGATGCGGCCATCAATTTTTACCATGCGATCCAGAATCTGGCCCAGTTCCTGCGCGGTCACGTCGCTATCTTTGTAAGCGTTACGGCGCTGTGCCAGACCGCCGATCAACTGCCATGAAGTTTGCTCGATGTAATCACCGATGTGATCGCCGTCTCCCATGACGAGCGCGCCGCCTGAAGCTGCATTGAATTTCTGCACCTGCTGCGCAACGAGTTCAGTTGCGGCGGTGGAAACCTGCTGCTGGAAAATGTGCAAAGACATAATTATTCAACTCCCATATTTTTAATGATGTTTGCAGCCTCTGAAACCAGAGAGCTACCAGTAATCCCAGCGGCCCCACCAGCCGGGTTTAGCGGCGCATCGGCTCCACCGGTGCCACTCGCTTTAGATCCGATAATCACGCCAGCGAAGGCTTTGTGATTGCGGAATTCGTCGCCCAGTTCGTTCACGGACAGCGCGGAGGGTTTGCCCTCTGCGTCCAGCACGCGGGTAACTGGCTTGCCTTCCTGCATTTCCACAGCAAGGCGTGATTTGATGTGTGGCAGCAGCACCTGCGCGGCGTCGCCACCCAGTTCGGCGGCCAGAGAGGTAGCCACGTTGTCCACCAGCAGGGTTTGCAGTGAACCGTTCAGGCCGTTGATCTGCTCCTGATAGCGGGCCTCTGCGTTCGCCAGTTTCTGCTTCCAGCTATTTTCGATGGCGGCCACGTCGCCAGACTGGCGCAGGCGTTCTTCTTCGGCTTCGGCTGCAAGGCGTTCGGCTTCTTCACGGCGCGCCTTTTCAGTTTTCTTTTCGGTCAGTAGCTCGTTAACTTTCTTTTCCAGCCCTGACACGTCCGGCAAGCCTTCGATAGCCATCTGATAGCCGTCGCCGCTTTCGCGGTATAAGGCTTTGTGCTCGTCTGGCAGTGCGTCGAAAGTGGCTTTATCAATCTGAAATTTGAACATCATCAACCCCGTTGTGATGGCGTGCCCTCTGGGCACAGGAAAGAAAAAGGGCCGCCACCGGCAGCCCTCGTTTATCTGAATGCGTGCGGCTCAAGCCGTCGCAGTTGTGCGAGTGTCAGAAACTCGCCCTTGTCGTCGTAAAGATCGGGGATCTTCAGCTTACCGGCCTGCACCAGTGCCGCGCGCTGCGGCCCCAGTACCTGCTTTTGTCGCTCTGGACTCTGGCGGGCTAGCCATTCGGCATAGGTGGTATCGCCCGGCACCTGTCCATCCATGCTGGCGCGGGTGCCTGCGTCCATTTCGTCCACGGGGATCCCCATTTCGCGCCATGACTTCAGCACCAGCGTTTCAGTAGACCGGCAGCAGAAATGCGACCTGCCCGGCCCGCGCAGGTACGGGATTTTGTGGCCGATGGGCTTGCCGTCCAGCGAGTACATCAGCCGATCCCGGATGATGCAGATTTTCGTCGTGCGGGTGTCGAGCGTCGAAAGCCACAGCTTGCCCTTCACTATGTCGCTGTTGGCTTTAGCGAACTTCTGGCGCGCCAGTGATGCGACGTGCGCCACTGCGGTTCGTGTGACTGCCTCCACGTCGCGGCGTGACATCTGGATCGCCCCGTCTTCGCGGTTCTGCGCCAGCGTGCCCACCACGCGGCGGGTGATCTGCGGCGCGGGTTCGTTCAGCAGGTAGCCCATCCGCACAGCGTCGGTGATGCGCTTCAGCCGGTCGGCTTCCAGCTTCGTTCCCCACTCGGAGAGCAAGCGCCCCTGAAACGGCTGGCTGGCCGCTGCGGCGTACAGCTGATCGGGGGCGATGGCGTTTAGCCCGAAGTGGGCCAGCACCGGATCGGGCAGCAGTTCATCAAAGAGCGCGAACTGATAGCCCGCCTCATGGGCCGCAAATGCGCTCAGTTCGGCTTTCAGGGATGCGATCACCTCTTTGCACGTCTTGCCGTTAAGTCGGCGCACAGAAGCCAGCAGGGCCGTTAAACGGCGTTCGCTGTAGCCTGACGCGTCCACGCCTTCCAGCGTGTCCAGCAGCTTCGCGGATAGTTCGGCGTCGGCTTTGTTCAGCAGCTTCACCATCCGGCGCGCTGCGCCATTCCCGTAGCGGGCGACGTAGACGGCATGGCTGATCGATTCGTCGCGCAACCGGTCGTTAATCGTCCGTTTCATCGTCGGTTTGCTCCGGGTCGTCGCTGGTGGCGTCGTTCAGGCTGGACTGCGCGCGCAACTGCGTTTCAATGACGGCAGGATCGGCGGTGGCGTCCACCAGCCCGATTGATTGCATATAGCGAATGAAATCAGTCAGCAGCATTTTCCCGGACTGGACAGCGGCTAACAGGACGGTAATAGCCTGCGAATCAAGCTGCGCAATCTCGTAGCGTTTGTTGATGGTCACGGTGCCGGAACCGCCAGCGTAAAGCCCGGCGAACATCAGCGCGCGGTTGATGGCCTGCTCTACGTTGCTCACGCACAGCGATAGAATGCTGTTGTCGGTCTGGGCCTCGTCGCTCGCCTGCGTTGCGGTTCGTGCAGAGGTGCCGCGCTCCACCAGCTTCGCGCCCAGCTTCGCCATCTGTGATTCGCGGCGTTCAGCCAGCGTTAGCGGCAGGTTTCGATCCTCTGCCTGCACAATCTCCAGCTTACCGCCCACCGGCAGCAGAACGCCTTCGGTTGAGCCAACGCTGATCCCTGCGGCCAGATATTTGTCGGCCCACTGTTCATCAAGGCCAGATGCCGATAGCGTCGGGTTGCCGGTCAGGTGGGCGATCTCCGCGATGTCGGCCTCTGCCATGTAGTGCTTGATGTTCATGCTGGCAATGTCGGCCAGCGGCGGCGCGTCGGGCGTGTGGTCGTTGTTGTTCGCGCCAATCCATGACCACGGCAGTTCGTCCAGTTGTTTGCCGTTCCGGTCGCGGATGGGTGCCAGTCCGGCATTCTCCATACCGTCTTTGCCGCGCAGCCAGATTCGGGCGAAGGCTTTGCCGTCAATCAGGCGTAGTTCGGTGAATTTCTCCACCAGCACCAGCCGGAACTCGTCTGGCAAATCGACAGCATCAAACTCCCGCAGCACCACAAGGGACGTTTTGCCCTTCGTCACGCGCCAGTTGATGATCTGGCCTGCCTTGTACAGCTTCAGGAGCGGGCGGCCAATGGTCTTAATCGTCTGGTCGCCGCTGCCGGTGTAGTCGGTCAGGATGCCCGCGCGGCCTTTTTGCAGGTTCTGGCTCACGCCGTCGCGCATCAGTTGGGTGAGCGGCTGGCCCTGCCCGTCTGTGTCCTGCTCCAGCAGTGCCAGTTCGGCGGATAGCTCGATCTGCACAGGCTTAGCGAAGGCAATGCCCAGCATCCCCTGCAACGTGCGCCCGGTGGCGTTCAGGAACGCGGCGCGCTTCTTATAGCCGTGATAGCGCTTCTTATCCGGGTCGGTTTCTTCCCAGTTCGCCGCAGGGTGCGGCAGATAGCGCATCGCCCGGCTGGTGTGCTTAATTTTCCGTTCGCCGTCCACGCAATCCGCCACCATCTGCCATTCGTCGGCAAATTCTTCGTATGCGGGATGGCGATAGTCGATATTCTGATCGGTCATCGTGAAAAGCCCAGTTTGATATTTTTGGCCGGTTTACGGCGGGACATAGCCACGGCGAAGTAGCGGAACGCATCGGATCCGTGGGATGTGAAGTCGTGTAGGGGGTGATCTTTCCAGCAGCCGCGCTTGGCATCCCATTCTTTGCGGTAGCCCTCCAGATGGGCGATGCCGGTTTCACAGCGGGCGCTATCGAACGCGCAGCGGGGCAGGATTTCGCGCACCGTCTCGATCCCCTCCGCTACCCCGACTTTGGGCACCACGCTAAAGGTGATCGAATAGGTCTGACCGTCGATTTCGTAGCCTTCGCGGGCCATCTGGCGGCGCGTCTTGCCGTCGCCTGCAAACTCGCGGTTGTCGATGTCGTGGGGTGCCCAGTGTTCAGCGTAGGTGTAGCCTTTATCCTTCAGCACTTTCATGTAGTGCCGCAGCCCTTCGCCGCTGTTTTCGTAGTAGTCGATAACGTGGAATTCATCGCCCACCAGCCGGACGAACCAGATCGCGGTTGAGTCGCTAACGCCAATATCCCAGAACGTATAAACGGGCTGGTGGCTGTTGTCCGGCAGTTCGCCGATCCGCCTGTTGGCGTAAAGCAGCATAAACTGCTTAGCGTAGTAAGCGCCCTCAACGGTCTGCTGGAAGGCTTCGGCGGGCGTAGACGGGTATTCCCGTTTCATGTCGTCGCCCAGCGTCTTTTCCTTCGCGTAGTACCATGCGCGCTGGCGCTCGTTGGTCATAATGCCGTGCTTGGCTTCCAGCTCCGCGAAGTATTGCAGCAGGCGCACCGGCAGAGGCTCTACCGGGTCAATCGCATATAGCGGGTTGTTGTGCCAACTGAAGAAGAAAAAACGCCAGTCTAAAGCAGAGAGGGAAGCGCCAGATAACGCCGCTTTTTGCGCAAGCTGGCAGTAATCGAAGAAATAACCTGCGCGGCCTTCTGCTGTACTTTCAATCGTCGTGAAACAGTCAGTTGATACAGCTTCGAACGCGCCGGTAACAATCTCGCGGGCTTTGTCGGGAAACTTCGCGCATATCTTCCCGAACTCGGAAACATGCAGATAACGCAGCGTGCCACCACGGAAAGAGGTCGAGACGTAAAGGCTACCCCCTTTCTTAAACACCAGTTCACCAGCAGCATCGTTAGATGCCGGGTTTGCCGCGCGAATGGCAGCAGGCAGTCGATCATAGGCATATTTGATTTTCTCCCTGAACAGGCGTTTAGCGTCGTTTAGCGTGTGGGCGATCAGGGCACACTTCGCCGATTCGAACAGCGCGGCATCTAACTGGATAATGCAAACTTCGGTAGTGAAACCTAACTGGCGCGCCTTCAGAATGATGTTTCGAGTATGCATCCCTTCAAAGTAGGCCAGTTGCTCCGGCGTCATCTTGAACCGACACTGCTTGCCCTGCTTGTCCGTGATGAAATAGAGGTGATTTAGCCGCCACAGCTTATCTTTAAGCTTTGCAAGGTGGGCCGGGGTCAGAGGCATCAGGCACCCCCGGATAGCGCGTCCATCAGTTCGGATAGCTTCTGCGTGTCGTCGTCGCCGTTCTTCGCGTCCATGTCATACGCCTGACGCTCCAGCCCGATCAGGTTCTTCAGCGCCTCGCTCAGCGCCTTGACGGATTTCACGCGTTCAGGCATGGCGATCACGCTGTGATAGATTTCGTTCAGCTTATCGCGGCCCTTCTCATCTGGGTCATACATCAGTTCGCCCAGCTTTTCGAGCGCGTCCACATCGGCACATTCTGCCGCCAGTTCATCAAACAGCGCGTTGGTGATAGAGCGCGCGCGGCGAATGTCGCCCCGGTGTGCCATTCGGACGGCGGCGATAACTTCAGCGGTAGCCTCAATCAGTACGCGCTCGCTCAAAGTGCTTTCACTGCGTACCTGTTTGCGTACTTCTGCTTTGCGTACCAAATCATCGGCACGCTCTTTCACCTTCGCGTTCAGGTCTCGCGACCAGTCATCACGCTTTGCGCGTTTGCGGATCGCGCCTTCGCTGATGCCGTGCTGTGATGCAATTTCACGGAGAGACAGCACGCCAGCCCGGTAGGCTGATTCGATGGCCTCCCAGTCTGGTTTTGCCATATATTTTTCTCTAAATTGATTTATGTCAGAAAATTAAAGTTGAAAGTTTTACCTCTGCCCTTGTAACGTTTATTAGCATTTCGCCCATTAACAAAAGGATCTAATAAATGGCTAAAGCACCACAGCAAAGAACCCCAAAATACAAAGTTGGGGATTTGGTAGTTTTGAAATCAAGCGGCCCATCTATGACCGTCGAAAAGGCGATTTTTAATTCAGATAAGGAATTCTTGGGCACTTATAGATGCCAGTGGTTCGCTGGCAAGAAGCTTGATACAGGTATTTTCCCTGAAGATTCATTAGAGGTTTATTCCCCAAAGCAGCAAACCCAAACAAACCAGCCTTAACTTTGGAAGATGTCTCTACTTGGATGGTTTCGACACTCAGAGAAAGCGGGTGCCTATACCAACAAGATGTAGTTGACTATTTGGTCAAAGAAGAGAATGAGCAGCACCTCAAAGAGAACGATGATGGAAATCAAGCCCTTTCAATAAAGGTCATAAATAGGTTTCGCATTGACAGCGGTGAGGATGTTGTTTGGGTAAAACCCGAACGTTACTGGCGCTATCGTGTAGACGAAGATGAGCCAGGCCGTGAGGCAAACGGATAAATAATTTATGGTGATCATTAAAATGGTCACCATTTTTTTTAGGCCGCCCACGTAGTCACGATAATTTCTGCGTCTTCGCCTGCCCATACCTTCACGTATATCTTCACAGGCGCGTTCACGTTCAGTTCGCGGTTGCGCAGTTCGTGCCATTCGGCGCTATCGGCTGCGTCTGCATACAGAATCGAACCGGCCTGCACAGTGATATGCGCGCTATTGGTGCCATCGGTGATCTGCGACGGTTCGCTGGTAACGGTAATTTTCTCGGTCATTGGTCAGTAGTCCTGAACGTCTCCGCTTTCGCGGTAATGGTGAGAATCGATTTCATGCCGCCCCACTCAACGGTTAACGTTGCGGTGCCAGCCTCGTTGATGTTGATGATCACCTGCCCGTTCGACTGCACAGTGCCTACCGTCAGGATGTCATCACCGCCAGCCGTCCATTTCGCGGTATTGTCCAGCCGCCCCAGTTTGGCGTCGGTCGCGCCGTCACACTGAAAAACGCCGATGTACTGCGCATTTCTCGGTTCGGTGGCGTTCGGCATTTCGTAATGTGTATGGTCGATTTGCTTAACGTGCCACGGGGAATCGGCAGCGGTAGCCGTGTCGTTCTGGATGAACAGGTAATTGGCCGGTGTTGGTGTCGGTGTGCCTGCGGTGGCTGGCCCGATGGTCAGGCTGCCGGGCGTGGACAGGCCAGAAGGGATCGCCCCGATCACCGGGGAATCAGGGGTATTAATCACGGTGGGGTTCCTTGATGAAAGGCTTTGGCGCTGCCGCCTGCGCTACAAGTAGAGGGCACAACATATAGCTATCAGTTGATATTAAGCAGGCAGCAGCCCAAAACCCCCTGCGGGTGCAGGGGATCGGGTTCAGTTCAGCGCGGCTTTGCAGGTGTCGCGGTTCTCGGTGGTGATGCCCTTCACAGCGCAATGCGCCGCAATAGGGTTTGCACCCTGCTTGATCATGGCTTCCATCGCGTCGTTATTCGTGCGGTTAACGCTCGCAATCGTCATGAACAGGCCCAGCAGCACAATCGCCGCAGCGGAGAAAAACAGGTGTTCGAATTCCATCACTCCACCACGCGGGTTACACAGGTTGAGGACTGCCCCAGCATGATTTCATCCAGCTTGCGGGTTTCGCGGTTCTCGAATGAGATCGTGTCACTGCTGCCGTGCTTGTCGTGGCTAATGCGGCCAGTCGAAAAGCCGTGATAGATCTGCTGGTGGTAGTTCCAGCAGGTGATTTCATGCGGTGAACCGTATGCCGCGAAGCCTGCCTGTGTGGCATCGGTACAGCCGGACAGCAGCAGCGCGGCGATCAGCGTAGCAAATGCGAATTTCATGGGTTGCCCTCTAAGGTTGTGCCTGTAACGGACTCATAGGCCCGCACGCAGGCGTTCAGTTTGACTGTTTGCTGGTCAGCATATTTAGCCAGGTCGCCCGCGCGTTCGTCAGCGCGTCGGAACAACTCGGCGTACAGAAGGCCGGTTTGGGTTCTGACCTCATGTTCTGCGGCAAGCTGGGACTTGTAACGCCTCTCGCTGGCGGCAAGCTCTTTGCGCAGCCGGTCAGCAGTAGAATCGGCAGCAGCAGCAGCAGCGCGCGCGTTTTGCAGTTCGGTGTCGGTGTCATTGCTGATCTCTGTAACGGCTTTCGCCTGTCGGTTTTCCTCCTGCCTGTCGGCGGCGGCCTGAAGCGTGGCCTGTTCCAGCGCATCAGCGCGGCTTTGCAGCCCGGCAGCGGTGAAGCCAGCGATATAGCCGCTCCCCATCAGTGCGAAGGTGAAAGCAGCCACCAGCAGAGATCGTTTCATAGTCTGGCGTCCTTACGGCACAATGCCGCTTCTGCATCGCTGCGGGTCACAAGGCCCGGCAACACTTTCCCGCCAGCGTAGCGCCAGCGCGGGAACTGGTCGCAGGCTCCGGGGATGTCGCCATAACGCAGCTTCTGAAACAGCGTGGAGGTTCGCGCCTTGCCGCAGCCGACGCGGAACGTTAGCGACACAGCAGCGCTGAATGCGTTATCAGGGATGTTTGCGCCGTTCCCGTAGCGGTTAACGCACTGTTCGGCCTCCCTGATATTGCGTGACCAATCAAAGGCGATTTCGTCCAGCGTTTTACCAGCGCGCACCCCGTGGGTGTTGCCAACACCATCAGTCAGCACCCCAGCCGGGCACACATAGAGATCGAGGCGGCACCCTTCGGCATTACCGATCAGCGCCAGCCCTTCTTCGTTGGTTCGGATGTTGCCGTGCGCCAGCACCAGCGCCATGACGGCAGCGATACTGCACACAGCCCCAGCACGGCGTTTCGTCATCTGAAAAACCCTCGCTGCTTCACGATGGTTTTGCCTTCTGCTGCGGCTTTCTCGATGGCGCGCGTTTGTCGCCACTGGAACACCACGGAGACGATAAACGCCAGTGGTGAAAGGATCAGGGACATCACCAGCACGTATTCGTACAGAGTCAGCCCCTGCAAGCGCTCCCACAATGCCGCCAGAAGCAACTGAAAGCCGCTCAGCCAGTGGGGTAGCCTTGAAATTTTTTCATTCATATCAATAACCGCCCGGTGGCGGCCCGGTTGGTTGTTGGCGTCGCATTATGGGGCGACTGGGGAATGTTGGTGGGGAATAAGGGGAAAATTGCTGCGCCGCAGAAACGAAAAAACCCGCGCGCGGCGGGTTATGTTCAGTTCGGGCAATTTAGCAAATCTGGGCGAAATCTAACGCGGAAAATTCATTTTTGCAAGTCTTTTGCGAAATTTTCTCTTTTCTGGCACGCGCGCACGCGTGAAACGCCACGCAACGCGGCTTCGTCCAGACGGCGGAAAAGGCCCGTCAGCGCCTCCCAGTGGCGCGCATAGTTCTGCGCCCAGTTTGTGGGGTTCACACCCACTAGTTCGGCTAGATGTTGCTGCTGGTAGCACAGTTCCGTTTTACCGTGCAGCTCCCGGTTCACGTCCTGCGCCGCCAGCCACACCAGTGCGCGGAGTCGCTCCAGCGTCTTACGGGCGACGCGCTTACCTTTAAGCCTGTCTTCAAACGCTTCCCACGCCCAGCGGGTGATCTGCACCTGATAGCCGTATGCGGTGTCGGCGGCATAGCACCAGCGGATCCACGCCTGCTCGTGTTCCGGCAGCAGCGCCACGGCGCGACGCCAGCTTGCGGTTGAATACTCGACCGGCAGGATCTGCGGGATATGACTACCTTTCGCCCTGCTCTGCTTGCCGGGCACTGGCTGGTTAAGCAGCGTGATCATCTTGCCGGGGCGCTCCGGGTCTTCCACCTTGAGCGGCTTGCGCGGGTAGCGTTCATTCGTGAACATGCAATTTTCGGCCAGCGTGACAATCTGGCCCTTTGTGCTGCCGCTCAGATCGGCGGTGGCGATCTCCAGCGTCTGGCGAATAAATTCTAAGCTCTGCGCGTTCATGGGCGGGCCTCCCGTTTCATGGTTTTCAAGATATGATAGCGGTCTGCCAGCGCCTCAGCGCGCCAGCGTATATCGAAGCGTTTAATGGCCCGGCGTAGGCGCAGCGTCAGCCACAGCCAGAACAGGCACAGCGCCGTTAGCAGTACAGGAAAAATAATCAGCATGGCGCGGCCTCCAGTTCAGTGATTTTGATAACGAGTTTCCCGCCCTTCACTACGGGCATTTTGATCACGCGGTAGTCGATCACCTGCACGTCATCCAGCCAGAAACCGGCCTTTGTCAGCGCGTCAAAGACGGCTTTTTGCAGGTTGTCCAGATCACGGCGGCGACGGTCAGGCATGTAACATTCAATGCGCAGGCGCAGCGGCAGCGGAGTTTCAATGTCCAGCAGCAGGCGTTCTACGATCTCAGCGACGGCGGCGCGGTATGCTTTGCCCTCGGCGCTAATGTGCGTCCGGCCCCGGTTGTGGCGGTAATACCGGTTATTGCTCGGTGGGTATGGCAGTTCGATCAGATATTCAGCCACGATCACCCCCACATTTTGGACTGAAAGACTTTGCTGGGCTTTGGCTCGTATTTCGTCACCGGCAGCAGCGCCTGTACGTTAAATTTCCGGCAATCGATCGAGAGGAAGCGGCGGGTTTTGATGCCGCGCCGGGCGTAGGTTTCCATCAGGTCCCGTGCTTCTGCGTCGGTCAGGTCGGTATGTGTAAACCAGTCTTTAGCCATCGTGTTCACCCTGCAAAATTCATCAATTGAGCGGCGGCGTTCTCGGCCTCTTGCGGGCTGGCGAACGCGTGGGACAGGACGAAGCGCCACAGCACATCGAACGCGGCGCGGTAGAGTTCGTGAAATTCGGTTTCGTCCATGCTGGCGAACGACATGGATCGAGGGGTGCGGCGGCAGGAACCATCCGGCAGCGCGATAACGTCATAAAACCCGGCTTCGGTGACTACCCAGGCGCGAAACGCATCGAAGGATTTGCAGACGCTGATGCGCCCGGCGCGGCGTTCGGCGATAGTTGAAAGGTATTGATCAGCGGATGACATCAGGGCGGCAGCGTCAGCGCCACAGACGGCAAGCCAGCGCGCATAGCTGTTCACGATCCGGCGCTCAGCGTCAGAGACTGCGCCGCCGGTCGGTTCCCAGTAGTCGAATGCGAGGTTTAATAGGGCGAAGAAACGGCGATGAAACGCCGGGTTGCGCACCTGCCGGAATTCGGCAGTCAGGAATGCGCCAGCCCTGATTTTGGTCTGTAAAAACTCTGTGGTGGCCGGGTCAGCGGGCACCAGCATGTTCGAATGCTTTGTGAATTGCAGTAGCGCCACGGTTGTTTCTCCGTTGCGCCAGTAATACGCGGTTTGTGGTTTCTCAGGCCACGGGCAGGATTAGACGGGACGGGATCGGGTGGTGTCAAACAGGGAAAATGATTTTTGGCTATCTTGATGGGAAGTCTGGGGCATTCGAAAATGCCCCATTGGGAAGCCTTGCTAAAACGCTCTCTACGGGGTTTTCTAGCTTCAGGCAGGCAATTACGCGGCCTTAGTCTCTTGATCGCTTTTCTGTGCGATTATCGTAGAATCCCGGCTCTCTCCAGTGATGGGCTTCACGTTATCCCGCGCTATCCTGGCACCGCTCCCGATAATCTGGAACACCCACAAGTTTCGCCAGTTGTATCGGCATTCGTCGGTGATGTCGGTCGAGTCTGGGATGTCTTCGCCCGGCTTTAACGCTAGTGTTTTGGGATCTATAGCCTGTGCCAAAAGATAACCTCTGTAAGTTAGCCGATAAAAAACATCGCGGCGATTCACGAATGAAGACACCATGCCAGCGTTGATCAGCGACCGAATGATGCCGCGCAGATCACCACGGATGAGGTTGCGCATGTCGAAATATGTCGGCGCTTCAGCAGTATGCAGGAGGTGCCGCAGGATTTTTGAGCGGCTTGACGTCAGGTTAAAGTGTTTGGTTGTGGTCTTTTTCACTTCGGGAACTCCTGATTAAAAATCGTTGTTTGCTCGCTGGATCTGCTGCTCGCCATACATCACGGCGTATTCGTCCGGCGTGATGTCGCAGATCGTGCCGTTCACCATCCGGCAATGAACGGTCTTCGTGCTGCCATGCCGGTTCAGGCGCAACAGCAACTCGGTCAATTCCGGCGACACTTTCGTGTCGTAGACGCCTTCGCGGTACACGCCGATCCAGTAATCGCAATCCTGTTCAATCTGGCCCGTGTCGCGGGAATCAGCGGGAAATGGGCGCTTGTCTACGCGTTTTTCCAAATCACGGTTTAGCTGCGTTAGCAGCACAACGATGCAATCCAGCTCCTTCGCCAGATTCTTAAGCCCTTTGGTGATCAGGCCATACGCCAGATCGTTTCGTTCGGCCTTCTCGGCAGTCATCAGAGTGAGGTAATCGACTAAGACCATCCCCACACAGCCGCGCTCTTTTTTGATGCGCCGGGCCTCGGATGTAATCTGCGATAGCGTCATGCCGGGGGTGTCGTCGATAAACAGATTTCCGTTTTCGGACAGGGCCGCCGTCATGGCAAAAGCCTTTGACAAATCCCCGTCTAAATCGCCCTGGTAGATTCCCGCGTTGCGCTCGTCTACCGGGGTATAAAACGCATTCGGGTTTACGCCGGACATTTGGCACACAACCTTTTCGAGAATCTGGACAGCGGGCATTTCCAGCGAAAACATCAGCGCCGGTTTCTCTTCCCGGATAGCGCAGTTCAGCGCAAGCTGGGTGTAAAGCGTGGTTTTACCCATTTTCGGGCGGGCGCCGATCACCAGTAGGGAACCGCGCACTAGTCCTTTCGGTGCCAGTGCGTCATCAAGCGCCCCGATCCCGGTTGTCATGCCACGGCGGGCACCGTCAGGTGAAAAGCGCATATCTAGTTCAGCCGCCCACTCTTCGGATACTTCGCCCCACTCGCGCAGCCCTCGGCGATTGCCCGTTTTCAGGTGGTCGGCGATCTGGTTGGTCATCGCAGTGACGGCCTCCAGTTTTTCCGCTGCGGTCAGCACACTTTGAGTGCTCAGCAACTCGATCCCTTTGTTCAGTTGGGCAATGGCGAAGCGCTCGGCAGCGCGGTCACGCACCACGCGGGCATAGTGAACAAGGTTTGCCGCCGATGGGGTGTTTTTCGCAAGCTCGGCCATGTACGCGAAGCCGCCCACCATGTCGGCGCTACCGTCGCTCTCCATCAGGCTGGACAAGGTGATCAGGTCTATTGGTTGATGACGGGCCATTAGCGTGCGCATGGCTTTGTAAATCAGCTTGTGGGCCTTGTGGAAAAACGCCTCTGGCTTAAGCATCGCTGCCACGGTCTGACTGCGTTCCTCGCCGCCGTCCAGCATCATGCCACCTAACACGGCCTGCTCGGCCTCTTGGCTGTAAGGCAGGGTAAGGATCTCGCTCACAATGAACCCTCCCGCGTTTTTATCAGCGTGTCGCTGCGCAGCAGGTAGTCAAAGCTGGCGCGCCAGCCGGTATTGTTTTCACCGAAATAAAACGGGCCGGCCTTTTCCATGAACGCGCCAAAGTAATTTGCGGCAGCTTCGGCGGTTGGCGCTTTCAACTCGCCTAACAGGCGCTTAATCGCGCGGCGGCGCTTGTCGTTCAGAGCCTGAGCCATTGGCAAACGCCCATCGGCTGCGACGTTGTAGGCGTCTAACACGGCTTGGTAAGGAATGGAGGCTGATTTCTTCTGCGGAGTGGTGCCCTGCTCGGCAGGTTGATGCCCCTCCCCCTGAACGACATGCTTTTGCTCTCCAGAGGTTGGCGCTGATTCGTCATCACCAGATGACATATATCTATCGTTAGATAGATATTTATTATTATATTTATTGTTTGTGGTAATCGTCTGGTAATTATCTGGGACAACCTCCTTCGCAGGCCCTGCCACGTCTGGGTTTGAACTGGTAATTATCTGGTAATTATCTGGTACTTTTTTCGGGTCATTTTTGGGGGCAAAATCGCCCTGATATTCGTCATATTTAACGATTGTAATCAGAGTGAACTTACCCGGTGATTGAGTCTCAATCATCCCCAGTTTTTTAAACTTGCGCATCAGGTATTGCACCCGGTTAGGCTCGATCCCTGTATCGCTAGCAAGCGAATTTCTACCGGCAATAAACTGCCCGCGTTGCACCATGATGTCGCCCACCTCAGTTTGCACGATGGCAGGCTGATAGTTAGCGCTCAGGATGAAATGCAGCCAAAGATGCACGGCTTCGCTATCCTGCCGATAGAATGGCAACTCTCTAATTTTGCGGTGTAACAAGGCATACCCCTGAGTGGCTGGCTTTGCCTCAACTTTTGCCCTGAAGGCCAAAACGTTACTCACTTTTTGACCTCCAAAACATGGTAAAATGGATAACTGTTTGGCATAATTTCCCCCGCAAATAACCGTCAGACGTTTTTGCACTCTGAAGCCTCGGCTGTTACAGCAGCCGGGGCTTCACTCTTTAAATGTTCCAGCATCGAAACCAGCGCTTTTGCCACAAGGGCCGTTTGTCCACCTTTGATAATTACTGTGTCCTCACAGTCATCGAAACCGATCACTGCCAGTAACCTCGCCGCGCGGCTCACAAAGCTGTTCTCCCCTGCTTGCATACGGCTTATTTGTGAATGGTGAACGCCCATTTCGCGGGCAACTTCTGTAACTCCACGGGTTGCAATGCCATTTCGGATTAGCACCTCGAATTGCAGAGCTTTGCTGTTTGTGCGTGCATGTGCGGTTTTCATGATTAATACTTCCTACTGATAAAATTTTGTTCTGGTAATCGCCGCCGTAATTTCTATCAACAGCACATTTTTAGTGTTATTGACGTTTTCACAGCTCAATGCATCTGCGGCGGCGGAAAAATGGATGGTAGATCTGGGCGAAACTCATGGGCCTGAATTTGCCCATCAACTGCTTCCACAAGCAGAGGAACAAATTCAGGAGAGATGCGTTTTTTGCCGTGCAGCCAGTCGCAAATGGTTGATTGCGCCTTGCCGCAACGCTTTGCCAGTTTTCCTTGGCTGCCTACAATAGCAATCGCTTTTTCTACAGCTAAATTTTTCATAAATCGCCTCAACTATGGGTTTCGAAGAAATATATCTACCGCTTTATCTATTGTCAATCGCTAGTGCGATTCTTTGATATTCAATCGCCACGGCGATAAACTCATTTCTAAGAAAAATCGCTAAGAAAATGCGAGAGGAAGAATGATGGAATTTTCTGATCGTCTTGATGCGGCCATGAAGCACGCAGGAATGACGCAAGGTAAGCTGGCCAAAGCTGTTGGGATGGCGCAATCCAGCGTCAATAAACTACTGAATGGCGCTTCTAGCTCTCGCAAGACAGTTCAAATAGCCCGCGTTTTAGGGGTTCGCCCGGAATGGCTCAGCTCAGGGGAAGGGCCAATGTTACCTGATGGATCAACGCAGCCATCGCCGAATTATTCCACAATTCAGGACACTAGGCTCCGCGTCAAAGTATGGGAAGACGCGGATGATGTTTTGAAAACTGATTATGTGGAGATCCCCCTTTTGAACGTGTCATTATCCGCTGGCCCCGGCTGTTGTGAAGTCGAGGAGTCTACTGATTTTTCTCTAATTTTTCGCAAAGATTATCTTAGAAAAGTTGGCGTAAAAGAATCAGCCGCTAAACTGGTGCGCGTGACTGGCCGCAGTATGGAACCTACGTTAAATGATGGCGATATAGTAGGTGTTAACACGGATGATATTGAAATCAGGGATGGGAAAACTTACGCAATCTGCCAGGCCGATTTGATGCGCGTGAAGATACTTATAGCGCGCCCAGACTCGGTTATCATTCGATCACTGAATCGCGCAGAGTATCCTGACGAAGTGGTTCCTCGCGACCAGTTTCACGAACAGGTGCGGATAATTGGCAAGGTGTTCTGGTCAGCGCATAACTGGTAACGCCCAAAATTCAATCAAACCGGCCTCTGTGCCGGTTTTTTTATTCCTAAATTCAACTCCCGCCATCCAAAAATCTCTAATCCGATAAAATTTATTCTATTAGCAATCAACCAATTATCACCATTGCGATAAATAATATCGCTTTAGTGATTGATTGAGGTAATCGCTTTGGCTATCCTCTGTGCCATCACTTACTCGCCAGTTAATACGCAAAATCTCCGGCAGCCACCGTTATCGGCACACAGAGGAAACGAACATGAACGCACGCAAAGCACTGATCGAAGCCTACAAAGCAGCAGTAATCGCAATCGCCAAACGCGGCACCCTGACAGACGCACGTCACGAAGTATCAGCAGCAGAACACGCCGCAGGCGTTGAACATGGTGTTTACGCCCACGCCACAAAAACCAAAGCGGATTTTGTTGAGTATTGCGAAGCCCGCGCCGCTGAACTGATTGAATGTGACCATGCCGAAGCGCTGGAAATGGCCCGTGAATGGCAGATCGAAGTGGACTTGAAAGCAGGCCGCCCAGTGTGCGAAGAAACTGGCGCAGACCTGCGCGAATGGTGCGGTTATGCCATCGAAGCAGCCCACGGCGAAGCGCTGCGCGAAGATGCGATGCGTAACCAGATCGCCTTCTGGTCGTCGAACGACGAAGCCGCACGCTGCGCCATCATCCGCAAAGCCCACAAAGAGGCGCTGGCAATGGACACGCAGCGCACCTTTAACGCCCTGCCGCCATTCAGCCGCGCTGTTGCGTGGGTGAATGCAGAGGCCGAAGCGTGGGCGATGAACGAAGAAATCAGCCTTTGCCGTGAAATCGAATCCCTTACCTATGAACAGGCCGTTGCCTACTCCGATCAGCGGGACTTTGAAAACTCCTCGCCAGAAGCGCAGGTACAGATGGTAGAGGCAGCGCACGCCGAAGCGCTGGCGGTGGAAGTTGAGGAGGATCACGAACTGGCGCTGGCGATGAATCGCTACTTTGACGCACTGCGCGGTCGATTCGACTTGTTCTGGTCGAACACCTTCGCGTGGATGCGCGATCAGATTCTCGCCACCCACCACGAAAACGCGCTGCGCCTCGACGCGCTGATCACCGGTCTGATTAACGAAATCCGCGAAGCGATGGAAGAAGCCAGATCAGATGACGGTGTGCGTGGCATTGCCATCAAAGTTGAGGCTTCAGGGCTAGAACTCGAAAGCGCAGATGTTCGCTTTGCCGCCGTAACCGCTGGCCGTCTGGCGGGGGTGGCAGCATGAAAATCAACGGGATTGAGGTTGTAAAACCAGAAGTGTTCGCCGCGTACGGCCAATGGCTGGCACGCAACGTTACTGAAAACAGATCGATGGCGAACTATGGCTGCCCGTACTGCATGACGCGTCTTTTCTCCGCTGTGCCGCCTGTTGGCGACGTGTCGGACACGCTATCCACCTGCCCCGTTTGCGACGGGTCATTTTTCAAAATCATTGATAACGAGAACGGGCACCCGGTTGTGTCAGTTCAGATCCTACCGGCTCAGAAGAGAGGATAAACCCATGCTGAATACCACTTTCATGTTCAGGAATAACGTTAAGCCGGGAATGCTCGTTAAGCATGACGGCAAAGCATGGCGCGCATCAGCCAATGTTGCGAAAGGGCTTTATCTGGATAGCCCGGCAGTGAAAACCCGCGTTACTGCGGAGGTGCTGGAGGTGTTCGTAGACGCGAAGGGCCGGCCGGTAACGCACTAATGAAAAAGCCCGCCGAAGCGGGCTAGTCCACCCCGTCAGCGCTGGCTAGAGCGTGGCGGGGACTACCGAAGGCACCCGAAAGTGCATGGCAAGTTTATCAGAGGTTAGAACGATGGCAGAAACATTTTACGGCAAGCTGGCGAAGATTCAGGCCGAACTGAACGCGCCAAAGGGTCAGTACAACAGCTTTGGCGGTTATCACTATCGTAGCTGCGAAGACATTCTGAACGCGGTCAAACCGCTGCTTGACGGGCTTTTCCTGTCGATTTCTGACGAAGTGGTGCAACTGGGTGATCGCTACTACATCAAGGCCACCGCCACCATCACAGACGGCAAACACAGCCACACCGCCAGCGCGCTCGCCCGCGAAGCCCTGACGAAAAAGGGCATGGACGACGCGCAGGTGACAGGCTCCACCAGTTCCTACGCCCGCAAATATTGCCTTAACGGCCTGTTCGGTATCGACGACGCGAAGGATCCCGACACTGACGAGCACGCCAACCAGACCAGAGGCGGTCAGCAGCAGAACGGCGGCCAGCGCCAGCAGAACAATCGCGGCGGCCAACAGCGCCAGCAGCAGGCGGCCAATCAGACCAACGCGCAGCAGCAGCGCCAGCAGCAGCCGCAGAAATCCCCCGACGAAATCCTGCGCGGGTTCACCGAAGCAGCCCAGAACGCCGCAACGCTGGCCGATCTGGCGCGCTACTTCGCAGCCGTGCAGAAGAAATTAAAGGGCCAGAAAGAGCATCTGGCGAAAGCGACAGAGGTTAAGGATCTGCGCAAATCAGAATTGAGCAATCAGCAGGCGGCGGCATAAGTCGCCCGGCCACCAATTTAAAGGATCACAAAATGGCTAAAGGTATCAACAAGGTAATTCTTATCGGACATCTGGGGCAGGATCCCGAAGTACGTTACACCCCCAACGGAACCGCAGTAGCGAACCTGACGGTGGCAACCTCCGAACAATGGCGCGACAAGCAGACCGGCGAAGCAAAAGAGTTAACCGAATGGCACCGCGTGGTTCTGTTCGGCAAGGTCGCCGAAGTGGCTGGCGAGTATCTGCGCAAAGGGTCAATGGTCTATATCGAAGGCAAGCTGCAAACGCGCAAATGGCAGGATCAGAGTGGGCAGGATCGCTATACAACCGAAGTCGTGGTGAACGTGGGCGGCACTATGCAAATGCTGGGCGGCGCGGGCAACACCGCAGCACAAGGCCAACAGCGCCAGCAGTATTCCGGTCAGCAGCAGCAGCAGCAGCAGAAGAGCGGCGCGCCAGCAGGCGGAATGATGTTTGACGACGATATTCCGTTCTGATTTGAGGGGTTCGCTGATGTTTAAGACGAAGCCAACCCCGGAACAGGTAGCCGCCCTGCTGGCGGCTCCTACCACGGATCCCGACGAAGCGATGCGACGCCGCCTGGCTAAAGAGTTGCGCCGCATCGTTAATCACGCGGCCCTGTTCGGTCTGGAAGCGCCAGCGCCAGAGGCAACAGAACGCGCGCGCATTCGCGCCAGCCTCGGCGGTACGCTGCCGAAAGCTATCAGGCTGCACCTCGCCGCAGAGTTCGGCAAGGTCGATCCGGTTAACCCGTATGACACGTTAGAGCGTCGCATCCACGGCGGCGTATGGAAAGGCGACTGATGAAATACTCACTTATCTACGCGGATCCTGCTTGGGCTTACCGCGACAAATGCAATAGCGGAAACCGTGGGGCCGGTCACAAATACCCCGTGATGCACATTAACGATCTCTGCCGCCTGCCCGTCTGGGACATCGCGGCGGATGATTGCCTGCTGGCGATGTGGTGGGTGCCAACGCAGCCCGCCGAAGCCCTGAAACTGATCGACGCGTGGGGCTTCCGTCTCATGACAATGAAGGGTTTTACGTGGCACAAAACCAACCGGATTAAGGGCAATAGTGCGCTGGGGATGGGGCATATGACGCGCGCGAATAGCGAAGATGTGCTGTTTGCCGTCCGGGGGAAACTACTGCCCCGCCTTGATGCGTCAATCTGCCAGCACGTCACCGCTCCGCGCGGTGAGCATAGCGCGAAGCCAGAAATCATCCGTGATTTGCTGGTGCGTCTGGTCGGCGATGTGCCCCGTATCGAGTTATTCGCGCGCGGAACGCCTGCGCCCGGCTGGCATGGCTGGGGCAACGAATGCGAAGGCTCTTTGAAAGTTACTACCGGGGGATTTTCCTATGCCTGAATTAACACCAGAACAGCGCGCAGAGCGCATCGCCTGCTGCATCCACATCATCAATTCTTCATGGGCCTATGACCTGCTGAAAGATGTGGCGCGTAGCGCGCTGGCAGCATTGCAGGCTGAACCGTGGGGCTACACCAGCGGGATTCGTAACCCGGACGTTAACGGCGCGGTGGTGCGCGACAAACCGGGGATCAATCAGTTCCCCGCGTACCTCACGCCGCCCGCAGCGCCGGTATCGAATGAGGCCGCAGAAGTGGCGCGCGCCGCGCTGGACTATATCGACGCCCTGCCGTCTGACGTGGCTGCGTCGCTGCCAGCCATGCCGAGGTTTGATCGTGACTGGGCCGAAAACGTGTTAAAGGGAACAGCAGAATGATACAGGCATTAGACAAGCATCAGGCGCTGATCGCCTATAACGTGCAGCAGATTGTCGCACTGGAAATGATGGAAAAAACTAACGGCCTTACAACTAAGCAGCGCCACCAATTGCGCACCTGCCGGATCGCGCTAGCCGCGCTCACGGCAAAACAGAAAGCACGCCCGGCAGAAATGGCCGCCGACATTTATTCAGAAGCGGGCCGCCTCAACTGGACGTATGAAGTAGGCAAAACTGACGGCTGGAACGCCTGCGCGCTTCACCTTACAGGCTCAATAGGAGGGGAAAGCAAATGATCCGTTATCGTGGCGCAGACTTAGAAACTATCCTGATGTGGCTGAACCGCAAGTGCTCCGAAGTGCATCTGGACATGGTGGCCCCGCAGCGCTGGCGGCTTAACTGCTGTTCAGACGAACACGGCGAGTTTGACCAGGAAGGCACGTTGCAGGAGGTGGTAATCAACGCCTTTAAGCCGTTCGCCGACGAATTCGAAGCGTGGGCAGAGGAAACCAAATCGGCGTTTGTTGGTATGCTCCGCACGCTGGTGGAATATGCAGAAAAAGAGCGCGACAAAGCGGAGGATGGTGAGTGATGGATCTCGATGTTCAAACCCTGATGAAGATGCCCTATCTGAATCTGGCCGAAACCGCCCTGCTGTTGCGCGTAGCACCGCAGACGATCCGCAAATGGGTATCAGTGAACGGGCGCACGCAGCGCCCATATAATCCGGCATTCCCGCAGCCGGTGCGCCGTAGCCGTCTGACGTTCCGCACCTGCGACGTATTGCGCTATCACGAAGTGAGCGCCAGCACGGACACTTTGCCCTCGCCATAAACCCACGCAGTAACGCGCGCCCACCATAACGAGTAGGCGCGCCGTTGTTCTTCTATATAGCTGTGTCGGTCGTACACCTGCCAGACGCCCGGCAGCTTATGCCCCAGCATGATTTCCGCAACGTGCGGTTCAGCCACTTCAGAAAAGTTCGTGCGCGCCGTCCTGCGCAGATCGTGGATAGTCCAGTTCTCCATTTCTACGCCCAGATGCCGTCGCGCCACCTGCTGGATGCCCGGCGAAATGTCTGTGAGCGTTGCGCGGCCTTGCGGCGCGTCGCGCCTGCCGTGGGTCATGGCGTACCGGCTACGCGGGGCGTAGTCGAAAAGTTCCCGCAGCATTTCTTCGGCTTCGGGTATGATCGGGCGCACCAACGCTTTCCGGGTGCGCTTCCCTCCTTTATGGTGCGTCGCCGGGATCGTCCACAGTTTTTTCTCAAAATCAAAATGCGCCTTTTCTGCGTTCGCTAGCTCGCCGACGCGGCAGCCGAACAGCAGGCACAGTTTAACCAGTAGCTGGAATTTCGGGGCGATGCGGCTGGCTTCCATCGCGCGGAAAATTGTCACTATCTCGTCAGGGGATAGTACGCGCTCGCGGGGCGTTTTGACGATGTTCAGATCGGACAGCTTGAGATCGGACAGCGGCGCGCTGGTGGTTAGTTTGCGGCGAACCGCCCATGTGTGGGCCTGCTTTGTGTTGGTCAGCACGCGCACCGTTATGGATGGCGACTTGCGGGCCAGCGGCTCCAGCACGTTAAGCCACATATGAATAGTCGCGTCATCGTGCGGAATCTTGCCCAGCGCGGGGAAAACGTGGATTTCAAACGAGCGCAAAATGTCGTGATGGTCTTTTTTGTTCTCGACGCAGTATTTTTCAATCCACGTTCTGATCACCCCCTCCACCGTCATCGCTTCGAAAGCCTCAGTGCGTTCCAGCCGTTTCAGTAGGCGCGGGTTGCGGTTCTGCTCCAGTTCGCCGCGCAGCCGGATCACCTCTTCGCGTGCCTCTTTAAGGGACGTGGCCGGATAGGTGCCAATATCAACGCGTTCGCCCTTCCCGCCCCAGCGGTAACGGAATTGAAATGTGATTTTGCCTTTACATGATATGCGTGCAGACAGCCCGTCGCGGTCGGCCTTCACCTGCACTTTGTCGGATTCTTTGCCCAGCATTGCGCGCAGGGCTGCATCTGATAGCGCCATTGTTTGTACATAGTCGAGAAATATGTACACGAGTATGTACACAAAAAAGCGGGAAGAAAAGGGAATGAGCGGGAATGACGGGGAATAGTATGAATAAATGTAACAATCTTGATCTACCTCAAAGCCGCTCTGGCGAGGGTTTTTGGGGAATACTTGGGAAAGGATCGAAATTGTAAGGAAATGGCGCTACCGTCTTTACCTTCCATGACAGAAAGTTATCGCGCTGCGGGTGCCAGCGCCGGGCCAGACCATGTACAATCGCCGGGTTAATCAACCCGGTTCCACCAAGGAGAGTACATGTCTATCACGGCAAGCTCGTTATACCGTGACACAGGAAATTTTTTCCGCCACCAGCTGCTGACCATCGTGCTGATGTCGTTACTGACGGCCTTTATCACGGTTATTCTGGTGCACGCCTTTACCCCAGGCGGCGATCAGCTGGCTCAGCTTCAGCAGGGCGACAGCAGCGCCTCTTCGCTGTTTGAGCTGGTGCAAAATATGTCGCCGGAGCAGCAGCGCATTCTGCTGCGCGCCTCTGCGGCCGGCACCTTCTCCGCGCTGATCGGCAATACGCTGCTGCTGGGCGGCATGCTCTGCCTGATCCCGATGGTCTCCGCTGGCCAGCGCATCAGCGCGCTGCGCGCTATCGGCGCCTCCGCCCCGCTGCTGCCGAAGCTGCTGTTGCAGACCTTTCTGATCACCCTGGTGGTGCAGCTGGGCTTTATGGTGCTGATGGTGCCGGGCATTATGCTGGCGATTCTGCTGTCGCTCTCCCCGGTGATTCTGGCGAGCGAAAAAAGCGGCATTTTCGCCGCGATGCGCGCCAGCTGCCGTCTGGCATGGAAAAACGTCAGGCTGATCGCGCCGGCGATCATTCTCTGGCTGCTGGCGAAAATGGCGCTGCTGTTCGCCTCTTCCTCGCTGACGGCGCTGCCTGATAACGTGCTGGCCATCGCCATCACCGCTATCGGCAATCTGATCTCCGCCCTGCTGGTTATCTACCTTTTCCGGCTCTATATGCTGGTTCGTTAAGCGCGCTGCGCCCTGCGGGGCGCGCGGCTTTGTGTTGTTTTCGCTGAACTGGAATGACTATGAAGCAGTTACTCGATTTCCTTCCCTTAGTGGTCTTCTTTATTTTCTATAAGCTGTACGACATTTTCGTCGCCTCCGGCGCGCTGATTGTCGCCACCGGCCTTGCGCTGGTGGTGAGCTGGGTGCTCTATCGCAAGCTGGAAAAAATGACCATCTTCACCTTCGCCCTGGTGGCGATCTTCGGCACCCTGACGCTGGTTTTCCATAACGATGAGTTTATTAAATGGAAAGTGACGGTGATCTACAGCCTGTTCGCGCTGGCGCTGCTCTACAGCCAGTTCTTTATGGCGCAGCCGCTGATTAAAAGCCTGCTGGGCAAAGAGATCCAGCTGCCGGAAAGCAGCTGGCGCCGTCTGAATGTCACCTGGGCGATCTTTTTCCTCGCCTGCGGCCTGGCGAATATCTACGTCGCGTTTTGGTTGCCTGAAGCCTTTTGGGTTAACTTCAAAGTATTCGGTCTGACCGCGCTTACTCTGCTGTTTACCCTGCTTAGCGGACTCTACATCTGGCGACAGATGCCGCAACAAGAAGAAAAATAAACGCGGTCCGGCCAGGCCGGGCCTCACGGGCGCAGCGCGCCTTCACCTGCATAAGAAGTCAAGCAATGGGCGAAAGACATAAGTTGCCGCAAGGCGAAATGGTGTTGCGTACCCTGGCGATGCCGGCGGACACCAACGCCAATGGCGATATCTTCGGCGGCTGGCTGATGTCGCAGATGGATATGGGCGGCGCCATTCTGGCGAAAGAGATTGCGGAAGGACGCGTGGTGACGGTGCGCGTTGACGGTATGTCGTTTCTCAAGCCGGTCGCGGTTGGCGACGTGGTGAGCTGCCACGCGCGCTGTATCCGCACCGGCAACAGCTCGATGACCATCAATGTCGAAGTATGGATCAAAAAGGTCTCATCGGAACCTATCGGTCAGACCTACTGCGCCACCGAAGCGGTGTTTATCTATGTCGCCGTGGATAATGAGGGGAAATCGCGCCCGCTGCCGCCGGGACGCGCTAATCTCGAACCGGCGGAGTAGTGAAAAAGCGGTCAGATGACCGCTTTTTTTATTCGATGCTGGAGCCGCCGTTCATTCTGAAAACGATCGTCATCTTCAGGTTTTTGCCGGGACGGCCTGGCTGATAGCGCCACTGCTTCATCGCCTGTTTCACCTCACGCTCGAACATGTTGCGCGGCTGCGCGGAGAGAATAGCGACGTTCTCTACGCGTCCGTCGTCGCCGACGTCAAACTGTACCTGCACGCGTCCCTCAATGCGCAGCGCCTGCGCACGCATGGGATATCCCGGTTTCGACACGCTGAGCGCCTTCGGCCCCTGCGAGGTCGACTGCGACGGCGATGGCGATGGCGACGGCGTCGATTTCGGCGCGCTTGTCGGTGTTGTCTGGGTGGCCGGCGCGTCCTGCCTGAACGGATTCTCCTGCGGCTTCGTCTCCTGGCGCGGCTTCACCTCGCGCTTGTGCTCTACCTTCGGTTTCGGTTTGGGTTTAGGCTTAGGTTTGGGCTGCGGCACCGGAATCGGCACCGGCTCGGCTTTGGGCGGTTCCGGCACCGGCTGAGGTTCCGGAACAGGCTCCGGCTCCGGCTGAGGCGCCGGTTGCTCCACCACAGGTGCGGGCTCAGGCTGCACTTCCGGCGCGACCAGGCTGACGCTAATCGGCTGCGATACCTTAGGAACGTTGATTACCTGATGAAACGAGGCATAGAGAATGCCGGCGAGAACTGAACCGTGCAGGACAACGGAGAGCAGCACGGAAACAGGCGTACGTTTTAAAATGGGCATCGTCAACGTGGTCATAACAGTCGCAGTAAGAGAATGAAGCCACGATTTTAAATGCAAATAGCAATCAGTTTCAATAACTGCGGAGAAATGGTCAGATATTGCCGTTTTTTAACCTGACCTGCTGCCCCTCAAGCATTACGCCATCTTTCGTTTGCACTCTTATTTACGATCCCTTACCGTGTTGCGAAAATATGATGAGCCAATGGGGGCTTCTAAGTGCTGTACATCATCTACGCCGAAGATAACGCTGATTCTCTGGAAAAACGCACCTCGGTGCGCCCTGCCCATCTGGCGCGCCTGCAGCTGCTGCAGGATGAAGGCCGTCTGATCGTCGCCGGGCCGATGCCGGCAGTCGACAGCAACGATCCTGGCGTCGCCGGTTTTACCGGTTCAGCGATTATCGCGGAGTTCAGCTCGCAGGAAGCCGCGCAGGCCTGGGCAGAGGCCGATCCCTATATCGCGGCTGGCGTTTACAAACAGGTCGCGGTAAAACCCTTTAAACGCGTCTTCTGATTCCCCGACCGATGTTGTCACGATGGCTTCCGCGTCCGCGCCGAAGCCATTTTTATTTCTTTCGCATGGAGTGAATGCGATGCAATGGCTGGTGATTGCGCTGCTGGCGCTGGCCCTCGGGCTGATCGTGAAGGCGCTGCTGATCTGGCGGCGTGACGGCTGGAAACAGAAAAAACAGCTTATCGTGATGCTGATTGTGATCGCCGCGGCGGCGCAGCTGGTGAACGTGGTGCTGGTCGCCAGAGGCCACTAAAAAGCCGCCTCTGGGGCGGCTCTGGTCAGGTATTCTGCGTGATAAACAGAATCGATCGGCGCTGCTGCTGCGCCAGCTGATGGCGAATCGCATGGATCCGGCTGTAGCGGCGCGACTGACCTTCCAGCCAGCGGGCGCGACGACGATGCGCCTGCCGCAACATTCTCCAGCGCGCCACTTCATTTCTGCTTTTTCTCATCACCTTCTCTCCTGCTTCGACATCACGCGGCCGCATTATAAAGATCTCCACGCTAATGCCAACTCGGATCTCTTATCGATCCCGCGGGCGATTGGGGGTTTCGTTGTCGCCTGCCACCACGTAAACTTCTCTGACCAAGCGCGAACGGGATGTCCACTTAATGACCACCTTTTACACTCTAATCAGTTGGTTGCTGCTGTTTGGCTACTGGTTGCTGATTGCCGGCGTCACGCTACGCATATTGATGAAGCGCCGTACGGTCACCTCCGCCATGGCCTGGCTGTTGATTATCTACATCCTTCCACTGGTGGGTATTATCGCTTACCTCTCTTTCGGCGAACTTCATCTGGGCAAGCGCCGCGCGGAGCGCGCGCGCACCATGTGGCCTGCCACCGCCAAATGGCTGAGCGATCTGAGACAGCGCAGCCATATTTTCGCCACCGAACACAGCGACGTGGCGCGCTCGCTGTTCCAGCTTTGCGAGAATCGCCAGGGCATCGCCGGCGTGAAAGGCAATCAGCTGCAGCTGCTCACCAGTTCGGACGACGTGATGCAGGCGCTTATCCGCGATATTCAGCTGGCGCGCCACAATATTGAGATGGTGTTCTATATCTGGCATCCCGGCGGGCTGGCGGACGAGGTGGCCGAATCCCTGATGGCGGCGTCGCGGCGCGGCGTGCACTGCCGTCTGATGCTCGACTCAGCGGGCAGCGTGACCTTTTTCCGCAGCCCCTGGGTCGGCATGATGCGCAATGCCGGCATTGACGTGGTGGAAGCGCTGCAGGTTAGCCTGCTGCGCGTGTTTCTGCGCCGTATGGATCTGCGCCAGCACCGCAAAGTGGTCTTGATTGACAACTATATCGCCTACACCGGCAGCATGAACCTGGTGGATCCGCGCTATTTCAAGCAGGACGCGGGCGTTGGTCAGTGGGTCGACCTGATGGCGCGAATGGAAGGCCCGGTCGCCACCACCATGGGCATCGTCTACAGCTGTGACTGGGAGATTGAAACCGGCAAGCGCATTCTGCCGCCGCCGCCTGACGGCAATATCATGCCGTTTGAACGCGAGAGCGGCCATACGGTGCAGGTGATCGCCTCCGGACCGGGCTTTCCCGAGGATATGATCCATCAGGCGCTGCTGACCGCCGTCTACTCGGCACGCGAGCAGTTGATTATGACCACGCCCTACTTTGTGCCGAGCGACGATCTGCTGCACGCCATCTGCACGGCGGCGCTGCGCGGCGTCGAGGTGAGCATTATCGTGCCGCGCCATAACGATTCGCTGCTGGTGGGCTGGGCGAGCCGCGCCTTTTTCAGCGAGCTGCTGGAGGCGGGCGTCAGGATCTATCAGTTTGAGGACGGTTTGCTGCACACCAAGAGCGTGCTGGTGGATGGCCAGCTCAGCCTGGTCGGCACGGTGAATCTCGACATGCGCAGCCTGTGGCTAAACTTTGAAATTACGCTGGTGGTGGACGACGCCGGTTTCGGCAGCGACCTGGCCTGCGTGCAGGACGACTATATCGCGCGCTCGCGTTTGCTGGACGGGAAACGATGGTCAAAACGTGCCTGGTGGCAGCGCATCGTTGAACGACTGTTTTACTTCTTTAGTCCTTTACTGTAAAACGAGCGGAAATTGCAACGCGCCTCAGGGCAGACAGGATCGATCATGGATTTAAATAATCGCCTTACCGAAGACGAAACGCTGGAACAGGCCTACGACATTTTTCTGGAACTGGCAGGCGACAACCTCGATCCGGCGGATATTATTCTTTTCAACCTGCAGTTTGAAGAGCGCGGCGGCGCAGAGCTGTTCGATCCCTCGGAAGACTGGAAGGAGCACGTCGATTTCGATCTCAACCCGGACTTCTTCTCTGAGGTGGTGATTGGGCTGGGCGAAGCGGACGGCGAGCCGATTACCGACGTGTTCGCGCGCGTGCTGCTGTGCCGCGAGAAAGACCACAAGCTGTGTCATATTCTCTGGCGCGAATAAGCGGCCTGAGCCGCTTGCGGGCTGAATGAATACTCTGAACGCCGGGCGACTGCCCGGCGTTTTTTATTACAGCGGATCCACCTTCAGGCAGGAGACCGCATGGCGGAAACTCCCTTCCAGCAGCGGCCGCGTTTTCGCGCATTCCGGGCCGGCTATCGGGCAGCGGGTGCGGAACACGCAGCCTGACGGCGGGTTGATCGGCGACGGCAGCTCCCCTTCCAGCAGCTGGATCTGCTTGTTCTTCTCCAGATCCGGATCGGGGATCGGCACCGCCGACATCAGCGCGCGGGTGTAGGGATGCTGCGGATTGTTGTAGACCGCGTCGTAGGTGCCCAGCTCGACGGCGTGACCGAGATACATCACCAGCACGCGGTCAGAGATGTGCTTTACCACCGCCAGATCGTGCGCGATAAAGATCAGCGACAGCCCCATTTCGCGCTGCAGCTGCTGCAGCAGGTTCACCACCTGCGCCTGAATCGAGACGTCGAGCGCCGAGACCGGCTCATCGCAGATAATCAGCTTCGGCTCGAGGATCAGCGCACGCGCGATGCCGATACGCTGACACTGGCCGCCTGAGAATTCATGGGGATAGCGGTTGATCAGGTTCGGCAGCAGACCCACCTTCATCATCATGTTTTTAACGCGGTCTTTCACTTCCTGACGCGGCATCTTCGGATGATAGGTACGCAGCGGCTCGGCGATAATATCGCCGATGGTCATGCGCGGGTTAAGCGAGGCCAGCGGATCCTGGAAAATCATCTGGATATCGCTGCGCGCTTTGCGCCACTCCTCTTCGCTCTGCCCAAGCAGATCGCGGCCCAGCCAGGCGACGCGACCGTCGGTGGCCTTCACCAGCCCGATAATAGCGCGCGCCAGCGTCGATTTGCCGCAGCCGGATTCGCCGACCACGCCTAAGGTTTCGCCTTCGTAAAGGCGCAGGCTGACGCCATCCACTGCCTTAAGGGATTTCGGCGGCTGCCAGAACCACTGGCGGCCATCTTTAATGTCGAAATGCACCTTGAGATCGGCGATTTCCAGCAGCACTTTTTTCTCAGCGACGGTACTCATACTAACTCCTCCACCGGCTTAAAGCAGGCGCGCAGGCGCCCTTCGCCAAACGGCAGCAGCGGCGGCGCCTGGGTGCAGATCGGCATCGCATGCGGACAGCGCGGCTGAAACGGGCAGCCCTGCGGCAGACGCAGCAGGTTCGGCGGGTTGCCGGGAATGGTGGTCAGGCTTTCGCCCTCGGCGTCCAGGCGCGGCACCGCGCTCAGCAGCCCGATCGAATAGGGATGCGCCGGCTGGTAAAAGACGTCGCGCGCGCGGCCATACTCCATGGTGCGGCCGGCGTACATCACCAGCACCTTGTCGCAGATGCCCGCTACCACGCCCAGATCGTGGGTAATCATGATGATCGCGGTATTGAACTCGCGCTTCAGCTCATTCAACAGCGTCATGATCTGCGCCTGCACGGTAACGTCGAGCGCCGTGGTCGGTTCATCGGCGATCAGCAGCTTAGGCCGGCAAAGCAGCGCCATGGCGATCATCACGCGCTGGCGCATGCCGCCGGAAAACTCGTGCGGGAACATCTTCATGCGCTTGCGCGCTTCCGGCATTTTCACCGCGTCGAGCATGCGCACCGACTCTTCGAACGCCTGCGCGCCGCTCAGCCCTTTATGCAGCTTCAGCACCTCCATCAGCTGGTCGCCAACGCGCATATAGGGATTAAGCGAGGTCATCGGATCCTGGAAAATCATCGCGATCTGCTCGGCGCGCAGCTTGTTCAGCGCCTTCTCCGGCAGGTTGAGGATCTCTTTGCCGTTGAACAGCGCCGTGCCGCCGATGCGGCCATTCTTCGCCAGCAGCCCCATCAGAGCGAACGCCGTCTGCGACTTGCCGGAACCCGACTCGCCGACGATGCCCAGGGTTTCGCCAGCGCGCAGCGAGAAGTTCAGATCGTTAACCGCCGTCACGTCGCCGTCATGCGTCTGGAAGGTGACGCGCAGATCTTTAACTTCCAGTAACAGGTCGCTTCCCGCGCGGGCGGCCATCGCCGGCTGAAATTCATGAATAGTCATCGGGAAACTCCTTAGCGATCTTTCGGGTCGAGGGCGTCACGCAGGCCATCGCCGATAAAGTTGAAACAGAACAGCGTCACCACCAGAAAACCGGCCGGAAACAGCAGCAGCCACGGCGAGACTTCCATCGAGTTGGCGCCGTCGCTGAGCAGCGCGCCCCAGCTACTCAGCGGCTCTTGCGTGCCGAGACCGAGAAAGCTCAGGAAGGATTCGAACAGGATCATGCTCGGCACCAGCAGCGAGGCATAAACCACCACTACGCCCAGCACGTTCGGCACGATATGGCGCAGTACAATGCTGGCGGTAGAGACGCCGCCGACGTGCGCCGCTTCGATAAACTCTTTACGCTTCAGCCCCAGCGTCTGGCCGCGTACGATACGCGCCATGTCGAGCCAGGAAACCATGCCGATAGCGGCGAAGATCAGCAGGATATTGCGGCCGAAAAAGGTCACCAGCAGGATCACAAAAAACATAAACGGGAAGGAGTTCAGGATCTCCAGAATACGCATCATCACCGAGTCGATTTTGCCGCCGAGATAGCCGGCAATCGAGCCGTAAAGGGTGCCGACAATGACCGCGATCAGCGCCGACGCGATGCCTACCATCAGCGAGATGCGCCCGCCAATGGCAACGCGTACCAGCAGATCGCGCCCGGAGGAGTCGGTGCCGAACCAGTGACCGGACGTGGTGTCCGGCGCGGCGGACATCATGCCCCAGTCGGTATCGTCATAGCTAAACTGCGCGAACATCGGGGCGAAAATCACAAACAGCGTAATCAGCACCAGCACCAGCAGGCTGATCAGCGCCGCACGGTTATGGATAAAACGGCGACGCGCATCCTGCCACAGGCTGCGCCCTTCTACCTCCAGCTTTTCGCTGAAGGCGTCGAGAGCTTCGCTGTTTTTCTTACTTAACATCATTGCGAGCTCCAGCGTTAGTAACGAATTTTCGGATCGATCACGGCGTAAAGCACGTCGACGATCGCGTTGAAAATAATGGTCAGGACCCCGACCAGAATGGTCAGACTCATCACCAGCGAGTAGTCACGGTTCAGCGCGCCGTTGACGAACAGCTGGCCGATGCCGGGCAGGCCGTAAATCGACTCGATTACCATTGACCCGGTAATGATGCCGACAAACGCCGGGCCAAGATAGGAGAGTACCGGCAGCAGCGCGGGCTTGAGCGCATGGCGCAGCACGATGCGGCGCAGCGGCAGTCCCTTGGCGCGCGCGGTGCGGATGAAGTTAGAGTGCATCACCTCAATCATCGAGCCGCGGGTAATACGCGCGATGCTGGCGATATAGGCCAGCGACAGCGCCACCATCGGCAGCACCATATAGCGCAGCTGCCCGCCGTTCCAGCCGCCGCCGGGCAGCCATTTCAGGGTGATGGCGAAAAGCAGCACCAGCAGCGGCGCCACCACGAAACTGGGTATCACCACGCCGGTCATGGCGACCCCCATCACCGCATAATCCCACAGGCTGTTCTGCCTCAGCGCCGCGATGACACCCGCCGTCACGCCGAGGATGACCGCCAGCACGAAGGCCGCCAGGCCGAGTTTAGCGGACACCGGGAAGGCGTGGCCGACCAGATAGTTAACCGTATAGTCTTTATATTTAAACGACGGGCCGAAATCGCCGTGCGCCAGCTGGATCAGATAGTCCAGATACTGTTTGCCGATGGGATCGTTCAGATGGTACTTCGCTTCGATGTTCGCCATCACTTCCGGCGCCAGCGTGCGTTCGCCGGTAAAAGGGCTGCCGGGCGCGAGGCGCATCATAAAGAATGAGATCGTGATCAGCACGAAGAGCGTCGGGATCGCTTCGAGCAGTCGACGCAGGATAAATTTTAACATTGCCGTACCTACCAGGCTTATTGCTTCACAAAGCGGACAAAGTACATAAAGGCGGCGCACCACGCGCCGCCCTTGCCGATAGCCTGTTTGCTATTAGTGTTTGATAATATAGAAATTCTTGTCGAGCGTTTTATCCAGCGGATCTTTGCCGGTATAGCCGCCGACATAAGGTTTCACCAGGCGCGCGTTCACGTAGTAGTAAACCGGCACGATGGTGCTGTCCTTATCCATAATCTGCTCTGCTTTGGCATAATCTGCCGCGCGCGCCTTGTCGTCTGCCGCCTTGATCGCATCGTGGATGACTTTATCGAACTCTGCGCTCTTATAGTGCGAGGTGTTGTTGCTGCTGTCGGAGAGCATGGTGTTCAGGAAGGAGGTCGGCTCATTGTAGTCTGCGCACCAGGCCGCACGCGCCACGTCAAAGTTGCCCTGATGGCGCGTATCCAGGAAGGTTTTCCACTCCTGGTTCTCCAGCTTGATGTTGACGCCGATATTCTTTTTCCAGATCGACGAGGCGGCGATCGCCAGCTTCTTATGCAGATCTGAGGTGTTATAGAGCAGATTGAAGGTCAGCGGTTTGTCAGCCGTATAGCCCGCTTCGGCCAGCAGCTTTTTCGCCTCTTCGTTACGCTTGTCCTGCGACCACTTGAACCAGTCCGGCGGCAGAATATCCATGCCGTCGGTGGCCGGCGGCGTATAGCTATAGGCCGGCAGCTGGCCCTGCGCCAGCACTTTGTTCACGATAATGTCGCGATCCAGACCCAGCTTGAGCGCGGCGCGCACGCGCGGATCGGTAAACGGCGCTTTCTGGTTGTTGATCTCGTAGTAGTAGGTGCAGAGATAGGGATCGACATGCAGCTCTTTGCCGTTCTCGCGCTGCAGCTTTTTGAACAGCTCGATCGGCATGTTGTTATAGGTCATGTCGCTGCCGTTTTCCGAGAAATAGCGGTTCACGTCGCTGACTTCGGAGTTGATCGGCAGGAAGGTGACCTTGTTCAGTACCGTATGCTCGTTATCCCAGTACTGCGGGTTACGCACCAGGGTGATGCGTTCGTTGATCACGTGCGCTTCCAGCTTAAACGCGCCATTGCCAACCCAGTTCTGCGCCTGCGTCCACTGATCGCCGAATTTTTCAATCGCCGGCTTGTAAACCGGGGACATCACGGCATTGATCAGCAGCTTATAAAAATAGGGAACCGGTTCGCTCAGCGTAACCTGCAGCGTATGATCGTCCAGCGCTTTTACGCCCAGATCGGAGGTCGGTTTTTTGCCGGCGATAATGTCGTCAACGTTCTCGATGTGGCCGTACTGCAGATAGCTGGCGTAGGGCGAGGCGGTTTTCGGATCGGCCAGACGCTGCCAGCTGTAGACGAAGTCCTGCGCGGTCACCGGCTCGCCGTTTGACCATTTGGCGTTTTTGCGTAAGTGAAAAGTCCACACTTTAAACTCTTTGTTTTCGTAGCTTTCCGCGACGCCCGGCACCGGGTGGCCATTGCTGTCGCTGACCAGCAGACCTTCATAGAGGTCGCGCGCCACGTTATCTTCCGGCACGCCTTCGATTTTGTGCGGATCCAGCGACTGCACTTCATCGCCGTTGCCGCGCACCAGCTCCTGTTTCGCCGCCAGTTCAGTCCCTGCCGGAACATTTGCCGCCAGTGCATTCCCTGCCAGCGCGCCCATTGCCGCCAGAACGCCAGCAGCAATCAGGCTTTTTTTCGTGATGTTGTTCATTATTACACTCCAGTTTTTTATCTTCACCGACACGGCAAGCCGTGTCGGCGTCCCCCGTTAGCGGGTTCCTCATTTTGGCTGAGGATAGTTGTTTGCCCCGAAAGGCTTCAGCACCGCGCGGGCTTCCCGGCTTATGTTGCCGGGTCAGCCTCAGTGCTTTTTAATGAAGTAATATTTCAAATCGGTCATATCGAGCGGATCTTTGCCGGTAAAACCGCCTGTCCAGGGTTTTACCAGCCGCACGCTGACGCGGTAATAAACTGGCACAATCGCCGAGTCGTTGTCGAGCTGTGCTTCAGCCTGCTGGTAGAGCGCGGCTCGCGCCGCGTCGCTGCTGGCGGATAAGGTTTGCGCCAGCAGACGGTCATACTTTTCGCTGTGGTAAAACGCCGTATTAATAGAGGCGTTGCCGATCAGCATATTCAGAAAGGTGGAGGGCTCGTTGTAGTCGGCGCACCAGGTCGCGCGCACCACGTCATACTGCGCCTGATGGCGCGTTTCCAGCAGGGTTTTCCACTCCTGATTCTGCAGGCTGACCTGCGCGCCGAGGTTTTTTTGCCACATGGAGGCGGCGGCGATCGCCTGCTTTTTGTTTTGATCGGAGGTGTTGTAGAGCAGCGTAAAGCGCAGCGGATGCTGGGCGTTATAGCCCGCCTCGGCCAGCAATTTTTTAGCGGCTGCGTTGCGTTCCGCCTGGCTCCAGCTGAACCAGGCCGGCGGCGTCAGCGTCACGCCCGCCGTCGCAGGCGGGGTCAGGCTATAAGCCGGGATCTGGCCCTGCCCCATGATTTTCTGCGTGATGATATCGCGATCCAGCGTCAGCTTGATGGCGGTACGTACGCGCGCGTCGTTAAACGGCGGTTTTTTATTGTTGATCTCGTAGTAGAAGGTGCAGAGCAGCGGGCTGACTTTCACCTGATCGCCCAGTTCGCCCTGCAGCTTGCGGAACAGCTCGGGCGGCACCACGCTGTTGGTCATATCGGTGTTGCCGCTGCGATAGCGGTTGACGTCGTTATGGTCCGACTCGATTGGCAGAAAGGTGCCCTGCTCGATTACCGTGTGGGCGTTATCCCAGTAGGCGGGATTGCGCTTCAGCACCAGCTTCTCGTTGATCACCCACTCGCTCAGCAGATAGGCGCCGTTGCCGACATAGTGCTCGGGACGCGTCCAGGCATCGCCCCACTTCTCTACCGTCGCCGCGTTGACCGGCGACAGCGCGGCGTTCGCCAGCATCGAGATAAAATAGGGCACCGGTTCGCTCAGGGTGACCTGCAAATGACGGTCGTCCAGCGCCCTGACGCCGAGGCTGTCAGGCGCGGCTTTCCCGGCCATGATCTCGTCGATATTGCCGAGATGCGCCGCCTGCAGATAGCTGGCGTAGGGCGAGGCGGTTTTGGGATCGGCCAGACGTCGCCAGCTATAAACGAAATCGTGCGCGGTAACCGGCGCGCCGTTGCTCCATTTCGCATTGTCGCGCAGGGTAAAGGTCCAGACCTTTCCGCCCTCGTTTTGCCACGACTGCGCTACGCCCGGCACGATAGCGCCGGTATTGTCGGTGGTCACCAGCCCTTCCAGCAGGTTGGAGATAATGCGCGATTCCGGCACGCCCTCGATTTTTTGCGGATCGAGCGAAGAGACCTCTGTGCCGTTATTAATCACGATATTTTGCGTGGCGGCGAGTTCAGTGCCTGGGGGAACAGTCGCGGCGTGCGCGGCGCCGGAGAGTATCATTAAGCTGAGTGACAGCGGCGTAATCTTCCATTTCATCAAAAAAGTTAACCCTTCTTCATAAGCCCTTTAGCTCATAAGCAAGAAGTGTTCTCACTTTGAGACCAAATGAAAAACTGTTGCGCCGAAAATTAGCAGAACGCCGCCTCTGCCGACAAAGTAAAAATAACAAAAATGTTACCTGATTCTCTTTTATCACGTCTGCATGCAGGAGGATAGCGTTAATTTTTGCGCAGAAATAATGGTTATCACCCTGTTTATACAGCAGTTTACCTGTTTTAGCGCCTTAACTCGCGCTTTCACTGGCTTGCCCACGCAGGAATGCGCAACCCTTCTGCCTTTTTCTGCATTGTGAAAATAAAAAACAGATAATTGCAGCTTTCATGCCAGTTTATGATGCCATTTCAACGGGGGCTGACATTTTATGATGTGAAAAAAGTCACAGCAGGAAAAGATCGCGTCTGGCGCGACAGGCAGGTAAGTAATTTGCTTAATAATTTTTGCAGCAGATTAAGCTGCAGGAATAATTGCATTATAACGGTGCAATAAAACGTGCAATTGCACCATTAAGAGACATAACAGCGTTTGCGCTGGAAATTAAGCCGCTTTAATTCACCAGCCCAGGAAATAACGCTTTAATGCCGGTGACCACAAACTCGATGCCAAGCGCCATCAGCAGCAGGCCCATAATACGCGTAATCACGTTAATGCCGGTCTGGCCGAGCACGCGCACCATTAGCGGCGCGGCGCGGAACAGCAGCCAGCAGCAGAAGGCAAAGAGCGCAATCGCAACGCTAAAGCCCAGCAGGTTTTGCCAGCTGTGGTAGCGCGTGCTCCAGACAATCGTCGAGCTAATCGCGCCAGGCCCGGCCATCAGCGGCAGCGCAAGCGGCACCACGCCGATACTCTCGCGAATAGCGGTTTCCGATTTCTCCTGCTTGTTCTGTTTATCTTCGCCCAGCTTGCCGCTGATCATCGACATGGCGATGGTGACCACCAGAATGCCGCCTGCGATGCGGAAGGAGTCGATGGAGATACCGAAAATATGCAGGATGGCGTCGCCAAGAAACAGCGAGGTCCAGAGAATAATGGCGACCGCCAGATTGGCCGTCATATTGGTTTTATTACGCTCAGCCGCCGCCTGATAGCTGGTCATGCTGATAAAGACGGGGATAATGCCGACTGGGTTCACCAGCGCGAACAGGCCAACAAAGAATTTGATATAGCCCGACAGATCAAGCAAAGCAGGGTTCACGGTTCGCTCCGATGAGGGAAAAGAAATCGCGCTTAATTTACGCAAAAACTGTCGCGTTAACCAGTCAACTAAACAGAAAATTCTGCTGCTTCAGGGCAAAACAGTGAGTCGGTTGCGCCAGCGGGGCGCACCAGGCAGAAATCGAAGCGGCGGCGCGCGTCGCCTGACAGGCTTTGACAAAAATGGCTGCTGAAAGGTGTCAGCTTGGGCTTAAATTGATCTGAATCAATATTCATCTACCCCATTCCAGGTAATCTTTTCCCATCGAAAGTGATTAGCAACGTTGTTTGACCCGTGCAGAAACTCTTTCAGTAAGCCAACGAAAATTCTGGCTTTTTGGCTTAAGCCAAAATATTAGCGCAGCATGGCTATAATCAGGACTCCAGGCAGGTTTACTAACAGAGTTTAACTTCCTTCAGGAGAGCACCATGGCCGTTACTAATGTCGCTGAACTTAACGCACTGGTAGAGCGCGTAAAACAAGCACAGCGTGAATACGCCAACTTCACTCAAGAACAGGTTGACGCCATCTTCCGCGCTGCCGCCCTCGCCGCCGCGGATGCCCGCATCCCCCTCGCCAAAATGGCGGTCGCCGAATCCGGCATGGGCATCGTCGAAGATAAAGTTATTAAAAACCACTTTGCCTCAGAATATATTTATAACGCTTATAAAGACGAAAAGACCTGCGGCGTGCTGGATACCGACGATACGTTCGGCACCATCACTATCGCTGAGCCTATCGGCCTGATTTGCGGTATCGTTCCCACCACAAACCCGACCTCAACGGCGATTTTCAAGGCGCTGATTAGCCTGAAAACGCGTAACGGCATTATTTTCTCGCCGCATCCGCGCGCCAAAGAAGCCACCAATAAAGCGGCAGATATCGTGCTGCAGGCCGCCATCGCCGCCGGCGCGCCAAAAGATATTATCGGCTGGATCGACGCGCCGTCTGTCGAACTCTCTAATCAGCTGATGCACCATCCTGATATCAACCTTATTCTGGCGACCGGCGGTCCTGGCATGGTGAAAGCCGCTTACAGCTCCGGTAAACCGGCGATTGGCGTCGGTGCGGGCAACACGCCGGTGGTGATTGATGAAACGGCCGATATTAAACGCGCCGTCGCCTCTATCCTGATGTCCAAAACCTTCGATAACGGCGTTATCTGCGCCTCCGAACAGTCGGTTATCGTGGTTGACTCGGTTTATAATGCGGTACGCGAGCGCTTCGCCAGTCACGGTGGTTATCTGCTGCAGGGCGAGGAGCTGAAAGCGATTCAGAACGTTATCCTGAAAAACGGCGCGCTTAACGCGGCCATTGTGGGTCAGCCAGCGTACAAAATCGCCGAAATGGCCGGCATCAGCGTGCCGGGCAGCACCAAGATTCTGATTGGCGAAGTGAAGCTGGTAGACGAATCAGAACCCTTTGCCCATGAAAAACTCTCGCCGACGCTGGCGATGTACCGCGCCAGCGATTTCGAAGACGCCGTGCTGAAAGCGGAAAAACTGGTGGCCATGGGCGGTATCGGCCACACCTCCTGCCTCTATACCGATCAGGACAACCAGAAAGCACGCGTGAACTTCTTCGGCGACCGCATGAAAACCGCGCGTATTCTAATCAACACCCCGGCTTCACAAGGCGGTATCGGCGACCTCTACAACTTTAAGCTGGCGCCGTCTCTGACGCTGGGCTGCGGCTCCTGGGGCGGGAATTCCATTTCTGAAAACGTGGGACCGAAACACCTTATCAACAAGAAAACCGTGGCTAAGCGAGCAGAAAACATGTTGTGGCATAAACTTCCGAAATCCATCTACTTCCGCCGCGGCTCGCTGCCGATTGCGCTGGAAGAGGTGGCCGCCGACGGTGCGAAACGCGCCTTTATCGTCACCGACCGTTTCCTGTTCAACAACGGCTACGCCGATCAGGTAACGCGCGTGCTGAAATCGCACGGCATCGAAACTGAAGTCTTCTTTGAAGTGGAGGCTGACCCGACGCTGAGCATCGTGCGTAAAGGCGCGGAACAGATGAACAGCTTTAAGCCTGACGTGATTATCGCGCTGGGCGGCGGCTCCCCGATGGATGCCGCGAAAATCATGTGGGTGATGTACGAACATCCGGAAACCCATTTTGAAGAGCTGGCGCTGCGCTTTATGGATATTCGCAAACGTATCTATAAATTCCCGAAAATGGGCGTGAAAGCGCGCATGATCGCCATCACCACCACCTCAGGCACCGGTTCGGAAGTAACGCCGTTTGCCGTCGTGACGGACGACGCCACCGGGCAGAAATATCCGCTGGCGGACTACGCTCTGACCCCGGACATGGCGATTGTCGACGCTAACCTGGTAATGGAAATGCCACGTTCGCTCTGCGCCTTCGGCGGTCTGGATGCGGTAACGCACGCGCTGGAAGCCTATGTCTCGGTGCTGGCTAACGAATACTCCGACGGCCAGGCGCTGCAGGCGCTGAAACTGCTGAAAGAGAACCTGCCGGCCAGCTATCAGGAAGGGGCGAAAAACCCGGTTGCGCGCGAACGCGTGCACAACGCCGCCACTATCGCCGGTATCGCTTTCGCCAACGCCTTCCTTGGCGTCTGTCACTCTATGGCGCACAAGCTGGGTTCCGAGTTCCATATCCCGCACGGTCTGGCGAACGCCCTGCTGATTTGCAACGTTATCCGCTATAACGCTAACGACAATCCGACCAAGCAGACGGCGTTCAGCCAGTACGACCGTCCGCAGGCGCGCCGTCGCTACGCCGAAATCGCAGACCATTTAGGTCTGTCAGCGCCTGGCGACCGCACCGCGCAGAAAATCGAGAAGCTGCTGGCGTGGCTGGATGAGATGAAAACTCAACTGGGTATTCCCACCTCTATCCGTGAAGCGGGCGTGCAGGAAGCGGACTTCCTGGCGAAAGTCGACAAGCTGGCCGAAGACGCTTTCGACGATCAGTGCACCGGCGCTAACCCGCGCTATCCGCTGATTGCCGAGCTGAAACAGATTATGATGGATACTTTCTACGGCCGCGAATACGCCGAGCCCTTCGCCGATGTGGCGCAGGCCCAGGCCGCACAGCCGGTGAAACTGGAGAAAGCCGAGAAGAAAGCGAAAAAAGCCTGATGACCGGTCAGTAAGAAAAAACCCGCTTCGGCGGGTTTTTTTTATGGCTGTCGGTCATCGGCGTCAGGCGGGTTTTTGCTGGCCGTAGATGGCGGCCAGCGACCCCTGCTCAATCGCCTGCTTGTAATGTTTGCGGCATACCGAGATATAACGCTCGTTACCGCCGATCACCACCTGCTCGCCCTCGCTGTACGGACGGCCTTCCGCGTCGAGCCGTAATACCATACCCGCCTTGCGACCGCAGTGACAGACGGTTTTCAGTTCCACCAGCTTGTCGGCCCAGGCAAGCAAATACTGGCTGCCGCCAAAGAGCTCGCCGCGAAAGTCGGTGCGCAGTCCGTAGCAGAGCACCGGGATATCCATGTTGTCCACCACGTCGGAGAGCGCCTTGACCTGATCGCGCGTCAAAAACTGGCATTCGTCCACCAGTACGCAGTGCACCGGCTGACGCGCATGTTCCGCCGCGATCTCCGCATCCAGCTGCGTTTGCGCGTTAAACAGCGCCGCCGGCGAAGAAAGACCAATACGGGAGCTGACCTTGCCCGCGCCGAAACGGTCATCAATTTCAGCGGTATAGACCAGAGTTCGCATGCCGCGTTCCTGATAATTGTAAGACGACTGTAATAACGCGGTGGATTTCCCTGCATTCATTGCGGAATAATAAAAATAGAGCTGAGCCATTAGCGTGGTTTCTCAAAGCATTGCAAACAGAATGGGCGGAATTCTATCACAGATAAACGCAAATTATAGCGGTGATTATTTCGTGCAGGCTGTTTACAACTTCGCCAGCAGGAGAAAAAAACGCGCGCTGTCTTTGCTGTTTTTTTTAATCATTTGCGCCTGAACTTTATTGTAAATCGGCACGCCGCTACGCCGGTTCTGGCCTTACGTCACTCTGAAAGCGCTACCCACTTTAACGTTTCGGATTTTTCATAAGGTGCCAACGCGCGAATATCAACCGCCTTATCGTTTCATTTGATTAAACCTCAGTGGGAAATTTAATTATCATTCTTTACCGTTCCACTTATTTTACTATTGCAGTAATTTTTAGCCGCCACTATTATTAGCTGGCAGAACACCTCTTCATTAATATATTCAGAGATCAGGACAATGAGCGAAGCACTAAAAATCCTTAATAATATCCGTACATTACGCGCGCAGGCTCGAGAGTGTTCACTGGAAACGCTGGAAGAAATGCTGGAAAAACTCGAAGTCGTGGTTAATGAGCGCCGCGAAGAAGAGACGCATGCTAAAGCGGAAAGTGAAGAACGCACGCGCAAACTTGAGCAATACAGAGAAATGCTGCTGGCGGATGGAATCGATCCCAATGAGCTGTTAAGCACAATTGCTGAAACTAAAGCGCCGGGTAAAACTAAACGCGCTGCACGTCCGGCTAAATATCAGTATGTCGATGAAAACGGCGAAACCCGCACCTGGACCGGTCAGGGTCGCACGCCTGCGGTAATCAAAAAAGCGATCGAAGAAGAAGGTAAACAGCTGGACAGCTTTCTGTTGTAATAAGTGATAGTGCTTCAATCATTTGGGTCACCCTTAGTTAGGTGACCCCGGATTAATCAGGGAAAGGAAGCGCAGGCTTCCTTTTTTATCAGACGTTGTAAAATTCACGATACCAGCTGACAAAGCGCGCTACGCCCTCTTCTACGCCGGTCTGCGGCTTAAAGCCAATCGCCTGATAGAGCGCCTCGGTATCCGCGCTGGTTTCAAGCACGTCGCCAGGCTGCATTGGCAGCAGATTTTTCTTCGCCGTTACGCCCAGTGCTTTTTCAATCGCCTCGATATATTTAATCAGGCTGGTCGGCTGACTGTTTCCGATGTTATATACGCGGTACGGCGCAGAACTGGTGGCAGGCGAGCCCGTTTCCACCGTCCAGCTTTCATCGCGCTGCGGAATAACATCCTGAAGACGCACAATAGCTTCGGCAATATCGTCGATATAGGTAAAGTCACGCTTCATTTCACCGCGGTTATAGACGTCGATCGCCTCGCCGGCAATCATGGCGCGGGTAAATTTAAACAGCGCCATATCCGGACGGCCCCATGGACCATATACGGTGAAAAAACGCAGGCCGGTCGTAGGCAGATTATAAAGGTGCGAATAGGTATGCGACATGAGCTCATTGGCTTTTTTCGTCGCTGCGTAAAGCGAAACCGGATGATCGACGCTGTCGTCCGTCGAAAAGGGCATTTTACGATTCAGCCCATAAACAGAACTGGAAGATGCGTAGAGCAGATGCTCGATTTTATGATGACGGCATCCTTCGAGAATATTTAAATGCCCGGTCAGGTTGGCGTCGGCATAGGCGTGAGGATTATCGATAGAATAGCGCACGCCCGCCTGCGCGCCCAGATGAATGACGCGCTGAAACGCGTGTTGTTCGAATAACGAGGCCATGGCGGCGCGATCCGCCAGCTCCATTTTAATAAACCTGAAGCTGGGGTGCTGTGCGATTAAATCAAGACGAGATTGTTTCAGGCCGACATCATAATAGTCATTAAGATTATCGATGCCGACAATCTGGTGACCGGCGGCCAGCAAGCGTTGAGTGACGTGAAATCCAATAAAGCCTGCGGCGCCGGTGACCAGAATGTTCATACTTCCCTCGTTAATTACGCAATTTGAATAGACGCTCCGCGGCCGATTGCATAATAAACGAAACCGCGTTTGCTGATACGCTCTGGATCATACAGGTTGCGACCATCAAAAATCACGGGTTCTTTAAGGGAATTTTTAATTACGTCAAAGTCCGGCGCACGGAAGTTCTGCCACTCGGTGCAGATGACCAGGCCATCCGCGCCCTGCAGCGCCGCTTCTTTGGTGCCCATCAGCTTCAGATCGCTGCGGTGGCCATAAATGCGCTGCGCTTCGTCCATTGCCTCCGGATCGAACGCCTGAACGCTTGCGCCAGCTTCCCACAGCGACTCCATCAGCACGCGGCTGGAGGCTTCACGCATATCGTCGGTGTTCGGTTTGAACGACAGGCCCCAGACAGCAAAAGTCTTACCGCTCAGATCTTCGCCGAAGTGGCGTTTGATAAAAGCGGGCAGCTTGGTTTTCTGGCTGTCGTTAACATCTTCCACCGCCTGCAGCAGACGCGGCTTATAGCCGATCGACTCAGCGGTACGGATCAGCGCCTGCACGTCTTTCGGGAAGCAGGAACCGCCGTAGCCGCAGCCTGGGTAGATGAAGTGGTAGCCGATACGTGAGTCAGAACCGATGCCCTGACGCACTTTCTCGACGTCCGCACCCAGACGTTCAGCAAGGTTGGAGATCTCATTCATGAAGCTGATTTTGGTCGCCAGCATGCAGTTTGCCGCATACTTGGTCAGCTCTGCGCTGCGGATATCCATAACAATCATTCGGTCGTGATTGCGGTTGAACGGCTCATAGAGTTCGCGCAACAGCTCTTCGACTTCCTCATTATCCGTACCCACCACGATGCGCTCAGGACGCATGCAGTCGTTGACGGCTGCGCCTTCCTTGAGAAACTCCGGGTTGGATACCACGTCAAACGTCAGGCTGACGCCGCGATCGCGCAGGGTCTCTTCCATCACGCGACGCACTTTATCCGCTGTTCCGACGGGAACGGTGGATTTATCAAGCACAACCTTGTGATCCTTCATGTGCTGCGCAATGGTACGAGCAACGGCGGTCACATATTTAAGGTCAGCAGAACCGTCCTCATCTGGCGGCGTGCCCACGGCGATAAACTGCATTACGCCGTGATTGACGCCCTCTTCCGCATCTGTGCTGAACTTAAGGCGACCCGCCTCATAGTTCGACATAACCAGCGGCGTAAGGCCGGGTTCGAAAATGGGGATGATGCCTTTTTTCAGGTTTTCGACTTTTTTCGCGTCGACATCAATGCAGAGAACGTCATGTCCGACTTCGGCCAACACCGCAGCCTGAACCAGACCGACATAGCCGATACCAAATACAGTGACTTTCATTGAGTTATCCTGTGTTTATGAATTACTTTTTATTGCCAACTGCGCTATCGAGCCACTGAGAAAAATCTTTGCCCAGCACTGGATGGCGAACACCATACTCAACGAATGCCTGCATATAACCGAGTTTGTTACCGCAGTCATGGCTTACGCCTTTCAGGTGGTAAGCTTCTACGGTCTCTTTCTCCATCAGCATGGCGATAGAGTCGGTCAGCTGGACTTCGCCGCCTGCGCCCGGAGGGGTTTTCGCCAGCAGAGGCCAGATGTCCGCAGAGAGGACGTAACGGCCAACGACCGCGAGGTTAGACGGTGCTTCGGTGGCTTTCGGCTTCTCAACCACGCCAACCATCGGCGCGCTGTCGCCCGGCTGCAGCTCTGCGCCCTGGCAGTCAACAACGCCGTAAGCGGTCACGTCCGCGACCGGCTCAACCATAATCTGGCTGCGGCCTGACTCGTCGAAACGGCTCAGCATTTCCGCCAGGTTATCTTTGGTCGGGTTGGATTCGTACTCGTCGATAATCACGTCCGGCAGGATCACCGCAACCGGCTCGTCGCCAATCAGCGGGTGCGCGCACATAACGGCGTGGCCCAGACCTTTCGCGATGCCCTGACGCACCTGCATGATGGTCACGTGCGGCGGACAGATAGACTGGATTTCGTCCAGCAGCTGACGCTTAACGCGTTTTTCCAGCATCGCTTCCAGCTCAAAACTGGTATCGAAGTGGTTTTCAATGGAGTTTTTAGAAGAGTGCGTAACCAGCACAATTTCGTTAATTCCTGCTGCGATGCACTCGTTAACGACATACTGAATTAACGGCTTATCGACCAGCGGTAACATCTCTTTCGGAATCGCTTTTGTCGCAGGGAGCATACGGGTGCCCAAACCTGCTACAGGGATTACCGCTTTTTTTACTTTGGACTTATAGGCAGACATCAAGATACCTCTCTTATAGGCCGTTCAAGTTAATACTTGATATGTCGGTTGAAATTCGGGAATGAGTATATCAGTTACCATCGAACGGATTTATCCTGGAAGGAGTCAATCCGCAGAATTTAAGACTATTACCCAAGTGTAAAGCTAACCTCTGGACCTGTCTTCAGACCCCGGCGAAATTAAATTTTTTCGCCTATTCATCAGCCGATAACATCAGGCGGATCCTGCCTCCGGCGCCCCAGACATGGCATTGCCAGCTGTCGGCGCGCTGGCTGATTTGGTTGAGATGCGTGCTTCCCATAGTGCCAAGGGGAACACCGTTACTGAGTTGAATTTGGTGGGCGTGAACATGAAGCGTGGCGTTTAATCCAGCAGAAACCAGAATCAGGTTTTGAAAGGTGCGGTGGTAATAGCCAACCAGCAGCGGAAACTGTCCGCTCAGATTGGCCTGACGCAACAGCAAATTCACCTGACGCAGCAAACCGTTTAACTCCGGCAGCCGCTGCTTTTGGCCGGAAAGCTGCTCCTGCAGCAGACCGTTGAACAGCGCGCGCAGCAGCAGCGCGGCCAGCACGCCGTTATCACCGGCGCGCGTCACGTCAAGGCAGTAAAAAGCGAGATCGTTGTCGGAGAGCGCTGCGATATCCAGCACCAGTCCCGGCTGTTCGGCCATGGTGAGCTGTCGGTAGTTGACGCGGCAATTGGCCACCGTCTGCTGTACCGGCGGCTGAAGCTGTTTAAGCAGCTTAGCGGCGGCAGCCGGATCGCGCACCAGCGCGTCCCAGTCCTGAAACAGCTGCTCGTCCTCTTCCACCTTGGAGGTGAACATTGAAGGATAGAGACACTCATAGACCGCTTCGCGGAAGCGCTCGAAATTTTTCAGCGGCTTAAGCAGCACGTCCTGCACGCCAAGGCGCAGAACATGGGCGATATCCGCCATATTTTCCGTCGCTGAGATAATCAGAATCGGCACGCTGTTGCCGCGCGTGCGGATATGCTCGACAAACTGAATGCCGTTCATACGCGGCATTTCCAGATCGCAGATCACCAGGTCCACATCGTGCTGCTGCAGATAGCCAATGCCATCAATGCCGTCGCCGGCTTCAAACGTACTGGCGCCAAGCGCCAGCAAGAAGTTGTTTACCAGAGAACGGAAAACGACCTCATCTTCGACAATGAGTATCTTTTTGCCGATTAGTGGTTTCTCCATTCTTTCCCCCTGCGTACCAGATCAATCAATAGTGGTTCATAAAACGCAGTTGCGCCTTTCAGAATTAGCCGAAGTAACACCTGTGAATGAACAACCTGATTATCTGTTTCGCACCAGCGGTAATAGTTCATCCATTTTTTTCTCAACGGCGGCCCTGCCTGCCTCGATAGCCTCTTCTGCGCGGTGAAAGTCCAGCGTCGAAATCTGCGGACAAAACGGCTGAATCAGCACATCGGGAGGATCGCCTGCCATACGGTTACGCTTCAGGCGATTTTCCAGCACCTGGATGGATGTCGACATAATCTCCATCGCACCCGGCGTTTGTGTGGTGCGGCGATGGGTTAATCCCACCAGCCGCTGACGTATTTTTTTAGCCCAACTCAGGGCTGCGGCCGAAACCGCTTCGTCGCTGTTCTGCGGCGTGACGGACAGGAGATCCTGCTGCATCAAATGCGCGTCATGCTGAAGATCGACAGCGATAACGATATCCGCGCCAAGGGCGCGCGTAAGCGAAACGGGTACGGGATTTACCACCGCGCCGTCCACCAGCCAGTAACCATTGTAGCCGACGGGCGGCAATAAGCCTGGCATACTACAGGATGCGCGCACAGCCTGATGCAGATCGCCCTCGGTCAGCCATAATTCCCGGCCGGTGCTGAGGTTGGTTGCTACCACGCCGAACGGCTTGCCGCAGCGCTCAAGGCTATCTTGCGTAATCAACTGACGCACGTGACTGAAGACGCGCTCGCCGCGCAGCAAACCGCCGCGCTGCCAGGCGAGATCCATTAAACGAATAACATCCCAGTAGCGAAAGGCGCTGACCCACTTTTCCATCTGCGGCAGTCGGTCGTTGACATAAGCCGCGCCGACCAGCGCGCCCACGGAACAGCCTGCCACCACGTCGATTTCGACGCCCGCTCGCGTCAGGGCGTTGAGAACGCCGATATGCGCCCATCCTTTGGCTGCGCCTGATCCTAACGCCAGGCCGATTTTAACCTTTCTCATTTACCCTCTGTCGCCGACGACTGTGCATAGCTTCACTGCGCCAGGTCGGCTACCATATGGCGTCATCTTAATTTATCGCTCACAGGAGTTATTGTGTCTGAACCCTGTCCTTGCTGCAGCGGGAAGCAGTATAGCTTATGTTGCGCGCCCTTTCTGACGGGCGAACGGCTGCCTGAATCAGCTGAACAGTTAATGCGCTCGCGCTATACCGCCTACGCCAGGCAAAACAGCGACTGGCTGGTCGCCAGCTGGCATCCCGACAAGCGTCTGCCCGATATGGCGCAGCGATTATCCGAAAGTTTTGCCGGTACCGAATGGCTAAGCCTGAATGTAACCTGTTGTAATCATGGAAGCCATGATAATGAAGCTTTCGTCACTTTTTTTGCGCGTTACCGCGAAAATTCGCAGATAAGCGCCATCCACGAGCGTTCCCGCTTTCTTCGCGAGGATCATCGCTGGTACTATGTCGATGGAACGGCGCCCGCCGTAGGGCGCAACGATCGCTGTCCTTGTGGCTCCGATAAAAAATACAAGAAATGTTGCGGCTGAACAGCATACGGCCCAACGGTTTTACCCAATCGCTTTGACAGGACTCTGATCGAGATGCAAGCGCAAACTATGCAACGAAAAGTTTTACGTACCATTTGCCCTGACGCGAAAGGTCTGATCGCTAAAATTACCAATATTTGCTACAAGCACGAGCTGAATATCGTGCAAAACAATGAATTCGTTGATCATCGCACCGGCCGCTTTTTCATGCGCACCGAGCTTGAAGGCATTTTCAACGACAATACGCTGCTGGCAGATCTGGACAGCGCGCTGCCGACCGGATCGACGCGCGAGCTGAACAGCGCTGGTCGCCGTCGCGTGGTGGTGCTGGTCACCAAAGAGGCGCACTGCCTGGGCGATCTGCTGATGAAAAGCGCGTTCGGCGGGCTGGATATGGAGATTGCCGCGGTTATCGGCAACCATGACACCCTGCGCTCGCTGGTTGAGCGTTTCGATATTCCTTTCGTGCTGGTCAGCCATGAAGGGCTGTCGCGCGAAGAGCATGACAACCTGATGGCGAACGAGATTGACCGCTACCAGCCCGATTACGTGGTGCTGGCAAAATATATGCGCGTGCTGACGCCAGCCTTTGTGCAGCGCTATCCGAACCAGATCATCAATATCCATCACTCATTCCTGCCGGCGTTTATCGGCGCCCGTCCTTATCATCAGGCCTACGAGCGCGGCGTGAAGATTATTGGCGCCACGGCGCACTACGTGAACGATAATCTGGACGAAGGCCCGATCATCATGCAGGACGTGATTAATGTCGATCATAGCTATACGGCCGAAGAGATGATGCGCGCCGGACGCGACGTAGAGAAGAACGTGTTAAGCCGCGCGCTTTATAAAGTGCTGGGGCAGCGCGTATTTGTTTACGGCAACCGCACGATTATTCTTTAAGCGCATCGGGCGCTGAATTGTTGGTGAATTCAGCGCCACGGGCAAAAAGTGGGCAAACGGTTCACATTTTTCAGTTGGGCGCTTTACACGCTGACCGCATTTGGTATGATGCGCCCCGCTTTAAGGCACAATGATTCAGGCCAGTGGTGGGATTCCCGAGCGGCCAAAGGGAGCAGACTGTAAATCTGCCGTCACAGACTTCGAAGGTTCGAATCCTTCTCCCACCACCATCTGAATCGTTTTTTGCCTTACCGGTCATTATCAGCATTTCCCAGGTGGGATTCCCGAGCGGCCAAAGGGAGCAGACTGTAAATCTGCCGTCACAGACTTCGAAGGTTCGAATCCTTCTCCCACCACCATCCTTGCATACTTTCCCGTATTAAACGCACTCTCCTGATTTTCCCGACACTTCGGGGAGAGGGATGAGAAGCTTCGACCGAAGGTTTGGGTCGAGCGCAGCGAGACAACGCGCACCGCGCGGCCCGCAGGGTGAGGCGCAACGCGCCGAATAATCCTTCTCCCACCACCATCCTTGCATACTTTCCCGTATTAAACGCACTCTCCTGATTTTCCCGACACTTCGGGGAGAGGGATGAGAAGCGTCGACCGAAGGTTTGGGTCGAGCGCAGCGAGATAACGCGCACCGCACGCATCCCCATGACTTTTTGTTGAAAAATCGCTACCATCCGGCGCAACATTCTCAGCACACTGGTCCACGCCATGAAATTTGTTTCATTTAACATCAACGGGTTGCGCGCCCGCCCCCACCAGCTTGAAGCGCTTGTCGAACAGCATCAGCCTGATGTTATCGGCCTGCAGGAAACCAAAGTCCATGACGATATGTTTCCGCTCGAAGAGGTGGCGAAGCTCGGCTACAACGTCTTCTATCACGGCCAGAAAGGCCACTATGGCGTGGCGCTGATGACCAAAGCGCAGCCCGTTTCGGTGCGTCGCGGCTTCCCCGGCGACGATGAAGAGGCGCAGCGCCGTCTGATTATGGCGGAAATTCCGAGCCCGATAGGCGATATCACGGTTATCAACGGCTATTTCCCACAGGGTGAGAGTCGCGACCATCCGACTAAATTCCCGGCGAAAGAGAAGTTTTATCGCGATCTGCAAAGCTATCTTGAGCAGAGCCTGCTGGCGGATAAGCCCGTGCTGATTATGGGCGACATGAATATCAGCAGCACCGACCTCGATATCGGCATCGGCGAAGAGAGCCGCAAACGCTGGCTACGCACCGGCAAATGCTCTTTCCTGCCGGAAGAGCGCGAATGGATGGATCGCCTGCTGAAATGGGGACTGGTGGATACCTTCCGCGAAAAAAATCCCGAGGTGAGCGATCGTTTCTCCTGGTTCGACTACCGCTCAAAAGGGTTCGACGACAATCGCGGGTTACGCATCGATCTGCTGCTGGCCAGCCAGCCGCTGGCCGCCCGCTGCGTGGAGACGGGAATCGACTACGACATCCGCAGCATGGAAAAACCGTCTGACCACGCGCCGGTCTGGTCGACTTTCGCGTTCTGATGCAACGGCGTGGCCAGGCGCCACGCCGTTTACTTCACGATTTTCCAGATCAGCGGATGGGTGCCCAGCACCTTTTCGTCTCGGGCGCACTGCAGCAGCACCCCTTCCGATTTCACCACCGCGCCCTCGCTGTAGTTACGATTATCGAAAATACAGCACTGCTGACAACTGGGCGCGCCGCCCTGATTTTGCGTCCAGACTTCAGGCGGCATATCGACCACCACATCCGCATTGCCGCCCGCGCTGTACTCCTGCTGATGCCCGTGCGAGGGACTGGCGGCGGCAGCGCCGCTCACCAGCGCCGCGATAAAGCATAACCCTGCGCCATAACGCATTATTCGCTCTCCTTCACTTTTCGTTTCGCCGTTCGTTTGGCACGTTTCTTCTGCCCTGAAGCGGGCAGTCCGCGGAAGGCCATCGCGCTGGGCTGCTGGCGCGCCTGATGGATCAGCTCGGTCAGGGTGCCGACCAGCGGCTGCATAAACTCCTCATAGCGGCACGCCTTTTCGCTGATGCGCGTCAGGGTCGACTCCCACTGCGCCGTCATATCGGGACGCGCTGCCAGTTCCGGCAGCGAGTGGATCAGCGCCCGTCCCGCTGGCGTCGCGTTGATGTAGCGTCCGTTTTTCACCAGAAAAGAGCGGCGGAACAGCAGCTCGATAATCCCGGCGCGCGTGGCCTCCGTGCCTAAACCATCGGTCGCGCGCAGCACTTTCTTTAATTCTTTATCCTGCACGAATCGGGCGATACCGGTCATGGCGGAGAGCAGCGTCGCATCGGTGAACGGGCGCGGCGGCTGCGTCTGCTTCGCCAGCACCTCGCCCCGCTCGCACAGCAGTTCGTCATCCTTCGCGACCACCGGCAGCGGCGTACCGTCGTTTTCCTCGTCGCGCTCTTTACTGCCCAGCAGCGCGCGCCAGCCCGCTTCGGCAAGAAAACGCGCTTTGGCGACGAACTTGCCGCCCGCGATATCCAGTTCGATCACGCATTTACGGAAGATGGCGTCGGGACAGAACTGCATCAGATACTGGCGGGCAATCAAGGTGTAAACGTTCTGCTCGTTCTCCGTCAGCCGCACCGCGCTGCCGCGCGCGGTAGGGATAATGGCGTGGTGCGCGTCCACTTTTTTGTCATCCCAGCAGCGGTTGCGGCGATCGGCGCTGAAGTCGTCCGGCGGCGTCATGGCGCCCGCGTGCGTCTGAATCGCCTTCAGCACCGCATGGCGGCCGGCGAAATGCTCTTCCGGCAGATAGCGGCAGTCGGAACGCGGATAGGTGATCAGCTTATGGGTTTCGTAGAGCTTCTGACAGGTGTCCAGCACCGTTTGCGCGCTCAGCCCGTAGCGCTTCGCCGCCTCGATCTGCAGGCTGGAGAGCGAGAAAGGCAGCGGCGCGCCCTCGCCTTCGCGCTTATCGTTGTAGCTGGTGACCAACGCAGGCTGGCCCGCAATGCGGGCGACCACGTGATCCGCCAGCGCGCGATGCAGCAGCCGCCCCTCTTCATCCTGCCAGGGTTCGCAGGCGTCGCTGGGCACCCAGCTGGCGATAAAGCGCTGCTGGTCCGGCGTGACGATATGGGCTTTGACTTCGAAATAATCTTTGGGGACGAAGTTTTCGATCTCCTCGTCGCGACGCACCACCAGCCCCAGCACCGGCGTCTGCACGCGGCCCACCGACAGCACGCCGTCATAGCCCGCATTGCGCCCCAGCAGCGTCCAGGCGCGCGTCATATTGATGCCGTACAGCCAGTCGGCGCGCGCGCGCGCCAGCGCCGAGACGCAGAGCGGAATAAATTCGCGGTTTTCGCGCAGGCGGCTGACCGCCCGCTGCACCGCCTGGGGGTTCAGGTCATTGATCAGACAGCGCTGAACCCGGCTGCGTTTTTCCGCCGGCAGCTGCAGATAGTCGAGCACTTCGTCCACCAGCAGCTGGCCTTCGCGATCGGGGTCGCCCGCATGCACCACTTCGCTGGCCTGCTTCAGCAGCTTCTCGATGACTTTAAGCTGCTTCGCCACCGAGGGACGCGGCTGCAGCTGCCACTTTTGCGGGATGATCGGCAGGTCGGCCAGCGACCAGCGCGCGTAGCGGCTGTCGTAACTGTCCGGCTGCGCCTGCTCCAGCAGGTGGCCGACGCACCAGGTAACGACCTGATCGTCGCCGCAGGCGATAAACCCCTCTCCGCGACGATGGGGCTGGGGCAACACATCGGCAATCGCGCGGCCAAGGCTCGGTTTTTCCGCAATAAACAAACGCATGAGTCAGCAAGATCCTTTACTTCAGGGTATGAGGGCCAATCGGCTAACGCGACAGAGGCGCAGCGCTATCTTAGACGTTTCCTGATAAGGAGGTAAGCTCTGGCGGGTCACTTCTGGATCGGTCGCGCAGGATCCGCGCAACCCGCTTCGCTGCACGGAAAGAGAGACGGCGTTGGCTAGAAATAGCTGACGAAAGGCGCGGTATCGGGATGAACCACGGTGGTGCTCGATTTAAGCTGCGGCGTGCCGAGATAGAGGAAACCGACGATAGCGTCCTGTTCGCGGCAGTTAAAGGCGCTGCGCACGCGCGCGTTGTCGGTCCAGGGACCGCTGCGCCAGATGCCGTTGAAGCCCTGCGCGGCCGCCGCCATCTGCATCGCCATTACCGCGCAGCCCGCCGACACCACCTGCTCCCAGCGCGGCACTTTGGGATGATCTTCGCAGTGGGCGATAACGGTAATGATCATCGGCGCGCGGAACGGCGATCGCGCCGCCTTATCGATCGCCTTCTCCTCCAGCTGCGCCTCGCGCGCCGCCTCTTCCAGCAGCGCGCTCAGCCGATCGCGCCCTTCATTCTCGACGATCACGAAGCGCCACGGCTGGAGCGACTTATGATCCGGCGCGCGCATGCCGGCGCGGATAATGTTCTGCAGGCTGTCGCCGGCGGGCGCCGGTTCGGTCAGCCGCGAGGCCGAGCGACGATTAATCAGTAATTCAAGTGCATCCATGATTTTCTCCTGATGTCATAACGCGTTGGCTAATCCTGGCACAGCCTGATCTTTTGTAACAGTCCGCCGCGATTTCCTGCTGACATTTTCCACGCCGCTCTTTAGGATGAGGGCGTCATGGAAGGCGGAGCCGCGCGGCGACCGCTTTCCGCTAGCGAAAATGGAGAGTCTGATGCGCACATTGTGGCGAATTATTGCCGGTCTGTTCCGATGGACATGGCGAGTGCTGAATTTTATCAGGGAGTTTATTCTCAATCTGTTCCTGATCTTTTTAATCCTGGTCGGCGTCGGCATCTGGCTGCAGGTCAGCGGTTCCGGCAGCGGCTCGACGCCGGTGCAGCAAGGCGCATTGAAAGTCGACCTCACCGGCGTGCTGGTGGATAAGCCTTCCGTCAGCAACAAGCTGAGCAAACTGGGTCGTCAACTGCTGGGCGCAAGCAGCGATCGCCTGCAGGAGAACTCGCTGTTCGACGTGGTGGACGCCATCCGTCAGGCCAAAAGCGATAAAAACATCACCGGCATGGTGCTGGATCTGCGCGATTTCGCCGGCGGCGATCAGCCCTCTCTGCAATACGTCGGCAAAGCGCTGCGCGAATTCCGCGACAGCGGCAAGCCCATTTTCGCGCTGGGCGACAGCTATAGCCAGGCGCAGTACTATCTCGCCAGCTACGCCAGCAAAATCTATCTCTCGCCGCAGGGCACGGTGGATCTGCACGGTTTTGCCACCAATGGCCTCTACTATAAGACGCTGCTGGATAAGCTGAAGGTCAACTCCCACGTCTTCCGCGTCGGCACCTATAAATCGGCGGTCGAACCGTTCCTGCGCGACGACATGTCACAGGCGGCGCGCGACGCCGACAGCCGCTGGGTCAGTCAGCTGTGGCAGAACTACCTGAACACCGTGGCGGGCAACCGTCAGATTACGCCGGATCAGCTGTTCCCCGGCGCGGCGGCGGTGATTGCGGGTCTTGAGGCGGTCAACGGCGATACCGCCAAATATGCGCTCAACAACAAGCTGGTGGATGTGCTGGACAGCCGCGCGGCGGCCGATCAGGAGCTGGTGAAAACCTTCGGCTGGGATAAAGCCAGCAACGACTACCACAGCGTCAGCATCTATGACTACAACGTGAAACAGCCGACCCAGCAGGATGGCAATATCGCGGTGGTGATGGCGAGCGGCGCGATCATGGACGGCGAGGAGACCCCCGGCAACGTTGGCGGCGACACCACCGCCGCGCAGATCCGCGATGCGCGCCTCGATCCCAAAATCAAGGCGATTATCCTGCGCGTCAACAGCCCTGGCGGCAGCGTTACGGCCTCCGAAGCGATCCGTGAAGAGCTGGCGGCGGCGCATGCGGCCGGCAAGCCCGTCGTAGTGTCTATGGGCGGCATGGCGGCTTCAGGCGGCTACTGGATCTCGACGCCGGCGGACTACATCGTCGCCAGCCCGAGCACCCTGACCGGCTCTATCGGCATTTTCGGCGTCATCAATACGCTGGAGAACAGTCTGGATAGCATTGGCGTGCATACGGACGGCGTCGCCACCTCGCCGCTGGCGGACGTGGCCTCCACCAAAGCGCTGCCGACCGAGGTGCAGCAGCTGATGCAGCTGACGATTGAAAACGGCTACCGCAACTTCGTCGGTCTGGTCGCCGCTTCGCGCCATAAAACGCCGGAGCAAATCGACGCTATCGCGCAGGGGCACGTCTGGACCGGCAGCGACGCTAAAGCCAACGGCCTGGTAGATGCGCTGGGCGACTTTGACGATGCGGTGAAGAAAGCGGGCGAACTGGCGAAGGTGTCGAAGCCGCAGCTCGCCTGGTATCAGGATCAGCCAGGCATGTTCGATATGCTGCTCAGCCAGGTTAACGCCTCGGCGCAGGCGGTGCTGCCGACCGCGCTGAAAGCCTGGCTGCCCGCGCCGATGCTGGACGTAATGAGCGCCGTGAAACAGCAGCCCGGCCTGCTGAACAACCTCAACGATCCGCAAAATCGCTATGCATTCTGTCTGAACTGCGGCGAAGTGCGATGAAGCTCGCAGCCCGGTCCTCGACCGGGCTGCTTTTCCCCCGCTTTCCCCTTATACTGCGCGTTTTACGGCAAGTCTGAGTTTCTGATGCAAAAGAAAAATATTTATGTCGCCTATACCGGCGGCACCATTGGCATGCAGCGCTCCGCGCAGGGCTACATCCCGGTTTCAGGTCACCTGCAGCAACAGCTGGCGAATATGCCAGAGTTCCACCGCCCTGAGATGCCGGATTTCACTATCCATGAATACGATCCGCTGATCGATTCTTCCGATATGACGCCCGAAGACTGGCAGGCTATCGCGGAAGATATTCGACAAAATTATGATCGCTACGATGGATTTGTTATCCTGCATGGAACCGATACCATGGCCTTCACCGCTTCGGCGCTGTCGTTTATGCTGGAGAACCTGGCGAAGCCCGTTATCGTGACCGGCTCGCAGATCCCGCTGGCGGAGCTGCGTTCTGACGGCCAGCAAAACCTGCTGAACGCGCTCTACGTGGCGGCAAACTATCCCGTGAATGAAGTCTCGCTGTTTTTCAACAATCAGCTCTATCGCGGCAACCGCACCACGAAAGCGCACGCGGACGGCTTTAACGCGTTTGCCTCGCCGAACCTTTCCGCCCTGCTGGAAGCTGGCATTCATATTCGTCGGCTGAATACGCCGCCCGCGCCCCAGGGTCAGGGGCCGCTGAAGGTGCATACCATTACGCCGCAGCCTATCGGCGTTGTCACCATCTACCCAGGCATCTCGGCGGATGTGGTGCGCAACTTTTTACGCCAGCCGGTAAAAGCGCTGATCCTGCGCTCCTATGGCGTCGGTAACGCGCCGCAGAACGCCGAGTTTCTCGCCGAGCTGCAGCAGGCCAGCGAGCGCGGCATTGTGGTAGTTAACCTGACCCAGTGTATTTCCGGCAAGGTGAATATGGGCGGCTACGCGACCGGCAATGCCCTTGAGCATGCGGGCGTAATAAGCGGATTTGATTTAACGGTGGAAGCCGCGCTAACCAAGCTCCACTTTTTACTGAGTCAGTCGCTCTCCTGCGATGAGATCCGCGCCAGGATGCAGCAAAATTTGCGCGGTGAACTGACCGAAGACTAATTACGGAGCCACCTGTTATGAAGCAGGCCCTCATTATCATAGATATACAAAACGATTTTTGTCCCGGCGGCCCCATGGCCGTGCATGAAGGCGATATGACCGTGCCGGTCGCCAACCGCTATGCGCGCGAATTCCGCGCGCGCGGCGAGTGCGTGCTGGCGCTGCAGGACTGGCATCCGGCTAACCACGGCAGCTTCGCCTCGGTCTCCGGCGAACCGGTCTACACGCTGGGCGAACTCAACGGGCTGGCGCAAATCTGGTGGCCGGATCACGGCATTCAGGGTTCCGCCGGCGCCGAGCTTCATCCCGGCCTCGATCGCAACCTGATCGACGCGGTATTCCATAAGGGACAGGATGTCGATGTCGACAGCTACAGCGCCTTTTTCGACAACGGCCATCGGCGCAAAACCGAGCTGGACAGCTGGCTGCAGGCGCGCGGCATTACCCACCTGGTGATGCTGGGCATCGCCACGGACTACTGCGTGAAGTACAGCGTGCTGGACGCGCTGGAGCTGGGTTATCAGGTGACGGTAGTCAAGGAAGGCTGTCGCGGCGTGAATCTCAGCCCGGAAGACAGCGATATTGCGTTCGCCCAGATGAAGGCGCAGGGCGCGGTGCTGGTTTAGCGGCATAGCGTAAGGCCGACGCAATGTCGGCCTTATATTCAGTGCAGGTTGATGCGCGTAATCTCCGCGTCGATGCCGAACTCTTCTTTCAGCTCTCGCTTCGATTTCGTCACCATTTCGCCGCCCTTGCCGATGGTCATATGCTGCGGCGCCTCGTTGTGGCGCGCCTGATAGAGCATCACCAGCTGCAGGCAGTTGTCGCGCTGCTCCTGTGACAGCGCCACGCCGTCCGGCCATTTGCCGGTTTCCACCGCCGTCGCCAGCCGCTCGTAAACCTCAGGCGTCATGGCATCAACCATCGCCTCAAGCTGTTGTTTCATTCATCACCCCTGCTTTTCGTCGCCCTGCTCGTCGGTAAAGCTCAGCGACGCCGAGTTAACGCAGTAGCGCTCGCCGGTCGGCTGCGGGCCGTCCGGGAAGACGTGTCCCAGATGCGCGTCGCAGTTATTGCAGCGAATTTCGATCCGATGCATGCCGTGAGAGTCATCCTCCAGATAGCGAATCGCGTCGTCGCTTACCGGCTGGTAGAAACTCGGCCAGCCGCAGCCGGAGTCATACTTGGTTTCCGAGAGAAACAGCGGCGCGTTGCAGACCAGGCAGTGATAGATGCCTTCCTGTTTATTGTGCAGAAGCGCGCCGCTGAAAGGCGGTTCGGTGCCGCGCTGCTGGGTCACATAGCGCTGCATTTCAGACAATTGCGCAATTTTTGCTTCAGGTGCGGTTTCTTTAGCCATTTGAGTGGTTCCGGAGAGTGTCATTCTGAAAAAATCGTCTACTATTCTAACAAACGAATAACATTGCCGGGGCTTTTTTCGTGCTTAGCGACCATACTTCCCTTTCGCAGCGTAGATTTGTGACCTCGATCACCTTTTGCTAACGCTATCCCTTTATATTCAGCAATCGGGTTTCGGCATCATCTCAACATGCCCGGCGCGCAAGCGGTTGCGCACCAAATTATTCCTGTCGAACGGATTGACCTGTCGCAACTATTGACACGATTCCGCTTGACGCCTGGTAAGGTTTTTGTAATTTTACAGCCAACCTTTTATTCACTAACAAATAGCTGGTGGAATATATGACTATCAAAGTAGGTATCAACGGTTTTGGTCGTATCGGCCGTATCGTTTTCCGTGCTGCTCAGCAGCGTTCTGACATCGAAATCGTTGCAATCAACGACCTGTTAGACGCGGACTACATGGCTTACATGCTGAAGTACGACTCAACGCACGGCCGCTTCGACGGTACCGTTGAAGTACAGGACGGCGCGCTGATCGTTAACGGCAAAAAAATCCGCGTTACCTCTGAGAGAGACCCGGCTAACCTGAAGTGGGACGAAGTAGGCGTTGACGTTGTTGCTGAAGCGACCGGCATCTTCCTGACTGACGAAACCGCACGTAAACACATCACTGCCGGCGCGAAAAAAGTCGTGCTGACCGGTCCGTCTAAAGACGACACTCCGATGTTCGTTCGCGGCGCTAACTTCGACAAATATGCTGGCCAGGATATCGTATCTAACGCTTCCTGCACCACCAACTGCCTGGCACCGCTGGCGAAAGTGATCAACGACAAATTCGGCATCGTCGAAGGTCTGATGACCACCGTTCACGCGACCACTGCCACGCAGAAAACCGTTGACGGCCCGTCTCACAAAGACTGGCGCGGCGGCCGCGGCGCATCTCAGAACATCATCCCGTCTTCTACTGGCGCAGCGAAAGCCGTGGGCAAAGTCCTGCCGGAGCTGAACGGTAAACTGACCGGTATGGCGTTCCGCGTACCGACGCCGAACGTTTCTGTTGTTGACCTGACTGTACGTCTGGAAAAAGCGGCTTCTTACAAAGAAATTTGTGCAGCGATCAAAGCCGCTGCAGAAGGCGAAATGAAAGACGTGCTGGGCTACGTTGAAGACGACGTGGTTTCTACCGACTTCAACGGCGAAGTGCTGACGTCTGTGTTCGACGCCAAAGCCGGTATCGCACTGAACGACAACTTCGTGAAACTGGTTTCCTGGTACGACAACGAAACTGGCTACTCAAACAAAGTTCTCGACCTGATCGCACTGGTTGCTAAATAAGCAGACCGGTCTATCACAGATAACAAGGGCGACTTCGGTCGCCCTTTTTTTTTCGTAGCAACAGGAAGGATTCGGTGATGCAAGATAAAATTTTCTCGCTGCCCGTGGTGAAGCAGATCTCCCCTTACCTCTCGCAGCGTCAGCTGGGTGATCTCCCGGTGATTGTGGTGAGCCATCCTCAGGTGCGTGCAGCAATTACGCTTCAGGGCGCGCATCTTGTCGCCTGGCAGCCAAGCGGCGAAAAGCCAGTTATCTGGCTGAGCGAAAAGTCGCTTTTCGCTGCCGGCAAAGCTATTCGCGGTGGCGTGCCCATCTGCTGGCCGTGGTTTGGCCCGGAAGGCGAACCGGCGCACGGTTTCGCCCGCAATCAGCCCTGGACGCTGTCGGCGCACGATGAGAACGAAGAAAACGTGATGCTGACCTTCGTGCTGGAAAGCACGGCGCAGACAAAAAAATTATGGCCGCATGACTTTACCCTGTTCGCCCGTTTCCGCCTCGGCAAGCACTGCGAAATCGAGCTGGAAGCGCACGGCGACTTCACGGCGACCGGCGCGCTGCACAGCTATTTCCAGGTGGCCGATATCGCCGGCGTAGAGGTCAGTGGGCTGGGTTCGCACTTTATCGACAAGGTAGACAACAACAGCGAGCAAACCTCCAGCGGCAAACAGACCTATCCGGGCCGTATTGACCGTGTCTTCACCCAGCCGGAAGATTGCTCGCTGATTCAGGACAAACAGGGGCAGCGCGTCATTGAGGTCTATCACCATCATCACAGCGACGTGGTGACCTGGAACCCAGGCGTTGAGCTTTCATGCAGCATGGCGGATATGGCCAACGACGGTTATAAAACCATGGTTTGCGTAGAGACGGCGCGCATCTCTAAGCCAATGCGTAGCGCGGGCGAAAAACCGGCGCGGCTGGCGACCACCTTCCGTCTGCGGCAGAAAGCGTAAAAGCGGTCAGGCAACAGTCTGATTGAAGAAGCGGGTGACACGGCACGCAGAGCATCCCGCGCCAGAGGTGCGAGCAACCGGCGCGGGACGCGCCGTGTCACTCACGACCGCGCCGCTCCCGTTGAACGCTGGCATCGCTATAGGGTCAGACAACATCCAGCACCATCTTGTGCTGCGGCGGTGGAAACGCCTTATTAATCCGCGCCAGCTCATCGTCGCTCAGCCAGATCTGCAGCGCTGCGGCGTTCTCTTTCACGTGCGCCTGCGAGCTCGCCTTAGGGATTGCCATCACGCCCTCTTTGCGGATAACCCAGGCCAGCAGCAGCTGCGCGACGCTAATGCCCTTTTGTTGTGCAATCTCCACCAGCGTCGCGTCGGAAAAGAGCGCCTGTCGCAGCCTTCCGGCCTGCGCCAGCGGGCAGTAGGCCATAACCGGCATCTGATGCTGCTGGCAGGCGGGCAGCAGATCGAACTCGATGCCGCGCGACGCGAGATGATACAGCACCTGATTGGTGGCGCAGCGTGCGCCGCCTGGCTCTTCCAGCAACTCCTGCAGATCGTCGACGTCAAAATTTGAGACGCCCCAGCGCAGAATTTTGCCCTGCTGCTGAAGGGTTTCCATTGCGCGAATGGTCTCTTCAAGCGGCACGTTGCCGCGCCAGTGCAGCAGATAGAGATCCAGCCGGTCGGTGCCCAGCCGCCGCAGGCTGCGCTCGCAGGCATCGACGATGTCCGTTTCCCCTGCGTTCCAGGGATAGACCTTTGACACGAGAAAAGCGTCGTCGCGTCGCCCGCGCAGCGCATCGCCGACCACCTCTTCCGCCCCGCCGTCCGCATACATCTCGGCGGTGTCAATCAGCGTCAGGCCGGCATCAAGTCCCGCCTGCAGCGCAGCGACCTCGTCACTACGCTGCGCGGCGTCTTCGCCCATATACCAGGTGCCCTGACCTATCGCGGGTAGTCGCGTGTGGTCATCAAAAGCGATCGCTTTGTCCATCCAGTTGCTCCTGCATCAAATCAGGGCACCATTTTGGTGCCCGGTTAAGAATTTGCCCCGCGACGGCGCCGATTAGAAGCTGTAGCTGATGCCGGTCCAGAGCGTAGTCTGTCCGCTCTTGTCGATCATCGGGCTGTCTTTAATCTCGCTGTCGAAGCGGGTGTAGCGTCCGACCAGGCTGGCATTCCACTGCGGCGTGATCTGATAGCTGGCGCTCAGCTCGACGTAAGGAGACCAGCTGTCGTCAGGCTGATAGCGATTGATGCCGGTGCGCGCCGACTCATGGCTGGAGACGCCATAGTAGTAGCGGTTCTGATTGGCGCTGTTCCACATCGCGCCGACGCCCGGCGTCAGGCTGAAACTGCCGAAATCGAAACGATAGAGATAGGTCAGATCCCAGATAATGCCGTTGCTGTTGTTGAGCACATCGCCCAGCAGCGCCGTGCGCAGAATGCCCCATTCCGCAATATGGTTGTAGGTGGCGCCGCCCATCAGGGTCATACGGCGTTTATCGAGGCCTTTCATGTCGCCCAGATCGTTATCGCCCGGGTCGTACTGCTGCGGTGAACCGAGCAGCGTCAGAGAGAGTTGATTTTGCGGATCTTTCCACAGGTAATAACCGCCCTGCAGGGTATGGAACCAGAAATTGTCGCCCTCGTAATTAATGACGGGAACCGGCAAATAGCGATCCTGTCCGCCACGATAGGGAGACTGCGCGTAAATCACTGATGCGCCAAGCGACAGGGATTCGGCAGCAGCGGTATTAGCGAAAAAAAGAGCACAAATAATCGCGCCGGGCGCGTTAAGTTTGAATTGGTTCACAATTTATTTCTTCCATAAATATAAAAATCACTACGAAGTTTAACGATTTTTGCTCGCCGGTTTAACCATTATCTGAGGTGCTCTTTAGCAGAGCGGCTGAAAGCGGCACATCTGCCGGATTCTACTCTCTTTTCCCTTTGGTTGACGCAAAGCTGGCTTTGCAACAATCTGACTTTGTTATTGATATATCGCCAAATAGTAAAATTATGCGGAGGAAATTTCCTAAATGCCTTCTACAGTTAAAAGTAAGCCGTGAGTCTTAGTACGAGCAGAGTGACCATAAGAAGTGTGTACCCCGATAACAATACATCAGGTTGGCATAAGGGTTGCTGTACTCAAATGAGAATATCTTCCGGGAGCTGCATGAGCCTTTAATTACGCTCCTTTACCTGTGCTAAAAACGAAAGGACGGGCATCGCTATGAATATATTCGATCACTATCGTCAGCGTTATGAAGCTGCCAAGGACGAAGAGTTCACACTGCAGGAATTTCTTGCAATCTGTAAGCAGGATCGCAGTGCATACGCCAACGCCGCAGAGCGACTGTTAATGGCTATAGGTGAGCCAGTGATGGTCGATACTGCTCAGGAGCCACGCCTTTCCAGAATATTCTCCAACCGTGTGATTGGCCGCTATCCGGCCTTCGAAGAGTTCTATGGCATGGAAGAGGCCATCGAGCAGATTGTTTCCTATCTGAAACATGCCGCGCAGGGTCTGGAGGAGAGAAAACAGATCCTGTACCTGCTGGGGCCGGTCGGCGGCGGTAAATCCTCGCTGGCAGAGCGTCTTAAAGCGCTGATGCAGCGCGTGCCTATCTATGTGTTAAGCGCCGATGGCGAACGCAGCCCGGTCAACGATCATCCGCTCTGCCTGTTTAATCCGCAGGAAGACGCCAACATTCTTGAAAAAGAGTACAACGTGCCGCGTCGCTATCTTGGCACCATTATGTCGCCGTGGGCGGCGAAACGCCTGCATGAATTTGGCGGCGATATCACCCGCTTCAAAGTCGTGAAAGTCTGGCCGTCGATTCTTGAACAGCTGGCGATCGCCAAAACCGAGCCTGGCGACGAGAACAACCAGGACATCTCCGCGCTGGTGGGTAAAGTCGATATCCGCAAGCTGGAGAACCACGCGCAGAACGATCCCGACGCCTACGGCTATTCCGGCGCACTGTGCCGCGCCAACCAGGGGATCATGGAATTCGTCGAAATGTTCAAAGCGCCAATCAAGGTGCTGCACCCCCTGCTGACGGCGACGCAGGAAGGGAACTATAACGGTACGGAGGGGATCTCCGCGCTGCCGTTTAACGGCATCATCCTGGCGCACTCCAACGAATCGGAATGGGTGACCTTCCGCAACAACAAAAACAATGAGGCGTTCCTTGACCGCGTCTATATCGTCAAGGTGCCTTACTGCCTGCGCGTTTCCGAAGAGATTAAAATCTACGAGAAACTGCTTAACCACAGCGAACTGGCTACCGCGCCCTGCGCGCCCGGCACGCTGGAAACCCTGGCCCGGTTCTCTATCCTGTCTCGCCTGAAAGAGCCGGAAAACTCCAGCATCTATTCAAAAATGCGCGTTTATGACGGCGAAAGCCTGAAGGATACCGACCCGAAAGCGAAATCCTGGCAGGAGTATCACGACTACTCCGGCGTTGACGAGGGCATGAACGGCCTCTCTACCCGCTTCGCGTTTAAAATCCTGTCGCGCGTATTTAACTTCGATCACAACGAAGTGGCGGCGAACCCGGTGCACCTTTTCTATGTGCTGGAGCAGCAAATTGAGCGCGAGCAGTTCCCGCAGGATCAGGCAGAGAAGTATCTGGAGCACCTGAAAGGCTATCTGATCCCCAAATACGCCGAGTTTATCGGCAAGGAGATCCAGACCGCCTATCTGGAGTCCTACTCTGAATATGGCCAAAACATTTTTGACCGCTATGTGACCTACGCCGATTTCTGGATTCAGGATCAGGAGTACCGCGATCCCGATACCGGACAGCTGTTCGACCGCGAGTCGCTGAATGCGGAACTGGAAAAGATTGAGAAACCGGCCGGGATCAGCAACCCGAAAGATTTCCGCAACGAGATTGTCAACTTTGTGCTGCGCGCCCGCGCGCAGAATAACGGACGCAATCCCAACTGGACCAGTTACGAGAAGCTGCGCACCGTGATCGAGAAAAAAATGTTCTCGAACACCGAGGAGCTGCTGCCGGTTATCTCGTTCAATACCAAAACCTCCACGGATGAACAGAAGAAACATGACGATTTCGTCGAGCGCATGATGGAGAAAGGCTATACCCGCAAGCAGGTGCGTCTGCTGTGCGAATGGTATCTGCGCGTGCGTAAATCGTCCTAATCACAACGCGTAAGCACGGTGATGCGCTGGCATTAATACCCATAAGGTCGGGCCACTGCCCGACCTGCTTACAACGTTTGGGGGAGTTTTATGGCCTACTTCATCGATCGGCGACTCAACGGCAAGAATAAAAGCGCGGTCAACAGACAGCGCTTTTTGCGCCGTTATAAGTCGCAAATCAAACAGTCAATCTCGGAGGCCATCAATAAGCGTTCGGTAACCGACGTTGAAAGTGGCGAGTCCGTTTCCATTCCAGTCGACGATATTAACGAACCGATTTTCCATCAGGGCCGCGGCGGCAGCCGCCATCGCGTCCATCCGGGTAACGACCACTTCGTGCAGAACGATCGTATCGAGCGGCCTCAGGGCGGAGGCGGCGGAGGCGGAAGCGGTCAGGGCAACGCCAGTCAGGATGGCGAAGGTCAGGATGAGTTCGTTTTCCAGATCTCTAAAGATGAGTATCTCGACCTGCTGTTTGAAGATCTGGCGCTGCCGAATCTGCGCAAAAACCAGCATCGTCAGCTGAATGAATATAAAACCCATCGCGCCGGTTTTACCTCTAACGGCGTGCCCGCCAATATCAGCGTGGTGCGATCGCTGCAAAATTCGCTGGCGAGACGCACCGCGATGACCGCTGGCAAGCGCCGCATGATGCATGAGCTGGAAGAGGCGCTGACGGCGATTGAAAAAGCGGAGCCGGCGCAGCTGCTGGAAGAGGAGCGCCTGCGCAAAGAGATCGCTGAACTGCGCGCGCGCATTGAGCGCGTCCCCTTTATCGACACTTTCGACCTGCGCTATAAAAACTTTGAAAAACGGCCTGAGCCCTCCAGCCAGGCGGTGATGTTCTGCCTGATGGATGTCTCTGGCTCAATGGACCAGGCGACGAAGGATATGGCGAAGCGTTTCTATATTCTGCTCTACCTGTTCCTGAGTCGGACCTATAAAAACGTGGACGTGGTCTATATCCGTCACCATACCCAGGCGAAAGAGGTGGATGAGCAGGAGTTCTTCTACTCGCAGGAAACCGGCGGCACCATCGTTTCCAGCGCCCTGAAGCTGATGGATGAGGTGGTCAAAGAGCGCTACGATCCCTCGCAGTGGAACATCTATGCGGCACAGGCGTCGGACGGCGATAACTGGGCGGACGACTCGCCGCTCTGCCATGAGATTCTGGCGAAGAACATTTTGCCGGTGGTGCGCTACTACAGCTATATCGAAATCACCCGGCGTGCGCACCAGACGCTGTGGCGCGAATATGAACATTTACAGGCGATGTTTGATAATTTTGCCATCCAGCATATCCGCGAGCCGGAAGATATCTATCCTGTGTTTCGCGAACTGTTTCACAAACAGGCCGCGGAAGCCTGATGCGCTGAGCCGGTCACTGACCGGCTTTTTTTATTTAATCCCGCGAATACCTGCTAAAATACCCGCCATTAATCCTCTTGACGAACAAGGCCTTTTTTTTGCACATTAAGCCTGAGTTCAAAGCAAAAAAACAATTCGTATAATTAGAGATTATGCGCTGACAACTTACTGATTACGCATCTTCTTTTCCAGATGCACGGCCATTCCCCGCACCAGACTTATTATCATTGTCGTAACTGCAGGAGAGCACATTGAACCACAATATTGTCTACAGCCTTTTTATCATCGGTTCTGTGCTGGTTGCGTCAAGCATCTTACTCAGTTCTTTCTCTTCGCGGCTCGGCATCCCTATCCTGGTGATCTTTCTGGCTTTAGGCATGCTGACCGGCATCGACGGCATTGGCGGCATCGCCTTTGACAACTACCCCGCCGCCTATCTGATCTCCAACCTGGCGCTGGCGGTGATCCTGCTCGACGGCGGCATGCGCACCAAAGCCAGCTCGTTTAAGGTGGCGCTGGGGCCGGCGCTCTCGCTGGCGACGGTCGGCGTGATGATCACCGCCGGCCTGACCGGCCTGGCGGCCGCCTGGCTGTTCCGACTCGATCTGATGCAGGGTTTTCTTATCGGCGCCATCATCGGCTCCACCGACGCCGCGGCGGTCTTCTCGCTGCTGGGTGACAAAGGCCTGAACGAGCGCGTCAGCTCGACGCTGGAGATTGAGTCGGGCAGCAACGACCCTATGGCGGTGTTTTTAACCATTACCCTGATTGAGATGATTCAGAAAGGCGAAACCGGGCTCGACTGGATGTTCCTGGTGCATCTGGTGCAGCAGTTCGGTCTGGGCATCGTGCTGGGGCTGGGCGGCGGCTGGGCGCTGCAGCAGCTGATCAACCGCATCAGCCTGGCTACCGGCCTCTACCCGCTGCTGGCGCTGAGCGGCGGCATTCTGGTATTCGCCCTGACCACCATGCTGGAAGGCAGCGGCATTCTCGCGGTCTATCTCTGCGGCTTTCTGCTCGGCAACCGGCCGATCCGCAACCGCCACGGCATTCTGCAGACCTTTGACGGCATGGCCTGGCTCAGCCAGATCGGCATGTTTATCGTGCTTGGCCTGCTGGTGACGCCGTCCGATCTGTGGCATATCGCGGTGCCGGCGATGATCCTGTCGCTGTGGCTGATTCTGGTGGCGCGTCCGCTCTCGATTCTGGTGGGGCTGCTGCCTTTCCGCGGCTTCACCGGCCGCGAACGCATCTTTATTAGCTGGGTTGGCCTGCGCGGCGCGGTGCCGATTATTCTTGCGGTCTTTCCGATGATGGCAGGACTGGAGAACGCGTCGCTCTACTTTAATATCGCCTTCTTCGTGGTACTGGTGTCGCTGATGCTGCAGGGCACGTCGCTCGGCTTTGCGGCAAAAAAAGCGCGCGTCGTGGTGCCACCTACGGCGTCGCCTATCAGCCGCGTCGGTCTGGATATCCACCCGGAAAATCCCTGGGAGCAGTTCGTCTATCAGCTCAGCGCCGACAAATGGTGCGTCGGCGCGGCGCTGCGCGATCTGCAGATGCCGCGCGAAACCCGCATCGCCGCGCTGTTCCGCGATAACGTGCTGATGCACCCGAACGCGAACACCCGCCTGAAAGAAGGCGACGTGATCTGCGTTATCGGCCGCGAACGCGATCTGCCCGCATTGGGCAAAATGTTCAGCCAGTCGCCGCCCGTCTCGCTCGATCAGCGCTTTTTCGGCGACTTCATCCTCGACGCCGAGGCGCGCCTGCGCGACGTGGCGCAGATTTACGGGCTGGAGCTGGGCGAAGAGACCAACGACCTGCAGTCGCTTGGCCAGCTGGTCATGAGCATGCTTGGCGGGACGCCGGTGGTCGGCGATCACGTTGAGTGGAATCACATTACCTGGACGGTGGCGGAAAAAGAAGATAACCGCATCGTTAAAATTGGGGTGCGCGTCGCCGAAGAGCGAGAATAATCCGAGGCGCTGCGACTCGATATTCCAGCGGAAACGGCTATGCTCATTATTTGGTCCAGCAAACGGGAGAGAGTTATGGGACACGTCGTTAAAATTGGTCGTTATGAGATTATTGATGCCGAACTCGACAGCGATAATCTGCAGACCGTCAGTATTCCCTGTCAAACCAATCCCGACCTGAGTTATCAACTCGACGGCTGGGACCACGACACCAGCGTGCCGGCCTGGATTGATGGGGAACCGGTGGATTTACAAATTGGGCACTACGATAAACAGCAAGACCAGTGGGTGTTAAAAAAACCTGCCTGACCGCGCATTTCGCCGCCAGCGAGCACGCCTGGCGGTAATTCCGAAAAAGTTGTCTGAAATATTTGGTTATTTCCCGCCCTTTCATAGATTTAAGCTTATAATTCAAAGAGTTATTTATAAAAAACTTTAGGCAAAAAAAGGTTTTTAGGATTTGTTCCGTATTAACTCTGTCAAATATCTCCTGCATACTCTTTATCGCTGCTGCAGATTTCCGTGACAAAAATCACGTAATTATTTTATCTCTTCACTGCAGCCTGTATGGCTCTAACGACTGTTATGAACTGAAAACAATTTTTTGGTTTTTCAGTTGTCCACTCCTGAGCGCGTACTTGATTCTGGTCAGGCCATCTTTTACTTAAGAAAAAAGAGAGCAGGTGTTATGGCAAGTACACTGGTAATGAATGATGCGAGCCGCTCATGGAGCGGAACGCGAAAAAATATCATCGCAAAGCTGGCGTTAAGCTTTTCCGATCTGATTGCCCTTAATCTGGCGCTGTTTTTATCCGCCGCCACTATTCAGGGGATCTGGGGCGACCTGGATGGCTTTATTCCGCCTCATCAAATTGAATACCGTTTTATTGCGCAGTTTGCGCTTTCCGTTTTGTGCACCGCTTATTTCTGGATGCGCATGCGTCACTACACCTACCGCAAACCCTTTTGGTTTGAACTGAAAGAAGTGGTGAAAACGCTGTTTGTGTTTTCGCTGCTGGATCTGGCGCTGATCGCCTTTTCCAAGTGGGACTTTTCGCGCATGGTCTGGCTGTTTAGCTGGAGCTACGCGCTGCTGCTGCTGCCGCTGATGCGCGCCGCCGTCAAGCGCGCCATTAACCGCGCCGGGCAGTGGCAAAAAGAGACCATTATTATCGGGTCAGGCAAAAACGCGATGGAAGCTTACGCGGCGCTGCAGAGCGAAGAGATCCTCGGCTATAACGTGCAGGCGTTTATCAGCACCGACGACGAAAATAATCCGCCGTCTGTTAACGGCGTGCCCGTTATCAAACAGCAGGACATTAACTGGCAGACCATTGACCGCGACAACGTGCAGTTTATCGTCGCCACCGAATTTGAACAGCAGGTAGTGCGCGACACCTGGCTGAAATTCCTGTCGAAAATGAACTGCCGCTCGATCTCCGTGATCCCGACGCTGCGCGGCGTGCCGCTCTACGGCACCGATATGTCATTTATCTTCAGCCATGAAGTGATGATCCTGCGCGTCAGCAACAGCCTTGCCAAGCGCTCTTCGCGCTTCCTGAAGCGCTGCTTCGATATCGTGGTCGCCTCGCTGCTGCTGCTGTTCCTTGCGCCGGTTTTCGGGCTGCTCTGCTATATGGTGAAACGCGACGGCGGCAACGCCATCTACGGTCACGAGCGTATCGGTCAGAACGGCGAGAAGTTTAAATGCCTGAAGTTCCGCTCGATGGTGACCAACTCGAAAGAGGTGCTGGAGCAGCTGCTGGCCACCAGCGCAGAGGCGCGCGCCGAATGGGACAAAGACTTTAAGCTGAAAAAAGACCCGCGCATCACCAGCATTGGTGGCTTCCTGCGCAAAACCAGCCTTGATGAGCTGCCGCAGCTGTGGAACGTTATCCGCGGCGAGATGAGTCTGGTGGGTCCGCGTCCGGTTATCGAAGCGGAGCTGGAGCGCTATGCAGGCGACGTCGACTACTATCTGATGGCGAAACCGGGCATGACCGGCCTGTGGCAGGTCAGCGGCCGCAACGATATCGACTACGATACGCGCGTCTACTTCGACTCCTGGTATGTGAAGAACTGGGCGCTGTGGACCGATATCGCCATTCTGTTTAAAACCGCCGGCGTGGTGCTGCGCCGCGACGGCGCCTACTAAACGCGTTCAGGATGCCCGCTTTACGGCGGGCATCCTATTTTCCGCTTTTCTTTTCGTCCTCAACTCATTACCCTTCCCGCTTGTTTTAACAAGACGTTCACCTTCTGGTTTTTATGCAAAAATTTACCTTGATGCTGTTAAGCCTGGTGCTGCTGGCGCCGCTGGGCATCGATCTCTATCTGCCAACCCTGCCTGAAATCGCCATCGGCCTGAATACGCCGGTCAGCCTGATCCAGACCACCATTCCCGTCTTTTTGCTGGTCATGGGCTTAGGCCAGCTGGTAACCGGCCCGCTGGTGGATAACTACGGCCGCAAGCCGATTGCGCTGCTAGGCCTGGCGCTTTACGTGGCGGGCAGCGCGGTAGCGGCGACCGCCACCAGCTGGCCGATGTTTCTGTCGGCGCGCCTGATTCAGGGCTGCGCGGTCTGCTGTAGCGCCGTCGTTGCCTTTAGCGGCGTGCGCGATCGCCTGAGCGGCGACGACGCGGCGCGCGCCTACGGTTTTCTGAATGGCGCGCTGAATATCGTGCCTGCGCTGGCGCCTTTACTGGGCGGCCTGCTCGCCAGCGCCTTCGACTGGCGCGCGCCCTTCTGGTTCCTGTGCGCCTACGGCCTGCTTATCGCGGTTATTGTCCTTGTTGGGCTGCCAGAGACGCGCCCCGCCAATACGCTGCGGGTAAAGGGACTGCCGCTGGCGCAATATGGCGCGATTCTGCGTCAGCCGCGCTTTCTCGCCTTCGCTTTCGCCAACGCGGGCGCGCTGGGCATGGTGCTGACCTATGTTTCGCTGGCGCCGCACGTGCTGATGACGGAAGGCGGCCTGACGCCGCTGCAGTTTTCGTTCGCCTTTGGCGCCAACGGCTTCTGGATCATGCTGGTGAGCGCCTTCGTCAATAAAGCGATCCGCAAGGCGGGACGGCCGTTCTGTCTGGCGATGGGCTTCGTTACCATGCTGGCGGGCGCGCTGCTGCTGTTCGCCGGCATGCATCTGCTGCCGGAGAGTGCGCAGAGCCACTGGGCGCTCTATATGCTGCCGGTCGCCGTTTCGGTCGCGGGACTGGCTTTTACCGTCGGCCCCGCCACCAGCTATGCGCTGGAACCCTACCAGCAGCAGGCTGGCGTAGCGGCGGCGCTGCAGGGGTTTATTCAGATGGCGGGCGGCGCGGCGGGCAGCCTGCTGATTGTCATGCTGCCCGTGGCGGAAAAGAGCGCGCTGGCGCTGATGATGCTGGCGGGTGCAGCGCTGGCGCTTATCGCCTGGCGCTGCAGTAAGAAGATGCGCGGCTCGCTGACCGCGCTTAAATAACCCTGACCGGCACGCGCGGCGCCAGCGCGCACATCAGCTCATAGCCGACCGTGCCGGCCGCTTTCGCCACCTGATCGATTTTCACCTGCTCGCCCCACAGCTCGACCGCTGAACCGATGCCCGCCTGCGGGCAGGGCGTCAGGTCGACGGTGATCATATCCATCGAAACCGCGCCGACCACCTGGGTCATGACGCCGTCAACGCACACCGGCGTGCCGTTGGGCGCGTGACGCGGATAGCCGTCGGCATAGCCGCAGGCCACTACGCCGATACGCTGTTCCTGCTGCGCATGGTAGCGATAGCCGTAGCCAACGCCGTCGCCGCGGCTCAACTGCTGGATGCCGATAATTTCGCTGTTGAGCGTCATCACCGGCTTCAGGCCGGTGCTGGCGATATCCTGCCAGTCGCCGCTGGGCGACGCGCCGTAAAGAATGATGCCAGGCCGCACCCAGTCGTAGTGCGCTTCAGGATGCCAGAGCGTGCAGGCGGAATTGGAGAGCGAACGGGGAATCGCGAGCCCTTCGGCGGCGCGTTCAATGCGCTGCAGCGGCGCGATCAGCCCTTCCGGGTTTTCCGCATCGGCAAAGTGCGCCATTAGCGTAATGTCGCCAACGTTTTCCAGCGCGCGCAGCTTTTGATACGCGCCGTGCGCCTGTTCAGGCCGGAAGCCGAGACGGTTCATGCCGCTGTTGACCTTCAGATAGATATCCACTGGCGCGGAGAGCCGCGCTTCCGCCAGCGCTTTGATCTGCCAGTTGCTATGCACGCTGGTGGTCAGGCGATAGCGATCGATCAGCGGCAGATCGTCGGCATGGAAAAAGCCCTCCAGCAGCAGAATCGGTTTACGCCAGCCGCTGTCGCGCAGCAGCATCGCCTCTTCCATATTCAGCAGGGCGAAGCCGTCGGTCTGCGCCAGGCTCTCCCAGACGCGGGCCAGGCCGTGGCCGTAAGCATTGGCTTTGACCACCGACCAGACGCGCGCATCGGGCGCCGCCTGGCGCACTATCGCCAGGTTATGCCGCAGCGCCTGCTGATCGATGGTGGCGAAAACTGGACGTGACATACCTCTCTCCCTGACTGTTAACGCGTGGCGTTCGCGTTGCGTAATGGTGACGATGACGGGGTAAAACCCGGCAAGTAGCGGAACACCGACAGATCGTCGGCGGCGATCGCCGGAGTTTTGCCGCTGATAAGGTCGGCCAGCAGCTGACCGGAGCCGCAGGCCATCGTCCAGCCGAGCGTGCCGTGTCCGGTATTCAGATAGAGATTGCTGAGCGGCGTCGGTCCGACAATCGGCGTTCCGTCTGGCGTCATAGGGCGCAAACCGCTCCAGAAGCTGGCCTGTTCGATATGACCGCCTTCAGGATAAAGATCCCGCACCACCATCTCCAGCGTTTCCCGCCGCGCAGGCAAGAGTTTGTTGTTAAAACCAACGATTTCCGCCATGCCGCCGACGCGGATGCGGTTGTCGAAGCGGGTAACCGCCACCTTGTAGGTTTCGTCGAGAATGGTAGAGACCGGCGCGGCCTCCGGATTTTTCACCGGGATGGTCAGGGAGTAGCCCTTCAGCGGGTAGACCGGAATATCCAGGATGTGCTTCAGCAGCGCGGTAGAGTAGGACCCGAAAGCCACCACGTAGCTGTCGCCTTTAATCACTTCGTCGCCGCACTTCACGCCGTAAATGCGGTTGCCTTCGCGCAGCAGCTGATCGACCGGCGTATTAAAGCGAAACACGACGCCCGCCTCCTGCGCCATTTTTGCCAGCTTTTGCGTAAAGAGCTGGCAGTCGCCGGTTTCATCGTTGGGCAGGCGCAGCCCGCCGGTCAGCTTGTGCTGCGTGGTCGCCAGCGCCGGTTCGACGCGCGCCAGCTCGTGAGCGTGCAGCAGTTCGTAAGGCACGCCCGCCTCACGTAGCACCTCGATATCTTTACTGGCGCTGTCGAACTGCTGCTGAGTGCGGAACAGCTGCAGCGTGCCGCCCTGCCGGCCTTCATAGGCGATGCCGGTCTCTTCACGCAGCGCCTTCAGGCAGTCGCGGCTGTATTCAGCAATGCGCACCATGCGGCTTTTATTCTGCTGATAGTGCTGCATGTCGCAGTTGCGCAGCATGTTCCACATCCATTCCAGCTGAAAGCTGCTGCCGTCCAGGCGGATAGCCAGCGGCGCATGACGCTGGAACATCCACTTAACGGCCTTGAGCGGCACGCCTGGCGCGGCCCAGGGCGCCGCGTAACCGGGCGAGATCTGCCCCGCGTTGCCTGCGCTGGTCTCCAGCGCTGCATCGGGCTGGCGATCCAGCACCGTCACCTGATGGCCCGCGCGCGCCAGATACCAGGCGCTCGCTACGCCAACCACACCACTCCCGAGAATCACTACGTGCATATCGCCCCCACCGGCAAATTCAAAAGCATAATTCACTAGACTACAGGGCAATACCAGCGCATTCACACCTGCCGGTAACAGCCCTTACCTCATTAACTTATTTCACATGTTTTTCACTTTTTCGAACACTAAAATCGTTAGCCAGAGATAAAATCAGTAACTTATGCGCCTTTTTACCGCTTCTTAGCAGTTAATAATAGCGTATGCGGCAATATTCACTTATTTCAGGAGAATAAGCCGACGCCATACAATCCACTTATAAACAGCATTTTATCCCGACTTTTCGCCATTTAGACTGACAAGCGTTCATCAAATGCTTTTGCGCTCATTTTGGGATGATTTTGTGCCGAATAATTCAGTTGAGTTCCGCGTTCAGATAGGTGACAGTGGGCTATCATTGAAGTGTTCGCCTGTTTTTGGGGTTCTCTTTCTTAGGGATGAGCCTTGAAATTACCGAAACCGGCTGCTCGCAGTGGGCAGGCCTGTTTGCAAAACAGAGGTGCGCTATGACGACAATCTTTGACGATCCGATTAAGGACAGCAAACGACTCAGCGATGGACCGGACTGGACATTTGATTTGCTCGATGTCTACCTTGCGGAAATTGACCGCGTAGCCAAACTCTACCGACTCGACACCTATCCCCATCAGATTGAAGTCATCACCTCCGAGCAGATGATGGACGCCTACTCCAGCGTCGGTATGCCGATCAACTACGCTCACTGGTCGTTCGGCAAAAAGTTTATTGAAACCGAGCAGCGTTATAAGCACGGGCAGCAAGGACTGGCGTATGAGATTGTGATCAATTCCAATCCCTGTATCGCCTATCTGATGGAAGAGAACACCATGACCATGCAGGCGCTGGTGATGGCGCACGCCTGCTACGGCCACAACTCGTTTTTCAAAAATAACTATCTGTTTCGCAGCTGGACCGACGCCAGCTCTATCGTCGACTATCTGTTGTTTGCGAAGAAATATATCTCTGACTGCGAAGAGCGCTACGGCGTCGAAGAGGTCGAGCGGCTGCTCGACTCCTGCCACGCGCTGATGAACTACGGCGTCGATCGCTATAAGCGTCCGCAAAAGATCTCCCTGCAGGAAGAGAAAGCGCGGCAGAAGAGCCGCGAAGAGTATCTGCAAAGCCAGGTGAATACGCTGTGGCGTACCCTGCCGCGCCGCGAGAAAGAGGCGGTGCAGGTCGAGGCGGCGCGCTATCCCTCTGAGCCGCAGGAGAACCTGCTCTACTTTATGGAGAAGAATGCGCCGCTGCTGGAGCCGTGGCAGCGCGAGATCCTGCGCATCGTGCGCAAGGTGAGCCAGTATTTTTACCCGCAGAAGCAGACGCAGGTGATGAACGAAGGCTGGGCAACCTTCTGGCACTACACCATCCTCAATCATCTCTATGATGAGGGGAAAGTCTCAGAACGCTTTATGATCGAGTTTCTGCATAGCCATACCAACGTGGTGTTCCAGCCGCCTTATAACAGCCCCTGGTATAACGGCATTAATCCTTACGCGCTCGGCTTTGCGATGTTCCAGGATATTAAGCGCATCTGCCAGTCGCCGACAGAGGAGGATCGCTACTGGTTCCCGGATATCGCCGGTTCCGACTGGCTGGAAACGCTGCACTTCGCCATGCGTGAATTCAAGGACGAGAGCTTTATCAGCCAGTTCCTGTCGCCTAAGGTGATGCGCGATTTCCGCCTGTTTACCGTGCTGGACGATGACCGCAACAACTATCTCGAGATCGCCGCTATCCATGACGAGGCTGGCTACCGCGCCATTCGCCAGCAGCTCTCCGCGCAGTACAACCTGAGCAATCTGGAACCGAATATCCAGGTGTATAACGTTGATCTGCGCGGCGACCGCTCGCTGACGCTGCGCTATGTACCGCAAAGCCGCACGCCGCTCGACAAAAGCCGCCGCGAAGTGATGAAGCACGTTCATCGCCTGTGGGGGTTTGATGTGATCCTCGAACAGCAAAACGAAGACGGCAGCGTCGAGCTGCTGGACCGCTGTCCGACGCGCGGCAGCGCGCTCTGAGAGATAAGTAAAAAGAAAAAACCGGACGCCGTCCGGTTTTTTTCAGGCCGCACCTCTGTTCAGGAAGCGGGTAGCATGAACAGAAGAGCAAAGCGTCCCGCGGCAGGGAAGCCGCGGGCCGAGCGCGCAGGGACGCCTTGAGCGACTTTGCGATCTGTTCATGCTACCCGCGACCGCGCCTGACTCACAGGCAAAAAAAAACCGGACGCCGTCCGGTTTTCCGCTTTTAGCGCTTGCTGCCTAAATCTTCCGGCATGCTTTTCTGCATGCTGTGCCAGATCTCGCCGCTGCGACGACCATACTCGCGCACCGCATCGACAATCTGATCCTGCGACGGCTCTTTAACGCACAGCGCTTCAAGTCGCGAATAGAAATTACGCGCCAGCTCGCGGGCCTCTGGATTAGAAAAATAGTAGCGACCCACGCGGGTATAAAGCCCTTTCAAACCGTTGAGAATCAAACCGTAAATAGGGTTGCCGGACGCAAACGCCAGACCGCGAAAAACGCGGTAGTCGAGCTCGGTATAGGCGTCGGCCTGATCCTCAGTGCCGGCGACGCTCTCCAGCACCGCGCGCGCTTTGTCAGGATGGTGACGCAGCGCGCGGCTGATAAATATCGAGGCGATATTGGTGCGCACCGACAGCAGGTTATCGATCAGCACCGGCACGCTATCGTGATCCAGACGCGCCAGCGTCTCCAGAATATTCAGGCCGGAGGTTTCCCAGAAGTCGTTTACGCGTGTCGGTTTGCCGTGCTGGATCGTCAGCCATCCGTCGCGCGCCAGACGCTGCAACACTTCACGCAGCGTGGTACGGGTGACGCCGATAAGTTCAGAAAGCTCACGTTCAGCGGGAAGGATTGACCCAGGAGGAAAGCGGCTGTTCCAGATGCTTTCAATAATATACTCTTCAGCAAATCCCGCAGGGCTCTGCGCCTTAATGACCATAGCGATATGTTCTCGTTGCTTTCTTTGTCGAAATGGCACTCATCATACCAGACGTCCTGGGCGTGTATAGACTGAGCGGGGATTAAAAGCGCGGGCTGGCGCAAAAATCAGCGGCCGCACGCAATCCGGCAAGGGAAGATTGCGCCCCGCTGATTCGCTGATTACCCTTTGCCCATCTTTTTCATACAGGACTTTACGCCATGGAAATCACCTGGGGCCAGGCGCTGCATCGCAACTTTCTCGGACAGTCGCCTGACTGGTACAAAAAGCTGCTGCTGGCGTTTCTGGTCATCAATCCGCTGCTGTTCTTTTTCGTCAGCCCGTTTCTGGCCGGCTGGCTGCTGATTGCCGAATTTATCTTTACGCTCGGCATGGCGCTGAAGTGCCACCCGCTGCTGCCTGGCGGCCTGCTGACGCTGGAAGCGATCGCCATCGGCATGGCCAGCGCCGAACAGGTTAAGCAGCAGCTGGCGGATAACCTTGAAGTGCTGCTGCTGCTGATCTTTATGGTTGCCGGCATCTTTTTCATGAAACAGCTGCTGCTGTTCGTCTTTACGCGGCTGCTGCTGTCGCTGCGGTCGAAGGTGCTGCTTAGCCTCACCTTCTGCCTGGCGGCCGCGTTTCTCTCCGCCTTTCTTGATGCGCTGACCGTGGTCGCCGTCGTTATCAGCGTCGCCGTCGGCTTCTATCAAATCTACCATCGCGTCTCTTCCGATCCTGACTACGCTGCAGCGGATCCCGATCAGCGCGCCACGCTGGAACAGTTTCGCGCCTTTCTGCGTAGCCTGATGATGCAGGCTGGCGTCGGTACCGCGCTGGGTGGCGTGATGACCATGGTGGGCGAGCCGCAGAACCTGATTATCGCCCATGCGGCCGGCTGGGATTTCGCCGGCTTCTTCCTGCGCATGGCGCCGGTTACGGTGCCGGTGCTGCTGTGCGGCATTCTCACCAGCCTGCTGGTCGAGCGCTTTCGCCTGTTCGGCTACGGCGCCACGCTGCCGGAGGCGGTACGCGTTATTCTGCTGCAGAGCGATCGCGAGGAGAAGGCGCAGCGCACGCGCCAGGATCGGCTGAAGCTGTGGATTCAGGCGGCTATTGGCCTGTGGCTTATCATTGCGCTGGCGCTGCACCTGGCGGAGGTTGGCCTGATTGGCCTGTCGGTGATCGTGCTCGCCACCGCGCTGTGCGGCGTCACGGACGAGCACACCCTTGGCCAGGCCTTTACCGAAGCGCTGCCCTTTACCGCCCTGCTGACGGTGTTTTTCGCCGTGGTGGCGGTGATTGTCGAGCAGCAGCTGTTCAGCCCGCTAATCGCCTTTGTGCTGCAGGCTGAGCCGCACGCTCAGCTAAGCTGGTATTACATCTTTAACGGCCTGCTCTCATCGATATCTGACAACGTTTTTGTTGGATCGGTGTTTATCAACGAGGCGAAACAGGCGTTTGCGCACGGCGCGATCGATCTGCGGCAATATGAACTACTGGCGGTGGCGACCAATACCGGCACCAATCTGCCGTCGGTGGCGACGCCTAATGGTCAGGCGGCGTTTCTGTTCCTGCTGACGTCCGCGCTGGCGCCGCTGATCCGCCTCTCGTATGGACGTATGGTGTGGATGGCGCTGCCCTTCACTATCGTGATGTCGCTGGTCGGCTTTGTCTCTCTTCACTGGCTGCTGGAGCCGGTCACAGACATGTTGCAGCTGTGGGGATGGATAGCGACGCCGCAGATGTAAATGCCTGAACTGGATCAGGTAAAGCCCAAATTGGCCAGGATTTTCGCCAGCGCCTGGCTGGCACCGGCGCGCTTTTGGTTTACACTGCGTGGCACTACCGTTTACAGGGAAAGCAAGATGTTGCGATATCTTAATCAATGTTCGCGCGGTCGCGCCGCCTGGCTGCTGCTGGCGTTAACCGCGCTGGCGCTTGAGCTGACGGCGTTATGGTTCCAGCATGTGATGGGCCTGAAGCCGTGCGTCATGTGCATTTATGAACGTTGCGCGCTGTTTGGCATCATGGGCGCAGGCATCGTCGGTGCCATCGCGCCTAAATCACCGCTGCGCTGGGCCGGGCTGGCGATCTGGATCTACAGCGCCTGGGAGGGCGTGCGTCTCTCCTATGAACATACGATGATCCAGCTTCATCCCAATCCTTTTACCACCTGCGATTTCGCCGCGCGCTTCCCGAGCTGGCTGCCGCTGGACAAGTGGCTGCCGTCGGTGTTCGTCGCCAGCGGGGACTGCGCCGAGCGCAGCTGGACCTTCCTGACGCTGAGCATGCCGCAGTGGATGATTGTGGTGTTCGCCGCCTACCTGATCGTGGCTATCGCGGTACTGATTGCGCAGCCGTTGAAAGCGAAACGCCGGGATATTTTCTCCCGCTAAAAAAAGGCTGCCCTGGCAGCCTTTTTATCACTTATCCGTTGCGGTCGGGACGATCGATAATATGGTCTTCCCAGTCGCGCACTTCGCTTTCCCGCACTGCAATATAGCGCACCGAAATCCGCTGCGCGTGCATCGCCGACTTTGATCCGCTCACCAGCGGGTGCCACGCTGGCAATCCTTTTCCCTCGCCCAACAAGCGATAGGCGCAGGTGCGCGGCAGCCAGTTAAACTGCGTCAGGTTTTCACGCGTCAGCTTGATGCAGTCCTCTTCATATTCGAAGCGGCGCTCATAGTTGCGGCACTGGCAGGTTTTGATATTGAGCTGGTTGCAGGCGACGTTGGTAAAGTAAATCTCGTCGGTATCGGCGTCCTGCAGCTTATTCAGGCAGCACTGGCCGCAACCATCGCACAGGGATTCCCACTCGTCGTCGTTCATTTGATCGAGGCGTTTCGTCTGCCAGAAAGGAAGTTCACTCATGATGGCTGCGTCCGGGTTAATCACAAAACCGCACCTTATATCGGGTCAGGCGCGGCGTTGCAAGCTTTACAGCACGCGCGTGCTGATGCCGTGGCCGGCCAGCGACACGTCCAGCTTATCGCCCGAGCGCAGCGGGCCGACCCCTTCCGGCGTGCCGGTCAGCACCACATCGCCCGCGCGCAGGGTGAAATACTGGCTCATATGGGCGATAAGCGGCAGAATTTTATGGATCATATCGGACGTTCTGCCAAGCTGACGCACCTCACCGTTCACCACCAGCTTAAGCTCGGTATCCTGCGGATCCCCTGGAAACTCCGCTGAGGGGATAAAGCCGGAGAGCGGACAGGAATTATCAAAGCCCTTCGATTTTTCCCACGGCTGGCCCGCCTTTTTGAAGCCCGCCTGCAGATCGCGCAGCGTTAAATCCAGCGCCACGCCGTAACCGGCAATCGCTTTCGCCACGTGATCCTCGCCCGCCTGCTTAAGCGTGGCGCCGATCAACACCGCCAGTTCGACCTCGTGATGCACGTCACCAAAGGCGGAGGGAAGAGAGAGCGGCTGGCGCAGATCGCAGATGGCGGTTTCCGGCTTGATAAACACTACCGGCTCAGCTGGCGTGGCGCTGCCCATTTCCTTAATGTGTTTCGCATAGTTGCTGCCGACGCAGACCACTTTGTTAACCGGAAAATCCAACAAGGCGCCCTGCCAGTTACGATGCTGATACATGCTAATCCCCTGCTCTGGTTTATGTGTTGCCAGCGACGCCGGCACGTTGATGTTTGCGGTTCAGCGGATCTTCAGCCCGCCGTGACGGCCATAATAAGATGCTTTAGCAAAGATTAGTGTGCGTAAATTGTCAAAAAAGCGTGAATATATGCTGCCGAGGCGGTGAATTTATCGCCAGCAAGCGGGCAATAAAGAATAATGAACAGTAAAAGGCGCGGTAATCGCGCCATTATTTTGCTGGAAATCGTTATATATAATTATGCTGAAGAAGCAGGAAGCACTGATTATATTTACAGATGAATCTGAATTAATCTTTTTTTGCCGACTCAAGATGAACTTTCAGCAAACTTTCAACCGGCGGCGGGATTTGTAAATAATAGCCCTGATCGATAAGCGCCTGTTTAACTTTATTGATGTCGGCGTTGGCCAGACGATCGCGTCCGTCCAGCTTCAGCACCATTGCCAGCTGCGGCTTGCCGAAGCCGCGAAGCAGCTCGTCAGGCACACGGGAGAAATCGTCCTTTTTTTCAACATAAAGATAAGTCTGGTCACGGGTCGGGCTTCGGTAGATCACACAAAACATATTTTTTACTCGAATAAACCTGGATGGTGGCTTGCCTGGAAATAACAGTAACTATAACATGCTTGCAGAACTTCGAATATTCACCGGATGGACTGAAATGATGATTTTATCGACGTTTGTTCGCCGGATGAGAAAACAGGACTGAGTGGGACAGATGTCACAAACGCCAATCGAATTCAAAGGTAGCAGTTTTACCCTGTCTGTTGTTCATCTGCACCATCCCGAACCTGAAGTGATTCGTAAGGCGCTTCAGGACAAAATCGATCAGGCGCCGGATTTCTTAAAAAACGCGCCGGTGGTACTCAACGTGGCGGCGCTTAACGGCAACGTCAACTGGAAACAGCTGCAGCAGGCGATTGCCGCGACCGGATTGCGCATCGTCGGCGTCAGCGGCTGTAAAGACGAGGCGCTGAAACGCATGATCGCCCGCGCCGGCCTGCCGGTTCTGGCGGAAGGCAAAGAGAGCGTGCGGCGCAACGAAACGCCAGCGCCAGCGGCGCAGCCTGCCGCCCCCGCAGAGCCGGTGGCGAGCAAAACGCGCATCATCACCACGCCGGTGCGTTCCGGGCAGCAGATTTACGCGCGTAACGCCGATCTGATCGTCACCAACAGCGTGAGCGCCGGCGCCGAACTGGTCGCCGACGGCAACATTCATATTTACGGCATGATGCGAGGACGCGCGCTGGCGGGCGCCGGCGGCGATCGCAACAGCCAGATTTTCTGCACCAACCTGGCAGCAGAGTTGGTCTCCATCGCCGGCGAGTACTGGATCATGGATCAAATCCCGGCGGAATTTTTTGGTAAAGCCGCGCGCCTCAGCCTCGAAGAGGGCGCGCTGACTATCCAGACACTTAATTAGGCCCCTTTTCTTCTGTTAAGGAAATCAATATTTATGGCACGCATTATTGTAGTTACATCCGGTAAAGGGGGCGTTGGCAAGACCACGTCAAGCGCGGCCATCGCCACCGGTTTAGCGCAAAAAGGCAAAAAAACGGTCGTCATCGATTTCGATATTGGCCTGCGTAACCTGGACCTGATCATGGGCTGCGAACGCCGCGTGGTTTACGACTTCGTTAACGTTATTCAGGGCGATGCCACGCTGAACCAGGCGCTGATTAAAGACAAGCGCACCGAGATGCTGCATATCCTGCCCGCCTCCCAGACGCGCGATAAAGACGCGCTGACCCGCGAAGGCGTGGAAAAAGTGCTTAACGATCTGGCGGCAATGGATTTCGACTTTATTGTCTGCGACTCCCCGGCAGGTATTGAGACCGGCGCGCTGATGGCGCTCTACTTTGCCGATGAAGCGATTATCACCACCAACCCGGAAGTGTCGTCGGTGCGCGACTCCGACCGTATTCTCGGTATTATCGCCTCGAAATCTCGCCGCGCCGAAAACAGCCAGGAGCCGGTTAAAGAGCACCTGCTGCTGACCCGTTATAACCCTGGCCGCGTTAATCGTGGCGACATGCTGAGCATGGAAGACGTGCTTGAGATCCTGCGCATTCCTCTGGTGGGCGTCATCCCGGAAGACCAGTCGGTGCTGCGCGCCTCTAACCAGGGCGAACCAGTGATCCTCGACACGAATTCCGATGCCGGCAAAGCCTATGCTGATACCGTAGATCGGTTACTCGGCGAAGAACGTCCCTTCCGCTTTATTGAAGAAGAGAAGAAGGGTTTCCTGAAACGCCTGTTCGGGGGATAAACCATGGCATTACTCGATTTCTTTTTATCCCGGAAGAAGAACACTGCCAACATAGCCAAGGAAAGGCTGCAGATTATCGTGGCAGAACGCAGAAGGGGCGACAGTGAGCCCCACTATCTTCCGCAGCTTAAGCGCGACATTCTGGAAGTGATTTGCAAATATGTGAAGATCGATCCAGATATGGTCACCGTGCAGCTTGACCAGAAAGGCGATGATATCTCCATTCTGGAACTGAACGTGACACTGCCTGAAACGGAAGAAGCGGCCAAATGACGGTGTCGGTTTCCTGATATTCCCCTGCTGCTTAGCAGGGGAATGTTTCTTATCAGTACTGCGCCAGAATCGCCTCGATGCGGGTTTTAAACAGATCGCCACGCCAGCCTGCCAGCAGCTCAGGCACGCGCGTTTGCGGCTTGAGTCCCCAGTACTGGCTCAATACCTGATTGATCTGACGGCGCGACGCCAGCAGCTCCTGGCTGAAGCCGGTCTCCTCGCTCACGTCCTGCACCAGCGCCTTGATCGCCTTGAAAACACTCTTGTAGTGCGGATGATCCACCAGATTGCCCAGCGGCGGCGGCAGCGCCTCTTCCGGCAGCGCCTGCGCGTCGGCCACCAGCGCCACCAGGGTTTTGCCGTGGAAGCGAATTTCATGGCCTGACAGACCAAGATGATCCAGCTCGCCCATGGAGCCCGGCATAAAGCGCGCCACTTTCCACAGGTTCTCTTCGCGCACCACGAAGTTGACCGCCATATCTTTTTCGCGCGCCACGTTCAGGCGCCACGCCGCCAGCAGCTGCAGCGCCGCCAGCTGGCGTGGACGCAGTTGCCAGGCGTTGGTGATGTCGCGCCAGGCCTCCTGCGGCTGCAGGACGTCGAGACGTCGCTGGCAAAGCTGGTCGCACTCGCTGAGCGCCGCCGCCATATTGCCCGCCGCCTCGGTCAGGGTCATCAGCTGCTGCGCGATCGGCAGCAGATAATGCACGTCCGCCGCAGCGTAGTCGCACTGACGCTGCGTCAGCGGGCGCGCCAGCCAGTCGGTGCGCGATTCGCTCTTATCCAGCGTCACCTGGGTAAAATGCGCCACCATCGCGGCAAAACCCCAGGAGAGCGGCTGGCCGCTGAAGGCCGCCAGAATCTGCGTATCGATCATCGGCTGCGGCAGCGCGCCGAAACGGTGCAGAAAGACTTCGAGATCTTCGCCGCCCGCGTGCAGAAACTTTTTCACCTGCGTGTCGCTCAGCAGCGCAATGAACGGTGACCAGTCGCTGATGGTCAGCGGATCGATCAGCACCAGCTGTTCGCCGTCGAACAGCTGAATCAGGCCCAGCTGTGGATAGTAGGTGCGGGTGCGGACGAATTCGGTGTCGAGCGCGACGGCCGCATGCTGGCGGGCCTTCTGGCAGACAACGGCCAGCTGCTCATTTTGGTCAATCAGGGAATAGTTCAAATCTCATTTTCACCGCGACAGACTGCGCGCGGCGCTCCATCTCATCATCAATAAAAACGCCGGGCTTCGCCGGCGTTCAACCAGAAATCTTGCCTGACGTCAGCGTGCGCTGGATCGGGCCTCATCACGCAGTTCGCGCCGCAGGATTTTCCCTACGTTGCTTTTCGGCAACTCGTCGCGGAACTCGATAATTTTCGGGACTTTATAGCCTGTCAGCTGGCGCCGACAGTGGTCGAGCAGCTCTTCTTTGGTCAGCGACGCCTCTTTCTTCACGATGCAGACTTTAACGGCTTCGCCCGAGAGATCGCTCGGCACGCCAATCGCTGCCGCTTCCCGCACTTTGGGGTGCTGCATCAAGACATCTTCAATCTCATTGGGATAGACGTTGAAACCTGAGACGAGGATCATATCTTTTTTGCGGTCCACAATGCGGATAAAGCCTTGCGGGTCAACGGTAACAATATCACCGCTGAGGAGCCAGCCATTTTTCAGCACCTCTTCCGTGGCGTCCGGCCGCTGCCAGTAGCCCGCCATCACCTGCGGGCCGCGGATCCACAGCTCGCCCGGCGCGCCAGGTTCGACATCGTTGCCCTGATCGTCCACCACGCGCACGTCGGTCGAAGGCACCGGCAGGCCGATGCTGCCGGTATGCTCGGTAATGTCATAGGGATTAACCGACACCAGCGGCGAACACTCCGTCAGACCATATCCTTCCAGCAGATAGTGGCCGGTGAGCTTTTCCCAGCGCTCCGCCACCGCTTTCTGCACCGCCATGCCGCCGCCCGCCGAAAGGCGCAGCGTGGAAAAGTCGAGTTTATTGAACTGCGCGTCGTTCAGCAGCGCGTTAAACAGCGTGTTGACGCCGGTAATCGCCGTAAAGGGAAACTTCGACAGCGATTTTACGAAGCCGGGTATATCGCGTGGGTTGGTGATCAGCAGGTTCTGACCGCCCAGCTCAAGAAACAACAGGCAGTTCACCGTTAGCGCGAAAATATGGTAGAGCGGCAGCGCGGTTACCACATTCTCTTTGCCGTCGCGCAGCAGTTTGCCGTAGGTCGCCTTGGTCTGTTCGAGGTTGGCCTGCATGTTGCGGTGGGTCAGCATTGCCCCTTTGGCGATGCCGGTGGTACCGCCGGTGTACTGCAAAAATGCCAGGTCGTCGTTGGTGACGCTGGGGCGCTGATAGGCCAGCGACTCCCCCTGCTGCAGCGCATGACGAAAGCTCACCGCGCCGGGGAGATGGTACTTCGGCACCATCTTTTTGATATATTTCACCACGAAGTTCACCAGCGTCGCCTTTACCGGCCTGAGCTGATCGCCGAGGCGCGTCAGGATAACGTGCTTCACCGCCGTCTCCGCGACCACCTTCTCCAGCGTATGCGCGAAGTTTGAGACGATGATGATAGCGCTGGCGCCGCTGTCGTTGAGCTGGTGCTTGAGCTCGCGCGGCGTATAAAGCGGATTAACGTTGACCACCACCATGCCAGCGCGCAGCACGCCGAACAGCGCCACCGGGTACTGCAGCAGATTCGGCATCATCAACGCGACGCGATCGCCTTTTTTCAGGCCCAGCCCGGACTGCAGGTAAGCGGCGAACGCGCGGCTCTGTTGTTCCAGCTGCCGATAGCTCAGCGGCTGCCCCATATTGATAAAGGCGGTTTGATCGGCGTAGCGCTGTGTAGCCTGTTCAACTAAATCGACCAAAGAGGTGTAACGATCCGCGTTAATTTCGGCGGGCACATCGGCCGGATAGCGTTTCAGCCAGACCTTATTCAAGGGTTCACCTCGATTGATATGTTGTTGTTCCATTGCACCCTCAACACCCAGCCAATTAACAATATTTTAACTCATTGTACCAGTTTGCCGGATTCGGCCTGCTGAGGTTGCGAAGCGCATCACTAATTTTCATCCCGCTTTTCAGCGGCAATAAAAAGCCCGGTCGCGGCAGGCGCGGCCGGGCCTGAAATGTTGCGTAAAACGCTTATTCCGTCAGAATCGTTTCCACCTGCGCGGGCCCGCTGTTCATGCCCCAGTAAGGGTTGGGTCCCCAGTAGCCGGGATGACGACGCGTCGGGCCGTACCAGATCCAGGGATCGATCGGCTGCGGCGGCGTGTTGATCTGCTGCGTCAGATGCCAGCGCTGATAGCCGCGCACATCCACCACCACAAAGTTGTAGCTGGCCGCGCCGATGGTACCCTTCTCTGTTCCCTTGATGTTGCCCAGCACGGTAACGTACTGGTTGTTCACGTCGGTGGGATCGACGAAGTTATTGATGTCGGCGTAAATACGTCCGACGGAAGCGGCGCCTAAACGCGGCCGCGCGCTGTCGTCCAGCGGCTGCGTGGCGATCTCCAGCCGGGTTTTGCCGTTAAGGTTGGTGACCTTAACCACTTTGCCGCCGAAGCGGGACTCCTGACCGACATAGAGCGATGGATCGTTCATTACGCGAACCAAATCCTGCTGGGGAAGCTCGGAACTTCCCTTGATCGCATCCGGCACCGTGACGCACCCGCTGAGCAGCAGCGCGCAGGCTAACAAAACACCGGACATTCCTTTATGACATAGTGACATAGGCATTCTCCTAAAAGATGTTTGTTAGACTGGCGCTGTCGCAATAAGTTGCGCCACAGGTACTCAGCGGCCCGGCAATTTTTTCCACGCCACTTCGTTACGCAAATAGATTGGTTCAGCATGCTCAGGCTGAACGGTTGCGCCGCGCTGCCACGCCTGCTGCGCCAGCGGCAGCATATCTTCCGCGGCGGGCAATTCGACGCCGCTCTCTCTGAGAGTTAAGGCGTGGCCCTGCTGCAGCTGCGGCCAGGCCTGCCAGCCGGTGCCGGCGGTAAACCACTCGCCTTCCAGCGCCTGCATGCGCGCCAGCGCCGCATCTGGCGACAGCACGCTTTCGCTTGCTTCACCCTGCCAGAAGCCGTGTTCGTCGCGCTGATATTCGGCCCAGTAAACCTCGCCCATGCGCGCGTCGATCGCCGCCAGCACGCGCGTCGCGCCCTGCTGGCGATACGCGCCCTGCGCCAGCGTCGCCAGCGTCGAGATGCCGATCATCGGCAGCATGGCGCCAAGCGCGAGGCCCTGCGCGATGCCGATGCCGATACGCACGCCGGTGAAGCTGCCGGGACCGCGGCCGAACGCCAGCGCGTCGAGCGCCGTCAGCTCCAGCTGCTGCGCCTGCAGCAGCGCTTCGATCAGCGGCAGAATACGCTGCGTATGGTCGCGCGGCGCGATTTCAAAACGGGCATCGATCTGCTGCTGATTAAGCAGCGCGGCTGAACAGGCTTCTGTCGCAGTGTCCAGCGCCAGGATTCGGGAAGACATAACAACCTCGGGTCATCTAAAACGGCGCGCATGTTAGCACAGCCAAAGGAAAATTACTGTTTCGCCTGCTGCGTGAAGGCGATAGCGCGCGCCAGATCGCGCGTGCGCGGCGTCGGCGGCAGGCTGTTAAGAAACAGCGCGCCGTAGGGACGCGACACCAGCCGCTGATCGCAAATCACCAGCACGCCGCGATCGTCCGTGTCGCGGATCAGACGCCCAACGCCCTGCTTCAGGGTAATCACCGCGTCCGGCAGCTGTACGTCGCTAAAGGGATCGCCGCCGCGCAGGCGACAATCTTCCATACGCGCCTTCAGCAGCGGATCGTCCGGCGAGGTAAAGGGCAGCTTGTCGATAATCACCAGCGACAGCGCATCGCCGCGCACGTCGACCCCCTCCCAGAAGCTGCTGGTTGCCACCAGCAGCGCGTTGCCCGCCTCGATAAACTGGCGCAGCAGCTGGCCTTTGCTGGTTTCGCCCTGCACCAGCACCGGCAGCGTCATGCTGGCGCGAAACTCCGCCGCCAGTTCGCGCATCATCAGGTGGGAAGTACAGAGAAAGAAGCAGCGTCCTTTATTGGCGTCGATCAGCGGCTTCATCATGCGCGCCAGCTGACGCGCGCCGCCGGGTCGGTTCGGCTCCGGCAGATTGCGCGGCACGCAGAGCAGCGCCTGACGGCTAAAGTCGAACGGGCTGTTGAGGATCAGGGTTTTGGCGCTGCTGACGCCCAGACGGTCGGCGAAATGGTGCATCTCTTCATTGACCGCCAGCGTCGCGGAGGTGAATATCCACGCCGCCTTACGCGCGTCCATCACTTCCCGGAAGCGTTCTGAGACTGAGAGCGGCGTTAAGGCGAGGGTAAAGTGGCGCGAGGTGCACTCGTACCAGTAGCTGTAGCCGGGCTCGTTGATGGCGCGCAGCCGCTTGAGGCGTCCACGGTAGAGCGCGGCGCGCTCGAAGGCCGCGTCCAGCAGCGCCGAGCGTCCCAGCGACATTTTTATGACGTCGTAGCAAAGCTCGAGCGCGTCGTCGAGCAGCGTAAACATACGCTGCACATTGTTGTCGGCAAAGAGTTCGCGCAGATTGCCGCGGTAGCCCGGATCGCCCAGCGTCAGGCGGAAATCCTGCGCGCACTGCGCGAGGCGGTCCGCCGATTTCTGCAGCTGCTGCACGTCGCGCACTTCGGTGCGGTAGGCAATATTGATGTCTTTCGCCAGGTCGAGCAGCTGACGGCTGGAGAGCTGCTGGCCGAAGTACTGGCTGGCGATATCGGGGATCTGGTGCGCCTCATCGAAGATCATCACGTCCGCTTCCGGGATCAGCTCTGCGAAACCGCTCTCCTTGACTACCAGATCGGCGAGAAACAGGTGGTGGTTAACCACCACCACGTCAGCATCCATCGCGCGTTTGCGCGCTTTGACCACGAAGCAATCTTTATAGAGCGGACAGTCGCTGCCGAGGCAGTTATCGTTGGTGCTGGTCACCAGCGGCCAGATGGGGCTGTCTTCGGTGACGCCGCCGCAGCTGCTGATATCGCCGTCAACGGTTTGCGACGACCAGCCGCGCAGCGTAACCAGATCGCCCAGCGCCTGGGCGTTAAGATCGCCGCCCGCCATCGACTGCTGTTCCAGCCGCTCCAGACAGAGGTAGTTGGAGCGTCCTTTCAGCAAGGCGGTTTTACCGGTGAAATTTAACGCCTTCGCAATGGTCGGCAGATCGCGGCCGTACAGCTGATCCTGCAGCGCCTTCGAGCCGGTTGAGACAATCACTTTTTTTCCGGCGCGCAGCGCAGGCGCCAGATAGGCGTAGGTTTTTCCCGTGCCCGTTCCCGCCTCTACCACCAGTTCGCCGCCGGCCTTCACGGCCTCTTCTACTGCCTGCGCCATTTCACGCTGCGCCTCGCGCGGCTTAAAGCCGGCAATCGCCTGCGCCAGCGCGCCATCTACTGCAAAATCGTCCGCCACACTTCCTCACCCGTTTCGGCAAAAACACTGTAATTATGTCAGTATTCCGCCAGCCGCTCCACAACTGATGACAGCGCCCCCTGGACTATGCCAGGCTATCAACTGGAAAAGTAAGGAGAAACAATGACCATTACCCGTATCGATCCCGAACATCGCATGTCGGAAGCCGTTATCCACGATCAAACGGTTTATTACACCAGCGTGCCGGAAAACCTCGACGCCGACGCCGAGGCGCAGACCGCCAACGCGCTGGCGGTGATTGACGCCCTGCTGACGCGCGTCGGTTCGGACAAGAGCAAGATCCTCGACGCCACGATCTTTCTGGTGGAAAAAAGCGATTTCGCGGCGATGAACCGCGCCTGGGATGCCTGGGTGTCGCCCGGCAACGCGCCGGTGCGCTGCACCGTTCAGGCCGGGCTGATGAATCCGAAGTATAAAGTAGAGATTAAAATCGTCGCGGCGCTATAGGCTGCCGCGCCGGACGCTACGCTTCATCCTCGTCATCTTCGAAGCGCGCCTGGATCCGCTCGCCCGTATGGGTCTGGCGGATCTCCTGCGCGACCTGAGTAATTGCCTCTCCGCTGGACATGCCGCCAGCCATCAGCTCCTGAATACGCTCCACCGCCTGCTGCTGCTGCTCGTGGGAGAGTGCCGGTAAACCCTTAAACATTATTTACTCCTGGTTGCGAGGCGGGCACGGTTCCGTGCGGAACAAACAGGTGCCAGCCGGGAAAAAATATGTCAGGCTAACGCCCTCATTGATGTCTGATTTTTGCCAAAAATGGTCTCAACGCTCAGTCTACACTATACGCAGGATGCGCTCAGCGCGCATTTCGCCAGGATTTCGCATCTTCCCTGGGCGATGCTGCTCACCTCAGGCCATGCCGATCATGCGGATAACCGCTTTGATATACTGACCGCCGATCCGCGCGCCACGCTGGTGACCCACGACGGCTGCACGACGGTTGACGCGGACGGCACCGTCAGCCAGCGCGCCGACGATCCGCTGCAGCTGGTGCGGCGGCAGTGCGAGGCGCTGGGCGCGCCTCCCGACACTCGCGACGACCTGCCGTTTCAGGGCGGCGCGCTCGGCCTGTTCGGCTACGATCTTGGCCGCCGCTTTGAGCGCCTGCCGCAGCAGGCAGCGGACGATCTGACCACGCCCGATATGGCGATCGGCATCTACGACTGGGCGCTGATCGCCGACCACCATCTGCAGCGCCTGACGCTGGTGTCGCTGGGAGACGCGCAGGCGCGACTGCGCTGGCTGCTCCAGTGGCCGCCGCGCGAGGCCGTGCCCTTCTCGCTCACCAGCGGCTGGCAATCCAACCTGAGCTACCGCGACTACGCTGAACGTTTTCATGCGGTGCAGGCCTACATCCAGGCGGGCGACTGTTATCAGGTCAATCTGGCGCAGCGCTTTCAGGCGCGCTATCAGGGCGATGAGTGGCAGGCGTTTTGCCGCCTCAACGCCGCGAACCGTGCCCCTTTCAGCGCTTTTCTACGCCTGCCCGACAGCGCGATCCTTAGTCTGTCGCCAGAGCGCTTTTTATCGCTGAAAGGCGATGAGATTGAAACCCGGCCGATTAAGGGCACGCGGCCGCGCGCGGCCGATCCCGAACGCGACCGCCACGAAGCGCTGGCGCTGGCGCAGTCGGAAAAGGATCGCGCCGAGAATCTGATGATTGTCGATCTGTTGCGCAACGATATTGGCCGCGTGGCCGCGCCGGGCTCCGTCAGCGTGCCGGCGCTGTTCGAGGTCGAGCCTTTTCCGGCGGTGCACCATCTGGTCAGCACCATACGCGCGCGCCTGCCCGCCACGCTGCACGCCAGCGATCTTCTGCGCGCCTGTTTTCCCGGCGGTTCCATTACCGGCGCGCCGAAAATTCGCGCCATGGAGATTATCGACGAGCTGGAGCCGCATCGCCGCAACGCCTGGTGCGGCAGCATCGGCTACCTCAGCCTGTGCGGACGCATGGACACCAGCATCGCCATCCGCACGCTGATCGCCGAACGGCAGCAGCTGTTCTGCGCGGCGGGCGGCGGCGTGGTCGCCGACAGCGAGCTGGATGCCGAATATCAGGAAACGCTACACAAAGTCAGCCGCATTTTGCCTGCGCTGGCCGGAGATAACGAATGAAGCCGCTTACGCTCGACGCCTTTATTACCCGCTTTATGCTGCATCAGCCGGAAAAGCCGGCGCAGCGTCCCGCTGGTCGTCAGGCCGCAGTGCTGGTGCCGATCGTCGCGCGCGACGCGCCGGGCCTGCTGCTGACGCGTCGTTCGCGCGAGCTGCGCAAGCACGCCGGTCAGGTCGCCTTTCCCGGCGGCATGCAGGACGACGACGACGCCTCGCTGGTGGCGACCGCGCTGCGCGAGGCGCAGGAAGAGGTGGGCATCGATCCTGGCGAAGTGAAGGTTATCGGCCAGCTCGCCCCCGTCACCAGCAGCACCGGCTTTCGCGTGACGCCGGTGGTCGGCATCATTTCGCCGCAGATTGCGCTGCACATCAATCCCGACGAGGTGGAAAGCGCCTTCGAGATGCCGCTGGAAGAGGCGCTGCGCCTCAACCGCTACGCGTCGCTGGAGGTGCAGCATGCCGGCCTGCGTCATCCGGTCTGGCTCTCGGTCTATGAGGAGTATCTGGTATGGGGCATGACGGCGGGCATCATCCGCTCTCTGAGCCAGCAAATTGCGTTCTGACCCCCGCTTCGCTCTCTTTTACCCTTCATAAACAATCTGTTGCGCCATGCTGCGCAGGATAACTATTTCTCGCCTGAGCGATTAGTTTATTTCATGCGAAAAGGCGTTCGTTTACCCGGGTCGACGATTACTATTAGCGCCATAAACTGCCCCGGCAGAGATAAAAAATTATTTGTGAGGAGTGTCGCCTGTGATTAGCGTTTTTGACATGTTCAAAGTGGGCATTGGCCCGTCGAGTTCCCATACCGTGGGGCCGATGAAAGCAGGCAAAGAGTTTGTCGACCTGCTTATTGAACAGGGAAAACTTCAGGAGGTGACGCGCATCGCCGTAGACGTTTACGGCTCGCTCTCGCTGACCGGCAAGGGCCACCACACCGATATCGCCATTATTATGGGGCTGGCGGGCGCCTCCCCGGCCACGGTGGATATCGACAGCATTCCCGCCTTTATTAAAGATGTTGAGCAGCGCGAACGGCTGCTGCTGGCCAACGGCGCGCATGAGGTGGACTTCCCGCGCGAAGGCGGCATGGTGTTCCGCAGCGAAAACCTGTCGCTGCACGAAAACGGCATGCGCCTGCTCGCCTTTGCGGGCGATTTGCTGATCTTAAGCAAAACCTACTATTCGGTCGGCGGCGGCTTTATCGTTGACGAAGAGCATTTCGGGCAGTCGGCGCTGGATGAAGTGAGCGTGCCCTGGCCTTTCCACTCGGCGAAAGAGCTGCTGGCGCACTGCCGCGAGACCGGCCTGTCGCTCTCCGGGCTGGTGATGAAGAACGAACTGGCGCTGCACTCACGCGACGAGATCCGCGACTACTTTACTGACGTCTGGCAGACCATGCAGGCCTGTATCGATCGCGGGCTGAATACCGAAGGCGTGCTGCCGGGTCCACTGCGCGTGCCGCGCCGCGCCGCCTCGCTGCGCCGTCTGCTGACCTCGTCGTCTAAACACTCCAACGATCCGATGAACGTCATCGACTGGATTAATATGTTTGCGCTGGCGGTCAACGAAGAGAACGCCGCCGGCGGCCGCGTCGTGACCGCGCCGACCAACGGCGCCTGCGGCATCGTTCCGGCGGTGCTCGCCTATTACGATCACTTTATCGAAACCGTGACGCCCGATATTTTCACCCGCTATTTCCTCGCGTCGGGCGCCATTGGCATCCTGTATAAAATGAACGCCTCGATTTCCGGCGCGGAAGTGGGCTGTCAGGGTGAAGTGGGCGTGGCCTGTTCCATGGCGGCCGCCGGACTGACCGAACTGCTGGGCGGCAGCCCGGAACAGGTGTGCGTCGCAGCCGAGATCGGCATGGAGCATAACCTCGGTCTGACCTGCGATCCGGTGGCTGGTCAGGTGCAGGTGCCCTGCATCGAGCGCAACGCCATCGCCTCGGTGAAGGCGATCAACGCCGCCCGCATGGCGCTGCGCCGCACCAGCGAGCCGCGTGTGTCGCTCGATAAGGTTATCGAAACCATGTATGAAACCGGCAAAGATATGAACGCCAAATATCGCGAGACCTCGCGCGGCGGTCTGGCGATAAAAGTTCAGTGCGACTAATGTTCTGACATTGGTTGTTTTTCGCGCGGTCATCATGAATTGCGCGTCTGGCCCTACCTCATCGCCCTGATTAACGATAGAGTAATGATTCGCGCGACCTTCTCAGGTCGCGCGGTTATTTCAGTTCCGCTTTTTTTATCAAGCATGGCTAAACCTTATTTGCGCCTTGCCGATAATCTCCCCGTTATCCTGCTTTAATTTAGTGTGTGGAAGGTGGTTACTGATGCTTTTGGCCCAGCAATATGTTGGACAGTTTCGCCGTAAGCGACTCTTTATCGCGTTGGTGATCGCCGCTGTGGTTTTAATAGTGACGCTGGCTTTCCGCTTCTTCGAAGAGAAATCGCGTATCGAAAAGCAGTCGCTCAATTTCGCTGACAACGCCATTCAGCGCTTTGACCGCATGTTTTCGCCGCTCGACGTTTCGGCAAACAATACGCTGGGACTGGTTGGCGTACCCTGCCAGGATGTGCGTTTCCCGCTGATTGAGAAAATTTCCGCGCTGCAAACCGTACGCGCCATGCTGCTGGTGGAAAACGATACCATCTACTGCTCCAGCATTTACGGGCCGCGCGCCATTCCTTTTAGCCAGACCTATCCCGAGCTGGCGATCAATAATCAGCGCATGATGCTGACGACTGACAATTATCTGCTGAAGGGTTCGCCGATCCTGTTGCTGTGGACGCCTAAATCACTCGATAACCGCTCCGGCATTTTGCAGGCGATTAATATCGAGCTGATGAGCACCTATCTGCTCGAGCCGCAGCGTCCCTGGGTCGAGCGCGCTATTTTCCGCGTCGGCGGCGAGAGTCTGGAATACGGCAATCCGCTGATTGAGCCGACGATGCCGTCAGAGGATGAGGTCAGCTACGATCAGGGGTCGCTGCGTTATCCTTTTTCCATTACGCTCTATGGTCCCCCGCCGGCGCGCCTGGCGATGGCGTCGCTGCCGTCACAGCTGCCGCTGGCGCTGCTGCTGAGCCTGCTGATTGGTTATATCGTCTGGCTGGCGACGGCGAACCGCATGAGCCTGAGCTGGCAGATCAGCTACGGCATTACCGCCAATGAATTTATGGTCTACTGCCAGCCGCTGATTAACGCCCAGAGCGGCGAGTGCGACGGTATCGAGCTGCTGCTGCGCTGGCATAACGCGCGCCAGGGCTGGATCCCGCCGGACGTCTTTATTCCGCTGGCCGAGCGGCAGAATCTTATCGCGCCGCTGACGCGCTTCGTGATCGACAAAGCGGTGGCGCAGCTGCCAAACCTGCCGCGCTGTCCGTCGTTTCATATCGCCATTAACGTGGCCGCCAGCCACTTCCGCGATCGCGCCATCGTCGAGGATCTGCAGCAGCTGTGGTGGCCGGCGAATCCGCTGCCGAAGCTGGTGGTGGAGCTGACGGAGCGCGACGCATTGCCGGTGGTGGATCAGAAGGTGATTTCGCAGCTGCACAGCATCGGCGTGCGCCTGGCTATCGATGACTTCGGCACCGGACACAGCTCGCTCTCCTATCTCAAGGATTTACAGCCCGACGTACTGAAGATCGACAAGATTTTCACCGCGGCGATCGGCACCGACGCCATTAACGCCACGGTGACCGACATGGTGATTTCGCTGGCGCAGCGTTTAAATATCAGCCTGGTGGCCGAGGGAGTCGAAACCGCCGAGCAGGCCGCCTATCTGCGCGAGCGCGGCGTGGATCTGCTGCAGGGTTATTTCTACGCGCGGCCAATGCCGATTGAGGATTTTCCCGCCTGGCTGACGCAGCATCAGGCGCAGCTGGCCTCGTAAAAAACGGCGCATATGCGCCGTTTAGCCTGCCTGTAAGAGCGGATGCCTGCGTGGATGAGAGGGCCCGATCGCAAAGTCGCTTTACGCATCCTTGCTCGCTCGGCCCGCAGATACGCACCTCTTCCCTGAGGTGCGCCCGTAAACGGGCCAACGCACCGCGTTGTTCAAAAAACGCTCCCGGCGTTTTTGTCCCTGTTGCGGGACGCTTTGCTTTTCGGCCCCTCTTACCGCGTTGAACAGCATCATCGTCTGTTCGATAAACCCGCTACAGATTTAGATTGATTACTGCTCCTCTTCCTCATCCTCGTGCGGCTTATCTTTAGTGACGCGCACCAGGTCGACGCGATAGTCGGTCGCCTGAAGGATAGTAAAGTGCAGCGGCGGCAAATCGATTACCTCGCCCGGCAGCGGCAGCTGGCCTTTCTGACCAATCAGCAGACCCGCCAGCGAGGCGTGATCTTCATCCGGGTCGACCAGGTCATTGACGTCGAACAGCTGCTGGAGCGAATGCAGGTCGGTGCCGCCTTTAACAATCCAGCCGTCGCCGTCGGCAACAATATCCGGCGTTTCATCCTCGTCCGGGAACTCGCCGGCGATGGCTTCCAGCACGTCCAGCGGCGTAATCAGCCCCTGCACTACGCCGAATTCGTTGGTGACGATAACGAAACTGCCTTTGGCGCGGCGCAGCACGCCCAGCAGATTAATCGGATCCAGCGTTTCCGGCACCACGATAGCGGGTGACGCGGCGGCAAAGGTCGCCACATCCATGCCGTGTTCGATCGCCACCAGCAGCTCTTTGGCGCGCACCACGCCGATAATTTCATCCAGCTCGCCGCGGCACACCGGGAACAAGCTGTGCGGCGTGTCGAGCAGCTGAATGCGGATCTCATCCATTGGACGCTCGGCGTCAACCCAGGAGATTTCGCCGCGCGGCGTCATGATGCTGCGGATAGAGCGCGACGCCAGCGTCAGCACGCCGTTGATCATATAGCGCTCTTCATCCTTAAAGGCTTCCTGCGGCATCGCCTGCGTCAGAGGCGACTCTTCATTGACCGCCGGCTGGGCCGGACGCTGACGACCGCCCATCAGGCGCAAAATCGCCTCCGCGGTGCGCTCGCGCATTGGGCGATGCGCCTGGTGGCGCATAAAGTTGCGGCGCGCAATCTGGTTAAACAGCTCGATCAGAATAGAGAAGCCGATCGCCGCGTAGAGATACCCTTTCGGGATATGGAAGCCGAAGCCTTCCGCCACCAGCGACAGGCCGATCATCAGCAGGAAGCTCAGGCAGAGCACCACCACGGTCGGATGCGCGTTGACGAAGTTGGTCAGCGGTTTCGAAGCCAGCAGCATGACGCCCATGGCGATCACGACCGCCGTCATCATAATCGGCAGGTGGTTTACCATGCCGACCGCAGTGATCACCGCATCCAGCGAGAAGACCGCGTCCAGCACCACAATCTGCGTCACCACCGCCCAGAAGCTGGCGTAGCTGCGGTTTCCCTGATGCTCGAGCTGACGGTTCTCCAGCCGCTCATGCAGCTCCATCGTCGCCTTGAACAAAAGAAATACCCCGCCCACCAGCAGAATCAAATCACGTCCTGCAAAGCTAAACTCGCCTACGCTAAATAACGGGCGCGTCAGCGTAACCATCCAGGAGATCAGCGACAGCAAGCCCAGACGCATCACCAGCGCCAGCGACAGGCCGATCAGACGCGCTTTATCGCGCTGCTTCGGCGGCAGCTTGTCGGCCAGAATGGCGATAAACACCAGGTTGTCGATACCAAGCACGATTTCCAGTACGACAAGCGTGAGCAAACCGGCCCAGATTGAGGGGTCGAAGAGAAATTCCATCATTGACTCCTGAACGAGAGACAGACTGAACGATATCGTGCCAGCGTCGTGTAGTGACGTGACAGAAAGACAATCGGGTGAACTGCAGGTACGCCGTCAGGCGTGAGGGAAGGCGCGGATGCGCGCATCAAAGTGGTTAAGCGACGTCGGTGACGATCCATAAAGGTGGGCTGAAACCCGTTACTCCTGAGTAATAAACAGATGATTAATGTAACAGGCCAGTAATGTACGTCAAAAAATTTTCTTTCATTTACAAATGATTCAGCGGGAACTCGCCAATAAACCTGGTTTAAGGCGAGTTCAGCCGTCTGATTACTGACGACCGTCACATAAATTATTTTTTCGCGCACTAAAATAAATCGCGACTCACCGATTCATTTAAGACGCCCGGAGAATGATTCATTAATTCAGAGGTTTTGCCTACGTTTATCGTCAGATAACCGTAGCGATAACTCATAACGATTCGTCGACTCCAGACGGATCTCTTTAGCGAACGGAGGTAGCAAGTGACCATTGCGATAGTAATTGGTACACACGGCTGGGCAGCCGAGCAACTGCTGAAAACCGCAGAAATGCTGTTAGGCGAGCAGGAGAACGTCGGATGGATCGACTTTGTGCCCGGCGAAAATGCAGAAACGCTTATTGAAAAATACCAGGCGCAGCTGGCAAAGCTGGATACTTCAAAAGGGGCGCTGTTTTTAGTCGATACCTGGGGCGGAAGTCCCTTTAACGCCGCCAGCCGTGTGGTGCTGGATAAAGAAAATTACGATGTGATCGCCGGGGTCAATATTCCGATGCTGGTGGAAACGCTAATGGCGCGCGACGACAATCCCGGCTTTGCCGAACTGGTTGGTATCGCGGTGGAAACGGGCCGCGAAGGCGTTAAGGCGCAAAAAACCGAGCTTGCCGCGCCGCCTGCCCCGGCCGCCGCCCCTGCCGCCAAAGCGCCGCCTGCCCCTGCGCAGCCGCTGGCGCCGGGCGAACATATGAAAATCGGGCTGGCGCGCATCGACGACCGCCTGATCCACGGTCAGGTGGCGACGCGCTGGACCAAAGAGACCAACGTCTCGCGCATTATCGTGGTCAGCGACGAAGTCGCAAAAGATCACGTCCGCAAAACCTTACTGACGCAGGTGGCGCCGCCCGGCGTGACCGCGCATGTGGTGGACGTCGACAAGATGGTGCGCGTCTGGAATAACCCAAAATATGGCCGCGACCGCGTGATGCTGCTGTTCACCAATCCCACTGACGTGCTGCGCGTGGTCGAGCAAGGCGTGGAGATTAAGTCGGTCAATATCGGCGGCATGGCGTTTCGCCAGGGTAAAACCCAGGTCAATAACGCCGTCTCGGTCGATGACAAAGATATCGCCGCGTTCCGCAAGCTCAATGAACGCAATATCGAGCTGGAAGTCCGTAAAGTCTCCAGCGATCAAAAACTGAAAATGATGGACCTGATTGCGAAGGTCAATGCGTAAAACGCCGCCAGCTGCGCCTGCGGGCCAGTTAACGCTATCCTGCTGAGGAGAAGGGATATGATGGAAATAACCTCGCTACAAATCATCCTGATATTTATCGTGGCCTGTATTGCGGGTATGGGTTCGATTCTGGATGAGTTTCAGTTTCACCGTCCGCTGGTGGCCTGTACCCTGATTGGGGCGGTGCTCGGGGATATGAAAACCGGCATCATCATCGGCGGCACGCTGGAGATGATCGCGCTGGGCTGGATGAACATCGGCGCCGCCGTGGCGCCCGACGCAGCTCTCGCCTCAATCATCTCCACCATTCTGGTTATCGCCGGCGGTCAGAGCGTCGGCGCAGGCATTGCGCTGGCGATTCCGCTGGCGGCGGCGGGCCAGGTGCTGACGATTATCGTGCGCACCATCACCGTGGCCTTCCAGCACGCGGCCGATAAGGCGGCGGAGAAAGGCAACCTGACGGCGATTTCGTGGATCCACGTCTCGGCGCTGGTGTTGCAGGCGATGCGTATCGCCATTCCGGCGCTGATCGTGGCGATTTCGGTCGGTACCAGCGCGGTTCACTCCCTGCTTAGCTCTATCCCTGAAGTGGTCACCAACGGCCTGAACATCGCCGGCGGCATGATCGTGGTGGTCGGTTACGCGATGGTCATCAATATGATGCGCGCAGGCTATCTGATGCCTTTCTTCTACCTCGGCTTCGTCACCGCGGCCTTCACCAGCTTCAACCTGGTGGCGCTGGGCGTCATCGGCGTGGTCATGGCCGTGCTCTATATCCAGCTGGCGCCGAAATATAACCGCGTGGCAGGCGCGCCTGCGGCGGGTCCGGCAAATAACGATCTCGATAACGAACTTGACTAAGGAACAGGTGACAACATGGTAGATACAACTACAACGCAAAAGAAACTCACCCCAGGCGACATCCGCGGCGTGTTTTTGCGGTCGAACCTGTTCCAGGGGTCGTGGAACTTCGAGCGTATGCAGGCGCTGGGCTTCTGCTTCTCGATGGTGCCGGTGATCCGCCGCCTCTATCCGGAAAATAACGAGGCGCGCCGTCAGGCGATCAAACGCCATCTGGAGTTCTTCAACACCCATCCCTACGTAGCCGCGCCGGTACTGGGCGTGACCATGGCGATGGAAGAGCAGCGCGCAAACGGCGCCGCGATCGACGACGCCGCCATCAACGGCATCAAAGTCGGCCTGATGGGGCCGCTGGCGGGCGTCGGCGACCCGATTTTCTGGGGCACGGTGCGTCCGGTCTTCGCCGCGCTTGGCGCAGGCATCGCCATGAGCGGCAGTCTGCTGGGTCCGCTGCTTTTCTTTGTGCTGTTCAATCTGGCGCGCCTGCTGACCCGCTATTACGGCGTGGCGTACGGCTACCGCAAAGGGATCGATATCGTCAGCGACATGGGCGGCGGGTTCCTGCAGAAGCTAACGGAGGGGGCGTCGATTCTCGGCCTGTTTGTCATGGGCGCGCTGGTCAACAAGTGGACGCACGTTAATATTCCGCTGGTGGTGTCGCGCATTACCGACCAGACCGGAAAGACCACCGTCACCACAGTTCAGACCATCCTCGATCAGCTGATGCCGGGCATCGTGCCGCTGCTGCTGACCTTCGCCTGCATGTGGCTGCTGCGTCGCAAGGTCAACGCGCTGTGGATTATCGTCGGCTTCTTCGTTATCGGGATTTTCGGTTACTGGATCGGCCTGCTTGGCCTGTAGTACTCTCGCCGGGCGCGCCGCGCCCGGCCTCTTCCCCGCTTTTCCGCCGTATCGCCTCAGGAGAATGTGATGACACTAACGGACGGCCTCATCGCGCTCTGCATCGCCGCGCTGCTGCTTTTTTCTCTCTACAACGACTTTATTCTGCCGCGCCGCAAAGGCCCGACGCGCCTGAGCGTGGCGCTGCGGCGCAGGCACAAGATCGACAGCCTGATATTTATTGGGCTGCTGGCGATTTTACTCTGGAATAATGTGACGCATCAGGGGCCGCAGCTCACCACCACGCTGCTGATGGTGCTGCTCTTTCTCGCCTTCTGGCTCTTCTGGCTGCGCCGCCCAGCTCTGCTGATGAAGCGCGACGGGCTGTTTTATGGCGGCGTCTGGATAGCCTATGAACGCATTCAGAGCATCAATCTCTCCGAAGACGGCATTCTGGTGATGCAGCTGGAGCAGCGTCGCCTGCTGATCGCCGTGCAGCGGCTCGACGATCTGGAACGCATCTACCATACGCTGGTGGAGGCGCGCTAATCGCGCCGCCATAGCGTCAGACGGAAGTCGGCGTCGCATTCGAAGGTTTTCGACGCCTGCAGCTCCCCCCACACCGACGGCTTCGCGCGCCAGGCGAAAGGCGTCATCTGCAGCAGTGTGGCTGCCGCGTCGCCGCTCAGGTGCATCGCGTAGCGCAGCGACTGCTGGCTCTCTTCGCTAAAGCCGCTGTAGCACTTCTCTTCCGGCGCATGGAGCTGCACCTCGCGATAGATCAGCGCCTTGAACTGTTGCAGATGGTGCGCCCCGGGCGTAACGGTCAGCAGCACGCCGCCAGGCCTGATGACGCGCGTCAGTTCCGCCTCGTTGCAGGGCGCGTAGATACGCACGACGCCATCCAGCGAAGCGTCGGCAAAAGGCAGACGCTGGCTTGACGCGACGCAGAACTGCACGTCAGGATAGCGCTTCGCCGCCAGGCGAATGGCGTTTTTGGCGATATCCAGCCCGTACACCTCGGCGCCCAGCGCGCTGAGCGCCGAGGTGTAATAGCCTTCGCCGCAGCCGATATCAAGCAGCGCGCCCGCGTGCGGCAGCTTTTCGCGCAGCAGCGCCACCACGCCGTCGCGCAGCGGCTGATAGTAACCCGCCTGCAGAAACTCGCGCCGCGCCTGCATCATCTCCGGGCTGTCGCCAGGCTCGCGCGAGCCTTTATGCTGAACGGGCAGCAAATTGAGGTAGCCCTCTTTCGCCTGATCGAACTGGTGGCGGTTTTCACAGCGCCAGCTGCGGTTTTCAGGCTGTAAAGGGAGATGACAGAGGGGGCAAATCAGCAACATACGAACTCCATTAACAAGAGCGCCGCAGTGTACTCCGTTCGCTCTCGTATCGAAAGCGCAAAGAAAAAGCCCCGGTCAGATGACCAGGGCTTTACAGGATTCGTTTTCAGTGGTGCATGGCACCGAGCTGGCACGAAATCAGATAGCGGTTACGTTGACTGCAGCCGGGCCTTTCTGGCCGTCCTGAATTTCGAACTCAACGCTTTGGCCTTCAGCCAGGGTTTTAAAACCGTTGCCCTGGATAGCGGAGAAGTGTACGAACACATCTTTGCTACCGTCAGCAGGAGTAATAAAACCAAAACCTTTAGACTCGTTGAACCACTTAACCTGACCTTTAATCTTTGCCATTTTGCAAATTCCTTAGAGTGTTTATTTTGCCCGAAGGCAGACCTACAGAGAAACCAGAGACGTTACTGAATGAGGCACTAATAAGGTTCGGCAAGGAAGCGGTATTCAACGTCAACGTCTTTACTCGTAACTTCTTTACTGAAGATGCCATACATAAACAGAACTGTACCTCGTTTGACCCACGAATTGTTATCACATATCCGCAAATTAATGGCAAGGCATTTTTAATCGACCGTGGATGCGCCGCACAAAATTTGCAAAGCAACGACGCGCTTTGTTCATTTTGGTACATAACTTACCCAGTGGTAGCTGAAAAAGCGATATCCATCAACCCGACGAAGATGCAAATAACTTTAGCGGATAACCGCGTCTTCGTCCAACCTTGTTCACCGTAACGGTTTAATTTACAGATGAATTATTTCAGTATTATGGCATCCGTTTTTCTTAAGCCAAACCGTAAAACTTACATGCGCAGATGTTTTTTTGTCTTTAACGCTAGCAGATTCTCATTTTTGCTGGCGCAGATAATTAATACCTTTGCACCAAAATCAGGAAAATAAAAATGCGCGCCGCCCCAATTAAAAGCAGAGCAACACTTATTTCTTATCACCATTTATTCTTTGATCCTGAATAATTGTTCTCTTAAAACCCAATACCCGCCTGGGGATAAGCCCCTTTCTTTAGGATTTTTCCTGGCCTATATTCTCCAGGCTGCGACTCTCCCCTAATCTCCACGGCGCAAAGCGGCCGTTATCCTCTCCGCTGCGCTGAATGGCGCGCATTAATTCCGCCGGAGGTTCATCAAGCGATTCGTCAGCCAGCTCGAAGACGCCCCAGTGGATCGGCAGGGTTAGCGGCTCACCCGTTAGCCGCCATAATGAAACCGCATGATCGGGATCCATATGGCTGCTCTGCATGAACCATTTCGGTGCATAGGCGCCGACAGGCAACGCTGCCAGATTAAAAGGGCCGAGCCGGCGCGGGATCTCCGCCAGATGGTCAGAAAAACCGCTGTCGCCGGAAAACCAGAAATTCAGCGCCCTGCAGCGAACGACCCAGCCGCACCAGAGTGAGCGGTTGCGATCGTAGAGCGTGCGCATGCTCCAGTGACGCGCCGGCACGGCGGTCAGGGTCAGATCCGCTTCCTGCTGGCTTTGCCACCAGTCAAGCTGGCGCACATGGCGCGCGCCGCGCCGTTTAAACCAGCCTTCCAGCCCCAGCGGCACCAGAAAGATAACCTCAGGGAAACGGCGGAGAATGCGCCTGACGGTGGCGGAGTCGAGATGATCGTAGTGATTATGGGAAATCAGCACATAGTCGAGGCGCGGCAGATCCTGGATGCGCAGCGGCGGCGGGGTTTTACGTTTCGGTCCGGCAAAGGGCAGCGGCGAGGCGCGCGACGACAGCGCCGGATCGATCAGCAGATAGCGCTGACTAAGGCGCAGCAGCATCGCCGCATGGCCTAGCCACCAGACGCGATCGTCTTCGCCAGCGAGATCGGCGGGCTGCCACCAGCGCGCCCTGAACTGCTCATAGCCTGCCTGCGGCGGAAATGGCAGTCCCGCCGCTTTGCGCTCTTTGCGCCAGCGATCGAGATCGCCTGGCTGGCGCAAATCCGGTTCAGGATTGCGAAAGCCTTCAGGGGTATGGTGCGCTTTGCTGGCGTCGTACCAGGGGTTTTGCCAGGGCATGTCGCCTCCTTGCCGGGCTCAGGAACCTTAGCGTTCCGGGATCAGGCGGATAAATTCGCGCGGTTCTTCCGTCTCCGGCTTCTCCTGCGCCACGCTCTGCGTTTCCACCAGGCGACGCAGCAGCGCGTTCTGTTTTTTCTGCTCTTCCAGCAGCTGGTTCAGCAGCTGGATCTGTTCGCTGGCGCGTACGCTGGCCCGGTTAACGAAAAACCAGGCGATAAACGCCACAATGATAGTGACCGCCAGTACGCCATAGCTGAACAGCGGATCGGTGGTTGCGGCTACTTCGTTCATAACTGCCTCAAAAACGGAAAAATATCGATGGCGTCGATTCTACCTGCTGCGCGCGCAGCTGACCAGGCTATGCGCCTGAATGCAGAATTCCCTGACGCCTCGCTTTCAGCAATCTCCGATCGCTTCGGCAGACAAAGCGAGGCAAGCTGTTAATATTACGGGCGGCAGCACAAAGTGGACAGCTGCCTTATGTATCACAAGGAGAAAAAATGAAACTCTTTATTCGGGCGATCGTTCTGCTCGCCATTATCTGGGTCGCCATGCTGTTTACCGGCTATGGCGTGTTGACCGGCAGCGCTAAAAACGCAGCGGGTCTGGGCCTGCAGTGCAACTACCTTACCGCGCGCGGTCTGATTACCGCCCAGTATCTGCATACCGACAGCGGTGTTATCGGCGTGAGCGACTGCCCGCTGCTGAAGAAGAGCGGAGAGGTGATCGATAATTAAGCGGCATGCGGCTAACTGAGCCGCACTGACTCGTCATTGAAAGGTCAAGCGGGCGTTTGCCCGCTTTTTTATCAGAAATCGTAGTGGTGATAGCCCATCTCGGCGGAGAGCGCGCGCGCCGCGCGGTGCAGCATGGCGACATAGTCGCTTTTCGCCTCTTCCGAGAAGCGGATCGTCGGGAAAGAGATGCTCAGACCGGCGATCACCACGCCGAAACGGTCGAAAACCGGCACGGCGATACAGCGCAGCCCCTCTTCCTGCTCCTCATTATCTTCGCCGAAGCCCTGCACTTTCACCTGATCGAGCACCTCTACCAGCGCTTCGCGCGTGACGATGGTGTTGGCGGTGCTGCGCTTGAACTCCACCTCGTTGAGGATCTCATTCACTTCGGCGCGGTCGCGCCATGCGAGCAGCACTTTGCCGATCGCCGTGGTGTGCAGCGGATTGCGCCGTCCAATGCGCGAATACATACGCAAATTATAGAGCGAGTCGATTTTATGGATGTAGACGATGCTGTCCTCTTCCAGCGCCCCGAGGTGAATCGTCTCTTTGGTCAGTCGGGAAAGCTCGCGCATCTGCACGTCGGCGCTGCGGATAAGATCCACATTCTGCAACGCCTTTGCGCCCAGCTCGAACAGCTTCAGCGTCAGAGAGTATTTTTCGCTCTCGCCTTCCTGCGTCACATAACCCAGCGTCTTCATGGTCTGCAGGAAGCGGTAAACGGTGCTCTTCGACATCATTACGCGCTGCGCCAGTTCGGTGATGCCGTGATCGCGCTCTTCGCCCAGCGCCTGCAGAATGCCAAACACCTTCATTACGGAGGATACGGCATCGGGTTGTTTATCATTTTCACTGACGGCCATCGCGCACCCTTTTTTAAAATTGTTTTAATAAAATCGGAACAGATGACCAATATAGCGCGCCAAACCCGTGCCTGTCACCGCACGACATACTTTACCCCCGCTTTTTGCGCTAAAGACGGTGCGTTTCAGCAGCAGATTCATTAGCATGGTGATATTCACCCACTTTATTTTTCTCTCTATGTCCCCGACACCTTTTCAGGATGGCCTGCCCGCTCCGCAGCGGTACGGCGCTATTTTAACCATTGCGCTGAGTATTATGATGGCGGTGCTGGATGGCGCTATCGCCAACGTGGCGCTGCCGACCATCGCGCGCGACCTGCATGCCAGCCCGGCGCAGTCGGTCTGGATCGTCAACGCCTATCAAATCGCAATCGTCGCCTCGCTGCTGTCGCTCTCTTTTCTCGGCGATATGCTCGGCTATCGCCGGGTCTATCAGGTCGGGCTGGGCCTGTTTATCCTTACCTCAGCCTTCTGCGCCCTCTCCTCGTCGCTTTCGATGCTGACGCTGGCGCGCGTGCTGCAGGGCTTTGGCGGCGCGGCGCTGATGAGCGTCAACACCGCGCTGATCCGCATTATCTATCCGCAGCGTCACCTGGGACGCGGCATGGCGATCAACTCGCTGGTGGTGGCGGTCTCCAGCGCCGCCGGGCCGACGGTGGCGGCGGCAATTCTGTCGTTCGCCAGCTGGAAGTGGCTGTTCCTGATTAACGTCCCGCTGGGCGTGATTGCGCTGTGGCTGGCGCTGCGTTTCCTGCCGGAGAACAGCCAGAAAGCGAAGGCGCAAAAGTTCGACGTGCCGAGCGCGCTGATGAACGCGCTGTTTTTCGGCCTGCTCATCTATGCGCTGACCGGTTTCGCCCAGGGCGGCAGCCGGGCGCTGGCGCTGGTTGAAGTGGCGGTGCTGGCGGTGCTCGGCTGGTTCTTCGTGCGTCGTCAGCAGCGTCTGGCGGTGCCGCTGCTGCCGGTGGATCTGCTGCGCATTCCGCTGTTCAGCCTCTCAATCTGCACCTCCATTTGCTCTTTCTGCGCGCAGATGCTGGCGATGGTGTCGCTGCCCTTTTTCCTGCAGAACGTGCTGGGACGTGACGAGGTGGCCACCGGCCTGCTGCTGACGCCCTGGCCGCTGGCGACGATGGTGCTGGCGCCGATTGCCGGACGCCTGATTGAGCATATTCACGCCGGGCTGCTGGGCGGCATCGGCCTTACGCTGTTCGCGGCGGGATTGTTACTGCTGGCGCTGCTGCCCGCGCAGCCGCAGGACTGGGATATTATCTGGCGCATGGCGCTGTGCGGCGCCGGTTTCGGCCTGTTCCAGTCGCCAAATAACCACACCATTATCTCTTCCGCCCCGCGCAACCGCAGCGGCGGCGCCAGCGGGATGCTGGGCACGGCGCGTCTGCTGGGTCAGAGCAGCGGCGCAGCGCTGGTGGCGCTGATGTTCACCCTGTTCGATCAGGGCGGCACGCACGCTTCGCTGATCCTCGCCGGGCTTTTCTCCAGCGTCGCCGCGCTCTTCAGCCTGTCGCGCCTGTCGCAGAAACGCGCCGCGGCGCAGTGACGACCATAAAAAAGGCGACTCCGGGGAGTCGCCTTTTTACGCCTGAGCGGTTACTTCAGATACTGACCGCTGCGCAGCGCTTCGATACGCTTATCCAGCGGCGGGTGCGACATAAAGAGTTCGCTCAGCGACTTGTTTTTGCCGTTGATGCAGAACGCCATCATGCTGCTCGGCTCCTGCGGTTCGTAGCTGGTTTTCAGACGCTGCAGCGCGGCGATCATCTTCTCGCGCCCTACCAGCTTCGCAGAACCGGCGTCGGCGTGGAATTCGCGGTGGCGCGAGAACCACATGGTGATGATGCTGGCCAGAATGCCGAACACCAGCTCCAGCACCGTCGCCACGGCAAAGTAGACCAGCGGATTGCCGTTGCTGCTCTCTTCGCCGTCGCGGTTGCCGGAAAGGAAGCCCGACGCCACCTGCGCAATAATGCGCGAGATAAAGATCACGAAGGTGTTCACGATGCCCTGAATCAGCGTCATGGTCACCATGTCGCCGTTGGCGATATGCGCGATCTCGTGCGCCAGCACCGCTTCCGCTTCGTCGCGGCTCATGTTCTGCAGCAGGCCGGTAGAGACGGCGACCAGCGAGGCGTCGCGGCGTGCGCCGGTGGCAAAGGCGTTGATGTCGGGCGCATGGTAGATAGCGACCTGCGGCATCGCGATGCCCGCCTGCTGCGCCTGACGCCCGACGGTCTGCATCAGCCAGCGTTCCGTTTCGTTCCGGGGTTGTTCAATGACCTCACCGCCGACCGAACGCAACGCCATCCACTTCGACATCAGCAGTGAAACAAACGCACCGCCAAAGCCAAACAGGCCTGCCATGATCATCAGGCCCTGAACACTGCTTGACTGGATCCCTGTCAGGCTGAGGATCAGCCCAAAGACCAACATCACAGCTAAGTTGGTCACCAGGAAAAGAGCAATACGCATCATAAAAGTTAATCTTCCTCAGTTGTTCATGCGCTGACTGCGCGGATCCTTATCCTAGGGTCATCGCAGCGCATTTCAAGCGACCTTAACCTTTAAGTGCCTAAAAAGACATAACTTTACATTTAGTCACGCTTTCGCCGCGCGGCCAGGTTTGCACGGGTTATTCCCCGCTTCCATGCAAAAAAAAAGCACCGCGGCGCGGTGCTTTTCACTCCCCTGCGCTTACTGCGCGGCGGGGGTCGTTGACGCGGGCTGGGACTTATCCAGCTGCGCCAGGTCGTTGGCGATTCTTACCGTCTCGTCGAGGTAAGGATCGGGCTCTTTATAATCTTTCGGCAGATCGTCCAGGCTCTTCAGCGGCTTTTTGCCTTCCGCCTGATAGCGCGCGTTAATCCGCTCCAGACGCAGCGCATCTTCTTCGTGGTTCTCTTTTTCGCGCTGGGCGAGATTGAGCGACACGATATTGCGCTTATCCTTCATCGCATTGAAGCGGGCGATATCTTTCATGATGTACTGGAACTCGCGATCCTCGGCGATACGCGCTTCGTGCTGTTTGGTCAGCTGCGCCACCAGCGGCTTGACGTCGCCGGTTTTGGTGTAGGTTGCCGCATTGATGCTGTCCCACGGCAGCGCGTTATCTTCGAACTTCTCGCCGGTTTCCGCCGCTTCCACGCCGGTTGGCATCAGCAGATCCGGCGTAACGCCTTTACGCTGGGTGCTGCCGCCGTTGATGCGGTAGAACTTCTGGATGGTGTACTGCACCGAACCGAGCGCAGGCCACTCCGGACGCAGCATCTGATCGTAGATGCGGTTCAGCGAGCGATACTGCTGCACGGTGCCTTTGCCGAAGGTCGGTTCGCCGACGATCAGCGCGCGACCGTAGTCCTGCATCGCCGCCGCGAAGATTTCCGACGCCGAGGCGCTGAAGCGGTCCACCAGCACCACCAGCGGGCCTTTATAATAGACGACGCCGTCGTTGTCGCTGTCTTCACGCACGCGGCCGTTGTTGTCGCGCACCTGCACCACCGGACCGCTGGGGATAAACAGACCGGAGAGCGAAACCGCTTCGGTCAGCGCGCCGCCGCCGTTGGTGCGCAGATCGATCACCACGCTGTCGACGTTCTGCTTCTGCAGTTTCTGCAGCTGCACCTTCACGTCATCGGTCAGACCGACATAGAAGCCCGGAATATCCAGCACGCCGACTTTCTGTTTGCCAACGTTGTGCACGCTCATCTTCACCGCGCGATCTTCAAGGCGGATCTTCTCGCGCGTCAGGGTCACAGTGCGGGTTTTGGTGCCCTTGCCCGCAGGCAGAACTTCCAGACGCACTTTGCTGCCTTTCGGCCCCTTGATTTTGGCGACCACGTCGTCGAGACGCCAGCCGATCACATCTTCCATCGGCTTGCCAGGCTGGCCGACGCCGACGATGCGGTCGCCAACGCTGATCGCTTTGCTCTTCGCCGCAGGACCGCCCGCGACCATCGAGTTGATCACCGTGTAGTCATCATCCATTTGCAGCACCGCGCCGATGCCTTCCAGCGACAGGCTCATTTCGGTATTGAACTGTTCGGTGTTGCGCGGCGACAGGTAGTTGGTGTGCGGATCGATTTCGTGCGCGAAGGCGTTCATCGCCAGCTGGAACACATCTTCGCTGTTGCTCTGCGCCAGACGGCGAATAGCGAAGTTGTAGCGCTTGGTCAGCACATCGCGAATTTCTTTTTCATCTTTGCCAGTCAGCTTCAGGCTGAGCTGGTCATACTTTACCTTGGCGTCCCATAACGCGTTCAGCTCCGCCTGGTCTTTCGGCCAGGGCGCTTTAGCGCGATCGATATCGATGGTGTCGTTGCCGGTAAAGTTCATCGGGCGGTTCAGCACGTCGAGCGCGTACTGATAGCGCTCGAAGCGGCGTTTCTGCGCCAGATTATAGAGATCGTAGAAGACATCCAGCTTGCCGCTGCGCAGCTCGTCGCCGAGCGTGCTTTTCTTGTCAGCGAACTGCGCCACGTCCGATGCCAGCAACACGTTGTGGTTGTAGTCGAGCATGTTCAGGTAACGGTCGAAAATTTTCGCCGAAAAGGCCTGATCTAGATCGAACTGGCGATAGTGAGAGCGGGTAAAGCGAGAGGTCACCCGTTCACTGACGGTGGGATCCTGCGGATCTTCGTGAAGCTGGGGGATCTGATCGACGCGGGTAATATTCTCAGCGCCAAATGAAGGGCCTGCCAGTAGCAGGCCCGCAATCATACCGATTTTTAACAGGGTGTTCATGCCGGGGTCAGCCTCCGTTTCAGAACTGCAAGTGTTCTGCGCGCACAATCATTGCCATGCCGGAAGCGAGCTGTACCCGAACGCCGTCTTTTGACACTTCAAGAACGGTGGCGTCCATCGCACTTTTGCCTGCTTTGACTTTGATATTCTGGCCAGGTTGCAACGTTGAGGTATCGGTGATGGGTTTCGCCTCTGCGACGGGGCGCGGAGCCGGTTTGCGATCCTGAGCGGCCGGACGCGGCGACTGAGGACGCGCTTTACGCGGCGCTTCGCCTTCGGCTGGCTTGCGTGCGGCCGGACGACGTGGACGACGGGGTTCTGCACCCTCTTCGCCTGCTTCGCGCTTCGCAGCTTTCTGCTGCTCGCGCTGCGCCTGAACGCGCGCTTTCGCCTCTTCCAGCTGCTGACGCGCATGCTGCACGTGCTGCTCGTCCAGCACGCCACAGGCGTTGCCGTCGAGATCGACGCGCGTTGCGCCGGCTTTGATGCCGTAGAGATAACGCCAGCTGGAGGTATAGAGACGCAGCGCCGAACGCAGCTGAGTCTTGCTCAGACCCATTTCGCCCTGAACGCGCTCGACCAGATCCTGAAAGATGCCGATTTTGAGCGGACGCGCCTCACCTTCGGCGCTAAAGCAGTTTGGAAAACGTTCCGCCAGAAAGGCGATCACTTCTTTACTGCTATTCAACTTAGGTTGATTTTCCATGAAATTTCCTGATTACAACGGATTTGCCGACCAGAGCAGGCATGAACAGGCGACATTATAATGACAACATTGCCAAATACCATGCGATCCAGTCGATTAGCTACGCGTCAGCTGCAAAAATTTTTCGATATCGCTGCCCGCCAGCACGTCGCAAAGCCCATCAGTCAGTGCAACCAGCCCTGTCTCATCCTCGCTGTCGAAGCGATTGAACACCGTGCTGTCGATATCCAGAACGCCTACCAGCGCGCCGTTTACTTTCAGAGGAATCACGATCTCGGCGTTGCTGGCGGCGTCGCAGGCGATATGGCCGGGAAAGGCGTGCACGTCGTCGACGCGCTGCACTTTATCCTGCGCCATCGCCGTGCCGCAAACGCCTTTGCCTACCGGGATGCGCACGCAGGCGATTTTGCCCTGGAAAGGCCCCAGCACCAGCGTGTCGGCTTCCGTCAGCAGGTAGAAGCCCGCCCAGTTGACGCCTTCGAGGCGTTCATACAGCAGCGCGCTGAAATTGCCCAGCGCGGCGAGAAAGGATCTCTCGCCCGCGAGCAACGCGCGCATGTCGCGATTCAAATCATCGTAAAAGGCAGTTTTGTTCATTGTTTAACCATTAACATTAACAACAGAGCGGCTTTAATTAACCGCCCGTTAAAATAAGCACTAAATATCCACCGCCACAAGGTGAATCATAGCGTTAGTTGCTATAACCTTAGATTTTTGTGGATCGAAACGTGGGCCCCTTGCGGGGATGCCGGAAACGTTAAAACGTTTTTTTGCCCCACGACCGCATCCGGTCACAGCGACAAATATCTGGGCGAAACCTGCATCACCCTATGAAAATTCACGCTATCAGCCAGCCATTGCCCCACGCACGTTATCAGCGTTGTCCGCAATGCGATACCCTTTTTTCCTTACCGGATGTGAAATCGCATCAGTCTGCCTATTGTCCACGCTGCCATGCGCAAATTATCAGCGGGCGCGACTGGTCGATGACGCGGCTGACGGTCATGGCCGCGATGATTATGGTGCTGATGCCTTTCGCCTTTACCCTGCCGCTGGTGGATATTCGCCTGCTCGGCATGCGCATTAACGCCAGCCTGCTGGGCGGCGTCATTCAGATGGCGGAACAGGGCAACGTGCTGACGGCCTCTATGGTGGCGTTCTGCACCATCGGCGCGCCGGTCGCGCTGGTGGCTGGCATCGGCTATCTTACCCTCGGCCATCGGCTAGGGATGAACCTGCGTCCGGTGCTGCTGATGCTGGAGAAGGTTAAAGAGTGGGTGATGCTCGACATCTACCTGGTGGGCATCGCGGTGGCGTCAATTAAAGTGCAGGACTACGCCTCGCTGGAGGTCGGCTATGGGCTGGCCGCCTACCTGACGCTGACGCTGCTGAGCCTGCTGACCCTGATCCACCTTAACGTCGAGCAGCTGTGGGAACATTTCTATCCGCAGAAGCAAAATACAATCGCGCGCGACAGGCTGCAGGTCTGCCTTAACTGCCACAATACCGGGGAGCCCGACGCGCGCGGCCGCTGTCCGCGCTGCCATACGCCGCTCGACTTTCGACGCCGACACAGCCTGCAAAAGTCCTGGGCGGCGCTGATCGCCTCGATTGTGCTGCTGATCCCCGCCAATCTGTTGCCAATCTCTGTGGTCTACCTGAACGGTTCGCGGCGCGAGGACACCATCTTTTCCGGCATCCTCGGCCTGGCCTCCGGCAATATTCCGGTGGCGGCGGTGGTGTTTATCGCCAGTATTCTGGTGCCTTTCACCAAGGTGCTGGTGATGCTGACGCTGCTGCTCAGTATTCACTTCCGCTGCGAACAGGGACTAAAAACCCGCATTCGCCTGCTGCGGGTGGTGACCTGGGTGGGCCGCTGGTCCATGCTCGACCTCTTTGTGATTTCATTAACCATGTCGCTGGTCAATCGCGATCAGCTGCTGGCTTTTACCATGGGACCCGCCGCGTTTTACTTCGGCGCGGCGGTGATCCTGACCATTATGGCCGTTGAGTGGCTCGACAGCCGCCTGCTTTGGGATGCACATGCAACAGGAAACGCCGACTACATCGACTAACGCGACGCTGCGCAGCAAACGTAAGGTTTCTCCATTCTGGCTTCTGCCGATCATCGCCATGCTGATCGCCGGCTGGCTGCTCTGGACCAACTACGAAGAGCGCGGCACGGTGATCACCATTAACTTCCAGTCGGCGGACGGCATCGTGCCGGGCCGCACGCCTATCCGCTATCAGGGCGTGGAGGTCGGCACCGTGCAGGGCATCAATCTGAGCGACGACTACCGCACCATTCAGATTAAGGCGAGCATCAAGAGCGACATGAAAGAGGCGCTGCGCGAAAACACCCAGTTCTGGCTGGTGACGCCGAAAGCGTCGCTGGCGGGCGTTTCGGGCCTCGACGCGCTGGTGGGCGGCAACTATATCGGCATGATGCCGGGCAGCGGCAAGCCGCGCGAAAACTTCGTCGCGCAGGATACCCAGCCGAAGTATCGCGTCAATACCGGCGAGCTGCTGATCCATCTGCACGCGCCCGATCTCGGCGCGCTCAACTCCGGATCGCTGGTTTACTATCGCAAGATCCCGGTGGGCCGCGTCTATGACTACAGCATTAACAGCAAGACGGATGGCGTCACCATCGACGTGCTGATCGAACGCCGCTTTAATAATCTGGTCAAGACCAACAGCCGCTTCTGGAACGTGTCGGGGCTGAGCGCCGACGTCAGCCTGAGCGGCGCGAAGGTGGAGCTGGAGAGCCTGGCGGCGCTGGTCAACGGCGCTATCGCCTTCGACTCGCCGGAAGATTCGCCGCAGGCGAAAACGGACCAGAACTACACTCTTTATCCCGATCTGGCGCGCAGCCAGCGCGGCGTGGTGGTCACGCTCGATCTGCCCGACGGCAATAACCTGAAAGCGGGCCGCACGCCGCTGATCTATCAGGGTCTGGAGGTCGGCAGCCTGACCAAACTCAACCTGCTGGGCGGCGGCAAAGTCACAGGCGAGCTGACCCTCGACCCGTCCGTGGTCAGCCTGATGCGCAGCGGCACGCGCATTGAGATGCGCAGTCCGAAGGTGAGCCTTACCGATACCAACCTCAGCAGCCTGCTGACCGGCAATACGCTGGAGCTGGTGCCGGGCGACGGCGAGCCGCAAAGCCACTTTACCGTGCTGCCCGCCAACGAGTCGCTGCTGCAGAAGCCCGACGTGCTGACGGTGAAGCTCAGCGCGCCGGAGAGTTACGGCATCGACGCCGGTCAGCCGGTGATGCTGCACGGCATGAAGATCGGTCAGGTGATTTCGCGTGAGCTCAATGAGAAAGGCATTCAGTTCGTGGCGGCGATTGAGCCGGCCTACCGTAACCTGGTGCACGGCGACAGCAAGTTTATCGTCAACAGCCGACTCGACGTGAAGTTCGGCCTCGACGGCATGAAAGTGCTGGGCGCCAGCGCGCGCGAATGGGTCGACGGCGGCATCCGCCTGGAGCCCGGCAACCAGGGCGCGGTGAAAGCCGCCTATCCGCTGTTTGCCGACGCTGAAAAGGCAGAGGAAGGCATTATCGGCGATCGCCCTTCGACGACGCTGACGCTGACCGCCAACAGCCTGCCGGACGTGCAGGCCGGTTCGGTGGTGCTTTACCGCAAATATGAAGTGGGCGAAATCGTCGACGTTACGCCACGCGCCAGCGCCTTCGATATCGCCGTGCATATCAAGCCGGAGTACCGCAAGCTGCTGACCAGCGAGAGCGTATTCTGGGCGGAAGGCGGCGCGCGCGTGCAGCTTAACGGCAGCGGCCTGACCGTTCAGGCGTCGCCGCTGAACCGCGCGCTGCGCGGCGCCATCAGCTTCGACAATATGAGCGGCGCGGCAAACGCCAAAGGCAGCAAGCGCACGCTCTATCCTTCCGAGACGGCGGCGCGCGCGGTCGGCAGCCAGATTACGCTGCATACCTATGACGCCAGCAAGCTGTCGCAAGGCATGCCGATCCGCTATCTGGGCATCAATATCGGCCAGGTCGAGTCGCTGTCGCTCAGCCCGGATAACAATCAGGTGGTGGCGAAAGCGGTGCTCTATCCAGAGTATGTGCAGGACTTCGCGCGCAGCGGCAGCCACTTCTCGGTGGTCTCGCCTGAAATCTCGCCGGCCGGCGTCAACCATCTGGAGACGCTGCTGCAGCCTTATGTCAACGTCGATCCCGGCAAGGGACGCCCGGCGCGGGTTTTTGAGCTGCAGGAGAGCACCATCACCGATTCACGCTACCTGAACGGGCTGACAATTTATGTCGATGCCGCCGAAGCGGGCTCGCTCTCAATCGGTACGCCGGTGCTGTTCCGCGGCGTTGAGGTGGGCACCGTCACCGGCACCTCGCTGGGCAATATGGCGGATCGCGTGCAGATTGCGCTGCGCATCAGCAAGAAGTATCAGCATCTGGTGCGCAACAACTCGGTGTTCTGGCTGGCGTCAGGCTATAACCTCGACTTCGGCCTGATCGGCGGCGTGGTGAAAACCGGCACCTTCCAGCAGTTTATTCGCGGCGGCATTCAGTTCGCCACGCCGCCGACGGTGCCGCTGGCACCGCAGGCGGGCGCGGACAAGCACTTCCTGCTGCAGGATGAAGCGCCGAAAAACTGGCGCAGCTGGGGCACGGCGATCCCTGAGCCGCAGCAGTAATTTCGACAGCCGTCTGAAACTGCTTTCAGACGGCTGAAATATCAACGCGCGGGTGTTAGCGACCGAAGCGCGAAGCGTCCCACCCTCATTTTCGTGCTACACTGCCGCCCTGTTTTTGACCTCAACGCCTTACCTGGAACCTGCCGTGGCCGACCTTTTTCCCTCTGACTTCCTTGACCTGATGCGCGACGCCCTGCCCGACGAGGCTGAACTGCAGCGCTTTATTGCCATCAGCCAGCAGCCCCTGCGCCGCTCTATTCGCGTCAATACGCTTAAAATCAGCGTCGCCGATTTCCTCGCTCAGACGGCGAGCTACGGCTGGCAGCTGGCGCCGGTGCCCTGGTGTGCGGAAGGTTTCTGGATCGCGCGAGACGATGAGAGCCTGCCGCTCGGCAGCGTGGCGGAGCATCTCAGCGGCCTGTTTTATATTCAGGAAGCGAGCTCAATGCTGCCGGTCAGCGCGCTGTTCGACGGCGCGCCTGAGGCGCAAACGGTGATGGATATGGCGGCGGCGCCGGGTTCGAAAACCACGCAGATAGCGGCGCATATGAACAATCGCGGCGCCATCCTTGCTAACGAGTTCTCCTCCAGCCGCGTTAAGGTGCTGCACGCCAACGTCAGCCGCTGCGGCGTCAGCAACGTGGCGCTGACTCACTTTGACGCCCGCGTCTTTGGCCCGGCGCTGCCGGAGCGCTTTGACGCCGTGCTGCTGGACGCGCCCTGCTCAGGCGAAGGGGTGATGCGCAAAGATGCCGATGCGCTGAAAAACTGGTCGCTGAGCAGCACCGAGACGATCGCCGCTACGCAGCGCGACCTGCTGGAGAGCGCGTTTCATGCCCTGAAGCCTGGCGGCACGCTGGTCTATTCCACCTGCACCCTCAACCAGATTGAAAACCAGCAAGTTATTGCCTGGCTGCTGGCGCGCTATCCGCAGGCGGTAGAGGTCGTTCCGCTCGACGCGCTCTTCGCGGGCGCCGGGCAGGCGTTGACGCCAGAAGGGTATCTGCACGTTTTCCCGCAGCTTTTCGACAGCGAAGGCTTCTTCGTGGCGCGCCTGCGTAAAACCGACTCGGTGGCACCGCTGCCGCAGCCCGGCTACAAGCTGGGCAAGCTGCCTTTTACGCCGCTGAATAAAAAGGCGGCGGCAGAGGTGGCTCAGGCCGCGGCGTCGGTATGCCTGCAGTGGGGCGACGACCTGACGCTGTGGCAGCGCGACAAAGAGATTTGGCTGTTTCCCGAGGCGATTACGCCGCTGCTCGGCAGCGTTCGCTTCTCCCGCATCGGCATCAAGCTGGCCGAAACCTTTGCCAAAGGCTATCGCTGGCAGCATGAAGCGGTGATCGCGCTGGCGCAGCCGGACGCAGAACGGGCGTTCGAGTTGAGCACCGACGAGGCCCTGGAGTGGTATCGCGGCCGCGATATCTTCCCTGATACGCCGCCGCAGCGTGATGAAGTGATTGTGACCTATCAGCAGCAACCGCTCGGCCTGGCGAAACGCGTCGGCAGCCGTATCAAGAACAGCTACCCGCGCGAGCTGGTGCGTGACGGTCGTCTGTTCCGCTAAGCCTTACTGCAGCTTCATCAGCGTCAGCCGGTTGCCGAACACCGCGCCGGTATCGATATAGTGCAGATTGCCTGATTCCAGCGGCTGCTGCAGCGGCGTATGGCCGAAGTAAAAAGCATCCGCGCCCGCGATTTTTCCCGCTTCGCCCGTTTGCAGTCGGGCGATGCGTTCGCGATTCCACACCACTTTCTCCCAGTCCAGCGGCTGCTCCCACGCGTAGCGCTCCGCCGGATAGTCCGCGTGCGCCACCACCACGATGCGATCCGCCAGCTGCAGGTGCAGAATCAGCGGCAAACTCTCTAGCCTTTTTAGCGCATGACGCGCCGCAATTAGCCTGGCGCCCGTCAGCTTATAAAACCAGTCGCCGCCGTTCATTATCCAGCCGAGCGAATCGTGACACTGTAACGAACGCAGTGCCATTTCTTCATGATTTCCCCGTACGCAGCGGAACCATGGCGCGTCAAGCAGCTCTAAACAGCCAGGACTGTCAGGCCCGCGATCGATTAAATCGCCGACGGAAATCAGCAAATCGCTTTGCTTATCAAACGCATTTTCTAGCAGCAGCGCATCCAGCTGTCGCCGACAGCCGTGTAGATCGCCGACAATCCAGATATTTTGCCAGTTTTCACCGTTGAGATACTGGTAGTGCATTTTGATTCCGCTTGTTAACAACAGGTTTACTTATTGCGGGTTAAAGTATAGCCGGTCACATCTTCAGGGAGGCGTGATGAATAGCCGGAAACAATTTATCAGCGTGTTAGTGCTTATCTTCCTCGGCAGCCTGCTGCTGCTGGAATCACTGGCGCGCCTCGTGCATCTGCTGTTTGTCGGCTGACAGGCCGCACGCGATGCTTTCTGCCCTCTACTCAGATTTTCCGTACGCTTCACCGGTAAAAGCTCCAGCGAATGGCGATTACTGTTCAGATATCAGGATGTTTCCGACAGACGAAACTGCGCTAGTGTGACATCTCAGCCCGTCCACGATGTGGAGCAGATACACACAGCAAAGGAGGGATGGCTGATTACCTCCGGTCAGGAGAATAAGAATGGTCGCTGAAACGTTTGATAATGTAAGTTTTAACCTTGATTCTCTCGAAAACGCAGCATTAGAAATCTGTAAAACCAAAGGAATGCTGGGCATGCTGTTGGCGTCGGTTTCAACAGATATTCAGCAATCCTATTTCCAGCTGTTACGCGAGTCCGGTTTCGATGACGAACTGGTCTGGCTGCAGCAGGTTCTCGATACCAAATAAGTGATTCCCTTAACCCCGGCGCAGGCTGGGGTTTTTCATTTTTGGCCCCGTGGCAGGTGAAAGCGCGTTTTTTAACGTGGCGGCGAAAAAAATATTTTTCGGCGCTCTGATTTAGACTGGTACGAGAGGAACTGCCGCTGCTGAGGCGATAGTTCATTTCCTGGCAAGCATAAGACGGCGCGTCAGACGCGCCGAATCGACCTGGTGCATGCGTCCCTCCCTGGACAGCGTGCGATTAGGGTTTTAACGCGGGCGGAACGGTGCCCGACAGCTCCTGCTCGCTTTGCGCGCCCGAGCCCGGACGGGCATGGCCCAGCAGCGGCTCATCGCCCAGCAGCTCAGGTTTCTCTTTCGCGGTGAACTGGGCTTTACCGTCAAATGAAGGCCCTTCGCACCAGCGGCCTTTCGGCAGCGGTTTATCCAGCGACGTGTTAAGCACATAGTAAGAATGCTCGCTGGCTTCTTCGCTTTGCGGGAAGCTGTTTGGTATCGGCAGCGAAGCGTTAAGTCCGCCCATCTCTTCAATCACCGCAAGCCACTGCTGTTGATGCATGGTGTCGCGGGCGATCAGGAAGGAGAGGAAGTCCTTCATGCCGGTATCTTCAGTGAGATTATAGAGGCGCGTCGCCAGTACGCGTCCTGTCGCTTCCGCCGTGACGTTGGCCAGCATATCCGCCGCCACGTTGCCAGACGCGTAGATATGGCTCATATCGAAAGGCACGCCGTTGGCGTTAACCGGCAGCGCCGCCAGGCCTGACGAGAGGATGTGGCGCGGGTTCATACCGCCCAGTACCGCATTCACCACCGGATCTTTCGCCGACGCTTCCTGATAGGAGAGCGGCGCGCCTTCCAGATTGAGCGCCACGGCATGCGCCAGCATTTCGATATGCGCCAGCTCTTCAGTTGCGGTAGAGATCAGCAAATCGCGGATGCGCGCATCGCCGCGCGCGCCCATTGCCTGGAAGAAGTACTGCATCGCCACACGGATCTCCCCTTCCACGCCGCCGATCGCCTGCTGCAGCAGCATGGCGAATTCTGGATCGGCTTTGTCGACGCGTACTGGGTATTGAAGCTTTGAAGAATGGTGAAACATAATTATCTCCTGGCTTGTTGAAAAGAATAAGCCAGACAAGCCTGGAAGAGGTTAGCGAAAAATGAAAGCGCGCCCGTAACGGCGTGCAGGGAATATAAGCGGTCGCAAGCGGCATCAACTCATTTATATTAATCGCTTAGCGACACTTCATTTAAATTTCACTCTCTGGGTAAATTTTTAGCATCGCGCTAATACACCCAGTGTTTGTCTGGATGATTGCCTGCTAAGTTCAGGGATCCTCATCCTTAAGCGAAACGCGTTGCCCCTCCCCTATTACGCGCCTGTAAATGTTTCTCAGATTTATAAGAAAAGAATAAAAAAGAGAATAAATGCATTACAGCATGCGCGCTAATCTGTGTTACCGCTTGAGGTAGGGTGGTCAACAGAAAAAGAGGCGCAAATTATCCGATTCTTTAGTGCGTGCTGAGTGGCACAGGCGACATGAGGCAACCCTTTCCACGCGACTTGACCTCATGTACACCGGGACCAGCAGCAGGCAACAAACAGATATCAGGCAAGCCTGTCAGCCTTTGTATTGATTTTTTCTATTAAACGCGTACTTTTTTCGGTATAGAGCGTACAGTTATCAGCAACATCCTTATTAACAAAACTCATTGCACCAACAGTAACGTTATTGCCGATGTATAATGCGTCGCCAATTACGCAGCTATTTGAACCCAGAAAAAAGTTATCGCCGATTATAATTTTTCCCTGCTCATTCTTACCTACGCTGCCTATTACGCAATTTTGCGTCAGTTTCATGTTTTTTCCGGCTACCACGCGCTTCGTGACGACCACGCCAACATGATGCGCGATCGTCAGTCCTTCACCGATAGTCGCGCCTAGCATAATATCGCAGCCAAAATTTTTTTTAATACGATTATGAATGCGATAGGCCATTCGTTTATGGCCATTGGCGTAAAGATGATTAGCCAGTCGCCACCAGAATACATATTTTAAACCGGGCTTATTTTTCATTCGCGTGTAAAGACGCCAAACGCTAAAAGGCTTGTTGACGCCTGTCACCTCAACATGCCAATAGCGCAGCAGTTGCCGTAAGCTTTTTTTCTCTACTGATTTTATAGCCATAAAAAAAAGTGCATCAAGGAATATTACAAAGCACTTACCTTAACCTTTTCGCTCTTTGCTGACAATACCGGCAGGCTGCGTACTATTTAAATCATATGGTTAGTCGCTCAACTCAGTCAGGGAATGTATCGCTATTTCACATGTTGCAGACGCGTCGGAAAATTAGCTTTAACTGAAGTGTAAAATGAGAGGTTAAATGACAATATGACACTAAAAACGACGTAATAAGAATCAAGCAAAAAAAGACCGAACACGATTCCTGTATTCGGTCCAGGGAAATGGCTCTTTGAGAGCCGTGCGCTAAAAGTTGGCATTAATGCAGGCGATGACGCCTTGCAATTTAAGGTTAGCCCACGATTGGGGAAATGCCAGCGAACGGCCGGACAGAGGAGATCCGCAGGATCAGATTGTGATCCTGACGGCAGAATTGACGAAATCAGGCGCGAAAAACGTTCGCGCCTCGGCAGAATTATTTATCGCACAGCGCCTGAGTACGCTCGATAATCGGCTGAAGGCTCATCATCTGGCCCGGGTGCGCTTTATCTTCCGCCTGAATCACGGAGATGGGCTGCGCTTTAACCTGCCCTGCCTTCACGCGCGCCTCTGCCTTATCGTTAAGCGGATACTGCATCAGCGTGCTGGGGTTGATGGCGAACAGCGACCCATCTTTTTCGCAACTCAGCATCACTTCTTCACGGCTAAAGGGCCACGCCGCCTTACCTATCTCGAAACGGCTGACGGTAATAATTTCCGACGCCAGCGCCTGGCCACCGAGAGATAACAACAGCATCGCAGGGATCACTTTCTTCAGCAAAATAGCCTACCTTTTTACTCAGTCAAAACGGATCACACTCAGGCTGGCGACAGCGTGGCAAAGACGCTGACCAGGCCAACCACTGCGCATGCCAGCAGCAACTCAAGCTGCGTCATGCGAATAAATTTTTGTTGCGCGCCCTTGCCCGCCAGGCGAAAGCGCGGCACCAGCACGTAACGATTGAACAGCGCGATAGCGACCATAAACGCCACCAGCGCCGCCTTAGCCACTAGCAGTTCGCTGTAAAGGCTGCCGTGCCACTGGCGTGGCCAGCCGGCGATCAGCAGCCCGTTCATGATGCCGGTGCATAATGTTACCGCGACGGCCAGATGTCCGTAGCGCGAAAAGCGCATCATGGCGCGAATCGCGTCGCTGCGGCGATCGATCTGCCGCGCCTCGCGCATCAGAATCAGCAGCGGCAATAAACCGCCCGCCCAGAAGGCCGCGCCGACAAGGTGCAGCGCATGGTTTATCTGCTGCAGCGCGCCCGTCACCCCTTCGCGCATCGCCGCATGTCCGATTAACGCCATACAGCCCAGCTGCAGCAAGGCGCCGATCAGCCACGCCTGCTGGCGCGCTCTGTTTCTCAACAGACACGCCAGCAGCGTGAGGCCAGCCAGCCCTGTTTCCCACTGCCACACCGTGCCGAAACGCGTGCTCAGCACCGCGCGCCAGATTTCCCTGTCGGCCAGATTGCGCCAGTCGCCGCTCATCAGCGCCAGCTGGGTCGCCAGCATCAGCAGTGCGCTGACGAGCCCCAGCCAGACGCACCCGCGCATTAATGCGTCAAGCCGCCGCCCCAGCGCATGACGATAGCGCGCTGGCGCTAACAGCACGGTATAAAACGCGCTGCCCGCCAGCAGCATGACGGCGGCGAAATGGAGCGCGCGCAGCAGGATCCACAGCGAGGTCACAACTTACTTCACGCTAAAGCGGTAGCTGCCCTGGGTCTTATGGCCGTCAACCGACAGCACATGCCAGTTAACCTGATAGTCGCCCGCCGCCAGCGGCCTCTTCAGCGGCAGGATCAGGCGGCTGTGCTGCTGCGCATCCTGCTGCGCCTTCTCGCTGACGACAGGCTTCTGACCGGCGTCAAGCAGGGTCACGCCGCTAAACGCGGGCTCTATATCTTCGGTAAAGCTCAGGGTCAGCGCCTGCGGCGAGGCGGCGAGCGCGGCGTCGGCGGCCGGCTGGGACGATTTGAGGTGGGCATGCGCCAGCGCCGCCTGGCTCACTAACAGCAGCGAGACGGCAATGCCTGACAAGATCGTTCTTTTCTGCATGGGATCATCCTTTTAGCCATCACATCTGCGGCAAACGTGGGCAAGGATACGCTGAGGCTTTTCAGGTGTCGAGGGCCAGCAATGCTATCCTTTGCCCTTGATCCAGACCGGGATAAGCATTATTTTTGCCCCCTGTCTTCAGGAGATCCCCATGAGTCAAAACCTCGCCCTGCTTTCTCAGGAAGAGAAAGATAAAGTCAACGTTGAACTGGCCGCAGCGGGCGTGGCGTTCAAAGAGCGCTACAACATGCCGGTCGTGGCCGAAATGGTTGAATATGAGCAGCCGCCTGCGCTGCGCGACTGGTTTCGTCAGCGCCTGATGCACTATCGCCAGGCGTCGCTGAACTTCTCGCGCCTGCCCTACGAACCCAAGCTGAAGTAAATCATGTTACGTGTAATTGATACCGAAACCTGCGGGCTCCAGGGCGGCGTAGTAGAAGTGGCGTCGGTCGACGTGATCAACGGAGAGATCGTTAATCCGATGAGCGATCTGATCCTGCCGGACCGCCCCATCAGCCGCCAGGCGATGGCCGTACACCGCATTACCGAAGCAATGGTGGTGGGCAAACCCACCATTGAAGAGGCGATTGGCCGCTATCACGGCAGCCCTTTCTATGTCGCCCATAATGCCAGCTTCGATCGCCGCATGCTGCCGGAAATGCACGGCGACTGGATCTGCACCATGACGCTGGCGCGCAAGCTGTGGCCCGGCATCAAGTACGGCAACCAGGCGCTGCGCCATAGTCTAAAGCTGGAAGTGACACCGCCCGCCGATCTGCACGCGCACCGCGCGCTGTACGATTGTTACGTGACCGCCGCACTGCTGATCCGCATTATGGAGATTTCCGGCTGGGATGCCGGGCAGATGGCGCAGCACTGCCAGCCCGCCAGCGTGACGGGCGACGTGCTGCCCTTCGGCAAATATCGTGGCCAGAGCGTCGCCTCGATTGCGCGTAAAGATCCGCGCTATCTGCGCTGGGTGCTGGAAAACGTGCGCGATTTGCGCCCGCCGCTGCGGCAGGCGCTGCGTAAATATCTGAGCGACGATCAGTAATCGCGCTGCGGCGGCAGGCTGCCCTGCGCCAGCGCGATCAGGAACGTCAGCTCCAGCGCGATGCCCTCATAGGATTTATAGCGCCCCGACTTGCCGCCGTGACCGGCATCCATATCCGTACAGAGCATCAGCAGATGGTTGTCGGTTTTCAGGGCGCGCAGTTTCGCCACCCACTTCGCCGGCTCCCAGTATTGCACCTGCGAGTCATGCAGCCCGGTGGTCACCAGCATATGCGGATAGGCCTTCGCCTCGACATTGTCGTAGGGGCTGTACTGACGCATATAGCCATAATAGTCGGCGTCGTTTGGGTTGCCCCACTCGTCGTACTCGCCGGTGGTAAGCGGAATCGACTCATCCAGCATTGTGGTGACCACATCGACGAAGGGCACCTGCGCCACCACGCCGTGGAACAGCTCCGGCGCCATATTAATCACCCCGCCCATCAGCAGCCCGCCTGCGCTGCCGCCCATGGCATAAAGCTGTCCAGGCTGGCCGAATCCCTTTTTCACCAGCGCCTGGGTCACGTCGATAAAATCGGTGAAACTGTTCATCTTGTTAAACAGGCGGCCGCCGTCATACCAGCGTTGTCCCAGCTCGCCGCCGCCGCGCACGTTGATCAACGCGTAGACGAAACCGCGATCGAGCAGGCTAAGCCGGCTGACGCTGAAGTCCGCCTCCATATTGCTGCCGTAGGCGCCATAGCCGTAAACCAGCAGCGGATTTTTGCCCGGCTGATAGTGTTTGCGGTGATAGACCAGCGACACCGGCACTTCGGTGCCGTCGCGCGCCGTGATCCAGTGGTGCTCGCTTTTGTAGTTGTCGGGGTCGAAATTGCCGACCGCGCTCTGCTTGAGAATGCGCCGCTCGCCGGTGTCCATATCGAGTTCGAACAGCGTGGTCGGCGTGGTCATCGAGCCATAGCCGTAGCGCAGCTTGCTGGTTTCCGGCGAAGGGTTGAACGCCAGCCAGGTGACATAGGTCGGGTCGTCGAAGGCGATGCCGGTCACCTCGCCGGTTTCCCAGTGGATCTGGCGCAGGCTGGTCAGGCCGCGCTGCCGCTCCTCGACCACCAGCCAGTCGCGGAACAGCTGAAAATCTTCCATCACCACATGATCGCGCGGCTTGATCAGGGTTTCCCAGCGCGCCTCGTCGAGCCAGCGCGTGCGGTAGAGGCCGAAGTTTTTCCCCTCGCGGTTAGAGCGGATATAAAACTGATGCTCATAGTGATCCAGACTGTATTCATGATCTTTGCGGCGCGGCAGGAAGATCTGCGGCGCGGCGTCGGGAAAACCGGCGTCGATGAGCAGGATCTCGCTGCTGTTGGTGCTGAAGAGCGCGATAAGGATAAAGTGCTCGGAGGTGGTTTTATGCACGCTGAGATGGTAGGTGTCATCCTGCTCTTCATACACCAGCCGATCGTCGCTTTGCGGCGTGCCGAGTTCATGGCGCCACACCTGATAGGGCAACAGCGTTTGTTCATGCTTGCGCACGTAGTAGAGCGTGCGTGAATCGTTCGCCCAGGCGAAGCTGGAAGAGGCGTTGTTCAGCACTTCCGGATACCAGCTCCCCTTCTCCAGGCAGCGAAAGCGAATGCCGTACTGTCGCCGGGAGAGAAAATCTTCCGCCAGCGCCATCACCTTGTTGTCGGGGCTGATGTTGAGCGATCCCATGGTGTAGAACTCGCTGTGCGAGGCGCGCTGATTGGCGTCCAGCAGCAGCGTCCACTCATCGGTCACAGCGCACTCGGCGGGCTGGCGGTAGTAGGCGGCATATTCGTTGCCGCTCTCATAGCGGCTCTGATAGCGATAGCCATTGTGCACATAGGGAACGGAATGGTCCTGCGGCGGCAGGCGATCGACGATCTCTTTTAAAATACGGTTCTGCAGCGGCTGCTGGGTCGCCATGATCTGCTTGCCGTAGTTGTTTTCGGCGCGCAGGTAGTCCAGCACCTCTTCATTCTCGCGCTTGTCGTCGCGCAGCCAGTAGTAATCATCCACGCGCGTTTCGCCGTGGAGGGTCATTTCATGAGGAATTTTTTTTGCGATGGGGGCCTGCATGTTCTCTCTCCCTGTTATTCATCTCCTTTAAGGGTGGCATCAGGTGGCGGGGAAGCCAAATTTTTGTCGCTAACGCGTTGTTATTGCGGCCGCGCAGCGCGGCCGCGGCGGGTTTATTCTGCCGGGATGCGCGCTTTTTGTTCGCGCAGGTCATTTTCAATGCCGTCGCGCACATCCTGCGGGATCTTCAGCGCGTCGCCGAGCGCGGTGAGATAGCTGCGCTCCATAAAGTGATCCACGTCGATGGCGGCGCAGCTGAGGAAGTAGAGTTCCAGCGCTTCATCTTCGTTTTTCACGTCGGCGGCCAGCCAGGCGGGATCGAGCGGCCGATTGATCGCTTTCTGGATCAGCGCCTCCGCCTCTTGGCCATAGCCCGACTCATGGATGCTGCGCTCGATGGCGGCGCGCTCGCGATCGTCGATATGGCCGTCGCTTTTCGCGGCGAACACCAGCGCCGTCACCAGGCGTTCGGCGCGCTGATCGGCGGGCGTCTGTAGCTCACCGAAGCCGGGATCGGCCTGATGCGTATCACGCACGCGCTGTTTATATTTGTTCCATAACACCGCGCCGGCCGCCGCGCCGCCGCCGATAATCAGCGCTTTGCCGCCATACTCGGTTAACAGCTTGCGCGACTTTTTGCTGGCGATCAGCAAGCCTGCCAGCCCCCCCAGCGCGCCAGGCGCCAGCATATCGTTTAAACCTCCGTTGCCGCCGCTGTGGCCTTTCTTCGTCAGCAGCGACTGAAGCTGTTGCAACAGGTTGTTCATCATTCACTCCTTTTTAGCGACAAGGACTCTACTCTGCCCGACCGGGCGTCAGTTAACGTCAAGGTGAGAAAAGAGAGGCAAAGCCGCAGAGGATGAGAACGCAAACGTTTTCGTTTATACTGCGCCCGCGTTTTGACTCACAGGTGAAATTATGACGACTCTTGGAACTGCGCTGCGTCCGGCTGCGACGCGTGTCATGCTGTTAGGCTCGGGCGAGCTGGGTAAAGAAGTGGCGCTGGAGTGCCAGCGACTGGGTGTAGAAGTGATTGCCGTCGACCGCTATGCCGACGCGCCCGCGATGCATGTGGCGCATCGCAGCTATGTGGTGAACATGCTTGACGGCGAGGCGCTGGCCGCGCTGATTGCGCAGGAAAAGCCCGATTATGTGGTGCCTGAGATCGAAGCGATCGCCACGGATAAGCTGCTTGAGCTTGAGCAGCAGGGTCAGCGCGTGGTGCCGACCGCACGCGCCGCGCGCCTGACCATGAACCGCGAAGGTATTCGCCGTCTGGCGGCGGAAGAGCTGTCGCTGCCGACCTCCAGCTACCGTTTCGCCGACAGCCAGGCGAGCTTTGAGGCAGCAGCGGCGGAGATCGGCTTCCCCTGCATCGTCAAGCCGGTGATGAGTTCGTCAGGCAAAGGCCAGAGCTTTATTCGCGAAGCGAGCCAGCTCGGCAGCGCCTGGGAGTATGCGCAGCAGGGCGGACGCGCCGGCGCAGGCCGCGTGATTGTCGAAGGCGTGGTTAAATTCGATTTTGAAATTACGCTGCTGACCGTGAGCGCGGTCGACGGCCTCCACTTTTGCGCGCCGATCGGCCATCGCCAGGAAGAGGGCGACTACCGTGAATCCTGGCAGCCGCAGCAGATGAGCGATCTGGCGCTGCAGCGCGCGCAGGCGATCGCCGGCGAGGTGGTGAAAGCGCTGGGCGGCTACGGCCTGTTCGGCGTCGAGCTGTTTGTCTGCGGCGACGAGGTGATCTTCAGCGAAGTGTCGCCGCGCCCGCACGACACCGGCATGGTGACGCTGATTTCGCAGGATCTTTCGGAGTTTGCCCTGCACGTGCGCGCCTTTCTCGGCCTGCCGATTGGCGGCGTGCGCCAGTACGGCCCGTCGGCGTCGGCCGTTATTCTGCCGCAGCTGCACAGCCAGAACGTGCGGTTCGTCAACGTGGAAGCGGCGCTGGGCGCGGGCCTGCAGCTGCGCCTGTTCGGCAAGCCGGAAATCGCCGGTTCGCGCCGTCTTGGCGTCGCGCTGGCGAGCGGCGAGAGCGTTGATGATGCCGTGGCGCGGGCGATCGCCAGCGCAGCGGCGGTAAACGTCGAAGAGTAATAAAACTGCGGGTGGTTCATGATGCGGTGAGCGCCCTGCTCACCGCTAATGCTTATTTCGCGCCTTCTACCGCTTCGCGCGCCAGACGCGTAATGCGATCCCAGTCGCCCGACTCCAGCGCGTCGTTCGGCACCAGCCAGGAACCGCCAATGCAGAGCACGCTTTTCAGCGCCAGATAGTCGCGATAGTTGGCGGGCGAGATGCCGCCGGTGGGACAGAAGCGTACCTGCGGGAACGGACCGCCGATCGCCTGCAGCGCCTTGACGCCGCCGTTTGCTTCCGCCGGGAAGAATTTAAATTCGCGCAGGCCGTAATCCATGCCGGTCATCAGCTCGGAAACGGTGCTAATGCCGGGAATCAGCGGCACCGGACCTTCTACCGCGGCCTTCAATAGCGGCTCGGTGATGCCTGGGCTGATAATGAACTGCGCGCCCGCTTCGGTGACTTCCTGCAGCTGCTGGGTGTTGATGACCGTGCCTGCGCCGACGATGGCGTCCGGCACCTCTTTAATCATCAGGCGCAGCGCCTCCATCGCCACCGGCGTACGCAGCGTGACTTCCAGCACCCGAACGCCGCCAGCCACCAGCGCTTTCGCCATCGGCACCGCATGTTCCAGCTTGTTCACTACGATCACCGGCACCACAGGTCCAGTGGTCAGAATCTTTTCTGCACTCGTCTTCCAGTTCTTCATCAGTTCCCCTTGCTTATCCATACCGGCGCCAGCCGCGCGGCGCGCCATCAATGCGTCACTACCATACAGGATTGTCTTCCGCATCGTCTATCCACCCGGCGCTATTTTTGAAACTGCGGTTCAGTTTCCTGCGGCAAGGTACAAAAAAGCCCGCACGCGGCGGGCTACTTTCAGGATTATTCGAACTCGTTCCAGGAACGGCCGTCTCGCGTGATCATCGCCACGGACGCCACCGGCCCCCAGGTGCCGGCCTGATAAGGCTTGGAGGAGTCGCCGTCGGCGGCCCAGGCGTCGATAATGGAGTCGACGTAGGTCCATGCCGCTTCCACTTCGTCGCGACGCACGAACAGCGCCTGGATGCCGCGCATCGTCTCCAGCAGCAGGCGCTCATAGGCGTCGGCCAGATGCGACTGGTTAAAGGTCTCGGAGTAGCTCAGATCCAGCTTAGTGGTCTGCAGCTTGTGCTTGTGATCGAGGCCCGGCACTTTGTTCAGGATCTCGATATCGACGCCCTCGTCCGGCTGCAGACGAATAGTGAGCTTGTTCTGCGGCAGTTCCGAGTAGGAATCCTTGAACAGGTTCATCTCCGGGTTTTTGAAGTAGACCACGACTTCGGAGCATTTGGTCGGCAGACGCTTGCCGGTACGCAGGTAGAACGGCACGCCCGCCCAGCGCCAGTTGTCGATATCGACGCGAATGGCGACGAAGGTTTCCGTCGAGCTGGACTTGTTGGCGCCCTCTTCTTCCAGATAGCCCGGCACTTTTTTACCCTGCACGAAGCCCGCGGTGTACTGGCCGCGCACGGTTTTTTCGCGCACGTTGGTCTGATCGATGCGGCGCAGCGAGCGCAGCACTTTGACTTTCTCGTCGCGAATAGCGTCGGCGCTAAGGTCGGACGGCGGCGACATAGCGATCATGGTCAGGATCTGTAGCAGGTGATTCTGAATCATGTCGCGCATCTGGCCAGCCTGGTCGAAGTAGCCCCAGCGTCCTTCGATGCCCACCTCTTCGGCCACGGTGATCTGCACGTGATCGATGGTGCGATTGTCCCAGTTGTTGACGAAGATAGAGTTGGCGAAGCGCAGCGCCAGCAGGTTGAGCACCGTCTCTTTGCCGAGATAGTGGTCGATGCGGAACACCTGGCTTTCGTCAAAGAACTCGCCTACTGCGTCATTGATCTCTTTTGAGGTCTCCAGCGAGGTGCCGAGCGGCTTCTCCATCACCACGCGTGCCGGTTTGGCGTTCAGCTTCGCCGCGCCCAGACCTTTACAGATGGCGCCGAAGGTGCTTGGCGGCATCGCGAAATAGTTGATGGTGGTGCGTTTTGCCTGATCGAGCATTTTGCCCAGTTTGGGAAAATGGGTGGTGTCGTTGACGTCGAGGTTGCAGAAGTCGAGACGGCTGCTGAGTTTGTCCCACAGCGCTTCGTCGATCTTCTCCTTCATAAAGGTTTCCAGCGCTTCACGCACCACTTTGGTATAGGCTGCTTTGTCCCAGTCGGCGCGTCCCACGCCGATGATGCGGGTTTCCTCGTGGATCTGTCCCGCTTTTTCCAGCTGATACAGTGAAGGCAACAGTTTCCGGCGCGCAAGATCGCCTTTGGCACCGAATATCACCAGATCGCATGCCTGGGCTGTTTGTGTTACCGCCATTTTCCTCTCCTCGTTGCAGGATGATCCCGTTGGCGTTTGCATCCTCATCCATCGGGTCCATGTTGTAATTTTCTTTCAGCACAATGTACTTATTTCAGGGGGTCAGGTAAACCGACTCTATGCGGGTCCGCCGCGTTCACTTTGAACGGAATAAGGCGAGCCGATGTGATAGTGCGTGCGCTTTAGCCCAACTCTAGCGTGACGGCCGAGGGGCGGCAAAATCGAATCCGGGTCAAATTATGACAAAAATTTTCCATGCAGACTTATCCGTACTTGCGCGCAGTCATAGCGAACAGGGTATATTCACGCTTTTATGCCCCCTCAGCCAGTCCTTGCTGGCATTGATAAAAGCAATAACGGTCATCAGGTTATGAATACTCTGGAAAAAATCGCGGCGCAGCTGGCGACGCTCAGCAAATCGGAGCGCAAGGTCGCCGCGCAGATCCTGGCTGCCCCGCAGGAGGCGATCCATTCCAGCATCGCCCGGCTGGCGCGCGCCGCCGAGGTCAGCGAACCCACCGTGAACCGCTTTTGCCATCGGCTCGGCGCGCGCGGCTTCCCCGACTTCAAATTACAGCTGGCGCAGAGCCTGGCGAAGGGGCAAAGCTGGGTCAGTCACGACGTCGATGAAGGTGATGACACTCGCGGCTACAGCCATAAGATTTTCGACTCGGCGCTGGCGGGGCTACAGCGCGTGCGCGATCGGCTCGATCTCGCCGTCGTGCAGCAGGCGGTCACGGCGCTGTCGCGCGCGCAGAAAGTGGCGTTCTTTGGCCTGGGCGCCTCGGCGGTGGTAGCGCACGACGCCTTTAATAAATTTTTGCGCTTTGATCTCCCGGTGGTCTGGTCAGAAGATATTGTGATCCAGCGCATGAGTTGTATAAATAGTTGCGCGGAGGACGTTTTTGTTTTGATTTCACATACTGGCCGCACGAAAAATATGGTAGAACTGGCTCGCCTCGCCGGTGTAAACGGTTCCACTGTGATAGCCATCACGTCCCCCGCTTCGCCGCTGGCAGAGGTCGCCACGCTGGCGCTCACGCTTGATGTTCCGGAAGATACCGATGTCTATCTGCCAATGGTGTCCCGCCTGACGCAACTCACCGTTATCGACGTGCTGGCGACCGGATTTATTCTCGAGCGCGGCGCCGCGTTTCGGGAAAACCTGAAGCGAGTGAAAGAGGTCTTAAAAGAGTCGCGTTTCGACAAGCCTTTCGCCATGGAAAACGCAGCGCAACAAAAAAATTAACATCACATTCACAATGTGAGTCGTATCACAGGCTCTCCTTCAGTTAGAATAATGATCACGCCCTGTCCACTTTAGGGGATACGCAAATTTGTCAACGGAGTCCTTCATGTCAAGACGTCTCAGAAGAACCAAGATCGTTACAACCCTCGGCCCGGCAACAGACCGCGATAATAATCTGGAAAAAATCATCGCCGCAGGCGCAAACGTTGTGCGACTCAACTTCTCTCACGGCACCCCGGAAGATCATCAGCTGCGCGCAAACAAAGTGCGCGAAATTGCCGCGAAGCTGGGTCGTCACGTCGCGATTCTGGGCGACCTGCAGGGACCGAAAATCCGCGTGTCGACCTTCAAAGAGGGCAAAGTGTTCCTCAATGTCGGCGACCGCTTCCTGCTCGACGCCAGCCTGAGCAAAGGCGAAGGCGATAAAGAGAAAGTCGGCATCGACTACAAAGGCCTGCCGGAAGATGTGGTGCCAGGCGATATCCTGCTGCTCGACGATGGCCGCGTGCAGCTGAAAGTGCTGGAAGTTCAGGGCATGAAGGTGTTCACCGAAGTGACCGTCGGCGGCCCGCTTTCCAATAACAAAGGCATTAACAAGCTCGGCGGCGGCCTGTCAGCGGAAGCGCTGACCGAGAAAGACAAAGCGGACATTATTACCGCTGCGAAAATCGGCGTCGATTATCTGGCGGTTTCTTTCCCGCGCAGCGGTGAAGATATGAATTACGCCCGTCGCCTGGCGCGCGAAGCGGGCTGCGAGGCGCAGCTGGTGGCGAAAGTCGAACGCGCCGAAGCGGTCGCGACGCAGGAGGCGATGGACGATATCATTCTTGCCTCCGACGTGGTGATGGTGGCGCGCGGCGACCTGGGCGTTGAAATCGGCGATCCAGAGCTGGTCGGCATTCAGAAAGCGCTGATCCGCCGCGCGCGCCAGCTGAACCGCACCATCATTACCGCGACACAGATGATGGAGTCGATGATCACCAACCCGATGCCGACGCGCGCCGAGGTAATGGACGTCGCTAACGCCGTGCTCGACGGCACCGACGCCGTGATGCTGTCGGCGGAAACCGCCGCCGGTCAGTATCCGGCCGAGACCGTTTCCGCGATGGCGAAGGTCTGCCTGGGCGCGGAAAAGATCCCAAGCGTCAACGTCTCCAAGCACCGTCTGGAAGTGACCTTCGACAATATCGAAGAGGCGATCGCCATGTCGGCGATGTATGCGGCGAACCATCTGCAGGGCGTCACCGCGATCATCACCATGACCGAGTCTGGCCGCACGCCGCTGATGACCTCGCGCATTACCTCCGGCCTGCCGATTTTCGCTATGTCCCGCCATGAGCGCACCCTGAACCTGACCGCGCTCTACCGCGGCGTGACGCCGGTCTTTTTCAACAGCGACAACGACGGCGTGGTCGCGGCGCACGATGCAATCAATCTGCTGCGCGACAAAGGCTTCCTGGTCTCCGGCGATCTGGTTATCGTCACCCAGGGCGACGTGATGGGAGCAACCGGCACCACCAATACCAGCCGGGTGCTGCGCGTCGACTAACTGCGCGCCCGCTGTAGTAACGCTGTAAACAACGCGACTGCCTGGCGGTCGCGTTTTATTTTTCTTAAAAGGAGTCTGGATGCCCCGCTATCAACCCGTCAGCAAACTGACAGCAGGTCTGCTGCTGTTTCCGCTGGCGCTGGTGCTGTTTGAATTCGCCACCTATATCGCGCACGACATGATCCAGCCCGGCATGCTGCTGGTCACGCAGGAGTTCAGCGTCGGCCCGGAGTGGGTCTCGACGTCGCTGACCGCCTATCTGCTGGGCGGCGTGGTGCTGCAATGGCTGCTCGGCCCACTCTCCGATAAATTCGGCCGCCGTCCGGTGATGCTGGGCGGCATTCTCTTTTTTATTCTGGCCTGCGTGCTGACCACCTGGGTGGGTTCGATCCAGGAATTCGTCGCGCTGCGCTTTATTCAGGGCATCAGCCTCTGCTTTATCGGCGCGGTCAGCTATGCCGCGATTCAGGAAGCTTTTGACGAGGCGCTGGCGGTGCGCGTAATGGCGCTGATGGCGAACGTCGCCCTGCTGGCACCGCTGACGGGTCCGCTGGCGGGCGCCGCCTGGCTGACGGTGGCAAGCTGGCGCAGCATGTTCTGGCTGTTCGCCCTGCTGAGCGCCCTCGCCTTTATTATTTTGTGGCGGGTAATGCCTGAAACCGCCGGCGACCGCAGTCACTCCATCGCGCTGCCGCAGCTGGCGCGCACCTACCGCAAGCTGGCGCGCGATCGGATGGTGATGCTGGGCTCTTTCGCTATCGGTCTGGTGTTTATTCCCATTCTGACCTGGGTGGCGCTCTCGCCGGTGATCCTGATGCATGAGGAGCAGCTGTCGCGTATGCACTATGCGCTGCTGCAGCTGCCGGTGTTTCTGGCGATGATCGCCGGGAATATTACGCTGGGCAAGCTGGCCGGACGCGTGCCTATCGAGCAGCCGGTGAAGTTCGCCGCCTGGCCGATTCTCTCGGGGTTGGGCATTGCGCTGCTGGCGAACCTGCTGGACAGCCACAGCTATCTCTTTCTGACCGCCGGGCTGAGCCTCTACGCTTTCGGCGCGGGCATGGTCAACGCCGGGCTCTATCGCCTGACGCTTTACGCCAGCGACGCGGGCAAAGGCAGCGTCGCGGCGATGCTGGGGATGATCAGCATCCTGACGCTGGCGATCGGCATCGAGCTGGCGAAAAGTGGCTATTTCAGCGGCGGCACGCCCTGGTTTAGCCTGATCAATTTCATCAGCGGCGTGCTCTGGTTTGTGCTGGTGACGCTGTTTCTGCGCGAACGCAAGCGGCGCGCACAGGTGACGGCGTTATCCTGAGCGTTAAGGTCTTACTCACAAGCTGCTGCGGAAGCTGAAATGCGGGGGCGGTATGGCACGAAGAGCAAAGCGTCCCGCGACAGGGACAAAAACGCCGGGAGCGTTTTTGAACGGCGAAGAGCGCTGGCCCGTTACGGGCGCACCTCAGGGATGAGGTGCGTATCCCCGCGGGACGAACGCGCATGGATGCAATGGACTTTGCGATCGGGCCATACCGTCCCTGCGTCAGCACATTATCACTAAAAAAGGGCCGCAATTGTGGCCCTTTTGCTATTTACGCGGATAAAGCTCTTTGCGCTTATAGGGCTCGATATCGCCCTCTTTGCGCGTTTTCAGCAGCTTTAAAATCCAGGTGTACTGCTCGGGGTGGGGACGCACGAACACCTCAACCTCTTCGTTCATACGGCGCGCCAGCGTGCGATCGTCAGCGTCCAGCAGATCGTCCATTGGCGGACGCACGAAAATCTCCAGCCGGTGCGTCTCGCTGTTGTAGACCGGAAACAGCGGCACCACGCGCGCACGGCACACCTTCATCAGGCGGCCCAGCGCCGGCAGCGTCGCCTTGTAGGTTGCGAAGAAATCGACAAACTCGCTGTGCTCGGCGCCGTGATCCTGGTCGGGCAGATAGTAGCCCCAGTAGCCCTGGCGCACCGAGCTGATAAATGGCTTGATGCCGTCATTGCGGGCGTGCATCCGGCCGCCGAAGCGACGACGCACGCTGTTCCAGACGTAGTCGAGCAGCGGATCGCTCTGGTTATGAAACATCGCCGCCATCATCTGCCCTTCCGAGGCGAGCAGCATCGCGGGGATATCCACCGCCCAGCCGTGGGGCACAAGGAAAATAACGTTCTGCTTCTCCGCCTGCAGCCGATCGATAATGTCGCGGCCGTGCCAGTCGACGCGCTGGCGCACGCGCGCCGGATCGCGCATCCCCAGTTCGGCCATCATCGCCATCGCCTGCGGCGCGGTGGCGAACATCTCATCGACGATATGGCTGCGCTGCGTTTCGCTCAGCTCCGGCAGGCAGTAATAAAGATTGATTAATGCGCGGCGGCGAGCGCCCTTCGCCAGTTTTCCCGCCATTCTTCCCAGCCGGCCCAGCAGCGGATCGCGTACTTTCGCCGGCAGCAGCGCCATGCCCGCCAGCGCGCCGATCGCCAGCCAGCTACCCCAGTATTTCGGTTTCAGGAAAGAACGTTCAAAAACGGGAATAAATTCAATATTCTTTTTTTTCGGGGTTTCCATGCACTCGCCTCAATCAATGACGCGCTAATGATAGTGGCGACAGGTAAATTTGCAATCCCCCGGCGCGGCGTGAAAAAAAAACCGACGCGGAAAGCGTCGGTCTTGTGGCGCGTGGCGGGGATTACTCGAAGCGCAGCAGCGGCAGGTTGGTTTTCACCTGCGCCATATAGTCGCTGCGATCTTTGCCGGTCAGCCCTTCCATGCGCGGCAGCTTCGCCGTCAGCGGGTTGACCGCCTGATTATTGATCCAGATTTCAAAGTGCAGATGCGGCCCGGTGGAGCGGCCGGTATTGCCCGACAGCGCGATGCGATCGCCGCGCTTCACCTTCTCACCCGGCTTCACCAGCACTTTCTTCAGATGCATATAGCGGGTCATATACTGGCGGCCGTGACGGATGGCCACGTAGTTGCCTGCCGCGCCGCCGTTTTTCGCCATCACCACTTCGCCGTCGCCGACCGCCAGCACCGGCGTGCCGACCGGCAGCGCGAAATCGACGCCTTTATGCGGCGCAATGCGGCCCGTTACCGGGTTCAGACGACGCGGATTGAAGTTGGAGGAGACGCGATACTGCTTCACGGTCGGGAAACGCATAAAGCCGCGCGCCAGGCCCGACCCGTTGCGATCGTAGAACTTGCCATCTTCGGCACGGAAGGCGTAGTAGTCTTTGCCGCCGGAGCGCAGGCGTACGCCAAGCAGCTGGCTCTGCGCGCTTTTGCCGTCGAGCATTTCGCGCGACATCAGCACGCTAAACTGGTCACCGGCGCGCAGCTTGCGGAAATCCATCTGCCACTGCAGCGCTTTGATCACCGCGCTCGCTTCGCTGCCGGTCAGGCCGGCGCGCTGCGCGCTGGCGGCGAAACTGCCGCGCACTTCGCCTTTCAGCACGCGGTTCTGCCACTCGCCCTTTTGCATCTCGGACTGCATGGTAAACGCGCCGTTATTGCCGCGCTGATAGGTGCGCGTTTCACGACGGTTTATCTCCCAGGTGAGAGACTGCAGGCTGCCGTCGTCGGTCAGGGTCCAGCTCAGCTGCTGGCCGACCTGAAGATTGCGCAAGGCTTTATCGCTGTTGACCAGCGCATTGATATCGCCCAGCTCGATGCCGTACTGATTCAGGGCGCTGCTCAGCGTATCGCCGGATGAGACGGTGTATTCATGCGTTCCCGCCGCGTCCGGCACATCGCTGTCGATGTCGTCGGCGGGCAGCTCTTCTTCCGGTTCGGAAGTGGTTTGATCGATGGGTTCGCTGGCCTCTGGCAGCAGCGTACGCAGCTGATTTTTATCGAGTTCGATGCTTTTAACTATCGGCATCGCGTCATCGGCGGGATGGTAAACGTAGGGCCGCCAGACGGCGACGGCCAGCGTCACAACGGTTAAAGACCCCAGCATAACGCGGTGGGGGCGCGGCAAATTATTAAATGCGAGGGCGACAGAGCGGGCTATCTGCTGCACTTTTACCTATTCCTCATGCTCCATTCAGGCAGCTCGCATACTGGCCTGACAGCTGTGAAAGGAACTTCACGTAGCTGTCCTGACTAAGGCTGATATTCGTCCCCAGCGGATCCAGCGTGCCTTTACGCACGTTGGTTCCACGGGCAACCGCATCGATGACGGCTGGCCTGAATTGTGGCTCAGCAAAGACGCAAACGGCCTTCTGCTCAACCAACTGTGTTCGTATTTGATGTAGACGCTGCGCGCCCGGCTGAATTTCAGGGTTTACGGTAAAATGCCCGCTGGGCGAGAGGCCGTAGTGTTTTTCAAAATAGGTGTAAGCGTCATGAAAAACGAAATACCCTTTGTTGCTGACCGGCGCGAGCTGCGCGCTAATGTGCTTGTCGGTCACCGCCAGTTCGCTTTCGAACTGCTGGAGATTAGCGTCAAGTTTGGCTTTGCTTTCGGGCATAAGTTCCAATAATTTTCCATGGATTGCAACCGCCGCTAGCCTGGATATTTGCGGCGACAACCACAGATGCATATTAAATTCGCCATGATGGTGATGATGTTCCGCTTCGTCATCTCCGCCATTGCCCTGGTGAGCAGCCTCTTCGCCGTGGTGATCGTCGTCCTCTCCGCCCTTCAGCAGCAACGGCTTAACCGCCTGCATATCGGCAATCTGCAGGTTTTTAGCGTCGGGCAATTCCCCCGCTGGCTTTGTCATAAAGGCTTCCATCTCAGGGCCGACCCACACCACTAAGTCTGCGTTTTTTATACGTTTTACGTCAGAAGGGCGCAGCGCGTAATCATGTTCCGACGCGCCATCGGGCAGCAGCACATCCACCGGCGTCACGCCGTCGGCAATGGCGGCAGCGATAAAACCGAGAGGCTTCACCGAGGCGACGACATTCGCCTGCGCGGGAAGCGTCAGCGAGGCGGTGAATGCCAGCGCAGAAAGGGTGAAAATTGTACTCTTTTTAATGTGTAACATAATGCATCATTCCATCGTGACCTGGGGATGGGATGTGATATTATAACATTCGAAATTCTGTGCAACCTGTAAATAACATGACCTCACTCGTCACGCTTGAAAACATCTCCGTGCAATTTGCACGACGTCCCGTGCTCTCAGGCATTAGCCTGAAGCTGATGCCTGGACGCATACTTACGCTGCTCGGCCCCAACGGCGCGGGCAAATCGACGCTGGTGCGCGTCGTGCTGGGGCTGCTGGCGCCAGCCTCCGGTCAGATACAACGCGATCCGGGCCTGCGCATCGGTTATGTGCCGCAAAAACTGCATATCGACCCGACGCTGCCGGTCACCGTCGAGCGTTTCATGCTGCTGACGCGCGGCGCGAAGCGCGCCGATGTGCTGCCGGCACTGAAGCGCGTGCAGGCCGGTCATCTGCTCAACGCGCCGCTGCAGAAGCTCTCGGGCGGTGAAACGCAGCGCGTGCTGCTGGCGCGCGCCCTGCTCAATCAGCCGCAGCTGCTGGTGCTGGACGAGCCGACGCAGGGCGTCGACGTGAACGGTCAGGTGGCGCTCTACGATCTGATCGACCAGCTGCGCCACGAGCTTAACTGCGGCGTGCTGATGGTTTCGCACGATCTGCATCTGGTAATGGCGAAAACCGACGAGGTGCTCTGCCTTAATCACCATATCTGCTGCTCCGGCACGCCGGAAGCGGTGTCGCAGCATCCGGAATTTATCGCCATGTTTGGCCCGCGCGGCGCGCAGCAGCTGGCGATCTACCGCCATAACCATAATCATCGTCACGACCTTCAGGGACGTATCGTTTTACGCAGAGGACAGGGTCCATCATGATTGAATTGTTACTACCGGGCTGGCTCGGCGGCGTGATGCTGGCGCTGGCAGCCGGTCCGCTGGGTTCCTTTGTGGTCTGGCGCAAAATGTCCTACTTCGGCGATACCCTGGCGCACGCCTCGCTGCTGGGCGTCGCCTTCGGCCTGCTGCTGAACGTCAATCCTTACTACGCCGTTATCCTGGTGACCGTCTGCCTGGCGCTGGGACTGGTGTTTCTCGAACGCCGCCCGCATCTGGCGATCGATACCCTGCTGGGCATTATGGCGCACAGCGCGCTGTCGCTCGGTCTGGTGGTGGTCAGCCTGATGTCGGGCGTGCGCGTCGATCTGATGGCCTATCTGTTCGGCGATCTGCTGGCGGTGACGCCGGAGGATTTATGGGTGATGGGCGCGGGCGTGGCGGTAGTGCTGGCGGTGATGGCGTGGCAGTGGCGCGCGCTGCTGTCGATGACCATCAGCCCGGAGCTGGCGCAGGTGGACGGCGTTAATATCCAGCGTACCCGCCTGATCCTGATGCTGGTGACGGCGCTGACCATTGGCGTGGCGATGAAATTCGTCGGCGCGCTGATTATCACCTCGCTGCTGATCATCCCCGCCGCGACGGCGCGCCGCTTTTCGCGTTCGCCGGAGCAGATGGCGAGCCTGGCGGTGGTGGTGGGCATTATCGCCGTTTCAGGCGGTCTGACCTTCTCCGCCTTCTACGATACCCCGGCCGGCCCGTCGGTGGTGCTGTGCGCCGCGCTGCTGTTTATTCTCAGCATGGCGCGCAAACCCGCCGTCTGATTACTCGTCGCGCGCCATGCCGAAATGACGATAAGCATGCTGCGTGGCCATACGGCCGCGCGGCGTGCGCTGAATAAAGCCCTGCTGGATCAGGAAGGGCTCAATCACATCTTCAATGGTTTCCCGCTCTTCGCCAATGGCCGCTGCGAGGTTATCCAGCCCTACCGGCCCGCCGGTGAACTTGTCGATAATCGCCAGCAGCAGCTTGCGATCCATATAGTCGAAGCCTTCGCTGTCGACGTTAAGCATATCCAGCGCGCTGGCCGCGACGTCGCCGCTCATTTCGCCGTTGGCGCGCACCTCCGCAAAGTCGCGCACACGACGCAGCAGGCGGTTGGCGATACGCGGCGTACCGCGCGCGCGCTGCGCCACTTCCCGCGCGCCCTCTTCGCTCAGCGGCAGTCCCAGACAGGCGGCGCTGCGGCTGACGATATGCTGCAGATCCGGCACGTTGTAGAACTCCAGGCGCTGTACGATGCCGAAGCGGTCGCGCAGCGGCGAGGTCAGCGAGCCGGCGCGCGTGGTGGCGCCAATCAGCGTAAACGGCGGCAGGTCGAGCTTGATGGAGCGCGCGGCCGGGCCTTCGCCGATCATAATATCCAGCTGGTAATCTTCCATCGCCGGATAGAGCACCTCTTCCACCACCGGCGAGAGACGATGGATCTCATCGATAAACAGCACGTCGTGCGGTTCGAGATTGGTCAGCATCGCCGCCAGATCGCCCGCCTTCTCCAGCACCGGGCCGGAGGTGGTGCGCAGATTGACGCCCATCTCATTGGCGACGATATTGGCCAGCGTGGTTTTACCCAGCCCCGGCGGGCCGAAAATCAGCAGGTGATCCAGCGCATCGCCACGCAGTTTCGCCGCCTTGATGAAAATTTCCATCTGCTCGCGCACCTGCGGCTGGCCCACGTACTCCGAAAGCAGCTTAGGGCGGATAGCGCGGTCGAGATTCTCTTCTTCGTTATAGCTGGCGGAGGAGACCAGACGGTCGGCTTCGATCATTACTTACCTCAAATAGCGGCGCGCAGAGCTTCTCGGATCAGGGTTTCGCAGTCTGCGTCAGGCTTGCCAACCTTGCTTATCATTCGGCTGGCTTCCTGCGGTTTATAACCCAGCGATACCAGCGCCGCAACCGCTTCGGCCTCAGCGTCGTTGCTTTCCGGCTCGGCGTGCGGCGCGGTGAGCGTAAAGGCGGATTCGCCGGAGAAGAGGTCGCCATGCAAGCCTTTAAAGCGATCTTTCATCTCAACTACCAGACGCTCGGCGGTTTTCTTGCCGACGCCCGGCAGCTTGATCAGCGCGGCGATCTCCTCTTTCTCCACCGCAGTCACGAACTGCTGCGCCGACATGCCGGAAAGGATCGCCAGCGCCAGCTTAGGTCCGACGCCGTTGGTTTTAATCAGCTCGCGAAACAGCGCGCGCTCTTGTTTGTTATTGAAGCCGAACAGCAGCTGCGCATCTTCGCGCACCACAAAGTGGGTAAAGATCACTGCTTCGTGATTCAGTTCAGGCAGCTCATAAAAACAGGTCATCGGCATATGCACTTCATAACCCACGCCGTGCGCTTCAATCAGCACCAGCGGCGGCTGCTTTTCCAGAATATTGCCCCGTAAACGACCTATCACCTGAACGCTTCCTTAATAAACGAATGTGGCGGGATTTATAACATAAAAAAGGCTGGATGAATATCCAGCCTGAAACGGAACGCGACGCGGTCCACTAGCCCGAGCGCAGACGTCCGCGCGTCAGCAGCAGTTTGCTGTCGCTGATGCGCGTCGCGTTCTGACTGACGTGGCAGTGCGTAATGGCGATCGCCAGCGCATCGGCGGCGTCCGCCTGCGGGTTGGCGGGCAGCTTAAGCAGCGTGCGCACCATATGCTGCACCTGGCTCTTCTCCGCGCCGCCGGTGCCGGTGACGGTCTGCTTCACCTGGCGGGCGGCGTACTCAAAGACCGGCAGGTCAAGGTTGACCGCCGCGACGATCGCCGCGCCGCGCGCCTGCCCCAGCTTAAGTGCCGAATCGGCGTTCTTCGCCATAAAAACCTGCTCGATGGCGAAGTAGTCCGGCGAAAACTGGGTGATGATTTCAGTTACGCCCGCATAGATCAGCTTCAGGCGCGCCGGCAGCTCGGTGGTATTGGTGCGGATACAGCCGCTGCCCAGATAGCTGAGCTGGCGGCCGGTTTGACGTATCACACCGTAGCCGGTTATGCGCGAGCCAGGATCGATGCCCAGAATTATCGCCATGCCGCCGCTCCGGTGTGCGGGCTAAAGAGAAACGCCATTACAGCGTTTCCGCCACCTCATCGGAGATCTCGCCGTTATGGTAGACTTCCTGCACGTCGTCGCAATCTTCCAGCATGTCAATCAGGCGCAGCAGCTTCGGCGCCGTTTCAGCATCGAGTTCCGCTTTGGTCGACGGGATCATCGAGACTTCGGCGGTGTCCGCTTTCAGGCCGGTGGCTTCCAGCGCGTCGCGCACGGCGCCCAGCTCTTCCCATGCGGTGAAGACGTCGATCGCGCCGTCGTCATAGCTCACCACATCTTCCGCGCCCGCTTCCAGCGCCGCTTCCATCACGCTGTCTTCATCCTGACCCGGCGCGAAGGAGATCACGCCTTTCTTGCTGAACAGGTAAGAGACCGAGCCGTCGGTGCCGAGGTTGCCGCCGGTTTTGGTAAAGGCATGACGCACTTCGCCTACGGTGCGGTTGCGGTTGTCGCTCAGGCACTCCACCATCACGGCAGAGCCGCCAGGGCCGTAGCCTTCATAGATGATGGTTTCCATATTGGAATCATCTTCGCCGCCCACGCCGCGCGCGATAGCGCGGTTCATGGTGTCGCGCGTCATGTTGTTGGACAGCGCTTTGTCCATTGCGGCGCGCAGACGCGGGTTGGACGCGGCGTCGCCGCCGCCCAGCTTAGCGGCGGTGACCAGTTCACGAATAATTTTGGTGAAAATTTTACCGCGTTTGGCGTCCTGCGCCGCCTTGCGGTGCTTGGTATTCGCCCACTTACTATGACCAGCCATCTTGGTTATTCTCCGATCTTTGACATCGCACGGGCTATCTTGCTGGCGATCTCGCCTTCCGGCAGTGCTCGCAATCCTCACGTACACGCGTACGCTCCGGTTGCTGCGCGCTGGCGGCAGCCGACCTCGCTGCGCCGATAACGCCCGACGCTTTAAGTTTTAAGGCGCAGTTCTGTTAGATTGCACCGTTTTTTACGATCCAGGCTGCTGCCGGAAGAGACGCGGCGAGCAGCTAAATAAATTCTTCAATCGCCTGGCGATTGCTCCAGGACTTAGTGAGGGCTGCGGCGGCGGCGGGATCGAGCCAGCGCGCGGCGAGATGCTCGCTCAGCGTCGGCTGCCGCTCGGCGGGCAGCGCCAGCCGGAACCAGTGCTCGCGGTTGTGCGTCACGCCGGGCGCGTAGCGATGGCGATAGTGCGTAAAGATTTCGAACTCGATCTCTTTGCCGCAATCCTCCAGCGCCAGCTTCTCGCTCGCAACGTCGATGGCCAGTTCCTCCAGCACTTCGCGCCGCGCCGCCTGAAGCGGGGTTTCGCCCGCTTCCAGACTGCCGGTGACCGACTGCCAGAAATCGCTGTCGTCGCGTCGCTGCAGCATTAACACCCGGCCGGTATCCTGCGCGAAAATCACTACCAGAACCGAGACCGGATGTTTATACATCACTTATTCTCTGACTTTTCTTTCTTCGGCGCGATCTGAATACCGAGATCCGCCAGCGCCGCCGGGTTGGCTTCGCTTGGCGCTTCGGTCATCAGACAGGCCGCCGCGGTAGTTTTCGGGAAGGCGATAACGTCGCGGATATTCTCAGTGCCGGTCAGCAGCATGGTGAGACGATCCAGACCAAAGGCCAGGCCCGCGTGCGGCGGCGTACCATATTTCAGCGCGTCGAGCAGGAAGCCGAATTTCTCGCGCTGCTCGTGCTCGTCAATGCCCAGGATGGTGAAGACCGCCTGCTGCATTTTACCACTGTGGATACGCACGGAACCGCCGCCCACTTCATAGCCGTTGATCACCATATCGTAGGCGTTCGCCACCGCGCTGAGCGGATCGGCCGCCAGCGCTTCCGCCGACAGCTCTTTCGGCGCGGTAAACGGATGGTGCATCGCCGCCAGGCCGCCCTCATCGTCCTCTTCAAACATCGGGAAGTCGATCACCCACAGCGGCGCCCAGGCGCTTTCGTTAGTGATCTGCAGGTCGCGGCCCACTTTCAGGCGCAGCGCACCCAGCGCGTCCGCCACTACTTTGGCGCGATCGGCGCCGAAGAAGATCAGGTCGCCGTCGGCGGCATTGGTGCGGCTGAGGATCGCTTCCACGATCTCTTCATTAAGGAACTTGGCTACCGGGCTCTGTACGCCGCTGAAGCCGTCGGCGCGCGCGTTGACTTTCATCCACGCCAGACCTTTCGCGCCATAAATCTCGACGAACTTGCCGTATTCGTCAATCTGCTTGCGGCTCAATTGTGCGCCGCCCGGCACGCGCAGTGCGGCAACGCGGCCTTTGGCGTCGTTGGCCGGACCGGCGAACACCTGGAACTCGACGTTTTTCAGCAGATCGGCGACGTCCACCAGCTCCATCGGGTTACGCAGATCGGGCTTGTCGGAGCCATAGCGGCGCATCGCGTCGGCAAAGGTCATCTGCGGGAACTCGCCGAGATCGACGCCCTTCACTTCCTGCCACAGCTGGCGAATCATACGCTCGTTAATCTCGCGCACCTGCGGCGCAGTCAGGAACGAGGTTTCGATATCGATCTGGGTAAATTCCGGCTGACGGTCAGCGCGCAGATCTTCATCGCGGAAACACTTCACAATCTGGTAATAGCGATCGAAGCCGGACATCATCAGCAGCTGTTTGAACAGCTGCGGCGACTGCGGCAGCGCATAGAACTTGCCTTTGTGCACGCGGCTCGGCACCAGATAGTCGCGCGCGCCTTCCGGCGTCGCCTTGGTCAGCATCGGCGTTTCGATATCGAGGAAGCCTTCGGCGTCCATAAAGCGGCGCACAAAGCTGGAGATTTTCGCGCGGGTCTTCAGACGCTGCGCCATTTCAGGACGGCGCAGGTCGAGATAGCGGTACTTCAGACGCGCTTCCTCGCTGTTGACCTGATTGGAGTCGAGCGGCAGCGGCTCGGCGCGGTTGATAATGGTCAGCGCCTGCGCGAACACTTCGACGTCGCCCGTGGCCATCTCGGCGTTTTTGTTCTTCTCGTCGCGCGCGCGAACGGTGCCGGTGATCTGGATGCAGAATTCGTTGCGCAGCTCAGACGCCAGCTGGAAAGCCTCCTGACGATCGGGATCGAAGAAGACCTGCACGATACCTTCGCGGTCGCGCATGTCGATAAAAATCAGGCTCCCCAGATCGCGACGGCGGTTGACCCAGCCGCAAAGAGTGACTTGCTGACCTACATGAGACAGATTGAGCTGTCCGCAATATTCTGTACGCATAACGTATCCTTTTAACTTCGCCGCTGCTGCCTGCAGCATCAGGCCGCGTAACCTTTTGAGATGCTGCCGCAAAAAAGGCGGCCATTATAATGGAAAAAGGCAGGCAGGATAAGTAGAGCCGCGCCAAACCGCGCATTTCGTCGCCGGTTTTTCCTCCCCCGGACAACCAGGCTAGGCTATAGGGCAAAACCAGCAGGAAAGGAGAGGCCGTGACGCTTCGTATTGGGCTGCCGCAGTGGCAGCATTCGCACTGGAAACGCTGGGGCATTGAAAGTCTGGCTGATTATGCTCGTCTGTTCCACTGTGTAGAGGGCAACACCACGCTTTATGCGCTGCCCGCGCCCGACACCGTTCAGCGCTGGCGCGATATGACGCATGACGACTTTCGCTTTTGCTTCAAGTTTCCGCAGACCATCAGTCATCAGGCGCAGCTGCAGCACACCGACGATCTGCTGAGCGATTTTCTGCGGCTGCTCGATCCGCTGGCCGACCGTATCGGACAGTACTGGCTGCAGCTGCCCGCAACGTTTGCGCCCGCGCAGCTCGCCGATCTCTGGCGCTTTCTCGACGGGCTGCCGCGCCGCTTCAGCTATGGCGTCGAAGTGCGCCACGCCGCCTTTTTCGCCAAGGGCGAGGCGGAACGCGCCCTGAATCAGGGCCTGCAGGCGCGCGGCGTCAACCGGGTGATTTTAGACAGCCGTCCGACGCACGCCTCGACCTCGCAAAGTCCCGCCGCCCTGCACGCGCGCCAGCAAAAGCCGCGCGTGCCGCCTCACGCCGTGCGCACCGGCGCGCGGCCGATGGTGCGCTTTATCGGCAGCGACGACGTGGACCAGAGCGATCGATTTTTTCAGGTCTGGCGCGAAAAACTGGCACAATGGCAGACGGAAAGCGACCCGCTGTTTTTTATTCATACGCCCGATATGGGCGAAGTGTTTCCGCTGGTGCAGCGTTTATGGCCGCAGCTGCAGGCGATCGACGCCGGTATCGGCAGCGGCCCTGCCTGGCCGCAGCAGGCGTCGCTGTTCTGATGTCTGATAAAAGAGGATAAGCATGGTAAGCGCGATTTATGTGGTACTGGGCGTGTTGATGGTGATGAAGTTCGCGCTGGACGTGGTGCGCTACCGTCGCCACTATCGCATCGCCTTTGGCGACGGCGGCTTTCACGATCTGCGCGTGGCGATGCGCATTCACGGCAACGCGGTCGAAACCATTCCGCTGGCGCTGTTGTTACTGGTGATGATGGAGATGAACGGCGCCGATATGTGGATGATGCATCTGACCGCGCTGCTTTTTTTCGCTGGCCGGGTGCTGCATGCGCAGGGGCTGCGACGCAGCGCGCTCGCCGGGCGCAAATATGGCATGATGCTGACGCTGTTCGCCCTGTGCGGCATGGCGGTATTCAACCTTATCTATCTGCCCTGGGAGCTGGTGCTGACGCTGCATTGACCGGCCGCGGGGGTAAAGGGTGCAGCCCGCCGCACTTTCTGCCAGAATAGCGCCCTTTCCGTTGTCTTTCCGGATTTACTATGTCTGACCGCGATACGCTATTTTCCGCGCCCATCGACAAGCTGGGCGACTGGACCTTTGACGAGCGCGTGGCTGAAGTCTTCCCCGATATGATTCAGCGCTCCGTGCCCGGCTACTCGAATATCATCTCCATGATCGGCATGCTGGCCGAGCGCTTCGTCACGCCCGACAGCCAGGTCTACGATCTGGGCTGCTCGCTTGGCGCCGCTACGCTCTCGGTTCGCCGCAATATCAAGGCGCCTGGCTGCGCCATCATCGCCGTGGATAATTCACCGGCGATGGTCGAGCGCTGCCGTCGCCATATCGACGCCTTCCGCGCCGAAACGCCGGTCAACGTCATCGAGGCCGATATCCGCGATATCGCCATCGAAAACGCCTCAATGGTGGTGCTGAACTTCACGCTGCAGTTTCTCGATCCCCCTGCGCGGCTGCAGCTGCTGGAGAAGATCTGGCGGGGGCTGAAGCCCGGCGGCGCGCTGGTGCTGTCGGAGAAATTCAGCTTCGAGGACGCCGAGGTCGGCGAACTGCTGTTCAATATGCACCACGATTTCAAACGCGCGAACGGCTACAGCGAGCTGGAGATCAGCCAGAAGCGCAGCATGCTGGAGAATGTGATGCTGACCGACAGCGTTGAGACGCATAAGGCGCGCCTGAAGCAGGCGGGCTTCTCCCACGCGGAACTCTGGTTCCAGTGCTTTAACTTTGGTTCGCTGGTGGCGTTGAAATGATTGAGTTTGGCCGTTTTTATCAGCAAATCGCCACCGGTCCGCTTGCCAGCTGGCTGGAGGTGCTGCCGGCGCAGATCGCTGCCTGGCAGAAAGAGAATCTGCATGGCCTGTTTCGCAACTGGGAGAAGTCGGTTGAGCATCTGCCGCTGCTGCAGCCGCAGCAGCTCGACCTGCTGCACAGCGTCAGCGCCGCGCGCGACGATCTCAGCGATCGTCAGCGTCAGGGCATCGAGAAACTGCTGCGCAATCTGATGCCCTGGCGTAAAGGCCCCTACTCGCTCTACGGCACCGATATCGACACCGAATGGCGTTCCGACTGGAAGTGGCAGCGCGTCGCGCCGCATATCTCCTCGCTGGCGGGCCGCACCGTGCTGGACGTCGGCTGCGGCAGCGGCTATCACATGTGGCGTATGGTCGGCGCCGGCGCGCAGCTGGTGGTCGGCATCGACCCGATGCAGCTCTTTCTCTGCCAGTTTGAAGCGGTGCGCAAGCTGCTGGGCGATGACCGTCGCGCCCATCTGCTGCCGCTCGGCATTGAACAGCTGCCGACGCTGCAGGCGTTCGACACCGTGTTCTCTATGGGCGTGCTCTACCATCGCCGTTCGCCGCTCGATCATCTGCTGCAGCTGAAAAACCAGCTGGTCAGCGGCGGCGAGCTGGTGCTGGAAACGCTGGTGATTGAGGGAGATGAGCGGGATGTGCTGGTGCCAGGCGAACGCTACGCGCAGATGCGCAACGTCTACTTTATTCCTTCGGCGCCGGCGCTGAAAAGCTGGCTGGAGAAGTGCGGCTTCGTCGACGTGAAGATTGTCGATTATGCGGTGACCTCTACCGACGAGCAGCGCCGCACCAGCTGGATGACCAGCGAATCGCTGGCCGAGTTCCTTGATCCACAGGACGCCAGCAAAACGGTGGAAGGCTACCCGGCGCCGCTGCGCGCGGTGCTGGTCGCCACCAAACCCTGAGGCTTAGCGGCGCGAGAGCGCCAGCTTCGCCGCGAAGCCGATAAACACCATGCCCGTCAGGCGGTCCATCACCTTGAGCACCGCCGGACGGCGCAGGTGCGCGGCGAAGTAGTGGCTGCCGCCAATCAGGATGGCGTTCCACAGCAGCCCAATGGCAATATGCATCAGCGCCAGCAGGCTGCACCAGAGCGGCACCGACGTCCCCGCCGGAATAAACTGCGGCAGAAAAGTGACGTAAAACACGCCCATTTTGGGATTGAGCAGGTTGCCGAACAGACCGCGGTTAAAGCAGCTCAGATAGCTTTGCGGCGCGCTTTCCGCCGCCGCTTCATGCAGCGGCTGCGTGCGCGGGCTGAGCAACAACCTGACGCCAAGATAGAGCAAATAGGCCGCGCCGACCCACTTCAGCAGGTTATAGGCCATTTCCGACGCCAGCAGCAGCGCGCCCAGACCACATCCCACCGCGACGCCCCACACCAGACACCCAAGGTTGATGCCCAGCGCCGTCGCGCTGCCGCGTCGCCAGCCCTGCGCAGCGGCAGTGCGCAGCACCAGCGCGGTATCGAAACCGGGCGTCAGCGTCAAAATAGTAATGGCGAATAAAAACGAGAACAGCAGCGTAGTGGTCATCACTCTCTCCCTGAAATGGTGCCGCTTACTTTAACAAACTTTTAACGCGGACGCGCGGCTTCTGCGCGCTACTCCGGCTCAGCAGGCCGATCCCAGTACTGATATTTATAGGCGGCGCTGAGATGGCGCTCAATGGTGCCTTTGTCGAACACTTCGGTTTCATGCAGATAGCTTAACGTGCAGTTGCCGACCTCGTCCCATAGCTGACACTCGTCGACTGAACGCAGCGAGCTGACCGGCGTGGTCGCGGTGCCGTGCAGCTGCCATTCGCGGAAATCTTTATCATAGGTATAGAGATCTTTGCTGCGTGCCGTGACCGCGCTGACCACCTGCCCTTGCGGATTCCAGCGCCAGTTGCTTTCGCCGTTGGTCAGGGCGTCGGTGCCGCGCGAGACGCTTTTCGTCAGCCGCAGCTGCGCGTCGTAACGATAGGTGGTGTCGGTAAAGCCGCTTTTGCCCATGCTGGTGAATTTATCGGAAGCGGTGACGATATTGCCGTGCTGCCCGGTGAGCCAGCTGATGGTGCCCTGACGGTTATCGACCACCTGCTCTTTGCCCTCTTTCAGCACCTTCACCAGGTAAGCGTACTCCGCTACCCAGCCGCCCTGCACGCGCGCAATGTGCTGCTCCATGCTCAGCACGACGTTGTGCTCTTTTTTATCGAAGGTGACGTCAGCCACCTGCAGGATGCCGCAGGGATCGAACTGCCCAAGCACGCGCTTTTGCGAGTCGACATCCTTGCCGAACTCCCCGGCGATCACCTGGCGCACCGCGCCTTTCGCGCTGCCGCCCAGCATAATCCAGCTGTTGCTGCTGGCGACGGCTTTACTGTGTGGAGCGCAGGCGGCGGCCCACAGCGCCGGAGAGGCGAACAGCGTACCCAGCGCAAGCGCCGCAATCAGAGAGCGTTTCATGGTGTAACTCCCAGAGATCTCAATAACCTGAGTGTAACCGTATTGGCGGCATCCGGCGCGGCCTGGTGAAATTCTGCGGATAAAAAGAACCCCAGCAAGATAACTGGGGTTTGGTACTTGCAAACATCACGTCATAAGGCGTGCTGCGCGGCAAAATCTGTGGTGATTCAGGCTACCCTGACGGTATTAAGCTGCATCACGCTTTTCATGGCTTCCACCACATCGCTATCCACGCAGTAACGGCTGAACTCATCCATTTCGGCTTCGGAACACATGGACACACCGGCTTTACGATAACGCATCGGTGAGGTCACGAGGCGGCTGGCGGAGCTGTGAACCTCGCTAAGTCCGCTGTCCAGGAACTTTTGCAGGTTGCTCAGGCGTACGCCAGCACCAGCCATAATGATTGGACCTTCGCTCTGTTCATTAAGTTCCCTTAATAAAGCAATTCCGTTTTCCGCGCTCTGCTGCTGGCCGGATGTCAGGATGCGCGCTACGCCCAGCGCGGTTAACTCATCCAGCGCGCGATTGGGACTGTGGCAAAGATCGAAGGCGCGATGAAAGGTCACCTGCATGCCGTCGCACAGCGCCATAATTTGCCGCATACGCGAGCGGTCAATGTGCGCCTCCTCATCCAGCATGCCGATCACCAGGCCGGGAAAACCCATTTCGCGAATTTTCGCCACGTCGGACTTCATAATCTCAAATTCGCGCGCCGTGTAGCAAAAGTCGCCGCCGCGCGGTCGGACGATAGGATGAACCGGAATCGATATTTCACGGCGTGCCGCTTCCAGCGAGCCGGACGACGGGGTCAGGCCGCCTTCGCGCGGTCCGGCGCACAGTTCAACGCGGTCGGCGCCGGCCTGCTGCGCCGTCATGGCGCAATCCACGCCGTAGCAGCAAATTTCCAGTGTGGTCATCTCTTCCTCCTTTACATGACGTCTGGCTCGACACAGGGCGATAAGTTAGTCTGACTACCCAATGAGTTTACGTGGAAACCCGCGCATGGCATTCAATTTTGACCAACGGATAGACCGTCGTCACACCAATAGCCTCAAATGGAACAAATATAGTGACCGAGACGTCCTTCCTTTGTGGGTCGCGGACACCGATTTTCGCTCGCCTGATTGCGTTATCGACGCGATAAAAACCCGCGCCGAGCATGGCATTTTTGGCTACGGCGATCGCCCGACAGGATTGATTGACGCCGCCATCGCGCGCTTCGAGCAGCGCTACCAGTGGAAAGTAGAGCCGGAGTGGATCGTCGTGCTGCCCGGCGTGGTGAGCGGACTCAATCTGACGGTGCGCGCGCTCACCGCGCCCGACGAGCGCTCCCTCTCTCCTTCGCCTATTTATCCGCCGTTTCGCGGCGCGGCGAAACTGGCAGCGCGCGAGCAGATCGCCCTGCCGTTGAGGCTCCAGTCGGGACGCTGGGTCGTCGACCTCAGCGAGGCCGCTGACCTGCTTAGCGGCAAAGAGAAGCTGTTGATGCTCTGCAACCCGCAAAATCCCGGCGGCACCGTCTACCGCCGCGACGAGCTGGAAGCGCAGCTGGCCTTTGCCCGCCAGCACGATTTGATCGTCTGTTCTGATGAGATCCACTGCGATCTGCTGCTTGAGCCCGGCGTCCGGCATATTCCCTTTGCCAGCCTGAGCGACGATGCCGCCCAGCGCAGCGTCACCCTGATTTCACCGTCCAAAACCTTCAACATCGCCGGACTCGGCGCGTCGCTGGCGATTATTCCCAACGCGGAACTGCGGGCGCGCTTTAAGCAGGCGCGCTACGGTATCGTGCCCGAGGTCGATATTCTGGCGCTGGTCGCCGCCGAAGCGGCCTGGCGCGGCGGCGACGCGTGGCTGGAGGGGCTGCTCGCCTATCTGCGCGTCAGCCGCGATCGTCTGCACGCCGCCGTTAACGCGCTGCCGGGCCTGTCGATGGCGAGTCCGGAAGCGACCTACCTGGGCTGGATAGACTGCAGCGGGCTGGATGTCGCCAGCCCGGCGCTCTATTTTGAAAACCGGGGATTAGGCTTTTCGCCTGGACGTGATTTCGGCGACGATCGCTTTGTGCGCTTTAATTTCGGCTGCACCCACGCCACGCTGGAAGAGGCGCTCGACCGGCTGCGCGCTGCCGTCGCCGCGCGCGCTTAGCGCGCCTCGCTGGCGACGATCTCCTCCAGTCGCCACGGATGAAATTTTATCGTGGTCTGCCCGTCGGTCACTGCCAGCGTCGGATTGGGCAGCCGCTCGTTTTCGCCCTGTGGCGAGCTGGTTTTGAACGAAATGCCCGGCTGCGCCAGCGCGTCGTCGCTGAGCAGCGCCATGGCGCGCATGCCCAGCGTCTGATGATCGCCGCGCAGCACAATTTCCACATGCTCAAAGCCCTCATGGCGATAGCGCTTTTCCCCTGGCCAGGGAAGTTCGATAACGTCCAGCGCCCAGCCGTTTAGTTGCAAAGGCTGATGCAGTTTAAACAGGCAGATGGGACGCCCGTTGATGATCGCTTCAGAGAATTGCATTCCGATCTTCAATAGTCCCTGCTTCCAGCGCTCCGCCGTGCTGTTCTGATGACAGCGCACCGCGATATGGTCGGCCTCAAGCGCCGCTAAGTTTATTCCGAGGCGATCGGCGAATTGTTGCAGCGACGCGCTGAAGCGCGTCAGATCGCGCGCTAAGTCCTCTAATTCAGAGGGAAATATTGGGTTGGAAGTCATAAATCATCTCTGTTAGTTTACGCTTTTTAATAAATGGAAAGTCCCGCCAGCACTGCTTCAGGCGTGATTAAATGTTAAGAATCATCCGATTTGGCCGTAATTTTGCCGTAAAACCACGTAAATTACCCTTTTAATTCGGATTTATCCCCTCTTCAGGTCCAGCAGTTGCTGGATGAAAGTTAGTTAAGTCTATGGAAAATATGACATTCATTTATACAATAAGATAACTCTTATTTGGCCGCCAAACAATTGCAGCCAAACCGCCTTTCTTATAAATTTGACCTAACACAACTACAAGGAATGGCTCTATGTTCATGCTCATTGTTGTCGCAGTCCTGATCGCACTGATGGGATTTGCAATTTCCCGCCACTGGAAGGTGCGTGAAGACAAAAGCGTCAAAAATCCTCGTCGCCCTCTTCGCCGTCGCTAATCTCTCTGTTTCGGGAAACCGGCCTGACGCCGTTTCCCCGCACGTTCTCTTGCGCGGCGGCTGCTGACGCAACGTGACATTTCACGTATACTTCCCCTCTTCTTTTTTCCATTCTGCGCGGCCTGCGGGCGCGTCGGCAGAGTGAGGACAACGGCTCTCTGCGCGGCAGACGAGCCTTTTAGCACATGAAGGTAATGCGGTGAATATTCAGGCTCTTCTTTCCGAAAAAGTCAGTCAGGCGATGATTTTAGCCGGTGCGCCGGCCGACTGTGAACCCCAGGTTCGCCAGTCCGCCAAGGTTCAGTTTGGGGATTATCAGGCAAACGGCATCATGGCCGTGGCGAAAAAGCTGGGTCAGGCGCCGCGACAGCTGGCTGAAAGCGTGATGACGCATCTTGACCTGAACGGCATCGCCAGCAAGGTGGAGATCGCCGGGCCAGGCTTCATCAATATTTTCCTCGATCGCGACTGGCTGGCGGCCCAGGCGAAGCAGGCGCTGACGCAGCCGCGTCTGGGCGTCGCCGCCGTTGAGCCGCACACCATCGTCGTTGACTACTCCGCGCCGAACGTGGCGAAGGAGATGCATGTCGGCCACGTCCGCTCCACCATTATCGGCGATGCCGCCGTGCGCACCCTGTCGTTTCTGGGCCATAACGTGATCCGCGCCAACCATGTGGGCGACTGGGGCACGCAGTTCGGCATGCTGATCGCCTATCTTGAAAAGCAGCAGAACGAGCATCATGAAGAGATCGCGCTCGCCGACCTCGAAGCCTTCTACCGCGAAGCGAAACGCACCTACGACGAAGACGAAGCCTTCGCCGAGCGCGCGCGCGCCTATGTGGTCAAGCTGCAGGGCGGCGACGAATATTGCCGCACCATGTGGAAGAAGCTGGTCGATATCACCATGGGCCAGAATCAGCTGATTTATGACCGCCTTAACGTGACCCTGACGCGCAAAGATGTGATGGGCGAAAGCCTCTATAACGACATGCTGCCGGGCATTGTCGAGGATTTGCGCGCCAAAGGGCTGGCGGTGACCAGCGAAGGCGCGACCGTGGTGTTCCTCGACGAGTTCAAAAATAAAGAAGGCGAACCGATGGGGGTCATCATCCAGAAGAAAGATGGCGGCTACCTCTATACGACAACCGATATCGCCTGCGCCAAATATCGTTATGAGACGCTGAAGGCCGATCGCGTGCTCTACTACATCGATTCGCGCCAGCATCAGCATCTGCAGCAGGCGTGGACTATCGTGCGCAAAGCGGGCTACGTGCCGGAATCCGTTCCGCTGGAGCACCACGCCTTCGGCATGATGCTGGGCAAGGACGGCCGTCCGTTTAAAACCCGCAGCGGCGGCACCATCAAGCTTGCCGATCTGCTGGACGAGGCGCACGATCGCGCGCTGGCGCTGGTGCGCGAGAAGAATCCGGAGATGAGTGAAGCGGAGCTGCAGCAGCTGGCGGAAGTGGTCGGCATCGGCGCGGTGAAGTATGCCGATCTGTCGAAGAGCCGCACCACCGATTACATTTTCGACTGGGACAATATGCTGGCGTTCGAGGGTAATACCGCGCCCTATATGCAGTACGCTTACACCCGTGTGCTCTCTGTGTTCCGTAAAGCGGGCGTCGACGTCGACAGCATCGACGCGCCGCTGGCGATTACGGAGGATCGCGAGGCGCAGCTGGCGACGCGCCTGCTGCAGTTCGAAGAGACCATTACCCAGGTGGCGCGCGACGGCACGCCGCACGTGATGTGCGCCTATCTTTACGATCTGGCGGGGCTGTTCTCCGGCTTCTACGAGCACTGCCCGATCCTCAGCGCAGAGGATGAGACGACGCGCCAGAGCCGCCTGCAGCTGGCCGCGCTAACGGCGAAGACGCTTAAGCAGGGTCTGGATACCCTCGGCATCAAGACCGTCGAGCGTATGTAATAAACGGCTAGCGGACTTGACGAGTGGATAGCGTGGACCGAAGAGCAAAGCGTCCCGCGACATGGATGTCGCGGGCCGAGCGCGCAGGGATGCCTTGAGCGACTTTGCGATCGGACCACGCTATCCGCGTTTGCACCTTAGCCACAAAAAACCCCGCCGCAGCGGGGTTTTTTAATTCTGGTAATTCACCATCACTTCGCTGCTCAGCACCTGCAACCCCGGCGGCAATGCGCCCCTGCCCGCCACGCCGAACACCATATAGAGCGTTTCGCTGGCATCCAGCGAGGCCAGCTCGCGCGTTGCGCCGCTGCCGCCCTCCAGCGAGGCGCAGCGCTGCGCGCCGCAGAGCTTCACCTGCAATCCCGACGGCGCCGCGCCGGTGAGCTGATAGCGCCAGCTAATCATATTCACCGTGCCGGAGACGCCCGGCGGCGCATGCAGCGGCTTTGACTTCACCCAGGCGCCGCGGTTGCTCAACGGCGGGCCGCTAACGCTGGCGTGCCACGCGCCCGACGCGGCGTAAAGCGGCAGCGCCGTCAGCGACAGCAGCGCCAGACCCCACAGCCCATAACGCATTACTTGCCTCCGATGGTGGCGGTCATACGGATATGACGATTGTCGGTCAGCTCCATATTGGAGAGCACCACCAGCTGCGGCAGATTGCGGCGCAGGAAACGCGCCAGCAGCGCGCGCAGCGGATGGTTGACCAGCAGCACCGGCGGCGCGCCCAGCATCTCCTGACGCTGAAGCGCGGCCTGCGCCTGCTCCAACAGTCGGTCGGCCAGCCCCGGCTCCAGCCCGCCGCCGCCCTGCAGCGCCTGCAGCAGCAAGCGCTCCAGCGTGGTATCGAGGCCGATCACCTGCACTTCGTCATTGCCCGGGAACCACTGCTGGGTAATGGCGCGGCCCAGCGCGACGCGGACCACGCTGGTCAACTCCTGCGGATCGTTCTGCACCGGCGCGTGTTCCGCCAGCGTTTCGATAATGGTGCGCATATCGCGAATCGAGACGCGCTCGATCAGCAGGTTTTGCAGCACCTTGTGCAGCGTCGTCAGGGTGATAACGCCTGGCACCAGATCTTCCGTCAGCTTCGGCATCTCCTGGCTGACGCGATCGAGCAGCTGCTGCGCCTCCTGACGCCCAAACAGCTCGCTGGCGTACTGGCCAATCAGGTGGTTAAGGTGCGTCGCCACCACGGTGCTCGCCTCCACCACGGTAAAGCCCTGGATCTGCGCCTGCTCTTTCAGCGCGCTGTCGATCCAGATGGCCGCCAGGCCGAACGCCGGATCGACCGTCGCCTCGCCCGGCAACGTGCCCGCCGCCGTGCCGGGGTTGATCGCCATCCAGCGGCCAGGATAGGCATCGCCGCTGCCGATCTCGACCCCTTTCATCAGAATGCGGTAGCGCGCCGGCGGCAGCTCCATGTTGTCGCGGATATGCACCACCGGCGGCAGGAAGCCAACATCTTGCGCCACCTTTTTACGGATGCTGCGGATACGGCCCAGCAGCTCGCCGTTCTGCGTGCTGTCCACCATCGGGATCAGGCGATAGCCGACCTCCATGCCCAGCGTGTCCTCGAGCTGCACGTCGGTCCAGGAGGCTTCGGTGTTGGCAGGCGTATCGGAGGCTTTCATCACCGCGCTGCTGGCGGCTTCCGGATTCTTCTTCGCCTCCATCTCGCGGCCGCGCATCCACCAGGCCAGACCGAGCAGCGCGCCGGTAAACAGCAGAAACACGAAGTTCGGCATGCCGGGCACCATGCCGAGCAGGCCGAGCACGCCGGCGCTGAGCAGCATCACGCGCGGGTTATTGAACAGCTGCCCCACCATCTGCTCGCCGACATCCTGATCGGTGCCGACGCGGGTGACGATCACGCCCGCCGCGGTTGAGATCACCAGCGCCGGGATCTGCGCCACCAGGCCGTCGCCGATGGTCAACAGCGTATAGGTCTCGGCGGCGTGGCCAATGTCCATGCCGTGCTGCACCACGCCGACCAGCAGTCCGCCGATCACGTTAATCACCATAATGAGAATGCCGGCGATGGCGTCGCCGCGCACAAACTTACTGGCGCCGTCCATCGAGCCGTAGAAGTCCGCTTCCTGCGTCACTTCGCTACGGCGCGTTTTCGCCTCCTGTTCGCCGATCAGGCCGGCGTTCAGGTCGGCGTCGATCGCCATCTGTTTACCCGGCATGCCGTCAAGCACAAAGCGCGCGCCCACTTCCGCGATACGCCCTGCGCCTTTGGTGATAACCATGAAGTTGATCACCACCAGGATAACGAACACCACGATGCCGATGGCGAAGTTGCCGCCGACGAGGAAGTGGCCGAACGCCTCGACCACCCGTCCCGCCGCGCCCGCGCCGGTGTGCCCTTCCATTAAAATGATACGCGTCGAGGCGACGTTCAGCGCCAGGCGCAGCAGCGTCGAGAAGAGCAGGATGGTCGGGAAGGCGGCGAACTCCAGCGTGCGCTGGGTGAACATCGCCACCAGCAGCACCATAATCGAGAGCGCGATGTTAAAGGTGAACAGCAGATCGAGGATGAAGGCGGGCAACGGCAGCACCATCATCGACAGGATCATCATGATCAACACGGGACCGGCAAGCACCTGCCACTGTGTATCTTTCAGGTTGTTCGGTAAACGCAGTTTTGCGGCCAGGTTAGCCATCGTTTCGCTTCTCTCCTGCAAAGTCCATCTCTGCCGGGACCGGCAGGTTTTTCGGTTTGTTTGGGATCAGGCCGCCTTCGCGCTTCCAGCGGCGCAGCTGCCAGACCCAGGCCAGCACTTCCGCCACCGCCGCGTAAAGCGCGCCGGGGATCTGCTGGCCGATTTCAGTGTGCCGGTAGAGGGCGCGCGCCAGCGGCGGCGCCTCCAGCAGCGGAATGCGATGCTCTGCGGCGATTTCCCGGATCTTCAACGCCACCTCGCCCGCGCCTTTCGCCACCACTTTCGGCGCGCTCATCTTGTTCTCGTTGTACTGCAGCGCCACCGAGTAGTGCGTCGGGTTGGTCACGATCACGTCCGCCTTAGGCACATCGGCCATCATGCGGCGGCGCGCGGCGGCGCGCATCGCCTGGCGAATGCGCCCTTTGACGTGCGGGTCGCCCTCCTGCTGTTTGAATTCGTCGCGGATCTCCTGGCGCGACATGCGCAGCTTTTTGTAGTAGCTGTAGAGCTGCCAGAAAACGTCGTAGCCCACCATTGGGATCAGGCCAAGGATCACCAGCGCGCAGCAGGCGGCGATCATTCCCAGCCCGTGCATCAGCGCATTGGTGGGCGACTGGCTGATCAGCCGCAGCATCTCCGGCCAGTGCGACCAGATGTACCAGCCGCCGACGCTGCCCACCAGAATCGCCTTCAGGATGCCCTTAAAGAGCTCGGTCCAGGCCTGGGCGGCGAACATGCGGGCGAAGCCGGGCAGCGGATTGAGCTTTTTGAAGTCCATCTTGATCGATTTGCCGCTGAGCACGATGCCGCCCAGCAGCATCGGCGCGGCGATCGCCACCAGCACCAGCCCGCCCATTAGCGGCAGCAGCGCCATGACCGCCTGGCCGACCAGGCTGCTGATATGGCCGATAATCAGCTTGCTGTCGTTCACCATGCTGTGGTCGAAGCGCAGGCCGGAGGCGACCATCGCCGCCAGCTGGCGCGCCATCAGCGTGCCGCCCAGCCAGAGGACCATCAGTCCCGCCAGCAGCATCAGCACCGACGTCAGCTCGCGCGAACGCGGGATCTGCCCCTCTTCACGCGCCTTTTCAAGTCGGTGGGGTGTGGGCGATTCTGTTTTGTCCTCGTCGCTCTCTTCAGCCACGACAAACCTCAGTGGGTAGGAATTCTGAGCATAGAATGCCAAATTTGGCTTTGGTTAAAGCGAAGATAAAACGGGGAAAAGAGGCGTTCTTTGGCGGATGAGTTTGGGAATGAGGCGCGGGACCGCCTGGAAGGCAGTCCCGCTTATGGCAAGCCGTGGCCAGCCTGAAGGCTGGCCACGCGGGGTTAAAACCCTAAGCTATCCAGCAGGTCGTCAACCTGATCCTGATTCGCCACCACGCCCGGTGCATCGGCGTGGATCTGCGGACCGTTCAGCAGGCTGGTGCCCTCCTGACGCTTCTCGGCGCTGACTTCCGGCATGTTCTCCAGCAGCACCATCAACAGCTGGCGCTCAATCTCCTGGATCACATCCATCATGCGCTTGATAACCTGACCGGTCAGGTCCTGGAAATCCTGCGCCATCATGATTTCAAGCAGCTGTTTGTTGGTAAAGGCGGTATGATCTGGCACTTCGCTGAGGAATGCGCGCGTATCCGTCACCAACTCCCGCGCATCGGCCAGTTCAATCGGGTTCTCAAACCATTGGTCCCAACGCCCTTTCAGCTGGGTTGCCCCGGCTTCCATTTTATCCTGATGCGGTTGCGCCGCTTCGACGCAGTTCAGCGCACGGTCGGCGGCCTGCGCCGTCATCTGCACCACATAATCCAGACGATCGCGGGCATCGGGAATGGCTTCAGCCGCATCGGCGATGGCTTTATCCAGCCCCAGCTCGCGCAGACTGTCGCGCAGCATGCGCGTCAGAGAGCCGATGCGAGCAATGATGTCGTGTGCCGAGGCATCCTCAGTTGGTTTCGGAAGGTCGCTCATCACATCTCCTTACATGCCCAGTTTTTCGAAGATCTTGCCTAACTTCTCTTCCAGCGTAGCGGCGGTAAAAGGCTTCACCACGTAGCCGCTGGCGCCGGCCTGTGCGGCGGCGATAATGTTCTCTTTCTTCGCTTCTGCGGTCACCATCAGCACCGGCAGCTTGCCCAGCGCGGCGTCGGCGCGAATGGTCTGCAGCAGCTGCAGGCCATCCATGTTCGGCATGTTCCAGTCGGAGATCACGAAGTCGAAACCGCCCGCTTTCAGCTTGCCCAGCGCGTCTACACCATCTTCCGCTTCTTCAACGTTATTGAAGCCCAGCTCTTTTAGCAGGTTACGCACAATACGACGCATCGTGTTGAAGTCGTCCACCACCAAAAAGCGCATGTTTTTATCAGCCATAATTACTCCTGTGTTATCTCGCCCGGCAGGACGGGCCTGTTAAATACGCAGTGCCTGTCCGGCGCTAATTTTTGCCAGCATATGCTGGCTGATGTTGCCTAAATCCACGACTTCGCTTACACCGCCGCTGGCGATGGCTTCTCGCGGCATTCCAAAAACCACGCAGGAGGCTTCGCTCTGTGCGATGGTCCAGGCGCCGGCGCGATGCATTTCCAGCATGCCCGCCGCGCCGTCGTTGCCCATGCCGGTGAGGATGACGCCCACCGCGTTACGTCCGGCGTTAATGGCCACCGATTTGAACAGCACATCCACAGAGGGTTTGTGGCGGTTCACCGGCGGCCCTTCATTCAGTTTCACGACATAGTTGGCGCCGCTGCGCGCCAGCTCCATATGCATCGCGCCAGGGGCGATATAGGCGTGCCCAGGCAGAATGCGCTCGCCGTCCTCCGCCTCTTTCACCGTGATTTGACAGAGCTTGTTCAGGCGATCGGCGAAGGATTTGGTAAAGCCCGGCGGCATATGCTGGGTGATCATCAGCGCCGGACTGGTCGGCGGCAGCGGCTGCAGCACGTGGCGAATCGCTTCGGTGCCGCCGGTCGAAGAGCCGATGGCGATCAGCTTTTCGCTGCTCAGCAGCGGACCAGCCTTTAAGGTCGCCGGCGCCGGCATCATCGGCCGGGCGTGCAGCTGCGCGCGCGCCGCCGCGCGGATCTTGTCGGCGATCGTCTGGCTGTAGGAGAGCATCCCTTCGCGGATGCCGAGCTGCGGCTTGGTGACAAAATCCACCGCCCCCAGCTCCAGCGCGCGCAGGGTGATCTCCGAGCCTTTGCCGGTCAGCGACGACACCATCACCACCGGCATCGGGCGCAGACGCATCAGCTTCTCGAGAAAGTCGAGGCCGTCCATGCGCGGCATCTCCACGTCCAGCGTCAGCACCTGCGGGTTGTACTGCTTGATTAAATCGCGGGCGACCAGCGGATCGGGCGCTGTCGCCACCATCTCCATATCGGGATGACTGTTGATGATTTCGGTCATCAACTGGCGCATCAGCGCGGAGTCGTCCACGCACATTACGGTGATTTTGCTCATCATCTTTCCTTCGTCAGTCCATAGACGGTTTGTCCACGCAGCCAGAACTCTTTGCTGATCTGACTAAAGTTCTCTGAATGACCGGCAAACAGCAGTCCGCCCGGCTTCAGCAGGGGAACAAAACGGCGCAGAATCTTTTCCTGCGTCTCTTTATCGAAATAGATCATTACGTTGCGGCAGAAGATCGCATCGAACGGTCCCGGCAGCGCCCACTCGTTCGCCAGCAGGTTAAGCTGGGCGAAGTTAACGCTGTTCGCCAGTTCCGGACGCACCCGCACCATGCCGTCATGCGGGCCGGTGCCGCGCAGGAAAAAGCGCTGCATCTGCTGCTGCGACAGCGTGCGCAGCTCTTCCTGCCGATAGACGCCGGAAATCGCCTTCTCCAGCACCTGAGTATCGATATCGCTGGCGTGCACCTGGAACTTGCCCGGTCCGGCGCCCAGCGTTTCTGCCAGCGTCATGGCGATGGAGTAAGGCTCTTCGCCGGTCGAGGCGGCGGCGCACCAGACGTTAAAGCTGCCCGCGCGCTTGCGCGCGTGTTCCGCCAGAATGGGGAAATGGTGCGCCTCGCGGAAAAACGCCGTCAGGTTGGTGGTCAGTGCGTTGATAAAAGCCTGCCACTCTGCGCTGTTGACGTCGTTCTCCAGCAGCGCCAGATAGCGGCCGAAGTCGTCGATGTTCAGCGTGCGCAGGCGACGCACCAGACGGTTGTAGACCATCTCGCGCTTGTGGTCGGCCAGCACAATGCCAGCGCGCTGATAGATCAGCTGGCTGATACGACGAAAGTGTGTATCCGAAAGCGGCAGACGCTGCACCATCTGCGAGAGCAGCGTTGTCGCTTCGGTTTGATCCAGTAACGTCGATTTCTTCATTTCAGGTCACCTGGCACTGTACTTAATTCATTAAATTCTGCTGCTATGTCGGGCGGCGTTGCCGCCGGCCCGACCATCCAGGCGGTTAAAAGGTTTCCCAGTTGTCGTCGCTGCGAACAGCCGGCGCGCGGGAGGCCGCAGCCGGCGCGTCCAGTCCTAAACTTTTCGACGCCGTAGTTCTGTTAACGGCCTGGGCGACAAATTCTTTACCAATATTGAACACAGAAACTGCCTGTTTCAGTCGGCTGGCCTGATCTTCCAGCGAAGCAGCCGCCGAAGCGGACTCTTCCACCAGCGCGGCGTTCTGCTGGGTGACGCGATCCATCTCCGTCACCGCGAGGCCGACCTGATCGATGCCGCGGCTCTGCTCGTCCGACGCCGAGGCGATCTCGCCCATGATGTCGGTGACGCGCGTCACCGCGCTAACGATGTCATGCATGGTCTCGCCCGCGCTCTCTACCAGCACCGAGCCGGTATCGACGCGCGCCACGGAGTCCTCGATCAGCGCTTTAATCTCTTTCGCCGCCTGGGCGCTGCGCTGCGCCAGGCTGCGCACTTCGCCCGCCACCACCGCGAAGCCGCGGCCCTGTTCGCCTGCGCGCGCCGCTTCCACCGCCGCGTTCAGCGCCAGAATATTGGTCTGGAAGGCGATGCCGTCGATGACGCTGGTGATATCGGCAATCTTCTTCGAGCTGCCCGCGATGTCGCTCATGGTTTTCACCACGCCGTCTACCACTTTGCCGCCCTTCTGCGCGGTTTCCGAGGCGCTCAGCGCCAGCTGGGACGCCTGGCGGGCGTTCTCGGCGTTCTGTTTCACCGTCGCGGTCAGCTGCTCCATGCTGGCGGCGGTCTGCTCCAGCGACGCCGCCTGCTCTTCGGTGCGCGACGAGAGATCGTTATTGCCGATGGCGATTTCGCTGGCGCCGGTGTAGATGGCGTCCGCGCCGTCGCGTACCGTGGAGACGGTGCGCACCAGCGCCTGCTGCATCTCCTGCAGGGCCTCAAGCAGGTCGCCCAGCTCGTTGCGAACGCTATAGGTAATCGGCTGCGTCAGGTCGCCGTGTGCGATATGGCGGATATGCTCAATGCTCAGCTTCAGCGGGCCGATCAGCGCGCTGCGCATGACCGTCCAGACCAGCAGGCTGATCAGCAGCGAGGCGATTACCAGGCCGATCGCCATAAGAATGGCATGGTTGTAAGCGGCGTTATTGGCGTCGATGCCCTGCTTCGCCAGCAGCTGGTTATGGCTCTGCCAGGCGTTGTAATCGTTTTCAAACTTATCCTGAAAACCCTGCGTCGGCTGGTCGACAAAGCCCTTGAAGTTACCGGCGGCAAGGAAGCCGGTCAGCTCGGTCAGCGCGTCGCGGTAGGCTTTATAGTTCGCCTGCAGCGTCAGCACGTTCTCGGCGGTTTTGCCCTTTTCCGACAGGTTGGCGTTAAAGTCGGCGAAGCCTTGATCGGCAACCTTCAGCTCCTGGTTGGCCAGCGCCACCAGATCCTGCACCGTCGCGCCGGAACCCGCCTGCTGGCTGTCCAGCAGGTAGCGGATGCCGGCCCGGTTCAGGGTATTGCGCGCCTGTACCAGGGAAACCCATGAGGTGCCCATCGCCTGCTGTAGCGTCGCGAGACGCTGGTTATAAGCAAAATTCTCTTTGTCAGCTTTTACCGTATTGAAAAAAGCGCTTCCGGAAACCAGCTGGAGCAGAACAAACAGCGCCAGCACACCCAGCAGCCCGGAGATAACGCGTACTCGATTAAACATAAACACCTCATTGGTTGGCGGATCTCACCTGTTATCGGCCTCAGCGAGGGGATCTTTATGCAGGCGGCGCGGGGTTGGACCAGCTGGCGTGAAAATGAAAAGGCGCGCGCCCTCGGCGCGGCAACAAGCGGGATTAAAGAGGCCCGCTTCCCTGCGGGCAGTGCGTTGCGGGTTAAAAGGTTTCCCAGTTATCGCCGCCCGCGGGCGCGGCCAGCGCCTTGCGTACCGGCGCGGCTGGCACCGCGCGCGACGCTACGCGCGCCGCCTGCGCGGCGCGTGGGATGGTAAACACCGCCACCGACTGGCTGAGGCGGCTCGCCTGATCTTCCAGCGAGGCGGCCGCCGAAGCAGACTCCTCTACCAGCGAGGCGTTCTGCTGGGTGACGCGATCCATCTCCGTTACCGCCTGACCAACCTGGTCGATGCCGCGGCTCTGCTCGTCCGACGCTGAGGCGATCTCGCCCATGATGTCGGTGACGCGCGTCACCGCGCCGACGATTTCGCTCATGGTGTCCCCCGCGGTGCCCACCAGCTGCGAGCCGGCATTGACGCGGTTCACCGAATCTTCGATCAGCGATTTAATCTCTTTCGCCGCCTGGGCGCTGCGCTGCGCCAGGCTGCGCACTTCGCCCGCCACCACGGCGAAGCCGCGGCCCTGCTCGCCCGCGCGCGCCGCTTCCACCGCCGCGTTCAGCGCCAGAATGTTGGTCTGGAAGGCGATGCCGTCGATGACGCCGGTGATATCGGCGATCTTCTTCGAGCTGCCGGCGATGTCGCTCATGGTTTTCACCACGCCGTCCACCACGCTGCCGCCTTTGCGCGCGGTTTCCGAGGCGCTCAGCGCCAGCTGCGACGCCTGGCGGGCGTTCTCGGCGTTCTGCTTCACCGTGGCGGTGAGCTGCTCCATGCTGGCGGCGGTCTGCTCCAGCGACGCCGCCTGCTCTTCGGTGCGGGCGGAGAGATCGTTATTGCCCGCCGCAATTTCGCTGGCGCCGCTCAGAATGGCGTCGGAGCCGTCGCGCACGTTGCTGACGGTGCTGACCAGCGCCTGCTGCATCTCCTGCAGGCCGTTCGCCAGCTGGCTCATCTCGTTGCGCCCTTCCACCACGATCGGCTGGGTAAGATCGCCCGCCGCAATGGTGCGGATATGGATCAGCAGTTGGCGCAGCGGCGCGATCAGCACGTGACGCAGGCCGAACCAGCAGGCGACCACCACGCCGATCACCAGCAGCGCTACCGCCGCCAGCAGCCACATCATTTGGGTAAAGGCGCGCTGGTTCTGCTCTGCGCCCTGCGCGGCGAGCGCGGTCTGCTTCGCGCGCCATTCGCTGTAGGCTTCCTGCATCGTGTTCTGGGTCTGCTCGATATTGAAGCGGAACATGCCCTGCAGATCGCGCGCCCTCAGGCGCTCCAGCATCCCGGCCAGGCCGTCGTGATAGCTGGCGTACTGCGCTTCAAGACGGTCGCGCAGCGCCACCTCAAGACCCGGCGTCGACGGCAGATCGTAATAGATTTTGAAGTGGCGATCGGCCTGCGCCAGCTGCTGCTCTGTCTGCTTTACCAGCTCGTCTAACGGGCCGCCGTTCATCTGCGCTGCCGTGCTGCTCTGCAGCCGCAGCATGGCGCGGTTGAGGGTGATGCGCGTCTGATTGAGCGCGATCCAGGCGTCGGTCATCGCCGTGACGTTGCTGGTGGAGACCTGCGCCAGCGCGAAGGCCTCTTTATCTTTTTTTAGCGCGGACCAGAACAGCCCGCCCGACGTCAGCTGCATCAGGCTAAAGATAGCCAGCACGGCGATCAGGCTGGTCACCACTTTGATTCGTTTCAACATATATTTTCCCAGGAGTCATAAAAAAAACGTGCAGGCTCTCTATCGGCGCGCGGCCGCCAGATCTGAGCCGGTTTAACGGTTTTTGGAGTTATGTAGGTTTTTAAAGCGCGGTGTGACGCTGGGGGGACATGCCGGGCGGCTGCCCGGCAGAGTAAGGGGGAGACCGATCAGAAGGTTTCCCAGTTGGCGTCGCTGCCTGGCGCGACCAGCGCTTTGCGCGGCGCGGCGGCCGGGCTGAGCACTGGCGCTGCGATCTGGGCGTGTCGGGTACCAGCAGCCGCTGCCGCGGCGCGCGGGATCTTGAAGACCGCCACCGACTGGCTCAGACGGCTCGCCTGCGACTCTAGCGAGGCGGCCGCCGCGGCGGACTCCTCTACCAGCGAGGCGTTTTGCTGGGTAACGCGATCCATTTCCGTCACCGCCTGACCAACCTGGTCGATGCCGCGGCTCTGCTCGTCCGACGCCGAGGCGATTTCGCCCATGATGTCGGTGACGCGCGTCACCGCGCTAACGATCTCGCTCATGGTGTCGCCCGCGGTGCCCACCAGCTGCGAGCCGGCATTGACGCGGTTCACCGAGTCTTCGATCAGCGATTTAATCTCTTTCGCCGCCTGGGCGCTGCGCTGCGCCAGGCTGCGCACTTCGCCCGCCACCACCGCGAAGCCGCGGCCCTGCTCGCCCGCGCGCGCCGCTTCCACCGCCGCGTTCAGCGCCAGAATGTTGGTCTGGAAGGCGATACCGTCGATGACGCTGGTGATATCGGCGATCTTCTTCGAGCTGCCGGCGATGTCGCTCATGGTTTTCACCACGCCGTCCACCACGCTGCCGCCCTTCTGCGCGGTTTCCGAGGCGCTCAGCGCCAGCTGCGACGCCTGGCGGGCGTTCTCGGCGTTCTGCTTCACCGTGGCGGTGAGCTGCTCCATGCTGGCGGCGGTCTGCTCCAGCGACGCCGCCTGCTCTTCGGTGCGGGCGGAGAGGTCGTTGTTGCCTGCGGAGATTTCACTGGCGCCGGTAAAGATGGCGTCAGAGCCGTCGCGCACGTTGCTGACGGTGCTGACCAGCGCCTGCTGCATCTCGTGCAGGCTGGCGGCCAGCTGGCTCATCTCATTGCGCCCTTCCGCGTGGATGCGCTGCGTCAGGTCGCCCTGCGCAATCTGCTGGATGTGGGCGATATTGGCGTTCAGCGGATTGATCAGCACGCGGCGCAGGCCAATCCAGCACAGCGCGATAACCACCACCACCATCGCCATGATGGTGCCGAGGATCCAGAGCATGCGCGTGTAGGCGCTGGCGTTTTTCTCCACGCCCCGCTCGGTCAGGTGCGCCTGATTGGCGCGCCAGTCGGTGTAGACCTTCAGGAAGGCGTTCTGGCTCGGCGCCACCGGCGCCTTGCCCGCCTCGTCGAGATTGCTGGACTGCAACGCGGTTTGCAGCTGGGTCAGCGCGGTCGCATAGGCGCCATAGGCGTCCATCAGCCGGTTGTTGAGCGCGGCGTCCTGTCCCGGCGTGTCCGGCGTGGCCTTGAACAGATCGAAGTTCGTTGCTGCGGTTTTCTGAAATAGCTGGCTGTCGGTAAACAGCGACGCAATATCCGGCGTGCTGCCATCCACTTTGCTGTTCGCAATGCGCAGCTGAATACGCGTCAGCACGACGCGGCTCTGGTTGAGGCTCATATAGGCGTCGTTAAGCGCCTGCAGATTTTTACTGGCGAGCTGCGATACGTTGAAGCTGGTTTTATCGTCGCTCAATGCAGAGAAGAACACTGCCCCTGAGAACGCCTGGAACAGGCCGAACATCAATAGCACCAGCAGCAAGCTGGTGACGACACGAATTTTGGTTAGCATAAGGAAGCCCTGGAGAAGTAGGAGATCAAGCAGTAGAAGTATCGGCAGAGTACGGGATATATTTAGCGCAAGGCGGGATAAATAAAATGCGCTTGTTGTTGTTTTTAAAAGAAATAATAACGAGCCGGTTTAATCCCGGCTCGTGAGAAACAGGGCTTACGCGCTGCGCAGCGTATCCATCAGCGCCATCTCTTCGCTGCTCAGCAGCTTCTCGATGTCCACCAGAATCAGCATGCGCTCGCCGAGCGCGCCAAGACCGGTCAGGTACTCGGTCGACATGGTCACGGCGAATTCCGGCGAAGGACGGATCTGATCCTGCGTCAGCGACAGCACGTCAGAGACGCCGTCCACCACGATGCCGACCACGCGATGCTCCAGATTCAGCACGATCACCACGGTGTTGTCGTTGTACTCAACGTCCGGCTGGGAAAACTTCACGCGCAGATCGATAATCGGCACGATGACGCCGCGCAGATTGGTAACGCCCTTGATAAACTCCGGCGTATTGGCGATGCGCGTAACCTGATCGTAGCCGCGGATCTCCTGCACCTTAAGAATATCGATACCGTACTCTTCGTCTCCCAGCGTAAATACCAGGAACTCCTGGCCGACGGTTTCGCCGGCGATTTTGGTCACGGTTGCCATTCCAGTCATGTTTCTACCCTTTTGTTATCAGTCAGGCGGCCGCGCCGGCCACACGTTTTTCACGGTTGAGCGATTGCAGCGCCGACACGTCAACGATCAGCGCGACGCTGCCGTCGCCGAGGATGGTGGCGGCGGAGATGCCAGGCACCTTGCGATAGTTGCTCTCGAGGTTTTTCACTACCACCTGATGCTGGCCAATAAGCTGATCGACCAGCAGCGCATAGCGTTTGCCGGCGCTCTGCAGGATCACCACGATGCCCTGCGTCGCTTCGGTTTTTGCGCCCTGCACGTCAAACACGTTCCACAGCTCGACCAGCGGCAGGTATTCGCCGCGCACTTCCAGCACGCATTCGCCGCCCGCCAGCGGCTTCAGCTCTTCGCCGCGCGGCTGCAGAGATTCCATCACCGCGTTAAGCGGCAGGATAAAGACTTCGTCCGCCACGCGCACCGACATGCCGTCGAGGATCGCCAGCGTCAGCGGCAGCAGAATGCGGATGGTGGTGCCTTTGCCCTGCTTCGAGGCGATCTCCACATGGCCGCCCATCTCCTGGATGTTTCGCTTCACCACATCCATGCCAACGCCGCGGCCCGACACGTCGGTGACCTGCTCAGCAGTAGAGAAGCCCGGCGCGAAGATCAGCATGCCGACCTCTTCGTCGCTCATGTTTTCGCTGACCGGCAGGCCGGACGACAGCGCTTTGGCGAGAATGCGCTCGCGGTTCAGGCCGGCGCCGTCGTCAGAGACTTCGATACAGATGTTGCCGCCCTGATGTTCCGCCGACAGCGTCAGGTTGCCGGTGGCTACCTTGCCCGCCGCCAGGCGTTTTTCCGGTGCTTCGATGCCGTGATCCAGGCTGTTGCGCACCAGATGCGTTAACGGATCGATAATGCGTTCGATCAGGCTCTTGTCGAGTTCGGTAGAGCTGCCGAGCAGCGTCAGCTCCACCTCTTTGCCCAGCTTGCTCGCCAGGTCGCGCACCAGGCGCGGGAAGCGGCTGAAGACATACTCCATCGGCATCATGCGGATCGACATCACCGATTCCTGCAGATCGCGCGCGTTGCGCTCCAGCTGGCCCATGCTGTTCAGCAGGTCGCCGTGCGCTACCGGATCGAGTTCGCCCGAGCGCTGCGCCAGCATTGACTGGGTGATCACCAGTTCGCCGACCAGGTTGATCAGCTGATCGACCTTCTCAACCGCGACGCGGATGCTGCTTGATTCGCTGGTTTTCGCGGGCGCGGCGGCACGTTTGCCTTCGCGCTTCGCCACCGGCAGTTCGCTGACGCTGGCGCTCTGCACCGGCGCGGCCTCGGCGACCGGCGCAGGCGCGGCGACCGGCGCGACGTCGGCAACCGGCGCGGCGTCAGCGTCCGGGAAGCGGATCTGCGCCTCTTCAATCACGAAGCAGAGCACCGCCACGATGTCGTCTTTGCTGACGCCGTCGATGCTCGCCTCAAGGAAATCGCTGCCTTTAACCACGTTGCTCAGGCTGCCGAGATTGCCCAGCTCCTCCAGCATCAGATCGACCTCTTTCTCTTTCAGGTCGACCAGCTTCACGCGCAGGCCGCTGCTGGCTGGCGCGCTCTGCACGGCGGGCGCGGCGGCAACGACCGGCGCGGCAACCGGCAGGCCTTTTGCCTCTAACGCCAGCTGGCGCAGCGCTTCGCAGATGTAGTTAAAGCTTTCCGCGTTCGGCTCCTGCGCGGTTTTATAGGCATCGAGCTGTTCCTGCATAATATCTTTGGTTTCCAAAAACAGGTTGATGATGTCGGTGCTGAGCTGCATCTCGCCGCGACGAGCACCATCCAGAATATTTTCCAGAATATGGGTAGTTTCCTGCAGAACCGTAAAACCAAAGGTTCCGGCTCCGCCTTTTATCGAATGGGCGGCGCGGAAAATGGCATTTAGCTGCTCGGAATCCGGCTCCTGGGGATCGAGCCCCAGCAGATGCTGCTCCATATCAGCTAACAGCTCATCGGCCTCATCGAAAAACGTCTGGTAAAAATCGCTGATGTCCATGCTCACGGGATCACCTCGGCTGTGAGGGGGCTGTTGTGGTTACCGGGCTGCTGCCTTGCGGCACAGGCGGCGCGGTAATCTTTTCTATGGCCGCCGGATCGCTCACCTGTACGGCGTCGCTCTCGGCGTTCTCTTTTTCAATCGCCGCTTCGGTGTCATGGTTCAACACCAGCAGGCTAATGCGGCGGTTAACGGCATCGTTACCGACGCGATTTTTCAGTTTCATGGTGTCGGCCATGCCGACCACGCGCAGGACTTTGCCGCCGTCGAGCCCGCCCATTACCAGCTCGCGACGCGAGGCGTTAGCGCGATCGGCGGAAAGCTCCCAGTTGCTGTAGCCGCGATCGCCATTCGCATACTGAAAGTCATCGGTATGACCCGCCAGACTGATGCGGTTCGGTATATCGTTAAGCAGCGGCGCAATGCCGCGCAGGATGTCGCGCATGTAGGGTTCGACTTCGGCGCTGCCGGTTTTAAACATCGGCCGGTTCTGGCTGTCGACTATCTGGATGCGCAACCCCTCTTCCACCATGTTGATAATCAGGTGCGGACGCAGCGCTTTCAGGCGCGGATCCGCCTCAAGCAGCTGGTCGAGCTTTTCGCGCAGGCGATTCAGGCGAATCTCGTCCAGCTTGCGCTTCTGCGCATCCATATCGACGACCTTTTTCACTTCGCCTTTGATGCGCGTCGCGTCGTCGCCGCCGCCTGGAATGGGGCTTTCGCTGTCGCTGCTGCGCTTGCCGCCGGTCATCGCGACCTTCAGCGGCGTTTTAAAATATTCGGCAATCTGCACCAGCTCTTGCGGGCTGGAGATAGAGATCAGCCACATCACCATAAAGAAGGCCATCATCGCCGTCATAAAGTCGGCATAGGCGATCTTCCATGAGCCGTGGCCGCCCTCGTGTCCTTTATGCTTGCGCTTTTTGACGACGATTATTGGACGGTTGCTGTTCTTCATGCAGTTTCGTCCGAGGTCTGTTTCGCCGGGTTCTTCGCGTTACGTACGTGCTCCTCCAGTTCGCTGAACGATGGACGCTCGGTGGAGTAAAGCGTCTTACGGCCAAACTCCACCGCGATCTGCGGCGCATAACCGTTCAGGCTGGAGAGCAGCGTAACCTTGATGCACTGCATCATCTTGGTGGTTTCAGAGCACTTCTGGCGCAGCACCGACGCCAGCGGCGAAATAAAGCCGTACGCCAGCAGAATACCGAGGAAGGTCCCCACCATGGCGTGCGCCACCAGCGCGCCCAGCTCGGCAGCCGGTCGATCCGCTGACGCCAGCGCGTGTACGACCCCCATTACCGCCGCCACGATGCCGAAGGCAGGCAGACCGTCGCCGACGGCGGATAAACTTTGCGCTGGCACTTCGCATTCATGCTCGTAGGTCTCGATCTCTTCATCCATCAGCGCCTCAATCTCAAAGGCGTTCATGTTGCCGCTGACCATCAGGCGCAGATAATCGGTAATAAAATCCACCAGCTGTTTATCGGCGAGAATACGCGGATAATTAGCAAATATTTCGCTCTGTGCTGGATCTTCAATATCGCGCTCCAGCGACAGCATGCCCTGCTGGCGCGATTTGGCCATCAGGCGATAGAGCAGCGCCATTAAATCCATATAAAGGGCTTTATTATATTTTGAGCCGCGCATCAGCTTCGGCAGCGCTTTTAACGTCTTTTTAATCGACTTGCCGTTGTTGCCGACGAAAAAAGCACCAAGGGCGGCACCGCCGATAATGAGCAGCTCAGACGGCTGGTAAAGCGCGCCCAGGTGGCCACCCACCAGCGCATATCCGCCCAACACGGATGCGACAACAATGATATAACCCAATAAGATCAGCACTAGAACATCCTTACGTCCGTTACGTGTTGGTGGAAGTTAAGCCAGAGAGCCGCAGGCGTTATTCAAATCGTGGGCAAAAAAAAAGCAGCGGGGGATACCCGCTGCTGGATGACTTTCCACGATGCGAACAAACTTAAACGGCGTGTTTAACCTGTTCATCCAGCAGTTGTGGAAAGGTATCGGCAGAATCTGCAGAAAGTTTACGTCTTTTTACCGCGCGCGACGGCGGCTGGCACAGGCTGCAGACGAAGCTGCCGACCGGCTGATGCGCGTGGTTGATGAAACTGCCGTTGCAGCTTTTGCAGTCGGCCAGTTCGAGCATATTACTTTCAACGAATCGCACCAGGGTCCAGGCGCGCGTCAGCGCCAACAGCGGGCCCTCGTCCGATTGCGGACACTGTTCGAGATAGAGGCGGTAAGCTTTGATTACCGCGTCAACGCCGGTCGCCATGCCGGTTTTCAGCATAAATTGCCAGGCGTTGCAGAACATAGAGGCGTGGATATTTTGCTCCCACGTCATAAACCAGTCGGTCGAAAAAGGCAGCATGCCCTTCGGCGGCGGGCTGCCGCGCAGCTCTTTATAAAGTTTAATTAAGCGGCCGCGGCTTAACTGGGTTTCGCTTTCCAGCATTTGCAAACGTGCGCCGAGCGTAATTAATTCCATCGCGAGTTGAATATCGCGCGCTTCCTGAACAATGCTCTTTTCCGACATTTACATCGCCCTCTTCTTCGCCGGCGTCTCGTCTTTAGAAACATTACGCAGTAAACGGCTAGATAATAAAATTCCGGTGTGGATTTGTTGTAAATCATCCACGCGAGATTCCTGCGTCAGGCGATTAATAATAGCGTGATCGTTAAAGCGAAACTGGCAAACCAACTGATTGGTTTCCGCTAACTTTACCATTTCCGGCAGAGTTAATTGCGACAATGCGTTAGCCATCTCTTCATCAATTCCGAGGCGAAACATTGCAGAAGCTTTTTCCTGGTTAATTAATCGCTGTGCAAGCAGTAAATACGACAGATTGATATCATAAATATGTTTTAGTAAATCAGATGTACCCATTTTTTCCATCCTGACAGACGCGACGTGAGAGCATCGCAGAAAAACCCTCTGCGTTACGGGTTGCTGGTTGTTAGATCTAAAGATGGCAAAAATTTACAGCCAAAAACCAAACGTACTCTGAAGTCTGCCTCATGTCCTGAACGACATATTTACAGTGTTAGTCAAAACCCCAGGGCCATTCTTTTTTAAATTATTGCGCTCTTCCGTGACGTCTTTTTACATTTTTTTAAGACTATTCCTAAAACAACGCAAATCTATCCCGTCTGATTTACACATACAACGACAGGACCGTGAAATTTTAGATAAAGTGTGATCTGCATCACACTTTTAAGGCAAATTTTTTCCTGAACCCTTCAGCGACGCTTTTATTTTGTCTGTTTTTTATACAAATTGGCTTTGTTTCATTTATATTTCGTCCTAACAAAGGGCTTATTCCCCTAATGGACTCGATATATCTTTCGCCGCGCCTCACGAGAGATCGATTATTTTTAACATTGCTTTTAACACCCTACAAGGCGCTAGCGGAAAGCGCCATAGCAGCATAATATGCTGAAAATGCACATTGTTAATCGCTGGAAAATTAATTACTTAGGGCAAATATTTCCTGGAGTGAGTAAGCGAAGCGTAAAGAGAGATGGCGCACATTCGTCGCGTTTTAACAACGAATCGTTAACCATTAACGGTGGGCGTAAAGCAGAGCGCAGCAGATGTAACAAGGCGTTACATTAGAAAAATGAATGAATAGTGGATTTAACACTTTTATGACTCACAACTATCGGCATTTCACCGCCAGACTTTAGGTCTGCGTGCAGAAAAAAAGCGTTTTTTTTCTCAGCTGTGGGTTAAAACGGCAAATTGAATGGGCTGGCGTTGTCAGATGACAACCCAAATCTTTAGCGGAACTGGATTGAGGCGGGCTGGCGCGGAGGAAGATAAACGGCGGCCCGTAAAAGCGGACCGCCGTGAAAATCAGGCGAGTTTCGGGAAGGTCGCCACTTTATTTGCCGTGCTGTGATCTTCACTGCGCGGCGGAATGGCCCACAAATCTTTCAGGAAGCTCTCGCGCCAGTGAGTAATGTCGTGCTTGCGCAGCACGGCCATCATGTCGTTATAGCGCGAAATACGCTCGGTGCGCGGCATGGTCAGCGCCTTATTCAAGGCCGCCGCCACTTCGTCGCGATCGTAAGGGTTAACAATCAGCGCCGAGGTCAGCTCGTTGGCGGCGCCGGCAAAGCGCGACAGCACCAGCACGCCCGGATCGTCCGGGTCCTGCGCAGCGATATACTCTTTCGCCACCAGGTTCATACCGTCGCGCAGCGGCGTCACCAGCCCGACGTCGGTCAGACGGAAGATCTTCATCAGCAGACGGCGGTCAAAATGCTGGTTCAGATAGTAGAGCGGCGTCCAGCCCAGCGTGCCGTACTTGCCGTTAATGCGGCCAGCTTCGGTTTCGAGCTGATGACGAATGTCCTGATACGCCTGTACGTCCCCGCGCGAGGTCGGCGCGATCTGCGAATAGCGGATTTTGCCGCGATGTTCGGGGAAGTTCTCCAGCAGCGCTTCATAGGCCAGGAATCGCTCCGGCAGCCCTTTGGAATAGTCGAGGCGCTCACAGGCGATAATGTTCTTCGCATCGCCCAGCTCGCGTTTCATCGCCGCCATTTTCGGCGGCAGCGGACCTTCGGCCATCTCTTTAATGCTGTCCGGCTCGATGCCGATAGGATAGACCTCGGTCATAAAGGTATTGCCGAACGCGCGGTGCTTTTTGTCGCCCATATTCTGCAGCTGCGTCAGCTGGCTGAGGCAGTCGAGGAAGGCCACGCGATCCGATTCGGTCTGGAAGCCCAGCAGATCGTATTCGCACAGCATCTCCAGCAGCTCCTGATGCGGCGGCAGCGCGTTGAAAATTTCCGGGGTCGGGAACGGGATGTGCAGGAAGAAGCCGATGCGGTTATTCACGCCCTGCTTGCGCAGTTCGGCGGCGAACGGCAGCAGATGATAATCGTGGATCCACAGGGTGTCGTCCGGCTTAATCAGCGGCTTCAGGCGCTGCGCCAGCATCTCGTTGACGCGGCAGTAGCCGTCCCAGGCTTCCCGCTGGAACTGAACCAGATCGAGGCGGTAGTGGAACGCGGGCCAGATAACGGTATTAGAGAACTGGCAGTAATACAGATCGTAATCGTTCTGACTCAGCGGCAGCGCGGCGTAGGAGATGCCGTCATGCTCTACCTGTACCAGTTCGTCTTCCTCTTCTCCGGAAAATTCGCTGATCTCCCCGTTCCAGCCAAACCACAGGCCGCCGGTGCTTTTCAGCGCGTCGAGAATGCCGACGGCGAGGCCGCCTGCGCTGGCTTTTTTCCCATCAGGAATGGCGATTCGGTTAGATACGACCACTAAACGACTCATAACCTTTACTCCTTACCGACGTTGTCTTGTTTTATTTGTAATAATAATCGCTCCAGCCACGCGTAAACCGCCTCAACGTCTGGCAGTCGATAGCGCGCCTGACTGGAACCTTGTCCAACCTTTACGGAAATGCCCTGCATGGCGTTTACGGCGATAAATCCTTTCTCATCCGTTAGATCGTCTCCGACAAATACCGGGATACGACCGGCAAAGGGCGCTTCGCGCATAAAGGCGCGTACGGCTTCGCCTTTATCGACTCCCTGCGGTTTGATCTCCACAACGCATTTTCCCGGCTGAAGCGCCAGCGCCGGAAAGCGTTTCACGGCCTGTTCGGCCAGATTGAGTACATCCTGTTCATGCTGCATCGCCTGACGGTAATGCAGCGCGAAGGCCATGCCTTTGGCCTCGAGTAGCGTGCCTGGCCAGCGCGCCATCGCCTCCTGCAGCTGCTGCTGCAAGGCTTCGGCGACCGCTGGGTCCAGGCTGATAAGGTGCTGTTCGCCCTGCGCATCGCGACGCTCTGCGCCGTGAACGCCCGCAGCGGGCGCGATTAACGGCGCGGCCAGCGCGTCGAGCTGTGAAACAGGTCGCCCCGACACCAGCGCCAGTGCGCCGTGACACAGGGAGGCAAGCTGTTGCAGCTGCTGACGCACCTTTTCCGGGATAAAAACGGCGTCAGGCTGCGGTTGAATAGCGGCAAGGGTGCCGTCTACGTCAAAAAAGAAGGCATAAAGACCGCCGCTTAGCGCAGGAAGCGAGGCATGTTCATTCGCCGCTTGGGTCACGTGTCTTCTCCTGTCGTTGATCCGGGCGCGTACGATTCGCGGCTTGTCAGGTCAGAGGCCTGGCTCGTCAACGCGCCATTGCAGGATGTTTTAGCGAGGATGAATGTCTGCGGGAGCAGCAGCCGGAACGGCTGAGCGCGGGATAAAGTGCAGGGCAAAAACTGCGGATACCAGCAAGTCACTTCAGATAAGACGCCACTACGTTTTAAAACCTTCACAGACATATCAACCTGACTGAAAACATCGTCGCGATTAAGTGTAGACGGCCTTGCCATATTTGCCAGTCGACGCGGCATTATTTACCGGTTCTTAGCAGAATATCCTGCTTTTCACGCTTCGCTTAGCGCTGTCTCAGCCTTTGTCCGGCAAGGGCTGGCGCGGGTTAAGGGAAGCGGCGCGACAAAGAGCGGCCTGCCGCTGGCCGCCTCGCACGCGGTATACTGGCGAAAGCGTGCTAAAACAAGGAGCGCAATATGTTTCAGGTTTCCGACGCCTCAGATGGCGAAATCATCGACGTAATCTCTGTGCAGTCTCAGGTGGTTTACGGCAGCGTAGGCAACAGCATCGCCGTGCCTGCGCTGCGACGCCACGGATTGCAGGTCGTAGCGGTGCCCACGGTGCTGTTGAGCAATACGCCCCACTATGCCAGCTGCTACGGCGGCGAAATCCCGCAGCCCTGGTTTGAAGGCTATTTGACTGCCCTGGCCGAGCGGAACCTGGATAGCGCCGCGCGCGCCGTGGTGCTGGGCTATCTGAAATCCACCGATAAGGCAGCATCGCTGGCGCGCTGGCTGCGGCTGATGCGTGAGAAAAACCCGCAGATGCCGGTGATTATCGATCCGGTACTGGGCGATGACGACAGCGGTTTCTACGTCGATCCACAACTGGCGCACCACTATCGGCAACAGCTTGCGCCGCTGGCAACCGGCCTGACGCCGAACCGCTTTGAGCTGGGCTGTCTGTGCGACGCGCCGCTGGAGAGCGACGCCGAGATTATCGACGCCGCACGCTCGCTGCTCGGCGCGCAAACCCAATGGGTGGTGGTGACCAGCGCCACGCACGACGAGACGCGTCACAGCATGCAAGTGTTTTGCGTGACCGCGAAAGAGACGTTTATCACCGAGCACCCGCGCTACGATAATCCACCCAAAGGCACCGGCGATCTCTTTACCGCCGAGCTGACCGCCCGCCTGCTGCGCGGAACGCCGCTGAGCCAGGCCGTTGAGCAGGCGAGTCTGTTCGCCCAGCAGTCGGTGCTGGCAACCCGCACGCTGGGCAGGCGCGAACTGCAGCTGGCGACCGCAGAGCCATTGTGAAATACGGGCCGCATCCTTTATGGTACGGAGACCTCTCCTCACCTCAACAGGGTCTTCTGAATGTATAACAACACCTGTAAAACCATTGGCGTGCTGAGCCACGATTTCAGCCATCCGCAGACGGCGGCGCTGCTGCAGGAAGTGAACCGGCAGCTTAATGCGCGCGGCTGCGCGGCGCTGCTGGTCGACGCCGCCGATCAGCGCGCACGTCAGCTGGCGCCGCTGCTCAGCGGCGCGCTGCATCTTTCCGGTCAGTTTAGCGATGCGTTTCGCGCCGCTGCCGGGCCGATTCCACTGTTCGCGCTGGATGAGCTGAACCTGGACGGCTTTGCCGCCGGCGCGGAGATGGGTCGGCTGCTGCTGGCGCAGGGCCACCAGCGCTTCGGCTATCTGCAACGGTCGCGCTGCGCCGATCCCGCCCGCATCGACGGTTTCTGCAGCGTTTTAGCGGCGGCGGATAAACGCCTGGATCCGTCGCTCATCGCCGCCGATGCAGGCGATGAGCGCGACAGCGGCTATCAGGCGATGCTCGCGTACCTGAAGCGCGCCCGCGCCTCGGAGCGCATTCAGGCGCTATTCTGCGACAGCGACCAGCTGGCGTTCGGCGCGCTGCAGGCGGTGCGGGACTTTGGTCAGGGGGCGCATGTCGCCGTGGTGGGGTTCGGTGATTGCACTGAGGCAAGCGCCTCGACCTGGCATCTGACGAGCTGGGCGCAGCCGCGCGCGCTGCGGGTAACGGAGGCGCTAAACCGGCTGCTGCTCAATCGCGCGGAAGAGGATGGCGCCTGGCGTCGCGGCGAACTGCGGGTGCGCCACTCCCATCAGGGCAAAGCGGCGCTGGGCGAAATGGGCCAGTGCGGCTGCGCCGTTCGGCACTGATCGAAAAGCCCGCCGAGAGGCGGGCTTGCTGAGCGAGATCGACATTAATTGTCGCGAAAAGCCTCGAACGGGAGATTGAAGCGTTTTGCCAGTGCGGCTTTGTGCTTATCGGTCAACTGGCGATCGCCTTTCAGGATACGACTTACATATGAACGCTGGCCGATCTCCTCAGCAAAGGACGACTGATTGAGCCCGTGCTGATCCATCAGCACGCGTAGCAACGCAACGCCTGCCGGTAGATTAGCAATGCGAGTATTGAAAGCGGTGAACTCAGGCGCGTTACTTTCATATTTCGCTACTTTATCAGTCAGCATGTCGATTAAGGGACTGTTCGGCTCATGTTCAATCAGATACTCCACCAGCTCCAGTGCCTGCCTGTAATCCTCTTTTGAGGGACTTGCGCCCAAAAAAGGGACGATTTTGATTAAATCGTTCGTTGCCTGGATGGCTTCTGCGATCATTCTTTGTTCTCCCGATAATGCTTCACCAGCCTGTCATACTCAGCATGTGTCACGATATGCTTGATAAAAATCCTTTTAGCGACGAAATCAGCGAAAAACATCACTCTTAAATGATTGCCGCCAACATCAATTACCCACCATTTAGCCCGATACTTCATCCGGTCAAGCGAGGGAAAAAAAGATTTCAGATCCTCTGGATCGGCAAACGCTCTGCCATTGAGCATCCTGTAAGTTGCATCCAGCGCGGCGGCACAGGCCGGGAACTTTATAGCCGCTTCGAGGAATATTTTTCTTGAGATGATGTGCATCCTGCTTTCTCGTTTTCCTTGTTGGAAACATCATAGCCTAACGTGATGATGTTTCCAACAGGTAAACAAGACAGGGTTCTGAGCAGTGAGGAGGCTTACTTACGCGCCAGCGTCATGCCGCTGCCTTTATTAAGGGTGATCTGCGCGTTGTACTCTTTCGGCAGGCGCCGCGCCTGATAGAAGACTTTTTGCCAGTAAGGGTTATTCAGCTCAGAGCGCACCACGCCCTGGCTGACCGAGGCGTGGAAAAAGTGCTGGTCAGTATCATAGAAGCCGACGTGCATGCCGCCTTTGATGCGGAAGAAGACCAGGTCGCCCGGCTGCAAATCGCGCGGCGCAATGCGCTTGCCCATCTTCAGCAGTTCAGTGGTGGTGACGCGATCCATCGGCAGGTTAAAACGATCTTTCAGCGTGCGCCAGACAAAGCCGGAGCAGTCGACGCCGGAAAGTTCGGTGCCGCCCCACTGATATTGCGTGCCGTGCCAGGTGTGCATTTGATCGTGCAGCGCGGCAACCACCGGAATGAGATCGCCCTGATCGCCCAGGCCCGCTTCGCTGACCTGCGTATCGTTCTGTGCGGAGGGTTCAGTAGAATGGCGCGAGCAGCCGCCAAGCAGAAAAGCGGAAGCTAACACAAGCGTCAGCAGAGGTCGCAGAGTCATCATCGTGTAAGGTGAAACCCTAAGCAGGTGGCGTGGTAGAGGACTTATAGCCTAATTACGCATTCCGCTAAACCTGACGGGCTTCCGCTTTACGTTAATTTACAAAAAGTGCGCCCAGGGCGCGCTATGCGCTGATTTTAAGGCAAATATTCCCCTTAGCGCGCGGCGTTAAGCGACTCGATCACACCGGTCAAATGCTGAATCACCTGCTGAGCGGCGCGCGACAGCTGCCGCGCCGGCGCGCAGCATAATGCCAGCGTCAGCGGCCGCACGTTAGGGTCGCGCAGCGGCACAAAGCTTAGCGTCCCCCGTTCTACCTCATCCATTACGTCCAGCAGGCTCAATAGGCTGATGCCGCTGCCCTGCTTAATTAGCGATTTAATCAGGCGAATGTCGTTACAGGTAATGACGTTCTCCGGCTGCAGGCTGTGCTTCTGGTAGAGCATCTCGACCCGCTCATGCACCACCAGCGGCGCGCCGGGAATGATATGCCGCTCCGCGCTGAGCTGGCCGGTGGAGAGCGTCGCGCGCGCGCTGAGCGCGTGGCCGGCGGGCAGCACCACGCCAATCGGCAGCTCGGCGAAGGCCATCACGCTCAGTCCGGCCTGCGCCTGTGGATCGAGCACCAGTCCGGCGTCCAGCTCCGCCAGCCGTACCTGCTCGCCGATCTGCGCGCTGTCGTGCACGCTGAGATCGAGCCGCAGCCAGGGATGCGTCTGCGCAATCTGCGACAGCGCATCGGCAATCGCCCCTTCGTTCAGCGCCTGAATCAGCCCGAGGCTGACGTGCCCGCGCCGTAGCCCCTGAATTTCATCGAAGCGCTGGCGGGTGCGCTGGTACTCGCGCTGCCAGCGACGCAGGTCGTCCAGCAGCAGCTCGCCGGCGCTGGTCAGCCGCATGCCGTCCGGCAGCCGTTCGAACAGCCGCATGCCCAGCTCCTCTTCCGCCTGTAAGATCTGCCGGTTAATCGCCGAGGCGGAGACGTGCAGCCGTTCCGCCGCCTTGCGCAGGCTGCCGCTGCGCGCCAGCTCGAGAAAATAGTGAGAGAACCGTGAAAAAGGGAGCATCAGTCACCTGTACTGTTTAACGCAACACCTTAGTGAAAAAACGATGATGGATCGTTGCACCCGGCTCTGTCCACAATGTGGGTATCTTCTTTTGCGCCTCAGACAGGTAATTGCCATGAAACAACCTTCGCCTCCCGCCCATTGCACCTTTGAACCTGACGACTGGCTGCGGCTGGCGCGCTGCTGGCATCCCGTGGCGCGTCTGTGCGATGTCGGCCCTGCGCCGATGAAAGCGGTGCTGCTTGACGAGCAGCTGGTGATCTACCGCATCAACGAGCAGATCGTCGTCGCGAAAGATGTCTGCCCGCACCGCGGCGTGCCGCTGACGCTCGGCTTTCACGACGAGCACGGCATTATCTGCCCCTACCACGGACTGCGCTTCGGCGAGGATGGCCGCTGTAACCGTATCCCCTCCAGCCCCAACCAACCGGTGCCCGCCAAGCTCAATCTCATTAACTTTCCCGTGGAGGTGCGCTTTGGGCTGGTATGGGTCTGCCTCGCGCCGGATGCGGATAACCCCGCCGCACTGCCGCAGATGCCGCACTGGGACGACGCCGGTTTTCAGCAGATCGCCTGCCCGCCTTTCGACGTCGCCGGCTTTGCCGGACGCCAGGTCGAGGGATTTCTCGACGTTGCCCATTTTGCCTGGGTGCACAGCGAAACCTTCGCCGATCCCGGCAATCAGGAGGTGTCGCCCTACAACCCGGTTGAGACAGCGTATGGCTTTGCGGTGGATTACTGGAGTTCGGTTTCCAACTTCGCGGCGGGATCCGATCAGCAGGCGCCGGAGGGCTTCCAGTGGCTGCGCCATTTTGAGATGCATCTGCCCTTTACCGCCACGCTGACGGTGCATTTCCCTGATGCCGCGCGCTTAGTGATTATGAACGCCGCCTCGCCGGTCTCGGCGCGTAAAACGCGGATGTTTGCGCCTATCGCGCGCAACTTCGACCTGCATATTCCGGTCGAGGAGGTGCACGCCTTTAACCATCGGGTGTTTGAGGAGGATCGGCTAATGGTGGAGACGCAAATGCCGGAGCGCCTGCCGCTCGACCTGACGCTGGAGGCGCATATTCCCGCCGACCGCAGCTCTATCGCCTACCGTCGCGGCCTGAAAAAGCAGGGCTACGGCGACTTTTTCCTGGTGTAGCGAGGAGATGAGATGACGACTTTTACGGTAACTATCGATGGTTTGTCGCGTCAGGGACGCCACGCCGTCGCGCTGAGCCTGGTGCGCGACGACGGCCAGCCGCTGCCGCGCTGGGAGGCGGGCGCGCATATCGACCTGCAGCTGGGCAACGGCATGATACGGCAATATTCGCTCACCGGTTCGCCGCTGCGCCAGGATCGCTATCTGATCTGCGTCGGGCTGGCCGCCGATTCGCGCGGCGGCTCGCGCTATATCCATCAGCAGCTGCGGCTGGGCCAGCGGCTGACTATTTCTGCGCCACGCAACCTGTTTCCGCTGGCGGCGGCGCAGCGCGTGGTGCTTATCGCCGCCGGCATCGGCCTGACGCCGCTGCTGGCGATGGCGGCGCAGCTCGAGGCGGACGCCGTGCCCTTTTCGCTGCACTATTATGTGAAGCAGCGTCAGGATGCGGCCCTGACGCGCCAGCTGCTGCAGCCCTTCCGCCACGGCTACGGCGAGATCCTGTGCAGCGCCGAGGGCCAGAGCCCGCGTCAGCATCTGCCCGAGGCGCTGCGCGCCCCTGAGCCCGGGACGCATCTCTATCTCTGCGGACCGCAGGGCTTTATGACGCATATCCAGCAGCAGGCGCAGGCGCTCGGCTGGCGTGCGGAGCAGCTGCATACCGAAGCCTTTAGCGTTGCCGCGCCGACGCCGACGCAGGCAGGCGACGAGAGCTTTATCGTCACGCTGGCCTCGTCCGGCGCCAGCTGGCCGGTGCCGGCGGATAAAACCATCGCCCGCGTGCTGCTGGAGAACGGCGTCGAGGTGCCGCTCTCCTGCGAAATGGGGCTGTGCGGCGCCTGTCTCACGCCCGTGGTGTCCGGGGAAGCGGACCATCGCGACACCGTGCAGAGCGAAACGGAAAAGTCTGCGCCGCTTCAACAAATCGCGCTCTGCTGCTCGCGCAGCCGCAGTAAAGCGCTGGTGATCGACCTGTAGCTTCTACACTTAAAGGCATCGCCCCGAAATAAGGAGATGCCATGAGTCAACGTCTGCACAAAACCGCCTTTCCAGTCAGCAAGGCGCGTAAATATCTCGAGCCCGGCCCGGTGCTGCTGCTCAGCTCGCAGTTTGACACCCATAGCGACATCATGACGCTCGGCTGGCATACGGTGCTGGAGTTTTCGCCGTCGCTGGTCGGCTGCATGATTTCCAGCATGAACCACAGTCACGCGCTGATCCGCGACAGCGGGCAGTGCGTGCTGAACGTTCCCTCGGCGGATTTGATCGATAAGGTTGTCGCTATCGGCAACAGCCACGGCGACAAGCTGGATAAGTTCGACGCGTTTGGCCTCACCGCCGAGCCAGCCAGCGTGGTGAACGCTCCGCTGATTAATGAGTGTTTCGCCAGCTTTGAGTGCCAGCTCTATGACGATTCAATGGTGGATAACTACAACCTGTTTATCTTCGAGATCGTTAAAGCCCACGTCGCCGACGAGCCGGAATTTCCGCCGACGCTCCATTACACCGGCGAAGGCCGCTTTACCATCATGGGCGACCGGGTGCTGGATCGCAGCGGTCAGTTTAAACCTGAGATGCTGATTTAGCCTGTCATCGGCCAATCTTACTCTGCGCGGGTTGAAAAGGCGCGCAGCCGTCCCTACTCTCTCATACTCGACCTCGACAGGAGTTAAGCATTATGGCAATCGAATACGCAGTGATCGCAGGCGGCTGTTTCTGGTGTACCGAAGCGGTTTTTAAAGATGTGATCGGCGTGGAGTCGGTTGAAAGCGGCTATACCGGCGGCGCGCGTCCTAGTCCGACCTATGAGCAGGTCTGCAGCGGCGCAACCGGTCATGCGGAAGCGATTCGCATCGGATTCGATCCGGAAAAAGTGAGCTACGGCGATTTGCTGGATATCAGCTTCGCCACCCACGATCCGACACAGCTTAACCGCCAGGGCAACGATATCGGCACGCAGTACCGCTCTGCCATCTTTCCGGCCACCCCGGAGCAGGAAGCGGAGGCGGTCGCCGCCATTGCGCGCGCGCAGCAGGACCATCAGGATCCGGTGGTCACCACCATTGAACCGCTGAAAGAGTGGTATCCCGCCGAGGCCTATCATCAGGATTACTGGGAAGGCGCGGGCCAGCGCAACGGCTACTGCATGGCGGTCATTCCGCCGAAGCTGCAAAAGCTGCGTAAAAGCTTCGCCAGCCGCGTGAAAAGCTAAGCCAGCAGCGGGCTGACCGCCCACTGCCGCAGATTGAATCAGCCCCGCCTGCGCGGGGCTTTTTTTCAGACGGCGGAACGGGCGCGCTTCAGGCCGATCAGCGTCGGGAAGATAAACAGCGACTGTCCCAGACCGCGATTGGTCACCGACCACACCGCTACCGAGCAGAGCGAACAGAGGCCGACGATCGCCACCGGATAGAAGCAGGCCCACAGAAACGAGAACCAGGCGTGTTCGAACAGATGGTGCCGCTGCGCGAACAGAATCGCCGACATGCCGAAGAACTCGATAAAGATACGGTGGATCACATAAATCTGCAGCGTGTTACGCCCTATCCAGTTCATGTAGCTCATGCTGAAATGCTGATTGAGCCAGCGGCAGGCCGCCACGCTTCCCAGCACCGCGATAATGCACATAAACAGGCTCTTATCCAGGCCGAAAATAACGTGAATGCCCGCCAGCGCCGCCAGTATCGCCCAGGGCACCATATTTTCACGGCGCCATTCGCTCAGCCGCAGCATCATCGGGCTCCAGAATACGCCCAGCAGGAAGAACAGAAAATATTGCGCCACGCTCTGCGGGCCCCAGAAGGGAATAATCTTCTCTACCGCAAGGTAATTCAGCAGCACGGCGATCGCCAGCAGGGCCACTTTATGCTGGCGAAATATTTTGGCGCAGAGGAAATATAAGCCAAGCCCGTAGAGATACCAGGAGGTGCTCATCGCCAGAAAAGTCAGCTTTAAAAACTCAAACAGCGACCCGGCATAGGCGGCGTTAAGATTCTGAGAAATACGCTGGCCGGTTATTTCCGTTGAGATGCCGACAATGGACCACCACTGAATAAAGCCCCACAGAATGTAGAGATAAAAGAGGTTGGTAATACGGCTGGTGAAAACCTGTTTCCAGGGGCGATTAAGAATGCCGTTCGTGGCCAGCAGGCCGGAGACAAAGAAAAAGGCGGGCATACGCAGCGGTGACAGCACGGTATTAAACTGCACCCACATTTCCGCCGGGATCCAGCCGGCGGAGAGATACTTCAGCGTGCCTTCAAAGCCGGGCAGCACCGTGTGATAGAGCACGACCAGCAATATGCAGGCCCCCTTAAGGGTATTGACCCACGATATTTCATCTGACTTAGCGTTGTTCATGATTTGACTCCTGCTGTGTAGGTCAGAAACCGAAGAGGAAAAGAGAAAAAATGACATGATACTTTTAGGATTATCTGGCGATTATTCGTTATTCCCCTGCCGCTGACTCTAGCGAAAGTCTTAAAAGTATTAAGCTGGCCCTGAATTAACAAGGCTTTACGCGTTTCGTTTTTTCTTTACATTGCTTTCATGCAGGGCTTTTTTAGTTAGCTGTGAACGACTAAGCGGAAAACGCGCCTGAGGCTGGGAATCGTTATTAGCACAGGTAAATAGGAGTAAGCCTGAAGCGGTAAAACCAGAAGATGATTGATGCGCGCGAAAATATTTAAATATTTTGCCCCAAATTGTTTAAGCATAAATAATTAGCTGTGGTAGGGCGAATAAGATAATAGTTTGCGGAGGGGGCCCGCGCGCAGCAGAAAAATGAAATACGCCTCCGAAGAGGCGTATTGATTACTGGTTGAGGAATTTATCGAGGAACTGCCGGGTGCGCGCCTGCTGGGGATTGCTGAACAAGGCTTTCGCCGCGCCCTGCTCCACAATGCGCCCCTGATCCATGAAAATCGCCCGATCCGCTACGTCGCGGGCAAAGCTCATCTCATGGGTAACGATGACCATGGTGCGCTTCTCCTGAGCCAGCGCGCGAATGGTGCTGAGCACCTCGCCCACCAGCTCGGGATCGAGCGCCGACGTCGGCTCGTCAAACAGGATCACCTGCGGGCGCATCGCCAGCGCGCGGGCGATAGCGACGCGCTGCTGCTGGCCACCGGAGAGGCGACGCGGGAAACTGCTCTCTCTGCCCTGCAGCCCTACTTTCTCCAGCAGCGCGCGCGCACGCGCTTCGGCTTCCCCTTTCGGTTCGCCTTTGACGATCACCGGCCCTTCAATAATGTTTTCCAGCACCGAGCGGTGGGGAAACAGATTGAAGTTCTGGAACACAAAGCCGACCTGCTGGCGCAGCTGGCGCACCTGCTCTTTCTGCTTTGTCTGCGCCAGCCGGGCGTCGATAGCGATCTCGCCCACCTTGATGGTGCCGCTGTCCGGCGTTTCCAGCAGGTTGATGCAGCGCAGCAGCGTGGTTTTACCCGAGCCGCTGGGGCCGATAATCGCCACCACTTCGCCGGAAGCTACCTCAAGGTCGATGCCGTGCAGCACCGTCTGGCCGTTAAAGGTTTTCACCAGCTTGCTGATTTCGATGGCGCTCATTTCGCCTCCTCATCCTGACGATTAACCCGTTTTTCCAGCCGGTTTTGCAGCGCCGACAGCACGGTCGCCATGACCCAGTAGATCAGCGACGCCGCCAGGTACATGGTGAACACCTCCAGCGTGCGCGAGGTAATCAGCTGCGCCTGACGGAACAGCTCAGGCACCTGAATGGTTGCCGCCAGCGAGGTATCCTTCACCAGACTGATAAAGCTGTTGCCGAGCGGCGGCAGCGCCGTGCGCGCCGCCTGAGGCAGAATAACGCGGCGCAGCGTCTGCCAGCGGGTCATACCGATACTCGCCGCCGCTTCCCACTGGCCACGCTCAATGGCCGCTATCGCGCCGCGCAGCGACTCTGAGGCGTAGGCAGCGGTATTCAGCGACAGGCCAATCATGGCGGAGGGAATGGGATCGAGCTCGATGCCGAACTGCGGCAGGCCGTAGTAAATCATAAACAGCTGCGCAATCAGCGGCGTGCCGCGAAACACCGACACGTAAAAACGGGAAAGCAGGCTAACGGGCCAGAAACGCGACAGCCGCATCAGCGCCAGCACAAAGCCCAGCACCAGCCCGAAAAACATGCCGCCGATACTGAGCTGTAGCGTAAAAAGCGCGCCTTTTAATAAAAAAGGTGCTGAATCCAGCACCAGTTGAAGACTTTCCTGCATTACTTAGTCACATCCGCGCCGAACCATTTTTCAGAGAGTTTGGTCAGGGAACCATCTTTCTGCATGGCGGCGATCGCCTGATTGACGGCGTTAAGCAGATCGTCGTTGCCTTTGCGCAGCGCGACGCCTGACTCGAGACGTGAGAACGGCGCGCCTGCTACCGCCATGGTGTTGCCGGTTTTCTTCACCAGATCCAGCGCGGCCAGACGATCCACCAGGATCGCGTCAAGACGGCCAGAGCGCAGATCCTGATATTTAGTCGGGTCGTCGTCATAGGTGCGGATATCGACGCCTTTAACGTTGTCGCGCAGCCACTGCTCATAGTTCGAGCCCAGGCCGACGCCGACTTTCTTACCTGCCAGATCTTCCGGCTTGCTGATGGTGCCCGCTTTCGCCTTCATCGTCAGCGCCTGCACGCCAGAAATGGTGTACGGCGTAGAGAAGTCATACTTCTTCTTGCGCTCGTCGGAGATGGTCACCTGATTGATCACCACGTCGATGCGTTTTGAATCCAGCGACGCCAGCATGCCGTCCCATTTGGTCGGCTGCAGTTTGGCCTTCACGCCCAGATGCTGCGCCAGCTGCTGCGCGAATTCCACTTCGAATCCGGTCAGCTTGCCGCTCTCATCCTGAAAGCTGAACGGCGGATAGGTGCCTTCCAGGCCGACGCGCAGCTCGCCCTTATCTTTGACCTGCGCCAGCAGGTTTTCCGCCGCGTGCGTCTTCAGGTTAACGCCGGCAATCAGCGCCGCCGCCATCACGCCCATCGCCAGATGGCGACCAACACGAGAAAAAATCATATCTACCCCATTTATTAGTATGTGATGTGTGTGTTGTCAGGCCGCGCCTGCGCGCCGCCCGGTACTGCTGGAATAACCCGCGAAGTATAAACGTTTTTTTTCCAACTGCTCAGACCGAAGGATGATAAGCAAATAACGCCGGCGCACCGCCGGTGTGAACGAACAGCAGCGGCCCTTCGCGGCGGAAACGGTTCTGGCTAATGCCGTCGAGCAGTCCCGCCATCGCTTTGCCGGTGTAGACCGGATCGAGCAGGATGCCTTCCAGCCGCGCCAGCAGCTTCACCGCCTCCATTCCCTCCTGGTTCGGCTCGCCGTAGCGCGGGCCGAAGTAGTCGTCCCACAGGGTCACAGGGGCCGTGCTGGTCAACTCCAGTCGGGCGATCAGCTGCTGACGCAGGCTGTCCACCACCGGCTGCTGCTGCTCCGCGTGGCGCGAGACGGTAACGCCGATCACCTCCGTCTCCGGCAGCAGCTGTTCAAGGCCGACCGCCAGTCCGGCATGGGTGCCGGCACTGCCGGACGCGACCACGACCGCGGCGTAGTCAACCACGCCTTCGCTCTGGTGCGCAATCTCCTGCGCGCAGTCGATATAGCCGAGCGCCCCGAGCCAGTTCGAACCGCCGACCGGCACCACATAGGGACGGAAGCCCTGCGCTTCAAGGCGTTCCGCCTGCGCCGCCAGCTGCGCCGCCGGATTGTCCAGCGCGTCCACCAGCACAATTTCGCAGTCGAACAGATCCAGCAGCAGCCGGTTGCCGTTGCTGAGGTAATTTTCCGCCTGAGTGGCGATTGGGTTTTCCAGCAGCGCGATGCACTTCAGGCCGAGCTTCGCGGCGACGGCGGCGGTCTGACGTACGTGGTTGGACTGGATGGCGCCCGCCGTCAGCAGGACATCTGCGCCTTCGCGCAGCGCATCCGCCGCCAGGAACTCCAGCTTGCGCAGCTTATTGCCGCCCAGCGCGATGGGCGTGACATCGTCACGTTTAATAAAGATATCGCGGCCGACATAGTCGGAGAGGCGCGGCAGATGCTCAAGCGGCGTGGGCGCGCCAAGCAGTTCCAGACGTGGATACTGATGAATAAGATGTAAAGACAATGCGGCCTCCAGGGCAGTCACAGTAATCTTTACAGTGTTGCAGAAGTTGCGCGAAGGATCATCCGGCATCGCGCGTAAAAGAGGCGGTTGATTTGCCTGATGCAGAATCGCTCGCTCACAGAGTCAGCCTGAAGCGCCCTGCTTCGCAATCCGCCGCCGGCTGTGCGCGCGGCGGCTGAGTGCTTAACGCGCTGCTGGCGCTATCTGACGCGCTTCCGCCTGAGCGGAAAGGTTCAGAATGCCAGCGCGTCGACCGCTAGCCGCGCTGCCACCCTAAAAACTGGTCATATTTGCGCAGCGCGATGCGATAGTTATTATTTCCCGCATCGGGCAGATCGTTCTCCAGGCACGCGTGCCAGCTGTTGCCGCTCAAACGGTCGGCCGGGAAATTTTTGGCCTTAAGCATATCGTCCAGACGACGCAGCCTGACCACATATTCGCGGATAGTGCTGTGGCTCATTTCCGTCTGCTCAAACAGGTACTGCTTGAATGCCATAATGTCGAAGTAATTAGGATGCGTATTGCAAAAAATATCACTACAAAAACGGCACAGCGCGGTCAGTTCTGGCTGTAATTTCAGCCACAGCTGCTCATCAATCATTTGGTCCATGCGCGCGATGGCCTCTTTATTGATGATCTGACCGCGAAAGACCAACGCCATGCGGTCCAGTACTTTGCCACAGTGTGAACAGTGGCTCTGGCTATGTTTGTAATCTTTAAGATAACGGCTTAAAGGTCTGGCCTTGGATTTGGCTCCCATTGCTGAGTCCCCGGTTTTATTATTTTTAGATCGCCAGGAACTGAGGCCGTCAGCGCGCTCCCGTAAGTCGGGCACGCAGGCGTTTGATCGCCTGACTGTGCAGTTGGCTGACGCGTGATTCTCCCACGTCGAGTACCGCTCCAATCTCTTTCAGGTTCAGTTCTTCCTGGTAGTACAGTGTCAGCACCATTTTTTCGCGATCGGGTAAGGCTTCGATCGCTTCAATGACGCGTTCACGCAGATTCCCTTCAAGCAGCTGATGCAACGGGTTGGCCTCTTCATGCCCTTCCGTGACCAGTTCCGCGCTGTCGCCGTGTTCTTCCCGATACTCGTCGTAGGAGAAGAGCTGGCTGTTGTTGGTATCCAGCAAAATCTGCCGGTACTCTTCCATCGAAACATTCAGCCGATCGGCTACCTCCTGCTCGGTGGCGGCACGCCCCATCGTCTGCTCGACCTGGTGCATCGCGCCCGCCACTTCGCGCGCATTGCGTCGCACGCTGCGCGGCGCCCAGTCCCGGCTGCGAAGCTCATCCAGCATTGCGCCTCGGATGCGCTGCACGGCGTAGGTGGTGAATGCCGTTCCCTGCAGCGCGTCGTAACGCTCTACAGCGTTCAGCAAGCCAATACCACCGGCCTGCAGCAGATCGTCAAGCTCAACGCTGGCTGGCAGACGAACCTGCAGACGCAACGCTTCATGGCGCACCAGCGGCACGTAGCGCTGCCAGAGCGAATGTTTATCCATCACGCCTTCGGCGGTATAGAAATCGTTCACGTTGACTACCCTGCGTTAATGAAGTTATCGGCAGGATTATCCAATTCTGTAGGGGGATTGATTGGCTGAATAGGCGGGCAAAAGCGAGGTTATTTCATTTTTGTTATGTCAGAGAGCGGATCGCGCCGCTCTCATCACGCCGCTTAATCTGACGCGCGCAGCCGCTGCCGCGTGGCGGGCGGCACCGCGTCCCATAAAGCGCACACCTGGCCTTCAAGGGCCTGGTAACAGGGGCTTATGCTTTGCTGGGTTTCCGCGTCGGGATGAAAGCGTATCTGGCCCGATTCACCATCGATGCTTATCAGTTTGTTAAGAAACAGACGCTGCAGATCGCTGCGTAAAAACAGACCGTTATCGACGCTGTTATCCGCAAGGCCGCCTTCACTGTTTTCCCGCGTATCGATATGGCAGGCCTCCACCCAGGGCCAGACAGGGCGATCGGTCAGGCGCGTGCCGGTGATGACGCAGCCGCCGTAGCGCGCTTTTACCGCCGTCAAAAACGCTGCCTGGCTGGCGCGCTGCAACAGGCTCTCCCTGACCCGCCTTCCCACTTCCATGCCCGGCATAACCGCCGTAGGCGCTTTATGCTGCGGCGTGCTCAGCACGACGATGAACTGCACGGGACGCGCGTGCGGAAAACAGGGGCGCGCCTGGGGATCGAAGAGCTGCCACCAGGCGTCATTCTCATCCTCGCGCATCAGCGCCAGCTGATAGCCGCGGCTGGCGAGCAGGTTTTGCGCGGCGGCGGAATGGGGATCGATCATGGCGTAGACGCGGCTTTCGCCCATCACCTGCCAGAGATTGTCGCGCTGCGCCTCGCCGCTGCGGCGAAAATAGGCAAAGGGCTGCTGCGACTTCAGATAGTGCTCGAACCGGCGCAGATAGTTTTTGCGCTCGTTGTCGTCGGAGATAAACAGCAGATCCTCCAGCGGGCTGTTGCTCTCTTCGCCGGCGAACACCGCGCGAATGCGCAAGGCGCGGTAGCTGGTGGAGGGGCTTAACAACCCGCGCACGGTCAGCGCCTTTTCGTCGGGATGCTGCCGCGCGTAACGTAGCGCGATCTCGTCGAAGGTGAGCTGCTCGCCAGGTAACAAGTCATAATTGAAGCGCATAGACACTCCAGAAAATAATTAAACCAGATGTGTGTGTTGTTCTGTAGGGAGTTATCGGCAGGCGCGCGGGGATCTGTAACGCAACAGGCAATAGCTGGCGTCATAAAAGGAGAATGGCGAAGGACAGGCGTACTGTTTCGGGCGAATCAGTACGCCTGCCTCACTTATCGCAGCAAATGAAGCAGCGAGAGATCGTCGTTAACTTTGCTTTTTTCAATTTCATGCATAAAAGCTTTATCGGAAATCTGATCGTGTTTCGTCACGGAGTGATAGCTGTAAATAATATTAATCACGTCGTTTTCACTGATGGTCCCCACCAGCTCCAGGCTGGCCGAGAGGAGCGACCTCAGCAGGAACCACTCCGCCGTTAACAGATAGAGATTCGCGAGCGCGCTCTGCCCGCTGTGGGAAGGGAAACCGTCGTGATACATGCGGTACTGCAGATAATTACCCATGATATGCGGGCGCTCCGCCAGCCAGGGCTTCAGTTTATCCTGCCAGACTCCTGCCAGACGCTTCATTGATACCGTGACGTCATTGCTCTCGGCGACATCGCTCTGAATGTAAATCAGCTTATTGACATAATGGTACAGCGTCGCCGAGCCGCGAATCGCCTTGTGGCTGCCCAGATAGGCCTGCAGACGCAACAGCAATGCCCACTGCAGCTGATAGTCAGGCTTGATGCTGGCGATATTCGCGGCCATGTCTCCCTGTTCGATCAGAGTCAGAACCGAGAAAAAGTACTCTTCAAGGCGGGTATAGCTATCAGCGCTGTCGCCTGTTTTCTCGGCAAAAAGAAACAGCATTGCAATGCCGTAAAGCCCTTGCTCGATGTTGGCGCCGCTGGCCAGCAGCAGATTGCTGCACATCAGGTTGATGAATCGCGACGCCTGATCGACTTCCGGCGCGTTCAGCGCTGAAATACGCAGCGTTTTATTTTCATTAAGCAGCATGGCATCCGGGCTGGCCAGCAGGCCTTTTACCGCTTCCGGGCAGGAGAGCGCCAGGCTGTTCCTGATCTCATATCTGGTTTTTTTCTGCGAACGTGGATAGCTGGAACAGGTCGGGCTCAGCGCCTTTTCACCCATTTTTTTATGGATGCTGCAGAGGCTGTTCTCATCAAGGAAACCGCAGTTGCCATTTGCAGAGAACTTCATGGTGCCCCAGTTATCAAAACTCTTTTTGGTTTTGATAATATTTTCTTCCGCAAGCTGGCGCACCGCAATGTCGCCGCTCTTCAAATAGCGGTTGACCGTGGGCTTATCTAAATAGATATCCCAGCCTTTACAGCAGTGGTCCAGGCACGCACTGCCGGCGCACTTAAATTCGCTGAAAAACAGCGGTTCAACTACCGAAATCTCTTTCATGATCTTACCTGCTGATGGCGTTAAAACGGCAAAAACACAATGACAGCCATCAGCCTATCAACAGTTCAGAGCGCGCAATGCAGGTAACACAGGGGCTTTCTTGTCTTTTTCTCAGCCATAAAAAAACCCCGCCGAAGCGGGGTTTTCAGGTATTTCACCAGAGGGCGATTAGCCCTGCAGCAGAGACAGAACCTGCTGCGGAACCTGGTTAGCTTTCGCCAACACGGAGTTACCTGCCTGCTGGATGATCTGCGCTTTAGACATGTTTGAAACTTCGGTCGCGTAGTCAGCATCCTGAATACGAGACTGTGCTTCAGACAGGTTAGTCGTGGTGTTGTTCAGGTTAGTTACCGCTGAATCCAGACGGTTCTGAATCGCACCCAGTGAAGAACGGAATTTGTCTACGCTGGCGATCGCGCTGTCGATTTTTGCCAGCGGGTCAGAGGTCGCACCGGTGGAGAAATCAGACAGGTTGATGTTTTTGGTGTCGATAGTGAACGCTGCAGTATCGCCGCCAGCAGTGGTGGTTGCCGTCTGCGGGTCAACAGCGACGTAGAAGTCCTGGCTTGCACCGTTAGCGATGTCGAAACCGTTCGCTTTCAGGTTGTTGGTTTCTGCCGCAGAAGTAGACTTGATGGTCACTTTAGCGAACATGTTGCCGTTGTCGTCTTTGTAAACGCTGGTGCCGTCTACTTTCGCGCCGCCAGCGGCCAGGCCCAGACGGGTTGACAGGTCGTCAGTCGCGCCAGATTCCGCCACGGTTGCTTTAGAGACGTTACTGGTGGTGCCGTAGACTTTCTGGAAGTCAGCAGCACCAGCCGCGGCAGGCGTGCCCTGCGGGCCAGTCACGTTCAGGGTGTCCAGCTTCAGCGTAGAAGAGTCGATTTTTTTCAGGTCGATGTCGATGGTTTCGCCATCGTTCGCGCCAACCTGGATAGACATTTTGCCGTCTTTAGCCAGTACGTTCACGCCGTTGAACTGAGTCTGACCAGATACGCGGTCGATTTCGCTCAGGCGAGATTTGATTTCGTCCTGGATTGATGCTTTGTCAGAATCAGAGTTGGTGCCGTTCTGCGCCTGAACAGTCAGTTCACGGATACGCTGCAGGTTGTTGTTGATTTCTGACAGCGCGCCTTCAGTAGTCTGCGCAGCAGAGATACCGTCGTTGGCGTTACGTGCAGCCTGAGTCAGGCCTTTGATGTTTGACTGGAAACGGTTGGCAATCGCCTGACCAGCAGCGTCATCTTTCGCGCTGTTGATACGAAGACCAGAAGACAGACGCTCGATAGAGGTAGACAGAGCGGACTGGTTCTTGTTGATGTTGTTCTGAGTGATCAGCGAGAGGCTGTTGGTATTAATGACTTGGGCCATGATAAATATTCCTGTTAATCAAGTCTTTCGGTTAAGGTGTGGGCTTCAACCCGCCGGCTTCAGCGCCGTCAAAGTTGTTATCGTCTGCCCTTAAACAACCTTTAGAATTTTTTTAGTACCAGGTGAAAATTTTTTCCTTCAACCTGTCACGCTTATCTTTATCGCCCTCGCCCGTCACTTCTTTAGAAGAAAATCACTTCCTTTCTAGCCGTTGAAATACCCTTCTCTATATACGCTATTCGCTTTATCGCGCAGTCATGAATAACTTTAAACTTTCCTTATTCGCAGCCGATAACCCCGGTATTCACTCTCCGTGTCGACATGATAAGGAAACAAACATGGCAAGTATCTCTAACCTGGGTGTCGGTTCAGGCCTTAACTTAAGCGATATCTTAGACAGCATGCAGACGGCGGAAAAAGCCGCGCTGACCCCGATTTCTAAACAGCAGTCCTCCTATACCGCCAAGCTGAGCGCCTATGCGACGCTGAAAAGCGCGCTGACTACCTTTCAGACCGCGAACACCACGCTGAATAACGCCAGTTTGTTTAGCGCCACCACGGCGACCAGCAGCTCAAGCGCCTTTAGCGCGACCACCTCCGGCAGTTCCGTTGCGGCAGGTAAATACACCATTAGCGTAACGCAGCTGGCGCAGGCGCAGACCCTGACCTCGGCAGCACAGAGCAGCAACACCGCCGCGCTGGGCGACAGTTCAGCCAGCAGCCGCACGCTGAGAATCGCGCTGGCGGACGGCTCCAGCAAAGATATTACGCTGACCAGCGCGCAGACCTCACTGACCGGCATGCGCGACGCCATCAACGGCGCCAGCGCGGGCGTGACCGCCAGCATCATCAAGGTTGGGGATGGCAGCTACCGCCTCTCTGTCAGCGCGAATGAGAGCGGTTCCGGCAAAGCCGTCAGCAGCATCAAAGTCACCGGCGACGATACGCTTGCGGGCATCGTCGGCTACGACGCCAGCGGCGGCAGCAGCGCAATGACCGAAAGCGTCACGGCGCAGAATGCGAAGCTGACGGTCAATAACGTCGCCATCGAGAGCAGCAGCAACACCATCAGCGACGCGCTGGAAGGCATCACGCTGAATCTCAGCGATACCACCAGCGGCACCCAGACGCTGACCATTGCCTCTGATACCACCAAAGCCAATGCCGCTATTACCAGCTGGGTCTCCGCCTACAACACCCTGCAGGACACCTTTTCCAGCCTGACCAAATATACCGCGGTGGATGTGGGCGCCGACGCGCAGGACACCAGCAACGGCGCACTGCTGGGCGACAGCACCTTGCGTACCATCCAGAACCAGCTGAAGAGCCTGCTGACCAATGCCGCCAGCTCCTCGACGTTCAAAACCATGGCGCAGATCGGCGTGACCTCCAACCCGACCACCGGGCAGCTGGAAGTCGACTCTGACAAGCTGAGCACCAGCCTGAAAAACAATATGTCGGACGTGAAAGAGATGATTATTGGCGACGGTAAAACCACCGGCATCGCGACCACCGTCTCCAGCAACCTGACCAGCTGGCTCTCCAGCACCGGCATCGTGCAGTCGGCCACCGACGGCGTCAGCAAAACGCTTAACGCCCTGACCGTCCAGTACAACGCGGTCAACGATCGTATCAACGACACCATCACGCGGCTGAAAGCCCAGTTTACGCAGCTCGACGTGGTAATGAGTTCGCTTAACCAGACCAGCAGCTACCTGACGCAGCAGTTCGACACCTCGAGCTCCAGCTCCAAAAGCTGATTTTTATAAGGAGTGATCATGTACACCGCAAACGGCATTCAGGCCTATGCAAAAATCGGCGTCGAGAGCGCCGTCATGAGCGCGAATCCGCATCAGCTGGTCAACATGCTGTTCGACGGCGCGCTGAGCGCGCTGGTGCGCGCCCGCCTGTTTATGCAGGACGGCAATATTGAGGGGAAAGGTCTTTCCCTTTCGAAGGCCATTAATATTATTGAAAACGGGCTTAAGCAGGGTCTCGCAGAAGAGAGCGGCGACGAGCTCACCACCAACTTGATTTCGCTTTACGCCTACATGGTGCGGCGACTCCTGCAGGCGAACTTACGCAACGACGTGGAGGCCATTGTCGAGGTCGAAGCGCTGCTGCGCAATATCGCTGATGCCTGGAAGGAAATCGCCCAGCCTCAACCTCTGATTCAGGACGCCGTTTAATGATACTAGCACCGCAACTGATTACCATTTACCAGCAGTTACTCGATCTCAGCCAGCAAATGCTGCGTCTTGCGGCCGAGGGCGAATGGGATGATTTGATCAAAAAGGAAGTTGATTACGTCAGCGCGGTGCAACGGCTGGCGCGATCGACCGAAGCCGCCTCGCCTTCCGTACAGGCGCAGGAGCAGCTGCGTCCGGTACTGCGCCATATTCTTGATAATGAAGGGGAAGTGAAGCGCCTGCTGCAGGAGCGCATGAACGAGCTTTCCACGCTGGTTAACCAGAACACCCGTCAGAAATCGGTGCTTAGCGCCTACGGCAAACAGGGCAGCGTCATGGTGCCCATGGAGAACCAGCCGCTCTCCTGATTCTGAAACGCACCGCGACAGAGAAAATAACTGTTCTGCCGGTGCGTCTTTTTTTCGCCGTGCTCCATACTTGCTTTTCCTTCCCGCTGGAGCACAGCAGATGCACAACCCGACCCTATTGCAATTTTTTCACTGGTATTACCCGGATGGCGGCCAGCTCTGGCCTGAAGTCGCTGAAAAAGCGGCCTGGCTGAGCGAGATCGGCATTACCATGACCTGGCTGCCGCCTGCCTATAAAGGCGAATCAGGCGGCTATTCCGTGGGATACGACAGCTACGATCTTTTTGACCTGGGCGAATTTAATCAGAAGGGCAGCATCGCCACCAAATATGGCGACAAGCAGCAGCTGCAGGCCGCCGTGGAGGCCTTGCGCGCCCACAACCTCGGCGTGCTGCTGGACGTGGTGGTGAACCACAAGATGGGCGCCGACGAAAAAGAGCGCGTGCGCGTGAACCGCGTGAACCCCGATAACCGCGACGACATCAGCGATGAGGTCATCGAATGCGAAGCCTGGACGCGCTTTAGCTTCCCGGCACGCGCGGGCGAACATTCCAGATTCATCTGGGACTACAAATGCTTTAGCGGCGTCGATCATATCGAAAACCCGGATGAAAACGGCGTCTTCAAAATCGTAAACGACTACACCGCCGACGGCTGGAACGATCAGGTCGACAGCGAGCTGGGCAATTTCGACTACCTGATGGGCGCCAATATTGACTTTCGCAATAACGCCGTGCGCGAAGAGCTGAAACACTGGGCGCGCTGGGTCAGGGAACAGCTGCCCTGCACCGGCTTCCGCCTTGATGCGGTCAAGCATATTCCCGCCTGGTTCTACAAAGAGTGGATCGAGCACGTTCAGGAGGTTGCCGACGAGCCGCTGTTTATCGTCGCCGAGTACTGGTCGTTCGAGACCGACAAGCTGCTGGAGTATATCCAGCAGGTCGAGGGCAAAACCCTGCTGTTCGACGCGCCGCTGCATATGAATTTCCATCAGGCTTCCACGCAGGGCAGCGACTACGATCTCAGCCAGATCTTCGCCAACTCGCTGGTGCAGGCCGATCCCTGGCATGCGGTCACCATCGTTGCCAACCACGACACGCAGCCGCTGCAGTCGCTGGAGGCGCCGGTCGAGGCCTGGTTCAAGCCGCTCGCCTACGCGCTGATTTTGCTGCGCGAGCAAGGGGTGCCGACGGTGTTCTATCCCGACCTGTTCGGTGCCAGCTACGAAGATGAAGGCGGCGACGGCGAAACGCACCGCGTCGAGATGCCCGCCATTCCAGAGCTGGAAGCGCTGATTCGCGCTCGCCAGGCCTACGGCTGGGGCGCGCAAACGGACTATTTCGATCATCCCAACTGCGTCGCGTTCAGCCGCAGCGGCACCGCTGAGCAGCCGGGCTGCATCGTGATTATGTCGAACGGCGAAGAAGGCGAGAAAAGCGTGGCGATGGGCGACGGCTTTGCCGGTAAAGCGTGGCGCGACTATTTAGGTCATCGCGACGAGATCCTTACCGCAGATGAACAGGGCACGGTCGTGGTGCGCTGTAACGGCGGCAGCGTCAGCGTCTGGGTGCTGGCGGAGTAATGTGATGCGCCTTATTCCTTCGCAGCTGACGGAATAAGGCGCGGCGAGATTACTGCTTGTTTTCGTTCGCCTGCGTGATGGCGGACTTCAGGATTTCCGGTTCGATATTCTGGATAACGCCCGCATTTGGCTGTTTCGCCACTTCATCCAGCGCCTGCTGGCACTCTACCGTCGGGCGCTCGACCTTACGCAGCGTCAGCCCGTCATAGCGCAGCTCGCCGCCCTCCAGTTCTAAAGGCATGACCCGCGACTGGCGATTGACGTTTACGTACTCGCCGCTGAGCAGCGTCAGCTTGCCTGGCTTGGCGATCACGCGCATCCACTGGCGGCAATCAAGCGTACTGCCGTCCGCATTGACGATCAGACTGCCCAGCGCGCGATCGCTGCGCAACCCGCTCTGCGGGCCGACCGTTTGCCAGGTGCCCTGCAGGCTGGCCGGCGCCGGCGTCTGCACCGCATCCTGATAGCTGTTGATTTGCGCACAGCCGGCCAGCGCCAGCGCGGCCGTCGTCAGCATCCACTTTTTCATCGTTAATCCCTGAGATCGCTTCAATGGCGGCTACGTTATAATTTTTCGGCTGCTTTCCGCAAGCTATCTACGCCCTGCTTCGCCTCGCGCGGCCACTTTTTTTCCTCTACGCTGCCTTTTAACGGTGTCCTGACAAGGGCCGGCGGGTGAGTTACACTGGCGCGCTGCCCCGCAATGAATCTTTCAGGAATCCTTATGAAAACGCCAGAAGCCTATTACGCGCAGGCGCGCGAGATGTTTTTTACCGCCCACGCCGATTTTCAGGCCGCGCTCGATGAACTCACAGAGAGCGACGCGCGTCAGGCCAATATGTCGCTGCGCCAGCTGCGCGAATGGCATGCGGAACGCATTTACGCCGCCTTTCTGCGCCAGAAAAATCTCGACGGCATGATCTTTTCTATCCAGCTTGCCGAGCCGGATAAAGCAGTCGCTGCCGAAGCCATTGAAAACTATCTTAAATCACATGCTGAGTCGCTGGGGATGACCTGGGAAGCGTTCTGCATTAAGAACGAGCTTTAAGCGGTCGAAAGCGGCAACACCTCCAACCAGTAAAATAAATCAGGATTAAATTGTACAAGCAGATAAAACTTGTATAACTTTACTGCACGACTTCGGTCGTGATTGTCCTTGAACGAATGGTGCGTTTGCACCGCCTCTGGAGGTGTTGCTGGATTTCCACCTCCAGAGGTTTGATTTTTTTTCCCTGTTTTGTTCCTTCTTGCCCCCCGTTGCCCCTCCCGGTTTTGTTATCTGCGATGAATTTGCGTATCACCCCGAAAAAAAAGCGCTCAATGCGCCTGCGAGGCTTGTCACTGGTTGGATTTACAGTATGATGTGCCAGCGAATTTCTTCCCTGTATGGAATGCCAGTATGTTTGTGGAATTGATTTACGATAAGCGTAACGTAGCCGGCCTGCCAGGCGCGCGCGAGATGATTTTGCGGGAGCTGGAAAAGCGCGTTCAGCGCGTCTTCCCGGAGGTTGAGGTGCGCGTAAAGCCAATGGAGCGCAACGCCATCGAAACCGATTTGAGCAAGAACGATAAGGCCACGGTAGCGCGCATTGTTGAAGAGATGTTTGACGAGGCGGAAATGTGGCTGGTGGCCGACTAAGCGTCGACCACCGCCGGGAGCAGGATTACTTCTCCTGCTCGCTATGGTTAATGGCGATTTCGATATCCTGAATCGCGGCGTCTAAATCATCCAGCAGCGTGCCCTGTTTATTCAGCAGCGCATCGATGCGTCCGGCAAACTCGGGATCTTTATATTCGCCGGCATCGAACGCGAGCCAGTGGCTGGAGAGCGTTTCAGTATTGGTTTGCGCATAGTGGCGCATCTCTTTCAGCTGCGAGGTCACATCGCGCAGGTAGTCAGTTTTGCTTTTCGTTTCCGCTGAATCACTCATGCTGTTTTTCCTTTTGCTGTTTTAACCAATAAATATCTCGCGTGAATGATTAAAGATAGTGGAATATAACGAAGCCGCCTTAAGAATATTCGGAAGTGGCGCCTGCGCCACTCGATCCCTGTCTGATACGCTGCCTCTTCTTTCGCCCAGCCTTAACGCCACACCGCCAGAAGCGTCCTCGTGATAAAAAAACAGGGGACGCGTTGTCCCCTTTTAGTGCCTTATCTGCTTAGTCATTAGAGATATTTACGCGCCAGTTCGAACAGCTCTTTTCTGGCCGCCATGCCCAGATGCTCAATCCCTTGCTGTACAAAATCAAACGCGGCGCCGAAATCTTTTACCCCCGCGCTGAAGTCGCTTTGCTCCTCATTCCCGGCGGGCTGAGCAGACGACGGCGCAGCGCTTGCGGAATCGCCTACGGGCGCCGTCTCCTGAACAGCAGCGTTAACAGCCTGCGCGCTGGCCTGCTGGGCAGCGGCATCCGCCACGGGTGTCTGCGCCTGGGGTTGCGCATCGGCGGCAGCATCTGTCGCAGTGGGCTGAGCGGTGGCGTCCGAGGGCGCGCTCTGCTCTGCGGGCTGGGGCGCCGCTGCGACCTCTGGGGTCGCGGCCTGATCCGCAGGCGGTGCGGCAGCGGCGTCGGGCGTTGCCGCCTGATCCGCAGGCGGTGCAGCAGCAGCGTCGGGCGTTGCAGCCTGATCCGCAGGCGGCACGGCGGCGGCATCCGGCGCTGCAGCCTGATCCGCAGGCGGCGCGGCGGCGGCATCCGGCGCTGCAGCCTGATCCGCAGGCGGTACAGCAGCAGCGTCGGGTGTTGCAGCCTGATCCACAGGCGGCACGGCGGCGGCATCCGGCGCTGCAGCCTGATCCGCCGACGGCGACGGCGTGTGCTGCGCTGTCGCATCAGGCGCGACGTGCGTTTCGCCCGGCGTCTCTTCAGAGGTGGCTGGCGCCACCGTTGAGGGAGAAGATAACCGCTGCAGCTGCGGATCGGTCGGCACATTGGCATCCGGTATGGCAAACTGCGGCAGCTCGGCGTCGCCTGCTGGCGTGGTTGAGTTAATGATGCTAGTATCGGTCATGGCAGACTCCTTAGTGATGATGATCGATCGGAGGGCGTGAAAGCCTTCACCAATCAGGTTAAAAATTCGCATTAGATTCTCCTGTTAAGGCTTCGTAGCATTTTCATCCTGTATGACGACCCGCTTCACCTTGTCGACCGTCTGATCGGGCAGCGTATCCAACTTGTTCTGAAGCACAGACACCTGCTTCGACAGCTCATCCACCTTGGCTTCACGTCGCGCGGCGGACTCGCGCGCTTCGCGCCTGATATCCTCGACGCGCTGATTAGCCGTGCTGCTGACGTATAAGAAAAGGATGGTCATCACGATGCATACCAGCGACATGCCCAGCATCAGCACGCCGAGCATGACCTTGCGCTTGTGGGTCGTCGGTCTTATTTCACTGTGTATCTCTGCCATCGCTATGCTCCTCCAGAGTGGAAATTAACCTGTCGATTTCATTACGAAACTTGCTGTTCTGATCGGCATCGGTCATCACCACCAGAATGCCGAGCGCATTTTTGATTAAGCGCAAATCGGTCTCCAGGGTAGATATCCGCCGCAAATTAGTGTCATGGCGTACGCGCAAATCGTCATTCTCCTGACGGAGCAGCGCATTGCTCTCCTTCAGCAGTAAGACCTGCTCCTTGTAGCTGGTAATGATCTCTCCACCGGCACGATTGCTGGTGACAATAGAAGCAATGCCTGCAATGAGCGGCTTCCAGAAAAGCGCTGCCGCTCCGCCCCCAAGTACTAATGCGCCAACACTGGTAATCAAACTACTTTCCATGCATCACCTCTGTACCTCGTCGGGTAACGGCTGCTGACGTCAGGCGTAAAACGCAAAGCGCCTCCCTCGCCGCAACTTAAGATTGCTTAAATTCACAGCTTAAGTATACTTAAGTCTGGCTCTCAGGAGATGTCAAGAAGATGGAAAAAGAAACCACGGGCGATCGTATTCGCTTCCGCCGTAAAGCACTGAATTTGACGCAAAAAGCAGTAGCGGAAAAAATTTCGGTGTCCCATGTAGCGATATCGCAGTGGGAAAAAGAGGAAACGCTGCCGCGCGGAGAAAACCTGCTGCGGCTCGCAGAGGTGCTGGGCTGCGCGCCAGCCTGGCTGGTAGACGGGGATGGACCGGTGTTTACTGTACAAACGCTGGCGCAAACCGGCCTGCCTTTTCTGGAGAGGGAACAGATTGGCGACTGGCTGGTCGAGGCGGCGCAGGTTGAGATCCTCAGGCGAGTCCCCACCGATCGCAGCTACTCTGCCACCAGCTTTGCATTGACGCTGTGGGACAACGCGCTGGCGCCGCAGTGCCTGCGTGGCGATCTGCTGTTTATCGATCCGGAATTACCGCCCCAGCCAGGGGATCTGGTGCTGGCGCTGACTGGAGAGAACGAGTATGTGCTTCGGAAATATCGTGCGCGCAGTCATAACAGCTTTGAGCTGGCGCCGCTGAACGAGGATTATCCGCTGTTGCGGTCATCGGAACAGGCGCTCTCTGTGCTGGGCACGCTGGTAGAGTGGCGACGCTATCGTGACATGGCGCAGTAGCCGTGAAAATATTTCGCTTCGCGCGAACTTTCGCCGCGAAGCGCCGTCTTACTAAGCATGTGGATAATTCCATGTAACGATTTCACCCGCCTTGAGCGGGCTTTTTTTTGCCCATAAGAATTTCCTGTGACGAATGCCTGTTCCTGCGTTTCTTTATCGTAGCGCCGGTGAGAAGATAATCTGGCGCTATGCGCATACCCTTTACGTAATGCAATCGAGAGTTCTGCCTGACTGGACTTGCCCGCTGACCTGTGCGGGCAATTTTTTGCGCGCGATGATCAATAAAGCCGTCCGCAGACGGCTTTCACATTCACGGATTCAGATTTTCATCCTCATCTTCATCCTCAATGTCATCTTCTACATACTCGTCATCTTCGGGCATCTCACCCCCTTCTCCGCCGGGTATATCTTCTACGCCACCTGGGAGCTGGCCATCGCCGGGAATGGGATCGATATCATCGGGACGTTCTGACATACGCACCTCCAGTTACCCCTATTGGGTATATTTAGTTTAGTGCTGTGACTATTTAATATGCGCCCTCTCTTACCGAAACGTGAACGAAGCGTAAAAGATCAAACATACCGCCGCTGCCGTTTGGCTTATCGCACAGGCTGTGTTCCACCTACTTTTTACAAAAGCGCCCGTCGTTAGCGCAGATAAATTTAATTCTGTTTATTGACGGATCGCTTTATAGCTTCTTCAATGAAATAAGAGACTGCACTGGAGGAAAAGCTCATGACCGAACTGTTACATATTATCTCTGTCAGCGCGATTGTCGCCGGAATATATTTAATTCAGTAAGAGAATGGTCACGCGCAGGTAATATCATGGGAATACCCTTCGCTGATGCGACCCTTTTGCTTGAAAGACGCTTCAGCGCAGAAGCTGATGCAGCAAGGCCTGCGACGAGACGGCTGTTTGAAACGCCTTGTCCACAAGACTTCTCATATCGGCTGAATTATATATCGCTTTTCATGAAAAATGCCTGACTGAAATATATTTATCCCGTTTCAGTAATATTAATGATGCAGCATTTCATCAACCACCTGTTCCTGTGTTAACTGCCAGGGATAATAAGTGGGCCAGTTATCCATCTCTTCCAGCAGCGCCTGCTGAGAGATATTGCCGCTAAAAAGATGAAAATGGCTCGACTTGCGCGGTGCGATAATATGATCGCTGAACTGCACATATTTAGGTGCCTGGCTGTTTTTGTCGCGACACTCAAACAGATAGCGCACGCCTTTCTTCCCGGAGGCATAGGTCAGGATTTTATGTCCGGCATAGCTGTAGCGGCAAGATGCGACACTGTCGCCGCGGTGAAATTCGATGACGCCATCTTCAATGCCCAGCCGCTCGATTTGCGTGGCGTAGCCTTTGCGGTAGTAAGCTTTAATCTGCTCTGCGGTTTTGTGCCCATCCTTTTGCGCTTTCTGCGCGAAAACCGGGTCCAGCTTTCCCTGCTCCAGCAGCGGATAGACGGACTCCCATACGCCATCCCAGTCTGACAGCGGGCGATCCCTAACATCATTGTCGTCAAACACCCCTTCAGCCGCTTTCTGCTCCATTTGCGACAGCGCTGGACCGTGCGCGTGATGACCATGCGCCATAGCCTGCCCGCCGAGTACCCACAGACCTAACGCGATAACGCTTCTTTTGCTCGCCAACATAGTTACCCTCCATCAGTGAAAGAGTGTAAAATGTTATGATATAACATTTCCAAAAACAAGCTTTGCGTGTGCTCTCGTTAGCTGGAGTGGAAAAGCCCTTTCGCCTGCGGGAGTGAATCCGATGCCGCTGCGCATTTTACATCGCGCAGCGCCTGCAGCTCTGCGAGACGCGATTTGGCTTTTTCGCTGGCGTTGTGGCGCGCGAGCCCGTTGCCAATGCCGAGGTCGCCCATAAAGCCCAGTACGGTGCGGTAGTCAAAGCTGCCGGTTTCTGTAATCTCCTGCTGAATATGGCGCGTTTTGACGTTTTCCTGTTCCAGTGCCTGGCAGTTCAGGGTTACCGCTTCTTCATCCGTTACCGGGGACGCCTGAGGGTACTGTTTGGTTGCGCAGGCGGAGAGCAGCAGCACGGCTGCGATTATGAGTATTTTCATTAGGATGTCAGTTATGCCGTGCTGATTGTGAGGGGGTGAACCTGCATATTCATGATTTTACTTTGCGGTTTTGCAGGGGTACGTTGATTCAGGCTGATTCAAGGTTTATCAGAAGCATACCGCAAGGCACATTTCATCAATCGGGTGAATACGAGGTGTTTTGCGGTATTTTTTTGTGCTTAATGTGTGTTATGAGATCCGGTAGCACACTCTCCTCCCGGCTAAGGCTGTCGGCCGGCATGAGCCGTTACCACCCAACGCAATTAGACATAAGGTTGCTATGTCAGGGATGTTTTTATACGTTCGCTTGATGTTTAATCAGGCGTTAGATGACCTGTCTTCGCGACTTTGGCTATGGAATTAAAATAAAAAATTTCTATTTATTTACCTGCTATTGGTTTTGAAGTAGGCGTTTAGATTTATTAGTATGCTATATCTTATTTTTTGGCAGGGTTACTTCCTGTATAGGAGGGGTAAGGCTGTATATGCTATTTTATCGTCGAGTGAGCAACGTCAGAGTACCGCTGCTCACAAGAGAAAAAATCATGACAAAAAAGCCAACTAGTGTCGGCTGTTGTTAAGCTTTTTTCGTGAAGGTAGAAAGTTCAAAAAAAATATTTCAATCTTCCCTTTATTAGAAATCAAGGGTTTTTCAATAAAAAACCAAGAAGCACTTGCTAACGCAACTGTTGTTGTCAACCAAATAACTATATTTACCCACAAGTGGGTATCCACTGGAGTAAAAGAAGTATGGACATATATTTCAGGAGTGAGTTTGTGTATAAGGTAAATCCCGTAGCTTATACCTCCTATAAATTTCAAAGGTTTCATTTCAAGCAAAAAAGTAAGTCGTCCGCTCTGATTTTGTATCAAGTAAAGGATAATGGCACATGTTAATGCATTAACAGCCACCTTGCTAATATAATGCATAGTTTCAATCATGTTGTGATCTTTATAAACTTCATAAAGAAAATATGTTAGTGCAGAAAAAGTGGATATCAAAAGCAAGCTGCCGCGCGATACTCTTGCAATAGAACCCTCCCTTGATACATACAATGCTAGCATTGAACCTAACCCTAATGAATCCAAATGCGAGAAGGGAAGAACATAGGCCGAAATGCCATTTATTCCTAAAAAAGGCTTTAAAGCTAGGCTAAGAGGCCCTATAAAAATCGTTGCCAAGAAAACATTAAATAAATTACGTCTGGGCGTAAGGAGAACGACTAGTGGCCAAATTATATAGAATTGTTCTTCGACATCTAATGACCAAAAGTGAACAGTATATCCTGTCCAGTCCCCATGTATAAACATATATATGTTTGTTGCATAAAGCGCATGCCATAATTGATTGATTTCCGAAAACCAATATATACCGCTAGTCATTCCGAAAATCAATACGACGTAATATAAAGGAAATATTCTTATAGATCTTCTTATAGTGAACTTAGAATACTTCCTTATGATGCTTTCACCTACCTTATCCTTTTCATGTAATAGAATCTGAGTTATCAAAAACCCACTCAAAACGAAAAAAACCCCAACACCTAAAGAACCTATTGAATTACTTTTACTTATAAGATAATCATAATAATAGTGCTGCAGTATAACCATAGAAACAGCAATAGCTCTTATCCCATCTAACCCTTTAATATATTTCATCAGACTAATCCCAACTTATTTTGATAAGGATTCTATACACATGAAAAGAGTTTGCAATCACACAGCAAAGAAATCGTTAAGTTATGCTTTCCGTGCCCATTTTTTAGACTGTAAATGTTGTCGCGGCTGCCACGTCCAGCCTTGCCAGGTTAGGGCCGTCAAAGAAAAACCCGCTAAAGATACCCTTCAGAGAGAGGATGTTGCTGGAAACAGGGTCGATTTCATATTTTCGTGATATAATCCTCCATAAATTCACTGTATATAAATACAGCAACATTGAAGATGAGGTTTAGCAAGCCGCTACGGTTTTTTTTTTGTAAAACTGTGACTAGTAGTAGGTAGGCCCGGATCAGCTAAGCCAAGCGTGAGCGATTTAGCTCTAGTCACCCACCCCGATGTCTGCTCAGCTCGGCGCGGTATACCTCTGCTCAGTCACCGCGGCTTTTTCCAGAAATCCACAAGCTAAATAAAAACATGTTTTTGAATGTTACCTATAAGGATGGTACATTTTAGTCAAATATATTTTTCAGTATACAGATTCAACATTTGAGGAAGGAATAGAAATTGGTAAATATAACGACGCTTTTAAAGTTTTTTAGATTTTATATATTTTCCATATTTTCATTAACAAAAAAAATATCTACGATACATACAATAACGTTCAGGGTTTTCTCTCCTGAAGGCGGCCGTGGGGGCGGTTCAGCCGTGCAAACGTGTCAGAACTTACTTTTAGGGGATAGCTTTGGCAATATTAGGCTAAAATACACCTATTTTGAAGAAAATAAATTCTCCCGTAATTGGCAAAGCAGACTAGCAGACCTTTTTGGTGCTACTTTTTTTGCTATCCAAAAAACTCGAAAAGAAAAAGGCTGCGCATACATAACTCACGATTACGGTACAGCTTTTGGACTGGCATTACTAAGAAAGCGCTTTATCTATATTGCTCACCTTCAAGGTCCGAGAGTAGAAGAGAAGCATAATTATGGTGAGATATTTACTAACACAGATGCCTGGATAGTTAATTTTTGCGAGAGGTTTGTGTTTAAAAAGGCTATGTATGTGTGCTTTCCAAGCGAAGGTGCGCGAGACTATTATTTTGAAAGTAAGTATCGCTCCCTTGACAAAGGAACCTCAAAGATTGGACCTGTATTATACAATACAGTTTTCACTAATCCACAACCCCAGCCTGTTGATGGGATCTTTGCAAACTCAGACGTGACAACTGTTCTTTCTGTTGGTTCGCTTCTGCCAGCTAAAGGTCTGGACCTTGCTCCAGCATATTTGGATAAAAAACTTAGGTTGACTGATACCAAGGTCAGGTGGATATTAGTTGGCTCAGGCCACCTGAAGGATGATATTTTAAATAAAGCAAAAGCTCTTGAGTTAGAGCACTCAAATTTTGAATTTATCTTTTTTGAGTCTTTGTCTTATCCACAGATACGTTATTTAAATTCAATCTGTGATGTTTATCTCATGCCTCACAGGGTATCTATATTTGACTTAGCCACCCTTGAAGCAATGATGGAAAGTAAAATGGTGATTCTCTCCCCTACGGGCGGTAACTTTGACTTCAATAAAGAAAATAATATAATTTTCACAAACGACGATACAACAAACATCTTCAGTCGTGAAGTTTTGACGGCCTATGGTAATAAAAATAAACATGTTTACGAAAAGTATTTCTCGACCAATATCTTTATAAAATCCTACCAGTCAGTAATTAAAGATTTAATTAATTAACCCAAAAAAAAACAGGGCCACCTAAGTGGCCCCCAGTATTTAATAAATGCCTTCCTTCTTACTATAACTCATATCTGTCTTACAAAAAAACGCCTTCTGTTTTTATATTATAAAAACCTTATATCTCAAAACCCCATCGCAAAAGATTGTATTGACTATTATTGATTCGCCATTCTTAATTAAAGTGCAAGTTAAGGTTTCAATTATGCAAACTCTCGATTATTACTTAGCCTGCGTAGCCAGCTCCGCCTGCCGCAAATAAACTACCAAATAATGATGGCCCACCAAAGCGCCTGCTCCTCCTGTTGCGGAACCAGATGATTCTCCCGAACCAACTCCCACGGTACCCAACAGACATAGCCCCTAATAAGAACTACCTTCGGATCTGGTTCATGTATGAGGGCAAAAGACGGTGGGAGGGGTTCGGTGTACCCGAAATGCCTAAGACAGAAGCAGGCAACAGGGTAATAAGCCTGATCGACGCAGGTGGGGAGGTTTTCCACGACCAGCGCGAGCTGACAAGAATGTACCCTAAGACACTCTTCACCTTTCATACCAGGGAGTACGGTGAGCGGCTCGAGGGGCAGAAAACATTCGTCTTCAACGCCAGTCTGGATTCAGTAAACGGCAGGTCAGGCGCTTACTATTCAACAGCGTCGCCAGGTCAGATATGGAACAGTGCATTGAGGCGTGCAGGCCTTCGTTACCGAAAAGCATATTAGTCCAGCCACACATACGCGTGCTGGTCACTATCTGCTGGAGCAAACCCCAACTTCATCGCTAGTCAGATGGGGCACGCTAATGCGCAGATGGTGTATCAGGTGTACGGCTCCTGGATGAAGGAAAATGACGAAGCACAAAGGAGCCTGCTCAACGAAAAACTGAACGAGTTTGTCCCACCCATATCCCACACCAGAGCGTTCTAACCTATAATCTTATACTTATTAGTTAGTTAGCCAACCTAAACCTGCATATTCATAATATCGGTATAAGCCGCCACCAGCTTATTCCTCACCTGAATCCCCATCTGCATCGAGATAGAAGACTTCTGCATATCCACCATCACATCGTTCAGTGCGATGCCCGGCTTGCCCATTTCAAAATCCTGCGCCTGCGTGCGGGCGGTGTTCTGCGTATCGCTGATCTTGTCCAGCGCCGCTTTCATGGTGGCGGCGAAATCGACCGGCTGCGTCGCCTCGCTGCTTCTGTTACTGGCCTGCAGCGAAGTCAGCTGAAGCTGCTGTAAAACGCCGTCGATTGCCTGAATGGACATGCTGTTACCTCATTGAAAGAGAGATGGAATTTTCTACGATCAAAAAGTTAACACAATGTCAATGAGACAAAGGCGCTAAATAACCGCAAAAAACCCGGCTTATTCGCCCATCGAATTTTGCGATAAAGAAAATAATGCCATGCATTGAAGTGGAGTTTCTTTTACGCAGTGTCAGGGAGTCTGTTTTGTCACTACAACAAACCCGGTCAATTATGTCAGGCAGGAATAGGTCATGAACGCGAGCGCAGCCGCCACACAGGATTCAGCCAAAAAAGGTTTCAGTGACCTTATCGCTCGCCTGCGCGCTAACCCGCGTATCCCCCTTATCGTTGCCGCCGCCGCCGCTATCGCCATCGTGATGGCGCTGGTGCTGTGGGCGAAAGCGCCCGATTACCGCGTGCTGTACAACAATCTCTCTGATGAAGACGGCGGCGCGATTGTTACCCAGCTCACCCAGATGAATATCCCCTATCGCTTCGCCGATAACGGCGGCGCGCTGATGGTGCCGGCGGAAAAGGTGCATGAGCTGCGCCTGCGCCTGGCGCAGCAGGGACTGCCGAAAGGCGGATCGGTGGGCTTTGAACTGCTCGACCAAGAGAAGTTCGGCATCAGCCAGTTCAGCGAGCAGGTCAACTACCAGCGCGCGCTGGAAGGCGAGCTGGCGCGCACCATCGAAACCTTAGGGCCGGTGAAAACGGCGCGCGTGCATCTGGCGATGCCGAAGCCGACGCTGTTCGTGCGCGAGCAGAAAGCGCCTTCCGCCTCGGTCACTCTGAACCTGCAGCCTGGCCGCGCGCTCGATGAGGGCCAAATCCAGGCCATCGTGCATATGGTCTCCAGCAGCGTGGCGGGCCTCCCGCCGGGCAACGTCACCGTAGTCGATCAGAGCGGACGCCTGCTGACGCGTTCAGACAGCGAAGGCCGCGACCTCAACGACGCACAGCTGAAATATACCGCCGAAGTCGAAGCGCGCTACCAGCAGCGCATCGAAGCGATCCTGAACCCGATTCTCGGCCAGGGCAACGTGCACGCGCAGGTGACGGCGCAGATCAACTTCGACAAGAGCGAGCAGACAGACGAGAAGTATCAGCCGAACGGCAACCCGAGCAGCACGGCTATCCGCTCGCGTCAGACCAGCACCAGCGATCAGACCGGCAGTCCTTATCCGGGCGGCGTGCCGGGCGCCCTTTCCAACCAGCCAGCGCCGGCTAACACCGCGCCGGTCAACGCGCCTAACGGTCAGAATGGCCAGAACGGACAAAACGGCCAGCAGAATAACGCGAACAACGGCACAACCACCAGCACCGCCAGCAGCAGCGGGCCGACCAACTCGCGCCGCGACGATACCGTGAACTACGAGCTGGACCGCACCATTCGCCACACCAAAATGAACGTCGGCGACGTGCAGCGTCTCTCGGTCGCGGTGGTGGTTAACTATCGCGCCGACGATAAAGGCAAGGCGATCGCCCTTAACGAACAGCAGCTGAAGCAGGTTGAAGATCTGACGCGCGAAGCGATGGGCTATTCACAGCCGCGCGGCGACAGCGTCAACGTGGTCAACTCCGAGTTCACCGCAGCCGATCCAACCAGCGGCGATCTGCCGTTCTGGCAGCAGCAGGCCTTCTTCGATCAGATGATGAACGTGGGCAAATGGCTGCTGATCGCGCTGGTCGCCTTCATCCTCTACCGCAAAATGGTGCGTCCGCAGCTGATGCGTAAACGCGAAGCGGAAAAAGCCGCCGTGGAAGCTGCCGAACAACGCGCCGCCGCCGTGCAAGAGGAAGAAGCCTACAGCGTACAGCTCAGCAAAGATGAGCAGGATGCAGAGCGCAAGTCTAGCAACCGCATGAGCGCCGAGGTGATGAGCCAGCGCATCCGCGATATGTCCGAGAACGATCCGCGCGTCGTTGCGCTGGTTATCCGCGAATGGATGAGTAAAGAACTATGAGTCTGACCGGAACTGAAAAAAGCGCCATCCTGATGATGACCATCGGCGAAGAGCGCGCCGCCGAGGTGTTCAAGCACCTTAACCAGCGTGAAGTGCAGCACCTGAGCGCCGCGATGGCGAATATGCGCCAGGTGTCGCACAAGCAGCTCACTGAGATCCTGCGTGAGTTCGAGACCGACGCCGAGCAGTTCGCGGCGCTGAGCCTCAACTCCAACGAGTACCTGCGTTCGGTGCTGACCAAAGCGCTGGGCGAAGAGCGCGCCGCCAGCCTGCTGGAGGATATTCTCGAGTCCCGCGAGACCACCAGCGGCATGGAAACGCTCAACTTTATGGAGCCGCAGGCCGCCGCCGATCTTATCCGCGACGAGCATCCGCAGATCATCGCCACTATCCTGGTGCACCTCAAGCGCGGCCAGGCAGCGGATATCCTGGCGCTGTTCGACGAACGCCTGCGTCATGACGTTATGCTGCGTATCGCCACCTTCGGCGGCGTACAGCCGGCGGCGCTGGCGGAGCTGACCGAAGTGCTCAACGGCCTGCTGGACGGCACCAACCTCAAGCGCGCCAAGATGGGCGGCGTAAGAACCGCGGCAGAAATCATCAACCTGATGAAAACGCAGCAGGAAGAGGCGGTCATCGAAGCGGTTCGCGACTTCGACGGCGAACTGGCGCAGAAAATTATCGACGAGATGTTCCTGTTCGAGAACCTGGTGGAAGTGGACGACCGCAGCATCCAGCGCCTGCTGCAGGAAGTGGAGTCGGAGCAGCTGCTGGTCGCGCTGAAAGGCGCCGAGCAGCCGCTACGCGAGAAGTTCCTCAAGAACATGTCGGCGCGCGCCGCCGATATCCTGCGCGACGACCTCGCCAACCGCGGACCGGTACGTATGTCGGCGGTGGAGAACGAACAGAAAGCCATCCTGCTTATCGTGCGTCGCCTGGCGGAATCGGGCGAGATGGTAATTGGCAGCAGCGAGGAAACCTATGTCTGATGCCTTTTCCGCCCGCCCGTGGCAGCTCTGGCAGCCTGATGATTTAGGCCGCCGCGACGAACCGGAGCCGGAGATCCTGCCGGAGCCGGAGGTGTTCGAATCGGAAGCCGACGAGCAGCAGCAGCTCTTCGAGCGCATGCAGCAGCAGGCGCGCAAAGAGTCGCAGGCACAGGGCTATAACGAAGGCCATCAGCAGGGCTTCGCCGAGGGCCAGAAAGCGGGCTACGACGCCGGCTTTCAGCAGGGGCTGGCCGATGCGCAGCAGCAGCAGGCGCCGCTTCAGGCGCGCATGCAGCAGCTGGTTACCGAGTTCCAGCACTCGCTGGAGGCGCTCGACAGCGTGATCGCCTCGCGTCTGATGCAGCTGGCGCTGGAGGCCGCGCGTCAGGTCATCGGCCAGGCGACCACGGTGGACGGCAGCGCCCTGCTGCGTCAAATCCAGCAGCTGCTGCAGCAGGAGCCGATGTTCAGCGGCAAACCGCAGCTGCGCGTACATCCCGACGATCTGCAGCGTATTGAGCAGACCCTTGGTCCAACGCTCGATCTGCACGGCTGGCGTCTGCTGGCCGACAGCACGCTGCATCCCGGCGGCTGCAAACTGAGCGCCGAAGATGGCGATCTCGACGCCAGCGTGGCGACGCGCTGGCAGGAGCTGTGCCGTCTCGCCGCGCCAGGAGAGTTTTAATGACCTCACGACTCTCCCGCTGGCTGGGCGCGCTCGACGCCTTTGAAACCCGCATCGCGCAGGTGCAGCCGGTGCGCCGCTACGGCCGCCTGACGCGCGCCACCGGCCTGGTGCTGGAGGCGACCGGCCTGCAGCTGCCGCTCGGCGCTACCTGCGTGATCGAACGCAACGACGGCAAGAGCCTGACCGAAGTCGAAAGCGAAGTGGTGGGTTTCAACGGCCAGAAGCTCTTTCTGATGCCGCTGGAAGAGGTCGACGGGATTCTGCCCGGCGCCCGCGTTTATGCGCGCGACAGCGGCCACAGCGGCAAACAGCTGCTGCTCGGCCCGGAGCTGCTGGGCCGGGTACTCGACGGCAGCGGCAAGCCGCTCGACGGTCTGCCGTCGCCCGATACCGGCTACCGCGCGCCGCTGATCACCCCGCCCTTCAACCCGCTGCAGCGCACGCCGATTACCGACGTGCTCGACACCGGCGTACGCGCCATCAACGCCCTGCTTACCGTCGGGCGCGGCCAGCGTATGGGTCTGTTCGCCGGTTCGGGCGTCGGCAAGAGCGTACTGCTCGGCATGATGGCGCGCTATACCCAGGCGGACGTCATCGTGGTCGGGCTGATCGGCGAGCGCGGCCGCGAAGTAAAAGACTTTATTGAAAATATTCTCGGCGCCGAAGGCCGCGCGCGTTCGGTGGTGATCGCCGCGCCCGCGGACGTCTCGCCGCTGCTGCGTATGCAGGGCGCCGCCTACGCCACGCGCATCGCCGAAGATTTCCGCGATCGCGGCCAGCACGTGCTGCTGATCATGGACTCCCTGACGCGCTACGCCATGGCGCAGCGCGAGATCGCACTGGCTATCGGCGAGCCGCCCGCCACCAAAGGCTACCCGCCTTCCGTGTTCGCCAAGCTGCCGGCGCTGGTGGAACGCGCCGGCAACGGTACGCACGGCGGCGGCTCGATTACCGCCTTCTATACCGTCCTGACCGAAGGCGACGATCAGCAGGATCCTATCGCCGACTCGGCGCGCGCCATTCTCGACGGCCATATCGTCCTGTCGCGTCGGCTGGCCGAAGCGGGCCACTACCCGGCGATCGATATCGAGGCCTCTATCAGCCGCGCCATGACCGCGTTGATCGACGAGGATCACTACGCGCGGGTGCGTCAGTTTAAGCAGCTGCTCTCCAGCTTCCAGCGCAACCGCGACCTGGTGAGCGTCGGCGCCTACGCCGCAGGCAGCGATCCGATGCTGGACAAGGCGATCCGCCTCTACCCGCAGATGGAAGCCTTTCTGCAACAGGGCATATTTGAACGCAGCCACTATGACGACGCCTGCCTGCACCTGCATGCGCTGTTCGGTTAACGGCGGCGTAACGGGAGGAGTAAGCGATGAAAAGCGCCAGTGCCATCGACACGCTGCGCGATTTAGCGGAGCAGGATCTGGAGAAAGCGGTGATGCACCTCGGCGATATGCGCCGCGGCGTGCGCCAGGCGGACGAGCAGCTCACCATGCTGCTCGACTACCAGGATGAGTACCGCAACAAGCTAAACAGCGATATGTCTGGCGGCATCGCCACGACGCGCTGGACCAACTACCACCAGTTTATTCAGACGCTGGAACAGGCGATCGAACAGCATCGCGCTCAGCTGAGACAGTGGAATCAGCGTCTGGAGCAGGCGCTGGCCAGCTGGCGCGAGAAGCAGCAGCGCCTGAACGCCTATCAGACGCTGATCAGCCGCGCGGCAGACAACGCATTACGAGTAGAAAACCGTCTCGATCAGAAACGGATGGATGAATACGCCCAACGGGCCGCATTGAGGAAAGGCGAATGATTACGCTGCCAAATATTGTCACCGCCGCCAGCGCGAAAGGCGAGCTGAAAAGTTCAGATTCCGCTGAGGTTTTGCACAGCGTCAAATCGCTGCCGCAGGACTTTCTGACCGAGCTGGGCAACCGCCTGCTGACGCTGGTGAAACAGCAGGGAAACGCAGCGCAATCTGCTGAAAGCGCTGAGGAAAAGGAGGATGCGTCTGCACTAAAGGGCCAGCCTGACGCGCTGCTGACCGCCTTTGACAAAACAGAGAGTCTGCAAGCACTGCTGACGCCGGAAAATATTAAAGCCGCCACCAAATCCGCCGATGATAAGGATAAGGCGAGCGCAGAAACCTTAACCAGCCGCGAGGCGCAGACCATGCAGGCGCTGTTCGCCATGCTGCCGACCTCGCCAGTTGCGCAGAGCAGCGTTTCCGCCGCCTCCGTCGCCGCCGAGCCGGGCGGCGATACGCGCCGCGGCGCGCTCGCCGGCACTGCGCGCTCGATGCTGAGCCAGGCGCTGAGCGATTCGCTGGCGCAAAGCGCGTCGCCATCGACCAGCGCGCCAGCGCACGCTGAGACGAAGGCGGGCCCGACGCCGCTGAACGCCGCATCAGCGGGCGCGGCAGCGAGCACGGCCAACGCCAGTGCGCCCCTGACGCTGGACGGCAGCTTTCAGCAGGCGCTGAGCAACGTCAGCCGACAGGATGATAAAAGCGCGCCGCTGACGCAGACGGACAGCACTGCGCTGACCAGCGCGCCGATCAGCAGCAGCGCGGCGCCGCTGATGACGCAGACCGCCTCGGCCACGACCAGCACGCCGTCAACGCCGATGCTCAACGCGCAGCTGGGCAGCGACGAATGGCAGCAGGCCCTGAGCCAGCAGATTGTCATGTTCACCCGCAACGGCCAGCAAAACGCCGAGCTGCGGCTGCACCCCGCTGACCTGGGCGCCATCCAGATCAGCCTGAAGCTGGATAACGACCAGGCGCAGATCAATATGGCCTCCAGCCATAGCCACGTCAGGGCCGCGCTGGAAGCCGCCCTTCCGCAGCTGCGTAACGCGCTGGCGGAAAGCGGCATTAACCTGGGACAGAGTCAGGTAAGCAGTGACAGCTTCGCGCAGAGCCAGGGCTTCCAGCAGCAGCAACAGCAGCAGGAGGCGCGCCGCGACGGACAGCACGGCACCTTCTCTCTCTCCCAGGATGACAATAGCGAGATAACGCCGATCGCCGTTCCCGCCGCCCTTCAGGCGCGCATCCTCGGCACCGGCGCTGTCGATACTTTTGCCTGACAGCGACAAACGCTGAAGGTAAGCGTAAAACCCGCGTCTTTTCTTCCCATTGTTTGACTTAAGACGCGGGATAATCTGTCCAGGCAAACCGAGAGGTTTGCCCATAATTCACAGGAAGTTACTGCAAAAATGTCTGATAACGCGAAAGCAAAAGGCCGCAAACGTTCACTCTTAATTCCGGTGTTGCTCATTGTAACGCTGGCCGCTTGTAGCGTGGCAGGTTATGCAGTCTGGCGAATGATGAATAAACATGAGAGTGGTACACCGGAAGCTGCGAAAGTAGAGCCGCCACCCGCTCCCGTCTTTTTTGCGCTTGATACCTTTACGGTCAACCTGATCAATCCCGACAACGATCCGGACCGCGTGCTGTACGTAGGCTTTACCCTGCGTCTGCCGGACGAGGATACCCGTCGTCGGATGAATGATTATCTGCCGGAAGTACGTAGCCGCCTGCTGCTGCTGCTCTCGCGACAGAGCGCCGCCGCGCTGGCGTCGGAGCAAGGAAAGCAAGCGCTGATTGAACAGATTAAGCAGGTGCTGTCACCTCCGCTGGTGAAAGGACAGCCTGCGCAGGTGGTAAATGACGTGCTGTTTACCGCCTTCATTTTGAGGTAAACCAATGGGCGATAGCATTCTCTCCCAGGCTGAAATTGACGCGCTGCTTAATGGCGACAGTGACAGCGCGGTAGATGAAAAGAGTCAAAGCGGGCCGGAAGGCGACATTCGTCCTTACGACCCTAATACCCAGCGTCGCGTGGTGCGCGAGCGCCTTCAGGCGCTGGAGATTATTAACGAGCGTTTCGCCCGACATTTCCGTATGGCGCTGTTTAACCTGCTGCGCCGCAGCCCGGATATCAGCGTCGGTGCGATTAAGATTCAGCCGTATCACGAGTTTGCCCGCAACCTGCCGGTGCCAACCAACCTGAATCTTATCCACCTGAAACCGCTGCGCGGAACGGCGCTGGTGGTGTTCTCGCCGAGCCTGGTGTTTATCGCCGTGGATAACCTGTTCGGCGGCGACGGCCGCTTCCCCACCAAGGTGGAAGGCCGTGAGTTCACCCACACCGAGCAGCGCGTGATCCGCCGCATGCTGAAGCTGGCGCTGGAAGGCTACAGCGACGCGTGGAAGGCGATCTACCCGCTCGACGTGGAATATGTCCGCTCCGAAATGCAGGTGAAGTTCACCAATATCACCACCTCGCCGAACGATATCGTGGTCAACACGCCGTTCCAGGTCGAGATTGGCAACCTGGTGGGCGAGTTCAACATCTGTATTCCGTTCTCGATGATTGAGCCGCTGCGCGAACTGCTGGTTAACCCGCCGCTGGAGAACTCCCGCACCGAGGATAACCACTGGCGCGAGAACCTGGTGAAACAGGTGCAGCATTCGGAACTGGAGCTGATCGCTCACTTTGCCGAAACCTCGCTGCGACTGTCGCGCATTTTGCAGCTGAAGCCTGGCGATGTGCTGCCGATCGAGAAGCCAGAGCGCATTATCGCGCACGTTGATGGCGTTCCGGTGCTGACCAGCCAGTACGGCACCATGCACGGCCAGTACGCCCTGCGCGTCGAGCATTTGATTAACCCGATTTTGAATTCGCTGAATGAGGAACAGCCCAATGAGTGACAGCAATAAACCGTCCGACGACATCTCTGCGGACGATCTGTGGGCTGAGGCGATGAATGAGCAGGCCGTTAGCAGCGCGCCGCAGGCCGACGACGTCTTCAAAACGTTCGAAAGCAGCGCCGCCGCCGGTTCGCTGCAGGACATCGACCTGATTATGGATATCCCGGTCAAGCTTACCGTCGAACTGGGCCGCACCAAAATGACCATTAAAGAGCTGCTGCGCCTGACGCAGGGTTCCGTGGTGGCGCTGGACGGTCTGGCGGGCGAGCCGCTCGATATCCTGATTAACGGCTACCTGATCGCCCAGGGCGAAGTGGTGGTGGTTAACGATAAATATGGCGTACGCATCACCGACATTATTACGCCGTCTGAACGTATGCGTCGTCTGAGCCGCTAACTATGATGAACACCCAGTCCCACGCGCAGCAGCCCGCAGCGCCGGCCATCTCCGGCGGTTCCGTTGTGACCCAGGTCAGCAGCGTGCTGGCCGTGATTGTCCTGCTGATCCTCGCCTGCGCCTGGCTGGCGCGCCGCCTCGGCTTCGCGCCGAAGACGGTGCGCAGCCAGGCGCTGAAGGTGAGCGCCAGCGTGCAGGTCGGCCAGCGCGAGCGTGTGGTGATTGTGGATACCGCCGAGGCGCGCCTGGTGCTGGGCGTTACGGCGGCGCAGATTACCCATCTGCACACGCTGCCGCCGGCCGCGCCGGATGCCCGTCCGGCCGCCGCGGCCGCGACACAAGATTTCCGTCAGCTGTTGCAAAACCTGGTTAAACGTCCCGGAAAACCCCAATGATGCGTCGACTGCTCTCTCTTCTGCCGCTACTGCTGCTGGCGCCGGCCGCTCATGCCCAGCTGCCGGGACTGGTGAGCCATGCGTTACCTAATGGCGGACAAAGCTGGTCGCTGCCGGTGCAGACGCTGGTTTTTATCACTTCGCTGACCTTTATTCCCGCCGTGCTGCTGATGATGACCAGCTTTACCCGCATCATCATCGTGTTCGGCCTGCTGCGCAACGCCCTCGGCACGCCCTCCGCGCCGCCGAATCAGGTGATGCTCGGCCTCGCGCTCTTTCTGACCTTTTTTATTATGGCGCCGACCTTCGACAAGATTTACGACGACGCCTATCTGCCCTTTAGCCAGGACAAGATCAGCATGGACGTCGCGCTGGAGAAAGGCGCGCAGCCGCTACGCGACTTTATGCTGCGTCAGACGCGCGAAGCGGACCTGGCGCTGTTCGCCCGCCTGGCGAACACCCCGCCTATCGAAGGGCCGGAAGCGGTGCCGATGCGCATTCTGCTGCCCGCCTACGTGACCAGCGAGCTGAAGACCGCCTTTCAGATTGGCTTTACCGTTTTTATCCCGTTTCTGATTATTGACCTGGTAGTCGCCAGCGTGCTGATGGCGCTGGGGATGATGATGGTGCCGCCGGCAACCATCTCACTGCCGTTCAAACTGATGCTGTTTGTACTGGTGGATGGCTGGCAGCTGCTGGTCGGATCGCTGGCGCAAAGCTTCTATTCCTGATTATTCCGATTTCCCGGAGAAACAAATGACGCCAGAATCCGTTATGGCAATGGGCCAGGATGCGCTGCGCCTTGCGCTGATGCTCGCCGCGCCGCTGCTGCTGGCAGCGCTGGTCAGCGGGCTGATTATCAGTCTGCTGCAGGCGGCGACTCAGGTGAACGAGCAGACGCTTTCCTTTATACCGAAGGTGCTGGCCGTGGCGGCGACGGGCGTGATTGCCGGACCCTGGATGCTGAATCTGGTGCTGGACTATATCCGCACCCTCTTTAGCAACCTGCCTTATATGATCGGCTAATGGTCACTCTCGACAGCGACCAGCTGGTTCACTGGGTCAGTCAGTTTTTCTGGCCGCTGGCGCGTATGCTGGCGCTGTTCGCCACCGCGCCGCTGCTGAGCGAGCGTGCTATCAGCAAACGCGTCAAAATTGGCCTGGCGGCGTTAATCACCTGGATAATGGTGCCAACGCTGCCTTCAGTCGAGGTAACGCTGTTTTCGCCCGCTGGCTTCTGGCTGCTGCTGCAGCAGATGCTGATTGGTATCGGGCTGGGGTTCACAATGCAGCTGGCGTTTGCTGCGGTGCGCCTCTCTGGCGAGGTGATTGGTTTACAGATGGGCCTCTCTTTCGCCACCTTTTTCGATCCAGGCAGTCGCTTGAATATGCCGGTTCTGGCCCGTTTTCTCGATATGCTGGCCATGCTGCTGTTTCTCACCTTCAACGGACACCTCTGGCTGATCTCGTTGCTGGCGGACAGTTTTCATACATTGCCGATTGGTGGGCAGCCGTTAAACGCCAACGCCTTTAATGCACTGGTCAAAGCAGGCGGCTTAATTTTCCTTAATGGCATGATGTTAGCGCTACCCTTAATCGTTTTGCTGCTTCTGATAAACCTGGTACTGGGTTTGTTAAACCGTGTTACACCTCAGCTCTCTATTTTCGCTGTTGGCTTCCCAATTACCTTAACAGTGGGAATTTTGACTATGGGGCTAATGATGCCTCTGGTTGCGCCCTTCTGTGAGCATCTGTTCAGCGAAGTCTTTGATTTGCTCGCCCAGTTTCTTTCGGAACTGTCTCACCCCTGATGATTAAGTATCTCACTATCATTCTGAAGTAATACTTAAGCCACCTAAAACATTCTGTGCATTTTTCAAACCAGTTTTCTCAGAAATCAACTAAGGAAATTCTGATAAGTGAGAAGTAACTCTGAAAATTATTCTTATTAAACCGCGCTTCAAGTATTTTATTTCACAGATTCCCGGCACAGCTAACCTGGTGGAATCGTTGACAAAATCGGCAACAGGTTGTTTTGGAACAAAAAAAATCCTTTAACGATTTTTCTTGTCAGGACCATTTTTTTCCGGCATTGTCAACACTCGCTGAAACGTCACACTTTCGCGAATCAAATGTTTTTAAGAATCGTCCTATCAGCATTGACTGTGTTATGCGCGATAGTGACGAGGATCTCAAAACAGGGTGTTATGCACGCTTATTGCAAACCGCCAGCGATTCCCGCTATCACTGGAGGGATAAGTGACGTCAAGGCAGCACAAAAACAACTTTGCAGAAACGGGTCAGGGAAGAATACTTTTGGCAGGCGTATGGCCTGTCGCCAGACTGCTGAGCAGAATAAAAAAGTGTCTTAGAAATCTCTCTCGTACCGCAACGCGTAATTCATCGTTGATTTAAACGGATAACAAATTGGTGAGGGTCGCTAAACATGCCAACGATTATTATGGATTCATGCAACTACACACGCCTGGGATTATCGGACTATATGTCCTGTAAGGGAGTCAAAAAGAAAAACATCTTTTCTGTCTCCGATATTGAGCAATTACAGCAGCGCTGCGAACAGTTAAAACCTGGCGTAGTGTTTATTAACGAAGATTGTTTTATCCATGAATCAGATTCCAGCGACCGCATCCGAAATATTATTATGCAGCACCCGGAAACGCTGTTTTTCATCTTCATGGCCATTTCTAATATCCATTTTGAGGAATACCTCTACGTTCGTAAGAACCTGATTATTACATCAAAATCGATAAAAACGACGACACTTGACTCCTTACTCAGCACGTATTTGCAGAAAAAGCTCAACGCGTCTACCCGTATTTCATCAGGTCTGGATGTACATCCGCTGACGTTAAGTCAGACGGAGTCAAATATGCTGAAAATGTGGATGTCAGGTCATGACACCATTCAGATCTCAGACAAGATGCAAATTAAGGCCAAGACCGTCTCGTCACATAAAGGCAATATTAAACGCAAGATCAAAACCCATAACAAACAGGTTATCTATCATGTGGTGCGTTTAACTGACAATGTGACGTCAGGTATCTATGTCAATGTGAGATAGTCAACTCGCGAAAGAACCGGCCGCCAGGCCGGTTTTTTTTTCGCCTTTTTTGCGAGCCAGATCTCACTCCACTCCCTAACTCTTTCCCCTTCTCTGCCGATGTTAGTTTCATAACCCCGACATGAGATCAAGGATATGAACACACTACTGGATTCTTCTACGCCCTCCAGGGCTGGCCTGTGGCGCAACCTGCGCCTGGTGCCGCTCTTCAGTATGATTTTCGGCGGTATTCTGCTGCTGTTTGCCCTCTGTATCGCCCTTGCCAGCTATTTTCTGGTCCAGAGCAACCAGTCACTTAAGGATGCTACCGACGAGATCCAGGTGCGTATGGGCATCTCGAACAGTTCAAACCACCTGCGCACCGCGCGCCTCTATATTATTCAGGCGGGCGCCGCCGCCCGCATCGGCGAGATGGATGCGTTTAAAGCCAACATCGCTGCGACCGAGAAGCGCATTCAGCAGGCGCAGGAAGGCTTTAAGGTTTATCAGGCGCGGAAGGTCAAAACCCCAGAAGATATCGCGCTCGACGCCCCGCTGACGGCGCGCTTCAATGACTACGTCGAAAAGGGGCTGAAGCCGATGATCAACGCCGGCAAGCAGGGCAGCTTCGAAGGCATTATCGCCCAGGAGACCGACGTCACGCGCAAACTCGATAACGCCTATAACGACGTGCTGCTGCAGGCGATTAAACTGCGCAACCAGCGCGCCGAGGCGATTAACGCCACGGCAGAGCATCAGTCGCGCATCGGCTTTATTGCGATGGCGGTCGCCTTCGCCGCCGCCTTGCTGCTGACGCTGATGACTTTTGTGTTCCTGCGTCGCGTGGTGATCAGTCCGCTGCGCCAGTCGGTCGCGCGTATTGAACGCATTGCACAGGGCGACCTCACCGCTCCACCGGAACCGCACGGCCGCAGCGAAATTGGCACGCTGCTGCATAACCTGCAGCTGATGCAGGATTCGCTGGTGAAAACCGTCGGCACGGTGCGTGAAGGTGCGGTGGCGATCTATCAGGGTTCCGGCGAGATCTCTGCCGGGAATACCGACCTCTCTTCTCGTACCGAGCAGCAGGCCGCCGCGCTGGAGCAGACTGCCGCCAGCATGGAGCAGCTTACCGCCACGGTAAAACAAAACGCCGAGAATGCCCACCATGCCAGCCAGCTGGCGGCTGACGCCTCTGGTAAAGCCCGCAGCGGCGGCGAGCTGGTGAGCGGCGTGGTGAAAACCATGACCAATATCTCCGGCAGCTCAAAGAAAATCGCCGAAATCACCAACGTCATCAACAGTATTGCTTTCCAGACCAATATTCTGGCGCTGAACGCCGCGGTGGAAGCGGCGCGCGCCGGCGAACAGGGCCGCGGCTTCGCGGTAGTGGCCAGCGAAGTGCGCAGTCTGGCGCAGCGCAGCGCCCAGGCGGCCAAAGAGATTGAGTCGCTGATTGCGGAGTCGGTCAATTTGATCAAAGACGGTTCGCATCAGGTAGGCGAAGCGGGCGAAACCATGGGCGAGATCGTCGAAGCGGTACGCCGCGTGACCGATATTATGGCGGAGATCGCCGCCGCCTCTGACGAACAGAGCCGCGGTATTCAGCAGGTCAGCCAGGCGGTCACCGAGATGGATAACGTCACGCAGCAGAACGCCTCGCTGGTGGAAGAGGCCTCGGCAGCCGCCGCATCGCTGGAGGACCAGGCGGGCAAACTCACCAAAGCTGTCGCCGCGTTTCGCCTGCAGGACGCGCCGGCGCTGACAACAGTAACGGCGGCGGCTGCCGCGCCCGCGCTGAAGTCGCCGCGCCTGACGCCGCGTCCGGCCCTGGCGACGTCCGGCAATGATAACTGGGAGACGTTTTAAGTAGAAAATAATAAAGGCGTTCTGAGACGCCTTTATTCATGACGATGTAGCATGAAATAAGGCGCCGTCAGGCGCCTTATTATGACTGCGATGTTCAGAGAGAATAAAAGCAAAGCGCCGCGCCGCTATTCCGCCAGATAAGGCTCTACAAATATCCCTTCCGGATGATCGCCCTCATTAAAAAACCAGATACCGAGCGGATAATCCTCCAGCGCCACCAGATACATGACCCCTTCGTTAAACGGCTCTACGGCGAGAATAGTGCCGAGGCGGCGCGGGCCGCCATCGGTCTTTACGGTGACGCGGTCATTGACCTTCATGCGCGTTGCTCCTGATGATTTTCCTGTGCATCAGTGTAAACGATGAGGCTCGCCTCAGCGACGCGCAATCACCCAAACCGCATGAATGATGCCGGGAATATAGCCGCACAGCGTCAGTAGAATATTGAGCCAGAAAGCGCCGCCGAAACCGACCTGCATAAATACGCCCAGCGGCGGTAAAATAATGGCGATAATAATGCGTAACAGATCCATGGTCTCTCCTTGTCGCGTTATGGTTTAACTCCGCCTGTAACTATAGACGATGCCGCTGATAACAAAGGAAAAATCAGGTAAATTTACGTAAGCAGGCGCTTTTTCGCTTTCTTAACGTTTCGCAACAAGACTTCTGACACGGCAACCTTTTACACTTCTTTTACTGCTCCACCCCAAAGGGGCAGTCAACCTAAAAGTAACAAGGATTTTGCCCGCGCAGCGCGGGCTTTTTTTTTGCCTGCTGCTTTTCCCACCGCAGAGTTATTCGCCCAATCTGGCCGCCGTCTATACTTAATCGATCCGTCGCAATCCGTGGTCGGAGAGAAGCAAATGATCCTTTTAAACAAAAGGAGAGCGATGATGGCGCAAAGCAATCCCGGTGGCCCTGACCTTCAGCCCGGCGAGAAAGCCGATGTGGAGTCGCTGCTCGACAGCCTGCCCCGCAGCACGGCAGCCCTGCCGCAAACGTTCCCCGAGGCGGACAACAGCCGCCATCTGAGAACCGGCGGCAGAGCCTGGGGAAGCAGTATTGAACTGGCGGATGAATATGAACTTGATATTCGCGACTGCACCTGTAACGAGATGAACCGCTAACCGCAGGCCAAAAAAACCCGGCAGGGAGCGCCGGGGAAGTAATAACGTAAATTCGTTACATCAGGAAATGCTTGATACCTTTGCAGAGTACGCCTGACGGCCGCTAAGACAAGTCCTGGCTATGCACAATATTGCTGCCCTTTTGGTCTATACCCTCCTGACGTTACCGGAAACACCCTGAATTCAGGCGCTTTGCGCCATGCGTTTTTTGTGCATCCCGCTTCGCTTTACCGTTACGTTTTAAGAATTATCCTGGATATGCCGTGCGGCAGGGGAAAAACAGGCGTAATCCGGTATCAACTATAATACTGAAAATCCGCCAGTTAATGTCGCAAGGAGCCTGCTATGCCCAGTTTGCAACAGCCGCTGTTAGTGATTACCGATCTGGATGGTTCCCTGCTCGATCATCATACCTACCGCTGGGATGCCGCTGCCGAATGGCTGGCCGAACTGCAGCGCCAACAGGTGCCGGTCGTGCTCTGCTCCAGTAAAACCGCTGCGGAAATCGCGCCGCTGCAAAAGCGTCTTGGCCTGACGAACACCCCCTTTATTGCCGAAAACGGCGCGGTGGTGCAGATGTCGGCGCAGCGACGCGAGCGCATCCCGCCGGAGAGCCTTGCTTATGAGGCGCTCTGCCTCACGCTGAGCACGCTACAGCCGGGCTTTCGCTTTCAGGGCTTCAGCCGCTTCACCGATGCCGAAGTCGCGGCGATGACGGGTCTGACCGAAAGCGACTCGGCGCTGGCGCGCCAGCGCGAAGCGTCGGAAGTGATTGTCTGGCGCGATGATGAAGAGAAGCTGGAGGCGTTTCGCGCTGCGCTGGCGCAGCACCAGCTGCAGCTGACGCAGGGCGGACGTTTCTGGCACGTGATGCCCGCAGGCAGCGGCAAAGGCGAAGCGCTGCGCTGGCTGCTCGGCCAGTATGACAGCGCGCCCGCCACTCTCGGCCTCGGCGACGGTCCTAATGACGCGCCGATGCTGGATGCGGTTGACTACGCCGTGGTGATAAAAGGCTACAGCAAAACGCCGGTCACGCTGACCCGGCAGGACAGGCAACGGATCTACCATACGGCGCACTACGGCCCCGAAGGCTGGAAAGAGGGGCTCGACTATTTTCTGACCCAGCCCGATGAAGCCGCAACCACTGATGATTAAAAGGATAGCGCGATGAGTGATTTTTATCAGAATGGCGTGATTACCAATTTCCATAATCTGACCAACCGCAGCGTTGAGTCGCTGGAAAAAGAGATGGTGCGCTTCGCGCGCAAACGCAAAATGGGGCTGATTCTGCCGTCGCTCTTCTCTGAGCTGGAAGGGCCGGCGCTGGGCAATATCGTCGATGAGCTGGCCAAAGTGCCCTATCTGGACGAGATCGTCATCGGGCTCGATCGCGCCGACCGCGATCAGTTTCTCTTCGCGCGCGAATTTTTTTCGCGCCTGCCGCAGCGCCACCGCATTTTATGGAATGACGGCCCGCGCCTGAAGGCGATCGACGCCGAGCTGGATAAAGAGGGGCTTTCTCCCTCTCAGCCGGGTAAGGGGCGCAACGTCTGGTTCTGCACCGGTTTCACCCTCGCCTCCGATCGCACCCAGTGTGTGGCGCTGCACGACTGCGATATCGTGACCTACGAACGCGGCATGCTGGCGCGCCTGCTCTATCCGCTGGCGAACCCGGCGTTTCAGTATGAGTTCTGCAAAGGGTTTTACGCACGCGTCGCCGACGGCAAGCTCAACGGACGCGTGGGCCGCTTGCTGGTCGGCCCGCTGCTGCGCTCGCTGCAAAAGGTGTATGGCCACTCCGAATATCTCGACTATCTCGCCAGCTTCCGCTACCCGCTGTCGGGCGAATTCGCCATGCGCACCCACGTGCTCAACGGCATTAAAATTCCTGGCGACTGGGGGCTGGAGATTGGCGTGCTGTCGGAAATCTACCGCAACTACACCACGCGTCAGACCTGTCAGGTCGAGATCGCCGATAACTATGATCACAAACACCAGCCGCTGGCGGAAGATGACGGCACCGGCGGCCTGAAGCGCATGAGCAGCGATATCGTGCAGTCGCTGCTGCGTAAGCTGGCGACCATGGGCGTGCCGCTCACCAGCGACTCGTTTCGCGTGCTGAAGGCGACCTACTACCGCAACGCGCTCGATATGATGGAGATTTACAACCACGAAGCGGCGATGAATGGTCTGAAGTTTGACCAGCACATCGAAGAAGCGGCGGTAGAGATGTTCACCCAGTCGATTCTGGAGGCGGGACAGGCCTTTATCGAACGTCCTAACGACAAGCCGTTTATTCCCAGCTGGAGCCGCGTCCAGTCCGCCTTCCCCGATATCCTGCAGCGTATCTATCAGGCGGTGGAGGAGGACAACGCGGGCAACGTTTAACCTCCGGCGACGACGCGGTTGCGGCCCTGACTCTTTGCCAGATAGAGTCGGCGGTCCGCTTCCGCCTGCAGGCGAGTCGCCTGGTAGTCGCCCTGCTCTTCGCTGCTGGCGATGCCTGCGGAGAGCGTCACGCTAAAACAGTGGCTGGCGTTGACCAGAATGGTTTTGGCCGCCAGCCGCTCGCGCATCCGCTCCGCCACTTTTTCCGCCTCCGCCAGCCCGGTTTCCGGCAGCACCACGCAGAACTCTTCGCCGCCGACGCGGCCGGCCAGATCGTTTTTCCGCAGTGCCTGGGAAATAATCGCCGCGACGCGTATCAGCGCCTGATCGCCCGCCTGATGACCCCAGGTGTCGTTGACTGATTTAAAGTGGTCGATATCGAGCTGGATTACCGTCAGCGGCGCGTTAAGCGCACGGCAGCGCGCCGCCTCCGCTTCGAAGCGTTCAAAAAAGGCGCTGCGGTTAAGCAGCCGCGTCAGCCCGTCGTAGCTGGCGCGCCACGCCAGCCGGTCGGAGAGCTGGCTCAGCCGCCGCACCAGACGCACAATGATCTGATGCGCCAGCAGCAGCAGCAGCACGAACAGCAGCCACATCGTGAGCATAAACAGCATGGCGTGCCCTAAGTCCTGGCGCAGTCCCTGCCCGAGGGTTTGCTGGTTGAGCAGATAGCCGTCGACGTTTTTCAGCCTGCTCCAGCTGATGAACTGCTGCTCAAGCCGCAGCGAGCCCTGCGGCTGCCGCGCGATCTGCGCGTAGAGCCGCCGCCGCGCCTCCTCGCTCAACGGCTTGCCGTCCGGCGCATCGAGGGAGGCTACGGGCTGCTGTGCCTTGTCGAGCAGCACCACGCTGCCCAACAGCGCGCTGCGGCGCATCGTGCTCAACTGGCTGGCGATACGCTGCTGCGTGAAATCCATCGACAGCGCCCCATACCAGTAGCCGTTATAGAAGATGGGGGTCGTCGCCGTCAGCATCGGCCCCTCCTCTTCTGCGCCCTGATAGACGCCTGACCAACGCAGCTGCTGAGATGACGCCAGCGTCGCCATCGTCCGAAACCAGGAGCGCGAAACCATAGTGGCATAGCTGGCGGAGACAGCGGCAAGGCTTTGCGGCGGACGCGAGGAGATAAAGAAGCCGGCGCGCGAGGTGTACCAGAAGCGCGAGTGGAAATCGGCTTCCGCATCGCTGAACTGCATAATGAAACTGAACTCCAGCGCCGCGAGCAGTTCGTCATTGAGCCGCGCCGGATCGCGCTGCAGCAGCGCATCTTGCGCCAGCCAGCTGTCGCCGACGCCGTTTATCGGCATGCTGCGCGGCATATTGAGCCGTAGCTGCCAGGCGGGCTGTGGGCGCAGCTGCTGAAACTGCGCCAGCGCATGGCGCGCATGGTGGGGGTCGAGGGGATGCGCCAGCGCATAGGTAAACATGCGGCGGTAGTAGATCATCCCGTCAATACTCTCCTGAAACTGACTCTCCAGCCTGCTCTGCATATCCGCCAGCGCGGCGCGCTGCCGATCTTCATAGTTGGTTTTCAGGATATGGAGTTCGCGCCATGTCAGAAAGAAAGAGAAAAGAAAGACCGCTAAAAACAAGAGATGAACGCGCAGTTCGGGACGTAATTTTCGCATGGAGAGCGGCAAAGCAGCCATCAGCAACGGTGCTCCGAATAACTGAGATCAGGCGAGTATAGCAGGCGTGGGGAATCAAAAAATGCGGGAAGTCACGGGGGATGAACAGCGCATCCCCGTTGAACAGCACTTAGCTGGCGAGCTGCGTCTCAGAAATCGCGTGGCTCAGCTCATCCTGGTGAAAGGCTTCGCGACGCACGGCATAGCCGTCATACCAGCGACACTCCACCATTCCACTGGCATAGCCGGTGACCACCATGGCAGGTCCGCCCTCTTTATGCTGCACTTCATCGCTAATCGTAAAGCTCATAACGCCTCCCTCTTTTGACCGTTAACAGAACCTTTCTATCTATAGCAGCCATCTGGACACCCTGCCCGTCAGGGCAGAGAAAAAAAGCGTAAATTCAGAATAAAACAGTAAGAAAGCGTGAAAATAAAAAAAGCGGATAAGCATGCTTATCCGCTTTTAATTTCTGCTGGCGCTGAAATCAGATTTTGCAGCCTTCGCAATCCGCTTCGTCGCCTAAGTCGTCAGGCACTTCATTGACCTTTTCCGCCGCTTTGGCTTCGGCCTGCTCAAGCTGGGCATCAATATCAAATTCAAACATATCGTCGTTCATCGCGTCTCCTCTCCTGACTTCACATCATATGGCAGTGCGCTTTATACCGATTTACCACGCAGTTTAGCAATCAGATTCACCGCTAACAGCACGATCGACCCAACGATAAAACCGAGCACCAGGTTGGCGCCGTTGCTGAGCAAACTGGCCACCAGCCCGCTCATATCGCCGGTGATCGACTCGATCAAATGATGCAGCGGCGTCAGGCCGTGCACAATGATACCGCCGCCGACCAGAAACATCGCCAGCGTGCCGACCACTGATAAAATCTTCATCAGCCAGGGGGCGAACGCCAGCAAAAAGCGACCAATCCCCTGTGCGACCGAGGAGGACTTCTCATTCAGCCAGTAGCCAAGATCGTCAATTTTAACGATGGCGGCGACGATGCCATAGACCCCAATAGTTACCAGGATCGCGATGCCGGCGAGGATCAGAACCTGATTAAGCAGCGGCGCATCGGACACGATGCCGAGGGTAATAGCGACAATCTCTGCAGAAAGAATAAAGTCGGTGCGCACCGCGCCTTTGACTTTGTTCTTCTCGAATTCGCGCGGATCCTGCTGCGCCAGCTTGTCCAGCCGCTGCTGGCGTGCCTCCGGGCTTTTCTCCTGCTTATCGTGCTGCAGGCTGTGCATCACTTTTTCCACCCCTTCGTAGCAGAGGTAGGCGCCGCCGATCATCAGCAGCGGCGTGATAAGCCAGGGCGCAAAGGCGGAGATCAGCAGCGCCAGCGGCACCAGAATCAGCTTATTGAGAAAGGATCCCTTGGCGACGCCCCATACCACCGGCAGTTCACGATTGGCCTTAACGCCCGTAACCTGCTGCGCATTCAGCGACAGATCGTCGCCCAGCACGCCCGCGGTTTTTTTCGCCGCCACTTTCCCCATGACGGAAATATCATCCAGAAGTGTTGCAATATCATCTAATAAAGTCAGTAAGCTGGATCCTGCCAAAATGTCTTCCTTATTCCGGTTCGTTATGTTGACAACAGGGACAGCGTTCCAGCGTCGCGACGGTAATGTCAGCGATGCCGTCGCACTCCCACTCTACGCGGACCGCGCCTGCCAGCTCGCCTGCATGCAGGTATTTGCTGACCGGGCTTTCCGTCATGCCGGTGATCTCCTCCGTCGCGACCAGGGTGTCGCCGATATAGACGCGTGCGGTCGCATGGGCGTTGACCATGCGCTCGTCGCGCAGCTGATAAAGGCGTTTTACCGTCAGTTTAATACTGCTCATCCACAACTCCTGATCGCGGGGGAAGGCGAAATCTAACCCGGCGAAGCCGACAAGGCAAGGCGGCCTCAGCGCGGACGATAGTGCTGAATGCCGTTGTGATCGATCTCGGCGCTCTGGTCCATCGCCAGCAGCCACTCCTCCAGCCGATCCTGCAGATCGCCGTCGCTGAGCCGCAGTTTGTTGCGCAGCGCGCACTCCCAGATAATCAGCACTTTCCAGCCGCTCTCCTGCAGCTGGCGCACATAGCGGTTATCGCGCTCGACGTTGCTGTTGATCTTGCCGACCCAAAACTCGGTGCGCGTCGCCGGCACCTTAAAGAGATAGCAATGGTGGTGATGCCAGAAACAGCCGTGTACAAAGATAATCGCCTGCTGCTCCAGCAGAACGAAATCGGGACGGCCCGGCAGGTTCTTATCCTGAACGCGGTAAGCGAAACCGCGATCCTTTAGCAGCTGCGCCACCCGCAGTTCAATGGCGGTGTCCTGCTGGCGTATCGCACGCATATTTTTGCTGCGCGTCGTGCTGGAGTGTACATCGGCCATGGCGTCTCCTTTTTGCCTTCTCTATCAACTTTAGCCTGACTCACTAAAAGCGAAAGCCTGCGCCGCGCTTATCGAGGCGGGTAAAATCCCGGCGATGCGTCCTGCAACGGCCCTAAGGCATCGCGCGCCAATTTCTTCGCAGCCAGAGGAGTGTTAGCATAGCCCGTTCACAGTTAAGGAAAAACGCATGCTTGTCGATGACGCCACCGCAATGACGGAACCCGCTACTCCCCTGCTCTCTGCCGATAGCGAAACCGCTGACCTGATGCGCCAGGCGCTGGCGATTTACGCCGCGCGCGATTTAGCAGCAACATTTCACCAGGCGGGTTTCCACGACTGGACGCCGCAGCAGCTGACCCGTCTGCGGCAAAACAAAAGCGCTCTGCCGCCCTTGAGCGAAGGCGAACTCACGCTGTTGCGCAGTCTGCTGCCGACGCGTCCGGCCCACTACGACAACCCGCTGTTTCGCTTTATCGATCTCTTCGCGGGCATCGGCGGCATCCGCCGCGGCTTCGACGCCATCGGCGGAAAGTGCGTTTTTACCAGCGAGTGGAACAAAGAGGCGGTGCGCACCTACAAGGCGAATCACTACAGCGATCCGCAAGAGCACCGCTTCAATACCGATATCCGCCTGATCACCCAGCCAGACGGCCTGCGCGACGAGGCGGCTATCTATCGCCATATTGACGAGGCGATCCCCGACCATCAGGTGCTGCTGGCCGGTTTTCCCTGCCAGCCTTTTTCGCTGGCGGGCGTCAGCAAAAAAAATGCGCTGGGCCGCGCGCACGGCTTCGAATGCGAAGCGCAGGGCACGCTGTTTTTCGACGTGGCGCGCATTATTGCCGCCAAAAAGCCGCCGATCTTTGTGCTGGAGAACGTCAAAAATCTCAAAAGCCACGATAAAGGCCGCACCTTCGCCGTCATTATGGCGACGCTGGACGAGCTGGGCTACGACGTGGCGGACGCCGATGCCACCGCGCCGGACGCGAAAATCATCGACGCGCGCCACTTTCTGCCGCAGCACCGCGAGCGTATCGTGCTGGTTGGCATCCGCCGCGATTACCCCTTCAGCAACGCGCTGTCGCTGCGTCAGATCCAGCAGCTCTATCCGCCTGCGGTGCCGAGCCTGCAAAGCCTGCTGGAGCCTGAACCGGAAGAGAAATATATTCTTTCCGCCCAGCTGTGGCGCTATCTCTACGACTACGCCAGAAAACATAAAGCGAAAGGCAACGGCTTCGGCTTCGGGCTGAACGATCCGCGTCAGGCCGACGTCTGCGTCCGCACCCTCTCGGCGCGCTACTACAAAGACGGCTCGGAAATCCTTATCGATCGCGGCTGGGATCGCGCGCTGGGCGAAACGGACTTCAGCAACGCCGCCAATATGGCGCGCCGACCGCGCCGCCTCTCGCCGCGCGAGTGTGCGCGCCTGATGGGCTTCGAGGCGCCAGGCGAGCGCCACTTCCGTATCCCGGTGTCCGATACTCAGGCCTACAAGCAGTTCGGCAATTCGGTAGTAGTGCCGGTTTTCGCCGCGGTGGCGAAGCTGCTGTTGCCCTATATCAGGCAGATAAAGCAGGCGTAACCGGTCCAGAGTTTAGCTTAGTCACGCGCATTATGCTGTTTTTCGGCGAATGCGCCCGCTGTCACAATGCTGTCACGCAACCGGCGAATACTCGCTTTTATTTTCAGGTTGCGCTATGTCCTCTGTCACGCTGTCAACTCGCCGTTTTCGTCTGCGCAAGCCGGGATTTCCCGGCTGGCTCAGCAGCCTGCGCGGCAATTTTACCCTGTTCGTTATCCTGTTCTGCCTGCTGCAGGCGCTGGGCGTTACGCTGCTCGCCGCGCAGGTCAGCCATACGCAAAGCGCGCTGGCGCAGACCGCATTACTGCGGGAAAGGCTGGCCCTGCTCGATAAAGCCCGCATTGAGCTCCTTACCGCCAGCGACAGCAGCCACCGCGCCGGCATCTATCTGATGCAGGATCGGCAGAGCGGCTCGGTAGACAGCTGGAAAAGCCTGGCCGACAGCGCCAGCGCCTCGCTGCGGCAGGCGAAAACGCTGTTCGCACGCTACCATGCCGACGAGAGCGGCGCGCTGGCGCAGGGCTTTACGCTGCTGGCGCAGGGGCTGGAAGAGCAGCTAAAAGGGTTGACGGATAACCAGATCGACGCCTTTTTCATGGTGCCGATGCAGGCCTATCAGCAGCAGTTTAACGACGCCTGGTTCGCGGAGATCGACGCCGCCAATAAAGAACTCGGCGCCGTCAACCGCAGCACGCTGGCGAGCATGACGCACAGCCGCAACCTGTCGCTGCTGGTCAGCGCGCTGCTGTTTGCGCTGCTGCTGGTAGGCGGCGTGCTGCTGGCGCGCGGGGTTATCGCGCCGCTGCGCCATGCCAGCGGCCAGCTGCAGCGCATCGCCACTGGCGACCTGCTTCCGCCGCCTGCCGCCGGACGGCTGCAGCCGCGTGAAACGCAGCAGCTGTTCAGCGCCATGGCGGAGATGCGCCACGGGCTGCGCCATATCGTTGATGAGATCAATACCATCGCCGCCGGCGTGGCGGCGGGCGCCGGCGAGATGCAGCAGCACAACGCGCGCGCAAGCGCTCAGCATCAGGCGCAGAATGCCAGCTTCACCCATTTGTCGCAGCGGCTGCGCCGCGTGGCGGATGAGGTAGAGAGCAGCGCGCAGGTGTCGCGCCAGGCGACGCAGCAGGCGTACGACGCTGACCATCTGATGCAGCAGTGCGTCTCGCGGGTAGATGAGATGGAGACGCAGATGCGCCAGATTGTCGCCGCCTCCGGGGATATTGCCGGGATTGTCGAGATGCTGGAGAGCCTTTCGCTGCAAACGCGCCTGCTGGCGCTTAACGCGGCGATTGAGTCTGCCCATGCCGGCGTCTACGGCCGCAGCTTTTCGGTCGTGGCGAAGGAGATCGGCATGCTTTCCAGCCAGAGCAGCGGGTCGACGCAGCGCATCGACGGTTTGATCCAGCACACCCAGCAGCATGTTGCTCAGGGTTTTAACAAGGTCAAGGTGCTGGAAACGCTGTTTCAGACCATCAGCAGCGCGGTAGCCGATATCGCCGTGCAGCTTCAGGCGCTGCAGCAGAACGCCACGGCGCAAAGTACGCGCGTCAGCCATATCGCCGCTGAAATCCACAAGCTGGACGAAACGCTTCAGGCCAACGCCGGTCTCAGCACGCAGCAGCAGCGGGCCGCCGACGCCTTGCAGCAGCAGGCGGCGCGTCTGGCGCAGAGCGTGCGGCAGTTCCGCATTGAGCAGGCGTAAACGCCGCCCATAAAAAACCCGTCTCGCGACGGGTTTTTTTATTTCTTCTTCTTGGTCTGTTTCTTCAGCAGGGCGCGAAGCTGTTTGACCTCGTCGGCGGAAAACGCGTTTGACGCGGTTTCTGCCGTATCCTGATTGTCTACCGCCGAGGCGGTGGGCGGCAGCAGGCTCTCCTGTAAACGCTGAACAATCTCCTGACTCATTGAGATCTGATTCTCCTGCGCCAGCTGTTTCAGCTGCTCTTTCAGCGCCGGATCAATCTTAATCGTCAAATTTACCGTCTCAGTCATTCCGTTACTCCCTTCGTTATTTATCATCAACGTAGCGGAAGTCACGAAGCTTTAACAGACTGTCATAAAAATTTAATATTAGGCGCGTAACGGACTGAAATCGCGTAACACTGACTCGTCGAAGCTGGTGAGGTTGCCCTGCAGTTCGGCGCAGAGCTTGGCCATATAGTGCACCAGAAAGTCGGCGTTGTACTGCGCCAGCGCCCTGCCCGCCTCGGTCTGCATCGTATCGGGCAGCCGCAGCAGCTTCTTCTGAAAGTGATCGAGCGTCCAGTTGACGTCGTTGAGCTCGCGCATTTTGCCGAGTGGATCCTCATTATCGAACAGCGGACGGTTGAGCGCGCCCGCCGTATAAAACACGCGCGCCAGCCCGATAGCGCCCAGTGATTCGAGCCGATCGGCATCCTGCACGATTTTCGCCTCCAGCGTTTCCGGCGCAATAGCGGCGCTGAAGCTGTGCGCCTTAACGGCGTGCGCCACTGCCGGGATCAGCGCGTCAGGAAAGTCAGGGAAATCCTGCGTCAGAATGCGCGCGGTCTCTTCGGCGGCATAGGTCGAGGCGAGATGGCGCTCGGGGTGATTTTTCGGCAGGTTGACCACATCGTGAAAGTAGCAGGCGGTGAGCACCACCAGCGGGCTGGCGTCGCTGCCTGCCATAATTCGCTGCGCGCTCATCCAGACACGGCGTAAATGGGCGATATCGTGCGCCTTGTCATCATGAATCCAGTTAATCTGAAACCAGCTTTCGAAGCGCGTTTGCCAGAGTGAGAGCGACATGGCTTATCTCCCTGTTAATGTTTGGGTACCGGTCTTAACATCAAACCGTACGCAGTGGGACGTCATCTTACCGAGTAGCTGATGACAAATTTTTGACACAGGGTGGTGTAAAATGCGCAGTGATAAAACCGGTTCCAAAAAAATGAGACCGGGATCGAGTTATAGCGCTAATTCAAGCATTATCCCAGCTTTTAACATACTTTCAGCATTAACCCATATCAATTATCTTAAGCAAAACTTATTAATATCGCGCAAAATTGACGCGCTGCGTCTGGAGCTGACAGGGCGGCTCAACGTCGGCGAAACCCAGGCTCACTCAGGATATTTCTGCTTTGTGAAGGTTAAAGAATCTGAAAAGGTTTCAAAAACGCCCGATATAACGTACTGTATCCGGGTTATACCAGGTAAGGGACCACTTAGTAGACTCGGACTGGTGCGTTTTTTGCATTTTCGCTTTTTCCTAAAGGCAAATCGTTGTGTTGCCGTTACTGTAAGGCGTCAAATTGTTAAGCGGATTGATGTAAATTCATCACCGCTGCACGCAGGCGCAAAACAGCGGTTTAATGTGTGTCCACCGGGTTCTATTTATATTCAGAGGTAATCAATGAAAGAACGGCCGATTCTTTTTTCCGAACAGCGGGTTCGTGCCCTGCTGGTTGGCCAGCAAACCCAGACCCGGCGCATCATGAAAACGCAGTCTTTCGGACCCGGTCAGGATCACCATGAAGGCGTGCATGCCTTTGACGTTAACGCTAACCATCTGCATGGCTATAAGCTGATGTCGATGGCTGATATCAGCCAGCACTGCCCTTACGGCAAGCCGGGCGATATTCTCTGGGTGCGCGAAACCTGGCGCGGGCCTATCGTGCCGGAAAACGATCTGGCAGAGTATGAGCGCGATCCGGCGCCGTTCCGTCTGCCGGCGTTTTGCCAGTACCGCGCTGACAACAACGAGCTGGGACACCATGCCCAGGGCGGCCCGGAAGCCGATCAGTTCGGCTGGCAGACCGCCATTCATATGCCGCGCTGGGCCAGCCGCATCAACCTGCAGATCACCGCCGTGCGTGCGGAAAAAATCCAGGATATCAGCGAAGATGACATCATGGCCGAGGGCGTGCAGACCGATTCACACTTCCTCAATAACTTCTTCACCATGAACATGAATGCGGAGTCGCCTAAAGAGGCCTACCGCAAAGCGTGGCAGAAGCAGTACGGCGCCACCAGCTGGGAGGTGAATCCCTGGGTCTGGGTAATTGAATTTGAGCGCGTCGCGCGCAATTAATAACGCTTTGCGGGCTGAATCACAGACAAATTGCATGCTAAGCGGTTGAATAGACAGCTTTCACCCCTGCAGCCAGATTAAGGTGCCAGCGACCGCTTCGGATGCTGGCATTTTTTCTGGCAGTCAGGATAGCGCGGGTAATTCGTCAGCGAGTATTGCGATGTTTAAATGGCCGTGGAAAAACGAGAACCGCACCGCCCTTGCCGATCTTCCGTGGGGCCAGGCGCTGGCGCAGCCGGTGTTCAGCTGGCTGGACGAGGATGAGCAGCAGGCGCTGATCGCCATGGCGCAGCGTTTTCTGCAGCAGAAGAAGCTGGTGCCGCTGCAGGATGTCGAGCTGGACGAACTGCATAGCGCGCGGCTCGCCCTGCTTTTCTGTCTGCCGGTGCTAAAGCTGGGGCTGGAGTGGCTTGACGGCTTTCATGACGTGCTGATCTACCCGGAACCGTTCGAGGTCGCGGACAGCTGGGAAGATGAGCAGGGACTGGTGCATCACGCCGCCGCGGTGCATGCCGGGCAGAGCTGGACGCAGGGCCCAATCGTGCTCAACTGGCTCGACCTGCAGGACGCCTTCGATCTCTCTGGCTACAACCTGGTGATCCATGAGGTGGCGCACAAGCTCGACGCGCGCGGCCGCGGCTATACCAGCGGCATACCGGTGATGGCGCTGCGCGAGGTGGCGGTATGGGAAAAAGATCTGCGCGCCGCGATGGACGAGATTGAAAATGAGGTTGAACTGGTCGGCGAACAGGCCGCGACGATCGATCCCTACGCCGCCAGCGATCCCGCCGAGTGCTTTGCCGTGCTGTCCGAGTATTTTTTTACCGCGCCTGATCTGTTATACGAGCGCTTTCCGGCGATGTATCGTCACCTGAGTCAGTTTTATCGCCAGCATCCGCTGCCGCGATTTGACGGCTTTTCCACCGCCACTGCCTAATTCGCGATCGCTTTGCTGCAAAGCTAGCCAGTTGAATGCTAATGTGTTTTTCGCTGTTGACAGGCCGGAGCGCGGCCATTAATATGCGCCCCATCGACACGATTCCTCTGTAGTTCAGTCGGTAGAACGGCGGACTGTTAATCCGTATGTCACTGGTTCGAGTCCAGTCAGAGGAGCCATATTTGTACTTTCATGCCGCTTTGCGAATCTCGCTACGATGCAGATTCAACAGGTAAGCGTGAAAAACCTTTCCGATGCGTGTTCTCTATCCGCAGCGCATCGGACAAGAACGGTGGTCAGACTTCGCGTACTTTCATCGCCCTGATGGCCTGGCCGCCTTCTCTCCGAAGCTCCCTCAATACGCAGCCTCAACTTTCTAAGCACCCTCTTTATTCGCATTCACTATTTTAATCATCCCGACTATCTTGCTATACAAGCGTATTAAGTAAAAGTTTGCTCCCTGCCGCCTCGATGACGAGCAGGCGCTGAAAAAATGACTCACCGGCAGGCAAAATAAAAATGCCAGCTGCATTTTATTCAATGCAACTGGCATAAAGAGATATTCTGGCTATTACTCAGGAATATGCAGCACCTGACCCGGCGCGATTTTATCAGGGCTGGATAGCGTAGAGTTATTCGCTTCGAAAATCTTCATATAGAGAGAAGCATCGCTGTAAAAATGTTTGGCAATAGAGCTTAACGTATCGCCAGATTGTACGGTATAGGTACGCTCATCTTTATTAGCGGGGGTGCTCTTCGCTTCAGTGCTGTTTTCCACTGTCTTAAGCAGATCGCTGCCGAGATCTTTAACCTTATCTAAAATACTCATATTCTAACCCTGTTTTTAAACAATACGCTGTTGAGATCACTATATAAATTTTAGCCTTAGAGTGTAAACAAATCTCAACGCATAAACACTCAATAGAAAATAAACAGAAAAGCTATTCTCTTTTGTTAATTAAATTATCAATCACCTGCAAGTGTACACATATATTCCATTATTATTATTTAGAATATTGGCATAACCAGAAGAGACACAAAGAATTAACACCGCCTCTGTAATAAACAACATCAGGTTAGCGTTCTTGTCATTTTTTTGCGCGCCGAAGCGCACCCTGTTTATTAACTCGATGATTGTTTACCTGAGGTTTAGAATGAAGATTGTCATAAAAATAACGCGCCATATACCATATACGCCTGACGAGTTTTAATCAGATCAACCGATAACTAAGGAATACGTAATGGGTATATTGTCATGGATTTTTTTTGGTTTAGTCGCAGGCATCCTGGCGCGATGCATTATGCCCGGTAAGGAACATTTAGGGATTATCATGACTATCCTGCTCGGCGTAACAGGGGCGCTGATCGGCGGCGTGATCAGTACCGCGCTGGGATTCGGCAAGGTCAGCGGATTCAACCTTTACAGCATTTTAATTTCTACCGCGGGCGCCATTATCGTTTTGTTTGTGGTGCATAAAATCAGAGCGCTAAAACAAGCATAATATTTATTTAAGGTGATAAAGATGGGTTTACTGGATACTATTCTGGAACTGGTTGGCGTTAATGATAAAGCTGGTCAGGAATTAAAAGGCGTGTTGCAATGGGTAGAACAACAAGGCGGTATTCGCGCCATTGTTAATCATCTGCAGGCGGGTGAATTTAGCGATATTGTCAAATCCTGGCTCGGCGATGAGAATAATATGGCCATCAGCAGTGATATCGTGCAAAAAATGTTTAGCGCAGAAGCTGTTCAGCAGCTGGCCAGTTATGTCGGCGTAAACAGCGAGGAGGCCGCGAATCTGCTGGCGAACTATCTTCCCCAGTTAGTTGACAAGATCTCTTCTGCCGGCGCGATTGCTAAAGAGGCCGATCTTGCCTCTGCGCTTAACGGATTCACACGCTAAAGTAAGCAGCCGCAGACGCGAGCCCCGGCGCATGAGCTGGGGCTTATGGCCCTGCCCGATATCGAAACAGTTGAGTGACAGATGATCATTCCTAAAGCCCGATTTTTAAGGCAATCTTATTTGAAAAATATATCCCAGTCGCAAAATCTTGCGCAGAGAGAATCTTTTCAAATCACCAACGACATCGTCAGCGCGCTGCGACAGACTGAAACGCATAAGCTCGGCTCTTTCGTCTATGCCGGCCTAAAAGAGAAGTATCCCCTGCTGTCGAGCGGTGCATTCGAAGAATACCTGACAGAAATAAAAAACAGGTTTGAAGATGCAGGTTATAAGGTGGAATATGCCTTCGCTAATAACGGCCTCTCTTTCCATATTGACTGGAGAAGTGAAGAGATAAGCGACAAGAGCGAATCGCTCCCCTCCCCCCAACCCTGAGTCGCCGCCGCGCCTGGGTCAGCAGATATCAAACCGCACTGCCTCAGCCACGCTTTTTGCTGCATTCTTATACCCGCTTCTTTTAACTGCAAACGGCATTTCGGTTTCTTTGTCATCCAGCCGCTTATGTTACAGCCTCAGCGGTGACCAGCGTCACGCGCTTCTGCAGATCGCCAGCAGCTATAGCCGTTTTCAGGCGGGCAAAAAGCCCGCTCAGCGCAAACTGAGCGGGCCGGGGGGGTTTACCGCTTTAACCACAGACTCAGAGATCGCGCTGCGCAAACGCCAGCATCCGCTCCGCCAGCGCCTGCGGCGTCTGCATCGGCATCAGGTGTCCGGCGCCGTCGATAATCTCCAGCTCGCCCTGCGGCAAGTGGGCGCGCATCACCTCCAGCTGCGCCTCAACGCCCGGCACGTTGCCATCCTCGCTGCCGAGCACCATCATGGCGGGCAGCTCAAGACGGCCAGTCTGCTCGCGCAGATCTTCGCGACTGCCGTGCAGCGCCCAGGCGTGAAAAGCGGCCGGCGCGGCGCGTTGCGCATCGGCAATCGCCACTTCGCGCAGCACGTCCGGCAGCCGCGCGGCGCAGGCGCCGTCGACAAAGGTTTCCGCCTGCTGGCGCGAGCCGTCAAAAGCGGCCTGCGCCTGGCGATCCTGCTCGCTCATCGGCTGCGGCCCGGGCGGCGATGGCGCCACCAGCACCAGCCGTTGAAGATAATCGGGTCGCCGGGCGGCAAGCGCCAGCGCCACTTTGCCGGTCATAGAGTGGCCGACGAGGATCACCTTCTCCAGCTGCAGATGGCGAAGGGTTTCATCAACCCGATCCGCTATTGCAGCTACATCATAATCTTCCATGCCCGAGGCTGCGCCAAAGCCCGGCATATCTAACGCCACGCAGCGGGCGGCGCGGTCAAGCCAGGGCAGCGTGGGGAACCAGGTACGATGCGATCCGCCCAGATAGTGCATCAGCACAAATGTCGTCTCGCCCTCTCCCTGCAAGCTGTAAGGCAGCATAAAAACCTCCTATATCATCGTGCCGTGAATGTCGCCCAGCCGCGCAATCGCCGCCTCGCTGTAGCCCGCCTGCCGCAGCGGCGCGACGACCTCGCGCGCCAGATCCGGCACATAACCGATCAGCAGTTCGCCGGCGTCGCGCAGCGTGACCTCCGCCAGTGCGGCGGGCAGCAGCACCGACTCGGCGCGACCCAGCGCGACGCAGACGCCGTTCGCCTCGACCGTTAAGGGATCGCCGAGGTTGGAAAGGATACGCGCGCTGTCGAAGCTGAACCGCTGCGGCGCGCTAAAGCGCCAGCGCTCCAGCGCAAAATAGGGCCCTGCGCAGCAGAACAGTCGCGTCAGCCCTTGAGCCTCCAGCGCCAGTCCCGGCTGCGGCGCGCAGCGCAGTTCCGGCCGCAGCTCCTGCAGCAGCGCGTCGATATTGTTTTCCCACTCTTTCTGAGAAAGGCGCGACCCATCCTCCATGCGCCACGGCATCGCATGCTGCTGGATATTAGAGGTTTGCTCAATCTCATAGATCAGGGTATCGGGGCCGAAGCTGTGCAGCATGCCGCCGGGCACATAAAAGGTGTCGCCCGCTTTCACCGGCACCCGATGCATCACCGCATCGTAATCCTGCGCCAGCAGCGCGGCCTTAAGGCGGGCGTTGTCCACGCCATCGCGCACGCCCAGCAGGCAGGTGGCGTCAGGCCCGGCCCACAGGATATGCCAGGCCTCGCTTTTGCCGTTCGGCTGTTGCTCAAGCCGTTGCGCCAGCGCGTCGTTAGCGTGCAGGTGAACCGGCAGCATGCCGCTTCCGTCGATAAACTTGCTGAGCAGCGGAAAAAAGGGGCCGCGCCAGCCAGGGGCGACCATCTCGTCAGGATAGCGTTCGGTGAGCTGGCGCAGCGTCTGGCCCGCCAGCTCGCCGTTGGTAACGGAGGCGATCATGCCGTCCACGTCGCTGATTTCCCAGCTCTCCGCCACACGCGTCTCAGGCAGCCCCGCTTTTCCTAACTGCTCTCTGATACGCTGCCCGCCGAAGATATGGGTGGCGAGGGGCGTAGTCAGCTTTAAAGGATAAGCGTTCATCTCTCCTCCTGGACGAAATCAGATAACCGCGACGCCGCCTGTCACTGCAATAGTCGCGCCGGAAATATAGCTGGCTTCGTCGCTGGCCAGCATCACATAGGTCGGGGCCAGCTCGGCGGGCTGTCCCATACGCTCCAGCGGCACTTCGCTGCCAAAGCTTTCCACCTGCTCCGGCGGCATAGTGGCCGGGATCAGCGGCGTCCAGATGGGGCCAGGCGCAACGGCGTTGGCGCGGATGCCCTTCTCCGCCAGCAGCGCCGCCAGGCCGCCGGAAAAGTTCACGATAGCGGCTTTGGTCGCTGAATAGGGAAGCAGTTTCGGCTTCGGCTGGTCGGCATTCACCGAGGCGGTATTGATAATGGAACCGCCGGCCGGCATGTGCGGCACGGCCGCCTTGCAGATATAGAACATGGCGTAGAGATTGGTTTTCATGGTGCGGTCGAACTCGTCATCGCTGATCTCCTCCAGCGCGGTGCGCGTCATCTGGAAGGCGGCGTTGTTCACCACGATGTCGATCTTGCCGAAGCGCTCGGCGGTTTGCGCCACGATGCTGCGGCAATGCTCCGCCTCGGTCACGTCGCCGGCGATCAGCAGCGCCTGCTGGCCCGCCTCTTCCACCCGCTTCGCCGTATCCTTCGCGTCTTCATGCTCATCCAGATAGGAGATCACCACATCTGCGCCTTCCCGGGCGTAGGCGATGGCAACGGCGCGGCCGATGCCGGAGTCGCCGCCGGTAATAATGGCGGTTTTGCCTTTCAGGCGACCGGATCCCTGATAGCTGGTTTCACCGTGATCGGGTTTCGGATCCATTTTGAGGAAGCTGCCGGGCCATTCCTGCTGCTGCGCCTGCTGAGGATTCTGGGGACGATCTGTCATAGGTTCTCTCCTTTTAGCCACGCTTTCACGCTTGTCAGTGGAGCTGAATCGTTATCAGCCTCGAGCCCTAAGTGTAGCAGCCATGTCAGAATCGCAAGCCTGCGTGCTAAGCGTAACGGTTTGAAGGCACAACGATTTTAGCGAAAATGGCGCGTAAAAAAGCCCGCACAGAGGGGGCTGAGCGGGCTTTTGAACGCAGCAAGCGCAGCGGCTAAAGCAGATCGTCCCAGTTCATAATCAGCTTCGCCGGCAGCGGCTGCGCCAGCAGCGTTTCATCGGGCTGCCAGCTCTCCCAGTCGCGAAAAGCGGCGAAGTTCAGCCCGGTCAGCGTCTCCAGCGCGCTGACCGTCACGCGGTACTCGTCAACGTTGGGGCGCGGTGCCGTCTGCGCATGGGGCAGCACGCGGCGCGGCTCATCCAGCAGCTCCGCCTGGCTCACCAGCAGCGCCGTTGCCTGCGGCTTGCCCGCCGCGTTGATGCGCAGCACCACCTTCCAGAACATCAGCGGCACCTGCCATTCCGCATACTGTCGCCACTGATCGTTCAGGACCGGGCCGGTGAGCACGCTGATTTTTCGCTTCGACGCCAGCACGCCCGACTCCAGAATATAGCGCTCGACCCCCTGCCAGTACTGCAGGCTCTGGTTGAAGCGAAAATGCTGCGGCGAACAGTTGGTGAAGTGAAAGGTATCTTTGTTGGCGCGCACCGCTTCCGCCGCCGTGCCCCAGGTGGGATCGCTGCGGCGCGTGAGATGGCCGCGATCGAACCAGCGGCTGAACTCGCTGTAAAAGGCCTGCCCGGTGACGTAGCGGCTGTCGATGCGGCTCTCGTCGACCCACCGATCCCCCTCCTCCAGCAGCGACGGCTGGCCGTTGCCGCGATCGATGGCGATATAGCGCGCGCCGTCGATGTTGGTGGCGGTAAAAAACGCGAGCCGCCGCGCGGCGTTCATCAGCAGAGAGAAGTGCTCGTAGTTGAGCTGCGCTTCTGCACCCTGACGGCCGTCGCGCAGCGGCGCCACCTCGGCGGCGCGCGGCGCGATAATGGCGGCCAGATCGATCGGCGCGCCCTCAAGGAAATCTGCCTGAAAGCCGTCGCGGTTGCCGTAGCCGCTCTCCGGCGCGGCGGAGGGGGCCAGCGGAGCCGCGCTGTCGCTGGCGGTCAGCGCCTGCATCAACAGCGCCTGCTGCGGCGCAGGCAGCTGCGGCAGCGCGCCTTTCAGCCAGTCGATGATGGCGCTGATGCGGATCCCTTCATTCACCCAGCCGTCGTCGCCCTCGACGCCGCCGTGGTGCAGCGCCACCAGCTGCCAGCCGTCGTTGAATACCGGCGCGCCGGACGAGCCGCCGTCGGTATCGGCCGCGTAGTGCAGCAGCTGCGCGTGACGCGCCAGCAGCGCATTATTGCGCAAGGTAATCTGCTGCGGCGCGCCGCCCGGATGGTGAATAAGGTTGAGGCTGATGCCCAGCGCGTGTTTGTCGTTGCGATCGTCAAGCGCAATCGGCTGCGGCGCATCGCCGCCTCCGTCCATAATCTCCCCCAGCGCAATGAGGGTGCAGTCGAGCTCATCGCTGGGGCTGGTGAGAAAAAAACGTCCGGCATCGACGTGACAGGTGACGCCATCCACTAATTCACCCGCCTCCGTGCGCCGCCAGCCGAACTGCACCGTAACGCGGCCCGCCGCAGGCGGCTCGGGCAGCAGATGATGATTGGTGATAAGCAGGCCGCCGTGGGTTAAAAACGCGCTGCCAGCAGGCACGCCATCGTCGCGCAGCAGCGCCACGCCGCGCGCACAGGCCAGACCCTGCGCCAAAAAGGCGACCGGCAGCAGATCGTTGCTGTCGCCGGTGATGACGCCCTGACGCAGATGCTGCTGAAAGGCGTAGCGCTGCGCGCGAGCGCGATCCGGCTCTGCGGTAACGCCCTGCGCCAGCGCGGCGCGGGTCTGCGCACGCTGCTGCGCGGTCAGTGCCAGCCGCGCGCTAATCAGCGCGGCACTCTCTTTATCGCTCATTCGCTTCTCCAGGATAAAAGGCATGCTGCCCTTTTAACCATAGCCGCTGCGGCTCTACCACCGACGAAAAAAAGCCCGCCGGGTGAGAGCGGGCTTTAGCGCCGGGAGCGACAACAGGGATGGCTATTTTTCATGGTAGCGATGCACGGAGGGAAAAAACTCAAAGCCGTAAAGCTGGCTAATGGGAAGCAGCAGCTCCTGCTCCAGACTTAATTCACTCTCGCCATGCGAATCGCGTTTGCGCGCCTGCCAGACGGCGACGCGCGTTTTCCACAGCTGCAGCAATGCTTTCATCGGGTTGATCCTCCGTTATTGAGAGGTTCAGTAAACCCTCGGCGCGGCCGCAGCTGAACCATTAATTTCTGCGTTTTATTGCCAGAAAAGAGCTAAGCGCCGGACGGCTACTGCTGCTTCGCTATCTTCGCCATCATTTTGCGGTAATTATCCAGCCACTTGCCGCTCTTCAGCCGCCACCAGAAGCAGGCGCCGCGCACCGCCCAGTCGAGGAACATGCCGAGCCAGACGCCGACCACGCCCATGCCGAGCATGATGCCCAGCACGTAGCCCACCACCACGCGCGCGCCCCACATGCTGAACATCGAGACGTACATGGTGTAACGCGCGTCGCGCGCCCCCTTCAGCCCCGCCGGCAATACCCAGGACGCGGCCCAGATCGGCATAAAGGCGGCGTTGAGCCAGATCAGATGCTGCGTCACGCTGATAACGTCCGGATCGCGGGTATAGAAGCGCGCCAGCACGCCGGAGAGCGGTACGGTCATAAACGCCAGCGCGCAGAGACAGAGGCTCGCCAGCCAGAACACATGCCGGATCTGTCGCTCCGCCTGATAGACCTGGTTACGCCCAAGGCGAGTGCCGGTAATGATGGTCGAGGCAGAGCCCAGCGCGTTGCCCGGCAGGTTGATCAGCGAGGCGATAGAGAAGGCGATAAAGTTGCCGGCGATGGCGTCGGTGCCCATGCCCGCCACAAACACCTGGGTCAGCAGCTTGCCGCCGTTGAAGAGCACCGATTCAATGCTCGCCGGCACGCCGATGCCCAGCACCTCCATCAGGATTTTTAAGTCCCAGCGGCGGAAATAGCTCGGCAGGCTGATCTTCAGCGAGGCGTTAAAACCGATCATCAGCACGTAAATCACGCCGATTGCGCCGATATAGCGCGAGATGGTCAGCCCCAGACCGGCGCCGACAAACCCCAGCCCCTCCCAAGAGAAGGCGCCGTAGATCAACACGCTGCTGATGACGATATTGAGGATGTTCATCCCGCCGTTGATCAGCATCGGGATTTTGGTATTTCCCGCCCCGCGCAGCGCGCCGCTGCCGATCAGCGCAATTGCCGCCGCCGGATAGCTCCACGCCGAGGTCTGCAGGTAGCTCAGCGCCAGCTCTTTGACTTTGGGCTCTGCGCCGCCGGCGATCAGATCGATGATCAGATGCCCCCACAGCTCGATGGCGAACACCAGCACCAGCGACAGCACCGTCATCAGCGCCAGTGACTGGCGCGTGGCGGCGCGGGCGCGCTTGCCGTTGCGCTTCGCCAGGCTGAAGGCGACCACCACCGTGGTGCCGAGATCGATGGCGGCAAAGAAAGAGATGATGATGATGTTGAAGCTGTCCGCCAGCCCAACGCCCGCCATCGCCTCTTTGCCCAGCCAGCTCACCAGGAATGTGCTTAATACGCCCATCAGCATCACGCACAGGTTTTCGATGAAGATGGGCACCGCCAGTGGCGTGATCTCACGCCAGAACAGCGTGCGATAAAAGCGGCGTTTGGGGTACCACGCCGTGCGCTTTATCGCCTGCATCACTGCTACGCCAGGATTTTGCAAGGGAATAACCAAATCAGAACAGATTGGACAGGAGTTGTAATGATGGGTCCGCTTAACTATTTATGCAAAGCGTTTCCCTGTCTTTTCAATCATTATTACACTCTTTTCTCGCTCTTCACCGCAGCGGCTGCCGCGCCGCCCAGATAGGCGCTGCGCACCTCTTCGTTGTCTAGCAGCGCCCGACCGCTGCCGCTGAGGCGAATCTCCCCGTTCGCCATCACATAGCCGCGATCGGCGAGCGCCAGCGCATGACGGGCGTTCTGCTCAACCAGAAACAGCGTCATGCCCTGCTGCGTCAGCTCGCGCAGAATGGCGAAGATCTGCTTAACCACAATCGGCGCCAGTCCGAGGCTCGGCTCGTCGAGCAGCAGCAGCCTGGGGCGGCTCATCAGCGCGCGGGCGATGGCCAGCATCTGCTGCTCGCCGCCGGAAAGGGTCATCGCCCGCTGCCTGCGCCGCTCCAGCAGGCGCGGAAAGAGTTCATACATGCGCGCCAGATCGGCTTTCTGATGCGCGCTGCCGATGGCGATGGTGCCCATCAGCAGATTCTCTTCCACCGTCATATCGGCGAAAATCCGCCGGCCTTCCGGCGCCTGAGCGATGCCGCTGGCGGCGATAAAGTGGGTCGAGCGCTGGCTAATTGGCTCTCCCTGAAAGTAGATTTCGCCCTGCGCGATGCGCGGCTGGCCGAAAATCGACATCAGCAGCGTCGATTTGCCGGCGCCGTTGGCGCCGATCAGCGCCACGGTCTCGCCGGGCTGCACGCTCAGCGACACCTTTTTTAACGCCTGCACCGGGCCGTAGTAGAGATCGACCGCGTCAAATTTCAGCATCGGTTCAGCCATAAAGATCTTCCTCCTCTGCGCCAAGATAGGCGGCGATGACGCGCGGGTCCTGCTGGATCTGGCGCGGCGCGCCCTGTGCGATCACGTCGCCGTGGTCGAGCACCACGATATGGTCGGAGATCGCCATCACCATCGGCATATCATGCTCGATCAGCAGCACGCTGATGCGGTGATCGGCGCGCAGGCGGTGCAGAATCGCGCTCAGCGCCTCGGTCTCGACGGGATTGAGCCCCGCCGCCGGTTCGTCGAGGCAGATCAGCTCCGGCTGGGTGCACATGGCGCGCGCTATCTCCAGCCGCCGCTGCTGACCATAAGAGAGCGTGCCGGCCAGCCGGTTGGCCGTCGGCGCTAAATCCACCGTCTCCAGCCAGTAGAAGGCGCGATCGAGCGCGCGGCTCTCCGCCTCGCGATAGCCGCGGGTATTGAAAATGCCCGCCAGCAGGTTGCGGTTCGCCAGCATATGCTGCGCCACCAGCAGGTTCTCAATCACCGACATTTCGCGGAACAGGCGGATATTTTGAAAGGTGCGCGCCAGCCCGGCGCGGTTCACCAGGTGCGCGCCGCCGAACATCTTGTACCAGAGCCGCGATCCCAGCTGTGTCGGTCGCAGCCAGTCCTGCGGCTGGATTTTCTGGCCGAGGATCTGAATCACGTCGGTGCTGCGCGCCTGGGCGTTCAGCAAGATGCGACCGCCGCTGGCGCGGTAGAAGCCGGTCAGGCAGTTAAAGACCGTGGTTTTGCCCGCGCCGTTAGGGCCAATCAGCGAAGTCACCGATCCGCGCTGCACGCGCAGGCTGACGTCATTAAGCGCCTTGATGCCGCCGAAGCGCATCATCAGGTGATCGACCTGCAGAATAGCGTCACTCATGGCGCACTCCTTTACGCGGCGCGACGCCGACGCGGCTGGTGCGCACCAGGCCGCGCGGCCGCCAGATCATCATCACCACCATCAGCATGCCGAACAGCAGCACGCGGTACTCGGCGAAGCTGCGCAGCAGCTCCGGCGCCACCGTCAGCACAAAAGCCGCCAGCACCACGCCGAGCGTCGAGCCCATGCCCCCCAGCACCACAATGGCGAGGATCAGCGCCGACTCGAAGAAGGTGAACGAGGTCGGATTGACAAATCCCTGATAGCTGGCGAAAAAGACACCCGCGATGCCCGCCGTCGAGGCGCCGAGCATAAAAGCAGAGAGTTTCACCAGCACATGGTTTAGCCCCATCGCGCGACAGGCGATCTCATCTTCGCGCAGCGCTTCCCACGCGCGCCCGACCGGCATGCGCGTCAGGCGATGCTTGATAAACAGCACCAGCGCCACCACCAGAACCAGCACCACATAGAGAAAGATAAACTTCATATTGGGGTTGTAGTCGAGGTGGAAAAACGCATGAAAAGGCACGCCGCCTTCGCGCGCGCGCCGACCAAACTCCAGACCGAGAAAGGTTGGCGACGGCACGGACACGCCGTTTGGCCCGCCGGTAAAGCTCAGCCAGTTGGTCAGCACCAGGCGGATGATCTCGCCGAACCCCAGGGTGACGATCGCCAGATAGTCGCCGTGCATGCGCAGCACCGGAAAGCCGAGCAGCGCCCCGGCGAAAGCGGCCAGCAGGGCGGCCAGCGGCAGCATGCTCCAGAATCCCAGCCCAAGATACTGATAGCCAAGCGCCAGCCCGTAAGCGCCGATGGCGTAAAAGGCCACGTACCCGAGATCGAGCAGGCCCGCCAGCCCCACCACGATATTGAGCCCCAGCCCCAGCAGCACATAGATCAGCCCGAGGATCGCCACGGTCAGCAGATATTTGCTGGAGAGAAAGGGAAACAGCAGCGCCGCCGCCAGCAGCAGCGGCAGGATCCAGCGCAGCCGCGAGCGGTAGCCCGGCTCGCGCACGTAAACGCCGTCGTCCGCGCCTTCGAAGCGCCGCAGCAGCGCCCGTCCGCGCTCGGTCTGCAAAAAGAGACTGAGCAGCAGCCGTCCCGCCATCACCACCGCCACCAGCAGCGCCACGCGCGCAGGGGCGAGCTGGAAGGCGTACCCTTTCAGCACCACGCCGACGATCGGTCCGAACACCACCACCGCAATCAGCCCGGCCAGCAGGGTTTCACGCAGCGCCTGAGACACATTGATAGATCGACTCATCACCGCGCCCTCATACTTTTGCCACCAGCGGACGGCCAAGCAGCCCCTGCGGGCGGAAGATCAGGATCACCACCAGCAGCGCAAAAGAGAAGACATCTTTGTAGTCCGAGTTCACCAGCCCGGCGAACTGCGCCTCCGCCACGCCGAGCAGCAGCCCGCCCAGCATCGCGCCGGGCAGCGACCCGATGCCGCCCAGCACCGCCGCGGTGAACGCCTTGATGCCGATGATAAAACCGGCGTAAAAATCGAAGGTGCCGTAGTTCATCGTCACCAGCACCCCCGCCAGCCCGGCCATTGCCGCGCCGATAACGAAGACCAGCGAAATCACGCGGTCGGTATTGATGCCAAGAATGGCGGCCATGCGCCGATCCTGCTGCACCGCGCGACAAATACGGCCGAGCCGCGTGTACTGGATAATCCAGGTAAGCAGCGCCATGCCGCAAAAGGCGGCGGCGAGAATAAAGAGCTTGGTCCAGGTGATCTGCACCATCCCACCGTCGAACTCGACGCGCAGCACGCCGGTCAGCAGCGTCGGCACCCCCTGCTGATTGGGGCCCTGACTCAGCTGAACATAGTTCTGCAGGATCAGCGACATGCCGATAGCGGAGATCAGCGGCGCCAGCCGCGTCGAGTGGCGCAGCGGCCGGTAGGCGATACGCTCGATGGTCCAGCCGTAGACCGCCGTCACCACGACGGTGAAGAGCAGCGTGCCGAAAATCAGCAGCGGGAAAGAGTGCACGCCGAAGAACGACAGCAGCGCCAGACCGATGGCGCAGAGATAGGCGGAGATCATATAGACCTCGCCGTGCGCGAAGTTAATCATACCGATGATGCCGTACACCATGGTGTAGCCGATCGCGATAAGGCCATATACCGCGCCTAGCGTCAGCCCGTTGATCAGTTGCTGAAGTAAAAAGGCGTCCATAACGAAGTCTCTGCGCAAAGCGGACCGCGCAACCGGGCGGTCCGGACAGGAAACGCCCCGCGATGCGCAGGGCGGGCTCAGGCTTACAGCTGGTGATACTTGCCTTTGTCATCCCACTGATAAACGACGTAGTCGGAGACTTTCAGATCGCCTTTTCCATCCCAGGCTTTTTTACCCATCACGGTCGGCACCTCGTGAGATTTCAGCCATTCGCTGGCTTTCTCATTATCTTTGCCCGCGCCTTTGTAGGCAGCCGCCAGCGCCTGGATAGAGGCGTAGGCGTAGAGGGTATAGCCTTCCGGCTCGAAGCCGCCTTTGCGGAACTTATCAATCACCGCTTTGCCGTCGGCGATCTGACGCGGATCGTTACCGAAGGTCATATAGATGCCGCTGGTGTACTGCGGCCCGCCCGCGGCGGTCACCAGCTCCTGCGTCACGATACAGTCCCCGGAGAAGAAGTTCGCTTTTACGCCCTGCTCGCGCATCTGGCGCACCAGCGGACCCGCCTCGGGATGACAACCGCCGAAATAGACCACGTCGGGATTCGCCTGGGCGATCTTGGTCACCAGCGCGTTAAAATCTTTCTCGCCGCGCGACAGGCCCTCATACATCACCTCTTTGACGCCGCGCTTCTCCAGCGCCGCTTTGGTGGCGTCGGCCAGCCCCTGACCATAGGTATCTTTATCGTGGATAACCGCGACCTTCTTCGCTTTCAGCGTGTCGAGCATAAAGTTGGCGGCGATGGCGCCCTGCTGGTCGTCGCGTCCGCACATGCGAAACAGGGTTTTCATACCGCGCTCGGTGATCTGCGGGTTAGTGGAACCTGGCGTAATCGACAGCACGCCGGCGTCGTCGTAAACCTCTGAGGCAGGCATGGTGCTGGAGGAGCAGAAATGGCCGACGACCGCCATCACCTTATCCTGATCGACCAGCCGGTTGGCGACCGCGACCGCCTGTTTGGGTTCACAGGCGTCGTCGCCCTGCACCAGCACGATCTTCTCGCCGTTAATGCCGCCCGCCGCGTTGATATCCTCCGCCGCCTGCGTTGCCCCTTTCCAGTACTGCGCGCCATAGGTGGCGTTAGGGCCGGAGAACGGCCCGGCGACGCCAATTTTAATATCGGCCTGCGCGCTGAGCGCCGCGCCGATACAGCCTGCTATTACGACGTTTAACGACAACTTGATCAGTTTCTGAGACATGCTGTCTATCCTCGACACAGTGAGTTTGCGTTCGCCAGACCACGGCGCAGGTGCGGTGAAGAGTGTTATCCGGCTCGGACATACTATGCGCGGCGAGAGAGGCCGCGACTTATCGCAAGCAAGAATCTCGCCAGACTGAAACGGGCGGCGAGATTTCGCTAAAGGAAGGTGGCAACGCCAGCGACAGCGCACGACGTCACCTTCTGATTCATTTAAACGTAGGCGGGGATTGGCAACACGCCAGCACCCTGTTGGTGCATAATGCGGTCGATCACAGATTCTTGCTTTGCGGCGGCGGCAAACCCGCTAAGCTGTGGGGAAAGTTCGCTACATATCAGGAGAGTTTATGCCTACACAACGGAACGGCCTTACCCGCCAGCAGGCGCTGGATGAACTGGAGCGTCTGTACGACAACGCGGTGAACGCGCTGCGCGCGGCGATAAAAACCTATACCGAACAGGGCACGCTGCCCGAGGCGGAGGCGCGTCGCCAGGGGCTGTTTGTCTACCCTGAACTACGCATTACCTGGCGTGGCGAAGGCCCGCAGCAAAACCGCACGCGCGCCTGGGGACGTTTTACCCATACCGGCAGCTACAGCACCACCATCACGCGTCCGGCGCTGCTGCGCCACTATCTCGGCGAACAGCTGGCGATGCTGGAAAAAGAGTATGAGGTGGAGATTCAGGTCGGCCCGTCGAGCCAGGAGATCCCCTACCCTTACGTGATTGACGGTTCCGATCTGTCGCTGGACCGCACCATGAGCGCCAGTATTGCGCGCTATTTCCCTACCACCGAGCTGTCGCAGATTGGCGATGAAACCGCCGACGGCCTGTTCAACCCGGACGCGATTTTCCCCCTGTCGCACTTCGACGCGCTGCGCACGGACTTCTCTCTGGCACGCCTGCGCCACTACACCGGCACCTCGGTAGAGCATTTCCAGCCGTTTGTGCTGTTCACCAACTACACGCGCTATGTGGATGAGTTCGTCCGCTGGGCGACTGAGCAGGTACGCGATCCGGCCAGCGACTATGACAGCCTGGCCTGCGCGGGCGGCGCGGTGATCACCGCTGATACGGCGGAGAGCGACGCGGCGATGCTGGATCTGGCGTGGAAAAAGCATCAGATGCCGGCCTGGCATCTTACCTCGCCTGGCCGACGCGGCATCACGCTGGTGAATATCGGCGTCGGTCCCTCCAATGCCAAAACCATCTGCGATCACCTGGCGGTGATGCGGCCGCACGCCTGGCTGATGATCGGCCACTGCGGCGGCCTGCGCGAAAGCCAGCGCATCGGCGACTACGTGCTGGCGCACGCCTATCTGCGCGACGACCACGTGCTCGACAGCGTGCTGCCGCCCGATATCCCGGTACCGAGCATCGCGGAGGTGCAGCGCGCGCTCTATGACGCCACTAAAGCGGTGAGCAATATGCCAGGCGAAGAGGTCAAACAGCGTCTGCGCACCGGCACGGTGGTGACCACGGACGATCGCAACTGGGAGCTGCGCTACTCCGCCTCAGCGCTGCGCTTTAACCTGAGCCGCGCGGTGGCGGTGGATATGGAGAGCGCCACTATCGCGGCGCAGGGCTATCGGTTCCGCGTCCCTTACGGCACGCTGCTCTGCGTTTCAGACAAGCCGCTGCACGGCGAAATCAAGCTGCCGGGCCAGGCGAACCGTTTTTATGAAGGGGCGATTTCAGAACATTTGCAGATCGGTATTTGCGCGGTAGAGCTGCTGCGCGCCGAAGGGGATAAGCTGCATTCACGCAAGCTGCGTACCTTTAACGAGCCGCCGTTCCGTTAACTGAGCAGAGCACGAGACACGCCTCTCGTGCTCTCCCTTAGCAAAATACAGACAAGGGGCAACAACGCCCGCTTTGCTACATTTTCAGCCAGAACTCTCTCGCCAGCCAGCCAAGCACGGCTAACACCGCGGGCACCAGCAGCGTCCAGGTCATGCGATCGTTGAGACGGTCAAATCTTTCATCAATGCGTTTAAACTTCTCGTCAATAGAGACAAAGTTCTCGTCTGCACGCTTAGTCCATTCATCTATACGGGCAAACTTCGTGTCAATACGAGCAAACTGTTCAGCAGTCTGGTTCTCAATCCGGGCAAATTGTTCGGCGGTCTGCTTCTCAATCCGGGCAAACTGCTCGGCGGTCTGCTTCTCAATTCGGGCAAAACTCGTGTCATGCCGGGCGAACTGTTCGGCGGTCTGCTTCTCAATTCGGGCAAAGCTCGTGTCATGCCGGGCGAACTGTTCGGCGGTCTGCTTCTCAATTCGGGCAAAGCTCGTGTCATGCCGGGCGAACTGCGCGGCAGTCTGCGTTTCAAGCCGCGCAAATCCCTCAAGCATTTCGCAGCGCAGTTTGAACTGGTCCGTGCGCAACCCTTCCACATCTGCCTTAGTGGCAAAATTTTGCGAGCGTTCGGTCAGCACGGCCAGGTCTGTTTTAATCTGATGCGTATCCTGTTCTAGCCGATCAACACGTTTAGTCAGTCGTTCCATCTTGTTTCCTCCTGGCTGACGAAGAGGGAGTAAAAGCGGAGGCAAGTAGCGCGGCTCAGAGTTTAATGGGTGTTCCATGAGGTTCCTTCTCCTTACGACATTGTTCATTCTGTCGCTAACGCCTGCCCTTGCTGCTGGCAATTTAACCAGACTTCCGTTTACATAACATTCCACGTTTCGCTAATTCGTTGAAAATTAGCCATTGGGTAGCAGAGCAGAGTGGTTTCAAGCGTGGCAGCCTACCTGCAGACAGGCGGCGGTAACAGGTTTTTCGACGCACACTGGAAGCCAGTACGCAAACCGGTTTGAAGGACACAAAAAAAGCGCGGAAGAGAACATTCGTCTTCCGCGCAGAGGGTGAATAAGCCGCACCGTCTGCATCAGCGCGGCGGTCGCGATCAGGCGCTGAGCCAGCCCAGCTTGATCACGAAGAGTAAAGAGAGGATCACCAGCGCCGCGTTGATCTCTTTCGTGCGGCCGCTCAACAGCTTCACCACCGTCCAGGTAATAAAGCCGAAGGCGATGCCGTTAGCGATAGAGTACGTCAGCGGCATGGTCAGTGCGGTAACGGTGACCGGCGCCGCCGTGGTGATATCTTTCCAGTCGATCTCCGCCAGTCCAGAGGCCATCAGCACCGCGACAAACAGCAGCGCCGGCGCGGTAGCGTAGACCGGCACGCTGCCCGCCAGCGGCGAGAAGAACAGCGCCAGCAGGAACAGAATCGCGACCACGACCGCCGTTAAGCCGGTGCGTCCGCCCGCGCTCACGCCCGCCGCGGATTCCACATAGCTGGTGGTGGTCGAGGTGCCGAGCAGCGAACCAAACAGCGCCGCGGCGCTATCGGCCACCAGCGCGCGGCCCATTTTCGGGATATTACCCTGTTCGTCCGCCAGCCCGGCGCGTTTGGTCACCCCCAGCAGCGTGCCGGTATTGTCGAAGACGTCGACAAACAAGAAGGCGAAAATCACGCTGACCAGGCCGACGTTGAAGGCGCCAGCGATATCGAGCTGCATAAAGGTGGGCGCGATCGACGGCGGCGCGGAGAAGACGCCGGCAAACGGCGACAGACCAATGCCCATTGAAATAAAGGTAATCAGCAGAATGCCGATCAGCACCGCGCCGGTGACGCGACGCGCCTCCAGCACCACAATCACCACAAAGCCCAGCAGCGCCAGCAGCGGTCCCGGCTTAGTGAGATCGCCCAGCCCCACCAGCGTCGCCGGGTTATCCACCACGATGCCGGCGCCTTCCAGCGCGATCAGCGCCAGAAACAGCCCGATACCCGCCGCAATGCCGGCGCGCAGCGGCAGCGGAATGCTGGCGATAATCCACTCGCGGATTTTGAAAATCGACAGCGCGAAGAAGATAACCGCCGACAAAAATACCGCGCCCAGCGCGATCTGCCAGGTGTAACCCATATGCAGCACCACGGTATAGGTGAAGAAGGCGTTCAGTCCCATGCCCGGCGCCAGCGCGATCGGGTAGTTGGCGATCAGCCCCATCAGCACCGATCCGATCGCCGCCGCCAGACAGGTGGCGACGAATACCGCCCCCTTATCCATGCCGGTGGCGCCCAGAATGCTGGGGTTAACAAACAGGATATAGGCCATCGCCAGGAAGGTGGTGATCCCGGCGAACACTTCGGTGCGGACCGTCGTGTTATGCGCTTTTAGCTTGAACAGTTTTTCTAACATCATCATCTCTCAAGAGCGGAGACGGCACGAATGCGCGTTCTCACTTGCCAGTGTGGGTTACATGCTGATTATTGTGGTACCGCACGACGCGCCGCTGCATGCTGACGGCCGCTGTCGTCACGCCCTGAATCTCCATAAGGCCTGAAGTCATAGCAATCGCTATGCCAGCCGCAAACGCAATCGTTTACCTTGCCAGGCCTGGCATTTTCTAAGAGAAATCTGAACCAAAAGAAGGCGCGATTATGGTGCATTGCCCCGCTGCCGCGCAATCGTTTTCATCGCCTCCCCTGCGCCGCCGAAAAATTCTGCGCCAACGCACGCTTCAGTAAAGCCGATGGCGATATCGCTCACGTTTCCATCGCTTGTCGACGCGGCGTAAACCGCGCCGTGTACAATCTTGTTAACCTTTTTTTAACCCTGAGGTCGCGCTGCATGAAGCCCGCCATTCTGGTTGTCGATGATGATAAAGCCGTCTGCGAACTGCTGCAGGATGTGCTGGATGAACAACAGTTTAGCGTTTACTGCTGCCACTACGGGCGCGACGCGCCGGCGCTGCTGGCGCAGCATGGCGACATCGCGCTGGTGATGCTGGATATGATGCTGCCCGATACTAACGGCCTGCTGGTGCTGCAACAGCTCCAGCGTCAGCGCCCGGACCTGCTGGTGATCATGCTGACCGGCATGGGCTCCGAAGCGGAAATGGTGGTCGGACTGGAGATGGGCGCGGATGACTATATCGCCAAGCCTTTTAATCCGCGCGTGGTGGTGGCGAGAGCGCGCGCGGCGCTGCGGCGCGGCGGTCGGCTTATACAGCCGGAGGTGGCGGAGAGCGGCTGGCGTTTTAACGGCTGGCAACTGGATGAAGCGCGCTGTCAGCTGCTTAATCCGCAGCGCGAATCGGTGCCGCTGACGCAGGGCGAATATGCGCTGCTGCGCGCGCTGGTGCGCCACGCGCGCAAGGTGCTGACGCGCGATCAGCTGCTGGAGCTGACCCACGGCGAAAGCCTCGACGTTTTCGACCGCACCATCGACGTGCTGATTATGCGGCTGCGGCGCAAAATTGAAACCAATCCGCATCAGCCCAGCCTGATCCGCACCATTCGCGGCCTCGGCTATGTCTTTTCCGCCGATGTGGCGCGCCCGGAAGCGGTCCGGCTGAGCGCCTGAGGGCGAACAGCCGGGAACGCGGCTATTTCACCGTCCAGCCCTTGTAGCTGCCGACGTTGTTGCGATCAATCAGGGAAACCGGGATCAACACCGGCTTATCCGGCGCCGGTTTGCCCTGCAGAATGTCATAGCCGATTTCGACCGCTTTCGCCGCCATCACCTGCGGATCCTGCGCAGGAGTGGCGACGAACAGCGAATTCTTGCGCTTCAGCGCCTCTTCGCCGTCGGGCGATCCATCGACGCCGACAATAAAGAACTCGCTGCGCTGCGCCTGTTTCGCCGCCAGATCGGCGCCGATGGCGGTCGGATCGTTGATGGCGAACACCGCATCTACTTTCGGATTGGCCGACAGCAGGCCGGTCATCACTTCCAGCCCGCCTTCACGGCTGCCTTTGGCGTTCTGGTTCCAGGAGAGCAGCTTGATCTCGGGATGGCGTTTCAGCTCGGTCATACAGCCCTCGACGCGGTTCTGTACGGCGGAAACCGGCGGGCCGTTGATGATCAGCACATTGCCCTTCTCCTTCAGGCGATCGGCGATATATTTACAGGCCATCTCGCCCGCCTGGGTGTTGTCGGAGGTAATGGTGGCGTTGGCGCCGTCGGCCGCCACGTCGACCGCCACCACCACGATCCCGGCGTCGCGGGCGCGTTTCACCGCCGGCGCGATACCTTTGGAATCGGCGGCGTTCAGGATAATCATGTCGACTTTCGCCGCGATAAAGTTATCAATCTGCGCCACCTGCTGGCCCAGATCGTAGCCGCTGGAGACCAGCGTCACGTTGACGTTGTCCCCCGCCAGCTCGCGCGCTTTCATCTCCGCGCCTTTGGTAATCTGCACGAAAAACGGGTTGGCGAGGTCGCCGACGGTGACGCCGATGGACTTGAGATCTTTCGCCTGGGCGAAGGCGCCGCTGAACAGCGTTGCCGCCAGCAGCCCGGTTACGATCGGATTAAAACGCATAGACCTTCTCCTGCTGTTATTAGAATCGCCAACGGCTGAATGGCGTAGGGTAAAAAACGGGCGCCGCGCTCAGGAGACGTGGTGCCGGGTGCGATATTTGTCGATCAGCACCGCAATAATGATTACCGCGCCTTTGATCACCAGCTGCCAGAAATAGGAGACGCCCATCAGCGTCATGCCGTTGTTGAGCGTGGCGATAATCAGCGCGCCGATCAGCGTGCCGGTAATGGTGCCGATGCCGCCGACGAAGCTGGTGCCGCCTAATATCACTGCGGCGATGGCGTCCAGTTCATAGCCGACGCCGAGATTGCCGTTGGCGCTATAGAGGCGCGACGCCGACATCAGCCCACCTAGCCCGGAAAGCAGCCCGCTCATGGCGTAGACGAACACCAGCACCGCGCCGACCTTGATGCCGGTCAGCCGCGCCGCCTGCATATTGCCCCCCACCGCGTAAATATGAACGCCCAGCGTGGTGCGGCGCAGGATAAACCAGCAGACGGCGATCACGGCGAAGGCGATCACGATCAGCCAGGGCACCGGGCCGAGATAGCCGTTGCCTATCCACTCGAAGCTGATATCGGAGTTAATCACCGTGGTGCCGTTGGCCAGCAGGTAGGCGGCGCCGCGCAGCGCCGTATAGGTGCCGAGGGTGACGATAAAGGGCGGCAGTCCGGCCCAGGCGACCAGAATGCCGTTGAACAGCCCCATCACCAGGCCTGCGCCGAGCGCCATAGGGATGGTCATGCCGGCGAGCATCGGATCGAGCGAGGCGACCATCGCCACCACCGCCGTGGTGCCGAGCATTGAGCCCACCGAGAGATCGATGCCGCCGGTCAGAATGACAAAGGTCATACCGGCCGCCAGCACGATATTAATCGAGGCCTGGCGAGTAATATTCAGCAGATTGCCTTCAGTGAAAAAGTTCGGCGCGACAAAGCCGAATACCACCACAATCAGCACCAGGATCGGCAAAATGCCGACGGTTTGCAGCATGTCGCCTATCAGCGCCCGCTTAACGGTGGGCGCTTTCGCCCGCGTGGTCTCTGTCATCGCTCTCTTCTCCTTATATTTCCAGCGGCGAGGCGCTATGTGCCCCGGTGGCCAGCGTCATAATGTTTTCCTGACTGATCTGATCTTTATCCAGCTCTCCGGCGATGGCCCCTTCGCGCATCACGTACACGCGGTCGCTCATGCCGACCACCTCCGGCAGCTCGCTGGAGATCATCAGGATCGCCACGCCCTGCTGCGCCATCTGATTCATCATGCGGTAGATCTCGCTTTTGGCGCCGACGTCGACGCCGCGCGTCGGCTCATCCAGGATCAGGATGCGCGGCCCAATGGATACCCAGCGCGAAATCAGCAGCTTCTGCTGGTTGCCGCCGGAGAGGCCGCCCGCCCGCACCTGCGCATGCGGCACGCGAATGTTGAGCGTGGCGATGGCGTCGCCGGCGATCTGTCGGCCTTTGCGCCGGTTAAGCAGCCCGTAGCTGGCGTCGCGCTCCAGCGTCGCCATCACAATGTTCTCCTGCGCCGCCATCTCCAGAAACAGCCCCTGCTCTTTGCGGTTTTCGGTGAGAAAACCGATGCCGCGCGCAATAGCGTCGCGCGGCGAGTGGATGGTCACCTGCTGTCCGTCGATCCAGATCTCGCCGCCGCGGGGCTGACGCACGCCGAAAATCAGCTGCGCCAGCTCGCTGCGTCCGGCGCCTACCAGCCCGGCCAGCCCGACGATTTCGCCGGCGCGCACCGCCAGGCTGCTCGGCCGCACCTTGCCGCCGTCGGTCAGGTGATTAACCGCCAGACGAATGTCGCCAAACGGAATAGTGCGATCCTTGTTAAAGAGATCGCTCAGCGGACGGCCGACCATCATGCGCACCAGCTCGCTGGCGTTCAGGGTGTCGTGGGTCAGGCTGCCGACATACTGCCCGTCGCGCAGCACGCTGACCCGATCGGAGAGCTCATACACTTCCGCCATGCGGTGGCTGATATAGATAATCGCCATGCCTTCCGCGCGCAGGCGCTTGATGAGCGCGAAGAGCTGTTCGGTTTCGCGGTTGCTCAGCGCGGCCGTCGGCTCGTCCATGACCAGAATGCGGCTGTTGCGGTGCAGCGCGCGCGCGATCTCCACCTGCTGCTGTTCGGCGATGCTGAGGCGGCTGACGCGGTCGGTGGCGCGAAACTGCGCGCCGAGGCGATCGATCACCTGCTGCGCCTCTTCGGCCATCTGGCGACGCCGGATCAGCCCGCCGCGCGTGATTTCGCTGCCGAGAAAGATGTTCTCTGCCACCGTCAGGTTGGGCGCCAGGTTGATCTCCTGATAGATCAGCGTAATGCCTGCCGCCAGCGCCTCTTTTGGCCCCTTAATGGCATAGGGGCGCCCGTCGATCAGAATCTCGCCGCTGGTGGCGCTGTAGGCGCCGGCGAGGATCTTCATCAGGGTGCTCTTGCCCGCGCCGTTCTCGCCCATCAGCGCATGGATCTCCCCGGCATACACCGTAAGGTCGACCCCCTTTAGCGCGTAAAACTGGCCAAAGCGCCGCGTGATGTCGCGCATTTGCAGAATCGGTGTGGCTGTCATGGGCCGCTCCAGATAACGGTGATAAGGGCTGAGTAAAGCAGCGCCAGATAAATGGAAAATGTCAGCGGCCGTTCATATTTGTCATAAATGCGCCTGAGCCGCGCCCTATACTCGCCTCAGTCACGGCGGGCGCGGAGGCGCGGTATGCGGCATCAACATCCCTGGCAGGCGGGCGCGCGCGGCCGTCTGCTGCTGTTTAATCTGCTGGTGGTGTGCGTCACGCTGATGGTGAGCGCGGTGGCGATACTCGGCTTTCGCCATGCCGGGCGCATTCAGGAGCAGGCGCAGGCGCAAACCCTGAGCGATATGAGCGCCAGCCTGGCGCTGGCGCGCGATACCGCCAGCGTTGCCACTGCGGCGGTGCGCCTGTCGCAGGTGGTGGGCGCGCTGGAGTACCAGAGCGAATCGCAGCGGCTGCAGCAGAACCAGCAGGCGCTGCAGCAGTCGCTGACGCTGCTCGCCTCGGCGCCGCTCGCGGCGCGCCAGACGGCGCGGGTGGCGCGCATCCGCGCGCGCAGCCTGATGCTGGAGCAGACCATTACGCAGCTGCTGATCAACGGCCATCAGCGCCATCTGCAGCGCAACGCCCTGCTCAGCGGCCTGTGGCAGTCGCAGCTGCTGCTGGATCATATCAACCAGCTCGCCGCGCGACGCGGCCCGACGGCGGCGCTGCGTCAGCAGACCGAGCGGCTACTGGCGGCGGCGATCCGCACGCCGTCGCCGGTCGCGGTCGTCGATCAGCTGCAGCAGGTGATGACGGCGTGGCGGCCCGATTCCGGTGAGGCGGTGCTGGATGAGAAAATCGCGCGCCTGATCGCCACCCAGCAGTCGCTGCGGCCGCTGGCGGACCGGCTGGCGGAAAACGATCTCGCTATCGCCTACTCCACCTACCGCATCAAGGCGCTGGTGGCGGCGCTCAACGACGACATCACCGCCTGCGTGCAGCAGGTGGCGCAGCAGAGCGAAATGCGCAGCGCGGAGACCCACCGCGAACTCAACTCGGTGATCCTGTTTATCGCGCTGTTCGCCCTGCTGGCGCTGGCGATCACCGGCTATGCCGGGATCTATATCTACCGCAACCTCGGCTCCAGCCTGACCGCCATCGCCGACGCCATGACGCGGCTGGCGCAGGGAGAAAAGCATGTTTCGGTGCCGGGCCTGCAGCGGCGTGACGAACTGGGCGATCTGGCGCGCGCCTTTAACGTCTTTGCCCGCAATACCGCCTCGCTGGCGCACACCTCACGCCTGCTGAAGGAGAAGAGCAGCCAGCTCGAATCCACCTTTCTCGCCATGCGCGACGGCTTCGCGCTGTTCGATAACCACGGCCAGCTGGTGGTATGGAACGCGCAGTATCCGCAGCTGCTGGGTCTCTCTGAGCAGGCGTTGCATCGCGGCCTGCACTATCGTCAGCTGCTGGGGCAAGTGGGCGTGGATCTGCAGCATCCGGGCGAGCCGCAGGAGGTGCGGCTGGCGGACGGGCGTACGCTGGAGCTGCGCTTCAGCCCGGTGCCGCGCCGCGGCATCGTCAACACCGTGCTGGAGCGCACCGCGCGCAAGGCGCTGGAAGAGGCGCTGGTGCACAGCCAGAAGATGAAGGCGGTCGGCCAGCTGACCGGCGGCATCGCGCACGACTTCAATAACCTGCTGGCGGTGATCATTGGCAGCCTGGCGCTGACGCAAGGCCAGCTGCCGCCGGGCAGTCTGGCGAGCCGCATCGAACGCGCGCGGCAGGCGGCGGACCGCGCCGCTCTGCTCACCCAGCGCCTGCTCGCCTTCTCGCGCAAGCAGGCGCTGCATCCGCGCGCCGTCTCGGTGGCGCAGCTGGTGGACGAGCTGCAAAACCTGCTGCAACACTCGCTGCTGCCCGGCCAGCGCCTGACGGTGCAGGCGCCACGGCCCGGCTGGCTCGCCTGGATCGACGCCAGCCAGCTGGAGAACGCGCTGATGAACCTGGTGGTGAACGCGCGCGACGCCATGCAGCAGAAAAGCGGCGAGATCCGCCTGCGTATCGCCAGTCAGCGGCGCGAGCAAGGGGAACGCGTGGTGATTGAGGTCATTGACCAGGGCTGCGGCATGACGCCAGCGGTGCGGGAACAGGTATTCGAGCCTTTTTTCACCACTAAAGAAACCGGCAGCGGCAGCGGGCTGGGACTGTCGATGGTTTATGGCTTCGTGCGGCAGTCTGGCGGCCAGATCGAAATCGACACCGCGCCAGGAAAGGGAACCACCGTGCGGCTGCTGCTGCCGCGCGCGCCGGACAGCGCGGTCGCGTCGTCGCCGCCACCGCCGATCGCCCCGCCGACGCCGCGCGACAAGCTGGTGCTGGTGCTGGATGACGAACCGGCGGTGCGTCAGACGCTCTGCGAGCATCTGCACCAGCTCGGCTACGTCACGCTGGAGTGCGCCAGCGGCGAAGAGGCGCTGGCGCTACTGCGCCAGACGCCCGATATCGATCTGCTGATTAGCGATCTGATGCTGCCCGGTGGCCTGAACGGCGCCGAGGTGATCCGCCAGGCGCAGCAGCAGTGGCCGCAGCTGGCGACGCTGCTGATCAGCGGTCAGGATCTGCGCCTGCAGCCGGTGGCGCTGCCGCTGTGCGAGCGGCTGGCGAAACCCTGGCAGAGCGCGCAGCTGGCGCAGGCGCTGGCGCGCGCCTGGCAGCGCAGCGAACGGCTCAGTCGCGCGCGGCAGGCTGCCAGAGCGGCACCGGCTTCCCGCTGATATAGCGCTTGCGCAGGCGGCTGGAGAGCGCATCCATGATCATCACCACCGCCACGAGGATCAGGGTTAAAAACATCACCACGTCCCAGTTCCACAGGCGCATATTCTCGGCGTAAACCAGCCCGACGCCGCCCGCGCCGACAAAGCCCAGCACCGCCGCCGAGCGGGTATTGGATTCGATCTGATAAAGGCTGAGCGCCAGAAAGTGCGGGAACGACTGGGTAAAGATGCCGAAGCGGTGCTTTTGCAGGCTGTTGGCGCCGACGGCGCTTAGCCCGCGGCTCGGCGATCGCTCTACCGCCTCGTGCCCTTCCGAGTAGAGTTTGCCCAGCAGGCCGACATCCTGCATCACAATCGCCAGTACGCCCGCCAGCGGCCCCATGCCGACGGCGCGGACGAAGATCAGCCCCCAAATCGCCATATCGATGCCGCGCAGCAGATCGAGCAGGCGACGCACCGCCCAGGCGATCGGCCGCGTCGCACGGGCGTGCATCACGTTGCGCGCGGCGAAAAACGACAGCGGCAGCGCGATAATCGACGCGGTCAGGGTGCCGGCGAAAACGATCGCCAGCGTGATGCCGATTTGCGAGAAGTAGTAGCCGAACGGCCAGTTAACGAAATCGTGCCAGACGAACATGCGCAGAAAATAGCGGCCGAGCTGCTGCGCGCCCATCGCGGCGCGGCTCCACTCGATACCGTAAAATTCAAAGAAGAACAGGTAGTAAAGCAGGATGGCGACCGCCACCAGCGCGAGTCGGCGCAGATAGCGCTTCTGCGCGGCGAACAGCGCCGGATTTTCCTGCCTGATTTTGTCGATATCCGGCGCCAGCGCGATCATACGGAACCCTCCACGACGCGGCGGCGCAGCCGGCCGGAACAGGTGTCCAGCAGCGATACCACCACGATAATCAGCAGCAGCGTGATGCTGACCTGATCGTAACGATCGAGTTTGATATTGGTCATCAGCTCCTGGCCGATGCCGCCCGCGCCCACCAGCCCCAGAATGGTCGAGGAGCGAAAGTTAATCTCCAGCCGCATAAAGCTGTAGGAGAGAAAGATCGGCTTTACCTGCGGCCAGAAAGCGAAGCGCATACGCTGCAGCTTGCTGGCGCCGCAGGCGGCCAGGCCGCGCACCGGCTTATCGGAGGCGCTCTCAATCGCCTCGTAGAAGAGCTTGGTCAGGCTGCCGACGGTGTGCAGCGCCAGCGCGAGAAAGCCGGGAATGGCGCCGATGCCGAACGCCATCACGAACATCACCGCCCAGGCCAGCTCCGGCATGGTGCGAAGAAAGGCGACAAAGGCGCGAATAGCAAAGCGCAGGCTCGCCGGGGTTTTAGTATTGTCGGCGGCGAAAAACGCCAGCACCGCGGCAATACCAACCGCCACCATGGTAGAGGCGAGCGCCAGCTGCAGCGTCTCCCAGATCAGCGGCAGCTGAAAATGGAGGCGGTAGCCCCAGTAGGCAAGCGATCCTTCCGTTTTTACGCCGTCGAACAGCGTGGAAAAATGCAGTACCGGCAGCGTTTCCCACAGGTAGTCGAAGAAGTGCGGCATCGACGCCCAGAGCATGGTCAGGCTGAACTCTGACATTTTGCCTGCCAGCAGGTAGAGCGTCACCAGCAGCAGCGACCAGATCAGCGTGTCGCGTTTCTGCTGGCGGCGGATGCGTTGGTAGTAGCGTTCGAAGTCAGTCAAAAGAAGATTCCCGCGTAATAAAAGAAATTAACTGAGCGTGCAACAGGCAGATTCTCAGGCCGCAGAATAGCTTACTCAGCGGGTTACAGGGGGAGAAGAGCAAAGCGTCCCGCGCCATGGACAAAAACGCCGTGAGCGTTTTTGAACAACGCCGCGCGTTGGCCCGGTAACGGGCGCACCTCAGGGATGAGGTGCGTATCCGCGCGGGCCGAGCCGGCAGGGATGCCGTCCTTGCGTCTTTGCGATCTCTCCCTGTCACCCGCGTCAGCACCGGGTATCGACCTTAGCCGCGCTGGCCTTTCGCCAGATCGCGCTTCATATCGATAATATTCTGGTAGTCCGCCACCGACGCCGGGCCGATATGCTGCGCGCCGCCCACGGCCTTCACGAAGCAGGCGTGCTGCTCTTTATCCAGCTTCTGGATCGTCTCGACCACTTTCTGTTTGAAATCGGCCGGCAGTTTATTGCTTACCAGCAGCGGGCCGTTCGGGATCAGCGGCGACTGCCAGATAATGCGGATCTGTTTCATCAGATCGGGATGATCCATGCGGATCAGACGACCGAAAGCGCCGGAGCTGTAGCCGCTGTTGTAGTCGCCCACCAGCGAGCTCCAGGTCACCGCGCCGTCGAACTGGTTGTTCAGCACGCCGAGAATGTCCTGCTCGTGGCCGCCGGAAAAGGTGACGCTGGAGAAGAAGCCGTTGTATTTGTCATCGACGCTGCCGCCAAACTGCTTCTTAAACGCCTGGTTCGGCATCAGGAAGCCGGAGGTCGAGTCAGGATCGGCCATGCCGAACGATTTGCCCTTCAGATCTTCCAGCTTCTTATAGGGGCTGTCGTTCTTGACGATCACCACCGAGTGGTAGCCTTTTGAGCCATCTTTGTCGTCCACCAGAATGCCCACGATATCCACGGCTTTGGCATCCTGCAGATAGACGGAGGCGTACGAGGCAGGCGACATGCTCAGCACCATATCGATCTTGCCGCCCAGCAGCCCCTGGATCACGCCGGCGTAGTCGGAGGAGTTGCGCAGTTTTGTATCAACCTTGAGTTCCTTATCAAAAAAGTCCTTCACGCACTGGTTATCGCCAATCTGCTGGGTGGCGTTCTGCCCGCCGAGAATGCCCAGATTCAGCTCTTTCGGCGCATCCGCTGCGTTCACGCCAAAGGTCATTACGCTGGTCAGTAACGCTAATAAAGTCAGTTTCATTCGAGGTTTTTCTCTTGCCGTGGGAGTTAGTGAAGCTGATTGATTTCATCGCCGTACAGCTGCTGCAGCAGGCTGTCGGTCAGGTGCGCCGGATGGCCGTCGAACAGCACCCTGCCGCGCTTAATGCCGATCACGCGCGTGCAGTAGCTTTTCACCAGCTCAACCGAATGCAGGTTCACCATCACGCTGATGCCCTGCTCGCTCACCTGGCGCAGAACATCCATGATGCGTTTGGTATTTTTGGGATCGAGCGACGCCACCGGCTCGTCGGCCAGCAGGATTTTCGGGTTCTGCATCAGGGCGCGGCAGATGGCCACGCGCTGCATTTGTCCGCCCGACAGGTTCTCGGCGCGCTGCAGCGCCTGCGGCAGCATATTCATCCACTGCAGCAGTTCGATGGCGTGGGCGCGGTCGCTGTCGGAGAAGCGTTTAAAAAAGGATTTCAGCGTCGAGGTCTGGCTGAGACGGCCCAGCAGCACGTTGGTCAGCACGTCGAGGCGCGGCACCAGGCAGAAGTCCTGAAAAATCATGCCGCATTCGCTGCGCCACTGGCGCAGCTGGCGGCTGTTAAGCGCCAGCAGATTGCGCTGCGCCTCGCCGTCGCGCAGGCTGTACACCGCGCCTTCCGAGGCGTCGATAGTGCCGTTAAGCATATGCAGCAGCGTCGATTTGCCTGCGCCCGAGCGGCCGATGACGGCGACCATTTCTCCCGCATGCAGATCAAAACTGACATTGTCCAGCACGCGGTTCTCGCCCCAGCGCTTGCCCAGCCCCTGCACCGACAACACCTTCTCTCCGGTCTGGCTAAGCGGCGCGCTGCTGTTGTCCACCACCGTTCTTAACAGTGCCTGTGCCATGATTCACTCCGTATGCGTTGACAAGGGGTAAGTTGACGCCTATTACGGCCCGGCGTGATGACTCTCTGATGACAGAGAGGTGATCAAACGGTGACAGGGTCGTCCGCGCTCAGCGACAGCGTCAGTCCGTCGGCGGCCGCCGCTACGGACGCAGGCAACGGATTGTTTGCTAACCAGTTATCCATCTGGTGCGACAGATGGGTCAGCCAGGCGCGACGCGGTGCGAGCCGGTCGACGATCGCCAGCGCGCGCGTCACATCGTTATGGTTGCGCGCAGCAGGAGACGGCGGATCGTTGCAGTCGATCACCAGCTCATCGATGCGCTGGCCGGTGAGAAAATCGTCGGTGTCGGGCGGCAGTCCGCAGGTGTCGCACAGCCAGGCGAGCCGCGCGCCGTGCCAGTCGAACAGGTAGCCGTGCGTCAGCTTCGAGTGCTGCAGCGGCAGCGGCGTGACCTGCAGCGCGCCGAAAAGATGGGGTACGAAGGGCGTCAGCGACGGGCGGAAATCGAGCAGGCCAGGATGCTTAAACAGATCGTCGCAGCCCTTCTCGTCCGGCGGCCCCCAGACGGGGATCGCCTCGCCTGTGCCCCAGCGCAGCGCGAACAGCCCCTGCACGTGATCCATGTGGTAGTGCGTCAGCAGAATGCGCGACAGCTCGCCGGGGGCGAAGCGCTCCGCCAGCAGCGGCAGCCCGGCGTCGAGCAGGATGCGCTCGCCGCCCGCCTCGATTAACGCGCTGCACGGCGCGCGTTGCCGTTTCCTGTCGCCGCGCGCCCTCAGGCAGGCGGCGCAGTCGCAGCCGAAAAGCGGCGCGGCGGTGACTCCGCCGGTGCCGAGAAATGTCAGCTTCATGATAACGGCTCCAGCAGCTGGCGCAGCTGCAGCAGGGTGTGCGACAGCGCGCCGTTGTTGTTCAGCAGGCGACAGCCCGCCGGCAGCGGCTGCGCGGCGCGATCCAGCCGCCGCGCGATCTCGCTCTCGCTCTCCCGCCCGCGCTGGCGCAGACGCGCCGCCAGCACCTCCGGCGACACCATCAGGCAGAGCGGCAGCAGCCGCGCGCCGTAGCGCGCCTGCGCCTGCGGCAGATGGTGGCGCGAGCCGTTGACCAGCACGTCGTGGCCGCGTTCAAGCCAGAGATCGAGTTCCAGCCCAAGTCCGTAGTGCAGGCCGTGCGCCGTCCAGCGCAGGGCGAACAGCCCCTGCGCCGCGCGGCGCGCGAACTCCGTTTCGGTCAGGGCGATATGGTTCTCGCCGCCCGCGTCGGCCGCGCGCGTAATATAGCGATGGGCGATCAGCAGATTCGGCGGCGGCGCTTCACGCAGCGCGTTGAGCAGGCTGTCCTTGCCCGAGCCTGACGGCCCGATAAGCCAGATCAGGCGCGCCATCAGTAAACCTGCCTGCCCTGCGCCCAGACGTGACGAATATGCGGATGGCCGTGGTCGGTGTGCGCCAGTACCAAATCGGCGCGGCGGCCTTCGGCAATGACGCCGCGATCCGTCAGGCCAAGCGCGCACGCCGGATTGCGCGTCACCAGCGCCACCGCCTGCGGCAGCGCCAGCGGGTTGCGCTCGTCGGCGGCGAGACGGAACGCCGCGTCGAGCAGCGACGCCGGATAGTAGTCGGAGGAGAGAATATCGAGCAGTCCCTCCGCCGCCAGCGCCCAGGCGGCGACGTTGCCGGAGTGAGAGCCGCCGCGCACGATATTGGGCGCGCCCATCAGGATCTGCATCCCCCTGGCGCGCGAGGCGCGCGCCGCCGCCAGCGTAGTGGGAAACTCGGCGATGGCGCTGCCGACGCCGTGCGACTCTTCGACGTGCGCCTCAGTGGCGTCATCGTGGCTGGCGATCGCGATGTGGCGCGTGCGGCAGAGCGCGGCGATCGCCTGGCGATTCGGCTGCGACCACTGCGCCGCCAGCGTCAGCTGCTCATGCTCGAACGCATCCATCTCCTGGTCGTTGAGCGCGTATTTGCCCTGGTAATATTCACGGTACTTCTCCAGCGAGGCGTACTGACGCTGACCCGGCGAGTGATCCATCAGCGACACCAGCGACAGCTCCGGCGTGCCCATCAGCGCCTCGAACAGCGGCAGCGTGGCGTGGTGCGGCAGCTCGCAGCGCAAATGCAGCCGGTGTTCGACGCGGTTTAGCCCTTTGCGATTGCTGTCGCGAATGGCGTCGATCATTTTGCTCAGGTTGTCGAGACGATGGCCGCCGTCGCGCACGTCGCCGACGCCGATGGCGTCCAGCACCGTGGTAATGCCGCTGGCCACCATCAGCGCGTCGTGGCTGCTCATCGCCGAGTGGGCGGGCCAGTCCACCTTCGGCCGGGGTGCGAAGAACTTATCGAGGTTGTCGGTATGCAGCTCCACCAGGCCCGGCAGCAGATAGCCGCCCTCGCCGTCCAGCGCGTCGGGCTGGCGGCTCGGCGTTTCGCTGAAGCTGGCGATCAGACCGTCGCGCATCTCCAGCGATCCCGCCACCAGCTCGTTTTCCAGAATCAGTCGAACATTGTTGATAATCATGCTTCCGCTCCGCTGTTGATCGGCTGCATGACGTGCAGGCGATCCGCCACCCGTTCGCGCACCCCTTCATCGTGAAAAATGCCGACGATCGCCGCGCCGCGCGCGCGCGCCTGTTCAATCAGCTCCACCACCGCCGCGCTGTTGGCTTTATCCAGCGAGGCGGTCGGTTCATCCAGCAGCAGCACCGGGTAGTTGGCGATAAAGCCGCGCGCGATATTGACGCGCTGCTGCTCGCCGCCGGAGAAAGTCGAGGGCGCCAGCGACCAGAGGCGCGGCGGCACGTTGAGCCGCGTCAGCAGCTCTTTTGCGCGCTTCTCGCAAAAGGCGCGCTCCACGCCGCGCTCCAGCAGCGGCTGCATCACGATCTCCAGCGTCGGCACGCGCGGTATCACGCGCAGGAACTGGCTGACCCAGCCGAGGGTGTCGCGGCGCATCGCCAGCATCTGACGCGCCGGGGCATGCGCCATATCGACCCACTCGTCGTCGTGACGCAGCCAGATATGGCCGCTGTTGGCCTGGTAGTTGCCGTAGAGCGCGCGCAGCAGCGTCGATTTGCCGCTGCCGGAGCGGCCGTGCAGCACCACCACTTCGCCCTGCGCCACCTCAAGCGAGGCGTTCTGCAAAACCGGCAGCTCGACCCCGCTCTGATTGTGCAGCACGAAGGTTTTACACAGATTCTCGACGCGCAGTTGTATGTTCATGCGTTTATCCGTCATTAGTTGAGCACCGATGAAACCAGCAGCTGTGTGTAGGGATGGTGCGGATCGTCCAGCACGCGGTCGGTCAGGCCGCTCTCCACCACGCGGCCCTGCTTCATCACCAGCAGCCGGTGCGCCAGCAGGCGCGCCACGCCAAGATCGTGGGTGACGATAATCACCGCCAGGTTCAGCTCGCGCACCAGGGTGCGCAGCAGATCGAGCAGCCGCGCCTGCACCGAAACGTCCAGGCCGCCGGTTGGCTCGTCCATAAACACCAGCTTCGGCTGGGTGACGAGGTTGCGGGCGATCTGCAGGCGCTGCTGCATGCCGCCGGAAAAGGTCGTGGGCAGATCGTCGATGCGGCTGGCGGCGATCTCCACCTCCTGCAGCCAGCGGCTCGCCTGGACGCGGATGTCGCCATAGTGGCGGTTGCCCACCGCCATCAGCCGCTCGCCGATATTGCCGCCCGCCGTGACCTGCGCGCGCAGCCCGTCGAGCGGATGCTGATGCACCACGCCCCATTCGGTGCGCAGCAGGCGGCGGCGGTCGCTCTCCGACAGCGCGTAGAGGTCGCGCTGGTTATAGAGAATGTTGCCCTGCTGCGGCGTCAGGCGCGCGGAGAGGCTGCGCAGCAGCGTGGTTTTGCCGGATCCCGATTCGCCGACGATGCCCAGCACTTCGCCGGGATAGAGATCGAAGCTCACCGCTTCGAAGCCTTTGCCCGGCGCATAGAGGTGCGTCAGGTTATTGACCGCAAGCAGCGGCTGTTCACTGTGCATGGTGCTGTTCCTGCTGCTGGTGGCAAAAATCGGTGTCGGAGCAGACGAAGAGGCGCGTACCCTGGTCATCCATCACCACCTCGTCGAGATAGCTGTGGCGCGAACCGCACAGGGCGCAGGGCTCATCCCACTGCTGCACGGTAAAGGGGTGATCCTCGAAGTCGAGGCTCTCGACTCTGGTAAAGGGCGGCAGCGCGTAGATGCGCTTTTCACGGCCTGCGCCGAACAGCTGCAGCGCCGGCATCATATGCATCTTCGGGTTGTCGAATTTCGGGATCGGCGACGGATCCATCACGTAGCGATCGTTGACCTTTACCGGATAGGCGTAGGTGGTGGCGATATGGCCGTAGCGCGCGATATCTTCATAGAGCTTCACCTGCATCACGCCGTACTCCTCCAGCGCGTGCATGGTGCGGGTCTCGGTTTCGCGCGGCTCGATAAAGCGCAGCGGCTCCGGAATCGGCACCTGGAAAATCAGGATTTGATCCTCCCCCAGCGGCGTCTCCGGAATGCGGTGGCGCGTCTGGATCAGGGTGGCATCGGTGGTGCGTTCGGTGGTCGCCGCGCCGCTGACGCGCTGGAAAAAGCGGCGGATCGACACCGCGTTGGTGGTGTCGTCCGCGCCCTGGTCGATCACCTTCAGCACGTCGGCGTCGCCGATGACGCTGGCGGTGATCTGAATGCCGCCGGTGCCCCAGCCGTAGGGCATCGGCATCTCGCGTCCGGCGAACGGCACCTGATAGCCGGGGATCGCCACCGCTTTCAGGATGGCGCGGCGAATGGCGCGCTTGGTCTGCTCATCGAGATAGCCCGGGTTATAGCCGCTCAGCTCAGCCATGATTGCGCTCCTGGTGATCCTGACGCAGGCGCTTCAGCAGCTCCAGCTCCGCCTGAAAATCGACGTAGTGCGGCAGTTTTAAGTGGGAGACGAAGCCGGCGGCCTCGACGTTGTCGGCGTGCGCCAGCACGAACTCTTCGTCCTGCGCCGGACTGGTGATGCGCTCGTCGTGCTCGCGGGTTTGCAGCGCGCGATCCACCAGCGCCATCGCCATCGCCTTGCGCTCGGCGCGGCCGAACACCAGGCCGTAGCCGCGAGTAAAGTGCGGCGCCTCTTCGCCCTGCGTGGTGAAGCCGTTCACCATTTCGCATTCGGTCAGCAGCACTTCGCCGATCTCCAGCTCGAAATCGAGCTCTTCCGGGCAGATGCTGACGCTGAGGTAGCCGGTGCGGATCTCCCCGGCGAAGGGATGGGTGCGGCCGTAGCCGCGCTGGGTGGAGTAGCCGAGCGCCAGCAAAAAGCCCTCGTCGCCGCGCACCAGCTGCTGCAGGCGCGCCGCGCGCGTCGCCGGGAAGCCCATCGGCTCGCGGGTGATATCCACCGGCTCGCTGCCGTCGTCGATCTCCCTTGCCGCCAGTCCTTCATCGCTCATCATGGCGAACATATGCGGACAGCGCGTTGCCAGCGCCTCGTCGCCGCGCGGCGCGGCCGGCGCCTCGCCGTTGGCCAGCAGCGTAAAGTCGAGCAGGCGGTGGCTGTAGTCGTAGGTCGGCCCCAGCACCTGGCCGCCAGGCAGATCTTTATAGACGGCGGAGATGCGGCGCTCGAGGCGCATCTCGCCGGTCGCCAGCGGCGCGCTGTCGGCCAGGCGCGGCAGCGTGGTGCGGTAGGCGCGCAGCAGGAAGATCGCCTCCACTAAATCGCCGCTCGCCTGTTTGATCGCCAGCGCCGCCAGTTCGGGATCGTAGATGCCGCCCTCGGTCATTACGCGGTCGACCGCCAGCCCGAGCTGCTGCGCCACCTGATCGCAGCCCAGCTCTGCCACCTCGCGCGCGCCGCGCCGCAGATCCGCCTGTAGCTGATGGGCGTTGGCAATCGCCTTCTCGCCCCCTTTCACGGCTACGTACATCAGCACACCTCCACGTCGGTGGTGCGCGGCAGCGCCATCATCGCTTCGCCGCAGGTAAAGATTAGATCGACGCCCTGCGGGAACGGATGCGGGCGGTTGCGCAGGTAATCCAGCACGCTCTCCGGCAGCTGCGGCGCGATAGCGCGCGACTCGCGCAGGCCTGGCCCGGAAAGACGCAGCGTCAGCCCGCCGTTGAGCGACGGCACTTCAATAATCAGCGTGGTGCTCTTTTCCGGCGCGAGGTTGTCGCCGGCGGCGAAGTCCGCCGGGCGCGGGCTGCTGGCGGCATGGCTCAGTGCAAACGGCGCGTCGCGGCTCTCGCTCAGCGGCGCGCCGGTATGGAAGCGCAGATTGCTACGCAGGATCTCGTTATCGACCTGCGGCTCGATCCAGAGCGGGCTCTCCTGATCCACCAGCGTCAGCAGCACCGCGGTCGCGGCGGGCGACAGCGCGCCCCAGCCCTGCGCCAGCGGCAGCGAGACCATCACGCCCGGCTCGCTCATCGCTTTCAGAATGCGACGGAAGGCGCGCTGCGCATCGGCCACCGGATGGTTAAAACTAGCCAGTAAAGTCATCAGTTATCTCCGCGAACCAGCGTAAAGAAATCTACTTTCGAGCTGGCGACTTCCCGCGCGCGCAGCTGGCGCTGCTCCTCGCGCAGAGCCGCCAGCGGCGTTATCACTTTTTCCGTCAGCAGCGCGTGGGTCTGCGGCTGCTGCAACAGCGCGTCAATCAGGGCGCAGCGCTCGGCGTGCGCCTTGTCGCGGCCCAGCACGTAGCTGTAGCCGAGCGTGCCGTCCTCGAGCTGCACCACGGCGCGCGTCACGGTGGCGTCGCCCATCACGAAGCGCTTGCCGCTGGCGCCCATGCGCGCCATCAGCCGCGTCAGGCCGATTTCCGCCGGGCGGATCAGCGAGAAGCGCGGCGCAAGGCGCAGCGCCTGCCAGTGCTGCGCCAGCGCCGGAGCGCTGCTGTGCGCCAGGACCGACAGCCACTGCTGTCGTTGCGTTAAGCTTTCCATCAGTGCTCCAGAGTCAGTTCGATCATGTCGCCGCGCGTCAGGCTGACGGAGTACTCCGCCAGCGCGCCGTCGCGGGTCTTATTCAGGGTGCGCACGCAAAGCAGCGGCGCGTGCAGCACGATTTCCAGCAGGCGGCACTCTTTTGCCTGCGCGCGACGCGTGCTGATGCGGGTCTGGCTGCGCACCATCTGGTGGCCGCCCTGCTGCTGCAGAAAGTCGTGCAGCGAGCCACTGCTAAAGCGCTGCAGCGCCGGCCACCAGCTCAGATCGGGTAGAAAGTGATTAATCACGCAGACCGGCACGCCGTTAACCCGGCGCAGGGTGCGCAGATGGATCACGCTGTCGCCTTCGACGACGCCCAGCGCGCTGGCGACGTCGGCGCTGGCGGGACGCACCACCGCCAGCAGACGTTCGCTGGTGGGATGGCTGCCCTGCTCCATCAGGTTCTGGCTAAAGCGCGCCTGCGCATGCAGCGGATAGTCGTAAGGGCGCATCAGCACCAGGATGCCGACGCCGTGGCGGCGCTGCAGCAGACCTTTATTGACCAGTTCGTCCACCGCGCGTCGCAGCGTGTGGCGGTTCACCTCATAGCGCTCGGCCAGCTGTTGCTCGGAAGGCAGATAGTCGCCGCTGCGGTAGTTTTCCCGCAGCGCCTGCTCCAGCTGTGCGGCGACGGCCTGGTAAACAGTGGTCGGATGTCTGGATATCTCCATCTTGAACAGATCCTCAACCTTGACTGAGTGGGGAGCGCAGCGATAAGTCCGGCTGCGTGTTGGCCACTACCTTGACCTGCGCAGATGACAGAAGGGTGACCGTGCAGTGACGCGACGATGAATTCCAGCCGGAAGCGCCGGGCGGCGCAGCCAGATGCGGCACAATTAATTAACGCTGCTGAACGGTTTCACCTGCGCAGCGGGGCCTGGTTTTTGACGCATAATCAATAACAACCCTGTGAGCCAGTCAGCGTGCAGGCTGGAAGATTTCTGCCAGGCTATTAACTGATATATCCTTGCTATGTGAAAAACCAAAATGATTAACAGCGCCAAACTTTCCGCGGGCCTGCGCGGCAGTTTTATTCGTGAAGTGCTGCTGCCGCTGGCGGCGATCCTGCTGCTGACGCTGGCGGGCGCCGGAGCCGGCCTTTTTCTCAGTACCGCTATCAGTAACCAGAAAGCGCAGGCGCAGCAGCAGCGAATGATCGAGGCTTCGTTTTCGCAGAGCCTGACGGAACATCAGCGCCAGCTGCACAGCCTGTCGAGTTGGGCGCCGCTGCAGGCGCATCTCGACGCGGCGCAGCCCGACCCGCGCTGGCTGGATGATAATGTCGGCCGCTGGCTCTACGAGATGTTCGGCCACCAGCTGATTATGGTGCTGGATGAGGCGCGTCGACCGGTGCAGGCGTGGCGCGACGGCGCGCTGCTGGCCGACCCGACGCGCGATGCCGGCGTGCAGGCGATTTTGGCTAGCCTGCAGCTGCGCGCCGCGCCGCAGCGGGAGACGGCGGATCTCGCCCGCGTCGACGGTCGCGTGGCCGCGCTGGGGATCGGCGCCATCCGCCGCGATGCGCAGGCCGCGTCTCGCTTCATGCTGGTCAGTCTGAAGTATCTCGACGATGGCTACCTCGCCGCGCTGGCGGAGCGCAGCCAGCTCAAGGGACTACGCTTCTCCGACCCTGGCGCGCCGCCGGTGGCGCCGGCGCGCTTTATGCTGACGTCGCAGACAGACGGCGACGTCGGCTATATCAACTGGGAGCCGGCGCGGCCTGGCGCGGAGATGCTGCGCGCCATCGGCCCCTCAACCGGCGTCGCCGTGCTGGTGGTGACGCTGCTCTGCCTCTATATGGTTCGTCGGCTCTGGACCTCCTCCCTTAACCTGTCGCAGTCGATGCTGAAGCTCGGCGCCAGCGAAGCGCAGGCGCTGCACCTGGCGTTTCATGACGTGCTGACCGGCCTGCCGAACCGCGCGCTGGTGGAGGATCGCCTGACCCAGGCGCTGGCGCTGGCGACGCGGCACGAACAGCGCGTGGCGCTGCTGCTGATCGATCTCGACCGCTTTAAAAATATTAACGACACCTACGGCCATCACGCCGGCGACGAGCTGATTATCGCCGTAGCCCATCGTCTCGCCGGCCTGATGCGCCCCTGCGATACCGTGGGGCGCATCGGCGGCGACGAATTTCTGGTGGTGATGCCGGAAGTGGACAACATCGGGCAGGTCGAGGCGCTGGCGCAGCGTATTCTCGAGGCGCTCAGTCAGCCTTTTCCGCTGTTTGGCGGCGAAGTGTGGAGCGGCGCCAGCATCGGGCTGGTGCTGGCGCCGAAAGACGGGGTAGATCGTCAGGAGCTGGTGCGCAAAGCGGACATCGCGCTCTACGAAGCGAAAAGCAGCGGGCGCGGCAAATATCGCCAGTTTGAACGGGTGATGGACGAGTCGATCCGCACGCGACAGAGCATCGCCGCCGATCTGCGCGCCGCGCTGCAAAACTTTAAGGGGCTGGCGGTCTGGTACCAGCCGTTGATGGATATTGGCGGCAAGAATATGGTGGGCGTCGAGGCGCTGTTGCGCTGGGATCATCCGACGCGCGGCGCCATCCCGCCAGGGGATTTTATCGCCATCGCTGAAGAGACCGGGCTGATTATTCCGCTGGGCGAGTGGGTGCTGCGCGAAGCCTGCCTGACGCAACAGCGCTTTCCCGATTTGATGGTGGCGGTCAACGTCTCGCCGGTGCAGTTCCGCGCCACGGGGTTCGTCGCGCGCATGATCGACATCATGCGCGAATGCGGCGGCGATCCCCAGCGGATCGAGCTGGAAATCACCGAAGGGGTGCTGATTGAGGATGAGCATGAGGCGCGCGCCATTATCATCGCGCTGCGCGACGCCGGTTTCCGCATCGCGCTGGATGATTTCGGCACCGGCTACTCCAGCCTCAACTATCTCAGCACCTTTCCGGTGGACAAGATCAAGATCGACCGCTCGTTTACCCAGTCGCTGGGCGTGGCGGAGAATTCGGTGGCGATTATCGAGTCGGTGGTGAAGCTGGGACACGCGATGGGGCTGACGGTGACGGCGGAAGGGGTGGAAACGGCAGGCCAGATGAACGCGCTGGCCGATGCCGGCTGCAATCAGCTGCAGGGCTATCTGTTCAGCAAGGCGGTGCCGCTCGAGCGGCTGGGCGACTGGATGCGCTAAACAGGCGCGCTGACAGCCAGCGCGCCAGTCCGTTATTCCGGAAAGTCGGTCTCGACAGAGGTCTGCCTCCAGGCTTCAATCTGCGCCAGACGCTCTTTCAGCTTCGCCGTTACCGCGTCATAGCCCCAGGCGCCCATCACCAGATGGCGCGGCGGATCATCGCGCTCGGTAATGGCAATCATTGCCTTTGCCGCGCGCGCTGGATCGCCCTTCTGCGTGCCGCTGTACTCTGAGGTCGCCTTCATGCGCGCGGCCGCGGTTTCCGCGTACTCTGGCAGCGTGCTCAGCGTCTGATGCAGCGAGCGGCCAGCCCAGTCGGTGCGGAACGGGCCCGGCTCGACGCAGGTGACGTGAATGCCGAGCGGCGCGGTCTCCAGCGCCAGCGAATCGGACCAGCCCTCGACCGCGTGCTTGCTGGCGGAGTAGTAGCCGGAGCTGGCGAAGCCGATGAAGCCCGCCACCGAGGTAATATTGATGATATGACCGCGACGCTGCTGGCGCATGGTCGGCAGTACCGCGCGCGTCAGGGCGAACAGGCCAAAAACGTTGGCGTCGAACTGGTCGCGGATCGCCCTTTCTTCACCCTCTTCCACCGAGCTCTGGTAGCCGTAGCCGGCGTTGTTCACCAGCACGTCAATAGTGCCGAATTTTTCCAGCGCCGCCTTAACCGCGCCGTCGATGCTCTGCGACTGGGTGACGTCGAGCGCCACCGCCAGCGCGTTGCTGTGGCCTTCCACCAGGTCGGCGACTTTCGTGGTGTCGCGCGCCGTCACCACCACGTTGAAGCCGCGCGCAATGGTCTGCTGCGCCAGTTCGCGACCAAAACCTGTCGAACATCCTGAAATAAACCATACCGGATTGTTATCTGTAGCCATGAGTGACTCCCAAACTGATTGGTGGCGAATCGCCTGAACCCCGACGCGAACGGCCTGGGGAAAGAGAGTGGGTAAGAGTAGCGGCCCGCGACCGGGCCGCTTAACGCTTCGTGCCTGTTACTTTTTATGCAGCAGCTGGCTGGCGGTGTCGCTGATAATTTGCGCCGCGCCGCGATCGCCCTTCGCCATCGCGCTCATAAAGGCTTTCGCCTGTTTAAAGGTGATGTGCGGCGGCAGCGGCGCCACTTCCGGATCGGTTTTCACCTCCAGCACCACCGGACGATCGGCGCTCAGCGCGCGTCGCCACGCATCTTCCAGCTCATCCGGGTTGTCGACGAAGATGCCCTGCAGGCCAAGCGATTCGGCAAACTGGGCGTAGCGCACGTCCGGCAGCTGCTGCGTCGCCTCGAAGCGCGCATTGCCCTCCATAACGCGCTGCTCCCAGGTGACCTGGTTCAGATCCTGATTGTTGAAGACGCAGACGATAAGGCGCGGATCGCTCCACTGCTGCCAGTATTTCTGAATGGTGATCAGCTCCGCCATATTATTCATCTGCATCGCGCCGTCGCCGACCAGCGCTACCACTGGTTTGTCGGGATGGGCGAATTTAGCGGCAATGGCGTAAGGCACCGCCGCGCCCATGCAGGCGAGCCCGCCCGACAGCGTGGCGCGCTGACCCTGCTTGACGCGATAGTCGCGCGCGAACCAGTTAGCGCAGGAGCCGGAATCGGAGGTGACGATAGCGTTGTCGGGCAGCTGCGGCGACATCTCCCAGACCACGCGCTGCGGGTTAACCGGGTTAGCCGGCGCGTGGGCGCGATCTTCCATCACTTTCCACCAGTCGCGCACCTGCACCGCAATCTCCTCCTGCCAGCTGCGGTCCTCTTTATGCTCCAGCAGCGGCAGCAGCGCGCGCAGCGTTTCTGCCGCGTCGCCGTGCAGGTTCACCTCACACGGGTAGCGCAGGCCAAGCATCGCCGGATCGATATCGATCTGCACCGCGCGCGCCTTGCCCTCTTCCGGCAGGAATTCGGTCCAGGGGAAGCCGCTGCCGATCATCAGCAGCGTGTCGCAGTTCTGCATCAGCTCCCACGAGGGTTTAGTGCCGAGCAGGCCGATAGAGCCGGTGACGAAGGGGGCGTCGTCTGGCAGCACATCTTTGCCGAGCAGCGCCTTGGCGACGCCCGCCGCCAGCACGTTGGCGGTCTGCACCACCTCCACCGCCGCGCCGCGCGCGCCCGCGCCAATCAGAATGGCGACTTTTTTCCCGGCGTTAAGCACCTCGGCGGCGCGCTGCAGATCGGCCTCGTAAGGCACCACTTTAGGACGCTGATAGCCGGGGCCGGAGTGGGTAAAGCCGTGCAGATGCTTCGGCGCTTCCCAGGGTTCGTCCTGAATATCTTTCGGCACAATCACCACCGCCACGCCGTTTTGCGCTTTGGCGATGCGCACGCCACGGTCGATCAGATGACGCACCTGCGCCGGCGCGGCCGCCTCCTGCACAAAGTTGGCGACGTCGGCGAAGACGCGATCCAGATTCATCTCCTGCTGGTAGCTGGCGCCGCGCGCCGTGACCTCCGCCTGGCCGGCGATCGCCAGCACCGGCGCGTGATCCATTTTGGCGTCGTAGAGGCCGGTCAGCAGATGGGTCGCCCCTGGCCCGCCGGTCGAGAGGCAGACGCCCAGCTCGCCGGTAAACTTGGCGTGACCAGCCGCCATAAAGGCCGCCATCTCTTCGTGCCGCACCTGAATAAATTCAATGCCGTCGCCCTTCTCATTGGCGCGCTGGATGGCACCGAGCACACCGTTAATGCCGTCGCCGGGATAGCCGTAAATACGGGTTACGCCCCAGGCTTTTAGCCGCTGCACAAAGAAATCGCTGGTTTTCATGCTCATCGTTGTCGCCTCCTTGAAAATCCGTGTCAGAGAGTAAGGGTAGTCGACAATCTGGCTTATTCGCCTGCTAATGCGGGAAAGCGCAGCCGTAACTCGCTGAATATTTGCGCCATATCCGCCGCTTCCCCTGCCTGCTCGACGGCGCGAAACACCTGAGTTTTCAGAAAATGACGCCAGCTGACCGGCGCGTCGGCGAGAAAGGCGGTGAGCGCACGGTAGCGTTGCGGCGTCCAGATCGCCTCGAATGCCTGGCGTGCCGCACCGTGATGAAAATGCGCCTCGACCTGCTGCGGCATCGCGGCGCGCAGCTGCGCCGTCGCCGCCTGATCTAACTCGCCGTCCGCTAGCGCCACGCCGTACTGCGCGCGCGCCGCCGCCGCGCTGAGAAAGCCGCAGCGCACGTCGCTGAGCACCGCCTCAACGTCGCGCTGCGACGGCAGGCCGTAGCCGCCCGCCCCTGGCCCGCGCACCTCGACCACATCGCCCGGCTGGCAGTGGATTACGTCGCGGTTGCCGTGCTCCAGCGTCTTGCCGTCACGCAGGGTGCGAAAATGAGAAAGCCCGCCCGCGCGGCCGCCCGCCGCGCCCGCCGAGGCGAACACCGAACGATTGCGGTTGCGCGCGGTGACGGTGGTCTCCGGCGTAAAGATCTCAAAGGCCATTTCGGTTGCCAGCCCGCCGCGAAAGCGTCCGGCGCCGGCGCTGTCGGGCGCCAGGCCGTAGCGCAGAAAGCGGATCGGCACCTCCGCTTCGTTGATCTCGATCGGGGTGTTTTTTAGAAAGGCGGAGAGCCCGCCGGAGCCGTCCGGGCCGTCGTGACGCGGCGTGCCGCCGGCGCCGCCGCCAACCGGGCCGAGCGACGCCACAACGCTGCGGTTGCGCGCGTCCAGCGTGCGGATATTCATAATCGAGTTGCCGCCCGGCGAGTTGGCCGGCAGCCGATCCGGCAGCGCCAGCGAAAAGACGCCGACGGTGGCGATTTGCGACAGCGCGCAGGTGAGCGAGCGCATGCCGACGGCGGCGGGCGCCTCGCAGTTCATCACCGTGCCCGGCGGCAGAATGGCGCGTGTCGGGCGCAGCGTGCCGGCGTTAAGCAACAGCCGCCGGTCCAGCGTCGAGAGCACGTAAGTCACGCCTACCAGCGCCAGCGGATGGCGCTCGCGGCCGCCGGTCGGCATGTTCAGCGATGAGGCGAGCTGCGGATCGCTGCCGGTATAGTCCAGCTCCAGCCGATCGCCTTGCACCCGCAAAGTAATCGCCACGCGGCAGGGATAGCCGCCTTCGCCATCTTCGTCAGCGTAATCGGCGTAGAAGTATTCGCCGTCGGGGATGGTGCGGATAATGGCGCGCGCCTGCTGCTCGGCGTAGTCCAGGATCCCCTCAATGCCCTGCAGGAAATCCGCCGCGCCGAAACGGGCGACAATCTCGTGGATCTTGCGTTCGCCGATGTTGACCGAGGCGATTTGCGCTTTGAAGTCGCCCCAGTTCTGTTCCGGCACGCGCACGTTCAGCCGCAGGATACGCGCCACATCCTCGTTCAGTTCACCGTTGCGGACAATCTTCAGCGGCGGAATGCGGATGCCCTCCTGCACGATATCGGTCAGCGAGCGCGACAGCGAGGCGGGCACCGCGCCGCCGATATCGGTGTTGTGGATATGGCCGACCACGAAGCAGAGGATTTCGCCGCCGTAAAAGACCGGCTTCCAGATATGAATATCGGGGGAATGGGTGGCGACGTTGCCCGCATAGGCGTCGTTGGTAATGCAGATATCGCCTTCGTCGTAATGGTCGATCAACGCCAGCACCGGCGCATAGTCGATGCCGCTGTACCAGGGCGCGCCGAAGCTGCGCGGCGAGGCGAACGCCAGCCCTTCTCGGCTGACGATCTGGCAGGAGAAGTCCTCCGTCTCTTTAACAAAGGTGGAGTGTGCGGTGCGCATCAGGGTAAAGGCCATGGCGTCAGCCGCCGCCGCGCAGTAGTTAGCGAGTATTTGCAGATTACGTCCGTCGATAGCCACGATCACTTCTCCTCGCTCAGCGGGGTAATTAACAGATTGCCGAAGCTGTCTACATCGACCTGCATGCGCGGCGGCACGCAGGTGGTGCAGTCGTCCTGCGCCACGATAACCGGCCCGCGCAGCCGATGGCCGGGACGCAGCGTCGCGCGCAGCACCAGATCGACCTGATGAAACGCGCCGTCTATCCACGCTTTGACCTGCTTCGCCACCTGCACCGGCTCGCGGGCTGCGGGAAGGCGGTTCAGCGCCGGTTTCGGCGTAGGCGAGGCGATAACCAGCCGCAGGTTGATAAGCTGCACCGGCGCGGCGGCGTCGCTGTGGCCAAACAGCTGGTGATGCTGCCGATCGAACGCTGCGTGCAGCGCCGCCACGTCGGCGCTCGCCAGCCACGCCGCCTCCAGCGGCACGTCAATCTCGAACGACTGGCCGCGATAGCGCATATCGGCGCTGAACTGCAGCGTGAATGGCATCTCCTTGCCGTGCTCGGCCGCCAGCCAGGCCTGCGCCCGCTGGCTCAGGCTCTCCGCTTCGGAGGCGAGGCGGTCCGCCAGCTGCGCGTTGAGATCGCCGTACAGCGTGCGGATAAAGTCGTTGCGGATATCCGCCACCAGCCCGCCCAGCGCCGAGAGCACGCCCGGCGTCGGCGGCACGATAACGCCTTTCATATTGAGTTCGCGCGCCAGAAAACAGCCCATCATCGGCCCGGCGCCGCCGAAGGCGAGGAACCAGAACTCGCGCGGATCGAGGCCGAAGCGCGACAGCAGGCCGCTGGTATCGCCGTACATGCTGGAGATCGCCAGTTCGATAGCGGTTTCGGCAGTCTGCTCCACCGAGACGCCAAGGCGCTCGGCCAGCGGCTGCCAGGCGGCGCGCGCGGCGGCGACATCCACCTGCACGGCGTGGTAGCCGAGATCGCCGTGGCCGATCATGCCGCAGGCGGCGAAGGCGTCGGTGGCGGTCGGCTGGGTGCCGCCGCGCTGGAAGCAGACCGGGCCGGGCAGCGAACCGGCGCTGTCCGGCCCCATCTGCATCACGCCCTGTTCGTCGATCCACGCCAGCGAGCCGCCGCCCTGCCCGACAGAGGTCACCGCCACCGAGGGGATATAGATCGGGAAGTCGCCGATGATTTCGCCGTTGCCCTGCGCCACCTCGCCGTTAACGATCACCGCCACGTCGGCGCTGGTGCCGCCAATATCCAGGCTAAGGATGCGGTCGAAGCCGCAGGCGCTGGCGAGATAGCTGGCGCCGATCACGCCCGAGGCGGTGCCGGAGAGCACCATCTGTACGCATTCGCGCTTCGCCTGCTCGACGCCCATTACGCCGCCGTTGGATTTGGTGATGCGCGGCGGCGTGGTCACGCCTCTGGCGCGCAGCGCGCCTTCAAACTTCTCCAGATAGTTGATCACCATCGGCTGCACGTAGGCGTTGATGGCGGCGGTGATGGTGCGCTCATATTCGCGGATAATCGGCCAGATGTCGGCGGAACAGGAGGTCAGCAGGTCGGGCGCGACTTCTTCGACGATCGCTTTAACCCCCGCCTCGTTGTGCCCGTTGCGGTAGCTGTGCAGCAGCGCCACCACAATCCCCTGACAGGCCGCCGCGCGCGCGCCGTCGATGGCGGCCAGCACGCTCTGACGGTCGACGGGCTGCAGCACGTTGCCGTCGCGGTCAGTGCGCTCGTGGATGGCGAAGACGCGATCGCGGCTAATCAGCGGCGCGGGCCGGCGGGAGAAGAGATCGTGGATATGGGGAATTTTCAGCCGCGCCAGCTCCAGCACGTCGCAAAAGCCGGCGGTGGCGAACAGCGCCAGCCGGACGCCGCGCCGCTGGATCACCGCGTTAATGCCGACCGTGGTGCCGTGAGTAAAGTAGCCAATCTCTGCGGGATCGAGCCCGTCGCGCTCGGCGAACTGCGCCAGTCCGGTGAGGATTTCGCTGCCCGGCGCATCGGGCCGCGACAGCACTTTCAGGGTATGGATCTGGCTGGTTTGCCGATCCAGCACGGCGAAATCGGTAAAGGATCCGCCAATGTCCACGCCAACGCGGTAACGCATCTGTATCACTCCAGGGTCAGGAGAGAGGGAACTCCATCAGCTTGTGCGGCTCCTGCACCACGCGCCAGCCAAGCCGCTGGTAGAGCTGATGGGCATCGTTTGTCGAAAGCATCCAGCGCCGCACCGTGGCCAGCTCCGGATGCTCCCGCACGCAGCTTGCCAGCCAGCTGCCCAGGCCATGTCCGCGCCACGCTTCATCGATAATGACGTCGCACAGCCAGCCGAAACGGGTGTAGTCGGTAATCAGCCGGCCAAAACCGATCTGCGCATCCAGGTGATAGAGCCCGAACGGCAGCGACGCGGCGATCGCGCGCTCGGTGGCGGCGCGCGACTGCCCTTTCGCCCAGTAGGCGCGCTCGGCCAGCTGGAAATGAATCCAGTCCCTATCCAGCCGCGTCCGTTCGGTGGAAAGGGTAAAGTCGTCGCGCTGCCAGATCTGGTCGGCAATAATCAGTGCGGTCATAAATAACTCCTTGTCGCGGCATGGATTTATAGTAAGCGCGCGCCGTCAGCCGACGCGGCTGAAGAGGCGTGGCGAACCGGTCAAATGCGGTGAAAAAAGCACGGAAAAGAAATTTTATGCTGCATGAAAGAGGCTGGCTGCGCGCATAGAAAAGCCCCATAGCGGGGCTAAATATAGAGATGCGCCTTGTTAAAACAGGTCGGCGTGCGTGCCGGTTCTTTCGAACCTGACTAGCTCATCTGTGATTTTGTAGATCAGTAGCCAGTCGGGTTCAATATGCGCATCTCTGTAACCGTTATAGTTGCCCTGCAGCGGATGATCTCTATAGGCCGCAGGCAGAGGCAATCTATTGTTGATGAGCAGCGACATAAGCGTTTTAAGTTTGTCCATCTCTTTGCGTCGCTTCTGCATCTTTTTCACGTCCTTGTAGAACTGGCTTGAGTAGGCAATTTCCTTTTGCTTAGCCATGAGGTTTCCTTCTCGTCGCGATGCCCTGTTAAATGCCTAACTGGTCAAACAGATCCTTTTCATCTTTCGCTTTTTTCACCCCTTTCCCTTGCTCACTCGCTTTAATACTGCTGGCAGTGATGTCGTTGGGAATGCGCATATCAAAAGGCAGCGCCTTTTCTTTGGCGACCTTAGTCAGGGTGATGCGTACCAGGTCAGAGACGGTTAATCCCATTTCAGCCAGCACGGCGGCGGCTTCATTTTTTAATGTCTCGTCTATACGAGCACGTACGAATGCATTTGCGGGCATAATCATTCATCTCTCTTGAAGTAGAGAGACAGTGTAGCTCAGCTGAGCTACAGCATCAAAGCGGGTTATAAGTGATACGCAGCGCGACGCGTTGAAAGTTACAGCGCGCCCAGCACGTCATTCTGACGGGTAATCAGCGAGCGCAGCGGCACGCTGCTCTTCATTACCGGCGATTTGATCACGATATAGCTGAAGTATTTGTCGATGCCGATTTGCGCATCCAGCATCTTCTCAATCACCTCCTGATAGTGCTCGATGCTGCGGGTGATAAAACGCAGCAGATAGTCGTAGCCGCCGGTAATCAGGTGGCACTCCATCAGCTCGTCCACGTCGCGCAGCGCGCTCTCGAACTTCATGAAATCTTCGCGGCGATGGCCGGAGAGCGTCACTTCGGTAAAGACCGTGACCGAATCGGTGATTTTGGTGAGATTGATATGGGCTTCGTAGCCGGTGATAAAGCCCGCCTGCTCAAGGCGCTTGACGCGCTGCAGGCAGGGGCTGGGCGAAAGTCCCACGGCATCGGCGAGATTAACGTTGCTGATACGGCCATCTTTTTGCAGTTGCACCAGGATGTTGATGTCGATGCGGTCAAGTTTCATTAAGCCGTTCATACCACCCCTCATTGTTAACCAATTGTGCAGGACGTGCTGATGGTATAACACGCTTTGCGCCGCCAGCGCCAGCGGTAACGCGCGCGTTATCCATCAGTAAAAATTATAATTATTCCAGCAATATCAATGAGGAAGATAGCGTCAGCCCAGACGGCCAGTGCCGCGCGCCAGCGCAATATCGAAGATATGCAGCGCCTCCTCCAGCTGTGAGTCCGTGGTAACCAGCGGCGCCAGGAAGCGCACTACATTGCGCTGAACGCCGCATTTGATCAGCAGCAGCCCCTCCTGACAGGCGCTGTCGAGGATCTTCTGCGTCAGCGCGGCGTCAGGCTTGCCGGTTTCGAAATCCAGAATCTCCACCGCCAGCATAAAGCCGAGGCCGCGCACGTCGCCAATGCAGGCGTACTTCTCCGCCAGCAGCTGTAGCCGCGCCAGCAGCTGTTCGCCAAGCACATTCGCCCGCGCCAGCAGGTTGTCGTGCTCGAGCAAATCGAGCACCGCCAGCGCCGCCGCGCAGCCCAGCGCGTTGCCGCCGTAGGTGCCGCCCAGGCCGCCCGGCGTCGGCGCGTCCATGATCGCCGCCTTGCCCACCACGCCGGAGATCGGCAGGCCGCCGCCGAGGCTTTTGGCGACCGTCACCAGATCGGGTTTGATATTAAGGTGCTGGAAGGCGAACATCTTGCCGGTGCGGCCAAAGCCGGTCTGCACTTCATCGCAGATCAGCACGATGCCGTGCTGCTCGGTAATGCGACGCAGCGCCTGCATAAACGCCGGACCGGCCGGCAGGAAGCCGCCGTCGCCCTGCACCGGTTCGATAATGATCGCCGCCACGCGCTCCGGCGCGATCTGCACGGCGAAAAGCTGATCCAGCGCCTTCAGGCAGTCCACTTCCGTTACGCCGTGCAGCGGATTAGGAAACGGCAGCCGATAGATATCCGCCGGGAACGGGCCAAAATTCTGCTTATAGGGCTGGCTCATACCGGTCAGGGTCACGCCCAGCAGCGTACGCCCGTGAAAGGCGCCGTCGAAAGCGATCACGCCGGAGCGGTTGGTGTGCGCGCGGGCGATTTTAACCGCGTTCTCTACCGCCTCTGCCCCGCTGGTAAAGAAGACGCTCTTGTAGGCTTCTTCGCCGCCGACCAGCTGGTTAAGCCGCTGCGCCAGCTCGATATAGCCCGGATAGGCCACCACCTGAAAACAGGCGTGCGAGACCAGGCCCAGCTGACGCGTCACCGCATTGACCACCGCCGGATGGTTGTGCCCGACGTTGAGCACGCCGATACCGCCAACGAAGTCGAGATAGCGGTTGCCCTCGACGTCCCAGACTTCGCTGCCCCTGGCGCGCTCAATCACCAGCGGATGGGCGGTCACCACGCCGCGCGGCACATTCTGCGCGCGCGCGTCCAGCAGCAAACTGTTGTCTGAATAGGTCTGTTGTTCGGCCATGACATTCTGCATTTTTATACCTCATCCACGTAACGTTCGGTTGGCTCAAGTATCGCAACCCACTGGTTTCGCATGCTGCCGTTATGGGTAGTGCTGCGGCAGATCCTGTTAAAATGCGTGCCCTTTCAGCAGGGAAATTTCTTAACGCAGCGCGCGTCGGGCGAGCGCGGTCCAGGCGCGCACGCCGTAAGGGATCAGCGCGTCGTTGAAGTCGTAGGCGGAGTGGTGCAGCGGTCGCGAAGGCGCGGAGCCGATCCAGAGATAGGCGCCGGGTTTCGCCTGCAGCATAAAGGCGAAATCCTCGGAGGTCAGCGCGGGCTGCCGCGCGACGCTGGCGCTGAATCCCGCCTCGCTGAGCGCCGCTAAGGCCAGCTTCGCCTCCGCCTCGCTGTTTACCGTGGCCGGGTAGTAACGCAGATAGCTGACCTCCGCCTGCAGCCCGTGCGCGGCGGTGACGTGCTGCGCCATCTCGCGCAGCCGCGCTTCAAGCCTGTCCTGCGCCGCCGGGCTAAAGGTGCGCACCGTGCCGGTAATCGACGCTTCCGCCGGGATCATATTGTGCGAAAAGCCGCCCTGTATGCGCGTCACGCTCAGCAGCGCCGCCTCGCAGGGATCGATGGCGCGCGCCACCAGCGTATTAAGCTGCACCACCAGCTCGCTGGCCGCCAGCAGCGTGTCGCGCGTCAGATGCGGCTGCGCGGCATGGCCGCCGCCGCCCTTCACGGTAATATCGAAGCGATCCGCCGCCGCCATGATCGCGCCGGGGCGCGTCTGCACCTCGCCGAGCGGCAGCTCCGGCCAGTTATGCAGCGCGTAGACCGCCTCGCAGGGAAAGCGGCTGAACAAGCCGTCGTCGATCATCGCCTTCGCGCCCGCCAGCCCCTCTTCCGCCGGCTGAAAGATAAAGCAGAGGGTGCCGTCGAGATCCTCGGCCTCGGCCAGCTGCTGCGCCGCGCCGAGCAGCATCACGGTATGACCGTCGTGGCCGCAGGCGTGACAGACGTTTTCCGTCCTGCTTTTCCAGGGCGCGTCGCCCTGATCCTGCATCGGCAGCGCGTCCATATCGGCGCGCAGGCCGATAACGCACGGACTGTCGCCGCGCTTCAGCACGCCGACCACGCCGGTTTGACCGATATCGCGATAGACCGCCAGTCCGAGCTGCTGCAGAAAGCGCGCCACGATGTCGCCTGTGCGCCTCTCCTGATAGCCGAGTTCCGGGTGAGCGTGCAGATCGCGTCGCAGCGCGATAAGAGCGTCAATGTCCATTAATAACCTCGCGCGCGGTCGATCAGGCCGATCATCGGCTCGCCGCGCTGATAGCGACGCAGGTTCTCCAGCAGCGCGGCGACGGCGCTCTCGTTTTGCGTCTGGCTGGCGATGTGCGGCGTCAGCCAGATGGCGGGATGACGCCAGAAAGGATGCGACGGCGGCAGCGGTTCGGGATCGGTGACGTCGATCACCGCCGCGCCGAGCCGGCCGCTGTCGAGCGCCGCCAGCAGATCGGCATGATTTAGCTGGCCGCCGCGTCCCGCCTGCACCAGCGCCGCGCCGGGCGGCAGCTGCGCAAACAGATCGCGGTTAAGCAGGCCGCGCGTCTCCGCCGTTAACGGCAGCAGGCAGACCAGAATGTCGCAGCGCGCCAGAAAGTCGCCCAGCTGCGCCGCGCCGTGAAAGCACTGCACGCCGTCGAGCTGGCGCGACGTCCGGCTCCAGCCTGCGCAGTCGAAACCGAGCGAGACCAGCTGGCGCAGCGCCGCCTGGCCCAGCTCGCCCAGCCCCATCACGCCGACCCGGCGCGCGGCGGCGGGCGTGACGCTGTGCGCCTGCCAGCGCGCTTCGCGCTGCTGTTGCAGGTAGCGCACCATATCGCGATGGATGCCGAGCACCCCAAAGGTCACGTACTCCACCATGCCCTGCGTCAGCCCCGGCTCGATCATGCGCACCACCGGCAGGTCGGGCGGCAAGGCGGCGAGATCGAACTGATCCGCGCCCGCGCCCACCGACAGCAGCGCTTGCAGATTGGGAAAGGTTTCCAGCAGCTTCTCCGGCGGCTGCCAGGCGATCAGCATCTCCACGTCCAGCGGGTCGCCGATGTCGGGCCAGAGATGCAGCTGAATATCGGGCGCGTGCTGCGCCAGCCACTGCTGCCACAGCGCGCCGCGCTGGGGATCCGATTTATAGAGGATATGCATCAGGCCATCGCCTGGGTCATCAGGCCGAACGCCTGCATACCGCCCGCTGGCGGCGTCCAGGGCGTGCCGCGCACCATGGTGGTGGGGTTATCTACCTGCGCCAGGCCAAGCGTGGCGAGCCAGGGGGCCAGCGGCAGCGCGGCGTCGGTGTCGATACGGACAAATTCGCCGCGCAGCCCCTGCATCAGCGAGGCGACCAGCGCCTGCGCCGTCGGGAAATCCGGCGCGATAACCGGCCCAATCGCCCAGCCGTGGCCGAAGCGGCGCAGGCTGGCGAAGCCGCGGATGTCGCCCTGCGCATTCTCCAGCAGCACCGTCTGATGCTGGTTAATCAGGTGATCGATCAGCTGCGAACGCAGCATGCCGTGCGCCTGCTGGTCGAGGGCGGTGAGAATCGGCGCGTCCTGCGCCTGCGCGCGGCGCAGCGTTAATCCCGTCGGGATAGCCACGGGCGGCGCCGCCTCCAGCGCACGCGTCTGGTGCTGGAGAATCTGCCCGATCGTCACAAAACCGAGCTTTTCATACAGCCCTTTGCCCATCTCGGTGGCGTGCAGCCGCACGTTATAGTCAGGCACTTTTTCCAGCAGGGTCAGCATCAGCTGCTTGCCCAGCCCGCGCCCCTGCTGCTGACCATCCACGATCACCAGCCCGATGGTGGCGGCGCGTTCGCCCCAGCGCCAGAGGATGGCGCTGCCGAGCAGCCTGCCCTGCTCTTCAATTACCACGCCTTCGCCTAGCGCCAGCGCCTGCTGCCAGTCCTCGCGGCGATGCGGCCACTTCAGCTGCTGCGTCATGGCGTAGCAGGATTCAATATCGTGCGCGTTCATGGCGCGAAAAGTCGTGGTCATGCGTTGCTCCTTATATCATGCCAGGCGTTTCAAGTTCGCTGCCGTCAACCAGACGGCTGTAGCGATAAAGTGTAGGGTCGACGATCGGCGCGTCGCCGGCGGCGATATCCGCCTCGCTGCGCGTAGATCAGGGCGTTATCTGCAGCCAGATTGCTCACGGCCAGCGTACAGCCACCGGAGCGTACTCAAGTACGTGAGGATGGCGCGCACTGCCCGGGGACAATAGGGCAAGAAAGATAGCCCTATTCCGCCTTTAAAATCTCTTCGTGCTCATCCAGCCACCCTTGCCGCAGCTCCGGCACCGCGCGCTTCAGGCGCTCGAAGTAGAGTTCGCTGGTGGGCTTGTCGTAATCGTCCCGCGCCAGCTGGGTGACGATGCGGCCCGACTTCATCACCACGATGTTGTCGCACACCGCGCGCACCGCGTGCATATCGTGACTGATAAACAGCACCGACAGGCCCAGCTCGCGCCGCAGCTCGCTGATAAGATCCAGCACCGCCGCGGCGACCACGGTGTCGAGCGCCGAGGTCACTTCGTCGCACAGGATCAGATCCGGCTCCGCCGCCAGCGCGCGCGCCAGATTAACGCGCTGCTTCTGTCCGCCGGAGAGCGCCCAGGGCCGCCGCCACAGCACGCTGCGCGGCAGCTTCACCAGATCGAGCAGCTGATGCAGCCGCTGGGTCAGCGCCTGGCCGCGCAGGCCGTGAAACAGCGCCAGCGGCCGCGACAGGATGCGCTCGACGCTGTGCGCCGGATTGAGCGCGGTATCCGCCATCTGAAACACATACTGAATGCGGCGCAGCTCGTTGTCAGGCCGCTTGTGCATATCGCCGGCGATATAGTGGCCGTTAAACAGGATATGGCCGTGACAGGGGGCGTTGAGCCCGGCGATAGCGTGCGCCAGGGTGGTTTTGCCCGAGCCTGACTCGCCGATAATGCCGATCGCCTGCCCTTTCCACAGCTGGAGATTGATATCTTCGAGGATGCGGATCTTCGGCTGGCCGTCGCTGCCGCGTGGGCCGTAGCCGGCGGAAAGATCGCGCACCTCCAGCAGCGGCTGCCGCTCGCCACTCTCCGCGCGCCACGGGCTGGGGCGCTCTTGCTGCCGCGCCGCGTCCATCAGCAGCCGCGTGTAGTCCGCCTGCGGCGCGCCGATCAGCCGTTCGGTGGTGCCGTACTCGGCGATCTGGCCGCGCAGCAGCACCAGAATGCGGTCCGCCATCTGCGCCACCACCGCCAGATCGTGGCTGACGTAGATGGCGGTGACGCCGCGCTGCGCCACCACGCGACGAAAGGCTTTCAGCACTTCCACTTGGGTAGTGACGTCGAGCGCGGTAGTCGGCTCGTCGAGGATCACCACGTCGGGATCGCCAATCAGCGCCATCGCGGTCATCAGGCGCTGCAGCTGCCCGCCGGAAACCTGATGCGGCCAGCGGTCGCCGATGGTGTCGGGACTGGGCAGCGCCAGCTCGCGGAACAGCGCCACCGCTTTCGCTTTCGCCGCTTTGCGCGTCATGGTGCCGTGGATCACCACCGGTTCAATCACCTGGTCGATGATCTTCATGCCGGGGTTAAACGAGGCGGCGGCGCTCTGGGCGATATAGGCGACTTTGTTGCCGCGGAATTCGCGCAGCTGCTGCGGGCTGAGGCTGTTGACGTCGACGCCCGCCACGTGAATATTGCCCTCGGCGATGCGGCAGCCAGGACGGGCATAGCCCATCAGCGCCATGGCAATGGTGGTTTTTCCCGAGCCCGACTCGCCGATCAGAGCGAGCACTTCCCCTTTCTGCACGGTAAAACGGATATCCGATACCAGATCGATCGGATCGCCCCTGTCGCTCTGCGCCGTGACGCGCAGCTTTTCCACCGAGATCGCCGGTAAGGCGGTATGCGGCATCACGTTCATACCCCCTCCTTCGCCAGCGTCAGCGGACGCATCTGTTGCAGGCTGTCGATAAACAGGTTGGCGCCGATGGTCAGGCTGGCAATCGCCAGCGCCGGCATCAGCACCGCCGGCGAACCGTCAAACAGCCCCTGGATATTCTCGCGCACCAGAGTGCCCCAGTCGGCATAGGGCGGCTGGACGCCGAGGCCGAGAAAGCTCAGGCCGCTCAGCAGCAGCACGATATAGACGAAGCGCAGCCCGAAGTCCGCCAGCATCGGATGCACCATATTGGGCAGGATATCGTGAATGGCGACGTACCAGCGGCTTTCGCCGCGCAGCCGCGAGGCGCGCACGTAGTCCATATTGCGCAGGCTGCCCGCCATGGCGAAGGCGATGCGGAACGCGCCCGGCCAGTAGGTGAAGATGGCGGTAAGCAGCAGCATCGGCAGCGACGAGCCGAACACCGCCACGATCATCAGCGACAGCACCTTGCCCGGCAGCACCAGCATGGCGTCGTTGACGCGGCCGAGGATCTCCTCCAGCCAGCGGCCGGTCACCGCCGCCAGCAGCGCCAGCAGCGTGCCGATCAGGCTGGCGCCGATTGCCGCGCCCAGCGCCAGGCCGATAGAGAACTTCGCGCCGTAGAGAATGCGGCTGAGAATATCGCGCCCCAGCGCGTCGGTGCCGAGCCAGTTGTCGGCGGTAAAGCCGCCGAACAGCGGGCCGCCGCCGATATCTTCGACGCTGTGCGGCGCCAGCTGGTTGCCGAACAGCGCCATCAGTAGCCAGAAAATCGATACCGTCAGGCCGAGCCGCCCGGCGATCGACAGCGACTGAAAGAAACGAACGGGAAGTAAGGTATTCATGCGCTTCTCCATTTCGGGTTGAAGGCGATGGTCAGCACGTCGGCCAGCAGCAGCAACAGCAGATAGCAGCCGGCGAACAGCATTACGCAGAACTGCACCACGGGCAGATCGCGGTTGCTGACCGCATCCACCAGCTGGCTGGCGAGGCCGGGATAGCTGAAGATGGTTTCGATAATGATAACGCCGCCGAACAGGTAGGAGAGGCTGAGCGAAATGGCGTTGGCGATAGGGCCGACCGCGTTAGGCAAGGCGTGGCGCAGCACGGCGCGCAGCGGCGAAACGCCTTTCAGCCGCGCCATCTCCAGCCAGGGGCTGTCGAGCTGGTTGATAATGGCGGCGCGCGTCATGCGCGCCATCTGCGCCACCAGCACGCAGCAGAGCGTCAGCACCGGCAGCGCGTAGGCTTTCAGATAGCTGACCAGATCCATATTGGGCGAGCCGAAGGACATGGCCGACACCCAGTGCAGCTTCACGGCGAAGATCAGCACCGCCACCGTCGCCACCAGAAACTCCGGCACCGCCACCGTCGCCATGGTGCCGATCACCAGCACGCGATCCAGCAGCGAGCCGCGCGTCATCGCCGCCGTGATGCCGATCAGCAGTGCCAGCGGCACGCAGATCAGCGTGGTGATCGCCGCCAGCTCAAAGGTGGCGGGAATACGCTGCGCCACCAGCTGCATCACCGGCAGGTGGCTGGCGAACGAGGTGCCGAAGTCGCCCTGCAGCATGCCGCCCAGCCAGCTGAAGTAGCGCAGCAGCAGCGGCTGATCCAGCCCAAGCTGCGCGCGCAGCGCCGCCACCGTCTCCGGCGTGGCGTTTTGCCCAAGGATCATCTGCGCCGCGTCGCCCGGCAGCAGGCTGGTGATAAAGAACACCACCGCCGAGACGATCAGCAACGTCAGGATGCCGGCGCCGGTGCGCCGGGCGATCAGGAACAGCATGTATCGGTTCATCGGCGTTCTCCTGTTAAGAGAGGGTTAAGCGGACAGCCAGGCAAATTCGTGAAAGCGATAGCCCATCATCATGCCGGAGGGCCAGGCTTCGACGCCCTTCACCTTTTTGCTGTAGCCGTCGGTGGAGCTGATAAAGGTCGGGATAATGGTGCCGCAGTGGTCGTAGATCAGCTTCTGCATATCGCCGTACATCTGCTTGCGCTTCGCCTGATCCCGTTCGCCGCGCGCCGCCACCACCAGCTGGTCGAACTGCGCGTTCTTCCAGCCCGACTCGTTGTTGGGCGCGCCGGAGAGATAGAACTGCGAGAAAAGCATATCGAGCGTCGGGCGTGGGTTGATCGAGCCGTAGCCCACCGGATCTTTGGTCCAGTGCGTCGACCAGTAGCCGTCATAGGGCACGCGCCGCACCTTAACGTTGATGCCGGCGTTGCGCGCCATCTGCTGGATCAGCTGGCCGCCCTCAACCGCGCCCTCGATGTTCGGCGTGGTGATAATCTCTACCGTCGCGCCCTTCATGCCCGCCTTTTCGATGTGGAATTTCGCCTTCTCTACGTCGAGGGGACGCGGCTTCAGCTCGGCGTTGTAGAGCGGATGCCACGGCGGCACCGGCGTGTCGTTGCTGACGTCGCCGTAGCCCTGCAGCACGGTTTTCACCAGCATCTCGCGCGGCTGCAGATATTTCAGCGCCAGCACGAAATCTTCGTTGCTGCCGGGCTTGATGTCGGTGCGCACGATCAGGTTGGTGTACATGCCCGACTTGCTCTCCAGCACGCCAAAATCGCTGGTCGCCTTAATGCGCTTGCAGTCGTTGGCGCTCAGGGTGGAGACGATATGCAGGTCGCCCGACATCAGGGCGTTGACGCGCGCCGCCTGGTCGGTGACGCCCAGCAGCTCCACCTCGTCAAGATGCGGCAGGCCCGGCTTAAAGTAGTTGGGGTTTTTCGTGCCGACCGAGCGCACGCCCGGGGTAAACTCCTTGCAGACGTAAGGCCCGGTGCCGATGCCCTTAGTAAAGTCTTTGGTGCCGTCCTGCACGATCAAAAACGGCGGCGCGGCGAGGATATAGGGCAGATCGAAGTTCGCCTGGCTCAGCACCAGCTGCACGTCGTTGTCGTTAACGGCGCTGATGGTCTTAAACTGCTCGGCAATTTTAAAGGCGTTCGAGGCGACCGCCGCGTCTTTGTGTCGGCTCAGCGAGTAGACCACATCTTTCGCGGTCAGCGGCTTGCCGTCGTGGAAGGTCACGCCCTGACGCAGCTTGATCTGCCAGGTGATGCCGTCGGCGGAGTCGAGCGACGCGGCCAGCGCCGGCAGCGCCTTGAGATCCTTATCCAGTTCGGTCAGCCCGTTGTAGAACATACACTGGCGGGTATAGTCGCCGCTGTTGTTGGCTTTGGCGGGATCAAGGGTGTCGGTGGCGGAGGCGTTGGACATGGCGGCGCGGATTTTGCCGCCTTTCACCGGCGTGTCGGCGGCGAAGCCCAGCTGCGGAAAGGCGATCATGCCGCTGCTCATCACCGCCCCGGCGGAGAGCATTTTCATCAGGCCGCGGCGCGACAGCGTGCCTTCGGTCAGCATGCGCGTCAGCGCGTTATTATCATTTTGACTCATCTGCGTACCCTCAATAAGCGTTTAAGGTTCACCTGGAATGCAAGCATCAAGAGAAACGATCTTTGGCTTTGTAATAGAGTCCGGCCAGCGGCAAAAACCACGGTTTGCCGTGATAACCGGGCAGCGCGGGCCAGGCGTCGCGCTGCCAGGGGTTGCGGTTGCTTTTTTCAGCGATCAGATCCGCCATCACCGCGCCCATCCACACCGACATCTGGGTGCCGTGGCCGCTGTAGCCCATGGAGTAGAAGACGCCGTCATGTTCGCCCGCGTGCGGCAGCCGATCGGCGGACATATCCACCATGCCGCCCCAGCAGTAGTCGATGCCCGCCTGCGCCAGCGGCGGAAAGAGGCTGGCCAGCGTCGCCTTTAAAATGTCGCCGCTGTGCGAATCGGAGGTGGGGTTGCTGACCGCGAAGCGCGCGCGGCCGCCGAACACCAGCCGACGGTCGGCGGTGGTGCGGAAGTAGTTGCCAAGGTTGAGCGAGGTGACGTAGGTGCGATCCTGCGGCAGCACCTGGCGGATCAGCGCGTCACCCAGCGGCTCGGTCACCACGATAAAGCTGCCCACCGGCACGATGCGGCGCTGGAACCAGCGAAACGGCCCGACGTTGGAGCAGCCGGTGGCCATCAGCACTTTATCGGCGAGGATCTCGCCTCTGGCGGTCTGCACCCGGTGGCGATAGCCGTCAAGGCGGGTCAAGCCGGTCACCGCGTGGTGCGGGAACATCTTCGCCCCGCTGCGCGCCGCCGCTTCCGCCAGCCCGATGCCGAACTTGCCCATATGCATCTGGCCGCCGCGCTTTTGCAGCAGGCCGCCGTGAAAGGCGTCGCTGCCGACTTCGCGGTGGATCTCCTCTTTGCCGATCAGCTCAATCTCCGGGTCCACGGTGCGGCGCATTAATTCCCAGGCCTCGCGCAGCCCGGCGAAATGGGACGCCTTGCTGGCGAGCTTGAGCTTGCCGCACAGGCGGAAATCGCAGTCGATCTGCTCGTCGCGCACCAGCTGTTCGACGTAGCTCACCGCGTCGTCGTAGGCGCGGTAGAAGCGCGTGGCTTTCTCGATGCCCTGGCTCGCCACCAGCGAGGCGAAGTTCTGCGCCACGCCGGTATTGCAGTGGCCGCCGTTGCGCGCCGAGGCCTGGCTCATCACCTCGCCGCCCTCCAGCAGCACCACGTCAAGGCCGCTGCGCGCCAGGCTCAGCGCCGCCGAGACGCCGGTAAAGCCGCCGCCGATCACCACCACGTCGGCGCGCGACGGCAGCGAACCTTCCGCCGCGCCGTGAAACGGCGGCGCGGTGGCCTGCCAGAACGATTCGAGTTTCATAGCGCGATCCTCAGAGTCCGACCAGGGCGGGCAGTCCGCCGATGTCAGGGATTTCGGTATAGCCGTAGTAAGGGTTCGCCGGTTCATGGCCGCGATTAACCCAGGCTTTATGGGTGATGCCGAGATCGTGCGCCGTCATCAGGTCGTAACGGAAGCTGGAGGAGACGTGCAGGATCTCCTCCGGCCGACAGTCGAGCTGCTGCAGCATATATTCGAAGCCTTTCATCTGCGGTTTGTAGGCGCCCACCTCTTCGGCGGTAATCGCCAGATGGATCGGCGCGCCCAGCCGCGGAATATGGTGCGGCAGCAGATCCTTCATTGAGTTGCTGAGCAGCACCAGCGGGAACTCGGTCGCCAGTTTCGCCAGTCCGGCCGGCACGTCGGGATGCGGGCCCCAGGTGGCGCAGTCGGTGTAGATAAAGTCGCTGTCCGCCTTGTCCCACGCGACGCCCCACTTTTTGCAGGTGCGCTTTATCGCGTTGCTGACCACGTCGTAGTAAGGCTTCCAGGCGCCCAGCACTTCATCCATGCGGTAGCGAGAGAAATCGGTGGTGAAGGCGTGCATCTCCTCTGCCGCCACGCGATCGCTAAAACAGCGCGCCGCGGCGCCCGCCATGTCGAAGTTAATCAGCGTGCCGTAACAGTCAAAGGTGATGAATTTCGGTTTAAACAGTGCCATGACGCGACCTCGTCTTGATCAGGAAAGGTTAAAAATCGATGAGTACGCTTTTCTGGCGCTGGCAGGCCTGAAACGCCTGCCGCCCCAAATCTTTGCCGATGCCGGAGCCGAGAAAGCCGCCGGTGGGAATAATGAAATCGCCCGAGCGGCCGTAGCGGTTGACCCACACGGTGCCCGCCTCGATGGCGCGTATCGCCCGCATGGCGCGCGGCAGGCTGAGGGTATGCACGCCCGCGCACAGGCCGTAAATCTCATGTGCCGCCAGCCGCAGTCCCTCTTCTTCCTCGTCGAAGGTCTGCACCGTCAGCACCGGGCCGAAGATCTCCTGCTGCACCGCCGGATTATCCTGCGCCACGCCGCACAGCAGCGTGGGCTGCCAGAACCAGCCCTCCTCGGTGTCGGCGAAACGCTCGCCGCCCGCCAGCACCTCTGCGCCCTGCGCTTTCGCGGCGGCGATCACCGACGCAACCTTTTGCCCCTGCCGTTCGTCGATCAGCGGCGCGTAGCGGCTGTCGCCGTGCCAGGTCGCGCCGGGCCGCACGCTGCGGCACAGCGCGGCGAGCCGGTCGAGCAGCGGCGCGGCGATGGCGCGCTGCACGATCAGGCGGGTGCCCGCGACGCACGCCTGCCCACCGTTAGCGGTAAAGCCGCGCAGGATGCGCTGCGCCAGCATCTCGATGTCGCCCGCGTCGTCAAACACCAGCTGCGGGCTTTTGCCGCCCAGCTCCAGCGTCACCGGCTTCATGCCGTGCTGCGCCACATCGCCCATGATGCGCGCGCCGGTCAGGGTCGAGCCGGTAAAGGAGACTTTGCGCACCAGCGGATGGGTCACCAGCGCGTGGCCGGTCACCGCGCCGCTGCCCTGCACGATGTTGAGCACGCCAGACGGCAAACCGGCCTGCACCGCCAGCTCCGCCATGCGCACCGTGGAGAACGGCGTCAGCTCCGAGGGTTTGAGCACCACCGCATTGCCCGCCGCCAGCGCCGGGCCGCACTTCCATGACGCCATCGACAGCGGGAAATTCCACGGCGTAATAGCGCCGATCACGCCGTACGGCTCCGCTATCAGCATGCCGAGGCTGCTGTCGCGGGTCGGAAAGAGATCGCCGCTGTACTTGTCGGCGCACTCGGCGTAAAAGCGGATCGCTTCGGCGGTAAATGGAATTTCATGCTGCGCCACGTCGCTGATGGGACGCGTGGAGCCGAGCGCCTCCAGCTGCCCCAGCAGGCTGTCCTGCTCGATAAGATCGGCCCAGCGGCACAGCACCCGGCCGCGTTCGCGCGGCGCGCAGCCTGACCAGCCGCTGGTTTTCAGCGCCTGATGCGCCGCCTGCACCGCGCGATCGACGTCGGCGGCGTCAGCCTCATGCAGCGTGGCGTAGACTTTTCCGTCCGACGGGCGTTTTACCGCGAACGCCGCGCCCTGGGTCTGAATGTGATGGCCGTCAATATAGTGGCCGACAGGAAACGAAACTTTTTCAGGGTCGAAACTTAACATGGATAAATCCTTATTTGTTACACCCGTCAACCATCAGGCAATTAGCGCACTGGCAGGGCTTATATTCAGCGCGAATAAGCTCATGACAAAAGGTAATGCAGAAAGTATGCCAGCCAGCTGAAAAATAAAAATGCGTTTAAAACTGCGCAAAAAAATTTTCTGCCGTATTGAAAGCGGAAATTTTGCGTAATTGCCGAACCAATAAACAGATGATTTGGCTCACAAATTTCATGCATTGCCATGGTGCATTGCGCATGAAACTTGCACTAAAATGGCCAGCGACGATAAAAAACACGATATCGCGCACATAATAAAAAAGCGTTTGCCGCGGGTGCGACAAACGCCTGCATCAGAAAATTATTTGAAAACGGAATTAATTCAGGCTGCCAATATGAAACGCTTTCTGCTCCAGATATTCTTCAATGCCATAGCGCGATCCTTCCCGGCCTATTCCCGATAATTTTACGCCGCCAAACGGGGCGACCTCTAAGGAGATGGCGCCGGTATTAAAGCCGACCATGCCAAATTCCAGCGCTTCGGCAACGCGCCACGCGCGGCGAATATTTTCCGTGAAGAAATAGGCCCCCAGGCCATAGGGCGTATCGTTGGCCATCGCGATCGCCTCCTCTTCCTCGTCGAAGATAAACAGCGGCGCCACCGGCCCGAACGTCTCTTCATGGGCGATACGCATCTGGGTTGTAACCCTGCCGAGCACCGTCGGCTGTACGTAGGTGCCGCTGCCGTGGCTGGCGCCGCCGGTCAGCAGCTCCGCGCCCTGCCCCAGCGCATCCTCAATGTGGCCGTTAACTTTCTCTACCGCACGGTCGTTGATCAGCGGGCCGATGGTGCTGCCGGGCGCAAAGCCGTCGCCGACCTTGAGCGTAGCGACCGCCTCGAGCAGCTTCGCCACGAAGCGGGGATAGATGCCGCGCTGCACCAGAATACGGTTGGCGCAGACGCAGGTCTGTCCGGCGTTGCGGAATTTGCTGACCATCACCCCCGCGACCGCGATATCGATATCGGCGTCGTCGAAGACGATAAAGGGCGCGTTGCCGCCCAGCTCCAGGCTCAGACGTTTCACACTGTCGGCGCTCTGCTGCATCAGCAGCTGGCCGATGCGCGTCGAGCCGGTAAAGGAGATTTTGCGCACCAGACGGCTGCCGGTCAGCGCCGCGCCAATCTCCGTCGGCAGACCGGTCACCACCTGCAGCACGCCAGCCGGAAAGCCCGCGCGCTCCGCCAGCACCGCCAGCGCCAGCGCCGACAGCGGCGTCAGCTCTGACGGCTTGACGATAATCGGGCAGCCCGCCGCCAGCGCAGGCGCAACTTTGCGGGTGATCATGGCGATGGGAAAGTTCCACGGCGTGATGGCCGCCGCCACGCCGACCGGCTGCTTCAGCACCAGGATGCGGCGATCTTCGCTCGGCGCCGGAATGGTATCGCCGTAGATACGGCGCGCCTCTTCGGCAAACCATTTGACAAAGCTGGCGCCGTACAGCACTTCGCCCTTCGCTTCCGCCAGCGGCTTGCCCTGCTCGGCGGTCATGATGGTCGCCAGGTCGTCGACGTTGTCGAGGATCAGCTGATGCCACTTCTCCAGCAGCGCGGCGCGGCTGGCGTTGGGGGTCTTGCCCCAGGCGAGGCGCGCCGCCTCGGCGCAAGCGATGGCCGCTTCCGTCTCTGCGCGGCCCAGCGCCGGAATGGTCGCCAGGGTTTCACGGGTGGCGGGATCGACCACCGGCAGGGTTTCGCCGTTGTCGGCCCCCTGCCAGCGGCCGCCGAATAGCGCCTGCTGGCGCAGCAGATCGGGATCCTTTAGTTGAAGACGCGACATTTCACTCCCCTGTTTAATCGGTTTTCTTCCACTCTATCGCGTCGCCTCAGCGCAGGATGTTTTTCTCGCCGGGCAGAAACCTTAAACAGCGAGTTTTGCGCGCGGAAAGAAAATTTTATGCCGCACGGCTGCTATGCTCAGTTTTTAAACAAGGAGATAACCATGAGCGATCATATGTGGCGAGCGGTCGATGATTACTTCACGCAGACGCTGGTGAAACCGGATGCGACGCTGTCGTCGGCGCTGGCGCGCAACGCGGCCGCCGGCCTGCCGCCGATTGACGTCGCGGCCAACCAGGGCAAGCTGCTCTATCTGCTGGCGCGCATGATGAACGCCTCGCGCATTCTGGAGATCGGCACGCTGGGCGGCTACAGCACGCTGTGGCTGGCGCGCGCGCTGCCGGAGAACGGCAAAATCGTCACGCTGGAGTTTTCGCCGCAGCATGCGCAGGTGGCGCGCGAGAATTTCGCCGAGGCGGGCGTGACGGATAAAGTCGAGCTGCTGGTGGGGCCGGCGCTGGAGAGTTTGCCGACGCTGCAGGGCCCCTTCGATATGATCTTTATCGATGCCGATAAGCGCAATAATCCGCACTACCTGCGCTGGGCGCTGAAGCTGGCGCGCGTCGGCAGCGTGATTATTGGCGATAACGTGGTGCGCAGCGGGCGGATCGTCGACTCGCAGTCCACCGATGAAAACGTGCAGGGGCTACGGCAGTATCTGCGCGACATCGGCGAGAATCCGCACCTGACGGCTACCGCGCTGCAAACCGTCGGCAGCAAAGGCTGGGATGGCCTGCAGCTGGCCATCGTCGAGTCGCTGCCGGATTAGATCTGAAAGTCGATCGCCGGCTCTTCTTCGCTTTGATAGGAGAGCGCCTGGCGTTTGATCTCCTCCAGCGACAGGTTGGCGTTGCATAACTCCATAAACTGCCAGACATAGTTGCGCTGCAGCTGCCCGCGCTTCAGGCCAAGCCAGACGGTATTGGCGTCAAACAGGTGATGCGCGTCAATGCGTACCAGCGCCTCTTCCGGCTGGATTTCGCACGCCTGATCGGCAAGAATGCCGACGCCTAATCCTAGTTCGACATAGGTTTTCACCACGTCTGAATCCTGCGCGCTCAGCACGATATCTGGCTTCAGGCCCGCGCCCTGGAAGGCGCGGTCGACGCGCGAGCGTCCGGTGATCCCCTGGCGATAGGTAATCAGCGGGTAGCGGCTCAGCGTGCTGAGCGAAACCGGCTGCTGCTGCACCAGCTCGTGATCGCGGGGCACCAGCAGCGCATGATGCCAGCTGAACCAGGGAAAAGCGGCAAGACTGGGGTTGTTCACCAGCAGTTCGCTGGCAATGCCGACGTCTGCTTCGCCTGCCAGCAGCATGGCAACGATTTCCTGCGGCGAGCCCTGGTTAAGTTCGAGCCGCACGTTGGGGTAGAGCTGGCGAAACGCCTTGATGACGCGCGGCAGGCTGTAGCGCGCCTGGGTGTGCGTGGTGGCGATCGTCAGAATGCCGCTGGTTTCATTGGTGAAAACGTCTGCCAGCCGGCGTACTTTTCCCGCCTCGTCAAGGATGCGCTCGGCGATAGTGAGCAGCGCTTTGCCCGGTTCCGTCATGCCCAGCAGGCGCTTGCCGCGGCGAATAAAGATCTCTACGCCCAGTTCATCTTCCAGATCGCGGATATGCCGACTGACGCCTGACTGCGAGGTAAATAGCGTATTTGCCACTTCCGTCAGATTGAACTCGCAGCGCGCCGCCTCACGGATGATTTTAAGTTGCTGGAAATTCACGGTATTTACCTCCCTTTACGAAATTGTTACCTCCGATGGTAAGAAGGTTTATTGATATCAACAAATAATAAAAACTTTGTGCTTATGCGCATGGGGAATATGGGTCGGTGGGAAAACGTCATTTTAGAGCACGTAGTGCGGGTGAGTTCACAAATCAAATCCGCTGTGGTCAGAAGAGCTTGAATGCATTGGCTCTCCGGACATACCTTAATACCATCGTAAAATGTAGGGATATATCATGCAGGCTTCACCGCTATGTAAAGGAGACTTTTAATGTTTAAAAGTTTCTTGTCGATATTGTTCACTGAAATCTTATTTCCTGTTTGGATTTTTGTTAGCGCCTCTCTTTTTATTTATTTGTTTCCGAATTACTGGCTTATATTTACCGTGATATCAATATTTATCTTTATTTTCATTCATCCCATTTTATTTGACCGCTATGATAAGCTTGACAGATAAGATTGGTTTAAACAGGAGTTTTATGTCTAATCCAGTATATTTATGGCTAACAGATTAAAACGGCTCACCGATAGCGGGTCCGTCGCGAGTGTTGGTTCGCGAAAGAACAATTGAGCTGAAATTCCTTACGCATAACAACAATCTCCCTGCGGATGAAAATATCAAGAAATTCAGAGAAATAATGCTGCAAGTAGCCACCACTACACGGTGAGGAAATTTACGATGCGATAAAGAGCGAATATCATGTTTAAAGCTTTTTTATCACTTATTTTTAATGAAGGGCTTATTCTGGCCAGCCTGATTGGACTGGGATTTTTTTACCTCGCGTTTTTTCCAGCGTACTGGCTGCCATTAACAGTTATCTCAGTGATTGTACTTATCGTTGTGCTACCCAAATTTACCGAAAAGTTTGATAAATATGATAAATAATCAACAAAAAAGGAATTTTATGTCTAAACCAGCATATTTATAGTTAACCGATAAAACGGCTCACCAATGACAGGCCCGTCGCTAGTGTCGGGGCGCGAAAGCGCGATTGAACTAAAATCTCTTGCCCACAACGTCAATATCCCTGTGGATGGAAATAACGGGAGATTAACCGACGCACAGGCAAAAGCGGCCCCGCAGGACCGCCAGCTCCCCTTAACTGACCAGCAGCAGCGCCCGCTCTTCCGCCATCGGCTTATTCAGCAGCGACAGCAGAATATCTTTTACCGCCTGCGCGGAGGGCGAGAGCGGCAGGCGCGCCGACACGTTCAGCGACAGCGGCAGATTAAGCGCCGGACTGTTGATGCGCGCCATCCAGGCCTGGGTAGAGCCGACCAGCGCACGCGCGGCGGACTCCGGTAGCACCGTGACGCCCATCCCGCTGGCGACGGCGGCGGTCAGCATCGACAGCGATTCGATCTCGCCGATAATGCGCGCGCTGAGACGACGCAGCGAAAAGGCCTCATCTACCCGCTTGCGCACCGCACTGTAGTCGCGCGGCAAAAACAGGCTCATCTGCGCGACCTCGGCTAAATCCACCGATCCGCCGGGGCAGTCGGTGGCACCAACCAGATAAAGCTCCTCTTTCATCAGCGGCAGGCTGGTGATGCCCGCCGTCGGCGCGCGATCGTAAAGCACTGCCATATCAAGCTGGCCGTTCATCACCTTTTCATTAAGCGTACTGCCGCTGTTTTCATGCAGATAAACCAGGATCTCCGGGTGCTGCTCGCGCACCGTTTGCAGCAGCGGCATGGTCAGCGAAGAGGCCGCCGTGCCTGGCGCCATGCCGATAGAGACCTGACCGCTCAGCACCTGACCGGCGTTGATAACCGCTGTCTGCGCCTGTTCGCACTGCCGCAAAATCGTACGCGCATGTGCATAGAGGATTTTACCGGCTTCGGTCGGCGTCACGCCGCGCTTGGTGCGAATCAGCAGCTGCTGATCCAGCTCGTTCTCCAGCGTGGCGACCTGTTGACTGAGCGCAGGTTGCGCGATGTGCAGCACTTCAGCCGCCTGCGTCAAACTGCCAATATCGACGATTTTCACAAAGTATTTCAGTCGTCTTAAGTTCATCTTGCCTCCGTCACATTCCCCGAATGCCAATAACATCTGTTCTGGTGGCCTGCTGGCCTGGTAAAGAATAAATTGCAATTAGCAGGCCACTTTTTCTTAAGGCGCGGTCAGACTGCTGCAGAAAAATCCTAACAACCCGAAAAATAAGCCTTTCTGATTACCCATTAGGAGTTAATAAGCCGCAGGAATGGCGCGTCAGCGAAAGGGGTGGCCGCGGCTGCACTCTGCTGGTGCAGCCGCTGCGAGCCAGACGTGCATAAAAGTGATGACCCAACGCGGAACAGGCGCAATAACGCGACGGGAAGCAGGAAAATGCGGGCTATCCAGCAGGAAAACTTATTCAGAAAAAGGCCTGCGCGCTTTTTCAGCGTGAGCAGGCCAGCAGCTGGACAAATCAGCGTTTTTTGCGATTGCGATGCATATCGATAGCGACTGCGGCCACGATAATCATGCCTTTGATAATGTCCTGAACATAGGCGTCGACGCCGACGAAGGTAAATCCGCTTTTGATCAGACCCAGAATAACCGCGCCAATCAGGGTGCCGGTAATGCGTCCGACGCCGCCCATCAGGCTGCTGCCGCCAATCACCGCCGCGGCGATGGCGTCCAGCTCATAGGACATCCCCATGCTCGACTGACCGCTGCTGACGCGCGCCGCCAGCACCACGCCCGCCAGGCCAGAGAGCGCGCCGGCGATGGTATAGACGATCACCAGATATTTATTCACGTTAATGCCGGAGACTTTAGCCGACGTCATGTTGCCGCCGATGGCGTAGACGTATTTGCCGTAGCGGGTATGCTTCAGGGCGATATGAAACACCAGCGCCACGACCAGGAAGATGATCACCGGCATTGCGCCCTGCCCGATGGAGGTAAAACCGTCGGAGAGAAAGCTAATCGGGTTGCCCTGCGTGTAGTACTGGGCCAGACCGCGCGCCGACACCATCATGCCCAGCGTGGCGATGAAAGGCGGAATGCCGGTGCGGGTAATGAGTACGCCGTTGACCAGGCCGCAGAGCAGACCGACCCCGATGCCGGCGCCGACAGGCACCACGGCGGGCATATCCACCAGTGCGGGAAACATCGGCGACAGGCTGTCGGAGGTTTGCGCCAGGCTGGCCGCGACCACGGCGGTCAGCGCGATCACCGAACCCGACGAGAGGTCGATGCCGGTGGTGATGATCACCTGCGTTACCCCGACCGCGATCACGCCGATAATCGCTACCTGCAGCAGGATCAGGATCAGTCGGTTGGTATTCATCAGAAACGACTGGTCACGCACATACCAGCCGGCGATTTCGAAGATCAGCGCAATGCCGACCATCACGATAAAGATGCCGGTATCTTTAGGCAGTTTGTGCCGCAGATTACTGAAGAACGACGAATGTTCAGCTGCTGGAGTAGCTGTTGCTTTGATATTGCTCATAGGTGTCTCGCGCCTCACTCGGATGCCAGCGACAAAATGGTTTCCTGATCGGCCTCTTCTTTATCGAGGATGCCGGTAATCCGACCCTGATGCATCACCATCACGCGGTCGCTCATGCCGAGAATTTCCGGCAGTTCTGACGACACCATGATGATGGCCACGCCGCGGTTGGCCAGCTCAGAGATCAAACGGTAGATTTCCGCTTTCGCACCGACGTCGATACCGCGCGTCGGCTCGTCGAGGATAAGAATTTTGGGCTGCGCCAGCAGCCAGCGGGCAATCAGCACCTTCTGCTGGTTGCCGCCGCTCAGGTTGTTGATGATCTGATCCATGGTCGGCGTTTTAATATTCAGCCGCCGGATCTGCTCCATGCAGTCCTGCGCCATCTTGACGTGGCTGACAAAGCCGCTCTTGCCGCTGTACTCGGGCATGTTGACGATGCTCATGTTCTCCATCACCGACAGCACGAGAAACAGCCCCGACTTTTTGCGATCCTCGGTTAAAAACGCCATGCCCTTTTCAATCGCCGTCGAAGGCGAATCGATCGTGACCGGCACGCCGTCGATCAGCACCTCGCCGCTGTCGACGCTCTCCATGCCGAACAAACTTTCCATCACTTCGCTGCGCCCCGCGCCCACCAGGCCGGCGACGCCGAGAATTTCGCCGCGCCGCAGGCTGAAGCTGACGTCATGGAAGCGATCTTTACTGGTAAGGCCGCGTACCGTCAGCACCTCTTCGCCAATGGCGTTGTTGAATTTAGGAAAGAGCTGGGTCAGTTCGCGCCCCACCATCTGGGTGATCAGCGACTGACGGGTAAACTGCGCGGTGTGGTTGCTGCCGACCCAGCTGCCGTCGCGGAAGATGCTGATCTCATCGGTTATGGCGAAGATCTCATCCATTTTGTGGCTGATATAGATGATGGCTTTGCCCTGCGCGCGCAGGTCGCGAATGATAGTAAAGAGATGCGCCACTTCGCTTTCGGTCAGGGCGGAGGTCGGCTCATCCATAATCACAACGTCGGCGTTCCACGAGACCGCTTTGGCGATTTCCACCATCTGCTGCGCGGCGATGCTCAGATCGCCTACCAGCCGATCGGCCTTGAGGCGAATATTAAGCTGGTTGAGCAGCGTCTGCGTCTGCTGGTTAAGCTTGCCGTGATCGACAAAGCCGTACTTCATCGGCTCCCGACCCAGCCAGATGTTCTCGGCGACGGTCATGTAGGGCACCAGATTAAGCTCCTGGTGGATCATGGAAATGCCGGAACGCAAGGCGTCCATGGTGTCCTGAAACTGCACCGGCTCCCCTTTAATGCGGATGGTGCCCCGATCGGGACGGTACATCCCGATCAGGCACTTCATTAAAGTGGATTTGCCCGCGCCATTTTCGCCCATCAAGGCATGAACCGATCCCGGACGCACGCGCAGCGAAACGTTATCGAGTGCCTTTACACCGGGAAAGAACTTGCTGATGCCTTCGGCTTCAAGCGCAAAAGCGGTCATACATCACCTCCGTACGGCTGAGTCGGGATCGGTTATTTCTGATTACGGTTCACGAACTGCTGCATATTATCTTTGGTGATCAGCTGATAAGGGATATCAATGATCTTCTGCACTTTTTCGCCCTTCGCCAGCTTAACGGCCGCCTGCACCGCGCCTTCGCCCTGCCCGCGCGCGTCCTGGAACACCGTCGCGACCATCTTGCCGTTCTTCAGCATCTGCAGCGCGTCCGGGGTGCCGTCCACGCCGGCGATCAGGATATGGTTGGGGTTTTTGCCCAGCGCCTGCAGCGCGCCGATCGCCATTTCATCGTTGTTGGAGGCGATGGCCTGGATATCGTCGCCGGCGGTCAGCCAGTTGCTCACTACGTCTACCGCATCGTTACGCGTAAATTTAGCGGTCTGCTTCTGTACCACTTTGATGCCAGGATATTTCGCGACCACCGCTTCGACGCCTTTGGTGCGGTCGCGCGTCGATTCATTCGCGAGATCGCCCATCAGAATGGCAACGTTGCCTTTGCCGTTCAGCGCCTTAGCTAGCGCCTCCATCTGCAGGCGGCCCGCCAGTTCAGAGTCCGATCCCACATAGGCCATTTTGTCGGTCAGCTCCGCCTGAGGACGACGGTTAACGAAGATCAGCGGAATGCCGGCTTTGGTCGCCTGATCCATGATGGGTTTGACGGCGTTGGTATCTACCGGGTTAACGATAATGGCGTCGACGCCCTGGCCGATAAAGTTCTGCACCTGCTGCAGCTGCTGCGAGACATCCCCTTTGGCGTCTTCCAGCTGCCCCTTAACGCCCTCTTTCTGCATCTCTTTTTGCATCGCAGTACGCAGAATGGTGAGGAAGTTATCGTCGAACAACGCCATCGATACGCCGACGGAGAGATCTTTCGCCATCGCGGCGGCAGGCAACATGCAGGCTAACAGTGTGACAGCGAGTGTTTTTTTGATGTTCATGAGTAACCCTTATTGTCGTTAACTTGCCGACGCCGCTGAGACCACGAATGAAAAATATCTTTTACATTCACTCAACGTTGCTGGCGGTTTCAGGTCTGTTTACAGAGGTGAGTGCTGGGCATCGCGCTTTTTTGTGACCAACCCCTCCTTTTTACAATCACTTGTTTATACAAGGAATAATTTTAAAATCCCGTTCCAATTTTACAGAGTGATTTCGCTGGTGATAATAAGCAGTTTATTTGTTCCATTAATACTGTTTTTGAAATTTTTATCATAAAAGCACTGAAACGGTTGTTTTAACATCGGCAAATAACAAAACTTTGACATGCATCTAACATCTGCCGGGAAATGCGTTTAAAGTGAGATCCTGTCGGCAGTTTGAAATCTCGCCGAATCTGTTGAAAAAGCGGCAAACCGCTGCTTTTGCGAGCGTTCAGTCAGGAAAAGTGAAATCGTGCTTTGACAAGCCGGAACGGCGTCGTTAATATTCGCCCCGTTCCAACAATTCCTCTGTAGTTCAGTCGGTAGAACGGCGGACTGTTAATCCGTATGTCACTGGTTCGAGTCCAGTCAGAGGAGCCAAATTCAAAAAGCCCGCTCAGGGAAACCTGAGCGGGCTTTTGTTCGTCTGGATGCCTGATAAGCGTTACGTCTCTGCCTTACTCCGGCGGCTTACAGCTTACTCCGCTGTTTTCTTTATGGGATACGTCACGAGAGGCTTGATCTCTTTAAGCACAAACATACTCTGCATCTCTTTGATTCCCGGCAGTCTGCGCACCACTGACATGGCGAAATCGGCATAGGAGTCGAGATCCGATGCCACAACCTGCAGCAGGAAATCGGCGTCCCCCCCGATGCTATAGCAGGCCACAACATCCTCCAGCGCGGTGACCTCTTCTTCAAACTTTCTCGCCTCCGCTTCACTATGGCTGTCGATAGCAACCCGAACGAAAACCATCACACCCAGCCCGATTTTTTTACGGTCAAGAACGGCGCGGTAGCCCTGAATCACTTCATCTTCCTCAAGCTTGCGCACTTTACGCCAGCAGGGAGACGCTGAAAGGTTTATCTTCTCCGCCAGTTCCTGATTCGTGACGCGCGCATCGTCCTGTAAAATTTTCAGGATCTTCATATCTGTCAGGCTGAGTGCCATAGAAGGAAATTCCTTTCTCATTAAAAGTAATAAAGGGGAATTTTTACCTGACAATCCGCGTTGAGTAAATGATATAGGCAACAATTTCCTCTTCTGCTAATGCATAATACATTCACCCTCCTAATGATTTAAGGCAGCAGCACAAGGACAGAACTGACCCTATGTTAATGCACATCGTCATGTTTACGTTAAGGAACCCATGGAGCTGGTCATCTCTGGAAGCCATAGATGCTGAACGAGCCACGCGTGCTCACCCTCATCACATTGATGAAATTAAAGGGTGGAGCTGCGGCAGAAATACCACTAAGCGCGATATTGCAGCGGATTTCGTGGTGATTGGCCTGTTTGAAAACCGATCGGATCTGAATGCCTATATTATCCACCCCGATCATCAGAACGGGGTAGCGAAATGGAAATATATTGCGGACTGGAAAGTTGTTGATATAGAGCTTCCCAGCGATTTCACGCTAAACAGTGGTTTGCTCTCGGTGTTAAATGAACTTCCCGTTTCCGGTTGAAATAACCCCTGTCTATTGAGGATAAATGATGAAATTTGATGCAAGCCAACATCGCTGTACGATTATTATTGATAAAGATCTCCCCGCGGGCCTTGCTATGAATGCCGCAAGCGTTATAGGCATTAGTTTCGGCCGTACCGTTGAAAATCTTGTTGGACCTGATATGCAAAGCCTGGACGATATTAATTTTCCAGGCGTGATTTACGCACCGCTTCCGGTTTTGCTGGCATCAGGTCACTCTTTGCGTGAAATACAGGTGAGTGCGGAAAGCGATGAGGAGATTTACGTGATGCCGTTTAGCGCTCTGGCACAGTCGTGCAAAACCTATGATGAATACGGGAAAAAAATTTCCTCGGTAAAAAGTGAAAACATTGAGCTGGTGGCTATTGGCATCATTGGTCCAAAAAAGAAAATAACCAAGCTGACCGGAAACCTCCCGCTCTATAAATAAATCACCACATATAAGAATATATCAACAGCGATAGACTGCTGATTATTATGCTGCACGCATAACGACTTTACCTGGCTAAGGATGACAACATGTATGCTATTTTCAAAGAAAAAATAATTGAACAGGCCAAAGAGGTCTATCACCAACACTGTGACTTTAATGCAGGAAAATTCAGTACTGAACAGCTCTATATTCACCAGAACAACCAACTACGCGAGGTCGTCTGGATTTCAGCCCCCCTGATGGAGGTGCATTGGTGAACAACGCCGCAATCAGCGCAATGTGACCGATCGTTACGGCGGCGGAGGCGGTGTAACTTCGTTAACATCAAATTCCAGCAGCGTCCCGTCGCTGTCGATTGCCCTGACGCTGGCGAGAGGGATCATCTCATCGTAAAACCGCTTTTCATTGCCGGTGTTATATCCGGCGCAGCAGAACGCCTGTCCTCATTCCCGCAGAACCACTATTGCAGCAAGCACACTGGCGCGGTCACTTAGGTGTAAAGCAATAGCTATGAGTATGTTGTAACGAAATGAGCAAATTATACGTCTTTTAAGCTAACTGGAAGGCACATTCCAGGCTTTCACTACTCGAGACTGCAACGGTTCAACGCACAGCGATTCAGGTCGCAAAACTTAGCCAGAGAGAAGGCGTGAGGGAACAAGCCAGGCCCGCCGTTCAGATAAGCGGCGGGAAGAGATAAGCAGAATACGGCGCAGTTACAGGTTCACGCTGTCGGCGACCCTTACGGGAAAAAGCACAAGCGCGCTAGTGCCGTTTATCGATGCGCGCCACTAGCCGGTCGCCCAGCCACTGAATGCCGCACACCAGCACGATCAACACCGCGATCACTGCCACCATCACCGCGGTATCGAAGCGCTGATAGCCGTAGCGAATCGCCAGGTCGCCCAGCCCGCCCGCGCCAATCGCGCCCGCCATCGCCGAGGCGCCAATCAGCGCCACCAGCGTCACCACGAAACCGGCCAGAATGCCCGGCAGCGCTTCGGGGATCAGCACATCCCAGACGATGCGCAGCTTGCTGGCGCCCATGGCGCGCACCGCGTCGATCAGACCGCGATCGACGTCGCGCAGCGACACCTCCGCCACGCGCGCAAAATAGGGCGTGGCGGTGATGGATAACGGCACGATCGCCGCCCAGGTGCCGAGCGAGGTGCCGACCAGAAAGCGGGTAAAGGGGATCAGCGCCACCAGCAGAATAATAAAGGGCAGTGAGCGGAAACCGTTGATAATCAGGCCAAGCACGCGGTTGACGCCGCGATGTTCGGCGATGCCGCCCGGGCTGGTCATCACCAGGATCAGGCCGAGCGGCAGCCCGGCGAGCAGCGAAAAGAGCCCGGAGATCGCCGTCATGATCAGGGTCTCCCACAGCGCGTTGAGCAGCAGATCAATCATTACTGGCGACATAACCCACCTTTTCTACCTGAGCCTGCTGCTGCTGCAGCCAGGCGAGAACCCGTTGCTCATCGGCGCTGTTGTCAGCCGGAATGGCAATAAAGAAGCGCACCACCGCGTAGTGCTGAATATGGTCGACGCCGCCCTGAATCAGGCGAAACGCGCCGGGCAAGGCGCAGGCGAAACGCGTCAGCAGCTCGCCCTGCGCCTCCTGCCCGGCGAAGTGCACGTTGTAGATCGCCTCGCCCTGCTTTTGCTGGCTCAGGCGCGCGGCGATGTTATCGGGCAGCTGCGGCAGCAGCCCGCGCAGCAGCGTGCGGGTAAGCTGCGCCTGCGGATGCGCGAACACCTGCCACACCGCCCCCTGCTCAATAATCTCGCCGGCGTCGATGACCGCCACGCGATGCGCTACTGACTTAATCACCTCCATCTCATGGGTGATCAGCAAAATGGTGATGCCAAGCTGCTGATTCAGCGATTTCAGCAGCGCGAGGATCGAACGCGTGGTTTCCGGATCGAGCGCTGAGGTCGCCTCGTCACACAGCAGCAGCGCCGGGCTGGCCGCCAGCGCGCGGGCGATGCCGACACGCTGCTTCTGGCCGCCCGAGAGCGCTGCCGGGTAGTGCTGCGCCTTATCGGACAGCCCCACCAGCGCCAGCAGCTCCGCGACGCGCCGGGCGCGCTGGGCTTTCGCCATGCCGGCAATCTTCAGCGGCAGCGCCACGTTCTGCGCCACGGTCTTCGCCGACAACAGATTGAAGTGCTGGAACACCATGCCGACGCGGCTGCGGACTTGTTGCAGCTGCTTCTCCGACAGGCCGGTAATCCGCTGCCCCTCAATCTCAATTTCGCCCTCGTCAGGCTGCTCCAGCCCGTTAAGGCAGCGGATCAGCGTCGATTTCCCCGCGCCGCTGCGGCCGATAATGCCGAGGATCTCGCCCTTGCGCACCCTGAGCGATACCCCCTTTAGCGCCTGGGTCGCGCCGAAGCGGCGCGACACGTTTTGCAGGCGCACGACGCTATCGCCGCTTGCGGCAATCTCCTCCGCCCGCTCGGCCACGCCGCGCACTGCCGCGCTGAGCGGAGCGACTGCCTCTGAAAATACCGTCATGCTCGCTATCCTTACCAGGCGGTCAGGCCGGTGCCTTTGTAAACCTGATCAAACACTTTCTTCACCGCATCGTTCTGGTAGGAGGCGACCAGGGTTTTTACCCAGGGCGCGTCGACGCTCTCTTTTTTCACCGCGATAAAGTTGTTATAGGGATTATCTTTCACCGGCTCCTGCGCAATGCGGTCTGCTTTGGTAAGGCCGCTTTTCAGCGCCCAGTCGGTATTCACCACCGCCGCGTCGAGATCGGGCACCGAACGGCCGATAATGCCGGAGTCCAGCTCTTTGATCTGAACGTGGCGCGGGTTGTCGGTGATATCCGCCGTGGTGGCGGCGATGCCCGCGCCTGCGCGCAGTGTGATCACGCCCTGCTGCTCAAGCAGCACCAGACCGCGCGCCTCGTTAGAGGGATCGTTCGGCACGCCGATGACCGCGCCCTCTTTTAAATCGGCTGCGGATTTGACCTTTTTCGAGTAGAGGCCGATCGGCCAGACGGCGGTGTCGCCGACGCGCACGATGTCGTAATGGTTAACCTTAATCTGATTGTTGAGGAAGGGCTGATGCTGGAAGGCGTTCGCATCGACTTCGCCATTCTGCAGCGCCTCGTTCGGCTGGTTATAGTCATTGAACACAACGGTTTTTACCGTCAGCCCTTTTGCCGCGGCCTGCTTCGCCACTTCGCGCCAGACATCCTCATCTTCGCCGCTCATAATGCCGACCTTGATTGAGGTTTTGTCGGCGGCCCAGGCCGCTGAAACCGGCGCCAGCGCCGCGCCCGTCAGCAGCAGCGCCGCCGTGGTGAGAGTCAAAAATTGATTTTTAGCCTGTGCCGCGTAAGTGTGCATAAGGTGTTTCCTGAAAGTTATAATCGCGGGATTCAATGTTCACTGTCGCAACGACAGCTAGCCGCAGTATACGCAGTTGCTTATATCCGCATTATGATTTTTACAGGAATGCTATTCCTGAAATGAATATAAACAGGCAGCCGCTCGCGTCGCCAGACCGATCTGCCGAGCTGTGATACCATGCTGGCTGGATTTTCCTGGTTACTGAGCGCTATGTCGGACATCACACCAAAACGAAAAAACGACCCTGAAGGGCTGAAAAAACGCATTATCGCCGGCGCCCTGACCACCTTCGCCGAGTTCGGCATGCAGGGCGCGCGTCTGGAGCAGATCGCCGAAAACGCGCAAACCACCAAACGCATGGTGGTTTATCACTTCGGTACCAAAGAGAAGCTCTATATCGAGGTGCTGGAGCAGGTCTATCAGGCGATCCGCCAGCATGAGACCGGCCTGAACCTGGCGGCGATGGAGCCGGAACTGGCGATGAGCAAGCTGGTGGAAGCCAGCTTCGACTATCACGTCTCTCACCCCGACTTTATGCGGCTGGTCTGCACCGAAAACCTGCTGCGCGGCCGCTATATCTCGCAGTCGCCGCGCATCAAGGCATTGAACCGCAGCGCCCTGGATGTGCTGGACGATATTCTGGCGCGCGGCCAGCAGCAGGGCGTATTTATTCGCGAGGTCGAAACCATCGACGTGCACCGCCTGATCAGCAGCATCTGCGTGCATCACGTCTCTAACCGCTACACCTTCAACGCCCTGTTCAGCCCTGATAACAGCGAAGAGGAGAGCGTGCGCCGCAATCGCCAGCTGGCGGTAACGGCGACGCTGCGCTACATCCGTAAAACGGGTTAAGGGAAGCGACAACGCTGTGATGGGCTACGCTTAACTGACGCCCATTCACCGATCTCAACACAGGAACGCAGTCGTGAGCAGAGACGCCGAACGTTATCCTCTACGCAACACCACCCTCAGCGCCGAAGACGACGCGCTATGGAACTGGGCGCAAAACGCCCGGGTTGGCAGCCGCCAGCAGTTACACCAACCGCGCAGCGAGGCGGAGTTACAGCAGCTGCTGCGTGACAGCCATGGCCGCGTGCGCGTGGTCGGCAGCCGCCTGTCGCCGGGCCGCATGCTGAATGTCGAAGAGGATGACCTGCTGGTGGATATCAGCGCTCTTTCCGGCCTGCTGGCGCAGGATGAGCAGAGCATCACCGTCGGCGCAGGCACCACGCTCAACGATCTCTATATTCAGCTTACCGCGCTGGACCGTATGCTGGCCGCCTCGCCCGGCGTGATTGCGGTACAGAAGCTGGCGGGCGCGATGGCGACCGGCACGCACGGCCAGGGCCTGCATCAAAGCTCGCTGGCGGACGAAGCGCTGCGCATTCGTATGGTGCTGGCCGACGGATCGATCCGCGAGTTCACGCGCGGCGAGCCGGACTTTCCCGCCGCGCAGGTGACGCTCGGCGCGCTCGGCATTGTCACCGCCGTTACGCTGCGCACCCAGCCCTTCCGTATTTACACCTGTCATAAAAACGCGGTGTCGGCGGACAATCTTGAACAGGATCTGCTGCGCTGGAACAGCGAGTATGCGCTGAGCAAGGCCTGGTGGTTCGTCGACGATAACCTGATGCACGTCTGGAACGCGAACGAAGCGAGCGCGCAGGAAACCGCCGAGTGGAAGGCGAACGGCCGCGAGGTAGTGAAGCATGCTGACCAGGGCGACGACAGCCTGAACAGCACTATCGACCAGACGCTGGAGCAGATGCACCGCGACACGCAGATCCACGGCAAAGGCGGGAAACAGTTCCGCACCGTGACGCGCTTTCGCGACTTTACCGACGTTACCGGCGACATCTATCAGCTGTTCTGCCGTGGTATCGCGGTACCGCAGATTAATGTCGAAATCGGCGTGCCCCTTTCGCGTACCCCGGCCGTTATCAGCAAAATCAAACGCTGGTACGCGGCAGAGCGACCGCATATGCACTATCCGATTATCCTGCGCTGCACCGGCGCGTCGGAAGCCTGGCTCAGCCCGGCTTACGGCGAGCCGACCTGCTTCTTCGGCTTTGTGGTCTATTACGCCGACGACGGTTCGCTGTCGCAGGACGGCCTGCACTTTCTTACCGAGGTAGAGAAGCTGCTGGCGGAAGAAGGCGGCCGCCCGCACTGGGGCAAATATTACGACGCCGGACGCTACGTCTGGCGCGACGTTTATCCCCACTGGGACGACTTCCGCACGCTGTGTCGCGAGCTGGATCCGCAGCGCCGCTTCAGCAACGATTATCTGACCGCGCTTTTTGACTGACTTTCACAGGGAGAGAACCATGTTTGCATGGGTTACGCTGCTGACGCAGCCCGATTATCTGGTGGGCGTTAAGGCGCTGCACCGTTCGCTGAAGCAGAGCGGCACGCGCTGGCCGCTGGTGGTGATGACCACCGACGCGATCCCGCAGGCGGATTGCGCAGCCTTACAGGCAGAAGGCTGCGTGGTGCAGCCGGTCGATCCGATCTATCCCAACAGCGCGCTGGAACAGCACTACGCCTCGGCGCAGTTCGGCGAGGTCTGGACCAAACTGCGCGCCTGGCAGCTGACCGACTACGCGCGGGTGGTGTTCCTCGACGCCGATATGCTGGTGCTGCAAAATATGGATGAGCTGTTTACGCTCGATCTCGGCGACAACCTGCTGGCGGCCTGTCACGCCTGCCGCTGCAACCCTAACCAGATCGCCTCTTATCCCGCCAGCTGGCAGCCGGAAAACTGCCACTATACCTGGCAGGATCGCGGCGAGCCCGCGCCTGTTCTGCTGGATAACTACCTGAACGGCGGTTTTCTGGTGCTGACGCCGGATAACGACGTTTTCGAAGAGCTGGCGGAGCGCGTTGCCGCGATTGTGGATTTGAAGGCTTATCCTTTCTCAGAGCAGGATCTGCTGAACGAGGCGTTTCACGGGCGCTGGCTGCCGCTCTCCTATATCTACAATGCGCTGAAAACCCTGCCGTTCCAGCACAGCCGGATGTGGAAAGAGAGCGAGGTGAAGAACCTGCACTTTATTCTGGCGAAGCCGTGGAAGCGCGATTTGCAGCAGCCGGAGAGCGAACGCGACCGCTATTATGCGCTGGATAAGCTGTGGTGGGAGAAAGCCGCAGGATAATTATTGAGCGCGCGGCGCCACGGGCCGCGCGCTGCTCCGCTAAACCGCCTGCCAGCGCCGCTCGGCGGCGGAGACCGCAATCGCCTCCAGCACCTTCTGCACCTGCAACCCTTCGGCAAAATCGGGCCACAGGCGATCCCCCGCCGCGATGCCGTTAATCAGGTCGCGAATTTCCACCGTTTTCTGATCGTTAAAGCCGATGCCGTGCCCGGCCGAGACGCAGAAGTTCGCGTAGTCGGGATGCGCCGGGCCGGTCAGAATGGTTTTAAAACCCTGACGCCCCGCCGGTTCGTCATGCAGATAGAGTTCCAGCTCCGCCATGCGCTCCTGGCTGTAGCGCAGCGTGCCTTTGGTACCGGTGACGATATAGGTCAGCCCCATTTTGCTGCCGCAGGCGATGCGCGAGGTTTCAATTACGCCGTGCGCGCCGTTGCGAAAGCGCAGCAGCGCGCTGGCCTGATCTTCATTCTCTACCGGCAGCTGGCGGCTGGGATCTTTCGCGTCGGGACGGGTTTTGATCACCGTCATCATGTCGCCGCTCACCTCGTCGATGTCACCCACCAGATAGTGCGCCATATTGACGATATGCGCCGCCAGATCGCCCAGCGCGCCGAGGCCCGCCAGCGCTTTCTGGCAGTGCCAGTCGAGCGGCGTCTCCGGCTTCGCCAGATAATCTTCATTGTGGGTGCCGTAGAAGTGCACCACCTCGCCGATTTCGCCGCGCGCGATGATCTCTTTCGCCAGCTGGCTGGTGGGGTTCTTCATGTAGTTGAAGCCCACCAGGGTTTTCACCCCAGCGGCCTGGGCCGCCTGCACCATCTCTTCCGCGTCGGCCACCGAGAGCGACAGCGGTTTTTCCGAATAGACATGCTTGCCGTGGCGAATCGCCTCCAGCGCCATCTCTTTATGCAGGAAGTTGGGCGCGCAGATATCCACCACGTCAATCGCAGGATCGCGCACCAGCTCGCGCCAGTCGCCGGTCGAGCGCGCAAAGCCAAAGACGGCCGCCTGCTTCTCTGCCAGCGCCGGATTGACCTCCGCCAGCATCTCGCGCACGATTTCGCCCTTGAGCGGGAAAACTGTCGGCGCCTGCGCGTAGGCGATAGCGTGGCAGCGTCCGATATAGCCGCTGCCGATCATGCCGATCCTGACTCTGTTCATCGACTGCCTTCCTGTTTCATAATTAAGTTTTTACGGAATATACGTTTCGAAACAACCCCAGGCAAACAGCAGAGATGAGAAGTGTGAGCCGCTTTGAAATCTTTGTCTTAAGGGAGTATCCGGGAGATTCAGGCAGTGTGACGCACGCGCCGAAACAGGCGATTTTTTTCATTAAACCTTGCAGGGAAAAATAATTTTCATTTGTCAGACGGGCGCATTTTTACCGGCGCACCGGCCTGTGGCGTTTATTTCAGCAGTTAAACGTTTTTGTGAAAAAGGGCTTTGACATGGCCGATGCGGGTCGATAATATGCGCCCCGTTCAAGCGATTCCTCTGTAGTTCAGTCGGTAGAACGGCGGACTGTTAATCCGTATGTCACTGGTTCGAGTCCAGTCAGAGGAGCCATATTTAGAGAAGCCCGCTCAGGGAAACCTGAGCGGGCTTTTTGTTTTTCCCGTTTTAAGTTTTGCATAGCCCTGCTTCATTAATAACAGCACAACTCGGAAGTCTAATAATGAAGTAAAATCTTTTAGTATGTTGTAACTAGAAAGGTTTGCCCGCCTCAAAGGAAACAATTAGCGGTTTTAAACATTACCTCTATGTTATTCTCTGGCCATTAATATCAGGGAGAGACTCAGGTTAAGGTTCATTCAGCATGATGCAAAACTCATCAAGGAACATCCTCTCAGCGTGGCATGACTACGTAAAATTCAGTGGCGCAGAAAAAAGCAAAATTTCAGCCAGCCAAGTGCATGAATATCAACAATTCATGCTTAGCAAAAATAATTGTGTAGAAAACCAGAGCGGTATAATCGTTGAGGTGTCGCCTGAAATGCGCGAAAACTGGCGCAGGCGTTTCGTTAAATATGGCGAAAAGGGTGAAATTACTCATATTGAGCCATTCAATCTGCTCTTTCCGCTGCTGCGCTGCACCGAACAGGAGCGTGGTAAATCCATTGTAAAATACCTGCCGCTGTTCTCTTTTCCACTGCCAAAATCATTCTTTGAGCAAGATACAACTTCACTTCTGGTTCCCGTTAAAGACGGACAGCTTGTAAGCGCGTTCCCCTTTGCCTTTCGTGAAATCTTTGGGATGCAGCTGGATGAACTTGGTGAAAATCGTCATATGATGAGCATTGTCAGCGCTCTCACCGGCTGTAAATATGACACCTTTCTTGAGTCGTTTGAGGCACTCTTATTATGGGTTACTCAGCATTCAAACAGTAAATTTCAGGGACTTGAAACGGCGTTTAACGCCCTGGTGGCTCCCCTGCATAATGAAGATTACAACCTTAAGCGTGATGAGGAAGATTTTACCTGGCTCTGTAATAAGGCAGTCGGTGATTTTCCCCTGCTGGAACAGTATCTCAACCATATTCACCATGACGATAATGCGCCCGATATTTACGACGTGGTGACGGGTGGTTTGTTTGAAACACACTATCCGTTAGGCCATGGACAGATGGCTGCCATTCAGGCTATTAATCAGGATGAACGTCTGATCGCTGTTCAAGGCGCACCTGGTACCGGGAAAACCACATTGTTCAAGTCGCTTATAGCACAACAACTGGTTGCCCGAGCGCTGGCGATCGCTGACGGGAAAGACCAGAATTTCGGTATGCTGGTCACTTCCACAGCAATAAAAGCAGTGGAAAATATTATTGATGACCTGCGTGCCGATCCGGTCACGCAGGATCTTGACTGGTTATGGTTTCATAGCGGTTCAAACGATCAGGTACAGCATGAACTTGCCAGGGTTGAACGACTTATCAGTCGCTGGCGACAGGAGAGCTATGACGAACAGCAACAGCGCGATTTTTTAGCTGTTTTAATTAGACATCGTAACGAATTAGATGCCTGTTACCGGTCATATCTGAATACAAAAGTGAGCGTGATACAGTCGGTTGCGGATTGTGAGCTAAATACCACCAATGCAGAAGAGCTTACCCCGCGCTTTATGGATAATATTCCGCCGCTCGCCGCTCACGCGCAGCTACTCGGAATTGACCTCTCGCTACATCATCCCAATGACCTCGACGCCTTAGCCCGTCAGCTAGAGCTACGTCTCCAGGAAATTCGCGCGATAAAAACACAGCGTCAACAGGCAGGCAGAATTTACCAGACGTTGCAGGCGACCTGGCCACAGCCGCATAGTCTGGACCAGATACTGCGATGGATGAATTCACCGCTACGCCCGGCGCTGGAGCTTCATTACCGCGACTACCCGCGAAAAGGAATAAAGCGCTATCTGGTCCGTTTTTTTGAAGGGAAATATCAGGCAGGGTTGCAGCAAATGAGCCTTGCTGCGCCAGAAGACTTTCAGCACTTCCGTCTTTCTACCCTGACCCATCATCAGTTGGCGGCACTGGCCGATGCTGGAGACAGGCTGGCACATCAGGCAGATAATTTGGCATTACTGGAAATGCTCCTGCATGCAGAACCCGAAGCTCAATATGAAGCCGATCTTATGACCCTGAGTAGTGACGTGGCAAAATTGCAGAAGCAATGGCGTCAGGTTATCCGGGCTCAACAGCTAATGGCAATGTATCAACAAGATTATCCCGAAGGTAGCTGGTGCGATATTCTGCGTAAACGCTTCATCAGACAACATCGGGAAATGTTTGAAGCCGCTATCGGCTATCTCTGGCAGGAACAACTCAGGCGTAAAATTGAACTGGAAGAGGTGCTGACTCACTGGCGAGCATTAATGAGCAGACGCACCAGTGCGGGCTACTATCGCTGGCTGGATAAGCTGGATGAGTTTTATCGCGCACTCTCACTGGTCTATCCGGTCATGGCAACCACGCTAGTCTCCGCCTGGAAAGTCGCAGGATATCGTAAGCTCGAAGACCTTAAGGGGCATAAACCCTGGCATCTGGCACTGTGCGATGAGGCAGGCATGATCTCGCTCGAATCTTTGGTACCGCTGTTAAGCCGCAGCGAAAAAGCGATGATTGTCGGCGATCCCTTGCAAATCGAGCCCATCAGAAATCTATCGGAAAATTTGCAAAAACAGCTACGTGAACGTCATTTTGCCAGCAACAATACCTTGTATGAGCGGGTCTCACCTGCAAGCGTTACGGGCTGGCACCGTGCAGCAGGTACACTTTCCGGGCGGGTAGATGATACCGGCAACGGCATTATCCTTGATGAGCATCGCCGGTGTCAGAAACCGATTGCCGATCTCTTTATCCGGCTGGCGGGCTATCATGGCGTTAGCGTGGAAACAGCCTCTCCTTCTGAACGTATAGCCAGCGCCTTTGAGAAATCGGGTGGCCATCATTTGATGTTCTACAGCGTTGAGGGCCAGAAAGGCGATATGGTCAACACCAATGTGGATGAAGTCGATGCTATTGAGTTGCTGCTGAATAAACTGGAGGAAAGTGGTTACGATTTGACCGCAGATGTTGGCATCGTCACGCCCTATAGTAATCAGAAGTCATTACTGATTAAGCGCCTTGCCCAGCGTATGAATCACTGGCAGAAAAACTGCATTGGTACAGTGCATCAGTTCCAGGGCGTAGGCTTTGAGGTCATAATTTACAGTCCGGTAATTTTTCATCCTCTCGATAAGCCAGCTTTTCAAAACGACGCGCCAAACATGTTGAATGTTGCCGTTTCCCGCGCAAAACAGCAATTTATCGTGGTGGGTAATCATCACAGGCTGCGGCAGGCAGGCGGATATCTAAAAATTCTTGCGGACAGCGTTGCTGAGGATTTTCTTCTTGAGCAGGGTAGCCAGCATCCTAATTTTGCTAGCCTGAGCCAGACACCGCGTTTACAGCGTTATTATCGCGATTGTGAACACATCGCCGCATTCAGTGCCCTGGCGAGCCGCTGTGAGCAGGAATTGGTTATTATTACTCCCTGGATCCGTCGAGGAGGCAGCCAGTATCAGAGGCCAGAACTGGCGCAACTTATAGCAGCACAGCAGCGTGGCGTCAGGGTTAAGGTTTATTACGGCTACTATCATCAGCATTTGGATCGTGCAGAAGATAATGATGAGTCCCTGGTTGCTGAGTATCGAGAAAAGCTTGGAAAAGACCATGTTATCCGGTTGACGGAAGGGACACATGAAAAGGTAATAATGATCGATGGCCGCTACATCGTTCTTGGAAGCTGGAACTGGCTGTCTCATGGCTACCATCATAGCTGCGAGCGTAGCGAACAGTTCATTCATGCTATTCGTCATGAGATTAGCGCAGAGCTGGATGATATTTCGTTGGTGAAGGAGCTGAGGGAGAGGTTAACGCTGGAATAGCATTTCGGTTTGAAAGTTGCGGTTGTTGTCTTCGCTACTCAGCCTGCCGCAGCTGTCTGATCCCCGGCACCAGGCAGGCCGCCAGCGTCGCCGCCAGCACCGCCGCCGCGCAGCTCAGCAGCACCGTCTGATTGCCAAAGCGCATCGCCAGCGGCCCGGCGACCAGCTCGCCCAGCGGGATGGTGATAAACGACCCCATCGCGTCATACGCGTAAACCCGCGCCAGCCGGTCGCGCGGAATATGGGTTTGCAGCGCCTGCGCCCAGATCACGCCAAACTGGCCGAACCCCATCCCGGCGATGCAGAACGCCCCCATCAGCCAGCCGGCCGACGCGCCGCTGGCCAGCAGCAGCATGGGAAAGGCGCAGAGCGCCACCAGCATCACGCCGGTGAACATGGCGCGGCGCGGACGCCAGCGCAGCGCGATGCCGGAGCCGATAATCAGCCCGACGCTGTGCGCCGCGATCATCACGCCCCAGCGGGCGCGGCCAAAGGCGCCGTCGGCGATAACCGGGCCGAGTACCATCATCATGCCGGTAAAGGCGGCGTTAACCACGGCGAACTGCGCCACCACCGCCCAGACCCAACTGCGGGCGGTGAATTCCCGCCAGCCGTCGCGCAGATCCTGCCAGAGCGTCGCGGCGGATGCCGCCGCCTGCGCGCCGGTGCGCACGGCGTAATAGAGCGGCGCGGCCAGCGCGAAGCCGAACGCGTCCACCGCCAGCCCCCAGCCCGCGCCGATAGTGCTGGTGAGAACGCCGCCCAGCGACGCGCCGATAATGGTGCCGGCATAGACGCCCGACTGAATAAAAGCGTTCGCCTGGCGCAGCTTTGGCGCCGGCACGGTTTGCGGCACCAGCGCCGACGAGGCGGGCAGCGCGATGCCTGCGGCCGCGCCGTTGACGGCGCTCAGCATCGCCAAAGTGATCAGGGTCGCGGCCTGCTCGAGCACCAGCCAGGCGACGCAGCTCTGAGAGAGCGCGGCGACAAGCGACGAGAGCAGCAGCACCCGATTGCGCGAGTAGCGATCCGCCAGCACGCCGCCAAACAGCAGAAAGAGGACGTTAAACAGTGAGCGTGCGGCGACTACCACGCCGAGGTCGGTAGCGGAACCGCCCATATCAAGCACCGCAAAGGCGAGCGCCACCGGCGCGACGCTGTTGCCCAGCACCGTCAGCGTGCGGGCGAAAAAGAGATGGCGGAACGGCGCGTAGTGAAAGGCGTGACGCGGAGTGTTACGCTTCACGGCTGCGCTCCCTGCTGCCGAGCTTGATCCTTATGCTGCTGATAGTGCCTCCCTGCCGCTGGCTGCCGTCGATGTCGTGTAGGGCGAAATCATAACCGGAGTGGCACGCGCTGCCCAGCCCCATCCCGCCCGCGCCGCATGCTTTGTCGCCGCCGAGCGGTTATCCTTACCCTGTTTATGTCAGAGAAATGAGAGCAGTTGATGGCCGTTACACGGGATATTAAAACCGACATTCTGGACGCGACGCTGACGGTGATAATCAACGAAGGCGTGCGCGGCACCACCTATCGCCGGGTGGCCGATCAGGCGGGCCTTTCGCCCGGCACCCTCACCTATCACTTTCCGCAAACCGATCTGCTGCTGATGGGCGCCTTCAGCTATATGGTGGATACCATCTCGCAGGCGTTCCGTCAGCGTATGCAGAGCGCGACCGAATGCGCGGACGCCTGCGAAGCGGTAGTGGATTTGATCTGCGGGGATATCTGGGCCAGCCAGCGTCATCTGATCCTGAGTTTCGAGCTTTACTCGCTGGCGGCGCGCAAAGCGGCGTTTCGTCAGCTGCTACAGCTGTGGATGGCGCGCAGCCGGGCGTCGCTGCACCTCTGCTTCCCCATGGAGACCGCCTGCGCGCTGGATGCGCTGATTGAGGGCTTAACCATCCATAATTTGCTCAACGACGCGCCGATGAGCCGCGACGCTATTTTGCGGGCGGTGCGAAAAATAGCGGACCCGATTCAAGAATAATATTTCGCCTCTTCGCTCGCGCCGCGCCATTTTTGTATTATTCTCTCGTACATCCGTACGACAAACAGGAGTCGTGATGACGCCTCAACAACAGGCTCGCGGCAAGTGGGCCATTTTCGGTCTGATGTTTATTCCCGGCTTTACCTGGGCTTCCTGGGTGAGCCGCACGCCCTTTATGCGCGATACGCTCGACGCCTCAACCGAACTGATGGGCATGATTCTGTTCGGCTTCTCCTGTGGGTCGATGCTCGGCGTGCTGCTGGCCGGCAAGCTGATCGCCCAGCTCGGCACGCAGCGGGTAATGCGCTACGGCATGGTACTGCTGCTGATCGGGCTGGTGCTGATGGCGCTCAGTCTGACGCTGGCGAGCGCGCTGGGCGTCTTCGCCAGCCTGACGCTGCTGGGCGGCGGCACGGCGCTGATGGATGTGGTGATCAACGTCGAGGGCGCCGCGTTCGAACGGGCGCTGGGCCGCTCTGTTATGACTATCATTCACGGCTTTTTCAGCCTGGGCACGCTGGCAGGTGCGCTGGCGGGGCTATTGATGACCGCCGCGGATATCAGCACCAGCCTTCATTTTGCCGCCGTGCTGCTGGCGGATGTGCTGATTGCCGCCGTGGCGCTGCGCCATCTGCCTGCGACCAGCGACGGCGAACGCAGCGAACAGACGCACAGCGGCGGCTTTATCGCGCAGGTGCGCCATGAGCTGCGCGATCGCCAGCTGCTGATCCTCGGCGTGGTGATCCTGGCGATGGCGCTGGCGGAAGGCTCCGCCAACGACTGGCTGCCGCTGCTGATGATCGATGGCCATAACCTGAGCCACACGCAGGGCACGCTGGTCTATGCCGGTTTTACCGCGGGCATGACGCTGGGCCGTTTTCTCGGCGGCTATGTGGTCGATCGCATCGGCCGCGTCTGGATGCTGCGCGTCAGCGCCTTCTCCGCCGCGTTCGGCCTGATGCTGGTGATCTTCTCCGATCATTCATGGCTGGCGGCGGCCGCCGTGCTGTTCTGGGGCATCGGCGCGGCGCTCGGTTTTCCGCTCACGGTCTCCGCGGCAGGCGACGGCAACAACAGCGCGATTCGCGTCACCATCGCGGCGACCCTCGGCTATCTGGCCTTTCTGGTGGGACCGCCGGGACTCGGCTTTATCGGCGAGCACGCCGGACTGCGCATGGCGATGCTGCCGGTGCTGGCGCTGGTGGTGATAGCCCTGTTCTGCGCCGGGGCGGCGGGCAGCCGCAGGCGGGAAAAAGCGCAACAGGCGAGTTAATCCGTGCAAAAAAACGGCGGCCCGGCCGCCGTTTTCACGCTTAGCGCCAGCCTAACTCCGGCGCGACATATTTCAGAATCGCTTCAATCACGTGCGCGTTGTAGTCGACGCCGAGCTGGTTCGGCACCGTCAGCAGCAGCGTGTCCGCTTCGGCAATCGCTTCATCCTGCGCCAGCTGCTTGATCAGCGCTTCTGGCTCCGCCGCGTAGCTGCGGCCGAAAATGGCGCGCGTCTTCTCGTCGAGGAAGCCGACGGAATCCTGCTCCTGGCCGCTACGGCCGAAGTAAGCGCGGTCCATATCGTTTACCAGCGCAAAAATGCTGCGGCTGACCGACACGCGCGGCTCGCGCTTGTGCCCCGCCGCTTTCCAGGCTTCGCGGTAGGCGCGGATCTGCTTCGCCTGCTGCACGTGGAACGGCTCGCCGGTTTCGTCATCCTTCAGGGTAGAGCTTTGCAGGTTCATGCCCATTTTCGCCGCCCACTCGGCGGTGGCGTTGGAGCCGGAACCCCACCAGATGCGCTCGCGCAGCCCTTCCGAGAACGGCTCAAGGCGCAGCAGGCCCGGCGGGTTCGGGAACATCGGCTGCGGATTCGGTTTGGCGAAACCTTCGCCGCGCAGCACCTCTAAAAACGCTTCCGTATGGCGACGGCCCATATCGGCGTCGGTTTCGCCCTCCTGCGGCGCATAGCCGAAGTAGCGATAGCCTTCCACCACCTGCTCCGGCGAGCCGCGGCTAATGCCGAGCTGCAGACGGCCGTTGGCGATCAGGTCCGCCGCGCCGGCGTCTTCCGCCATATAGAGCGGGTTTTCGTAGCGCATATCGATCACGCCGGTGCCGATTTCGATTTTGCTGGTGCGCGCGCCGACCGCCGCCAGCAGCGGGAACGGCGAGCTGAGCTGACGCGCGAAGTGGTGCACGCGGAAGTACGCGCCATCCGCGCCCAGCTCTTCAGCGGCGACCGCCAGGTCGATGGACTGCAGCAGCACGTCCTGCGCAGAGCGGGTGGCGGACTGTGAAGAGGGCGTCCAGTGACCGAAGGATAAGAAGCCAATGTTTTTCATAATTCCGTTCCTTTCGCGGGCAGGTTTTGCCCCTGCGTGAGAGAGAAGATTCGATGGGCAAAGGTTACGTCAGCCGCGTCCGCACTGATAGCCAATAGTTTTCAACCGCATCATCAAGTTTTTCGACATAAGTAAGTCACTCAGGATCTTTCTCTTTTTGCCCGCCTTCACGCATGTTGTGCTGAATTTGGTCACTTCCGGCAGGTTGCTATGACAAGAGGCTCGTCCGACTATCTTAATGCGCAGCAGCGCGCGCAAATCCGGCAGTGGAAGCAAAGCTGGCTGTGGCGCAGCGAGCTGCCCACCTGGCTGCTGATGGCGACGATCTACAGCGGCTGGTTCGCCACGCTGGCGCACTGGCAGACGCTCGGTCTATGGCCCGCCACGGGGTTGCTGATCCTGTTGACCAGCTGGTATCTGTCGCTGCAGCATGAGCTGATCCACGGCCATCCGACGCGCTTTCCGCGCCTGAACCAGCTGTTTGGCACGCTGCCGCTGGCGGTCTGGTACCCGTACGGGCTTTATCGCGATTCGCATCTGGCGCACCACCGCAACCACAGCCTGACCGATCCTGAGGACGATCCTGAAACCTGGTATCTGTCGCCGGCGCGCTGGGCGCGGCTGCGGCCCTGGCAGCGCCGGGCGGTCCACCTGCGCAATACCTTTCCCGGCCGGTTGCTGCTGGGGCCGCTGCTGGATATGTATGCGGCGCTTCAGTCGCTGCTGCTGGCGATCTGCCGTGTTGACGGGCGTGCTATCGCCATGTGGGCGATTCATCTGGCGCTGCTGGCCGTGCTGTTCGCCTGGATGGCGCACCTGGAGTTTTCACCGCTCTGGTTTGTTCTGGCGGTGAGCTATCCCGCGCTGATGCTGACCAAAGTGCGATCTTTCTATGAGCACCGCGCCGATGCCGATCCGCTGGCGCGTTCGGTCAACAACGAGGCGGGCTGGGCGTGGCGGCTGCTGTTTCTTAATCTCAACTATCACGCGGTGCATCACGACCTGCCCGGCCTGCCGTGGTATGGTCTGCGCAGGGTCTATCTGCTGTGGCGCGACGACTATCACCAGCGCAACCGCGGTTTTCGCGCGGCAGGCTACGGCGAATGGATCAGGGATTTCACCACCACGCCCGTTAACGTTAACGCCCATCCGGGCTGGCAACAGGATTGCTCGCATGAGACGGCTTTCGCTACCGATGTACGACATCCATCGTCCGCACACCCAGGCGCTGATCGCCAGGCTGGCGCAGCGGTTACGGGCGGATGTTGAATGGCCGGACGATCTGCTGGCGCACTGGCGCGCCGACGATCTGCTGCTGAGCCAGACCTGCGGCTATCCGCTGATGACGCAGCTGCCCGATGTGCAGCTGGTCGGCGCATTCGAACTCAGCGCGCCAGGCTGTCGCGGCGCGCGCTACCGCAGCTGGCTGGTGGCGCGCGAGGAAGATGAAAACTGCGCGCTGGCCGATTTTCGCGGCCGCCGCGCGGTGGCCAATAGCCTCGACTCCCACTCCGGCTATAACGCGCTGCGCTATCTTATCGCGCCGCTGGCGCAGCAGGGCCGTTTTTTCAGCACAGCGCATTTGAGCGGCAGCCACCGCCAGTCGCTGGCGCATCTGCGCGCCGGGAAAGCGGATATTGCCGCGATTGACTGCCTGACCTGGGCGCTGCTGCGGCGACACGCCGCGCATGAACTGGCGGGGCTGGCGATCGTCGGCGAAACGCCGCTCTGCCCCGCCCCGCCGCTGATGACGTCCGCGCAAACGGATGAGGAGACGCTGGCGACGCTGCGCCGCGTACTGACGCAGTTTGCCGAGGAGGCGGCGGCGCGCGCCAGCTTTATTACCGGATTTACCGTGCCGGATCGCGCCGCCTATCAGGAGATAATGCGCTGGGAGTCGCAGGCCGCCGCGCTCGGCGTGACGGCCCTGTAACGCGCGCCGCGCTTAGTGGCGCGCGGCGACCACCGCATCTGCCACCTGGCGCGGCGCCTGCGCGTAGTGGGCGAACTCCATGCTGTAGGTGGCGCGCCCCTGCGTCAGCGAGCGCAGCGCCGTGGAGTAGCCGAACATCTCCGCCAGCGGCACTTCGGCACGGATAATGCGACCGCCAAAGTGCTCATCCATGCCCTGCACCTGTCCGCGGCGCGACGAGAGATCGCCCATAATGCCGCCCGCATACTCCTCCGGCGTTTCGACCTCTACCTTCATCACCGGCTCCAGCAGCACCGGATCGGCCAGCTTCGCGGCGGCGCGGAAGCCGAGAATGGCCGCCATGCGGAACGCCATCTCTGAGGAGTCGACGTCGTGATAGGAGCCGAAGGTTAGCGTCGCCTTCAGGTCGACGATCGGGTAGCCGGCAATCACGCCGCTGTTCAGCGCCTCGCGGATGCCCTTTTCCACCGACGGAATATATTCGCGCGGCACCACGCCGCCCTTGGTGGCGTCTTCGAACACAAAGCCGCCGCCCGGCTCCAGCGGTTCCAGCGTCAGCACCACGTGGCCATACTGCCCTTTACCGCCGGACTGGCGCACAAACTTGCCCTCGACGTCGCGCGCCGCCTTGCGCAGCGTTTCGCGGTAGGTCACCTGCGGACGGCCGATATTCGCCTCGACGCCAAACTCGCGCTTCAGGCGGTCGACGATGATCTCCAGATGCAGCTCGCCCATGCCGGAGATAATCGCCTGGCCGGACTCCTCATCGGTATGCAGCCGGAACGAGGGATCTTCCGCCGCCAGCCGCTGCAGCGCCAGGCTCATCTTCTCCTGATCGCCTTTGGTTTTCGGCTCGATCGACAGCGAAATGACCGGTTCCGGGAACTCCATGCGCTCCAGGGTAATAATGGCGTTGGGATCGCACAGCGTTTCGCCGGTGGTGACCTCTTTCAGCCCGACGCAGGCGGCGATATCCCCGGCGCGGATCTCCTCTATTTCATGGCGCGCGTTGGCGTGCATCTGCACGATGCGGCCGATACGCTCTTTTTTGCCCTTGACCGCGTTCCAGACGCTGTCCCCTTTGCGCAGCACGCCGGAATAGACGCGCACAAAGGTAAGCTGGCCGACGAAGGGATCGCTCATCAGCTTGAACGCCAGCGCCGAGAAAGGCTCATCATCGCCCGGATGGCGCTCCGCCTCGTTGCCGTTTTCATCCACGCCTTTGATCGCCGGAATATCGGCCGGCGACGGCATCAGCTCGACCACCGCATCCAGCATGCGCTGCACCCCTTTATTCTTGAAGGCGCTGCCGCACAGCATCGGCTGGATCTCGTTGCGCAGCGTGCGCTGGCGCAGACCGGCGATGATCTGGTCATGATCCAAATCGCCGCTCTCCAGCCAGGCCTCCATCAGTTCATCGCTCGCTTCGGCCGCCGCCGAGACCATTTTTTCGCGCCAGGCGTTCGCCTCGTCCAGCAGCGCGTCGGGGATCGGCGCGTAGCTGAAAGTCATGCCCTGCGACGCCTCGTCCCAGTAAATCGCCTGCATTTTTAGCAGATCGACTACGCCGCTGAAGTGCTCCTCTGCGCCGATGGGGATAACGATCGGCACCGGATTGGCGCTGAGGCGATCTTTCATCATCTGCACCACGCGGAAGAAATCCGCGCCCTGACGGTCCATTTTGTTGACGAACGCCAGCCGCGGCACATGGTATTTGTTGGCCTGACGCCACACCGTCTCCGACTGCGGCTGCACGCCGCCGACGGCGTCATAGACCATTACTGCGCCGTCCAGCACGCGCATTGACCGCTCGACTTCGATGGTGAAGTCAACGTGGCCGGGCGTGTCGATAATATTGATGCGGTGTGGCGCGAAGCTGCCGTCCATGCCGGGCCAGAAGCAGCTGACCGCCGCCGAGGTAATGGTGATGCCGCGCTCCTGCTCCTGCGCCATCCAGTCGGTCGTTGCGGCGCCATCGTGCACTTCACCCAGCTTGTGGCTCATTCCGGTGTAAAACAGGATGCGCTCGGTCGTGGTGGTTTTACCGGCATCGATATGCGCGGAGATGCCGATGTTGCGGTAACGCTCAACGGGAAGTGTTCGGGGCATGATGCGTCCTTAGTCGGTAGACTTGTGGCGCGGCGCGCAGGATTGCGCGCCGTCGAAAAGCAGCTTACGCTCACTGTACGACTAAATGCGAACAGTTTGAGCTATAATTGCGCAATTGATAGATCGTAGAACAGGAATAACATGCTGGAAAATCATCCGCAGCCGCACGAGATCAAACTGGAGAACGTGCTGTTTGCGCTCGGCAATCCGATTCGCCTTGCCATTCTCCAGACGCTGGCGCAGCACGGCGAGCAGAGCTGCAACGCGCTGCGCGGCGAGATCGCCAAATCGACCATGACGCACCACTGGCGCGTGCTGCGCGACAGCGGCGTGATCTGGCAGCGGCCCGTCGGGCGGGAAAATCTGATTTCGCTGCGCCGCGACTGTCTGGATCAGCGCTTTCCCGGCCTGCTCCCCGCCCTGCTGGCGGCAATAGCGCGGCGCTGAGCAAGGCAACGCTGGCAACCGCCGCCGCCAGGTTTTAAGGTAGGAGCCTCAACGGCTAAGGGAAAACGAACATGCGCATTCTTATCGTAGGCGCCGGGGCAACCGGCGGATATTTTGGCGCGCGTCTGGCGCAGGCGGGACGCGACGTCACCTTTCTGGTACGCGAGCGTCGCTTCAGGCAGCTCAGCGAAAACGGCCTGGTGCTGCGCACGCCGCAGGGTGTAGAGAAGCTGCAGCCGCAGCTGGCGCAGGCGGGATCGCTGCGCGGTTTCTACGACCTGATTATCCTGACGGTGAAAAGTTTTGCGCTGGCGCAGGCGATAGAAGACATTGCGCCCGCCGTGGGCGAACAGACGCTGATTATGCCGATCCTCAACGGCATGCGTCACTTCGATACGTTGCGCGATCGCTTCGGCGATAAGGTGATTGGCGGGCTGGTAAAAATCAACGCCACGCTGGGCGAACAGGGCGAAGTGGTGCAGATGACGTCGCTGCACCAGATCTATTACGGCGCGCTGGATGGCCGTAACGACGCGCGGCTACAGCGCGTGGATGAGGCGCTGCGCGCGGCCAGCGTCGACACCATTTTTTCCGATAATATTATCGGCGAGCTCTGGGAGAAGTGGCTGCTGCTGAGCACGCTCGGCGCGGTCTGCTGTCTGGCGCGCGGCGATACGCAGCAGGCGCTCACCGCCGAGGGCGGCGAAGCGCTGCTGCGCGGCATCTTCAGCGAGGTGCTGGCGACCATTACCGCCGACGGCTACCAGCCGCGGCCGGCGGTGACGGCGAAAATCCTCGAGCTGCTGAGCAATCCCGCCACGCCGATGACCTCCTCGATGTATCGCGATTTAAGTCAGGGCTTTGATATCGAAGCGGAACAGGTGATCGGCGATCTGGTGACGCGCGCGGCGCGCAACGGCGTCAGCGTGCCGCTGCTCAACGCGGTGAACGTCAATTTACAGGTCTATTTAAAGAGCCGTTGACTCGCGCCCGGCTGCCAGCCGCGCCTGCACGGCGGGCAGCTGCATCAGGCGATGCCAGGCGGCGTCTACCGCGTCGGGCATCTCGACTTCGCCGAAAAAGCCGGCGCCGCGCGGGCCGTAGCCCTGTTCATCGTTGCGCAGGCGCTGCACTTCGCCCATCAGCAGCTGCACGAAGCGCTCCAGCGACCACAGCCCCTGCGGCGGCGCGCCGGTGATGCGGGCCATGCCGGAATCGAGCGTCACGACCGGGGTAAATACCGGCCAGTTGATAAAGCGCGGCGCGTCGTCGCGCTCGCGCCACTGCCAGCGGAAGGTGGCGTCGGCGCGGCGCTGCAGCAGCGGATCCTGAATCAGCACCACGCGCTGCGGCCGCAGCTGGCGGGCGTCGAGCAGACGCTGGCTGAAGGCGGCGTTTTCGCCGGAGTTGCGCGACGCCCCCTCCAGCAGCAGATTTTCTTCGTCGAGGCCGCCGAAAACACGGGCGATGGCCGCCAGCATCTGCGCCTCGCTTTTGCCGCGCGTCTCAATACTGCGATAGAGCGGATGCAGCGCCATCGCCTGCGCCAGCGCGCCGGTGGCGTGGCCGACGCCGCCGCTGAGCAGCAAGGGCAGCCCAAATTTTTTCGCCAGCGCCACCGCGCCCTCGATGTTTGGCAGCACGGCGTGGCCGGCCAGTATCGCCATATCCGCTTCGATGTCGCCTTCGACGGGCATATCGTCCAGCGCCAGCCAGGCGGCGATAAGATTGAGATCCTGTATGGCCTGAGGGTTAAGCTGCATCTCTCCTCCGTTCGGGTTGTGCGCAGACGCGCCTGCGCGGCGAAAATTTTGCTACACTGGCCGCCTCTGTCCTGTGGAGAAATCAATGACTTCCCGCGCTATCACTCTTGATGACGTCGCCCGCCTGGCCGGCGTCTCCTACCAGACCGTTTCCCGCGTGCTTAACCATTCGGCGCAGGTCTCCCCGCGCACCCGGGCGAAAGTGGAAGCGGCCATGCAGCAGCTCAACTATGTGCCAAACCGCGTGGCGCAGCAACTGGCGGGCAAAGCGACGCGCACGCTCGGGCTTGCCACCAGCGATCTGGCGCTGATGGCGCCGGCGCAGATCGCCTCGGCGATCCAGCAGCGCGCCAGCCGCGACGGTTACCATCTGGTGATCTCCATGCGCAGCCACAACAGCGCCGCCGAGACCGTTAACGAACTGCTGGCGCAGCGCGTCGATGCGCTGATGATTAATCTGCCGCTGGCCGCCGCGGAAGCGGAGCAGATCCAGACGCTGTGCGGCGACAAGCCGGTGATTTTTATGGATGTCGAACCCCAGGCGCAGGTGGCGCAGTGTCAGTACTCCAACGCGCGCGGCGCGCGGGCCGCCGTCGAGCACCTGGTCGCGCTGGGGCATCGCCAGATCGGCCTGCTGAACGGCCCGGCGCAGGCGATTTCGGCGCAGCTGCGTGAAGCGGCGTGGCGCGAGGCGCTGGCGGCGCACCGCCTGACGCCCTTCTGCGCGCTGCGGGGCGACTGGAGCGCGCAGTCTGGCTACCAGGCGATGCTGCAACAGCTGCCCGATCGCCTGCCGCAGGCGCTGCTGGTGGCGAACGATCAGATGGCGCTTGGCGCGATGCGCGCGCTGCATCAGCACGGGGTGGCGATTCCGGGCGAGATCTCGATCGTCGGCTATGACGATACCGCCGAAAGCGCCTGGTATCAGCCGCCGCTGACCACGGTGCGTCAGGATCTGCAGGCGCTGGGGGAGCAGTGCGTCGAGACGCTGCTGGCGCGTCTGCAGGATGCGCCGCCGCCCTCCCGACCGCTGGAGCCGGCGCTGGTGCTGCGCGCCACCACCGCCGCGCCGGGCGGCGAAGTACCGGATGGCGAGGCGCTGGCGCAGCAGCTGCAGCGCATCGCGCGCCAGCTGCTGCAGCGCTAATTTCAGCGAGTCACGCCGGTTTCAGACGAAAAAAAACCCACGCTTCCGCGTGGGTTTTGCCATTCAGCCTGCGCTTACTGCGCTTTCGGCTCGCCCATCGATTTCAGTTTTTTCGACAGGTCGCGACGCTCTTTCGACAGATCGGCGTTTTTGATGATGTATTCATCAACGCGATCTTCGTAGTCGGAACGCATGGAAGCGATGATTTCCTGAATCGCCTCAATGCTCATGCCTGGTTTAATATACTCGCTCAGGTTGTCCAGCAGCAGAACGCGCTTCTGGTTATCACGGATTTTCTTTTCGTTATCAGTGATTTCACGCTGCAGTTTGTTTTTACGACGGAACATACGCACAAACTCCAGTACGTCCTGAAATGATTGCTTGGCATTTTCCATGGTGGCACCTTTTTTTGGGCCTGCTTACGCAGGGGGTAGAGTCATAACCTTCAGCTTAGCGGTTCGCCAGCCGGGGCGACAATTGTCGCCGCTAAAATCGGACTGGCGCTTATCTTAGCGCAAAGAATGCGCCTTTCGCATTAAGTCATTGTCTCTGGTGATTATTTGCGCAGCGCGAGGCGGATCAGATCGGTCATGCGCTCCAGCTGCTTCGCCAGTTCCAGACTCAGCCAGACATAGCCGTAGATAGGCGTCTCTTCCAGCCGTTCGCTGCCCGCATCGGCGATCAGTTGCTTGAGCTCGCGGGTGATTTCCGTCAGCTCGTGGCTGTTGGCCACCACCTCGTCGGTCTCGCCGCGCAGCGCCAGCGCCGATAGCGCGTGCAGCGTCTTTTCGGTCATCTGCTGGGTGCGCCGCAGCGTCGGCGCGTTGAGCAGGATAAGATGCGTTTCGCGCGAGGCCCACCAGGCCTCGATTTGCATCTCCACCGTGTTCACCATATTGCGGTTAATGGTCTGAATCGCCTCGAACACCGATTTGGGAATACGCGTCTCTTTACTTGCCGGCACCAGCAGCGCGCGCATTTTCACGACGTTGGTCAGCAGCTTGCCCAGCGGCTTTTTCAGGCGCGGCTTTTCGATCAGGTTAGGGGAAAAACCGGCGTGATAAATTTTGGCAATCTCCGCCAGCGAGTCCGACAGCTGTATGCGCCAGTGGGTATAGGCGCGCTGCGCCCAGATGGCGCTGAACAGCAGCGCCAGCAGCGAGCCGAGGATCACGTCGCCGCCGCGCCACAGCGCCACGGTGAAATCGCCTGCCGGCGCGCCGACCACCACGCTGAGCGTAATACCGATCAGCAGCGCCATATAAGGGTGCTTGCCTAACGTCAGATAGCCGCACACCATCATCACGATGCCGCACCATGCCAGCATCACCGGCAGCGACATCATCTCCAGCTTAAGGGCGATCAGGCCTGAGATGGATCCGGCAAAGGTGCCGCAGATACGCTGGATGGCGCGAGGGAAAACGTTGCCCCAGGTAGAGATCGGTCCCATCACCACCACCAGCGTGATCAGCGGCCAGGTGCCTTCGGGAATACCGGTAAGCCGCACCAGCAAAAAGGTGAGTAAAAAAGCGATGGCGATGCGTACGCCATGCACGCTGCGGTAGTGGCGATAGAACCAGAACTCGATATTCGATATGGGCTTATCTGGGCGCAAAGTGGCTTTCCGGCTGAGGATCATAAAGTGCGTTATTTTATCCCATGACGTTGCTAAGGCTTAATGCCGCTTCTACATTTCAATACAGTTTTGACACCTTCTTACAATTATCAACACTGCCTTTACAAGCAACCAAAATCATAAAAACAACCACATAACCACATCACCTATTTTCGTTTATTTGATAACACGACTTAAGGAAGCAACATGAAGAAAAGAGCCAAAACGCTGCCGGGCGTTACGCGACGGCAGGTGTTGACCTGGTCTACGCTCGGCGTAGCCGCCACCGTTACCCGCGCGGCCGACGCCGTCTCCCTGAAAGGTTCGCCGGGCTGGACGCCCTTCTCCGATAATCCCCCCGAAACCTTCGACCAGCCCGGCTGGCTCTTTTTCACTCAGGAAGAAGCGGAAACCATTGAAGCCATCGTCGATCGCCTGATCCCTGCCGACGAGCTGAGCGTGGGCGGTAAAGAGGCGGGCTGCGCGCAGTTTATCGATCGTCAGCTGCACGGTTTTTACGGCACGTTTGAGCGCATTTATATGGAAGGCCCGTTCCAGAAAGGCACCGCTGAGCAGGGCGATCAGTCGCCGCTGGTGCCGCAGCAGCGCTACCGTCAGGGCCTGGCCGCGCTCGACCGCTACGTTCAGCAAACCTCTCAGAAACGCTTCAAAGATCTGACGCCGCAGCAGCAGGACGCCCTGCTGGCCGCGATGGAAGCGGGCAAGGTGCACTTCGAGGGCTTCGATGCGCAGTCGCTGTTTATCGAGGTGCTGAACAACACCATGGAGGGCTTTTTCGCCGATCCCATCTACGGCGGCAATCGCGATATGGCGTCGTGGAAGATGCTGGGCTTTCCCGGCGCGCGCTACGACTATCGCCCCTACATCGAGCGGCACAACGAAGATCTGCATCTCGAACCCATCAGCATCGCCCAGTGGAAAGGCAGGGATAAGCCATGAAAAAATTACCTAAAACGGATGTCGTGGTGATCGGCCTCGGCTGGGCGGGGTCGATTATCGCCAATGAGCTGGCCGACGAAGGGCTGGAAGTGATCGGCATCGAGCGCGGTCCGTGGCGCGATACCGCACGCGATTTCAATATCGGCACCGTAACCGATGAACTGCGCTATGTGATGCGCGAAGAGCTGATGCTGCGCACGCGACAGAATACCTGCACCATGCGCAATAACCCGTCGCAGACCGCGCTGCCGATGCGCACCTGGGGATCCTTTCATCCCGGCAACGGCACCGGCGGCGCGGGTAACCACTGGGCGGGCATTACCTTTCGCTTTCAGCCGCACGAATTCCAGCTGAAGAGCTATCTCACCGAGCGTTACGGCGCCGACGCGATGCCCGGCGAGCTGACCCTGCAGGACTGGGGCACCACCTGGGAAGAGATGGAGCCGCATTATATGCAGTTTGAGCGCGTGGCGGGCACCTCCGGCTACGCGGGCAACCTCAACGGCGAGAAGCGCGCCGGCGGCAACCCGTTCGAAGGCCCGCGCAGCGGCGACTATCCGACGCCGCCGCTGCGTCAGCCCTACGGCCCGACGCTGTTCGCGCAGGCAGCGAAAGAGATGGGCTATCAGCCCTTCCCGGTGCCCTCTTCGCTGGTTTCCGAGGCCTATACTAATCCCTACGGCGTCACCATGGGCCCCTGCACCTTTTGCGGCTTCTGCACCAACTACGGCTGCGCCAACTACTCCAAAGCCAGCGCTATTACCACCGTACTGCCCGCGCTGATGCGCAAAGAGAACTTTACCGCCTATACCAACTGCGAAGTGCTGGAGGTGCTGACCGACTCCAGCGGCAAAAAAGCGACCGGCGTCACCTACGTCGACTCCTCCGGCGATACCTGGGAACAGCCGGCCGATCTGGTGATTGTTGCCGCCTTTACCTTTGAGAACGTGCGCCTGATGCTGCTGTCGCAGATCGGCGAGGCCTACGATCCGGTCACCAACAAGGGCACCACCGGCCGCAACTACGCCTATCAGACCGCCAACAACGTGACGCTGTTTTTCGATGACAAGAACTTCAACCCCTTTATCGGCGCGGGCGCGGTCGGCATGGGCATCGATGAGTTCAACAACGATAACTTCGACCATAGCGGCCTCGGCTTCTTCGGCGGCGGCAGTATCCGCGTGACGCCGATCGGCTCCGCGCCCATCGGCTATCGTCCGCTGCCGCCCGGCACGCCGAAGTGGGGATCGAAATGGAAACGCGCGCTAAAAGATAACTACCTCAGCACCATGTCGATCGGCTGCGAGGCGAGCAGCTACACCACGCGCACCAACTACCTTTCGCTCGATCCCAACTATAAAGATCCGCATGGCCGTCCGCTGCTGCGCATTACCTTCGACTTTTCGCACAACGATCTGAAGATGGCGCAGTACTGCACCGGCAAGGTGGCGGAGATCGCCAAATCGATGAACCCGCGCGAAATGATCGTTAAACCGATGACCGGCCACTGGAGCAGCGTGCCTTATCAGTCCTCGCACGTCGTCGGCGGCTTTGTGATGGGCGCCGATCCCAGCACCAGCTCGGTCAACAAACATCTGCAGGTCTGGGATGTGCCGAACCTGTTTGTGGTGGGCGCCTCCGCCTTTCCGCAGAACCCCGGCTACAATCCGACCGGCACCGTGGGCGCGCTGGCGTTTAAGGCGGCGCACGCCATCCGCACCTGGTATCTGAAACGTCCGGGGGAGATGATTACCGCATGAAAACGCTGAATGCACTCTCCGCCGCACTGCTGCTGGCCGCGAGCTTTGCTGCCCAGGCGCAGCCGGAATATGACCAGTACGCGCGCGGCAGCTACCTTGCTACCCTCGGCGACTGCACCGCCTGTCATACCACCGATGCGAAGCAGCCCTATGCAGGCGGCGTCAAGATTAATACCCCGTTCGGCGTGCTGGCCGGCGCCAATATCACGCCGGATCGCGAAACCGGCATCGGCGACTGGAGCTACGACGACTTCCGCCGCGCCATGACCGAAGGCATCGGTCACGACGGCAAACGGCTCTACGGCGCGATGCCGTTTACCGCCTACACGAAAATGTCCGAGCGGGACCTGCAGGATCTCTGGGCGTGGATCCAGACGCTGCAGCCGATCCATCATGAAGTCGACACCAACCAGCTGCCCTTCCCGTTTAATATCCGCACCAGTCTGATTGCCTGGAACTGGCTTAACTTCGATAAGGGCACGTTTATCCCCGATGCGAAAAAGTCGGCGGAGTGGAATCGCGGCGCCTATCTGGTGCAGGGCCTCGGCCACTGTGGCACCTGTCACACCTCCAAGAACTTTCTCGGCGGCGATAAGGGCGATCGCTTTCTCAGCGGCGGCGTGGTGGAAGGCTGGTATGCGCCTAATCTCGGCGCGGACGCCCACACCGGGCTGGGCAAATGGACGCAGGAGGATATCGTCAGCTATCTGCGCACTGGCGTGAACCGCTACGCCATCGCTTCCGGTCCAATGGCCGACGCGGTGCGTCACTCGACCCAGTACTGGCGCGAAGAGGATCTGCGGGCGGTGGCAACCTTCCTGAAAGAGGGCAAAACCCACGATGAAGAGGTGCCGCAGCCGCTGGCTGCCAGCGACAATCGCATGAAGCTCGGCGCGCAGATTTATGAGGCGAAGTGCTCCGCCTGTCACAGCCCTGGCGGACGCGGCGAGAGGAATATTTTCCCGCAGCTGGCGTCCAATCCGCTGATCAACCAGCCGGACGCCACCTCGCTGATCCGGGTGGTCAGCGCGGGCAGCCGCGGCGTCGATACCGACGCGCGACCGACGGCGCCCGCCATGCCCGCCTTTGCCGGGGTGCTGGATGACGAGCAGATCGCCGCCGTGCTGACCTATGTGCGCAACAGCTGGGGCAACGCCGCCGCGCCGGTGTCGGCCGGCGACGTTAAGGATGTGAAAGACGATCTGAAGTGATAACCAGAGGCGGCACGGAGGCCGCCCACTGCTGTCAGAACCTCTGCTTCAGATAGTCCTGAAGACGCGTGAAGACGCCCGCCTTCTCTACCGCTGAGAGCGTGACCAGCGGATAGCTCGCCAGCTGTTTGTCCTTATCGATCACCTGAATCTCGCCGATGGTTTCGTTGGCTTTCAGCGGTGCCTCAAGGTCCTTACGGTTAATCACATATTTGGCCTTCACGTTCTGGATCTCGCTGCGCGGCAGCGACAGATAGACGTCGTTCGCGGTGCCGACGGCGACGCTGTGCGGCGCGCCGTACCAGACGTTTTCAGTGCCGATTTTCTTGCCCGCGTGGAACAGCTGCACGGTGTCGAAGGTGTTCTGGCCCCAGACCAGCAGCTTGCGCGCCTGCTCTTCACGCCCTTTCGGGCTTTTGCCGCCCATCACTACCGCGATCAGACGATGCTGGCCGACCACGTTAGAGGCGATGATATTAAAGCCCGCCGTTTCGGTATGGCCGGTTTTCAGGCCGTCGACGTGCAGACTGTTGTCCCACAGCAGTCCGTTGCGATTGTTCTGCGTGATGCCGTTCCAGGTGAGGGTTTTCTCGCTGTACATGGCGTAGAAATCGGGTTCGCCGCTGATAATGGCGCGCGACAGCTTCGCCATATCCAGCGCCGAGGAGAACTGGCCCGGCGCGTCGAGGCCGTGCACGGTCTCGAAGTGGGTATTGGTCAGGCCCAGCTTCTGTACGTACTGATTCATCATATTGACGAAATTCTGCTGGCTGCCCGCCACGTAGTCAGCCAGCGCCACGCAGGCGTCATTGCCGGAGTCGATGATGACGCCGCGGCTGAGGTCGCGCACGGTGATCTTGTCGCCGGGCTTAATGAACATCAGCGAGGAGCCTTTAAACACCGGATTACCCGCCGCCCAGGCGTCTTTACCGACCGTCACCACGTCGTCGCGGGTGATTTTTTTCGCGTCGATGGCGCGATCCACCACGTAGCCGGTCATCAGCTTGGTCAGGCTGGCGGGGTTGCGGCGCTCGTCCGGATTGCCGGCGGTCAGCACCTGTCCGGTGGTGGCGTCCATCAGTACCCAGGAGGCGGCGTCAATCGACGGTGGCGTCAGGGGAAACGGCATATCGTCGGCCTGGGCCAGCGAAGCCAAAAAGAGAGTTCCAGTTACAGTGATCAACAGACGCCTTTTCAACACTTCATCCTCAGAGTTACGGGGAAAACAGCGGCTCGTTTTACGGCAAAAGGCATAAAAAGGTTTGATTAAATTGAAAAAAAGTGTGATCGGCTGCGGGGCGCGCCGCAAAATGCTCTCGATTCGCTTTTCCTGCTTAACTGGAATGGCCCATTCTCACCTGAATATCATGGTCTTACTTCAATGACTTGATTGCGTTCTTACTCAGGTTGAAAATGTGGTTATAGTGGGTATAAAGTTAATCCGCGATGGCACAAGGAGGTGCTTTTGAGCAGTAAAGAGATGATGAAACGCCTGCGGGAGCATGGCTGGATGCTGGTACGCGTAAGAGGAAGCCATCATGTATTTGTGAAACCCGGTAAGCCTTATCACATCACGCTGCCCCATCCGGAAAAGGACTTAGCGTCCGGCACGCCAAAAAAAAATCATCAAACTGATGGAATAACGCAGGCCCCCTGCCTGAACAGTAAGAAGGAGATGGCAATGAGATTTCCCGTCTATTTGCATAAAACCGATTCCGAAAGCTATTCGGGATTTGCACCTGATATAGAGGGCTGCTTTTTTGCCGGCGAAACGGTAGATGATACCCTGCAGGATGCGGCTGAAGCGTTGCATATTCATTTTGAAGCCATGGCAGATAGCGATATGCCTGTACCGGAAACCAAAGGCATTGAATTTTATCTTCAGGACGGAGCCTGTCAGGGCGGCATCTGGGCGTTTGTGGATATAGACGTGAGCAAATATGACGGTAAAGCCGTCAAGCTTAATATTACCCTGCCGCAGCACCTGCTGACGCGTATCGACCGCTTTGTGGAGTCACATAAAGAGTTCGGTTCCAGAAGCGGTTTCTTAGCGGAACTGGCGCGGCGCGAGCTGGCGAAAGCCTGACCCAGCACAGGTTTTACTGCCTCGGCGCCCGCACCTTTCGTTACCGGCCTGCCTCACGCGCAGGTATGGTTGTGACCCGCGACGCAAGCGACTATGCTGTGCGTTGTTTTCTCAGTACAGGATATGCTCGTGCCCGCCTCTGAACGCACTTTTCTGTTTCACGATTATGAGACCGATACCGCATCCAACTGATTTTTAATAATAATTATTTTAACAAAAAACACTTGGTACACATATTAGTACGCACCTAGATGTGTTCGAACGGTAGGCCAGGACGCCTCATTTTAAATTATGGGCCTTAATGGCTCACAACAGCCAAAATCTTGGCCGTGACGTTTACAGGCTGCCACGAAACACGAACAATTAATTCTTTACTGATTAGGCTTTCCCCTTTAATTTATAAGGATATAGGGCGAAAATTAACCAAAAGGATTGGGCCATGCACTATAGTAAAGAAATCGTTTCTTATTTACAGTCAAATAACATCCTCGCGTCAAAACTTGATCACGCATTGATCGGCGTTAGAAACGCGGTTGCCAACCAATTTGATATGATAGGAGCAGGTGCGCAGCGCGCGTTATATTATTCGTCATGTTTTACGCACGATTACCAAGACGTTTGCCGACAACAAAAAACAGAGGATTTGAGATTTTCGCGAGGCGTAGAACATCTATTCGTACATGGCAACTTAGCATATGACATGCTGAAATTATATTTTGAAGAAATATTTCGGCATAAAACAAAAGATCAATTAGAATACATTAAAACAGGCTTAATGGCGGTTAACGTTCACATTGCCGCCAGCTATCTGACAAGCGCAGGAATGGCATTAGCTGTAGCTACTGCTATTGCTGTTGGATTGAATTTAAGCCTAAATATGAGCGCGTTAATTGGTGGGAAAGCTGCCGGCCTCGTTGGAGTTGCTGGCATTTATGGGGTAGTTCAAAAAGCTGCGGATAGCGCACGCCGCCTGCATTATACTGCACCTGATTATTATGCCGCGCTATACACCCAAGAACTGGAAATGATGTTTTTCCTGATTGAACCTTTATTTGATAGAGCGCAAACATTTAATAAAGGAACATCAGATAAGGATATAATCAACATAATCAAAAATATGATTGGATGATTATAAAAATGAAAAATATAGTCAAGCTATTTATAAAGAGACTTTTCAAAACCTCTCTTACATATTATGGCCCAGCCGCATTAACCGTAATTTTTTCATTAATATTTCTACATTTTTTTCCCAATGGCCCATTATGGCCCATACCTGTCTTTGTTGCAGTTATAATAATCTTTGTGAAATGGTAGCTTATTAAATAATATTTATAAGGAATTAAAAATGACCACTCCAGCACACGTATGGCTTGAGGACGAAAACGGATCACCAATTGTAGGTGGTTGCCAGATGCCATTACGGTTAGGTTCAATTGAGTTAAAATCATTCTCACACGGCGTAACTATCCCTGTAGATCCCAGTTGGGGAAAATTAACTGGTACGCGTATACACAGCCCCATCACGATAGTCAAAGAGTTTGATCAAACAACGCCACTCCTATACCGCGCCGTTTGCGAAGGCAGAACCATGAAGAAAGCGATAATCCGAATGTATCGGATTCTGGAATCTGGCATCGAAACAGAATATTTCAACATTATTCTTGAGAACGTCAAAATTACAACGGTTGCGCCGTATCTTGCCCCTAACGGCATGAGTAGTACTCATCTCGAAACGCTCGATTTACGCTATAAGGCGATTACATGGAAGTATACTGATGGTAATATTATTTATCGAGACACATGGAATCATCGAGCTACGTATTGAAATTAAAAAGCCCGTCAATAGCCGAGCTGGTGTTAGCAGATCAAATTAAAAAAAATCTATAAAATTTCATTATTAAAAATAGCGTTATTATCTAGGCTATCACACATCCAGTTATTACTAATCCCCACGCAGCTCTCCTATTCATGAACTAAACTCCCTGTATCTGTATTCAAAATATACGCAGTTTTACTATGGCTCTAACTGGTTGTGCCGATCAATTCTGGCGGATTGATCGATGATACAGATCGGTCATCATAACTCTTTTTTTTTAATATATTTATAGTAATCCCGCCACCGGCAAATATTCGTCCGGAAACGGGCAGCGCACTCTGCAGTTGCAATATCAGCCAGTAAATCATCATCGCTATTAACAGCAGAATTACTTATTTTGCATGGTTGCAACATCAAATCCGGCGATATTGTTCCCCGCGTCGATGGCGCGCTGCCGCATCCGGACAGCATCATCATCAAACCGACACTTAACACGGTCTGGCTTACTGACATATTTTACGACGTCTCTGTAAACGGTCTTATAGACAATCTGGCGTTCAGCGCTGGCGGCGGCTGCAGTAGTTTCTGTCACCTGCAGCGCCACGGCGGCGCGGTTGCGTTTCTCCTGCGCCAGCTGGTTCGTGTGCTCTGAATGCGCATACCAGCCCGCCAGATCGCCAGATCGCCAGATCGCCAGATCGCCAGATAACGCGTATGGCCATATCCCCAGCCTGCAGCGAGTATGGCGACGCCGCATAGCGCCCAGCCTTTGATAGACATACTTTATTTTATGGCAGCACGCGAGGCTGCCATGAATGAGCGCAGCGGTGATTATCAACGACCTGCAAAGGTATGGGCACGGGCAAACAGGAAATCCCGCAATGCACGCAATCAGGACTGGAGCGGCAAGCGCAGGATTTTTGTTTGATGCACTAGATACGCCTGGCACATCAGGTTTGCGTTGGTGATGACGTTGGCCAGTAAGCGCCGTTTACGGCGCAAACAATGTTAAGGAAAAGCCCGTCATCCCACGGCTGCGGGCGCCACGATAGAAATCCGAAAATTACACCAGAGATATGGCCATCGCGGGCAAATGGGCGTTTACCGCTGCCCGCATTGCGGCCAGTACCACGTTGGCCACTAGCCTGGCCGGAACGGTATCGGATCGGGCTGGAAGTATAACTAAGAGGCAAAAATGTCTGATACAACACTGATGAAAGAATCCGAAATAATGGCCAAACTTGAAATTACCTCGCGGACCACGATCTATAAATATTCCAAATTACACAATTTTCCCAAACCCGTGCGCACGCACCCTAAAGCCTATCTGCACAGTGCTGTTGAAGAATGGATATTGCGTGGAGGCATTAATCAACTCTCTTGATTTATTTTCTTGTTGAGCTTGGCTTTAATTTCATTCGCAAGGGATAAATACATTTTAACATCCCATTGACTTAAATTAGGGTCAAGCCCATGCGCGACTTTATTTCTCACTAACCTTAAATCATTTAATATAAGGTAGTCTTTTTTATCAAGCAGGCCCTTATCTGCCAACTCTTTAATTAGACGCGAAGATGGGCCAACGCTCACACCATTTTTAGTATTATTTTTACCTTTTGGATAACTGAAAACTTTACCATATAGTTGATTAATCTTAGTCTCTATGCTCAACCACTCCGAAGTAACGGTATCCACAGGGTTAATATCAGAAGTTAACTCCTGCTCAGGTGTAACTTCAGTACCAACACCTTCATATTTCTTAAGGACCTCATGAAACTCAACACCAATACCAGCGATCTTGCCGCTTTTGATTCTTTGTATAAGCTCACCAATCTCACTACGGAAATTTCGTACAACCTTCAAAATAAGCACTGGCCAAATCAAGACGGAAACAAGCTTAACAATTAATGATAAAATATCTTTAGATAAGTTTGAGTAGAGGCTGGCTGTTTTGTACTCATCATTTTTTTCATTTCCTTTAGAAACCTCTTTTTTATTATCACAAAAACTATCAGGATAACTAATCACTACTTGCGTATTTTGAGATGTAAGATCGGAACTTAAATTACTATTTTCGTTGCTAGTGGGTTTTTCTTTTGTTTCTTTTTTGACTGGCAGCGTTGTTTTAGGCGCTATTTTTTTGGAACATAACATATCATCTTATCGTCTGCATTAGCATGCGCTGAAAAGAATAATACAAAAGCCAGTGTTTTAATTCCCTTTTTCATTGCCTTAAGTCCCTCTTTTAACATGCCATAAAAGCTTATCGGCATGAAGCTCATAAGCTTTACGCTGATCTTCTATCCAGTCATGTTTGTTGTAACCAGCCATAACCCCGGCCAGTTCGTGTCCCAGCATCCTCTTCGTAACATGGGGGGCGATTCCTTCTTCTGACAGCCTGGTAACGAGCGTGCGCCTGAAGTCATGCGCGCGCCAGTAACCGATATCCATACTTTCCCTAATTCGCTGGATATATCGATTGGCAGCTGCAATGGTAATCGGGGCGCAGGTATCCGCACCGGAAAATAGCACCTGATCATACGTGTTCATCGCTTTTTCAAGCAGTGGCTTTATCTGTTCAAAAATAGGCCGACGGATCACGTTGTGCATTTTGCTGTGCTCTTTCGGATCTGTCCAAACCCAATCAGTTAGATCAAATTCCCGCCGCTCTGACAGACGCAACTCCGATACCCTGGCGCCCCATAGCATCAGCATCTGGTGAAGCAGCTTATTAGACGTTGCTGCCCTGCTGCGCTCGATGGCGATCCAGATTTGGGCCAGTTCGGTGTAAGTTAGAACCCGGCTGCCGGTTTCCGCCTGCACGCCCACGTCGCGTGGAGCAATACGCATGATGAGGCGTTATCGATTACCTGCCGGCGGATGCACCAGCCGATCGCGGTTCGTGCCTGCGCCAGCAGCTGCCGCGCGCGGCGCGGATTTTCTTTTTCCTGCTGAGAGAAAAAATCCACCCACTGTTTAACTGATATGTCGCCGATTGCACGGCCGGGGAAAGCACCAACGAGGTGTTTGAGCACCGTTGCCTGATAAAGCGCCTGCATCTTCGGCCTTAACGCGATATCGACGTACTGTTCTTTCCAGTACGTCAGGCAATCGCCAACGGTTAATACCGATTCCCCTGTACTCTTTTCAAAGTACGCACGCGAATCGGTTCCACTGTCGTACATAATGCGCAGCTCACTTACTATGTTGCGAGCTTCTTTAAGCGTTAGCGCCGGATACCTGCCCAGGCTTAATCGCTGGGCTTTGCCATTCCATCGGTAGCGGTACTGAAAGCGGATCCCGCCTTTCGGCGATATGCGCGCGCTGAGGCCGTGAGAATCCGAAACTTCTGGCGGGCCGGAATATGGTTTACCATGTATGGAGCGTAGGTTAGTGTCACTTAAGGCCATAATAATTTTTGGTACACAGCAAAAAGTCGGTTTGGTACATAGTTGGTACAAAATATTGCATGAACAACCTTAAACAACGACGAACCGACTTGAACAAAAGTGAACAAAACGAGGTAGAAAAAGGATAATTTATCTTTTATTTCAGATGATTAATGAACATACATGAACGGTAATGAACATTGAAAAACGATCGCGCACAGCTTACGTTCCTCTTTCACGATTATGAGACCTTCGGTAAAAGCCCGTCGCTGGATCGTCCGGCGCAGTTCGCCGCGCTGCGCACCGACAGCGAGTTCAACCCTGTCGGCGAGCCGCAGATTTTCTACTGCCGTCCCGCGGACGACTATCTGCCACAGCCGGAAGCGGTAATGATCACCGGCATTACGCCGCAGGTCGCGCGCGCGCGCGGCGTATCGGAAGCGGAGTTCGCCGCCCGGATCTATGCGCTCTTTACCGAAGAGCAAACCTGCGTGGTGGGCTACAACAATGTGCGTTTCGATGACGAAGTCACGCGCAATATTTTCTACCGCAACTTTTTCGATCCCTACGGCTGGAGCTGGCAAAACGGCAACTCGCGCTGGGATCTGCTCGATGTGATGCGCGCCTGCTACGCGCTGCGTCCCGACGGCATCGTCTGGCCGGAAAATGAGGACGGCTTTCCCAGCTTCAAACTGGAGCACCTCACCAAAGCCAACGGCGTGGCGCATGAGAACGCACACGACGCCATGTCCGACGTCCACGCCACGCTGGCGATGGCGAAGCTGGTGAAAGAGAAACAGCCAAAACTGTTTGAGTTCCTGTTTACGCATCGCAATAAAAACAAGCTGATGACGCTGATCGACATTCCGCAGATGAAGCCGCTGGTGCACGTCTCCGGCATGTTCGGCGCGGCGCGCGGCAATACCAGCTGGGTCGTGCCGCTGGCGTGGCATCCGGACAATCGCAACGCGCTGATCGTCGCCGATCTTGCGGGCGATATGACGCCGCTGCTGGAGATGGACGCGGATGCGCTGCGCGAGCGGCTCTACACGCGCAAAAGCGATCTGGCAGATGATGAAGCGTCGGTGCCGATTAAGCTGGTGCATATTAATAAGTGCCCGGTGCTGGCGCCCGCCAACACGCTGCGCCCGGAAGATGCGGCGCGTCTGGGTATCGATCGTGAAGCCTGCCTGGCGAATCTGGCGCTGCTGCGTCAGCATGCCGAAGTGCGTGAAAAAGTGGTCACTCTGTTCGCCGAGGCTGAGCCCTTTACCGCGCCGGACGATGTTGACGCGCAGCTTTATGACGGCTTCTTTAGCGATGCCGATCGCGCGGGAATGAATATCCTGCGTCAGACCGCGCCTGCCAACCTGCCGGCGATGGATCTCGCTTTCCAGGATGCGCGCGTGGCGAAGCTGCTATTCCGCTACCGTGCGCGCAACTTCCCCGGCACGCTGGATGACGCCGAGCAGCAGCGCTGGCTGCAGCACCGACGCGAAGTCTTAAACGCGGAGCGCGTGCAGGCCTTTTTGCTGGAACTGGAGTCGCTGGCAAGCCTGCACGAAGGGGATGCAGAAAAGATGGCGCAGCTAAAAGCGCTTTATCTCTATGCGCAGGAACTGGTTTCCTGAAGCAACGCGCCGGCAGAGATATCACTTCTGCCGGCTTTTCACATTGCACTGCTCTTTTATCCTCGCTTATCGCCTGCCAACACATTGTACTCAATTTATTCTTTTCACCCTTCTTCCAAACATGAAACCAACAGCTTAAGTCATCTTTTTTTTCATTCATTAATGCTAATTAACGAAATCAGCAGGGACATTTAAAGATAAAAGCAGTTATAAATAAAATGTAAGAATATTCTTATTCGCAACATTATCAATAACGCACAATGCGCAGGAGATTAATAAAGGCAACTATTACTTTTCATGCTTACCTGTAATTTTTTTACGTGATTAAACGTTATTGAACATCACTGAATTCCAGGAACCTTCGCCTCGACGTCAGGTCATCAACTCTTGCGCTTATTTTTAGCAAATAGTGCGGAATTTTTATTGATCTAAGCAGCCGGTTTTCCTGATTATTCCTAAGAGAGAAAGAGCATTCCTAACCCTTAAGAACTAAATTAAAAAATTAAACGAACCAAGTTGAGAAAACTCAATGATTTTTTTACTGATTTACCCTTGAGCCACTTAAGATTATTCTTAACTATCAATGTGCGCATTCTTTTTAACTTATTGAATCAGAAGGAATAAGCTGCCAGGATAGTTTCAACTCTCTTAGCAAGCGGATAAATCAGCTTATGAGAAACATCACCAGAGAGGATCTGCGCTGCGCCAGCTGCAAATATGGCTGCCAGCTTATAAATCGTAATAATGAAGTTATTAATCGATGTCCCATACAGAAAATAGCGATATGGCCGGACGGCAATCACTACCTGAAAAAAGGGGTGCTCTCCCTGGTGGCAGGACGGTACGAAACCGTGTTCTGTAAAGGATGTATATTTGTTGATTTTTCAGTGCATCGCCTGCGCTATTTTACGAATAACAACTGGCTCGATTATCTGAAATCGACAGGCCTGAGCATTATTATCGTCAGCGATCGCCCGATGGGCCCGCTGGCTGCCTACTGGAGCAAGAACGGCAGCGTTTATTCCGTCATTTATTGCGGAATCTCCATGGAGAAAATCAAGAAGCAAATTAATTACTATTATTATGGTTTAAAAGGAGGAGTGGCCAGCAAAAAAGTGAATGCGCTCTCCAGAGAAGAGGTCATTTTTCTGGATCTGGCGGTAAATGGGTATTCACTTTCATTAATAGCGAAAAAAATGAATCTTGACGTTAAAAAAATCTACAACATTAAAGAATCCGTTCGCAGAAAAACCGGGCGCAGCCTTAATCAACTGCTTTCGGGCTAATAAGTATAAAGGATTACATTATGAAGACTCAAATCACTAAATCACCGTTTACGCTGTTTCTTGGCGGTTTACTGTTGTCCACTTCTGCGCTTGCCGCATCGGAAAATACTATTAATTTCCAGGGCGAAGTCTCCGACGAAACCTGTTCGGTCGCGGTAAACGGCAATGCCGCCTCGCCAGTAGTGCTGATGCCTACCGTCAGTAAAAAAGATCTGGCGACCAGCGGCGCAACCGCTGGCCAGACCAGCTTTACCGTGGGCTTGACCGGCTGTACCGGCAGCAGCACCGCTTCAACCAAAGTTTCTACGGTATTCGTCGGCAATAACGTCAGCTCAGCTGGCAACCTGATCAATACCGGCACGGCTAAAAACGTCGAAGTGCAGCTGCTGGATACCAAAGACGCTGTCATCAACCTGACTGGCGGCTACACCGGCAGCGGCGATCTGACGCTGGGAATAGATGAAACGGAGGCTTCTGCGACTTATAACGCGCAGTATTATGCCACCGGCGCCGCAACCGCGGGTACAGTAACCGCCTCGCTGCAGTATGCCGTTACCTATCAGTAATATTTAAACCGGTGCGTGCTGAACGGATCGGCACGCACCGTTTATTGGTGAGATCCTGAGTATGTTTTCTCTTGTTAAGTCCGTGCTGCTCAGCCTTAGCATGCTGCTTGTTATGGTATCTACCGCGCAGGGCAGCGTCACCATGCTGGGAAGCCGAATTATTTATCCCGCACAGGCGGCTTCCGTAGACGTTCAGTTTAAAAATAACGATGACTTCCCCTATATTATTCAGGCATGGTTTGACAGTGGGAATATAAATTCTCTCCCCCAGCAAAAGAGCGACGCGCCTTTTATTATTACGCCGCCGGTTTTTCGCATTCAGCCGAAAGCGGGACAAATCGCACGCATTATTTTTAACGGCACCTCATCGCTGCCGCAGGATCGCGAATCACTATTTTGGTTTAACAACCTGCAAATTCCGCCTTCCACGCGCGGTGCAGAGAGTAAACAAAATGCCATGACGGTGATGCTACGCAACAGGATAAAAGTATTTTATCGCCCGGCGGCGATTGGCAATCCTGACAATATTCTCAGAGGCGTACAGGTTCGTTATATTTTTGACAGCCAAAAAGGCAGCGGCATTGAAATCAATAACGCGCGCCCCTGGCATCTCTCGCTGGTTTCGCTGTCGCTGAAAATAGCAGGAAAGACACTTTCCACCGAAGCACAGATGCTTTCACCGTACGCAAAAAAAACATTCTGGTTCAGTCATGGTAAACAACGCTTGCAGGGCGCAGGCACGGCAACCCTCGCCGCGATAAACGATCAGGGAGCAAGAGTAAGTGAAGACTTTGCGGTTAATTCCCAGCAACGTTAAATTTAATTTTTTCGTTTTAGGTGTATCCGCTTCTTTTTGCATGCCGGGATATTGCGATGATTTTTATTTCGACGCTACGCTTTTTAAAGGATCTGCGTTTGGACAAAACATTGAGCAATTTAATCATGAGGCGATTCCGGCCGGGGATTACCTGGTCGATGTCTGGTTGAATAATCAGTTGGTCAAATCCGGGGTGAAGCTGAAATTTATCGCTGCGGAAAAAGAGAAAAATGCGGTTCCCTGCCTGCCTCTTTCGCTGATCGAAATGATGCAAATCAAGTTGAACAAGGCGCAGACGTCGAGCGAAAGTTGCGCGCCCCTTTCTGTCTGGGTACCGGCGGGAAAATGGGCGTTCGATCCCGCCGCCCTGCGCCTGCAGCTGACTGTTCCACTCTCCGCCCTGCACCGAACGCCGCGCGGCTATATTGCGCCCTCCCAGTGGGATAAGGGCATCAGCGCGCTGTTTATTCGCCACAATACCAACTACACCTGGACGGAAAACAGCCGCGCCCACTATCGCTATCAATATTTATGGAGCGGCATCACGGCGGGCACCAACCTCGACAGCTGGCAGCTGCGCCATCAGGGCAATTTACGCTATCTCAGCAGCAGCACTGAGGGCGGCCGTTACCATTACAACAGCGTCCGCAGCTGGGTTCAGCATCCCATCGAAAGCATTAACAGCCTGATTTCGGTGGGCGATAGCTATACCGACAGCTCGCTCTTCGGCAGTCTGGCGTTTAACGGCATTCGTCTCGCCACTGATGAACGCATGTGGCCGCAGGGCCGCAGAGGTTACGCGCCTGAAATTCACGGTATCGCCACGTCAAACGCGCGCGTTGTGGTCAGACAGCTTAACAACGTGATCTACGAAACCAGCGTGCCGCCGGGTCCGTTTGTGATTGACGATCTCTATAACACACGCAATCAGGGCGACCTGGAGGTTGAGGTCACCGAAGCGAACGGCAAAACCTCTTCCTTCACCGTGCCCTACTCGTCAGTGCCCGATTCGGTGCGCCCCGGCAACTGGTGCTACTCGCTGGCGCTGGGCCAGGTCCGTCAGTACTACGCGGTGCAGAACCGCTTTTTCGAGGGTATCGTGCAGCGCGGCGTCAGCAACAGCCTGACCGCGACGCTCGGCTCAAGGCTGGCGGAAGATTATCAGGCCTGGCTGCTGGGTGGCGTCTGGGCGACGCAGGCTGGCGCTATCGGCGTCAATACCACCTTCTCCCAGGCGAAGGCGGAAAATAATGCGCGCACCTCGGGCTGGCGCGCGGAGCTGAGCTACAGCAAAACCTTTCAGACCGGCACCAACCTGGTGCTGGCCGCCTGGCGCTACTCCACCAGCGGCTTCCGCGATCTGCAGGATGTACTGGGCGTCAGGCGCCAACAGCAGGCGGGCATTCACTACTACTCCGATTCGCTGCACCAGCGCAATCGCCTGTCGGCGACGCTCAGCCAGTCGGCCGGCGATTATGGGCTATTCAGCCTGAGCGCCAGCACCGCCGACTATTACAATAATCAGTCGCGCATTTCGCAGCTTCAGTTTGGCTACAACAACAGCTGGCGCAATATCAGCTATAGCCTCAACGTGGCGCGCCAGCGTACCGCGTGGATAAGCCGCAGCGCGTTCGATATCCGCGACAATGACGATCAGAGCCGTCGTCAGAAATACACGGAGAATACGGTCTCCCTGAATATTTCCGTGCCGCTCGACTGGGGCAAAGGGCTCGCCTCGGTGGCTTATAACTTCAACCAGTCGAAACAGAACCGCTCCTCTACGGTGTCGCTAACCGGTTCCGCGGGCGACCAGCGCGACTTCAGCTATTCGCTCTACGCCGGTCGCGATAGTTACCGCAACGGCACCGACGCCGAGGCGACCTCTTTCGGCGGCAATCTGCAGCAAAACACCCGCATTGGCGCGCTGCGCGCCAGCTATGGCCAGGGCAATGATTATCGTCAGGTGGGATTAGGCGCCTCAGGCACGCTGTTGATCCATAGCGGCGGCGTCACGGCTGGCCCTTACGCCAGCGACACCTTTGCCCTGATCCATGCGGAAGGCGCCGAGGGCGCAGTCGTACGCAACGGACAGGGCGCGGTTGTCGATCGTTTTGGCTACGCCATTCTGCCCTCGCTGACGCCCTATCGCGAAAACACCGTCAGCCTCGATACGCTCAAGATGCGCGCCGATACTGAGCTCAACGGCGGCAGCCAGCGGGTCGTACCCTATGCCGGCGCCGTCAGTCGCGTCAGTTTCGCCACGCTCAGAGGTAAAGCGGTGCTCATCTCCCTTGCCACAACGGATGGCGAGACGCCGCCGATGGGCGCGGAAGTTCGCGATGCCGAGAAGGTGCTGGTGGGCGTAGTGGGCCAGGGTGGCCAGCTATACGCGCGCGTGCCCCACGACTCCGGCACGCTGAAGGTGAGCTGGAATAACCAGAAAAGCATCTGCCTGGTCACCTACCAGATTACCGGACGTCAGCAATCGGATCTTATCCCTCTCAACGGGACATGCAGGAAGGAGTAATATGATGAGGCTAAAACAGACTCTGCTGGCGCTTACGCTACTCGTCTTATCCCCCGCTCCGCTCTGGGCGAACTGTATCAAGGTGACCAGCACCTCTTCGCTCTCGGCGGAGGCGATTGCGGCGGGCTACACCGCCGCCTCCTGGACCGGCGCATGCGATACCTGCTCCGGCAACATCGGGCTGCCGTCGGTGATCAGCATTAACAGCGGCACCACCTTTCAGCCAGCGGGCTCTCTGCTGGCCAGCGCTATGGGGTCGTTTCTCGCTGCCGCCAGCAATGCGCCCTATTCGCCCAACCAGATCCTGTTTCGCTGCGCGGCGGAGGATGCAGGCAGCCTGTATGAGATGTACGCCACCAACGGCGACAGCACCTACGCGGGCAAATATGTCAGCAGCGAAATCGACGGCGCCTACTACGACGTCGCGAAAAACGTTGCCGTGCGTATGACGAATCTTTCCACCGGCGAGTACTACAGCCGCTACTGGAAATCACGCCAGCTTACCGCCAGCAGCTGGTACAGCGACGGAACCTATATCTATATTCCGGCCAGCGCCTTCAGCAATGTGCTGTATGAGATGTTTAAAATCAGCTCCACCAGCTATTACGTCAGCGCCGCTAATCGCTATGTCGATACCTGGACGCAGCCGCGCGGCTATATCGCCTTTAAAGGCCCAGGGTTAAGCACCGACAGCCTGGCGGACGGCCAGGATAGCGCGACTAACTGGAACGGCTGGTATACCTATTGGCCCGCCGCCTGGAGCACCTATAAAAACGTCACATACGTGCGCGGCGCGCTGTGCGAGGTAAAGGACTATCCGTCGGTGGTACTGCTTCCGACCATCAGCGTCGGCGCGCTCGCCGCCGGCAACAGCAGCCAGGCGCCGTTTTCCGTATCGGTGCAGTGCGAATCGGGCGCCATTTCCAGCACCGCCGCCTCCACCAGCAGCGCAGCCAATGTGTCGATGGGTTTCCTGGTCAATCAGCCCCACGCCGTCGCGCAGGCGACCCAGCTAGGGTTGACCACGTCCGGCGGCGGCCTGACGTGGCTGCTCGATACCCGCTACGGCAGCAGCGGCGTGGCTTCGGGCGTCGGCATCAAAATCTATGACGCCAACGGCGCCGCTATCAACCTGCTGCCCGATCTCTCGACCACCGGCACGGGAAACAGCCGCGGCTGGTATGCCTATAAAGACATAACCTCGCTGGTCTCTTCCGGCGCGAGCGATATTTACAGCGGTGACTTTATCGCTTCCCTCGAAGCGATAAGCGGACAAACAATAACAGCAGGAACGGTGAATGCGCAGTTACAGGTCGTGGTCAGTTTTCAGTAAGGCGCTGGCGCTTATCGCTCCACTGCTGGTTTTTCAGGCGCAGGCGGTGGTTAACGTAGATAAAACGCGCCTCATTTTTAACGAAGGTGAAATAAGCCAGACGCTGAACCTGAAAAACAGACAGGAAAATCCGGTTATCGTGCAGATATGGAGCGACGAGGGAGACATGATGCTTTCGCCCGATCTCAGTAAAACGCCGCTGATCGCGCTGCCGCCGGTGGTGAAAATGTACCCGGGCGAGCTGCGCTCGGTGCGCATCATACTGACCAGCAAAGCGCAGCTCGCGCCCAACAGAGAGAGCCTTTACTGGCTCAACATCTATCAGATTCCGGCGCTGGCGAGATCGTCGGAAAAGGCGGCGAGAAAAGTCGTCCTGCCGCTGCGCATTCGGCTGAAGATTTTTATCCGGCCAGCCGGCGTGGCCGCCCCGCGTGCCGAAGAGGTGCAAAAGCTACGCTTCGTCGCGCAAGGCAACACGCTGAAAATAGAGAATCCGCAGCCGTGGTTTATGAATATGCGGCTGCGGGTCGGCGATAAGCTGCGCGTGGATGACGTGGTGGTTGCGCCGCAGTCTCAGCAGACCATTCCGCTGACGGCCCCCCTTGCGCCCGGCGAGAAGGTCAGCTTTGAGGTATTGAACGATAACGGCAATCCGGTGCGCTACCTGGGCGCGATAACCGCCTCCTGATGACGCCTCCCTCTGGGGAAGGCGTAAGGCGCCGCCGCATTACACCAGCGTCCACACCAGCCAGGTCAGCGCAAAGCCGCTCAGCCCCATGATGGTGGTCAGCACCGTCCAGGTTTTCAGGCCGTCGCCGACCGACAGCCCCAGATAGCGCGTGACCACCCAGAAGCCCGCATCGTTAACGTGCGACAGCCCCAGACCGCCGAAGCACGCCGCCAGCGTCACCAGCACGCGCGCCATATCGCTGGTGCCGCTCACCGCGGAGGTAAGCAGCCCGCTGGTGGTCAGGATCGCCACCGTGGCCGAGCCCTGCGAGGCGCGCAGCGCCAGCGACAGAATGAAGGCGGCGGGCACCAGCGGCAGATGCAGCGTCTCCAGCGTCAGCGCCAGCGCCTTGCCGACGCCCGACTCCACCAGCACTTTGCCGAAGGCGCCGCCCGCGCCCGCCACCAGAATCACGCTCGCCGATCCCGGAATGGCGCGGCCGGTCAAATCTTCCAGCTTGTCCTTGCTCCAGCCGCGACGCACGCCCAGCAGCCAGGCGGCCAGCGCCAGCGCAATCAGCAGCGCAATCGGCGGCGTGCCGATCACCGTCATCACTTTACCCGGCAGGCTGTCGGCCGCCAGCAGCGAGTGGGAAATCGTGCCGAGTACAATCAAGAGGATCGGCACCACAATCAGTCCGGCGATGGTCAGCGCGCCCGGCGGCGCCGGCTCGTTCTTCTTCTCCGCGCCTTCCGGCTTCGCCATTTGCAGCTGTTCCAGCACCTCTACCGACAGATGATACTGGCGGCGATTCATCACTTTCGCGACGTAGTAGCCGATAATGCCCACCGGCACCGAAATCGCCAGGCCGATCATCATCAGCCAGCCCATGTCGGTATGCAGAATGCCTGCTGCCGCCGCCGCGCCCGGATGGGTCGGCAACGCCACGTGAACGGTGAGCATCACGCCCGCCATCGGCAGGCCAAACTTCAGCGGCGAGACGCGCGCCACCTTGGTGAAGCCGTAAATCAGCGGAATGACGATAATAAAGCCGACCTCGAAAAACACCGGTATGCCGAGAATAAAGGCCGCCATGGTTAGCGCCGCGACGGTGCGCCGGATGCCGAGGCTTTTGCTGAAGCGCTGAGCCAGCGACTCCGCGCCGCCGGAGGCCTCAATCACCGCGCCGAGCATCGCCCCCAGCACGATGATAATGGCGATATGGCCGAGCAGGCCGCCCATGCCGCTCATAATGGTTTCCATAATCTTTTCAGCCGGAATGCCCGTCGCGATGGCGACCAGCAGGCTGACGATCAGCAGGGCAACAAAGGGATGGACTTTGGCCTTAATGACCAGCAGCAGCAGGATAACAATGCTGGCGGTGGCAATGGCTAACAGCAGTGCGGTGGACATGGTAAACCTCAGATAGGGTTATCTTTATATGAATAATGAGTAGGGTAATGCCTGGCCCAGGTGCAGGATGAAAACCGGCGTCGCCACGCCGGGGTGTTCAGTGCCTCTTCAGGCTTTTTTCGCCCAAGGCGCGAACCAGCCGAGGCCGTCCAGCGTGTTACCACGCGGAATATATTCGCAGCCGATCCAGCCCGCATAGCCCACCTCGTCCAGCAGGTTAAACAGCCAGGGGTAGTTGATTTCGCCCTCATCCGGCTCGTGACGATCCGGCGCGGAGGCGATCTGGATATGGCGGTAGCGCCCGATATTGTCGCGGATCAGGCCGCTGAGATTGCCGTCCACCAGCTGCGCGTGGAACAGGTCGAGCTGGGTAAAGACATTAGGGCGATCGATGCGCGCCGCCATCTCCAGCGTCTGATACTGGCTGGCATAGAGATAGTGCGGCTTAGTTACCGGATTGAGCGCTTCCAGCAGCAGGTTGATGCCGTGCGGCGCAAAGCGATCCGAGGCATAGTGCATATTGCGCAAGAAAGTGTCGGCGTAGGCGGCGCGATCGGCGCCCGGCGGCACCGTGGCGGCCATGATGTGCACCTGCGGCACCGCAAGCGCCAGCGCATACGCCAGCGCACGGTCGATATCGGCACGCGCCTCCGCCTCACGGCCGGGAATCGCCGACACGCCCCACTCGCCGGCCGCGACGTTGCCCGGCGCGGTGTTGAACAGCACCAGCTTCAGGTTGTTCTCGTCCAGCAGCTGCCTGAGCTGCGCCGCCGGATAGTCGTAGGGAAAGAGAAACTCCACCGCCTCAAAGCCCGCCTGCGCCGCGGCGGCGAAGCGTTCGGTAAAGGGCACTTCGTTAAACTGCGTTGAGAGGTTTGCAGCAAACTTCGGCATTATCGGCTCCTTAATTCCGCCACTTCGCTGTCGCTGAGATAGCGAATGGCGCGGTCGCCCAGGGTAAACATCAGTCGGGCGGTCTCTTCCAGCTCCTCGGTATTGTCGGCGGCTTCGCGCAGCGATTTGCCGACCACCACCGGGCCGTGGTTCGCCAGCAGGAAGGCGCGATACTGGCCCGCCAGCCGCGACAAATCCTCCGCCAGGCGTTCGTCGCCGGGCTTGTAGTACGGCACCACCGGCACGTCGCCGACGCGCATCACCACATAAGGGGTGAACGGACGGATACAGTTCTGCGCGTCCAGCCCCTCAAGGCAGGAGAGCGCGGTCAGGTAGTGGCTATGCAGGTGTACCACCGCCTTACAGTCGGGATCTTTCATATAGAGCGCGCGGTGAAAGGCGATCTCTTTCGACGGCTTGTCGCCCGAGAGCCATTCGCCGGCCAGCGTCACCTTCGACAGGCGATCGGCCTGCAGCTCGCCGAGGCAGGATCCTGTCGGCGTGGCCAGCAGATTGCCGTCGTCCAGCAGCAGGGAAAGATTGCCGGCCGAGCCGGTGGCGTAGCCGCGGGCGAAAAAAGAGGCGCCCAGCCTCACCATCTCTTCGCGGTCCTGTTGTTCAGTCATGGGCAAACTCCGTTTGTGCGCGGCGGAAAAACGCTTCGTCGCCGAAATTGCCGGATTTCAGCGCCAGCGACAGCGGTTGATAAATATCCCGCACCCAGGGCACCCCCGGTGAAATCGTCGGGCCGATATGGAACGCGGTGACGCCAAGGCTCTGCGCCACCACGCCAGAAGTTTCGCCGCCCGCCACGATAAAGCGCTGCCAGCCACGCGCCCTGAGTTCGCGCGTCACGGCGGCGAACAGCTGCTCGACCGCCTCGCTGCTGCGCTGCGCGCCATACTGCTGCTGGATTTTTTGCAGCTGCTGCGCATCGGCGGTGGCGTAGAGCAGCGGCGCCAGCGGCTGGTCGCTATGCGCCACCACCCAGTCGCACAGCGTCTGCGCGTAGGCCTCGGCGTTCTCCAGGCAGCGCGTCACCTCGACCTCATGGGAGGGAGCCAGCTGACGATAGGCGCTGACCTGCCGGTTGGTCATCTGCGAGCAGGAACCGGAGATCACCACGGCGCGCTCGCCCTGCGGACGGCCCGCGTTTTCCGCATGGGCGCCCGCGCTGCCGCCCTCGGCCCACTGGCGCGCCAGCCCGATTGCCAGGCCAGAGCCGCCGGTCACCAGGCGCATATCACGCAGCGCTTCGCCCTGCGTCAGCAGATGCTGCTCGTTGAGCGCGTCCAGCACCACGTAGTTCACGCCCTGCGCCTTTAATGCGTTCAGCTGCTCACGTACCGCCTGTGCGCCCCGATCCAGCAGCGGCGCGGCAATTAACCCCGCTTTACCGGCTGACTGGCGCGCCATCAGGCGCAGCAGGTTGCTGTCGGTCATCGGCGTCACCGGATGATGGCGCATGCCGGAGTCGCTCAGCAGCTGCTCGCCGACGAACAGATGGCCCAGATAGACGGTGCGGCCGTTGACCGGCAGCGCCGGCGAGATCACCGTCTGGGTTTCGCCCAGCGCCGCCAGCAGCGCATCGGTGACCGGGCCGATATTGCCCTGTTCCGTGCTGTCAAAGGTGGAGCAGTATTTGAAGTAGAAGCGATCGCAGCCCTGCGCCTGCAGCCAGCGCAGCGCAGTGAGCGACTGCTCCACCGCCTGCCCTGCCGGACAGGAGCGCGACTTCAGGCTGATCACAATCGCCTGCGCGGTCAGCGCGTCATGCTGCTGCGGCACGCCGTTAAACTGGATCGTGGAGAGGCCGTTCTGCACCAGAAAGCTGGCGATATCGGTGGCGCCGGTAAAGTCGTCGGCGATGATGCCTACACGCGTCATGCTCACCTCTTTGCCTGTGGCAGTTCGATACCGCTGAAAATCTTGATCACCGCGCTGTCGTCTTCGCGGCCGTGGCCGGCATTGCTGGCTTCGGTAAACATATTGAGCGCCGTGGAGGCGAGCGGCAGCGGGAAGCGCAGCGATTTGGCGGTATCCGCCACCAGCGTCAGATCCTTAACGAAAATATCGACGGCCGATTTCGGGCTGTAGTCGCCATCCACGACGTGACGCATGCGGTTCTCGAACATCCAGGAGTTGCCCGCCGCGTTGGTTACCACGTCATACATGGTATCGAGCGGAATGCCGGCGCGCGCCGCCAGCGCCATCGCTTCCGCGCCGACGGCGATATGCACGCCCGCCAGCAGCTGGTGAATGATTTTAACCGTCGAACCGAGGCCGATTTCGCTGCCGACGCGGTAGACTTTCGCCGCCACCGCATCCAGCACCGGCTGCAGGCGCTCGAACGCCGCGTCGCTGCCGGACGCCATCACCGTCATCTCGCCGGTTGCCGCCTTCGCCGCGCCGCCGGAGACCGGCGCGTCGAGCATCAGCAGATGATGCTGCGCCAGCTGCTCTTCAATCTGCTGCGCGTCCTGCGCGGAGATAGTCGATGAGACCATCACGACGGTGCCGGGCTTCAGCTTCGCCGCCAGCCCGCTGTCGCCGAACAGGATGCCCTTCACCTGCGCGGCGTTCACCACCAGCAGCAGCACGGCCTCCAGCTGGTCAGCAAAGCCGTCGGCGGAGGATTGTGCATCCCGCCCGCCCGCCTGGCGCAGCGTCTCCTGCGCGGCAGGATTGAGATCGACGCCCCAGGTATTCAGCCCGGCGCGAATGCAGGAGGTCGCCGCGCCCATCCCCATTGACCCTAACCCGATAACACAGACGTTTGAGAGTGGCACTGTCGGCCTCCGTTGTTAATTTAAGTGATTATTTGTTTGATGTTGTTAATTCTGGCAGGATTACGGGGGGATAAACGTGTCTTGCGTCACATATTTTCACTAAACAGACTGAATAAGAACATTTATTCACAACTGATACATCATGCTGAAATTTATGATTATTATTAAATTAACCCCCAGAATGGCGGCCATTTTTTTCATTCAGCTGATGAAGCAAATGCTTTACACTGTGAAAAATTGATAAGCAAGGAGTGCAGGGAGTGATACCGATTGAACGTCATCAGCAGATCCTGGCGCTGGTCGCCGAACGCGGCGTGGTCAGCATTGCCGAACTGACGGAGCGGCTCGGCGTGTCGCATATGACAATCCGGCGGGATGTGCAGAAGCTGGAGGAGCAAGGCGCGGTGCTGTCGGTTTCCGGCGGCGTGCGCTCGGCCGACCGGCTGGCGGCGGAGCCGTCGCATCAGACGAAAACAGCGCTCTATAACGCCGAGAAGAACGCCATCGGCCGCTATGCCGCCCAGCATATTCCGCGCAACAGCTGCATCTATCTGGATGCGGGCACCACTACGCTGGCGCTGGCGCGCGAGCTGCTGGAGCGCGACGATCTGCTGGTGGTGACTAATGACTTTATGGTGACCAACCTGCTGATGGAGGCGAGCGACTGTCGGGTGATTCATACCGGCGGCACGGTGTGTCGCGACAACCGCTCCTGCGTAGGCGAAAGCGCGGCGCGCAGCCTGCGCCATCTGGCGATCGATATCGCCTTTATCTCCGCCTCCTGCTGGGGTCCGCGCGGCCTGTTTACTCCCGATGAAGACAAGGTTACGGTGAAGCAGACGGTAAGCGAGGTCAGCAGCAAGTGCGTGCTGCTGAGCGACAGCTCGAAGTACAATAAAATCGCCACTTTTCTGGCGCTGCCGCTGGCGCGTTTTGACAGCATTGTGACCGATACACAGCTTAGCGCCGCCGCGCGCAGCGCGCTGCGCGAAGGCAGCTGGGAACTGGTGCTGGCGGAGTAAGTGCAGAGATCGCGCATAAAAAAGGGTGAGGCTCGCGCCTCACCCTTTTTTAACCATCAGCGAGTTACACTTCTTCGCTGTACTGCGGCACCGGATTACGGAAGCTGCGGGTAACAAACGCGAGATAGACAATTCCCACGGCGGCCCAAATCAGGCCCAGCACCATCGAGCTCTCTTCCAGGTTGATCCACAGCGCGCCAACCGTCAGCGCGCCGAGCACCGGCAGCACCAGATAGTTGATATGGTCGCGCAGCGTGCGGTTACGCTTCTCGCGGATCCAGAACTGCGCGATCACCGACAGGTTAACAAAGGTAAAGGCCACCAGCGCGCCGAAGTTCACCAGCGCCGTCGCGGTCACCAGGTCGAAACGGATCGCCATCAGCGCCACGGCGCCGACCAGCAGCACGTTCAGCGACGGCGTGCGCCATTTCGGATGGATATAGCCAAAGAAGCGCTCCGGGAAGACGCCGTCACGGCCCATCACGTACATCAGGCGCGATACGCCCGCGTGCGCCGCCATACCTGACGCCAGCACGGTCACCACCGAGAAGATCAGGATGCCGAACTGCAGCACATGGCCCGCTACATACAGCATGATTTCCGGCTGCGACGAATCGGGATCCTTGAAGCGCGAGATATCCGGGAAATAGAGCTGCAGGAAGTAGGAGGCCACGATAAAGATCAGGCCGCCGATCAGCGCCGTCAGGAAAATCGCGCGCGGAATGGTGCGCTCCGCGTCTTTGGTCTCTTCCGACAGCGAGCTGATGCCGTCAAAGCCCAGGAACGAGAAACAGAGGATAGTCGCGCCGGTAATCATCGGCACCACATGGGCGTCAGGAGACCAGAACGGCTGTGAGCTGGTGAGCGTGCCCGCGCCTTCGCCGTGCGCCACGCCATAAATCACCATGCCGGTAATACCGATCATCACCACAACCTGCAGCACCACGATCACGCTGTTAAAGTTGGCCACGGTTTTAATGCCGCGCAGGTTGGACATCGTCATAAAGGCCACCAGCAGCACCACGAAGATCCATGACGGAATGCCCGGCACCAGCGCTTCGAAATAGTTTTTCGCCAGCAGGATGTTGATCATCGGCATGAACAGGTAGTCCAGCAGGGATGACCAGCCGACCATAAAGCCGACGTGCGGACTGATCGCCTTCTGAGCGTAGGTATAAGCGGAGCCCGCAGATGGGAAGCGGCGTACCAGCTTACCGTAGCTTACGGCGGTAAACAGAATCGCAATCAGCGCAAAGGCGTAGGCGGTGGCGACGTGACCGCTGGTCAGACCCGATACGATACCGAAGGTATCAAACAGGGTCATCGGCTGCATGTAGGCAAGGCCAATCATGACGACCGGAAGCAGGGTCAGAGATTTTTTCAGGTGGGCACGCTGTGGTGCTGAGGTATCAAGCGACATGTTTCAGACCTCCCTGAGCTGCAACCTGACTGGATTGCATCACGGGAGCGAGGAAGGCGGCGTTATGAGCCTGCACGGCGCCGTAGTCATCACGGAAACGAGAGCCAGCGCGGGCTGGCTGAATGAATAACATCCCCATCTTTGTATCCTCAGTTCGTACGCTTGCGCGTTTTTTAACGTGTATCTATCCGGGCGTGCCCGGCCTCATGCGAATCGGTTAAGTACATGCAAAAAAAATAACCGAGGCTCTTAAAAGCATCGGTTATATTCGGAATTTTGCAGGCCGCGTATTTTGCCCCAGAACGCAGGAAAAACACAAGACCTGCTGATAAGTATAGCGACTTTTTTCTCAGGCGTTTTTGAGCATCCAGTCGATCTCCGTGGCGGTGACCAGCCGTTCGAACTGCATCATCTCGTGGCGCTTACAGCTGTGCCACACCGCGCCGAAACGCTCTCCCAGCAGTTTTTGCAGCGGAAAGCTGCTTTCAAATTCAAACAGCGCTTCGCTCTGGCGCACCGGCAGCGGGATGCCCTCCGCCTCATGACCGTTGCCCTGCACCGGCTGCGGCAGCGGCAGCGCGGTGTCCAGACCGTGCAGAATGCCCGCCAGAATTGCCGACATCACCAGATAGGGGTTGGCGTCCGCGCCCGCGACGCGATACTCGACGCGGTGGTTCTCCACGTCGCCGCAGGGGATGCGCAGCGCCACGGTGCGGTTGTTGTGACCCCAGGAGGCCCGCAGCGGCACGTAGGCATCCGGCACAAAGCGGCGATAGGCGTTGACGTTGGGCGCCAGCAGCGCCATCGAGGCGGGCATCAGATCGAGCATCCCCGCCAGCGCGCGCTTCAACAGCGGCGAGTCGCTGCCGTCATCCGTGGCGAAGGCGTTATGATCGGCGGCGTCCAGCATGCTGATATGCACGTGCATGCCGCTGCCCGCGTACTCTTCATAGGGTTTGGCCATAAAGGTGGCGGTCATGCCGTGGTTCTCCGCCACCTGACGGATCAGCCTTTTCAGCTGTACCGCGTGGTCGCAGGCGCTCAGCACGTCGCGGGTGTGGTGCAGGTTAATTTCAAACTGACCGGGCGAGGCTTCCGCCAGCGCGCCGTCGGCGGGAATGTTCTGCTGGCGCGCCAGCGCGTCGATATCGCGCAGCACCGCGCCGAAGTGATCGAGATTATCCACCGAGTAGACCTGACTCTGCATATTGCGTTCGCTGCTGCCCGGCGCGCACGGCGGCTGAATATAGCCCTCGGCGTCGCGGGCCTTGTCGACCAGATAGAACTCCAGCTCTACCGCTACCACCGGAAAGAGTCCTCGGTTGCGCAGCTGCTGCCACAGCCGGTTCAGGACATTGCGGGGTTCAACGTCAAAGGGAGTGCCATCTTGGTTGCACATGGTCAACAACAGCTGGGCGATGTGCGCGGGATCGGAAGCGGAGGGAACTAAGGTGCCGGGAACCGGCATGCAGAGATTGTCAGGTTCGCCGAGAGATTGCCCGAGGCCGGCTTCTTCGACGGTGTTGCCGAGGATATCCATAGCGAAAACCGAGGCCGGGAAATAACACCCTTTTTCCAGCTTCGCCAGCGCGGCTATCGGAATGCGTTTGCCGCGAAAGACGCCGTTTAAATCATTTAATAAAATATCGACATACTGCGTTTCAGGGTGGCGTTCCAGCCAGTTTTTCACTTCAAGCTGGAACGCGCTGGTTCGTCTCTCTTCACTGTGACGCGTGAAGTCTTCTACTTCCACGAGGTTCGTCATATCCCACCCGCCTTCTACCGTTGATTGGTTTGCGCAATGCTCAAAATAACAGCCACTCCTCTAACATAGCGCCAACACAAAAAGTGTGCAAATGTAACAAATCTGTTTGAGAAACAAACAGCGCATTGCTAGATTGAAAAAATATTGCACGTTTTTACCCGCAGCAGGCCCGATCGGTGAATTTTTTGAACGGCGAGTCGAGGAATGAGATGGGCATTATTTTTAACAACCCTTTGATCGGCGTAGCGATGTGCCAGATTGATCACGACGGCCATCTCACTCAGTCGGTGCATAACAAATATCTGACGGCGATAACCCAGGCCGGCGGCGTGCCGCTTGCCCTGCCCCAGCAGCTTTGCGCAACGCCTCATCTGCTGGAGCAGGCGCTGGCGCGGCTCGACGGCGTGTTGCTCACCGGCAGCACCAGCAATATCGAGCCCTGGCACTACGGCGAAGCAGGCAGCGAGCCGCACGCCGATCCCGGCCGCGACCGGCTCGCCTTCGCTATCATTACCTGGGCCACCAGCCGCAGGATGCCGCTGTTGGGCATCTGCCGCGGCATGCAGGAGCTGGTGGTAGCCAACGGCGGCGCGCTGTGGCGCGATCTCGCCCAGCGTAAAAGTGGCCTACCGCATCATGCAGAGGCGACGCTGCCGCTAAGCGAGCAGTACGCGCCGGCGCACGACATCTTTCCCGACGCGGACGGCCTGCTCGCCTCTCTGCTGGGCGGCGACGCAATCCTGGCGGTTAATTCGCTGCATCATCAGGGCATCCGCGAAACGGGCCCGCAGCTGCGCATCGAGGCGCGCGCGCCGGACGGCCTGATTGAAGCGGTCAGCCTGCGCCACCATCCGTTCGCTCTGGCGGTGCAGTGGCATCCCGAATGGCAGCCGGAACAGAACGACGCCTCGCGCGCCCTTTTCGCGGGGTTTATCCACGCCGCACAGCACTATCACAAGGAAAAAACACCATGAACGATGCCGCTCTGGCGCCTGGACGACGCTTATCGCAAATCCGGCAAGAGTTGGGATTGTCTCAGCGCCGCGCCGCTGAACTGTCAGGTTTAACCCATAGCGCCATCAGCACCATTGAACAGGATAAGGTGAGTCCGGCGGTCAGCACGCTGCAAAAGCTGTTAAAGGTGTACGGGCTGTCGCTGTCGGAGTTCTTCTCCGAACCCAAACACCATGACGCGCCGAAGGTGATCGTCAGGCCAGCCGATCTGGTGGAGATTGGCAGCCAGGGCGTGTCGCTGAAGCTGGTGGACAACGGGCAGGCGAAGCGCTCGCTCGGCATGCTGCTGGAGACCTATGAGCCCGGCGCCAGCACCGGCGAAAAGCTGCGCCATCCGGGCGAAGAGACCGGGACGCTGCTGGAGGGGGAGATCACCCTGGTGGTCAACGGACAAAGCTACCACCTTAACGCGGGCGAAAGTTATGTGATTGATACCGGGCTGCCGCACAGCTTCACCAATCTCTCGGCGCAGCCCTGCCGTATCGTCAGCGCCCATACGCCCGCTAATTTCTGACGTATTCGCAGGCAGGAGGTTGAGATGAAACATGTTGAAAGCTACTACGCGGCGACCGCCAACGACCATGCGCCCTGGCCGACGCTGCAGGAGAGCATCCAGTGCGACGTCTGTATTATCGGCGCGGGCTTTACCGGCCTCTCCGCCGCGCTCTACCTCACCGAGGCGGGCTATGACGTGGTGGTGCTGGAAGCGGCGCGGGTCGGCTTCGGCGCCAGCGGTCGCAACGGCGGTCAGGTGGTTAACTCCTACAGTCGCGACGTGGACGTGATTGAACAGCGCTACGGCAAAGAGAGCGCGCGCATGCTCGGCAGCATGATGTTCGAGGGCGCGGAGATCATTCGCGATCGCATCGACCGCTACGCCATCGCCTGCGACTACCGGCCCGGCAATATCTTCGCCGCGCTTAACCCGCGCCAGATGAATCACCTGCGCCGCCAGCAGCGGCTGTGGGAAAAGTACGGCAATCACCATCTGGAGCTGCTCGACGAGCGCGGCATCCGGCGCGAAATCGCCACCGAACGCTACGTCGGCGGCCTGCTGGATCGGCGCGGCGGCCATCTGCATCCGCTCAATCTGGCGCTGGGCGAAGCTGAGGCGATCCGCCGTCACGGCGGGCGCATCTATGAACGCTCCGCCGCAACGGCGCTGACCTACGGCGCGCCCAATCGGGTAAAAACCGAGCAGGGCGAGGTGAACGCCACCTTCGTGATTTTTGCCGGCAACGCCTATCTGCCCTCGCAGCTGGAGCCGCGCCTGACGCGCAACAGCATGGCGTGCGGCTCGCAGATCCTCGCCAGCGAGCCGCTGAGCCGCGATCGCGCGCTGGCGCTGCTGCCGAATAATCACTGCGTCGAGGACTGCAACTACCTGCTCGATTATTTCCGGCTGACGGCGGATAACCGACTGCTCTATGGCGGCGGCGTGGTCTACGGCGCGCGCGATCCCGGCGACATCGAGGCGCTGATCCGCCCCAAACTGCTGCGCACCTTCCCGCAGCTGCGCGATCTCGCCTTCAGCTATCGCTGGAGCGGCAACTTCCTGCTGACGCTGTCACGGCTGCCGCAGTTCGGACGGCTGGAGAATAACGTCTACTTTATGCAGGGCGACAGCGGCCACGGCGTCACCTGCACGCACCTTGCCGGCAAGCTGATTTGCGAAGCGCTGCGCGGCGATGCCGAACGCTTCGACGCCTTCGCGAAGCTGCCGCACCTGCCCTTCCCCGGCGGACGGCGCTTTAAAGTACCGCTGACCGCCATGGGCGCCGCCTGGTATGCGCTGCGCGACCGGCTCGGCGTTTAGGCGGCGACTATTCCAGCGGCATTTTCGCCGGATCGTCGTAGCTGTACTCGAACCCCAGCTCGTTGCAGATGCGCGAGCCGTCAATCAGCTTGCCTGTGTCGCTGGATGCTGAGGGCAAAAAGGTTGGCGGCGTCAGGCCCAGCTGGCGCGAGACGGCGGGATAAAAGGTCGCGCGCGACGGGTGTTTCGGCGCGCAGAGGTTATAGACGCGCCCGCCCTTCGGCGTCTGCAGCAGCAGGGTAATCGCGCTGACCACATCATCAAGATGCACCAGATTGACGCCGTGCGCGCCGTTCTCCAGCCCGGTTTTCCCCGCCAGGAAGCGGCCGGGATGACGACTCGGCCCCACCAGCCCTGCCAGCCGCAGAATATCGACCTGCGTGCCGGGCAGATCGTGCAGCCAGCTCTCCAGGGCGGTCAGGGTTTTGCCCGCCACCGTCTCCGGCTGCAGCACGCTGTTTTCCTTCATTAGGCCGCTGCCGCTGCCGTAGACCGAGGTGGAGCTGGTGAAGATAATACGCGGCACCTGCTGCGCCAGCGCGCTGTCCACCACGTTCTGCACCGCCTGCATATAGCTTTCGCCGCCTTCCGCCGTGCGGCTGGCGGGCAAGGTCACCACCAGCGCGTCGACCGCCAGCAGCAGGGCGAGATCCTCGGCGTCGCACTCGATTTCCGGCGTCAGCCGCAGCTGCACTGCGTCGATGCCGCAACGGCGCGCCGCTTCGACGCCGTCCAGCGTGGTTTTACTGCCGGTGACCTGCCAGCCGCGCGCGGTTAGCGCCAGCCCCAGCGGCATGCCCAGCCATCCCAGACCGATAATTGCGACCTTCTTCATATTGACTCCTGCGCTTGACTCACTGCCGTCCATCTTAGTGCGCCGCGCCGTCGTACCGCAAAGGTTAAAAAAGGGTTGCGCATCGCCGCTATCTTCGCTAGGTTAATCAACACGCAAATGAATACGCATTCAGCAACGGAATTTATTATGACACGCGTTCAGTTCAACCATCATCATCACCATCACCCTGACTAGTCTTTCAGGCGATGTGTGCTGGGAGACATTCAGATCTTCCAGTGGTGCGAACGCAAAGAGAACCCCCGGAAGATCGTCTTCCGGGGGTTTTTTTATGGGCTGGCGCACTACCTTTTCAGACAGGAATGAAACAGAGGACAGGACCGATGTTAGATAACAAGCGAATTCGCATAGCTATGCAGAAATCTGGCCGTTTAAGCGATGACTCACGCGAGCTGCTGGCGCGCTGCGGCATTAAAATCAATCTGCAGCAGCAGCGTCTGATCGCCTTCGCAGAGAATATGCCGATCGATATCCTGCGCGTGCGCGATGACGATATTCCCGGTCTGGTCATGGATGGCGTGGTGGATCTCGGCATTATCGGCGAGAACGTGCTGGAAGAGGAGCTGCTGACGCGCCGCGCGCAGGGCGAAGATCCGCGCTACTTCACCCTGCGCCGTCTGGACTTCGGCGGCTGCCGCCTGTCGCTGGCGATGCCGGTAGATGAAGAGTACACCGGTCCGCAGTGCCTGAATAACGCCCGCATCGCCACCTCCTATCCTCACCTGCTGAAGCAGTACCTCGACAAAAAAGGCCTTAACTTTAAACCCTGTATGCTCAACGGCTCGGTGGAAGTCGCGCCGCGCGCCGGACTGGCCGACGCGATTTGCGACCTGGTGTCGACCGGCGCCACGCTTGAGGCCAACGGCCTGCGCGAAGTGGAAGTGATCTACCGTTCAAAAGCGGTGCTGATCCAGCGCGACGGCGAGATGGCGGCGGAGAAGCAGGAGCTGATCGACAAGCTGATGACCCGCATTCAGGGCGTCATTAAAGCGCGCGAATCGAAATACATCATGATGCACGCGCCGAGCGACCGTCTGGAAGAGGTGATTCAGCTGCTGCCCGGCGCCGAGCGTCCGACCGTACTGCCGCTGGCGGGCGATCAAAGCCGCGTAGCGATGCACATGGTCAGCAGCGAAACCCTGTTCTGGGAAACCATGGAAAAACTGAAAGCGCTGGGCGCCAGCTCGATTCTGGTGCTGCCCATTGAAAAGATGATGGAGTAAGCCATGTCCTTTATGACCCCCGTCGAATGGCAGCAGTGCAGCGAGGCGCAGCGTCAGACGCTGCTGCAGCGTCCGGCCATCGCCGCGTCCGATGCCATCAGCGCCACGGTGCGCGAGGTGCTGGATCAGGTGAAGCGTAACGGCGACGCGGCGCTGCGAGAATTCAGCGCGCGCTTCGACAAGGCGCAGGTAGAGGCGCTGCGCGTCACGCCCGCCGAGATCGCCGCCGCCGGCGCGCGACTCAGCGACAATCTGAAGCAGGCGATGGCCGTTGCGGTCGCCAATATCGAAACCTTTCACAACGCGCAGCAGCTGGCGACGGTGGATATCGAGACCCAGCCCGGCGTGCGCTGTCAGCAGATCACCCGGCCGGTGCGCTCGGTCGGCCTCTATATTCCTGGCGGCTCCGCCCCGCTCTTCTCTACCGTGCTGATGCTGGCGACCCCGGCGCGCATCGCCGGCTGCGGCCGCGTGGCGCTCTGCTCGCCGCCGCCCATCGCCGACGAGATCCTCTATGCGGCGCAGCTGTGCGGCGTCGAAGAGGTGTTTCAGGTCGGCGGCGCGCAGGCGATCGCCGCCCTCGCCTTCGGCACCGAGAGCGTGCCTAAGGTCGACAAGATTTTTGGCCCAGGCAACGCGTACGTCACTGAGGCAAAACGCCAGGTGAGCCAGCGTCTCGACGGCGCGGCGATCGATATGCCCGCCGGTCCGTCAGAAGTGCTGGTGATCGCCGACGAAGGCGCGACGCCCGCGTTTGTCGCCTCCGATCTGCTGTCGCAGGCGGAACACGGCCCCGATTCGCAGGTGATCCTGCTGACGCCGTCGCTGACGCTGGCGCGGCAGGTGGCCGAAGCGGTAGAGGCGCAGCTGCAGGCGCTGCCGCGCGCCGCCACCGCGCGCCAGGCGCTGGCGAGCAGCCGCCTGATCGTGGCGCGCGACCTGGAAGAGTGCGTGGCAATCTCCAACCAGTACGGCCCGGAGCACCTGATTATTCAGACGCGCCAGCCGCGCGATCTGGTCGATTCCATCACCAGCGCCGGGTCGGTGTTTCTCGGCGACTGGTCGCCGGAGTCGGCGGGCGATTACGCCTCCGGCACCAACCATGTGCTGCCGACCTACGGCTATACTGCCACCAGCTCCAGCCTCGGCCTGGCCGATTTTCAGAAGCGCATGACGGTGCAGGAGCTGACGCCGCAGGGTTTCCTCAACCTCGCCGCCACCATTGAGACCCTGGCCGCCGCCGAGCAGCTGGACGCCCACAAAAACGCCGTTACCCTGCGCGTCGCCGCGCTGAAAGAGGAGCAGGCATGAGCCGGAATATTGAAGAGCTGGCGCGCGACAACGTGCGCGCCCTGACGCCCTACCAGTCCGCGCGCCGCCTCGGCGGCAACGGCGACGTCTGGCTCAACGCCAACGAATTTCCGCTGCCGGTGCCCTTTGAGCTGTCGCAGCAGACGCTGAACCGCTACCCGGAGTGTCAGCCGAAGATCGTGATTGAGCGCTACGCCGCCTACGCCGGACTGCAGCCAGAGCAGGTGCTGGTGAGCCGCGGCGCCGACGAGGGCATCGAGCTGGTCATGCGCGCCTTTTGTGAGCCGGGCAAAGACGCCATTTTGTTCTGCCCGCCGACCTACGGCATGTACAGCGTCAGCGCGGAAACCATCGGCATCGAGTACCGCACCGTACCGGCGCTCGAGAACTGGCAGCTCAATCTGCCGGCTATCGCCGAACAGCTTGACGGCGTGAAAGTGGTCTATATGTGCAGCCCCAATAACCCGACCGGCAATCTGATCGATCGGGAGGATATTCGCGCGCTGCTCGACATGACCGCCGGAAAAGCGCTGGTCGTCGCCGATGAAGCCTATATTGAATTCTGTCCGCAGGCGACGCTGAGCGGCTGGCTGAAAGATTATCCGCATCTGGTGATCCTGCGCACGCTGTCGAAGGCGTTTGCGCTCGCCGGCCTGCGCTGCGGCTTTACGCTGGCGAATAAGCCAGTCATCGATCTGCTGATGAAGGTGATCGCGCCCTATCCGCTGGCGACGCCGGTCGCCGACGTTGCCGGCCAGGCGCTGAGCGACCAGGGCATCGCGCTGATGCAGCAGCACGTCGCCGAGCTGAACGCCAGCCGCGCCTGGCTGCTGGCGCAGCTGCCGCCGCTCAGCCTGGTGCAGCAGGTCTTCCCGAGCGAGACCAACTATATCCTGGCGCGCTTTACCGATTCGCCTGCGGTGTTTAAATCCCTGTGGGATCAGGGCATTATTCTGCGCGACCAGAACAAAAATCCGGGCCTTGCGGGATGCCTGCGCATCTCAATCGGCACGCGTACAGAGTGCGAGCGCCTGATCGCCGCGTTACAGGCTTTATCTGTGGAGAGAGCATGAGTCAGAAGACCCTTTTTATCGATCGCGACGGCACCCTGATCGCCGAGCCGCCTGAGGATTTTCAGGTAGATCGCCTGGAGAAGCTGGCGTTTGAAGTCAACGTCATCCCGGCGCTGCTGGCGCTGCAGAGCGCTGGCTACCGGCTGGTGATGATCACCAACCAGGATGGCCTGGGCACCAGCAGCTTTCCGCAGGCGGATTTCGACGGCCCGCATAACCTGATGATGCAGGTGTTCAGCTCGCAGGGGATCCATTTCGACGACGTGCTGATCTGCCCGCACAAGCCGGAAGATAACTGCGACTGCCGCAAGCCGAAGACCAAAATGGTCGAGGCCTGGCTGGCGGAAGGCGCCATCGACGTGGCGAACAGCTATGTGATCGGCGACCGGCTGACCGATATCCAGCTGGCGCAGAATATGGGCATCCAGGGCATCCGCTTCGGCAGCGAAGGCGAGGACTGGAACGCGATTCAGGCGCGCCTGACCAAACGCGATCGCCATGCGCTGGTCAACCGCAACACCAAAGAGACGCAGATTCGCGCCGAGGTGTGGCTGGACCGCGAAGGCGGCAGCAAAATCAATACCGGCGTCGGCTTCTTCGACCATATGCTGGACCAGATCGCGGTGCACGGCGGCTTCCGCATGAATATCGAAGTAAAAGGCGATCTCTATATCGACGATCACCACACCATCGAAGACACCGGACTGGCCCTCGGCGAGGCGCTGCTGAAGGCGCTGGGCGACAAGCGCGGCATCGGCCGTTTCGGCTTCGTGCTGCCGATGGATGAGTGTCTGGCGCGCTGCGCGCTCGATATCTCCGGCCGTCCGCACCTGGAGTTCAAGGCGGAGTTCAGCTATCAGCGCGTCGGCGATATGAGCACCGAGATGGTCGAGCACTTCTTCAGCTCGCTCTCCTACGCCATGATGAGCACCCTGCACCTGAAAACCAAAGGCAAGAACGATCACCATCGCGTGGAAAGCCTGTTTAAAGCCTTCGGCCGCACCCTGCGCCAGGCGATCCGCGTTGAGGGCAACACCCTGCCCAGCTCGAAAGGAGTGCTGTAAATGAACGTGGTGATCCTCGATACCGGCTGCGCCAACCTCTCGTCGGTGAAGTGGGCGATAGAGCGCCTGGGCTACACGCCCGACGTCAGCCGCGACCCTGACGTGGTGCTGCGCGCCGACAAGCTGTTTCTGCCAGGCGTCGGCACCGCGCGGGCGGCGATGAACCAGCTGGAAGAGCGCGATCTCATCGACCTGATCAAAGCCTGCACCCAGCCGGTGCTCGGCATCTGCCTCGGCATGCAGCTGCTGGCCAGCAGCAGCGAGGAGAACGGCGGCATCCCCACCCTCGGCATTATCGACGCCGACTGCGGACTGATGGACACGCGCGGCCTGCCGCTGCCGCATATGGGCTGGAACCAGATTACCGCCCAGGCGGGCAATCACCTGTTTCGCGGCATCGACGAAGAGAGCTACTTCTATTTTGTGCACAGCTACGCCATGCCGGTGAACGCCAGCACCATCGCCCAGTGCGATTACGGCCAGCCCTTCACCGCGGCGGTGCAGAAAGATAACTTCTTCGGCGTGCAGTTCCACCCTGAGCGTTCCGGCAAAGCGGGCGCGCAGCTGCTGAAAAACTTCCTGGAGATGTGATGATTATCCCCGCGTTAGATTTGATTGACGGCAAAGTGGTGCGTCTGCATCAGGGCGATTACGGCCAGCAGCGCGACTACGGCAGCGATCCGCTGCCGCGCCTGCAGGATTACGCCAGCCAGGGCGCGACGGTGCTGCACCTCGTGGACCTGACCGGCGCGAAAGATCCGGCGCAGCGCCAGATCCCGCTGTTGAAAACGCTGCTTAGCGGCGTCGACGCCGTGGTGCAGGTCGGCGGCGGCATCCGCACGCGCGACGATGTGAAAGCGCTGCTGGAGGCGGGCGCCAGCCGCGTCGTCGTCGGCTCTACGGCGGTAAAAGCGCCGGAAGAGGTGAAAAAGTGGTTCCGCGAGTTCGGCGCCGAGGCGATCGTGCTGGCGCTGGACGTGCGCATCGACGCGGCGAACCGCAAAGAGGTCGCCATCAGCGGCTGGCAGGAAGCGGCCGGCGTGACGCTGGAAGAGGTCATCGCCTGGTTTGAGCCGGTCGGCCTGAAGCATGTGCTCTGCACCGATATTTCGCGCGACGGTACCCTGAGCGGCTCCAACGTCGCGCTCTATCAGGAAGTAACCGCGCGCTATCCCGACATTGCGTTTCAGTCCTCCGGCGGCATCGGCGGCATTGAGGATATCGCGGCGCTGCGCGGCAGCGGCGTCAAGGGCGTGATCGTCGGACGCGCCCTGCTTGAAGGTAAATTCACGGTTTCGGAGGCTATCGCATGCTGGCAAAACGCATAATTCCCTGTCTTGACGTGCGCGACGGCCAGGTCGTCAAAGGCGTTCAGTTCCGCAATCACGAGATCATCGGCGATATCGTGCCGCTGGCGCAGCGCTACGCGCAGGAAGGCGCGGACGAGCTGGTGTTTTACGATATCACCGCCTCCAGCGACGGCCGCGTGGTCGACAAAAGCTGGGTGTCGCGCGTGGCGGAAGTGATCGATATTCCCTTCTGCGTGGCGGGCGGCATCAAAAGCGAAGAGGATGCGGCGCGTATTCTGGCGTTCGGCGCCGACAAAATCTCCATCAACTCCCCTGCGCTGGCCGATCCTGAACTGATCACCCGCCTGGCGGATCGCTTCGGCGTGCAGTGCATCGTGGTAGGCATCGATACTTGGTTCGACGAAGCCACCGGCAAATATCACGTTAATCAGTATACCGGCGACGAGGCGCGCACCCGCGTCACGCAGTGGGAAACCCTGGCGTGGGTCGAAGAGGTGCAAAAGCGCGGCGCTGGCGAAATTGTACTGAACATGATGAACCAGGATGGCGTGCGCAACGGCTACGATCTGGTGCAGCTGAAAAAGGTGCGCGACGTTTGTAAGGTGCCGCTGATCGCCTCAGGCGGCGCGGGCACCATGCAGCACTTTCTCGACGCCTTTGAGCAGGCGAACGTCGACGGCGCGCTGGCCGCCTCGGTGTTCCATAAGCAAATTATCAATATCGGCGAGCTGAAAAGCTTCCTGAAAGAGAAAGAAGTGGAGATTCGCGCGTGTTAACCAGAGAACAGCTGGCCCAGCTTGACTGGGTCAAAACCGAGGGCATGATGCCCGTGATCGTGCAGCACAACGTCTCCGGCGAGGTGCTGATGCACGGCTATATGAACCAGGACGCGCTGGCGAAAACCCTGAGCGACGGCAACGTCACCTTTTTTTCGCGCACCAAACAGCGTCTCTGGACCAAAGGCGAAACCTCCGGCCATTTCCTCAAGGTGATAAGCATTACGCCGGACTGCGACAACGATACGCTGCTGGTGCTGGCGGACCCCATCGGCCCGACCTGCCATCGCGGCACCTCCAGCTGCTTTTCGCCCGCCGCACCTGACTGGGTGTTTCTGCATCAGCTGGAGCAGCTGCTGGCGTCGCGCAAAAGCGCCGATCCGGCCAGCTCCTACACCGCGCAGCTCTATGCCAGCGGCACCAAGCGCATCGCGCAAAAAGTCGGCGAAGAAGGCGTCGAGACCGCGCTGGCGGCCACGGTGAACGATCGCTTTGAGCTGACCAACGAGGCCTCCGACCTGCTTTATCACCTGATGGTGCTGCTGCAGGATCAGGATCTCGATCTGAGCGCCATCATCAATAACCTGCGCGCGCGGCATAAATAGCGGTGCAATATGTTGCTCAATATCGGCTGACAACGCGAATATTGAGCAACATACTTCTCATTTTCAGGATCCGGCTATGACCACCCATGACAAATTAATTGCCCTGCTGGAACAGCATCAGGCGCGCTATCAGCTGATGGGCCATGAGCCGACCGGCAAATGCGAAGCGGTGGCGGCGATCCGCGGCACCGCGGTCGGCCAGGGCGCGAAGGCGCTGGTGTGTCATGTCAAAGGTAACGGCGTCAAACAGCATGTGCTGGCGGTGCTGCCGGCCGATCAGCAGGCGGATTTAGCCAGAGTGGCGGAAGCGGTAGGTGGCCGACGCGCCTCGCTCGCCAGTCCGGCTGAGGTCGATACGCTGACCGGCTGCGTGTTCGGCGCCATTCCGCCCTTCTCGTTTCATCCCGATCTCAGGCTGGTGGTCGATCCGCTGCTGTTCGCGCGCTTTAGCGAGATCGCCTTCAACGCCGGACGGCTCGACAGGTCGGTAATATTGAACACGGAAGATTACCGCCGCCTCTGCAATGCTAACGTAGTGAAAATAATCCAGTAATTGTCATCGTGGTAGCTGGCAGGTACTCTGCTTTATTCAACATCACGATAAAAGAAGAGACTATGACCACTCCTGGCTTCTCACGTCTGCGCGCCGCGCTGATGACCGCTCTACTGGCAGGCTGCGCCTTTGGCGCGCAGGCAAAAATCGATCAGGTACGCTTCGCCGTCGATCCCACCTATCCGCCGTTTGAATCCAAAACGCCGCAGGGCAAGCTGGTCGGTTTCGATATCGACCTGGGCAACGCCCTGTGCCAGCAGATGCAGGCGAAGTGCGTCTGGGTGGAGAGCCAGTTCGACGGCATGATCCCGGCACTCAAGGCGCGTAAATTCGACGCTATCCTCTCCGATATGGGCATCACCGAAGAGCGCCTGAAGCAGATCGACTTTACCGTGCCGCTCTACGACACCCATACGCAGCTGGTTGCGCGTAAAGGCTCTGGCCTGCTGCCGACCGCCGAGTCGCTGAAGGGCAAAACCGTCGGCGTCGAGCAAGGCACCGTGCAGGAGCGCTACGCGCGCGCCAAATGGCAGCCGTTCGGCGTTAACGTGGTGCCCTACGGCGATCAGGCCCAGGTGGAGAGCGATCTGATTTCCGGACGGCTTGATGCGGTCTTCACCGATGCGGCGCAGGCGGCGATCGGTTTCCTGAAGCATCCGCAGGGCAAAGATTTCGAGCTGGCCGGCCCGATTGTGCAGGATCCGATTATTGGGCCTGGAACGGCGATTGGCCTGCGTAAAGGCGACAGCGAGCTGAAGAGCGCGCTGGACAGCGCCTTCGCTGAAATCAAAAAGAACGGCACCTTCGACAAGATTCAGAAGCACTATTTCGCGACCGATATTTCCATTCAGCAGTAGTCTGAGGCGACCCGAGTGGTCGCCCGCTTTGATTCGGCACTATACTTTTCTTCATTTCCTGGGCGCAGTTGCGCCCTCTTCTAAATGACAGGACAATCAGCGCCCTATGCATCAACAACATCATCCCCTTCTCAGCGCCTCGCTGGGCACTCAGCGCGAAATCGTCAGCTTCCACTTCGGCGAAGAAAAATATAAACAGGTCTATATTCAGGCGTCGCTGCACGGCGACGAGATCCCCGGCATGGCGGTCGCCTGGTTTCTGAAGCAGAAGCTGATGGCGCTGGAGTCCGCCGGCAGGCTGCGCGCCGGCTTTACGCTGGTGCCGGTAGCCAATCCGCTGGCGCTGAGCCAGCACTGGCACGGCACCCATCTGGGACGTTTTCACAGCGAGTCGGGCCAGGACTTCAACCGTCGTTTCCCTGCGCTGGGCGAGAAGCTGGCGGCAGAGCTGGCGGGTTCGCTGACGCCGAACGAAGGCGACAATAAACGGCTGATCCGCGACGCCATCGATCGCCATTACCGAGATGTGATTGCCAAAACCGAACTGGAAGCGCAGCGCTTTACCTTAATGCGCATGGCAAGCCAGGCAGATTTGATGATTGATTTGCACTGCGACTGGGAAGCCCTGACACACCTCTACACTACGCCGCACGCCTGGCCGGATATTGAGCCGCTGGCGCGCTGGCTGGGCAGCGAAGTGCAGCTGCTGGCGCAGATTTCCGGCGGCGAGCCGTTCGACGAAGCCTGCTGCGAACCCTGGCTAACGCTGGCGCAGCGCTTCGGCGATCAGTATCCGATGCCGCGCGGCCTGCTGCCGGTAACGCTGGAGCTGCGCGGCGTGCGCGACGTCGATCCCGATCAGGCTGAGCAAGATGCGGAGGCGATTATTAACGCGCTGCGCGAAAGCGGCTATATCGCAGCGGAGAGTCCGACCGTGTCGGCGGAAGTGGCGGCGCCGGTCATTGGCGGCGACGAGCTGGCGCTGGTGACGGCCAATGCCGAGGATATCGCGGGCATGACCGAAAGCAGCGCGGCGGCCAGCGCGCTGGAAGCGGTGGACGTCCCGGAAGAGAGCGGCGTGATTAAGCCGCGCCATACCGAAGGCGCAGGTGCGGTTTCCCCTGCCCTCAAACATCCCGCTACGCCGCTGGCTGGCTGCGAATATATTCACTCGCCGGTATCGGGACTGATTCTGCACCGCAAAAAGCTGGGCGCACATATCCGTCCGGGCGAAGTGGTGGCAGAGGTGGTGGATCCGGTAACGGACGTTATTACGCCGCTGGTGGCGGAATTCGGTGGCGTGCTGTACGCGCGGCACTGGACGAAGTTTGCGACGGCGGGAATGCTGGTGGTCAGGCTGGCGGGGGAAGATGAGGTGAGGAGCGGGGATTTGCTGGTAGGGTGAAAAAAAGGCTTCCTTATGGAAGCCTTTTTGCTGTTTAGTCCAGCCACTCAGTGTGGAACACACCCTCTTTATCGATGCGCTTATAAGTATGCGCGCCGAAGTAGTCGCGCTGCGCCTGAATCAGGTTAGCAGGCAGCACTTCTGAACGATAGCTGTCGTAGTAAGCGATAGCGGCAGAGAAGGTCGGCGTCGGGATACCGTTCTGCACGGCATAGGCCACGACGTCACGCAGCGCCTGCTGGTATTCGTCAGCAATGTTTTTGAAGTACGGCGCCAGCAGCAGGTTGGCGATATTGGCGTTTTCTGCATAAGCATCGGTAATCTTCTGCAGGAACTGTGCGCGAATGATGCAGCCAGCGCGGAAGATTTTAGCGATTTCGCCGTAGTGCAGATCCCAGTTGTACTGCTCGGAAGCGGCACGCAGCTGAGAGAAGCCCTGTGCATAGGAGACGATTTTGCCCAGATAGAGTGCGCGACGCACCTTCTCAACAAATTCCGCTTTGTCACCGGTAAAGGCCTGGGCCTGCGGGCCGCTCAATACTTTAGAGGCGGCAACGCGCTGCGTTTTCAGCGAAGAGAGGTAACGCGCGAATACGGATTCAGTGATCAGTGACAGCGGCTCGCCGAGATCCAGCGAGCTCTGACTGGTCCACTTGCCGGTGCCTTTGTTAGCGGCTTCATCCAGGATGACGTCAACCAGGTAGTTACCCTCTTCATCTTTCTTAGTGAAGATATCCTTGGTGATGTCGATCAGGTAGCTGCTCAGCTCGCCGTTGTTCCACTCGGTGAAGGTTTTCGCCAGCTCTTCATTGCTCAGACCCAGCGCGCCTTTTAACAGCGCATAGGCTTCTGCGATCAGCTGCATGTCGCCATATTCGATGCCGTTGTGCACCATCTTCACATAGTGGCCAGCGCCGTCCGGACCGATGTAGGTCACGCAGGCTTCGCCATCTTCAGCGCGGGCAGCGATTTTATCCAGGATTGGCGCAACCAGCTCGTAAGCTTCTTTCTGACCGCCAGGCATGATAGACGGGCCTTTCAGCGCGCCTTCTTCACCGCCGGAAACGCCGGTGCCGATGAAGTTAAAGCCCTGCTCAGACAGCTCTTTGTTGCGACGGATGGTATCTTTGTAGAAGGTGTTGCCGCCATCGATCAGGATATCGCCTTTATCGAGGTGCGGAGTCAGGGAGGCAATCGTTTTGTCAGTCGCTTCGCCCGCCTGCACCATCAGCAGGATACGGCGCGGTTTCTCAAGGGACTCCACAAACTCTTCGATGGTGTAGTAAGGCGCCAGTTTTTTGCCTTCGTTCTCTGCGATGACTTCATCAGTCTTTTCGCGAGAGCGGTTGAAGATAGAGACGGTGTAACCGCGGCTTTCAATGTTGAGAGCCAGGTTACGTCCCATTACTGCCATACCTACAACGCCGATCTGTTGCTTGGACATTATTTACTCCTGTCTTGGGTCTCGCAAGGTGTTACCAGTAACACCGATTATACGCGATTGATATATTAACCTAACAATAAGCAGCATTGGTAGAAAATGATGCTTTAGGTAAATGATTTTTAAGGTGATATATAAAAACAGCCATCAATACTCAAAAATATCTATAAAACAGAATCTAATATGCCATTCAAAAAGATATATTCTTTGTTTTTCTAAGAGCCATGACATAGTTACTAACTAAAAATTATTCAATTTGAAGCAGAACTTAATTTCCGCTTGAAAAAGCGTTTAAAGCATCAACTAAATATTTAAAATTAGAGGTTTTCATTTAGTAAAAGAGACTGAATTTCTTTTAACTTAAATTGACGCTCAGACAATGTAGCAGAATCAAAGGGCTGAACTTCAATCCCATATAAATCCTTTGCATTAACCAAAAGTGTAGAATAAACTCCGGAAAGAATTTTTATGTTTTTTGCATTTTTGAATAAAAAAACATCAGATATTGGCGAGTCATGCTCTATGTACTTAAAGTTAATTTCATTAGAACATTTCAAGTGGTCAAGCAACTTTTCATCCACTGAGAACCTTGTATGTCCTAATAAAATAACATTAAAACCTTTTATAGAAAAACCTTTAATGATGTTGAAATATTCTTCTATCATCAGTAAATTATGGTTTTCATCGGGAAATCCGCCATGCCCAATTATAACTACATTATTATCTCCTTCAATTAATGGCACCCTATAACATCTACTTATAACTTCTATTTTTTCAATAATCTTACTTATCTTTACTGGCAATGAATTGAGTTCATATTTTTGATTATAGATATAAGGGTGCAAACAAAAATAAAAGTCGCCGGGCAAAAACTGATCATTATAAAACTGATAATAGCTAGTCAAACCTTCTTCATAATAATGATACTTTTCAGACGAAAAGGCGAAGGAAACTGTTAAGAACATTTCAGGGAAAGGGGAAAAGACAATATCAAAAGAGTTTACATTATGTCTATAATTTATCTTTTGCGCATAAAAATCTTCGTGGCCTATAAAGTCAATACCTTTCCATTCATGTAATCTATTGGCCCATAATCGATTACTATCCACTGATTGCCGATCAATCGTTATCAATAAATAGTCTTCGTAATGCAAGTCATTTTCGCCTGCAATGACCGATGCTAATAAAGTTGAATAGAATCCTGTCGAAATAAAAAGCCTTTTTTTCATAAAACAGCCTTAATTTAACGCATCCGCATTATAATGTATTTAGCAAACCGAAAACTCTTTATAATGACTGAAAAAAATATTTTATTATATCTCGTTTTAACTATAGCTTTACTACGTTCGTATTCATCCTCATATACAGCTTCTGATTGTTTATTTTGGAGAATGCTATAATATAAAGAGCAAGACTGATCATTAGCCTGTGCTTCATGTAAATATAAGTATTTAAAATTAGTTATTTTATTTTTATTCCATTGAAGAATTTTAGGATGCCTATAATTATTTTTAATCGTCAGCTGATATAAAGAGGCATCCATTTTGTGAAAAGCAAATCGATTACTCGCTCTTATGATATAGTCCCACACGGGAAAATCGCAATTACTTTCCTTTAAATAACCTACTTTACTCGTTATATTTTTGGGAAATAAAAACGATAGAGAACTTATAGTTGGCCTGTTTAAAATGTTGTTAAATGAAAGGAATTCATCATTAGAAGGGTGTTTTTTTATTCCTGCTAACAATGGCCTTTTCAAAAAGGTAAACTCATAATTCATCATTACTTGAGAGTAAAATAACTCAGGATTACCTTCTGAATAATGTTCAGCAACATACGTAAAATAATCTTCTTTTATGCTATCAAATTGCTCAATAAATATTATGTAATCACCATTAGCAGTTCTAAACCCAATATTCATTGCAGTCGCATAGCTTTTACAGCTATCTATATACAAAATAGTAATATTTTGATGATGTCCGGAAAAGTGTTTACTTTCAAATTCGGATAAGAGTTGTTTATTTTCTTCAGAAGAGATAATTACTAATTCCCAGTGAGGATAAGACTGGCGAACTAACGAATAGAAAGTATTCTCAAAATGGACAAATTTATCAGTAAGAACTGTTACTACTGAAAATAAAATTCGTTTATTATCATTCATGTCAATGCTCAAAAGCGGCGAATAATCGCCGCTCAGTTTCAGAAGTTGATTTTCAGCTTTCGTAAAATTTTGGCAATAAGTCTTTTATTGAGCTTAAGTTTTACTCCAAATACTTTTACTAAAATAAATCCGCCGTTTATTTTATAGGTTATTTTACCAGCATATTTTTCAATAATTTTATCTTGAGAACTCATCGGTGCATGTGGATTAAGCTTGCGATAGCCCCAATAATAATCTTTTAATGGGTGAACACAAGTTAACGTCCATGGTTTTCGCCTGTCTGTAAAATGTAAGATACCGATGTCTTGCACCGCTTCTGATTCTTGATTAGGACTATATTTCCTTTCCAAATCATTAGCAGTAAACATTCTGCTATTAACATTCCATTTTAGGGGAAGAATTTTAGTTTCATTCTTAAAAGTAATGTTTAAAATATCTTGATCCTGAAGACTGATTTCTCGGTTATTGATGTAAAAATTTATCATGTAATCAATAAATACATCTTCATATTTTTCGCGGATTCTCTGCAAATCAAAAACAATCATACCCGCATTAAAGTAGTTATTATCTGCCCCAAGTAAAAGACGTCGGGATTGTAAAACACCACCTTCATCGAGTGAAGCTCCAATGCATTTACCTTCTAGAGGCTCTAGCCATAACTTCGCAATATCATCAAGGCAGATCATATCCGAATCTAAATAAATAACCTTATTTACATTTGGCAATACTTTGTGTATTACTAAACGATAGTATGTATTTAAAGAAATATATGACCGGTTAAGAGGCACTGATACAAAAAGCTCGGGATCAATTTCAACAAAATCGATCGAAATATTCGATTTTATATTAGTTTTTAAAAGCGTCCTTTTCTCATCTGTTAAATTTTTATCACAAAGAATATGAAAACTTATTCTTTGTTTAGGGTGTGCATTGTCAACAATTGATTCGATTGTAGCACTAGCGTGAGCATAATAGCGATCATCAAAAGACATACAAATGTTTATAGGTTCAGCAAGTAATTTTTTTTCTTCTTTCTTTTTATTTTCAATTCTATAAACAATATCTTCTAAATTCAACTTTGGTGATTCAGCTAGATACATCAACCCTGCAGTTCGTACTTTGATATTTTTGTACGCACGTCTAGCATATAATACATACGCGTTTACAAGTCTTTCTGCAATAAAGCCCCATATCCTGGATTGGTATGAATCATAATTAGATATATCTATTCTTGATTCAGCTTTTTCTAATACTCCAAAAAGAAACTCACAATATTCATTATAATATTCCCGCTTCATTATGGCGATATTGGCAAAAAAACATGAGGTTGAATACATTGACTCTAACAATGGTAAGTAGAACTGCGGGTAACTCTCCTTAACAATTTCGGCCACGATGTCTAGATCTTTACGATAGTGGTCTAACGCATATTGTTCATAGTTCGACATGATTTTCCAGGGTAGTCCGACGGGATGTACATTCCAGACGGGCCCCGTAATGATATCTTGTTCACCGCACATAGCTTTAATATGCTCAGGATCAAGCTTGTGTTCCTGAACAATCTCTTCATCAAGCTTATTAATGACGTCATAATCGCCATGGGATTTAAAAGAGAGATATCTTCTATAGTGCATTAAGCCATAGTAATCAGCATCGTCATTTTTCCAGGCCCAATATATGGCTGTCAGCTCGCACCATGACTTATTTTTATGAGATATATTATCTCCAGTATCATCACCAATACAATAATCAAGTTTATTATCAGATAAAGCGCGTCCAACCTGAATTGGAATTATACATTCGTTCTTTATATATGGTGAACTCTTATGATGACAAACATAAATTTTGACATTAGGATTAGATGACACGTCGACCTCTAGATGAAAATTAAATTAAATTAAGGTAAATTAATTTTGTTTTATTAAAGACGGATTGCAAACTGAAGCGTTCTTCAACTATCTTTCTGCCATTGGTACCCATTTTACATCTGAGCTCGGGATCAGACAATAGCAAAAAAAGTTTCTCTTTAAACTCTTCAGCATCATTCTTTTTTATGACATATCCATTGATAGAATCCTTTATTATACTGCTGCAACCACCGCTATCATATACAACACAAGCTCTTCCTATTGCAGCACCTTCGATTAATATTCTGGGAACCCCCTCAAAATAAGTTGAAGGTAATGCTACTATATTACTTTCAGCAATTAATTCGGGTACATCATCGCGCTTACCAAGCCAGTTGATTAAACCCAGATTATGCCATTTATTTATTCGCTCAATAGGAATGGCATCACTATCATCTTTAACTTCGATACCAGCAACATTTAAAATAAAATCAATGCCCTCTGACAACATCTCTTTTTTGATATTTACTAATACCTCCAAACCTTTGGATTTAAGTAGTCGACTGGCAAATAATACAACTGGAGGTTTGTTGTTTTTTTCAGCAATATAATTGTAATTATTAATAAGATCCACACCAACTCCATCAATGACAAAACATTGATGCTTTGAGATATTCGTAAGGCTTCTCAGCAAATTCATATCATGGTCATGCTCAAATATAAGTCTGCTTTTGGCATTTCCAAAGATGAAGTTGTATAGTTTCCGCACAAAAAAATTTAGCGTTTTATAAAGAGGATCCTGCTTCATAAAGACTCTACCAAGGCCAACAAAGCTTGCTACAAAAGGTCTTGCTAATAGTCTTGAAAAAATACCGCCAATAAGGATAGGCTTAATTGTTATTGAGTGTAAAATATCAGGGCGGATTTTTCTTATAATCAAAAATATGTTTAACATATCTTTCAATGACGAGAAAACATTTAAAGACCTTTCATGCATCCCACTCTCGTAACAGTTCATACCAACTCTTGTCAAAAATGCTTTTTCCTCCCTTGTAAAATGCCCAATGACATAAACTTCGAATCCATCATCTAAAAATAATTTTGCTCTATCAAACCAATGTAATTTAAAATACCAGCCTGAATTTATAAAAAAACAAATTTTCTTTTTCATTCATATACCACTAGTGGTTACGACCACCTGTTTTTTTCACTCCGTGAAAAATCCCTTTTAACAAATAAGCATAGTAATTTTTCTTGTGCCTACATTTGAGTCCATTGATAGCATACTTTATCAGTCTAACGCATTTAGATGTGGTGCTAAAAAAATCCTTGCCTGGGAAGTACTTTTCATATAGAAAAAGATTTCTTGATAAATAATATATCTTCCATTCCTGCCCATCCCAACTATTATTTTCCTTAATATCATGAATGAAATTTAGTTCGGGATGATAAAATATTTCATAGCCATGAGACGTAAGGTTGTAGGAAAAAAACACGTCGTCATAATATATAAATAGATCTTGCTGGATGTACATGTAATTATTAGCCAAAACTTTTTTTGAAATGATGCATCCAACAAAAGAAAATGTTAATGCTTTTTCTTCTACATCAGGATGGACAATATAATTTTGAGGGTAGCGAATATAGTCCAAATTATCTGATAACGTAACGGTTCTTTTTTTCCAGGGTAAATTCATTTTGCAAATTTTGCCTTCTGGCGTTCGAACCTTACTACAATATATATCCTTTCCACTTTTATCAATACTTGAGAACGTGCTTATAAAATCATCAGCCGGATAAGCATCGTCGTCAAAGAAAACTATCCATTCGGTTTCCAAATTTTTTGATATATATTCAGAACCTAGTCGAAACCCCCCTGCCCCACCGTTATTACTTTTACTATGGAGAATAGTTATATTTTCATCATTTATAGCACTTAGCCAATTTTCCGTACCGTCAGTGGAAGCGTTGTTGACTATTACTATATGATAAAATGGCAACTTCTTGGTTGCCATTAACGTTTTTTTTAATTTACTGAGTCGATTGTATGTTACAATCAGAGCAGTTATATTCATCTTACAGGAACTGCGAATGAAGGCGTTTTAATACCCTCTTTGATATTATTTAAATACAAGCGTGAGATATTTAATGCTTCTGCTATTGTAACATCCATATCCAGATATCTGTAAGTTCCAAGGCGACCGATAAAGGTCACACGCTCTTCTTTTTCAGCCAATTGAACATATTTATCAAGCATTTCCATTTCGCCGACTTGCCGAATTGGATAATAAGGAATGTCATCTTCACCACAACTTCTGCTGAACTCTTTATAGCAAACAGATTCGGCATGTTTTTCCCATGGAGCAAAGTATTTATGCTCTGTTATTCTTGTGAACGGAACGTCTTTTTCACAGTAGTTCATAACAGCACACCCTTGGTAGTCACCCTGATAATAGAATTTTTCAAAATCAAGAGTTCTATAACCTAGTCGTCCATAAATATGTCCATAATATGCATCTAAAGGACCACTGTAAAAAACATGATCGTAAGCTTCTGCGGTATTCTTTTCGAAAAAAGTTTCTAATTTTGTCTCAATATTTTCATGAGCCAATAAATTTTCCACTATTTCTGTATAACCATTTTTAGGCATACCTTGATATTTATGATTGAAATAATTATCATCATAATTAAACCTTACAGGCAGCCTTTTGAGTATTGAGGCAGGCAAATCTGCAGGAGTTAATCCCCACTGTTTGATAGTATATCCTTTAAAAAAAGCTTCGTATAACTCTCGTCCTACAAAGCGCAAAGCTTGCTCTTCAAATGATTGGGGATCAGTAATATTAGATTCGCCCTTGCCTTCAATATATTTTTTAGCTTCATCAGGCGAGAGAGTTAGACCAAAAAATTGATTGATTGTATGCAAATTAATTGGTAGCGAAAAGACCTTACCCGCTACTGTTGCCTTTACGCGATTTACATAAGGCATCATTTCAGTGAATTTGTTTAAATAACTCCATACCTCTTCATTATCAGTATGAAATATGTGAGGGCCATAAGTATGTACAGTCACTCCGGTTTTCATGTCGACTTCACTGTAGCAGTTACCTGCGACATGCTTTCGAGCGTCAACTACTGTAACTTTAATTCCATTTTCAGCTAATTCTCTTGCTATGACCGCACCTGAAAAACCGGCACCAACTACTAAAACATTTTTAATCATCACTTATTCCTTAAAACCATCACTGCATAAATTTTTTATAATCAGCAATTACACTTTTGCTGTCGCCTATTCTTCTAACTTTATGATTCTCAATCCATATAACTCGATTGCAAACTTTTTCTATATCGCCCATGCTATGGCTAACAAAAAGAATCGTAACACCTTTTTCTTTGAAATCATTAATAGTATTTATGCATTTCTTTTGAAAGCTTATATCCCCAACTGCCAAGACTTCATCTATTATAAGTATATCTGGATCTACCTGCGTAATAACCGAAAATCCCAGCTTAGCTAACATCCCACTTGAATACACTCTTATTGGCTCATCAATAAACTCGCCAAGTTCAGAAAACTCAATTATTTTGTCTATTCTTTTATTAAGTTCTTTACGCCTGAGGCCTAATAAAGTTGCATTCAGCCTAATATTTTCTCTCCCTGTTAATTCAGGATGGAAACCTCCGCCAAGCTCCAACATTGAAGCCACTCTTCCATTTACTATAACCCTGCCACTTGTTGGCTTAATCACTCCAGCAACCAATGAGAGTGATGTACTTTTGCCTGCACCATTTCGCCCAATAAGCGCTACAGATTCTCCTTTCTGTACCTGAAAAGAAATATCTTCTATTGCAAGATATGAACGCCCAGAAAGCATTGATAATGCGCGTTTCGGGTTAAATATGAGTTCCTTAATACCTGAGCCTATATGATGATAAAGCGGGTATCTTTTGGTTACACTTTTAAATTCAATTGCCACAGTCATTACAATATCTCAGCAAAGCGGAATTTTAATTTATTAAAAACCCATACACCAGCAATTAACATTATTACTGCAGAAACGTATATATGCAGAAGCGTAATATAATTTATTATTCCATGCATAAACATGTCTCGCCAGGATATTATTAACAGTGAAAGCGGATTGACGCTTATAATCCATCTATATGCTTCGGGAATCATATCAATAGAGTATAAAATTGGTGTGCAATAAAACATTAACATTATCCCAAGACTTATAAACCGTTCAAGATCTCGGAAGAAAAGATTTAGAGTTGAAAGTAACAAAGCCAATCCATACGTTAATAGCATTTGTCCAAAACCAATCAAAGGTATTCCCCAAAGCCAGGACACGGAAGGCCGCATGTCGTAGATGTAAAGAAATACAATTATCACCGGAATTGTGCAAAGAAAATGCAAAAACTCCATCAACACATTACTAAAAGGTATCACTGATCTTGGGAAAACCGTTTTCTTTATTATCTGCGCATTGGCTATGAAAGAGAAAAGAGAATTACTTGCTGAACTTGCAAACCACTGCCAGGGAAATAAACCTGTTATCAGAAAAATTGTATAATTTGGTATCTGAACTCGCATAACAAGTTTAAATATAAAGTAATAAATCATTGCAAAAAGTAGAGGATTAGCTATCGACCAAAGATATCCCAAAAAGCTGCTTTTATAGCGTACTTTTAACTCTTTTTCTGTAATAACCGTGACAAGATCAATTAGATATCCGAAGTTATACTTCATATTTTGCTCAAATGTGCCTATGAATGTTATGGCTTGCTTGCTATTAAGGTGCTATAGCTTAGAAAAAACAATGCTACCGCCCCTGGCCTGCAGCAACCAGTAAAGATTTTAATCTCTCAGCCCTGTAAACATACCATCAACTGGTATAGCCTGAGATTGAAACTAGAAATCACATTGGAAAATTCATGATTACCTAATTTTTAAGTTCAAGAAGATAAATCTTAAACCTTATTATTCCAACAATAACCAGTCATCTGCCTGAAATCCTAACATTTTCATTGCTAATGCGAAAGAAGATGCGCTTCTTATCGAAGAATTAATAGCCAACTCCCTACAAAACAAAAAGCCTGTCAATTGACAGGCTTTTTTCTTATAAAGAAAATCTATTTGAATCCGTTAGGATTTTTCGACTGCCAGTTCCACGTATCCCGCATCATCTCTTCGATCCCGCGCGTCACGCGCCAGTCCAGCTCTTTATCTGCCAGGCTCGCATCGGCCCAGAAGGCCGCCAGGTCACCGTCGCGACGCGGTTTGATCTCGTAAGGAATCTGCTTACCGGACGCCGCTTCAAACGCCTTGATCATCTCCAGCACCGAATAGCCTTTACCCGCACCGAGATTGTAGGCCTTGTAACCTTCAACCTTCGGTAAATGATCCAGCGCTTTCAGATGCCCTTCCGCCAGGTCGACAACGTGGATGTAGTCGCGCTGGCAGGTGCCGTCCGGCGTCGGGTAATCGCCGCCGAACACGCCGAGCTGCGGCAGACGGCCAATCGCCACCTGCGCGATATAGGGCAGCAGGTTGTTAGGAATGCCGGTCGGGTCTTCGCCGATCTCGCCAGACTCGTGCGCGCCGACCGGGTTGAAGTAGCGCAGCGCGATGGCCTTGAATTTTGGTTCGGCGAAGGCGAAATCGCGCATCACAAACTCAATCATCAGCTTGGAGGTGCCGTAAGGGCTGGTGGTGCCGCCAATCGGCGTGGTTTCCACGTAGGGAACCGGCGCGTCGGCGCCATACACGGTGGCGGAAGAGCTGAAGATAAAGTTATAGACGCCTGCGGCGCGCATCTCTTCCAGCAGCACCACGGTGCCGGCAACGTTGTTCTCGTAGTACTCCAGCGGCATGCGGGTTGACTCCCCTACCGCCTTCAGCGCGGCGAAATGAATCACCGCCGCGATATCGTTGCTGGCGAACAGATCGCGCAGGCAGGCGCGGTCGCGAATATCGCCTTCAACGAAGGTCGCTTTTTTACCCGCCAGCTTCTCAACGCGATGAATCGCCTCGCGCGAGGCGTTGCACAGGTTATCCAGTACTACAACGTCGTCGCCGCGCTGCAATAACGCCAGCACCGTATGCGAGCCGATGTATCCCGCCCCGCCCGTTACCAAAATAGCCATGTGTGCTCCTGTCTAAGCTGCCGCGTCGGTGCGCGGCAAAACGTGAGAAACGATTATTTTGCCAGAATTTTCTCAATGGCGGCGCGGAAATCCTGCCCCATGCCGTTGCTGCGCAGGCCGTAAGTCACAAACGCCTGCATATAGCCGAGCTTACGACCGCAGTCGAAGCTGCGACCGGTCAGCAGTGCGGCGTCGACCGGCTTCTTCTGGCTCAGGCTGGCGATAGCGTCGGTCAGCTGAATACGGCCCCAGGCGCCCGGCTCGGTGCGCTCAAGCTCGCCCCAGATATCGGCAGAGAGTACATAGCGGCCAACCGCGGCCAGATCGGAGTTCAGCGGCGCCGGCTCATCAGGTTTCTCGACGAAATCGGTGATGGTGCTGACGTCGCCCGGGTTATCCAGCGGCTGCTCGGTGGTGATAACGGAGTACTCAGAGAGATCGGCGGTCGGCATATGCTGCGCCAGCACCTGGCTGTGGCCGGTCTCTTCGAAACGCGCCACCATCGCGGCGAGGTTGTAGCGCAGGTGGTCGGCGGTGGAGTCATCCAGCAGCACGTCCGGCAGCACCACAACAAAAGGGTTGTCGCCAATCATCGGGCGGGCGCACAGGATAGAGTGGCCCAGACCCAGCGGCTGCGCCTGGCGCACGTTCATAATGGTCACGCCCGGCGGGCAAATTGACTGCACTTCGCTCAGCAGCTGACGTTTTACGCGCGCTTCGAGCAGCGCTTCCAGCTCGTAAGTGGTGTCGAAGTGGTTTTCCACCGCATTTTTGGAAGCATGGGTGACCAGCACGATCTCTTTGATGCCTGCAGCAACGCACTCATCAATGATGTATTGAATCATCGGCTTATCAACGACAGGCAGCATCTCTTTTGGAATTGCTTTCGTCGCCGGGAGCATATGCATACCGAGACCCGCAACCGGGATTACTGCTTTAAGCTTGGTCATATTTTTTCCATTTCATGAAGTGAATACGTGCGGTCGATTATGCAGGATCGGCCAGAACTGCAAGTATAATCTTTATCCGAAAATCCGACACTAAATGCCTGTCATCCCTTAGAAATTCATCTTTTTCCCACTGTTCAGGCGTGCCATAAAGTGAGCAAAGACAAGCGCTAACCGCCGGGTTAAAACCTGCGTGGAGAGCGCCGTTCGACAAAGGTTAATGCCAGGCTAAAAAAGACTCGGGCGGCACGCTGGCCGCCCGAGAGGAAGCGCGCCAATCAGAGCCAGCCTTCGAACCACTCGGGCCTGACAAACAGGTTGAAATGGGCTACCAGCGCGATGACCGCGATAAATATCGCCGACACCGACACCCACTGTCGCGCATAGGGCATAAAGCGAATGCCGATCACCGGCCTGATAAAGAACGGGTGCGCGAAGGCGGAGATCAACACCTGCGAGATCGAGAGCGTCAGCGCCACATAAAGCACGTTCGGCCAGATAAAGGTGGTCGCCAGCACCGCCAGCACCACCAGACTCGCCACCACATTCCAGTAAAACTCAACGCTGGTGCGCCCGTTTGCCTGCGAAATCGCGCCGGTCAGCCCGCCCATCGGCCGCAGCATGCCGAACAGCAGCATCAGCGGGATCAGATGGTAGACCTGCTCGTGCGATGCGCCATACAGCACGCGCACAATCACCGGCGAGAGAATGCCGATGGCGAGGTACATCGCGCTGCTGAACAGCATGATGACGAAGGTGCCCTTCAGGAACAGTTTCTTTAGCTGCTCCGGATCCTGCTGCTTCTCGGCGAAGCGCGGCAGCGCCAGGCGGTTGATCACCGGCGACACCAGCTTGAGCGGCTGAAGAATAAGCTCTTTCGCCAGCGAGTAGATGCCGAGCATCTCGGCGCCCATCACCTTGCCGACAATCAGGGCATCCGCCTGGGTGCGCAGCTGGTTAATGGTCTGCGAGCCGAGCTGATAGATGCCGTAGCGCACCGCGCTGACAAAGGTGGCTTTATCAAACTCCCAGGTCGGCCGCCACGCCTTCTCGCCGAAAGCCATCAGGCAGAGGATGCGGGTAAAGGCGTTGATAAACAGGCCGAGGATCGCCGCAGCGACCGTCAGCGAGGTGAAGTAGAGCATCGACACGGTGCAGGCGAACGCAAACAGTTTGGTGGCCATCTCGATTTTCGCCAGCAGCACCATACGTTTGGTTTTGATGTAGTGCGCCTGATACTGCGACAGGTGCCCCAGTACCAGGAAGTTGAGGCTGGTGAGCATAATCAGCCCCACCAGCTCCGGCAGGTGATAGAACCAGGCGATGGGATACGCGACGCCAATCAGGATCAGACCGGTTACCAGGCTCAGCGACACGTTGACCCAGTAAATGGTGCTCTGCTCGCGTCGGGTAATCTCCTGGCGATGCACGATATAGCTGCTCATCCCCATATCCTGCAGCACGGTGGCGACCGCCAGAATCGCGTTAACGATCGCCAGCAGCCCCAGCTCGTGCGCTTCCAGCTTGCGCGCCAGCACGCTAAGCTGCAGCACCTGTAGCAATGCGGCAAAACAGGTACTGCCAAACAGCCATATCGCCTGTTTTTTCAAACCGCTCACGCCAGCTGCTCCAGCAGCCTCGCCAGCTCGCCGTAGGCGATATGTTGGTTGAACTCCGTTTCGACCTTGCGACGCGCCGCCGCCACGACCGGTGCGACGTCGATATCGCCCTGAGAGAGCCTGAAGAGCGTATCAGCCAGCGCCTCGGCGTCATTTTCCGGCACCAGCCAGCCTGAAACGTTATTCTCAATCAGCTCGGGAATGCCGCTGTGGAAGGTGGATACCACCGGCAGCCCCACCGCCATCGCCTCCATCAGCGCGACCGGAATGCCTTCCATATCGCCATCGGCGGCGGTTTTCGACGGCAGCAGGAAAATATCCGCCTCGCTCAACGCGGCACGGATTTCTTCCTGCGGCTTAAAGCCCGGCATGGTGACGCAATCCTCCAGCCCGGCGTTGGCGATATGCTCGCGCATCATCTCATCCTGATCGCCGTTGCCGATAATGGTGAACTCAAACTGGCCGCCGCGCTGTTTAAGGATCTCGCTGGCCTTTACCGCCACATCGAGCCCCTTCTTCTCGGTGAGACGCGCCACGGAAACAATGCGCAGCGGCGAGTGGAACGCCTGGCGCGGCTCGAAGTTGAACTTCTCCGGCTCGATGCCCATGCGCGTAACGTGGATCTTCTCCGGCGGGCAGCCCATCTCAATCAGCTTGCGCTCCCACAGATGGCTAATCGGCAGCAGCAGCTCGCTCTGTTCGAACAGATTGACGTAATCCTGCTTATGCTCCTCCAGGATGTGGCGACGCGAAATATCCGCGCCGTGGAACACCGTCGCCTGTTTGCCTACCAGCACGCCCAGCTCGCGCAGCTTATTGGCCAGCGCGCCCGCATAGCCGAAGTGCACCAGGAAAACGTCAGCGGTATAGGGCTGGCGAGTATTCGCCACGATAGAGGGCAGCAGCAGCTTACTGGACTGCGCGCCGTAGCGACGCACGTTCAGCGAGCGGATCAGCGCCGGTTTCGCCACTTTCGGCAGCACCAGCTTCAGGCGCTGGTTGAGCTTGTCGAGGTTCGAGACCTTCTCTTCCGGCAGCAGATAGTGGGTGCGCGCCGCCAGTTGATATTCGTCGAAGGCCGCATGACGGTTCACCAGATCGCCCGGGAACACGGAGATAATCTCGACGTCGTAGCCGGCGTCGATAAAATGGGTCACCTGGTTCAGCACGAAGGTCTCAGAGGCGACCGGGAAACGCATGGTGAAAAAAGTCAGTTTCATAGCATTACCCCAATACGTTGAGGATCTCTTCTGTGATCCGGTTACCGACTTCGCGCTCGTGCGCGACCGCCGTATCGACCTGCTGCTTGATGGCGTCGTAATTCGCCAGCACCTCTTTTACTTTGCCGATCAGCGAGCCGTCCATCAGGCTCTTCACGTCGGTCGCCATCTGCGGCAGACCGAGCTGATTCATGACGCCCATCGACTTATGCTCGTAGTTGATAGCCACGGCCGGCGTGCCGAAGTTCATGGAGATAATGGCAGAGTGCAGGCGCGTGCCGATAGTGAGATGGCAGCGGCTCAGCAGAATGCCCAGCTCCAGGTCATTAAACTCATCCATGATGACGTGGTAATTTTCCGGGCGCTCGACGCTGTCACGCAGGGTCAGCGCCACCATGCGATCGTCTTTGGCATAGCTGTCGATGCCGGTGCAGGTGGAGAAGGCGACCACCTGATAGCCTTCGGCGATCATCGCGTTGATCACGCGGCCAAAGGCGGCTTCATACTCTTGCTGCGTCACGCCCAGGCGCTTGTCGAACGGCGCCAGCTCGCGCACGGTAATGGCGATGGTTTTGCGGCTGCTGATGACGCTTTGCCAGTGCAGCAGGTTATGGCTCGGCTGCTCAACGCTGCGCGCGCGCACCAGAAAGGCGGTGTCGACGCCCGGCGCGACGTTGCGCGTGGTGACGCCCTCTTTTTTCATCAGGTCGAGGCTGACCGACTCGCGCAGCACCAGGCTGTCGACGCGGTCAAAAACAAAGTTCGCCAGCGCGTTGACGCGCGGGTTCTGAAAAGGGCCGACCGAGTGGCCAATCAGATAGATCGGCTTTTTCGCCATCAGGGCGCAGAGCGCATGGTCAAACTGCGTCACGCCGTACAGATCGACGAAGAAAGAGCCGCCGACCTGGATAACGGCGTCGTACTGCTTCAGGCTGTCGGCGAAGGTTTGCAGATGTGCCGGTACGGCAAAGGATTTAAACAGGCCGCCTTTGCCCAGATGCGCCATCATAATGTTCGGCATCAGTCGGTTGGCGACCTTACGCTTTACCCTGCCAGCCAGCCCCTTCGCCGCTTTGCTGTTGTGCAAAAACAGCGAGTCCTGCTGAATATCCTGCTGGAGCAAATACCCAGAGCTCGTTGGATAACGGCTGATCGCGTCAATCTCTATATCACTGCGGGCGGCATGTATGGAATCGATCAGCCCGCGGAGAATCGCGCCATCCCCGCGATTCCCACACGTGTGGTTACCCACCAATAAAATTTTCATCAACAACTCCGAAAAATTTCTTTTAATTTTTTACCCGACCGATACCGCTGCGATGCGTCGGGTAAACAAGCCGCCCTGTCCTGACGGGCAAAGTAAACTCTGCGTTCAAAAAAAAACCAATATGCAAGCTAAAAAAAGCTCCAGAGGATGCTGCTCGCGCGCTTCCCTGCGCGCGATAAACGGTTATTAGCCTTTCAGGGCGAAATAGGGCACGGCGCACTGTTCGCCGTTGATCACCATCGAGATAAAGCCTTTCGGCTTGCTGGTGTCCACCTGCCCGGCGTCAAGCGCGCGCGACGCCAGCAGCAGATCGCCCTGCTCGTTGCCGCCGATGCCCGCCTTGCCGTTATGCAGGCTAAAGCGCTGCGGCGCCGCCACGTTGCCGGACGGCGGCGCCGCTTTCTCCATGCTGGCGCTGACGCGCGCGCAGCGGCCGGTGGCGAAGCGATCTTTGCTGGTGGTCTTCATCAGCACTACCGCCGACGGCGTCCAGCCCGCCAGCTTCACGAAGATGCGCACTTCGCTGTCACTGGTGGCGACGTAGCGCACCTCGACGACCGGGCTGCTGCCCTCCGCCGACCAGCTCGCTTCCGCCTTGCTCTTCTTGCGCTGCACCTGGATCACCGCGCGGCCGCCGGTGGAGCGATCGGCGATCGGATTCATCAGCGGCTGGCTGGTACTGCCGTTGCTGAACTCCGACTGGCCGAAGATTTCGATCTCCCAGGCGTCGCCGACAGAGGGCGAATAGAGCGTGCCCAGCTCAAACCACGTCTGCTGGTCGCTGTTGTTCTCCAGCCGCCAGCGCGAGGTGATGTAGTTGTATTTCAGGCTGCCGTCGATGGCGACGCCGTAAGACTCCACGTGCGTCGATCCCATCTCCCAGACGTTGAGCCAGCGCTCGCCCTGATCGGAGTTATCGATCCAGCTACCGGACTGTAGATTGGTCTGGCGCATATTGAGGCGCGAGTTGTGCGCAATCAGCGGGTTTTTACAATCTTCCAGGCTCAGTGCATCGACGATCCACTGACCGTTGGAGATGTCGCCCGGATGGTCGCAGTGCTCAATCCAGCCATTATGAATAATCGACTGGCTGCAGCGCGGCAGGTTAAGCACCATGCCGCCGCGGCAGTTCTGCGCGTTGAAGTTGGAAAGTTCGATAGCAGTGCTGTGATCCCAGGCGCCCGCCTTGCGGCCCGACCAGCCCGCTTTTATCACGTCGCCGGTGCAGCGCGAGGCGTACCACTGGTCGATTTTACAGTCGAGCGTATCCAGCAGGCTGAGCGCGGTGCCGCCCACCGCGTTAAAGCGCAGACAGGCGCCGCGGAAAAACTGGCCGCCGTCGCAGGTGTTGCGGAACAGCCCCTGCTTATTAGGACGCTTGTCGCTGTTGCCGTTGAAGATCAGGTTAGAGATCTCGACCCAGCGCGCGTTGACGTCGAAGACGAATTCCGACTGGCCGTCGGAGACGATGGTGGTGGCTGGGAAGTAGCCGAAGTTGACCATCGCGCCGGAGATGCGGAAAAAGCGGCGCCCTTCGCGGCCAAAGTCGCAGGCGGAGACAAAGAAGGTGCCGGCAGGGAACTGCACGCAGATAGGCTGCTGCGCCTGTTCCGACCACTGGTACATCGCTTTGATGGCAGGCGCGGCGTCGGTTTTGCCGTCGGCGATGGCGCCGAAGTCAAACAGCGACAGACGGTTGAAATCGTCCACTACGCGGCGCCAGTAAAAGCCCTCGCCGGCGAAGTTCACGCCGCCGTCGTCTTTCGCGCTCTGGAAGCTGCCGACAAACTCGCCGCCGCCCACTTCCAGCCCTTCATGCCAGCTTTTCAGCTTGATTTTCGCCCCTTCGAACAGCGGGCGGGTTTTGCGCAGCTCCTCAACCGAGGCGATCTCGCCAATCAGCTGATAGCCGCCCGGCTGCGCCAGACGCTGGCTGAACGCCGCCTGGCCTGGTCGGCTGACGTCGGGAATGTTAAACAGGGTGTTGCCGTCGTTGTCTTTCACCGTCATCGAGTGCGACGGATCGGCGATCAGCGCGGCGTTGTCGTGAACGAAGCGGGCGAAGCTGCCTTTGTTGAGCGCGATCGGCTGGGTGATTTGCGCCAGCTTGCCGCTGCTGTCGCGCAGAAAAACCGGGATCTGGTTGCCGGCCTGGCTGGCGTCGCTGCCCGCCTTGCCGATCCAGAGCTGCCCTTCGAAGCCCTGCCAGAACTGCGGCGGCATGGCGTAGAGGTTCTCTGGCGTCAGAATCGGCACGTCGCCTTTCGGCACCGCCGCCGGGTCGACCGCTTTCAGGGCGACGCCGCTGGTTTTCGCGGCGTGGCTGGAGAACGCACTGACGGAGAGTGCGGCAACAATGGAGGAGGCTGCGCTCTGCAAGACTTCTCTTCTTTTCATGCATCTAATCCCGTAGTCGATGGGGCCGCGCAATGGGCCATAACAGTGTCCCCTGAGGCACGTTGCAATCAGGCCCGTCCCTTGCCGCTGTTAAACCAGCGCCAGCCAGCTCTGCTTGATCTGCTTACCGTCGAATTTCAGCGCGGTAATTTTTGTTTTCTGACTCATGGCGTAGAAAAGCGCGTCGTCGCTGGCAAGCTGGTCCATGCGCGCCAGGAAGGTCGCTTTGTCGTTCATCGGCACCAGGAAGCCATCTTCGCCCTGGTTGATAATCTCCTGCGGCCCGGTCGGGCAGTCATAGGCCACCACCGGCAGCGACCAGGATTTGGCTTCGAGCAGCACCAGCGGCAGACCTTCGTAGCGCGAGGTCATCAGCGCCATATCGCTGTCACGGTAGTAGTCGTTGATATTGCTGACGCGGCCAACGAAGTTAACGCTGTCGGTGATGCCGAGCGCCGCCGCCTGATCTTCCAGCTGCTGGCGCAGCTCGCCGTCGCCGGCGATCGCCAGCGTCCACTCTGGATGGGTTTGCGCGAAGTCGCGCCAGATATCGAGCAGCAGATCGAACCCTTTCTGGTGATCGAGGCGGCCCACCGCCAGCGCCTGACGGCTGCGCGAGGTGCGCTCAAAGGCTTTGTACACCACCGGATTAGGGATTTGCTTGCTTGGAATGCGCCAGCGGGAGAAGACCTGATGGTCTTTGTCGGTCAGGACGATGACCTGATCGTAGTAGCGCAGCAGCAGGTACTTGAGGAGTTTGATCGGCTTGCTGAAGGAGTTGATGGCGATATGTTCGCAGGCATAGGCCTTGAAGCGTTTCTTCTTGCCGGAGAGCAGGCTCCAGAAAGCGAACATCACGCTCAGACGCCCCATGCTGATCAGAAAGACGCTGTCGACCTCTTCGCTGTGAATGCGTCTGACAATGCTTTTGATCGGATTGCTGTGTCCCTCAAAGCTGACGATCTCTTTGACGTGCTCAAAGGGATAGAAGGTTTTACCGCTGCCTTCCAGCGAATAGATGGTGACGTCGTGCGTTTCGCCCAGACACTCGGACATAAAGTTGCAGATGTTCTCAGTGCCGGCATACGAATAGGCATCTTTGATCACCAGGACGATTTTTTTCATTTAACGCTACCCACCTCAAAAGAGTAAAAAGACAATCCTGTTATCGATGCTTAAGGGTAAACAGTACGCCGTTCACCATATACCAGCCGTAATAGTAATAGATTTTTAAAGGATTGTTTTTATAGATAATTCTTAATAATTCCAGGTGCCACTTCGCCGCTTTATTCTTGTTGCGCGAAAGGGAATCACCTAATTCGTAATAGTTGACGAGAATGCTCTGAATCACGCGCGCCTGTTTGTAGCGGGTGAAGAGTTCATAGAGGAACAGGAAGTCCTCGTGCCCTTTACGCTGGAAGAAAATCCCCTGCGGCGGACGGCGGAAGCAGACCGAGGAGAAGCAGACGCGATACTGCTTCTTCACGAAATTTTCCTGCTGAAGGTAAGGTTTGCTGTAGGTGATGTCGTGATCGGCGTTTTTGGTTTTGTAGTGATATTCGGTGATCACGAAATCGTCGCCGGAGGCGATAGCGGCCGCCTGCTGCGCCAGTTTGTCGACGTGCCATTCGTCGTCGCTGTCGAGAAAGGCGATAATCTCCTCTTTCGCCGCGCGCAGCCCGACGTTGCGGGTCTCCGCCGCGCCGAGGTTTACCTCGTTGTCGAGAATGGTAATGCGCGGATCGTTACAGTGCTCGCGCACCAGCGCCAGCGAATCATCGGTCGATTTGTCGTTGATCAGGTAAAGGTGCCAGTCCGGCCAGGTCTGGTTCATTACCGACTGCACGGCGCGTAAAACCGTCTGGCGTGCGTTATACATCGGCATCACAATGCCTACGGTGCCAACATGATTCGTCATATTCATACCTGAATAAAAAAGTGTCGTTCCGGGAAAGCGCTCCCGCGTCGGGGAGCAAGAAGAAATCAGGAAACCGCTTTTTCACCGCCCAGCCGCGCCCTTAACTTGTCTTTCACGCGGTTAAGGAAGTAGGACTGGTTGTCTTTGTTGGTGAGAAAGAAGTAGCGTGCGAAGGTCAGGCTCGCCATCAGCGACTTGCCGTCCATTTTGTAGCGCAGCGGCAGCTTAAACGCCTTGTAGGTGTCGATATCGCGCGCGGTCAGGTGCGGCTTCATGGCATCCAGCCAGAAAAGCGAATATTTCACCGATTCGCCTTTATGCTTGGATCCAAATTTCGTCACCAGGTGGTAGGTGGCGAGCGGGCGCGCGATCATCACGAACTCATAGCCGAGACGATCGGCGCGAATGCAGAAGTCGTAATCCTGATGGCGGATATAGCGCGTATCGAACTGGATGCGCGCGGCATCCTCGCGCTTCAGCACGATGGTGCTGGTCTGGATAAAGCCGTAGCAGCCGAAGAGATACTCCGCCACGGTTTCGTTCTTGCCCGGCGTCTGCATCGGCATCACCTTCAGGAAGCTGCCGTCCTGATAAATGTTCACCTGGCTGTAGATCACGAACTTGCTTTTGCCCTGCGCTTCCAGCTCCTGAATTTTGCGGCTGGTCTCCAGCAGCTTGTCGGCGTGCCACTCGTCGTCCGCGTCGAGAAAGCTGATGTAGTCCCCTGTCGCCAGCTCAATGCCTTTATTGCGCGCGCCTGCGCCGTTCAGTTTCACCTCGGAGAGCACCAGGTTAATGCCCAGATCCTGATAGCGCTCGCTGTTGACTACCTCCGCCAGCGCCGCCGCATCGGCGGATTTGTCGTCAACAATAATGACTTCGAAATTGCGGTAGCTCTGCGCCTTGACGCAATCCAGCGTCGCGACAATCGACTGCGACGCGTTATACGCCGGGATTACAATGGAGAAACGAATGTCCTTCATGCCAGTACCTCTTAAAAACAGGGCTGAAATCGATAAAAAAACGCGCTGCGTGCCGCGCGGCGGCGCCGGACGCAGCCGTGATAATCAGTAAGGGTTACCGGTGCGATCCTGCTTGGTAGGCGCAACCTCCGCCGCCACCTTCTTCTTGTTGCTGCTGCCGATAAAGGGCTTTTCAACATAGAGGTAGGTCATCTTCGCCACGTAGAACGACAGCACGAAGAACAGCGTGGAGATCAGGGTGTAGACCACCATGTTATGCGGCACCATGCTGAGCGGGATCTGCTTAATGAAGTAGAGCACCACGCCATGGATCAAATAGAGGCTGTAGCTCACCTCGCCGATCGACATCAGGGTTTTGTTCTCCAGCATGCCCAGCAGGTTGTTGCCGCTGCTCACCACGAAGAAGATCGCCGTCAGGCAGCAGAGGAACACCAGATACCAGAAGGCGTTGCTGGTGAAGGCGAGCGCGAAAATCGCCAGCAGGATGCAGGCCACGCCCGCGATGCGTGACGTTTTAAACACCGCCAGCCGATCGCGCCAGGTATAAGCGAAGTAGCCCATCGCAAAACCCAGCACCGGACGCGGGTCGGTATAGGTTTTGCCCCACAGGCGCAGCGCCACGGCGACGCAGAAAATCGCGCCGATCGAGCCGAGGATCAGCATGGTTTTGTACTTGCCGCTGGTGGCGCGGTTCACCACGAAAATCAGCGGGATCGAGAGATAGAGCAACCACTCCAGACGCAGCGTCCACTCCACGCCAGCGTTAACGTCGGCGGTGAGAAAGTCCCCCATATGATAGCTGCCGACGAACAGCAGCCAGAGCACGGCGTCGGTTATGCTGTGGGCGTTGATGTGCAAACCGCCCTGCGCCAGACCGACCAGAATGATCACCAGCCCGGAGAACCAGAACATCGGCACGATGCGGCGCACGCGCGATTTCAGCAGCTTCCAGGTGAGCTGGCTCGCCGGCATGCCGTCGTTGTCGAGCCAGCGATAGAACAGAAACGCCGAGATCATAAAGAACAGCAGCACGCCAAACTTGCCGGCGTTGACGAAAAAGTTGCCTTCGGAGAACCAGACGAAATAGTCCTTATCGAAGATCCAGTTGCCGTCCAGCGAGTAGAGATAGTGCACCAGATGGGAAAAGGCGACGATGCTGGCCAGCAGCGCGCGCAGCCCGGAGATGCTTTTAATGCCGCTGCCGTTGTACACGCCTTTATGGAACCCGGTCGCGCGCAGAAAGAGCAGCGCCAGACAGAACGACACCACCATGATTAATACGTACATGACAACTCCTGAAGCCACAGAGTGAGGTTGGATTTAGCTGCCGGGCTGCGACAGCTGCTTACCGAAGTTGGCACTGATGACGTCAAAGGTCTGCTGCGCTTTGAGCTTATAAAGCGATTCGGACGGATGAATACAATCCGCCGACATGCCGCTCTGCCAGTCGCGCTGCGCCTTAATCGCCGTCCACTGCTTCACGACAGGCACCCCTTCCGCTTTCGCGACCTCATTGAGCTGATAGACGTAGGGCCAGACGTTCCAGCGCTCGACTTTGCCGCAGATGGGATTCGGCTCCTGCAGCACCACCAGCTTGTTGTGCGCCTTCGCCTCTTTGACCAGCGCGGTCATGATGCGGCCATACTCTTCCGGGCTTTCCAGATGGGCGTTCTTGTCTTTGAAAAAGTAGTGACGCGCATCGTTGATGGCGTAGTTGAGCAGGATCAGCCGCGCGCTGGAGTTCGCCATGCGCTCGCTCCAGCCGCTGGGGTCGTCCTTGCCCTTGTTGTAGAGCAGCTCCGCCGCCTGCGCGCCCGGCACGCCGTGGTTTTTCACCTCAATCGCGTCGCCGTATTTGCTTTGCAGCATTTTTTGCAGCCAGGCCATCTCGTTGCCCGGCGCGATGATGTTTTTCCCGCCGGAAGACATCACGCCCGCCGTGGTGGAGTCGCCGTAGGCGTCGATAATAAATGCGCCTCGATCGGCGGCCTGCGCGAAGCAGGAGGCCGAAAGGATAGCTGCAGCAATTAGTGATTTAATCATGTTACCTCCCCGGTTAATGGAACAGCTTGAATTCCTGAGCAACTTCATAGCCAACAACGGCCTGCTTCAGAGAAATCGTGTTGTAGTAGAGGTAATAGACAAGGAAGAACGCGAACATTGCGAACATGGCCGGCTTGAGTATTGGACGCACCTGATACACCAGCGAGGCTAAAATAATCGGCTCGACCTGCAACAGATAGTTGGAGAGGCGCGCGCCCGACGAATAGTTATAGAAGAAGATACGGATGCCGCCGCCGATGGCGAAGGTCAACACCAGCAGGTAGTTAAGGCGATACTGCTGATAGTTATATTTTTTAATCTCGTTGCTCAGCAGGAAGTAGACGAAGATAAACACCAGCATGATGTTTTTCAGGTTCGACACCGAGAAGATGCTGCCTTCGCCCGCGTTGGAGGTTTCGTTGCTGTAGCCTTCCGCCCTCTCCCCCAGCGATCCCATATGCGCCGAGATCAGCGAGATAAAGCTGGTGCCGCCGACTTTCGAGGCGGGAATGCTCAGCAGGATAATCGCCACCGGCCACCAGCGTGAGTCGCGGATAAACAGGAACGGCACGATAGTCACCACCATGACCGCGGTGTTGTGGCTGAAAAACGACAGCAGGGTAAAGGCGAGCGCCATCCAGTAACGCTTCAGGTAGATATACCAGATCACGCCGAGGAACAGCGCCGAGCTCAGGCCGAAGCGGATCTGGTTCATATCTTTGTTGATAAAGATATGCGCCGAATAGAGCGCCAGCGCCAGGATGGGATAAGGCGACATCTTCTTGAAGAAGACCGCGTTAACCGCCACCGCCAGCAGGCAGAAGATAAACAGGAAAATGTCGGCGTTGTGCGACACCAGACTGGTGAGATACGCCAGCACGAAAATCAGCGGTTCATAGCGGAAAAACGCCACCGTTTCGGCGAAGCCGTTCACCTGAATGCGGTTAATAAAGTCGGCAAAAAAGCTGCGGTACTGATAATCATCCATGCCGGTGCCGAGGCCGCGGATACCGCCGAACACCACCAGCGTCGCTGCGGCGATGCAAAGCAGATAAGTCAGGATGTGCGTGGTGCGTTCGTCTTTTTTCAGCAGGATTTCTACGATCGAAATCAGCAGCAGAAACCCTGATATATACCAATATGGAGCCATGGTGTGATTCCTTAATTCCACACGTTGCCAGCTGACAGGCGTTTACGCCTTCTGCGTAAAGCCGCGCCTGAAGGCGCCTGCCTGTTGCTGAACCATTCTGTTATGGGCGCCCGCCCGGTTATGCGTGTTATGCGTGGCGTCTGGCGCGAAACACAGAATCACCTGTGTACATCGTTGCGTGTCGTCTTTAACAGACGATAAAAAGGGGCGGTCTTGCCGCCCCGTTAATCGTCAAAGTTTAGCTTTTGGTCGGCTTGCCATATTCGTAGTCGTAATAGTCATAGCCATAACCGTAGGCATTGGCGGCTTTACGCACCACGGCGTTCAGAATGACGCCTTTGATCTCGATGCCGTTCTGCGCGAAGCGCTTGAAGCTGACGTCGATCTCTTTCGCGGTGTTGGTCTCAAAGCGCGCCACCATCAGCGAGGTGCCGGCCAGCTTGCCGATAATCGAGGCGTCGGTAACGGCCAGAATCGGCGGCGTATCGATCAGCACCAGGTCGTAGTTCTTGCTCGCCCAGTCTAGCAGCTCGCCCATGCGGCGGTGCATCAGCAGCTCCGACGGGTTCGGCGGCACCTGGCCGCGCGGCAGGAAGTCGAAGCCATACGGACCGCGCTGGATCATCGCCGGGCTGAACTCGGTTTTGCCGGAGAGCACGTTAGAGAGACCCGACTTGTTATCCGCGCCGATCAGGTCGTGGGTATAGCCGCGACGCATATCGCCGTCGATGAACAGCACGCGCTGACCCGCTTTCGCCACCAGCGTCGCCAGGTTGGCACAGATAAAGGTTTTACCAATGCCTGGGCTCGCGCCGGTGATCATCAGGATATTGTTTTTCGCTTCCATCATTGCGAAGTGCAGGCTGGTACGCAGGCTACGGATCGCTTCGATAGAGAGGTCGGTCGGGTTGCCCAGCGCCAGCAGCGTTTCGTGCGGGTCGGTCTTCACTTTATGACCACGACGCGCCAGCGCTTCGGTGTCTTTCTTACGCTGCCATTCAGAGAGCGGCACGCTCGCATAGACGTTCATACCCAGCTCTTCCAGCTGTTCCGGGTTCTCAATACCGTGATGCAGCAGCGCCTTCAGCAGCACCAGGCCCACAGAGACAACCAGACCAAGCAGCAGGCTGGCGGCGATGATCAGCGTTTTCTTCGGCGCGACCGGCGCGTTAGCCGTTTCCGCGTTATCGATGATACGCACGTCGCCGACGGTGCTGGCTTTACTGATACCCAGCTCTTGCTGACGGTTCAGCAGCTGCATGTAGATCTCCTGACCCGCCTGTACGTCGCGGGTCAGACGCAGGATCTCTTGCTGCGTCTGCGGCATCTGGGAGATTTTCTTGTTCAGCTGCGCCTGCTCGCCTTCCAGCGTTTTGCGTTTTTCCAGCAGCGCGCGGTAGGTCGGGTGGTCTTTGGTGAACAGCTGCGACACTTCTGCTTCGCGGAAGGTCAGCTCGTTCAGCTGGCTCTGCACGCTGACAGACGAGTCGAGCGCCGATTTCGCTTCCAGCGACATATCCACCGATTCGTTCTGACGACGGAACGCGTTCAGCTTGTTCTCAGCATCGTCCAGCTTGGCGCGCACCTGCGGCAGCTGGTTGCGCAGGAACTCGAGGCTCTTCTCAGCCTGCTCCGATTTGCGCTCGACGTTTTGCAGCAGATAGTTGTTGACGATCTGGTTCAGCACCTGGCTGATGTGCTCCGGATCTTCACCCACATACTGCAGACCCAGCACGCCGGTGTCTTTGCCTTTATCAGCAACGGTCAGGTTCGCCAGCACGGAGTTGATCGCCTGCAGCTCGTTCAGCTTGGTGACGGTGAAGCTGGTGCCCTCTTCCGCCTGAATGCCGCTGACCAGCATGGTGATGTCGCCGTGCTGCTCCAAACGACCAACCTGGCCTTTAAACAGCTCATCGCCATCTTTGGTCACGGTATAGGTTGTCGGGCTGTTGACTTCCAGCTCAACGCTGCGCTTGTCGACAGTGCGCGGGATATCCAGACGGGAGATGGCGATCTGCGCCGGTTTGTTGCCCATCAGGCGCGACAGGCCTTTACCGATAATCGGGAAGTATTTCTGCTCGACCACGGTATCCAGACCGAGATCGCTCACGGTCTTGCCGATGACCATGCGTGATTCCAGAATCTGAATCTCGGTATCCGACTCCGGCGTCGCCGGCATCAGGGTTTGCAGATCCGAAAGCACGGAGCTGCTGTTTTTCTGCTCAACCTGCACCATGGCGTCGGCGCTGTAAATCGGCGTTGCAAAGAGTGTGTAGAGCGTTCCCACCAGCATAAAGAAGGCGGTTACGGCGACAATGATCCAGCGATGATCGATCAGCTGTCCCAAAAGGTGGCCAAGATCGAACCCTGTCGACTCCTCTCTTGGCGCGGTCATAACCTTATTTTTAATATTCATGGATAATCCCAACTATCGGCTTAATACGTTGACCCATTTCTGGGTAGCGTTTTCCAGTAACCCGTAAACCTCTTCAAAGGCCTCACGACTTTTTCTATACGGATCCGCGATTTCCTGTTGGTTGAGCCAGTGCCCAAGCAGCATGGTTTTTCCGCGTGCGGCTGGATCGATGCGATTGACCTGTTCGATGTGACGTTTCTCCATCACCAGAATCAGGTCGAAATCGCGGCACATACTGGCGGTTAACTGCTGCGCGTGATGCCCCTCCAGCGAGAGGCCATGACGCGCGGCCACCTCGCTGGCGGTTTGATCCGCCGGATAGCCCTTGAGGGCGCTGAGCCCCGCCGAGGCGATACGCTTTTCCGGCAGCGCGCGCTTCAGTAAGCGCTCTCCGGTAGGAGAGCGGCAGATGTTGCCGACGCAGACCACTAACACGGACGTAATCATGGCTAAACCTAGTTCGACCAGTTGCGGAAACGCAGCGCCGCCTCGCTCGCGTCGTTGATGCCGGCAATGGTCGGCAGCAGCTGCGAAATCACGCGGTTCCAACGCGTCAGCGGCGTCGAGGTGACATAGACGATATCGTAAGGTTCAAGTTGGAATTCGGTACCCATGACCATGGCCGCCGCATCTTTGGTGTTCAGCTGATAGATGTTGGCGATTTTGGTGCGGTTTGTGCCGCGAATCGGACGGATAACGAATACGCCGGTGGCGTCAGCGGCAGTCTGATCCATGCCCTGCGCGTTGCCCAGCGCTTCTGCCAGCGTCATGCCGCTGCGGTCCATTTTCAGCGTCGACTGCTGACGCACTTCGCCCATCACGAAGACTTTGAGATCGTCGTTACGCGGCACGTAGAGGATATCGCCCGGATAGAGCAGGTGGTTCTGGCTCAGGTCGCCGTTCTGCATCAGCGCCTGCAGCGAGATGCGCTGCTCGGTGCCGTTGTGCGTCAGCACCACGTTGCGCCAGTCGGCGTCCGCCGCCAGGCCGCCCGCGGCGTTGATGGCGTCCAGCACCGTCAGCGGCACGTTGGTGATCGGCTGCTGACCGGAGGTGGTCACGGCGCCGGTCACGTAGGTTTTCTGCGACTTAAAGGAGGCAATGCTGACATCAACCTGCGGGCTCTCGATGTACTGCGCGAGGCGACGGGCGATCTCGCCGCGCACTTCAGTGACCGTACGGCCAACCACGCGGACTTTGCCGATATAAGGATAGAAAATGGTGCCGTCGGAGTGCACCCAGTTGCCAGTGTCGCTGGCGCTGCGGTACTGGCCGGCCGGCGTGGTCAGCTCTGGGTGATCCCAGACGGTGACGTTAATGACGTCGCCGATGCCGATGCGGTATTCATAGTTCTGAATTTCGTTCTGCAGCCCTGGGTTGGCCTGCGCCACCAGCGGCTTGGGTCGCATCTGCTCGACCAGGCGCGGCGTTAACGGGAAGACATTGACATATTTGTCGATGTCATAGTTGCTGTCCTGCTGCTCAACGACATCTTTTCCGCTAGTGGAAAGGTGCTGGCCTGGAACAACCGTACACCCTGAGAGAAATGTGGCGGATACCAGCATGGGTATCAATTTCGTTTTGATTGTAATCATCTAGATCTTCGCTATCAGTTATTGATTGATAGAGGCGAAAACGCCGCTGTGTAAGCGCTGAAAAAAAATAAACTCGCCAGCCTAAGCACTGAAAATGCCTGTCATTATCACTTGCTCCCTAACTCTTTTTTGTTGCTACCGTTTAACTGGGCGGAATAAGCAAACGCACTACGTTGCCTTCTGCATCAATTAACGGCTTCCTTCAGCCACGATAATGGCGGCTATCGCCAATGACGTTGCCAGCAGCGGCGCCAGGAACCCGGGAGCGTGCATATTTCGCTCCCCGCACTCGCCTGCTATCAATACGCCCCATCGCGCTTCAGTACGACACCGACCGTTTTGAACAAAATGGCGATATCGTTCCACAGCGACCAGTTTTTTACGTACCACGAATCGAAATAGACGCGCGTTTCGTAATCAACGTCGTTACGACCGCTGACCTGCCACAATCCCGTCATGCCCGGTTTCGCCATCAGATAGTAGTCGACATCCCCGGCATAACGGCAAAGTTCATCTTCAATCACTGGGCGCGGGCCGACGAGGCTCATGTCGCCGCGCACCACGTTCCACAGCTGCGGCAGCTCATCCAGGCTGGTTTTACGGATGAAGTGGCCGACCTTAGTGATGCGTGGATCGTTTTTCAGTTTGAAATCTTTATCCCACTCGGCGCGCGCCACCGGATCGGTGCGCAGCACCTCTTCCAGCACCTCTTTGGAGTTGATCACCATCGAGCGGAACTTCAGGCATTTGAACTTGCGGCCGTTCATGCCGACGCGTTCGTGGCCATAAATCGGCGGTCCACCGTCGCGGCCGACCAGAAAGCCGAGCACCAGCAGCGCGGGCAGCAGCATGATAATAATCGACAGCGCGCCGACGATATCGAACGCTCGCTTCAGGAAGCGCGAGGTACGCTTCGCCAGGTTGTTATTAACGCGCAGAATCATCACTTCATGGCTGAAGATATAGGCCATGTCGGTGCCGTAAAGCGGCACGCCGCGCAGCGTCGGGATAACAGAGACCGAGCGGCAGTTGTGTCTCGCCAGATTCTTCAGCCACAGGTCGCGATACTGGCTCTGCTCATACTCAACCGCCACGATGAACTGCGTTTCGCTGTGGGTCAGGTTCCAGAGTTCCGCCTCTTCGCGCAGCACCGGCACGCCGGAGATGCTCGCCTGCGGGCAGGTGCCGTCTACGTCATAAAAGGCGATGACGTCGAAACCCATGACCTCTTCACTCTGCAGCGCCTGCCAGGCTTCCTGCGCATTTTTGCTGCTGCCGATAATAATGGTCTGCTTTTTCCACAGGCCATAATGATTAAGCAGATGTTTAACTACCGCGCGCGACACCGGAATTAACACCAGCGCCAGCACCCAGGTCAGCAACCAGACGAAGCGCGACATTTGCCACTGCGACAGCGCGGTAATCGACAGGTCGATAATAGAAAAAATAAGAATGGTACGAAAAACTTCTTTCAGCTCGAACCAGAATGGTTTGCGGTAGGTAAAGTGACGCAGCCTGACCCAGAACCATCCGACGCAAATTACCGACAGGAGAATATGCGTAGCTATTTTCAAATGCAGATCTTTTTCAGAAATATCTGCCAGTGGCGAATCAGACATCATATTAATTAACGCCAGCGCTATGAATAATGCAGCGTTAAAACAAATTAAATCCGAACCTGCCAACAACAATTTAGTGAAAAGACTTTTAAACGTAATTTCAGTATCGCGCATATTTAACTCTTTATTTTATTTCCTTTAACCCGTGACGCCCTGAGCTGTGTAATAATTGAGCGAATCAGTCTCTCGTCGACATATGCGTAACTGAGGGGGAGTTCCAGGGTGCGTACACACCAGTTTCCTTATCATGAAAACAAGAAAATCATGATGAATACCAACAGATTACTCTGACTTAACCTGTCGTGACGCACTGATTATTTTCTAAACATAAAAGGCGTTTCAGGCACGCTACCGCCCTTGGCTGTCGCTGCCAATACCGCTTTTGATATCCTGTTTCCGGCCTGTCTTTGCCAGGCCGGTTGCCTGATGCATACCCACGAGACAGATCACAATTCACTACATTGGGTGCCAAATCAGTGGGCGAATATCAACATAAGCGCAGACTTTTAACAGCACGTTGCTATACTAGTTATTACTGGCTTCTTTACAAGTAGGCCCCGCCGTCCCCTGACTATTTTAGGAAAAAGACTACCAGCCATTAGTATTGAGGCCCGCCACCCGGCAAAAATGAAAGTGCAATACCCTGCGTAAAAATCAGATTATTACCATATTCGCCACGCTAATAAATACTCCTGTCGCCGTAATCCATTCAAAATCGATTCATCAATATTTCATCGGGCCGCCATCTTATCCTTTACCTAATTCTGGCTCGGCGCTGAAAGAAAACAGACGCGATCCTTTCATTATTCTCTGTGGACGCGCTAAACCCCGGGCATGACGGCCTGTTGTGCCCTGCCCTCTGCTCCACTATCCTCAGACTTTACTGACTTCGATATATTCAGGCGGCTAAGGCATGTTGGAGGTGTTTGCGGATCCCTCGCTATGGGCGGGGTTAATTACGCTAATCGTTCTTGAACTGGTGCTGGGGATCGATAACCTGGTCTTCATCGCTATTCTGGTGGAAAAGCTGCCCGGCAAAGATCGCGACCGGGCGCGCGTTATCGGTTTACTGCTGGCGTTGCTCTGCCGTTTGCTGCTGCTGGCGTCGCTTTCCTGGCTGGTCACCCTGACGCAGCCGCTGTTTACGCTACGCGGCCATCCCTTTAGCGCACGCGATCTGCTGCTGTTGATCGGCGGTCTCTTCCTGCTATTCAAGGCAACCACCGAGCTGAATACCCGGCTGGAAGGTCAGGATCACGACGATAATCAACAAAAGCGCGGCGCTAAATTCTGGCCAGTGGTGGCGCAAATTGTGGTGCTGGACGCCATTTTCTCGCTGGACGCGGTGATCACCGCCGTCGGCATGGTCAATCAGCTGCCGGTGATGATGACCGCCGTGACCATCGCGATTCTGCTGATGCTGCTGGCCAGTAAGCCGCTGACGCGCTTCGTTAACCGCCACCCGACTATCGTTATTCTCTGCCTGAGCTTTCTGCTGATGATCGGCTTTAGCCTGGTGGCGGAAGGACTCGGCTTTGTCATTCCCAAAGGCTACCTTTATGCGGCGATCGGCTTCTCTATCGTGATTGAGGCGTTTAACCAGCTGGCGCAGCGCAACCGCCGCCGCGCGCTGTCGGCCGGCCGGCCGCTGCGCCAGCGCACGGCGGAAACCGTGCTGAGGCTGCTGCGCGGCGAAGCGGACCACGCCGAGCTGGACCCGCAGAGCGCGATGCTGATCGCCGACAGCGAGCGCCACGCGCTGTTTAACCGGCAGGAGCGGGTCATGATCGCCCGCGTGCTCAACTTCGCCCAGCGTCACGTCAATAGCATCATGACCTCGCGTCACGATATCGAACATATCAATCTGGATGACGACCCAGCGGAGATCATGGCGCGGCTCGACCGCAATCAGCATACGCGTCTGCTGATCACCGACCAGAGCAACGAGCTGCTGGGCGTGGTGCACGCCATCGACCTGCTGCATCAGTCGCTGCATCATCAGTCGCTGGATTTGCGCGCGCTGGTTCGTCAGCCGCTGGTGTTTCCCGAGCGGCTGACGCTGCTGCAGGCGCTGGAGCAGTTTCGACAGGCGCGTACCCATTTTGCCTTTGTGGTAGACGAATTCGGCTCGGTAGAAGGGGTGGTGACGCTCAGCGATTTGATGGAAACCATCGCCGGCAACTTGCCTCTTGAGGGCGAGGAGATCGACGCCCGCTACGACGTGCAGACGCAGGGCGAAGGCCGCTGGATCGTTAACGGCAATATTCCGCTGGAGGATTTAGCGCTTTACGTCAGGCTGCCGCTGGATGAGCGACGCAGCTACCATACGCTGGCGGGTCTGCTGATGGACAGCCTGCAGCACATTCCCGAAGAGGGTGAAACGTTGCAGGTCGGCAGCTATCAGCTGCGCACCCTGCAGGTGGAGAATCATCGCGTGCAGAAGGTGGAGATCCTGCAACAGCCGCAGGATCTCGATTACGAAGTGTGACTTACGGCCGCAGCAGCTTGCGCAGGCTATCGTTGTCGCTGTTTTTCGGCTGGCGGTCCAGCCACTGATTCAGACGCGACTTCGCCTCGCTCTGCAGCTGCTGGCGCAGCAGCTGATCGACCGGCAGCGAGTACTGCACATTATTCCAGCTGCCGTACATGCGCAGCGGAATCGCCTGCTGCGACAGCAGCGCCACTACCTTGTCGTCGCCTTTCCAGCCGGTGAGCGTCAGGCCGAAGGTGACATCCAGCTGCTGCGTCGGCATATTCACCTCGCCGCCGCCCTGCAGCTTGAGCCGATCGCCCTCGCCTTGCAGATTGGCCAGATGCAACACGCCGTTGTTCAGTGCCAGCGTGCCGCCAAGCTGGCGAATCCCCTGATCGGCGCTCTCGTCGCTGCTGACCCGATCGCTGGCGCGCGCCACCGCGCGACGCACCATCTGCTGCAGGTTAAGCTGCGCCAGCTTAACGTCGCTGGCATTCAGCTGCGCTTCGCCGCGCCAGCGACGTTTGGCCGCCGCCAGCGAAAGGCCTTCGCCGCTCAGGTCGCCCTTAAGCGAAACGGCGCCCTGCACGGTCTGCGGCATGTCAAAGGCGGCAAGCAGCGGCTGAATCGCGACGTGATTCAGCACCGGCTGCAGCGCGACGCGGGTTTCCGGCTGACGAATATCGACGGTGCCCGGCACGGAGAAATCACCGTCGCCCAGCTTACCGCTCAGCGCGCGCAGTGCGATCAGCCCCTGCTGACTGGTAGCGTCCAGCGCAAAATGTTGCAGCGTCAGACCGCGCCACACCGCGCTGTCCGCTTTTAAATTCACCGCCAGATTCATATCGTTAAGCGGCGAATCGAGATTGTTTTGCTCGCGCGGCGCGGCAATGACCGGCGCGCGCGCCACCGTGGCGTGCTGCGTTCCGCTCTCGCTGGCCTGCGGCGCATTCGCCATCAGGTTATCGAGGTTCAGCTGCGTAGCGTGCAGCTGAAGCGCAACCTGCTGCGGCGGCGTCAGCGAACCGGTCGCCTCGCCCGACAGCGCGCTGTCGTTGGCGCTCAACTGCATCTGCGTCAGCGCGAACTGCTGCGTCTCTGCACGCCAGCTACCCTGCGCGCTCAGCGTGCCTTTAACGCCCTGCGGCGGCATACTGGCGCCGCTCAGCGCATAGTTAAGCTCGTCGATTTTGCCGCTCAGGCGGTGCGGATACTGCGACGCGTCGAGCTGGCCTTTTAGCGACAGCACCGCGTTGCGCTGGTTGCGCGTCAGGCTGGTGCTGAGCTCGATATTCGCCAGATGGCGCGCGTCCTGATTGAGAGTGAGGTTGAGGTTGCGGAAGTTATACTCGTCGCCGCCCGGCTGACGCCAGATCAGCAAACTATCGGCGACGCGCAGCTGGCTGATATCGAACGACCAGCCGCTGGCGGGCGCGTCAGCCTCGCTGCGGCCGGGCGCAACCGGGGCGTTTTGCGGCTGCTGCGGCGCGCTTTCCGGCGTGGCGCGCACCACGGCGTTGCTTAGCATCACCTGGCTGACGCTGAGCTGGTGCGACAGCAGCGGCCAGAGATTGACATCGAGACGCATATTTTCCGCCGTGACCAGCGGTTGCGAGGCGCCGGGGGCGGTCAGGCTCATACGTCCGGCCAGAATGCTGAGCTTAGGCCAGACGTGCCAGCGCAGATCGCCGCTCACCTCCAGCCGATAACCACTACGCTGCTCGACCTGTTTCACCATGTAGGATCGAAAATCGTTTGGATTGACCAGCAGCACCAGCGCGGTCATGCCTGCAACGATGACCACCAGTAAAATGGCCAGCGTGGTTATCACTCTTTTCATCACATCCCCATGTTCGCGGTTTAATCTTTGTCGATACGACTGGCGACAGCACCCTGCTGTCCGCGATATTTGGCGTCTTCGCGACGGTTGTAAGGCCGCGCCGCCGGACCGGAAAGCGGCTCGAAGCTCAGCGCGCCGATCAGCATGCCTGGACGCAGCGCCAGCGGCAGCTTACCGGAATTATAGAACTCCAGCACGATGCGGCCCTGCCAGCCGGGATCGATGCGGTGCGCGGTAACGTGCACCATCAGCCCGAGCCGCGCCAGCGAGGAGCGGCCGTCCAGCCAGCCTACCAGATCGTCGGGAATGGTGACCGACTCGAAAGTCACCGCCAGCGCCAGCTCGCCGGGATGCAGGAAAAAGGCTTCGCCTTCCGGCAGCACGATCTCATCGCTCATCACGCGATCCAGCGCCGCGCTGACCTCATCTTTCGGACCGCTTAAATCAATAAAGGCCGCCGTGTGGCCACGGAACGTTCGGAACTGATTGCCCAGGCGCACGTCCACGGTCGCACCGTTGATGCGCTCGACCGGCGGACGCGGATCGATGGCGAGCCGGCCGTCATCCAGCCAGGCTTCAATATCGCGGTCACATAATCTCATTCACCTGTCTCCATGATGTAAGTGTAGCGAACCGCCTGAAACTTGTGCGGCAGGCGGCTCGCCGCGCGTCAGACCTGACGCGTCTATTCGAAAAACTGGTTGATCCTGGACTTAAGAATATCAATGGCGATACGGTTTTTCCCGCCGCGCGGCACGATAATGTCGGCGTACTGCTTAGAGGGTTCGATAAACTGCAGAAACATCGGGCGCACGGTTTTCTGATACTGGCTCATGACCGAATCCATCGAGCGGCCGCGCTCGTTCACGTCACGCTTCATGCGGCGCATCAGGCAGATGTCGAGCGGCGTATCGACGAAAATCGAGAAGTTCATCTCCTGGCGCAGGCGCGCGTCGGTAAGCAGCAGGATCCCCTCCAGAATAATCACCTTCTTCGGCTTCAGGTGAATGCTGTCACGGGTACGCGTATGCTCGACGTAGCTGTAGACCGGCAGATCGATAGCCTGGCCCGCTTTTAACGCCTGCAGATGCTGCAGCAGCAGATCGTGGTCCATCGCGCTGGGATGGTCGTAGTTGGTTTTTACCCTCTCTTCCATGGTGAGGTGGCTCTGGTCCCTGTAATAAGCATCTTCCGGGATGACCCCGATATGCTCGTCACCGACCTGATCGCGGATTTCACGATAGAGCGTGCTGGCGATTAAACTTTTTCCGGATGCGGAGGCACCGGCAATGCCCACAATCACGCACTGATGAGACTTGTCAGTCATACTTTTTTTAAGACCTGATACTGGAGCCTGCGCTGTACGCGGATTAGGCGTTTTGACGCAGGACGGAATGGAGAGGGTTTAGTAGGCGCTAAGTATAGGGATTTCATTCTTTTGACGCCAGAGAAAAGCCGCTCGCGCCATTTCAGAATTTCCCCTTTTCAAACCGAAACCATTACCCGATAAACTACCTGACAGATCTGTTTTTACTTATGCGGCTGGCGCATCAGGCGACGGAAGCGCGTTCCGCCCCGGCGATGGCGCGGGAATATTACTGCCGGCCCACAATAAAGGAAGCTTATGCACTGGAGAACACTGACCTATTTCGGCGACAGCATGCTGCTGATCCCGACTGCGGTAATTATCGCCCTGATCCTGCCGTGGAAGAGCGATAACCGCCGCACGGTCTGGTACTGGCTGCTCGCCTTTGGCCTTGCCGGCCTGCTGGTGAGCGTGTCGAAAATTCTGTTTCTGGGCTTCGGCATCGGCAGCGCCCGTTTCAACTTTACCGGCTTCAGCGGGCACAGCGCGATGTCGGCGACGCTCTGGCCGGTGATGCTGTGGCTGGTGTCCGGCCGCTGGCCGAACCCGCTGCGGCTGCTCGCTATCGGCGTCGGCTATCTGATTCCGCTGATGGTGGGCTTCTCGCGGCTGGTGATCCATGCGCACTCCGCCAGCGAAGTGGCAACCGGGCTGCTGCTGGGTTTTACCCTCAGCTCCGCGTTTTTGCTCAGCCAGCGCCGTACCGCGCTGAAGGGCTTTAGCTGGCCGCAGGTCGGCGCGGCCTTCTTAGTGCCGCTGTTGCTGCTGGGCCACGGGCGCATCGCCACCACGCAGCAATTTCTTGAACGTTTCTCCGCCGATCTGGCAGGACTGGAAAAACCCTTCACCCGCGCCGATCTCTTCCGGCAGTAGCCGCGCTGCGCTCTGTTGCGCCGTAACAGAGCCAGTCAATTCGTTGAATAACGCACTAATTTGATTTAACAGACCCATGGCGGCGGCGATGTGCTAGCATGCCCGAAAGAGTATGACTGGCGCATTTTTCGTCATCCAGACGCGGTGCGCGCTGCCGGGTTAGTGAATGAGTGTTGAACTATTGTCCTCGCCGGACAAACCGCAAAATCGCCTGCTGAGCGCGCTGATTCTGGCCGCGCTCGCTTTTCTGCTGACGCTTTTTTGCCTTGAGCTGATTGTATTCAGCGGCCGCATTTCGCCTGTCTGGTTTGCGACCACGCTGATGACCATCGTCGCCTTCCGCTCCTCTTCCCGCCATGCGCCGCTGCTGCTGTTGGGCTGCGCGGCGGGCACCGCGCTGGCGAACGCGCTGATCCTCGGGAGCGATCTGGCCAACCTGAAATTTACGCTGCTCAACGTGCTGCAGGCGATGGTGGGCGGCGCGCTGTTGCGCGTGCTGCTAAAGCGCGAGGCGCCGCTGAACTCGCTGCACGACTGGCTACGCTTTGTGCTCTCGGTCGGCCTGCTGACTCCGCTGATGGGTGGCCTGCTGGCGCTGTGGATGCTGAATATCAGCGGCAGCGGCGCCTTTTCCTTTCTCTCGACCTGGGTGATTTCCGAAATTATCGGCATGCTGGCGCTCGGTCCGGTGCTGCTGCTGTTGCCCTGGCCGCTGCGGCCCGCTGCGGTAAGCCTGCGCCGCCTGGCGGAGCTCCTCTTTACCCTGCTGCTGACGACAGGCGCGAGCTGGCTGGCGCTGCGTTTTATGCCCTGGCCATTCACCTTTATCGTGGTGCTCCTTTTCTGGTGCGCCGTGCGGCTGCCGAAGCGCGACGCGTTTCTGTTATTTCTGCTGAACGCCTGCGCGATCTCGCTGATCCTGGCGCTCGGCCTCGCGACGATCGAAACGCGCGGCGAGGTACCCGGTCAAATCGCCAGCTGGCTGCCCTTTCTGCTGGTGCTGATCCCAAGCCATATCATGGCGCTGGTGATGGACGCCTTCCGGCGCGAAAAGCACCATATCAGCGAAAGCGAAACCCGGTTTCGCCACGCAATGGAATATTCCGCCATCGGCATGGCGCTGGTGTCACCGCAGGGAGGCTGGCTGCAGGTCAATCACTCTCTCTGCCTGACGCTCGGCTTTCCCGATGCCGAGCTGAAAAAGCTCACTTTCCAGCAGATCACCCATCCCGACGATCTGGAAAACGATCTGCAGCATGCCGACCGGCTGCTGCGCGGCGAGATTGACGCCTATACCATCGAAAAACGCTACTTCCGCAAAAGCGGCGAAATCGTCTGGGCGCGCCTGACGGTATCGCTGGTACGCGACGCCGCGCACCAGCCGCTCTACTTTATTTCACAGATTATCGACATCTCAGAGCTCAAGCAGAGCGAGCAGGTGAACCGCCATCTGATGGAGCGCATAACGCTGGCAAACGAGGCGGGCGAAATCGGCGTCTATGAATGGAATCTGACGCGCAACGAGATGATGTGGGACCGCTATATGTACCGGCTGTTCGGCCTCCCCGCACACCAGCCGCCCAGCCGCGAGCTGTGGCGCAGTCAGGTGCATCCGGCGGATCGCGAGCGGCTCGACCGCGCGCTGCAGCCATCGGAAAAGGTCGACGTTTTCGATATCGAGTACCGCATCCAGCGCGCCGACGGCGTGCGCACCCTGCGCACCCAGGCGCGCCGCTTCTTCAACCAGGACGGCCGCATCGAACGCATGCTGGGCATCTGCCAGGACGTAACCCACCTGCGCAACCTGACCGACGCGCTATTTCAGGAAAAAGAGCGTATGGCGATTACGCTCGACTCTATCGGCGAAGCGGTGATCAGCACCGACAGCGATATGCGCGTGACCTTTATGAACCCGGTGGCGGAAAAAATGAGCGGCTGGCGGCAGGAAGAGGCGGCGGGCATCCCGCTAAGCGAGCTGCTGCATATCACCCAGGGCGTTCACGGCGCGCCGGTGGAAAACCAGCGGCTTCGCCATCTGCCGACGGAGAAAGTTACGCCCGATCTGGATGACGAACTGGTGCTGCACGCGGCCGACGGCGGCGTTGTGGAGATCCACTACAGCATTACCCCGCTGCGCACGCTGCAAGGCGAAGAGATTGGCGCGGTCATGGTTATCCAGGACGTCAGCGAATCACGCCGGATAATGCAGCGCCTGAGCTACAGCGCGCTGCATGACACGCTGACCCGGCTGCCGAATCGCGCCAGCTTCGAGCGTCAGCTGCAGCGCCTGCTGAACGACGCAGTGACGCGCGGCCATCAGCATGTGCTGGCGTTTATCGATCTCGACAGGTTTAAAGCGGTCAACGACAGCGCCGGACACGCGGCGGGCGACGCGCTGCTGCGCGAACTCGCCGAACTGATGCAGCGCCATCTGCGCAGTGCCGATTTTCTGGCGCGCCTCGGCGGCGACGAATTCGCCCTGCTGATGCCGGAATGCGCGCTATCGCAGGGGGGCGACGTTGTGCAGCGCATCGTCACGGCGGTCAATAACTACGCCTTTAGCTGGCAAGGGGGCACTTATCAGGTGGGCGCCAGCGCCGGACTGACGCAGATTGCCGCCGACAACGGCGTCGGCGCGGAGGTGCTGTCGCAGGCGGACATCGCCTGCTATAACGCCAAAAAAGCCGGCCGCGGACAGCTTATGGTATACGCGCCGCCGACGCGCTGAGCCGCTTGCCAGCCCTGCTCAGCTGCGCTAAAGTCGCCCCCTTTTTTCCGGGAGGGGCATCAGATGTTCATTGGTTTCGATTACGGTACGGCGAACTGTTCCATTGCCGTGTGCGAAGCGGGCACGCCGCGCCTGCTGACGCTGGAGAAGGGTCAGCGCCTGCTGCCGTCGATGATTGCCGCACCCACGCGCGAAGCGGTAAGCGAATGGCTCTATCGCCATCATCAGGTTCCGACTCCCGATGCGGAAACCACCGCGCTGCTGCAGCGCGCGCTGCGCTATAACCGCGAAGAGGACATCGAGGTGTCGGCCACCAGCGTGCAGTTCGGCCTGAGCGCGCTGCAGCACTATATGGCGGACCCGGAAGAGACCTGGTTCGTGAAATCCCCAAAATCCTTTCTCGGTGCCAGCGGCCTGAAACCGCAGCAGATCGCGCTGTTTGAAGATCTGGTCTGCGCCATGATGCGCCATATCCGCGAACAGGGCGAAACGCAGCTCGACGCCGCGATCGATCAGGCGGTTATTGGCCGTCCCATTAACTTCCAGGGGCTCGGCGGCGACGATGCCAACGCGCAGGCGCAGGGCATTCTGCTGCGCGCCGCGCAGCGCGCCGGTTTCCGCGACGTGGAGTTTCAGTTCGAGCCGGTCGCGGCGGGACTCGATTTCGAAGCGACGCTGGAGAGAGAGACGCGCGTGCTGGTAGTGGATATCGGCGGCGGCACCACCGACTGCTCAATGCTGCTGATGGGGCCGGAGTGGCGCAAGCTGTCGGACCGCCGCGCGAGCCTGCTCGGCCACAGCGGCTGCCGCGTGGGCGGCAACGATCTCGATATTATGCTGGCGTTTAAGACCCTGATGCCGCTGCTCGGCCTGGGTGGCAGGACGCAGAAAGGCACCGCCCTGCCCGCGCTGCCGTGGTGGAACGCGGTGGCGATTAACGACGTGCCGGCGCAGAGCGAATTTTACTCCGCCGCCTGCGGCAAGCTGCTGCGCGATCTGGTGCGCGACGCGGAACAGAGCGCGCAGGTGGCGCATCTGCTGAAGGTGTGGCAGCAGAAGCTCGGCTATCGTCTGGTGCGCGCGGCGGAGGAGAGCAAAATCGCCCTTTCCGATCGCGCCGCCTTCGACGCCAGCCTGGACTTTATCGCGCCGCAGATGCACGCCGCCATCAGCGACACCCTGCTGCAGGAGGCAATCAATCAGCCGCTGGAGCGTATTCTGGAGCAGGTGCATCTGGCGCTCGCCAGCTGCGACGCGAAACCTGAAGTGATCTATCTGACGGGCGGCAGCGCGCGTTCGCCGGTGCTGCGCGCCGCGCTACAGCAAGCGCTGCCGGAAACGCCGATCGCCAGCGGCGATGATTTCGGCTCGGTAACGGCCGGTCTGGCGCGCTGGGCAGAGGTGATGTTTCGCTAACGAATCTGTCTGGGTAGCGCTTTCAGGCAGCTGAGAAGTTTAATACGCGGGAGGCAGGTTCCGAAGAGCAAAGCGTCCCGCGACAGGGATGTCGCGGGCCGAGCGCGCAGGGAAGCCTTGAGCGACTTTGCGATCGGATCCTGCCTCCCGCGTAAGCGCCTTAATAGCAGCATTAAGCGGCCCATGGCAGCCGCTCGCTGCGCTATCAGAAGTTGATATTGGCGCTGATGCCGCCGACAAAGGCATCCTTCACTTCGCTTACCGCGCCCGGCGCGACGATATACTGCACGTTCGGACGTACCTGCAGCCATTTCGCCAGCTTCACGTTGTAGTAAAGCTCGTAGTTATATTCCGAACCATCCTGAATCGGCAGATAGGTCGGGCTGTCGAAGTCGGTTTCGCCGTTGGCGGCGTTTTGCTGACGCTGCGCGCGGGTGTAATCGCTGTTGACGTGAATGCGCGCCGCGGCAATGCCGATCTCATCTTCAGGACGAGCGTCGAACGGGCCCGCCCAGGTAAAGGCGATCGACTGATAGTTGTCGGTCTTCGAGGTTTTGTGATCGTTCATCACCGCCTGAACCGACACGCCGATGCCGCGGCTGGCGTCGCCGCCCTGCGCGGTCAGCTGCTGCTGCAACAGCACATAGCCGCCGTAGGCGTGATCTTTATCCTGATAGGCGCCGTCGCGCCAGCTGCCGTAGACGTCGCCGTTGGCGGACGAATAGTAGTAGCCGATGCGGTAGTTACCCGGCAGCTTGTCCGGGCCCAGCGTCGGCTTCCAGCCCAGTTCCACCGGCACCAGGTTACCCTCAGAATTGCTGGTGTCGAGGCGGAAACCGTCGCCGCGATCGTAGTTGGCGCGGTTCTGGTTATAGAAACCGACCTGGAAGAAGACGTCCGGCGTGATGTTGAGCTTCACGCGGCCGCCCCACTGCGACACCGGCCAGTTAAACCAGCGGTCGCCGCGCCAGTTGCCCGCCTGTCCGCTGCCGAACGCGAGGTTCTGGAACTTGCTGTCGAAGTTGTCAAAGTCTTCGCCGACGGTGACGCGACCCGCTTTCAGGTTGACGACGTCGTCAAACAGTCCTTTGCTCAGCCAGAACTGCGTCAGGCGCCAGGTCTGGCCGCGGCCATACACTTCCTGCACCGAAGAGAGCATGCCGGCGCGACGATCGCCTACCTGCTCGGAAATATTGCGGCCGTCACGGTTGGTGATGGTGGCCTGGAACTGCGTATCCTGCCAGCCGAGCAGCTTTTCCAGATCGAGATTAGCGCCGAACGCCCACTGATCGCTGTAGCGCATAGAGGTGTTGGTATCGGCGCCGCCGCCGAGGTTCGATGCGCTTTCCATGGTGTAGTTGACGTCAAATTTAACGCCGTCATTTTCCAGCTGCGTTCGCGAGCCGCCCCAGTCGCCGAACATATAAGGCGAGTCATAGCTAAAGGCATCTGCGGCCACAGCAGAGGCGCTCAGCATGGCAAACATCAGGGAGCCGGCCGCCACACGGCGCAGCGGGAAGCGTTGCACTGCTTTTTTTCTGTTCATGATTGTTCTTCTTATCTGAATAATGGATATTTCCACGCAGAGAATAGTGCTGCAAAAAGTTCAACTTTTGTAAAAATGTGCGCACGAATACGCAAAGAGACAGTTTTTTCAAACAAGTGTGAAGGGGATCGCTGAACGGAATCGCGGCCGTGATTAACGCATTATTTGGCACGCAAAATAATGACGAGGCGCTAGCGCCCCGTCTGGCAGAATTAGCGACTGGCCTGCGCCAGATTTTCCACCTCTTCCGGCGTCAGACGCAGCTGCGTCGCGCCGATCAGATCGTCAAGCTGGGCGAGCGAGGTAGCGCTGACGATCGGCGCGGTTATGCTCGGTCGCGCAATCTGCCACGCCAGCGCGACCTGGGTCGGCGTCACGCCATGCGCCTGGCTGATCTCGTCCAGCGCCGCCAGAATAGCCAGGCCGCGCGGATTAAGATACTTCTCGACCACGCCCTGCCCGCGCGCGCTTTTGCCGGCATCCGCCGCGCTGCGGTATTTGCCGCTCAGAAAGCCGCTGGCCAGCGAGTAGTAGTTAATCACGCCCAGCCCGTGCTGCGTCGCCACCGCCTCCAGCGCCGACTCGTAGCCTTCGCGATCGTAAAGGTTGTATTCAGGCTGCAGGGTGGCGTAGCGCGCCAGACCCTGCTCCTCGCTGATCTTCAGCGCCTCCTGCAGGCGCGGCGCGCTGTAGTTCGAGGCGCCAATGGCGCGCACTTTGCCCTCTTTGATCAGCGAATCGAACGCCGCCAGGGTTTCCGCCAGCGGCGTATCGCTATCGTCACGGTGCGCCTGATAGAGATCGATATAGTCGGTTTGCAGACGACGCAGCGAATCTTCTACTGCCTGACGAATATACTGCGGCTTCAGGCCGGTTTTCTCCGGCGAGAGTTCCATGCCGACCTTGGTCGCCAGCACGATGCGGTCGCGTTTGCCGCTTTTTTTCAGCCAGTTGCCGATAATGGTTTCTGACTCGCCGCCTTTATTGCCCGGCGCCCAGCGCGAATAGACGTCGGCGGTATCGATAAACCACAGTCCTTTTTCCACCAGCGCATCAAGCAATGAAAACGACGTCGCCTCATCCAGGGTCCAGCCGAAGACGTTGCCACCAAAGGTTAACAGCGGCACCTGAATGCCGGTATCGCCGAGCTGGCGGGTTTCAACCTGACTCATCCTCTTCTCCTTGTGTAAGAAATACCCAGACAAAGAGCATAGCAAAAGCGAAAAGCGCGCTTTATGCGTAATTCCTCGATAAGTTTGTTCTGAAAAGGATACTTACGTCGGGCTGACAGATATCCTTAATTCCTTCAACTTCTGCCCGCTTTGTGGGTCTACACTCTGCTATTTGCAGGCTGCCGCGTTTCAGCCTGCGTTTTGGGGATTTCGCTACTGCTGGAGAGCAACCGATAAGATGAACCGACCTTCCTTGTTGAAAAAGAGTCTGCTGACGCTGTTCGTGCTGGCCGCCGCCGCAGGCGGCTACTACTGGTGGCACCATCCGGCGCAGCCTGACGCCGATCCTCAGGCGTCGACCCGACCGCATCGCGGCAAGGGCGTCGCGGGCGCTCCGCCAGCGCCGGTACAGGCCGCCGCTGCCGTCAGCCAGAGCGTGCCGCACTTTCTCAGCGGGCTCGGCACCGTGACCGCCGCCAGCACCGTGACGGTGCGCAGCCGCGTCGACGGCGAGCTGATGGCGATCCACTTTCAGGAAGGGCAGCAGGTCAAAGCGGGCCAGCTGCTGGCGGAGATCGATCCCCGCCCTTATCAGGTGGCGTTAACCCAGGCGCAGGGCCAGCTGGCGAAGGATCAGGCGACGCTGGCGAATGCGCGCCGCGATCTGGCGCGCTATGAAAAGCTGGCGAAAACCTCGCTGGTGTCGCAGCAGGAGCTCGATACCCAGCGTTCGCTGGTCAGCGAAACCCAGGGCACCATTAAGGCGGATGAAGGCAGCGTCGCCAGCGCCCAGCTCAATCTGACCTACAGCCGCATTACGTCGCCGATTGAGGGCCGCGTCGGCCTGAAACAGGTGGACGTCGGCAACTACATTACCAGCGGCGACACCAACGGCCTGGTGGTGATCACCCAGACCCATCCCATCGACGTGCTGTTTAGCCTGGCTGAAAATTATCTGCCCGATATCATGCAGGCGCAAAAGAGCGGCCAGCCGCTGGTGGTCGAAGCCTGGGATCGCAGCAACCAGACGCTGCTGACTCAGGGCACGCTGCTCAGCATCGACAACCAGATCGACGTCACCACCGGCACCATCAAAATGAAGGCGCGCTTCGACAATCAGGACGATAAGCTCTTTCCCAACCAGTTCGTTAACGCGCGGCTGAAGGTCAACACCCTGCAGGATGCGATTGTTATTCCGGCCGCCGCGCTGCAGATGGGCAATGAAGGCCACTTTGTCTGGGTGGTGAACAGCGACAATAAAGTGAGTAAGAAAAGCGTCACCGCCGGACTGCAGGACAGCCATCAGGTGGTGATTAACGCCGGCCTGAGCGCAGGCGAACGCGTGGTCACCGACGGGCTGGATCGCCTGACGGAAGGGGCGCAGGTGGAGGTCGTCGCGCCGCAGAGCACCGCGCTGAAAAGCAGCCGCGCGGCGCAACCGGCCAAAGGAGCGAGCGAGTAATGCAGGTTACGCCTCCTGACGCCAGCGGCGGGCCGTCGCGTCAGTTTATTTTACGTCCGGTCGCTACCACGCTGCTGATGATCGCTATTCTGCTGGCGGGCGTGCTCGGCTACCGTTTTCTGCCGGTTTCGGCGCTGCCGGAGGTGGATTATCCCACCATCCAGGTGGTGACGCTCTATCCCGGCGCCAGCCCGGACGTGACCACCTCCGCGATTACCGCGCCGCTTGAGCGCCAGTTCGGCCAGATGTCAGGGCTGAAGCAGATGGCGTCGCAAAGCTCCGGCGGCGCGTCGGTGATCACCCTGCAGTTCCAGCTGACGCTGCCGCTCGACGTCGCCGAGCAGGAAGTGCAGGCCGCCATTAACGCCGCCACCAGCCTGCTGCCCAACGATCTGCCTAACCCGCCGGTCTACAGCAAGGTTAATCCTGCCGATCCGCCGATCATGACGCTGGCGGTCACCACCAGCAGCATGCCGCTGACCCAGGTGCAGGATATGGTGGAGACGCGCGTGGCGCAGAAAATCTCCCAGGTCTCCGGCGTCGGGCTGGTGACGCTCTCCGGCGGTCAGCGACCGGCGGTGCGCGTGCAGATGAACGCCCAGGCGCTGGCGGCGCTCGGCCTGACCAGCGAACAGGTGCGCACCGCCATCAGCAGCGCCAACGTCAACTCGGCGAAAGGCAGCCTCGACGGCCCGGAACGCTCCATTACCCTCTCTGCCAACGATCAGATGAAATCGGCGGAGGATTACCGTCAGCTGATTGTCAGCTATAAAAACGGCGCGCCGGTCAGGCTCGGCGATGTCGCCACTATCGAACAGGGCGCGGAAAATCGCTGGCTTGGCGCCTGGGCGAACCGCGAAGCCGCCATCGTGCTCAACATGCAGCGCCAGCCGGGCGCCAATATTATCGCCACCGCCGATAATATCCGCGCGCTGCTGCCCTCGCTCACCGCCTCGCTGCCGAAGTCGGTGAAGGTCCAGCTGCTGACCGACCGCACCAACAATATTCGCGCCTCGGTCACCGATACCCAGCACGAACTGATGCTGGCGATAGGCCTGGTGGTGATGATTATCTATCTCTTCCTGCGCAACGTGCCGGCGACGATTATTCCCGCCGTCGCGGTGCCGCTGTCGCTGGTCGGCACCTTCGCCGCGATGTACTTCCTCGGCTTCTCTATTAATAACCTCACGCTAATGGCGCTGACTATCGCCACCGGCTTCGTGGTGGATGACGCCATCGTGGTGATCGAAAACATCACCCGCTATCTGGAGAAAGGCGAAAAGCCGCTCACCGCCGCGCTTAAAGGGGCGGGCGAAATAGGCTTTACCATTATCTCCCTTACCTTTTCGCTGATCGCGGTGCTGATCCCGCTGCTGTTTATGGGCGACGTGATCGGCCGTCTGTTCCGCGAGTTCGCCGTGACGCTGGCGGTGGCGATCCTGATTTCCGCCGTGGTCTCGCTAACGCTGACGCCGATGATGTGCGCGCGCATGCTGAGCGCCGAGTCGCTGCGCAAGCAGAACCGCTTTTCACGCGCCAGCGAAGCCTTTTTCGACCGGTTGATCGCCGGGTATGGCGGCTGGCTGCGCAAGGTGCTGGCGCATCCCTGGCTGACGCTGTCGGTGGCGCTCGGCACGCTGCTGCTCACCGTGCTGCTGTGGATAGTGATTCCGAAAGGCTTTTTCCCGCAGCAGGATAACGCCATTATCCAGGGCACGCTGCAGGCGCCGCAGAGCGCCTCGTACGCCAGCATGGCGGCGCGCACGCGCGACGTCGCCTCGCTGATCATGAAAGATCCGGCGGTGCAGAGCATGACCTCTTTCGTCGGCGTCGACGGCACCAACGCCGCGCTCAACAGCGCGCGTCTGCAGATTAACCTGAAGCCGCTGAGCGAACGCGACGACCGCATCCCGCAGGTGCAGCAGCGGCTGCAGCAACAGATAAGCCAGCTTCCCGGCGTCACGCTGTGGCTGCAGCCGGTACAGGATCTGACGATTGAGACCCAGGCGAGCCGCACGCCTTACCAGTTCACGCTGCAGTCCGGCTCGCTGGCGTCGCTCGGCACCTGGGTGCCGAAACTGCTGGACGCGCTGCGCCAGTCCCCTGAGCTGCGCGATATCAGCAGCGACTGGCAGGATCAGGGGCTGGAGGCGTACGTCAATGTCGATCGCGACAGCGCCAGCCGCCTCGGCATCAGTATGGCGGACGTCGATAACGCGCTCTATAACGCCTTCGGCCAGCGCCTGATCTCCACCATTTATACCCAGGCGAACCAGTATCGCGTGGTGCTGGAGCAGGACAACCGCGCCACGCCGGGCCTGGCGGGCCTGGAAGGCATTCGGCTGACCAGCACCGACGGCGGCAGCGTGCCGCTCAGCGCCATCGCGAAAGTTGAGCAGCGCCACAGCGCGCTAAGCGTCAACCATCTCGATCAGTTCCCGTCCGCGACCTTCTCCTTTAACGTCGCCGACGGCTATTCGCTGGGCGACGCGGTGAAAGCGGTCAGCGCGGCGGAAGAGCGGCTCGGCATGCCTGCTGAACTGATGACCCAGTTCCAGGGCAGCACCCTGGCGTTCGAGGCGGCGCTGACCAGCACCGTCTGGCTGATCGTGGCGGCCATCGTGGCGATGTATATCGTGCTGGGCGTGCTCTATGAGAGCTTTATCCACCCCATCACGATTTTGTCGACGCTGCCGACGGCGGGCGTCGGCGCGCTGCTGGCGCTGATACTGAGCGGCGGCGAGCTGGATATCGTCGCCATCATCGGCATTATTCTGCTGATCGGCATCGTGAAGAAAAACGCCATCATGATGATCGACTTCGCGCTGGCCGCCGAACGCGAGCAGGGCATGACGCCCTATGACGCCATCTATCAGGCTTGCCTGCTGCGTTTTCGCCCAATCCTGATGACCACGCTGGCGGCGCTGCTGGGCGCGCTGCCGCTGATGCTCAGCACCGGCGTCGGCGCAGAGCTGCGTCACCCGCTCGGTATCGCCATGGTGGGCGGCCTGATCCTGAGCCAGGTGCTGACGCTGTTTACTACGCCGGTGATCTATCTGCTGTTCGATCGCCTCGGCCAGGCCGCGCGCCGTCGCTTTAGCGGACGGGAGGCGGAGCAGTGAGATTTTTCGCGCTGTTTATCCACCGCCCGGTGGCCACTACGCTGCTGACCCTTGCCATTGCGCTGGCGGGCGTGCTCGGCTTTCGCCTGCTGCCGGTCGCCCCGCTGCCGCAGGTCGACTTCCCGGTGATAGTGATCTCCGCCTCGCTGCCGGGCGCGTCGCCGGAAATCATGGCCTCGTCGGTAGCGACGCCGCTGGAGCGTTCGCTGGGCCGCATCGCCGGCGTGAGCGAAATGACCTCCACCAGCTCGCTCGGCAGCACGCGCATTATTCTGGTGCTCGATTTCGACCGCGACATCAACGGCGCGGCGCGCGACGTGCAGGCGGCAATCAACGCGGCGCAAAGCCTGCTGCCGACGGGGATGCCGAGCCGTCCCACTTACCGCAAGGTCAATCCCTCGGACGCGCCGATTATGATCATGACGCTGACCTCGGATATCTATAATCCGGGCCAGCTCTACGACTACGCCTCGACCCAGCTGGCGCAGAAGCTGTCGCAGATCGAAGGCGTCGGCGACGTCACGGTCGGCGGCAGCTCGCTGCCTGCGGTGCGCGTCGCGCTAAACCCGCAGGCGCTGTTTAATCAGGGCGTCTCGCTGGACGCGGTGCGCGAGGCGATCGCCAACGCCAACCAGCGTCGTCCGCAGGGCGCGGTGGAGGATCGCCAGCAGCGCTGGCAGCTGCGCACCAACGACGAACTGAAAACCGCCAGCGACTACGCGCCGCTGGTGGTGCACTACAGCAACGGCGCGGCGGTGAAGCTGGCGGACGTTGCCAGCGTGCAGGACTCGGTGCAGGACGTGCGCAACGCCGGGATGGCGGACGGCAAGCCTGCGGTGCTGCTGCTGGTGCGCAAAACGCCGGAGGCGAACGTGATCGATACCGTCGATCGCATTCGCGCCGAGCTGCCGACGCTGCACCAGACCATTCCCGCCGCCATCGACCTGCAGATTGCGCAGGATCGCTCGCCCACCATTCGCGCCTCGCTGCATGAGGTCGAGCAGTCGCTGACCATCGCCGTCGCGCTGGTGATTATGGTGGTGTTCGTTTTCCTGCGCTCCGGCCGCGCCACGCTGATCCCTGCCGCCGCGGTGCCGGTTTCGCTGATCGGCACCTTCGCCGCGATGTACCTGTGCGGCTTCAGCCTGAACAACCTGTCGCTGATGGCGCTGACCATCGCCACCGGTTTTGTGGTGGATGATGCCATCGTGGTGCTGGAGAATATTGCGCGCCACGTCGAGGCGGGCATGAAACCCTTGCAGGCGGCGCTGACCGGCGTGCGCGAAGTGGGCTTTACCGTGCTGTCGATGAGCCTGTCGCTGATCGCCGTCTTTTTGCCGCTGCTGATGACCGGCGGGCTGATAGGCCGCTTCTTCTCTGAATTCGCCATTACGCTGTCGGTGGCGATCGCCATCTCGATGGTGGTCTCCCTCACGCTGACGCCGATGATGTGCGCGTATCTGCTGAAGCCGCCTGCGCCGCGCGCCCAGCCGCGTCGGCGCGGCGCAGGCCGGATACTGCTGGCGATCCAGCAGGGCTACGGTCGCTCGCTGGGCTGGGTGCTGAACCATGCGCGCTGGGTGCTGCTGCTGCTGTTCGGCACCGTCGCCCTGACCATCTGGCTGTTTATCCATGTGCCGAAAACCTTTATGCCGGAGCAGGACACTGGCCGCCTGTCGGGCTTTATCTCTGCCGACCAGAGCATCTCCTTCCAGGCGATGCGCCAGAAGCTGCAGGATTTTATGGTGATCGTGAAGGCCGACCCGGCGGTTGAGAGCGTGGTGGGCTTTACCGGCGGCATGCGCACCAACAGCGGCTCGATGTTTATCTCGCTGAAGCCGCTCTCCGAACGCAGCGAGAACGCTCAGGCGGTCATCGCCCGGCTGCGCGCGAAGCTGGCGAAAGAGCCCGGCGCCAGCCTCTATCTCAACGCGGTGCAGGATCTGCGCGCCGGCGGCCGCGAATCGAACGCCAGCTATCAGTATTCGCTGCTCTCTGACGATCTCGCCGCGCTGCGCGAATGGGAGCCGAAAATCCGTCAGGCCTTCTCCGCGCTGCCGCAGCTGGCGGACGTCAACTCCGATCAGCAGGACAAAGGCAGCGAAATGGCGCTGATCTACGATCGTGAAAGCATGTCGCGCCTCGGCATCGACGTCACAGAGGCAAACGCCCTGCTGAACAACGCCTTTGGCCAGCGGCAGATCTCCACCATCTATCAGCCGCTGAATCAGTACAAGGTGGTGATGGAGGTCGATCCGCGCTACACCCAGGACATCAGCGCGCTGGATCAGATGTTTGTGATTAACAGCGACGGCAAACCGATTCCCCTGTCGTGGTTCGCCCGCTGGCAGCCCGCCAACGCGCCGCTGTCGGTCAACCATGAGGGGCTCTCCGCCGCCTCGACCCTCTCCTTTAACCTGCCGGAAGGCGTTTCGCTGTCGGAGGCCTCGGCGGCGATCGACCGCACCATGACCGCCATCGGCGTGCCCTCCAGCGTGCGCGGCAGCTTCGCCGGCACCGCGCAGGTGTTTGAGCAGTCGCAGAGCAGCCAGCTGTGGCTGATGCTCGCCGCCATCGCCGCCGTCTATATCGTGCTGGGCATACTGTATGAGAGCTATGTCCATCCGCTGACCATTCTCTCGACGCTGCCCTCGGCGGGCGTTGGCGCGCTGCTGGCGCTGACGCTGTTCGATACGCCTTTTAGCCTGATCGCCCTGATCGGCATCCTGCTGCTGATCGGCATCGTGAAGAAGAACGCCATTATGATGGTGGACTTTGCGCTGGAGGCGCAGCGCAGCGGCAACCTGAGCGCGCGCGACGCCATTTTCCAGGCCTGCCTGCTGCGTTTCCGCCCGATTCTGATGACCACGCTTGCTGCGCTGTTCGGCGCGCTGCCGCTGGTGATCACCAGCGGCGACGGCGCGGAGCTGCGCCAGCCGCTCGGCATCACCATTGCCGGCGGGCTGATTATGAGCCAGCTGCTGACGCTCTATACCACGCCGGTGGTCTATCTCTATATGGACAAGCTGCGGCGCAAGCGCAGACGTCGAGAACTGGCGCTCGAATAATTGCTCTATACATACGCCATAGAGCATAATGATTAACGTTTGACCACCTTAATACAGGAGGCGTTATATGTCGCAAGGCACCATTTTTATCAGTAATCGCACGCAAAACGTTCGTATTCCCGCCGATGTGCGTTTTCCGGAAAATGTGAAAAACGTCACCGTTCGGGCAGTAGGCAATGAGCGCATCATTACGCCCGTTGAGCATGCCTGGGACAGTTTTTTCCTGGGTGACAACAGCGTCAGCGACGACTTCATGTCAGAGCGGAGCACGCCGCCAGCCGACGAGCGGGAAGCGTTGTGATGCATCGTTATCTGTTAGACACCAACATTGTGATTTATGTAATAAAGCGGCGGCCAGTGGAGATGCTGAGCAGGTTCAACGCGCAGCTAGGCCGAATGGCGATCTCTTCCATTACCCTGGCCGAACTCTATTACGGCGCCGAGAAAAGCCAGTTTCCCGATCGTAATTTGCGGGTAATTGAAGATTTTGTTTCTCGCCTCGACGTGCTGAGCTACGACGCCAGGGCGGCCTTGCATTACGGCGCCATTCGCGCCGATCTCGAACGTCAAGGCACGCCAGTTGGCGCAAACGACCTGCATATTGCCGCCCATGCGCGTAGCGCAGGCCTGACGCTGGTATCGAACAACCTGCGCGAGTTCAGCCGGGTAGAAGGGTTACTCAGCGAAAACTGGCTTTAAGCAGGAGACGGTTGATGAACGCCCAAAACGCCACGGTTCGCTGGCAGCTATGGATTGTCGCCTTCGGCTTCTTTATGCAGACGCTGGACACCACCATCGTCAACACCGCCCTTCCCTCGATGGCGCAGGATCTGGGCGTCAGCCCGCTGCATATGCATGCGGTCATCGTCTCCTATCTGCTGACGGTGGCGGTGACCCTGCCGATGAGCGGCTGGCTGGCGGATCGCTTCGGCGTGCGCAACATCTTCTTCAGCGCCATCGTGCTGTTCAGCATCGGCTCGCTGCTCTGCGCCTTCTCTTCGACGCTCGATCAGCTGGTGATGGCGCGCGTGGTGCAGGGCGTCGGCGGCGCGATGATGGTGCCGGTCGGCCGCCTGACCGTGATGAAAATCGTGCCGCGCGAGCAGTATATGTCGGCGATGACCTTCGTCACCCTGCCGGGACAGATTGGCCCGCTGGTCGGTCCGGCGCTCGGCGGCGTGCTGGTGGAGTATGCCAGCTGGCACTGGATCTTCCTGATCAATATCCCGGTCGGCATCATCGGCGCTATCGCCACCCTGACGCTGATGCCGAACTACTCGATGCAGACGCGGCGCTTCGATTTTCTCGGCTTTCTGCTGCTGGCCGTCGGCATGGCGACGCTGACCCTGGCGCTCGACGGCCAGCGCAGCAGCGGCGGCTCTCCTCTGCTGCTCGGCGCGATGATCCTGACGGGCCTCTTTTCGCTGTTGTATTATCTGATGCACGCGCGCGGCAACGACAATGCGCTGTTCAGCCTGAAGCTGTTCGACAATCGCCTCTACGCAATTGGCCTGCTCGGCAGCTTTTTAGGCCGCATCGGCAGCGGCATGCTGCCTTTTATGACGCCGATATTTTTGCAGGTCGGCATGGGCTTTACGCCGTTTCACGCCGGGCTGATGATGATCCCGATGGTGCTCGGCAATATGGGCATCAAACGCATGGTGGTGCGTATCGTTAACCTGTTCGGCTACCGCAACGCGCTGGTCGGCACGACGCTGGCGCTCGCCGTCGTGGTGCTGCTCTTTCCGCTGGTGGCGCTGCTCGGCTGGCTGTGGCTGCTGCCGCTGGTGCTGCTGATGCAGGGCATGGTGAACGCGCTGCGCTTCTCCTCGATGAACACCCTGACGCTGAAGGATCTGCCGGATGCGCTCGCCTCCAGCGGCAACAGCCTGCTGTCGATGATTATGCAGCTGTCGATGAGCGTCGGCGTCACCATCGCCGGCCTGCTGCTGGGCGCGTTCGGCCAGGACGCGCTGGCCAGCAGCGATCATACCCACAGCCTGTTTATGACCGCCTACGCCTGCATGGCGCTGATTATCGCCCTGCCCGCGCTGGTGTTCTGGCGCGTGCCCAAGGAAACCAGTCAGAACGTCGATCTACGACGCCGGAGAAAGCCATGAAGTTGCCGTTGCGCCTGGGCATCAGCGCCAAACTCTTTTTAGCGATTTTTTCCACCTGCATGCTGGTGCTGATCACCATGCACTGGGGCGTGCGTCTGAGCTTCGAACACGGTTTTGTCGACTACATTAAGCGCGGCAACGAGCAGCGGCTCGCCATGCTCGGCGACGCGCTGGCCGATCAGTATGAACAGCACGGCAACTGGGATTTCCTGCGGCATAACGATCGGCTGGTGTTCACCATGCTGCGTTCGCTGGAGCAGAATCCCGACAGCAATAACCAGCTGCCGCCCCACGGCTGGCGCACCCAGTTCTGGATTATCGATCAGCAGTATAAGGTGCTGGTCGGGCCGCGCGCGCCGGTGCCGCCGGAAGGCTCGCGCCGCAATATCACCACCAGCAACGGCAAAGTGGTCGGCTGGGTCGTGGGTTCGCCGCCGGAGCGGCTGACGCGCAGCACCGATATCAATTTCGATCACCAGCAGAAGCGCACCAGCTGGCTGATTGTCGGCCTGTCGACGCTGCTGGCGGCGCTGGTCACCTGGCTGATGTCGCGCGGCCTGCTGGCGCCGGTTAAGCGGCTGGTCGCCGGCACCCACCATCTGGCGGCGGGCAATTTCGCCACGCGCGTCGAGGTCGGCAGCCGCGACGAGCTGGGCCAGCTGGCGCAGGACTTTAACCGCCTGGCCAGCTCGCTGGAAAAGAACGAGAGCATGCGCCGCGCCTTTATGGCCGACATCTCCCACGAGCTGCGCACGCCGCTGGCGATTCTGCGCGGCGAACTGGAGGCGATGCAGGACGGCGTGCGCAAGCTGACGCCGGAGGCGATCGGCTCGCTGCAGAGCGAGGTCGGGGTGCTCAGCAAGCTGGTGGACGATCTGCACCAGCTTTCGCTCTCCGACGAAGGCGCCCTCGCCTATCGCAAACAGGCCACCGATCTGGTCCAGCTGATGGAGGTGGCCGCCGGCAGCTTCAACGAGCGCTACCGCAGCCACGGGCTGACGCTGACGCTGCAGATGCCGGACGAAGCGCCTTTCTTCGGCGATCCCGATCGCCTGATGCAGCTCTTCACTAATCTGCTGGAGAACAGCCTGCGCTATACCGACGCGCCGGGCCAGGTCGAGGTGCGGCTCCAGTATGAGGCGCCCTGGTGGCAGATGAGCTTTGCCGACAGCGCGCCAGGCGTCGACGCGCAGCAGCAGGCGAAAATCTTTGAACGCTTTTTCCGCACGGAAGGGTCGCGCAATCGCGCCAGCGGCGGCTCCGGGCTGGGGCTGGCGATCTGCAAAAATATCGTCGACGCCCACGGCGGCCATATCGCTGCGGAGCACTCTGATTTAGGTGGACTGAAAATCGCGCTACAATTGCGCTATGTTCCCCAGCCGTAACTGACAATGACCGCCGAAAAAACCGACCCGCTGATTCTGGTAGTGGAAGATGAGCCGAAGCTGGCGCAGCTGATGATCGATTATCTTGAAGCCTCTAACTACCGCACACACCATATCGCCCACGGCAGCGACGTGCTGCCTTTCGTCCAGCAGACGCCGCCCGATTTGATGCTGCTGGATCTGATGCTGCCCGGCAAAGATGGCCTTTCGCTGTGCCGCGAAATCCGCCGCTTCTCTGAGCTGCCGATCATTATGGTGACGGCGCGCACCGAGGAGATCGATCGCCTGCTTGGCCTGGAGATCGGCGCGGATGACTACATCTGTAAGCCCTTCAGCCCGCGCGAAGTGGTGGCGCGCGTGAAAACCATCCTGCGCCGCGTGAAGCGTGCGCCGGAAGAGAGCGGCAAGGCGTCGCCGCTGAAAATCGACGAAGGCCGCTTCCAGGCGAGCTGGCGCGAACAGCCGCTGGAGCTGACCCCCGCCGAGTTCCGGCTGCTAAAAACGCTGGCGCTGGAGCCGGGCAAAGTCTTTTCGCGCGAGCAGCTGCTCAATCATCTCTACGACGACTACCGCGTCGTGACCGATCGCACCATCGACAGCCATATCAAAAATCTGCGGCGCAAGCTGGAGAATCTCGACGCCGACCAGCCTTTTATCCGCGCCGTCTACGGCATGGGCTATCGCTGGGAAGCGGATCTGTGCCAGTTGATCTAGATCAACTGCCTGACCGCCGTCGCCGCCTACAATTTTGCCCCTTTTGCCGGGCCGCGCATCTTGCGGCCGCGGCACGTGCCGCGCCAGGCGGCATGCTGACCTGACATCAGTGAGACAACCATGAAACCAGAACTGCTTTCTCCAGCGGGAACGCTGAAGAATATGCGCTACGCCTTCGCCTATGGGGCCGACGCGGTTTATGCCGGCCAGCCGCGCTACAGCCTGCGCGTGCGCAATAACGAATTCACCCATGACAACCTCGCCAAAGGCATCAATGAAGCGCACGCGCTGGGTAAGAAGTTCTATGTGGTGGTGAATATCGCGCCGCATAACGCCAAGCTGAAGACCTTTATTCGCGACCTGACGCCGGTGGTGGAGATGCAGCCGGACGCGCTGATCATGTCCGATCCCGGTTTGATTATGCTGGTGCGCGAGGCCTTTCCGCAGATGCCGATCCACCTTTCGGTGCAGGCCAATGCGGTCAACTGGGCGACGGTGAAGTTCTGGCAGCAGATGGGGCTGACGCGCGTGATCCTGTCGCGCGAGCTGTCGCTGGAGGAGATCGCGGAGATCCGCCAGCAGGTGCCGGAGATGGAAATCGAGATTTTCGTGCACGGCGCGCTCTGCATGGCCTACTCCGGCCGCTGTCTGCTCTCCGGCTATATGAACAAGCGCGACCCGAATCAGGGCACCTGCACCAACGCCTGCCGCTGGGAATATAAAGTTGAGGAAGGCAAACAGGACGAGGTCGGCAATATCGTCGAAGTGCAGGAGGTGACGCCGACGCTGGGGCTTGGCCAGCCAACCGATAAGGTGTTTCTGCTGGAAGAGAAGATGAAGCCGGGCGAAGTGATGAGCGCCTTTGAAGATGAGCACGGCACCTACATCATGAACTCAAAGGATCTGCGCGCCGTGGCGCACGTTGAGCGCCTGAGCGAAATGGGCGTCCATTCGCTGAAGATCGAAGGCCGCACCAAATCGTTCTACTACTGCGCGCGGACGGCGCAAGTTTACCGCCGCGCGATCGACGACGCCGCAGCCGGCAAACCTTTCGATCCTGAGCTGCTGACCACGCTGGAAGGTCTGGCGCATCGCGGCTATACCGAGGGCTTTTTGCGCCGCCATACCCACGACAGCTATCAAAACTATGCGCAGGGCTATTCGATCTCCGAGCGTCAGCAGTTCGTCGGCGAATTTACCGGCGAGCGGCGCGGCGACTGGGCGGAGGTGGCAGTGAAAAATAAATTCCTGCTCGGCGACAGCCTGGAGATCATGACGCCGAACGGCAACCTGAACTGCACGCTGGAGGCGCTGCAGGACGCGCGCGGCGGCGCCATTGAGGTGGCACCCGGCGACGGCCATCGCGTCTGGATGCCGGTGCCCGCGGACGTCGAGCTCGCCTTTGGTTTGCTGCTGCGCAATTTTACCGACGGCAGCAGCACGCGCGATCCCCATAGCAAATTACTCACGTCGCGCAAGTAAACCAGTGAAGTTAGAACAGGATCACAGACCGCCGCGGCGCGCTCCTTTATAGTCGCGCCTGCTGCGAACGAGTAACAACTAATAGCTGTTGTATCAGGAACCACCTCATTCACCCGCCCGGCTCCCCCGTGCGGGTTTTCTTTTTTCCGCTTTTCTCCCGTAAATTTTCCCGCCTGACTATGCTATAAGCAGAAATCTTTGTAGGTTTTCAAGGACCGGAAAATGGAAAAACGACCGCTTACTCTACTTATTCTTAATGGCAAAGGCGCAGGCAACGAAGATCTGCGTGCGGCCGTCACCGCGCTGCGCGATGAGGGCTTTGACGTCGCCGTGCGCGTTACCTGGGAGAAAGGCGACGGCGAACGCTACGTTGAAGAAGCGCTGCAGCTGGGGGCTGAGACCGTGGTCGCCGGCGGCGGCGACGGCACCATTAACGAGATCGCTACCGCGCTGGCCGCCGTTGACGCCGCGCGTCGGCCGGTACTCGGCATTCTTCCCCTGGGCACCGCCAATGATTTCGCCACCAGCGTCGGCATTCCCGCCGAGATGGAGCCTGCGCTGCGCCTTGCGGTGCAGGGTAAAGCCCACGTGATCGATCTGGCGCGGGTGAATCAGGATCGCTACTTCATTAATATGGCGACCGGCGGTTTCGGCACCCGTATCACCACCGAAACGCCGGAAAAGTTAAAATCCGCGCTGGGCGGCGTCTCCTATTTTATTCACGGCCTGATGCGCATGGACACGCTGAAGCCAGACAGCTGCGAGATCAGCGGCCCTGGCTTTCAGTGGCAGGGCGATGCGCTGGCGATCGGCGTTGGCAACGGGCGTCAGGCGGGCGGCGGCCAGCGCCTCTGTCCGTCGGCGCTGATCAATGACGGCCAGCTCGATCTGAGCATTGTTACCGCGCAGGAGCTGCTGCCTACCCTGCTGCACTCGCTGACCAGCAACGATGACAACCCGAATATCGTCACCGCGAAGCTGACCTCGCTGCGCATCGTTTCCCCTAATGAGATGACCTTTAATCTGGATGGCGAACCGCTCTCCGGCCGCGAGTTTGAGATTGAGGTGATGCCCGGCGCGCTGAGCTGCCGCCTGCCGCCGCAGTGCGCGTTGTTAGCCTGAGGTCGCTTTTCGGTCTGTAAGATCAACGCTTACGCAGGCAGCCTGACCCGATCGCCAGGACGCATAAATAACTTTCATGCCAGCTCGCCCGCGCCGCCCCTGACGCGGGACGCTTTGCTCCCCGGGTCAGGCTGTCTGCGTTTTAACTTTCATGTCGCCTGTAGAAGTCAATCGACATCGATTCCTTTTGGCATTTAAACCCCAGAATTCTCTCTGTGATTGCCTTCACAACTCTGTCACATCAACTTGTATGGTAGTATAAATGCGCGTATTTTTTCAGCATTGATTGCTGAATGAAGGCTACGAGAGATGAAAATTGTTAACGCTGAAGTCTTTGTCACCTGCGCAGGCAGAAACTTCGTTACGCTGAAAATCACCACCGACGACGGCATTACCGGCATCGGCGACGCCACGCTTAACGGCCGCGAGCTGCCGGTCGCCTCTTACCTGAAAGATCATATCTGCCCGCAGCTGATCGGCCGCGACGCGCATCAGATCGAAGATATCTGGCAGTACTTCTATAAAGGCGCCTACTGGCGCCGCGGGCCGGTCACGATGTCGGCGATCTCCGCGGTTGATATGGCGCTGTGGGATATCAAAGGCAAAGCCGCCAATATGCCGCTCTATCAGCTGCTGGGCGGCGCGTCACGCACCGGCGTCATGGTCTATTGCCACACCACCGGCCATACCATCGACGAAGTGATGGACGACTACGCGAAGCACAAAGAGATGGGCTTCAAGGCGATTCGCGCTCAGTGCGGCGTGCCGGGCATGAAGACCACCTACGGCATGGCGAAAGGCAAAGGTCTCGCCTATGAGCCGGCGACCAAAGGCAACTGGCCGGAAGAGCAGCTGTGGTCGACCGAGAAATACCTCGACTTTACGCCGAAGCTGTTCGAAGCGATCCGCGACAAGTTCGGCTTCAACGAACATCTGCTGCACGATATGCATCATCGCCTGACGCCGATTGAAGCGGCCCGCTTCGGCAAAAGCGTCGAAGATTACCGCCTGTTCTGGATGGAAGATCCGACGCCGGCGGAAAACCAGGCGTGCTTCCGCCTGATCCGCCAGCATACCGTGACGCCGATTGCGGTGGGCGAAGTCTTCAACAGCATCTGGGACTGCAAGCAGCTGATTGAAGAGCAGCTGATCGACTATATCCGCACCACCATCACCCACGCGGGCGGCATCACCGGCATGCGCCGCATCGCCGATTTCGCCTCGCTCTATCAGGTGCGCACCGGCTCGCACGGCCCGTCGGATCTCTCGCCGGTCTGCATGGCGGCGGCGCTGCACTTTGACCTGTGGGTGCCGAACTTCGGCGTGCAGGAGTATATGGGCTTCTCCGAGCAGATGATGGAGCTGTTCGACGCCAGCTGGACGTTCGAAGACGGCTTTATGCATCCGGGCGACAAGCCAGGTCTGGGTATCGAGTTCAACGAGAAGCTGGCGGCGAAATATCCCTATGAACCCGCCTATCTGCCGGTGGCCCGTCTGGAAGACGGCACGCTGTGGAACTGGTAAGGAGCGCATCATGAAAAGTGTCGTGATTGAACAACCGGGCGAGCTGGTGCTGGCGGATCGTCCGCTGCCGACGCCCGCCGCGGGCGAAGTGCGGGTCAAAGTGCAATATGCCAGCATCTGTGGCTCTGACGTGCATATCTGGCACGGCCATAACCCTTTCGCGAAATATCCGCGCGTCATCGGCCACGAGTTTTTCGGCGTGATTGACGCGGTCGGCGACGGCGTCGACGCCAGCCGCATCGGCGAGCGGGTCGCGGTCGATCCCGTCGTGAGCTGCGGTAGCTGCTATCCCTGCTCGGTGGGCCGTCCTAACGTCTGCACCACGCTGAGCGTCATCGGCGTGCACCGCGACGGCGGCTTTAGCGAATATGCGGTTGCGCCGGCCGACAATGCGTACCGGCTGCCGGCGGCGATTCCGGACAAGCTCGCCAGCATGGTAGAGCCTTTCACCATCGCAGCCAATATCACCGCCTTCCTCAAGCCGCAGCCGCAGGATGTGGCGCTGATCTACGGCGCCGGTCCCATGGGCCTGACGGCGATTCAGGTGCTAAAAGGCGTCTTTAAGGTGGCGCAGGTGCTGGTGGTGGATCGTCTGCCGGAACGTCTTGAGCTGGCGAAAGCCAACGGCGCGGATCAGGTGTTCAACAACGCCGAGGTGCCGCTGGCGGCCCAGCTGGAAGGCGTGCAGCCGACGCTGATTATCGACGCCGCCTGCCATCCTTCTATTCTGGCGGAAGCGGCGGCGCTCGCCTCGCCCGCTGCGCGTATCGGCCTGCTTGGCTTCTCCGGCGAGCCCTGTAGCATTACCCAACAAAGCCTGACCAGTAAAGAGCTGTCGCTGTTTACCTCGCGCCTTAACAGCCACCGCTTCCCGCAGGTAATTGAATGGATGGAGCAGGGCCTGATCCAGCCGGAAAAACTGGTTACGCACTATTTTTCGCTCGATGAAATTGAACGCGCCATGACGCTGTTCGAAAAAGACCCCCGTACCTGCTGCAAGGTTGTGCTGGCCATGTAGCTGTTGCCCTACCCTCACCGGGGATTCAGCCGGCAGCGCGCTGCCGGCGTTATATCACTATAAAAAAGCGTTGGAGCCACTATGTTTAAAAATCTGCGCTGGACAATCGTACTGCTGTTGTTTCTTGTTTACATGATCAATTACCTCGATCGTGTCGCCCTCTCTCTGACCCTGCCGCTGGTAGAAAAAGATCTGGCGATCAACGCCGAACAGTTCGGCATGATCTTCGGCAGTTTCTTCTTCGGCTATGCCCTGTTTAACTTCGTTGGCGGCGTCGCCACTGACCGCTTCGGTCCTAAAATCGTGCTCGGTATTGCGGTCGGCATGTGGTCGCTGTTCTGCGGCATGACCGCGCTGGCAACCGGCTTCTGGTCGATGCTGATCCTGCGCGTGCTGTTCGGCATGGCGGAAGGCCCAATTTGCGCCTCGGCCAACAAAGCAATTAACGGCTGGTTCCCGAAAAAACAGGCGGCGACCGCAATGGGCCTGCTGAGCGCCGGCTCGCCGCTCGGCGGCGCGATCGCCGGGCCGATTATCGGCTATCTCGCGCTCGCGTTCGGCTGGCGTCCAGCCTTCGTGATCATCTGCCTGATTGGTCTGGTGTGGATGGCGATCTGGCTGTTCGTTTCGGCGGATAACCCGGCGAAGAGCCGCCACGTTTCCGCCGAGGAGCACGCGCTGGTCGACAAACTGAAAGCCGAGCAGCCGGGCGAAGAGGCGGATCTGGCGCAGGCGTCACACGGATTCGGCTACTATCTGCGTCAACCGATTATCCTGGTCACCGCTTTTGCCTTCTTCTGCTACAACTATATTCTGTTCTTCTTCCTCAGCTGGTTCCCTGCCTATCTGGTGCAGGCGCACGGCCTGGATATTAAATCGATGTCGATCACCACCATGATCCCGTGGATTGTCGGCTTCGTCGGCCTCGCGCTCGGCGGCTGGATCTCAGACAAGATTTTCAATATTACCGGCAGGTTACTGCTCTCCCGCAAAATTGTGCTGGTGGTCTCACTGTTCGCCGCCGCCGTTTGTGTGGCGCTGGCGGGTACGGTAAAAGAGGTCAACTCTGCGGTAATGATGATGTCGATCTCCATCTTCTTCCTCTACATCACCGGCGCCATCTACTGGGCGATTATTCAGGACGTGGTGCACAAGAGCCGTGTCGGCAGCATCAGCGGCTTTATTCATCTGGTAGGCAGCCTGTCGGGCATTATCGGCCCGATCGTCACTGGCTTTATCGTGCAGCATACCGGCAAGTTTGACAGCGCTTTCGTGCTGGCGGGCGGCGTCGCTGCCGTCGGCGCCTTCCTGGTGCTGTTCGTTATCCGCAGCCCGAAAGCGAGCAAGAAGCCGATTTCGGCCTAAGCAGCAGGTTTTACATGACTGAATCACGGGGCGCAGGACGCCCCGTTTGCCATAAGGACGAACTATGTTAGAGATTGATCGCCTTCCCGCCGACGTGCAGCGCCCGCGCTACGATCGCAGCAAACTGAAAACCCGCATGGTGCATATCGGCTTCGGCGCTTTTCATCGCGCGCACCAGGCGCTGTGCAGCGACAAGCTGGCGGAACAGGGCAGCGACTGGGGCTATTGTGAAGTCAACCTCAACAGCGGCGAGCTGATCCAGGCGCTGCGCCAGCAGGATCACCTCTATAGCCTGACGGAAATGGCCGACGATTCGCTCAGCACGCGGATTATCGGCGTGATTACCTCGGCGCTACACGGCAAAAGCGACGGCATTGAGGCGGTGATCGCCGCCATGAGCGAGCCGGACGTGGCGATTGTCTCGATGACGGTCACCGAGAAAGGCTACTGCCACCATCCCGCCAGCGGCGATCTCAACCCGGACCATCCCGATATTGTGCACGACCTGGCCCATCCCGATACGCCGCGCTCGCTGCCGGGCCTGATTCTGGCGGCCATCCGCCGCCGTCGCGACGCGGGCCTGCCGCCCTTCAGCGTGATGTCCTGCGACAATATGCCGGAAAACGGCCACGTCACGCGCAATGTGATCGTGCAGCTGGCGCAGCGGCAGGATAGCGCGCTGGCGGACTATATCCAGCAGCATGTCACCTTCCCCTCTACTATGGTCGATCGCATTGTGCCGGCGATGACCGACAGCGCCTTTGCCCAGCTGGCCGAGCGTCTCGGCAGCCGCGATCCGGTGGCGGTGGAAGCGGAGCCGTTTTTCCAGTGGGTTATTGAGGATAATTTCGTCAGCGGTCGACCCGCCTGGGAGCAGGCCGGCGCAGAGCTGGTTAAGGACGTGCTGCCGTTTGAAGAGATGAAGCTGCGTATGCTTAACGGCAGCCACTCGTTTCTGGCCTATCTCGGCTTCCTCGCCGGCTATGAGCACATCAGCGACTGCATGGCGGACGCGAACCTGCGCACCGCCGCGCGCAGGCTGATGCTGGATCAGCAGGCGCCGACGCTGCGCACCCAAGGCGTGGATCTCACCGCCTATGCCGACTCGCTGATCGCGCGCTATGAAAACCGCGCCATCAAGCATCGCACTTATCAGATAGCGACCGACGGCACGCAGAAGCTGCCGCAGCGCCTGCTCGACAGCGTGCGCTGGCATCTGCGCAACGGCAGCAACTGCGACCTGCTGCTGTTGGGCGTCGCGGGCTGGATGCGCTATGTCGGCGGCGTGGACGAGCAAGGCGCGCCAGTCGAGATCCGCGATCCGCTGAAGGCGGAACTGGCAGAGCGCGTGGCCGCGAGCGGCGAAGGCGAAGCGCGCGTGAAGGCGCTGCTGGGCATGAAAGCGGTATTTGGCGAGGATCTGGCGCAGAATGCGGAGGTGGTCGCGACGCTGACGCGCTTCTGGCTGCAGCTGCGTGAGCACGGCGCGCGCGCCACGGTGGCGCAGGCGGTGGGTTCACCGTAATTGTTCAGTATCAAAAGCGCTGGCGCAGTCGCAGCGCGCTGATTAGACTGACACTTTCCCAACGGGCTGGCTGCGGCCAGCCGTAATACGGATATGCCGCATGTCAATCGCCTATACCATCACCACCAGCGAACCGGTTAACCAGCAGATTTATCGTTATCTGCGTAAGGATATCGTGACCTGCGTTATTCAGCCGGGTTCACTGCTGTCAGAAAAAGAAGTGTCGGCCCGGTTCAACGTGTCGCGTCAGCCGGTGCGCGAAGCCTTTATCAAGCTGGCGGAAGCGGGTCTGGTGCAGGTGTTGCCGCAGCGCGGCACCTTCGTGCGTAAAATTTCCGCGCGTCGCGTCGCGGACGGCCGGTTTATTCGCGAAGCGGTAGAGGTGTCGGTGGTGCGTCGCGCGGCGCTGGAGATAGAGCCGGTGGCGCTGATGGCGCTGGAGCACAACCTTCAGCTGCAGAAGATGGCCGCCGCTCGCCATGACAGCCAGGCGTTTCTCAGCCTCGATGATGAGTTTCACCGCCTGATTGCCGAGAGCATCAACTGCCTGCTGGCATGGGAGACGGTAGAGAATATCAAAGCGGCGATGGACCGCGTGCGCTTTCTGACGCTGAGCGAGGTCTCGCCGCCGGACAGCCTGATTGAACAGCATGAAGAGATCCTGTCGGCGCTGAAAAAGCACGATGCCGACGCGGCCGAAGCGGCGATGCGCCGCCATCTGCAGGAGATGATTTTCTCGATTACGCCGATCGCCGAGCGCAACAGCGAGTGGTTTGAGTCGCTCTAAGCTGCACCCAGTCATAAAAAAGGCCAGCGCTCAGCTGGCCTTTTCTGTCTCTGACGTTTACCACCAGCGATGAAAATGGTGCACCGGCCCAATTCCCTTGCCCACTTCCAGCGTATCGGCCTGCATCAGCGCCAGTTGCAGCCAGCCTTTCGCCTCGCGCAACGTCTCTGCCCAGTTTGCATGGCGCGGACGCAGCGCGGCCAGTGCGGCAGAGAGCGAACAGCCGGTGCCGTGGGTATGGCGCGTATTGACGCGCGGCGCGGTAAAGCGCTCGGCACCATTGCGGGTGATCAGCCAGTCCGGGCTTTCGCTGTCGCCGAGGTGGCCGCCTTTCATCAGCACGGCCTGGCAGCCGAGCGCCAGCAGCGCTTCGCCCTGCGTCAGCATGACGTCTTCGTTATGCGCAGGCGCACAGTCAAGCAGCGCCGCCGCTTCCGGCAGATTAGGCGTGATCAGCGATACCTGCGGCAGCAGCAGCCCGCGCACGCTGGCGACCGCGTCTGGCGACAGCAGCGCATCGCCGCTTTTCGCCACCATGACCGTATCCAGCACCACATAAGGGATAGCGGCTCGCTTCAGCTTTTCCGCCACGATCTGCACGATGGCGGTTTCCGAGAGCATGCCGATTTTCGCCGTGTCGATACGCACGTCGCTTAAAACGGAATCGAGCTGTGCGCCGACAAACTCAGGTTCTATGCGGTAGACCGACTGCACGCCACAGGTATTTTGCGCCACCAGCGCGGTAATCACGCTGGCGCCATAGGCGCCGAGCGCCGAAAAAGCCTTGAGATCGGCCTGGATGCCGGCGCCGCCGCTGGGATCGGTGCCGGCAATGGTCAGCGCGTTAATACGCTTCATGCGCGCGCCTCCTGTGCCAGCTGCCACAGGGCGTCGATAAACAGCGTGGCGAAGCTGCCGGGCGCGGCGGTCTGGCCGACGGCGCGTTCGCCCGCCAGCGTCATGACGCGGCAGGCGCTGGCGACGTTGCTCAGCCGGTCGCCAGGCAGGCTGCAAAAGGCGGCCACCACGGCGGAGAGCGCGCAGCCGGTGCCGACCACGCGCGTCATCAGCGCGCTGCCGCCAGGTACGCTCAGCGTCTCCGTGCCGTCGGTGACGTAGTCAACCTCGCCGCTAATCGCCACCAGCGTCTGATGTTGCCGCGCCAGCTCGCGCGCCGCCTCCAGCGCCGCTTCCGACTGGTGCTGCGTATCCACGCCGCGTCCACCTGCGCCCTGCTGCGCCAGCGCGAGAATTTCAGAGGCGTTGCCGCGCACGGCGGCAGGCCGCAGCGCAAGAAGCTGCTGGCAGAACTCAGTGCGCAGGCGCAGCGCTCCGACCGCGACCGGATCGAGCACCCAGGGCTTTTGCGCCGCGTCGGCAGCCTGCACCGCCGCCAGCATGGCGTCACGGCGATCGCGGGTCAGCGTGCCGACGTTGATCAGCAAGGCGTCGGCCACGGCGGCGAGCTGCGCGGCCTCATCAGGATCGATCACCATGGCGGGCGAGGCGTTGAGCGCCAGCAGGACGTTAGCGGTGATGTTCTGCACCACGTCGTTGGTCATGCAGTGCACCAGTGGCTGGCGCTGAACGAAGCGGGCGAGAACGGGCGCGAAGTGCGCATAGGAAAAGCGTTGAGGTTGGCGGATCATCATAACTCCCAACCGGCGAACAAGAAGGCGAATGCGGTCAGGCATCTGACTTCCCTACGCTGGCATTATCCAGATCAGGTAATACGGGTTTTTCTCAGCCTTCACGCAGAAGGGCACCCCGAGTCGAATGTTACGCCAGCAGCATAGGAGAGGCGGCGAGCGAAAGCAATACGCCTACCTCTTAAGAGGTATTACCAGTTAGCGCGATTCAGCATGATCTCGATCAACCAGCCAGTGCCGAAAAAAAGGCTTAATGCTGCGGGTTTACATTTAAGCGGGCAGAAAAAGCAGGCTTTTATTTTATTTATTACACGTGGACCAATATTTACGTTGCAACTTACGTGCGGAACACTGTTTTCGCTCGTTCATCCTCTCTGTCGCGCCAAACCCTGCCAGCGCTCTCTTTATTTAAAAAAATAACATTAATTTCATGCTGTTATGAGACATACCTTATTCGCCATCGACATCTGGGAAGCAATATGACGTTTTTTTCGTTTATTCCGCATCGTCACCGCTGGCAGGACATCCATATTTCGCGCGCCAATGCCGTCGCGCCCAACGGCAGATGTTATTTTTCCACCTTTATTTCCGCCCGCTGCCGAACCTGCGATGAAATCATTCATCGCGTCTATTATCGCGATATTAGCGACGCGCAGGCGCGACGCTGGCTGGGCTAGAGAATGCGCTGCCGGGTGACGCTTTTCGCAACATCATGTTAGGCTGATGTTACCTGATGCCGATAACAGACGCGCTATGCCTGGCTTGCTTGATACCCTAACCCATCAGATTTACCTTTCCGCTCCGCTGTTTATTTTGATTTTTCTTGGCTATGCCCTGACGCGCATCGGCAAATGGCCGCTGACTATCAGCGAAGGCATGAACCGCTTTGTCTTCAACGTCGCCCTGCCCTGCATGCTGTTTCGCGTAATGAGCGACTTCTACAAAAGCCCGCCGGTGGATGTGCGGCTGCTGCTGGCCTTTTTCGGCAGCTGCTTACTGATCTTTATCCTCGGCCGCGTTCTGGGCGCGCGGCTGTTTAAGCTCGACGGCGTCGCGGGCACGGTGTTCGCGCTCGGCGGCATCTTCTCCAACAACGTGATGCTCGGCATTCCGGTGGCGACGGTGCTGCTCGGCCCGCAGGCGCTGCCGTCGGTGGCGCTGGTGCTGGTATTCAATAGCCTGATCCTCTGGACGCTGCTGACGCTCTCGGTGGAGTGGGCTAAACAGGGCAGCTTTTCGCTGAAAGGCATCGGCCATACCCTGCTCAGCGTGGCGAAGAATCCGCTGATTATCGGCATCCTCAGCGGCACCGCCTGGAGCTTTTTAAAGCAGCCGCTGCCGACGATCGCCGCCGCACCGCTGCGCATGCTCGGCTCCATCGCCGCGCCGCTTTCGCTGGTAACGCTCGGCATGAGCCTGGCGCACTATCGCGTGCGCGACGGGCTGCGTGAAAGCTACACCATCTGTTTGCTTAAGCTGATTTTGCAGCCGATGACCATCTGGGCGATCGCCTGGCTGGTGCATCTGCCGCCGCTGGAGAGTCGGGTTGTGGTGCTGCTGGGCTCGATGGCGGTAGGCGTCAACGTCTACCTGATGTCGCAGAAGTTCAACGTGCTGACCGGCCCGGCGGCGGCAAGTATGCTGTTTTCTACGCTATTCGCGGCGGTGACGACGCCGGTGTGGATGATGCTGATGTCGTGGGCGGGCTATTAAAAAAAGCCCCGAGACAGAGGTCCCGGGGCCGTTGCGTGGCTATCGCAAAAGGTTATTCAGCCGGTTTGGTGCGGATCAGGTAGTCGAAAGCGCTCAGAGAGGCTTTGGCGCCTTCGCCGCTGGCGATGATGATCTGCTTGTACGGCACCGTGGTGCAGTCGCCCGCCGCGAATACGCCTTTCAGGCTGGTTTCGCATTTGGCGTCGATCAGGATCTCGCCCATTTTATTGCGCTCTACCGCGCCTTCCAGCCAGGTGGTGTTCGGCAGCAGACCGATCTGCACGAAGATACCGCTCAGCGCGATGTCGTGCGCCGTCTGGTTGTTGCGATCGATATAGGCCAGGCCGGTCACTTTGCTGCCGTCGCCTTTCACTTCCGTGGTCTGCGCGTTCAGGATCACGTCAACGTTTTTCAGGCTGCGCAGCTTGTTCTGCAGCACCTGGTCGGCGCGCATTTCGCCGGCGAACTCCAGCAGGGTCACGTGCTCAACGATGCCCGCCAGGTCGATAGCCGCTTCAACGCCGGAGTTGCCGCCGCCGATAACCGCGACGCGTTTGCCCTTAAACAGCGGGCCGTCGCAGTGCGGGCAGTAGGTGACGCCTTTGGTGCGATACTGATCTTCGCCAGGGACGCCCATGTTGCGCCAGCGCGCGCCGGTGGCGATGATGATGCTGCGTGATTTCAGCACCGCGCCAGAGGCGGTTTCAATCGCGTGCAGGCCGCCCTCTTTCGCTGCCGGGATCAGCTTGATAGCGCTCTGGGTATCGATCACGTCGACGTCATAGTCGTCAACGTGGGCGCGCAGCGAGCCAGCCAGCTTAGCGCCTTCGGTTTTCTGCACGGAGATGTAGTTTTCAATGTCTACGGTGTCGAGCACCTGGCCGCCGAAACGCTCGCCCATCAGGCCAGTGCGGATGCCTTTACGCGCCGAGTAGATCGCCGCCGCCGCGCCTGCCGGGCCGCTGCCGACGATCAGCACTTCATAGGCGTCGCGCTTGTTCAGCTCTTCCGCCGCGCGCTTGTCGGCGTTGGTGTCGACCTTGCCGACGATCTCAGCGAGGCTCATGCGGCCCTGACCGAACGCTTTGCCGTTCAGGTAGACCGCCGGCACGCCCATCACGTTGCGCTCGGTAATTTCATTCTGGAACATGCCGCCGTCAATCGCCGTGTGCGAGACGCGCGGGTTGATAATCGCCATCAGGTTCAGCGCCTGCACCACGTCAGGGCAGTTGTGGCATGACAGCGAGTAGTACGTTTCGAAATGCAGGTCGCTATCGAGCGACGCCACCTGATCCAGCAGGCTCTGCGTCTCTTTCGACGGATGGCCGCCGGTCTGCAGCAGCGCCAGCACCAGCGAGGTAAATTCGTGCCCCATCGGCGAACCGGCAAAGCGCGGGCCGCTGTGCGAGCCAGGGTTGGTGATCAGAAAAGAGGGTTTACGCACCGGACGATCGTTCTCTTCGCGGAAGCTGACTTTTTCAGACAGGCTTGCGATATCCGCCAGCAAATCGCGGATTTCCGCTGATTTGGCGCCATCGTCCAGGGTGGCGATCAACTCAACAGGCTTGGTTAATTTCTCAAGGTAGGCCTTGAGCTGGGTTTTTAAATTTGTGTCGAGCATAGTGAGTTCCTGTCAGAAGAAATCGGGTGCCGCAGCACCCGATAGAGAAGATCGAAAAGCCGGTGTGGAAATTAGATTTTGCCAACCAGGTCCAGAGACGGAGCCAGGGTTGCGTCGCCTTCTTTCCATTTAGCCGGGCAAACTTCGCCTGGGTGGGAAGCGACATACTGAGCGGCTTTCACTTTACGCAGCAGGTCAGACGCGTCGCGGCCGATACCTTCAGCAGTGATTTCGATCGCCTGGATGATGCCTTCCGGGTCAACGATGAAAGTACCGCGGTCAGCCAGACCTTCAGCTTCGCGCATGATTTCGAAGTTGCGGGTCAGCGCGCCAGTCGGGTCGCCGATCATGGCGTACTGGATTTTCGCGATGGTTTCAGAAGAACCGTGCCAGGCTTTGTGGGTAAAGTGGGTGTCGGTAGAAACAGAGTAGATATCTACGCCCAGTTTCTGGAATTCTTCGTAGTGGTCAGCCACGTCACCCAGCTCGGTCGGGCAAACGAAGGTGAAGTCAGCCGGATAAAAGAAGAACACACTCCATTTACCTTCAACGTCTTTCTCAGTTACGTCGATGAATTCGCCGTTTTTAAACGCAGCGTTTTTGAACGGTTTGATTTTGGTATTAATGATAGACATCTGAAGTCCTCCGCTAAAAGATGTGATGTACGTTACAAAATTTTCGGGCCAACTTCTAATACGCAGTCGTTATCAATCAGATAAACGAAAGCTATCAAACGCGGCAAGCCGCACCGCTATTGACGCCGCCCCGGCATTCTACACGCAAAGCACCTTGATTTAACGCGGTTTATCTTTTCATCGCAGAACTGCTAGTTTTGTAGAGACGCTTATTGATAACGAGCCAGCGCCCTCTCTCCCGTTTGCGGATATGGCCAGCACTCTGATTGCCGTTAAGGGAGTTTACCGTGCAGATACGTTCTTATACCGAAGCCGATCGTCCCTTCCTGCGCACGCTGTTTCTTGCCGCGCGTCGCCATAACTGGCGCTGGCTCGACGACAGCCACTGGCAGCTGGAAGATTTCGACAGCGTGATCCTGGGCGAGACCGTCTGGGTCGCCGAGCTTGACGGCCACCGCGTCGGTTTTGCCGGCGTGCTGGAAAATGACAACTTCCTTCACAGCCTCTACGTCGATCCCGCTTATCAGGGCCGCGGCGTCGGCACCGCGCTGCTGGAGAGCGTGCAGGCGAGTTTTACCAGCACCGGCGCGCTGAAGTGCCTGTTAATGAACAAGGCGGCGCAGGCGTTTTATCTAAAGCATGGCTGGAAGATTATCGCGCAGGGCGAGAGCGAGCAGGGAAAATATGTGCTGATGCACTTCCCGCTGACGTCCTGAGGCGACGCCAGCGGAACAGGACGTTACAGCGCGCGGAAAGCGATATCGCCGGGGATCACCTCGCCCTGCCAGTAGAGGCGCGAGGCGACGCGGCCCGCCAGCTGGCGATAGAGCGCGGTAAATTCGCTCTCCGGGCGGCGGATTACCGTCGGTTCGCCGTCGTCCAGATCCTCGCGCAGGTTGATATGCAGCGGCAGCTGCGCCAGCAGCTGCGTCTGATAGTCCGCCACCAGCTTTTCCGCGCCGCCGGTGCCGAAGATCGGCTCGTGGAAGCCGCAGTGGCTACAGATATGCAGGCTCATATTCTCTACCACGCCGAGCACCGGCACGTTGACCTTCTCGAACATCACCATGCCTTTGCGCGCGTCGATCAGCGCGATATCCTGCGGCGTGGTAACGACAATCGCGCCGGTCACCGGCACGCTCTGCGCCAGCGTCAGCTGGATGTCGCCGGTGCCTGGCGGCATGTCGAGCACCAGATAGTCGAGATCCGGCCACAGCGTCTCGTTAAGCAGCTGCATCAGCGCCTTGCTCGCCATCGGGCCACGCCACACCATCGCATTATCGTCGGTCACCAGATAGCCGATCGAGTTGGTAGCGAGGCCGTGCGCCATAATCGGCGCCATATGGGTGCCGTCCGGCGAGGTGGGACGCTCATGCTCGGTGCCCAGCATATTGGGCACCGACGGGCCGTAAATATCCGCGTCGAGAATACCGACGCGCGCCCCTTCCGCCGCCAGCGCCAGCGCCATATTGACGGCGGTGCTCGACTTGCCGACGCCGCCCTTGCCGGAGCTGACGGCGATAATGTTCTTCACGCCGTTAACGCCGGGCTGGCCTTTGACGCGCTTCAGGGTCGCGATATCGTGGCGCAGCCGCCAGTCGATCGCCTGGGTGCCGGTCAGGCGCAGCAGTTCGGCGCTGGCCTGCGCCTTCAGCTCCTCAAACGCGCTCGCCCAGGCGAAGGGCATGCAGAGTTCGATATGCAGCTTGCCGTCCAGCAGCGCCACATGGTGCAGCGCTTTTAACGCGGTAAGGTTGCGATCGAGGGTCGGATGCCGGAAGCCGCTTAACACGCCCATAACCACGGCGCGCAAGGCTTCAGGTGAATGTGATGTCCGGGATTGTGCTGTCATCCCCACTCCTTGTTATTTTTTCTGTCGCTGGGTTCAGCGGTAACACAACAATGATATCAGATGTCGGCGCGGTCGACGCCAGACCGCCCTTGTGTTTACGCCCGCCAGGGCATGAGTTACCATCTAAGCCCGTTTTTTCAATCAACAGAAAGCTACGCAAACTATGACTCAAGTCGCTAAAAAAATAATGGTAACGTGCGCCCTGCCGTACGCGAACGGATCAATCCATCTCGGCCACATGCTCGAGCATATCCAGGCAGACATTTGGGTGCGTTACCAGCGAATGCGTGGCAATCAGGTCTATTTCATCTGCGCCGACGATGCGCACGGTACGCCGATCATGCTGAAAGCGCAGCAGTTAGGCATCTCGCCGGAGCAGATGATCGCCGAAATGAGTCAGGAACATCAGGTCGATTTCGCCGGTTTCAACATCAGCTACGACAACTATCACTCGACGCACAGCGACGAAAACCGCGTGCTGTCGGAGCTGATTTACACCCGACTGAAAGAGAACGGTTTTATTAAAAACCGCACTATCTCTCAGCTCTACGATCCGGAAAAAGGGATGTTCCTGCCGGACCGTTTCGTTAAGGGCACCTGCCCGAAATGCAAATCGCCGGATCAGTACGGCGACAACTGCGAAGTGTGCGGCGCGACCTACAGCCCGACCGAGCTGATCGAGCCGAAGTCGGTGGTTTCCGGCGCGACGCCGGTGATGCGCGACTCCGAGCATTTCTTCTTCGATCTGCCGTCTTTCAGCGCCATGCTGCAGGCCTGGACGCGCTCTGGCGCGCTGCAGGAGCAGGTGGCGAACAAGATGCAGGAGTGGTTCGAGTCTGGACTGCAGCAGTGGGATATCTCACGCGACGCGCCCTACTTCGGCTTCGAAATCCCGGACGCGCCGGGCAAATACTTTTACGTCTGGCTGGATGCGCCGATCGGCTATATGGGCGCGTTTAAAAATCTGTGCGACAAGCGCGGCGATATCGATTTCGACGAGTTCTGGAAGAAAGATTCCACCACCGAGCTCTATCACTTTATCGGCAAAGATATCGTGTACTTCCACAGCCTGTTCTGGCCGGCGATGCTGGAAGGCAGCAACTTCCGCAAGCCTAACAATCTGTTCGTTCACGGCTATGTGACGGTGAACGGCGCCAAGATGTCTAAGTCGCGCGGTACCTTTATTAAGGCGAGCACCTGGCTGCAGCATCTGGACGCCGACAGCCTGCGCTACTACTACGCCGCCAAGCTCTCTTCGCGCATCGACGATATCGACCTGAATCTGGAAGACTTCGTGCAGCGCGTGAACGCCGATATCGTCAACAAGGTGGTGAACCTGGCGTCGCGTAACGCTGGCTTCCTGACCAAGCGCTTTAACGGTCAGCTTTCGGCTGAACTGGCGGATCCGGCGCTCTACCAGACCTTTGTTGACGCCTCTGAGAAGATTGGCGAAGCCTGGGCAAGCCGCGAGTACAGCCGCGCCATTCGCGAAATCATGGCGCTGGCCGATCTGGCTAACCGCTATGTAGACGAGCAGGCGCCGTGGGTAGTGGCGAAGGAAGAGGGCCGCGACGCCGATCTGCAGGCGATCTGCTCACTGGGCATCAACCTGTTCCGCGTGCTGATGACCTGGCTGAAGCCGGTGCTGCCGAGCCTGAGCGAGCGCGCCGAGGCGTTCCTCAACAGCGAATTGCGCTGGGACGCGATCCCGCAGCCGCTGCTCGATCATCAGGTGGCGCCGTTTAAAGCACTCTATGGACGTATCGAAATGACCAAAGTTAACGCGCTGATTGAAGCGTCGAAAGAAGATGCCGCCGCGGCCAGCCAGCCGGCAACCGGCCCGCTGGCGGATGCGCCGATTGGCGATACCATTACCATTGACGATTTCGCCAAAGTCGATATGCGCGTGGCGTTGATCGAACACGCCGAGCTGGTGGAAGGTTCCGATAAGCTGCTGCGTCTGCAGCTCGATCTGGGCGGCGAGAAGCGCCAGATCTTCTCCGGCATCCGCGCAGCCTACCCGGATCCGTCGGTGCTGATCGGCAAGATGACGATTATCGTCGCCAACCTGGCGCCGCGTAAGATGCGTTTCGGCGTGTCGGAAGGTATGGTGCTGTCAGCGGGTCCGGGCGGCAAAGATCTGTTTGTGCTCTCCGTCGACAGCGGCGCGCAGCCGGGCATGCCGGTTAAGTAAGGGGACTGGCTGTCGATTTGGCCGCCACGCTCAATGCCTCAGAGCGGGTGGCCTGGACCGAAGAGCAAAGCGTCCCGCGACAGGGATGTCGCGGGCCGAGCTGGCAGGGATGCCGCCTTTTGCGTCTTTGCGATCGGGCCAGGCCACCCGCGACGGGCACGGAGTTAAAGCCCCAGGGCGACAGCAATGTCGCCCTTTTTTATCCCATGTCGCGTATGATGTTGTGCAGTGAAAACAGGAGCCTGCTATGCCCACCGTGCTGTCTCTGTGCTGGCGCTACGTGCGCGCCTTCGTCATCATCTATTTCTGCCTCTATGCGGGCAACGCCCTCTCCTTGCTGCTGCCTGTCACCATCCCCGGCAGTATCCTCGGCATGCTGACGCTGTTCGCCCTGCTGGCGACGCAAATCCTCCCGGTGGAATGGGTAAAACCCGGCTGCCACCTGCTGATCCGCTATATGGCGCTGCTGTTTGTGCCCATCAGCGTCGGCATCATCAACTACACCGACGTACTGAGCGCGCAGTTCGGCCCCATCGTGGTCTCTATCGTGATCAGCACCTTTCTGGTGTTGACGATAGTCGGCTGGAGCGCCCATAAAATTCATACGCGCAGCGTACGGGAGAAGCCCAGTGAGTGATATCTGGTGGTCGCTGCCGCTCAGCGTTGGCGCCTTTATGCTGGCGCGTCGCCTGGCGGCAAAGCTGAAAATCTCGCTGCTCAATCCGCTGCTGGTGGCGATGGCGGTCATTATCCCGCTGCTGCTGGTGCTGCAAATCCCTTACGCACGCTACTTCGCCGGCAGCCAGATCCTCAATCAGCTGCTGCAGCCGGCGGTGGTCGCGCTGGCGCTGCCGCTCTACGAGCAGATGCATCAAATTCGCGCGCGCTGGAAATCGCTGATCGGCGTCTGCTTTATTGGCAGCCTGACCGCGATGGTCTCCGGCACCGCTATCGCGCTGTGGATGGGCGCGACGCCGGAAATCGCCGCCACCATTCTGCCGAAATCGGTGACCACACCCATTGCGATGGCGGTCTCCGCCTCGCTGCACGGCATTCCCGCTATCAGCGCCATCTGCGTGCTGATTGCCGGCGTGCTCGGCGCGGTCTTCGGCCATATGGTGCTGAACCTGCTGGGGATAAAAACCCGCGCGGCGCGCGGACTGGCGATAGGCAACGCGTCGCACGCGCTCGGCACGGCGCGCGCGGCGGAGGTGGATTACCAGGAAGGCGCGTTCAGCTCGCTGGCGCTGGTGCTGTGCGGCATCATCACCTCGCTGCTGGCGCCCTTTATATTCCCGCTGCTGATGCAGGCGTTCGGGTAAAACTTTGCGATAGATCTCGCAAAGTTGAAACGATGCAAATCTGTTGCATTGTCAGAGCGATACAGATCACATATAACCCCTCTGGCGGCAATGGGCCGCCTGATATTAACGAGGCTATCATGCATCCACGTTTCACCTCCGCCTTCGACGCGCTGCCCGCTGCTCTGCAAAGCGCGCTGCGTCCGATTCTTGACGACGCGCAGTTTCAGGCGGCGCTGACGCCGGAGCAGGTCGCATCGCTGATGCAGCAGACCCGGCTGGATGCCGACGCGCTGGCGCTGGCGCTGCTGCCGCTGGCGGCGGCCTGCGCGGTCGCGCCGGTGTCGCGCTTCAATGTCGGCGCCGTGGCGCGCGGCGTCAGCGGTTGCTGGTACTTTGGCGCCAATATGGAATTCGCGGGCGTGGCGATGCAGCAAACGGTCCATGCCGAGCAGAGCGCCATCGCGCACGCCTGGCTGCGCGGCGAGCAGCGCCTTGAGGCGGTTACGGTTAACTACACGCCGTGCGGCCACTGCCGCCAGTTTATGAACGAACTCAACAGCGGCACCGAGTTGCGCATTAGCCTGCCGGGTCGCGGCGTCAGCACCCTGGCGGACTACCTGCCGGACGCCTTTGGCCCGCGCGATCTGAACATCACCACCCTGCTGCTGGATAAAGTGGATCACGGCTATCAGGTGGAAGGCGACGCGCTCGCCCAGGCGGCCATCGCCGCCGCCAACCAGAGCCATGCGCCTTACAGCGGCTCGCACAGCGGCATTGCGCTGCGCACCGCCAACGGCGCGACGGTCACCGGACGCTACGCCGAGAACGCCGCCTTCAACCCGAGCCTGCCGCCGCTACAGGCCGCGCTGATCCTGCTGAATATGCAGGGGGAAGCCTGCGAAAACATCGAGGCCGCCGCGCTGGCCGAAGTGGAAAACGCCACGCTGAATCAGTTCGCCGCGACGCAGGCGACCCTGGCCGCGCTGGGATGCGAACAGCTGGCGCGCGTCACGCTGCGCCGGGGCTGAGGCACAGCCCACGCTTTCCAACACTTACGATATCTTTTATTTACAAAAGCTGTACATCGGCGAGAAATTTCATAGGATCGTGCGCCAGCAACACAAAAAAAGAACGACTGGCGTCTGAGCTTTGCCAGACAACACCGCAACCGGAGCATCAATTCATGGAACATGAGTACGAAAGTAAGCGTCCGCTGTACATCCCCTACGCTGGCCCGATCCTGCTGGAATTTCCCCTGCTGAATAAAGGCAGCGCCTTCTCGCTGGAAGAGCGCAACGAATTTAACCTCAACGGCCTGCTGCCTGAAGCGGTCGAGAGTATTGAAGAGCAGGCAGAGCGCGCCTGGCGTCAGTTCCAGGACTTTAAAAACAATAACGATAAGCACGTCTACCTGCGTAACATTCAGGACACCAACGAAACCCTTTTCTATCGCCTGCTCGACAACCATCTCGAAGAGATGATGCCGATTATCTATACCCCGACCGTCGGCGCGGCCTGCGAACACTTCTCCGAGATCTACCGCCGCGCGCGCGGCGTCTTTATCTCCTATCCCAACCGCGATCGCATTGAAGATATGCTGCAAAACGCCACCAAGCAGAACGTGAAGGTGATTGTGGTCACCGACGGCGAGCGCATTCTCGGCCTCGGCGATTTGGGCATCGGCGGCATGGGCATTCCTATCGGCAAGCTGTCGCTCTATACCGCCTGCGGCGGCATTTCGCCTGCCTATACGCTGCCGGTCGTGCTGGACGCCGGCACCAACAATCAGCAGCTGCTTAACGATCCGCTCTATATGGGCTGGCGTCATCCGCGCATCACCGGCGAAGAATACGACGCCTTCGTTAACGACTTTATCCAGGCGGTGAAACGCCGCTGGCCGAACGTGCTGCTGCAGTTTGAAGACTTCGCGCAGAAAAACGCCATGCCGCTGCTGCAGCGCTATCGCGACGAGATCTGCTGCTTCAACGACGATATTCAGGGCACCGCCGCCGTAACCGTCGGCACGCTGATCGCCGCCAGCCGCGCCGCAGGCAGCCGCCTGTGCGAGCAAAAAGTGGTGTTCCTCGGCGCGGGCTCCGCCGGATGCGGCATCGCCGAGCAAATTATCGCGCAGATGAAATCGGAAGGTCTGAGCGACGAAGAGGCGCGCGCCCGCGTGCTGATGGTCGACCGTTTCGGCCTGCTGACCGACAAGCTGCCGAACCTGCTCGATTTCCAGAGCAAGCTGGTGCAGAAGAGCGAGAACCTGAAAGCGTGGGACACCGCCAGCGATTCCATCTCGCTGCTGGATGTGGTGCGCAACGCCCGTCCCGATATTCTGATCGGCGTCTCCGGCCAGCCAGGCCTGTTTACCGAAGAGATTATCCGCGAGATGCATAAGCACTGCGCGCGTCCTATCGTGATGCCGCTGTCGAACCCGACATCGCGCGTCGAGGCGACGCCGGCGGATATTATCGCCTGGACCGACGGCGCGGCGCTGGTCGCGACCGGCAGCCCCTTCTCGCCGGTGAGCTGGAAAGGCAAAACCTATCCGATCGCCCAGTGCAACAACTCCTATATCTTCCCGGGCATTGGGCTGGGCGTGATTGCCGCTGGCGCGACGCGCGTCACCGACTCGATGCTGATGACGGCAAGCCGCGCGCTGGCCGACTGTTCGCCGCTGGTGAACGAAGGCGAAGGTCCGGTGCTGCCGGAGATCAAGGATATTCAGGGCGTGTCAAAAATCATCGCCATGGAAGTAGGCAAAGCGGCGCAGCTGGCGGGCGTCGCGGTGGTCACGTCGGAAGATGTGCTGTCGCAGGCGGTGGCCAGCAATTTCTGGCTGCCGCAGTATCGTCACTATCGTCGCACCTCGATCTGACAACCGGTCGCCGGGCCGTTTCAGGCCCGGCTGCCGCGCAAAAATCCATCAGCCAACCGGCGGCGCCTTGCTTCGTAACCGGTCCTCAAGTAGCCTTGATGCACCGATTTTTCCTGACTCCGAGCGCTCACGCGTATGTTGAAACGCGTTTTTATTGGTCTCTTATTCATCATCTTACTGGTGGTGGCGATCGCGCTCGGCCTGGATCGCTGGATCAGCTGGAAAACCGCGCCCTATATTTATGAAGATGTCGCCTCGCTGCCGCACCGTCAGGTTGGCGTGGTGCTGGGCACCGCCAAATATTACCGCACCGGCGTCTATAACCAGTATTACCTCTATCGCATTCAGGGCGCGCTGAACGCCTATAACAGCGGCAAGGTTAACTATCTGCTGCTGAGCGGTGACAACGCCATGAGCAGCTACAACGAGCCCATGACCATGCGCCGCGATCTGATCAAAGCCGGCGTCGATCCGCAGGATATCGTGCTGGACTACGCCGGTTTCCGCACGCTCGACTCTATCGTGCGCACGCGCAAGGTGTTCGACACCAACGACTTTATCATCATCACCCAGCGCTTCCACTGCGAGCGCGCCCTGTTTATCGCCCTGCATATGGGGATTCAGGCGCAGTGCTACGCGGTGCCGTCGCCGAAGAATATGCTTAGCGTCCGCTTCCGCGAGGTGGGCGCGCGCCTCGGCGCCCTGGCCGATCTTTACGTGATGAAGCGCGAGCCGCGCTTTCTCGGCCCGCTGGTGCCGATCCCGGCGGTGCATGAGGTGCCGGAAGATGCGCAGAGCTATCCGGCGGTGACGCCGGAGCAGCTGCTGGAAAGCGAGCAGAAGATACGTAAATAAACGCTCGGTTTGAACGTCATCCAGGCAGCTCCAGAGCATAACCAGCGGATGACATGGGCTGTGGAGCAAAGCGTCCCGCGCCAGGGACGGCGCGGGCCGAGCGAGCAGGGATGCGCTGAGCGACTTTGCGGAACAGCCCATGTCATCCGCGTGAGCGCCCGGGAATCACAGCGAGCATCTTGTAATCTTTTCCCTTCCATTTGTGTCAGGCAATAAAAAAGCGACCCGCAGGTCGCTTTTTTTCGACATCTCTTTAACTTACTTCTTACGCGAATACTTCAGCGAATCCAGCGCCACGGCGAAGATAATAATGCCGCCCTTGATAATGTACTGCCAGTAAGGGTTGACGCCGATATAGGTCAGACCGTAGTTGATCACGGTAAAGATAAGCACGCCGGTCACCACGCCTGCGACCGTACCTACACCGCCGGCAAAAGAAACGCCGCCCACCACGCACGCCGCGATGGCGTCCAGCTCATACATAAAGCCGAGGTTGTTGGTGGCGCTGCCGATACGGCCCGCTTCCAGCATGCCGCCGAAGGCGTAAAACACGCCGGAAAGCGCATAGATCAGAATCAGGTTAAGGTTGACGTTAACCCCAGAGACTTTCGCCGCTTCCGGGTTGCCGCCGATAGCAAAAATATTCTTGCCAAAGCGGGTCTTGTTCCACAGGATCCAGATGAAAATGATGGCGGCAATCGCGTAGAAGGTAATGTAAGAGAGCTTGAAGTCGCCAAAGCGCAGGAAGCCCTGAGCAAACTTCGAGAAGCCGCTGTCAAACCCGGCAATCGGCGACGCGCCGACGAAATCGTAATAGAGCGAGTTGATGCCGTAGACGATAATCATGGTGCCGAGCGTGGTAATAAACGGCGTCACCTTGAGGTAGGCGATGATCAGGCCATTCACCAGGCCGATCAGGCCGCCGATCACGCACACCACCAGAATTACCACCGGAATCGGCACGGTATCCAGCGTCGGAAACACCTTATTGGCGTTATCCATAGCCTGCAGCAGCGTCGCCGCCACCACCGCCGCCAGCCCGACCTGACGACCGGCCGACAGGTCGGTGCCCTGCGTAACAATCAGCCCTGCCACGCCCAGCGCGATAATAATACGCACCGAGGACTGGGTGAGAATATTACTCAGGTTCATCAGGCTTAAAAACGTCGGATCCTGGAAAATAATAATAGCCAGCAAAACCAGCAGAACGACATAAATGCCGCCCTCTTTCAGCCAGGTTAGCGCATTCTTTTTAGTAGTCGCTTTCATGTTAACAGCCCTTGCTTCATTAAAGGTGTAATGACGCTAAACGCAATATTTCGTTCTGCGTGGTTGTCTTGGTATCTACAATGCCCGCTACCTGACCGTTGCTCATTACCAGAATACGATCGGTAATGCCCAACAGCTCCGGCATTTCGGAAGAGATAATAATGATGCCCTTCTCTTTCTTCGCCAGCTCGGCAATCAGCTGATAAATTTCGAACTTCGCGCCGACGTCAATGCCGCGCGTCGGTTCGTCGAGCATCAATATTTCAGGCTGGGTCAGTAACCAGCGGCCGATAATCACCTTTTGCTGGTTGCCGCCCGAAAGCGAACCAATTTGCGTATGGTGGCCCGGGGTTTTTACGCGCATGGCGTCGATAACCCACTGGGTATCGCTTTTCATCCGCTTGTTATCGAGCAGCCCGATATTGTTTTTATACTTCTTGATATTGGAGATTAACGAGTTAAACCCGATATCGAGAAAGGCATAAATACCGGTCGAGCGGCGCTCTTCCGTCACCAGCGCGAAACCGTGGTTAATCGCTTCGTTGGCGCTGTGGTTATTAATCGGCCTGCCGTGCAGCTTAATGGTGCCGCTCACCTTCTCGCGGATCCCGAACAGGGTTTCGACGATATCGGTACGCTTGGCGCCCACCAGCCCGGCGATGCCCAGAATCTCCCCTTTACGCAAATCGAACGACACGTCGCGAATTGACGGCTGACGCAGCGACGTTAAATGGCGCACCTCAAGAATGGTTTCGCCCGGCACGTTGGTTTTGTCAGGAAAGCGCTGGTTCAGGGAGCGGCCGACCATCATGGAGATGATCTTATCCATATCCAGCCCTTCCAGCGGCTGGGTGGCGATCCACTGACCGTCGCGCAAAATAGTGATTTCGTCGCACAGCTGGAAAATCTCTTCCATTTTGTGCGAGATATAAACAATGCCGCAGCCGCGATCTTTCAGCTTGCGAATAATGGTGAACAGATGGTTCACCTCTTTTTCGGTCAGCGAAGAGGTCGGCTCGTCCATGATGACGATTTTGGCGTCATAGGAGAACGCCTTGGCGATTTCGATCATCTGCATCTGCGAAACCGAGAGCGTCGCCACTTTGTCGCGCGGATCGATATCGATATCCAGCTCGTCGAAGATCGCTTTGGTATCGCGATACATTTTGTCCTGATCGACGAACGGCCCTTTTTGCGGATAGCGGCCCAGCCACATATTGTCCATGACGGTGCGCTGTAAAACCAGGTTCAGCTCCTGATGCACCATCGAAACGCCGTTTTCCAGCGCCTCTTTAGAACTTTTAAAATCGATTTCCTCACCCTGAAACAGGATGCTCCCCGTATCTTTTTTATAAATACCAAACAGGCATTTCAATAATGTCGATTTACCGGCGCCGTTTTCACCCATCAATGCATGAACGGAGTGAGGCCGCACTTTTAAATTCACATTATCTAAGGCTTTAACCCCTGGAAATGATTTAGAGACGTTCGTCATTTCCAGCAGATATTCACGCTGCGCGGTCGGATTATCACTGGCCATAATTTACCTGGCTAAAAAAAGCGTTGGTCACGTGAAAACAGGGCGCGGCTCAGCCGCGCCCGGACAGGATTACTTCTGGAACTGAGACAGGTTCTCTTTATCGACCGGCACGTAAGGCACGCGGACGATCTTATCGGTGATCTTATAGCTGGTGCCTTCGGTCGCGGCTTTGCCGTCCGCCAGGTTTTTCGCCATATCCAGCGTCGCTTTCGCCTGGTTTTCCGCATCGTTCAGCACGGTACCCGCCAGCGCGCCTGACTTAACCAGCGCCAGGGCTTCCGGCAGCGCATCGACGCCGAACACCGGAATCGAGGTCTTGTTATGCGCTTTCAGCGCTTCAACCGCGCCCATCGCCATGGCGTCGTTGTTGGCGATCACCACTTCGATTTTGTTGGCGTTCGGGCCGGAGAGCCACGCATCCATCTTGTCTTTCGCCTGAGCGGTATCCCACATCGCGGTATCCATCGCCAGCTGCTGGGTCTTGATGCCGTCCTGATTCAGGGTATCGATAACGTATTTGGTGCGCGCTTCGGCATCCGGATGGCCCGGCTCGCCTTTCAGCAGCACGAACTGAATCTGACCATCTTTGTTCAGGTCCCAGTTCGGCGAGGCTTTCCAGTGTTTCTCAATCAGTTTGCCCTGAATAATGCCGGACTCTTTAGAGTCGGTGCCGACATAGTAGGCTTTGTCGTAGCTGGCCAGCACTTTCGCGTTCGGCTCTTTGTTGAAGAACACCACCGGCACGTCGTTGCCGCGCGCTTTATCGATCACCACGGCCGCTGCAGCCGGATCCACCAGGTTAATCGCCAGCGCCTTCACGCCTTTCGCCATCAGCACGTCGATCTGGTCGTTCTGTTTGGACTGGTCGTTCTGCGAGTCATTCATCAGCAGCTGTACGCCGCCGAGGTTTTTGGCCTCTTTCTCGATGTCCTTACGAACCATCGACATAAAGTTGTCGTCATACTTGTAGATGGTCACGCCGATACGCGTGTCCGCTGCGTGTGCCGTTGCGCCGAACATCATGCTGGCAACCAAAGCTGTGAGCGTGAAAACCTTCTTATTCATGGTATCTCCGGTTTTTTGCAGGGTAGTACTGGCTCAGACGCGTCAGGCGCGGATGAGCTTTCGGTAAAATAAGATTCGGCGAGTCGCAAAGAGGCGAGTGAAATCACGCTGCCCCGCTGAATCGCCGTCCAGAAACCTGACTTCCATGTGCGACAACGCATCCTGAAGATGTGATGAACCTTTTCAACGGGTTGCTGAAACCACGCCTGCTGCGGTTAGTGCGGCGTTACATAATGTTTCAGTCCGGTAAGACGCTGCCATCATAGTGAGCGGCATGTTAATTAACTGTGAATACAATCACAGATTGAAAACGGTTACATGGGGCTATCGCCTGAATTAGTGACCGACTCCACATTTTGCCGCTGCGCCACGGAATGACGCCGCACCAGCGTCGGCATAAAGATGTGCTGCGCGCTGACGTCCAGCTGGCCCGCCGCGCCGCTCAGCGCCAGCTCGGTGGCGAGTTTGGCCATAGAAACAATGGGATAGCGCACCGTGGTGAGTTGAGGATCGGTGTAACGCGACATCGGGATATCATCGAAGCCGATGACAGAGAAATGCTGCGGCACCTGAATGCCGTTATCTTTCAGCGCGGTAAGCGCGCCGGCCGCCATGCCGTCGTTGTAGGCGAAAATCGCGCTAAGATGCACGTTGCGCCCCAGCAGTTCCACCATCGCCGCCTCGCCGCCCTGCATATCGGGCTCGGCGCTGGCGATCCAGCTTTCCTGCGGCCGAATGCCCTGCTCCGCCAGCGCCTGCTCCCAGCCTTCGCGCCGCTGCTGCACATCTTCGATGTCGTGACTGGAGCAGAGATAGCCGATGCGGCCGTGTCCCTGCTGCAGCAGCATGCGGGTCGCCATCAGCGCGCCCGCCACGTTATCCAGGCTGACACAGCGATGGGCGAAGCCCGGCACGATGCGGTTGACCATTACCATGCCCGGCACCTGCTGCATAAAGGAGGCGAGCTCTTCGTCTGAAAGCGTTTTCGCATGTACCACCAGCGCATTGCAGCGCTGACGGATCAGCACCTCAATCGCATGGCGCTCTTTCTCTTCCTGATGCCAGGAGTTGCTGATCAGCACATGTTTGTGCAGGCGCTGCGCCACGGTATCCACCGCTTTCACCAGCGCGCCGAAGAAGGGATCGGAGACGTCCATCACCACGACGCCGATGGTGTCGCTGATCTGCGTTGCCAGCGCCTGCGCGTTAGCGTTGGGCCGGTAGCCCAGCGAATCCACCGCCTGCAGCACCGCGTCACGCGTCTCCGCGGTAACGGCGCTGCTGTTATTCAGCACGCGCGAGACGGTCGCCACCGACACGCCAGCCAGACGGGCAACATCACGAATCGTTATCATGCAGCTGTTCCACAGAGGAAAAAAAGGCATCACGCCAGGAAGTAATCCGGCGCTATTCTGGCAGGCGCGGCGAGGCAGCAGCGTGAATCACGTCACACTGATGAAAACGGTTACATACAATTATGTAACCTTTGTGATGAACATCATTATCTGAATGAGGAGCGATGCGGCGTTTTGCCCGCCGCCAGCCGCGTCAGGCGACGCCATAGCCATTCAAGCGGGCCCTGAGGGAAAAAGCGCAGCCAGATCACCGAGAAAAGAATATTGATCAGCCAGACAGCCGGCACAAACGCCAGCAGCTGCAGGCGATCGAAACGCATAAAGAGATCGAAGCGGTAGAACAGCGTGGTGCAAATCAGCGTTTGCAGCAGATAGTTGCTCAGCGCCATGCGGCCGACGCACTGAATCGCCGACGTGACGCGCCAGCGCGCCAGCTGCGGCCAGTAGCCGAGGATCAGCGCGGCATAGCCGAGGCTGATAAAGGGGCTGGCGAGATCGCGCGGCACCTGCAGGTAGAAGCCGCTCCAGCGAAACGACCAGTGCAGCATCCACTGCGACGCGACCCCAGACAGGGCGATGGCATAGCCGACGGCCAGCAGAAGCGCGGCGCAGCGGCGGTAGTGGCGCAGGCTAAACTCGCCGGTCAGCCAGCCGCAGCGCAGCAGCGCGGCGCCCATCATCATCAGCCCGGCCAGCTGCCAGCCATACTGCGCCGCCAGCGCCATCAGGCTGGAGGAGAGATGGTCGAGGCGGTTCTGCACCGCTTCCCAGCCGCCGGCCAGCTTCCAGAAGCGTTCATACTCCAGGTCGGCGGCGCCGGGCAGCCACGAGCGGGTCGGTTCGGGATCGGAGATGGAGCCAAAGATCAGCAGCACGCCGCAGCCCACCAGGTAGAGCAGCGCGCCGGTATGAAACAGGCTGCGCGTCGAGGGCACGTCGCGCAGCATGCGCCAGACGATAAGGCCGATAATGGCGTAATCGAGCAGGATATCCCCTTCCCACATCGCCACGGCGTGAAACAGGCCGATAAGCGCCAGCAGCGTCAGGCGCGCCGACAGCCAGCGGCTGCCGCGCGGCAGCTGAAGCTGCAGGCCCGCGCCAAACAGCAGCGCGAACAGGGTGAGGAATTTGAGCTGCGCCAGGATGTCGAGCACTGCCCAGGTCCAGACCTCGTCGGTTGCGGGATCGCCGCGCCAGGCGGGATTGAGATAGGCGGCGGAAGGTAAGGCGAAGCCGACGATATTGAGCAACAAGATGCCGAGGATGGCGCAGCCGCGAATGAAATCCAGCGCATGATAACGTTGCATAGCGATCCCTGTTGACGCCCGCCTGATAGCCGGCAGCGGCTAAGGCTGCCGGTAACCTTTAAATATGACGTACCGCGCGCAGGAACTCCTGACGGGTATTCTGGCTCGACTTAAACAGGCCGCCCAGCGAGGTAGTGGTGGTGGCGCTGGTGGCGTCTTTCACCCCGCGCGCTTTCACGCAGTAGTGCACCGCATCGATAGAGACCGCGACGTTGTTGGTGCCGAGCAGCGTCTGCAGCGCTACCAGCACCTGCTGGGTCAGACGCTCCTGCACCTGCGGGCGCTGGGCGAAGAACTGCACGATGCGGTTGATCTTCGACAGGCCGATCACCTTCTCTTTCGGAATATAGGCCACGGTCGCTTTGCCGTCGATAATCACGAAGTGGTGCTCGCAGGTGCTGGTCAGGGTGATATCGCGCACCGTCACCATCTCATCCACTTTCATCTTGTTTTCGATAACGGTGATCTTGGGGAAGTTCGCGTAATCCAGACCGGAAAAGACCTCATCCACATACATTTTGGCGATGCGATGCGGCGTCTCCATCAGGCTGTCATCCTCAAGATCCAGATTCAGCAGCTGCATGACCTCGGTCATGTGGCCGGCGATCAGGCGCTTACGGGTTTCATCATCCATTTCACGCGTCGGCGCGCGTAACGGCGTTTCCAGGCCTCGCGCCAGCAGCGCTTCGTGGACCAGGATAGCTTCCTGACTAAGGGTGCTCATCGTACTCATCTCCGCAGGTGTAACGCCCGCCGGAGAGACCGGCGGGTTCAATTCTGAGCGCGTATTGTGAAGCTTTCCGCTGGGGTAATCCAGTAATCAATCCAATCGGCGATGAAAGCTTTTCACGACGATCGTCGCCATACCAGCAGTCCGGCGGCCGCCAGTCCCAGTCCGGCAATCCAGAGCGCCGGCTCCAGCCGATGCAGCAGCGCGGTCGAGAGCGACGACAGCACCGGCCCCACCAGCTGCCCGACGGCGTAGCCGGTGGTCAGCAGCCCCGCCATATAGCGCGTGTGCTGCGGCGCCAGCTCGCGCGCGTAGGCGAGCGCCAGCTGCACCACGCAGAGAAAGCCGCCGCCCACCAGCAGCGCGCCGAGCAGCAGGCCGCTAAAGCCGGGCAGCGCCGCCGCCGCCGCCACGCCCAGCGCCTGCGCCCACAGCACGAAAGCGAGCCGTCGGTTGTTGCTGGCGAGGCCGCGCGTCGCAATCCCTAGCGCGATGCCGACGATTGACGCGCCGCCGAAGATCGGCCAGACGAACTGGGCGAAGGCGCCATCGGGAAAGCGCGCCGCCGCCATCTGCGACAGAAAGGTGGCGGGCAGGATATAGCCGAAGCCCGCCAGGCTGTAGCTCAGCACCAGCCGCCGCAGATCAGCGGTCAGCACCAGCGGATCCGGCGCCTGATCGGGACGATGCAGCTCGCCGACGCGGCGCGGCAAATTCCGCGCGATAGCGGCGATAATCAGCAGCGCCAGCAGGCCGTAGGCAGCCCACGCCAGCGAGGCGGACGCCTGCGACGCATGCAGCTGCACCGCCAGCAGGCCGCTGATAAGGATGCCCGCGCCCGGCCCGGCGAACACCGCCGCCGACAGGCTGGGCCGACCGTAGTGATGCAGCTGCTCGCTGCTCCAGGCGGCGACCAGCACCAGCGCCACGCCGCTCGCCCAGCCGATCAAAAAGCGCACCGCACCGTGCAGCCAGGGGCCGCTGACGCAGGCGGAGAGCAGCGTCAGGATCACCGCGCCCCAGACGCCCAGCTGCAGGCGCAGCTCGACGCGCCGCCGCGCGCGCATCGCGTCAAAGGAGCCGCACAGGTAGCCAAGATAGTTGAGGGCCGCCACCAGACTGGCGCTGGTCAGCGTCAACTGGCCGTCGTGTATCATTAGCGGCACCTGCGGCGTAAAGGCGAAACGCCCGATGCCCATCACCACCACCAGCGCCAGAAAGGCGCTGAGCGCCACGCGAAAAGCCATATCCCTACTCCTGGGTTTTTATTATCACTTGCTTATAACATGCCAGCTTATTAAACTCACGGAAACTGAATAATTCACATCAAGTTGTTTACGGGAAGAGAATATATGGATCTTGTCCAGCTACGCATGTTCTGTTCCGTGGCCGAAACCGGTTCGCTGGCGCGCGCCGCGGAACAACTCCATCGCGTCCCTTCCAACCTCACCACGCGGCTGCGCCAGCTGGAAGAGGAGATGGGCGTCGATCTGTTTATACGCGAGAAACAGCGCATTCGTCTGTCGCCGATGGGCCACAATTTCCTTAACTACGCGCAGCGCATCCTGGCGCTGAGCGATGAGGCGCTCAGCATGGCGCGCGCGGGCGAACCGGCCGGCAACTTCGCGCTCGGCTCGATGGAGAGCACCGCCGCGACGCGCCTGCCTGCCCTGCTGGCGGCCTACCATCAGCGCTTCCCGAAAGTGTCGCTGTCGCTGATCACCAGCACCTCCGGCGAGATTATCGACAAGGTGCGCGAAGGCACGCTGGCCGCCGCGCTGGTAGACGGTCCGGCGCCTTATGACGATCTCAACGGCTGCATCGCCTTTCGCGAAACCCTGACGCTGATCACCAGCCTGGATCATGCGCCGGTAGAGAGCGCGCGCGACGCGCAAAACGACACCCTGTTCGCGTTTCGCAACAGCTGCTCCTATCGCGTGAAGCTGGAAGCCTGGTATCGCGACAGCGGCGTCGCGCCCGGTAGCGTAATGGAGATCCAGTCCTACCACGCGATGATGGCCTGCGTGGCGGGCGGCGCAGGCGTGGCGATGATCCCCGAATCGGTGCTGAAGCAGATGCCTGAGCGCGCCCGCGTGCAGGCGCATCAGCTGCCGGCGGCGTATCGCGACACCGCCACCTGGCTGATGTGGCGTCGCGACGCCTTTACCCCCAACGTCGAAGCGCTGAAGTATTTGATTATTGATATGTTCGACGACCGCCCGCAAGACGACCAGCTGCTGCATCCGCTGCAGCTGGCAGAGTAATTGCCGATTACGCGCTATTTTTATTGATATCACGACCCACGGACGCGTCCAGACCGGCGCGTCCCTATCTGACCGCAAGAGGGATTGCATGAACATGATTAAAACTCGCGCCGCCGTTGCCTGGGCTGCTGGCGAACCGCTGAAAATCGAAGAAGTGGATTTGATGCCGCCGCAGAAAGGCGAAGTGCTGGTGCGCATCGTCGCTACCGGCGTGTGCCATACCGATGCTTATACCCTGTCCGGCAAAGATCCGGAAGGCGTATTTCCGGCCATCCTCGGCCATGAAGGCGGCGGCGTGGTAGAAGCCCTCGGCGAAGGCGTGACCAGCGTTGAAGTCGGCGATCACGTGATCCCGCTGTACACCCCGGAGTGCGGCAAGTGCAAATTCTGCCTGTCAGGTAAAACCAACCTCTGCCAGGCGATCCGCGCCACCCAGGGCAAAGGCCTGATGCCAGATGGCACCACGCGTTTCTTTAAAGACGGCAAGCCGATTTTCCACTACATGGGCACCTCGACCTTCTCCGAGTACACCGTGGTGCCGGAAATTTCGCTGGCGAAAATCAGCAAAGAGGCGCCGCTGGAAGAAGTTTGTCTGCTGGGCTGCGGCGTGACCACCGGCATGGGCGCGGTGATGAATACCGCCAAAGTGAAAGAAGGCGATACCGTGGCGATTTTCGGCCTCGGCGGCATCGGTCTGTCGGCGATTATCGGCGCGAAAATGGCGAAAGCGGGACGCATCATCGCCATCGACATCAACACCAGCAAATTCGACCTGGCGCGCAAGCTGGGCGCTACCGACCTGGTGAACCCGAAAGATCATGAGAAGCCGATTCAGGAAGTCATTGTCGAGATGACCGACGGCGGCGTCGATTTCTCCTTTGAGTGTATCGGCAACGTCAACGTGATGCGTTCCGCGCTGGAGTGCTGTCATAAAGGCTGGGGCGAATCGGTGATTATCGGCGTGGCCGGCGCGGGCGAAGAGATCTCAACCCGTCCGTTCCAGCTGGTGACCGGTCGCGTCTGGCGCGGTTCCGCCTTCGGCGGCGTGAAGGGCCGCTCGCAGCTGCCGGGTATCGTACAGGATTATCTGGACGGCAAATTCGCCCTGAACGACTTTATTACCCACACCATGCCGCTGGAAGAGATCAACGACGCCTTCGATCTGATGCATGAAGGGAAATCGATCCGTTCGGTGGTCCACTTTAACAAATAATCGGGAGGCGATATGGCATCCACGCTGGAACTGCTGGAAGAACACCGGATGTTCGGCGGCTGGCAGCAACGCTGGCGGCATCAGTCAGCCGCGCTTAACTGCCCGATGACCTTCAGCATTTTTTTGCCCAGCCCGAAAGGCGACACGCCGCCGCCTGCGGTGTGGTTTCTGGCAGGCCTGACCTGCACGGATGAGAACTTCAGCACCAAATCCGGGGCGCAGCGCGTCGCGGCGGAGCTGGGTCTGGTGCTGATTATGCCGGACACCAGCCCGCGCGGCGAGGCGGTCGCCAACGACGAGGCGTACGATCTCGGCCAGGGCGCGGGGTTTTACCTCAACGCGACCCAGGCGCCCTGGTCGGCGCACTTTCGCATGTTCGACTACCTGAGTCAGGAGCTGCCGGCGCTGATCGCCAGCAACTTCAATATCAGCGAGCGTCAGTCGATCATGGGGCATTCGATGGGCGGCCACGGCGCGCTGATGCTGGCGCTGCGTCTCGGCAACCGCTTTGCGTCGGCGTCCGCCTTTGCGCCTATCGTCAATCCATGCGAGGTGCCCTGGGGGCAGAAAGCGTTCAGCGCCTATCTGGGCGAAGATCGCGCGGCCTGGGGCGAGTACGACAGCTGCGCGCTGATGCGCGAGGTGCAGTCGCGCTTGCCGATCATGATCGATCAGGGCGACAGCGATCAGTTCCTGGCGGATCAGCTGCAGCCGGAGCGGCTGGATGTGGTAGCGAAAGAGATGGGGTTCCCGCTGACGCTGCGCGTGCAGCCGGGCTATGACCACAGCTACTACTTTATTGCGACCTTCGTCGAGGATCATCTGCGCTTCCATGCGCAGCACCTGCTGGTGTAGTGAATCAGGGCCGCGATGCGGCCCACAAACGGCTCTATGGTTAAGGAGCGGGTGGCAGGGACAGAATAGCAAAGCGTCCCGCGCCAGGGATGGCGCGGGCCGAGCTGGCAGGGATGCCGCTTTTTGCGTCTTTGCGATCTGTCCCTGCCACCCGCGACGGCACATTGCCGACAATCTCAGGGCCGCGATGCGGCCCTTTTTCTTAAACCAGTTCCGAGCCGACCAGCCCGTCGATCATTACCTGCGGCATGCCCTGCGAGCAGTGTTCGATACGTCCTTTCACGCCGTATACCTGCGCCAGCGTCTCCGGCGTAATCACCTGCTCCGGCACGCCGTCCGCGATCAGTGCGCCCTCTTTCAGCATCAGGGCATGGTGCGCATGCCGTAAAGCGATATTGATGTCGTGCACCACCACCACGGTGACGATATTGCGCTGGGCGGTTTCGCGCCGCACCAGATCCATCACGTGGAACTGATAGTTCAGGTCCAGCGCGCTCAGCGGCTCATCCAGCAGCAGCAGCTCCGGGCGACGAATCAGCGACTGCGCCAGACCAACCAGCTGCTTCTGCCCGCCTGAAAGCTGATCGAGATAGCGCATCGCCAGATGCGAAATGCCGAGCTGCTCCAGCAGATACATCACTTCCGCTTCGCTGGCGGCGTTATGCAAACCGCCCGAGGCGCGCTGCGCCACGATAATCGACTCCAGCACGTGCAGATGCACGCCCGCCGGCAGCGTCTGCGGCAGATACACCACGCGCTGAGCGCGACGCGCGAACGGCTGTTGCATCAGCTCTTCGTCGTTAAGCCACAGTTCGCCCTGCCCTTTGTTCAGCCCGGCCAGCGCGCGCAGCAGCGTTGACTTGCCGCAGCCGTTCGGCCCCAGCAGCACGGTGATCTTGCCGCGCGGCAGCAGCGCCACGCTGAGGTCCTCAATCACCTTGCGTTTGGGATAGCCTGCGGTGAAGTGTTTTAACGTCAGACCCTGAGTCATACATTCCCCCGATGACGCAGAATAATGCTCAGGAAGAACGGCACGCCGACCAGTGAGGTGACGATGCCGACCGGAATAATCACGCCAGGAATAAGGTTTTTGGAGGCGACCGACGCCATGGAGAGCACCAGCGCGCCGGTCAGGGCGCTGGCGGGCAGATAGTAGCGGTGATCTTCGCCGAAGATCATGCGGGCGATATGCGGCGCCACCAGCCCGATAAAGCCGATCGGTCCGACAAAGGCGACCGCCAGCGCGGAAAGAATACTGATGCGCAGCAGCGTCGCCAGGCGCAGGCGGCGCACGTCGATGCCGAAGCTAACGGCGCGATCTTCGCCGAGGCGCAGCGCGGTCAGCTTCCAGCTGCTGAGCAGCGAGAACGGCAACAGCAGCGCGAAGGCGGCGCTCAGTACGCCGAGCTTCTCCCAGGAGGCGCGCGCCAGGCTGCCCATGGTCCAGAACACCAGCCCCTGCAGCGTATCTTCGCTGGCGATAAACTGCATCATCGACACCAGCGCGTTAAAGGTGAACACCAGCGCGATGCCGAACAGCACCACGCCTGAGGTGGAGACCCGCGTCCAGCGCGTGACGCCGTCGAGCATCAGCGCGGCGAACAGCGCGAACACAAAGGCGTTGGCGGAAATCAGCCACTGATCCGGCACGCCGGGAATGCCGATGCCGAGAATAATCGCCAGCGCCGCGCCGAACGCCGCCGCAGAGGACACGCCGAGGGTAAAGGGGCTGGCCAGCGGGTTATTAAGGATGGTTTGCATCTCGGCGCCCGCCAGGCCGAGGCAAAAGCCGACTACCACCGCCATCAGCGCGTAGGGTAAACGAATATCCCAGACGATGACGCGCGTGCCGGCGTCAACCGTGGCGGGATGGAGCAGCGATTGCCAGAGCGTTGGCAGCGAGAGGCCGGCCGGGCCAAGGGTAAAGTCCAGCACCAGCGAGGCGATAATCGCCAGCACCAGTACGGCAATCATCAGCATGCGGCGGCGCAGTACCTGATGATAGCGGCCCATAGCGCCCTGCGCGGGCAGAGTTGAGTCCGTCATAAAAAGCCTGTTTTAAGGGTTCGGTCGAAAACGCTGCCACAATAGAGCAGATGATAATAATTATCAATTCTTCAACCTAAACAAAACGGCACCTTAACGAAAAAAGCGCGACCAGGCCGCGCTTACTGTGATGTCGCAGGTTAGCGTCACTCTTTATGCGTCGGGAATTCCATTTCGCTGTACTTCACGAAGCGAGTGCCGCGCGTCAGCCTGTAGCCCATCCAGATCAGCAGAAACAGCGGCAGGCCGATATAGGTGGCGGCGACGCCGTACCAGTCGATGCTGTCGTTGAGGAACGCCTGATAGTTCTGCCCCAGCGTGATAATCAGACAGAGCACGAAGGCGAAAATCGGGCCGAGCGGGAAAAAGCCCGAGCGGTACGGCAGATCGTCCAGGCTGCGGCCCTGTTTAATGTAGCCGCGACGGAAGCGATAGTGGCTGATAGCGATGCCGAGCCAGGCGATAAAGCCGGTCATGCCCGAGGTATTGAGCAGCCAGAGATAAACTTCCTGATTGCCGAACTTCGAGGTCAGGAAGCAGAGGCCCGCCACAACGGTGGTCGCCAGCAGCGCGTTGCGCGGCACGCCGCCTTTCGACAGCTGGGCGAAAATGCGCGGCGCTTTGCCTTCGCTCGCCAGGTTATAGAGCATGCGCGTCGAGGCGTACATGCCGGAGTTGCCCGCCGACAGCACCGAGGTCAGGATCACCGCGTTCATCACCGCGGCCGCCGAGAGCAGTCCCGCGTTCTGGAACACCAGGGTAAAGGGGCTGACGCTGATGTCGGTAACGTCGTTGTGCAGCAGCTGCGGATCGGTGTAGGGCAGGATCAGGCTGATAATCAGAATGGCGAAGATATAAAACAGCAGAATACGCCAGAACACCTGACGCACGGCGCGCGGAATGTTTTTCGCCGGATCTTCTGATTCGCCCGCCGCGATGCCGATCAGTTCGGTGCCCTGGAAAGAGAAGCCGACAATCATCGCCACGCCGATCATGGCGGCGAACCCGCCGGCGAACGGCGCGTCGCCGACCTGCCAGTTATGCCAGCCGGCGTGCTCGCCGCCGCGCAGGATGCCCACGATCATCAGTACGCCGACCACGATAAAGATAATCACGGTCGCCACTTTGATCAGCGAGAACCAGTACTCTGCTTCGCCAAAACCTTTTACCGAAATAAAATTAAGCAGGAACATCAGGCCCAGGAACAGCGCGCTCCAGATCCAGCCCGGCGTATCGGGGAACCAGTAGTTCATCACCAGCTGCGACGCGACCAGATCCACGGCGATAGTCACCGCCCAGTTGTACCAGTAGTTCCAGCCGAGAGCGAAACCGAAGCCCTCTTCCACATATTTTGCGCCGTAGGTGGCGAAGGAGCCGGAAACCGGCATAAAGGCGGCCAGCTCGCCGAGGCTGGTCATCAGAAAGTAGACCATCAGGCCAATCAGCGCGTAGGAGAGCAGCGCGCCGCCCGGCCCCGCCTGGGAGATGGTGGCGCCGGAGGCCACGAACAGGCCGGTGCCGATCGATCCGCCGATGGCGATCATCGTCAGGTGACGCGCCTTTAACTCGCGTCGTAACGCAGGTTGTTGTGTTGTATTTGTGTCGTTATGCATGTGTAAACACTAGGCTCGCTTAAAATGAGGCGCGATTGTAGCAATTCACCCTGCCCTGTATAGCATTGACGCCGTGTTATTAGTTACCTTCATGATCGCCGCTGAATTATAAGCAAAAACCTCTTGCGGCTACTCGCGGCAGTAGGAGAGAAAACGGTCAAGCGCTCTGGAAAGGTGCTTCTGACGATGATGAACGCGGTACAGGGTACGCGTCAGCCGCGGCAGCGGAATCGTCAGCTCCACTAAGGTACCTGCCTCCAGCAGATCGGCGATCACGCGCCGCGACAGGCAGCTGATGCCCATATTGTGCCGCACCGCATGCTTGATTGCCTCGGAGTTGCCCAGCTCCATGCCCAGCTGAAACGCAGGCAGGTGCGAGAGCAGCAGATAGTCGACGATTTCGCGCGTGCCGGAGCCGTGCTCGCGCAGGATCCAGGGGGCGTTGCCGAGGCTTTCCAGCGTCACCGGCTGGCGCAGGATCTCCGCATCGGGCGCGGCAAAGACCACCAGCTCATCCTCCAGCCAGGCATCGCTTACCAGCTCGGTCATATGGCACGGCCCTTCGATCAGGCCGACGTCGACGCGAAAATCGGCCACCGCGTTGATCACATCCTGGCTGTTGCCGACGCTCAGCTCCAGCGGCAGGCCGGGAAAATCGCGGCGATAGGCGGCTATCATGCCCGGCAGCAGGTAATTGCCGATGGTGCTGCTGGCGTAGATGCGGATCGCGCCGTTGTCCTCTTTAAACAGCTGTTCGATTTCGCTCGCCTGCTCCAGCAGGCCAATGGCGCGCGGATAGAGCAAGCGGCCGTGCTCGTTGAGCACCAGCCGCTTGCCGACGCGATCGAACAGCTGCACGCCAAGCTGGCCTTCCAGATCCGCCAGCGCCGCGCTCACCGCCGACTGCGAGAGCGCCAGCACCTGCGACGCCTGGGTGGTCGAACCGCTTTTCAGCACTTCAGTAAAGACTTCTATCTGCCGCAGCGTGATATGCATGGACCCTCCTTACATCGCGTAGCGCTGAACAAGGTAGTACAGCACCGCCAGCCAGATCAGCACCATCAGAAACAGGCCAAAGCCGCTGACCACTTTTTTGCCGCGCGCGCGCTGCACTTCGGCGCGCTCCGCGCTGCTGATGCGGACGTCGCGCGGCAGCAGACGCAGCAGGATCAGCACGCCGAGCGGAATAATAATCGCATCGTCGAGCAGGCCGACGATCGGGATGAAATCGGGGATCAGATCGATGGGGCTGAGCGCATAGGCCACCAGCCCAAAGGCCAGCAGCTTGAACCACCACGGCGTGCGTGGATCGCGGCAGGCGAACCACAGCGTCAGCACATCTTTTTTAATCAGGGCGGCCCAGCGGCGCAAACGTCCAAATAACATCTTTCGGCCTTATCGTTTTATCTGGTTAATTATAAATATATTATCAATTTCACTTTTAAGCCAGCGCGGCGCATGCTTTGCCTGACACAAGGAGCAGATTATGGCAGAGCTGACTTTTCCTCGACTTCCCTTTTTTATTCAACACCGTTTTCCCGGTCTGCTGCTGACCGCCGCCATTGCTGGCGGGGCGGCCTGGCTGGCGCAGCGCCCGGAGATCGCGGGTCTGGGTCTCGGCGCGCTAACGCTGGCGATTATGCTCGGCATTCTGGTCGGCAACACGCTTTACCCTTCTCTCGCACCGCACTGCGACGCGGGCGTGCTGCTGGCGAAGCAGAAGCTGTTGCGCCTCGGCGTTATTCTGTTCGGTTTTCGCATTACGCTGCAGCAGATTGCCGACGTCGGCGCGAGCGGCGTGCTGATCGACGTGCTGACGCTGAGTTCGACCTTCTTTATGACCTGTCTGCTGGGCATCAGGCTGCTGAAGCTTGACCGCGAAACGGTCTGGCTGATCGGCGCGGGCAGCAGCATCTGCGGCGCGGCGGCGGTGCTGGCGACCGAGCCGGTGGTGAAAGCGTCGCCGACGAAAGTGGCGGTGGCGGTGGCGACCGTGGTGCTGTTCGGCACCCTGGCGATCCTGATCTATCCCCCGCTCTGGCTGCTGGCGCAACACTATTTCCCGCCGCTGAGCGCCGCGCAGTTCGGCATCTTTACCGGTTCGACCATCCATGAGGTGGCACAGGTGGTGGCGGCCGGTCATGCGATAGGCCCGGAGGCGGAAAACAGCGCGGTGATCGCGAAAATGCTGCGCGTGATGATGCTGGCGCCGTTTCTGCTCTGCCTGAGCGGCTGGCTGCGCCGCGCGCCGCAGCAAACGCCGCGCCAGGGCATCGCGTTCCCCTGGTTCGCGCTCGGGTTTATCGGCGTAGCGCTGTTCAACTCGCTGCATCTGCTGCCGGCCGCGTGGGTCGCCGATATTAATCAGGTTGCTAATCTGATGCTGGCGATGGCGATGGCGGCGCTCGGCCTCACCACGCGCTTCGGCGCGCTGCGTCAGGCAGGCGTGAAACCACTGCTGCTGGGGCTGATGGTATTTGTCTGGCTGATCGTCGGCGGTGGCGCCATCAATCTGCTGGCGCAGCATTTCTTGCCGTAGACGCATCGGGTATGATGCGGGCTTCTTTTAGTCAGCCTTTTCTGGAGAAGCGGCATGAAATATATCGGCGCACACGTCAGCGCGTCTGGCGGCGTAGAGCAGGCAGTGATTCGTGCCCATGAACTGGAAGCCACCGCGTTTGCCCTGTTTACCAAGAATCAGCGGCAGTGGAAGGCGGCACCGCTTTCGGCGGAGACCATCGACGCCTTTAAGGCCGCCTGCGAAAAATACCATTTTGGCCCGCAGCAGATCCTGCCGCACGACAGCTTTCTGATTAACCTGGGCCATCCGGAAGCGGAGCCGCTGGAGAAGTCGCGCGCCGCTTTTATCGACGAGATGCAGCGCGCCGAGCAGCTGGGTCTGACGCTGCTTAACTTCCATCCCGGCAGTCATCTGAACAAGATCGACGAAGAGGCGTGCCTGAAGCGCATCGCCGAGTCGGTGAATTTCGCGCTGGATAAGACCTCGCAGGTGGTGGCGGTGATCGAGAATACCGCCGGCCAGGGCAGCAACCTCGGCTTTCGCTTTGAACATCTGGCGACCATTATCGAGCACGTAGAAGATAAATCGCGCGTCGGCGTCTGTATCGATACCTGTCATGCCTTCGCGGGCGGCTACGATCTGCGTACCGAAGCGGCGTGCGAAGAGACCTTCGCCGAGTTCGAGCGCATCGTCGGCTTCCAGTATCTGCGCGGCATGCACCTGAACGACGCCAAGAGCGCCTTCGGCAGCCGCGTTGACCGTCATCACAGCCTGGGCGAAGGCAATATCGGCAAAACGCCGTTTAGCTGGCTGATGAAGGATGCGCGCTTTGATGGTATTCCGCTGATTCTGGAGACCATTAATCCGGATATCTGGAAGGATGAGATCGCCTGGCTAAAAGCGGAGCAGAAAAACTAAAAAAGGGAGCCACATGGCTCCCTTATCGTTGTTAATGCTGTGCTCATCGCAGGTGACAGGGCCCGATCGCAAAGACGCAAAAAACGGCATCCCTGCCAGCTCGGCCCGCACAATACGCACCTCATCCCTGAGGTGCGCCCGTTACCGGGCCAACGCGCTGCGTTGTTCAAAAACGCTCCCGGCGTTTTTGTCCTTGTCGCGGGACGCTTTGCTCTTCGGTCCCTGTCACCAGCTTTATAAACTACTCAGCCGCTCTAGGGAGTCCGCAGACGCCCCGCAGCAAGGATCAGGCTTTCGCCAGCTCCTCTTCCGGGCGTTTCAGGATAGCGTAGCCCAGTCCCGCCACCGCCGTGCCGACGATAATCGATACCAGGTAACCCACCACCGGCGTAATCGCGCCAGGAATAAGCAGCACGAACAGGCCGCCGTGCGGCGCCATCAGCTTCGCGCCGATATACATTGAGATCGCGCCGGTCAGTGCGCCGCCGACGATACAGCACGGCAGTACGCGCATCGGATCGCGTGCCGCAAACGGGATCGCGCCTTCGGAGATAAAGCAGAGCCCCAGCACCAGCGCCGCTTTGCCGCCCTCCTGCTGACCTTTATTGAACTTACGGCGCGCCACCAGCGTCGCAACGCCCATCGCCAGCGGTGGCACCATGCCCGCCGCCATAATCGCCGCCATTGGCGCGTAAGTTTGTGAACTCAGCAGGCCGACGCCGAAGGCATAGGCCACTTTATTCACTGGCCCGCCCATATCGGTACACATCATGCCGCCCAGAATCGCGCCCAGCAGCACCGCGTTCGCCGTGCCCATGTTCGCCAGCCAGGCGGTCAGGCCGGTCATGATCGCCGCAACCGGTTTGCCCACCACGTAGATCATCAGCAGGCCGGTAATCAGGCTGGCCACCAGCGGAATAATCAGAATAGGCTTCAGCGCTTCCATACTCTGCGGCAGCTTGAGCTTGCCGCTGATCAGCTTCGCCGCATAGCCGGCGATGAAACCGGCAATGATGCCGCCGAGGAAGCCGGCGTTAATGCTGGTGGCGATCATACCGCCAATCAGGCCCGGCGTCAGACCCGGACGATCGGCAATAGAGAACGCGATAAAGCCCGCCAGCACCGGCACCATCAGCGCAAAGGCGCTGCCGCCGCCGATCTGCATCAGCGCCGCCGCCAGCGTGCCTGGCTCTTTAAAGGCGGTAATGCCGAAGGCGAAGGAGAGCGCAATGCTCAGGCCGCCCGCCACCACCATCGGCAGCATATAGGAGACGCCGGTCAGCAGGTGACGGTAAGCGCCCGCTTTCTCTTTTTTCTCTTCCTGCGGCTCGCCGCTCTGCGCGCCGGCAGCTTTGTAAGGTCTGGCTTCCGCCACCGCCTTATCCAGCTCCTGCGCCGTCTTTTTCAGCGCCAGGCCGGTTGAGGTGCGGTACATCGGCTTACCGGCGAACTTCGCCAGGTCGACTTCGATATCCGCCGCCACGATCACCAGATCGGCTGCCGCCACTTCTTCCGGCGTAATCGCATTGCCTGCGCCGACGGAGCCGCGAGTTTCCACTTTCACCCACCAGCCGCGTTTGGTCGCTTCTGCCTGGATCGCTTCGGCGGCCATAAAGGTGTGCGCCACGCCGGTCGGACAGGCGGTGACCGCAACAATACGTTTCTGCGCGCCAGCCTGCGCGGTGGCAGCGGCAGGTGCCGCGACGACCGCCGCTGGCTGCCAGGGTTTCGCTTCCGCTTTCGCCTGGGCAAGGAACTGCTCAGGCGCGCGCACCGCCTGCTGCACATCGCCCAGCCAGACGGATTTGCCATTCAGCGCGGCGTCGTTCGGCAGCTCGCGACCAAGGACGATCGCCAGCTCCGCGTCCGCCGGGTTATCCGTAAAGGAGAACCCCGCCTGCGCGGCGGCGGCGGCCAGGCGCTGTTGCGCCATCCAGGCCGAGGCCTGACCAATAGAAGGATCTTTTATCAGCAGCGTTTTCATTATCGCTCTCCTGCTGTCAGTTAACGGGTTGTAAGTCGACGCGCGCCATCATCGCGGCCAACTGGGTACGGTCGGTAACGCCAACGTTGCTCTGGCTGACGGCCATGGCCGCTACCGACGTCGCAAGACGCAGCGTGTGTTCGCTGGATTCGCGCATCAGCAGGCCGTAAATCAGGCCGCCGACCATTGAGTCGCCCGCGCCCACGGTGCTGACTACTTCACACACCGGTGGTTTGGCGATCCATTCGCCTGAGGCGTTGACCCAGAGGGCGCCCTCCGCGCCCAGCGAAATCACCACATGGGCAATACCCTGCTCGCGCAGCTCATGCGCCGCGCCAATCACATCCTGCAGCGTCGGCAGTTTGCGTCCTGCCCAGATTTCCAGTTCGCGGCGGTTAGGCTTCACCAGCCAGGGCGCAGCTTTCAGGCCCGCTACCAGCGCTTCGCGGCTGCTGTCGAAAATAATGCACGGGCAGTGGGTGCGCAGATCGCTCATCCAGCGGGTAAAAGCTTCCGGCTGCACGCCAGACGGCAGACTGCCGCTCACGCACACCATATCGAACTGGCCAAGCCAGGTCAGCGAATCGCTGGTAAAGCGCTCCCAGTCCTGCTGGCTGACGTCAAAGCCGGAGAAGTTAAGATCGGTCACGTCGTTGTTCTGCTCGGTGAGCTTAACGTTGATGCGCGTGCGGCCCGGCACCACCTGAAAACGGTTGGCGATGCCCAGTTCGCTGAACAGCTGCTGAAAGCCGTCCTGATTCTCTTTGCCGAGGAAGCCGCCTACCGTGACGTCGATGCCGAGATCTTTCAGCACTTTCGCCACGTTAATGCCTTTGCCGGCCGCATGCAGGCCGGTGGTTTTCACCAGGTTGACCTCGCCGCGCTCGATCTCCGGGACGAAGCCCACCAGATCGTAAGCGGGATTCAGCGTAATCGTTGCGACGCGTCTGCTCATGCTGCCCCCTCGCCCAGGCCGGCATTGATCGCCTCTTCAATGGCGTTCAGCGCCTGCTGCGCATCTTCGCCGCTGGCGGTAAAGCGCAGGCGATGGCCTTTCTTCACGCCCAGCGCCACCACTTTCATCAGGCTGCGGCCGTTAGCCGGTTTGCCGCTGCCGTCGAGGTTGGTGACGGTAATATCGCTGTTGAACTGTTTGATCACGCTGACCAGCGCCGTGCCGGGACGCGCGTGCAGCCCGTGCTCGTTGCGAATGGTGAACTCTGCGCTCAGCACCTCGGCCTGCTCGTCCACCTCGCTGGTCAGCAGCGCGTAGACGCCCGCCGCGTCGGCGTTCAGCAGGCGATCCGCCTTGCCGTTTTGCAGCAGCGTGCTGAGATAGCTCAGCACCTCCAGCGGTCGCTCGTCGACGGCGGATACCGTGACCAGCAGCGCCACTTTCTCGCCCTGATGTTCGCCCGGCGCGGCGGCGCGGCTGACCGCAACCGCGCTGCGCAGGTTGCCGCGGCTGCTGTCGCTCAGCCAGATGCCCTGACCCAGGCTCAGCGGCGTCGCGGCCATTACGTCGGCAACAAAGCTGGCGTCCACCGCGCCTGCGGCCTGCAGGCGGCCGGCGTTCAGCGCCTGCAGCGTAATCAGGTCGCTGGCGGCGACGTCTAAGGTAATCAGCGAGGTGTCGAAGCTGAATTCGGCCGCCTGTTTTTCGCCCATCAGCAGCGCGCGCAGATCGTCCGCCGAGGCGGTTTTCAGCTGCTCGGCGACGCTGTCGTCGCTCAGCACGTGCGTCAGCTGACGCAGCAGCGCCAGGTGTTCGTCAGATTTCGCCGCGATGCCGATCGCCACATAGGCTGTCTGATCTTCGCCCCAGGCGACGCCCTGCGGAAACTGAAACACCTGCACGCCGGTTTTCTGCACCAGGTCGCGCGTATCGGTGGTGCCGTGCGGAATGGCGATGCCGTTGCCCAAAAAAGTTGAGGTCTGCTGCTCGCGCGCCAGCATGCCGTTGACATAGCCTTCCGCGACGTTGCCCGCTGCGGTCAGCGCCGCCGCGACCTGACGGATCGCCTCTTCTTTATTTTGTGCGCGGGCTCCGGTGTGGATGGCCTGCAATTCGAGCTGGAACATATTTCTCCTCGCTTACTGAAATTGAATCGTTTCAGCCTGGTGGCCGTTTAAAGCGTGGCGACGGGACGCAAAGCGCGTCTCTGCCGCGCTGAAACGTTTCAAGGAGTCTGGTACAGCCCATCATGCCATGCAAGAAAATGCGTAAAATGCGTAGCAGATTTTTGATGTTACGCACACTTCATAATGGAAAGAGTAAGAATAACCTCAGGGAGCTGAACGCACGCTGTAACGGTATGGTCGCGCGTCGGCGCACGCGTCAGCAACTTCAGCTCAATCAGGGCGCGGTGTCCGCTTCCAGCTGCAGCAGATAGAGCATCGCGTCGTTGCGCGTGGTGCCGCACATATCGCGCGACGGCTGCAAACCGGCGCAGACGGCGGGCCGCAGGGGCGAGCCGAACAGTTTGCAGCGCAGATCGGCGTCAAGCTGAACGCAAGGGGTATTGGCGGGTTTGCCCTGAGGCATGCCGGGGATGGGCGAAGAAATAGAAGGCGCGGTACAGCAGGCGCCGCACTGACTACGGCATTGCATGATGCGCTCCAGCGAGAGGTGAGCGGCGACAATAGCAGCCTGCGCGCGCGAAAGCCATGTCTGCGTCATCGCACGCATTTTTTCCGGCGCCATATTGCCTGTTTAACCCGGCGCGAGTAACGTGGCGCGCATCGGAATCCTTCTTTAAGCGAGAGTTGCAATGCCAAGAGCGAATGAGATCAAAAAAGGGATGGCGGTGAGCTGGAACGGCAAGCTGCTGATGGTTAAAGATATCGATATTCAGAGTCCGAGCGCGCGCGGCGCCGTGACGCTGTATAAAATGCGCTTCACCGATATCCGTACCGGGCTGAAGGTGGAAGAGCGTTTTAAAGGCGACGATATTCTGGACGTCATTCAGCTCAGCCGCCGCAGCGTCACCTTCTCTTATATTGACGGCGACGAATATGTCTTCATGGATGACGAGGACTACACCCCCTACTCGTTCAAAAAAGATCAGATTGAAGAAGAGCTGCTGTTTATTCCTGAAGGCGGCATGCCGGGCATTCAGGTGCTGACCATGGACGGCCAGGTGCTGGCGCTTGAGCTGCCGCAGACCGTGGATATGGAAATTGTCGATACCGCGCCGGGCATCAAAGGCGCGTCCGCCAGCGCGCGCACCAAACCGGCCGGCATGAGCACCGGTTTGAGCATTCAGGTGCCGGAATACCTCAGCAACGGCGACCGCATCCGCATTCATATCGCCGAACGCCGCTATATGAGCCGCGCTGACTAACCGATGCTGCTTGTGTTATAAAGTAACATTATGGCCGCTTTCGCGGCCATTCTCGTTTAAGGAGGCAGGCACATGACGCGCGTTAATCTTATTACCGGCTTTCTCGGCAGCGGCAAAACCACCCTGCTGCGCCATCTGCTGGCCCGCAAGCCAGCGCAGGAAAACTGGGCGATTCTGGTAAATGAATTCGGCGAAATTGGCATCGACGGCGCGCTGCTGCAGGACAGCGGCGCGACAATAAAGGAGATCCCCGGCGGCTGCATGTGCTGCGTCAACGGCCTGCCAATGCAGGTGGGGCTGAATATGTTGCTGAAGCAGCACCGCCCGCATCGCCTGCTGATCGAACCCACCGGTCTCGGGCACCCACGCCAGCTGCTGGAGATGCTGAGCGCGCCGGTTTACCAGCCGCTTCTGCAGCTTAACGCCACCCTGACGCTGCTCGACGCTCGCCAGCTCGCCGATGCGCGGGTGGCGGCCAATGAAAATTTTCGCGATCAGCTGGCGGCGGCGGACGCGATTATCGGCAACAAAAGCGACTGCTGGGACGAAAACGATCGCCAGCGGCTGCAGCAGTGGCAGGAGGCGATGCTTAACGGCCGTGCATTTGTCGAAACGTGCTTCGGCGCTGTCGACGCGGCGCTGCTCGATCTGCCGCGCACAAACCATCAAACGCTGCCGCAGCCTGCGCATCATCATGCCCATCTTCAACGCGACAGCGGCCTCGCCGCGCTGCGTCTCGATGGCGGGACGCGCTGGCGCCGGGCGCTGAATGAAGGCCAGGGCTACGTTGCCTGCGGCTGGATCTTTGACGGCGCGACGCAATTCGACGGTGCCGCACTGCTGGCGTGGGCGCGTCTCGCCCCGGTCGAGCGCATTAAAGGGGTGTTGCGCACGCCGGACGGCACGCTGCGCCTCAATGGTCAGGGCGGCGATGTGCAGGTCGACACCCTGACCGCCGATGCGCCCGACAGCCGTATTGAACTGATCCACTCGCAGCCTGTGGACTGGAATCGTTTGCAGTCTCAGCTGTTGAGGCTTCGTTTAAACTGGCCAGGTTAGTTTCTGCCGTTAATTTTTATTTGAGTGAATACGATGCGCGCAACTCGTTTTGTCACAATAGTGCTGCTCAACGCGCTTGGCGTTGTTCTGTTTCTCTCCTGGTATCTGCCGCCCGATCACGGCTTCTGGGCGGGCGTCGATAAAGGGATCTTTTTTAGCTTCAATAACCAGATGGTCGATCATCCTGGCTTTGCCCTGCTGGTGGCGATCACCAACTTTCGCGGCTTCGATCTGGTGTCACTGCTGGCGATGGGCGCGCTCTATCTCGTTTACTGGCGCCGCGAAACGCCGCCGGGCCGCCGCCGCATGCTGGCGATTGGCGTCACCATGCTGCTCAGCGCGGTTATTCTCAATCAGCTGGGCCACCTGCTGCCGGTGCAGCATAAAAGTCCGACGCTGTTTTTTGAAAACGCCCATCGCGTCAGCGAGCTAACCGGCATTCCGGCCAAGGACGCCTCGTCCAACAGCTTCCCTGGCGATCACGGCATGATGCTGATGATTTTCGCCTGTTTTATGTGGCGCTACTTCGGCTTCCGCGCCTTTCTGACCGGCGCGGCTATCGTGGTCATTTTCGCTCTGCCGCGCGTGATGGCGGGCGCGCACTGGTTTACCGATATCGCCGTCGGCTCGCTTTCGGTGCTGCTGGTTGGGCTGAGCTGGGTGCTGTTGACGCCGCTGAGCGACGCGATGGTCAGCTTCTTCTACCGCAAACTGCCCGGCAAATATAAGCCCTGAATAGCCGCAGGTAATTAACTCTCAAATCTATTGATAAGCGCGGAGTGAAGAATGGCCATATTCTTATCTCTCCGCGCTTATTAAAATCCCGCCAGTATTATTAGCAAGCTAACCATATAGCGATATATAGAAAATAGTATGATGTTTTCTGCTGATAAAGGCGCTTCCCCCCACGCTGTCCAGCGCTAAAGCTCTTAAAAAGCGCTCTACCCGATGAATTGACCCCATTTGATGTCCTTATTTTAAGGATAATTTTCCGAAATTGCGGATAAAGTAACCAGTCTGTTACAGACTGATTTCACATCAAAAAAAGCTATTAGAAATTACGTAAAACCACTCGCCACGGCGTCTGGAATCGGTTAACCTCCAAGGCGTTGAGGGTATGGCAGCAGAAAATTCGGCTCCTTTTTATACAAAAACGTGTTCGTTAACACATTTTAGTAATTAAGGAATTGTCTTAGCGAGCAGCGCTTATTAATCTCAATCCGTTTTGTCATCTGGCTGGCGACATTCTGTCGTAAGGACATCGAAGGAATATACGAACAATGGTCAAGTCTCAACCAATACTGAGATATATCTGGCGGATTGTGCCTGCAGTGGCGCTGGCAACACTCCTCTCGGCATGCAGCAGTACCGGTCAACACGCAAAAAACGAGAATCATGAAGTTAACAACCAGAATGGTTTTTTACTTCAGGCGTCTCAGGATGAATTCGAAGAGATGGTGCGGAGCGTGGATGTTAAGTCCCGCATCATGGAGCAATACGCCGACTGGAAAGGCGTTCGTTACCGCCTCGGCGGCGACACCAAACGCGGTATCGACTGTTCCGCTTTCGTTCAGCGCACTTTTCGCGACCAGTTCGGTTTAGAGCTGCCGCGTTCAACCTCTGAACAGCAGGACACCGGCAAGGAAATTTCACGCGGCAAGCTGCGTCCCGGCGATCTGGTCCTGTTCCGCGCTGGCTCAACCGGCCGTCACGTGGGGATCTATCTCGGCAACGATAACTTCGTCCATGCGTCCACCAGCAGCGGCGTGATGATTTCCAGCCTGAACGACAGCTACTGGAAAAAACGCTACCGCGAAGGGCGTCGGGTATTGAGCCGTAATCCCAGCTGATTCCTGACCTTCGATCGTTTCTCAGCCAGAGAAAACAGAACGCTGCTTCGGCAGCGTTTTTTTTCGCCCCTGCACCGGATAATTGCATAATAATCACGTAAAAATGATTGTTTATCAGAAGAATAACGAGACATTTCCAGCCTTCTCGTTATATTCTCATGGCCTTCACCAGAGAGCAGTCGTGCACAGTCAATAATAAAAGATAAGACAAGGGGAAAGCACTTCATGCCATTGTCCAGGGCGCTGATGCGCCAGGCCACCTATCCTCGCCGCATCGCCTGGAGCAGCGCGATTTTCGGTAGCCTGTTCTTTATTCTGTTTACCCTGATTTTGCTGACATTTATCTGGCATAAGCGGCAGCTACAGCATCAACAGCTGCTGCACGACAGCCGCGATGCGCTACAGCAGTCGCTGGACAAGCTAGTCACCCATACCCTGAATCCCCTTCTCTCTTTTAGCCGTTTCGACTGTCACGCCATCAGCCAGGAGCTGACTTCTCGCGCCGCCTTCGCTGGCGATCTGCGGGCGATTTTGCTGGTGCGCGAAGGCTACGCTTTTTGCTCCTCGGCGACCGGCGCGTTTCGCCTGCCGCTCAACGCCATTTCCGACCAGACCGATCTAAGCCGCGATCGCGATCTTCGCCTGCTGAGCGGCACGCCGTTGCAGCCCGGTAAACCGGTTTTCGCTCTCTGGCTGCGCAATCCGCAAAGCGTACAGTCCGGCGTGCTCGCGACCATCAATCTTAACCTGACGCCCTATCAGCTACTGGCCTCTTACCATCCAGAAATTTCCGGCATGGCGCTGGTGGCGCAGAACAGCGCGCTCGCCAGCTGGCAGCCTGTTACGATCGCGAAGAGCGACCTGCCGCCGCAGCCGCTGATGCAGCTGGCGCTCGACGGCTATCCGCTGCAGTTTGTTCTCTATGGCGATACGGTATCGATGCGCGATATTCAGATGATCGTGCTGAGCGGCATTTTGCTGTCGCTGCTGGTAGGCGGCGGCTGCTGGCTGCTGCTGTCGATGAACCAGCGCCCCGGCAAAGAGATCCTGCTCGGCATCAAACGCGGCGAGTTTCACGTCGAGTATCAGCCGCTGATCAGCACCCTTAGCGGTCGCGCCTACGGGCTGGAAGCGCTGCTGCGCTGGAACCACCCCAGTGAAGGCCTTATCCCGCCGGATATGTTTATCAGCTACGCCGAGTCGCTGAACCTGATTATTCCGCTGACGCGGCATCTGTTTGAGCTGGTGGCGCGCGATGCGCACCGGCTCAACCCCTATGTGCCCGCCGGTACCCATATGAGCCTGAATCTTTCGCCGCTGCATCTGGCGTCGGAGAGTTTTCAACAGGACGTTAAGCGCTGGATCGCCGCCATGCCGGACAACCATTTTAACTACGTGTTTGAAGTGACCGAACGCACCATGGTGCGCGATAAAAATGCCGGAGAGGTTTTCGCCTGGCTGCATCAGAATGATATTCAGATTGCGATAGACGATTTCGGCACCGGCCACAGCGCGCTGATCTATCTCGAAAAATATCCCTTCGACTATATCAAGATCGATCGCGGCTTCGTGCAGAGCATCGGGACGCAAACCCTGAATTCGCCGGTGCTGGATGCGGTGCTCCATCTGGCGAAGAAGCTGAACCTGAAAACCGTCGCCGAAGGCGTAGAAACCGGCGAGCAGGCGGCATGGCTGGTGAAGCACGGCGTCAGCCATATGCAGGGCTATCTTTTTAGCCGGCCGCTGAAGCCGGACCGGCTAATCGACTATTACCGCAGCCGCAGCCTGGCGACGCTGGCGGGATAGCTGCCGCCCCGCCCCGGATGCTGCTACGCTAGCCTGCGAATAACCACGGGAGAACCTGAATCCTATGCTGTTTCGCCTGATATCGCTGCTGCTGTTCATGGCCCTTTGCGCGCCGCTGCGCGCCGAAGTCGTGCGCGAAAGCCGCGCCTTCGCCACGCTGGGCGAGCCGAAATACGCGCCCGGCTTCAGCCACTTCGACTATGCGGATCCCGCCGCGCCAAAAGGCGGCCAGCTGACTCAGGCGGTAGTTGGCACTTACGATAACTTTAACCGTTACGCCTCGCGCGGCAATCCCGGCGCGGGCACCGAGACGCTCTACGACCGCCTGTTTACCTCTTCCGACGACGAACCGGGCAGCTACTATCCGCTTGTCGCCGAGTCGGCGCGCTATGCCGACGACTTCCGCTGGATGGAGATTCGCCTTAATCCGCGCGCGCGGTTTCACGACAACACGCCCATCACCGCGCCGGACGTCGCCTTTACCTTCGATAAGTTTATGCGCGAAGGCGTGCCACAGTTTCGCGTGATTTATCGCGGCGCGACGGTAAAGGCGCTGGACGCCCAGCGCGTGCGCATCGATCTGCCGAAGCCGGACCGCGATTTAATGCTGGGGCTGCTGACGCTGCCGGTGCTGTCGCAGCAGTTCTGGCAGGATAAAAAGTTCAACGAGCCGCTGAGCGCCCCGCCGCTCTCCAGCGGCCCCTATCGCATCAGCCGCTATAAGCTGGGTCAGTATATCGAGTACAGCCGGGTGAAAAATTACTGGGCGGCGGATCTGCCGGTGAACCGCGGTCGGTTCAATTTCGATACGCTGCGCTACGACTACTACCTTGACGATAACGTCGCCTTTGAAGCCTTTAAGGCGGGCGCGTTCGACCTGCGCGAGGAGGGCTCCGCCAAAAGGTGGGCGACCCAGTATCGCGGCCGCAATTTCGACAATCAGCAGATTATCAAAGAGACCACGCTTAACCAGGCGTCGACCAATACCACCTGGCTGGCCATCAATAACGAAAAGGCGCCGTTTCGCGACCGTCGGGTGCGCCAGGCGCTGACGCTGGCGTTCGACTTCGAGTGGATGAATAAGGCGCTGTTCTACGGCGCCTATCAGCGGGTCAGCAGCTATTTTCAGAACACCGAATACGCCGCGCACGGCCTGCCGGACGCCGCGCAGCAGGCGCTGCTGGCGCCGTTTAAAGATCAACTGCCGCCGGAGATCTTCACCACACCCTACGCGCCGCCGCGCACTGACGGCAGCGGCTACGATCGCGCGAATCTGCTAAAAGCGCTGGATTTGCTGCGGCAGGCGGGCTGGCAGGTAAAAAACCAGCAGCTGGTGAACGCTCAGACCGGTCAGCCGCTGCGCATCGAGCTGCTGCTGCGCAGCGGCGCCAGCAACGACTGGGCGCTGCCGCTGCAGCATAGCCTGTCACGCCTCGGTATCAGCCTGACGCTGCGCGTGGTGGACGCCTCCCAGTATCTGCGCCGGCTGCGCGAAGGCGATTATGATATGACCGCCAGGGTCTATCTGGCGATGCCCATCCCCAGCTCCGATTTGCAGGTCAGCTGGCAGTCCGACTATATCGACTCCTCCTGGAACAGCGCGCGGCTGAAAGATCCGCTGGTCGATCACTTTATCAAAGCGATCGTGGCGCATCAGGGCGACAAAGCGGCGCTGCTGCCGCTTGGTCAGGCGCTTGATCGCATCCTGTTATGGAATGCGTATATGATCCCGATGTGGTACAACGCGGAGGATCGCACAGCTTACTGGAATAAATTCTCCCATCCCGCCGTCAAGCCCGCCTATGCCAGCGGGCTGGAAAGCTGGTGGTATGACGTGAACAAAGCCGCGCGTTTGCCGGCCGAACGACGCTGAGGAGCCTGAGTTGGCCGCCTATTTCTTGCGCAGACTGCTGCTAATTATCCCCACGCTGTGGGCGATTATCACGCTGAACTTTTTTATCGTGCAGATCGCGCCCGGCGGTCCGGTCGATCAGGCGCTGGCTAACATTCAGTTCGGCCAGACCACCGGCCTGCCGGGCGGCGGCGAGAGCGGCGCGCGCGGCGCCCTCAACCGTGTCGGCCCCGGCGACAGCGAGTACCGCGGCGCGCGCGGGCTCGATCCAGAAGTGATCGCGGAAATCAAAAAGCGCTACGGCTTCGACAAGCCGATGTGGCAGCGCTATGTCGAGATGCTGTGGAACTATCTGCGCTTCGACTTCGGCGACAGCCTGTTCCGCAGCGCATCAGTGCTGCAGCTGATCAAAGAGAGCCTGCCGGTTTCCATCAGCCTGGGGCTATGGAGCACGCTGATTATCTATCTGGTGTCGATTCCGCTGGGCATTAAAAAAGCGGTGCGCAACGGCAGCGCCTTCGACGTCTGGAGCAGCACCTTTATTATCATCGGCTACTCGGTGCCCGCCTTTCTGTTCGGCATCATGCTGATCGTGCTGTTCGCCGGCGGCAGCTATTTCGACTGGTTTCCGCTGCGCGGCCTGACCTCGCCGCAGTTTGACTCGCTCTCCTGGTACGGCAAGATCGGCGACTACCTGTGGCATATCAGCCTGCCGGTGCTGGCGACAGTCATCGGCGGTTTCGCCACGCTGACCATGCTGACTAAAAACAGCTTTCTGGATGAGATCCGCAAGCAGTATGTGGTGACAGCGCGCGCCAAAGGGGTCAGCGAGCGGCGTATTCTTTATCATCACGTTTTCCGTAACGCCATGCTGCTGGTGATCGCCAGCTTTCCCGCCACCTTTATCGGCATGTTTTTTACCAGCTCGGTGCTGATCGAGGTGATGTTCTCGCTGAACGGGCTGGGCCTGCTGGGCTATGACGCCACTATCCAGCGCGACTATCCGGTGATGTTTGGCACGCTCTATATTTTCACCCTGATCGGGCTGCTGATGAATATCCTCAGCGATCTGACCTATACGCTGGTCGATCCCCGTATCGATTTCGAGGGCCGCTGATGCGCTTGTCTCCTGTTAATCAGCAGCGCTGGCTGCGCTTTCGCCACAACCGCCGCGGCTACTGGTCGCTGTGGATCTTTCTGATTATCTTTGCGCTGTCGCTCGGCGCCGATCTGCTGGCGAATGAGAAGCCGCTGCTGGTGCGCTATCAGCAGCGCTGGTTCGTGCCGCTGCTGGTGAGCTACAGCGAAAGCGATTTCGGCGGCGCGCTGCCCACCGCCGCCGACTATCAGGATCCCTGGCTACAAAAACGGCTAGAGCAGCAGGGCTGGGCGCTGTGGGCGCCAGTCCGCTTTAGCGACAGCACCATCAACTTCGCCACCTCAACCCCCTTCCCTTCGCCGCCCTCGGCGCAGAACTGGCTGGGCACCGACGCCAGCGGCGGCGACGTGCTGGCGCGGCTGCTCTACGGCACGCGCATTTCGCTGCTGTTCGGCATCCTGCTGACGCTGTTTTCCAGCGTGATCGGCATTATCGTCGGCGCCGTTCAGGGCTATTTCGGCGGCCGCGTCGATCTGGTCGGCCAGCGCGTGATTGAGGTCTGGTCCGGCATGCCCGCGCTGTTTTTACTGATCCTGCTCTCCAGCGTTATCCAGCCCAACTTCTGGTGGCTGCTGCTGGTCACGGTGATTTTCGGCTGGATGGGGCTGGTCAGCGTGGTGCGCGCCGAGTTTCTGCGCACGCGCAACTTCGACTATATCCGCGCCGCGCGGGCGCTGGGCGTCAGCGACGGGCGCATTATGCTGCGGCATATGCTGCCCAATGCGATGGTCGCCACCCTCACCTTTCTGCCCTTTATCCTGTGCGGATCGATCGCGACCCTGACCTCGCTCGATTTTCTCGGCTTTGGTCTGCCGGTGGGATCGCCGTCGCTCGGCGAGCTGCTGTTGCAGGGCAAAAATAACCTGCAGGCGCCGTGGCTGGGCCTGGCAGGCTTCTTCACGCTGGCGATCCTGCTGTCGCTGCTGATCTTTATCGGCGAAGCGGTACGCGACGCCTTCGATCCGGCCAGAGGAGTCTGACGATGTCGCTGCTTGCCATTCATCATCTTTCCGTCGCCTTTTCCCGCGGCGGCGTCACGCGTAACGTGGTAGAAGACGTTTCCCTCCGCGTCGACGCGGGCGAAACCCTGGCGCTGGTCGGCGAGTCGGGTTCGGGCAAAAGCGTGACGGCGCTTGCAGCGATGCAGCTGCTGCCCGTGCCGCCAGCGAGCTACCCCGCCGGCGAGATTCTGTTTAACGGCGAGGATCTGCTGCGCGTTGGCGAGCGGCGGCTGCGCGCGCTGCGCGGCAACCAGATGGCGATGATCTTTCAGGAGCCGATGGTCTCTCTTAACCCGCTGCACACTATCGAGAAGCAGCTTTATGAAGTGCTCTCTTTGCATCGCGGCATGCGGCGCGAGGCGGCGCGCGGGGAGATCCTCAGCGCGCTCGATCGGGTCGGCATCCGCCACGCCGCCGCGCGGCTGAGTGATTTTCCTCATCAGCTCTCCGGCGGCGAGCGCCAGCGCGTGATGATCGCTATGGCGCTGCTGACCGAGCCTGCGCTGCTGATTGCCGATGAGCCGACCACCGCGCTCGACGTGACCGTTCAGGCGCAGATCCTGCGGCTGCTGCGCGATCTGCAGCGCGAACGCAACATGGCCATGCTGTTTATCACCCATGATCTGGGGATCGTGCGCCAGCTGGCGGACAGGGTCAGCGTGATGCGCCAGGGCAGAATCGTCGAGCACGGCAGCTGCGGCCAGCTTTTCAGCCAGCCGCAGCATCCCTATACGCAACAGCTGCTGGCGGCCGAGCCGGAAGGCCGCGCCGTGCCGCTGCGCGACGACGCGGCGCCGCTGCTGCAGGTGCGCAACCTGCGCGTCGGCTTTCCCGTGCGGCGCGGCCTTTTCAGGCGGCAGGTGGCGGAAAACGTCGCCGTCCGCAACCTCAGCTTTACCCTGCGCCGCGGCGAGAGCCTGGGGCTGGTAGGCGAATCCGGCTCCGGCAAAAGCACCACCGGACTGGCGCTGCTGCGGCTGCTCGCCGCGCAGGGCGAAATCTGGTTTGACGGCCAGCCGCTGCATGCGCTGTCACGCAAGGCGCTGCTGCCGCTGCGCCGCCGCATTCAGGTGGTATTTCAGGATCCGAACTCCTCGCTCAATCCTCGCATGACGGTGCAGCAGATTATCGCTGAGGGCCTGGCGGTGCATCAGCCCGATCTCGGCGCTGCCGAGCAGCAGGCGCGCGTTATCGCGGCGATGGAGGAAGTGGGATTAGCGGCGGAGAGCCGTCACCGCTATGCGGCAGAGTTTTCCGGCGGTCAGCGGCAGCGCATCGCCATTGCCCGCGCGCTGGTGCTGGAGCCGCAACTGCTGGTGCTGGATGAGCCGACCTCGTCGCTGGATCGCTCGGTGCAGAAACAGATCCTCACGCTGTTGCGCAGCCTGCAGCAGCAGCGCCAGCTGACCTATCTTTTTATCAGTCACGATCTGCAGGTGGTGCGCTCGCTGTGCCATCAGGTGATGGTGCTGCGCCAGGGCGAAGTGGTCGAACATGGCGACTGCGAAAGGCTGTTCGCCGCGCCCGCCGCAGATTATACGCGCGAGCTGCTGGCCTCAGCGCAGCTCAGTGACCGTTGAAGGTTTCCGCGATCGCCACACCCTGGTTTTTCAGGCAGCAGCTGGTGGCGCTTTCGTCGCTGCGCAGGATAAAGAGACAGGGCGAGCCTTCGCACTCCGCCACTCTGCACTCAACCTGAATCGACGCCAGCGCGTCCTGCAGCTGATGCATAATTTCCCAGCCGGGGTGTCCGTCGTGGCTAATCAGGCGCAGCGCAATGAGATCCTGCTCATTGGCGACGCCCTCTTCCGCCACGATGGCGCTGTGTAGCTCGCTGGCCCAGCGATAGCGCTGCGGCAGGCGATGCACGATGGAAAGTTGCAGCATAGTTAATTGATATCCCCAGAGCGATTCACTTCATTCACGATGAACAACGCTTGCTGTTGCTGCTAAACGGCAGAAACGGACGTCAAGGCTTGCTCTCTCGTTTCCCAACATACGATGTGTGGAAAGATTATTTTTGCGAGTCGGCTCGCATTTTGGCCTATTAGTACCGCGTTCATCGACAGTTAACAATCAGTTTAGACGCATTTTGATTACTTTCTTAATCATTAATATTCACAACTAAGAAACATACTGGGTTGGGTATCGTGGAACGAGGCGAAAAAAAGGGATTTTTGCAGCGGCGCTGACGCCAGGTGACAGGGCCCGATCGCAAAGTCCATTGCATTCATGCTTGCTCGGCCCGCGCAAATACGCACCTCATCCTGAGGTGCGCCCGTTACCGGGCCAACGCTGCGCGTTGTTGAAAAGCACGCCCGGCGCTTTTGTCCATGGCGCGGGACGCTTTGCTCTTCGGGCCATGCCATCCTGCTTTTCTGGCTTTGTCAGCTGTCCGAAAGAACGATCGGGTTAGTGTCTGATCGCGCGCGGGCGCGATGCGTAGAGGAAAAACAGTACCGAGAGCGTGGCGCACGCCGCGATGGTGCCCACCATCGGCCAGGCGCTGTTAAAGCTGGCCGTTGACAGCAGCGCCCCCACCAGGCCGCCGACGCCAAACCGCAGCGTGCCCGCCAGCGACGAGGCGGTGCCCGCCATATGGGGAAACTCGTCGAGGATCACTGCCATCGCGTTAGAGGAGACCACCGACACGCAGCCGATAAACATCGCGACGCCCAGCACCAGCGGAATGAATCCCATATGCAGCGCGCTCACCGCCAGCAGCCAGATGCCCATCGCAAACTGGATCATTAGCCCGGCGCGGAACATCGCCAGCGGACCAAAGCGGCGCACCGCGCGGCTGTTGATCAGCGTCATCACGAACAGAAACACCACGTTCAGCGCGAAGTAGTAGCCGAAGTTCTGCGGCGAAACGTGGTTGACTTCGATATAGACAAAAGGATCGGCGTTGAGAAAGGTAAACAGCCCGGCAAACGAGAAGCCGCTCGCCAGCATATAGCTGAAGGCGCGCTTGTGGCGGAACAGCGTAATAAAATTGCCCAACATGGTGCGCAGGTGAAAACGCTGGCGCTGCTCCGGCCTGAGCGTCTCGCGGATCTGCGTCATCACCATCACGGTGGTGATCAGCGCGGCGATCGACAGCGTCCAGAAAATGGCGTGCCAGTTCCACGCCAGCAGCAGCCAGCCGCCGATGATCGGCGCCAGCAGCGGCGCGATGGTGGTGATCAGCATGACAAACGACATCATGCGCGAGAAATCCTCTTTCGAGTAGCTGTCGCGCATCAGGGCGTTGATCACCACGCTGGCCGCCGCCGCGGAAAGGCCGTGAAGAAAGCGCATCAGAATCAGCTGGTCGATGGTCTGCGCCAGCGCGCAGGCGGCCGCCGCGCAGGCGAAAATCAGCGTGCCGAGCACGATCACCGGCTTACGGTCGTAGCTGTCCGCCAGCGGGCCGTAGACCAGCTGGCCGATGGCGAACCCCAGAATATAGAGGTTAAGCGTCATCTGCACGCTGCCTGCCGACACGCCGAACTCGCGGGCAATCTGCGGCATCGCGGGCAGGTACATATCGATGGAAAGCGGCATCAGCATCGCCAGCAATCCCAGAATCACCACCAGTCCCGCAGCTGAGTTTTTATCCTTGCGCACGGCCGCTCCGCTATTTCTGTTTTAACTCGTCGGGCAGCCCGACGCTGTTAATTTCGTCTTCCGTCAGCGGACGATAGTCGCCCGGCTCAAGATCGTCATCCAGCACAATGCCGCCGATACGTTCGCGGTGTAGCCCGACCACGCGGTTGCCGACGGCGGCAAACATGCGCTTCACCTGATGATAGCGCCCTTCGCTGAGGGTCAGCAGCACCTCGGTCGGCGTAATCTCTTCCATCTGCGCTGGCTGGGTCAGCGATTTTTCGCCGTGCAGCTGAATGCCCTCAGCGAACTGCTGCGCGACATCTGCGGCGACGGGATGCTCCAGCGTCACGCGGTAGGTTTTCTCGCAGTGGTGGCGCGGCGAGGTAATGCGGTGCGACCACTGGCCGTCGTCGGTCAGCAGCACCAGCCCGGTGGTGTCGATGTCGAGGCGTCCTGCGGCGTGCAGCTTCCACGCGGTCGGCTCTTCGATAAAGTAAAGGATGGTCGGGTGATCGGGATCGTCGGTGGAGCAGACATAGCCCTGCGGCTTGTTCAGCATAAAGTAGCGCGGGCCCACCTGCAGCTGCAGCGGATTGCCGTCATATTCCACCTCATGTTCGGGCAGGATTTTGAAGGCGGTGTCGCGTACCACTTCGCCGTTAACGGTGACTTTTTGCGCCCGGATTTCACGGCCGGCGATAGCCCGGCTGACTTCCAGTTGCTGAGAGATGAATTTATCGAGTCGCATGAATTCGCTTTGCCTGTACTGCGGAGGGAAACTGAAACGGGGTTTTACCCGTTGAAAAAGTGCGGGAAGTATAGCCTGAACCAACGCCGCCGCACAGAGCCGTTCCTGCGTTTCATCCATTTTCATGGCATAATCTCGCTCAGTTTCGCAAAAGTGATCGGCCATGGCTTTTACTCTACGTCCCTATCAGCAAGACGCGGTTAACGCGACCCTCAACCATTTTCGTCGTCACGCCGAACCGGCGGTGATCGTGCTGCCGACCGGCGCAGGCAAAAGCCTGGTGATCGCCGAGCTGGCGCGGCTGGCGCGCGGGCGCGTGCTGGTGCTGGCGCACGTCAAAGAGCTGGTGGAGCAGAACCACGGCAAATATCAGGCTTACGGCCTGGAAGCGGATATCTTCGCCGCCGGCCTGCAGCGCAAGGAGAGCCAGCGCAAAGTGGTGTTCGGCAGCGTGCAGTCGGTGGCGCGCAATCTGGCGCAGTTCGACAGCGCCTTTTCGCTGGTGATCGTCGACGAGTGCCACCGCATCAGCGATGACGACAACAGCCAGTATCAGCAGATCTTCAGCCACCTGCGCCAGCATAATCCGCAGCTGCGCCTGCTGGGCCTGACCGCCACGCCGTTTCGACTCGGCAAAGGCTGGATCTATCACTTCCACTACCACGGTATGGTGCGCGGCGACGAGAAGGCGCTGTTTCGCGACTGCATCTACGAGCTGCCGCTGCGCTATATGATTAAGCACGGCTTCCTGGTGGAGCCGGAGCGGCTTGATATGCCGGTGGTGCAGTATGACTTCAGCCGCCTGACGGCGCAGGCTAACGGCCTGTTCAGCGAGGCGGATCTCAACCGCGAGCTGAAGCAGCAGCAGCGCGTCACGCCGCATATCATCAGCCAGATCGTGGAGTTCGCCGAGGATCGGCGCGGCGTGATGGTGTTTGCCTCGACGGTGGAGCACGCACGCGAGATCCTGTCGCTGCTGCCCGCCAACAGCGCGCTGATTTCGGCAGAGACGCCGGCGAAAGAGCGCGACGCCACCATCGCCGCCTTTAAGGCGCAGCAGCTGAAGTTTCTGGTCAACGTCGCGGTGCTGACCACCGGCTTCGATGCGCCACACGTCGATCTGATCGCCATTTTGCGCCCTACCGAGTCGGTCAGCCTTTATCAGCAGATCGTCGGGCGCGGGCTGCGCCTGTCGCCCGGCAAAACGGACTGCCTGATCCTCGACTATGCCGGCAACCCGCACGATCTCTTTACCCCGGAAGTGGGCGCGCCGAAAGGCGCCAGCGACAATGAGCCGGTGCAGGTGTTCTGTCCCGCCTGCGGCTTCGCCAATACCTTCTGGGGCAAAACCACCGCAGACGGCATGATTATCGAGCACTTCGGCCGCCGCTGTCAGGGGGTGCTGGAAGATGACGAAGGCCACCGCGAGCAGTGCGATTTTCGCTTCCGCTTTAAAAGCTGCCCCGACTGCGGCGCGGAAAACGATATCGCGGCGCGGCGCTGCCACCAGTGCGACAAAATCCTGGTGGATCCCGACGATATGCTGAAGGCGGCGCTAAAGCTCAAAGATGCGCTGGTGCTGCGCTGCGGCGGCATGACGCTGACGCACGGCCGCGACGACAAGGGCGAGTGGCTGAAGGCGACCTACTTCGACGAAGACGGCACCAGCGTCGACGAACGCTTCAGGCTGCGCACGCCCGCGCAGCGCAAGGCGTTCGAGCAGCTCTTTATGCGGCCGCATCAGCGCGCGCCGGGCGTGCCGCTCGGCTGGCAGACCGCCGCCGACGTGGTGGCCCTGCAGCCGCTGTTGCGCCATCCCGATTTCGTGGTGGCGCGCGCGAAAGGGCAGTTCTGGCAGGTGCGCGAGAAAGTTTTCGACTATCAGGGCCGCTTCCGCCGCGCCAATGAGCTGCGCTAAGCGGCGGAATCATTTGCCCGCCCCGCCCATTACCGCTATACTGCCGCCCGCTTTTGCATTCGCAATCGCCTTTGAACAACCTGCCTGCTGCTGGGTCGCCTGTAGCAGGAATTATTGAAGAGACATAACCATGTTGACCATCAACGCAGAAGTACGTAAAGAGCAGGGTAAGGGTGCGAGCCGCCGCCTGCGCACAGCGAACAAATTCCCGGCCATCATCTATGGTGGCAGCGAAGCCGCTGTTTCTATCGAACTGGATCACGACTCAGTGATGAACCTGCAGACCAAACCAGGCTTCTACACCGACGTGCTGACTCTGGTTGTCGACGGTAAAGAAACCAACGTTAAAGTGCAGGCTGTTCAGCGTCACCCGTTCAAGCCAAAACTGCACCACATCGACTTCGTACGCGCGTAATCGCCTGCGAATCGACATAAAAAACGCCGCGTATGCGGCGTTTTTTTTTGGCTGGCTGAAGGCCTACTTGCCGCTGGTGCGGCGCTGCAGCTGATCGCGCAGGTTCGGCGGCGTACCCTTGATAGTTAAGGTATCGGTAGCCGGATCCCAGAATACGCGCTCGCCCAGCAGCCCGGCGTCAAAATTGAGCGTCAGCCCGCCGCCGCTGCCGGCGAATTTGGTCAGCTGGCGCAGCGTGCTGCGATCCGCCGGAAAATGCTCTTCCAGCTCGTAGCCCTGCTCCTGGGTAAAGGCCTGAAAGGATTTCTCGCCGAGCGGCGGCAGCTCCTTCGACAGATCCTCCAGCGCAATCTCCTCACCCGCCTGCAGCTGTTCGTTGCAGTAGCTGTAAACCTGCTGGCGATAGTTCTGCCGCTCGCTTTTATCCAGCTCCGACTCCGCGCAGTAGTCGTCCACCGCCTGAAGCAGACCGCGGTTCTGCGCTTTGGTATCCAGACCGACGCTGGCGCCGAGGAAATCCATAAAGAAATCGGCGACCTTGCGCCCTACGCGTCCGCGCAGGAAGGTCAGATAGCGCGTGGATTCCGGCGTCAGCTCCCACTCGGTCAGATCGATACGCGCCACGATGTCGGCATGGTTGATGTCGAGATAGTGCGTGCTGCTGATGTCGAGCTGCTCGTTGACGCGCATGCTGCGCTGGCTGTTGAGCACCGCGATCAGCAGATATTCCACTGCCAGATAGCGATAGTGCACAAACAGCACCACGCCGCCTTCGGCGAAAGGATATTTCGCCAGCTCGTCGCGCAGGCGACCGGTCGCCGCGCGGCTGAACGCCAGGAAGTCGTCATTGCCTTTGCGGCAGTTGCGCAGCGCCTCTGCCAGCTCGCTCTCCTGGTTGAACAGGCCGTAGGCTTTGTTTTTCGCGCTGTAGACGCGGTGCAGCTCTTCTACCATCGCTTCCACGGTGGCGTTGGCGGGCAGCAGCGTATCGCGCAGTACCAGCTCAAGCTGATTCTCGTCGCGCTTGATCAGCTGATGCAGGGCAATCTGGTCGATATCCAGACTCATGGTAGACTCTCCTTTTAGTTCAGGCGCGTATTCAAACACCGCCCGCATCGGCTTTCAACTCCATGCTTTAGCCGATCGATGCGCTTTCGATAAAATTGCGGTAAAAACCCTGTCGTTACGGTACTATACCGCCTTTTGAAACGAGATTAGCCGACGATATGCCACAATCATCCCGTTACAGCGACGAACGCGTGGAAAAACTCCTCGCGCAACTGGCCCAGGTGCTGCAGAAAGACAATGCGCCGACCGACCTTTCCCTGATGGTGCTGGGAAATATGGTGACCAACGTGATCAACAGCGACGTTGCGCCGGCGCAGCGCCGTTCGCTGGCACGTTCTTTCGCGGAAGCCCTGCAGGCCTCCGTACGCGACGACAACGCCCATTAATCGCTGATTTGATCGCATAATATGGTAACCAACCGGCAGCGCTACCGCGAAAAAGTCTCCCAGATGATCAGCTGGGGGCACTGGTTTGCTCTGTTTAATATTTTATTCGCGTTGATTTTAGGCAGCCGCTATCTGGTGGTCGCCGACTGGCCCGCGTCGCTCGCGGGGCGTATTTACGCCTTCAGCAGCTGGATCGGCCACTTCAGCTTTATTGTGTTCGCCGTCTATCTGCTGGCGATATTCCCGCTCACCTTCGTGGTGATGTCGCAGCGGCTGCTGCGCGTCCTGTCGGCGATTATCGCCACCGTCGGGCTGACGCTGATTATGGTGGACAGCGCGGTGTTCAACCGCTTCCATCTGCACCTTAATCCGGTGGTGTGGGAGCTGGTGATCAACCCTGACCAGAGCGAGATGGCGCGCGACTGGCAGCTGATGTTTATCAGCGTGCCGCTGATTTTCCTCGTGGAGATGCTGTTCGCCACCTGGAGCTGGCAGAAGCTGCGCAGCCTGAACCGGCGTTCGTTCGGCAAGCCGCTGGCGGCGCTGTTTATCACCGCCTTTTTCGCCAGCCATCTGCTCTATATCTGGGCCGACGCCAACTTCTATCGTCCGATCACCATGCAGCGCGCTAATCTGCCGCTCTCCTATCCGATGACCGCGCGACGCTTTCTGGAGCGCCACGGTCTGCTGGACGCGCAGGCTTACCAGCAGCGCCTGATCCAGCAGGGCGATCCGGAAGCGGTGTCGGTGCAGTATCCGCTCAGCGATATCGCCTTCCGCGACGGCGGCACGCGCAATAACCTGCTGGTGATCACCGTGAAGTCGCTGAACGCCGGCGACATGGCGAAAGCGCTGCCGCAGCTGAATCAGTTCGCCGGCGATAACCTGCGCTTTACCCAGCACTTCAGCGCGGGCGACCTGCCGGAAAAAGGGCTGTTTGGCCTGTTCTACGGCATTTCCGCCAGCTATATGGACGGCGTGCTGTCGGCGCGCATGCCGTCGGCGCTGCTCGGCGCATTGAGTTCGCAGGGCTACCAGTTCGGGCTTTTCTCCTCGGAAGGCTTTAACCAGCCGCTCTATCGCCAGGCGCTGCTGACGGACTACACCCTGCCCGCCACCGACAGCCAGCCTAACAGCAGCACCGTCACCCAGTGGCAAAACTGGCTGAACGGGCAGAAAGGCGACGGTAACCCGTGGTTCTCCTGGCTGGCGCTGGACGGCGTCGACCTGGGCGGCACACCGGCGAAAACGCGACAGCGTAGCTACCTGCGTCAGGCTGCCGCCATCGATGAGCAAATTCATACGGTGCTCGCCACGCTGGAGCAGCGCGATCTGCTGAAGAACACCGTGGTGGTAATCACCGCGCAGCAGGGCGTGGCGCTGGACGGCAACGTTGATAGCGTGGGCAACCGTGCGAACCTGCAGGTTCCGCTGGTGATCCACTGGCCGGACACCCCTGCGCAGACCATCGATCGCCTTACCGACCATCAGGATGTCATGGCGACGCTGATGCAGCGTCTGCTGCATGTGCGCACCAGCCCGGTGAACTATTCGCAAGGGGAAGATCTCTTTGCCGCGCAGCGCCGCCACGACTGGGTCGCCAGCAGCGAAGATAACCGTCTGGTGGTGACGACGCCGCAGGTGACGCTGGTGCTCAACAATAACGGCAGCTATCGCGCCTACGATGCGAAGGGCAACGCCATGAAAGATCATAAGCCGCAGCTGGCGTTGCTGCTGCAGGTACTGACGGAAGAGAAGCGTTTTATCGCTAACTGATTATTTATGAGGCAGTTAGACGGCTGCTGCTTGCATTCCGCCAGAGAAACAGTAGACTAAGCCCCACTGTTCGGCACGTAGCGCAGCCTGGTAGCGCACTGTCATGGGGTGTCAGGGGTCGGAGGTTCAAATCCTCTCGTGCCGACCAAAATTCCCAACTAAAGCAGCCTGTTAAGGCTGCTTTTTTTATGCCTGCCGTTAGCCTTTTCTCTCTTTACACCCAGACACACAGGCGCCGCCCGCACGCTGTGCGCAGAAACATGGTCTATACTGACTCCTGTGTGGGTAACGAAGAGGAGAGTTTATGCATTACATTGAAAAAGACGATCCAAACAACGCGCCCGAGTCAGGCGACAAACGTCCTGAACCGGATCAAAAGCAGTAACCCACAAAGGCCGCCACGCGCGGCCTTTTTGCTGCCTGTAGCGGCTCAGGATGTATAAGCTTTTTACCCGGCAGACAAGACGTTATGTCGCTCTTTTGCCGCTTACTCTATGCAACTGACGCTGATCTTCCTCACAAAAATCGCAGGCCGCCGCGCTTTTTAACCTTAGTGAAACAAAACTGTCATAAACATTCCTTAATCTTAATGTCTCTGAATTTAGGATGGATATCATTATGGTTATCAAAGCGAAGAGCCTGCAGGATGCGGAAGAACTGCTTCACTCAGGCGTCAGCAAAGTGGAACTGGCTTACAATATCGGCAGCGACGATTTTTTTCGCCTGGCCTCGCGCTGGTGCGATCGCGGCGCGCGCATCACTAAAGGTCACCATCACTTCGTGGTTTCCGTAAAAGGCTTTGCCATCCCGCCTAACGACTAAGCGGTTGCCCCGACCATGGTGGGCTGCTTTAATGCCCTTTTGCGCGCCGCCGTGGAACCCTATGCATCCTCAGACCATTGCTCTGCCGCCTCCCGAAGGCGGCTTTATACGCTCCGCGCATCTGCGCCGTGGCGATGTTCTGCTGGCGCAGGCGCGCTTCGACCTGACGCTCTATGACGACAGCTTCAGCGCGCGCTGGCATCTCCCCTTCCCGCCCGCTGTACGGCAGGCGGTAAAAAAGCGTCGCGCCGAATACCTGACCAGCCGCTGGCTGGCGCGCGAGGTGATGCAGCACTGTGGCGTGTCCGACTTTCTGCTGCAAAACCATCGCGATCGCTCGCCCATTTGGCCGCCCGGCATGCAGGCGTCGCTGTCGCACACCGACGGCGCGGCGGCGCTGGCCGTGACCCGGCAGCCGCTCTGCATCGGCGTCGATATTGAAAGCGTGATGAGCCTGCGCACCGCAGAGGAGACCGCCGCGCTGCTGATGAGCGATCAGGAAGAGGTGCGGCTGCGCGCGCTGCCGCTGCCGTTCTCACAGGCCGCAACGCTGCTGTTTTCACTGAAAGAGAGTTTGTATAAAGCGCTGTGGCCGCAGCTGCATCAGCCGATGGATTTTCCTCAGGCCAGCCTGCTGGAGGCGGATATCGCCGCAGGTAAAGCGGTGCTCGTGCTGAACCACAGCTTCAGCGCGGCGTTTGCCGCCGGTACGCGGCTGGAGGCGGAATTTCAGCTGGAGGCGGATCGGGTACTGACGCTGCTGACCTGTCCTGTCGCGGGCAATAAAAAACCGGCCCTGCCTCCTTTCCGCTAAGCTTTCTCATCCTGTTGATAAGCGACGTCGGTGCGCTGTACCGCATCCAGCGTCGCCATGTCACGCTCGCGCCCGGTCAGCTCGCTGAGTTTGCCTTCTCGCATCTCCAGCAGACGGTCAGCATGCATAAAATAGTGATCGTCGTGGCTGATGGCGAACACGGTTTTGCCCGACGCCTGCAGCCACGGCAGCAGTTCGCGATAGAAGACACGGCGGAAATGGGGATCCTGATCCGCCGCCCACTCGTCCAGCAGCAGCACGTCGCGCTCTTCCGCCGCCGCCAGCAGCAGCGCGACCCGCTTGCTCTGCCCTTTCGACAGCTGCAGGTTGAGGATTTTATTGCCCTCGATTTTCAGCTTGTCCTGCATCTTCAGGCGCTCAAGCCAGGCCTGCACCAGCTTAGGATTTGCAGGCGCGCCTTCGCGCCCGATCAGCCGATCGAACAGGTGCACGTCGGTAAACACGGCGGAGAAGTGCTTGCGCCAGCGCTCCAGCTCTTCCGTACCGATCGGTTTGCCGTCCAGCAGCAGCGTGCCGCTGTGCGGCTGGTAGAGGCCGGTCAGCAGCATCGCCAGCGTCGACTTGCCGCTGCCGTTGCCGCCAATCAAAAACACCAGCTCGCCGCGCCGCAGCGTCAGATTGATGGGGCCGACCTCGAAACCATTTTGTCCGTAGTGGAAGCAGACGTCGCGCAGTTCCAGCGTGTGCCACTCTGCCAGCGCCGGCAGCGTATGGAAGCCCTCCTGGTGGGGCGCAAGGTCGAAAGCGTTAAGCTTGCGAAACGCCACCTGGGCGCTGAGCAGCGTCGGCAGAGCGCCGACCGCCGACAGCAGCGGCGTGCGCAGAAACAGCAGCGTCAGCGAGAAGGTCGCCGCCACCGCGGTGTTCGCCCACCCCAGGCTGTTGGCCATAAAAAACACCATGCCGATAGCGCCGAGCGTCATGATATTCGACCAGTTCACCGCGCTGAGATGGTAGGTGTCGGCGCGCACGATATGGTGACGGTAGGCTTTCGCGTCTTCCTGATAAACGGTTTCGTAGATCAGCTGGGCGCGCTCGCGGTTCAGATGCAGCTCTTTGCGCCCTTCCGTCACCGTCTGGAAATCGCGGTAAAGATCGTCCTCGACCTCGCGCAGCTTCGCCATATGGCGATAAACGCGCGACACCAGCAGCCAGCCGCCCACCAGCGTGACCGCCATCCACAGGCTGGAGACCATCAGCATTTTAGGCGAGAGCCAGGCGAGATAAATTGCCGATCCCAGCGTGATGATAATGCCCTGAATCAGCTCCGGCAGGCGGACGAAGGCGATAGTGATGGCGCGGATATCACTGGTCAGCCCGGCCAGCAGCTGCGCGTTGCCGATCTGCTCCAGTCGCTCGACGCGGGTATCCAGAATACGCTTGATAAATTCGCCGCGCAGCCGCCAGACAAACTGATGCCCCAGCAGCGTCAGCGCCAGCTGGGCGGCAAGCGTTACCGCCATCAGCAGCACCAGCTGCAGCAAAAAGCCAGGCAGCACGGAGAAGGAGGTATTGATGGCCGAGATCATTTCGCTGTTGATATAGGCGATCATGGCGATGCCGAGCACGGCACTGAGCAGCGTCAGCAGGATCACGCCGATAAAAGGCCAGCGAAACTGGCGAAAAACAACCTTGAGCAACGCCATAAAAAAGTCCAGCAGTCAGGAAAGCAGCCAGCAGTTTAAAGCGATGCGGAATGATAGCAATAGTTATTCGCAATCGCGCCGCGCTCAGAAGGCGCGGCGGAAGGTCAGGTTGTAGCGGAACGCGCCTGCCAGCGGATGATCGCCGGGCTTAAGCGGCAAAATGCCGTGGTAGCGCAGGCGCGACGGCCCGCCCCACACCACCACGTCGCCATGCTCCAGCAGTACGCGCTGGGTGGCGTCGCCGCGCGCGAAACCGCCAAACTGAAACACCGCCGGCAGCCCCAGCGACACTGACACGATCGGCTGACGCAGATCGCGCTCATCTTTATCCTGATGCAGCGTCAGCTTTGCGCCGGGCTCGTAGCGGTTGATCAGGCAGGCGTCGGGCGCGAACTGCGGAAATCCCGCCTCGCGCGCGCAGTCCAGCGCCAGCTGGCGAAACAGCGGCGGCATCGGCGGCCATTTGCGGCCATTCTCCGCATCCTGCTGGGTGTACTGATAGCCGCGCGAGTCGCTCGACCAGCCGAAGTCGCCGCAGTTGGTCATCGCCACCGACATGCGATGGCCGCCCGGCGTGATGCGGTGATGGAACGGATTCTGCCGCGCCACCGCCAGCAGCGCCTCTATTAACGCCGGCGCGTCGTCGCGCGCGCGGCGCCGCAAAATGGTCGCGCCGTCCGCCAGCGGCTCCTGCCACGGCGCTTCTTCACTAAACAGATCAAGCATCATTCCCCCTTGCGCCGCTACTCGCCGTCGATCAAAAAGGCTTTGAACTGCGGCGACATCCAGCTGACGAATTTATCGCCCTCTTTACTGATCAGGTAGACCGCCAGCTGCTGCTGCAGCGCCAGCGCCTTCGCCTTTTCGCTGCCCAGCACCATCAGGCCAGTATCCCAGCCGTCAGCTTCCAGCGCCGTGGTGGCGATCACCGTGGCGGAAACCAGCTTATGCTCAATGGGACGGCCGGTCGCCGGATCGATGACGTGTGAAATGCGTTTGCCGTCCAGTTCATAATAGTTGCGATAGCTGCCGGATGTGCTGATGCCGTGCCCCTGCAAGTCAACCCGCGCCTGCACGGCGTTTTCGCTGTCGGTGGGTTTTTGGATCGCCACGCGCCAGCGCTGGCCCTGCGCGTTCTCTCCGCGGCTCAATACCGCCCCGCCGACCGAAACCAGATAGTTGTTGATCCCTTCGCGCTCCATCAGGCGCGCCAGGTGGTCAGTGGCGTAGCCTTCGCCCATGGTCGAGAGATCGACATAGAGTCCCGGCAGATCTTTTTGCAGCCACTGCCCCTGCACCGTCTCAATAACGCGCAGGTGCGCCAGGCCGGTTTGCGCCTTCGCGGCGGCGATCTCCGCCGCTGTCGGGAGGTGGGCAGGCTGTTTCGCCGGGCCGAAGCCCCAAAGATTCACCAGTGGCCCCACGGTGATATCCATCGCGCCGCCGGTTTTCGCGCCGATCCGCAATGCCTCAGTGACGATATCCGCCATATCGGCGCTGACCGGCTGCGGCGCGTCGCCCTGATAGCGATTAAAGCGCGACAGCACGGAATCGGATTTCCAGGTCGACAATGTCTGGTCGTCCGCATCCAGCTGCTGCTGGATCGCCTGCTGCAGTTTCGCCTTTTGCGCGACGTCGACGCCCGCCAGCGACACGCGCCATACCGTGCCCATGGTTTTGCCTTCCAGCACCATCGCCTGCGAGGGCGTTTTGCTGTCGCAGGCGCTCAGGGCGCAGACGGCCGCCGTCATTAGCAGAATATTCCAGTATCGCATTCTTCCCTCATCTGTAACGCTATATTCCAGCCTGATACAAAGCATAAGTCGTTAGTAAAGTAGTCAAAAGCGGCTTGTAAACCCGCACTGCCTGACCCACTCTCTGGCAGGGAACCGGCTGATAAACAGGAGGCCCCAATGATCTATCTGATTCTCGCGTTCGCAGGCGGACTATTTATTTTCAGTATTGTTAAGCTGCTGCAACAGCGGCGTCAAAAGCGGCTCGACTGGGGCGCGGCGCGCCAGCGTTGAGCAGGTGTGCACCAAAATGCTGCGGCAGTGTAGCAAAGCAGGCAGGAAATCCGTGGCTGTGAGAGCGATCGTGCTGGCATGAATACTGCACGGTTTAGCCCGGGTTTACTTCCGGGAGGTGCAGCATGCGTAAATCATCGTCAACGTTCGGTCAGTGGCAGCAGTGGCTGAGTTTCTCCGCGTTCACCCTGGCGGGGGTAGGATTTGAGGGCAGCGCCCCGCCGCAGCCAAAAACGCCGCCTGCGGCCAGCCGCAGGCGGACGCTGCAGTCGTAGTTACATCCCCAGTTCGCTCAGCCCCCGGATGCTCGTCCGGGCGTCTGCCGAGCGGCCAGTGAAAGCGTCGTTCGCTGGCCGCTATCGGCAGGTCGTTGATGCAGGCGAAACGTTCGATCATCAGGCCATCAGCGCCGAAGCGCCAGTTCTCATTGCCGTAGCTGCGGAACCAATTGCCGCTGTCGTCATGCCATTCACAGGCAAAGCGCACCGCCAGCCGGGCGTTATGCCACGCCCATAGCTCTTTGATCAGCCGGTAATCCAGCTCGCGGCTCCATTTACGGCTGAGAAACGCCACTACCGCGTCACGCCCCTGCACGCTTTCGCTGCGGTTGCGCCAGCGCGTCTCCAGGCTATAAACCTGCGACACCCGCTGCGGATCGCGGCTGTTCCAGGCATCTTCCGCCATACGTACTTTTTCGATTGCGCTCTGTTCATTAAAGGGAGGAAGCAGCCTTGTCGTCTCCTGCGGCTAAAGTCAGTAGATAGACAGGTTTGTCTACTTGCATTACTCTGCTGCATGTAGACAACTCTGTCTACTAAAAATGGGAGGCCCGATAATGCTCGCACCGCTTGTTTTCGATTCCGCCGCCGCCGCCCGCGACCGCATCCTGACCGCGGCGCAGCGGCTCTTCTACCAGCAGGGCATTCGCGCCACCGGCGTCGATCGCGTGATTGCAGAAGCGGGTGTGACCAAAGTGACCTTCTACCGCCACTTCCCGGCGAAAAATCAGCTGATCGCAGCGGCGCTGGAGCAGCGGCATCAGCGCTGGATGCAGGGATTCCAGCAGGCGCTGGCGCAGACGCCCTCTCTACAGGACGCCCTGCCCGCCGCGTTGAACAGCTGGTTTAGCGAGGCGGATTTCCGCGGCTGCGCCTTTATCAACGCCAGCGCAGAACTGGGCGAGAGCCTGCCTGAAATCAGCGCGCTGATCCGGCGGCATAAGCAAGAGATGGCTGACGCCATCGCCCTCAGGCTGGCGCAAAGTGAACGCGGCAAAATCGGGCAGATTATGTTGCTGGCGGAAGGCGCCATTGTAAGGGCGCAGCGGGGAGAAGAGACGGAAGCGGTAACCGCGGATGTAGCCGCCGCGCTGGCGGCGATTCTGCACACGGGAGCGTAGCCCGCAGGCTACGCTCCTGAGCGGTTTAGAACTGATAAACCAGACCCAGCGCCACGGTGTCGTCGGTGTTGATGCCGGCCGCGTCGGTGAAGTCATTGTCGTCCAGCAAGTTGATCTGGTAATCAACATAGGTGGACATGTTTTTGTTGAAGTAGTAGGTCGCGCCCACATCAACATATTTTTTCAGGTTCTGTTTGCCCCAGTTCTGAATGTCGGTGCCGCGTGAGGTTACGAACGCCAGAGACGGACGCAAGCCGAAGTCGAACTGATACTGCGCCACCAGCTCCCAGTTATCCGCTTTATCAGCGAAACCATGGATGTCGTCGTCAGTGGAGCCGAAGCGGGTAGCGTTATAGGAACGGCTGTACATCGCCGCCAGGTAGATATTATTGGCGTCATACTTCAAACCGCCGGTGTAGACTTCCGCCTTGTCGCCGCGACCCAGAATAGCCGGATCGCCGCCGTTCTGATTGTTGGTGCGGTCAGACGAGAACATTGCCGCGCCGATCCCCAGGCCAGAGCCCAGATCGTAGGTGGTGCTCAGGCCCCAGCCGTCGCCGTTCTCGCCCAGCACATTGCGGCCGGAGGTTTCACGGCTCGGGTTGTCGTTCTTGCCCTGATACTGAACGGCGAAGTTCCAGCCGTCGACCAGGCCGAAGAAGTTAGCATTGCGGTAGGTCGCCATGCCGTTGCCGCGCTGGAACATAAAGTTGTCCGCGCCGTAGGTGTCGCCGCCGAACTCTGGCAGGACGTCGGTCCATGCACCGATGTCGTATGCCACGCCGTAGTTGCGGCCGTAGTCGAACGAGCCCGCATCGCCGAACTTGATACCAGCGAAGCCGACGCGCGTGTAGCTGTCAGCGGTGCCTTCATCTTCCGACGTGTTCAGCGCCGCCTGATATTCCCACTGGCCGTAACCGGTCAGCTGGTCGGAAATCTGGGTTTCGCCTTTGAAGCCGAAGCGCAGGTAAGACTGGTCGCCGTCATTACCGTCGTTGTCTGAGAAATAGTGCAGACCGTCGACTTTACCGAACAGGTCTAATTTGTTGCCGTCTTTATTGTAGATTTCCGCTGCGCTTGCAGAACCCGCTGCGACCAGCAGCGCAGGGATCATCAGGGAGAGAACGCGACGTTTCATTTTATTGCCCTCTGTTATATGCCTTATTTTTGCCACTGCGAGCTGAACGCTTAAAAATTCAGCCGGCACGCCATTGTTATTTTATAAAGGGCAATAAGCCATCACGAAAATGCTACGAAATTTCCAAAACTGTTTCATAATGCGAAACAGTTATTTCCAGATGTAAATTTTGCGGAACTAATAACCAGCACGTATCGATAAAAATTATCGCACAAAATATCAAACCGTTTTTTATACTTTTACTTTCATGCTGTTACATACGGTGTTATATGAGCACTGAATGATAAAACATATACGTCATCTGAGAATACAATAGATCCCGCTATCATCATTTATTTCATTATTACCTTCATTCACCCCGAATGAGATGTTTACCCTAATTTCCCGCCGGACCTGTATGTCCGGCATTTTTTTGCCTGTAATTCGCCCCCCTGTCATATTCAAAAGTAAACTTAATTAACCACGCTAAAATAACCTTGCCGAGAGTCGGCATTTATTGCTCATAATCGCACATCTGGCTAATTAACCTTCGGAATATTTTCACTGTTAATTTATCACCGTAATAAAGTGCCGCTGCGCATGGGATGCCAGTCTTATTCAAGCTCTCTGCTGCGCGCCGGAAAATATCACCGGAAAGCGCTCAGAATATCATCGCCTTACCGTTATGCCCCCGGGTCATACGGGTTAAAGATGTCACCTTCGAGAGGGAAAAGTGACGCTGAGGTCATCAGCTTTTTCGGAAAGGTGCCAGGAAAGTTCTGGAAAAGTTTAGTGGCGGGATAAAAGTCGTTAAAATGCCGACTTTCACGCCGCTTTATCGCTACTCTGCCCTTCCCGGCAGCGCATGCGGCTGCGGCATTGATGCTACACTTTGTCGCTTTCCTACTTACGAATATCACTATGACCGCAATGGACGCCGCCCCATCCAGGAAACTTCACAGCCGAGTCAGTCTGGGCACACGCCTGGTTTTTCTTATCGCCGGCCTCGGCATGTCCTCCTGGGCGCCGCTGGTGCCCTTCGCCAGCGAGCGGCTGGCGCTGAGCGGCGCGTCGCTGGGCGCGCTGCTGCTCTGTCTCGGTATCGGTTCACTGGCGGCAATGCCGGTGACAGGGGCGCTGGTAGGCCGTTTCGGCTGCCGCCGGGTCATGTTCGGTTCGACGCTGGTGATTCTGGCGATGCTGCCGCTGCTGGCAACGCTGGAAGTCATGTGGATGATGGCCGCGACGCTGATGGTTTTCGGCGCCGGGCTGGGCATGCTGGACGTGGCGATGAACGTGCAGGCGGTTGAGGTGGAAAAAGCGGCCAGCAAGCCGATGATGTCTGGCTTCCACGGCTTCTTTAGCCTCGGCGGCATTCTGGGCGCGGGCGCGATCAGCCTGCTGCTGGGCGCCGGTCTGTCGCCGCTGGCGTCGGTGGCGCTGGTGCTGCTTCTGATGGCGCTGCTGCTGGCGGCCAGCCTGCCGACGCTGATGAGCGAGCGCCTGCATCAGCCGGATCAGCCGTGGCTGGTGGTGCCGCGCGGCTTCGTCGCCTTTCTCGGCCTGCTCTGCTTTATTCTGTTTCTCGCCGAAGGCGCCGTACTCGACTGGGGCGCGCTGCTGCTGCTGCAGCGTCCCGAGATGTCGACCGCGCATGCCGGACTCGGCTATGCGGTCTTCTCGGTGGCAATGACCCTCGGCCGCCTGACCGGCGACCGCATTATTCACCGCTTCGGCCGTTTTCCCGTGATGCTGACGGGCGCGCTGACCGCGTCGGCTGGCCTGGCGCTGGCAGTATTTCTGCCCTGGCCGCAGATGGCGCTGCTCGCTTTCCTGCTGGTGGGCTTCGGTTTGTCCAATACGGTGCCGATGTTATTCAATGCTGTCGGGAATCAACAGGATATGCCCTCGAATCTGGGGATTTCCGCCATGACAACGCTGGGATATGCGGGTATTCTCTCAGGTCCGGCCTTAATCGGATTTATTTCTCAATGGCTGAGCCTCAGCGGTGCCTTTCTGCTCATCGCGCTGCTGCTGCTGGCTGTGGCCGCCAGTGCCCGACTGGTTGCGCGATGATTTCAGGTGCCTGACACGCTATGTTGCCCTTTAAGTTTCCAGTGACATCCGGCAATGTCACCCGCTTTTTTGTGATTTTCAATCTGGTGCTGCTGCTGGCGCTGGGCTTCATGGTCCACAACTCGGTCAACGCCTGGCTGACCGAGAAACGCTATGCCATGGCCGATCTCGCGCGCGCGACGCAAAAGCGTATCGACGCCTATCGCTTCGCCACCTGGCAAATTTACGAGAACCTCGCCACCAGCGCGGCGGGAAGCTCGCCGAACAGCAGCCTGCAGGAGACGCGGCTGCGTCCGGACGTCTACTATCTGGAAAAAACCCGCCGCAAAACCGAAGCGTTGATCTTCGGCTCGCACGACAGCAGCACGCTCGATATGACTATGCGCATGTCGAGCTACCTCGACACGCTGTGGGGCGCGGAAAACCCCACCTGGTCGATGTATTTTCTTAACGGTCAGGACAACAGCCTGATCATGATCTCTACGCTGCCGCTGAAGGATATGGCGACGCGCTATAAAGAGAGCGCCATCAGTTCGCTGGTGGATGGCCGTCGCGCCGAGATGCTGCAGCAGGCCAACGCGCTGGACGAGCGCGAAAGCTTCTCGCCGCTGCGCCACTTCTCGTTTCAGAACGACCACTACTTTACCCTGCGCACCACTTTTAACCAGCCGGGCCATCTGGCAACGGTGGTCGCCTTCGACCTGCCGATTAACGATCTGACGCCGCAGAACATGCCGATCGAAAACTTCCAGCTGCGTCAGGACACTGCGCTGCCCGCCGCAGGCGGTCAGGAAGAGAGCGAGAGCACGCAGATCGCTATCGTCAATCCCGACCTGGAGATTGCGGCTACCCTGCCGAGCACGCCGCTGCAGCTGGTCTATCGCGTGCCGCTCACCAGCCTGATGATGGACACGCTGCATAATCTGCTGTGGCCGCTGCTGGTAAATCTGCTGCTGTTTCTGCTCTCTTTCGTCGGCATGACGCTGCTGCGCCAGCAGTCGCTGCGTCCGAGCGAAAACCAGAGCGCGGAGCTCGACTCGCTGCGCGTGCTCAACGAAGAGATCGTCGCTAGCCTGCCGGTCGGCCTGCTGGTGTATGACTTCGCCAGCAACCGCACCATCCTCAGCAATAAGATCGCAGAACATCTTTTGCCGCATCTGAATCTGCAAAAAATCATTAATATGTCCGACCAGCATCAGGGCGTGCTGCAGGCGACCATCAACAACGAAGTGTATGAGATCCGCCACGCGCGCAGCGTGCTGTCGCCGCATACCCAGCTGTTTTTGATGCGCGATCAGGATCGCGAGCTGCTGGTGAATAAAAAGCTGCAGAAGGCGCAGCAGGTGCTGGATCGCAACCATCAGATGCGCCAGCAGCTGCTGCAAAATCTGGGTCACGCCCTTAACCGTCCGCTGGAAAACGTGGTGGCGCAGCTGGTGCAGCTGAGCCAGCGCGACGAAGACGAAACCGTGCTCGATCTGCTGGACGAAAGTCAGAGCCTGGCGCGGCTGGTGGACGACATTGTTCTGCTTAACCGTCTGGAGGCGCACGACTGGTCGCCCGACGCCAGCGTTTTCAACCTGCAGGAGCTGCTGGACGACGTCGCGCTGGAAAGCCTGCCGCTGATGCGCCGCAAGGGCCTGTCGCTGGTGGTGAACAACCTGCAGCCCAACGATGAACAGCGCTTCGGCGACCGCCGCGCGCTGCGTAAAGTGCTCGCCACGCTAATGCACTATGCGCTGACCACTACGCGCTGGGGCAAGATCTCGCTGTCGGTGAGCGCTAATGAAGCGCATCCGGAACGTCTGCTGATTGCGCTGGTGGATACCGGCGCAGGGCTGACCGTCGACGAGCTGGCCAACGCCGACTTTCCGTTCCTCGGCGAAACCAGTCAGGATCGCTACGGTCAGGCGTCCGGCATGGCCTTTTTCCTCTGCAAACAGCTGTGCAAACAGATGGGCGGCAGCCTGGAGATTACCGCCAAACCGGATATCGGCACGCGCTACAGCATTCAGCTTCCGCTGGCGGTAGAGCCGCGGCCGGAAGAGCAAGAGGAGAAGCTGCTGGACGGCGTGACCGCGCTTATCGAGATCGAGGTGGAAGATGTCTACAAAATCGTCTGCCGCCATCTGGAGAACTGGGGCGCGCGCTGCCTGTCGCCTGAAGAACGGCTGTCAGGACAGGAACATGACGTGCTGGTGACCGACGATCCCAACAAGCTGAGCGGCTGGGCGCTGCTGCTGGCGGAGGATGAGCTGGGTCACCACGCGCTAAACGATCGGCAATACCGGGTCAACTTCAATCTCAGCAATGCGCTGCAGGATGCGCTGCTGGCCCTGATTGAACAACAGCTGGCCCATGATTCCATGGATGAGAGTACAGAAGACGAGGAATTAACCCCGCTGCTCAGCGGCGGCTACTTCCAGCTGTTTACCGAGACAGTACCGCCTGATGTAAAGAGACTGTATACTGAGTCGGCGGAAAAGGACTACGCCATGCTTGCTCAGACAGCGCATCGCCTGAAAGGCGTGTTTGCCATGCTTAACCTGACGCCGGGCAAACAGCTTTGTGAAGAGTTAGAACTGCACATCAAAGCATGTGACGATTCAAACATTACAAATACCACCAGTGACATTGACGCTTACGTCAATGAACTGCTGCAGCAAGGTAACCAATAAGATGAATAACTTAAATGTAATTATTGCCGATGACCATCCAATTGTTCTTTTCGGTATCCGAAAATCTCTGGAACAAATTGAATGGGTCAACGTTGTAGGTGAGTTCGAAGACTCAACAGCACTGATTAACAGCCTGTCAAAACTTGATGCCAATGTTCTGATTACCGATCTCTCCATGCCTGGCGAGAAGTATGGCGATGGCATCACGCTGATCAAATATATCAAACGTCACTATCCGGATCTGTCGATTATTGTTCTGACCATGAACAATAACCCGGCAATTCTGAGCGCCGTGCTGGATCTGGATATCGAAGGCATCGTGCTGAAACAGGGCGCGCCGACCGATCTGCCGAAAGCGCTGGCTGCGCTGCAAAAAGGCAAAAAGTATACGCCGGAAAGCGTCGCGAAACTGCTGGAGAAGATCAGCGCTGGCGGCTATGGCGACAAGCGTCTGTCGCCGAAAGAGAGCGAAGTGCTGCGCCTGTTCGCTGAAGGCTTCCTGGTGACGGAGATCGCCAAGAAACTGAACCGCAGCATCAAAACCATCAGCAGCCAGAAAAAATCGGCGATGATGAAGCTGGGCGTCGATAACGATATCGCCCTGCTGAACTACCTCTCCTCCGTCAGCGCAACCCAGATCGACAAAGACTAAGACTCACGCGTTGTTCAGACGGCGCTCAGGCGCCGTCTGGTTTTCTGCATCAGCATACTGACGCTCGCCTACCCTTCCCGCGCTTTCCTCACCCGCTCCGCATACACCGCCAGCGTCGTCTTCAGCACGTCCAGGGTCACCGGTTTCGACAGACAGTTATCCATGCCGGCCTCCATACAGCGCTGCTTCTCTTCTGCCAGCGCGTTAGCGGTGACGCCGATCACCGGGAAAACGTGGCCAAGCTGACGCAACCGCTGCGTCAGGCGGTAGCCGTCCATATTCGGCATGTTGACGTCGCTCAGCACGATATCGATCTCGCTGCGGCTGATGACGTTAAGCGCGTCGACGCCGTCCTGAGCGGTTTTCACCTGATAGCCCAGCGTACCGAGCTGCTCCGACAGCAGCATGCGGTTAATAGGGTGGTCGTCGACAATCAGGATCATAATATCGTCGTTGCTGATCACCTCTTCCGCCGGCGCAGAGAGCGCAAGGTTGGTCGCCGTGTCGCTCTGAATGGCGATGCGGTAGATGCGCGCCAGCAGGCTCGGCAGCTCGTGCGGCGTCGCCGTGCTGTGCAGCCAGCGTCCCGGCGCGATTTCACGCGGCATATCGATATGGGCGCCGCTGAAGATAATCACCGCCCGCAGCGTCTGCTCGCCTTCCGGCTCATAGTCGGTGATCAGCACGTCGTCGCTGCCGCCTTTGCCGTTATACGGCAGGATAGTGATGCCCTGCTGCTGCAAATCGCGCGCGATAAAGCTGGCGAGATAGTCGTTGCGCATATCGATCCACAGGGTTTTGTCATGCAGCCCGTCGAGCAGCGGCGGCGCAGGATGCTGGCCGTTATAGATCGGAATGCGCACGATAAACTGGCTGCCCATGCCAGGCTCGGAGTCCACTTCGATATCGCCGTCCATCATATTGGTCAGCTTTTCGCAAATGGCGAGGCCCAGGCCGGTGCCCTGGAAGTTGCGCTGCACGCCGTTGCCTACCTGGAAGAAAGGATCAAATAGCCGCGTAATCTCTTTGCCAGGGATCCCCACGCCGGTATCGCGGATGCGAAAAGCCAGATAGCCCTCTTTCACATAGGCATGCAGAATAATGCAGCCGGTGTGGGTGAACTTGATGGCGTTGTTAAGCAGGTTAGAGATCACCTGTTGCAGCCGCAGCGGATCGCCATCCAGCGCCAGCGGCACGTCATGCTCGATAAAGCAGTAAAGCGTCAGCCGTTTTTTCATCACCAGCGAGAGATAGTTGCCGGCAATATGGCTGAGGACTTCGCGCGGCGAGAAGGGACGCGGCTCAATCTTCAGCTGCTCCGACTCAATCTTGGAGAAGTCGAGAATATCGCTGATGATCTTCAGCAGCAGGCTCGACGAGTTGTTCATCGCGGTGACCAGCGAATCGACCTCTTTGGGCAGCTGTTTGGTCTGCATCAGGTCGAGGTTGCCGATAATGCCGTAGAGCGGCGTGCGCAGCTCGTGGCTGACGGTGGCGAGGAACATCGACTTCGACTGGCTCGCCTGTTCCGCCGCCTGCGCCATTTCCTGCAGCGACTGCTCCATACGCACGCGCGCGGAGACGTCCACCAGCACGCATATCGCCACGTTTTCGTTGCGGTAGCGCGAGTGGACGAAGCTGATTTGCAGGTTGGTATTGCTGCCGGTCAGCACGTCGACGAAGTTGACCTGCTGGCTGCCGATAATTTCATTGAGCCGCTGGCGATCTTCCTGCGTCAGCAGCGTCAGATAGTTGTGCGCCAGCTCGTTGCTGAGAATGTTGGTACCGTCGCGGGTGCGCAAAATGCAGATGCCCACCGGCGCCGAGGCGACGATTTTGCGGTTGAACTGCTCATGCTCCTCCAGCCGGTGCGCGTTCTCTTCGGCCGGCAGAAACATCCGGCGCTCAAACAGCCAGGCCAGGGTGAAGAGCACAATCGCGCTGAGCAGATTGAGCAGCAGCGCGTTAATGATCATCAGCTTGAGCTGATCCACCAGCACGCGGGTCGACACCGACCACACCACGTTTAAGTCAGAGGGCGGCAGCGGCTTCTTCAGCACCAGCTGACGATAGCCGTCGAGGTAGCCGAACCAGCTGGTGTCGTCCGGCAGATCGTTAAGCGAGAAGCCGACGCCGCCGCGGCGCGAGGTCAGCAGCGGGCGGTAATTTTCATCGACGAGGGTGGCCACCACCGGCAGGCTGCCGGGCTGGATAAACTCATCCAGCCGGATGTTCTGTTCGACGCCCAGCAGCGCCTGCAGCTTATTGGCGACGTAAACCGGCACCATCATATAAAAGGTGCCGACGCCGGGCTGCGCGCTGGCGTTAACCCAGTAGACAGGATTGCGCCGCTCTTCGTCGTTGCCGTTGCGATAGCGCAGCACGCGTTCACGCAGCGCCTTAAGGCTGCGTTCGCGATCCACGTTGCTGCTGCCGATGGTGAAGTCTGCCAGGCACTGACTTTCGCCGCCGATGAAAAAGACGCGGTTCAGCTCGTAGGTCGAGGCGAAATTGCTTTTCCAGTAGTTGATGTAGTAGCTGAGCGAATCGAGCGAGTTGCGCCAGGTGTTGCTCATTGAAGAGCAGTCGCCGTCGGAAAAGAGCGGCGTAAACTGCGGCAGCGTCGATTTGCCCGGCAGCACGCCGTTGATCATATCCAGGCCGCTGCTGGCGCTGGTGAGGCGATTTTCAGTGATGTACTTCAGCTCGCGCATCACGTCGGCGGAGTGGCGCACATACCATTCCGCCTGGCCATAGTTGCTGGCGAACTCTTGCCGCACGCTGCTCTCTTTGTCATGCAGCACACTGATGATAAAGAAAGTGGTCAACACCGCGCCCAGCGTCCAGAGCAGCAGCGCCAGCGCACGGAACAGGTAGCGCGAGATGCGCAGCGTGGTTCGGAAAGAGACCAGATATTTCAAGGGAAACTCACTACGGCAAGGTTAATGACGGGCTGGCTTCAGGATGCTCATTACACTAGCTTTATCAGGGGAGAAAAGCCAGTCAGCATCTGCGCTTAACGTGCCGCGCCGCAAAAAGCAACGGCAGGTCGGGTTGCCCTTTCCTGCCGTAAAATTGAGTGCCGCCTTCCCTGGCGGCGGCGCAAGCGTGAAGCGTTACTCTTCTTCGTCCGCTTCCGGCGCGTCGTCTTCCGCTTCCGCTTCCGGCGCGATATCTTCCTCGCCTTCCGCTACGCTGCCGTCGATGGCGTCGAGCTCTTCCTCTTCCACCGGTTCGGCCACGCGCTGCAGACCCACTACGTTCTCATCTTCCGCGGTACGGATCAGGATCACGCCCTGAGTGTTACGGCCGACGATGCTGACCTCGGAGACGCGGGTGCGCACCAGCGTGCCGGCATCGGTGATCATCATGATCTGATCGCTGTCCACCACCTGCACCGCGCCAATCACCGGACCGTTACGTTCGGTGACTTTAATGGAGATCACGCCCTGGGTGGCGCGCGAACGGGTCGGGTACTCGCTAATCGCGGTACGCTTGCCGTAGCCGTTTTGCGTCACGGTAAGAATAGCGCCCTCTTCACGCGGCACGATCAGCGACACCACGCGATCCCCTTCCGCCAGCTTGATGCCGCGCACGCCCGAGGCGGTACGGCCCATGGCGCGAACGGCGTTCTCAGCGAAGCGCACCACTTTGCCGCCGGCCGAGAAGAGCATCGCCTCGTCGTTGCCGTTGGTCAGCGCCACGCCGATCAGCTCGTCATCTTCGCGCAGGTTCACTGCGATGATGCCCGCGCTGCGCGGACGACTGAACTCCTGCAGCGCCGTTTTCTTCACGGTGCCGCTGGCGGTCGCCATAAAGATGTTGAAGCCTTCGGTATATTCGCGCACCGGCAGGATGGCGGTGATGCGTTCGTCAGGCTGCAGCGGCAGCAGGTTGACGATCGGACGACCGCGCGCCCCACGGCTCGCTTCCGGCAGCTGGTAGACCTTCATCCAGTAGAGACGGCCGCGGCTGGAGAAGCAGAGGATAGTGTCGTGGGTGTTGGCCACCAGCAGACGGTCGATAAAATCCTCTTCCTTGATGCGTGCCGCCGACTTGCCTTTGCCGCCGCGACGCTGCGCTTCGTAGTCCGAAAGCGGCTGATACTTCACATAGCCCTGATGCGACAGCGTAACCACCACATCTTCCTGATTGATCAGGTCTTCAATGTTGATGTCGGCGCTGTTGGCGGTGATCTCGGTGCGGCGTTCGTCGCCGAACTGGTCGCGCATGGCGATCAGCTCTTCCCGGATCACTTCCATCAGACGCTCGGCGTTCATCAGGATGTTGAGCAGCTCGGCGATCTGCTCCAGCAGCTCTTTGTACTCGTCGAGCAGTTTTTCATGCTCAAGTCCGGTGAGCTTCTGCAGACGCAAATCAAGGATCGCCTGCGCCTGCTGTTCGGTCAGGTAGTAGCGACCGTCGCGGATGCCGAACTCGTCGTCCAGCCACTCCGGACGCGCGGCGTCGTCGCCCGCGCGTTCCAGCATGGCGGCGACGTTGCCCAGATCCCACGCCTGCGCGATCAGGCCCGCTTTCGCTTCGGCCGGGTTCGGCGCGCGGCGAATCAGTTCGATAATCGGATCGATGTTGGCCAGCGCGATCGCCAGACCTTCAAGGATATGCGCGCGGTCGCGCGCTTTGCGCAGTTCGAAAATGGTGCGGCGCGTGACGACTTCACGACGATGGCGCACAAAGGCTTCGAGGATCTCCTTCAGCGTCATGATCTTCGGCTGGCCCTGATGCAGCGCCACCATGTTGATGCCGAATGAAACCTGCAGCTGCGTCAGCGAGTAGAGATTGTTCAGCACCACTTCGCCGACCGCATCGCGCTTCACTTCGATCACGATGCGCATGCCGTCTTTGTCCGACTCGTCGCGCAGCGCGCTGATGCCTTCGACGCGCTTCTCTTTCACCAGCTCGGCGATCTTCTCAATCAGACGCGCTTTGTTGACCTGGTAAGGGATCTGGTGCACCACGATGGTTTCGCGGCCGGTTTTGGCGTCGGTTTCTACTTCGCCGCGCGCGCGGATGTAGATCTTGCCGCGCCCGGTGCGGTACGCCTCTTCAATGCCGCGACGGCCGTTGATGATGGCGGCGGTCGGGAAATCGGGCCCCGGAATGTGCTCCATCAATCCTTCGACGCTGATATCTTCGTCGTCGATATAGGCGAGGCAGCCGTTGATCACTTCCGTCAGGTTGTGCGGCGGAATATTGGTCGCCATCCCGACCGCGATGCCGGAGGAACCGTTCACCAGCAGGTTAGGGATTTTGGTCGGCAGAACTTCAGGGATCTGCTCGGTGCCGTCATAGTTCGGCACGAAGTCGACGGTCTCTTTTTCCAGGTCTGCCAGCAGATCGTGCGCGATACGCGACATGCGCACTTCGGTATAACGCATCGCCGCGGCGGAGTCGCCGTCGACGGAGCCGAAGTTGCCCTGTCCGTCCACCAGCATGTAACGCAGGGAGAAAGGCTGAGCCATGCGGACGATGGTGTCGTAAACGGCGGAATCCCCGTGCGGGTGATATTTACCGATGACGTCACCGACCACACGGGCGGATTTCTTATAGGGTTTGTTCCAGTCGTTACCCAGTTCGCTCATCGCGTAGAGCACGCGGCGGTGGACAGGCTTCAGGCCGTCACGCACATCGGGTAAGGCTCGGCCAACAATGACCGACATGGCGTAATCGAGATAGGAGCTCTTTAACTCTTCTTCGATATTGACCGGTGTAATTTCTCTTGCAAGGTCGCTCATGGAGCCGCATTCCCTCTACATATGCCCGGATTTTAAAGGTGCGAAAGTATATCACACACCAGCCCGCTGGTGAACGTTAACCGCCGTTTTCCGGCGCTTTTCGTCGCGCCGGAAAGGTGCCCCCGAAAGCAATAAGCGTTTATACTCAGTCAACATTTTTTCTGGAGTAATGATTCAATGAATGCACAACCGCAGGAAACGCAGCCCAACGTCGATGCGCAGGAAATCGCTAAGTTTGAGGCGGTCGCCTCACGCTGGTGGGATCTGGAAGGCGAATTCAAGCCTCTGCACCGCATTAACCCGCTGCGCCTGGGCTTTATCGCGCAGCACAGCAACGGTCTGTTCGGCAAAAAAGTGCTGGACGTCGGCTGCGGCGGCGGCATCCTGGCGGAGAGCATGGCGCGCGAAGGCGCCGAGGTGACCGGTCTTGATATGGGCGCCGAACCGCTGCAGGTGGCGCGCCTGCACGCGCTGGAACAGGGGGTGACGCTCGACTACGTGCAGCAGACGGTAGAAGATCACGCCGAGGCGTTCGCCGGCCAGTATGACGTGGTGACCTGCATGGAGATGCTGGAGCACGTGCCGGATCCGCGTTCGGTGGTGCACGCCTGCGCCCGTCTGGTGAAGCCGGGCGGCGAGGTGTTCTTCTCAACCATCAACCGCAACCCGAAGGCCTGGCTGATGGCGGTGTTCGGCGCGGAGTATGTGCTGCGCATGGTGCCGCGCGGCACCCACGACGTGAAGAAATTTATCCGTCCGTCCGAACTGCTGGGCTGGGTCGACGAAACCGCGCTGCGCGAGCAGCACATCATCGGCCTGCACTACAACCCGCTGAGCGACAAGTTTCGCCTCGGCCGCGGCGTCGATGTGAACTACATGGTGCATACCCGTCACGTGAAAAAGTAACCCGCTGGCGCGCAAGGCGATTGCGCGCCTGTTAACTTGCCCCCATCGGTTTTTCTCTCTCTGTCGCTCCGCCGCTAGTCGGTTGTCGGGAAAAAACACAGCGATGTGCGAAAAATCAGCGGTCGATCAAAATCTCGAATTTTTTACCCTGGCAGTTGACACGCCGTTGGGCCTTATAAGTCGCGGGGTTAAGAAATTCCGCACAAAATACAAGCCCCAGGGTCATCATTTTTCTGTCTTGTTATCTGGCGGCAGGTCACTAGAATAACCTCCATATTGTTACTCAATCTCTCCCAACCCCCAACATATAGTGTTTATCCACAGAATTATTCACATTGAATAACCCTGTGAATAAACAGGGGACTCTTTTTCACTTACGGATGGTATAACGCGACATGAATCAAAGTCTGCTCGTTACTAAACGCGATGGCCGCCAGGAACGCATTGATCTCGATAAAATTCACCGGGTACTCGACTGGGCCGCTGAAGGGCTGAACAACGTCTCTGTCTCCCAGGTCGAACTGCGTTCCCATATCCAGTTCTACGATGGCATCAGAACTTCTGATATTCATGAGACCATCATCAAGGCCGCAGCAGACCTGATCTCGCGTGACGCGCCGGACTATCAATACCTTGCTGCCCGCCTGGCGATTTTCCACCTGCGTAAAAAAGCCTACGGCCAGTTTGAGCCGCCGAAGCTGTACGATCAGGTGGTGCGCATGGTGGAGATGGGCAAATATGACCCTCATCTGCTGGAAGACTACACGGTTGAAGAGTTCGAGCAGATGGACGGCTTTATCGACCACTGGCGCGATATGAACTTCTCCTATGCGGCGGTCAAGCAGCTGGAAGGCAAATATCTGGCGCAGAACCGCGTCACCGGCGATATCTACGAGAGCGCGCAGTTCCTCTATATCCTGGTCGCCGCCTGCCTGTTCTCCGGCTATCCGCGTGACACCCGTATGGATTACATCAAGCGCTTCTACGACGCGATCTCTACCTTTAAGATTTCGCTGCCGACGCCGATCATGTCCGGCGTGCGCACCCCGACGCGCCAGTTCAGCTCCTGCGTGCTGATCGAGTGCGGCGACAGCCTTGACTCCATCAACGCCACCTCCAGCGCCATCGTGAAGTATGTGTCGCAGCGCGCCGGCATCGGCATCAACGCCGGCCGCATTCGCGCGCTGGGCAGCCCGATCCGCGGCGGCGAAGCGTTCCACACCGGTTGTATTCCGTTCTATAAGCACTTCCAGACCGCGGTGAAATCCTGCTCGCAGGGCGGCGTGCGCGGCGGCGCGGCGACACTGTTCTACCCGATGTGGCATCTGGAAGTAGAAAGTCTGCTGGTGCTGAAGAACAACCGCGGCGTGGAAGGCAACCGCGTGCGTCACATGGACTACGGCGTGCAGATCAACAAGCTGATGTACACCCGTCTGCTGAAGGGCGAAGAGATCACCCTGTTCAGCCCATCCGACGTGCCTGGCCTGTACGACGCTTTCTTCGCCGATCAGGACGAGTTTGAGCGCCTCTACACCAAATATGAGAAAGACGACAGCATCCGCAAGCAGCGTGTAAAAGCGGTCGATCTCTTCTCGCTGATGATGCAGGAGCGCGCCTCTACCGGCCGTATCTACATCCAGAACGTTGACCACTGCAACACCCACAGCCCGTTCGACGCCAGCATCGCGCCGGTGCGCCAGTCTAACCTCTGCCTGGAGATCGCGCTGCCGACTAAACCGCTGGAAGATGTCAACGACGAGAATGGCGAAATCGCCCTCTGTACGCTGTCGGCGTTCAACCTCGGCGCGATCGAGAGCCTGGACGATCTCGAAGAGCTGGCGACCCTGGCGGTACGCGCCCTCGACGCCCTGCTCGACTATCAGGACTACCCGATTCCGGCCGCGAAGCGCGGCGCGATGGGCCGTCGTACCCTGGGTATCGGCGTGATCAACTTCGCTTACTACCTGGCGAAGAACGGCGTGCGCTACTCCGACGGCAGCGCTAACAACCTGACGCACAAAACCTTCGAAGCGATTCAGTACTACCTGCTGAAAGCCTCGAACGAGCTGGCGAAAGAGCAAGGCGCCTGCCCGTGGTTCAACGAAACCACCTACTCGCAGGGCATTATGCCGATCGATACCTATAAAAAGGATCTCGACAGCATCTGCAACGAGCCGCTGCACCTGGACTGGGACGGCCTGCGCGAGTCGATCAAGACGCACGGTCTGCGCAACTCAACACTTTCCGCGCTGATGCCGTCCGAGACCTCGTCGCAGATCTCCAACGCCACCAACGGCATCGAGCCGCCGCGCGGCCATATCAGCATCAAAGCCTCTAAAGACGGCATTCTGCGTCAGGTGGTGCCGGAGTATGAGCGTCTGAAAGATCAGTACGAACTGCTGTGGGAAATGCCGTCCAACGACGGTTATCTGCAGCTGGTCGGCGTGATGCAGAAGTTTATCGATCAGGCGATCTCCTCCAACACCAACTACGATCCGTCGCGCTTCGCCAACGGCAAGGTGCCGATGAAGCAGCTGCTGAAAGATCTGCTGACCGCGTACAAGTTCGGCGTGAAAACGCTCTACTATCAAAACACCCGCGACGGCGCGGAAGACGCGCAGGACGATCTGGCGCCTTCTATCCAGGATGACGGTTGCGAAAGCGGCGCTTGTAAGATTTAAGGTTGGGCGGGAGCGCGTCTCCCGCCTGCGTTATTTCACGGGGCCGCGCTGCGCCCCGTCTACATTTGGACAGTTTGTATGGCTTACACTACGTTCTCACAGAATAAAAACGATCAGCTGAAAGAGCCGATGTTCTTTGGTCAGTCCGTCAACGTGGCGCGCTTCGACCAGCAGAAATATGACATTTTTGAAAAGCTGATTGAAAAGCAGCTCTCCTTTTTCTGGCGTCCGGAAGAGGTCGACGTCTCGCGCGACCGCATCGACTATCAGGCGCTGCCGGAGCATGAGAAACATATCTTTATCAGCAACCTGAAATACCAGACCCTGCTCGACTCGATTCAGGGCCGCAGCCCGAACGTCGCGCTGCTGCCGCTGATTTCCATTCCCGAGCTGGAAACCTGGGTCGAAACCTGGGCCTTCTCCGAGACCATCCACTCGCGCTCCTACACCCATATCATCCGCAACATCGTCAACGATCCGTCGCTGGTGTTCGACGATATTGTCACCAATGAGCAGATCCTCGCGCGCGCGCAGGATATCTCTAAGTACTACGACGATCTGATCGAGATGACCAACTACTGGCATCTGCTGGGAGAAGGCACTCATCAGGTTAACGGCAAGAGCATGACGGTGAATCTGCGCGCGCTGAAAAAGCAGCTCTATATCTGCCTGATGAGCGTGAACGCGCTGGAAGCGATTCGCTTCTACGTCAGCTTCGCCTGCTCTTTCGCCTTCGCCGAACGCGAACTGATGGAAGGCAACGCCAAGATTATCCGTCTGATTGCCCGTGACGAAGCACTGCACCTGACCGGCACCCAGCATATGCTGAACCTGATGCGCACCGGCGAAGACGATCCCGAGATGAAAGAGATCGCTGCCGAATGCCGTGAAGAGTGTTTCGATCTGTTCAAGAAGGCGGCCGAGCAGGAGAAAGAGTGGGCGGAATATCTGTTTAGCGGTGGTTCGATGATCGGCCTGAACAAAGATATTCTCTGCCAGTACATCGAGTACATCACCAATATCCGCATGCAGGCGGTGGGCCTGGATCTGCCGTTCCAGACGCGCTCTAACCCGATTCCGTGGATTAACTCCTGGCTGGTGTCGGACAACGTGCAGGTCGCGCCGCAGGAAGTGGAAGTCAGCTCCTATCTGGTGGGTCAGATCGACTCGGAAGTGGGCGAAGACGACTTTAACGATTTCCAGCTGTAAGTATGAGCCGTGCCGTTATTATCCTGCGCAGCTCCGGCCAGCGGCTGGAGTGCGCAGAGCATCACCCTAACCTGCTGACGACGCTGGAAGCGCATAATCTGTGCGTGGAGTTTCAGTGTCGCGAAGGCTACTGCGGTTCGTGCCGCACGCGCCTGCTGAAGGGCGAAGTTCACTATGCCGAAACGCCGCTGGCGTTTGTGGAGCAGGGCGAGATTTTGCCCTGCTGCTGTCTGGCGAAAGGCGAGATTGAAATCGAACTATAGCTGGCTTTTTTGCTCTCACAGATCACGCAATAGTCAAACGCGGAAGGCAGGAAGCGAAGAGCAAAGCGTCCCGCGCCAGGGATGGCGCGGGCCGAGCTGGCATGGATGCCGCTTTTTGCGTCTTTGCGATCGCTTCTTGCCTTCCGCGTGGGCTCACGAAGCGACAGACGCCTCCGCTAACCTTTTTTACAGCTTCACCGACTCCAGCACGTCAATCCAGCCGTGGCCGGTGCTGACCTCGCTGCCGTGCAGCCAGCGGCGCAGCATATTCATCGCCATCATCGCCACCACCTTCTGCCGCGTCTCCAGATTGTGCCGCCCGTGGGTAAACTTCACCCGCTGTCCCCAGCTCGCTTCCGGCGTGTGCAGCGCCAGCGCAACTTCGCCCTCTTCTAGCGCGCCGGTCGACAGCGCCAGCACCGTACCCTGATGCGCCGCCAGCGCGCGCGTACGCTGCACCTGCTCCTCCAGCCCCTCCTGATGCGCCGGCAGAATTTCCGCCGCGCTCAGCGGCACCTCTGCCGCCGCCAGCTGCCAGTGCAGCAATCCGGCGGTGTACTGCTCGCTGAGCGCCAGACGGAAACCGCGATCCTGGAGTTCGCGCGCCAGCAGCGCCGGCAGGCCTTCCGTGCCCTCAAAGATGGTGCACTCCGCCAGCAGCAGACGCACCTGCTGCCAGACCTGCTCCATCGCCACGCGCTGAGAGGCCGGTCCGGTCAGTTTAATTTCGATAATCGGCATCGAAGAGCGATAGCCCATCACCACGCCTTCCGGCAGCGCCAGCGGCTCCAGCTCGGCGGCGATATCGCTCTCGCCGCGGCCAAAGGTGGTGAGGCGCAGACAGAGCGGCGGTTCAGGCAGGTCGAACTGCTGCTTGAGGCGCGGCAAAATCTGCTGCTCCACCATCACTTTAAATTCAGAGGGCACGCCAGGCGTAAAGAAGATCCAGCAGCGATTCAGCCGGAGCGCAAAGCCGCAGGCGGTGCCGACCGGATTATCCAGCATTTCAGCATTGGCGGGAATCTCCGCCTGCTTGCGGTTGCTCGCCGCCATCACGCGGCCGCGGCTGGCGAACCACGCCTCCATGTTATCCAGCCACGCCTGATGCAGCACCAGCTCGACGCCGCAGGCTTTCGCCGCCGCCTGCGCGCTAAGATCGTCGCTGGTCGGGCCGAGGCCGCCGTTAACAATGAGCACATCCGCCACTTCGCTGCGCGCCTGCAGCGCTTCCACCAGCGACGACAGCGAATCGCCCACCGTGCTGCGGCTGCTCATCGGCAACCCGTTCTGAAACAGCACATTCGCCAGCCAGGCGGCGTTGGTATCGACGATTTGGCCGTGCAGCACCTCATCCCCTGTAGACAGCATCTCGACTCTTATCACGTTGTCTTCTCCTTTTGTCCATCGATCTACTGTAGGAAGCGTGCTGAGTAAACTCAACACAATAGTGCGCTTTTCGCGTTAGCGAGCAGTAAAGGGCAAAACAAGAAAAGAATGCGAGGAAGGGAAAAACAAACGGCGGGTGGCCCCGCCGTTTTAGGCAGCACGTGTTAGCGACGCGCCAGCAGCAGGCCTAGCACCAGACCGGCGGCAGCGCCGATACCGATACCCTGCCAGGGTTTCTCATGCACGTAATCGTCGGCGCGATAGGCGGCGTTTTTCGCGCGATAGTAGTAGCTGTCGGAAGCCTGGCTGACGCGTGACTTCACATCTTCCAGCGCCTGCTCCGCTTTGGTTTTGAGCTCGATGTACTTCTGATCGGTTGGATCGCCTGACGACTTCAACACTTCTTCCAGCGTCTCGGTCAGCAGCGCCAAATCATCATCCAGATTGGTGTCGAAAGCTTCTGTCTCTTTTACCATCATTTCCTCCGTGTCATTTACAAAGCAGTCTCTTAACTATAGCGGCAAAATCGCCGTTTGCAGGATGGTTTCACCAGGATTTCCCCGAGTTTGCCGCCGCCCGATTTCAGACGAAATTCCTCGGCCTTCTTGATTAATCTGATAAATTTAAGGCGGACTGAATTTTTCATCTGGCAGACTGTCGTACCCTGCTGTTATCTGCGCTTTTACGTCACCTGCGCGCAGAGCAGGACAGTCACAACACACTCGAACGCTAAGGAATAATTTCTGGCATGAATCGAAGAATGTTTATGAAAGCGTCAATGGCCTTCTCCGCCGTCAGCGGCATGACCGGCCTGTCCACGCTGTTTGCGCAATCCGCCTGGGCAGAAGATGGCATTGCAGACGGTGCCGCCGTGCGCTTCGATTTCGATGTACTGAAAAAGAAAGCCGCCGCGCTGGCGAAGCAGCCCTGGGGTGGCGCGCCGGGCGCGCTGCCAGAAACGCTGGCGACGCTGACGCCGCAGGCGTACAACGAAATTCAGTACGACGCCGGTCACTCGCTGTGGAACAACATCCCCGATCGTCAGCTCGACGTGCAGTTTTTCCACGTCGGTATGGGCTTTAAGCGCCGTATCCGCATGTTCTCGGTCGACGCCGACAGCCGCGAAGCGCGTGAGATCCACTTCCGACCGGAACTGTTCAACTACAACAACGCGAAGGTGGATACGCAGCAGCTGGTGGGCAAAAACGATCTCGGCTTCGCCGGCTTCCGCGCCTTTAAAAAACCTGAGCTGGCGCGCCGCGATATCGTCTCTTTCCTTGGCGCCAGCTACTTCCGCGCCGTGGACGACACCTATCAGTACGGCCTTTCCGCGCGCGGCGTGGCGGTCAACACCTTCAGCAACGGCGGCGAGGAGTTTCCCGACTTCACCGCATTCTGGTTCGAAACGCCGAAAGCAGACGACACCACCTTTGTCGCTTACGCCCTGCTGGACGGCGCCAGCATTACCGGCGCCTATAAGTTCACTATTCACTGCGAGGCGAACCGCGTAGTCATGGAGGTGGAGAACCATCTCTATGCACGCAAAGCGATCCGTCAGCTCGGCATCGCGCCGATGACCAGTATGTTCAGCTGCGGCACCAACGAGCGCCGCATGTGCAACACCTACCATCCGCAGATCCACGACTCCGATCGCCTGGCGATGTGGAGCGGCAGCGGCGAGTGGATCGCGCGTCCGCTGAACAACCCGCAGAAGCTGCAGTTCAACGCCTATCAGGATGAGAACCCGCGCGGCTTCGGCCTGTTGCAGCTTAATCACGATTTCAAAGATTATCAGGATGTTATTGGCTGGTATGACAAGCGTCCCAGCCTGTGGGTCGAGCCGGTCGGCAAATGGGGCAAAGGCGCCATCAATCTGATGGAGATCCCCACCACCGGCGAAACGCTGGATAATATCGTCTGCTTCTGGCAGCCGGCCGAGCCGGTGAAGGCGGGCAGCGAATTCAGCTTCTCCTACAAGCTTTACTGGAGCGGCCTGCCGCCGGTGCGCAGCGGTCTCGCGCGCGTCGACGCCACCCGTACCGGCATCGGCGGCTTCCCGGAAGGCTGGGCACCGGGCGAGCACTTCCCTGAGACGTGGTGCCGTCGCTTCGCCATCGATTTTGTCGGCGGCGATTTAAAAGCGGCTGCGCCGAAGGGCATCGAGCCGGTGATTACCCTGTCGTCCGGCACCTTTAAGCAGGTAGAGATCCTCTACGTCGAGCCAATGAACGGCTATCGCATCCTGTTTGACTGGTATCCAGAGAGCGACGCTACCACGCCAGTGGAGATGCGTCTGTTCCTGCGCACCAAAGATGAAACCCTGAGCGAGACCTGGCTCTATCAGTATTTCCCGCCGCCGGCGGATCAGCGCAAATATGTTGATGACCGCCAGATGACGGTGGGCTAAAAGAGAAACGGCGAGCTTTTTAGCTCGCCGTTTTTTTATTTGCGCATATCAATATGCGGAATATTGTCTTCCAGATAGATCTCGCCGACCGCCTGAAAACCGAGGCGCCCATAGAACTCCTGCAGGTGCGCCTGCGCCGACAAATAAACCCCGCGCCCCGGCCAGTGCCTTTCGCAGCTGCGCAGCGCCTGCTCCATCAGCCGGTTGCCGAGATTGATTCCCCGCGCGCTGGCGGAGACGATCACGCGTCCAATCGCCACCGGCGCCGCCTCGTCCCCCGGTGTCAAAATACGCGCGTAGGCCACCAGCTCGTCACCGCGCATCCCCAGAATATGGCGGTTATCCGCCACCAGATCCTGACCGTCGACGTCCAGATAGGGACAGGTCTGCTCTACGATGAACACTTCACAGCGCAGCGCCAGCAGCGCATAAAGCTGCTGCGCGCTCAGTTCGCGGTGATGCCTGTCCTGCCAGCTGATATCCATAGGCTCTCCTGAAGGCAAAAAAAATCAGGCCCGTGGGCCTGATTTCACAAGGGTAAACGCAGTTTACATCAGCGGTTGCGCCATCTGCACCAGCGTAATCAGCGGCTGCGGATAAACGCCAAGCAGCAGCACCAGAATCGCGGAGATCAGCACCACCACGCCGCCGGCGGTAAACGCCCAGTTGGCCGGGGTGTCGCGCGTATGCAGCTCCGGCGGGCTGAGATAGAGACTCACGGTCACACGCAGATAGTAGTAGAGGCCGATGGCGCTGCCGACAACCACCGCCGCCGTCAGCCACCACAGCTTCGCGTTGACGCCGGAAGCGATAACGTAGAATTTGCCGATAAAGCCGAGCGTCATTGGAATGCCGGCCAGCGACAGCATCATCACCGTCATCACCGCCGACAGCACCGGACGGTGCCAGAACAGGCCGCGATAGGAGTAGAGCGAGTCGGCGTCCGGGCCGCGGTACGGGCTGGACATCAGGCTGACGACGCCAAACGCGCCCAGGCTGCTGAACAGGTATCCCGCCAGGTAAACGCCCGCGGTCTCCAGCGACAGCTGATGGGTTTTCACCGCGATCAGCGCCACCAGCAGATAGCCGAGGTGCGCAATCGAGGAGTAGCCCAGCAGACGTTTAATGTTGCTCTGCGAAATCGCCATCAGGTTGCCGAACAGAATCGACACGAAGGCGATCAGGCCCAGCACGGTGCGCACGGCCTCGCTGTCGGTCAGCGGCGCATACATAAACAGACGCATGATCACGCCGAAGATGGCGATCTTGCTGGCGGTAGCCAGGAAGGTCGACACCGGCGCAGGCGCGCCCTGATAGACGTCCGGGGTCCAGAGGTGGAACGGCACCAGCGACAGCTTAAAGCCGAGGCCGATAATCATCATGCCGAGACCCACCAGCAGCAGCGGCTGCTGAATCATGGTGTCGTTCAGGCTCTCTCCCAGCTTCACGAAGCTCAGGCTGCCGGAATCGGCATAGATCAGCGCGATGCCGAACAGCAGGAAAGAGGAGGCGGCCGCCGACAGAATGGTATATTTCAGCGCCGCTTCCAGCGAACGTTTCTGGCGGAAGGCGTAGCCGATCATGCCGAACAGCGGCAGCGACAGCAGCTCGACGCCGATAAACAGCGACGCCAGATGGTTGGCGCTCGCCAGCACGATGCCGCCCAGCGCCGCAATCAGCACCAGCAGATAGAACTCATCCTTGTTGTCCGGGAAACCGGCCAGCCAGGGATAGGCGAAGGTACAGGTTGCGAGGCTCGCCAGGATCACCAGCGCGGTGTAGAACACGGCGTAAGGATCGACCCGCAGCAGCGGCGTCACGTCCATGGCGCCCGCCTGCCCCACAAACCAGAGCGAAACCAGCGCCAGGTTCAGACCGATGACCGTCAGCGTGGCGTTAACAAAGTGGTTGCGTCGCCAGGCAATGGACAGCATCACAACCACCACCGTCAATCCGACGATCAACAGCGGCAGCAACGCGATCAATTGTTGAAAAGTTATTGTCATGGCGAATTACGGCCTTGTAGTTGAAATTGAAGCGGTAAACCACTGCTGAATATTGCTCATGGCGGCATGGGACGTATCCAGAATCGGCTGCGGGTAAACGCCCAGCAGCACCAGCAGGACCACCAGCACCATAATCATGGTAAATTCACGCGGCGACATGCCCGGCAGCGGATCTTTCGACTTCGCCTCGCCGTAGTAGGCGCGCTGCATCATGATCAGCGAGTAGACCGAGGCGAACACCAGGCCGAAGGTGGCGATAACGATAATCACCGGCACCACCTGGAAGCTGCCTGTCAGGATCATAAATTCGCCGGCGAAGTTGCCGGTGCCCGGCATCCCCAGATTCGCGACCGCAAAGAAGAGCGACAGACCCGGAATCCACTTAATGCGCGACCAGAGGCCGCCCATCTGACGCATATCGCGCGTATGCAGACGCTCATAGAGCTGACCGCACAGAATAAAGAGCGCGGCGGCGGAAAGACCGTGCGCAATCATCTGCACCACCGCACCCTGGAAGGCGAGCTGGCTGCCGGTGTAGATGGCGATCAGCACGAAGCCCATATGGGAGATCGAGGTGTAGGCGATCAGGCGTTTGATATCGGTCTGCGAGAAGGCCATCCAGGCGCCGTAGAAAATGCCGATAATGCCCAGCCACATGGCGATCGGCGCAAATTCCGCCGAAGCGTTTGGAAACAGCGGCAGGCTGAAGCGCAGCAGGCCGTAAGCGGCGGTTTTCAGCAGAATGCCGGCGAGGTCCACTGAACCCGCAGTCGGTGCCTGGCTGTGAGCGTCCGGCAGCCAGCCGTGCAGCGGTACCACCGGCATTTTTACCGCGAAGGCGATAAAGAAGCCCAGCATCAGCAGGTATTCCACCGTATGTGACATCGGCGTTTTCAGCAGCTGCTCATAGTTGAACGTCCAGACGCCGGTAGCGTTGTAGTGCACGAACACCAGCGCCAGAATCGCAATCAGCATCACCAGACCAGAAGACTGGGTGTAGATGAAAAACTTGGTGGCGGCGGTGATACGGGTTTTACCGTCGGATGCCTTATGACCCCAGAGCGCGATGAGGAAGTACATCGGCACCAGCATCATCTCCCAGAAGAAGAAGAACAGGAACATATCGATTGCCAGGAAGACGCCGATGACGCCGCCCAGAATCCACATCAGGTTGAGATGGAAAAAGCCCTGATACTTCTCGATTTCGTTCCAGGAACAGAGTACCGCCATCAGGCCGAGCAGGCCGGTCAGCACCACCATCAGCAGCGACAGGCCATCCAGCGCCAGATGGAAATTAATGCCGAAGCGCGGGATCCAGGATGCGGAGAACTCTGACTGCCACTGCGGCATGCCCGCGGCCTGCGTCAGTGAATAGCCGCCCTGCAGCCAGAGCTGCAGCGAAATCGCCAGCGTCAGGCCCATGGTGATCAGGGCTATCCAGCGCGGCGTTTTCGCGCCGAGGCGCTCAGCCAGCCAGCAGAGCAAGCCGCCGACGAATGGAATGATTATTAGCCAAGGTAATAGCACTGGGTTTTCCCTTTTTTCTGCCTTTGTTCGGGCTATCCTGCGTGCCGCTTCGCAGCGGACTGCACTGATAACGCCTTTATATCAGGCAATTTTTAACATTCTTGACCAGGGGCGACTCGCCGAGCCGCCCCGCTCATCAACCTTACACCACCAGCATCAGCGCCAGCACCACCACGGCGCCTACGCTCATCGAGGCGACATACCAGCGCAGATAGCCGTTTTCGCTGACCACCAGACCTTTGTTGGCGATACGCGACACCAGCGCAGGCAGGTTCATCACCGCATTCAGCGGATCGCGCTGCAGCAGCCAGGCGATACCGAGATAGGGTTTGACGAACACTTTGTCATAGAGCCAGTCGAAGCCCCAGGCAGCGAACCACCAGGTGCCGAAGAAGCGGCCTGGCGCGCTGTTGGCGATGCGGCTGACCAGCTGACGTTTGCCCAGCCAGAGCGCGGCGGCGATCAGGATACCAACGACGGCGACCACGCCGGAGGCGATCTCCAGTCCAACCTTGCCCGCTTCGCCGGTTTCGCTGTGCGGCAGTACGCCCGCCAGCGGCGGCGTAATCAGCGCGCCGACGAAGGTCGACAGCACCAGCAGCACGATCAGCGGCAGATGATGAGTAATCCCTTTGCCCGCATGCGCGTGGATCTTCTCTTCGCCGTGGAACACGATGAAGATCATGCGGAAGGTATAGATCGAGGTCAGGAAGGCGCCCACCAGGCCAGCCGCCATCAGATTGATGTGGCCGTTGGCCAGCGCGCCGAACAGGATTTCATCTTTACTGTAGAAGCCTGCAGTAATCAGCGGCAGCGCAGCCAGCGCGGCGCCGCCCACCAGGAAGCAGGCGTAAACCAGCGGGATGCTCTTACGCAGGCCGCCCATTTTAAAGATGTTCTGCTCGTGGTGGCACGCGAGGATCACCGAACCTGAAGAGAGGAACAGCAGCGCTTTAAAGAACGCGTGCGTCATCAGGTGGAAAATCGCCGCGTCCCACGCCTGTACGCCGAGCGCCAGGAACATGTAGCCGATCTGGCTCATGGTCGAGTAGGCCAGCACGCGTTTGATGTCGGTCTGCACCAGCGCGGCGAAGCCCGCCAGCACCAGCGTAATGGCGCCGACGATGCCGACCAGATGCAGCACGTCCGGCGTCAGCAGGAACAGGCCGTGGCTGCGGGCGATCAGGTAGACGCCCGCCGTGACCATGGTCGCGGCGTGGATCAGCGCCGACACCGGCGTCGGACCGGCCATTGCGTCCGCCAGCCAGGTTTGCAGCGGCAGCTGCGCCGATTTACCCACTGCGCCGCCCAGCAGCATCAGCGTCGCCCACTGCAGCATATGGTTGTCCGCCGCAAAGTGCTGCGGCGCCAGCGCCATCATCTCGCGGAAGTTGAGCGTGCCCAGTTCGTTGTAGAGGATAAACAGCGCAAAGGCGAGGAAGACGTCGCCGACGCGGGTGATGATAAAGGCCTTCATCGCCGCTTTGCCGTTTTCCGGATTGCTGTAGTAGAAACCGATCAGCAGATAGGAGCAGAGCCCTACCCCTTCCCAGCCGAGATACATCAGCATCAGGTTATCGGCCAGCACCAGCACCACCATGCTCGCGATGAACAGGTTGGTGTAAGCAAAGAAGCGGGAGTAACCCTCTTCGCCGCGCATATACCAGGAGGCGAACATGTGGATCAGGAAGCCGACGCCGGTTACCACCGACAGCATGGTGAGCGACAGCCCGTCCAGCGTCAGATTGACTTTAATGTCGAAGTTGCCGACCTGCATCCAGGTCCAGAGCGCCTGGTTAAAGGGCTGCTGGCCATTGGCGAAAAAGTCGATGCCGACATAGAGCGTCACCAGCGCCGCCAGGCCTACCGAGCCCATACCGATTGCGGCCGACAGGTTCTCCGACCAGCGGCCACGCGAAAACGCCAACAGCAGGAAGCCGATTAGCGGAAACAGGATTGTTAAGTAGAGAAGATTCATCCGCGCATCTCGCTCACAGTATCAATGTTCAGCGTCTGACGACGACGATAGAGCTGGAGCAGCAGCGCCAGGCCGATGCTGGCTTCCGCCGCCGCAAGGCTGATCGCCAGGATATACATCACCTGCCCATCCGCCTGTCCCCAGTAGCTGCCTGCAACGACCAGCGCCAGCGCGGCCGCGTTGATCATAATCTCAAGGCCGATCAGCATAAACAGCAGGTTGCGGCGTATCACCAGTGATGTCAGTCCAAGGACAAACAGCACGGCGGCAAGAATTAAGCCGTGTTGTAACGGGATCATGCGTGTTCCTCCTTATTGGCGTCGCGGTTGCTCAGCACTTCGCCCTGGCGCTCTTCGCGTCCAACGTGGAACGCCACCACCAGACCCGCCAGCAGCAGCATAGAGGCGAGTTCTACCGCCAGAACGTAAGGGCCGAACAGGCTGATGCCGACCGCTTTGGCGTCGATCACCGTGCCGTCGATGCCCTGATCGTTGGCGGTCAGAATGGCGTACACCATGACCACCAGCAGCAGCAGCGAGACGATGCCGGGCCCAATCCACAGCGAGGGCTGCAGCCAGTCGCGCTCCTGCTTCACCGTGGCGTTGCCCAGGTTAAGCATCATCACCACGAAGACGAACAGCACCATAATGGCGCCGGCGTAAACGATGATCTCCAGCGCGCCGGCGAAATAGGCGCCGAGTGAAAAGAAGACGCCCGCAACGGAGAGCAGCGACACGATCAGGTACAGCAGCGCATGTACCGGATTGGTGTGGGTGATGACGCGCAGCGTCGTCAGCACCGCCACCAGTCCGCAAAGATAAAACGCAATTTCCATGCCGGGCTCCTTAAGGTAACAAGCCTTTGACGTCGATGGGTTTGGCTTCGTTTTCGGCGTCGCCCTTCTCTTTCCCTTCGATCGCCATACCTGCCATGCGGTAGAAGTTGTACTCGGGATATTTGCCCGGACCGGAGATCAGCAGATCCTCTTTTTCATACACCAGATCCTGGCGTTTGAATTCGCCCAGCTCGAAGTCAGGCGTCAGCTGAATCGCAGTGGTCGGGCACGCCTCTTCGCACATCCCGCAGAAGATGCAGCGCGAGAAGTTGATGCGGAAGAATTCCGGGTACCAGCGGCCATCTTTGGTCTCTGCTTTCTGCAGCGAGATGCAGCTGACCGGACAGGCCACCGCGCAGAGGTTGCAGGCGACGCAGCGCTCTTCGCCGTCGGGATCGCGTGTCAGCACGATGCGACCGCGGTAGCGCGGCGGCAGATAAACCGGCTCTTCCGGGTACATCTGCGTTTCGCGTTTGGCGAAGGCATGCATGCCTATCATCCAGATACTGCGCACTGTCGTGCCGAAGCCAACGACAATATCTTTTAAAGTCATCTCAAAAACCCCTTACTGCGCGTTGTACAGAATCACTGCGGCGGTCGCCAGCAGGTTCAACAGCGTCAACGGCAGACAGACTTTCCAGCCGAACGACAGCACCTGGTCATAGCGTGGACGCGGAAGCGCAGCACGAATCAGGATAAACATCACCATAAAGAACGCCGTTTTCAGGGCGAACCAGATGAACGGCGGCAGGAACGGGCCCTGCCAGCCGCCGAAGAACAGCGTCACAATCAGCGCTGAGACGGTGGTAATCGCCACATACTCGCCGACGAAGAACAGGCCGAACTTCATACCGGCATATTCGATGTGATAGCCGTCCGCCAGCTCCTGCTCCGCTTCCGGCTGATCGAAAGGATGGCGGTGACACACCGCCACGCCCGCGATACAGAAGGTCAGAAAGCCGAAGAACTGCGGGATGATGTTCCACAGATGCGCCTGGCTCTCGACGATAGCGGTCATATTGAACGAGCCCGCCTGCGCCACCACGCCCATCAGCGACAGGCCGAGAAACACTTCGTAGCTCAGCGTCTGCGCGGAAGCGCGCATCGCGCCCAGCAGCGAGTATTTGTTGTTGCTCGACCAGCCGGCGAACAGCACCGCGTACACCGCGAGACCCGCCATCATCAGGAAGAAGAGCAGCCCGATGTTGAGGTCGGTGACCATCCAGCTCGGCGACACCGGCACAATGGCGAACGCGAGCAGCAGGGAAACAAACGCGATTACCGGCGCCAGGGTAAAGATAAAGCGGTCGGTAAAGGGCGGAACCCAGTCCTCTTTAAAGAACATTTTGATCATATCCGCGGCGAGCTGCAGCGAACCGCCCCAGCCTACGCGGTTCGGCCCGTAGCGGTTCTGCCACAGACCGAGCAGGCGGCGTTCGGCGAAGCTCATAAAGGCCCCGCACGCCACCACGACCAGCAGAATGACGATCGCTTTGACCACGGTCAGAATGATGTCGATAACGTCCGGTGTTAACCAGCTCATTGCGCCGCCTCCTGCAGTTTGTCAATGTGCGCGCCCGCCAGGAACGGCGGCACGCCCGGCATACCCAGCGGCAGGCCAATCTGCCCCGACTGCAGCGCGCTGGAGATGCGCACCGGCAGACGCAGGGTTTCGCCCGAACAGGTGAACTCCACGGCCGCCCCGGCGTTCACGCCCAGCTTCGCCGCGTCCTGCGGGTTGATTACCAGCATCGGCTGCGGCATACGCTTCTGGAAGACCGGCGAACGCTGAGACATCTCCTCGCTGCCGAAGAGCTGGTAGCAAGGCGCCACGCGCCACTGCTCGCCCCCGACGAAGGCAGCCGGTACCTCAGTGAACCACGGCAGCGAGGCGTCTCCTGCCTCGAACAGACGTACGCCGGGATCGCCGTTGCGCAGCTTGCCGCCCACTTCGGCCTGGAATTTGTTCCACGCCTGCGGGGAGTTCCAGCCTGGCGCCCAGGCGAACGGGATTTGCGAACGCGGCGCGCTCGGCTGGTTGTTGCCTTCCATCGAGAAGGCGAACATGGTGTCCCGATCCTGCGGCTGACGCGGCTCGTGCACGCTGATATTGGCGCGCGCGGCGGTACGTCCGCTGGAGCGAATCGGCGAGCGAGCCAGTTTCTGTCCGCGAATGCGGAAGCTGGCGTCCGGCGCGGCCGCTTTAATGCCCTTCAGCTGCGGCAGCTTCGCCACCACGGCGTCGATAACGTGATCGAGCTGCGTCCAGTCAGGATGACGGCTTTCCAGGGTGCTGTGCAGCGAGTGCAGCCAGCGCCAGCTCTCCAGCATCACGATGCTGTGGTCGTAGTAGGCGGGATCGTAAACCTGGAAGAAGCGCTGCGCGCGGCCTTCATGGTTGATCGAGGTGCCGTCGCTTTCGGCGAAGCTGGCGGTAGAGAGCACCAGGCCCGCTTTCTCCAGCGTCGCGGTGCGCTGATGATCGACCACAATCACGTTGGTGGCGTTAGCCAGCGCGGCATCCACCAGCGCCTTCGGCGCGTGACGGTAGAGATCATTCTCCAGCACCACCACCGTGTCCGCTTCACCGCTGCGCAGCTGCTCCAGCGCGCTGTCGAGCGTGTTGCCGCCCATCAGGCCCAGACCCATGCTGTTCGCCGCGCCAGCCAGCAGCGTAATGCCGACCTCCGCGCCGCGCGCTTTCAGCGCTTTGGCGACGTTCGCCGCCGCTTCGATCATCGCCGTGCTGCCCGAATGGGTGCCGGAAATAATCAGCGGTTTTCTCGCGCCGGCCAGCGCCTGTACCACCACGTCCAGCTTGCCGTTCAGGCTGCTGTCGAAGTCGCTGACCGCAGGCGCGCTTTCATCCAGCGCGCTGGCGATGGCGAAGCCGAGACGCGCCTGATCTTCCACCGGCGCGCGATAGCTCCACGCGGCGATATCGTCGAGGCGGGTTTCGTCGACGTTGGTGACGAAAAGCGGATGTTTCGCGTGCTGACCGATATTCATAATCGCGGCGATCTGCCAGTCTGCGACTTTCTGCGCCGCGGCCATTTCGCGCGCTTTGCCTTTCACCGCCTGACGCACCGAGAGCGCTACGCGCGCGCCGACCTGGGTGAGGTCTTCGCCCAGCACCAGCACCGCGTCATAGCTTTCCATTTCGCGCAACGACGGCGTATAGATGCCGCTTTCGCGCAGCACCTTCAGCATCAGCTCGAGGCGCGCCTGTTCGCCCGCCGGCATGCCGGTCGAGAAGTTTTCCGCGCCCACCAGCTCGCGCAGCGCGAAGTTGCTCTCAACGCTGGCGCGCGGCGAGCCGATGCCGATCGCGCGCTTCGCCTGACGCAACACGTCAGCCGCCGCGTTGACCGCCTGCTCCGCATTCAGCTGGACCCAGTCGTTGCCGCGCAGCAGCGCAGGGTGACGAGGACGATCGGCGCGGTTGACGTAGCCGTAGCCGAAACGGCCGCGGTCGCACAGGAAGTAGTGATTAACCGTGCCGTTGTAGCGGTTTTCGATACGGCGCAGCTCGCCGTAGCGCTCGCCCGGGCTGGTGTTACAGCCGACGCTGCACTGTTGGCAGATGCTCGGCGCGAACTGCATATCCCATTTACGGTTGTAGCGTTCAGAGTGGGTTTTGTCGGTGAAGACGCCGGTCGGGCAGATTTCCACCAGGTTGCCGGAGAATTCGCTCTCCAGCGTGCCCTCTTCCGGACGGCCGAAGTAGACGTTGTCATGCGCGCCGTAGACGCCCAGATCTTTGCCGTCGGCGTAATCTTTGTAATAGCGCACGCAGCGGTAGCAGGCGATACAGCGGTTCATCTCGTGAGAGATAAACGGGCCGAGATCCTGATTCTGGTGGGTACGCTTGGTAAAGCGGTAGCGGCGGAAGCTATGGCCGGTCATCACCGTCATATCCTGCAGGTGACAGTTGCCGCCCTCTTCGCACACCGGACAGTCGTGCGGGTGGTTGGTCATCAGCCACTCCACCACGCTTTCGCGAAACTCTTTCGCTTCGCCATCGTCAATGGAGATAAAGGTGCCGTCGGAGGCCGGCGTCATGCAGGACATGACGAGACGGCCGCGGGTATCCTCGGCGTTCTGGAATTGCTTCACCGCACACTGGCGGCAAGCCCCGACGCTTCCCAGCGCCGGATGCCAGCAAAAATAAGGAATATCAAGGCCCAGAGAGAGACACGCCTGCAGCAGGTTGTCCGCCCCGTTCACATCATATTCTTTACCGTCTACATGAATTGTAGCCATAGTGAACATGCTTCCGTAAGGCTCGTCAGAGACGAGCGTTAATCATATTCTCGCCCCGGTTGTGGGGCTGCGGCGCAGAGCCGGTTCCGTGTGCTGCGGCGAATTACCAGCGTGCTTTCAGCAGGTTAGGCTGAATACCGCCAATCGCGCGCGTATTGCCGAAGACCTGCGGCGCCATGCCAGCTTCAAACTCTTCACGGAAATATTTAATCGCGCTCTGCAGCGGTTCCACCGCGCCAGGCGCGTGGGCGCAGAAGGTTTTGCCCGGGCCAAGCTGGCGGCAAAGCTGCAGCAGGGTTTCGATATCGCCCGGCTGACCTTTGCCCTGCTCCAGCGCGCGCAGGATCTTCACGCTCCACGGCAGGCCGTCGCGGCACGGCGTACACCAGCCGCAGGATTCACGCGCGAAGAACTCTTCCAGGTTGCGCACCAGCGACACCATATTGATCTCGTGGTCAACCGCCATCGCCAGCGCCGTGCCGAGACGACTGCCCGCTTTACCGATGCTGGCGAACTCCATCGGCAGATCGAGGTGCTGCTCGGTGAGGAAGTCGGTGCCCGCGCCGCCTGGCTGCCAGGCTTTGAAGCGCAGGCCGTCGCGCATACCGCCGGCGTAATCTTCCAGAATCTCGCGCGCGGTAATGCCGAACGGCAGTTCCCACACGCCTGGATTTTTCACGCGGCCGGAGAAGCCCATCATCTTGGTGCCGGCATCTTCGCTTTTCGACAGGCCTTTGTACCACTCGACGCCGTTGGCGAGGATCGCCGGCACGTTAGAGAGCGTTTCCACGTTGTTGACGCAGGTCGGCTTGCCCCATGCGCCCGCGCTTGCCGGGAATGGCGGCTTGGAGCGCGGGTTGGCGCGACGCCCTTCCAGCGAGTTGATCAGCGCCGTCTCTTCGCCGCAGATGTAGCGGCCCGCGCCGGTGTGCACGATCAGCTCAAAGTCGAAGCCGGTGCCGAGAATGTTCTTGCCGAGAAAGCCCGCTTCGGTCGCTTCCGCGATAGCACGACGCAGGTTGACCGCCGCCTCGATATATTCGCCGCGCAGGAAGATGTAGCCGCGATAGGCCTTCAGGGCGAAGGCGCTGATCAGCATGCCTTCCACCAGCTGGTGCGGCATCTGCTCCATCAGCAGGCGGTCCTTATAGGTGCCCGGCTCCATCTCATCGGCGTTGCACAGCAGATAGCGGATGTTCATGGATTCATCTTTCGGCATCAGACTCCACTTCAGACCGGTGGAGAAGCCTGCGCCGCCGCGCCCTTTCAGGCCAGAATCTTTCACTGCCGCGACAATTTCGTCCGGCGCCATGCCGTTCAGCGCTTTTTCCGCGCCGGCATAGCCGTTTTTGCTGCGGTATTCTTCGAACCAGACCGGCTGCTTGTCATCGCGCATGCGCCAGGTCAGCGGGTGCGTTTCCGCAGTACGAATGATCTGTTTGATGGTCATTGATACTGCTCCAGTAGCGAGGCGATGCCTTCCGGCGTCAGATGAACGTGGGTATCTTCATCCACCATCATGGTCGGGCCTTTGTCGCAGTTGCCCAGGCAGCAGGTCGGCAGCAGCGTAAAGCGGCCGTCCGCCGTGGTCTGGCCGGGCTTGATGTTCAGATTCTGCTCCAGCGCCGCCTGAATGCCCTGATAGCCGGTGATGTGACACACTACGCTGTCGCAATAGCGGATAACGTGACGACCGACAGGCTGGCGGAAAATCTGGCTGTAGAACGTGGCGACGCCTTCGACGTCGCTGGCCGGAATGCCCAGCACCTCGGCGATGGCGTTAATGGCGCCGTCCGGCACCCAGCCGCGCTGCTTCTGCACGATCTTCAGCGCTTCAATCGACGCCGCGCGCGCATCTTCATAGTGGTGTTTCTCGTGCTCGATGGCGTGATGCTCTTCCGCGCTCAGCACGAAGACCTCGTTCGGGTCGATCGTATGAATGGCAATTTTTTGATCGTGCATAATTAGCGGTCCACGTCTGACATAACAAAATCGATACTACCGAGGTAAACGATCAGGTCGGATACCAGGCTGCCGCGGATCACCGACGGGATCTGCTGCAGGTGCGGGAAGCTCGGCGTGCGCACGCGGGTGCGGTAGCTCATGGTGCTGCCGTCGCTGGTCAGGTAGTAGCTGTTGATTCCTTTGGTCGCCTCGATCATCTGGAAGGATTCGTTGGCTGGCATTACCGGGCCCCATGAAACCTGCAGGAAGTGCGTGATCAGCGTTTCGATATGCTGCAGCGTACGCTCTTTCGGCGGCGGCGTGGTCAGCGGATGATCCGCCTTGAACGGCCCTTCCGGCATATTGTTCAGGCACTGCTCAAGAATGCGCAGCGACTGCCACATCTCTTCCATCTTCAGCTGTACGCGCGTGTAAGCGTCGCTGATGCCTGCACCGACTGGGATCTCGAAGTCGAAGTTTTCATAGCCTGAGTAGGGACGCCATTTGCGCACGTCGAAATCCAGGCCGGTGGCGCGCAGCGCGGCGCCGGTGGTGCCCCAGGCCAGCGCCTCGTCCATATTGTAGGCGGCGACGCCTTTGGAACGGCCGACCAGCACGCTGTTGCGCAGCGCGGCCTTGTCATACTCCTTCAGACGCTTCGGCATCCAGTCGAGGAAGTCGCGCAGCAGGCGCTCCCAGCCCTTCGGCAGATCGTGCGCCACGCCGCCGATGCGGAACCAGGCCGGGTGCATACGGAAGCCGGTGATGGCTTCGACCACGTCATAAATCTTCTGGCGATCGGTAAAGGCAAAGAACACCGGCGTCATCGCGCCGACGTCCTGAATAAAGGTCGAGATATAGAGCAGATGGCTGTTGATGCGGAACAGCTCAGAAAGCATCACGCGAATCACGTTGACGCGATCCGGCACCACGATGCCGGCCAGTTTTTCCACCGCCAGCACGTAAGGCATTTCGTTGACGCAGCCGCCAAGATACTCGACGCGGTCGGTATAGGGGATGTAGCTGTGCCAGGACTGGCGCTCGCCCATCTTCTCCGCGCCACGGTGGTGATAGCCGATATCGGGCACGCAGTCGACAATCTCTTCGCCGTCCAGCTGCAGAATAATGCGGAAGGCGCCGTGTGCCGACGGGTGGTTCGGGCCCAGGTTGAGGAACATAAAGTCCTCGCTGGTGGTGCTGCGCTTCATGCCCCAGTCTTCGGGCTTGAAGGTCAGCGCCTCCATCTCCAGATCTTCTTTCTGCTTGGTCAGCGTGAAGGGGTCGAACTCTGTCGCGCGCGCCGGGTAATCTTTACGCAGCGGATGGCCTTCCCAGGTCTGCGGCATCATGATGCGCGTCAGGTGCGGGTGGCCGTCGAAGGTCACGCCGAACATCTCCCAGGTTTCACGCTCATACCAGTTGGCGTTCGGGAAGATTTTCGTCAGCGTCGGCAGGTGCAGATCGTTCTCCGATAGCGCCACCTTAAGCATGATGTCGCGGTTACGCTCGATCGACAGAAAATGGTAGAAAACGGAAAAATCCGCGGCGGGCAGACCGGCGCGGTGGGTACGCAAACGCTCGTCCATGCCATGCAGGTCATAGAGCATAATGTACGGCTTAGGCAGCTTGCGCAGGAAGGTCACGATCTCCAGCAGCTGCTCGCGCTTCACCCAGACCACGGGAATGCCCGTGCGGGTTGGCTGAACGGTAAAGGCATCCGGCCCAAAACGGTTACGCAGCTCGCCGATCACCGGGTCGTCCAGGTGATCCCGGGTTTGCCATGCAGGCTGAGCGAGATCGTGCGTGGTTAAATCTGTCATACGTTACTCACCATTCCGGCCTGTCGCCAGGCACTCAAAAGAAGGCGTCAGGATGGGGCCGCGCATTAAATTGTGATGTTTTGCCGCGGGCGTGGAATCCATCCATGTACGGTGTTCTTACACTTCGTCAGGCGTGCGAAGATTGGTGACGGCGATGCGCTCGCCGCGTTTTCTCTCACGTTCCGACTGCATATTGGCGCGATAAACGCCCTGATCGCCGACGACCCACGACAGCGGGCGGCGCTCTTTGCCGATCGACTCGCGCAGCAGCAGCAGCGCCTGCATATAGGCTTCAGGACGCGGCGGGCAGCCGGGAATATAGACGTCGACCGGCAGGAACTTGTCGACGCCCTGCACCACAGAGTAGATATCGTACATGCCGCCGGAGTTAGCGCAGGCGCCCATTGAGATCACCCACTTCGGCTCCAGCATCTGGTCATAGAGACGCTGAATCACCGGCGCCATTTTGGTGAAAGGCGTACCGGCGATCACCATAAAGTCCGCCTGACGCGGCGAGGCGCGCATCACTTCCGCGCCGAAACGCGCGACGTCGTGCACGGCGGTAAAGGAGGTGGTCATCTCTACGTAGCAGCAGGACAAACCAAAGTTATAGGGCCACAGAGAGTTCTTACGGCCCCAGTTCACCATGTCATGCAGGGCATGCTCGAGCTTGCCCATGTAGACGCTGCGATGAACGTGCTGCTCAAGGGGATCGGCAACGATCTCCTGTTTTTGCAGAGGATAACGGTCGTTCTCACCACCGTTGGGGTCTATGCGGGTGAGCGTATAGTCCATCAGATTGCCTCGCTTTTACTGCTTATGAGGGTTGGTGTGACCGATCGGGCTGGATTTGACCACCACGCGACGACGTGCAGGCGCCCAGTCCAGCGCGCCGATACGCACCAGATAGACCAGCCCCGCCAGGAGCACCAAAATGAAAATTGCGGCTTCGACAAAGCCGACCCAGCCGCTTTCGCGGATTGAGGTCGCCCATGCGTATAAAAAGAGCGCTTCTACGTCGAAGATGACGAAGAACATTGCGACGAGGTAGAACTTCGCTGAGAGGCGGATATGGGTGTCGCCCACAGATTCGATACCGGATTCGAACGGCGTCTCTTTATGACGCGCGCGGGCGCGACCGCCTAAGAGCCATCCTCCGGTAAGCATAAAGGCGCAAAGGCCGAAAGCGATAATGACAAATATGATAAACGCCCAGTGATGAGCGACGACTTCGGTGGCTGTTGACATACTCTTTGCTTACTCATCAAAAGTGGCGATGGCATCCTGCGCGGGTCACTTGCAGCAAACGCACCACATCGATTCAAGGGAAGGAAAAAAACCTTATAAATTATGCTGTCATTATCAATTAGGCAGCAATTTTATGGGGTCTTTTACTCCTTTCTATAACCTTTTGTCAACTTTGACAAAAGTATCCAAACATTATTTTACACGCGCATCAAAATTTTAACATATGATGCGCGCGTTGCCAGCTAAATCGCTTCAGTCTGTATGGTCTTTTAGAATGTAGCGTGAATTCAAATGCATGGATCGTGCATTTATCCAACGTATTCTGGCAGGCTTTAGCGCTTTTTCCTTCCCCTTGTCAGGGGTATTTTTTTGATCCAGGACACAAAACTGGCCTTTTTGTCCTTTTTTTCAGCAAATGTTGCCCAAATACGGAACAGAGTTTTCACATCTTCAGATAAAGAATTTCATCTTTGACCTGATCGAAACGGTGTTTTGTTTGTTAACGCAGGAAAAGCGCGGTAAGGCAGAAATGGCGCGGCAAGGGGTCTTTCAGGCGCATAAAAAAAGCCCTTCGATGCAAAAGCATAACGAAGGGCTTTTTTATTACAGTTTTAACAACTGGCAGGCAAAATGAACAAAAACGGGCAATAGTCTCTGCCGGTTACTCTTCATCATCCAGCAGCAGCGTCCCATCCGGGTTGGCGCTCAGATTGTAGGGATCGTTGGTGGACTGCATGGCGTTGAAAATCGCCAGCGCCAGTTCGTTATCGCTGTCAGGGTTGCGGCACAGCAGATATTGCGTATCCGGTAATACCGGCAGCCCTTCCGCGGCGCCCATGACGCGCAGTTCTGGACTCATCATCTCCACCGGACGCGCCGTTACGCCAAGGCCCGCTTTCACCGCGGCGCGTACTGCAGCCAGCGTAGAGGCAACGTAGGAGATACGCCACGGAATGCCCGCTTCGTTGAGGTGATCGATCGCCATGTCGCGGTACGGGCTGGGTTCGTCCAGCAGCACCAGAGGAATCGCTTCGCCGCGCTGAAAGATATAATCCGCCGCGCAATACCACAGCGTCGGCGACGTACGCAGCACCTGATGAGTGAAGCTGCCGGGGCTTGAGGTGGTCACAACCAGATCGACCTCGCCCTGATTCAGCATCTCCATCATAAAGGGATTGCGTTTTACGCGGACGTCGATGGCCAGCTTCGGATAGACCGAGGTCACGCGGTTAAGCAGGAACGGCAGAATGGTGTCAGAGGTATCATCTGAGGCGCCGATAGTCAGCACGCCCTGGATGTTGCTGTACATCAGCGATGTGCAGGCCTCGTCGTTGAAACGCAAGATTTTTCTGGCGTAGCCTAAAAGCTGGATACCGTGCTCAGTTAATAATTTATTACGTCCATGTCTGGCAAACAGCTCTTTACCTACCAATTGCTCCAGACGCTGCATCTGCTGGCTGACGGCCGACTGGGTTCGGCACACAGCGGCAGCAGCCGCCGCAAACGTGTTCAGGTCCGCAACGGCAACAAACGTTCTCAGCAGATCGAGGTCGAGATTGAGTATCGGACGATTTGCATTAGTCATGTTTTCTTCACTTATAAGATTTTTAAAAAACTACTACCCTGGTGTTATTACGCTACTTATCAAAGAGATAAGTGGTAATGATGCTCATTGCCGGTCCTGTGTGAGACCGTCAAAGAAATTCGTGTCAGACGTATACCGACAAACGCGCATCCCGAAACAGCGGGAAAGCAGCGTTGTGTAGACAGAAACAACTTCTGGACCGACAGCGCGGGAGCGCAATTGCAGGAAGCTGCGTTGGTGTCTAGGGTTCCGTACCTAAAGCGGACGGAAAAAGCCAGCTACGGGATTATGAATTGCGTAGCGGCTAAATGCGACAAATAATAAATTATACTTAATCATTTTTAACTTCAAAATGGAAATGATTTTGTGAAAAGCATCGTAATTTTTGACCAAATCGCATTTCAGGCCCATCCTGGCATAGCACTGCGCAATTTTTAACCGCCCGCTTTCTGAAAGTCGAGATAAAGTGCGAAGATACGCCTTAAATACCTTTTATCAGGTATGGACTGGCCCTTACGCACAGGGAACTTTTCTGGCTCTTTACCGCTGCTAAGGCGCCCCGGCGGGTACGGGCGTTTCCCGGTTGGCTTATCCTGCAATCGATGCGGATGGATTTTTAAACATTCATATAAAATAGCTTAACTATTTCCCTGTTCATCTACTTGCCTTTCCGCTCATCTTTTAGCCGGAAACTTCGTGATTGCTTCTTTGCGCGACGGACAGCGTCGTTTACAGTCAAAATCGCGCAAGCCAGAGAAAAATATCGCTCATGAACTAAAAATCAGTTTTTGTAACCAGTTAATTGCAAAGAAATTATGCTTTACCCCATGGCTGCCGCAAAAAGATGGCAAAGACGCCAAAACCTGCCGCCGCCCTTCTTTTGTCGCATTGAGGAGAGTACATTGTGCTGGTTTGATTTCTGCGGCAGTAAAAGGATTCTGCCCATAAAGGCGATTAAAAATGACTTTTCAAATTGATAAATCCGGCAAGCTGGAAAACGTCTGTTACGACATTCGCGGGCCGGTACTTAAAGAGGCTAAACGTCTCGAAGAAGAAGGCAACAAAGTTCTCAAGCTCAATATCGGCAATCCCGCGCCTTTCGGTTTCGAAGCGCCGGATGAAATTCTGGTCGATGTCATCCGCAACCTGCCGAGCGCGCAGGGCTACTGCGATTCAAAAGGGCTCTACTCTGCGCGTAAAGCCATTATGCAGCACTATCAGGCACGCGATATCCGCGACGTCACGGTTGAAGATATCTATATCGGCAACGGCGTTTCCGAACTGATCGTGCAGGCGATGCAGGCGCTGCTGAACAGCGGCGACGAGATGCTGGTGCCCGCGCCCGACTATCCGCTCTGGACGGCGGCGGTATCGCTCTCCAGCGGTAAAGCGGTGCACTATCTGTGCGACGAGTCGTCTGACTGGTTCCCCGATCTTGACGATATTCGCAGCAAAATCACGCCGCGCACTCGTGGCATCGTCATTATTAACCCGAACAATCCCACCGGTGCGGTCTACAGCAAAGCGCTGTTGCTGGAGATCGTCGAGATCGCGCGTCAGCATAATCTGATCATTTTTGCCGACGAAATCTACGACAAGATCCTTTACGACGCCTCGCAGCACCATTCGATCGCCGCGCTGGCGCCCGATCTGCTGACCGTGACCTTTAACGGCCTCTCGAAAACCTATCGCGTGGCGGGTTTCCGTCAGGGCTGGATGGTGCTTAACGGGCCGAAGAAACACGCGAAAGGCTATATCGAAGGGCTGGAAATGCTCGCCTCAATGCGTCTGTGCGCTAACGTACCGGCTCAGCATGCGATCCAGACCGCGCTGGGCGGCTATCAGAGCATCAGCGAATTTATCACGCCGGGCGGCCGACTCTACGAGCAGCGCCAGCGCGCCTGGGAGCTGATCAACGATATTCCCGGCGTCAGCTGCGTGAAGCCGAACGGCGCGCTCTATATGTTCCCGCGCATCGATGCGAAGAAATTCAACATTCACGACGACCAGAAAATGGTGCTGGACTTCCTGCTGCAGGAAAAGGTGCTGCTGGTACAGGGCTCCGCCTTTAACTGGCCGTGGCCTGACCATGTGCGTATTGTTACCCTGCCGCGCGTTGACGATCTGGAGATGGCGATCGGCAAGTTCGACCGTTTCCTGCAAGGCTATCGCCAGTAAAACCCGCCGCGTATACTGACAGCATTTGGGGAAGCGCGACGCTTCCCCCGTTGCTGACAGGATAACGCATGACCCGAAGCCACTTTTTCGCCCATCTCTCCCGCCTTAAACTGATCAACCGCTGGCCGCTGATGCGCAACGTGCGTACCGAAAACGTGTCGGAGCACAGCCTGCAGGTCGCGATGGTGGCGCATGCGCTCGCCGTGATAAAAAACAAAAAATTTAGCGGCGCGCTCAACGCCGATCGCATTGCGATGCTGGCGCTTTATCACGACGCCAGCGAAGTGCTCACCGGCGATCTGCCGACGCCCGTGAAGTATTACAACGCGCAAATCGCCCATGAGTATAAAAAAATCGAGAAGATCGCCCAGCAGAAGCTGATCGAGATGCTGCCGGAAGAGCTGCAGGAGGTTTACCGTCCGCTGCTTGACGAGCATCAGCACAGCGAAGAGGAGCAGTCGGTGGTGAAGCAGGCGGACGCGCTCTGCGCCTACCTGAAGTGCCTTGAGGAGCTCTCGGCTGGCAATAATGAGTTCCTGCTGGCCAAGGCGCGTCTGGAGAAAACGCTGCAGCAGCGTCGCACGCCGGAAATGGACTATTTCGTCGAAGTGTTTATTCCCAGCTTCAGCCTGTCGCTGGATGAGATCTCGCAGGATTCTCCGCTGTAAACCGGCGGCGTCGCGCGCCGCCGGTTGCGCTCAGCGTGGCAGAGACAGGGAGAAGCCGCCTTTAGCCTGCGGCGTGACCCGCAGCGATGCCAGCGAACTAAGCTGCATCAGGGTTTCGCCGAGGCGCGGCGTATCGGCGGGCGCGTTAATCGCAATTACTGCGCAACCGGCGTCTAATCCAGAGAGAATACCGGCAGGCGCGTCCTCAACCACCACGCACATTTCCGCCGCCAGCCCCAGTTTTTCCGCGCCAAGCAGATAGGGATCCGGCGCGGGCTTACCCTGCTCGACCTGTTCGGCCGTGATAAATACCGACGGCAGCGGCAGGCCGGCGGCCTGATGGCGCGCGTGCGCCACCGGCACCGAGCCGGAGGTCACGATAGCCCAGGGGATCTGCAGCGCGTTTAAGTGCGTCAGCAGCTCGTGCGCGCCCGGCAGCGCCCGTACGCCGTCGGTATCCTGCGCTTCGTTTTGCTCCAGCGCGCGAAACTCCGCCTGAATCGCCGCTTCCGGCTGGCCCGCCATAAAATGGCGCAGCGAGGCGATCGCCTGCTTGCCGTGAATAAAACTCAGGATCTCCTCGGCCGCGATGCCGTGCCGCGCCCCCCAGTTGCTCCACGCACGCTCTACCGCAGGCAGCGAATCCACCAGCGTGCCATCCAGATCAAACAAAAAACCGCTATAGGTCACAAGACGCTCCCGTCAGGCGTTAATAATCTGCGCGATTTCCGTCGCGCTGAGATGATATTGACGCGGACAAGTGTGCCACACCGCCAGCATACGTCGATACTTTTCCCACATCGGCGTCTGCGCATTAAAGCCGTGCGTGCCGGAATCGAAGTGGGTATAGCGCCCTTCGGTGTTGACCATAAAGCGCACGTAGCCGAGGTAGCGCGCTTCCGTGGCGGCATCAAAGCCGAGGAAAGCGAGACGGCGTTCATCCAGCGAGGCTTTATCGCCAAGATTCGACCAGGAGACGTGCAGCGCATGGTGCATCTCCATGATGTCGATGATAGTGCGGCAGATCTCTTCCGTCAGCTCCCCGAACTCTTTATCCAGCTCGCGCAACTGCAGCCCGTAGCCGCGCTCAATAATGGTTTGATAGCGGCGATAGCGTTCGGCGTTGTCCGGCTCCAGCATGGCCATCATTTTGTACTGATTAGAGAGAATCAGACGCTGCGCGTGGGTCATTTCCATCGTAGGCTCCTGGGCCGACAGGCCGCTCAAGTAGTAGACGGAAAATAGTGGCATAAGGCGGGTGATGCGGGTATGCCCGCATCACTTTTCTTTGATTTAGACCCGGTTGAGCGACAAATTCTCTCCGCGGGAAAAAGGCGGTCGATCAAAGATCGTCGAGGAAGGTGCGATCCAGCTGCTTAAAGGCCCGCTTTAACAGGTCGGCCAGCGCCTGGTAGGTCGGCTTGCCCTCGACCGGCGCAATCGCCTGACCCGCTTCTTCCAGGCGGGCGCGCACTTCATGGAACCAGTGCAGCAGCGTAGGCGGCAGCGGCGTTACCGAGCGTTTGCCCAGCCACCACAGCCCCTGCATTGGCAGACTACAGGCGAAGAGCGCGGTAGCAACCGCAGGGCCCAGCTGTCCGCCAAGCGCGATCTGCCAGCTCAGCGTAAACACCGCCAGCGGCGGCATAAAGCGGATGGCGAAACGGGTCACGCTCGAGACGCGGTTTTCAGGAAAGATCGGCGCGAGGCGTTTGTCATTCGGCCAGGTCTTCATATAGTGCTGGCCGTTTTGAAAAATACGGAACCAGCCAGTATTGCCAGAATCATTCGCCATGGCGGACCTCAACTAAAACTGCAAAAAATAAAATTATTTTATAACTACACAACTTTACGTGACATCCTTCAAAATTTTTTGTCTTTAAAGGGCAGTCTCGCTATTCTGACCCCGCCTCAATAAGCTACTGGAAGCGGGTAAAAACGTAAATCACAAACGTAGCGGCCAGCTTTCGCTAAGCAAATTTCAAAAATTTGCGTAAAATTACCGAATTTTTTTTGCGGAGAAGCAACATTTTGACTACCGCAACGGAGTTATGATTAAGCTCCCCGCATTCATGGGCTACGCTGATAGTCTGATTGCCTTTTTTTTAGCCACTTTTAACAAATAGGTACTTCCATGTCGAGTAAGTTAGTACTGGTTCTGAACTGCGGCAGCTCTTCACTGAAGTTCGCCATCCTGAATGCCGCCAGCGGAGAGGAATACCTGTCCGGCCTGGCTGAATGCTTTCATCTTCCGGAAGCGCGCATTAAATGGAAACTGGACGGAGAAAAACACGAAGCCCCTCTAGGCGCCGGCGCCGCACACAGCGAAGCCCTGAATTTCATTGTTAAAACTATTCTGGCACAAAAACCAGAGCTGTCGGCACAAATTGCTGCAATTGGTCATCGCATCGTGCATGGCGGCGAGCAGCTAACGGAATCGGTCATTATTACCGACGCCGTGGTACAAGGCATCAAAGACAACGCCTCTTTCGCGCCGCTGCATAACCCGGCGCATCTGATCGGCATCGAAGAGGCGATGAAAAACTTCCCGCACCTCTCCGACAAAAATGTGGCGGTTTTCGACACGGCTTTCCATCAGACTATGCCGGAAGAGTCTTACCTCTATGCCCTGCCCTACCGCCTCTATAAAGAGCACGGCGTTCGCCGCTACGGCGCGCACGGCACCAGCCACTACTACGTCACGCACGAAGCGGCAAAAATCCTCAACAAACCGGTCGACGAACTCAACATCATTACCTGCCATCTCGGCAACGGCGCCTCGGTGGCGGCGGTGCGTAACGGCAAGTGCGTCGATACCTCAATGGGTCTGACGCCGCTGGAAGGTCTGGTGATGGGCACCCGCAGCGGCGACATCGATCCCGCGATCATCTTCTATCTGCACGATACCCTGGGCATGAGCGTCGACGCCATCAACAAGCTGCTGACCAAAGAGTCCGGCCTGCTGGGCCTCACTGACGTCACCAGCGACTGCCGTTACGTCGAAGACAACTATGAAACCAAAGAGGACGCGAAGCGCGCCATGGATGTTTTCTGCCATCGTCTGGCAAAATACATCGGCAGCTACAGCGCCATGATGGAAGGCCGCCTTGATGCGGTGATCTTTACCGGCGGCATCGGCGAAAACGCGGCAATGGTGCGCGAGCTGTCGCTGAAAAAGCTGGGCCTGCTCGGCTTTGAGGTCGATCATGAGCGCAACCTGGCGGCGCGCTTCGGCAAATCCGGCTTTATCAATAAAGAAGGCACCCGCCCGGCGATTGTCATCCCCACGAATGAAGAGCTGGTGATCGCCCAGGATGCGGCGCGTCTTACCGCCTGATGTTTCCTTCACCGTCAGCTTCGGCTGACGGCGTTGTTTTTGACACTACCTAAAGCGAGGTTCAAACGTGTCGCGTACAATCATGCTTATTCCTACCGGCACCAGCGTCGGCCTGACCAGCGTCAGCCTCGGCGTTATTCGTGCCATGGAGCGTAAAGGCGTTCGTCTCAGCGTCTTCAAACCTATCGCGCAGCCGCGCGCTGGCGGCGATAAGCCGGACCAGACCACGATGATCATCCGCAAGAACTCGTCGATTCCCGCCGCCGACCCGCTCAAGATGTCGCGCGTGGAGTCGCTGCTGGGCGCTAACCAGCAGGACGTGCTGATGGAAGAGATCATCGCGCGCTACCACGAAAACACCAAAGATGCGGAAGTGGTGCTGGTTGAAGGCCTGGTGCCGACGCGTAAGCATCAGTTCGCCAACGCGCTCAACTATGAGATCGCCAAGACGCTTAACGCCGAGATCGTGTTTGTTATGGCGCTGGGCAACGATTCCCCCGCCCAGCTGAAAGAGCGCATCGAACTGACGCAAAGCAGCTTCGGTGGCAGCAAGAATAAAAACATTACCGGCGTCATTATCAACAAGCTGAACGCGCCGGTTGATGAGCAGGGCCGCACGCGCCCGGATCTGTCGGAAATTTTCGACGACTCGACCAAAGCGAGCGTCGCCAATATCGATCCGAAACAGCTGTTCGCCGACAGCCCGCTGCCGGTGCTGGGCTGCGTGCCCTGGAGCTTCGATCTGATCGCCACGCGCGCCATCGATATGTGCCGCCACCTGCATGCGGAAGTGATTAACGAAGGTGAGATCGCCACGCGCCGCGTTAAGTCGGTGACCTTCTGCGCGCGCAGCCTGCCGCACATGCTGGAGCATTTCCGTCCCGGCTCGCTGCTGGTGACCTCGGCTGACCGTCCCGACGTGCTGGTGGCCGCCTGCCTGGCCGCGATGAACGGCGTAGAGATCGGCGCCATCCTGCTGACCGGCGGCTACGAGATCGACAACCGCATCGCGAAGCTGTGCGAACGCGCCTTCCAGACTGGCCTGCCGGTCTTTATGGTGAAAACCAACACCTGGCAAACCTCGCTCAGCCTGCAGAGCTTCAACCTGGAAGTACCGAGCGACGATACCCAGCGCGTCGAGAAAGTGCAGGAGTATGTCGCCAGCTATATCAACGCCGACTGGATCGAATCGCTGACCGCGACATCCGAACGCAGCCGTCGCCTGTCACCGCCGGCCTTCCGCTATCAGCTCACCGAGCTGGCGCGCAAAGCGGGCAAACGCATCGTGCTGCCGGAAGGGGATGAGCCGCGCACCGTCAAAGCCGCCGCTATCTGCGCCGAGCGCGGCATCGCAACCTGCGTGCTGCTGGGCAATCCCGATGAGATTCAGCGCGTTGCCGCTGCACAGGGCGTCGAACTGGGCAAAGGCATCGAAATTGTCGACCCCGAAGTGGTTCGCAACAACTATGTGCCGCGTCTGGTCGAGCTGCGTAAGAACAAAGGCATGACCGAAGTGGTGGCGCAGGAGCAGCTGGAAGACAACGTGGTGCTCGGCACCATGATGCTGGAGAGCGGCGAAGTGGACGGCCTGGTGTCAGGCGCCGTGCACACCACCGCCAATACCATTCGTCCGCCGCTGCAGCTGATTAAAACCGCGCCGAACAGCTCGCTGGTCTCGTCGGTGTTCTTTATGCTGCTGCCGGAGCAGGTGCTGGTGTATGGCGACTGTGCCATCAACCCGGACCCGACCGCGGAACAGCTGGCGGAAATCGCCATTCAGTCTGCGGACTCCGCCCATGCGTTCGGCATCGAACCGCGCGTGGCGATGATCTCCTACTCAACCGGCACCTCTGGTGCGGGCAGCGACGTGGAAAAAGTGCGTGAAGCGACGCGTATTGCGCAGGAGAAACGTCCGGATCTGGTGATCGACGGGCCGCTGCAGTATGACGCGGCGATTATGGAAGATGTGGCCAAATCCAAAGCGCCGAACTCGGCGGTCGCCGGTCGCGCGACGGTGTTTATCTTCCCGGATCTCAACACCGGCAACACCACCTACAAAGCGGTGCAGCGCTCGGCAGATCTGATCTCTATCGGTCCGATGCTGCAGGGTATGCGCAAGCCGGTTAACGATCTGTCGCGCGGCGCGCTGGTCGACGATATCGTCTACACCATCGCCCTGACCGCGATTCAGTCGCAGCAGGCGGAAGGCTAAGCCTGCGCGCGGGTAACGGTCGGAAGAGTAAAGCGTCCGCCGCAGGAAAGCGGCGGCCGAGGCCACACGGAGGTGTTCACGCCGACTTTACATAACCGGCTGTTGCCCGCCTCTGAACAGCTCAAGCATCACAGACAGTAAAAACAAAAAACGCCCGACCGGGCGTTTTTTCAACCAACTATTTTTAAGCGTCGCCATTGCGCGTCAGCCACAGCGACAGCGCCTTTAGCGAATCATCGGTGAACTCGTCGCAGCGCGCGGTAATCTCATCGGGGGTCATCCAGAACACCTCATCCACCTCCTCTTCCTGCATGGCGAACGGGCCGTGATAGACGCAGCTGAACAAGCCGCCCCAGACGCGGACATGCTCATCTTCGAAGTAGAACTTGCCGTGCTCGGCAAAAGGCACATCGGCGATGCCCAGCTCCTCTTCCGCTTCGCGGCGCGCCGACTCCAGCAGATCTTCGCCGCTCTGCACCACGCCGCCCGCGGTGGCGTCCAGCATGCCGGGCATGAAGTCTTTGGTCTCGGTGCGGCGCTGCACCAGAATCTTGCCTGCGCCGTCATGCACCACGATATAGGTGGCGCGATGGCGCATACGCTGCGCGCGCATCTGCGCACGCGTCGCCTGTGCAATCACTTCATTCTCTTCATTAACGATATCGACCCACTCGATAGCGTCGCCCGCGGTTTGATCCACCATCCGGTAACCCTTTTCTGTTCTGGCGTGCCGTGCGACACGCGCCTGATTGCCACGTCGTTGTTATAGTGTGCTGTAAGGTAATCACTTCCGCTCGCCTGAGCAAGCGGCGCAATCTATCGTTGTTTGCCGCTTTCCGCCAGCCAGAGCTGCACCGAGGCGCGCTGCCACTGAAATTCAGCATATTCCCTGAGCTTATCCGGCAGCGCATCGCCGTGCAGCGCCAGACGATTCAGCATCACCGCTAAATCCGTGTCGGCAATGGACCACTCGCCGAACAGATTCTGCTGCTTGTCCGGCAGCAGGCGCAGACTCGCCGCAATCAGCTTCTCTGCCGCCTGCGCCGCCGCCGCGCTCAACGGCGGGAAACGTTCGCCGGCGAATAACACCTCCGTTGACCGCTCCTGGCGAAGGGGCAAAAAATCGCTGCGCAGCCACGCCTGCACTTCGCGCGCCCGCGCGCGCTTCTCGCGATCGCGCGGATAGAGGCGCTCGAACTCAGGCGCCGGAAAACGCTCTTCCAGATACTCAGCGATAGCAGAGGATTCGCTCAGCACAAATTCGTCAATCTGCAGCGTCGGCACGCGGCAGGTGAGCGATAGCGCGCGATAGTCGCTATCGAACTGCTGATTTTGCGCAAGATCGACGCGTTTCAGCGAGAAGGGAATGCCCTTCTCCGTTAGCGCGACGTAAACCGACATGGCGTAAGGACTAAAAAACAGTGAATCAGACCACAGGGTGAGGGACGGGTAATTCATCTGCTACCTCAACAGGCTTATCCAGGTAGCCTGATATTTACCGACTTTCTTTGCGCAAAGCAATGTCCGGCTGGTCCGATCTTCTCAAAGCGCGACGCACTCCGGCAGCGCGCGGCCGCGCTTCTTCTATGCTGAAACAGTGCGGTTCAGAAAAATGATAAGGAGACGCGAGATGCACATACTTATGACCGGCGGAACCGGGCTGATCGGCCGCCATCTTATTCCTCGCCTGCTGACGCTGGGGCATCAGGTCAGCGTGGTTACGCGCGATGTCGCCGCCGCGCGCGAGAGGCTCGACGCGCGCGTCGCGCTCTGGTCAGGCCTGGCGCAGCAGCAAAACCTCGACGGGGTGGACGCGGTTATTAACCTGGCCGGCGAACCCATCGCCGACAAGCGCTGGACCGAACAGCAGAAGCAGCGGCTGTGCGAAAGCCGCTGGCAGATCACCGAACGCATCGCCTCGCTGATCAACGCCAGCCACGTGCCGCCGCGCGTGCTGATCTCCGGGTCGGCGACCGGCTACTACGGCGACACCGGCGAGCTGGTGCTGACGGAAGAGGATCAGGGCCAGGAGGAGTTTACCCACAGCCTCTGCGCGCGCTGGGAGCAGCTGGCGCTGAGCGCCGAAAGCGAGCGCACCCGCGTCTGCCTGCTGCGCACCGGCGTGGTGCTGGCCAGAGAAGGCGGCGCGTTAAGCAAAATGAAGCTGCCGTTCAAGCTCGGCGTCGGCGGTCCTGTCGGCAGCGGCAAACAGTATCTGCCGTGGATCCATATCGACGATATGGTCAACGCCATTCTCTGGCTGCTGGATCGCGACGATCTGCGCGGTCCGTTTAATATGGTGGCGCCTTACGCGGTGCGCAATGAGCAGTTCGCCGCTACGCTCGGCCATGTGATGCATCGCCCGGCCTTTATGCGCACGCCTGCCAGCGCCATCAAAATGATCATGGGCGAATCGGCGGTGCTGGTGCTGGGCGGGCAGCATGTGCTGCCGAAGCGGCTCGAGGCCTCCGGCTTCGGTTTTCGCTGGTACGATCTGCAGGAGGCGCTGCAGGATGTTGTGGGCTAACGCGCCCTTTCACTCAAGCAACGGCAGGCAGCAGGATTAAGGTTTTCTGGCAGCCGTACCGACAGCGACCGCTGTCGATACGGCTGCCTCAACCTCAACTGCGCTGCTGCGCAACTGACGATTTCACTGCCGAGGCTTGCCGCGTGTGGCCTGGCTGCGGCACGCGGATGATAAAGGTCAGCACGCCAGCGAACAGGTAAAGCGCGGTATAGGCCCACACCACGCCAACGATATCGAAGAACGGCAGCAGCAGCGAGGCAATCGCCGGCGCGACAAAGTTACTCAGCCCGGCAGACAGGTTGTAAATCGACACCGCGGCGCCTTTATGATGCGGTTCCAGCGTCGGGAACACCGCCGTCATCGGCACAAAGGCGGCGACAAAGATCCCCAGCATTACGGCCGGAATCAGCGCCACCCAGAAGTTATGCCCGGCATACAGCGGCAGGTAGTAAAATGCCAGGCTGGAGATTGCCATACCGAGGCAGCCGAACCAGCGCACCTGCCGGATCCAGCCCAGCTTTTCGCCGGTAATGCCCCAGAAAATATTGGTAAAGATGGTGACAAAGAAGAACACCGCCCAAATCTGCAGCCATTCGGAAATGGTAAAGCCCAGCCGATCGACAAACAGCAGCGGCATAACGATGGCAAAACCAAACAGCGACAGCGTATTGATAATGCGGATCAGGCAGGCGTAAAACACATGCTGGTTGGTGAACAGGATAGTCACGGCACGCGACATCTCGGTCATCTTATCGCGCAGCGGCAGATTAACGCGTGAACGGTCAACCGGGACGTTGCGCAGGCTGAAGTACGCCAACACGCCGCCGCAGGCGACCCAGACAATCGCCAGCCACAGGGTACCGGTTTCGCCCAGCATCGGAATGGTCAGACTCGGCAGGTAGCTGCCTACCACGCCAATGCCCACGGAATACATCGCCCAGAACCAGCCGGTGGCAGCGGCCAGCTTGTCACGCGGCAGCACCTGCACCAGCATCATCATGAACGAATAGATAAACAGCGGATAGGCCAGGCCGCGAATGCCGTAGAACAGCACCATCAGCGGATAGTTACGCAGGCCGAGCCCCAGCGACATAAACAGCGCATGCATGACGATCCACAGCATAAAGCCAATCATCATGGCGCGCTGCGGCGTAATCAGCTCCGCCACCACGCCAGAGGCCCACGCGGCCAGCGCGGCGGCCAGGCCATAAAAAGTAAACACCACGGCCGACTGGGCCGGTGAAAAACCCATGTCTGTAATGTGGCGCGACAAAAACGCCATTTCGAAGCCGTCGCCCGCCATAAAAATGGCGATAGCCAGGAACCCCCAGAACATCTTTTTCGGTAAGCCAAACCAGTATTCATTCGATTGCATGACAATCTTCCTTCCGTTCGCTAATCCGATCAGGCAGGCAGCAACGCGCGCGCCTGCTGTTGTTGTACATAGAGTTCACGGAACAGGCGCAGACGCTGCTGCAGCACGGCCCCGCGCGCCGCATCAGGTTGATAGCGCGCCTGCACCGGCGGCTTCAGGCACACATCGGCTTCGCGGCCGCCATCCGCTAACCACGCCAGCCGCGCCGCGCCCAGCGCGCCCGAGGCGCTGGCCGGATGGGTCACTATTGGCAGTTGCAGCACGTCGGCAATCAGTTGCGCCCACAGCGTGCTGCGCGCGCCGCCACCGGTCAGGCTGCACTGCTGAATCTGCTGCTGCGTATCGCCCAGCACTGCCAGACCATCCGCAAGACCAAAGGCTACGCCCTCAATCACCGCATAGCCGAGCAGCGCACGTGGCGTTTCGTGGCGTAAATGGAAAAAGGTACCGGTTGCGTGCGGATCGTTATGCGGCGTGCGTTCGCCGGAAAGATAAGGCAGAAATAGCGGCGCCTGACGCAGTTGTTCCGCGCTGAGCTGCGCCATCTCGTCCATCAGCTGACTTTCCGTCACCGAAAGCAGATTACAGAGCCAGCGCAGACAGCTGGCGGCGCTGAGCATCACGCTCATCTGGTGCCAGCGTCCCGGCAACGCATGGCAGAAGGCGTGCACACCGGATTGCGGATCGGCGCGCAGCCGATCGTTCACCACAAAGATCACGCCAGAGGTGCCGAGAGAGATAAAGGCATCGCCCGCGTTGACCGCGCCGACGCCTACCGCTGACGCCGCATTGTCGCCGCCGCCGCCGGCGAGGCGCACCCTGGCCGCTAAGCCCCATTCGCTGGCCAAATCGCCGCGCAGCGTGGCGCTGACCGCACTGCCTTCAACCAGTTCAGGCATCTGCGCGCGCGTCAGCCCGCTGATCGCCAGCAGTTCATCAGACCAGTCGCGCTGCGCCACATCCAGCCACAGCGTACCAGCGGCATCTGACGGCTCGCTGACAAAGCGCCCGGTAAGTCGCCAGCGCAGGTAATCTTTCGGCAGCAGCACCTTATCGATGCGGCGAAATATTTCCGGCTCATGTTCAGCCACCCAGAGCAGTTTCGGCGCGGTAAAGCCAGACATAATCAGATTGGCTGCGATCTGCATCATCTGCGGATACTGCTGGCGCAGCGCATCACACTGCGCCGCGCTGCGCGTATCGTTCCACAAGATGCACGGTCGCAGCACCTCGCCGTCCGCATCCAGCAGCACCGCGCCGTGCATCTGCCCCGAGAGACCGATGGCGCGAATCGCGCCCCATATTTCCGGTACCTGCTGGCGCAGCCCGGCGATCGCCTGGCAACAGGCCTGCCACCAGCGCTCGGGATCCTGTTCCGCCCAGTGCGGATACGGACGCTGCACGCTGAGCGTGACGTGATTCGACGCCACGATCTCGCCCTGTGGGTTCAGAATCAGCGCTTTGAGTTCAGAGGTACCAATATCAATACCGAGATACATGATGTGCGCTCCTTACACCGTTGCTGGCTGCAGCAACTGCTGCTCTATGGCGTATACGCTGCGCGTCACCAGCGCATGAAAGGCGCGATCGTCGGCCAGCTCAGCAAACAACGAGACGTCGCTGAGAAATGTCTGCAACGCATTTTCACCGGCCAGCTGCTGGCGCAGCGCATCGGCGTTGAGCACGCCATCCTGATAAGCGTACGGCAGCTGACCGCGGGCCCAGCGTTGCAGAAACAGGTAGAACAGCGCCGGCAGCACAGCGGTGGCCGTGGGTTCTGCGCCGCGCTGATAGCACTCCCGCAGCGTGGGCGTCACCATGCCCGGGATTTTCGATAGCCCGTCGGCACCGACGCGCTGGTTGGTATCTTTAATGTAGGGATTGATAAAGCGTGCCAGCACCACGTCGCGATAATCCGCCAGATCCAGCGGGCTGGGTGACAGCGATGGAATCACATCCTGGGTGATGTAGTTGTAGGCCAGCTGATAAATCGCAGGCTGGCGCGTGCTGTCATCAATATAGTCATGCCCGGTGAGCGTACCGGCCCAGGCTATCGCTGCATGCGTGGCGTTAAGAATGCGTATTTTCGCCTCTTCCCAGGGCAGCACCGACGTCACCAGCTCTACGCCCACTTGTTCCAGCGCTGGACGTCCGGCAATGAAATCATCCTCAATCACCCACTGGATAAAGGATTCCGCCATGACCGCCGCGCCATCGTCTTTCCCGGTAGCCGCTTTGACGCGTTCGGCAACATCCGGCGTCGGACGCGGCGTGATGCGGTCAACCATGGTATTCGGCGAGGTGGTGTTATCTCGCACCCAGCTGGCCAGCGCGCTGTCGCCCTGCGCGGCAAGAAACGCCAGCAGGCCGTGACGGAAGCGTTCGCCGTTGTGGCGCAGGTTATCGCAGTTGAGCAGCGTGACCGGCGCACCGCCGCTGGCCACGCGCTGGCGCAGAATGCGTGCCAGCGCGCCGTAAATGGTGCGGACTTCACCGCGAAGATCGGCCCTGATGTCGGGCTGGCTGAGATCGAGCTCATGTTCAGGGGTCAGATAGTAGCCAGCTTCGGTCACGGTAAAACCGATGATTTTGGTGTCGGCACTGGCACCCTGCGCCACCAGCGCGTTGATTTCCGCGTCCCACGGCAGAATGGTGCGCAGCGACGTGATGGTTTCATACGCGCGCTCGCCCTCCGGCGTCACGGTTTCCAGCACATATTCGCCGTTTTGCGCCTGCAGCTGGTCAAGCAGCGCTACCGCGTCGCCACGAATGTTGCCAAGCGCAATGCTCCAGCTGTCATCGCCCTGCTGGCGCAGCTGATGCAGATACCACGCCTGATGCGCCCGGTGAAAAGAGCCTGCACCGATATGCATCCATACTGATTTCATCGTCATAGCCGCCTCGAATTAAACATTTGCCAAAATTAAGGGCATTTGCCCGATACAGCGTAGCATAGTCGCCGTCGGGGCGATCGTTCTGAGAGATCTATCACAATTAATACTTTTGCTCTTTTTCAGGGCTTTTGCTCAGTTAGCGCTTTAGATGCAAGACGCGATAAACTGACGTATCGGTTTTTGACGGAACAATGCGATGAGCAGAGAAGAGAAGAAGCAGGAGCTGGCGGCACGGGCAGCCTGGATGTATTACGTGGCGGGGCTGACGCAGCAGGAGATTGCGCGCGCGCTGGGCTTATCGCGCCAGGTGGCGCAGCGGCTGGTTTCAAGTGCGCGTGAAATGGGAATGGTTAGCGTGAAGATTGACCATCCGGTTACCCACTGCCTGCATCTGGCGCGCGAGATAGCGCAAAAGTTCGGCCTGGGGCTGTGTCGCGTGGTGCCGTCAGCCGGGCTGGATGATGCGGCGATTCAGCAAATGCTGGCCGTAGAGGGCGCGGCGGTGATGGCGCAGTTTATTAACGAAGAGACGCCCCAGGTGTTTGGCATCGGTTCCGGCAAAACGCTGCGCTCAGTCATTGATGCGCTCCCCTGGATTGAACGCCCACAGCATCAGTGCGTTTCGATGATTGGCGCGATTGCGCGCGACGATTCCGGCACCCGCTACGACGTACCGCTGAAAATGGCGGAAAAAATGCAGGGCAAATATTTCTTCATTCCGGCACCGCTTTACGCGGATACGCCGCAGGATAAAGCTATGTGGGTGCAGCACCAGGTGTATCAGCGCGTAGCCCAGCGTGCGTTACTGGCAGATGTCGCCTTTGTCGGCATTGGTGAAGTGATGCCGGGCTGTCCGCTCAATGCTGAAGGGTTTATTACCGATGCACAGGTCAAGGCGCTCAACGCGCGCGGCGTGGCTGGCGAAATGCTGGGGCACTTTTTCAATCAGCAAGGGGACCGAATTTTCGGCGAAACCGATGAGCTGCTGACCAGCGTGCAGCTCGAAAGCCAGACGCAGCGCAATATCATTGGATTTGCCGGCAGCGCGCGCAAATATCCGGCAATCCAGGCCGCCCTAAACGGAGGGTGGGTTTCCGGGCTGGTGACCGATGAAGACACCGCGCTGAAGTTGCTGCGTGAGGATTAAAGAGCGCGGCGCGATTTATCGCGCGAACGTTAAGGCCGCATGGCTGGCCAACGCGCAACGAACTACGCCGCTATGGATCGGCTGCCTATTTCAGCGATCCCTTTAAAAACTGCTGCAGGCGCGGGCTTTTCGGATTGCCGAACAGCGCGTCCGGCGGCCCTTCCTCTTCAATCTTGCCCTGATGCAGGAAGATCACGTGGCTGGAGACGTGGCGCGCGAACTCCATCTCATGGGTCACCACTACCATGGTTTTGCCCTCTTCCGCCAGCTTCTGCATGATGCGCAGCACTTCGCCCACCAGCTCGGGATCGAGCGCCGAGGTTGGTTCGTCGAACAGCAGCACCTCCGGCTCCATCGCCAGCGCGCGCGCGATTGAGACGCGCTGCTGCTGACCGCCCGACAGGTGCACCGGATATTTCGCCTGCGCGCGCTCGTCGATGCCGACCTTATTGAGATAGTTGACGGCGCGGGCGCGGGCGTCCGCTTTGCTCAGTCCCAGCACCTGAATCGGCGCCTCCATCACGTTCTCCAGCACCGTCATGTGGCTCCACAAATTAAAGTGCTGAAACACCATGGTGAGGCGCGTGCGCAGCGAGCGCAGCTGCTCTTTATTGGCCACCTTGAGCTGACCGTCGGTGTCGCGCACCAGGTTGATCGGCTCATTAGTGACGGAAATGGTGCCTTCGCTCGGCTTCTCCAGGAAATTAATGCAGCGCAGGAAGGTGCTTTTCCCCGATCCCGACGATCCGATGATGCTGATCACGTCACCTGCATCAGCCTGCAAAGAGACCCCTTTTAATACTTCATGGTCACCGTAACGTTTATGCAGTTCGGTCACGCTTAATTTGTTATCAGCCATAGTTCTACTCAATGCGATGACGAGGGTTTGATGTGTGCGAGGAAGCGGCGCTCCGCCAGACGGAACAGGCTAATCAACACATAAGAGATAATCAGATAGAGCACCGCCGCGATGCCGAACGCGGTAAAGGGCTGATAGGTCGCCGAGTTAATATCGCGCGCGATCTTCAGCAGGTCCGGCACCGTCGCGGTAAAGGCGAGCGCCGTGGAGTGCAGCATCAGGATCACCTCGTTGCTGTAGGCGGGCAGCGCGGTACGCAGCGCGGACGGCAGGATAATGCAGCGGTAGAGCTTAAAGGTAGAGAAGCCATAGGCGCGCGCCGCCTCGATTTCGCCGTGCGGCACGGCGCGGATCGCCCCGGCGAAAATCTCCGTGGTATAGGCGCAGGTATTAAGGGTAAAGGCCAGCAGCGTACAGTTCAGCCCGCTGCGGAAAAAGGCGTTAAGCAGCTCCGAGCCTTTGACCACTTCCAGCGTATACATGCCGGAGTAGAACACCAGCAGCTGCACATAGAGCGGCGTACCGCGAAACACGTAGGTAAAGAGCCAGACCGGGGTGCTGACGAAACGGTTCGGCGAGACGCGCGCGATGGCCAGCAGCACCGCCAGGCAGCCGCCGATCACCACCGACAGGATCAGCAGCCACAGGGTAATGGCGACGCCGGTAAAGCGATAGCCGTCGGTCCAGAGCAGGGATTTCCAGTACTCCTGAATAATATCGATCATAGCTCCGCCCTTTTTACGCCGACCGAGTAGCGGCGATTCAGCCACCACAGCACGCCGTTCGACAGCGTGGTAAAGATTAAATAGATCGCGCCGGCGACGATGGCAAAGTAGAACGGCTGCCAGGTGCTTTTCCCCGCCAGCTGCGTCGCTTTCACCACATCTTCCAGCCCCAGCAGCGACACCAGCGCCGTGGCTTTCAGGATCACCTGCCAGTTATTGCCGATACCCGGCAGCGCGTAGCGCATCATGCCGGGAAACAGAATGCGGCGAAACACCTGCGAGCCGGTAAAGCCGAAGGCGGTAGCAGCTTCGATCTGTCCTTTCGGCACGGCGAGAAACGCGCCGCGAAAGGTTTCGGTGAAGTAGGCGCCGTAGATAAAGCCGAGCGTAATGATACCAGCCACCATCGGGTCGATATCGAACTGGGCGAGGCCCAGAGCATCGGTCAGCGTATTAAGGGCGATCTGCAGGCCGTAAAAAATCAGCAGCATCAGCACCAGGTCGGGCACACCGCGGATCAGCGTGGTGTAGCCTTCAAACAGCATCGCCAGCGGGCGACTGCGAGAGAGTTTCGCGCCCGCGCCAATCAGGCCGAGCACAACAGCCAGCACCACCGAGCTGAGCGCCAGCTCCAGCGTCACCAGGGTGCCTTTAAGAATAACCTCGGAATAGCCGTACAACATGTAATCGATCCTGTCGTGGAGAAAACATCAATGTCCTGCCCGCGGGCACGCCAGCGGGCAGTCCTGACCAGATTGCGCGTTGCGCCACACGGCTCAACGCAGAGAGATCAGGTAAAGGTCGACAGGGTTAGTCACCGTACACATTGAAATCAAAATACTTTTTCGCAATCTTTTCGTAAGTGCCGTCTTTGCGCATCGCCTCGAACGCTTTGTCGATGGCCGCCTTCAGCTCGCTATCGTCTTTACGCAGTCCCATGCCGGTACCGACGCCGAAAATCTTGTCGTCTTTCACCGCCGGACCGGCGAAGGCGTAGTTCTTACCTACCGGCTGCTTCAGGAAGCCTTCGCTCGCCTGCACTTCATCCTGAAACGCCGCGTCGATACGCCCCGCGTTCAGATCCTGATAAACCAGATCCTGGTTCGCGTAAGGCGTCACGTTAACGCCTTTAGGACGCCAGTTCTGGTTCGCGTAGGTTTCCTGCGTGGTGCCCTGCAGCAGGCCGATGTTTTTGCCCTTCAGCGACTCGATGGTCGGCTGAATCGGCGAGCCTTTCGGCGCCACCAGGCGGGCGTTGGCCGCATAGAGTTTGTCGGAGAAGGCGATCTCTTCCTGACGTTTGGCGGTAATGGAGAGCGAGGAGATGATGGCGTCGATCTTCTTCGCCTTCAGCGACGGGATCAGCGCGTCGAAGTCGCTTTCAACATAGGTGCATTTCGTATTGATGCGTTTACAAATTTCGTTGGCAAGATCGATATCGAAGCCAACGAGCTCTCCTTGCGCGTTTTTCGATTCAAACGGCGGGTAAGTCGGGTCAGTCCCAATGCGAATCGACGACGGCACCGCGGCGAAAACGCTGGCGGCGCTGGTCAGGCCCAGCATGAGAGAAAGAGCCAGAACTCGCTTTTTCATAGATTACCCTCAGTGAAGTGCTTTTTGTTATGGGTGCGTGATGTGTTTGCGCTTGTTAAGCCACATATTTCTTGCATATTTCATGCCAGCAATGCAAGCCATTCGCGCGCCCGGCGCCGCGTCAGTAAGGCGTTGCCGCCGGGTTTGTGAGGGGAATATATCAGTGATGTCAGAGAGAAAAAGCGACCTTGTTAACTTTTGGTGCACCAAATGCACGAAGAGTGATCGCCCGCGCGCATTTGCACCTGAATAGTGCAAAATATGACGGTTATGCACCATTCCAGCGCGTAAAAAGATCCTGCGGCAGCGTAATGTCGAACTGATCGACCACGCGGTTAACCGTCTGATCCACCAGCTCCATTATCGACTGCGGGCGATGATAAAAGGCCGGCACCGGCGGCATAATCACCGCGCCCAGCTCGGCAGCGGTGGTCATCATGCGCAAATGACCGATATGCAGCGGGGTTTCGCGCACCCCCAGCACCAGCTTGCGTTGCTCTTTCAGCACCACATCGGCGGCGCGCGTCAGTAGGCTGTCACTGTAGCTGTGTACGATGCCGGAGAGGGTTTTCATCGAGCACGGCAGGATCGCCATGCCCAGGGTCTTAAAGGATCCTGACGAGATGCTGGCGGCGATATCGCGCACGTCGTGCACCACATCGGCCAGCGCCTGCACTTCGCGCAGCGTGTAGTCGGTTTCAAGGCTCAGCGTCTGCCGCGCCGCCGGACTCATCACCAGATGGGTTTCCACCTCGCTGACCTGCTGCAGCACCTGCAACAGGCGCACGCCGTAGATCGCGCCGCTTGCGCCAGAGATGCCAATGATGAGTCGTTTCATGCGTGTTCCTTGCGGGTTCAGAGAGGCGCTATGATAGCGCGGGCCGGAGCAGGAAAACAAACGGGGCGGATTTCTCCGCCCCGTGCTTTTCCTGTTCTCGCTGAGAACGCGCTTAGCCTTCGTTATGCAGCTCGAGGTTCTCGACTTCGTTCTGGCGCTGCAGCGCTTTGGCGTCATCGTTGCGCAGCGACTGGAGATACTCCAGGTACTGCTGATCGACATCTTTGGTGACGTAGACGCCGTTAAACACCGAGCATTCGAACTGAGCGATATCGGGGTTCTCTTCGCGCACCGCTTCAATCAGGTCATCCAGATCCTGGAAAATCAGGGCGTCGGCTTTGATCAGCTGGCAGATCTCATCCACTTCACGGCCGTGCGCGATCAGCTCAGTGGCGCTTGGCATATCGATGCCGTAGACGTTCGGGAAGCGGATTTCCGGCGCGGCAGACGCCAGGTAAACGCGTTTCGCGCCCGCTTCGCGCGCCATCTCGATAATCTGCTCAGAGGTCGTGCCGCGCACGATAGAGTCATCCACCAGCAGCACGTTCTTGTCGCGGAACTCGGCGCGGTTGGCGTTGAGCTTGCGGCGAACGGCGCTGCGGCGCAGCTGCTGGCCCGGCATGATGAAGGTGCGGCCGACGTAGCGGTTTTTCACAAACCCCTGACGATAGGGCTTGTCAAGAATGCGCGCGATCTCCAGCGCGATATCGGTAGAGGTTTCCGGGATCGGGATCACCACGTCGATATCGAGATCTTCCCACTCGCGAGCGATTTTCTCGCCCAGCTTGGTGCCCATGCGCACGCGCGCGCTGTAGACGGAGATCTTGTCGAGGAACGAATCGGGACGCGCAAAGTAGACGTACTCGAACAGGCACGGGTTGCTTTTCGGGTTCTCGGCGCACTGGCGCGTAAACAGCTGGCCCTGCTCGGTGATATAGACGCCTTCGCCCGGCGCGACGTCGCGCAGGAACTCAAAGCCCAGCGTATCGAGCGCCACGCTTTCGGAGGCGACCATATACTCGACGCGGCTGTCAGGCAGCACGCGCTTGCCCAGCACCAGCGGACGAATGCCGTTGGGATCGCGGAAGGCAACCATGCCGTGGCCGATGATCATGGCGACGACGGCGTAAGCGCCGCGCACCTGCTGATGCACCGCCGCCACCGCAGCAAAAATGTTGTCTGACTCCAGCGGGTCGTTCTGAAAACGGTCCAGCTCTTGCGCGAAGATATTCAGCAGGATTTCAGAGTCTGACGTGGTGTTGACGTGACGGCGGCCCTTTTCGAACAGGTGCTTGCGCAGGTCGTGCGCGTTAGTCAGGTTGCCGTTATGGGCCAGCGTAATACCGTACGGCGAGTTAACGTAGAACGGCTGCGCTTCAGAGGCGCTGGAGCTGCCTGCGGTCGGGTAGCGAACGTGGCCGATCCCCATATTGCCCTGCAGACGCTGCATGTGGCGAGCTTCAAAGACATCGCTGACGAGGCCGTTTGCCTTACGCAGACGGAAGCACTTCAGCGCATCGATAGTACAAATGCCTGCGGCGTCCTGCCCGCGGTGCTGCAGCACCGTTAACGCATCATAGATCGACTGGTTGACCGGCATAAACCCGGTGATACCAACAATACCGCACATGTTGTCATTTCCTCATTAGCCGCACTCCCGGTGGCGTCACCGGGGCAAAAAACTCGACGTGCTTTTCAGGTAGTCAAAAAACCATCTGATTATGTAACTGAACTGGGGAATGAGCTGGGACTGCTGCCAGTCCGGGCTTTTGGAAAAGCCGGTGAATGTATCGAGGAAGAAAAGGATCGCGCTCACGATCAGCACGCCGCGTAACGCCCCGAAACAGACCCCCAACACCCTGTCGGTTCCCGACAGGCCGGTCTTTTCAACCAGCGAGCCGATCACATAGTTGACTATCGCGCCGACAATCAGCGTCGCGACGAACAGCACCGCGATGGCGATACCGTTACGCACCAGTTCGTCGTCAAAACCTGTAAACCAGACTGCAAGGTAGGCGTAGTAATGACTGGCGATAAAAAACGCGCATCCCCAGGTAACGAGAGATAAGGCTTCACGGACAAACCCTCGAATCAGGCTGACCAGAGCCGAAAAACCAACTACCGCAATAATGACGTAATCAATCCAGATCATGAACTCTTCCAGCGCCAGTGCGTCTGCACCCCTGCATCCAGTTCGGGGCGCATTCTAACAGAAAAAGAAAACGTTTGCGTAGCGCTTTTCCTTTTCACCTTCCATAAAAAGGGCGATGAAAAAAACTTTCCTCGCCCTCTGAAGATTCAACTGTTCAAGTCGTTGAATCGAAACTATTTATATCACGCCGCGCGGCTTTAACCCTGCGTGCGGCGCCGCCTATTTATGCCATCGGCGGCGCCAGTCAATGTTTTAGCGCGCGCTGTAAGGCTTCACCACGCCGCCGAGGCCGGAGACGCTTTGCAGCTCTGAAAGCGAGCTCTGCAGTTTGGCTTTCGAGGCGTCCGGACCGACATAGATACGGGTGATTTGCCCCTGCACCGGCGTTGACGGCACGGTAAAGGCGCGATAGCCCGACAGACGCAGCTTCGCGACGATTTCGCTGACCTTCGCCGCATTTTTCAGCGCGCCAAGCTGCACCACGTAAGCCTGACCGGCAGGCGCGCTCTGCTCTGCCGCCTTCGGCGTTTCCACTGGCTTCGCCGGTTCGCTCTGCTTCGTTTCCACCGGCTTCGTTTCCACCGGCTTAGACTCGACCGGTTTCGGCTGCGCTTTCGGCTGCTCGACCGGTTTCGCTTTCGGCTGTTCCGCCGGCCGGGTTTTCGGCTGCTCAACCTGACGCGGTTTCGCTGGCGTGCTCTGATGCACCGGCGGCGGCGTCACCACGCTGGGTTCGCTTTCACTCTGCGGCGTGGCGTTGCCCTGCTCGGCGACAGGATTGTTAGCAACGCTGCTGCCGCTGCTTACCGCGCTGCCCGCGCCCTGCGGCGGCTGCGCCGGCAGCGGCTGCGTCACCGGCGGCACCATCTCGCTATCCTGCTGGTCATCCGGCTTCGGCACCAGCGGGATCGCCGCGAACTCCTCTTTATAGTGCTTCTTTTTGCCGTCCAGCAGGCCCGGCAGCACAATCACGCCGACCGCCACCAGAATAATGGTGCCGACCAGGCGGTTCTGAAACTTACTTGCCACGACCTTTCTCCGTCTCTGTCGATTCCATGACCTGCGCCACGGTATGGAAAGATCCACATACCAGCACGATGTCCTGCGCCTCGGCCTGGCCGCGCGCCGCCTGCCAGGCGCCCTCCACGTCGGCAAAGGCGGTGGCCGCGTCGCGAGGCAGATGCGCCATCAGCTCATCGGCAGGGGCGCCGCGCGGTCCGTCAAGCGGCGCGCAGTACCAGCGGTCGATTTGCGGCGCCAGCGCCGCCAGGGTGCCGGCAATGTCTTTGTCATGCAGCATCCCCACCACCGCGTGCACCCGGCCGCGTGCTGGCAGCTGCGCCAGACGCGAGGCCAGATAGCTCGCCGCATGCGGGTTATGCGCCACGTCGAGGATCACCCGCGGCGATTCGCTTACCGTCTGAAAACGGCCAGGCAGGATCGCCAGCGGCAGGGTATGCCGGATAATCGCTTCGCTGACCTTCAGGCCGGAGGCGCGCAGCGCCGCCAGCGCCGTGGCCGCATTGGGCAGCGGCACCTGCGGCAGAGGCAGATCGTTCAGCTCGCCCTGCGCGTCGCGGTAGGCCCAGCTTTCCGGCTGCTGGCTGTAGCGCCAGTCGTGGTCGCGCCGTAACAGCAGTGCGCCCTTCTCCGCCGCCACGGCGGCGATGCTGGCGGGCATATCTGGCTCGCCGACCACCGCAGGCTTGCCGCCGCGGAACACGCCCGCTTTCTCGCGACCGATGCTTTCACGATCGGGGCCGAGCCAGTCGGTATGATCCAGCGCGATGCTGGTCACCACCGCCACGTCGGCGTCGACGATATTGGTGGCGTCCAGGCGGCCGCCCAGCCCGACTTCGAGGATCGCCACATCGAGCTGCGCCTGCTGAAACAGGTTCAGCGCGGAGAGCGTGCCGAATTCAAAATAGGTCAGGGAAACCTCGCCGCGTCCCGCTTCGATTTTCGCAAAGCTGGCGGTATGCAGCGCTTCGTCAAGCTCTTCGCCCTGCACGCGCACGCGTTCGGTATAGCGCACCAGATGCGGCGAACTGTAGACGCCGACGCGGTAGCCCGCCGCCATCAGCAGCGTTTCGAGCGTACGGCAGGTGGTGCCTTTGCCGTTGGTGCCGGCGACGGTGAAGACGAAGGGCGCGGGTTTTAACAGGTCGAGGCGCTGCGCGACGCAGCGAATGCGATCCAGGCCCAGCTCGATGGTCTGCGTGTGCAGATGCTCAAGATAGTAAAGCCACGTGGCCAAAGGCGACGTGGCTTGAGGAAGGTGAAGAGTGTCCATATGTCCCGTTTAACAGATTTTGACCCGGTTCAGCCGGTTCGACGGTGCATTGGTGAAAGGCGCGGCGCGCGCGCCTCTCTCTCCTGTCAGGCCTCGTTGCTTTCCGGCTCTTCCGCAGGCGCGGTCGGTTCGCCATCGTGCAGCGGCGCGGGAAGATTCATCATCTTCGCCAGCAGGCTCGCCAGTTTATAACGCATTTCCGGGCGGCGAATGATCATATCGATCGCGCCCTTCTCAATCAGGAACTCGCTGCGCTGGAAGCCCGGCGGCAGTTTTTCGCGTACGGTCTGCTCGATAACGCGCGGACCGGCAAAGCCGATAAGCGCCTTCGGCTCAGCGACGTTCAGGTCGCCCAGCATCGCGAAGCTGGCGGAAACGCCGCCCATGGTCGGGTCGGTCAGCACCGAAATATAGGGCAGACCGCGCTCCTGCATTTTGGCCAGCGCGGCGCTGGTTTTCGCCATCTGCATCAGCGACATCAGCGCTTCCTGCATACGCGCGCCGCCGCTGGCGGAGAAACAGATCAGCGGACAGTTGTCTTCCAGCGCCTGCTCGACCGCACGCACGAAGCGCGCGCCGACCACCGAACCCATTGAGCCGCCCATAAAGGCGAACTCGAACGCGGCGGCCACAACCGGCATGCCGTGCAGCTGACCTTTCATGACGATCAGCGCGTCTTTCTCTTCTGTCTCTTTCTGCGCGGCGGCAAGGCGATCCTTATACTTCTTGGAGTCGCGGAATTTCAGGATATCCTTCGGCTCCAGCTCGCTGCCCAGCTCGGTCTGCGTGCCCTGATCGAGCAGGCTGTTGAGGCGCTCGCGGGCGTGCATGCGCATGTGATGGTCGCACTTCGGGCAGACCTCAAGATTACGCTCCAGCTCGGCGCGGTACAGAACCTGACCGCAGCTGTCGCACTTGGTCCAGACCCCTTCCGGGATGCTGGCACGGCGTGCAGGCGTAACGTTGCTTTTATTAAGAATGCGTTCAATCCAGCTCATTGAAGACCTTTTTGTTTAAAACTGACCTGGTCCAGTCATCTTATTTGCCGCTGAAAACCGCTTCAGCAGACATGAAATGTCGCTCATTAAACCACAACCCATTCCGACTGTGGATAAAAATCTGGTCTAACCGCGGCGCGACCGAACCCGTTACGGCTGTTTACCCTGTTTCGCCTGGCGGCGGTGACGCCACACTTCAATCACGCCGGGCAGCACCGATACGACAATGATCCCGACGATCAGCAGCTTAAGGTTCTCCTGCACCACCGGCAGGTCGCCGAACAGATAGCCCGCGTAGGAGAACAGCAGCACCCACGCCAGCGCGCCGGCGACGTTAAACAGGGCGAAATGGCGATAGGACATATGCCCCATGCCGGCGACGAAAGGCGCAAAGGTGCGCACAATCGGCACGAAACGCGCCAGGATGATGGTTTTGCCGCCGTGGCGATCGTAAAACGCATGGGTTTTATCGAGATAGCTGCGGCGGAAGATGCGCGAATTCGGGTTGCTGAACAGACGCTCGCCGAACAGACGGCCGATGGTGTAGTTCACCGCGTCGCCCAGCACGGCGGCCACTACCAGCAGCGCCGCCATCAGGTGGACATTGAGGTCGTTGCCCGGCAGCGCCGCCAGCGCGCCCGCCACGAACAGCAGCGAGTCGCCCGGCAGGAAAGGCGTGACCACCAGGCCGGTTTCACAAAACAGGATCAGGAACAGAATGGCGTAAATCCAGATGCCGTACTGCGCAACCAGCTCGGCCAGATGCACATCAATATGCAGAATAAAATCAACCAAAAAATGGACGAACTCCATAACGCCTCTCTGAAATGACCTGCTAAATTAATCCACCAGGAACAACGGCCCCATTGGCGGTTCGGGTAACGCAAAATGCGACGGATAATCCACCGCCACTAAATAGAGTCCTTCCGCTCTGGCCGTCGCCGCCGCCAGGGTGCGATCTTTCGCCGCCAGCAGCGTCGCCATCCACTCCTCCGGCTGGTTGCCGCAGCCGATCTCCATCAGGCTCCCGACGATATTGCGCACCATGTGATGCACAAAGGCGTTGGCCTTGATATCGACGATCACGAACGCCCCCTGGCGCGTAACATTCAGGTGCATCACGTTGCGCCACGGCGTGCGCGACTGGCACTGCACGGCGCGGAACGAGGTAAAGTCGTTTTCGCCCAGCAGGCACTGTCCGGCGCGGTGCATCTTCTCAGCATCCAGCGGATGATAAAAATGGGTGACGCCGCGCCCCAGGATCGCCGGACGCAGCCGCTGGTTGTAGATCAGATAGCGGTAGCGCCGCGCCGTTGCGCTGAAGCGCGCGTGGAAGTCATCCGGCACCGCTTTTACCCAGCGCACCGCGATATCCTCCGGCAGGTTGGCGTTAACGCCCAGCGTCCAGGCGCCGTCGGCGCGCTGCGACGTAGTTTCGAAGTGCACAACCTGACCGGTGCCGTGCACGCCAGCGTCGGTGCGACCGGCGCAGAACACGCTCACCGGGTGATTCGCCACTTTCGACAGCGCTTTTTCCAGCTTCTCCTGCACGCTGCGCACTTCCTGCTGACGCTGCCAGCCGTAGTAACGGCTGCCGTCATACTCGACGCCCAGCGCCAGCTTATAGGTCTGACCTTCCGACATTACCAGAGATACTCCTGCACCAGCTTCTCAGCCGTTTTCACCGCCATCAGCGCGCCGCCGAAGCGAATGTTGTCCGCCACCGACCAGAACTGCAGCAGTTCGGGAATGCCGTAGTCGTTACGCACACAGCCGATGCTGAGCTGTTCGTTGCCTGAAGCGTCGCCCACCTGCGTCGGATAGCTCTCCTCGTCGCTCAGATTGATATCGGCCGCCTGCGCCAGCTCGGCGCGCGCCTCGTCCGCAGACAGCGGACGCAGGCTCTCCAGGTGCACGATCTGCGCGTTGCCGTAAAACACCGGCGCCTGCACGCTGGTGACCGCTATCGGCAGCCCGTCGTCCTGCAGCACCTTACGCACCTGCTCGACCAGGCGACGCTCGCTGGCGACGCTGCCCTCCGCGTCGGCCAGCTGCGGCAGCAGGTTAAACGCCAGCTGACGGCCGAAAAAGTGCTCTTCCGCCGGCACGCCGTTAAGCAGTCGCGCGCTCTCGCCCGCCAGGCCGTCGACCGCGCTTTTGCCGTGGCTGGAGACGGAGAGCAGGTTCGTGACCTGCAAACGGCCCAGGCCCGCCGCGTCAACCAGCGGCTTGATGGCGCTGAGCAGCTGACTGGTCAGGCTGTCGGCGACGCTCACCAGGTTGCGGTTGCGGTAGTCCGCCAGCACCTGCGGGTTAACGTCCGGCACCACCAGCGGCACGTCTGGCGACAGCGCGAAGCAGTCGCTGCTGTCGATCACCAGACAACCGGCGCTGGCGGCCTCGTCGGCATAGCGCGCCGAGGCGTCGCGTCCGGCGACGAAAAAGGCGAGCTGCGCCTGCGACCAGTCGAAATCGGCCGCGTTTTCGACGCGCAGCGAGCGCCCGTCGAAACGCAGCGTTTCGCCGGCGCTGTTTTCGCTCGCCAGCAGATACAATTCACCAACCGGGAACTGGCGTTCCGCCAGCAGTTCCAGTACAGCGTTCCCTACTGCGCCTGTCGCGCCAAGTAGCGCAATATTCCAGCCGTCAGACATGTTGGTTTACTCCAGACAATGACATAAAAACAGAAGGCGGTGATATTCACCGCCCAGGTTTCGGAATTATCCCCCGCCGCGTCCGGCGCGGCGAGAAGATAAATTTAGCTGTTGTTGAGACGCGCGCAAAAACCGAGGGCGTTCAACAGGCTGGCGGTTTCTGCGTCGTTGCAGATCACCTCCAGCGATGACCACTCGCGGCGCTCCTGATAGGTTTTGCGCAGGCGGTCAAATTCGCCGGGTTTCGACGCTACTTTACGCAGCGGCGCGTCGTCGCGGCGCACATCATACACCAGATGCGCCAGACGTTTCAGCGTTGCCTGATCGAGCGGGCCGTTGAGCGTGACGCGGCTGAATTCCGGCGTCGGCAGCAGCTCGCTGAGCGGCACCTGCTGCGGCTGGCCGAGGAAATCGCACCAGGCTTCAAATACCTGGGTGGTGCCGCGCGCTTTCCCCTCCAGCGTATAGCCGGCGATATGGGCGGTGCCGATATCCACGCGGTCCAGCAGGTCGAGCGACAGCGCCGGTTCCGGCTCCCAGACGTCGAGCACGACGCTGAGATCGGCGCGCATCTTCAGCACCTCCAGCAGCGCGGCGTTATCCACCACCGGCCCGCGGCAGGCGTTGATCAGAATGACGTTGGGCTTCAGCGCCATCAGCAGCGCCGCATCGGCGAGATGCCAGCTTTTATAGGGGCCCTCTTTGAACAGCGGCGTATGGAAGGTCAGGATATCCGCCTCCGCCACCAGCGCGTCGAGCGAGCGGAAGTCGCCTGCGTCGCCGCGATCGGCGCGCGGCGGATCGCACAGCAGGGTTTTCACGCCCCAGGCTTCCAGCCGTTTTTGCAGCCGGCCGCCGACGTTGCCGACGCCGACGATGCCGACGGTGCGGTCGCGCAGCGCGAAGCCGTCGCGCTCCGCCAGCAGCAGCAGCGCGGAGAAGACATACTCCACCACCGCGATAGCGTTGCAGCCCGGCGCGGCGGAGAAGGCGACGCCCGCCTGTTGCAGCCAGGCTTCATCGATATGGTCGGTGCCCGCCGTGGCGGTGCCAACGAACTTCACCGGCGTGCCCGCCAGCAGCGCTTCATTTACTTGCGTCACCGAGCGCACCATCAGGCCGTCGGCATCCTCCAGTTCCTGCTGCGGCAGCGGACGACCCGGTACCGCCAGCACCTTGCCGGTACGGCTGAACAGCTCACGCGCATAGGGCATATTTTCATCGACAAGAATCTTCACCACGGCCTTCCTGCTGGTTGCATTGTTGAGAGGAGCTATTGTGGCACAAACGTGCCTGTTAACCCAGGCGGGCGCGGTAGCGATCCGGCGTGGTGCCCGCCTGCTGCTGGAACATCACAATCAGCGCCGACGCCGAGCTATAGCCGAGATCGTGCGCAATCGCCTGCACGCTTTTGCCCTGCCCCAGCTGCGCGACGGCGTGCAGAAAACGCAGCCGCTGACGCCATTCGCCGAACGACATATGCAGCTCCTGACGGCAGCGGCGCGCCAGGGTGCGCTCGGTGGTAAAGACCCGCGCCGCCCACTCCGCCAGCGTGGTGTTGTCGCCGGGATGCGCCTCCAGCGCGTGCAGCACCGGCGCGAGAAACTTATCCTGCGAGCCTGGCAAATAGCTCTCCTGCACCGGCGCCAGCCGCAGCCGATCGCGCAGCACCTCGCACAGCCGCCACTGCTCCGCGCGCTCTGGCTGTTCAAGGCCAAGGCGCGCGAACTCGTCCATAATCGCATGCACGATGGCGTCGACGTTTAGCAGGCACGCCCGCTGCGGCAGGCCGTCGCACAGCGCGGCGGCAAGATTAAAGGTGCGGAACTGCGCCTGCTGATGGTTGTAGCTGGCGTGCCGCTGTCGCGGAGGGATCCAGATGGGGATACTGGCGGGCGTCAGCAGCCGTTCCCCCTCGACGTTCATCTCCAGCACGTGACGCGTCACGAAGATCACCTGGCCCCATTCGTGAGCGTGCGGCAAATATTCGGTTTTCGCGTTGGTTTGTTCATAGCGCATGAAATAGCGAAGCCGCAGCGCATCTTCGGGCGGCTGGTATTCAACCTGTAAATTCATTCTGTCCGGTCCGCAACGTTTTTTGTCTGCTTTTAACTATCTCCTTAAAAGCGGTCAAAAGTAAACTAGCCCTATACATCCGCAGGAGAAGACCATGAACTTACTTTTTCCGCTGCTGGCGGTGCTGATCTGGTCGGTGAATACCATCGTCAGCAAGCTCTCTGCCGGCAGCATCGATCCCGCCGCTATTTCGTTCTACCGCTGGCTGCTGGCGCTGGTCGTGCTCACGCCCTTCGCGCTGCCGGGCGCCTGGCGCCATCGCCACGCCATCCGCGCCAGCCTGGGACGCCTGCTGGTTCTCGGCCTGCTCGGCATGGTGCTCTACCAGAGCCTGGCCTACTACGCGGCGCACAGCGTCTCGGCGGTGATGATGGGCATTCTCGGCGCCACCATTCCGCTGCTCACTATTCTGCTGAGCCTGGTGGTGCTGCGGCTGGCGCCGACGCGCGGCATTCTTATCGGCGGCGTGCTGTCGTTCGCGGGCCTGGTGTGGCTGGTGAGCGAAGGGCATCCCGCCCAGCTGCTGCACCAGCGTCTCGGCAGCGGCGAGCTGATGATGCTGGCCGCCTCAACCTCCTACGCGCTCTACGGCGTGCTGACCAAACGCTGGGCGCTCCCGCTGCCCACCTGGCAGAGCCTCTACGTGCAGATCTTTTTCGGCGTACTGCTGCTGCTGCCTGGCTTCCTGCACGCGCCCGACGTGGCGCTAAATGCGCGCAATATTCCGCTGGTGCTGTTCGCCGGGCTGTTCGCCTCGATTATCGCGCCCTTTTTATGGATCCTCGGCGTGCAGCGCCTGGGCGCCAGCACCACCAGCATTTTTATGAATGTCGTTCCGGTCTTTACGGCCGTTATCGCAGTGCTGTTTCTGCATGAACAGCTGCGCGCGTATCACTGGATCGGCGGCGCCATGACGCTGGTGGGCGTGATCCTCGCTCAGCGCCTGAAGACGCCGCTCAGGCGTCCTGAGGCGGAGCCAACGCCCGGCTGAATAAACACAGGCCCCCGTGGGATTTCCCGGGGGCTTTTGCTATCATGGCGCATCTTTTTTCCGGCGCACCCCACGCTGTCTTGTTTTCAAGGATTCCGCCATGCAACCACTTAGCGGCCCCGGTGCGCCGATGGGCGATCGTTCCTCTGTCACGCCGTCAACCGGCGCGTCCCGTCCCGGCGCGGCGCCTGGCGAACAGCCGCTCTCACCGGCCCAGCGCACCACGCTGGAACGCCTGATCGTGCGCATTATCTCCTTCAGCACCTTAAAAGCGCCGGAACTCTGGGCGGGCGTACAGCGCGAAGTGGGGGTAAAAAGCGAGGCGGAACTGCAGTCGCGCCATTTTCCGGCGGCGGAGCAGTATCTCAACAATCGTCTGACGCAGGCAGAGACCGGACGCGCCACGCGCCAGCTGCTGACCCAGCTCACCGACCTGTTACCGCAGGGCAATAATCGTCAGGCGGTCAGCGATTTTATCCGTCAGCAGTTCGGCCAGACGGTGCTGAGTTCGCTGTCGCAGGATCAGCTGCGTCAGGTGCTGACCATGCTGCAGAACGGCCAGATGGCGATCCCGCAGCCGCAGCAGTCGCGCACCACCGACCGTACGCTGCTGCCCGCCGAGCACCAGACGCTGAACCAGCAGATCGCCCGGCTGGCCGCCGCGACCGGCGAACCGACAGGCAAGATCTGGGCTTCAGCGCTGAAGCTGGCCAACCTCACCAGCGGCGATCCCATTCCGTCGCGCCACTTCCCGCTTTTGACGCAATATTTGCAGGTGCGTCAGACGCTGAGCCAGCACAGCGCCCCTACCCTGCAGGTGCTGGAGGCTTCGCTGAAGCAGCCGCTCGATAGCAATGAACGCCAGCAGCTGGAGGATTACAGCCTGCAGCGCTTCCAGGCGACGCCGCAGACGATTCTGACGCCGGCGCAGACCCAGGATCTGCTCAACCATCTTTTTGCGCGCCGTGCCGACAGGCATCAGGAACAGCCGCTGGCCGACAGCGCGCTGCGCCCGCAGCCCATCTGGGCGCCCATTATTGCCGTGCTGCCTCAGCCGCTGGCGCAGCGCCCGATGCTGGGCGTCGCCGCAGCGCTGATCGTCGTTCTCTTGCTGCTCTGGCTGGTGATCTGAGTAAGCCGCCGCGCGCGTCAGGCGCGGCGGGAAAAACGCCAGGTGATGAAAATGCCCAGCAGCGCGCAGCAGGCGCCGGCCACATAGACGGAGCCGTAGCCAAGCGCGGTAGCCAGCAGTCCGGCAATCGGCCCGCTGGCGCCATAGGCGACATCCTGAAAAGCGGAGAAACCGCCCAGTGCCGTGCCGCGCACCTGCGGTGAAACGCGTTTCACCACCTCCACGCCCAGCGCCGGGAAAATAAGCGAACAGCCGCAGCCGGTCAGCGCCGCGCCGATAAGCGCTATCCCGCCTTCAGCGGCGAACGCCAGCAGCAGCAGACCTGCCGCCTCCACCAGCAGCGAAACCAGCGCGACGCGGATGCCGCCATGCCGATCCGGCGTGCCGCCGAACAGCAGACGCACCAGCACAAAGGCGACGCCGAACGCCGTCAGGGTAAAACCCGCGTTGCCCCACTGCTGCGCGGCAAAGTAGAGCGAGGTGAAGGTGCCGATCACCGCAAAGCCGACGCCCTGCAGCGCCAGCGCAAGGCCCGGCTGGAAAATGGTGCGGATCACGCTGAACAGCGACGGCCGCTCGCCGCCCACCACCGGCACCGGCCGGATGGCGCTATTGAGCGCCAGCGCCAGCAGCGGCAGCGCCGTGGCCACCGCGCTCAGCAGCGCAAAACCGCCGTGCTGATGCAGCAGCAGACCGAGCGGCGCGCCGGCCGCCAGCGCGCCGTAGATCGCCATGCCGTTCCACGACATCACCAGCCCGGATCGCTTCGCGCCCACCAGCCCCAGCCCCCACGTCAGGTTGCCGGTAAGCAGCAGGCTTTCGCCGAAGCCGAGCAGCAGACGCCCCAGCGCCAGCAGCGCAAATTTAATCAGCGCCGGGGCTGGCAGCAGCGCGGCGGCGAGGTAGGCGACGCCCACCAGCATAATCGCCAGCATCCCCTGCTGGGTGGTGCGCTTCGCCCCGTGCCGATCGGCGCGGCGACCGGCAAAGCCGCGCGTCAGCAGGGTGGCGAAAAACTGTATGCCCACCGCGACGCCGACCATCACGTTATTCAGGCCCAGTTCCTGATGCACATAGAGCGGAATAACCGGCAGCGCCAGCCCGGCGGTTAGGTAGGTAATGAAGACGGCCAGCGAGGAGCAGGCCAGCGGCAAGGTAGAGGCGGCCTGCGGTTCAGTTGCGGTGGTGGTCATAACGGACATAGCTCCCTGATGTCAAACGCGTCTGCACCCGATCCACAAAAACAAAAAGGGCCGGTCAGACCGGCCCTTTATAAAACATTTTTAGCCATTACGCCTGAAACTTACGCATCGTCAGGGTGGCGTTGGTGCCGCCGAAGCCGAAGCTGTTGGACATCACGGTGGTCAGCGCTTTTTCCGTCGGTTTAGTGACGATGTTCATGCCTTCCGCCGCCGGGTCCGGCGTTTCGATGTTGATGCTCGGCGCGATAAAGCCGTGCTCCAGCATCAGCAGGGTGTAGATCGCTTCCTGTACGCCCGCCGCGCCCAGCGAGTGACCGGTCATCGCTTTGGTGGCGGAGATAGCTGGGGTGTTGTCGCCGAAAACTTCACGGATAGCGCCCAGCTCTTTTACGTCGCCGACCGGCGTGGAGGTGCCGTGGCTGTTCAGGTAGTCGATCGGCGTATCCACGCCGTGCATCGCCATCTTCATGCAGCGCACCGCGCCTTCGCCCGATGGGGCAACCATGTCCGCGCCGTCAGAGGTCGCGCCGTAGCCGACGATCTCAGCGTAGATGTGCGCGCCGCGCGCCAGCGCGTGCTCCAGCTCTTCCACCACCACCATGCCGCCGCCGCCAGCGATAACAAAGCCGTCGCGCTCGCTGTCATAGGTGCGAGACGCTTTTTCCGGCGCATCGTTATATTTGGTCGAGAGCGCGCCCATAGCGTCGAACTCGCACGCCATTTCCCAGCACAGCTCTTCGCCGCCGCCGGCAAAGACGATGTCCTGTTTGCCCAGCTGGATCTGCTCGACCGCATTGCCGATACAGTGCGCGGAGGTCGCACAGGCGGAGCTGATAGAGTAGTTTACGCCGTGGATTTTAAACGGCGTGGCGAGGCAGGCAGAAACGCCGGACGCCATCGCTTTGGTCACCACATAGGGGCCGACCGCTTTCAGGCCGCGCGGGCTGCGCATCGCGTCAGCGCCGAACACCTGGAAGCGCGGTGAACCGCCGCCGGAGCCGGCGATCAGACCCACGCGCGGGTTGCTCTGATACTGTTCGTCGGTCAGACCGGAATCTTTGATCGCTTCTTCCATGGAGAGGTAGGCATAGATGGACGCATCACTCATAAAACGCACAATTTTGCGATCGATAAGGCCGGTGGTATCCAGTTTGACGTTACCCCAGACGTGACTACGCATGCCGGAATCCTTCATCTCCTGGGAGAAGGTAATGCCGGAACGGCCTTCACGCAGAGAAGCGAGCACTTCCTGCTGGTTATTACCAATGCTGGAAACAATCCCCAGGCCAGTAATCACTGCACGTTTCATTCAGTTGTCCTCATTCCACTTCTTTTTGGATTGACGTGCACTCTAGCTTACACTTGTACGCCGAACAAGTCCGATCAGCCATTTCCTTTTGTAAATTTGCGTCATGTGACCCTGGTCGCTAAAATCGCGCCACTGCCTGAAAAATGAGCCTTTGCCGTGAAATTATCCCCGGTTGAACATGCCCAGCTAAGCTGGAATGAACAGGGTACACCTGTTTCCCGAGCCTTTGACGACGTCTATTTTTCCAATGACAACGGTCTGGAAGAGACGCGCTACGTGTTTCTCGGCGGTAACGGTCTGCCCGATCGTTTCGCGCGCCATCCACGCGAACTCTTTATCGCAGCGGAGAGCGGCTTCGGCACCGGGCTTAATTTTCTCACGCTGTGGCAGGCGTTCGACGCCTTTCAGCAGGCGCATCCCGACGCCGCGCTGCGGCGGCTGCACTTTATCAGCGTGGAAAAATTTCCCCTGACGCAGGCCGACTTAACGGCGGCGCATCAGCGCTGGCCGGCGCTTCAGCCCTGGGCCGAGCAGCTGCAGCGGCAGTGGCCGGTCGCTCTGCCCGGCTGCCAGCGTCTGCTGTTCGACGGCGGACGCGTGACGCTCGATCTCTGGCTCGGCGATATTAATACCCTTATAGAGACTTTTGATGACAGCCTGCATCGCCAGGTAGACGCCTGGTTTCTCGACGGTTTCGCCCCGGCGAAAAATCCCGATATGTGGACGCCGCGCCTCTTCAACGCCATGGCGAAGCTGGCCCGGCCCGGCGGCACCTTCGCCACCTTCACCGCCGCCGGCTTCGTGCGCCGCGGACTGCAGGAGGCCGGTTTTGAAGTCAGCCGTCGCAAAGGGTTCGGCCCCAAGCGCGAGATGCTGTGCGGCACCCTGACGCACGCGCCGGATCTGCCGGTCACACAGCCCTGGTTCGCGCGCCCCGCCGCGCGAGAAAAAGAGGCGGCGATTATCGGCGGCGGCGTGGCAAGCGCGGTGCTGGCGCTCGCCCTGCTGCGCCGCGGCTGGCGCGTTACCCTCTACTGCGCCGACGAGGCTGCCGCGCTGTGCGCGTCGGGCAATCGCCAGGGCGCACTCTACCCGCTGCTGAACCAGCACGATCCGGCGCTGGCGCGCTTCTTCCCCGCCGCCTTCAGCTTTGCGCGCCGGCTTTATGACGCAGTGCCGGTGAGCTATGAGCACTGCTGGAGCGGCGTGCTGCAGCTCGGCTGGGATGAGAAAAGCGCCGACAAAATCGCGCAGATGCTGGCGATGGCGCTGCCGGAGGCGATCGCGCGCGGCGTCACGCCTGAAGAGGCGGAGGCGCTGGCGCAGGTCGATCTCGGCGTCGGCGGCATTTTCTATCCGCTCGGCGGCTGGCTTTCGCCGGCAGAACTCACCGCCGGCCTGCTGGCGCACGGCGAAACGCAGGGGCTGCGCATTCACTGGCTCCATCGCCTGACGCAGCTCGTCCCGGCAGAACAGGGCTGGACGCTGCGCTTCGGCAACGGTCAGTCGGCGACGCATCAAAACGTGACGCTGGCGACCGGCCATGCGCTCAGCGCCCTGCCGCAAAGCGCGCCGCTACCGACCTACGCGGTTTCCGGTCAGGTGAGCCACGTGCCCACTACGCCCGGCCTTGATGCGCTGCAAACCGTGCTCTGCTATGACGGCTATCTGACGCCGGTCAGCCCGCAGTTCGGCACGCACTGCATCGGCGCCAGCTATCATCGCGGCGACACCTCCACCGCTTACCGTGATGAGGATCAGCAGCAGAACCGCACCCGGCTGCTCCACTCGCTGCCGGGCCGCCGCTGGGCGGAAAAGGTGGACGTCAGCGCGGGTGAGGCGCGCATCGGCGTGCGCTGTGCCACGCGCGACCATCTGCCGATGGCGGGCGCGCTGCCCGACTATGAGGCGACGCTGGCGCGCTATCAGGATCTTGCCGGCCAGCGTGCGCGCGGCGAAGCTAGCGCCGAGGCGCCGCATCACGCGGGTCTGTTCGTGCTGGGGGCGCTCGGATCGCGCGGGCTGTGCAGCGCGCCGCTGGCCGCCGAAGCGCTGGCGGCGCAGATGAGCGGCGAACCGCAGCCGCTGGATAGCGCGACGCTGGCCGCGCTCAGCCCGAACCGCTACTGGGTGAGAAAGCTGCTGAAAGGGAAAAAAGCGGGGAAATAGCATCGGGGCGGCACGGCGCCGCCCCGTGGAATCAGGCGGTCTGACGCGCCTGCTGAAACAGGTTATCCCACATGCCTACCACCAGCACCTGGTCGCGCGGCGAGAGTTCGCCAGCGGCAATGGCGTTTTGCAGGCTGTTGGCGACCTGGGTTTGCAACGCTTCCGGCGTATGGTCGCCCGACTGCTCGATTTCCGCGACCGCGAGGGTCAGGTGACCGCGCAGATAGCCGCTGGCGAACAGCTCGTCATCGCTGGCGTGATCGACCATGTCGTCAATCAGGGCCAGAATACGCGCTTCAAATTCTGCGATCATCTCAATTCCTCTTTAATATTGTCTGCACTCATCACAGATCGTCTGGCCAGGGAAACTGTGCTGACGTCAATGCAGGCGTGCCATAAAAGTCCGCCAGGGCGGCGATAAAACGCGCGGGCCGCGCAGGAATGCCGTTCTCCAGATAAGACATGACCTGAGCATGGACCTTACGCTGAAACGCGACGCGATCCGGCTCACAATCTCCGTCGAGATTGTCACAGCTGACGTTGAACGGGAAGCCCGCCGCGACGCAGAACATCCACTCCAGCGCCTGCGGCTTGATCTCCACGGACTCGAACTGACTCTGCGTCTGGGCGTCGCGGCCATCCGGACAGTACCAGTAGCCGAAATCCACCAGCTTGCGCCGCGCCTCGCCGGCGATGCACCAGTGAGAAATCTCGTGCAGCGCGCTGGCGTAAAAGCCGTGGGCGAATACCACGCGGTGCCACGGCGAATGCTCGTCTGCCGGAAGATAGATGGGTTCGTCGTCGCCTTTAATTAGACGGGTCTGAAACGCGTCGCGAAAGCAGCTATCGAAAATCGTAATCAGTTGTTCGTAATGGTGCGTCGTGTTCATGGTGTCATCGTAAAAACGGCGTCATTATCGCGCGCCGGGAATGAATGTATTACAGCGCGGCGATCCACGCCAGCAGCGCGCTGCCGTGAGCGTCCCACAGCAGCTTCGCGCTCATGACCGCAGAAACGATCACCACCATCGGGCGGATCAGTTTCTGTCCGCGGCTCAGCACCAGCCGCGCCCCAAGGCGTGCGCCACAGAAGGCGCCGAGCAGCATAATAAAGCCGGTTCCCCAGATCACTTTGCCGCCGAACATAAAGAACAGCAGGCTGGCGAAATTCGAGGTGAAATTCAGAATTTTGGCATGCGCGGTGGCTTTGGCGAGGTTGAAGCCGCAGAGCGTAACAAAAGCGAGCGCGTAGAAAGATCCGGCGCCCGGGCCGAAGAAGCCGTCGTAGAAGCCGACGCAGCCGCCGCCCACCAGCGCATACGGCAGCCCGTAAAGGCGACGCGCGCGATCGTCTTCGCCGAGGCGCGGCATCAGCAGAAACCACAGGCCGATGGCGATCAGCAGCAGCGGGAGCACCTGGCGCAGCGCATCGGCGTTCAGGTGCTGGATCAGAATGGTGCCCAGCACGGCGCCGATAAAGGTCATGGCGATATTTAGCCGCTGTTCGCTCAGCCTGACCGCGCCGCGGCGGATGAAATAGAGGCTGGCGGAGAACGAGCCGCCCACGGACTGCAGCTTATTAGTGGCCAGCGCCTGCGCGGGCGAGAAACCGGCCGCCAGCAGCGCGGGCACGGTAAGCAGCCCGCCGCCGCCGGCGATAGAGTCGATAAACGCCGCCAGCACGGCGACCAGAAACAGCACCCCGACCACTATCGGGCTGACGACGAACCACTCCATGCAGATCCCTTATAAAAGATGTTTATCCAGCAGCGCCTGACACGCCTGCGGCAGCGGCGGCGGCTCACGCTTCACCGGCGCGCCGCTGCCCGGTTTCTTCGGCAGGAACCAGCTCTCCAGCTCGGCGCCGCAGCCGTCGCCCGGCGGCGGTGCAGGCTGATCTTCACAGCCGATGCTATTGGCCGGGCAGCGCAGACGCACATGCATATGCGCGCGATGCGCGAACCACGGGCGCACCTTGCGCAGCCAGTCGCGGTCTGCGCCTGCGTCGGCGCAAAGCTGCTTTTTAATCGCCGGATTGACGAAGATACGCGTGACATCGTTGTCTTTCGCCGCCAGTTTAATCAGGCTGTCGATCTCCGGCCGCCAGTGGCGCGCCACCACGCTTTTGTCGTCCGCCGTTACCAGATCGAGCGGCTGCGGCTTCAGCAGCTGCTGCGCGCTCCAGCGGGTTTTCGGCAGCTGCAGCCAGATATCGACGTCGAGCCCGGTCTGATGGCTGGCGTGTCCGCTGCTGAAGCGCCCGCCCGCCGCCATGCCCATATCGCCAATCAGCACGTTGCCCAGCTGCAGGTTATGCACCTGGGCGCTGAGACGCTGAATAAACAGGATGAGATCGGGATGACCGAAATAGCGCCGCTGATCCTGGCGCATCACCTGATAGTCGGGGGCGTTGAGCGGCAGCGCCTGCGCGCCGACGATGCAGCCGTTAGCGAAAGAGCCGATAGACTGCGCGCTGCCCGGGATCGGCTGCTGAATACGCTGCCACGGCGTCGCGGCCAGGCCTGTGGCGCTGAAGAGCAGCGCCGACACGAGAATAAGCAGTGATTTCATGGCGTCACCAGCGCGGCACGGAGCTGTTGACGTCGGCGTTCTGCGCGCGCTGGCGCAGCAGGTGATCCATCAGTACGATCGCCATCATCGCTTCGGCGATCGGCACGGCGCGAATGCCTACGCAGGGATCGTGCCGCCCTTTGGTGATCATCTCCACCTCTTCGCCGCTGCGGGTGATGGTCTGGCCCGGCACGGTGATGCTGGAGGTCGGCTTCATCGCCAGGTTGGCGCTGATGGTCTGGCCGCTGCTGATGCCGCCGAGAATGCCGCCGGCATGATTGCTCTGGAAGCCGCTGGCGCGGATCTCGTCGCGATGCTGGCTGCCGCGCTGGTTCACCACCGCAAAGCCGTCACCGATCTCCACGCCTTTCACCGCGTTGATGCTCATCAGCGCATGCGCCAGGTCGGCGTCAAGGCGATCGAAAACCGGCTCGCCGAGGCCTGGCGGCACGTTCTCCGCTACCACCGTGACTTTGGCGCCAATAGAGTCGCCCTCTTTTTTCAGGGCGCGCATCAGCTCGTCCAGCGCCTCCAGCTTGCTGGCGTCTGGACAGAAGAAAGGGTTCTCTTCGACGATGCTCCAGTCCTTCAGCTCACACGCCACGTCGCCGATCTGCGCCAGATAGCCGCGCACCACGACGCCATGCTTCATCTGCAGATATTTTTTGGCTATGGCGCCCGCGGCGACGCGCATCGCGGTTTCACGCGCCGACGAGCGGCCGCCGCCGCGGTAGTCGCGCAGGCCATATTTCTGCTCGTAGGTGTAATCGGCGTGGCCAGGACGGAAGAGATCTTTGATCGCGCCGTAATCCTGCGAACGCTGGTCGGTATTTTCAATCAGCAGGCCGATCGAGGTGCCGGTGGTAACGCCCTCGAAGACGCCGGACAAAATTTTCACCTGATCCGGCTCGCGACGCTGGGTGGTATAGCGCGAGGTGCCGGGACGGCGGCGGTCGAGATCGTGCTGGATATCCGCTTCGGTCAGCGGAATGCCTGGCGGCACGCCGTCAACGATGCAGCCCAGCGCGATGCCGTGCGACTCGCCAAAAGTGGTTACGCGAAAGAATTGTCCGATGCTGTTTCCGGCCATGGTGATTCCTTGTTACGAAGCGTTCGCTCAGTCTTTATAAATAGAGAAGTGATGTTGTGCGTCGACAATCTGCTGGCGCGTCAGCATAAAGACGCCGTCGCCGCCGTTGTCGAACTCCAGCCAGGTAAAGGGCACGTCGGGATATTGATCGATCATATGCACCATGCTGTTGCCGACTTCACAGATCAGCACGCCGTTGTCGCTCAGGTAATTTGGCGCGCAGGCGAGAATGCGGCGCACCAGCTTCAGGCCGTCGCTGCCCGCCGCCAGGCCGAGTTCCGGCTCGTGGCGATATTCGTTTGGCAGATCGTCCATATCTTCCGCGTCCACGTAGGGCGGATTGGAGACGATCAGATCATATTTCACCGGCGGCAGCTCGCGGAAGAGATCGGCGCGGATCGGCGTCACCTGATGGATCAAACCGTGCTCCTCAATATTCTGCTCGGCGACCGCCAGCGCGTCATAAGAGATATCCACCGCGTCCACTTCCGCTTCCGGGAAGGCGTAGGCGCAGGCAATCGCGATGCAGCCGCTGCCGGTGCACATATCGAGGATATGGCGCGGCGCGTCGGCGACCAGGCCGGCGAAGCGGTTTTCAATCAGTTCGCCAATCGGCGAGCGCGGCACCAGCACGCGTTCGTCGACATAGAATTCGTGGCCGCAGAACCAGGCTTTGTTGGTGAGGTAGGCGACCGGAATGCGCTCGTTAACGCGGCGGATCACGCGCTCAACGATGCGGTGACGCTCGCTGGCGGTGAGGCGCGCGCTGCGCATATCTTCCGGAATATCCAGCGGCAGCCAGAGCGTGGGCAGGACCAGTTGCACCGCTTCGTCCCAGGGATTGTCGGTGCCGTGGCCGTACCAGATTCCGGCAGCGGAAAAACGGCTGACCGCCCAGCGCAACATATCCTGAATGGTGTGCAGTTCGTTGACTGCCTCATCGACGAAAATTTTGTCCACGTAGCCCTCCGCAGGCCCAATTGCTAAATCGGCCGATAGTGTGCCATGAAGCCGGGGAGAATTCAGCGCAGCAAGGTGAAAAAGCTGACAATTAGCGGATCGGGCGGTAAGGTAACGCCATTCGCTGTTTTCCAGCCTTATCAGACAAGATTCGCCTGCAATGAGTAAAAAAACATCTCTTAATGACGACGACAAGGCGTTGTTTCGCCAGCTAATGAGCGGCACGCGCAAAATAAAGCAGGATACCGTGGTGCATAAGCCGGCGGTGAAAAGCCGCGAGCTGCCGCTGAAGCGCTTGATTTCCGAACAGGTGGACAACAGCCACTACTTTTCCGATGAGTTTCAGCCGCTGCTGGCGACCGAAGGCGCCACGCGCTACGTGCGCGCCGACGTCAGCCACTACGAGCTGAAAAAGCTGCGGCGCGGCGACTATACGCCGGAGATTTTCCTCGACCTGCACGGCCTGACGCAGCAGCAGGCTAAACAGGAGCTGGGCGCGCTGATCGCCGCCTGTCGTCGCGAACATCTGTTCTGCGCCAGCGTCATGACCGGCCACGGCAAGCATATTCTTAAGCAGCAGACGCCGCTCTGGCTGGCGCAGCATCCATACGTGATGGCGTTCCATCAGGCGCCGAAAATGTTCGGCGGCGACGCGGCGCTGCTGGTGTTGATTGAGGTAGAGGAGTGGCAACCGCCCGAGCTGCCTTGAGAAGGGATGGGCCGCTGCGCGGCCCGCGGGCGTTATATGGCTTTCGCCAGTTTAGAGGGGCTGACCTGCCACAACAGCTTGCCTTCGCAGCTGGCGGGATCGAAATCGACGCAGGCAATGGCGGAGGTGGCGAACATCGGCGGCGCTTCCTGCGGGCAGAGTTCTGAAACCAGATAGCCGACCAGCGGCAGATGCGAAATCACAATCGCCGACTTCACGCCCTGGTTTCCCAGCGCCTGCAGATAGCAGGCCACCAGCCCGGGATCGCCGCCAGGCGTCAGCTCCGGCAAAATCTCCTGCCCTTCCGGCAGATTTAACGCTTCGCGTACCGTCGCCAGCGTCTGCTGGGCACGAAGATAGGGACTGACCAGCACACGTTCTACATCCACCGTCTGGCTGTTGAGCCAGCTCGCCATCTGGCGTGATTCGTCACAGCCACAGTGGGTGAGAGGTCGGACCGAATCACTGGCGGCCTCAAGAGCCGCATCGCCGTGACGCATGATAAAAACTTGCATAAAGCACCGCTGTTGTTTGTCGATATCGCCCGACGCGGAGGCGCCTGACTCTTCATTCTGCGAATGAACGCTGTGTTGTACCCCAATGACTTGAGTATAGTCAACCGGTTGTTTATTAAATAAGCGCTTCTCAGAATCGTGCCGCGCCGCCTGCTCTGACGGCGCTTTTCTAACCCGCTGAATCGGTGCGGATATTCCATTCGGTCAGGAAATGTAAAATTTCCTTCCCTGTTGTTCCGCCGTCAGCAGCGCCTCGCACGGGGCAAAGCGGTCGCCATACTGGCGCATTAAGGCGCGTAATGTTTGCGCAATATCCGCTGCGCCGCGCTGGTCCATATAGCGGAACGGCCCGCCGAGAAACGGCGGAAAACCGATGCCGAATACCGCGCCGATGTCGCCGTCGCGCGCGCTGCGGATCACGCCTTCGTCGAGACAGCGCGCCGCCTCGTTCAGCATCATCATTATGCAGCGCTCGGCGATTTGCGCTTCGCTCAGCTTTGCCGCAGGCTGCACGCCGAGCAGCGGGTAGATCGCCGGATCGGGCTTTTTGCCGCCGCGCCGACCGCCGCCATAAAGGTAGAAGCCTTTGCCGTTTTTACGCCCTTTGCGATCGTCCTTCAGCACCGCTTCAAACGCGGCGGGCGCGGCGAAGCGTTCGCCGTAAGCCTGCCGCAGTATCGGGGTGATCTTGCTGCCGACGTCGATGCCCACTTCGTCCAGCAGCTGAAGCGGACCGACGGGAAAGCCCGCCCGAACCAGTGCGCGGTCAATATGCTCCACCGGTTCCCCCTCCAGCAGGCAGCGCATGGCTTCATTTATATAGGGCGCGAGAATGCGATTCACATAGAAGCCGGCGCGATCCGCCACGACAATGGGCGTTTTGCCCTGTTTTTTTGCCAGCGCTACGGTGGTGGCCAGCGTCTGCTGCGAGGTGCCCGCGTGTGGGATCACCTCCACCAGCGGCATCTTTTCCACCGGACTGAAGTAGTGCAGGCCGATAACGTTCTCCGGCCGCTGCGCCTGCGCGGCGATATCCGCGATCGGCAGCGATGAAGTGTTTGAGGCGAAAATGGCGTGCGGCGCGCAGTGGGCTTCGACCTCGGCGACCATCTGCTGTTTGAGCGGCAGATCTTCAAACACTGCCTCAATCACCAGATCGCGCTGGGCAAAGCCCTGATAATCGGTGCCGCCGGTGATGCGCGCCATCTGCTGCTGGCGCTGCGCCGCGCTGAGATGGCGTCGTTTAACCTTTTTGCTCAGGCCTTCCCAGCTCGCTTTCAGCGCATGATTGACGCCCTGCAGGTGGATATCCTTGATGCGGACCGGCAGCCCGGCGTTGATCGCCGTGACGCTGGCGATGCCGCCACCCATCAGCCCGCCGCCCAGTATGCCGATCTGCCGCAGCGTGCGCGGCTCGGCTTCGGCGCCGGTCTCTTTTTTCATCGCCGTGCTGGCGAAGAACAGGCTACGCAGCGCGGCGGATTGCGGCGTCATCGCCAGTTCGCCGAAGGCGCGCGCCTCCGCCCGATGCCCCGCCTCGCTGCCCTGCTCAATGCCGGTGCGCACCACATCGATAATGCGCTGCGCGGCCGGGTAGTTGCCGTGCGTTTTGCGCGCGGTTTCGCGCTGCGCCAGCGCAAAGAGCGCGTGGCGCGCCAGCGGCGCCTGCATCACGCGATCGCGCAGCGGCAGCGCGCGCGCGGCATGTTTGCCTTTCAGCACGTGCGCCACCGCGGTGTCCAGCAGGATCGCCTGCGGCACCGCGTCATCCACCAGCCCCATCCTGCGCGCCTGCTTCGCCCGCAGGGTTTTGCCGGTCAGGATCAGCGGCAGCGCCTGCCGCAGCCCGATAAGTCGCGGCAGGCGCTGAGTGCCGCCCGATCCCGGCAGCAGTCCCAGCTGGACCTCCGGCAGACCCAGCCGGGTTTTATCGTTCAGGGTACAGATGCGCGCATCGCAGGCGAGCGCCAGCTCCAGCCCGCCGCCCAGGCAGGCGCCGTGGATCGCCGCCACAACCGGAAACGGCAGCGCCGCAATCGCCGCCATCGCTTCCTGACCCTGTCGCGCCAGCGACTCCGCCTGCTCGGCGCTGCGGCAGTCGGCGATCATGCTGATATCGGCGCCGGCGATAAAATTGTCAGGCTTGCCGGAGATCAGCACCAGGCCGGCCAGCTGCGTATCGCGCCGCGCCTCGTCAATTACCGCCGTCAGCTGCTGCGCAAAGGCGGCCCGCAGGGTATTCATCTTTTCGCCCGGCACGTCGATGACGATGACGCCGACGTGATCCGGCCGCATCTGTAAAGAGAAAGCGTTCAGCTCCATTATTCCGCCTCCAGAACCATGGCCGCGCCTAAGCCGCCTGCCGCGCAGGCGGTGACCAGCGCCAGCCCGCCGCCGCGACGCCGCAGCTCATGCAGCGTTTGAGTAATCATGCGCGCGCCGGTGGCGGCGAAAGGGTGGCCGTAGGCGATAGAGCCGCCGAGCACGTTGAAGCGCGCTTCGTCGACCTCGCCCAGCGCCTGCGAACGGTTAAGTTTTTCCCGCGCGAAGCGTTCGTCGCTGAAGCACTGCAGGTTGCAGAGCGTCTGGGCGGCAAAGGCTTCGTGCATATCGATCAGCGTCAGATCGCTCAGCGCGACGCCCGCGCGATCCAGCGCCAGCGGCGAGGCGTAGGCGGGGCCGAGCAGCATGTCCTGCTGCACGTCGATGGCGGTAAAGGCGTAGCTGCGCAGATAGCCCAGCGGCGGAACGCCCAGCTCGCGCGCGCGCCCTTCGCTCATCAACACCACCGCCGCCGCGCCGTCGGTAAGCGGCGTGCTGTTGGCCGCCGTGACGCTGCCGTGCTGGCGGTCGAACGCCGGCCGCAGCCGCGCATAGTCTTCAATTTTTGCCGCCATGCGCACGTTGTTGTCCTGTTCGATGGGCGCTTTCCACGGCGGCGCGAAGGCGGGCATCACCTCCTGCTGCAGCACGCCGGATTGCCAGGCGCTGGCGGCGCGCTGATGGGATCGCAGCGCCAGCGCATCCTGCGCCGCGCGGCTAATGTTGTGCGTTTTCGCCATCTGCTCCGCCGTATCGCCCATGCGCAGGCCGGTGGAGTACTCGGCGACGGCGGGCGGCACCGGCAGCAGATCGCGCGGGCGCAGGCGACGCAGAATCTGCGCTTTCTGCCCCAGGCTGCGCGCCTTGCTGAGATCGAGCAAGGCGCGCGCCAGGGTTTTACTGACGCCGATCGGCAGCACCGATGAGGAGTCCGCGCCGCCCGCGATACCGGCGCTAATGGTGCCCGCCATCAGGCTTTCCGCCACGTTGGCGACCGCCTGAAAACTGGTGGCGCAGGCGCGGCTGACGCTGTAGGCGTCGGTATGCACGCTCAGCCCGCTGCTGAGCACGATTTCCCGCGCGATGTTGGGCGCTTCCGGCATCTGGATCACCTGGCCGAACACCAGCTGCTCTATCGCCTCAACCGGCAGTTCGCTGCGCGCCATCAGTTCGCTTACCACCATCCGGCCCAGCTCCACGGCGGGAATGCCATGAAAGCCTGTCGCCTGACGCAGGAACGGCGTGCGAAGTCCGTGAGTAATGGCGATGCGATCGCCCGCACGCGTCAGCAACGGCTGCGCTTTGCTCATCTGTTTCACCTGTGAATGTTGACCGGGCGTCATTGCCCTGAGAGGTCTGACCTGATCCACAGTGTTAACGACAAGCGGGCGCGCCGCCAATCAGGAAAGAAAAAAAGTGCGAGGGGAAACACGAAAATGAAAAACGCCGTTAAGCAACGGCGTTCAGAGGCTTAGCGCAGGCCGAGCTGAAAAATCAGGGTTTCGGCCTGGCAGGCGAAGGTGAAATCGATATCGAGCTGTACGCCGTTGTCGCGCTCATCGAAGCGGGCGTCGATCTGACAAGGATCTGACTCAATCTGCCGCGCTTTTTCCGTCAGGCTCGCCAGTTTGGCTTCCGCCTCGCTGCGCTGCGCGAACCACTCTGACCAGCTGGCGGTGCAGTCGCTGTTATCCATCACGGTGCCGACATCCACGCAACAGCAGGCAGCGGTTTCATTGGCGCTGCATTTATTCATGGTATTGGTCATTGCGTTCTCCTGGGAATAAATCTGTGAGCGATCTGGATTAACGCCCGAAATTTTACGCCTCCGGTTTAAAATGCGCTATGTCAGACGCGCTAAGTGACGAATATCACAATAAAATTTGATCCAAAACAAATTAGAGTCGCTATGCTACTCTCTGCTCCGCCGGTTTTGTTAAGCGGATCGAAATTTTGCAGATCAATTCAGAAATATTTTAAAAACAATATTGCAACATATACACAGGTCAGACCTATACTTGCCGCACTGGTCTGATTTGTCAGCTTCTGGTCAGTCCCTACAATCCGCCGACCCTTGTTACGCGATGTAACAATAACAGTTCAATAATAATTCAGATGAGGTTGTGGTCATGAGCCATAAAAACCTGTTCGCAAAGTCAGCCGTGGCGGCTGCAGTGGCGCTTGTCTCTTCACACGTATACGCAGCGGGCTTTCAGCTTAACGAATTCTCCTCTGCCGGTCTGGGCCGCGCCTATTCCGGCGAAGGCGCAATGGGCGATACCGCCGCCTCGGCCAGCCGCAACCCGGCGACTATGGCGCTGATGGATCGTCCGATGTTTTCTGTCGGCGCGGTCTTTATCGATCCCGATGTCGATATTACCGGCAACAGCCCGACTGGCCGCAGCCTCGACGCCAGCAATATCGCGCCGACGCAATGGGTGCCCAATATTCACTATGTGCAGCCGATTAACGATCAGTGGTGGATTGGCGCGTCCGCAACCTCAAATTATGGTCTGGCGACGGAATTCAACGACAGCTATACCGCAGGCGGCTACGGCGGCAAGACCGATCTGATGACCGGCAACCTTAATCTCAGCACCGCCTATCGTCTTAACGAGCACTTCAGCTTCGGCGTCGGCTTCGACGCGGTTTACGCGCGCGCCAAGATTGAGCGCTACGCGGGCGAGTCGGGGGCGGCGCTGCGTATCCCGGCTGATACCCAGGTGGCCCATCTGAAAGGCGACGAGTGGGGCTACGGCTGGAACGCGGGTATCCTGTATGAGGTGGATAAAAATAACCGCTTTGGCCTGAGCTATCGCTCGGAAGTGAAAGTCGATTTCGACGGTGACTACAAGAGCAGCCTGCCGACCGCATTTAACGCCTTCAACTTGCCTACCTACGCCACCGGCGGTTCCACCATTCCGGGCGCACTGACGCTAAACCTGCCGGAGATGTGGGAAGTGTCCGGCTGGCATAAAGTGGCGCCGCAGTGGGCAGTGCACTATAGCCTGGCCTACACCAGCTGGAGCCAGTTCCAGGAGCTTAAGGCGACCGGCTCGAACGGCCAGACTCTGTTCTATAAAGATGAGAGTTTCAAGGATGCCTACCGCATCGCGTTGGGCACCACTTACTATTACGATCAGAACTGGACTTTCCGTACCGGCATCGCCTTTGATGACAGCCCGGTTCCGGCGGACAAGCGTTCTATTTCTATTCCCGATCAGGATCGTCTCTGGCTGAGCGCCGGCGCTTCGTACGCCTTTAACGACGACGCTTCGGTCGATGTGGGCGTCTCTTATATGCACGGCCAGCACGTCACGGTGGAAGAAGGCCCATATACCTTTAATTCAGTGGGCAAAGCCTGGCTGTACGGCGCGAACTTTAACTACAAGTTCTGATGATATTAGCTGGAAAAATGGCGACCTTTGGGTCGCCATTTTTATTGAGGAAAGGAGCCGACGCAAGTGGCCTGGGCCGATCGCAAAGACGCAAAAACGGCATCCCTGCCAGCTCGGCCCGCGCCGTCCATGGCGCGGGACGCTTTGCTCCTCTGCCCAGGCCACTCGCGTTTCACGTTCGGTGCACGCATTAAAAAATGGCGACCCCTGGGTCGCCATTGCTATTTTTACCGCCGTTACTGCGCGTCGATATCTTTCAGATCGTCCTGAATCGCACTGGCGTTCGGGTTCTCTTCCGGCTTCAGGCGACCGCCGTTCGCCAGGAAATCGTGACGCTGGAAATAGGCGTTGCGAATAAAGGCGTAGGGATCCGACTGCTGCTTCAGCAGCGCATCCGAGTCTAGCAGCTGCGCCCGCGTCTCCACCCCTTCCAGCGTCCACTTGGCGATAGACATCGGCCAGGTCAGCCAGCCCAGCACCGGATAGAGCGTATCGACGTAGTCGCCGCCATCTTCGCGGATGGTGAAACTGCCGTAGGCCGGCAGCTCTACGTAGGGACCGTAGCCGACGCCGTAGTGGCCAAGCGTGCTGCCGAAACGGTGCGGCACTTCACGCGCCAGCTCCGGGTTCGCCTTGCCCGCCACGTCGATAAAACCGCCCAGACCCAGAATCGAGTTCAGGAAGAAACGGGTAAAGTGAATCCCCGCCTGGCGCGGCTCGCCGACCAGAATCGAGTTCACCATGCTGGCCGGCTCTTCCAGGTTGCCGAGGAAATTGCTTAAGCCCGTACGCGCCGGCACCGGCACGTAGTCGCGCCACGCCACCGCGACAGGACGCAGCACGTAAGGATCCAGCACGTTATAGTTAAAGTTGAACATCGTGCGGTTAAAGCCTTCAAGCGGATCGCTGCGCTGCGCAGGCGCCTCGCTGTCCGGCTTTGAGCTGGCGCATCCAGCCAGAATGACGCTGGCCAAAACCAGGCTGGTCAGGCGGTAAGCCATTGTTATCTCCCTGTGCGGTTTAATGAAGTATCGCTTCAGGGCTGCTGTTGATTAATCTCCACAGCCATGTGCTGATGACCATCCCAGGGCGTCACCGCGCTCAGACCAAACCAGTCGCCGGATTGCGGACTGGCGCTGCCGTCGCGGGAAATACGCACCCGAACCTGCACCTGATGCTGCGCCGAAAGCAGGCGCTCCGGCATCATGGCGTTGCTGTCATCCAGCGTAAGCGATAACGGAAAGTGGCTCAGCGGCAAGCGCTTAACGGCCACGGGCACCGGTGAAACACCGTCAGAAACAGAAATATACATGACTCCGCCCGGCGGTAACATTTTTTCTGCCTCCGGCGTCAGCGTCACCGTCAGCGCCAGCTGCGTATTCTGCTGACCGGCGTCGGTTTTTGCTTGTTCAATGCTGCGCTCGATCATCGCGTGGCGGCGATCGTCGGTCGGGATCTGTTTCAGCATAGCCTGCCAGCTGCTAATCGCCTGGTCATACTGCTGCTGTTCATAGGCGTTAAATGCCAGCAGGCCGAGCGTGCGTAGGTTGCCGCCCTCCTCTTTCAGCATATCTCGCAGCATCAGGCCCGCCTGGCGGTTATCCTGCGGATCGCTGGAGCGGGTCAGGACTTCAGCATAGTCCTGTTTCAGAGCGAGGTTGTTGGGCGCGAGCTGCAGCGCATGCTCGAACGCCTGGCTGGCGCTGGCGGCATTATTGAGCACCATGCCGAGACGTCCCAGCATGGTCCAGTCGTTGAGGTTATCAGGCTGCGCCTGCAGCGCGGTACGCAGCCCAAGCTGCAGTCGCGCCAGCTCTTCCATGGTCAGCGGCTTCGCCTGCGGATCCATCACCCGCGCGCGCAGCGCCGGATAATCCTGCTGCACCTGCATCCATCCGGCGACCTGCGTCAGGCCGCCGCTTTTCAGATAAAAGCCGAGCGACACCGCGATCAGCGCCACCACGCCAGGCAGCAACACCAGACGGCCGCTGGCGCGCGACGGCGCGGCGTGCTGCGGCGGAATATCGGTCAGCAGCGTCTGCTGCAGTTCGCTCACCATGGTGGCGCGCTCGCCGATAACGCCCTGCGCCTCATCCTCTTCCAGCTCGCGCAGGCGCTGATGATAAAAGTCAGTATTAAGGCGATCGCGATCGGCCTCGCTCGCCTGGCGCTGACGCCAGCCCGCGCCGAGAAACAGGGCGCTGGCCGCCGCCAGCAGAAGAATAATGCTTATCCACAAAGCGCTCATTTCAGCTTCCCGTCGCGTTTCAGTATCGCCGCAAGGCGCTGTTGATCGGTATCGTCCAGCTCGCTGCGCGTTTTACGCTGGCGACTGCGCAGGACGATCACCAGACCGCCGAGCACGGCGAACAGCGCCGGGCCGACCCAGAGGATCAGCGTCGACGGCGTCACCGGCGGCTCATAGGTGACGAAATTGCCGTAGCGCGCCACCATGTAGTCGATGATTTGCTGGCGGCTCTGACCCTGCTTCATCAGCTCATAGACCTTGAGGCGCATATCCGCCGCGATCATCGCATTCGAGTCGGCGATGCTGTTGTTCTGGCACTTCGGGCAGCGCAGCGAGGCGGTAATATCGCGGTACTGCTCCTCCTGCGCCACGGAGTCGAACTGGTAAGTGTCGATCGCCGCCCACAGGCTGACGCTAAACAGCAGGCCGCAGAGCATCAAAAGCAAGCGCTTCATACGCCCTCCTTGCTGTATTTCCGCCACAGCGGCAGCACGTCCTGCTGCCAGACGCGCGCGTTGAGATCGCCCGCGTGGCGGTAGCGGATAATGCCGTTGCCATCGATCAGGAAGGTTTCCGGCGCGCCGTAGACGCCGAGATCCAGCCCCAGCATGCCGTCGCCGTCATAGAGGCTAAGCGCGTAGGGGTTGCCCAGCGTATTGAGCCAGGTCACCGCTTTAGTGCGATCGTCTTTGTAGTTGAGGCCCACGACGCGAATGCCCTGCTCCGCCAACTGGTTGAGATACTGATGCTCTGCGCGGCAGGTCGGGCACCAGGTTGCCCAGACGTTCAGCAGGATCGGTTTGCCGTCGTTAAGGACTTTCTGATCGTAGATCTTGCCGGGCCGATCGAGCGCTTCCAGCTTAAACAGCGGCACCGGCTTGCCGATCAGCGCCGACTCCAGCCGGGTCGGATCGTCGCCGCCGGCGTTGCGCGACAGCTGCCACAGCAGCGCCGCCGCCAGCAGCAAAAACAGGATCAGCGGAATAAAGAGAATTTTTTTGTTCATGCCCGTTCCTCACGCGCGGCTTTTTTCCGCGAGCGGTAGCGCGGATCGAGCAGGCAGAGCAGGCCGCCGACCGCCATAAAGACGCCGCCGAACCAGATCCAGCGCACAAAGGGTTTGTAGTAGATGCGCACCGCCCAGGAGCCATTATCCAGCTCTTCGCCCAGCGCGGCGTAGAGATCGCGCGTGAAGCCGCCGTCGATCGCCGCCTCGGTCATCATGGTGCGCGCCGCGGTGTAGAAGCGTTTTTCCGCATGCAGCACCGCCTCCGGCTTGCCGTTGCGGCTGACGTCGATAATACCGACGCCGCCGCTGTAGTTCGGTCCCTGCAGGTTATGCACGTCGCGGAACACGAAGTGGTAACTGTGAATATCAATACTGTCGCCCGCTTTCATGCGCACGTCGCGCTCGACGCTGTACTGGGTGCTGAAGGCGATGCCGATCACCGTGACGCCGACGCCGATATGGCCCAGCACCATGCCCCAGTGGCTGCGCGACAGATGGCGCAGGCCGCGGAAGAAAGCGTGCCGGTGAGTGGCGCGCTCGTGCAGCTCCATCAGCGTCAGCACCAGGATCCACACCGACATCAGCAGCCCCACGACCGTCATCGCCTCGATGCGATCCTGCAGCAGCCAGGGCAGCAGGATCGCGCTGGCCAGCGTCACCACCAGCGCCAGCGCCAGGCGCTTCCACAGTTTCTGCGGCTCGTCGCGACGCCAGCGCACCAGCGGCCCGATGCCGAGCATCAGCGCGAACGGCGCCATCAGCCAGCTGAACATGGTGTTAAAGAAAGGCTCGCCCACGGAGATGCTGCCGAGACCGAGCTGCTTGTGCACCAGCGGCAGCAGCGTGCCGAGCAGCACCACCAGCATCGCGGCGATCAGCAGCACGTTGTTGCCGAGCAGGAACGATTCGCGCGACCAGGTTTCGTTCTGCACGCGGCTGCGCACCTGCCCGCCCTTAATGGCGTAGAGCAGCAGCGAGCTGCCGATCACAATCACGAGGAAGGCGAGGATAAACATGCCGCGCGCCGGATCCGAGGCGAAGGAGTGCACCGACACCAGCACGCCGGAACGCACCAGAAAGGTGCCGAGCAGGCTGAGGGAAAAGGCGGTGATCGCCAGCAGCACCGTCCAGGCTTTAAAGGTGCCGCGCTTTTCCGTCACCGCCAGCGAGTGCATCAGCGCGGTGCCCGCCAGCCACGGCATAAAGGAGGCGTTCTCGACCGGATCCCAGAACCACCAGCCGCCCCAGCCGAGTTCGTAATAGGCCCATGCCGAGCCGAGCACGATGCCGATGGTCAGAAACACCCAGGCCGCCGTGGTCCAGGGCCGCGACCAGCGCGCCCAGGCGGTATCGAGCCGCCCCGCCATCAGCGAGGCGATGGCAAAGGCGAAGGCCACCGAGAAGCCGACGTAGCCCATATAGAGCAGCGGCGGATGGAAGATCAGGCCGATATCCTGCAGCATCGGATTGAGGTCGCGCCCGTCGATGGGGAAGTCCGGCAGCGTGCGGGTAAAGGGATTCGAGGTGAGAATAATAAACAGCAGGAAGCCGAGATTGATCATGCCCATCACCGCCAGCACGCGCGCCAGCGCATCCTGCGGCATGCCGCGGCTGAATATCGCCACCAGCAGCGTCCAGCTGCTGAGCAGCAGCACCCAGAGCAGCAGCGAGCCTTCGTGCGCGCCCCAGGTCGCGGCGATGCGGTAATAGACCGGCAGCAGCGTGTTGGAGTTGGCGGCGACGTAGCCGACGGTAAAGTCGTTGACCACAAAGGCGTGCACCAGCACGAGGAACGCCCCGGCGATGCAGAGAAACAGACCGCTCGCCAGCGGACGCGCCAGCCCCATCAGACGCACGTCCTGACGCACCGCGCCCCACAGCGGATAAACGCTTAACAGCAGCGCGATGCCCAGCGCCAGGCAGAGCAGAAAACTTCCGACTTCTGGCATCATGACTGGGTTCTCGCCTGTTCCGCCAGCGCCTGCGGGCTCTTGTGATTCTTCTTCATCGCGTCCTCGATTTCCGGCGGCGTGTACTTCTCGTCATGCTTCGCCAGCACCTCTTTGGCGTTGACCAAGTTGCCCTCTTCCAGCACGCCCTGCGCGACCACGCCCTGCCCTTCGCGGAACAGGTCCGGCAGAATGCCTTCAAAGCTGACGCTGACCACGCCGTTGGCGTCATAAAGCTTGAAAGAGACGGCCAGCGTATTCGGGTCGCGCTTGACGCTGCCCGGCATCACCATGCCTCCGACGCGCAGGCGCTGCCCCGCTTCCGGCTTCTGGTGCTCCTCGCCTTTGCCGTAGAGGATTTCGCTCGGCGTGTAGAACAGGTCGATATTGGAACGCAGCGCATACATAACCAGCGACGTGGCGAGGCCCAGCCCCACCAGGATCGCCACAACAACGTACAGGCGCTGACGACGACGGGTATTCACATTGGATCTCCTGCCGCTTCACCGGCGGCTTGTTTCATTTTCGCCGAACGGATGCGGCGTTCCCTGGACTGACGCTGGCGGATCTCAGCCAGCAGACGGCGGCGCTGCAGCAGCGTATGCAGCAGCAGCCCGGCAAGCGGAACAAGGGTGCAGATCACCGCCAGCCAGACGTAAAAGGCGTAGCCGCCCATGGCGAAAAAGGCGGAGAGGGAAGAGAACGCGGGCGTCATGCTTTACGGCCTCCGCTGGCGAGGTTCGCCACCCAGGGGCGGTGACGCTCGGTGTAGAGGATCAGGTTGCGCAGGCGCATCAGCGTCAGCGTAACGAACAGCAGCAGATAGCCGAGGATCGCCCAGCGCAGCGGCGTGCGCATGCTCGGCGCGATCGCCTGCTGCAGAATGCCCGACGAACCCTGATGCAGGGTGTTCCACCACTGTACCGAGAAGTGAATGATCGGCAGGTTGACCACGCCGACCAGGATAAGAATGCCGGCCGCGCGTCCCGCCGTGCGGCGGTCGTCAAACGACTGATAGAGCGCTATCACGCCCATATAGAGGAAGAGCAGCACCAGCTCCGAGGTCAGGCGCGCGTCCCAGATCCACCAGGTGCCCCACATGGGCTTGCCCCAGGCGGAGCCGGTGATCAGGGCGATAAAGGTAAAGACCGCGCCGACCGGCGCCATCGCGGCAGAGACCAGATCCGCCATCTTCATCTGCCACACCAGACCGGTAAACGCGGCGACCGCCATCGCGGCGTAGACGCCCATCGACCACATCGCCGCCGGAACGTGGATATACATAATGCGGAAGCTATCGCCCTGCTGATAGTCGGCTGGCGCGAAACCAAAGCCCCAGATCCAGCCGAGCAGCAGCGTCGCCGCGCCCGCCACGGCAAACCAGGGAATTAAACGCCCGCAGAGCTGATAAAGCCGCTCCGGCCTTCCCAGCTGATGTAACCATTTCCACATGTTGCATTGCTCACAGGTTAAAAAATCATTCCCGACATGTCTGACGCATGTGCGGATCAGTGCAGCGCGATACGCAGCGCGGCGGCGGTGGCGAACGGCGCCAGCGTCGCGCTGGCCGCCAGCATCGCGCCGAGAATCGCCAGATAACCGCCGATCGGCAATCCCTGGCCCGCCGCGTCAATCGCCGCGCTGGCGAAAATCAGTACCGGCACCGCCAGCGGCAGCACCAGCAGGCTCAGCAGCACGCCGCCGCGCCGCAACCCAACCGTCAGCGCGACGCCGATGGCGCCGAGAAAACTGAAGGTCGGCGTGCCGAGCAGCAGCGTCAGGGCCATCGCCAGCCAGCTGTTGAAATCGAGCGACAGCAGCAGCGCCGCCAGCGGCGACAGCAGGATCAGCGGCAGGCCGGTGACCAGCCAGTGGGCGATCACCTTGCCCAGCACGGTAACCGGCAGCGGCGTCGGCAGCAGCAACAGCTGCTCCAGCGATCCGTCGATAAAATCGTCGCGGAACAAGCGCTCCAGCGCCAGCAGCGAAGAGAGCAAAGCGGCAACCCAGGCGATGCCCGGCGCGATGCGCGCCAGCTGCTGCGGCTCCGGCCCAATGCCGAGCGGGAACAGCGTAATCACGATCAGAAAGAACCAGAGCGGGTTAACCACCTCCGCGCCGCTGCGAAAGGCGATGCGCAGTTCGCGCTGAATGACGCGCAGCGACATCAGAGCAGCTCCGCGCCAGTAAGCCGTATTTTACGCACGCGCGCATGGCTTTTTGGCAGATCCTGATGAGTGGTGAGAATAACCGCGCCGCCATTTTCGGCATGTTGCGTAAAGCGCTTCATCAATTTTTCCACACCCTCTTTATCTATCGCCGTCAGCGGTTCATCCAGGATCCACAGCGCGGCGTCGCTGAGCCAGAGCCGCGCCAGTGCCACGCGCCGCTGCTGTCCTGCCGAGAGCTGCGCCACCGGCACCTCTTCATAGCCCAGCAGATCGACGCACTCCAGCGCGTCAAATATCTGCGCGGCGTCGCGGTTCGGATGGTAGAAGCGCAGATTTTCCAGCGGCGATAGTACCGCTTTTACGCCAGGCTGATGGCCGAGAAAAAGCAGGCTTTGATGCCACTGTTCGCGCTGTTGCCGTATCGGCTCGCGTTGCCAGCGCACCTCGCCCTCTTCCGGACGGCTTAGTCCCGCCAGCAGGCGCAGCAGCGAGGTTTTCCCGGCGCCGTTCGGCCCCTCGATCTGTACGATATCGCCCGCCGCCACGCCGAACGACAGGCCGTGAAACAGCGTGCGTTCATCGCGAACGCAAGAGAGATTAATGACTTCGAGCATGCCGGAGGAGTCGCGCCAGGTAAAAAGTGGCCAGGATGATAGCACAAGGTTGCGGTGGGCCGAAGCCCACGGCGTGCGGCGCGGCGCGCCTGGTCTGATGGTTATGCCTCTTTCACGGCGAATATGGGTGAAAAATGCCCATCGTTAAAATTTTGTTACGCTTCATCTGAAAGATAGTTACATTTCGCCCTTGCCAAAACAGGCTACGCTTATTACGCGCAGCAATTATAACAAGGAGCAAACATGAAACCTTCCCCATCTGTTCACCAGGATGAAAACGATGTCGACAGCGAAGAGAAAGAGCAAGGCACGGAGATTGAGGTAAACGAAGAGGCCCTGCCCTCGCGCGCGGCGGCGATACATGAAGAGATTCGTCAGGATGGCGAAAAGGAGCTGGAGCGCGACGGGATGGCGCTGCTCTGGTCGGCGATTGCGGCGGGTCTGTCGATGGGCGCCTCGCTGATGGCGAAGGGGATCTTTCAGGTCCATCTTGATGGCCTGCCCGGCGCCTTTTTGCTGGAAAACCTGGGCTACACCTTCGGCTTCGTTATCGTCATTATGGCGCGCCAGCAGCTCTTTACCGAAAATACGGTGACGGCGGTGCTGCCGGTGATGCACAAACCGACCATAGGCAATGTCGGCCTGCTGCTGCGGCTGTGGGGTCTGGTGCTGCTCGGCAACCTGATCGGCACGGCCCTCGCCTCGCTCGCCTTTGCCGAGATGCCGATTTTCGACGACGCGACGCGCCAGGCCTTTAGCGCCATCAGCCAGAAAGTAATGGAAAACACGCCCGGCGAGATGTTTGCCAATGCGGTGATCTCCGGCTGGATTATCGCGACGATGGTCTGGATGATGCCGCAGGCGGGCGCCACCAAGCTGATTGTCATCGTGATGATGACCTGGCTGGTCGGGCTCGGCGATCTGGCGCATATCGTGGTGGGGTCGGTGGAGATCCTCTATCTGGTCTTTACCGGGCAGATTAGCTGGTATGCGTTTATCTGGCCGTTCGCGCTGCCGACGCTGCTGGGCAATATCACCGGCGGCACGCTGATTTTTGCGTTGATCAGCCATGCGCAGATCCGCAACGACATGAGCGAGGCGGCGAAAGCGGAGGCAAAAGCGAAACAGCGCGAAGCGAAGCAGCAGGAAAAACAGCGCTAAGCTGTTGAGGAAATGAGCAAACGCGCCGCAGTTGGGTTATTCTTGCGGCGCATTTGCGCTATACTGCGCGCCGCCGTCCCCTTAGTTAAATGGATATAACGAGCCCCTCCTAAGGGCTAGTTGCAGGTTCGATTCCTGCAGGGGACACCATCCTGACCTGAACCCGCCTCCACCCACACGAACAAAACCCGCGTCCTGCCTGATTTCACGCCTGTCTGAGCACAACTGACATGAACCGTCAGGCATTGACTACGCCCTTTTTTTGCGGGCATATTGTGGGCATAACGTAACCGCTCCGGAATTATGCCCACATGCTTACGGTAAAGCAGATCGACGCCGCTAAACCTAAGGATAAGTCATATCGCCTGGCTGACGCAGGAGGCCTTTTTCTGTTTGTCCCGCCTACCGGAAAAAAGGTATGGCGCCTCCGCTACCGGTTTGACGGCAAAGAGAAAACGCTGGTCATTGGCCCCTGGCCGCAGATATCCCTGACAGAAGCACGTGCGCGCCAGTCGGAAGCGAAAATGAAACTGCTGTCTGGCGTGGATCCTGCTGAGCAGAAACAGGCCAGAAAGAAGAAAAAGGAAAAAGCGCCCGACGCCTGGACTTTTGCCGACATCTTCAGAGAGTGGTATGCCCACAAATCTGTCGTGTGGTCGGGAAAATATGCAGCCGAACTGCTCCGTATGTTTGAGTATGACATTCTGCCGCTCATGGGTCATATGCAGATGGAAGAGATTGAGCCACTGGAGCTGCTGAAGGTGATCCGCCTGTATGAAGATCGCGGCGCAATGGAGCGGGCAGATAAGGCAAGGAAACGGTGCGGAGAGGTGTTCAGGTATGCGATTGTCACCGGCCGCGCCACATATAATCCGGCCCCGGACCTGGTTAAGGCTCTCAAGGGATACCGAAAGAAAAACCATGCCTTTTTGCCGATGAACCGCATACAGACGTTTCATTGTTCTCTAGAAAGCTATGCCGGCAGCGTGGTGGCAAAAAATGCCGCCCTTATTCTTCATTATACAGTGCTGAGAACGGCAGAACTTCGATCTATGAGGTGGGAAAACGTCGACTTTGAAAACCGTCTTATTGTTATTGACGCGGAGATAATGAAAAACCGGCGCCCTCATATTGTGCCGATGTCAGATCAGGTTCATGCACTGATGATTTCAATGAAGAAGATCACCGGTCATGGTGTGCTGTGTTTTCCGGGCAGAATAAACAAGAATAAGCCCATCAGTGAGAACACCATCCTGGGGGTTATCCGCCGCGTAGGCTATGAAGGTCAGACGACCGGGCACGGTTTCCGGCATCATTTCAGCACCGTGCTGAATGAGCATCAGTGGCCTCACGATATAATTGAGCGCCAGCTGTCGCATATTGACCGTAACAGCATTCGGGGCGTTTACAATCATGCTCAGTATCTGGATAAACGGCGTGAAATGATGCAGTGGTGGGCAGACTGGATTGATGGCAAGCTGAGGTAGATTTTTTTAGAGGTGCTAATCTCAGAGTCTTCATTTAAGGAGATTAGGAAATGGACATATCACCCCGCACTGTTATTGCACTTAATGTTATTTCATCCGTTGCGCTTGTTATCGGAGCCGCCTTATATCTGAACTGGATTTGAGGCTTGTCGCACATACCCGGCCAGCCGGACCGGGTATTCATCTGCCGCTCGTCGGTTAAAAGGAACGTGTGAACTCAACGGGTGAAGAGTAACCTGATTTGCTGGTATGCAATCCCTTCTTATTGTTCCAGGGTCTGGCTGCAGAGCCCGGCTGGCTATTCAAAATGATTACTCGGCGGCTTATTATATTTTACCGCTGGTAACAAATGATCGGCCTGCGCGATAGGCCGTAAATTTTGGTGCTTCACCGGGAGGGATATAACAGTAAACACGGCCAGACCGTTTACTGTTACCTACGAACACGATCAACTCGTGCACATGCGAGCGGCCGATCGCCGGCAGGCTTATTCCGTGTATTTTGTAACTCATGCCCGCATTTCCCTTATTACCAGTATCCGCGTAATCGAGCTGAACATCTTTATATATTTCGTTTTGATAATGATGATGCCGGATGATTAGCTTAAATTGCTGCCGTTTATGCTGGGACCGAGCCACCAGAGTCAGATTTGTATCCAGAATACGGTCAAATGACTCACCGGCAATTCTGAACAGAGCATGTTCTCCCTTTTTATCTGACCAGCTGAAAGCACCTTCGGGCAACTGCACTCCACCTGACTGAACATTATAAATGTCGCCTGTTATCTGTTTTGCATCCAGAATACCTTCAATGGTGCAGCTGTCTTTAATCGCAACGTTCTCAATCTCACCCGATGTGGCACGAAGCTTACCGCTGATATCAGCATCCCTTGCCGTCAGTTTGCCATCAGGCGTGAGTTCAAAAGCTGGCGGATTACCACTGCTGGTAATGCTGACCGCACGCAGGTACCTGATGAGCGCTTCACGGAAATAGATCTGGTCGTGTTCAATAACCAGCGCGGGCACAGAGTTTCCATTCTGCGGGTTCACAAACGCCACGCGATCAGCTGCCATCAGGATCTGACTCTGCATCCCCTCCGGTTTTTCTTCAATTCCCATGCCAAAGCCAGCCATGCAGTACTGACCATTTTTCAGCTGCTGTAATTTGACTGACCATTGCGAATTCAGTTGCCCTTCCGTGTCTTTCCAGCTCTTTTCAATTTTCCCGATTTTTGCGGCGCCCTCTGACAGCTGCTCCATTTTTGTCAGTAAGCTCTGTCCAAGATGTGTGTCGCTGATTTTTCCCTTATAAAATGCCAGATAGTCCTCCGCTTTATCACTTGGACTGGCGGCCTGTTCGGTGAAAGCAGATTTGCCCAGCGCGTTTACGCTGCGGATATAGAAGTAGTGAACATTGCCCGGCATGAGGCCGTCTTTTATCCAGCAGCTTCCTTCTCCCAGATATTGCGCCTGAGATTCGGCCTGTTGCGCGTCAGCGAGCCGGGTTCCGGAAAACCAGAATTCATAACGTACTGTGGCATCATAAACGGACTGATGCGGCACCAGCGTGACCTGGAAATAGCCGGGTATGGCATCGACGGATACGGGAGGCTCAGGTGCAGCAACCGTAATACTGACAGAGACAGGTTCGCTTTTCTGCCCGGCCTCACTGACTGAACAGATGCTCAGCGTATAGACCCCCGTCTCTGGCAGAATGAACATACATTCAGGCCGGTCTGCGGTGTTGCTGAAAACCAGATGTCCCGTGGCGTCATGCCCACGGGTAACCCGTACGTCAAAGTGTGCACTGCCTGATGTCCGCAGAACTTCCCACCGGGCGATGGCATGAATGTGTCCGGATGAGGCACTGATACTGACATGGAGATGCCGCACAGCGGGCGGTAACATGGCATGCCCGCTGGCCGGGGGTTCTGAAAAGCGCCTGCCTTCATCCACCCGCGCCTGCTTCTCCGGGCAGTGCTGCAGCGCGGTCACGGCATAGCCGCCGTTTTCGCTTTCACGTATGGCCACGCAGCGAAACAGGCGCTGCCGCAGACCCGGCAGTTTCAGCCCCCAGACGCTGAATGACGTTATGCCTTCAGGCATGCTGTCCACTTCGACACAGTCAGGTTCAGGATGGCCGGTCACGCTGACGGTCACAGGCTGCCCGGTCTCACTCATCAGATTCAGCGTGGCACGCCCCTCTTCCGGAAGAGACACAGGCCGGTCAAGCCTGAGTCGTTTTTTCTCAGGCTCTGCTGCAATGATTCGGCCACCGGTCGCGGTCCCGGCATAATCGTTGTCGCAAATTTCGAAGACATCACCAGGGATATGACGCAGCCCTTCTGCCCCCACACAAAAATCGACGGTCTGGGTTTCCAGCAGTTCGGTCTGGATGATCCATAAGCCGGTCCGGTGTGCCTGCCCCCGGCTGGTACAGCCAAACGCATCGACTTTCAGCAGATTGCGCCCGTATCGCTTTATGGCCTCGCGATCTTCCACCAGCTCTATGGAAGGCTGCCAGTTGTTGTGTGGGTCGATGAAACGCACTTCAACCGCGTTATGGCGATCCTTCAGCGCGCTGAAGCTGTAATGGAACTGGCCGCCAGCCACGCTGGCACTGGTGTAGGTCCAGACAACATCTGAAGGCGCATCCTGTATAAACGTCAGACGCTGGCCGCTCCATACGGGCATACAGCGCATCATGCTGCAGAAATCACCGATCACATCGAACGCCTTCCGCTGGCGGGTCAGCCACGCGTTGCAGCGGATGCGGGGCTCCAGCCCGCCATAGCCATCACTGACCTTTTCATCACAGTAGCGGGCAATATTATAGAGCGCCCACTTGTCTGCATCTGCAATACCCATTCGCTGACCCAGACCATAGCGTGGGTGCATCAGCAGGTCATACAGGCACCAGGCCGGGTTGTCCGTCCAGGCTTCTTTGAATTCCCCATTCCAGCGTTCTCCGGCATAGCTGCGCGTCACCGGGTCATAATTTGCCGGCACCCTGACCAGGCGCCCCCGCATCAGGTAATTGCGCTCCGCGCGCTGATTGCCCGATTTCTCTGAGTCAACTTTCAGGCCCGTCACGGCCGTATGGGGATAGCATTGCCGGACATTGGTAATTTCTGTATATGACGACCAGAAGGTCTTATTGAACAACCGGTTACCGGTGCTGTCAGGCGTTATACGCATTACGCGAACGTCAAACGGCGCGGCTGGCAGGTCTTCAAGGATCACCGAAAACGCAAACGGCTCGTGCGTACGCCCCTTCACGGTAATGTCTTTTTCCATTTTCCAGCCTGCAGGATGCCGGATATGAATTTGCAGGGTAACTGACGCATCCTGCGTTTCGCCTTTTTTGTTGACCGAGAACAGCTGGCGAACGCCCAGCGTCATGCGAAGCCGGTCTGTTTCCTTTCCATCCACCGTGCGCGTGACGGCATATTGCGCGGTCACGTCAGCATTGATCAGCTTTTCCCGGGCTGATGCCTCAAATCCGCTCAGCGGTGGCTGATCCGCCGTTCCGGCATGAAAGTGCATACTGACGCCCTGCACGTTCACCTGTCCGTCCGGCCCAAGCACAGGCGTGCCGTTAATCAGCACGCTTTTTAAACCGTCAACAAGACCGGCAACGGGGCCTTCGCTGACAACATCCATTACGCTCAGTACCTGAGAGGAGCGAAGGTTGTCAGGTTTGTCGTGCGGCGTTTGTGCATGGTGATGCAAGATTTTCATAGTTTTAGCCTGAAGGAAATGAACCCGGAAACAACTCACCTTTGAGTTCTCTTTTAATGCCCGATAACAATGACTTTTCCTTCCCCGCTCATGTCCCGCGTGGCAATCTCCTGAGATATCACGCGTGATCCCACCCGCATTTCTCCGTACAGGATCGGTACCGGCGCGCCCTGAGCCATCATGTTTTCTGTGCCTGAAAACCAGGTGCTTTTGTTATCCCTGGCATCTGCACCCGCAGGTCGTGGAGCCAGCAGCTGAGCGGCTCCGCCCAGCATCAGGCTGGCCCCCAGCGAAAAAGCCGCCCCACTCAGCGAAAGCGTTGTTGCGCCCACTGTCCAGGCAAAAGCATTCAGACCCGGAATAAATGACGCCGCGATGAGCGCGGCACCTGCAAACAACTGAAGCAGGCCGTGCCGGGAAGCGCCCTGCAGCCGGGGAACCAGATGGACAACTGCGCCGGACGGTAGCTTTTCATGCAGACGGGCATGCAGGTTGCCAGTATCAAGATCGCTACCGGCAATACGCACCTGATAAAGCCCTTCGCTGAACTGACGCCTGAACTCACCGGACTGCATCACCAGCGCATGCAGCGCTTCTGCCGCAGTCGTCACATGTAGATCAATGCGCCTGCCAGACCTGGCGAGGTTGCCGTACAGACACACCCGAACCGGTCGGGCCCTTTCAGAGGAAGGTTCAGTTGAGCTCATTGTCATCTCCAAAACGATAAATGCTGTCGCCGCAGACCAGCCACCAGCTGCAGGCGCTGTACCTCATGGCGGCTTTGTCTGCAGGACTCATTTCAGGTGGCCCATCAGGATGGCTGTGAACCAGCGCGATAATCGTGCCGGCGGCAGAGGCACTCAGGTAATCTTCAGGGGTGATCAGAAAATGCCGGTGGGGCTCAGGGGAAGCGTTAATGCAGGGCCGATACTGGCAGTCGTCCGGTGTCAGGATGACCAGACCGCAGCACTCCTGCGGATGACAGGCCCGGGCGTGGGCGAAGATATCTTCGGAGAGACGCCCGGATGTCGCTGCGCTACAGGCGTACGTCATTCTGCTGAGTACGTATTCAGTGAGAGAAACCCGCCGAAGCGCCCGGTGTTATGACGAAGCCGGCAACCTGCCGCACAGTTGCCACAGTGATCCTGAGCGGCATCCTTCACGGGTTGTCCGTTGCTGTCTGCAATTGCCGGCCCGGTGTACCCACAGTCTGCAGAGCGGTATTCCCACGGGCAAAGGTCGGACAGCATAATGCGGCCCGGGCACAGCAGCCCTTCGGTTTCTGTCGGCACGGCCAGAATAAATCTGGCCGTCAGTGACGTCAGTTCCGCCAGCTGCTCTATAACATAACGGCTGACCACTTCCTGCTGTGGATCGGTGTCCGGATTACCACGCCTGAAATTCTCTGCGTCCAGAAACCGTGCACAGACCGTACGCCGTATCACAGCGGCACCTACCAGGCTCTGGTGCGCTTCGGCCAGGCCGGTCACGATGCCATACAGGTTTGAGACAACAACTGACGGACGCGTAGCCGGGCCTCGCCCGCTCATGCCACACTCTTCCACTCTGACAGGATAAGGCCGGTAGCGACGTTTCTGCCAGATAACTGCTTTTCCGAGTTCATTCTGTTCATTGCAGAAGAAATAACGTTTACCGCCTGTTGCGGTCAGATCGGCTTCCCACAGGTCAATACGGGCAGACGGCTCTGTCCGGGTCAGTTCGCTCAGCATTTGAGAAGGAATGGTGTTCATCGCTGTTACCTCAGGCGAGGACCTGTTCAAATTCACCGGTTATTTCCGTGCGCCTCGCCAGACGCACCGCCGACCAGCGTCGGCAGACAAAGGCGGCGGGATCAGGCTGGCCCGGCGGTTGCCACAGGAAGGCTCTGATACCGCTGTGCCGGGTAAGGAAGTCCTCCACCGCCTGCATAGAGACGTGAGGTCCGGACAGCATAATGGCGTAGCGGCTTTGAAGAACATTCAGGCCATCTGCGCGCCGCTGCTCATACCCGTCACCAAACCGGATTGTCTGCACACGTGGCTCTCGCTCCGCACGCATACCCGGCCGGATCTTCCAGTTAAATGACTCCATCAGACCCGACCTCCGCTCATCATGCCACCATCACGCTGCTGCTGAAGGAAGAAATCTTTCGCGCCCTGACGCCCCAGCTCATACATCATTCTGGCGGCCTCCGGCCCGAGCTGCCCGTTACGGCCATCATTGTGAATGGTGACATTAAAGACGGGTGCGTATTTCAGGCCGACTCCTGTCATCCGGGCCACCACACCCAGCTTACCGTCGGCACCGCGACGTAGTGGAAAGATACCTTCCGGCCCGGCCTCTCCCATGACGCCGGCACCATGGGCAAACGCAAACAGCGTAGGCGTCCGGATCACGCTTCCGCTGAAGGCATGAAGATCCTGAGAATGAAAAACACCGCCCTGTGCATGAAATGACAACGCATGTTGCTTAATCAGCCCGGCGAAAAAATCCACGCCCCTGACCAGCGTCATTTTCACCAGAATCTGGGTGAGCATGCTCAGAACGTTTCGGGTAAAGTCGCGAAAACCTGCCTTACCGTCCGTCAGCAAAGCACTCAGCTGTGTGCTTAACCCGTCAAGCGCCCTGGACGAAGCCTGTTTTATCTGGCTGTTGGCATCAAGCGCCGCATCACGGTACTCAGCCCATGCGCTTTTTGCCCCCGCCAGCCAGTCGGCCCGCAGCTTTTCTTCCGCCTGCCAGGTTTTTTGCTGTGCTTTTAACACTGCAGCAAGTACATCTGGCGCCTCTGCATAGGTGGCGCTGAGTCGGGTAACGCTGGCATGCTGCTGCGCCTCCCGTGCCGACAGGCCGTGTTCAAGCGCCGCAATTTCCGCCTGCCGCGTGCGCTGCTGCTCCGTAAATTTTCCAGCCTGCACCTGAAGCTGATTCATGCGTTCCTGAAGCGCAACTTCATCCCCCAGCATGGCCAGTTTTTCCTGCTGAAGCAGGACGCTGGCTTTACCGGCAAGCAGGGATTTTTCCTCATGGGTCAGCTGGCGTTTTTGTGCGGCTTCCTCAAGGACATGAAATTTCGCCTGAGAGGCCCAAAGGTCTTTACGCTGCTGGCTGACAATACCTGCTTCCTGATGTGTTTTCAGAGCATGAAGCCGGGCCTGCAGCGCCAGCATGTCAGCCTGCGCCTTTTCACCTGCGAGGGCAGACGCGGAGGGGTGATAGGCGTCCTGCCGTTTTCGGCGGCCTGCGGCAAGCGTGTCATAGCGCTGTTTTTCACGGCGCATCGCCTCCTCTTTAACCTCACGGGATGCCCATGAATGGCGGATAACTGACAGCGCGCGCTGATGCTTTTCCTCTTCCGTTTCGTACTGTTTTTTCAGGGCCTGGTCAGCATCGAAACGGCGCTTTTTACGGATTTCCGCATCCTGGTCTGCTTTATCGCGCGCGGCCTTCAGGTCATGCTGAAACTTCTGCTCTTCCAGCCGGGAAAGCCTGTCCCTGTCCTGCTGCGTGACAGGTATCCAGGCTTTGCCCAGGGCCTTTCCACCCGCGTTTAACTTCTCCCTCAGGGCAGCAATCTGCTCTTCCAGCGACCGTTCCCGGCCGATGCCCAGCATGGCATCCCATGTCCCCGCCGCCGTCTCCCCCAGCCATTTCCAGGTTTTCTCCAGCGTTCCCAGATGCTGTGCCACATCGTCGCTGCGAAGACGCAGGGTTTCAGCATAACGATCCATAGCCAGTGCTGCCGCATCGGCTTCACGCCCCTGTTCAGCCAGGCGGGTGATGTTTTCCAGTTCAGTCGCCGTCAGAAAGTGCAGGGATTTATCCAGTTCCCGGACGGCAGCGACGGGCGTGTCCTGAAGCCGCGCAAACTGCCGGATAGTCTCTTCGGTGGCCTGACCGGTTACCGTTTTGAGACGGGCCGCGACGTCAGCGACCTGCCGGAGGTGCTGCCTGTTAAATAAACCCGAGCCGGTGACGTCCGCCAGCACAGAAGCCGCTTCATGCTGCGTAATACCGTTGCCCGCCAGAGAGCGGCTCATCGCCTGTAGCGCTGAGGTTGTCCGGGCGGCATAGTGGCCGGTGAGGATAAGCTTCCTGTTAAAGGGCTCAGCTTCCTGACTGCCCTGATACCAGGCTTTCCCCAGTCCCCAGACAGCAGAGGCAATACCGCCCACCATCCCGGCGATGCTCAGACCGCGCAGGGTCATCAGCTTTTCTATCCATCCGGCATTATTCGCAAGCGTAATGCCGGAGCCACGAAGCGCGCCAAAATTGCCCCGCGCCATTTCGCCAAACAACACGCCAAGCTCGCGCCGCGCCGCCGCGCTCGCCAGTCCCAGAGAGTGTGTTTTCTGACGGGCCGACTCCAGCTTACGGATATAGATTTCCGCTGCATCACCCAGCCCCAGCTGTGCCGCGCGCGTTCTCAGCATCTCTTCACGCGAAAGCCGTTGTGTGGCCAGCTGTGCCTTGAGCTGGCTGAGAAAGCGGGCTTTTGCCTGCGTGGCCTGCACTTCAGCGCGCGAAGCGGAGGAAACCTGCTGCGCAGTGCGCCCGGCCTGCTGCCCCGCGTTTTTCAGCTGACGTTCGACCCGGCCCATCTGCTCGTGAAACCGGGCAGTCTCAGCCCCAAGGTTTACGACAAGATCAGCGATCTGCCGGGACATGGCGTTCTCCTCCCATGGACTCTGCTACGGCCATCAACATCTCATCAGTCATGAGGTCACCGGTTCCTGAGCGACTAAGCAGGCTAAAGTCTTCTGCAGTCAGTCCGCATTCGCCTGTGACGAGCGCCACCATTGTGCTGCTCAGCGCCGCAAATTCAGCATCCAGCAGGCGATGGCTGAACGGCACAGCGGCGAAATAACGCTGCCAGTCCGCGAGTTCAGAAGACGTCATCTCGCTCAGCATCCGGCGCCAGTCAGGGCGGCGAAACTCATGGGCCAGAAACATGATAAATTTCAGCTCCCGTCCGTCGGCTTTACCTTCACGTCCTCCTCCCCGGAGCCAGATGGTTCGTCTGGCTTTTCATCCCCCTTGAGATCGTTGAGAACCATCACCTTTTCCGCAGCCAGACACAGTGCCTTTTCGGGCCAGTCAGCCAGTATCCGCTGGTAAATGTCATTAACATCCCCCTCACGGTGACAATTCCAGAGCGCGCGAGAGACAAGCCAGGCACTGTACTCCGTATTGAGCCTGACCAGTACTGCGTTCCGGGCCGCGTCAGTGGGGGCCTTATCTTTAGCCACTTCTGAACGGGCAACAAAATCAAAAAATTCGGCGCGCTGCAGCGCTGTCAGTTCAGATAACTCCATTTGCTCGGGCCCGTAATGAAACACGCTTTTTTCCAGAAACATCACAGTCCTCCTTTCTCATGGTTTTTGTCAGAATGCGGCACAGGTGCAGGCGACTGCGAAATTTCCTCAGCCAGAACCGGACGGCCGCTGTTCGTTACCTTGATGGTTCGCGTGATGACCTCTTTTGCCGGAATGGTCTTGCCCAGGCTGCTGACCCAGCCCCGGAACAGATCGACCGTGCCGTTCGGATAGCGGATTTTGTAAAAGCGAACCTCTCCGCTGTGAAACCAGCTCAGTAAATCTTTCTGTCCCTGCTCACCGGGTTTCCAGGCAAGCGTAATACTGGCTTCTCCTGCCGACTTCTCGCCCTGCGCCGTGGCTTTCCAGTCGGCATCCGGATCGTCCAGCCAGGTGTCGTCGTAACTTTCTGCACTGATTTCCCCAGGCTGCAGCTCCCGGATCTGGGCGAGTCGTGTCCAGCCGTCATCGTTCAGTGGCTTAGCGGTGGCATCGCCGCTGCCGGTGAAAATCAGTAAGGTGGTACCTGCACCTTTGACTGATGCAAGAGGATTTGGTGTCGCCATAGTGGCTCCTTACATCTGATAGGTAATGAGATAAGTCAGATCGGCTGAACCCCAGCTCGCCATTTCACTGTCCCGCTGCCAGTCATAACTCTGCGGCGTGAGCGTATCGATCACGCATGAAAGTGCCGGCACATTAACGAGCGCCGGAAGAATATGGCGTTCAACCCACTCATCCAGTGCCGTATCCGGTTGAGTTGCCCGGAGGAATACCTCGATATGCAGCGTGGCCTGCCAGGCTTCCGCATCCAGATAGTTACCGCTGTAGCGGGCGTCTGACAGATAAACGGCTACGGCGGGCAGTTCTTTTTCATCAATAAAAACGGGGCGGCCATCATGAAAGGCCGCCCCGCTGATGTGGGACTTAAGCGCATCCGTGAGGGTGCGCCTGATTTCAGCATGTTTTTTCATACCCTCCTCCTCAGATACAGCCTCAGTTGCTGTCTGAGCGCGGCGGCCAGTTCGGCCTGCATATCCGTTTCCAGTAGCTGCTGGCTTTGTTTCTGATAACTCTCCGTCAGCGGTCCGGACAGCGGGATTTTTACAACCTGAACCGGATAGCGACTGCGGCCGGTCCGCTGCAGGACATGCCAGCGGCCGTTAGCCAGTTGCTGTATAAATGCATTCCGGAAAGTAAACCGCCCGATTTTCAGCACACTGCCGTGCCGGCCGGACACTCTTTTTCGCCGGGACAGTTGCAGACGGGCCGTGCCCAGACTGATAGCCGGCAAATCCCCGCGGTTAACGACCAGTCGCGCGGTCGGATCAGCATGGCCGGGCGTGGCCGGGCGTAGCCGGACACGCTGCCTGATCAGCTTCTGGGGAACGCTCGTCTCCTTTGCAACCTCGCGTGTGCAGCGCGTAATGACGCGACGGGCTACACGGTTCACGGCCTGCGCCAGCGCGCGGGGGACCAGCTGACGATCGAGCTCATGCAGGTTATTCAGTGCCTGTTTCAGCCCCTGCACGTTTATCCTCCTCAAGCCAGATTTGCGGCTTGCCGTTGTAAAACTGCCAGCGGGTCACCCGCCAGTGTTTCTCCTGCCATTCAACCCGATCATGTCGTTCGGGCTGATAAGCCCGGTCGAAGACAATTAACGACACGCCCTCTCCGGACAGTGGTCCCATGTCAGCCGTAAAGGTATGTTCAGCTGCGCATATCGTTCGTCCATTAATTACCACGGCCTGACCGAACCGGCGTGCGGTGACATCGTCCATCCTGTCAGTCAGACGGAAAAACGGGCTAGCCAAAAAGCTTAACGGCCACAAAGGGCGCCTTGCCTTCGGCGTTCTCCCATGCGGTCCCCAGGGGTACGGCCCCCTCTGTCTTGCTGGCGACAACCTGATGCCCCTGCTCATAAACAGGCTTGCCGGCCTGAACAGAGACATCTGTTTTTTTCGGCAAGTTGAAGACGCCTTCAGCCAGGCCAGTTCCGGCGCAACCTTTCGGGGTATCGGTTACGGCAATAACGATACGATCCCCCACATGCACCATATCGCCGCTTTTATAGTCTTCGTCCGCAATGAACGTCAGCGTCTTACCATCCTGCACATAATTTTTTGCCATGCTTCTTCTCCTTCACGGTTCCTGATGACCGGATTTCAGGCATAAAAAAAGCCCTTTCGGGCATTCAGATTTTTTACGACATATCAGGCAACGCACTGCACCAGACCACGATAGTCAATCGGCGCAACGCCGGCATCAATACGCACTTTGGTGGTGACACCATCAGCAGTAAAGCCTTCCGTCTGGTCAATAAATGGCGTATCAACACCGTTGAGGTAAGCCACCTCAATCGTGTCCGAGCCCTTTGCGGCAGCCAGATAGAACGTGCTCTGGCTGGCGTCGTCCAGACGCGGTTCGGCAATCACCGTCGCGAAATTCTGCACGGGGTTAATGATACCGGCGTTGATGTCGGCGCCTTTAACAGACGTTGAGCGGATGACCTGGCTGGCAGTGGACTCCATGACCGTCGGTACCAGCACAAAAGCCGGGCGGATGTTGAGATGGCGTTCGCCTTCTTTCTGACGGCGCATCATCTGGCGGGCTTTGTCCAGAGACGCCACGTCCATTGCCGCTGCTTTCAGCACGTTGGCATGACGCGCGCTGTCAAACAGCGGCACATTATCGGTGGAAAGATTCGGGTTAGTGGTCAGAATGGCGTAAACCAGATCCGCCACGGTAGCTTTTGCCGCGCGGCCCAGCTTCATGGGGACATCGGTCAGCATGCTCAGGTCATCATTGATAATGGCCTGCCGCGTGATACTGAACAGCTCACCGTAAGTGGCCAGAGCAATCGTGGCCTGCTTGTCTGACGTCGTGACGTATTTGTATTCCGCCCCCTCGCGGACCTGACGCAGGGAGGGAAAACCGCCCAAACCCACACGGTGCGCGATTTTGAAATCGGAAAGCTGTCCCTTTTTGGTCCACTCACCGAACGTCTCAGGTGCCTCTTCCCAGCCCTGAAGAAGGGATTTGTAGGACACATCCAGCATGATATTGCCATAATCGGACGTGCTGTGCGTAAACGCCAGCCCGACGATCTGCACCGGGTTATAACTGGCCACACCGAAGCCCCGTTCGGTCAGCGACAGGCGCGCATGTTCACGAAGCGTCATGCCGTTGTAAGGGTTATCCGGCTGAAGTGGCTCATACCCGGCCCGCGCCATGATGGCCTGCCGGATACCGTCACCGGTAAAATTCCCGTTTCCGGCATAGATGTGAGGTGCGGCTGATTTGTTAGACGGCGTGCTGTCTTTGCCCATCTGCTTCAGCAGCTTCTCGCGTGCCAGCTCAAGCGTACACGTCGGATCCGCGATGCAGGCTGCCTGCAGGGCACTGTATTTATCACCGAACATCCCAAACAGGTCACTGAGCGCCCGTGCGCGGACACGCTGTTCTTCAATAAACTGTTCACGTAAACCAGCTTCGTTCACACCTGCCTGAGGTGGAGCAGGATCATGCGTCAGGCTGTTCTGCGGCGGCGTCAGCATATTGCGAAGGTTTTCTGGCATTTTTTCGTACTCCTCGATACGTTTTGAATCAATGCGGGCCATTGCCTGAACGGCGGGCGCCAGCTGGTCAGCGAAGCCCAGTGAGACGCACTGGGTTCCGTCCATCCAGGTCTCTTCTTTCAGCATCCCGGCGATAACCTCATGGGCCAGCCCTGTTTTGGCGGCATAAGCCGGGATGAGCACAGCTTCTGTTTTATCCAGTAGCTCAGCGAAATCACGCATGTCATCGGCATCACCGCCCGCGACCGCCCAGGGTTTATGGATCATCATGAAACTGTTGGCCGGCATGATGACCGGATTACCGACCATGGCGATGACGGAGGCCATCGACGCGGCCACGCCGTCGACATGAACCGTAATGGCAGCAGGGTGATATTTGAGTGCGTTAAAAATGGCGATCCCTTCAAAAATGCTGCCACCCGGCGAATTGATATGAAGGTTGATGTGTTTAATCTCGCCGAGTGCCTGGAGGTCGCTGATAAACTGTTTTGCCGACACCCCCTGAAAACCGATTTCGTCATAGATATAAATTTCTGCCTCAGTTTCGCCCCGTGCAGCCATCCGGAACCAGGATTCAGTCTTCTTCACCTGTGTCGCCTGACGCTGGCTTATCTGCTTTACTTTCTCGGTCACTGCTGACTCCTTTGTCGTTTGCCGGGTCAGTGTCAAACACCAGCCCCTCTTTCTGGTTTTCATCGACTTCCGCTTTGCGGCGACGTTTAACCTCATCAGGGTTGCGCCCGCATGCCCGTGCCCAGTCGGATTCGGTTGCCGCCCCACCCCGTATCTGAATTTTCCAGGCTGTCGCCTCTTTCACAGGGTCGATCCAGGGCATACCGGGTCCCGAGTAAATGGCGTCATACAGTGTGGAAAGCTCGATGTCGGCGGGTGGCTTAATCACGCCCGCCGCAAGCGCCTGCTTCAGCCATGCGCGATAAACCGGCCGGGTGACAGCAGCAATAAAACAGTCCTGCAGAATGAGATATCCGTCCGTAGACTCCACCAGCTCCTGCCGCTGCGCGCTGTATGTGCCGTTGTAATTGCGGGCTGTGCTCGAAAAGCTCAGACGTGTACCGGCAGCCACGGCGCGCAGCTGCCCGTTCCGGAATGATTCAAGGTTGGTGTTGGGCCGGTCTGACTTGATCATGCCAATCTCTTCACCCTGCCGAAGATCGTCATACAGCATGCCCGGCTGAATAGTCAGTTCACGCTCACTGCTGTCATTCAGGCTTTCTGAATAGTCCTGTCCGTCACCTTTTTTGATGTACATCCCCAGAGCAGCGGCGATGCGCGCGGCCACCATTTCGCTTTCTTCATAATCTTTCAGTGCGCTCAGGCGGATCATCACACCGGACAGGATGGTAATGCCCCTCACCTGGTGCAGACGCCGTGCAAATTTAAGATGCAGCATGGCGTCAGAAGGCACCTCTTTGGTATCAGAGAGCAAACCGCTGACGGGAAGATTTTTATAGACCTGATACTTAATCGGCTTACCCCATTCGTTCAGCCAGACGCCCTGAATGAGCCCGGCGGCAGGATCGGAGTTCATGGTCACGAAATCTGGCTCAAGTGCTTCAAGCCAGAAAGGTACGCCGCCATCTGCCCTGAGCCCGGCGCCATGGCCACTCACCAGCTGAGCAAAAACCTCTCCGTCTCTGAGCCAGGTGCGCAGCATCAGGCGCTCCAGTACTGGCCGGGAAAACTCGCCAGTGACATCAGGCCGCAGTGACCATTCACCCCATTTTTTGCGTATGGTTTTCACCAGCTCCGTGGCCACACGGCCGTCTTTCAGCAGCGGATGCGGGTCAACGATGATGCCTTTTGCGCCAATAACGCGCTCTTCCAGCTTATCCAGTATGCCAATCACCAGGTCATGATTCGCATCCAGCGCCCTGGCCTGCTGACGAAGGGAAACCGCCCCGGCCTGACTGAGCTGATTGGCTGAGCGTGTTTCGCGTCTGGCTTTGTGTGTGCGGGTGGGAAGCGCGGCTTCATAGGCGCGGATCTGCATGCGGGCACGCAGCCTGGCAGCCTTCCACGACGGCGAAAAAACACCGATTGCATTATCCAGGAATGACATCAGAACCTCGCTAAACGATAACCCGTCTGACCACAGCGTTTTTTAAGGTATCCGGCCAGGCGGCGCTCCCACTCCTGCCGTCCCTTTCGAATGTCTGCCAGATTCTCCATCGTCATGGACTGCCCGTTCAGCATGATGGTTTTGCCACTCAGTACGGCAATCTCTGCCTCGGTGTAATAGCGGATCATGGCTTCCACCTCGGTCTGGTTCATATCCAGCCTCCGTTTGTAATCCAGGGATTGTTTGTCATGTCGGGAGTCGGGCCTGATGAGGGTTTGCGGGTGCGGGCTTTCAATGGCGGAGACATGCTTGTCAGGGTATTATCTGTATCACTGTCTTCAAGCCAGGTTTCCCGGCGAGCCCATGAAGGTGCATCAGGCCATTTAATTTTTTCGTAGCCATGCAGAATGACCAGCGCATCGGCATAGACGAGCAGGTCAAATCCTTCATTGGCTCCCCGCCCCGGTTTACGCCACCGGCCTTCTGGCGAGCGCTCCTCATAGGTGAGTTCGTCGTAAAACCAGCTCCCGATCCAGGCCGGAAAATGAATGTAATTGGGCCCCGGAGCTTCACGCCACAGCGCGTTGTTCACCCGGTCCTTGAGCGCATCGGTCTGGAGCAGATAAAGCGGAACATCCCCCGCGGCCTTTGCCCGGCGCGCTGAGCGTCCGGTATTGTCAGGCCATGTCCGGGTGATCAGCTTTTCACGCTTATGGCTGTCGCCCTTGAAAAGATAAACACGCTTTCCTTCCCCCTCGCGACGACATTTTCGCCAGAAGCGATAGGCGTTGTCGGTCACACCGTCCTCGCCTCCGGAATCCACAGCCATCGCCATAAGGGACATTCGTTTTGACGGATCGCTGGCCAGTGCCCAGGTTTTGTACAGCACGTCCGAGAGAAGCAGCTCCCAGTCCTCAGGGTAACTGCCGGGATCGAGAGGACGGCTTTCGCCAAGGTCATCGCTGCGTAACGAATGACGGATGTTGTAGCGGTCAACGACCCATCGTTCTCCCATCGAGCCGTATCCGGTTATCTGCACCACGAAACGACGATGTCGGCCGCCCTGTACATCAACGGTCGCAACAAGAAACCTCACCCCGTCTGCAACCGTTCGCTCGGGAATATCCTCTGCCCGGCTCTCCAGATGTTCTCCCTTACGTTGTTCAAGGGCGGACCGGGGAAAATAAGGCCTGCCGAAATCCGTATTGAAGACGGCTTTAAGGGTTTCCTCACTGCCTGTTGCCTGATACTCCTGTTCGGCAGTGAGATATTTATAAATCAGCTGAGTCCATGTCTGATATGCCGCCGCTGGCCCCTCCATCCAGAAAGAGGCAATCCGGGACTGGCGTGCCTTCCCGCTGATTTGCCCCTCACGATCCATGCTCTGCCCGTCACGCAGCCAGACGCCGCGGCTATTCAGGACACGTTTCATATCGGGTTCAATCAGTTCAGAGCAGGCCGGACACTGCAGACGTGCAGCCTCACTGGCCAGTACCGGATCGGTATAGCCGCGATAGCCTGTCATACTGGCTATTTCCGGCTGAAAATATTCCCCACAATGCGGGCATGGCCAGTACCACCGTCGGCGATCGCCCCGGTTATATAACGAGAGGATCCCTGTTGCTGGCGGTGCTTCATGTGGCGTCGAAGCCTTCCATTTTGTATCGCAAATATCCCGGCCCGGGGAGCTCTCCACCAGCGTCATCCCGGCTGACATAAAGGTGGTGGTGCGTTTGGACGCCAGGGAAAAACCATCCCCCTCTCCGTCTATATCATCGGGCCAGCGGTCATAGTCAGTGAGTGCAACATATCTATAATCGGATGAGGACATGATATTGACGGATGGCCAGCCAATTTTGAGGTAGTTGCCGGCGCGAAAAGTCCGGTCATGCACATTATTATCGCTGGCGCGTGGGCTGAGACGGCTATGAAGCTCAGGGCTGCAGCGAAAAGTGCGTTCAAGGCGTTTCTTTGAATGTTCGCGCGCCTTTTCTTCTGTCATCTGTATCAGCAGAAAATCTGCCGGATCACAGACCACAGAATAGGTTATCCAGCCATCAATCAGACCCAGCGTTTTACCCGTCCGAGCGGGGCCGACAAAAACCACCGCGTCATAATTGCGCGACGTCAGACAGTTCATGGGTTCAACAATATAGGGCGTCAGTGTCGCATCCCAGGGGAGTGAACTACCGCCACCCAAAGGCACGCGCATGTAGCGTTTAACTGCATCAGCGACTGGCATTCGATGCGGAGCCTTGAAGAGCTCGGATACGTCTTGACGTATTTCAGCAGCTGAGGCGTATGTCATGGCTCACTCTCCTCGTCGATATCTGCACTACGGATCTCTGCAGCCAGCGCTTCTCGAATTTCATCAACAATGCTTTGTGCTTCTGAAATCTGATGGGGAGACCACCCACGATCGCGCTCCAGCCTGTCGGGCCATGTATCCAGTACCTGTAAAACAGACTTCGCCATCATGGCCATCTCGCGATGCACTTCATTAGCAGGAACGAGCTGGCTGAGCGCAGCTTCAAGCTTTACGCGCTCATTCTCAGACTGAAACCAGTCTTTCCGGGATTTAGGATCCATGCGGGAGGGATCATGAAGTGTTTCAGGTGTGGCTGCTTCATCAGGGGCAAAGAGAACAGGACCGATGTCCTTAAGGGCATAGACCGGATTTCCACGAATGTTTCCGGCGGATGCAACCTGAGCGTTCATGATTTTCTTTCTGACCGTCTTACGATCTATGCCGAAAGCTTCAGCAATTTTCGCAATACTCCAGTTATAGGCATCCCCGATTCTGCTGATGTCTGACATTCCCCACCTCAACACACCAGCTCATTTACGGATTTCCTTTTTAATATCATGCAATTAACCGACATCCACCTGTCCCTGTTTTTGGCGAAATGGACACCTCAAAACCCGATTTAACTCTTAGATTCAATTAGTTACGACACGTGGTGGTGTCCCTATGAAAATCGCAAAACTAGCCGTTTTCTGCGGGGCCGCCGCCTCGTGGACAGGGTACCCCTCCGGGAGGACCCGCAGGTTCAGAGCGTCGCAGGACAATAATTTTTTACTGAAGCATCTTATTCATCTCTGATACAGTTTCTGGCGCCGCTTTTGAAATCAACGGGACACTCAAGAAGAACTTCTCTTGTTTGTAGATGAATGCCATAAACATACCAAGGATGAGAAATGTCAGAAATTATCAAACGGTCATCTAAAAATGCTGGTGATGCGGGCGAATACTATATTGCTTACATGCTTTCACGCCTTGGCATTAGCGCAGCTCTTACAACAAGCGGTTCTAGCGCTGTTGATATAATCGCTACTATCAATGGCTCAAAAAGTATTAGTATTCAGGTCAAAGGTTCTTGGGCAAGAAGCCAACCGCGACAATGGATGGTTGGAAAACATATGCCTACCATTTCTCCTGATTATTTCTATGTTTTCTGTAATATGTCTGAAGACATTGCTAATAAAAGTGCTCCCGAAGTTTTTGTTGTGCCCAGTGAAATAGTCGCTAGTCAATCAACATGGCAGCATAGTGTTCCACTATTCAAGATTGGGAAAGGTGAGGATTCAAAATACCTCGACCGCTGGGACTTTATCCAGTCAGCACTGGCACACACTCCATCTTGAGCACATCATCCGGCGTAAGACACCCTCACGCACCATCTTGCTGAGCAATGCCGATAAAGCCATTCACGATCTCTGGCTGTGACGGTTCATTATGCCAACACAGGTTTCGCCGGATTTGGTGGTACGGTGATGCGGTGAGTATCGGCTCTGCTGGCTCCAATAAAAAAACCTCCCGAAGGAGGTTATTTGTCAGAGTGGGGTTCGAACCCACGTTCTTGCAGTATCGGTCACGTGCACCACTGCTTGATGTAGCTCATGTCACGCTTTGTCCCGTCAGAGCTTTCGCTCGGCCATCTCGCGCACCTGACTTCTAAATCATATACAAGCTTCGCGATGCTTAAAAGCGTGGCTAATCGTTATCACTCGCCGGATTATTCATCATCGGGCGACCTTGTAAATGAACCCAATAACAAGGTTTTTAGCTAAGCAAGGTTTCTGGATAACCACTCAGGCGTCGCGCGCATTTGTTTAATGGCCTCGCTTTTTGCCAGTGCCTCTAAATCTACAAGGGTTGTATCATGCTTGTAAGGCAACTTCAGATACAGAGACACGTTTTCACCACCCGAGTCGGGATCGGTATAAATCGTTACTTCTGCATAGACAGCGTTTCCTTTGACACGTGTGAAGTTTCCAACGTCTATTTCCATTTTTCACTCATGTGCTGATGCATTGAACCAGAATTATGCATCATCACAAGTCATGCAAAAAGCCGGGAGAATTATTGTTACCTCAGGCATTGCTCTCTGATGTACTGCTGCAAACCGGCTATTTGCTTTCTGACGAGCTCGATTCGACGTCTGAGAGTGAAATAATCCCGTTCAGCGGACTTAGCAGATCGGGTGCGGGCTGCATCATCCACGCCGCTGGCGCCGGGGGCTTTACCTTCTGGCATGGCAGAACGGCGGGTTTTGAGGTACAGCCGCTTGCGACCAGCAATAACGTCATGACGAAGCTGCTCAATAGTCGCCTGAGCATCGGCTAACTCCTTCGTGTATTTCGCATCGAGCGCGGCAACCTCACGCTGTCGCCTCTGCATTTCGCAGATAGCGGCGTCCTGCTGCTTCGCCAGCTGTTGTGTCTGATGAGCTGTCGCACGCCACTCTTCGGCTTTGTCGTGATAATGGCTGGCGAGCAGACCGGTCCCCATCGCAACCAGACAGATGCACAGCAGCACATACCGCATCATTTCACACCCTTCAGGCAAAGCTGCCTTTCTTCCTCGCGACGTGTCACCAACCCGGGCAGCTCTTTGCCTCCACCGAAAACCCACCGGGGAAATTCATTGCATCCGTCCACCAGCTGCCCATGGCGGAAATAGCGGAACATCGTTGATTTCTGCATTTTTGGACAGCCGACATTGAATGCAATCGAGACCGCAGCGGAAAATGTGTTATCCGGCAGTCGAATGCCGGCGGCGTAGCGATTGACGCATGCCTCGGCGTCCAGGATATTTTGTTGCCAGTCTGCAGCTATCTGCTCGTCAGTTTTGCGTCTGCCTGGCTGAGTACTGTGCGTGTTACCTATGCCATCGGTAATGATGCCCGCGGGACATATATACGGCTCACGCCGGCACCCTTCTGCATTACCAATGAGTTCCAGCCCGCGCTGGTTAGTGCGCACCTGGCCGCCCGAAAGCACGATTGCAACGATGACACCAACAGTACATACCGCGCCTGCTGCGCCGGCTTTTCTGTTAATTGTTGGCATCTGTCTTCCTCCCGCCTTCAGTTGCTTTAGCCACGACTTCAGCAGCGGTTGGGCGCTCGCTTTCCGGCTTAGCGATAACGCTGTCCAGATAGGCTCTGAGCATCTCTGTTCGCTTGCGCTCTTCCTCCAGCAGCTGTCGCCTTTCGTGTCGCGAGGCGTAATAGGTTTTGATTGTGAAGAACGCCGAGATCGCTGCGCCGATGCAAAAAACGCAGTCGTAAAGCGTCAGCGTTGAGAAGAACGCCAGACACGCAGACCACCAGTACGGCATTTGATGAGATGTAGAATCCATACGATGCATGCTCTGCCCTCACTGGTGTGGGCAACGACAGGGTTTGAAGAAAAAAGCCGCGCGTCGGCGTGCGCAGGGTGCGCGGTGGGAACCAGCGGCGACTTTGGGTATAAAAAAAGCCCGCCTTAAAGGCGGGCCTCCTGAAATTAAATGTCCGGGCACATTTTTTACTGTATAAAGCATACCCGTCATTTCACGTACGTAAATACCTTTATTCTACAGGACAGGCACTCGCAAAACGCTGGACATGCCGGTCCATTTCAAGCGGAACATTGAGCATTATCAGCATTCCTTCAATCAGCCCTTCTGCTTTCTGTAACCTTTTCCCTATATGTCCGTCAGAGCAGCCATGTTTCTTTGCCAGGCACATAAATGTATAACCCAGCACATAATAATCAATCAGGAGGTCATGCATATCACGGTTATTTTTACAGAGTCTGGCAATGCATGTGCTGATAATAAGTGCATCGTTATCACTGCACTGAGGGCGTGATAAAACCTTATCGGGGATTAAGCGACCGAAGCCTGCTGCAGTATGATACCAGGTCATCGTTTCGTGATGATTAGCAGCCCACGCGCCCCAGCGCTCAAGTACCTGTTGTATATCGCGCATTAATTCCTCCGGGCACCTAAATGGTTAAAAAAGGAACTACCCCGTATCACAACGTTATATAATTTTTTAATGAACCACGCTTGTGATGTTTATTATCTCATACATTTCATATAAGCAAAGACTTCTCTGGCAGCAGGGTTATCGACACGAGACATTTCTTTTGCGAAATATTATCAATTCGGATAGGCGTGTATTATTCCTTTTATCAGAAAGCATACATGCAGCGCATTGAATTCGCTTTTTCTTGAGGAGTGTTTTTAACTGTTCCTCCGGCGTAAGCCATTTAATCAGAGTTTTCATCCTGATATTCCACATTGCGCGTCAGCGAAAGATACACATGGCTTATGCTCAGGCTTTCGGTACAGCGTCGTTTGCACTGGATACTGTTTGTTATGCTTATACAGTTACTGGCAAAGAGTATTTTCTTAATATCAGCAGACAACTACCGTCGCTTATGCTGCGCGACCTGGTTGCCTCCTTTTTCGATGGCTTCGTTCAGTGCCTCACCGGCTCGCTGCAAAAGCCTGGACGCATCGTCACCACTGCCGGTTCCGGTGAGCGAAGCATAACCCACACTAAGACTCATCACACTTTCAGGCATCTTTCCAGCTGGGATGGAAAACTTACGTTTGCTGAAGTCCGACAAGATCTCAAAACAGCCATCTGATTGCGTACTAGATCATCAGAATGGCTTTCAATTTTTGCTTCTTAATTTCACTGGCAGTCATGGCACTTTGAGCGTTTGCGGATTAATCCTTGACTGTCATCTAGCTGCGAGACAATTTCTCTTATAGACAACAAGCCAGCACCTCCATCTTAAACCGGATGGATGTCATCCCTGATTGATGTTACCATACGTGCTTCCATAATAACCGAGCTATAAGGGGGGTTGCTTTAATCAGCCCTAATATTCTCAGTGAGTCCATCACGACATTCCATAAGAATTCTACGCCACTCAACTTTGTCATATGGTAAGAATTTACGATACTTGTAACTCTCATTTTCAATAGTCGATAAGGTAATAGGCTCTTTTTTTAAGTGTTCATAAGTAGCAACAAGAGTTAATGCAAACCCTTCATTAGTCAAATTTGATCGATGAAAGCTTGACGAATTTATACCATAATATTCACCACTAGCTGTTATTTCTTCACTTGATGTACTAACGTCATAAAAATAATTATCACTTGGGATTAGATACGAGTATCCCTCACCATACTTAACAGTATAAGCATAGTGTGTAAACTTTTTACTAGTTGCTTCCGAAACTACAAAAACTTCATTTTTAATCTTCCCAGATATAACGTAAATTTTAAGAGAAAATAGATGATCATGAATTTTTTCGAGCTGCTCATCAGCATGCTTTAATTTATCTGACCAAAAATGTAGCCTTAAAGATCCGCTCCCAAAATCAAGAAGCTTGCAATGAATAAATCCTAAAGCATGCCAGTTTGGCTCAAAGCATTCATAGTTTTCTATGATAAAATCAAGTATATTCTTAGGGCTCAACTCTTTTTCACCCAATAGTTTATCATAGACTTCTTTCAGAAAATCATACATAAGGATTATCATTCTCCCGACATATTTTTGCAATTTTCTCAAGCATATTGCTATCTAAAGAAGCATGGTGAATATTAAGTTCACTCAATACGCTCTTCACTTCTAAGGCATTTATATCACTAATTCTAAAATTTGCCTCTTTAATTTTAGTTAACGGACTAGACTGATTCAAAGAGAGAATAACTTCGTCTTTATAAGAATTGTAGAAATAAGACCCCTTATGACAAATTATTGCTGGCGCATTCCTATCTTCTTTTGTGATCACAGCATATTTATCTGACAAATCAATTCTGAACGATGAATAATGAGGGCACAAGGAAATACTTATTCTTAGCAGTGGTTCTTGCACTTGAGTAACAACTGTTGAAACTATGGTAGCAAACAGCTCTGCTTGTACCATAGATAAATCCCATTTATTTTTTTCTAATTGTTGAGAAGCCATGCCACTTCTGTAGATAGCATGTTTTTTACATACATCATCGTTAGTGGGGTCAAGAATAACAACTAATATTTCTCTTGATTGACTTTTCTCACGAGCTGCACGTGCTAACTCTGGTAACGTTTTGGTTCTAAAGTAACGACCGCACCCTCCTTTATAGTACCAAATTTCGGATGATGAAAATGCGCTCTGAAACATATCTTTTAGAGCAGATTGCGCCTCTATTTCTATTTTCGAATTGTTCAGTGACTCCGGCAGAACCCAATAGAGGAATGAACCTACTATTGTTGTCACTATTAGTGACGTTACTACTCCATTAAGCAATAAAGCCAAAAAACTGCCAAAAGTTGAAGTTGTTTCAGGAAATTTAATAGGTAGTAAAAAAAACCTTATTAATAAGATTAAAACGGCACCAATTACTACAGCGCTATAGAAAAAATTTCTAGTATGTCGCTTGCTAAGAATTTCATTCATTTTATTATTAATTCCATGTTCAGAATATCCATAACATTCTTATTAATTTCTTCAGGATGTTTCATAATTAAACCGTTGCAACATTCGATTTTTTGCCATCTTTTACCATAATCTATAGCCAGATATGCCTCATACACTTTCTGGAGATAACCATGGGCTTTTTCATGTATATCTTCAGAAGAATCAGTATAATTCCTTTTCTGTTTTTTTAACACTAATTCTCTAGAAACCTCAATGGGCACGTCCAGAAAGAATGTAATATCCGGAGAAGGCATTTTATTAAAACCATACTCAAGTTCTTCAATCCATTTTATGAATTCTTTTTTTTCACTACCAGGAAGTTTCGATGCTTGATGAGCAATATTTGAATCTATATATCGATCACAAATAACAATTTTATCATCTTCCAAGCTGCTTAATATGCTATCTCGCATTTCATAGCGATCCATTGCATAAAGTATTGAAGCAAGTTTAGGATGAACTTCATCTATACCGCCAAATTCCCCTCGTAAAAAAGCGCCTATTTCTTTTCCAAAAAAAGTTTTGTCATAGCAAGGGAAGCTAAAAAGTATTGAATCTACTCCTATTTTTTTTAATTTTTCGTGCAGAAGTGTGGATTGCGTTCCTTTACCGCTCCCATCAATACCTTCGAAACTTATTAACTTACCCTTCATTTTACCAATTCCTTAATACATTATTATAAAATTCACTATCAACATCAATTTCTTTCAAAATATTTTCTACACGTTCTTTTCTCATTGCTGGAGACCAAAAAACAGCATCACGTAAATCTTGCTCAAGGGCATAGGCAACTAAATAAGTTTTATCAATAATTTTTTTAAAATCACCACAATATGATTTTTTTCTCATATCGACTTTCAAAACCTCCTTAAGAGTATTTAATTCATACCCCGCCATGAAAATAACACTATTACTTTGTTCATACGCCTTAACATATGGAAAACCATTAGCCCTTAATAAAGGAGGAATAGTTTCAATATTAAATTCATTAGAAGAAATATAATCCTCAAGCGTTAGAAATTTCCTTCGTTCAAAAATATCAATCAGCAAACTCTTTCCATCAGACATATGCCCCTCGGTCTTCTTTACACCGTTAAGGATCTTCAGAACCTCATGTCCAGAACTTTCGATCATGTTCAAAAGAACCAATGATGAACCTGTAGGTTTGCGGTCACCTCTTTCCCAATGCCGAAAGGTATTGAGATTTAGACCAAAATGTTCGCAAAACTCTTCTTGGGTTAGTCCTGTTTTCATCCTCATACTTTTAATGTGTTCAGCAGTCATTTCTTTTATGAACTCTTCACTCATACAATACCTCCATTCATTAGTGCCCATTGTAATCCAATGGATTATTGTTTGCAAAAGCTGGGTATGCATTTTGTAGAAGGATTACCTTTAAAAGCGTCATTCCATTCAACCTCTTTTTGAACACATCAAAAATGCTAAGCTAGCGCATAATAATGATTTTAAGAAAATTTAGTAATTAAATTCAACGGCTTAAATATGTAGCCGATAGTCCCCCCTTCTCCTATGGTGGAAATTTTGAACTGTATCTTGCTACTGCAGGCCTCTCACAGAATCTTATAGCCTGTATCTGATATGATGTTAACATCACTTTGTACCGTCCCTGCCCTCAAACCTTTCGCTCCACCATCAGCCGCTGAGCCAGTTTAAAGGCCAACTGTACATGTCAGAACCGATTCCCCTCTGATCGTCAAAGTGCGCGACATTCAGTAATCTGAACAGGCTCTAGGCTGCTTTTATCGGATTCGACGTCAACAATCGTGTCGTGCACTTCGCGTGCCAGCATGCTGATCGCAAGTAGCCAGTCCTGATATTCCTCTGAGGGCATTACCGGCTTTTTGGCAAGACTGATAACCGCCAGCATTATCTGGCGGGCCTGCTCTTAGTGCGACTGCTCCAAGATGAGCTATGTCACTTTCGCCATCCGGAACTTCTTTCGATTTGATAAGCGCCTTCATGCGCGCCACGTGAACTAGCGCTCTTTCGGTGCTGGTTGGCACATATAGCTTCTCACCCTGAGGGCGAGGTGGCGGAATCTGCTCGCCAAACTAAATGCGCATGGCCATTTTTTGCAGTTCACTGCGACACTGCAGGCGCAGTTCCTGTTCAGAAAGACCCTGTGCGCGCATCGTGCTGTAGAGGCTAGTAACCATCCTGTAGTGCGCATTAGCTTGCCACGGATAGGCTTCTGGGGAATTATATAAGCCGCGTCATGCATTGTAGCGCATGACCATGTCATACATCCGACAATCCTGCAGCGCCATTTTCACCATCCTTGCATCAGTTGATGAACTTCCCAGATGATGGCAAGAACGATGAAGCGCTGGCACGAGCTTGCTTCATCCCTGCTGATAGCTACTGCTTAGTAATTTCCCGGCTGCTTCGGGTCGCCGGCCAGCTCACAGCCTTCTCAGACACTTAGGCCAAAGGCTGACGATTCCGCCCCTTTGCAGAGCCTAAGTGAGAAGCCAGGTTGTAGATACTAATGTCAGCTATGTGCCAGAAGCAGGCATTAGTAACGTCCGCGCTGCATCAATTGAAGGGGAGCAGGTCAAATAAAGGGATGAGATCACTTTCACGATAAAGAAAAAGAAGTCAAGTTATGATGTCCATGACTATCTCATGTTATACAAATCACCCTTAGATAAATGCACTTCGATACAGGGAATTATTGGATGGACTTTTTCGAAATTGATGAAGATACTGATTTAACCCTCCTTCATTTCAAATTTAAGGATCTGAATAAACAGTTAGGGTACGCCGGTGCTAAAAAGGTTGTTTCTTCTTGGGGGAATGACTTTTATGATCGCGATAAAAAAGCTAAAAAAGAATTTCAAACATCGTTTCACTCTACTTTTTGGGAACTCTATCTTCACGCAGCACTGAAGGAAATGAACTTCAAAGTTAGCGAAAAGCACAATCGACCAGACTTTATCGTTGAATCCCCCATAGAAATGTACATTGAAGCGGTAGTTTCAGAGATTAAAAAAGATGGTACTCCTGAAAAACTACGAACTATAGAGGATGTGGAGGCCAACTTACGGCCGATTAAAACCAAGCGTGAGTTCTCAGATATCATCGATGAGGCAATATCACGTCACTCTAACTCTCTGAAATCAAAGTTAGAAAAATATACTGGATATACCCGAAAAGATAATGTGCCTATTAAAGGATATGTCGATTGTAATTGGATTTCGCCTAATGCTCCATATATAATAGCCCTATCCTCCCATGACCAAATTGCCTATGGAAGAGAATTTATTTATTCCATGTTTGCTTTATTGTATGGGCACTATTACGACCCAGAAAATAAAGCATACACCAAAAAAAATAAAACTAAAAAACCCGGCACTAACTCGGATTTAGATCTTGGTTTTTTTTTAAAACCAGCATTCAAAGAAGTTTCAGCCGTTTTATTTTGCAATACACTGACATTAGGTAAAGTCTCTTCGCTACATAAATCAGAAAAAATAAATTTTGATACAGTTCTAAACATCAGATACTTGCAAGACGAACCGCATTTTCGTGTGCATGAAGTAACACCAGAAAATCCCGAGAAATTACTTGATGGCCTTTACATATTCCACAACCCATTTGCCAAAAACAAATTAGATTTTGATATATTCAATAAGTTGGCACAATTCTCTATGGATGAATATGGACCACATCAAATTGGCAACTATCCTCTAATTGTGTCTAGGTTTCATACCAATATGTTGCCTGGTTCAATAATCCCAAGTATAAAGACGGATGCTTTTTCAAGCTACAACCCGGAGTACTGTATGCGAGAACTCAAAAACGAGAGCAGTCTTTTAAAGCCCGCTAAAAGCGAAAGAATCAGGCAAAAGAAAAAAAGGACAAATAAAATCGCGAAGGCTTCCCGCAGAAAAAATAGATGATAAACTTTGATTTTATCAATTACTTATCATCGCCACACCTTCGCTCACAGCAGACTTGATGACCACTAATCCTGTCTGCTGCGTGCTAGAAGCGGACATTGCTGGACTGTATATATTTCATGCTGCCTCTACTTGCGTTACCAGTTAATTTAGTCACTACAGAGCTAAAAATCTTGGTAAATTATTTAGTCAGTTATTCAATCATCGCACGCTTCTTGCACCACTTAGTTTGTATTAAAATAGTCATACTACTGAGGAGATAATTATGTTTAAGTATGCCGTAAAATCGCTAGCAGATTATGTTTCAACAGTTACAGAAATAGTAAATGAATTTGATGACATATGGTTTAGAGGACATGCCTGCGCTTCATATAGATTAGCACCCTCGGTATTACGTGATACCGTTCCCTTAACTGATGCCAGAGGTAATAGGGTCGAAAATGGTCAGATGATAATTTCAGAGGGCGGTCATGTAACAGGCATTAGTCCCGAAAATATGTTTTATGAATTTAAGTCTCGAGCGGTTCCTTTTTTGAATCGAGACCCCTCAAATAATTTTGAGTGGATGTTCTTGATGCAGCACTATGGTGTACCAACAAGGCTGTTAGACTGGACGACAAACGCCTTAGTTGCATTATTCTTTGCTATAGAATCAAATCCTACCTCTGACGAAGAGAGGCATTACAACGAATCGCCCTCGCAAAATTTTATGGAAAGCGATGAGTTTTGCTCGGAAGGAGCTGCTGTTTTTGCCATAAGCCCATCAGAATTGAATTATTTAACAGTCTCAACCCGATCAAAAATTTATATTTGTGAAGAAGCCGACAAATGGAGCCATTATTTTGACCCAATGAATAAAGAAGGCACTTCTAATTTTCTTCCAATTGCAGTCCAATCAAGTCATATTGATACGAGAATAAGATCACAATCGGGCCATTTCACATTGCATGGTTCAAACATATGGGCATTAGACTATTACGATGAGCTTCGTAAAATCATGCATAAAATATTTATACCATATGAAATAGTTCCCCAAATGCTTAAAGATTTGCAAGCTCTAGGTATAACGGAGTCATTTATATATCCGGGACTAGAATCATTGTCACGAGATATCAAAAGAAGCGAAGCTTTTAAATTTAACGGCAAAAAGCTTTAGCATTTCATTATAACCTGCTAGCCGCTGAACATGGAGTTAATGGCGGCTTATCGCTCAAAGCGGACCTTCACCTTAGACTGTTGCCTTCTTCAACACACTGAGTCAGAGCCGAAAAATTCCTACTCTACCCGCCTCTGAAGCCCTCAGGTATTTCATAGAACGTCTCAGCTAGCGCGTTAACATCGCGTCGTGGCGCTTTGCTCACCTTATATTAGTGTCCCTCCACCAGCTTCTGAGCCAGTTTCAGGTCCCACTGTGCCTGTCTAACCTGCTTTTCCTCCGATCGCCAGAATGCGCGAAATTCAGCAATCTGGGCGGGCTCTAGTGGCTTATCAAGCGTCATGCCTACTGCTGCCATAGCCTAAACAAAATCAGAAATTTGCAGCCAATATCTCAAACTTTAATCATTGCTGACAACATTTAATTTAACCTCATTATTTGAAGGCTTTCTTATACTTTTATCTATTGCGTAAAGCAAAAGTATGAGAACTGATACTGCTATCACCTCAAATATCAAAACAAACTTTGACTGTATATTTGGAATTACTACAGCAAAGATAGCAGATAAAGCCCATATCATTAATGAAAATACAAAGAAAATCATGATCGATTTACTAATAGAGGGTTTTGGGAGCTTTTGTGTAAATGGCATAATATAAAGCCTTCCTGATATGAATGGCTCAAGCATGTGCACATGATATTCCCAAACTTCTTGCCAGTGTTTACCTGCTCTAGCTATAGAAGTGGCCAAGAAAGTGAATGCGCATCCAAACAATGAGAGAAAGAACAAAGTAGCATATTGCAAACTGCTTATTTCTTTTGCGTTTAGCATTGCATATACAAGGACGCCCCAAGCACTAAACAAAATTGCATTGATTAGCCACAGATAATTGAGGCGAGACCAATATAAGCTTATTTCATATTCACGAATGTGATGAGCTTTACTGTAAGCCTCTTTTATTTTTTCTTTATCTGAAACTGTAAGCAAGGTCGATTTATTTTTGAAGTCCTTACTCAAAAGGTAATTGAAGTACTCAACATTGCAATAAAAATGAGCGCTTAGATTATCAGGCACGCCATGCCTTAGAAAATCTTTTTTATACTTCATCTCAGTTGAGTTCATCTTATGCATCCCTCATATTAAGCCTGCTGCTTAAAAATATCAGGCGTTAAAAATTCATTATATCCCAGCTCTCACTACATTCTATCACCATAGTTCTATTATCTAATAGGCCTGGTTCAGCGCGATGCCGGTCACGCTCATTCATTCAAACTCCTCTTCAGTAATGGTTTACCCTTAGTAAGTTCGTCCATTAGCCTTTAATAACAACCTCATTCGGCCGATATGATCCTTTGCCCTTTCGGTGCTGGCTGGCACGTATAGCTTTTCCAGTTGCACGCGCGGTGCCGGGATTTGCTCACCAGACCGGATGCGCGCGGCCATTTTACGCAGCTCGCCGCGACACTTCACGCGCAGTTCCTGTTCCGTCAGCCCCTGCGCCCGCATTGTGCTGTACAGGCCAGTGACCATCCAGTAATCCGCGTTAGTCTTCCAGGGATATTTTTCAGGAGTTTCATACAGGCCCCGTCGGGCGCAATATTTCATCACCATGTCGTAGAGCTCGTCTTCATCCGGCAAGCCGACAGCACTGTAATCGTCTCGTTTGCACCACTGGATAAACTCACCCGGTGAGGGCCAGAACGGCGAACCGCTGGCGCGAGCGCATTTCATCCCCGCCGACAGCTGCTGCTTCGAAGTGATGCCGTTCTCCACGAAAGCCGCAATCCACTGCCGTTTCGCCGCAGCTTCGTCACACGGGTTTTTAAGTGCCGTGCTGACTGACGCAGGAAACAGCTGCCTGAGGTTGCTGAACAGAACATCCACCAGCTGTTCAACGGCTTTGTGCACTCCCCGCACTGCTGATCGAGATGCACATCCGGCAACGTATGGACGCGCGCTCGAATCCCGGTTGTTTGTGGCTGAGAAGGAATTGTTCACAGGAAATTGTTCTCCCATTCGCTGAGGTCGTTCCAGTGAGGGGCTGGTGGACTCACCTGCCCGGCTCCGCGAAGTACGGCCTGTTTGTTCTGGTAGCTGAGCTTCTGGCTGGCTGTGATAAACCAGCTTTTTGGCCGCTCATGTGAAAACTCGATGTCGAGTTTCTGCAGCTCGTAAAGCAGATCGACGCTCGAGTAGAGCTTCTGCCACGATGCAAAGTCTGCGTGGTTCAGCTTCACGATGTTGCCTTCGAAAGCGTAACGAGAAAGCCCTGTTTTGGTCACGCACGTCGCGTCAGCGGCGGGTGTTATGTTTTTAGATTCTATGACTGGTTCTAATGGCTGATTCTGTGACCCGTTTTTGGGGACATTCAAAGACCCGTTTTTGGGTATATTCAAAGACCCGTTTTTGGGTATATTCCCGTTTTTGGGAACATTACCGTTTTTGGGTTCATTACCTCTGACTGAATTATTCCGTTTTTGGGTAAATTCAAAATCGAGATTTAGCTGCAGAACCCGGACCCGTTTTGTGGGACCTTTACGCTCACCAGTGTCTGTGATCAGGCCTTCACTGATCATTTGATTGATCCATTTACCGATCGTTTTCTTGTCGAGGCCTGTGTCGTTAACCAGCCTCATCGTGCTTGGATAACAGCGGTGAAATTCGTCGGCCCGGTCAGCCAGGGAAAGGAGAAGAAGTTTTTGTGAGGCCTTAAGGTTAAGGCTCCAGACCCATTCTGTTGCTGCACGGCTCATTTACTCTGCTCCTCCAAAGTAATCGAATTGGGTGTCCCTTACATATCTCGTTATATCGGCCACAGAACGCTAGTTCCTGCACGGGCTGCCTCCTGAGGCCTTTAGCGTGGCCATTGTCTGCAAGCTTGATTAGCACCAGCTTTCGGATGGGATTTCCTACTTCGATGCTCATAGCCTGAGTCATGAGTGTCATGCTCATAACAGCTCCGTTTAAAAGCCGTGCTTTGAATTTCCTCGACTAGGCACGTGAACCAAACACCAGGCTTTCTTTAGTTACTGGTTTCCTTGAGGTGAATTCAGCTGAGGCCTTCTCAATCTGAACAGCTTTAGAGGGAGAGGCCTTCCTGAAACCGTAAGCAAGCTGATCCAGATAGCCTACGGTCGTCATTGCCTTACCAGCTAACAGCGCCCACTCTTCCTTGCTAGCATCTTTGCGCCAGCGTAAAAGTTCATTGTTCATCCGCTATCCTCCTCTGCCTTGAAACCGATATAACTTTATCAATTAGATAAATTACTGACAACTAAATTTATCTTTTTGAACATTTATCATGAAGATAAATCATGTGAGAATTTAAAGATGGAAAACAAAGAGATCAGAAAGGTCAACCTGTCAAAGCTTCTAAATGAATATTTGCAGCAAACCGATGCGACTAAGGCTGGCTTTGCAGAGCAGTGTGGACTGAACCCCGCCCAACTCAGCCAGGTATTAGGCAATGGGGCATTTAGAAATATTGGTGACAGGCTTGCCCGCCGAATTGAAAGTTCATTGAAGCTTCCTACGGGATGGCTGGATAGCATTCATCCTGACAACATCCCGGAAGATGAGGTTGAGATTGCAGGCGCACCTGCTAAAGGTTTTGTACGAGTGATAGGAGAGGCTTTACTTGGTACAGATGGCTCGGTAGATATGATGGAGCTTCACGCCGGCTGGTTATGCATATGTAGTAAGGACCTGGAAGCTTTTGGGCTGAAAGTGAAAGGCGATAGCATGTGGCCAAGGATTCAATCAGGTGAATTCGTCGTAATAGAGCCTAATACTCCTGTTCAGGTTGGAGATGAAGTTTTCGTAAGGACCAAGGACGGGCGTAACATGATAAAAATTTTCAATAAAACTCGAGACGGGTCTTACCTTTTTACAAGTGTAAATAGTCAGCATCATCCAGTCACCCTGGCTCCAGACGAGGTTGAAAAAATCCAGTATGTTGCAGCAATCCTAAAGCATACACGTTTCCTCGAACACCTCGATAAAGCCAGTTAACCGCACTCACTCCCCTCTATAAGTTTCCTTTTCTCGAAACCTTCTCATTGCAGGTTTCGAGCTAAACCAAATCTTTTCTAAATCAAAAAGATAAACCCCAAACTGCTATATTTATCATTTTGATATTGACGTTAATTTATCACCACGATAAAGTTCTCTTTATGCAGGGAAATCCATTTAACCTACATGGCATAAAGCTCTTTAACAACGAGCGGGACGCTCTACGGCAGGTGCCGAGAACGCACCAGACCTCAGGTTACTGAGTGCATTGTTGCGACTGTGCAGCCAGTAACTTAGCGGGAGGATATATGGGAATCATCAGCTATGGCAGATCTGTTAAACCTGTTGTGAAAGACAATGCCAGAACGCGCCGGCATATGCGCCGAATGGTTGAAGCGATTGAATGCCGCAAGATTGAAGAGATTCTGGTTGCAGAACTGGGATGGGAGTCGCCTACGCGATCAGCTGAAATAACCCGGGTAGAGACGATTACCCGCTTGTCACGGGTAGAAAAGGCGCTATACGTACGTCCATCAAACTTTTATGACAGCTTAGATAATTGCTGTTTGCCTCAGGTAGCGATATTCTCAGTTAGAGATAGGAAGAAAACTGCCTTAACAGCTAGGGTCAAAAGAAGTCATAATCGTGCTTGAGATTAATCAAATACTCGACATACCCTATTTCTAATTAGGCAACCAATTTACTACATCATAAAGGAATTATCTAACATGCACATTCGCGAGTTTATCTCAGGGTATAAAAACCATCCAGTTTTATTTATAGGGACTGGTTTTAGCCTGAGATATTTAAAAACATCATATGGTTGGGAGTCTTTGCTTTCCTATATTAGCCTTGCATTAACAGATAATGAAGAATTTTTTCTTGATTTGAAATCCGAATGTAATATTGATGGTGAATATAGATATGATTTGTTAGCATCAAAACTAGAGCTTGAATTTAACAATAGATTATCACAAGACAGGAACGGTAAGTTTAAAGAAACAAATGATATATTTTATGAAAAGATGAAAGAGAGTGTAAAACTTAGTCGTTTTAAAATTTATATCACCTCTCTTTTAAAAAATTTAGATACAAAGGAAGATAAAAGGATGAAATTAGCGCTCTAATTAAAGCAAGGAAAAATATAGGATCAATTATTACCACCAACTATGATCAATTGATTGAAAATATTTTTCAGTTTAACCCCTTAGTCGGGAATAATATTTTACTTAGCAATCCATATGGTTCGGTATATAAAATCCATGGATGCATAAGCAACCCAAAAAATATAATAATGACTGAGCAAGATTATCAAAATTTCGATAACAAATATGAATTAATTCGTGCGCAACTACTTTCTTTATTTATTCATAACCCAATTATATTTATTGGCTACAGCATAAGTGATACCAATATAAAAAGCATTTTAAGAACTGTGTTTTCATATGTTGATCCTAAAAGTGATTTAGCAAAAAAAATAAGAGACAACTTTCTATTAATTGAATTTGAAGCAGGCAGTGATTCAACCGAGATTGTTGAGCACGATATTGATCTTGAAGGAATGTCAACAATTAGAATTAACAAAATAAAAACAGACAACTATATTGAGCTTTATAATTCTTTGTCGGACCTAAAACTACCGGTGTCCGCCATGGATATTAGAAAAGTCCAAGATGTTTGGACGACTATAAAAAGTGGAGGGGAAATTAAAGTCAAGATCACAGAGAACTTGTCTGAGTTATCAAATGACCAATTAGTAATAGCCGTTGGTTCAGAAAAAACGGTACGCTATGATTATCAGACTAAGGCAGAATTCATAAGTAATTATTTTCAAATAGTTGAAGAAGCAAATGGCCAGTTAATTGAAACATTGAACAAACAAACCATTTCGACAAATGAACACTTCCCTGTTTATGCTTTTAGCTCGCTATGTGCAAATATTGATAACGTCGAAAAATACAAACAAAGACAATTAGAAAAAATATTATCTCAAATGCCTAGAGTAAAAGCCGCATCAAAGGAAAAATATAATAATATAAGCGACATATTAACCTTTGAATCTTCGATTGAGAAAATTACAAATATTATTATCTATCTTATCTGGGATGACATCATCACACTGACGGAACTTAAAGATCATCTTATTAAATCTCAAGAAAAAACATCTACTCATTATCGTAGGCTTTTATGCCTTTATGATTTTCTTTCTTACTAAAATTAAAAAATAAAATTTATTGTTTTCCGCCATCAGGCGGTTTTTTTGTCTAAAACCGGAGACCCCCACGCATAAAAAAAACCCTCAGAATCCTGACGCAAAGGAGATGCAGCAAATTATAAACTATACCAATCTAAAGTTTTTTCAGTAACTTTGGTGATCCACTCTCCATAAGCATCATCTTCGTATTCAAATATCCAGGCATCATCAGAACCATTATCAAACTGGTCAAAAACATCTTTGACAATCTGCAAACTATAAAGTGCCTCTTGCGTGAAAAACCCCATCTTTTCTTTCCTGGTCGTCCTAGAAAAAACATGAGAAAACCAAAGAGCTCTAAGTGACCAGCTTGGATGTGAGCATGAGCTATAGTGCGATGTATGCATGTATTTATGCATCATTCTAAAGTAGGCATAAATTGAAGTTAAAGTTAATATATCCGCAACCGAATCATGTAAAACATGATGAAGCCCTAAAGCATCGGTTATATTTGAATTTGCATAGATTTTAAAGTTAATTGCAGCTCTTTCATCTGCAACCAACTCTTTTGCTTGTAAGCTAATCGCTTCTTCAGGGCTCAACACCGATGACTTATGATCAACCTCAACCTCAAGATTTTTCCTTGCCGCTATTCCATGATTATTCAAAAAGTGTCCACATTCATGATTATATATAAAATCAAACATCGTTTTAACGAGACAAAATATCAATGCATTTCTTCCCTTGCCAATATCACCCTTTTCAAACTCCGACTTAATACCATAGTAATCCACAAGTGAGATAAGTGTTATATTGTTTTTCTCATCAGAATAAGGGATATTATCAACGATAGCATCTGAAAGGCGGCACAATGACGCTATCAGACCTTTAGAAACAAATATTACATTCTCGCCGTAAATTAAACCAGCCTGAACAAATTGACTTGTAGTGAAAACGACTTTGACATTTAAATCTTCATCGACATCCTCCTCATTGAGAATCTGAATTAATTTCCCCAAAACCGGGTTGGTATCATCACTCTCAGGGTTGAGAATGAGGCCTAACTTATTATTCTTCATTATATTCTCAACTGACGAGTATACAACATCTTTTTTGTTCAGCATTACCTTCATTAAGTCATTTCCTTGTCATTGATTTTCTATCCATGCATACAACAGAAACCAAACTTGCAACTGCTGATGAATCTCATCTGGTTTCATTCTCATATGCATCAGTATCATCAAAGAATAAAGCTATGGGTGAAAATGATATTTATTTTTTTGAAAATCAATTCCAACTGATTTTATAGGATCATTGATAAAATATCATTCATCAATTTTACTCAGGCATTGTTCTCTAGCATGCTTTGAGGTGCCAGCAGCACTCTTAGAAAAGATAGGTGAAAGGTCCCGTCCACGACAAAGACATTACCAGTTTAGCAGTATGAAAATCAATCGTAAAAGCTGCAGCGCAAGCGATTAAAGTTTACCAACGAAGCCGCGTATTAGATTGATGCCATGCAGAAGATTGCCGGAAAAAACATACCGCTTGTCTAATCTCTTCCATTCCAGCTTTTGCGTCGGTAGGCAAGAAGAAGCTGGTACAGGTTGCTGGCTTTAACCTGTCTTCTACAGCGGGAGCAGACAGCGCCATGAGATGTCTTTTGTCTTTATCGTTGGAGGCGTACTGAAACTGGCGAGCTCCACATTCAGGGCACCGAAACTTAACCCGGCCCATGAGAAGACTCCGTTTAAATTTTTTTAGTCAGTGATAGCTAACCCAAGCCCCCTTCTCAGATTTAGCCAGAAAACAGTTGAGACAGCCGCATAAGCGGCTTTTTTTACGTCCAGATCCGGAGAACACCATGGATAAAAACACCCCCTCACAAGTCCTCACTCAAAAAGAAATGCAGCGCCTCGCCCTTGTTCATTTGCAGGCGTATGTGGGTGCCTGCCACTGCCAGACCCGCAGTGATGTACTTCTGGCACTGGCGCACTGGCAGAACGTGGGCGATGAAGTCGCTGATTTCATCAGAACTACACGCATCATCGTCGTCAATGAACATGGCGCCCATGAGTTTTGAGACGCCGTTGCGCTAACCCCGCCCGACAGGGCATTCATCTGACCCGGAGGTCACCATGCAAAACCGCGAAGTTGCCGAAAAAGTTATCGAGACCCTTTTCGATGTGACTGAAAAACTGTATGCGTCAGTCGACATGACTAATACCTGCTCTCAGGAAGGAAAAATCAGCAAAGAAGAGGCAAGTGCTTATCGCACCACCGTATTGAACTCACTGGATGAACTGCTTCAGGCCGTCATCGGCCCGATTTACGAGACGCATCCAGATTTACGCCCCACCTGCTGCTGCTGCACCGACTCTGAAGAGGATGAGGCAAACCTCCAACCGTGAAGCTTTCAATGACAGTCCTGAATCCAACCGCCCGCTGTGGCGGTTTTTTTATGCCTCAAGGAGGCCCGGTATGGTTATTCAGCTCCATGATGGCCGGTACACCTTTACCGCCAGCGTATTAAACCGAAGCCGGCAGTTTGTCAGCTTCAGGGAAGGCATTGCCTGGGTGTTTGTGCAGAAGCTCGCCGCTGCCTGCGCCGCTGAGATGAGGCAGCTGTGATGTCCAAACCTCATGCACCCGACAGGATAACCCGGCGCGCGCAACAGCAAATCAGACAGTGGCGCGCAGGACATATTCACGCGAGACGAACATACCGTGACAGGTACCTGACACTGCGCGTTACCCCGCACTGGCGCCTGCTTTCACGAGACAACGGTCGGCACTGGGAGTTGCTCAGCCATGCCGACTACAACAACCAGATTTAATCCCCCAGCCTGACAGAGGAACATTTCCCATGATGCAGTCACACATCAGGGGCGATGCCGCTTTTGCTCGCCCTTTTAACGCCATCCGCGATATCGAGTTCGCACCGGAAAATATCGTCACCGGCGCCAGCTTTTCATCCCAGCCGCCGCCAGCCCTTCCACCCCAGCCACCGCTGCCGCTGTTACAGATTGCCTTTGACCATGTTGTCGAAATTTTGCTTCAGGAGGGACAGCCATGATCTGTTTCTCCCGCACAGGACGACGCCAGGAGCAGCGGGACGCTGAGGCTGCAGAGGATGAAATGGAGGCGCTACGGAAGGAGCTTGCGTCGCTTTTCCCCGAAAAGCTCCATCAGTTTGCCTCCCCTTACCTGCCGTCAGGCATTGTCTACACGCTTTACAGCAAAGACGCGGAGGAGGCTTACGCCCGGCTGGTGGACAGCCTGATCACTGCTGAGCTGAACGCCATCCGTTATCTGAAAGCCATGAGGTGGATGCCCTGACATGCCGCCTGCTCACGCCGACCGAAGCGTTAAGGGCCGGCGTGGGTGATACAGAAAGGAGAAAAAAATGAAATCCCCTGCTTACGCCCAGCGCGTCAGTCCGTATTCCCTTATTGCTTCTGACGCAGCACGGGTTGAAAGAGAAGGTAATTACGCGCTTGCCGCAAAAATTTGGAAGAAAGCGGCCGGTTGCGCCTGCCGGGCAGTCAATCAGAACTGGGCAGAAAAACGTGCCGGTTTTTGTCAGACCATGGATAAACGACTCCCGATGATTGCTTCAGGACATGAGGTTTCGTCTTGTGCAAAAGAAGACGGCGATGAACAGCATCCCTGATGCAGGCAACCCCCAGCCATCATGGATCAGGACGTCACGTTACCGGTTTTGCCGGCCGCCCCGGGCAGACTCACCCGGCTGCCCGTAAGTCATTGCCGCTCCCTGCGCAACGACGCCTGCTGGTCATAACAGACGCTCCATGACGTTAGCCTCGCCATACGTCCGTCCCTGCGCAGGGTTCTGACTGAATTTGCCCGAAACGCCTCATGAACGACCATTCTGACCACACCAGAAAGCGCCCGGTATTACGGGCGCTTGTCTGGATTTTTACTCTCTCTGCGATCGCAGGCGTTGGACTGACAGCAGGTTCGCTTGTCCTGTCTGCTCTCGTGATCGTTGTGGCTTATCTTGCCGGTATTCCCGGCTAACGCATATTCAGGAGACACCATGAAAATCATCTGTCAGCAGGACAGTAAACAGGCCTCTCTGATCCTGACGGCCTCTCTGTTCCGCCTCCCGCGCCTGGCCCGGGTTGTCAGTGCCGCACTCAGCGTTGTGCCCGGTGCGGTGGTGGAAACGACAGGCATATTCCGTCTGCGCACGACGATTACGGGCCCGGCCTCCTTCATGAATGAGGCGCTGGCGGCAGCCCTCGCTGTGCTATACCCCTCTTCACGATATACCGCATCCCGCTGAAGAAGACAGGCGATGCCAGGCTCAGCCAGCAGCTGAAGATGTTTCCGGCTGCGCCTGGTCGATCATGAACAGCCTGAGCAGGCTTAACCCCAGGAGAATAGTGATGGAACTGCGTGAGGATTCCCTGATTGACATGAAATTCATGGTACGCGACTCTGGCTTTACCGATCGCTACTTCTACAAGCAAATCCAGCAGGGTAGACTGCCGGCGCCCCGAAAATTTGGCCGGGCATCCCGGTGGGAGTACCGGGAGTATCAGCTCTGGAAGCAGTCCTTTACCCGACAATGAGGCACGTTAGCGGGTCCGTTTTTTGTGGGCACAACTGCGGGCATAACCCGTCCTTTGAGTTTTAAAAAAGCTTTAATATCAGAATATTGACCAGCGAAAATGATGTCTGCAGGGGCCATCGCGTCCATATTTGGGGTGACGGCGTCGCTGTTAATAAAACCCATGGCATCATAGCGCTGGTCATCTACGATAATATAAACGATATTAGGTTTGTCCTGCGCACCCAAGGCGTAGGTCGCCGTGGTTGTCGCAGCCAGACAAGATATGCCAATCAGTGCAGCCAGTAAATTACGCTTCATTTTCATCTCCTGTTTTCCCAGAAAAAATCCTTTTCAGAAAAAGATGACGTTCGCAGAAATACCGAATTTCCACTGATCATCTTTATTGTCTGCAAACACGACGTTATCGAGCTGGTTGTCCAGCGCCTTTAGCCAGGTAGCATAAAAGCGAATTTCAGGCAGCAGCCCGAAGCTGCTTTTTTCAAAGCGGAGCGTATGAAAGAAGGTTGTTTTAACGCCCGACTCGCTTAACGTCTTGCCGAATTGCTTACTCTTCTGACTGAAATATCCCAGTTCAATGCCGGTCTGGTTATTATTTTCCCAGATATAGGCGGGACGAAGGGCCGAACGAAAAAAAGTCAGGTCCGAATGCGGCGCAAAGGTTTCGGGATCGACGATATCGCTGGCTTTTCCCAGCGCGATAGCATGGACAAGGCCGAAATGTTCGCCGATAAAATTCTCGCCTTGCGTCACGGCCCGATAGAGAAGGCCGCCGCTCTGCTCGCCAAAGTAGTTGTCGCTGTGACCGAGGTAGGGATTGGCGCCGTGCAGCCGGCTCATATTGGTGGCTATTCCATTACTGGCTACCTGCAAAACCAGCTCATTGAAGCTGCTATCCGCCTCGGCTTTCCTGATTGCCGCGCCCGCCATAAAGGCATCTTTTAGCGTGAAGAACTCGCCCGCCGCCGCGCGTTTTTTTTGGCTGTCAGAGGCGTTTGCCATCGCGTAATCGCCCAGCAGATCCAGCGTGATATCGGGCGACAGCCTGATATCGTGGTAACGCATCTGGACGGTATTGGTGGCGACCGAAGTGCTGCCGCTCAGGTCAGTTTTAAACACCTTATAGTCGTTGCGCCCAACCGCGAGATCGAGCGCGCCCGGCCCCAGGCGCAGATTCTGGATGCCTGCGCCGCCGCCCTCTGCGGTGTAGGCGTATTTCCAGTCGAACATCAGGATTTCTTTGGCTGGAAGCTGATTGCGCCCTACCCAGAACATGGCTTCAGGATGGCCGGGTATCAGCCCTTTGGTTTCCAGATACATTTTGCCGAACGAGATATCGTTGCCGTCAGACCTTCCGAAGTTGTTATTGCTGCTGTCGAGGTCGATAGAGCCGTCCAGCAGCACTACCGCCTTCATAGAGACGCCGCCTTTGTTGTAAAAGCGCTGGGATAAAATAAGATCGTACCAGCCGTAAAACTCATTGCCGTACCGACCTAAAGCGCCCTGCGCCCAGTTGGGCCTTTCAAAGCTAATACCGGAGGCGCTCACGCCTTTGCCCAGCGTAACGGTGGCGTTGGTGGTGCCTTTCGCGGCGCTCTCCCAGCCGCCGCGGAAATAGCCGGCAAAATTAAAATCCTTGAGCTTGTCATTATCCGCCTCAAGCTTAGCCAGCCGATCCTCAACGGCCTCGTAGTCCTGAAGTGCGGTGCTATTCGCCTCGGCGAGAAAAGGAGAAATAAAAAGGAGTGATAAAGTGAGAGCAAGCCGTTTATGGTGCATTTTTTGTTTCCCCCAGAATTTAAAAATAAAAAACCCGAGCGGGATATTCTTTTCAAATATCTCGCTCGGGTTTTGTCCGCATGATGCCGTCACAATCCCGTATCACTCGCTGAGGCCGCTTTACTTTTTCGCGTTAGATGAAGCGATAATTATTCCATTCTGGCCTTCGGCGACAATTCAACAGTCTGGTTGTTTAGTCAGTGATTAAAGTAGCTCCTCAAAAATAATAAAAAACCCGATCCGCAGCCTACGCCGAAGATCAGGTTTTGCCTGCCGCAACAGTGACAACCCTGCTTTTAAACAAAAACACATTATCATCGCTGCCGCTGTATGCAAGCGGCTTAATTAATCACAATTAAAATTTGTGAGCAAATTAACGAAGAACCTGAAATCTATTATTTTGATTACAATAAAAGGCGCGGTATTAAAGAGGGCCGCCGCCTTATAAATGCCGTTGTCTATTAACAGAAACGCTAACAGGCAAGAAATAATCCTGCCTGTTTATTGCCGTTATTGCTGGCAACTGCTCTTCGCTGCCTCTTACAAGCCAGCGGCCTGCTCTCTTACCCGCCCCGCTGGCCGTTACGGTAAGCCGAAGGCGAAACGCCATGGATCTGCCTGAAACGGTTGCTGAAATGACTGGGCGAATGGAACCCGCAGCTGAAAGCGATGGTGGTCAGCGAAAGAGAGGCATCCGCCAGCATCTGCTGCGCGCGCTGCATGCGACGTCGCATCACGTACTGGTGCGGCGCTTCGCCCATCGAATGGCGAAACATGCGCGCGAAGTGAAACTCGCTTAGCGACGCTTCGTGACTCAGCTGCGCCAGCGTCAGCGGCCGATCGAGATGCGCGTCGATAAAGGCGATCAGGCGACGCAGCACCGCAGGCGCCAGGCCGCCGCGCGTCTGAGGCGCGCGCCAGCGCACGTCGCTGTAGCGCTGCAGCAGATGGGTCAGCAGCAGGGTTGAGGCGCTGCTCAGCATCAGCTGGTTTGCAGGCTGCTGCCAGTCGCAGCTGAGCAGAAAATGGCGATAGAGCTGAGTAATGCGATCGTCGCTGGCGAACACTTTTTCGTGCAGCTGAAGGTGCGCCGGGCTGCGATCCCACGTCTCCTCCGCCAGCTGGCGCAGATGCGCTTCGGAGCAGTAGAGATGGACGAACGAGAGATCGGAACGCAGATCCCAGGTTGACTCGACGCCGGCGGGCATCAGGCAGAAGCGATCCGGCCCACCACCGTTACGCCAGCCGTTCGGGGTTTTGTGCCAGGTATCGTAGCCGTCGGCAATATAGAGGCTGAGGGTGTGATGGTTGCTGAGATTGGTCACCCGATCGCCGCTGTTGAACCAGTGCGCCAGCTGCGTGCCGTCGCTAAGCCGGGCGTGGTGACGCAGCTGGGCTTTATGACGTTGCAGCATATCGAAAGTCTGGTAAGTCGGGGCATTCACGGGCGTTCTCCTGCTAACTGGCCTCCAGTGTATGAAGAGCCGCCTGAAGAGAACAGTCTTATCCGACGCGACGGATAAAAAAGCGCAAGAATTTGCAAGTGCGCCGCAAGCGGTTGCAAGCCGCCCGCCGCTTTCCCGGTAATACTGCGGCCTGACTTGAAGGAGGCATGCAATGAATCTCGCTTTATACCTTTCCGTGGTGCTGATCTGGGGCACCACCTGGATCGCCATTTACGCTCAGCAGGCGGCCAGCGGCGGCAGCGTCGGCGCGGCGGTGTTCTGGCGGTTTATCGTGGCGTCGCTGGTGATGCTGGCGGCGCTCAAAGCGATTAAGCGCCTGCGCGCGCTGACGGCGCGCGATCATCTCTTTTGCCTGCTGCAGGGCTGCTGCGTATTCGGCATTAATTTCCTCTGCTTTTATCACGCCGCCGCCTGGATCAACAGCGGGCTGGAGTCGGTAATCTTTTCGATGGCGGTGCTTTATAACGCGCTTAACGGCTGGATTTTCTTTCGGCAGCGCCCTTCCCTGCGGCTGCTGCCAGCCGCCGCGCTCGGCGCGGGCGGAATGGTGGCCCTGTTCTGGCGCGATCTACACGGCAGCGAAGCCTCTGCCCAGCTGTTATGGGGTATTGGGCTGAGCGCGCTAGGCACGCTGGGATTTTCGCTGGGCAATATGATCAGCCTGCGCCATCAGCGCCTGCAGCGCGACGTGCTGACGACCAACAGCTACGCGATGCTCTACGGCGCGCTAGCGATGGCGCTGATCACGCTGCTTCAGGGGGAATCGCTACGGCCCGTCTGGAGCGGGCAATGGCTAGGCGCAGTGGCGTATCTGGCAATTTTCGGCTCGGTGATTGGCTTCGGCGCCTATTTCACGCTGGTTGGCCGCATCGGTGCCAGTCAGGCCGCCTACAGCACGCTGCTGTTTCCGCTGGTGGCATTAGGGCTGTCGACGCTTTATGAAGGATATCATTGGCATGCGGAAGGCTTTATGGGATTAACCATGATTCTGGCAGGCAACCTGGTGATGTTTGCGCGTTTGCCAGGCGGGCGCAGGCGCGTCCCGCAGTAAAGCAAAGAGCGGGCATAACGCCCGCCCTGCTGAGCGTCATGCCCGGCGCTGCACAGGGTTAAGCTGATGAGGGCGGTTAATCGCCTTGCGCGCTATCCAGTAGAGCAGCACGCGCTCATCGTCATTGTCCTGGTCGGCCATGGAGAGCAGTTTCAATGCCAGGGTGGATTTAGTCACAGGCTGCTGCTCATCGCTGAGTTCAATCACTGCCTGACCGATGATGCAGCGGACTTCGTCCTCACAACTAAGGGATTCATATGCTCGGTCTTTCATATTTCCTCCTGTAAAGTGAGCTTTAAGCATGGCAAATATTCTGCGTTTCTGCTGGCAAAACCGGCTGAGAGACACATCTGCTTACCTCAGGTAACCAATCATTATCAGGTTGCCGAATTGTTCATACTTTAGCGAAGCGGATTCACTGCCGTTCATACCCTGACAGCGGCATTTCATGACGCGTTTCATCCCGTTCATGCTTTTTCTCGTCGCGCGCGCGTAGCCTCGTTTTAATCTGGCGTTAGTGTCCAGATCCCCGGACGGGAGAGAAAAATTATGAATCAGACGTCATCATCCTACCAACGTACCCGCTGGCTTACCCTGGTCGGCTCAGTTATCACTCAGTTCGCGCTGGGTTCGGTCTATACCTGGAGCCTGTTCAACGGGCAGCTGGCATCAAAACTCGACGCGACGGTAAGTCAGGTTGCCTTCTCATTCGGGCTGTTGAGCCTTGGACTGGCAGTAGCCTCGTCGCTGGCGGGCAAGCTACAGGAACGATTCGGCGTACGCCGCGTCGCCATCGGCGCGGGTCTGCTGATGGCGGCCGGCTTCTGGCTGACAGCCCATGCCAGTAATCTGATGATGCTTTATCTCAGCGCAGGCGTGATGGTCGGGCTGGCGGACGGCGCCGGCTATCTGATGACCCTGTCGAACTGCGTGAAGTGGTTCCCGGAACGCAAAGGCGTGATCTCCGCCTGCGCCATCGGCGCGTACGGCCTGGGCAGCCTGGGCTTTAAATTTATTTGCGGCGCGCTGCTGGGCGCGGTCGGTCTGGAGCAGACCTTTATTATCTGGGGCCTGGCGGCGATGGGTATGATAATTCTCGGTGCGCTGCTGATGCGCGATGCGCCGGTTCAGCGCGTGACGGGTCAACGCGCGCAGCAGGAGCGCGACTATACGCTGGCGCAGGCGGTGCGTCTGCCGCAGTACTGGATGCTGGCGCTGATGTTTTTGACCGCCTGCATGAGCGGTCTCTATGTGATCGGTGTGGCGAAAGATATCGGCGAAGGTCTGGTGCATCTCAGCGCGCAAACCGCGGCCAGTGCGGTAACGGTGATCGCCATCGCCAACCTGAGCGGTCGTCTGGTGCTTGGCGTGCTCTCCGACAAGATGGCGCGTATTCGGGTGATCTCACTGGCGCAGATCATTTCGCTGGCGGGCATGAGTATTCTGCTGTTTACCCGCATGAATGAGACCACCTTTTTTGTTTCGCTCGCCTGCGTCGCCTTCAGCTTCGGCGGCACCATTACCGTCTTCCCATCGCTGGTCAGCGATTTCTTCGGCCTCAATAATCTGACGAAAAACTACGGGCTGCTTTATCTGGGCTTCGGCATCGGCAGCGTGCTCGGCTCGCTGATCGCTTCCCTGTTCGGTGGCTTTACCGTGACCTTTAGCCTGATTATGACGCTGCTGGTGATGTCGCTGCTGCTGTCGCTGATGATTCGCCTGCCTCAGCGTGAGCCGCTGGCAGAGCAGATGCTGCAGCGGAGTTGAGCTGCCGCGCGGGCGGCATGGCGCGGCGAAAACCGCCGCCATGGCGCTCGCGCCTTTATAGGCGAAGTGATGACCTGCGCCTTATCCTGGAAACAGCGGCTCTGCCATCCCTGCGACCTCCACCTCTACCGCCAGAATATCCCCTGACTGCGGATAGCGCGCCAGCTCCTCTTCGGTGCGATCCTCGCGCGAGCTGGTGATATAGAGCGTCTTCAGATCAGGGCCGCCAAAGGCGACCATGGTCGGCCAGCGCACCGGCAGCGCGATTTCATCAACAATTTGCGCGCTGACCGGATCGATACGCACAATGCGCCCGCCGTCGAATTGCGCTGACCAGTAAAAGCCTTCGCTGTCGACCGCCGCGCCGTCCGGCAGGCCGCCTGCGGCGTCGAACTGGCGGAAGATTTCACGCTCGCCCGGCTCACCTTTTTCATCAAGCGGATAGCGATAGAGCACTTCATTCGGCGTATCGCTGTGGTACATCCAGCGGCGATCGGGCGAAAAGGCGACGCCGTTGGAGATCTTGATATCACGCGCTTTCACCTCCAGCTCCAGCGACGGCGTTACGCGGCACAGCAGCGCGCCGTTCTTATCCTGCGGCTCCCACAGGCTGCCGCACCAGAAATTGCCCCAGGGATCGACGCGCCCGTCATTAAAGCGGCTTTTCGCCGCCTCGCCCGGGTTATCGGCAATCTTACGCTGCGGCCTGCCCTGCTCATCCAGTAGCCAGACGCCGCTGCGCAGCGCCGCAATCACTCCGCCCTGCTCGCGCAGGCCGATGCAGCCGACCTCTTCCTGCTGTGGAAAGCTCTCCAGCGCGCCGCTGCGCGGATCGAAGCGGTGAATGGCGGGCGCCAGGATATCCACGCACCACAGCACCTGCTCACGCGCCGACCAGGTGGGGCACTCGGCCAGTTCCGCCTGCAACGCCAGGACATTTTTTACTTCAGGCTTCATCATCGCTCCTTTTTATTTCGCATCAGCATACTTTAGTCTGAATTTGCTCTCGCGGGTAAAAACGCCGCGCTTGCTTTTCAGAATTATCTTGTCGATAATCGTTTTTATTCAGCCTGTTCCGATAGGTTTATTTAATGTGCCTCTACTGAACCCCGGCACTGAAATATTCCGTAATATCTCTCTAAATAACTCTACATTTACTGCATCATCACTCCACTATTCCAGCGTAATGTCATACCTGTCGGAAAAGAGGAGAACTTTCTGTGAAAAAAATCGTTAAAGTTGCCACCGTTTTTGCCGTTATTTCTATGCTGAGCGGGTGCATTATCGACAGAGGTCATGGCGGCGGCTGGCATCACGGCGGCGGGCATGGCTGGCATCATCACCGCTAAGGGCAAAGATTTCACACAGCACAAAATAATAAAATAAAAAAAGGGCGGGATATTACCCGCCCATTTTACTATTTAACTCGATTAGCTTTTCAACGCGTAGTTACACTGAAACCAGCTGGTTTTCAGCCCAGGAATATGACTCTCCTGCGGCGTTAGCGCTTCTACCTTATCAAACCCTTTCTTGCCGCAATAATTCGCCAGATCCAGCTCCATCGCGTCTCGATTTAATTTCTGCGGATCGTAACGGTACTGCACCGTATTTGCGCTCGGATCTTCATCAACGCGTTCAAAGCCCCCGGGTTTGCTGACGCTACAGGCGGTCAGCAATAGCAGCGCCGTCGCGCCGACGATAATTGATTTCATTTTTTCTTTCTTCCTCTCGTTGCTGCGGCAGTTTAAGCCGCAGCGCTGGCGTCGACTATCAGAAAACTGCCCAACTTGATGCTACAAATTTAAGTTTTTACCGATTGAAGTGATATTACCAAACGGTTATCTCTATCACTAAAAGGGTGAGAAGATGCTTTCAGACAAAACAGCGTCTGCACCACACCAGGTCATTCCCAAGAAGACATTCCGATTTATTTTAAGCCCGTGCTAAGCGGGCTTTTTTTCGCCCGTCAGCCAGAGAGCGTGACCATTCTACGCAACAGATTCGCGGCCTGTTTGTCCGGCAATGCGAGGATGGCGCTGTAGAGATCCACGGACATGGCGCACATAGAGGAGCGATCGACCGCGGTATCGGCGGGCATATTGAGCTGCTGCAGCTTGTCGCCCCACTTCTTATAGAGCGTCGCCACGATGTGCTGCAAATCCTGCTGCGCCTGAGGCTGATCCACCGGCAAATCGGCGCCGCGACTCGACAGCAAGAGCTGTTCCATCGCCGCCGCATCCTGCGCGTTAAGCGCCGGCGACAGCGTTTTCGTCAGATTGACGCCGCCGCTCACCTGCGGATAAAGAAAGCGGAAACAGAGCTGCGGATCGCGCTGGCCCAGCGCCTGCATCGCATTGACCGAAGCGCGGATATAGTTGACCACGGCGGCATCCGGCGCGCGCATCAGCCGCTGATTAATCAGGTCGGCCAGCCAGCCGCGCAGCTCGCCCGTGGCCTGCTGAGGCGATTCGCCAGATCGCAGCTTGAGCTGTAGCTCCTGCACCAGCAGCTGCCACAGCGCCGGCTCCTGGGTTTGCAGCACGCGGTAGCCAGGCGTTTGCGCCAGATAGTCCATCGCTGCCTGGCGCTGGGCGGCGTGCTGCTGCTGCGGCTTCAGCCAGCTGAACCAGAGCAGGTTCGCCAGCAGCAGCGGCAGCAGGAAAAGTACCACGCCCTGCCAGGCACGCAGCCGGGTGGTTTTGATCAGAACGACGATGATAAGCGCCAGCAGCGCGAAGGCGGCCAGCGTGACGATCCACAGCGAGGTCATGCGAAGTTGCTCAATCCTTACGAACGTCGATTAATACCGGGCAGTGGGCGCGCTCGATCACCGCCGCGCTCACCGATCCCTTTAGCAGACGGTTAAAAGAGGAGAGATGACGCCGTCCCATAATGATCATCTGCGCGTTAAGCTGGTGCGACTGAGCGACGATGGTATCCGCCGCTTCGCCCGCGACGATCAGCCCGCGCGCGTCAACTCCGGCGCGCAGCAGCGGCGCCAGCGCGTGACGCACCACCAGCTCGGCGGTGTTCTGCTCATCCTGCGCCATGGCGAAATCTTCCGGATCTTCGCCGGCGGTAATATCGATCGGCTGGTTGCAGGAGGAGTACGCAGGATCGACACAGCAGAGCACCACAACCTGCGCCTTGTGCGCCAGCGCTTCCTCTATCGCCGTGGCGATCACCTTCTGGGCAACCGGCGAATTATCAACAGCCATCAGCAGTGTTTTCATCAGAGTTTATCCTTCAACAGCGGCAGTTTTGCCGATTTCGCGTATCAGCGCCTCTTTGCATCTGAGCATCTCTTCGCGGTATGCCGCTTCGTTTTTCTGAAAACGCGACGTGGGCACCAGCAGAGAGACAGAGAAACGGCCGAACAACGTATCCAGCGCCACCGCCATGGTGGAGATGCCTTCAAGGGTTTCGCCGCGATCGTAGGAGATGCCGGTTTTACGCACCTCATGAATCAGCGCCATCAGCTGCGGCAGCGTTTTGACGGTTTTATCCGTTAGCTCGCGGTAGGCTTCGCCCACCATCAGGCGCACGTCGTCATCGCACTCCAGCGCCAGCAGCGCGCGGCCGCCGGAGGTGCTGTAGAGCGGCAGGTTCAGCCCCATGCGCGGCACCACGCGCAGTTCGCGCGACGCCACCACGTGGTGAATGATAGTCAGCTGCGTGCCGCTGGCGCGCGACAGCGAAACCGTTTCATTGGTCGCCGCGCAGAGCGCTTCCAGCTTGGGTCGCACCAGATCGACAACGTCGGTATGCACGCTGGAAATCAGTTTTAGCAGCGCCGGGCCAAGGCGCAACCCGCCTGCGCCGCTGCTACGCACCAGCTGGGCGTTATCGAGCGCGGCGACGATACGCTGCACCGTGGAGCGCGGCAGATCCACCGCCTGCGCGATTTCGCCCAGGCTCATGCCGCCGGGATGCTCTCCCAGCGCGTTCAGAATTTTTGCCGCGCGGGCGATCACCTGGATACCGCCCGATTTTTCATCCTCGCGGCTGGATGGAAGTTTTGCCATGAGTCGTCCTTTTCAGCTGCCCTACTCTACCGCGAAAAAGGCACGATTTACAGCATGTACCACATTGCAATACAGCATATCGAAATGTAAGATCGCAGCCTGTATCACATCGCAATACACTGCATCATAATAATGAGAAACCTGCTATGAACGCTCAGCCTGCCGCTGCGCCGACGCCGCACCCTTTTACGCTTCGCCTGGCGCTGGGCCTGGTCGGCGTGCTTATCGCCGCGCTGACCTCGGGCCTTAATGACCGCGTCACCGATATCGCGCTGGCGGATATTCGCGCCGCCATCGGCGTCAGCTATGACCAGGGCAGCTGGATCGTCTCGGCCTATCAGGCCGCCGAAGTGGCGGCGATGATGATCGCGCCCTGGTTTGCCGTTACCTTCTCGCTGCGCCGCTTTTCGCTGACGGTATCGACCGGCTTTATGCTGTGCGGCATTCTGCTGCCGCTGGCGCCTTCGCCTGGCAGCTTTATCGCCCTGCGCGTGCTGCAGGGGCTGTTCGGCGGCGCGCTGCCGCCGATGCTGATGACGGTAGCGCTGCGCTTTCTGCCGCCGCCGCTGAAGCTCTACGGGCTGGGCGGCTACGCGCTCACGGCCACCTTCGGCCCCAATATGGCCGCCTCGCTGGCAGCGTTCTGGACAGACGACGTCAGCTGGATGTTTGTCTTCTGGCAGGTGGTGCCGCTGATGCTGATCGCCATGCTGCTGTTCGGCTGGGGCCTGCCGCAGGATCCGCTGCGCCTCGAGCGCTTTAAGCAGATTGACCTGTTCGGCATGCTCACCGGATGCAGCGGCATGGCGCTGCTGGTGCTGGCCCTCACCCAGGGCGAACGGCTGGACTGGTTCGACTCGCCGCTGATCGCCGCCATGCTGCTGGCCGCCGCGCCGCTGCTGCTGGTGTTTCTGATCAACGAATGGTTTCATCCGCTGCCGCTGTTTCGGCTGCAGATGCTGTCGCGCCGCAATCTGACGCACGGCCTGCTGGCGCTGGCGACCGTGCTGATCGTCTCGCTCTCCGGCTCGGCGCTACCCTCCGCCTACTTTGGTCAGGTCGAGGGCTTCCGCACCCTGCAGTTCGCGCCGCTGGCGTTAACCGTCGGCCTGCCGCAGCTGCTGATCGCGCCGCTGGTCGCCGCGCTGCTGAATAGCCGCTGGATCGACTGCCGCTGGGTGCTGGCGGCGGGCGTCGCCCTGCTGATTACCGCCTGCCTGCTCGGCGCGCAGATCACCAGCGACTGGGCGCGCCAGAACTTCTGGACGCTGCAAATATTGCAGGCGTTCGGGCAGCCGATGGTGATCCTGCCGATTCTGATGAGCGCCACCAGCGTGGTGGCGCCGCCGGAAGGCCCCTTCGCCTCGGCGATGTTTAATACCGTGCGCGGCTTCTCCAGCGTCGCAGCCTCGGTGCTGGTGGAGGTTTTCCTTAGCCACCGCGAGAAGATCCACTCCAACATTTTGCTGGACCAGGCCGCCAGCCGTCCCTGGCTGATGAGCGCGCCGAGCAGCGCCGACGCCAGCGCCAGCCATCCGCTGCTAATGGACGGCAGCGTCAGCAGCAGCGAGAACCTGAGCGGCTTCGCCACGCTGGTGCGTCATCAGGCCACCGTGCTCGGTCTGAGCGACAGCTGGCTGCTGCTGATCGCGTTCGCCGCGCTGCTGTTACTGCTGACGGCCTGGCTGCCGAAGCGCGTCTGGCCGCCGCAAACCCTGATTCAATCTGCCTCTTCGACATCGAGAAAATAAGATTATGCGTGCTTTAGTAATGAGAAAAACCGTGCTGCTGAGCCTGTTGTTGCTGGTTTTGCTGGCCATCGCGTTTTTTATCTGGTCAGCCATGACCGGCAACGATCACCGCACCAACGACGCTTACGTCAACGCCGACTACACGCTGGTGGCGCCGAAAGTATCAGGCTATATCGCCGAGGTGAAGGTGCAGGATAACCAGCAGGTGAAAGCGGGCGACGTGCTGGCGACGCTGGACGATCGCGATTATCGCGTGGCGCTGGAGAGCGCCGAGGCGGATCTGCAGGTCAGCGAGGCGAAACTGCTCAGCAGCCAGGCGCAGCTGGAGCAGCAGCAGTCAGCTATCGAGCAGTCAAAAGCGACCCTGGCGGCCAGCCAGGCGACTGCTCAGTATGCCGGTCAGAACGCCGATCGCTATAACCGCCTCTATAAAAGCGGCATTATCGCCGCCGACGATCAGCAGAAGGCCAGCTCGACCCAGCGCTCCGCCGCGGCGACGGTGCGTCAGAGCCAGGCGGCGGTGGCTTCCGCGATGAAAGAGACAGGCGTGCTGCAGGCGGCGGTGCGTCAGGCGCGGGCGGACGTGGCGGCGGCGCAGGCGAGCGTGGATCAGGCACGCCTGAATCTCTCCTATACGCGCATCGTCGCGCCGGTGGACGGCATGGTGGGCCAGCGCGCGGCGCGCGTCGGCGCCTACGTTTCCGCCGGCACGCGGCTGCTGGCGGTGGTGCCGCTGCAGCAGACCTATATCACGGCGAACTTCCTGGAGACGCAGCTCAGCGACGTGCGCCAGGGGCAGCGGGTGCAGATCATCGTCGATGCGCTGCCGGGCAAGCGTTTCACCGGCCATGTCGACAGCATTGCGCCCGCGACCGGCGCGACCTTTTCAGCCATTTCGCCTGATAATGCGACAGGTAACTATACTAAGGTCGTCCAGCGCCTTCCGGTTAAAATCGTGCTGGATACGGACCAGCCCGACCTGTCGCAGCTGCGGGTTGGTATGTCGGCGATCCCGGAGATTGAAGTAGAGTAAAACGTGATGAATCTCTCACACTGGTGCTATTTATTTTAGGATCAATTACGCGTAAATTAGCGTTCGATCCTGTTCTGAGTTACTCGGAACGACCTGAGAAAATGCCTGAGGCGATGATGACCTGATGCGTTTTTCTCATTCTGTTCGCGTTGCGCTGGCCTGGGATCGCTATCGTCGTAACCGCTCAGAGGAGTTGTTTGTGAAATACGCCTTGATGGGAATCTCTTTCTTTGCGCTGCTTTGGCTCGGCACATTTGTGCTGATGCTGTAGCGCCAGCCAGGGGGCGACAGAGCTGTCGCCCCGCTTTGCTTTACTCTGCTTCTTCTACCGCTTTTACGCTGCCCGGCAAAATGCCGTCCGCGCGAAACATCGCTTTAATGCCCCGCACCGCCTGCCGAATGCGATCGCTGTTCTCTATTAGCGCGAAACGCACATGGGTATCGCCATAGTCGCCGAAGCCGATGCCCGGCGAGACGCACACCTTCGCCTCCTGCAGCAGCTTTTTGGCGAACTCCAGCGAGCCGAGGGCGGCGTAGCGATCGGGGATTTTCGCCCAGACGTACATCGAGGCTTTGGGGTTATCCACCATCCAGCCCGCCTCATGCAGCCCTTTTACCAGCACGTCGCGGCGACGCTTGTACTGCTCGGCGATGTCGCGCACGCACTGCTGATCGCCCTCCAGCGCGGCGATGGCCGCCACCTGCAGCGGCGTAAAGGTGCCATAGTCGTGATAGCTTTTGATGCGCGCCAGCGCGGCGACCAGCTCTTTGTTGCCCACCATAAAACCGATGCGCCAGCCCGCCATGTTGTAGCTTTTTGACAGCGTGAAAAACTCTACCGCTACGTCGCGCGCGCCGGGCACCTGCATAATCGACGGCGCTTTCCAGCCGTCATAGACGATATCGGCGTAGGCGAGATCGTGCACCACCAGCACGTTATACTGTTTCGCCAGCGCGATAACCCGCTCGAAAAAGTCCAGCTCGACGCACTGTGCGGTGGGGTTCGACGGAAAGCCGAGGATCATCATTTTTGGCTTCGGATAGCTTTCGCGGATCGCCCGCTCCAGCTCGGCGAAGAAATCGACGCCCGCCACCAGCGGCACTGAACGCACCTGCGCGCCGGCGATCACCGCGCCGTAGATATGAATGGGATAGCTGGGGTTCGGCACCAGCACCGTATCGCCGTGATCGAGCGTCGCCAGCATCAGGTGCGCCAGCCCCTCTTTCGATCCGATAGTGACGATAGCTTCGGATTCAGGATCGATCTCTACCTGATAGCGCTCGGCGTACCAGCGCGAAATGGCGCGGCGCAGGCGAGGAATGCCGCGCGAGGTTGAGTAGCCGTGCGTGTCTTCACGCTGCGCCACCTGGCAGAGTTTTTCCACGATATGCGGCGGCGTAGGGCCGTCAGGATTCCCCATCGAGAGGTCGATGATATCTTCGCCGCGCCGACGCGCAGCCATCTTCAACTCAGCGGTAATGTTAAACACATAGGGGGGAAGGCGATCGATACGCGAGAAACGACGGGGTGTGCTGTTGTCAGCCATAATGTCCTCTTGAATACGTAAGCGCCCGGACCGTCCGAGCGACGCAGGCCACAACCGTGACCGAAAAAAGACCTTAACGCGGCGATCGCGCGCTTGTCGAGAGAAGAATAAAATTTTTTTAATCTGAGGGATTCAGGCGGCCAAACACCCAATCGTTCACCCATTCGCCGTTTAGCAGATAATTATCCCGCAAAGTCCCCTCCAGCACATAGCCATTCTTCTCCAGAATACGCCGCGACGCCACATTTCCTTCTACCACCATCGCCTTGAGCTTATGGAAACCCGCTTTCAGCAGAAAGTCGCTCAGCCCGGCCAGCGCTTCGCTGCCGTACCCCTGGCCGCAGAACCGGTGCAGCAGCATATAGCCGACCTCCGCCTGACGATAAGGCTGCCATTCCGGGCTGCAGCCGAACAGGCCGATCGGCTCGCCGCTGTCGCGCAGGCGCGCCACCACGCAGAGCATATGAAAACTGCTGACCTGCCAGGGCGCGAGACGCTCATTAAAGCGCTGGCGCAAATCCGCCTCGTCAGGAATTTCGCTGACCCAGGTCATGGTGGCTGCGTCTTCATGTACGGCGCGGAACAGCAGCCAGTCTTCAGGCTTAAGGGTGGTGAGGGTAAGACGCGGCGTGATTAACTGCATGAAATTGCTCCCGGTGCAGATAGCCATAAGGGCTGTCTGAATAAAAAACACTATCGGCTCACCCGCCAGCGGCGAATGAAAAACCTTCCCTGTTTTACTACTCAGGTTTCCCCTTTTTACCATTTCAGCCGTGAAAATTGATCCACAACATGAAGGAAGCGCTCACTCTTTTTGCAGACTGGCGCATCGCGATCACATTTTTTATCATAGGCCTCTCTCTGTTATGACCTGAAGGCTGGCTGTGATCTCTCACTTCGATATGCTGTTGGCGGTGTTTGACCGCGCCGCCCTGATGCTGATCTGCCTCTTCTTCCTGACCCGCACCCAGCTTTTCCGCCAGCTGCTGCAAAAAGATGAACATGCGCCGCTGGAAAAAGCCGCCGTTATCGCCATTTTTTCGCTGTTTGCGCTTTTCAGCACCTGGTCGGGTATTCACGTCGACGGCTCGCTGCTGAACGTGCGGGTGATCGCGGTGATGGCTGGCGGCATCCTGTTCGGCCCCTGGGTTGGCATCGTCACCGGCGCGATCGCCGGGCTGCACCGTTTTCTGATCGATATCCACGGCGTCACCTCAGTGCCCTGCCTGATCACCAGCATTGTCGCGGGCTGCGTGGCCGGGGCCATCAACCGCCGCGTGCCCAAAGCGCAGCGCTGGCGCATCGGCATCATCGGCGGCATGCTGTGCGAAAGCCTCACCATGCTGCTGATCGTGCTGTGGGCGAAGCCGATGTCGCTTGGCCTGGCGATTGTGTCGGAGATTGCGCTGCCGATGATCCTCGGCGCGTCGAGCATCGGCCTGATTGTGCTGCTGGTGCAGAGCGTTGAAGGCGAAAAAGAGGCGATTGCGGCGCGACAGGCCAAGCTGGCGCTGGAGATCGCCAACAAAACGCTGCCGCTGTTCCGCGACGTCAACAGCGACTCGCTGCGCCGCATCTGTACGATTATCTGTGACGACATCAACGCTGACGCCGTCGCCATTACCAACAAGACCCATATTCTCGCCTATGTCGGCTACGGCGAGCAGAACTACCAGAACGGCGACGACGGCATTAGCCCCACCACCGCGCAGGCGATGGCCACCGGGAAAATCATCATCAAAAACAATGATGAGGCGCATCGCACCAGGGATATTCACTCGATGATCGTTATTCCGCTGCGCGAGCAAGGCAAGGTTACCGGCACCCTGAAGATTTACTACCGCCGCGCGCACCGTATTACCGGCTCGCTGAAAGAGATGGCGATCGGCCTGTCGCAGCTGATCTCGACCCAGCTGGAGGTATCACGCGCCGAACAGCTGCGCGAAATGGCGAATAAAGCGGAACTGCGCGCCCTGCAAAGCAAAATCAATCCCCATTTTCTGTTTAACGCGCTGAACGCCATCAACTCCTCTATCCGCCTTAATCCCGATACGGCGCGCCAGCTGGTGATCAATCTTTCCCGCTATCTGCGCTACAACCTTGAGCTTAACGACGACGAGACCATCGATATCAAACGCGAGCTATGGCAGGTAAAAGATTATATCGCCATCGAACAGGCACGTTTTGGCGACAAGCTGTCGATGATCTACGACATTGACGACGATCTTCACTTTTCGCTGCCCAGCCTGCTGATCCAGCCGCTGGTAGAGAATGCCATCGTGCACGGCATTCAACCCTGTCGCGGCAAAGGCGTGGTGACGCTGAGCGTTAAGGCGTGCGGCGATCGGGTGCGTATCGCCGTGCGCGACACCGGGCCGGGCATCAGCGACGAAGTCATGCGTCGCGTGGCAAATAATGAGATGCCGGGCAATAAGATCGGCCTGCTGAATGTGCACCACCGCGTCAAACTGCTGACCGGCCAGGGGCTCGATATTACCCGGCTGCAGCCGGGCACCGAAATCGCCTTTACCCTGAGCAAGAGCGGAGAGTTACTAACCGAGTCGCCGCTTGCCGTCGCGGAGAGCGTGCAATGAAAGCCATTATTGTCGAAGACGAATTTCTGGCACAGCAGGAGCTGAGCTGGATGATCCAGCAGCACAGCAAGATTGAGATCGAGGCCTGTTTCGACGACGGGCTGGAGGTGCTGAAATATTTGCAGCAGCATCGGGTCGACGTCATTTTTCTCGATATCAATATCCCGTCGCTGGACGGCATGCTGCTGGCGCAGAATATTCACCAGTTCGCGCAGCGGCCGCTGATCGTGTTTATCACCGCCTGGAAAGATCATGCGGTTGAGGCTTTCGAGCTGGAAGCCTTTGACTATATTCTCAAGCCCTATCACGAAGCGCGCATCGTCACCATGCTTAACAAGCTGGAAGCGGTCGGGCAGCAGCAGAGCGTCGCTCAGGCGCCGGTCGACCACAGCCCGCAGACGGTAAATCTGGTGAAGGATGAGCGCATTATCGTGACCGATATTGACGATATCTATTACGTGGAGGCGCATGAGAAGCTGACCTTCGTCTATACGCGGCGCGAGGCCTATGTGATGTCGATGAGCATCAGCGAATTCTGCGCCCGTTTGCCGGAGCAGCGTTTTTTCCGCTGCCATCGATCTTACTGTGTGAACCTGAGCAAAATCTCTGAGATAGAACCCTGGTTTAACAATACCTACCTGCTGAAACTGCGCGATCTGGCGTTTCAGGTGCCGGTCAGCCGCAGCAAAGTAAAACGCTTTCGCGAGCTGATGCGCCTGTAGAAAAACAGTTCGCGTAAATGCCAGCCAGCGGGTGATATGAAGCGGAGAGCAAAAGCAAAAAACGGCCCGAGGGCCGTTTTTGAAAGACGTTACAGAATACGCCCCAGCGTCTGCCGCAGGTGCGCGCCGGCGCCCAGCAGGCCAGGCTGATCGTGGGTGATCATATAGACCGGGATGCGGGAAACGTAGTCACGAAAGCGCCCTTTATCCTCAAAGGCGGCGCGGAAGCCAGAGGCCTTAAAGAACTCCAGGAAGCGCGGCACGATGCCGCCGGCGATATAGACGCCGCCAAAGGTGCCGAGATTCAGCGCCAGATTGCCGCCGAAACGTCCCATAATCACGCAGAACAGTGACAGTGCGCGACGGCAGTCGGTGCAGCTATCAGCAAGCGCGCGTTCAGAAACATCCTTCGGCTTGAGGTTTTCCGGCACGCGGTTGTCCGCTTTGACGATAGCGCGGTAGAGGTTCACCAGACCGGCGCCGGAAAGCACGCGCTCTGCGGAAACGTGGCCCAGCTCGGCGCGCAGCACTTCCAGAATCAAATCTTCCTCATCGCTGTTGGCGGCGAAGTCGACGTGGCCGCCCTCGCCCGGCAGGCTGACCCAGCGACGGTCAACGTGCACCAGATGGCTGACGCCCAGTCCGGTGCCCGCGCCGTAAATCGCGATGGGCTTATCCTTCACCGGCTCGCCGCCGCCAAACTGGATCACGTGCTCAGCCTTCAGCATCGGGATCGCCATGGAAACGGCGGTGAAGTCGTTAATGATTTCAAGATGATCGAAGCCAAGGCTGGCTTTCATTTTGCTGGTGGAAAAAGCCCAGTCATGGTTGGTCATTTCGACCCAGTCTTCCGTGATAGGACAAGCAATGGCGATGCAGCCGTCTTTAACGTTTTGCAGCTGCTCGCCAAGATAGTGGCGGATGACGGCTTCGAGGCTGTCATAATCTGATGTTGAGAATGTTTGGGCCTGGGAGATGCTGCCGGTTTCCACCTCACACAGGGCGAGTCGGGCGTTGGTGCCGCCGACGTCGCCGACCAGGGCATAAGTTGTCATTCTTTTGTTGCTCCGCTTGGGGTCCCTAAGATGCAGGACACTATAAAAGTCTGCCGGTAAAACAACAACGCTCGCCGCGACAAAAGAGGAGCGTTGAAGGTGGTGAGCACAGCCTACCCGTCCGGCAAGCCGCTTGACAGCGGCAACACTCCGAATCTTACCCTCCGTTGCGTTGCGCGAGGCAAGCCGTCACCTTATGCAGCAGCGGCGGCAGATCGTCTTTAGGCATCACGACCTCGACCAGCGTCAGGTACTCGGGCGCCTGCAGACGCGCCATTACCTCATCCAGCTGCACACATTCAGTGACGCGCCAGCTCTGCGCCTGTCCATGCAGACAAAGCGCCTGCGGCAGCGCGGTCCAGTTCCACTGCGCGATATCATTATAACGCTGCGTTGCGCCGTGGATGGCGCGCTCCACCGTATAGCCCTCGTTGTTCAACAGGAAAATAATCGGCGTTTGCCCGTCGCGCAGCATCGATCCCAGCTCCTGAATAGTCAGCTGCGCCGAACCGTCGCCGGTAATCAGGATCACCCGCTGTGCGGGCGCGGCGGTCTGCGCGCCAAAGGCTGCCGGTAGAGTATAGCCAATGGAGCCCCAGAGCGGCTGCACCAGCAGCTGCGCGCCGGTGGGCAAGCGCAGCGCCGCCGCGCCGAAGGCAGCGGTGCCCTGATCGGCGAGAATAATGTCGCCCGGCTGGAGAAAGCGCTGCATCGCCTGCCAGAAAGCGCTCTGGCTGATATCGGCACCAGCATCCGCCGTCTCGACCGGCTGCACCTGCGGCGCCAGCGCCCAGCCCTCGCCGTAGCGCGCAAACAGCGCCTCCAGCTCGCTTAGCGCATCCGCCATGTTGAGCGGCCCGAAGCGCTCCCCGGCAACGCTGGCGGCGAAAGGCTGCAGATCGATCAGCTGTGAGGCGGCAAAATTCTGGGTAAAGCCCGCCGTCAGAGTATCGGTGAAGCGCACGCCGACGCAGATTGTTACATCGGTCTGCTCAATCAGCTCGCAGATGCCGGGCTCGCTGCCCGCTGCGGCGTAGGTGCCGACGTAGCCCGGCTGGCGCTCGTCCAGCACGCCTTTGCCCATCAGCAGCGTGGCGCAGGGAACGGCGCGCAGCCGACGCAGCCGGGCCAGCGCCGCCTGTTGCCGCCAGCGCGCGGCGAGAAAATCAGCCAGCAGCGCCACCCGCCGCGCCGGCTGCAGCAGCCGTTCGGCGGCGGCGCGGAACGCCTGGCGCGCCTGTTCGCTGGAGCCCGGCGCGGCGTCAAGCGGCGCGGCGGGCGGCGCCACCTCGGCCTCTGCGACATCGACCGCCAGCATCAGATAGCCTGGCCGCTGTTCGCGCATCGCCGTGGCCAGCACCCGATCGATTTCCGCCGCGGCGTTGCCCGGGCTGAGCTGCGCCGTCGCTGCGCTGACCTCGCCCGCCATGCGCAGAAAGTGACGGAAGTCGCCGTCGCCCAGCGTATGGTGCACGCAGTCGCCGCGCTTTTGCGCCCCGCTTGCGGGCGCGCCCACGACATGGATCACCGGCAGATACTCGGCAAAACTGCCGGCCGTGCCGTTGATGGCGCTCAGTTCGCCGACGCCAAAGGTGGTCAGCAACGCCGCCGCGCCGCGACAGCGCGCATAGCCGTCCGCCGCATAGGCCGCGTTGAGTTCGTTGGCGCAGCCGACCCAGCCGATATCCCGATGTGCGATCACGCGATCGAGAAACTGCAGGTTATAGTCGCCCGGCACGCCAAACAGATGACCCACGCCAATCTCCTGAAGGCGCGCCAGCAGATAATCTCCTACGGTAAAGCGTTGCATATGCCACTCCTTTCACCAGTGTCTGGTTTGAGTATCCGCTATGCTGCCAAAGCGGCGAGAAAGCAGCGCAATCGACTGAACAAAAAAGTGGCAACCCGGCGTTACGATGGGGGATTATTCTGTAAGTATGCGATCTGCGATCCATTGTGACTGTGTGTAAACGCATACACTGCTATTCTTGCGCTTGAAAATTCTTCCCTTTGACAGGAAAGCCGTATGACCTACCTTCCGCATCCCGGTCGTTATCAGCAGATGGAATATCGCCGCAGCGGCCGCAGCGGGCTAAAGCTGCCCGCAATTTCGCTTGGCCTGTGGCATAACTTTGGCGACAACACGCGCGTCGACAACAGCCGCGAGCTGCTGCGCCACGCGTTCGATCGCGGCATTACCCATTTTGATCTGGCTAACAACTATGGCCCACCGCCGGGATCGGCGGAGGAGAACTTCGGCCGCATCCTGCGCGAAGACTTTCGCGCCTTTCGCGACGAGCTGGTGATCTCCACCAAAGCGGGCTACACCATGTGGGACGGCCCTTACGGCGACTGGGGCTCGCGGAAATACCTTATCTCCAGCCTCGATCAGAGCCTGAAGCGTATGGGCCTGGAGTATGTGGACATCTTCTATCATCATCGTCCGGATCCGGAAACGCCGCTGGAAGAGACCATGCGCGCGCTGGATCAGGTGGTGCGCCAGGGTAAGGCGCTTTATGCCGCACTCTCCAACTATCCGGCGGATCGCGCGGCGGAAGCGATCGCCATCCTGCGCGATCTCGGCACGCCCTGCCTGATCCATCAGCCGCGCTATTCGATGTTTGAACGCGGCCCGGAAAACGGCCTGCTGGAAACGCTGGGCGACAGCGGCGTCGGCTGCATCGCCTTCTCGCCGCTGGCGGGCGGCGTGCTGACCGACCGTTATCTGCAGGGCATTCCCGACGATTCGCGCGTGGCGAGCGGCAGCAAGTTCCTGCGGGAAGATCAGCTGACCGACGAGAAGATGGAGAAAGTGCGCAAGCTGAATGAGATTGCGCAGCAGCGCGGCCAGAAGCTGGCGCAGATGGCGCTGGCGTGGACGCTGCGCGACGCGCGCGTCACCTCCGTGCTGATCGGCGCCAGCAAAACCGCGCAAATCGACGACGCGGTGGAGATGCTGGCCAACCGCCACTTTACCATTGCCGAGCTCTCCGCTATCGAAGGCGTGCTGATCTGATCCTTGCCCGCCCGGCCGCCATGCCGGGCATTTCGGCGAACAGAATTGTCTCAATCCCCTTTTTCTTCCGATTTTCCTCACAATTGTCAGCGACACTCAACTTGCCACACAAGCAATGCGCGGGCATCACGCCTGCACCGCAGCGGCGCTGTCGCTGATAAGGAGAATAAGATGAAATTTGCTGTTTTTGCTGCTTTGCTGACCTGCCTGTCGCCTCTGGCGATCCACAGCGCTCAGGCTGACGGCGCCTCTATTAGCCTGGCGCCGGGCGTAACGCTGCATCTGGGAGACCAGGATCGCCGCGGCTATTACTGGGACGGCGGCCGCTGGCGCGAGCCGCGCTGGTGGCATAACCGCTATCAGTACAATAACCATCGCTGGTGGCGTCATGAAGAGTGGCGCCGTCATCAGCAGTGGGAGCGCGAGCGACGCTGGCACGAACGCGAACGTCGCCACCACTGGCGTGAAGCGCAGCGCCATCACGACCGCCACGATCGTCACGATCGTCACGACCACCATCATCACTGATGACGCGGCGGTACGGCTAAAGGCCGCTGCCGATACCGCGCGCAAAGCGGCCTTTACTCTGCGAACAGCCGACGTCCGATTTGCCGCGCCGTTTCCAGATGCGCTTCCGGCGAGTCGGCGTCAGGCAGCAGGATCAGCTCCGACGTTTTCACCGCTGCGCCGACATAGTCAAAAATGCCCTCGTCGATCTGCGTGCGCATCGCGGCATAGTAGCCGCGCCGCGCATAGGTGCGCAGATTCGCCCCGCCTATTCCCAGCAGATGCACCTTCAGGCGGCCCATTTTTTTATCGATTTTGCCGTCGGACGTCTCCTGATATGCCCAGCCGTGGGTAAAGACGCGATCGATCCAGCCTTTCAGCACGCCGGGAAACGACCACCAGTAAACGGGGTAAACCAGCACCAGCGCGTCGGCGCCGTCGATGCGCTTTTGCTCGTCCAGCACATCGGCGGGCGGCGCGCCCTCGCTGCGGAACAGCGCCAGATCGCCGGCGGCGTAGCGCGGGTCGAAGCCCTCCGCTATCAGGTCGGCGATTTCAAACGTATGCGGCGCGCAAATCTCGCGGGTTAACGTTCGCGCGACGGCGTGGGTAAAAGAATCTTGATCGGGATGGGCGACCACTACCAGTGCATGCATATCCTGACTCCAGTAAGAGAAGAGAAAACGGCTGCATATCGAGAGTAGATGAGTTGAGGCGGGCTGGTAAGGCGGCGGCACGTGAGGTTAAAAACGACGCTGGCCCGAGATAGATCGGGCCCGTTTTCAGCAGCCTTTACAGGCCGAGGATTTCGCCAATCAGCAAATAGGCGTTGAGCGCCACCACCAGCACCACGATGGCGCGACCGGCGTTCTGCATCAGGCGCGAATTGACCATCTCGCCCATAATCTCGCGGTTGCCGGTAAAGGAGAGCAGCGGCACCAGCGCCAGCGCGATGCCGAAGCTCAGCAGCACCTGACTCATAACCAGAATGCGCGTCGGATCCCAGCCCGCCATAATCACGATAAACGAGGGCAGCATAGTGACCAGACGGCGTACCCAGAGCGGAATATGAAAGCGGATAAAGCCCTGCATCACCACCTGACCTGCCAGGGTGCCCACCACGGTAGAGGAGAGGCCCGCGGCGACCAGGCTCAGGCCGAATACCGTCGCCGCCGCATGGCCAAGCAGCGGCGTCAGCGTCAGATAGGCCTGATCCAGTTCGGCAATGCCGCTGTGGCCGCTGAAGTGGAACGCGGCGGCGGCGGTCGCCATCATCGCCAGATTGACAAAGCCGGCGATAGTCATGGCGATGGCCACATCCAGCTTGGTGGAGGAGTAGCGCTGGCTTTTATTGCCGCTCTCGCCGCCCTGCGTCAGCGCCGAGTGAAGGTAGATAACGTGAGGCATAATGGTCGCGCCCAGCACGCCCGCCGCCAGGAAAACCGCCTCTGAAGTCGGCAGCGACGGCAGCGCCATGCCGGTCACCAGTTCGCTGACCTTCGGCTGCGAAAAGAAGAGTTCGACGATATAGGCCGCCGCCACGAACAGCAGCAGGCTGCCGATCACCAGCTCCAGCGGCTTCTGGCCGCGGCTTTGCAGCATCAGGATCAGGAAGGTCGCCACGCCGGTCAGCACCGCGCCCTGCAGCAGCGAAATGCCGAGCAGCAGCTTAAAGCCGAGCGCCGCGCCGATAAATTCCGCCAGATCCGTCGCCATGGCGATGATCTCCGCCTGCACCCAGTAGAACCAGACCGCCGGACGCGGGAAGCGATCGCGAATATGCTCAGCCAGATTTTTACCGGTGGCGATACCGAGCTTGGCGGACATCAGCTGAATGACCATTGCCATGATATTGGCCCAGACCACCACCCACAGCAGCTTATAGCCGTAGGCTGCGCCCGCCTGAATGTTGGTGGCGAAGTTGCCTGGATCGATATAGCCGATGGCGGCGATAAAGGCCGGCCCCAGCAGCGCGAGCTTGATTTTTCGGGCTCCGCGAGCGGCGCGCTCGGCGGTACGGCTCTCAAACATATTTCTCTACCTGTCTGAACGCGTTTTAACCATGGCAGCTTATGGCCTGATCGCGGCAAGTGAAATGAGGTTATCGTTATCGTTGTGATAGATGATGCTATAAAGTATAGCCATTGCTATACCTTACGGTAAAGCGAGACTTGCTAAAAAATGTGCAATGCCTCTCACTCTACGCTTCGGACATATTATAGACAATAAATTTGTGGATATTAGGCGTGAACATTTTGTGAACAGGCTGTGACTGGTGAGAGTTTTCTGAGAAAAGGGGCGATAGCGAATCCTTATAATGTGGATTTGATCTCGTTTTTAAGTAACGCGTTACATAGAATACGCAGCAAATTACAACCCTCCTCAAATCTGGAGCAAGCATGTCCCATATTTTGCACTTCCTTTTAGCACTGGTGGTGGTAGGCGTGCTGGCGTTACTCGTCAGCCACGACCGTAAAAGTATTCGTATTCGCTACATTGTCCAGCTTCTGGTCATTGAAGTGCTGCTGGCGTGGTTCTTCCTCAACTCCGAGGCGGGTCTCGGGTTTGTGAAGGGCTTTGCCGGTCTGTTCGATCATCTGCTCAAGTATGCCGGCGAAGGCACTAACTTCGTGTTCGGCAACATGAATGACAAAGGCCTCGCCTTCTTCTTCCTGAACGTGCTTTGCCCGATCGTCTTTATCTCCGCGCTGATCGGCATTCTGCAGCATTTCCGCATCCTGCCATGGGTGATCCGCGGCATCGGCACCGTGCTGTCTAAAATCAACGGCATGGGCAAACTGGAATCCTTTAACGCCGTCAGCTCTCTGATTCTGGGACAGTCAGAAAACTTTATCGCCTATAAGGATATCCTCGGCAAAATGTCGCAGCGCCGCATGTACACCATGGCCGCGACCGCGATGTCGACCGTTTCCATGTCGATTGTCGGCGCCTATATGACCATGCTGCAGCCGAAGTATGTGGTCGCCGCGCTGGTGCTTAACATGTTCAGCACCTTTATCGTGCTGTCGCTGATCAACCCCTACCGCGTCGACAGCGAAGAGGATCTGCAGCTGCAGGATATCCATAAAGGCCAGAGCTTCTTTGAAATGCTGGGCGAATATATCCTTGCCGGCTTCCGCGTGGCGATTATCGTCGCGGCGATGCTGATCGGCTTTATCGCGCTGATTTCCGGCCTGAACGCGCTGTTCGACGTTATCTTCGGCATCAGCTTCCAGGGCGTGCTGGGCTACGTCTTCTATCCGTTCGCCTGGGTGATGGGCGTGCCGGCTCACGAAGCGCTGCAGGTCGGCAGCATTATGGCCACCAAGCTGGTTTCCAACGAGTTCGTCGCGATGATGGATCTGCAGAAGCTGGCGGGCCAGATTTCGCCGCACTCTGAAGGCATTCTGTCGGTGTTCCTGGTCTCGTTCGCCAACTTCTCGTCTATCGGCATCGTTGCCGGCGCCATCAAGGGCCTGAACGAAGAGCAAGGCAACGTGGTGTCGCGCTTCGGCCTGAAGCTGCTTTACGGTTCAACGCTGGTCAGCGTGCTCTCCGCCGCCATTGCCGGTCTGGTGCTGGCGTTCTGATGCAAAAGGGCGAGACGGGTTCTCGCCCTTATTCTTAATTATTCCTGCTTGATATAACGCCTGCCGCGGCGTCTCAGCCGCGCGGCGCCGCCCTTCCCCGATTGCCGCAAATCCTTTGCACAATATCGAATTTCATCTCCTGCCCGCCGCCCCGTAGTTTTTTCATGACTCAACATCGGGAGAAGCGCATGAGCATTCAATTTCTGGGCATGATCGGCCATCGTCTGGCCTCTGAAATCATTCCGGCCAGCGGGCCGTTATTTGATAAAAACTACATTGCCGATTTCGCCCGCGCCCACGAAGAGGCGGGATTCGATCGGATTCTGGTGGGCTACTGGTCCGATCAACCAGACGGTTTTTTAGTGACGGCGCACGCCGCCGCCAACACCTCGCGCATTAAATTTTTACTGGCGCACCGTCCCGGCTTCGTCTCGCCGACGCTGGCGGCGCGCAAGCTGGCGAGCCTCGATCACCTGACCGACGGACGACTGGCGGTGCATATCATCAGCGGCGGCAGCGACAGCGAACAGCGCCGCGACGGCGACTTCCTCAGCAAGGCGGAACGCTACGCGCGCACCGACGAATTTCTCCACGTGCTGAACACGAGCCTGACCTCGGCGGAAGCCTGGGACCACAAAGGCGCGTTTTACCAGGCTGAACAGGCTTTTTCCGCCATCAAGCCGCTGCAGAGCAAGCTGCCGGTCTACTTCGGCGGCTCGTCGCCGGAGGCGATCGAAGTTGCCGCGCGTCACGCCGACGTCTTCGCGCTGTGGGGCGAGCCGCTGCAGGGCGCGGCGGAAACCGTGCAAACCGTGCGCGCCGCCGCCGCGAAAAGAGGCCGCGACATCAAATTCAATATCTCTTTCCGCCCGATTATCGGCAAGACCGAGAAAGAGGCCTGGGAGCGCGCGGAACACATTTATCAAACGGCGCAGAAGCAGCTGGCCGAATCGGGCTACACCTTCGGCCTGCCAAAACCGCAGAGCGTCGGCGCGCAGCGCCTGCTGGCGGCGGCTAACGCAGGCGACCGCCACGATAAAGTGTTGTGGACCGGCATCGCGAAGCTGGTGAGCGGCGGCTACAACTCCACCGCGCTGGTGGGCACGGCGGATCAGGTCTCCGACGCGCTGCTGGATTACTACAGCCTGGGCATCGACAGCGTGCTGATCCGCGGCTTCGATCCGCTGAACGACGCAGTTGAGTACGGACGCGAGCTGCTGCCGCTGACGCGCGAAAAAGTCGCCGCGCTGACGCGCGTTAAGAGGAGCGCCTGATGCGTCTCGCCGCCCTGTTTGCCGGTGTCGCGCTGGCGCTGAGCCTTAACGCCGCTTTCGCCGCTGAAAAAGTGACGCTGCGCCTCGGCGATGTCAAAGGGGATCGCTTTGCCTCGCTGAAAGCCTCCGGCGAGCTTGATAATCTGCCTTACGATCTGAAGCTCACCGCCTTTGACTCCGGCGCGCCGGTGCAGGAAGCGCTGAACGCGGGGGCGCTGGACGTCGGCTTTACCGGCGATCTGCCCTTTCTGTTCGTTTATGCCGCAGGCGCGCCGGTTAAAGCGGTCGGCGCCTGGCAGAACAACCCCGACAGCATCGCGCTGCTGACGCGTCCCGACGCCGGGATCCACAGCCTGAAAGATCTGAAAGGCAAGCAGATCGCCGTTAACCGCGGCGGCTGGGGACACTATCTGATCCTTGGCCTGCTGGAACGCGCCGGCCTGAAACCCAGTGAGGTGACGCTGCGCTTCCTCGGCCCGGTGGATGGCCGCGCGGCGCTGACCTCCGGCGCGGTTTCCGCCTGGGCGCCGTGGGAGCCCTATATCGCCACCTCGACCCAGATCGACGGCACGGTGCGCGTGCCGCAGGGCGGCGGCAACGGCATCATGTCGGGCTACTCCTATGCGCTGGCGCGTAAAGAGGCGCTGGCCGATCCGGAGAAACGTAAAGCTATCGCCGATCTGCTGACGCGGCTGGCGAAGGCGCAGGTGTGGGCGGCGCAGCATCCGCAGCCGTTCGCCCAGGCGCTAGGCACGACGCTGAATATGCCGACCGCCATCACCAGCAGCTGGATCGCCGACGCGCGCATTCGTCCGCTGGTGTTCGATCCCTCGCTTATCGCCACGCTGCAGAAATCCGCCGACTTCTTCCATCGCTATCAGGTGCTGCCCAGGGCGGTCGACGTCAGCGACGCCTTCGATTTCAGCCTGGCGAGCGGCGCCAATCAGGTGGCGCAGCATTATCAGGAGAACAAATCGTGAGCGATCTTAACCACCAGCGGCTGCGTGACTTTGTGGCGCAGCTCGCCGCGCTGCTCGACGGGCAGCCGGACGAGGCGGCTATTCTGGCGCGCGGCAGTGAGCTGCTGCGCCCGCTGCTGCTGCACGACGACTGGCTGGATGAGGCGTTCGCCCAGCCGCATCCGCAGCACTATCAGCAGTATCTGCTCCATGCCGACGCGCAGCAGCGCTTTTCAGTGGTGAGCTTTGTCTGGGGGCCAGGCCAGCAGACGCCAGTGCACGATCATCGCGTCTGGGGATTGATCGGCATGCTGCGCGGCGCGGAAGTGTCGCAAGGCTTCAAGGCGGAAAACGGCGCGCTGGCGGCGGACGGCGCGCCGGTTCGCCTGGAACCTGGCGAGATTGACGCGGTCTCGCCGCGCGTCGGCGATATCCATCGCGTCAGCAATGCTTACGACGATCGCGTCTCTGTCAGCATTCACGTCTACGGCGCCAATATTGGCGCGGTCAAACGGGCGGTTTATCGCGAAGACGGCAGCGAAAAACCTTTTATCTCCGGCTACAGCAATCGCTATTTGCCTAACATCTGGGATCTTTCACATGGCTAACTCTTTTCCTCTGCGCGACGCCGCAGAGATTCAGCAGGCGCTGCGCCAGCAGCAGGAAGTGGCGCTGGTAGACGTACGCGACGAGGCGCTCTATGCGCAGGGGCATCCGCTGTTCGCAGTTAATATTCCGCTCTCGAAGCTGGAGCTGGAGTGGCTGGATCGCCTTCCTCGCCGCGATACGGCGATTACGCTTTACGACAACGGCGAAGGGCTGGCGCAGGCGGCGGCGGCGCGCGCGGCGGCATGGGGCTACACCAATATCGGCCTGCTCAAAGAGGATCTGGCGGGCTGGCGGGCTGCGGGGGGCGAGCTGTTTATCGATGTGAATTCGCCGAGCAAAGCCTTCGGCGAGCTGGTGGAGCACCATAATCATACGCCGTCGCTGGCGGCCGACGAGGTCGATGCGCTACTGCGCGACAACGCCGACGTAGTGGTACTCGACGCGCGCCGCTTTGATGAATATCACACCATGTCGATTCCAGGCAGCATCAGCGTGCCGGGCGGCGAACTGGTGCTGCGCGTGCGCGATATCGCGCCCTCTCCCGCTACCACGGTGATCGTCAACTGCGCAGGCCGTACGCGCAGCATTATCGGCACCCAGTCGCTGGTGAACGCGGGCATCCGCAATCCGGTTTATGCGCTGCGCAACGGCACCATCGGCTGGACGCTGGCCGGACTGGCGCTTGAGCAGCAGCAGAGCCGTCGCTACGGCGAGACCAGCGAAACCGCGCAGCGTCATGCGGCGGCGCAGGCGCGTCAGGTGGCGGATCGCGCCGGGGTGGCGCGCATCGACGCAACGACGCTGGCGCGCTGGCGGCAGGAGGCGCGCACGACCTATCTGTTCGACGTGCGCGACGCCGACGAGTACGCCGCCGGGCATCTGCCGGGTAGTCGTCACGTGCCGGGCGGACAGCTGGTGCAGGAGACCGATCACTACGCCAGCGTGCGCGGCGCGCGTATCGTGCTGGCTGACAACGACGGAGTGCGCGCCAGCATGACCGCCTCCTGGCTGGCGCAGATGGGCTGGGAAGTCGCCGTGCTGGAGGGGCTGCAACCACAGGACTTTAGCGCCACTGGCGGCTGGACGGCGCAGGTGCCGGCAGCGCCTGTGGCCGAGACGATCTCTCCGCAGCAGCTGAACGACTGGATAAAGCAGGGCGACACTCAGGTGCTGGATTTCACCACGCGCGCCAATCACGTTAAAAGCCATATCCCCGGCGCTGCCTGGCTGCTGCGCTCGACGCTGCAACAGCAGGGCAAAGCTGCGCTGCCGCCAGCCGAACGCTATGTCCTGACCTGCGGCAGCAGCCTGCTGGCGGGCTATGCGGTACAACAGGTGGCGGCGCTGACCGGTAAGCCGGTCTTTGTGCTGGAAGGCGGCAATGCCGCATGGCGCAGCGCCGGGCTGCCGACCGACGCTGGCGAAGAGGCGCTGCTCTCCCCCGCCATCGATCGCTATCGCCGCCCCTATGAAGGCACCGATATCGAACCGGCGGTGATGCAGGCCTATCTTGACTGGGAATATGGTCTGGTGGCGCAGCTGGATCGCGACGGCACCCATGGCTTTCGCGTGCTCCAGCCGGAGAAACAAAGCGTAACGGCGTAGGTAAACAGGGCGGCAGCGATGTCGCTCTTTTTTTGCGCGCAGCAATGCTTAGGTAAGATTTGCGGATGATTTAAGACGTTGCCTGAGAGATCAGGACTGAGAAATGGTGGAGATAAGCGGGATCGAACCGCTGACCTCTTGCATGCCATGCAAGCGCTCTCCCAGCTGAGCTATACCCCCACATCTGGAATCGTTTTTTCAGTGCCAAATCGTTGGGATGCGATTTGGTGGAGCTAAGCGGGATCGAACCGCTGACCTCCTGCATGCCATGCAGGCGCTCTCCCAGCTGAGCTATAGCCCCGAACCGAAAAAACCGTCGGATGTTCTCGACGGACGGCATAATATGAAACCGCCCTCAGGGTGTCAACGGCAAAATCAAAAACTGCGTTTGATCGCTGAAAAAGGCGGCAAATCCCGGATCGCGCTGTTTTCAGCCGCTTTTATTCAGCGCGAAAGAGGAGGTTAAACAATGTGGCGTCGCGCCCCTCTTTGGCTGCTGCGTCAGGTTAAATTACGGTTAAACAGCCTTTAGGATTTTTCTTGTTTTCCGTTAAAAGCCATGTAAAACTTAGCCCGCTAATTAAGTGGTCATCGCTGCCCACGCCTTATTACAACACCATCCCTGTCACAACTATCAATAATATTCGAGATACTATGTCGCTGCATTCACCTAAAGAGATCGCTCAACTGGCGATTCAGGCTGGCGTCACTAAAAGCCGCGCCTCCATTCCGACGTTATTAATTCTTGGTTTTATGGCTGGCGCCTTTATCGCCACCGGCTTCCTGCTTGACCTGCACGTGATTAACTCACTGCCGGCGGACTGGGGCTCGTTCGGCGGCCTGCTTGGTGCAGCCGTCTTCCCGGTGGGCTTGATCCTGACCGTACTGGCGGGCGGCGAACTGCTGACCGGCAATATGATGACGATGCCGGTCGCCTGGTTCGCGCGTCGCATCAGCGGTTTCGCCGTGCTGCGCAACTGGTTCTGGGTCACTATCGCCAACTTTATCGGCAGCCTGGCCATCGCCTGGTTCTTCGGCCATATGCTTGGCATGACCGAAGGCGACTACCTGAAGAAGACCGTCGCCATCGCCAGCGCGAAAGTGCATGCGGACTTCCTGCACGCCTTTATCTCCGGTATCGGCTGCAACTGGCTGGTTTGCCTGGCGGTGTGGCTCGCTTTCGCCAGTAAAGATGTGGTAGGCAAAATCTTCGGCATGTGGTTCCCGGTTATGGCCTTCGTCGCTATCGGCTTCCAGCACGTCGTCGCCAACATGTTTATCGTGCCCGCGGCTATTTTCGCCGGTCAGCTGAGCTGGGCGGAGTATCTGCCGAACTTTGTGGCCGTGTTCCTGGGCAACGGCGTCGGCGGCGCGGTATTCGTCGGCCTCGCCTACTTCCTCGCCTTCCGTCCTTCCGCTGAAGCGGTAGGCACTGCGCAGTAATTTTTTGCCTTTTGTCGCAAGGCAAAAGGCAATTTCCCTTCCTGTTACTTTCACGCGTTACGATTTGCTGTAATATGTAGAACTAATGTATTAAACAGGGACAGCATCGTGAAAAAGGAATGGTTAACCCCCGAAGAGCTTGCGAACGAAACAGGTTACAGTCGGCAAACGGTGAATAAATGGATCAAGCGCGAAAACTGGACCACCACGCCGAAGCCCGGCGTACAGGGCGGTAAGGCGCGATTAATTCATATCGACGAGCGTGTGAAAAGCTTTATTCAGTCCATGCGTAACCTGAACGAGCCGAACGCTTCCTACGCCGCGCAGCAAAATTCTTTACCTGCGTTACTATTAAGTTCTGTACAGCAAATGACGCAGAATGAGCAGGATCTTCTTGCCGCGATGATTTTGCGCGAAGGGATTAAAGGCGTGCTGCAGCGGCTGGGCATCAGCGAAGAATAAAAAAAACCGGAAGCATCGCGCTTCCGGTTTTTGTTTGTCAGGCCTGCGCTTCGCGTTCGGCGATAAAGGCCAGCGCTTTTTCGATCCGCGCCACGCTACGGCGCTGTCCGATGGCTTCGACGGTGACGTCCAGGCCTGGCGACTGACCGGCGCCGGTCACCGCGACGCGCAGCGGCATGCCGACCTTGCCCATCCCCACTTCCAGCTCGTCCGCCGCGCTCTGAATGGCATGGTGAACGTTTTCCGCCGTCCAGTCGGTAATGGCGGCCAGCTTGTCGCGCACCACTTCCAGCGGCTGACGCGCCACCGGACGCAGGTGTTTTTTCGCCGCATCGGCATCGAACGCGTCGAACTCTTCATAGAAGTAATGGCAGGAAGCCGCCATCTCTTTCAGCGTCTTGCAGCGTTCACCCAGCAGGGTCACCAGCTTCGCCAGTTCCGGGCCGGTACGGGTGTCGATATTCTGCTGTTCAATGTGCCACTGCAGATGAGTCGCCACATATTCCGGCGGCAGGCTGTTGATATAGTGGTGGTTGAGCCATTGCAGCTTTTCGGTGTTGAACGCGCTGGCGGATTTGCTCACCGCGTCGAGCGTAAACAGCTCTTTCATCTCCGGGATAGAGAAGATCTCCTGATCGCCATGGGACCAGCCCAGACGCACCAGGTAGTTGAGCAGCGCTTCCGGCAGATAGCCGTCGTCGCGATACTGCATCACGCCTACCGCGCCGTGACGCTTGGAGAGCTTTTTGCCGTCGTCGCCCAGAATCATCGAGACGTGCGCGTAGACCGGCACCTGCGCGCCAATCGCTTTAAGGATGTTGATCTGGCGCGGCGTGTTGTTGATATGGTCTTCGCCGCGAATCACATGGGTGATGCCCATGTCCCAGTCATCGACGACGACGCAGAAGTTATAGGTCGGCGAACCGTCGGTACGGCGGATAATCAGGTCATCCAGCTCCTGGTTGCTGAACTCGATCGGGCCGCGGATCTGGTCGTCAAAGATGACCGATCCTTCCTGCGGATTGCGAAAGCGCACCACGCAGGGCTCATCCGCCGCATGATGGTCATGGCTGTCGCGGCAGCGGCCGTCGTAGCGCGGCTTTTCGCCGTTCGCCATCTGGGTTTCACGCAGCTGTTCCAGTCGCTCTTTTGAGCAGTAGCATTTATAGGCGGTGCCCGCTTCCAGCATCTCGTCGATGACGGCGTTGTAGCGGTCGAAGCGTTTGGTCTGATAGTACGGGCCTTCATCCCAGTCCAGGTTCAGCCAGTTCATGCCGTCCATAATGGCTTCGATGGCTTCCGGCGTTGAGCGCTCGAGATCGGTGTCTTCGATGCGCAGGACGAATTCGCCCTGGTGGTGACGCGCGAAGAGCCAGGAGTAGAGCGCGGTACGTGCGCCGCCGACATGCAGGTAGCCGGTCGGGCTGGGCGCGAAGCGAGTTTTGATTTTCATTCAGCAGTGCCTTAGATGCGCAGGTTTTATGTCTGGATGACAAAAAACGGGTTAGACGCGAAAAACCGTGCGCACATTCTAGCACCTGGCGTTGAATCCTCAATGACCGCGCGCCTGCGCAAAGGCGTTAAGCCGTGGGTTTCTGCTAATAAAACCAGCACATTGCCTAAAAGCAGCGCGTGATGTCTAATTTTGAAGCGAACGCGCATTTTAGTTTTAAAAAGCGTTGACTCACTTCGAAGGATCCCTATAATGCGACTCCACACAGCGGGGGTGATTAGCTCAGTTGGTAGAGCATCTCCCTTACAAGGAGGGGGTCGGCGGTTCGAGCCCGTCATC